>JAESGX010000011.1_pt1 | contig 880104 bp, 883 predicted proteins | sample 9269801 | NCBI WGS metagenome assembly JAESGX01 (sample SAMN16773122, study PRJNA677054) | algae metagenome | isolation source: Pleurocapsa minor GSE-CHR-MK-17-07R and co-occurring heterotrophs from wet... | place: USA: Lower Calf Creek Falls, Grand Staircase Escalante National Monument, UT ... | reverse complement strand
ACATTCCGATCACCGCCGGTTCGGCCAAGGCCGCCACCGACGGCGTGAACCCGGAAATCGGCGAGAACCAGGTTCTCAAGCTGATGGAAACCGTCGACAGCTACATCCCGCAGCCTGAGCGTCCGGTCGACCTGCCGTTCCTGATGCCGGTGGAAGACGTGTTCTCGATCTCGGGCCGCGGCACCGTGGTCACGGGTCGCGTCGAGAAGGGCATCGTCAAGGTCGGTGAGGAAGTCGAGATCGTCGGCATCCGTCCGGTCCAGAAGACGACCTGCACGGGCGTGGAAATGTTCCGCAAGCTGCTGGACCAGGGTCAGGCGGGCGACAACGTCGGCGTGCTGCTGCGCGGCACCAAGCGTGAAGACGTCGAGCGCGGCCAGGTGCTGTGCAAGCCCGGCTCCATCACCCCGCACACCAAGTTCCTGGCAGAAGCTTACATCCTGACCAAGGAAGAGGGTGGCCGTCACACGCCGTTCTTCACGAACTATCGCCCGCAGTTCTACTTCCGCACGACGGACGTGACCGGCATCGTGCACCTTAAAGAAGGTGTCGAGATGATCATGCCCGGCGACAACGCCGAGCTGAACGTCGAGCTGATCACGCCGATCGCCATGGACCAGGGCCTGCGCTTCGCCATCCGCGAAGGCGGCCGCACCGTCGGCGCCGGCGTCGTCGCCAAGATCGTCGAGTAGTAGGCCATCCTGGTTGCGCTAACGCGCGGCTCGCGAAGCCGCGCTGCTTGAGCGCAGTCTGACAATCAGCCCCGCTGGAGCAATCCGGCGGGGCTTTTTGCTGTGAATTTGTCGCCGGTTACGCGAGCCGTCTTGCAAGGAACCGCGATCCCCGTCTTAACGTTACTCACTGACGTTAAGGATTTGATAACCATGATGCGATCGATACGCACAGGCCTGTTCATCGGCATCATCATCGGCATGTCGGCGTGCGCGACCCAGCCCAGCGAGGGCTTCAAGCCTGGGCCCTATGGCACAGTCGATGCGGGGCGCAGCGGCAACTGATCGGCCTTTGACAGGAAACCGTGGCGCACGCCGGGATTTCCCACTATCATCTGCAACGCGGACTGCCGACTGTCGCGCCGCGCCGGTTCCGCCTCACTAGATGTTAGCCATCGCCATTGTCGTCGTACTGCTGCTCGTGGTGCTGAACGGCCTGTTCGCCATGACCGAGCTTGCGGTCGTTTCCTCGCGCAAATCCAGGCTGCAGAGTCGCGCCGAGCGGGGAGACAAGGGGGCGAGAGCCGCCCTGAAGCTGTCGGAAAACCCGACCCATTTCCTGTCGGCCGTCCAGGTCGGCATTACCGCCATCGGCATTCTGGCCGGTGCCTATGGTCAGGCGACCATCGCGGGTGAGCTGGACAAGATCCTGACCGCCGCCTTTCCGGCGCTGGATGACTATACCCAGATCTTCTCTACGGCGCTGGTGGTGCTCTGCATCACCTATGTGTCGCTGATCGTCGGCGAACTGGTGCCCAAGCGGCTGGCGCTGATCTTTCCTGAGGCGATCGCGGCGAAGATGGCGGCTCCGATCTCGACCCTGGCGATCGTCCTGCATCCGTTCGTGGTGCTGCTGACGGCTTCGACCTCGGGCATTCTCAAGATCATGGGCGTCAAGGACCGCGACGGCTCCGACGTCACCCAGGAAGAGGTGGAGACCATGATCGCGGAGGGCACCTCCGCCGGTCTGATCGAGCCTGAAGAGCAGGAGATGATCGAGGAGATCCTGACCTTGGGCGACCGGCCGGTGCGAGTGGCGATGACGCCGCGCACGGACGTCTACTGGGTTGCGCTGGACGACACGCCCGAGGTGCTGCGCGAGGAAATCCGCGTCTGTCCCTATTCGCGCATCGTGGTGGCCAAGGATGGTGATCTGGATCACCCCATGGGCGTGGTGCACAAGAAGGACCTGCTGGACAGCCTGCTGACGACCGGCGAGCTGGACGTATTCAATCATGTGGCCGAGCCCGCCTTCATCCCGCAATCGACCTCGGTGTTGAAGGCGCTGGAGATTTTGAAGGGCACCCATGTCCACATGGCCTTCATCGTCGACGAGTACGGTGCCTTTGAAGGCGTGATCACGGCGACTGATATTCTGGAAATGATCGCCGGCGATTTCAACGAGGGTCACGACGACGACCACGCCTATGTCACCCAGCGTGCCGACGGCAGCTGGCTGGTGGACGGGCGGACTGATCTGGACGAACTGTGTGACATCCTCGGCGAGGATTTCGGCGAGAACGACAGCTTCCACACCGTCGCCGGACTGATTCTGCACCAGCTGTCGCGTCTGCCCGACGAGGGCGAGGTAATGCAGGTTGGACGTTTCGAGGTCGAGGTCATCGACATGGACGACCGCCGTATCGACAAGCTGATCTTCCGTCAGGTGGTCAAGCCCGAGGATGAGGCCCGCGCCGTGGCCAGTCATCACGACGATTGAGATCGAACGGGCCGGTTGGCCCTTGAAAACCCTGTCCCGGTCGGGCATACGCCCCGGTCTGGCGATGCGCACGCGCCGTTGGGGAAACCCACGGCGCGTTGTGTTTTGTCCGGAACCTGAAGGAGTGTAGCTCAGCTGGTAGAGCATCGGTCTCCAAAACCGAGGGTCGTGGGTTCGAGTCCCTCCACTCCTGCCATTTTACCCCTGTTGCCGCCGGGTGGGACTTCCCATCTGGTGGGCAGGATCAAGAGTTGAAGAGACGATAGATGGCCAAGGCCAAGACCCCCAAGGGGCGTCGCACCCCCACAGCCCAGACTTCCCAGCCCGTGCTGGCGGGTCAGGCCGTGGGCACCGATGCGCCGACGCCGAAGAAGAAGCGGACCTCCATTCCGCAGTTCTTCAGCCAGGTCCGCGCCGAGGCCCGCAAGATCGTCTGGCCGTCGCGCAAGGAGACCTGGATCACCTCGGTGATGGTCTTCATCATGGTCATCATCGCCGCGATCTTCTTCTGGATCGTGGACTGGGCTTTGTCCCAGATATCGGTTCTCGTCCTGTCCATCGGCCAATAAGGAGACGCGCCCATGACGGATGCAGCGCCCAAGCCCGCCCCCAATCCCCGCCACAAGTGGTATATCGTCCAGGCCTATTCGAACTTCGAAAAGAAGGTCGCCCAGCACCTGACCGATCAGGCCAAGCAGCAGGGGCTGTCGGACCACTTCTCTGAAATCCTGGTGCCAACCGAGGATGTCGTCGAGATCCGTCGTGGTCGCAAGGTGAACTCCGAGCGCAAATTCTTCCCCGGCTATGTGCTGGTGCGGATGGAGCTGACGGACGAGGCCTATCACCTGGTCAAGAATACGCCCAAGGTCACGGGCTTCCTGGGTGCCGCGGGCGGTACCAAGCCGCTGCCGGTCTCGGAGCGTGAGGTCCAGAACATCATCGGGGCCGTGGAAGAGGGCGTCGAGCGTCCCAAACCCACCATCCATTTCGACATCGGCGAGACCGTCAAGGTCATCGACGGCCCGTTCGCCAGCTTCGACGGCCAGGTCGAAAGCGTCGACGAGGATGCGGCCCGCCTGCGCGTCGCCGTGTCGATCTTCGGCCGTCCCACGCCGGTCGATCTGGAATACAGCCAGGTGGAGAAGGTCGCGGCCTGATCCGCATCACCTCCCTATTCGCGTAGGCGAATGGGGAGGACAGGCTGCGTGAGCAGCCAGGAGGGGGCGGCTCGGTGACACCGGGTAGCCCCTTTTTCGTATCTGGATATCAGCTGACGGCGCTGCCCCCTCCTGATCGGCGAACGCGCCGATCTGTCCTCCCCATCGCCCTTCGGCGATGGAGAGGTGATGACATTGCCATCCCCGCGTCCTTCCGCTATACGCGCGCCTCGCTCTGAACAGGGCGGTGCGGGTTCGCTCGCATAAATCCGTGGGAGGCAGCCATGCCAGACCACGGCTCACCGGTCCTGATTGAGTTCAGGGCCATTACAGGAGAGACCAATGGCCAAGAAGATCCTCGGCTATATCAAGCTGCAGGTGCCGGCTGGCAACGCCACGCCGTCCCCCCCGATCGGGCCCGCACTGGGTCAACGCGGCGTCAACATCATGGGCTTCGTTAAGGAGTTCAACGCACGCACCGAGAAGGAAGTCAAAGGCACGCCCCTGCCGACCGTGATCACGGTCTATCAGGACAAGAGCTTCACCTTCGTCACCAAGACCCCGCCTGCGACCCACTACATCAAACAGGCCGCCGGCATCACTTCGGCGTCGAAGCTGCCGGGCCGCGAAGTGGCCGGCAAGATCAAGCGCAGCCAGCTGCGTGAGATCGCCGAGAAAAAGATGAAGGATCTGAACGCGAACGACCTGGACGCCGCGACCAAGATCATCGAAGGCTCGGCTCGCGCCATGGGCCTCAACGTCGTGGAGGGCTGAGCACATGGCCAAGCAAACCAAGGCTCAAAAGGCCCGCACCGGTGACACCCTGGCCCTGATGCCGTTCTCGGACGCCATCGCCGCCGTCAAAGACAACGCCAAGGCCAAGTTCGACGAATCCATCGAGATCGCCGTCAACCTGGGCGTCGACCCGCGTCACGCCGACCAGCAGGTCCGCGGCGTGGTCAACCTGCCGTCGGGCACGGGCCGTGACGTCCGCGTCGCCGTCTTCGCCAAGGACGCCAAGGCTGACGAAGCCCGCGCCGCCGGTGCCGAATACGTCGGTGCCGAGGATCTGTACGAACAGATCAACGGTGGCCTGATGGATTTCGACCGCGTCATCGCCAGCCCCGACATGATGGCCTTGGTGGGTCGTCTGGGTAAGGTACTGGGTCCGCGCGGCCTGATGCCCAACCCCAAGGTCGGCACCGTCACGCCGAACGTCGCGCAGGCGGTCAAGGATGCCAAGGGCGGTGCGGTCGAGTTCCGCGTCGAAAAGGCCGGTATCGCCCATGGCGGCATCGGCAAGGTCTCCTTTACCCAGGAAGCCCTCGAAGCCAACGTCAAGGCCTACGTCGACGCCCTTAACCGCGCCAAGCCGGCCGGTGCCAAGGGCACCTATGTGAAGCGCATCACCCTGTCGTCCACGATGGGCCCGGGCTTCAAGATCGATCCCGCCTCGCTGGCCTAACCGACAAAAGACAGATCGGCCTCAAGTAGCGCGAACGCGCGGTAGGCCAAAAAGAATGAAGGGCGGCGGTCGCAGGATCGCCGCCCTTTTTCGTGCGTGCCAGGCCAAGCGAGCTTTCGGTATACAGGCGCTCATGCGAGCATGCCGCCATGTCGGGATCGGATATGGCTGCAGAGAACGATGAGGCAGAGGCGCGCCCACCCGTATTGTCCTATGGGGCGCTGTTCCTGAAGTTCCTGCGTTTCGGGCTTCTTGCCTTTGGGGGACCTGTGGCCCAGATCGGCATGATCCGGCGCGATCTGGTCGAGCGCGAAGGCTGGATGTCCAGCGAACGGTTCAACCGCCTGCTGGCCGTCATGCAGGCCCTCCCGGGGCCGGAAGCGCACGAGCTGTGTGTTCATATGGGCATGCGGGCGCGCGGCCGGATCGGCGGCGTGCTGGCGGGCCTGGGCTTCATGCTGCCGGGACTGGTGCTGATGCTGGGCTTGGCCTGGGCCTATTTCCTGATCGACTTCGACCGGCCGTGGATTGCGGGTGCGATGCTGGCCATCCAGGCGGTGGTGATCGGACTGATCCTGCGGGCGGTGCATCGTATCGGTGCCCATGTCCTGCATGACCGAGGACTGTGGGTGCTGGCCATCGGGGCAGGTGCAGCGACGCTGGCGGGCGTGAGCTTCTGGATTGTCCTGCCCGCTGCGGGTGCCATCCATGCCTTGCGAGCGCTCGGCAAGGCGTGGTTGGCCGGTCTGGTCGCGGCGTTGGCCACCTTGTTGGCCGCGACCATGGTGATTACAGGTTCCGCCCCCCCTTTGGGCAACCTGGCCCTTGCGACTGCAGATGTAGCCGGGCCGGGCGATGCCGCAGTGTGGGTTATCTTCCTGTCCGGGCTGAAGGCCGGGCTGCTGACCTTCGGCGGTGCCTATACGGCCATCCCCTTCATGCGTCAGGATATGGCGGGTCGCGGCTGGATCAGCGATGGACAGTTTCTGGATGGCGTGGCCCTGGCCGGGGTGTTGCCCGCACCCCTGATCATCTTTGCCACCTTCGTCGGCTATGTGGCGGGCGGATTTTCCGGAGCCTTGGCCATGACTGCGGGCGTCTTCCTGCCGGCCTTTGCCTTTTCCCTGATCTTCTATGACCGGCTGGAGAGCCTTCTCGATGTGAAGGCGATCCGTTCGCTGCTGGACGGGGTGACCGCCGGGGTCGTCGGACTGATCGCGGCGACCAGTCTGCAACTTGCGGCCGGGGTGGCCACAGAAGCCTCCAGTGCGGGAAGGGTCGCTGTTCTGGCCATGGTCGCCCTGCTGGGTCTGGTCGTGGCCTATCGGTGGAAGAGTGGCTGGTCTGTGCCGGCTGTCATTGGCCTGGCGGGACTGATCGGTGCCGGGCTGCTGGGGCGCTAGGTCGATTTGCGATTGCAACGACCAGCCGAACCTCGAAAGATGGCAGCACAGAGGGGGAGCCGTTCCATGCGCAGTCTGATCATTGCTTTCGCCGTATTGGCGCTGACGGGCTCTGTGGCGCAGGCGCAGGACACTGCCTCCCAAAATCCGTTGGTCGTCGTCGAGACGGATCCACGCCTGGCTCTGGCCGATCGCTATCTGGCCCTGACCGTCGATCTGGATGTCGACAAGCTGATGCGCGAGCAGATGGAGCAGGGTTTTGCTGGTAGCCCCGCCACGCCCGAGCAGCGGGCATGGATGACCGACCAGATGACCGGCCTGTACGAGGATGTCATCGGCAAGGCCGTGCGTGACATGCGCGGCGACGTCGCGGAACTCTACACCCAGCCCGAGCTGGAGGCCCTGGTGGCGCTGTATGAAAGTCCGCTGGGACCTTCGCTGGCACGCAAGAACATGGAAGCGGGCATGCTGATGCAGGATGCGATGATGCCGCATCTGATCACGGGCATGACGGATGTATTCGAGAAATACTGCCTGCGCTTCGACTGCGAGGCGCTGGGTGCGGCGGCGGCCAAGCAGAATGGTCGGGGCCGCTGACGTAATCCGTATACGGACGACTTGACCTCCAGCCACGGGCAGGGGACGACATCACGATGATCGAACCGCCCATCCGAACCCAGCGTGCCGAACGTCGTCAGGTCGCTGCTCTGTGCTGGCGCCAGGGCGAGTTCGGCCTGGAGGTTCTGCTGGTCACTTCGCGCGAAACCCGGCGCTGGGTGACGCCCAAGGGCGGCCGGATGCCGGGGCTGACCGACGCCAAGGCCGCGGCTGTCGAGGCGCTGGAGGAGGCAGGCGTGGAGGGCAGGATCGCCGAACACCCGATCGGCACCTTCCGCTATCTGAAATGGCTGAGGCGCGGCGAGGGGCGCTGGTGCGTGGTGTCGCTTTATCCGCTGGAGGTGAAGGTCGAGCACGATACCTGGCATGAACAGCACCAGCGCGAGCGCAGATGGATGTCGGTCGAACAGGCTGCCGTCAGTGTCAACGAGCCCGACCTGGCTGATCTCTTCAGAAAATTCTCGAAAACTATCGTTGTGTAGGCCGCCAGCTCGCGCAAAAGTCACCCCGACAAGAGGGGGAAAATTCATGCGTTGGATCATCGCAACCGCGATAGCTGTGCTGGTGACGTCAGGCGTTGCCGCGACACCGTCTCAGGCCCAGACAGCCACGGCCGCTGCGCCTTCGGCACGTCAACTGGATCTGACCCGCCGCTATATCAATCTGATGATGTCAGATCAGCTTGAAGACGCGATCCGTCAGGTGATCGGCGACGACATGGCCAATGACACAGCCACGCAGGCTCTGCCGAGCGAAGACCGCCGTTTCATACTGGACCTGACAGCAGAACTGGTTGCCGATCTGGTGCCGCAGATGGTGGATCAGATGGTGCCGGTCTATGCCGCTGTATTCACTGAAGAGGAACTGGTGGCCCTGGTCGCCTTCTACGACACCGAGATGGGCCGCTCTATCGCCGACAAGTCCGTCATGATCATGCCCGAGTCCAATCGCGCCATCATGTCTGTGATGCCGCAGATGATGGAGAAGATGGCGCATCGCATGTGCGAATATTATAGCTGCACGCCCGCTGAACTGCAGGAAATGCGGAGCGGCTTGATGGAAGCCACGGGCGGTTCGCCCTCCGCGACACCAGCCCCGCGCACCAAATAGACCAGGCACCACAGCATGAGGGGCTGATCGTCCCGGGTGTCGGTCGCGACGGTTGCATGCCGCGACCTTCATCCCCACAACGAGGGGCATGAACGCACATGTCCCGCCCCCGACCGCCCATGCCGACGCCCCGCTGTGGGACCTGTCTGATCTCTACCCGTCGCGTGAGGATGCGTCGGTGCAGGCCGATCTGGACCGCGCCACCGAGGTGGTGGGCCAACTGAATGCGCTGGAGGGGCAACTGGTCGATGCGCGAGCGGATGCGGCGACGCTGGGACAGCATCTTGACCGGGCCATCGACCTGTATCAGCAGGCGTCAGACCTGCTGGGGGCGTTGGGGGCCTATGCCTTTCTGGCGGCATCGACCGATCGCGGCGATGCGGCGGCGCAGGGGTTCGAGGGTACGCTGAGAGAGAAGATCACAACCATCGTCACACCCACCGTCTGGGTCACGCTGGAGATCAACCAGCTGGACGAGGCCGAGATCGAGGCGGCGCTGGCCGCCCATCCGGCCGCCGCGCGCTGGACGCCCTGGCTGCGCCGGGTGCGGGCCATGAAGCCGCACGAGCTGTCGCAGGAACTGGAGACCTTCCTGGCCGAGCGGGGGCCGATCAGTGCCCAGTGGCCGCGCCTGTTCGACGAGACCTTGGCCGCCATCCGGGTCCGCGCGGGCAAGGAATATCTGACCCTGGCCGAGGCACTGAACCAGCTGTCCGACGCCAAGGCGACGCGGCGCAAGGCGGCGGCGGAGGGACTGAGCGAAGCCCTGGCGGCACGCACCCAGACCATGGCTTTGGTGCTGAACACGGTCGCGGCGGACAAGGCGCTGGAAGACCGCTGGCGCGGCTTCAAACGTCCCGCAGACGGTCGCCACCTGGCCAATGAGGTCGATGGCGAGGCCGTGGACGCGATGGCCGAGGCGGTGGCCGCCGCCTATCCGCGCCTGTCGCACCGCTATTATGCGCTGAAGGCGCGGGCGATGGGCCGAGCGACGCTGGATCACTGGGACCGCAACGCGCCGCTGGACGAGAAAATCGCGCCACGTCGCTATGGCTGGAGCCAGGGGCGCGACTTGGTGCTCGAAAGCTTTGCCGATCTGGGCGGGGACTTCGCCGATCGGGTCCAGACCTTCTTCGACAAGCCGTGGATCGACGGGCGGGCCCGGCCCGGCAAGCAGTCGGGGGCCTATGCCCACCCGGTGACCGCCGACCGCCACCCCTATGTCTTCCTGAACTGGATGGGCGAGCGCCGCGATGTGCTGACCCTGGCCCATGAGCTGGGCCATGGGGTGCACCAGACGCTGGCGGCAGGGCAGGGGTCCCTGCTGGCCGACACCCCCCTGACATTGGCCGAGACCGCCTCGATCTTCGCCGAGGGGTTGACCTTCGACCGCCTGCTGAAGACGGCGCCGAAAGCCGAGCAGCGCGGCCTGCTGGCAGGCCGGATCGAAGACGGATTGAATACCGTTGTCCGCCAGATCGCCTTTCACCGTTTCGAGACCCGTTTCCACGACGAACGCGTGCGCGGCGAGGTGTCAGTCGAGCGGATCGGTGAAATCTGGCTGGAGGAGATGGGGGCGTCGCTGGGTCCATCGGTGACCCTGAACCCCGGCTATGAGCACTGGTGGAGCTATGTCAGCCACTTCGTCCACTCGCCCTTTTACGTCTATGCCTATGCCTTCGGCGACCTGCTGGTGGCGGCGCTGATGGAGACGCGGGCCAGGGATCCGCAAAGCTTCACGCCCCTGTACCGCGAGCTGCTGGCTGGGGGCGGGACCAAGGGCTACGTCGAGGCCTTGGCACCCTTCGGCCTCAACCCGCGCGACCCCGCCTTCTGGACCATCGGCACCAGGCGGCTGGAAGGCCTGATCGACCAGTTCGAGGCGTTGGTTTGAGTTGACGTGGTGACGGCGGCGGGCGAGCGTCGGCTCATGCGCCTCCTGACCCTCGCCGCCGCCGCCCTGATCGCCACGCCCGCGTTAGCCCAGACTCCGGCGGGAGAGCCTTCCCCGAGCGTTCGTGCCATGGCGGCGGGGTATAAGGCGCTGACGGTCTGTAGCGCCCTGAACAATGCGGCGGCTGCCGGCGGGGAGCGGACGCTGGAAAGCGTCGAAGCCAACGAGCTGGTGGGCATCTACCCGGAACTGGACGGGCTGGTGCGCGAGATGCCGGTGGAGATGACGGGCAATCAGACGTCTGCAGTTTGGAGCGCCGCCATGCCGCCGCGGGTGGCGGTGTGGGGAATGGGCCAGGGCTGCGCCATCATGCCGGTCGGCTGGGTCGGTGAACCGGCCTATGTGCGACCCACCGCACCGCGCACCAATCTGCCGATGGCCACGTCACCTACGCCCGCTGAGCTGGATGCCGTTACGCAGCGAGCAATGATCGGCGGCTATGGCGAGGGCACCAACACCACGGCTGTGGTCGTCTTGCAAAACGATCGGATGGTGGCGGAGGCCTACGCAGACGGTTTCGGCATCGACACCCCGCAACGCACATGGTCGGTCGGCAAGTCGCTGGCCGGAACCCTCATCGGTGCCGCCGTGCAGCGCGGCGAAGCTGATGTGAACGCGCCTGCCGCACTCGCTGACTGGAGCCGCGAGGGCGACCCCCGCGCCGCCATCACCCTGGACCAATTGATGCGAATGGCCTCGGGCCTGACCAGCGACACCGCTGGCAACCGCACGGACGCCTTGTATTTCGGCGGGGTCGGGATCGACGAGCAGGCCACGACCTGGCCGCTGATCGCCGCGCCGGGCAGCCGGTACCGCTATGCCAATAACGACACCTTGCTGGCTGTGCTGGCCATCGCGCCGACGTTCGAGCACCAGCCGCCGTCCGAGCTGTTCCGGCGGCTGGGCATGTATGACACCTGGGCGGAGACGGACTGGCGCGGCAGCTACATGCTGTCCAGCCAGGTCTGGACCACGGCGCGTGATCTGGCGCGCTTCGGCCAGCTGTATCTGCACGACGGCATGGCGGACGGCGAGCGTGTCCTGCCCGAGGGCTGGCGCGAATACGTTTCAACACCGAAAGGTCCTCAGCCCGGAGGCGAGCAGGGCTATGGTGCCACCTTCTGGTTGATGAACCGGTCGGACGGTATTCCCGCCGACGCCATCTCGGCCAACGGCAATCGCGGTCAGTATGTGATCATCGTGCCCAGCCGGAACATCGTCATCGTGCGGCGGGGTGAGGATGCCACCGGAAAGCGGTTCGACCCCATCGGTTTCACGCGTGACGTATTGGCGGCGCTGGACTGAAACCTCTGCGAGGAATCGTCGCCAGCGGCTTGAGCGGCCCGCCGTCCCCGCTATAAGGACGCCAGACTGACCCGTAGATTCCGGATAACCGACATGGCCGACCCGCACACCGCCGACGCCCACGACAGCCACGACGCCTATGCGCACGGCACCCAGGAAATCAGCGAGCAGGTCGCGACCTTCAACCTGTTCCAGGGCCTGACGAAATGGGGCTCGCTGGCGATTGCTGCGGTGCTGGCCTTCCTGACCATCTGGTTCATGCCGGGCGGCAGCTTCATGGCCGGTGCGATCGCGTTCGTGGTCATGATCGCAGGCGGTATCTTCTTCCTGCGCTCGCCCAAGTCCGGGGCGCATTGAGACGCGGCTGCACAGAGCGACATCAGGAATTCAGGATTGGCCGGGCTGTTCATTCAGTCCGGCTTTTTCATGCCCGGAGGTCGAGGGGTCTGCGGCCCGACAGGTGATCCTCATCCAGGGATGAAGTGCACAAGGCGTCGGGCCGCGTCCCGCCTTCTGAAAGCCCGATCAGCGTATCAGCGGGCTGAGCCTGCGCCAGACGCAAGCGCACAATTCATGCTGCGACGCAGCATAATATCGACCCGTGTTGCGCCAATGCTGCGGTATGGCGTCGCTTAGGCGACGGCGGCCGTACGGACCGGCACCAGGTGCGGGACGCTGGGGATGGTGCTGACGCTGACGCCCGCCTCGTCCGGGATAGCCAGATAGCCGGCCTTGGCCGCCGCATCGCCCAGACGACGGCGCGAGGTCAGGACCACCAGGGGGGCGGCGAACAGCAGGGGCAGGACCACCGGGGCGAACCAGACGATCATGTCGGGGCGCACCACCAGACCGGCACAGAACATCAGGCCGGTCGCCATCTGCCAGCGCATGGACTTGAAGGCGGCGGACCAGCCCACGCCGTCGGTATCGCGGTCCTGGGTCTGCCAGCCAGCGTCGTGGCCCAGGGCGATCTGGACGATGGCCTTGGTCGAGGCGACCATCATGATCGGGGCGATCAGGGCGGACAGCAGGATCTCCAGCGCCATGCCCTTGACGATCTGGCGGGCTCCGCCGAAGGCGCGGCGTTCGCGCGGGCGGCTGAGAACCAGCAGGGCCCCCATGATCTTGGGCCCGATCAGCAGGACGCCCGACAGCAGGGTCGCCAGCATGAAGGGCGTGAACTGCGGGTTCAGCATGTAGCCGAAGGACGCCCAGTCGATCGGGTACTGCATCTGGATGATCATCCCGGCCACCAGGGACGCCAACCACAGGGGCGACGAGAAATAGGCCATGAAGCCCATGACCATCTGGGTGCGGCTCATCAGGCTGAGGCTGCGGGTCTTCAGCAGGCCCAGGTGCTGCATATTGCCCTGGCACCAGCGGTGGTCGCGGCGGATGAAGTCTAGCATGGTCGAGGGCGTTTCCTCGCAGCTGCCGTCCAGGGCGGCGGTGACGTGCACGGCCCAGCCGCCACGACGCAGCAGGGCGGCCTCGACCGTGTCGTGGCTCAGGATCGCGCCGCCGAACGGCTCACGGCCCGGCAGGACGGGCAGGTGGGCGCAGGAGGCGAAGGCTTCGGTGCGCAGGATGGCATTGTGGCCCCAGTAGCTGGCCTCGGCCCCGGCCCACCAGGCCAGGCCGGCGGCGGCGACGCGGCCGTACAGGCGTACGCTGAACTGCGACACGCGCGCGAACAGGGTCTGGCCCTTGATGATGGTCGGCGTGGTCTGCAGCAGGCCGATGCCGGGATTGCGCTCCATGCAGTCGACCATGCGCAGGATGGTCTCGCCCGCCATGGTGCTGTCGGCGTCGAGCACCAGCATGAAGGGATAGGCTCCGCCGAAACGGTGGGTCCATTCGGCGATGTTGCCGCATTTGCGCTCGATGTTCTTCTCGCGGCGACGATAGAAGACGCGGGAATGGGCATGGGCGCGGAAGCCCAGATAGGCCTGATGCTCCTGATCGGCGGCCTCGGCCTTGGTCGAATCGCTCAGCACGAAGATGTCGAAGGCCCCGGAGACGCCCAGGCGGGCCAGCGAGTTGTCGATGACGGCCAGACGCGCGAACGCGGCGCGGGCGTCTTCGTTATACAGCGGCATCAGCAGGGCCGTGCGCTGCGTCGGCTCGGGCGGATGGGGACGGAACTTGAGATCCTCTTGTTCGCGGCCCGTCAGCAGCACCCAGAAGCCGATGGCGGCGCTGGAGAACCAGCAGGCGATGGCGGTAATCAGCACCAGAAAGAGGCCGAGTGCCGCGATCTCCAGCGCATCGAAACCGTGACGGGCATACAGGGCCACGGGCGCGATGGCGGCCAAGGCGGTCACGAGGATGGTCAGGGCCGTCAGGATCAGGCGACGACGGCCGATCGAGACGGGCGAGGTGGCGGGCATGGGACGGGCAACGGCCGCATCACGGCTGTCCAGCGACTGGCGCGGCATGGCCATCGGGGCCTCTTCGGGCAGCCATGTCCAGGCAGGCCGCGTGGACTCGAGGTCCAGCGGGGCATTGGCGGCGTCGATCCGTGTCGCGAGCAAAGTCATTCGGTGCGGGCCTTTGATCCAGATTCCGGTCCGAAGAACCGGGCGGGATTGCTGCATTGCAGCACAGGCGCAATGTCGATCACTTTCACGCGATTATCAATCACGGAATGGTGATATGACGAAAAAATATGGAACCGGACCGCTTTAGGGCGCGAGGTCGTCCGGACTGTGGCGATCCGCTTGCGTCTTCAGCCGTCGCTCCAGCACGAAGGCGGCGATGCCGACCCAGCCAACGAGGATGATCGCATACGCCCGCTCCCACCAGCCGACATTGGCTGGATTGACCGTGCCGGGCAGGACCATGTGGTGGGTGAAGACGGTCAGGATGGCCATGGCCACGAAGGTCACGAACAGAAAGACCTTCAGCCGCCGCAGATCGACATGGCTCCACAGGCCCCACAGCAGCAGCACCGGCGCGATCTGGATGCCCAGACCCAGGTTGATCGCCATGTGCCGCGGGTCTGGCCAGGGATAGAGGCTGGATACGGCCAGCCCGATCCCGGCCAGGATGAAAACCAGACCCGTCAGCGACGCGACGATCCAGCGCTCCGTCAGGCCGTGGATGGCCAGGCCGAAGCCGACGCCTGCGCCCATGCACATCAGACCCGCGATGAAGACCCCGCCGTTGAAGACCAGGGGCAGGGGGGCCGACGCCCCGCCCAGTTCGCTCAGATACTGCCGCGCGTGATCGAAGCCGGGATAGGTCGCGACCCCGATCAGCACCGCCACCAGCGCCAGCAGCGGGGCGGCCATGCCGACGATCAACAGGCGGCGACGGCGGGCATATCGCGGCCGCACGACGGTATCGGGCAGGGGCTTCAACCCCCAAAGCGGCCGGATCAGGGGAATGCGTTTGACGATCTCATAGATCAGCAGACTGACGCCAAAGGTGATCCCCACCAGGGCCGTCGCCTCCAGCGGCGCGGGCAGGTTTGCGGGGCGGATGAACCAGACGGCCACGACCAGCACCGTCTGATGCGCCAGATAGAGGGTGAAGGTCGCGTCCACGAGATAGCGCAGGGCCGGTCCCGAGGCCTGCCTCAGATAACGACTGCCATAGCCTAGTATGGCGGCGATCACGGCCCACTGGTCGATGCCGAAGACGATGGCACGCGGAATGCCGAACCAGGTCGCGCCGCCGGGATGCGCCGCCTGTGCCATCATGATCGGCAGGGCGATCAGGGCGACGATGGCGGCGGTCCGGCGATGACGCTCCAGCCCGGCCCACAACTCTTCGTGCCGCACCATCAGGAAGCCGAACAGGAAGGCACCCAGCGACAGGAAATGGTTGTAGCCGTCCCAACTCAGCCGGTTGGTAATGCCGAACAGCGGAAACAGGACGATCCGGATGACGATCAGATAGGCCATCGGCACGATCAGCACCCGCCACCCTGCTGTGGCCCGGACTAGCCAGTTCTCCAGCCGCGCCATCAGCGCCGGCCGCGTCATCAGGGCGACGGCCACCAGGCTGTAGACCGCGATATAGACGATGAACCACAGGTGATTGACCGGCACGCCGTTCGACAAGCCCGTCGGCCCGAATTCATGCACCAGCCAGTCGATGAAGCTGCCGCTGAACCCACCCTTGTCGAGGGCCTCGATCCACGACTGGATCGGCACCAGCACCACCGTGCCGAACATCAGCGGCGGGATCAGCCGCTCGGCCCGGTCCCTCAGCGTGCGCTGAGGCGTCCGCCGCGCCGCCATCAGCCGCAGCGCCGCCCCCGACACCAGGAACAGCAGCGTCAGCCGCCATGGGTTGGTGATCAGCACCGCCTCGTGCAGCCAGTCGAAGGTATGGGCGCTGTGGACGTGCCAGTCGTAGGGGGCATAGACCAGCGTCACGTGATACAGGATCAGCAGGCCGAACGCCGCCACCCGGATCCAGTCCAGGTCGTTTCGACGCGTGCTGAGGGCGGGGGTCTGGTTCACGCGGCGTCTATGGTCGAGCGGGTGGTTTCTGTCCATGCGACAACGCTTTGACGCGCCGCGCCAGAACGGCCTAACGTCGGTTCAACAAGACTGGACGGAGGGATTCGCGTGGGCCTGACCATCGCCGTGACCCGCGAACGCCGCGAAGGCGAAACGCGTTGTGCCGTCACCCCTGACACGGTCAAGGCCCTGATCAAGCTGGGCGCGGCCGTGACGGTCGAGGCCGGGACGGGGGCGGGCTCCTACATCCCAGACGCCGACTATGCCGCCGCAGGCGCAACCGTCGCCTCCGACACCCGCGCCACGCTGGAAGGGGCCGACATCGTCCTGAAGGTGCGCGGCCCGACGGCCCAGGAAACCAGCGCCCTGAAACCTGGCGCGATCGTCGTCGCTATGCTGGATGCCTATCGCGAAAAGGAGACGGTCCAGGCCCTGTCTGGCGCAGGCATCACAGCCTTCGCCATGGAGTTCGTGCCGCGCATCACCCGCGCCCAGGTCATGGATGTGCTGTCGTCCCAGGCCAATCTGGCCGGTTATCGCGCCGTGATCGAGGCGGCGGCGGCCTTCGGCAAGGGTTTCCCGATGATGATGACGGCGGCGGGCACCGTCGCCCCGGCCAAGGTCTTCGTCATGGGCGTGGGGGTCGCAGGGCTCCAGGCCATCGCCACCGCGCGGCGTCTGGGGGCTGTCGTCACCGCCACCGACGTGCGCCCGGCCACCAAGGAACAGGTGGAGAGTCTCGGTGCCAAATTCCTGGCGGTCGAGGACGAGGAGTTCAGGAACGCCCAGACCGCCGGCGGCTATGCCAAGCCCATGTCGCCCGAATATCAGGCCAAACAGGCCGTCCTGACCGGCGAGCACATCAAGAAGCAGGACATCGTCATCACCACGGCCCTGATCCCCGGCCGCGCCGCGCCTGTGCTGGTCACGGCCGATCAGGTGGCGCCGATGAAGCCCGGCTCGGTCATCGTCGATCTGGCCATCGAGAACGGCGGCAATGTCGAGGGCGGCAGGCTGGGGGAGGTCGTCACCACCTCCAACGGCGTCCAGGTCGTCGGCCACGCCAACCTGCCGGGCCGGATCGCCGCGGACGCCTCGGCCCTCTACGCCCGCAACCTGTCGGCCTTCGTCGGCCTGCTGATCAAGGACGGGGCCTTGGCGCTCGATCTGGAAGACGAGATCCTCAAGGCGGCGGTCGTCACCCACGGCGGGGCCGTGGTGCATGAGGGGGTGAGGGGATGATCGAAAAATCTTCTCCCTTCCCCTTCGACGGGGGAAGGGTCGGGGTTGGGGGTGGGTCCGCGGTGCACTCCGGGGATGGTGCTGAAGGCGTCGTCGGCAGGGCCTCACGCGCTCCACTCCGTAATGATTGCGCGCACACCCCCTCCCAACCCTCCCCCGTAGAGGGGGAGGGCTTGGCGCGTTTTGCACGAACGGATGGAAAATCGACGAAAGCAATCAGACGAGCGAAGAATCTCAGATCCAAGCCGACACGAACTGAGACGAACCTTTGGGAGCGGTTGCGTCTGTTGTCAGTGCGCTTCAGACGGCAGGAGCCAATAGGTCCATACATTGTCGACTTCGTCTGCCACCGGGCCAATCTGGTCATCGAAGTCGACGGCGGTGTCCATGATCAGACGGACGTCGCCATCAAAGACCTTCAGCGAGATACCTGGCTGGCTACCCAAGGCTATGAGGTCGTCAGGTTTTCCAACAAGGCTGTCTCTGAGGACATCGAGGCCGTGGTTTCAAACATCCGGCGGATCGTCTCCAACCGACTGGGAAAGGTGATCTAATGTCGAACGTATCGACTCCCTTCCCCCTCGCCGGGGTAAGGGCGGGGGTGGGGGGTGAGGGCACTGTGCTCGCCGGGAATGGCGCGAAAGGTGTCGTCGATACCGCCTCATGTGCTTCAGCCGGTACCAACCGCGCGCGCACCCCCTCCCAACCCTCCCCCGTCGAGGGGGAGGGCTATTCAGGAGTTTGCACCTAATGGAACACGTCGATCCCACCATCTTCCGCTTGGCCATCTTCGTGCTGGCGATCTTCGTCGGCTATTATGTCGTCTGGTCGGTGACGCCGGCGCTGCACACGCCACTCATGGCGGTGACCAATGCGATTTCCAGCGTGATCGTGGTCGGCGGACTAATCGCGGCGGCGGCGCTCAGCGATGACGCGGGGCCCAACGGCTGGATCGCCAAGGGGGCGGGCGTCGCGGCGGTAACCTTGGCCAGCGTCAATATCTTCGGCGGCTTCATGGTCACGCGGCGGATGCTGGCCATGTACCGCAAGAAGGAAAAGCCCAAGCCGACTCTTGAATCGGGGGCGAAACAGGCGTGACCACCGACATCGTCCCCTTCGCGGTCGGCGCGTCCTGGGTCGCCTCGGCGATCGGGGTGGGTCTGTGGCTGTGGAGCTGGTTCGGCGCGCGCGACGCCATCGCCAAGGTGCGGTTCCTGGACTGCGGCATGGTGCTGTTGTTCTCGTCGGTCCTGCTGCGCATCGTGGCCCAGGACAAGCCGATGGGGGTGTTCGACTGGGCGATGGTGATTATGGGGCCGCTGTTCATCGCGGCGGGGCTGTGGCGACTGGGTCGGACGGCCTGTCCGCCGGAGGGGCGCTGATGGATCGCCCGCAGACGGTGCTGGATCAGACGCTCAACACCTTGCGCGCCCATCAGGATGCGGCGCGAAAGATCGGGATCCAGTTCGTGGGCGTCGTCGGATCGGTTGCGCGGGGCGAGGCAGGGCCCACCAGCGACATCGATGTCGTCTACGACGTCACCGGCGAGGGGCATCTGTGGCCCCTTATGGGCCTGGTGGCGGATATGGAAGACGCGCTGGGTCGCCGCATCGATCTGGTTGACCGCGAGATGATGCCGACGGACAGCTGGGAATGGATGGCCAGGGACCTGGTGCCCCTATGAAGAATCCGGCGCTGCGTGATCGACTGCAGGACGTCGTTTCCTACGGCACCGAAGCCATCGAGGCCGTAGGTGACCTGTCGGCCGATCAGATATTGGCCGAGCGCTTTCGTGAACACGCCGTTCTTCGCACCGTTCAGATTGTGGGCGAGGCGGCAGCGCAGTTGATCAAACTGGACCCGGCCATGGATGCACGCATCCCTGATCTGCGACCCGCCATCAAACTGAGAAACGTGCTGGTGCACGTCTATGCCAAAATCCGGCTGGACGAGATTGTTCAGATCGTCCGCACCGACATGCCCGGCCTCGTCGCTCGTGCGGCTGCCGTTCTGGGGGAAGATTACGCATGAACGCATCGCTGGCCGCACTGGCCTATCTGGTCGCCGGGGTCCTGTTCATCCTGTCCTTGCGCGGGCTGTCCAGCCCCGAGACCAGCCGTCAGGGCAATACCTTCGGCATGGTGGGCATGGCCCTGGCCGTCGGCGTGACCCTGTTGACCCTGTGGTGGACGCATACGCTGGATCCGCTGACGCTGGCGCTGATCGCGGGCGGCGTCATCGTGGGCGGCGGGGCGGGGGCCTTCATCGCCGCCAAGGTCAAGATGACCGACATGCCGCAACTGGTCGCCGCCTTCCACAGCCTGGTCGGCCTGGCCGCCTGTCTGGTCGCGGTCGGAGCCGTCTATGCGCCCGAAAGCTTCGGCATCGCCACGGAAGCCGGGGGCATCAAGACCCTGTCGATCATTGAACTGAGCCTCGGTGTCGCCATCGGGGCCATCACCTTCACCGGCTCGGTCATCGCCTTTGCCAAGCTGGACGGACGGATGAGCGGCGCGCCCATCATCCTGCCGGCGCGGCATCTGATCAACATCGGCCTGGCCCTGGCGCTGGTCTTCCTGATCGGCATTCTGATCGGCACGGGCGGGACCGCGGTCTGGGCCTTCTGGGGCGTCTTCCTGATCGCCCTGATTCTGGGCGCGACCCTGATCATCCCCATCGGCGGGGCGGACATGCCGGTGGTGGTGTCCATGCTGAACAGCTACTCCGGCTGGGCGGCGGCGGCCCTCGGCTTCACTCTGGAGAATATCGCCCTGATCATCACCGGGGCTTTGGTCGGCTCGTCGGGCGCGATCCTGTCGTACATCATGTGCAAGGGCATGAACCGCAGCTTCATCAGCGTCATCCTCGGCGGCTTCGGCGGCGAGACGGCGGCGGCGGGCGGCGGTGCGGTCGAGACCCGCCCCGTCAAACAGGGCAGCGCCGAGGACGCAGCCTTCATCATGAAGAACGCCTCCAAGGTCATCATCGTCCCCGGTTATGGCATGGCCGTGGCCCAGGCCCAGCATGCCCTGCGCGAAATGGCCGACAAGCTGAAGGAGGAGGGGGTCGAGGTGAAATACGCCATCCACCCCGTCGCCGGCCGCATGCCCGGCCACATGAACGTCCTGCTGGCCGAGGCCAACGTCCCCTATGACGAGGTGTTCGAGCTGGAGGACATCAACTCGGAGTTCGCCAACTGCGACGTCGCCTTCGTCATCGGCGCCAACGACGTCACCAACCCCGCCGCCAAGACCGACCCCACCAGCGCCATCTACGGCATGCCCATCCTGGACGTCGAAAAGGCCGGCACCGTCCTGTTCATCAAGCGCGGCATGGGCAGCGGCTATGCGGGCGTCGAGAACGAACTGTTCTTCCGCGACAACACCATGATGCTGTTCGCCGACGCCAAGAAGATGGTCGAGGGGATCGTGAAGGGGCTTTGAGCGGGCGGGAAGGGATGGGCCACAGGGTCATGCGGCGACGTCATCGACAGCTTTGCGCGGCGCTGGCTGCGGTGTTGCTGGGGGCCTGTTCGGGGCTGGCGTCATCGAACGTGATGAGCGAACGCCCGATGCCGCCCGGCCCGGTCGGCATCGACGTTGTGCATCAGACCGTCGACATCGCCGCCTTCACCGCCGACGGCAGTCTGCGAGGCAGCCAGGTGATCACTTTCCGAGTGGAGTCTAGCGGGGATCATCTGCGCTTCGAAGGCGGGCCGCTGACAATCCTGTCCCTGACGCTCAACGGCCAGCTGATCACCGGCTGGCGTATGACGGACGGCGCTCTCGAAGTGCCGCTGCCGACGTCATTAGAGCAGGGCGATGACCATGTCCTGACCGTAGGCTACGAGGCGAGGCCGGGCAGGGGCGTGCATCGATCCGACCACCTCGTCTACACGACCTATTTCTCGTGCGATTGGATGGTGTGCGATCAGGCCGACTTTGACGACCGTTTCACCTTTGATCTGACAATCCGGGCACCTCGGGGGATGACCAGCCTTGGTCCGGGTGAGCGTCTCGCCCTGACCGTGATTGAACCGGACGAGGAGGCGCATCACTGGCGGACCCGCAACGCGTTCCCCGCCTACGTGCATGCCTTTGTGATTGGCAAGCTCGATTCACATGACTTGTCGGACGGATGCGACGTCCGCCTTGAAGCTCTGTCTACGGCACCCCGAGACCGGGTGAACACCATCTTCGCGCCGACCTGTGCGATGTTGACCTACTTTGAGCAACGAGCCGGGGTCGCCTACCCCGCCGAGCGCTACAGCCAGTTGTATGACCCTAACCGCTGGGAGGCGCAGGAGGCGATTTCGCACAGCGTGCTGGGCGGCGGCGCGGTCAACGCCCTGCTGGCTGACCCGCAGGAAGACTGGGCCGTCGCCCACGAGCTGGCCCATCAATGGTGGGGTAATCGCGTGACGGCCAAGGACCTCTCCGAGTTCTGGCTGAACGAAGGGATTGTGACCTTCATGGTCGCCGGCTGGAAGGAGCACCGCTGGGGATACGCCGCATACGAGAGAGAAATCGCTCTCGCGCGAGGGCGATGGAATCGGTGCCGCGAAGATTGGCGAGACGTTCCTATCGCCTATGCTGGCGACTATCCGTCGTTGGCGATACGCCGATGCTTCCAATACTCCAAGGCTGCGGTGTTCCTCCACGAACTCCGCGTGGCGATTGGCGATGAGCATTTCTGGAAGGGGGTTCGCGGTTTCACCACCACTAACCTCGGGCGGTCCGTCACCTCTCCGGATTTCGAGGCGGCCATGCAGAAGGAGACACCTATAGACCTCGGCCCGATGTTTGCCGAATGGGTCTATCCCACTGCGGAGAACTCATGAGCGACCTCAAGACCCAACCCTCCGACGCCTCTGTCGCCGACTTTCTCGCAGGCGTTGAGCCCGCCTCCCGCCGCGCCGACGCCCACGCGCTGGCGACCCTGCTGTCAGAGGTCACGGGCGAGCCCCCCGTCATGTGGGGGACGTCGATCGTCGGCTTCGGGCGCTATACCTATGTGAACACGACGAAGAAGCCCGCCGACTGGCCGATCATCGGCTTTTCGCCGCGCAAGGCGAACCTGACCGTCTACATGATGCCCGGCTTCGACGGTTACGAGGACCTGCTGGCGCGGCTGGGCAAGCACAGGACCAGCGTGTCCTGCCTGTATTTGAACCGCCTGTCCGACATCGATCTGGACGTGCTGCGCGAGATGGCGACCCGGTCCGTCGCCTGGATGCGCGTGCGATATCCGACGACCGCTTGATGGCGCTCAGTCTGCGCCGGGCCGACAGTCGCCATAGGCCTTGCTGTAGGGTTCTCCGAAGCAGGCGATCAGGCCGTCCACGACGTCCAGGTTCAGCGGCCAGGCGAGCTCTCGGCCATAGGTGGCCTTGAACCGCTCCGCCGCCTGGACGAACTCCGGCGGCATAGGGAGGGCCGCCATACGGGCACGCGCGGCCTCCAGCGCGGGTCGGTCGTTGTTGAGAAAGGCGACGGTGGCCAAGGCATAGTCGGCCTTGGCCGCATCCCCGCCGCCCGGATTGACGCCCGCCAGCAACAGCGGAATGGCCCTTGCACGATCTTCAGCCGCGGCCCGCAGCTGGCCTTCATGCCAGTAGTTAAGGTGCAGCTGATCGGGCTGAAGCGCGATCCAGTTTTCCGTACGCCATTCCGCGATCAGATCGGCGGCGGCCGCCTCGCATCCAGCGACATCCGCAATGCGCCGCCAGCCACCGTTCTGATCCTGATCGAAGGCCTCGTGGGGCAGGGCGAGCATCGCCGCCCGGTCGTAAGCGCAGGGATCTGTGGGTAGCGGTGCCGTCTGGCCCAGGAGAATAGCTAAAGCCGCAATGATCATGTCCCCTCCATCAAATGCAGGTGCCAAGTGGGGGACATTCGCGGGCGGTTTCATGGCGCGCCGTCTGTTCCGTGAAATTCGCTATCGCCGGTGTCTGGGCGGCGCTATCACGCGCCCGTGAACACGCCCGCCGCCCAGACCCCCACACCGCATCGCCGTTTCGAGGCGCTGGACTCCCTGCGCGGGGTCTGTGCGATCCTGGTCGTGATGTTCCATATGCCGGTGGCCAGTCACTGGCGGGACTGGGGGCTGGTCCAGCACGGCTATCTGTTCGTCGACTACTTCTTCGTTCTGTCGGGCTTCGTCATCGCCCATGCCTATGCCGAGCGGCTGAAGACGCCGCGCGATGCCGGGCGGTTCATGGTGCGCCGCCTGGGGCGGGTCTGGCCGCTGCATGTGCTGATGCTGGCGGCCTTCGTCGGGCTGGAGCTGGCACGGCTGTGGTTCAGCATCGATGCGGCCACACCCTTCACGCGCGACCGGTCGGTGGAGTCGATCTTCACCAACCTTCTGCTCATTCAGGCCTTCAACATCCATCCGTCCCTGACCTGGAACGGGCCGTCGTGGACGCTGAGCGTGGAGGTCGGCTGCTATGTGGTGTTCGCCGCCCTGCTGCTGCTGGCTCCGCGTCGCTGGCGCTGGATCGGGGTCGTGCTGGCCGTCATCGGAGCCGTGATGGTGCTGCTGTTTGCGCGGCGCTGGATGAACACCACCTATGACCTGGCCTTTCCGCGCGCGGCCTATGGCTTCTTCCTGGGCTGCATGCTCCAGGGGCTGTGGCTGCGCATCCCGCGCCTGAAGGGTGGTGCGGCGACCCTGCTGGAGATCGCCGTCCTGCTGGCCATCGGCCTGTTCATCGCCTGGGCGACCGGGCCGGTGACGGTGGCGGTCACCCTGCTGTTCGTCCTCGGCGTCTGGGTCTTTGCGGGCGAGGAGGGGGCCCTGTCCCGCCTGCTGGACACCCGGCCTCTGGTGACCTTGGGCCGGTGGTCCTTCTCGATCTACATGGTCCACATGTTCGTCATCGTGGTCACCCTGATCGTGGCGCGAAAGCTGGACTGGATGCCCGGCGGTCGGCGCATCGACTTCGGCTCGGTCTGGCTGAACGACCTGTTCGCCGTGGGCCTGTTCGTCGGCATCGTCGGACTGGCGCTGCTGGCGCACCGGTTCGTGGAAATCCCCGCCCAGCGCTGGATCGACCGCAGAACCAAGCCCGCGTCAGGCTCGAAATAATCCGCTCATCCCGGCGAAAGCCGGGACCCAGTTCTGTCCAGCTTGGCGCTGGCGTCTCAGGACGTGGGGAGACGGAAGACACTCAGACCGTTCATCCAAAGCTCTGGGTCCCGGCTTTCGCCGGGATGAGCGGAATGGGAGAGGACTAGGCCGCCATTCGGAAGTCTTCGGACGGATCGAAGGCCGGGCGGGCCTCGTCCCACAGGGCGTCCTCGTCGGCATAGCGGGCCGACAGGCGGGCATCGATGACGTCGATCACCTGCTCTTCCAGACGGTCCCAGACGACGGCCAGCGCGCCCAGGCCATCCCCTTCGCAGGGCACGATCAGGTAGCGGGACGAGGCGACGGCGGAAGCGGGGGCGAAGCGGCTGGCGATGCGGGTCATGGGGTCAACTCCGGGGACGCGGGACTGCGTTGAGACTGACCATGAGACAGTGTTGCGTCAGAAACGGTCGTATGTCAGAAAAAAATCATGAGACACGAGAAGGCCGGCCTGATGATCGAACTGGCGCGCCGCATGGCCGCCAGTGCCGAGGGCCTGACGCTGGACGACATCGTGCGCGAGATGGACGTCGGGCGCCGCACCGCCGAGCGGATGCGCGACGCCATCCTGGACCTCTATCCCCAGACCGAAGAGGTCTCCGACTGGCCCCACAAGCGCTGGCGCATCCGCGGCGGTCTGTCGGCTTTCGAACAGGCGCCGACGGCCGAGGAACTGGTCGAACTGACGCGGGCCGCGCAGGGCCTGCGCGCCACGGGCGAGCCGGGGCGGGCCCAGGCGCTGGAAAGCCTTGAGCGCAAGCTGAAGTCGGCCATCCGCTCCACCACCCTGAACCGTCTGGCTCCCGATCTGGAGGCGCTGGTTCGGGCCGAGACGTTGGCGGTTCAGGCCGGTCCCCGCGCTTCCGCCGACGAAGCCGTGCTGGCCGAGGTGCGTCAGGCCGTGCTGGCGGGCCAGCCCCTGGGCTTTATCTACAGCCGCCCGGGGGCCGAGGCGCGCCGCCGCGTCATGACCCCCTGCGGGCTCATGTTCGGCCGCGCCAACTATCTGGTCGCCGCCGAGCCGGACAGCGGCACGATCAAGACCTTCCGCCTGGACCGCATGAGTGCGGTCAAGGCCGAGCCCGGCACCGCCACCCCGCCCGCCGACTTCGATCTTCAGGTCTTCGCGGGCCAATCGTTCGGCATCTATCAGGACGCCATCGAGGATGTGGTGCTGAAGATCACGCCCGAAGGGGCCGCCGAGGCCCGCGTCTGGCGCTGGCACCCGACCCAGTCGCTGGAGGACCAGCCGGACGGCGGCGTCATCGTCCGCTTCCGCGCCTCGGGCATGCGCGAACTGGCCTGGCACCTGTTTAGCTGGGGTGCGCAGGTCCAGATCGTTGCTCCGGAGCGGCTGAAGACGGTCATGGCCGACGAACTGGCGGCGGCGCAGCGGGCGCTGGCGTCGCCGCGTGGCGAAATGTGATTACTGGACAAGACACGCTGCCTGATATTTTCTAGCATGCGTTGTGTTTTGTCGGGAGGCGTCCTTTGGCCAGCGGAATTTTTTCGGGCGTCAGTTTGCTTGTTTTGAGCGCGCTCATTCCTTTTCAGGGCGCGCCCATGCAGTTATCCCAAGCAGAGCTACCGGCCATGCTGGAATCCAGCTGGTGGTGTTCGGTGGAAACCCCAAGCGCAGGTGTCAAAGTCGAGTCCTGTGACAGTATTCTTCGCTACCGCCGGGCCGGGAGCGATATCTTCGGTCAGTCCTGCACAGTCATGTCCCTCGATGAGATCGCGGAGATGGGCGAGATTGTTGATATGCTTGCACCGGGTGTGCTGAATGGAGAGCGTGGCCTTTTGAGCGCGATCAACGTTCGGGCGCGAGCGGCAGGCGCGGACCGCCTCAAGATGTGCGAGACGGTAAAATATAAGCTTCGTCCTGAAGGCACGCTTTGCTCGCGGCCCTTCGAACTTCAGTCTGACACGCGGTGGGTTCTGTCTCATAGCTCCCGTTACGAGGATGAGGCTGACGTGGCTCTGTCAACGGACGAAACCGGCCGCTTGTACCGTTTGATTACACAGGTCGGGCCAGAAGTGATGGCTAGCCTGCCCCCTGAAGCGCTGGCAGATCCGGAAGTAAAGGCTTTGGCGACGGTCTTCAGCGCAGACTTGGTGTGCGAGAGTTTTGCAATGGCTGCAGACGGGACCCTGCAATCCATGTTGATCGGCCCCAATGGCAGCCTTGTCCAATCCGCCAGCCTGGTCCCGATTTCGGACCCTGACACTGTGCGGCTGGAGCCCGCTCCAGCGGAGTAGAGGTGAATCCGATTTAAAACGACGCAGGGCGCGGGCCCAGGCTAGCGTGTGGACTTCAAATCGGAGGGTTGTGAATGCACAAGCGTGTTCTACTGGCCGGCTTCGCGATAGTGACAACGGGGTCGGCTCTGATGGCCTGTGTGACCCCGTTGCCCCCCATGATTGCCCAGACACCCGGCAAGGCTCAGCCCGCCGCGGAGGTCGCCGTGACACGCGACGGCGACGTCTGGACCGCCGACTATGTCTTCGCCGACGATGCGCCCGTCTGGGGCTTCGAGCGATCGACGGTGATCGAGGGCACGCGTGAGCCCTGGCGGCCCCGTGACTGGCAGGTGACGACGCCCGGTGTCGTGCTGGAGCGGGTCGGCGATCTGGACGTGCTGCGCAGCGTCGACGGTCGTCCCGTGCCGCGCCGGGTCAGCCTGCGCCTGACGCCCAGCAGCGACGATCTGGAGGCCGATTATTCGATCCTCAAGTTCACGGACGGCTCCGTGGCCATGTACAGCGGGGCGTTCGACGTCTTTCCGCTGCCGTCGCTGGAGGCCATTCCTGAAACGATGGAGCGTGGCACGGAGCGCCAGTGGGGCGCGGTGCGGATTACTTGGACCGACCGTGCCGGGCCTGTTCTGCTCAAAGGTGAGCGGCTGGCCCAGGCGACGGCCCAGGACGGCAGCGCCTATGTCCTGTTCGGCCAGGCCCAGATGAAGGAAACCGATCGGCTGGTCACGGTGGTCGATCCCGAACTGCCCGCCTGGCTGGTTTCCACAATCGAGGACTTCGCCCCGCGCGTGATCGACTATTATGGCCAGAGGCTCGGCCCGGGCGAGACGCGTCGGCCGACCATCATGGCCAGCTGGTACGGCCCCAATCCCACCCACACCAGCCTGAGCGGCAGCGTCCTGCCCGGATTGATTACGGCCAGTTTCGAGGGCAAGGCCCTGCTGACCGAGGAGCCGGACATTCTGGCGCGGAACCGCTGGTTCATCGGTCATGAGGGCGCGCATTTCTGGCTGGGCCAGACGGTGCGCTACGAGCGCGCGCGGGATTCCTGGATCACCGAGGGCGGGGCGGATCTGATGGCCGTTCGCGCGCTCAAGACGCTGGACCCGACCTATGACGCACAGGCCGAGCTTCAGCTGGAAGTCGATGACTGCGTCAAGCTGGGCACCCGGCCGGTCAGCGAGGCGGGGCGCCGCGGCGAACACCGCGCCTTCTACGCCTGCGGGGCCGTGTTCGCCCTGGCGGCGGAGGCGGCGCAGAAGCGGGCGACCGGCGGCGACTGGTTCGACTATCTGAAGCCCCTCATCGACGACAGCCGCGAGGATGGCGTCCTGACGCGCGAGGAGTGGCTGGCACATCTGACGGCGGTGTCAGGCGATCCCGAACTGAGGGCGCGGATCGAGGTCCTGCTGGACACCGGCGCTGCCGATCCAACGCCGGTCATCGCCGCCCTGTTCGACCGCTCGGGCGTCGGCTACCGCCTGACAGACGGGAAGATCGAGCTGATCTAGGTCGCCGCGAACGGATAGGGGCTGACCGACTTGGACCAGTCGTCGACCGTCAGGGGGCGATCCACGGGCGGCGCGGCGCGCTCGGCGCAGGGGTGGCGGTGGCACAGGCGGCAGGCAGGGCCGATGGGCGTCACTTCCGGCGCGGCCAGATCGAGCCCCCGGGCGTAAGTCAGGCGGTGCGCATGCTTCAGTTCGCACCCCAGGCCGATGGCCAGGTCGTGCCCCTCGGTGAAGGCGTCACTGCCCTGGCGATCGACGGTGCGAGCCAGGGTGAACCAGCGGCCTCCATCGGGCGTCTCGATGATCTGGGTGACGATCCGGCCGGGCGTGCGAAAGGCGCTGTGCAGCCGCCAGCGCGGACAGGCCCCGCCGAACCGCGAGAAAGGAAAGCTGCCCGAGGCATAGCGTTTGGAGACATTGCCCGCCTGATCGACCCGCATCAGGAAGAAGGGCACGCCCCGCGCCGTCGGCCGCGACAGGGTCGTCAGGCGATGCGCCGCCTGTTCCCAGGACACACCGAACCGCGCCTGAAGTCGGGCCATGTCGTAGCCTGTCTCCTCCGCCGTGCGCTGGAATGCGCCGTAGGGCATCAGGATGGCGGCGGCGAGCGTGTTGGTCAGAGCGACCTTCAACAGGCGGCGCGTGGCTTCGTCGGGCGCGGCGGCGGCCTCGGCCATCGCCGTCAGCTCGGCATCATGCTCGGACAGCGCCAGCTGGAAGGCGACCGCAAAGGCGCGAGACGACGGCCCCAGGGTCTCGGACAGCAGCAGGCGGCGGCGGTGAAAGTCGAACCGCCGCGTCCACTCCACCATGACCTCGACGGGCAGGGTGCGAACGCTCAGGCCATGGGTCGATTGCAGGCGCGCGCGCACACGCGTCTCGAACGTTTCGCCCGGCGTGGCGGCGTCCAGTGCATTCGCCAGCGTCTCGCCCAGCGTGTCCAGTTCGGGAAAATGGTTGGCGCGGGCCTGGATGTAATCCCGGACCCAGTCGGCCGGGCTGTCGTCGTCACCGCCGGTCTCGGCCCGGTCTCGCGTGCGGCGGTCGGCAAAGGCGCGGTAAAGCCGCAACAGGGCATCCGCTGCTGCGGGCTGATCCTCGGCCATCTGCACGATCTCATGGCGCGGCACGCTCAGCCCCTGAAACAGGGGATCGGCAAAGGCCTCGGCCAGTTCCGCCTCCGACGCCATGCCCCCCGGCTGGCTCAGGGTGCGCAAATCCACGTCATAGGTGTCGGCCAGCCGCAGCAGCAACTGGGCCGACACGGGCCGCTGGTTCCGCTCTATGTGGTTCAGATAGCTGGGCGAAACGCCCAGATCGGCGGCCATGGCCGTCTGGGTCAGCGACAGATCACGCCGCAGCCGTTTCAGCCGCCCGCCCAGAAACAGTTTGCGATCTGCCGCCTTATCCATCCCGGCATGATGTCACATCATGACTTAACAGCAAGTGTCATAGTGTGACTGAATGACATCATTCTAGCCGCTCGATCTGTATCAATCGTGACCCTGTCGTGGTCCCTTGGCTCGACACTCGGCAGCTCCAGCCGGACACCATCAACAGAGACCCAGACCATGACCACCTTCGCCGACCTGGTTCCTTCGCCCGCCGGCCGTTTCGACGGCATCGAGCGCCCCTATACGCCCGAGGATGTCCTGCGCCTGCGTGGCTCCGTGCCCGTCACCCACACCCTGGCCGAGCGCGGTGCCAACCGCCTGTGGGAGCTGCTGCATTCGGAGCCCTACATCAACGCCCTGGGCGCCGTGACCGGTAACCAGGCCATGCAGATGGTCCGCGCGGGTCTGAAGGCCATCTATCTGTCGGGCTGGCAGGTCGCGGCCGACGCCAACACCGCCGGCGCCATGTATCCGGATCAGTCCCTGTATCCGGCCAACGCTGCGCCGGAACTGTGCCGCCGCATCAACCGCACCCTGCAACGCGCCGACCAGATCGAACATGCGGAAGGCGGGGCCAAACGCGACTGGTTCGCCCCCATCGTCGCCGATGCGGAGGCCGGCTTCGGCGGCCCGCTGAACAGCTTCGAGATCATGAAGGCCTTCATCGAGGCGGGTGCCGCCGGCGTCCACTTTGAGGATCAGCTGGCGTCCGAAAAGAAATGCGGCCACCTGGGTGGCAAGGTCCTGATCCCGACCCAGGCCCATATCCGCAATCTGGTCGCCGCCCGCCTGGCCGCCGATGTCATGGGCACACCGACCATCACGGTCGCCCGCACCGACGCCGAAAGCGCCCAACTGATCACCTCCGACATTGACGAGCGCGACCAGCCCTTCATCGACCGCGACAACCGCACGCCCGAGGGCTTTTTCCGCCTCAAGGAAGGCACCGGTCTGGATCACTGCATCGCGCGCGGTCTCAGCTACGCCAATATCGCCGACCTGCTGTGGTGGGAAACCAGCCACCCCGATCTGGACGACGCCAAACGCTTTGCCGAGGCGATCCAGAAGGAACATCCCGGCAAGCTGATGGCCTACAACTGTTCGCCCTCCTTCAACTGGAAGGCCAAGCTGGACGACGCCACCATAGCCAAATTCCAGCGCGAACTGGGGGCCATGGGCTACAAGTTTCAGTTCGTGACCCTGGCCGGCTTCCACAGCCTGAACAACGGCATGTTCGAGCTGGCCGACGGCTATCGCGATCGCGGCATGGCGGCCTATTCCGAGCTGCAACAGCGCGAGTTCGCCAATGAGGCCATCGGCTACACCGCCACCCGCCACCAGCGCGAGGTCGGCACCGGCTATTTCGATCAGGTCGCCACGGTCATCTCCAACGGCCAGTCCTCGACGACCGCCATGAAGGAATCGACCGAAACCGCTCAGTTCCAAGCCGCCGAATAGTCAGGAGACAGACCATGGAACCGCTACAACGCCCCCAGGCCATCATCGACTTCTGCCTGGCCCCGCTGGACCTCGATCCCTCGAACGAAGCTGCCACCGAGGTCCGCCGCCGCTTGGAACACGTCATCAAGACGTTTCAGGCCAAGGCACCCACGCCCGTCGCCGTCGACTTCTCTCGCATGCCCTCGCAGGTCATCAACGAGGCCGCCCACGGCTACGAATAAGACGGGTTTCGTCCCGCCGTCTGGCCTTGGTCAGGCGGCGAGGGCGGCCGTGCGGTGGGGCAGGGTGCTGACCAGCTGGATCAGCTCCGCCGCGTCGAACGGCTTGGCCAGATGCCGGTCGGCACCCGCCGCTGCCCCCGCCTGAATATGTTCGCTCAAAGCATTGGCCGTCAGCATGACGATGGGCGTCGGCTTCAGGCCCGCCACCGCCTCCCACTGACGGATTTCCCGCGTGGCCAGCAGGCCGTCCATGACCGGCATCTGCATGTCCATCAGGACGACATCGAAGTCCGATTGACGAAAAGCCTCGACCGCCTCGGCGCCGTTTTCCGTTTCGACCAGTTCGGCATCAATCTGGCCCAGGATCATCTGGACCACCTTGCGGTTCACCGGATGATCGTCGGCCAGCAGGACGCGCAGATGGCGATCGCTCGTCGCCGCCGCGATCATCGGAGCGGCGGCCGCAGGGGCCTGGGCGCGAGCCAGCGGCACAGTCAGGATGAAGGCCGAGCCGCCGCCGGGCTCGCTTTCGCAATCCAGCGTGCCGCCCATCATGCCGGCCAGTTGATGAGAAATGGCCAGACCCAGACCCGAGCCGCCGAACCGCCGCGTGATGGCCCCGTCCGCCTGTTCGAAACGGCTGAACAGGCGTCTGCGCGTCTCCGCGTCGAAGCCGATGCCGGTATCTTCGACGCTGAAACGGACCATGGGCCGACCCTCGCGGTCTGGGACCGGCAGGGCGGTCAGGGTGACCATGCCCCGCGCCGTGAACTTGACGGCATTGGACACCAGATTGGTCAGGATCTGCTTGATCCGCACCACGTCACCGACGACCCACCCATCCAGTTCAGGCGCGACCTCCACGACCAGCTTCAGGCCTTTTTCGCTGGCCATGGCTTCATATAGCTGCGCGGCCTCGCGCACGGCCCGGTTCAGATCGAAGGGCTCGGGCGTCAGCTCCAGACGCCCGGATTCGACCCGCGCCAGATCCAGGATGTCGCTGAGCAGAACCTGCAACGTCTGCCCCGACGAATGGATCAGCTGCAGCATTTCCTTCTGCTGGGCCGACAGGTCGGTCTGGGCCAGGGCCTGGGCCACGCCGATGACGCCGTTCAGTGGCGTGCGGATTTCATGGCTCATATTGGCCAGGAACTGGCTCTTGGCGGTGTTCGCGCTCTGGGCGGCGTCGCGCGCCTCGGCCAAGGCCTGGGCGTCCCGCTTCAGGTCGGTGATGTCGTTGACCAGAGTGACAATGCCCCCCTCGGCCGTGGCGCGATCCTGCACCCTCAGCCAGCGACCGTCCGTCAGTTGCTGCTCGACGGTCTCGGACAGGCTGGCGCGGGCCTTCATCCGCACCTCGATCCAGGCCTCGTCATCACCGCCGGTGTCGGGGTGGACGCCCGCCTCCAGATCGGCTTTCAGGATGTCGCGGAATGTCATGCCGGGAACCAGCCTCGGCCCGACCTGCGGGTTCAGTTCGGCATATCGGGTATTCCACAGGATCAAGCGGTCCTGTGCGTCGAAAAACCCCATCCCGTCGGGCATGGCGTGAATGGCCTCACGGATCTGGGCGATGGCGCTGTGACGCGACCAGTAGACCAGACCTCCCAGAAAGCCGGCGATGCCGATACCCAAAGCGACCGAACCCCGCACCCAGCCGCGTACGGTGTCTTCGCTGATCAGGTCAACGGGCGAGGCGGCTCCTGCGTCCGGCACCACGGTGATCGCTGCCAGAGTGACCAGATGGGACAGCAATACGCCGATCGCTGCCGTCTGCCCTGCGATCATCAGCTGCGCCAGGTTTCTGTTGTTGTTCTGCCAGGCCCCGGCCGCCGTGATCACGGCGCTGAGCAGAACAGCCAGGCCGACGACGTTCCAGTTCAGCTGTATGGCCTGACCCGCCACATGGGTGCCCTTCAGGCTCAGCACAGCCATGCCCACGAACCAGACCGAACCTGCGGCTCCGGCAACGGCGCGCCACGCAGCCGTCTTGCCTCGCGTGGAAATCACATATGTGGTGCAGACCGAGGCCAGGGCCATCAGATAGGAAACGACGGTCAGCAGGCCGTCGAATTGCAGCACCCCGCCGAAATCATAACCGTTCATGGCCACGAAATGGGTGGTCCACAGTGTCAGGCAGCCGATGACGACCGACCCCATCGCCTTGGTCCTGCGCCCGCGATGCGCTCCCTCGCGCGCATCGGCTAGCAGCTTGAACGCGATGGGCACGCCGACAGCACAGATCAGCGCGGCCAGAGCGGCCCAGCGCCAGTCATAGTACACGGCAAAATTCTGGATGACTGTCTGCACTCAACCCCCTGTCCTGCAAAGCGTGACAGGAAGAGGTGAAAGAAAGATGGGTGCGGTCAGGCTTGGTGGATCAGGCCTGGGTGGCTTGGGCCACCACGGCTGGCAGGGAGCGACCCAGAACTCGCACAGGATTGATCTGGCGATCGTTGCGGCGCACTTCGAAATGCAGATGCGGGCCGGTCGAGCGGCCGGTCGATCCGACCAGGCCGATACGTTCGCCTTCGTTCACGGCCGTACCGGACGCCACATCGACGCGGCTGAGGTGACCGTACAGGGTCGTCATGCCATTCGGGTGCCGAACCTCGATAAACCGTCCGTAGCCATTGGCATCATGCCCCGTCCGCATCACGACGCCTTCACTGGCGACATAGACGCTGGTGCCCATCGGTGCAGCGATATCGACACCGTCGTGGTGGCGCGCCGCCGCCTCGTCGGCCAGACGACGCAGGCCGAAGGGCGAGTTGATCGCATAGCCGCGCACGGGCTCGGAAAAGGCAATCAGCCGTGTCACTGGACCGGGGGCCTGAACCACAGCCGTGGTGGCGGTGATTTCAGGGGCCTGACCGACTTCGACTTCGGGCAGGATGGCCGGATTCAGGGGGGCCGCAGCGGCCGCGAAAACAGCCACGCCGGCCAATATGGCTAACTGGCTGGAGTGGATCAGGAAAGACCGGGCGGTCAGCATCAGGCGTCGCATGGGCGGCGTCGGCTCCGTCTGGCTCTAAGAGCGGTTGGGGTGCCGACGGGCCGCAGACTTCAGGCGACGCTCTCGGTCGGCGACCGGGAAGGCCTCCTTTCTAAGACTGCGTGGGGCGACTTTGGGGCGTCGGTAGCGGCAGGTCGTCGCAGGCATGGAACACAAAAGGGGCGCACGATCCAAGATCGCACGCCCCTCCGCACCGTTGTGTCGATCTTACTGAAGCGGCAGTTTCAGCGTGATGGCACCCACATGGCTATTGGCGCTGTCGCCGAAACGACCACGATAACCCGCCGACATCCTGAAAGGCCCGACGTCCGCCTCGACGCCGGCCGAGGCCAGCATGGAGCCACCGAAGGGATCGTCGAACGAGCGTGAAAGGATCTGCGCGGGATTGCCCGCGATGCCCACTCGAACGGCGTCGCTGTCGTCGCCGAAGGTGTCCCGATAGCCGCCCTCGACATAGAAGCTGACGTCGTCGCCGCCGCCTTCAGCCCGCAGCGAGATCTCGCCGCTGGCGGCGGCTACGGTGCGGTCCTGATAGGCGTATTCGGCCGCAAAGCCTGTCTCGTTATAGGCGTTCACATCGGTCGAGACGTAGGACAGGGCTGCGCGCGGAGAAATGGCGATGCCGCCCATGTCGAACCAGACGCCGGCCTGAACCTTGGCCCCCAGACTGCCGCCGTCGGTCTCGCCCAGATGAACGACCGGGGCGAGCGACGTGATGCGGGTGATGTCGTCATACTGGTCGATCGAGCCGCCAGCGGTCGCATTCAGGAACATGTCCCCCATGCGCCATCCGGCATAGGCATCAACGGCATAGGAGCGGACGTCGAACTGCATTGCCCCGGATTCGACCTCGGTCTCACGCAGGGTCGCCGTAAAGCCATAACGGGCCGTGGGCGATGCGACATAGTCCAGACCGACCCGGCCGCCCCAGCCCGTGGCATCTGCGGAAGCGACCGTGCCGCGCGCATCCGTCTCGACGCTGTCGGCGACGACGGCGAAGGTCATGGCCGTGCCGGGCTCCCAGGCCGCGTGGCCGGACACCATCTCGCCGGTCATGTCCAACAGGTCCTGCCGCTGGCGGAATCCGGTCTCGGCCTGAACCGTGGATTGAGCGCCGATGTCGCCGTAGTAGAGGTAGTCGTTGGCGAGGCGCGCCAGCAGGCGGTGACCGGCTGCAGTCGGATGCACGCCGTCCCAGTACAGGTAGCCGTCGGGGTTTGAGCAGACGCTGACACCGGTGAAACAGGAATCGGTGACATTAGTCAGGCCGAAGCGGCCCGGGTTGGCCCGCAGAGGATCGCTGATCTTGTAAAGGTCCATCAGGATGATGTTGCTGTTCGGTCGGGCGGCCGCGGTGACAAACAGGTTGCTGAGCAGTGCGCTGTTGAACGTGGTGCCGGAGAAGTCCGCCAAGGCAGATCCGCTGGGTCCAACCAGGGGATTGGTCGCGGCGAACTGGGGCGTGATCCCGAGCCGGGGCAGGTTGCTGACCAGGATGGTGCCGGCACCCGCCTGGGCGATGCTGTTGACGATCAGATTGATGTCGCTGGCGGCGGACAGGGCCACGCTCTGCATGGTGCTTTGGGCGGTCGCGGGGCTGGCCGCCGCGCCGGGGAAGGCTTGAAAGATGTTGTTGGCCCCGCCCAGGACGCTGACCAGATCATTCGCTCCGAAAGTGCCGCCAGCGCCGGTATAGGCGGCCAGCTGGGCCCGCATTCCGGGAGGGTTGGCCGACAGGTCGGTCCGGGCACCGCCGAAGGCATAGTTGACGCTGCCGGTCACCGGGGCGCCAGCTGTAAACCGCCCGGCGTTGAAACCCAGTAATTCGGTGAAGACGGGACCATTCGAGAAGCGACCCTGGAAATAGGGTGCGGGCGGCTGGCCAGTCAGGGCGAACAGATTGCCGTTGTCGCTCAGGCTGTCGCCGAACACGACCAGGCGATTGTAGGTCTGGGCCTGGGCGGCGCTGGTGACGGTGCCGAAAGCGGCCACGGCCAGTGCGGCCGCGCAGGCGGTGCGCAGAAAACGAGACATGTGATCCTCCCATCGGCCGTCATCATGCGACCGTTCGGGGGGGACTGTGCGCCCGTTCGCGCAGGACGCAAGATGCCGCTACGTCAGCTTTCAGTGCAACATTCGAAAGCGCAGCGTTCCGGCAACACTCTTCAGCGCACGGAGCGCTTCGGGATCATAGTCGCGGTCCACGTCGGTGATGACATAGCCGGTGCGTTCGTCCGTTTTCAGATGTTGTCCCAGGATGTTCAGCCCGGCGGCCGCCAGCTCGCGGTTCAGCTCGGCCAGCACCCCCGGCTGGTTGATGTGGATGTGCAGGATGCGGTGAGCGCCCGACACCTCGGCCAGCTGGACGTTGGGCAGGTTGACGCAGAACGTCGTGTCGCCCCGATTGAGATAGCCCAGCAGCCGCTCGGCCGCGAACTCGGCGATGGCCTCCTGCGCCTCCTCGGTCGAGCCGCCGATGTGGGGCGTCAGGATGACGTTCTTCAGCCCCATCAACGGACTGTCGAACGGGTCGGCATTGGTGCGCGGTTCTTCCGGAAAGACGTCCAGCGCCGCCCCGCCGATCCGGCCCGCGCCGATCGCCTGGGCCAGGGCTCCGATATCGACTACATGGCCACGTGACAGGTTCAGGAACAGCGTTCCCGGCTTCATGGCCTGGAATTGGGCCGCACCGATCAGGGCGGTGTTGTCGGCGCGTCCATCGACGTGCAGCGAGACGACGTCGCTCTCGGCCAGCAACGCCTCAAGCGAGCGCATGCGCCGCGCATTGCCCAGCGCCAGCCGCTCGGACAGGTCATGGAAAATGACCCGCATGCCCAGCGCTTCGGCCAGCACGGACAGCTGCGAGCCGATGGCTCCATAGCCGACGATACCCAGGGTCTTGCCGCGCAGCTCGCGCGAGCCGTCGGCGGACTTGTTCCATTGACCCCGATGCATGGCGGCGGATTTGTCGGCCACGTCGCGCATCAGGGCGATGGTCAGGCCGATGGCCAGCTCGACCACACTGCGGGTGTTGGAATAGGGGGCATTGAAGACGGCTACACCGTGGGCCGATGCCGCCTCCAGATCAATCTGGTTGGTGCCGATGCAGAAGGCGGCGACGGCCATCAGTCGGTCAGCCTGTTCCAGCACGCGCGCGCTGACGGTGGTCTTGGAGCGGATGCCCAGGACATGCACCCCTTTGAGCGCTTCGATCAGGTCGTCCTCGTCCAGCGCATCCTTGCGAGTCTCCACGGAATAGCCAGCCTCTTCCAGCCGATCGACGGCGGCGGGGTGGATGTTCTCCAGCAACAACATCCGGATGCGCGCTCGGGGATAGGACCAGCGCCCGGCCAGACCCTCGGCATGCAGCAATTCGTCCATGGACGGCGCCTCCGCATCCGCGACCTCGACCACCCGCTCGCGCCGGACGACCTCGGTATAGGCGTAGAAGCGGTCGGCGGCTCCCGCCAGCTTGACCTCGGCATCGTTCCAGCCGTCGCCAACCATGACGATGGGGCGGGGGAAATCCTGGGCCGCGATAACCTTGGGCTTGCCGTCGGCGTGCGCCAGGGGGTTGGCCTCGTCCGCGCCGGTGACCCTGCCTGTGGTGTCGTAGGTCAGGTCGTTGCACAGGACCCGTTCCGGCGGGATGCCCAGGCGTTCGGCGATGGGGGTGATGATCTCCCGAAAACCGCCGGACAGGATAACGATGCGGTGCGCATTCTCGCGGAAGAAACGCAGGTTGCGCCGCACCGACGGCGTGCCCTCGTCGAGGATGCGGTCGGCCAGGCTCTCGACGTGGTCGCGGGTGAGTGGAAGCAGGGCCAATCGCTGGTTAAGTGCCTCGCCGAAGCCGATCTGGCCATTCATGGCCTGATCGGTCAGTTCAGCGACCTTTGCCCGAATGTTATCGGCGTCCGGGTGATCGGCCAAGGCGACGTCAGCCAAGGCTTCGAGCGTCTCGATGCGGACCAATGTGGAGTCGAAGTCAAAAATAATGGTCGCGGGATCAGCCATCCCGCGACCTTGTCTCACCTTCGCAAGTGCAGCAACCGCTTAGGTCGCGGTGGTCCTAGAAACGGCCCAGCTTACGGATTTTGCTGTCGGGCTGCTGGGTGTCATAGGCGGCGGCTGCGATGGCGGCGGCTATCGTCACAAGTGCCAGGATGGCTCCGCCTTCCTTGGCGTGATCGCGGGCATAGTGGCCTGCGTCGCTGGCATAGCGGCGCGCCGTCTTGCCATGCTTTTTCAGGGCCTTGCGTGAACCGCGACGTGTGTCGTCGAACCAGCGGCTGGAGCGGTGACGCGCTTCATCCGTGAAGTCATGCGCCCGTTCACCGGCGTCGGACAGCGTACTGCGGACCGTGTCGGCCAAGCCACCAAATCGACCGCGCAGGCCATCGGTGTCGACCCAGCCGCGCGGGTCGAAGCGCTCACGCAGACGTTCGTAGCGGGTCGGGCCCGAACGCTGGCTCAGCAGCAGGGCGGCAATACCGACACCGGCCAGAACGGCGACCACTCCGCCGGTGATGCCAGGGTGCTTGCGGATTTCGTCGATGGGAGAAAACTGCTGGTCCATGAAATGTCTGCCTTTTCGTGGGCGGCGTCGGGAGACGCCGGAGGTCGCGAAACGCCCGTTTCGCGTTGCAGCAACAGCGATCCACGCCGCAAGAAGTTCCCACTTATGGCCAAGGTTTTCCTGACGAGAAAGCCTGCACGGGTTGCGGGGCTTACGTTTGCCGTCGGGCCTACCTATCTTGCGACCCTTCCGATTATCGCCGTCATTCCAAGGAGCCGCCGTGACCGATCACGCGCCCCCCACCGCCGTTTCGCCGATCCGCGACGACCTGGCCGCCGCCTTTCAGATCGAGGGCTGGCCCGTACGCGGCCGCCTCGTGCGCCTGGGCGACACCATCGACACCATCCTTGCCGCGCATGACTACCCCGAGCCTGTCGCGGCTTTGCTGGGCGAGGCCTGCGCCCTGGCCGCCCTGGTTGGCTCCAGCCTGAAGTTCGAGGGCCGTCTGATCGTCCAGGCCCAGGGCGATGGGCCGGTGCGTTATGTGGTGGCCGATTACGACACCGACGGCCGCATGCGTGGATATTGCCGGTTCGATGCCGATGAGGTCGCTGCGGCGTCTCAGGGCTTCTTGCGGCCCGGCGCGCGGGCGCTGCTGGGGCAGGGGGTCTTCGTCATGACCCTGGACCGCGGCCCCGACTTCGAGCGCACCCAAGGGATCACGCCCATCGAGGGTGAAAGCCTGTCGCTGGCCGCCGAACATTATTTCCAGCAGTCAGAACAGATCCCGACCAAGGTGCGCCTGGCGGTTGGCGAAGTCTCGACCGAAGCGGGCCGCAGCTGGCGCGCGGGCGGCGCGCTGATCCAGCTGATCGCGGGAGACGAGGCGCGGGGATCGACCGAAGAGGCCTGGGACCGCAGCCGTGCGCTGTTCCAGACCCTGGCCGACGACGAACTGCTGGATCCCACGATTACGCCGGAGACCCTGCTGTTCCGTCTGTTCCACGAGGATGGTGTGCGGCTGGAGGACGCCCGCGCCCTGGTGGCCGAATGCCGCTGTTCAAAGGGCCGCATCGCCGGTGTCCTGACCTCCTTCACGCCCGAGGAGCGTGCCGACATGGTCGAGGCCGACGGCAAGATCCGCGTCACCTGCGAATACTGTGCGACCGTCTATGAGCTGGAGCCGGAAGAGGTCGTGGCGGGCTGAAGCGCGGCGGGCGGAGAGGCGGTGGTCGGTCCCACCGCCAGCACGCCATCGTAGGCTCCATCCTCGACGCGGCCTAACCGGATTCCGCGAGCATCGACATCATGGACTTGGATGTCGGTATGCGGCCCGCACGTTTCGCGGCACCCCCAGCTATCGCCACCCTGCTGTAAAGTATTGAGCGTGAGTGTGTCGGGGCCATACAGATGGCCCGCAGCGGGCAGGCCCACTTCCGGCCAGCGATCGAAGGTTGTCTTGCGCGCATGCAGGTTGCCGACCAGGATCAACACGCGCGCCTGTGGGCGATCGACCAGCGGGCGGCTCATGCCATACGCCATTTCCAGCTCCCACCAGGCCTGATCGCGTCCCGTGATGACCGACATACGCGCCGCGAATGGCCTCAGGACAATGTCGTGGCCCGCTTGTTTCAGCTTCCAGAACCCGATGATCATATCCAACATCGCTTGGCTGTGCCGACCGTCGTCGCGGCGCGGATCGCCAAAGTCTCCGGCTTTCAGGAAGCGGCTGGCCGTTGCCTCGTCAGGCGCTGCCATGACGAATTCGAGCAAGGGCCTGTCGGTCTCGGGTAGTTCCAGACCAATGCTCACGGGCCCTTGTCTGGCAGCTTCGCAGACAATGCCCAGGAAGGCGGCAGGTGTTTCGACGGTGCCGTGTGTCTCGCCGACAACGATGATGCGCTCCGGTCGCTCCAGCAGGGCTGGGGCACCCTGCGGCGCATTGCAATCTGACTGGCTCGACAGCAAGGCCGCAGCGAATAACGCAATCATGTAGACCCCAATCCCTGCAGCCGACGCTGCTCGACAACCAAGGGTGGGCGCGATTGTGGCGGCGTCGTGACCGCGAGTTCATTTGAACCGACCTCGCCTCTGGGACATTAAGCCCGGCCATGACCCTGTCCCTGTTGTCTGCCTTAACCCTGTCTACCGCCTCGATGATGGAGCCCGCCCCTCCATGTCGCTTTGCGGGCGAGGTGCGCAGCTGGACGGCGCAGGCGCTGGGGGCGTGGGACCGGCTGGACCGCGAGCGGCTGCGTATTGCCGAGCCGGTGACGCCGATCATTACCTTCTTCGACGCGCGGTGCGCCTACACTCTGACTCCCGATCGACGCGGCGAGTTCCGCGTCGGCCTGCGCCGCTATAGCGCCCGGGCCAGCGCGCATCCGGGCCAAGTGACGCTGCCGGACGGCGCATCCGTACCCGCCACGCGCCTGGCCTTCGCCTCGCCCACCTCAGACGGAGGCATGTTCTTCATCATGGCCCTGCCGTCGCTTTGGCAGGCCAATGGGTCGGAGCCGCGCGACTGGCGACTGTTGTCCATGGTCGTCTTCATGCACGAGTTCGCCCACACCCAGCAGGGCGGTGGGTTGGGAAGACAGGTCGACGACCTGCTGACGCGCGGCCTGCCTGAAGATGCCGATGACGACATCGTCCAGGATCGGTTCGGTGCCAGGCCCGGCTATGAGGTCGCCTATGAGGCCGAGCGAGACCTTTTCTATGCTGCCGCCGCCGCATCTGGCACCGAGACAGCGCGGGCGGGTCTGACCCAGGCCGCACGCCGTATGGCCGAACGTCGGGCTCGCTGGTTCACTGGCGCGGACACCGTCTACGCCGAGGCCGACGACGTCTTCCTGACGCTGGAGGGTACCGGCAACTGGGCCGCCTGGACCTGGCTGACAGACCCACGTGGCGGGCGACTGTCGCCCGCCGATGCCAAGACCTTCGTACGCGGTGGACAGACCCAGTGGAGTCAGGATCAAGGCCTTGGCATCATGCTGGCCCTGGACCGCGTCACCCCCGACTGGCCCGCCATCGCCTTCGCGCCGCGCGGCGTGACGGCGGACGAACTGATCGCGCGGGCGCTGGCGCGCCCCTAATCCAGCGATTGTGGTCGCTAGCCAGTACGCCAGTCGCTCAGCACGCTGCCGTCGGTATCCTCAAACGCGACGCGGTCCAGTTGGACTGCTGCGATACAGACCGGGCGCTGGTCTACATTGGTCGCTCGGCAGCGAATGGCGCGACCATCCGGAAAGGCGGTGAACCGCCCCTCCAGCACCAGGCGATAGCCGCCTGTGTGCGGCGGCGGTGGCTCGTCGCCCTCGCCACGAACGGTGAAGCTGTAGGCCCGACCGTTGCGGCGGTCCAGGCGGGATCCCTCTGCCTCAAACACTGCGGCCAAACCCACGGTCTGCGGCGAGCTGACCGCCGCAGGGCCCCCTGCGGGCTGGTCCGCGCGCACCTGCGGGCAGGTGTCGGCGCGCAGCCAGGGCCGGGTCAGCCAGATACCCTCGGCTGCTTCCCAAACCGGCTCCTCACCTGCCACCAGGGCTGTCTCGGTCCAGTTGCCGGGCACTAGTGACAAGCGTTGCGTCTGGCCATCCTCGCTGGCCGACCAGCCGGCCACGCCATCGCTGGCCGTGGCCGATGCGGGCAGGGGGCCGCCACAACCAAAGACCTGTCGAATTGTGAAGCGTCTGCCGACCAGAGTGTCCTGTTCCGACCGTGAGGATCCACTGGCATAGGCGGTGGCGGCCATGTCGATGGCAGCCAGGAACTCGGTACGATCAAGTACGATGGGCGTCGCTGCGACGGTGATCGGCGCGGGGGTCGGTGCTGGTGTCGGTGTCTCGACCGGCGCTTCGGCCTCCCGTTCACAGGCCGCCAGTCCCAGCATCAGGCTGACGGCGGAAAAGGCGAGCAGAGCATTGCGGAGACGTGCGGGCGATCTAGGCATGCAACCACCCTAGCACGACGGACGCTTTCGTGTGGACCCGCACCGGCCAGATGGTTGACGCCGTGGGTCTGCGGGGGCAGCAGGGCATATGAATTTCGATCAGATTGCCGCCCTGGTGGTCCTCGTCGCCGTCGTGGGCGCGTTGATCTACGGAAAGATCCGCGCCGATGTCGTAGCCCTGACTGGTGCGGCTGCCTTGCTGATCATGGGCGTCGTGCGGCCGGTGGAGGTGCAGGGAGCATTCGCCAGTCCGGCGGTCATCGCCTTGGCCGGCCTGTTCGTCATTGCCTATGCCATCGAGTTGTCGGGTCTGCTTGGCCTGCTGATCCGCAAGGCCACGGCCCTGGCGTCGCGGGTGGGGGCTCGGGGCATCTGGATGGTCATCGCCATGTGCGGGTCTGTCGGTGGATTCCTGAACAACACCCCGGTGGTAGTCCTGGCGGCCCCGGTCATCCGCGATGTCGCCACGTCCCTGAAGCTGTCGCCCAAGCGGTTCCTGATGCCACTCAGCCATGTGACGGTCATGGGTGGCCTGCTGACGCTGATCGGCACCTCGACCAATCTGCTGGTGAATGACATGGCCCGGAATGCGGGCCAGCAGGTCTTCACCCTGTTCGAGATCACGCCCGTCGGTCTGGTCATTGCTGCGGTCGGGGGTCTGTGGCTTTATTTCGTCGGCGCGCGACAACTGGGCCGGTCGGTGGCCGTAGACGAGGCTGAACAGGCGCGTCAGGCCGAGATGGAAGAAGCCCGCCGCCTTGCGGCGGAAGAGGCGTCGCGCAAGCGCCGCCGCCTTCTACCCTTCGGGTTTCCGCGTCTGGGCGAGGCGCGAAACCAGTCCGACGGTTCGGGTGACGCGCACCTGGGCGACGTGGACCTGTATGGCGCGGCGGATCGACCGTTCCGGATAAAGCCTGCGGCCCTGTCGATGGCGATCTTCGCGCTGGTCATCCTCTCGGCAGCGATGGGTTGGGCCCCTATCGCCGCCTCGGCCTTTGCCGGCGCGGTGGCGCTGATCCTGCTTCGGGTCATCACGCCGGAAGAAGCCTATGCCGGACTGCGCCCCGAAATCCTGCTGCTGATCGCGGGCATGGTGGTCGTCGGCATGGCCATTGAGGTGACGGGTCTGGCCTCGGCGGGGGCCGAGCGGCTGATCGACGTCATCCGGCCGCTGGGGCCGCTGGGCGCCTTGATCGTTCTTTACGGCGTGACCCTTTTTGCGACCGAGCTGCTGTCCAATGCCACGGTGGCGGTGCTTATCACGCCGGTCGCGGTGGCCTTGGCCGAGAGCCTGGGCGTCGATCCGCGGCCGTTTCTGGTCTGCGTGATGATGGCGGCCTCAGCGGCCTTTGCCACGCCGTTCGGCTACCAGACCAATGTGCTGGTCTTCAATATGGGCGGCTACAGCTACATGGACTTCGTGCGGATCGGCATCCCGCTGAACCTGATCACCTGGGCCGCGGCCATGGTAGCGATCCCGATCTTCTTCCCGTTCTGATCCGGCGTCAGCCGCCCAGATCCAGCGAATAGCCGGCCGAACGTACGGTCCGGATCGGGTTCACCGTGCCCTCGACGTTCAACGCCTTTCGCAGGCGGCCGACGTGGACGTCGACGGTGCGGGCCTCGACATAGACGTCGCTGCCCCAGACCGAATCCAGCAGCTGTTCGCGGCTGAAGACGCGGCCCGGGTGCTGCATGAAGTGGTCCAGCAGGCGGAATTCGGTCGGCCCCAGATGGATCTCGTTGCCCGCGCGGCGGACGCGGTGGGCGACGCGGTCGATGACGATGTCGCCGTGATTGATCCGGTCGTCGGCCAGTCCGGGACGGATGCGGCGCAGCACGGCACGGATGCGCGCCGTAAGCTCCGTCATGGAAAAGGGCTTGGTCAGATAGTCGTCGGCCCCGGTATCCAGGCCCCGGATACGGTCGCTCTCCTCGCCCCGTGCGGTCAGCATGATGATTGGCAGGTTGCGGGTCTCGGCCTTGCCCCGGATGCGGCGGCAGACCTCGATGCCTGACAGCTTGGGCAGCATCCAGTCCAGCAGCACCAGATCGGGCAGCCGCTCGTCGATCTGCAGCATGCCTTCCTCGCCATCGGAAGCGACCACGACGTGGTAGCCCTCCTTCTCGAGATTGTACGACAGCAGGGTCGCGAGCGCGTCCTCGTCTTCCATCACCAGAACGTAAGGCTGCACGGCGTATTCTCCGGTCTGACAGGGGTGTCTGGCGGGGTCGTCTCGTTAGTTGGGGCCGACGTCGGCACCCGGCTGGTCCTCGGGATTCCAGCGGGGACGCTCCCCGGTGAATTCCTGGCCCGTGATCTCGTAGTAGATGGTCTCGGCGATATTGGTCGCATGGTCGCCGATGCGTTCAAGGTTCTTGGCCATGAACAACAGGTGGGTACAGGCGCTGATCGTGCGCGGGTCGCCCATCATGTAGGTCAGCAGCTCCCGGAACAGGCTGTTGTAATGCTCGTCGACCTCGTCGTCGGTATTCCAGACGGCGATGGCGCGGTCGATCTCGCCGGCGGCATAGGCGTCCAGCACATCGCGCAGGCGCATCGACACCAGCTTGCCCATCCGCTCGATGGAGCGGGTCAGGGGCTGCATCGGCTCGCCCTCGGCCAGGATCAGGGCGCGCTTGGAGATGTTCTTGGCCAGGTCACCGGTCCGTTCCAGATCGACGGCCAGCTTCATCGCCGCCAAGGCACGGCGCAGGTCCGAGGCCACCGGCTGTCGCAGCGCGATCAGGCGGATGGCCTTCTTCTCGATCTCGCGGTGCATGGCGTCCAGCTTGGCGTCACGCTCGACGACCGCGCGTGCCAGGGCCACATCTCTACGGGCGACGCTGTCGACGGCGTCGGCCACCTGGGCTTCGGCCAGGCCGCCCATCCGCGCGACCTCTGCCGTCAGCTGGTTCAGCTCGTCGCCATACGCCTTTACTGTGTGCTGGTTCATCAGCCGAAGCGTCCCGTGATGTAGTCCAGCGTGCGCCGTTCGCGCGGATTGGTGAAGATCTCTTCGGTATCGCCCGTCTCGACCAGACGGCCCATGTGGAAAAAGGCGGTGCGTTGCGACACGCGCGCGGCCTGAGCCATCGAGTGAGTGACGATGACGATGCAGTAGCGCTCGCGCAGCTCGTCGATCAGCTCCTCGATCTTGGCCGTGGCGATGGGGTCCAGGGCCGAGCAGGGCTCGTCCATCAGAATGACTTCGGGCTCGACCGCAATGGCGCGGGCGATGACCAGGCGTTGCTGCTGACCACCCGACAGGCCGGTGCCGGGCGAGTGCAGGCGATCGGCGACCTCTTCCCACAGGCCAGCGCGCTTCAGCGAGGCCTCGACCACGACGTCCAGTTCACCCTTGGTGGAGGCTAGGCCGTGGATGCGCGGGCCGTAGGCGACGTTCTCGTAGATGGTCTTGGGAAAGGGATTGGGCTTCTGGAATACCATGCCGACGCGCGCGCGCAGCAGGACGGGATCGACCGCGCGGGCGTTGATGTCCTCGTCGTCCATCTCGATCCGGCCGGTGACCTTGCAGCCCGGGATGGTGTCGTTCATGCGGTTCATGGTCCGCAGGAAGGTCGACTTGCCGCAGCCTGAAGGACCGATCAGCGCCGTGACCGTCTTGTCGGGAATGTCCAGCGAGACATCGAACAGGGCCTGTTTCTCGCCATAGAACACCGAGACGTCCCGGGCGGCGATCTTGGTCGGGCCCACGGGTGCGCTGCCGTGCACGACCGGCGGGGCGCTCATGACGGGCGTGGTGCTGGCGGGCGAGCTCTCGGTGCCGTCCGGTGCGCGAAAGATGTTGAACTTCATTGCACTACCACCGGCGTTCAAAGCGCCGACGCAAGACGATCGCGGCGGCATTCATGATGATCATGAAGGTGAGGAGGACCAGGATGGCCGCAGCCGTCCGTTCGTGGAAAGCGCGTTCCGACGCATTCTCCCAGATATAGACCAGCGAGGGCAGCGCCCCTGTCGGCTCGACCAGGCTGGTCGGAATGCCTGGAATGAAGCTGACCATGCCGATCAGCAGCAGGGGCGCGGTCTCACCCAGGGCATGAGCCATGGAGATGATGGAGCCGGTCATGACGCCTGGCATGGCCAGGGGCAGGGTGTGCTGGAACACCGTCTGGGTTTTCGAAGCGCCCATGGCCAAGGCAGCCTCGCGGATCGACGGCGGCACGGCCTTCAGCGAAGAGCGAGTAGCGATGATGATGGTCGGCAGGGCCATCAGGGCCAGCACCAGCCCCCCCACCAACGGGCTGGCGCGGGGCAGGTGCATCCAGTTGATGAACAGCGTCAGACCCAGCAGGCCGTAGATGATCGACGGCACGGCGGCCAGATTGTTGATATTGACCTCGATCAGGTCGGTCAGCCGCCCGCGCGGCGCGAACTCTTCCAGATAGACGGCCGCACCCACGCCCAGCGGAATGGCGATGACGGCCGTGATCATCAGCATCAGGGCCGAGCCGACGATGGCACCCAGCACGCCGGCCAGCTCCGGCTCGGTCGAATCGCCCTTGGTGAACAGGCCCGTGTTGAAATGGGCAGACACGTTGCCAGAAGCCTCCATCCGGTCCAACCAGTCGATCTGTTCATCGGTCAGACGCCGCTGCGTCGCCGGCGTATCGCGGCTGATCTCGTCCTTGAAATACAGGTCGGCATCGTCCGACAGGGGGGCGGCGATGGGGATGGTCTGGCCGATGACGCTTGGATTGCTCGCCACACGTTCGGCGGCGACGAACTTCAGCTCGGACGAGAACAGGCTGCGCATGGCCAAGGCCTTGGAGCCGGCCGCATCGTCCGTGATGCCGAACCGGGCCAACTGCTGCTCGGCGACGAGAAGTTCGAAATTGGTGCCTTGTGGATAGGCACGGTCGATCCGCGCCGGATCCATATAGACCGGCGTGGTCAGGGTGTGGGCGTAGAAGGCGGTATGGCCCTGTTCGATGATGCGACCCAGCAGCAGCAGCAGGAAGCCGACGGCGATGCCGATGGCCAGAAGGCCATACAGTTTGAACCGGCCTTCGCGCGCATAGCGACGCTTCAGGCCCGCGCGCAGGCGGTCGGTGCGGGCAGCGGTGGCGGCGGGTGTGGGGGACGCGTCAGTCATACTGCTGCCGGTATTTCTGGACGATGCGCTGGGCGACGATATTCAGCATCAGGGTCACCAGGAACAGGGTCAGGCCCAGGCCGAAGGCCGACAGTGTCTTGGCGCTGTTGAACTCCTGGTCGCCGGTCAGCAGCGTCACGATCTGGACGGTCACGGTCGTCACCGTATCCAGCGGATTGAGGGTCAGATTGGCGGCCAGGCCCGCCGCCATGGTTACGATCATGGTCTCGCCGATCGCCCGCGACATGGCCAACAGCATGGCACCCGCCACGCCGGGCAGGGCGGCGGGCAGCAGGACGCGCTTGACCGTCTCGGACTTGGTGGCCCCCATGGCATAGCTGCCGTCACGCAGGCTCTGCGGCACGGCGTTGATGATGTCGTCGGACAGGGAGCTCACGAACGGGATCAGCATGATGCCCATGACCATCCCGGCCACCAGCGCCATCTGGTTCTGCACCAGCATCAGATACTGCCCTATGCCCTCCAGCGGTCCCCCGATCAGCATGGCTCCGATGTTGTTGAAGAAGGCCCGGAAGGCTGGCCCGACGGTCAGGGCGGCGAAGAAGCCGTAGACCACCGTCGGGACGCCGGCCAGAATCTCCAGCACCGGCTTGACGATCGCCCGGAACCGGGGCCCGGCATATTCAGACAGGTAGATGGCCGCAAACAGCCCTACCGGAGCCGCCACGGCCATGGCGATCAACATGATCAGGAAGGTGCCCGCGAACAGGGGCACGGCACCGAAGGCACCGGTCGAGCCGACTTGGTCCGCGCGAATGGCCGTCTGCGGGCTCCACTGGGTGCCGAACAGGAAGTTGGCGATCGGGATTTCGGAGAAGAACCGCACCGAATCGTACAGCAGCGATCCAATGATGCCGATGGTGGTCAGAACCGCGACGGCCGAACAGACGAACAGCGCCCCGACGATCCAGCCCTCGACGCGGTTGCGCGCCCGCATGGCCGGACGGATCTGGCTGAAGACGAACAAGCCACCGAGCAGGGCTGCCAGCAGGGCGCCGACACCGCCGCCCAGGCCGATGGTCTGGCCGATGCGCTTGGCGCGCTGGCCCTCGACGGGCAGCAGTTCGGCGTAGGGCGCGGGCCAGATCTGCGCCGTCGGCTTGCCGGCTCCGACATTGCGGGCGTCCGCAAAGAAGGCCTCTCGCCGGAAGGGCTCCAGCTGCTGCACGGCCTCGGGCGCGCCCGCCAAAGTCAGCGACCGCTCCATTGGGGTCGAGAAGACGGCGACGCCCAGCAGCACGACCAGCGCCGGTACCGCCGTCCAGATAAGGGCATAGGCCCCGTGCTGGCCGGGACGCGAATGGGGGTTCTGCCCCTGACCGCGCTTACGCGCCAGGCGACGCGCCGCCAGATAGGCAACGACCACGATGGCGATCAGAAGGGGCAGGAAAAGCCAGGTCATGGACGTCCGGAACAGGGAATCGGAACGCGCCGGTCCACCGGTTCGCCCGGCGCGGAACCTGCCCCGGAATGGTCAGCGGATTAAGACGGCTGCGTGACAGTTCTGTTACGTCGCGCGGCCTGGCCGTTATGGGCCTGTCACACTGGCAATTTCAGCCCTTCACAGGGCGGTTTCGCGCGCCGGTTCGACCGTCGGCATGCGAGTCTCGGCGACCGGGAAATAGGCGGTGAAGGTCGCGCCCTGGCCCGGTTCGCTCTCGACGGTCAGGCCGCCGCGATGCCGGTTGACGATGTGTTTGACGATGGCCAGCCCCAGACCGGTCCCCGCTCGCTCTCCACTTTTCTGACCCTCGACGCGATAGAAGCGCTCGGTCAGGCGAGGCAGGTGCTCTCGCGCCAGACCTGGCCCATGGTCCTGAACGGTTACGGCAGCATAGCGCAGGCCGCTTTCCCGATCCGGCGTGACGAGCGGCAGACGTGTCGCGCCTGCCCCACGGTTGCCCCCCGACCAGGGCGCCGAGGCCTGATCCAGTGTCATGTCGGGGCGGATGACGATCTGGATAGTGTCGCCCGGCGCGGAATATTTGATCGCGTTGTCGACCAGGTTCTGGACGACCTGCAGAATCTCGTCGCGGTCGCCGCTGACCGGGGCAGTGATGTCGTCAGCATCCAGCTGGATCGCCACCTTGCGGTCGGCCGACAGGATGCTGACCGCATCCACCACATCGGCGGCCGCGCGGGCCAGATCAACGCGACCGGACGGCGGAATATGCTCGTTCAGCTCGATCCGGCTGAGCGACAGCAGGTCGGCGACGAGGCGGCTCATCCGGTCGGCCTGCGCGGCCATTATGTCGAGGAATTTGTCCCGCGCCTTGGGGTCGTCGCGGGCGTGGCCCTTCAGCGTTTCGATGAATCCGCTCAGCGAAGCGAGGGGGGTCTTCAGTTCGTGGCTGGCATTAGCCAGGAAATCGACACGCATCAGCTCCATGCGCCGCACGTCCGTCTCGTCGCGTAGAACCAGCAGGGCCAGCGATGCGCTCTCGGCGGCGGGCAGTGGGCGAGTGATGGCGCGCCAGTGTCGGGTCTGGGCTCCCGTGCCGCCATAATCGGTGGTTCGCACCAGTTTGCCGAACAGGGCCTCGTCCACCGCCTCCAGCACGCCGGGATCACGCAGGGCCGACACCAGCAGCGCCCCTTCGCGGGGAATCCGCAACAGTTCCCGCGCTGCGGCATTGGCCAGGACGATGCGCCGCCCGGCGATGTCGTCCGCCTCGCCGCCGGAAATGACCATGACCGGATCGGCCAGCCCCTCGAACACGCCGTCCAGCAACAGGGGATCAGCCGTGTCTAGCGATTCGGCCTGATTCTCCGTGTACGGAACGTCGATCGGCGTGGGTGCGGGCTGGCGATGGACCGTCCAGGTCATTAGCGCGATGGCCAAGGCCGCCCCGATCAGCCAGACCGCCAGCTCGGGCTGAAACACCGCCAGCACCAGCAGGACGGCGACTGAAATGCCCGCGCTGGCTCCCACGGTCCACAGGCGCGAACCGGATTGCGGGGCGACAGGGGAGGGGGAGGCTTCATAGGGCATGCAGGAGTCCGATGGGCAGGCATCTTATGCGCGAACATGACACGGAATTCATGACAGTGAACTGTGGTTCGACTTGTAAACCGTCCTTTACATCCCCTATGGTCCCTCTGACAGTGATTAATGGGGTTGGACCATGACGGCGGCATTGACGCTTGAGGGCGTGAGCAAACGCTACGGCGATTTCCAGGCGGTGCGCGATCTGAGCTTTCAGGTCGGCAAGGGCACCATCTGCGGCTTCCTGGGCCCCAATGGCGCGGGCAAGACCTCGACCATCCGCATGATCTTGGGGCTTCAGTCGTCCAGCGCCGGCCGCATCGAGATCCTGGGGGCCGATGACGGGCGCAAGGTGCGTGACCGGATCGGTTTCCTGCCGGAGGAGCGCGGCCTCTACAAGAAGATGACCCCCATCGACGCCATCGCCTTCTTCGGCTCGCTGAAGGGCGTGCCGCTGGCTGAGGGCCGCAAGCGGGCCAAGGAGATGCTGGAGGCTCAGGGGTTGGGCGCGTCCAGCCGCAAGAAGATGAAGGAACTGTCCAAGGGGATGGCCCAGAAGGTTCAGCTGATCGCCTCGGTCGTGCATCGTCCCGAGTTCGTGATCCTGGACGAGCCGTTCAGCGGTCTTGATCCGGTCAACCAGCAGGGGCTGGAAGCTGTTATTCGAGGCCTGGCCGAGGATGGAGCGACGGTCCTGTTCTCGACCCACGTCATGCAGCATGCCGAACGCCTGTGCGACAAGGTCGTGCTGCTAGCCCGCGGCCGCAAGGCGTTCGAGGGCACGGTGACCGAGGCGCGCGCGACCTCACCGCGGTTCCTGGAACTCGAAGGGGCCATTGAGGCGGCTCAGGCAGCCACCCTGCCGGGTGTCAGCGGCGTCGAGATCGTGTCGGAGACGGAGGGTGTGCGGGTGCTGAAAGCCTCACTCAGCGGTACCGCGCCGGGACAGGAGGCGCTGAAGGCGGCCTTCCTGGGCGGGCTGGACGTGCGCCGGTTCGAACTGAAGGAACCCAGCTTGCATGACGCCTTCATCGGCCTGACCGGGGATCACCCCGATCAGGACCAGTCCGTCAAAGTCACCGGTGTGGAGGCCGCCCGATGAACCGCATTCTGCTGATCGCGCGGCGTGAATATGCCGCATACGCCAAGACCGTCGGCTTCTGGCTGTCGCTGCTGGCCCTGCCGTTGTTCGGCGTCATCGGCGGCGGGATCGGCTATCTGACCGCCTCGTCGGAGTCTCCGCCCCAGGCTGTGGCCCTGATCGAGGACGGGCGCGAGGCCACCGGCCTGGCCGCCATGGTGCGCGACGCCCTGGCCGGCGATGCCGAACGCAGCGCTGCGCGCGCACAGGCGGCCATTGCCGAAGCGACCAAGGGTCAACCGCTCCCTCCCGGTGCCACCGAAAGCGCCATGGCCTCGGTCAATCGCAATGGTCTGAACCTGGTCGCCACGCCCGCCGATCTGGCCAGCGCCACGCCTGGTGCGGCTCAGGAAGCCTTGGTCCGTCAATATCTGGACGAGGACGGGGACAAGTCGCCCCATCTGGATGCCGTGGTCTTCCTTACCCGCACGGACGGCAAGCCGACGGCCCGGGTGTGGAGTGCCTCAGCCACGAACGACGATGTCGCCGACGCCATTGAGGATGCGCTGAAATCCGCCAATCGGCGCGAGGCCTTCGCTGCCGCCGGGATCGACGCCTCGGTGGTCACTGCCACTGATGACTACCAGCCCACCGTCACCAGCTTCTCGCCGAAATCGGCCAGCGGCGGGGCGATTACTGATGCCGACATGATCCCCGTCTTTATCGGCTTGGCCGCCGGTTTCCTGCTCTGGTCATTGGTGATCACCGGAGCCTCCATCCTGCTGAACAGCGTCATGGAGGAGAAGGCCAACAAGATCCTGGAGGTTCTGCTGTCCTCGGCCTCGGCGACGGAGATCATGGCCGGCAAGGTGCTGGGCGTGGCGCTCCTGACGCTGACCGTCCTGGCCTTCTGGGGCATTCTGGGCGGAGCTGGTCTGGTCATCGGCAGCCCGACGACCGCCGCCAACGTGGGGGCCGCCCTGATGGACGGGGGCCTTGTCTTCTACTTCCTGCTCTACATGGTCGGCGGCTATCTGATGTATGCGGTGCTGTTCGCAGCCATCGGGGCCTTCTGCGAGACGCCGCGCGATGCCCAGACCCTGATGGGTCCCATCATGATGGTGCTGGTCGTGCCGATCGTGGTCATGCAGATGGCCCTGCGCAATCCGGACGCACCGGTGGTGCAGATCCTGTCCTGGGTGCCGTTCTTCACGCCCTTCCTGATGAGCGCGCGGGCTCCCTCCGACCCTCCGATGATCGAGATCGTCGGTACCATGATCGGCATGTTCGCCTTCGCCGCCCTGATGATCTGGGTCGCCGGCCGCGCCTTCCGCGCCGGTGCCCTGTCCGACGTGAAGCTCAGCTTCAAGAGCTTCGCCGGCGCGATCCGCGGCGGAGGGCGGTAGGTTATCGTCTCCTCCCCGTCGCCTCTTGGCGATGGGGAGGGGGACCGCGAAGCGGTGGAGGGGCCGCCGGGAGAGCTGGTGTATGCCTTCGCCCCTCCGTCACGGCGCGAAGGCGCGCCGCGCCACCTCCCCATTGCTGCGCGACAGGGAGGAGACAACAAAAAAGCCGCCCCGGTTTCCCGGGGCGGCCTTTGAATTCTGTGTCGCGCTGTCTGCGCTTAACCGCGGGCAGCACCCGGGCCCGGCACGCGGGGCTTCGGAGGCGGCAGCAGGCCTTCGCGCTGCATGCGCTTGCGGGCCAGCTTGCGGGCGCGACGAACGGCCTCGGCCTTCTGGCGGGCGCGCTTTTCCGAGGGCTTCTCGAAATGCACGTGGCGCTTCATTTCACGGAAGCTGCCTTCGCGCTGCATCTTCTTCTTGAGGGCTTTCAGCGCTTGATCGACGTTATTATCGCGAACGAAAATCTGTACCAGGTTGAACTCTCCTTTGGCCGCCCGCCGCGTCCTGTGAGGGAGACGGGCAGACAAATAAAAATCGCGCTCCGAACCGGTGGGCTCGCGAGTGAAGGCGGGCTGATACACGAGCCGACCGGCCCTGTCCAGATCGTCGCGCCCTAATCTGAAGGCTCGAAACCCATGGATTACGGGCTTATGCTGCCCGGATGACCGATGCGCCACACCTGTCTAACGAGGCTCCGGAAATGGATTGGGGCGACCGCATGGAGCAGGCGGTGCTGGACGCCGCCATCGTGCGGTCCCCCGTCATGGGCTGGAACAGCCGTATGGTCCGTGCGGCCTGTGAGGACAACGGCCTGTCGCTGGGGGATGAGGAACTGTTGCTGCCCAACGGTGCCCGCGACCTGGCGGCCCTGCTGTCGCGCCGCCACGACGACCGCGCGCTGGCGACCCTGGCCGAACTGGACGTCGCCTCGCTGAAGATCCGCGAGCGAATCGCCCGCGCCGTCTCCGCGCGCCTGGAAGCGGGGGCGCAGGATCTGGAAGCCACCCGCCGCTGCGCCGCCTTCCTGGCCTTGCCGACCAATGCCGACCTGGGGCTGAAATTGGCGTGGGAGAGCGCCGATCACCTGTGGCACTGGGCCGGAGACACCGCCACCGACTGGAACCACTATTCCAAGCGGACCATCCTGTCGGGGATACTGATCCCCGCCATGACGATGCGCTGGTTCGACGGCCGCGACGCCGCCGACGCCTTCGTCTCGCGCCGCATCGACAACGTCATGGCCTTCGAAAAATGGAAAGCCGGCAAGGACTTCGATGCGCCGTTGCGCAAGGTGACGGAGGTGCTCAGTCGGATGCGGTATGGGACGAAGGCGGACTAGCGGAACCGCTCACCTCCCCATTGCAGATGGGGAGGGGGACCGCGCGAAGCGGGGTGGAGGGGGCGACTCCGGCGCTGGAAGACGTTCTCTGATCACCCTCACGATGAAGGCCAGAACGCCATCCAGTTCATCGCGCACATCGATCGCGGCGATCCGGATAACCCGGACTCCTTGGTTCGCAAGCCACCGCGTCCGCCGCGCGTTATGCCGCATCTGATCGGGATGATCGTGGACGCGCCCATCGACCTCCACCGCCAGCCGTGCCGCCGCGCAGTAGAAGTCGACGATGTAAGGCCCGATCGGATGCTGCCGCCGAAACTTGAAGCCGTGCAGTCTATGTCCGCGCACTCGGGTCCATAATTGCGCCTCCGGCGGCGTCATCGGTCGGCGCAGGCTCTTGGCGCGACCATATGTGGACGTGTCTGACATGGACGGATGCTTGCATGTTCTGCCTTTGTTCTCAATTGGAAAAGCCGGTGCCGCCCCCACCTGGCCGCTGACGCGGCCTGTCCTCCCCATTCGCCTTCGCGAACGGGGAGGTAGGTGTCAGAGCGGTTTGACCCGGTTCACATGCGCCATCTTGCGGCCCGGTCGGGCCTCGGCCTTGCCGTAGAGATGCAGCCGGGCGTCAGGCTCGGCGGCCAGTGCGCGCCATTGATCCACCTCGTCGCCCAGCAGATTGGTCATTTCGACCTGCGCATGCGCTGCCGTGGGACCTAGCGGCCAGCCGGCGATGGCGCGGATATGCTGTTCGAACTGGTCGCAGACGCAACCGTCCTGGGTCCAGTGTCCTGTGTTGTGCACGCGCGGCGCAATCTCGTTGACCCGCAGGTCGCCGTTGCCCAGATCGAACAGCTCGACACCCAGAACGCCAACGTAATCCAGTCCCTCCAGCACGCCGCGCGCGATGGCCTCGGCCCGCCCTTGCGTCGCCGCATCGACCACAGCCGGGGCCAGGGTGGTTTTCAGCACCCCGCCCGAATGGATGTTCTCGCCCAAAGGATAGACGGCGATCTGGCCGTCGCGGCCCCGCGCAGCGATAACCGACAGCTCGCGCACAAAGGCGGCCTTCGCCTCCAGCACGGACGGCCGCTCGCCGACCGCATGCCAGGCATCGGCGGCCATGGCGGCGGAGGTGACCCAGATCTGGCCCTTGCCGTCATAACCTTCGCGCCGCGTCTTCAGCAGGGCAGGGGTGCCCAGCCGCTCCAGCCCGGCGATCAGGTCCTCAACGCTGTCAACCACGGCGAAGTCGATGGTGGTCGCCCCGACACCGTTCAGGAAGGTCTTTTCCTCGACCCGATCCTGCGCCACGGCCAGGGCGCGCGGGCCGGGCGCGACCAGGGCTCCGCCCTCCGCCAGCTGCGCGATCGAGGCGGCAGGGACGTTCTCGAATTCGAAGGTCACGGCCTGACACGTCTGGCCCAGCACCCTCAGGGCCGTGGGATCGTCATAGGCGGCGACGATCTGGCCCTGGGACACCCGGCCTGCCGGGCTGTTCTCTTCAGGGTCCAGAATGACGACGTTGAAGCCCAGCCGCGACGCCGCCTGGCTGAGCATGCGGCCCAGCTGGCCACCGCCGAGTATGCCCAGGGTCGAACCGGGGGGGAGGGGTTTCGATGGCACAGGCGTGGCGCTCAAGCTCAGTCCTCGACCGTCTCGTGAACGCTCTCGGTCTGGGCGGTGCGGAAGGCCGACAGCCGTCCGGCCAGGGCCTCGTCCGACAGCGCCAGGATTTGCGCCGCGAGGATGCCTGCATTCTTTGCCCCCGCCTCGCCGATGGCCAGGGTGGCGACGGGGACGCCGCCGGGCATCTGTACGATCGACAGCAGGCTGTCCATGCCCTTCAACGCCTTGGATTCGACGGGCACGCCCAGCACCGGCAGGTCGGTCATCGACGCCGCCATGCCGGGCAGATGCGCGGCACCGCCTGCGCCTGCGATGATGAGCATGTGCCCCGCTGCCTTGGCTCCTGTTGCGAAATCATACAGGCGCTGCGGCGTCCGGTGGGCGCTGACGACCTGCGCCTGCCAGGTCACGCCCAGCCGGTCCAGCATGTCGGCGGCGTGTTTCATGGTCGGCCAGTCCGAGCGGCTGCCCATGATGATCGCCACCGGAGCTGTCTGGTTCGCCATGTCGTCGGACCTTTCGCGGAAAGCGGCGCGATACAGCACACACGTTGCGCCCGCAACCGACGGCGTTAGGCTGCATGCGGGCCGGGCGGGGTGAGTCGCGCGGACCGGGGAGCTGGAATTCACCCTTGACCGACGCGGCCGTCATCGACCCCCACGCCGAGATCGAGCGCCTGCGCGCCGAGGTCGAGGCCCTGCGCCTGCGTGCCGAGGCGGCCGAAGCCGCCGCCGATCACGACGTGCTGACCCCTGCTCTGAACCGGCGCGGCTTCGTGGCCGTGCTGGAGCGCACCATGGCCTATTGCAAGCGCTACGAGGCCACGGCGGTGCTGCTGTATCTGGATCTGGACGGGTTCAAGGGCGTCAACGACAGCCTTGGGCATGCCGCCGGCGATGCCGCCCTGGTCCATGTCGCCAACCTGTTGCTGGCCAATAGCCGGGCCGCCGATGCGGTCGGGCGGATGGGCGGAGACGAGTTCGCCCTGCTGATGCTCAATGCCGGTCTCGACGAGGGCCGCGATAAGGCCGCAAAACTCAATGCCGCCTTGGCCGAGGGTTTCGACTGGAACGGCACGCGGGCTCCGCTGGGCGGCTCGTTCGGCGTGCGCGCCTGGGTCGACCACGAGGATGCCGAGGTCTGGCTGGCCGAGGCGGACGCCGCCATGTGGGTCAGGAAACGCGGGCGCTAGCGCCTATTTCAGGCTGGCACAGAACCGCTGGATCCGCCCGCACGCCTCCTCCAGCACCTTTTCCGACGTCGCATAGCTGATGCGGAAATAGGGGCTGAGGCCGAAGGCCGTGCCCTGGACCACGGCCACGCCCTCGGAGTTCAGCAGTTCGGTCGTGAAGGTCTCGTCCCCGTCGATGACCACGCCGCCCTCGGTCGTCTTGCCGATCAGCCCCTCGATGGACGGATAGACGTAGAAGGCGCCTTCCGGGTTGGGGCAGCGGATGCCCGTCGCCTGGTTCAGCATCGACACCACCAGATCGCGCCGCTGCTCGAACGCCTTGCCGCGCTCCGCGATGAAGTCCTGCGGCCCGTTCAGCGCCTCGACTGCCGCCCACTGGCTGATCGACGAGGGGTTCGACGTCGTCTGTCCCGCCACCTTGCGCATCAGGTCGATCAGCGGCTTGGGTCCGCCCGCATAGCCGATGCGCCAGCCCGTCATGGCATAGGCCTTGGACACGCCGTTGATGGTCAGGGTCCGGTCGTACAGGTCCGGTGCGACCTGGGCCATGGTGGTATATTCGAAGTCGCCGTAGATCAGATGCTCGTACATGTCGTCGGTCATGACCCAGACCTGCGGGTGACGACGCAGCACCTCGGCCAGGGCCTCCAGCTCGGCGCGCGTATAGGCCGCGCCGGTCGGGTTCGACGGACTGTTCAGGATCAGCCACTTGGTGCGCGGGGTGATCGCCGCTTCCAGGGCGTCCGGCTTCAGCTTGAAGCCGTCGGCCTCATGCCCCACCACGACGACCGGCTCGCCCCCGGCCAGCAGGACCATGTCGGGATAGCTGACCCAGTAGGGCGCAGGCACGATGACCTCGTCCCCCGGCGACAGGGTGGCGACCAGGGCGTTGTACAGCACCGCCTTGCCGCCCGGCGCGACGTGGATCTGGGCGGGCGTATAGGTCAGGCCGTTCTCGCGCGCGAACTTGGCCACCACCGCGGCCTTCAGTTCTGGCAGGCCGTCGACGTCGGTGTATTTGGTCTCGCCGCGCTGGATGGCGGCGATGGCGGCGGCCTTGATGTTCTCCGGTGTGTCGAAGTCCGGCTCACCGGCTCCCAGGCCGATGACATCGCGTCCTTCCGCCTTCAGCGCGCGCGCCTGTGCGGTCACGGCCAGGGTGGCGGACGGCTTGACGCGGGCAAGCGCGGAGGATTGCAGGCTGGACATGGCGAATCTCGGGGAGGAGTCAGGGAGTGTCAGGGCGTCGTCTGTTTACGAGCAGGGCCGGGCCGGTGCAAATGGTCAGGACGATGTTCGGTCAGGAGTTCGCCCATGTTGGCTGCGTTGATGCTGAGTCTGGCCCTGTCAGGGCAAACGCCGCAGACAGATCAAAGCTGCACCGATGACAATGGCGCGGATCGGTGCGCGCGCCTCGCAGAGGACGCTCGCGCGCTGGGTATGGCCACACTGGACGTTGAGCAGGCAACGGGTACCGAGGTCTATCGCATCATTCAGATCGACGGGTACGGACGACTGATGCCGGGTATCGCCTATGAACGGCGTACGGGTTCTTCGCCCCAGGTTGTCGTCTACGGCAAGGAAGGCGCGCGCATGTCGGCTCCGGTTTCGCCCGAGGAGTGGCGGACGGTCCAGAGTATGGCGCGCTTTGCCGACCGCGAACTGGCACCGCTCCCGGACGAGCCCGCAGATCCTCTGGCGGGGATATGTTTGCATTCCTGGCTTAGCACAGCGGAGATCGCCAACGGTGCGCGGCGCGGCGTTCCCGATCAGCCTGTCCGGCGGCGCACAGAGAGTGCTTGCGGCGGAGGGCTGACGACGACCTTCGCCTTCGACCTCGCATCCATGGCTATCAAGGCCTTTCCTGACTGCGACCTGCTGGACAAGTCGGAATACCGCAACGACATGACCCGACTGGAGCAGTGTCTCCGGTTCAAGGGCGACCGTTTGGCGGCGGTTGAACTGATGAACCAGGTCGGCTGGAGATTTGTGCCGGACGATGCGGAAGACAAGGCCCTGGCCTGGGCCCGGCGGCTGCAGCCCAGACAGACGACACGTCTCGACTGGGGCGGCACCGTAACGACAGGCGGAGGCGGCGCGCGATCGCCCGTGGCGGCTTTCTTGGCGCGGTTTCAGACGGACAACCCCAGCCTGCGGGGCTATATTTCCACGCTGGATGCCAAGTCTTCGACGCAAATCGAAGCGACGGGCCGCATGGATATGTCCGGTCCGGACGACACGGATTTGACCGCCCCCTTCACCCAGACATGGGTCTGGGATCCCAACAATCTGGCGTGGACGCTTGAAGCCTGGATCGTCCAGCCCTTCGTGCCTGTTCGATAAGCCTGTATGCGCCGTTTCCTCGACTTTATCCTGAACATGGAGGCTGCCCGCTGGCGGGCATTGCTGGCGACGGCGGTGTTGCTGGCGGCCGTTACCGGCCTGTTCCTGTTCGGCAAGCACCAGCTTGATCTGGGGGGCGAGCATCAGCTCGAGTCCTGGATGAGCGGGTTTCGCACTGGCCCTTGGGGCGTATTCGTCGCCATCGCGGTGTTCACCCTGTCGGCCTTCCTGGGAGTGCCGCAGTTCCTGCTGATCGCGGCCTGCGTGGTGGCGTTCGGGCCGTGGTTCGGGTTCCTGTACAGCTGGATCGCCACCGTCGTCTCGGCAGGTGTGACCTACTGGCTGGGGCGCGGGCCGACGGCGCGGGCGCTGGAGCGGTTCGGGGGGCGCACGACCGACCGTCTCAAACGGTTCGTCGGCGACAATGCCTTCTATGCCAGCTTCATGATCCGCAATGTGCCCTCGGCTCCGTTCATCGTCGTCAATATGGCGTTCGGGGCGACGCGGGCGAATTTCTGGGGCTTTCTCACGGGCTGTGCCCTGGGCGTTCTGCCCAAGACGGTGCTGGTCGCCTTCTTCGGCGGGGCGGTGGTTTCGGCCGTCAGCGGCGACGGCGTCTGGACGTCGGTGATCCTTGCGGGCGTGGCGGTCGTGTGGCTGGGAGTGATGCTCGGTGTCCGCGAGCTGGTGCGTCGGCGGGAGCGGGCTACTGCACGAGAATAATCAGGCACCACTATTGTTACGGATAGGGTGCGCCTCTATCTGCGTTGTCCATCCACACCCTCTCAGGAGATCGCCATGCTCAAGCTCTATATCTCGCCCGGTGCCTGCGCCACCGCCTCCCACATCGCTCTGGAAGAGGCGGGGGCCGATTATCAGACCCAGGTGATCGACCTGAAATCCGGCCAACAGAGGACGCCGGAATATCTGGCGGTCAATCCGGCGGGCGTGACCCCGGCCCTGGAAACCGATCACGGTGTGATCACCCAGAATGCTGCGATCCTGGCCTTGGTCGCCCAGACCCATCCAGACCGCAAACTGGCCCCGACCGAGCCCTATGCCCTGGCGGCCTTCAATGCCTTCAACGGCTTTCTGGCCTCCTCCCTGCACCCGGCCATCGGCAAGGTGCTGTTCAGCCGCCCGCCGCTGGAAGGCGAGGCGAAGGATCAGGCCATCGAGATGGCGCTGTCCAAATATCAACTGGTGGAGGATCACTATCTGAAGGATGACTATGTCCTGGGCGACACCTTCAGTCTGGCCGACGGCTATCTGGTGGTGTTCGAGCGCTGGGCGCGTCAGGCGGGCCTGCTGGACGCCAGCCGCTTTCCCCGTCTGAACGCTCATCTGGATCGCATCCAGGCCCGGCCAGCGGTGCAGCGCGTACTGGCCGACGAAGGCCTCGCTGCCGTCTGACCTTCAATCGTGGCCGATTTCGTGGTAGGTCACGCACTCAATAGTAGCGTGATCGACCATGGATACCGAAAACCTGCGCCAGGATCACGCCGTGATCCTGCGGTCCGCTGGTCATCTGGCCGGTCTGGCGGCACAGGTTCGGTCGCGCGTCGATGCTACCAATGCACGTTCGGTCATCGACAGGATGGACGCCGGACTGGTCATCCACCTCGCGCATGAGGACACGGAGATTTATCCCCGCCTGATGGACCATCCCAACCTGGCGCTTCGATCACTAGCGCAGAGCGCCTTTGCCGAATTGGGCGTGATCAAGGGGGCCTGGACCAGCTATCGGGACACCTGGACGGTTGACAGGATTCTTGCGGACGATGCGCTGTTTGCTACCTCCACCACGGCGATAGTTCAGGCCCTGGCCATCAGGATCGAGATGGAGAACGACGTGCTCTATCCAGCGGCCCAAAAGGCTTCACTCCAACAGGGCTGACGCCAACCCGTCGTGCCGCGATCACCTCATGGTGATAGGACGGTCAGCTATGCCGTCCAGACGCCAAGGGGGTTGTAATCCCCTTCGCACAAGGGCAAACCGGCCCTCGGTCAGTCAGGCGATAATGATCAGGTGGTGCCGCGCGTGGGGATGCGCGACATCGGGGCGTCGCCGAAGCGGATCACGACGACCAACGCCCTTTTCAGGCCCGAACCAGACGGTATCCCAAGCCCATGTTCAACAACCTCTTCGGCTCGATCTCCAACGATATCGCCATCGATCTCGGCACCGCCAACACCCTGATCTACATGAAGGGCAAGGGCATCGTTCTGAACGAACCGTCCGTGGTCGCCCTGCGAAACGTCGGTGGACGGAAGATCGTCCACGCCGTGGGCCTGGAGGCCAAGCAGATGCTGGGTCGTACCCCCGGCCACATGGAAGCCATCCGTCCCATGCGCGACGGGGTCATCGCCGACTTCGAAGTCGCCGAGGAGATGATCAAGCACTTCATCCGCAAGGTTCATAACCGCAAGGGTTTCGTGAACCCCAAGATCATCGTCTGCGTGCCCTCGGGGGCCACGGCGGTCGAACGCCGCGCCATCAACGACAGCTGCCTGAACGCTGGCGCACGCCGCGTCGGCCTGATCGACGAGCCCATGGCCGCCGCCATCGGCGCGGGCCTGCCCATCCATGAACCGACCGGCTCCATGGTCGTCGATATCGGTGGTGGTACGACCGAGGTGGCCGTCCTGTCCCTGTCCGGCATCGTCTATTCGCGCTCGGTTCGCGTCGGCGGCGACATGATGGACGACGCGCTGATCAGCTACATGCGCCGCAACCACAATCTGCTGATCGGCGAGACGACCGCCGAGCGCATCAAGAAGGACATCGGCACGGCCCGCATCCCGGCCGACGGCGAAGGCCTGTCGATCGACGTCAAGGGGCGCGACCTGATGCAGGGCGTTCCGCGCGAGGTCCGCGTCTCCGAGCGTCAGGCCGCCGAGGCCCTGGCCGAGCCGGTCACCCAGATCGTCGAGGCCGTGAAGGTCGCGCTGGAAGCCACGCCGCCCGAGCTGGCTGCCGACATCGCGGACAAGGGCATCATGCTGACCGGCGGCGGGGCTCTGCTGCGCGGTCTGGACATCGAGATTCGCGATCACACCGGCCTGCCGGTGTCGGTGGCCGACGATCCGCTGTCCTGCGTGGCCATCGGCTGCGGCCGGGTGCTGGAGCATCCGCGCTGGATGAAGGGCATCCTCGATTCGGCGCTTTGATCGGGCGGGTTCGTCCCGCCTGTAAAATCCGCGTCACAGGCTCGCACGCCCGTTTCCATCGGGACCGGATTTTGCCATAGCCTGTCGATAATGGCGGTATCATCCGCTCGACTCGCTCTGTTCGGGTTTACTCAAGTCAGGAAGGCGCGCCGTGGCGTTTCGCGACGGACCGTTCGAGAATATCAAGGTTCCCGTGGTCTGGACGGCTGCGGTGGCCATGGTCGCCTGCGCTCTGGGGGCAGGCTTGCTGCTGATCAGTGACGCGCACGGCCAATCCACCGCCCAGCCGGTGCGCACCGGTGTGGAGGCGACAGCCGGCCCGGTCGGGGGCGTTCTGGCCGCGCCCGTGCGCTGGTTCGGCAGCCTTGGCGACGGCATCAGCGGCTATTTTTTCGCCGTCTCCGAGAACCGCCGCCTGAAGGCGGAGCACGTCGAACTGCTGCGCCTGCGCGACCAGAACACGGCGCTGCGGATCGAAAATGCCCGCTACGAGACCCTGCTGGCCATTCGCCCGGACCCACCGGTGCCCATGGTCACGGGCCGTGCGGTGTCCGATGCACGCGGACCCTTCTCCAATGCCCGGCTGATCGACGTCGGCACGGGCAAAGGCGTCAAGATCGGCAATCCGGTCGTCAACGAGCAGGGTCTGCTGGGTCGGGTCGTCGGCACCTCTGGTGGTGTCAGCCGCCTGCTGCTGCTGACCGATGTCGCCAGCCGCACGCCGGTGATGATCCAGCGTACCGACGCCCGTGCGCTACTGACAGGCGACGGCTCGGGCAACCCCCGGCTGGAGTTCGTGCGCGGTGTCGGCGCGGTCCAGGTTGGCGATCGTATCCTTTCGTCGGGCGACGGCGGGGCCTTCCCGCGCGGCATCCCGGTCGGTGTTGTCGCCAAGGGCCTGGACGGCGGCTGGCGCGTCAAACTGTTCAGCGACCGCGGTCCCATCGACTATGTGCGCGTCATGCTGTTCGAAGATTTCGGCCAGCTTGTCGGCCCGCATGACCTCGACGCGCCACCTCTGTCTGGCCTGACACCCGTACCCCGGCCTGCGCCTGCTCCACAGCCATCCCCTCCGACCCCTACGCCAAACACGCCTACACCTGCGGGAGGCCCCGGATGAGGCGGCCTGTCGCGGTTCGCGTTGTGGGGCCGGTGCAGTGGATATTCATCCCGGCGGCGATCACCCTGGCCGTGACGCTCGTGCTGGCGACGCCGATCAGTTTGTTTGGCCTGCATTTGCCCGAGCCAGTCATTCCCATGGTGCTGGCCTTCGCCTGGGCCATAATCCGGCCTTCCATTGTGGCCCCGGTGATGCTGCTGCTGATCGGCTTGCTGCTGGACGGGTTCTGGGGCAATCCGCTCGGCCTCTGGCCGCTGGCCCTGCTGGCCATCTATGGCGTTGTCCTGTTCTCGCGCAGCTTCCTGGTGGGGCAGGAGACGGCGGTGCTGTTCTTCACCTATGCGGCCTGCTGCCTGATGGCCTACGGCCTGTGCTGGCTGATCATGACCCTGATCACCGGCACCTTGCCCAGCCTGTTCGCGGTCGCGGGCAGCCTGATCCCGACCCTTCTTCTCTTTCCGTTCGCCAACACCATGATCGAGCGGTTCGAGGACGGCGACGTGAGGTTCCGATGAGCTCGGAACCCTCCCTGGTCTTTTCCGACCCGAACCAGCGCCAGGGTGCCTTCCTGCGCCGCACTCTGGTGTTCGGGGGGCTGACCGCGCTGGGCGGCATCGCCCTGGTCGGACGGCTGGGCCAGCTTCAGGTCGTCCAGGCCCAGGAATACGCCACCCTGGCGTCGAACAACCAGTTCAACTTCCGCCTGGTGCCGCCACCGCGCGGCCGGGTGCTGGATCGCAACGGCGTGGTCATCGCGGGCAACCGACCCAGCTTCCGCGTTCTGGTCGTGCGCGACGAAACCAAGGATCTGGATCAGACCCTGGACCTGCTGGGCAGCCTCCTGCCCGACACGGTCGACAGGCGCCGGACCATCATCCGCGACGTCAACGCCGCCCCGCGTTTCTCGCCGGTGCCGGTCAAGACCGACCTCAGCTGGGATGAGTTCGCCCGCGTCAATCTGTATGCCAACGAGCTGCCCGGCGTCATGGCCGACATGCACGATGCCCGCTTCTATCCGTTCGGCGGGGCCTATGCCCATGTCATCGGCTATGTGGCCAAGCCCAACGACCGGGACATCAAGGCCATCCGGGATCGCGGCGAGACGGTGCCTGAGCTGCTCTACAACCCCGGCTTCCGCATCGGTCGTTCTGGGCTGGAGAAGGCGCTGGATATGGACATGCGCGGCACCGAGGGCGGCAACCGCGTCGAGGTCGATGTTCGCGGCCGCGTCGTGGCCGAGGACGTCGGTGGGTCCCGTGCGCCTGTCCCTGGCAAGGACGTGGTCCTGACCCTGGACAACGACATCCAGAACCGCGCCCTGGAAGTCTTTGGCGAGGAAGCAGGCGGATGTGTCGTCATGGACATCCGCAACGGCGACATTCTGGCCATGGTGTCCTCGCCGTCGTTCGACCCGAACCTGTTCGTCGAAGGGGTGCCTTCACGCACTTACCGCGCCCTGGCCGACTACGAGCGACGTCCCCTGACCGACAAGGCCATGACCGGCACCTTCGCGCCGGGCTCCACCTTCAAGCCGGTGGTTGGACTGGCGGCGCTGAAGCGCGGCGTCAGCCCGGATCGCCGTATCGTCTGCACCGGCGGATACTATCTGGGCCGCCGCTTTGCCTGCCTGGGTCGCCACGGGGCCCAGGACTTGCGGTCGGCCATCAAGAACTCCTGTAACGTCTACTTCATGACGCTGGCGGTGGAGATGGGGCCGGATGCGGTGGCCCAGACCGCGCGCGACCTCGGCTTTGGCCAGACCTTCGACATCGGCATTTCGGGCCAGAAGCCCGGCCTGGTTCCCGACACCCAATGGCGACGCGACAATCCCGTACGCGGCGACGGCAAATGGTATCCGGGCGAAACCCCCAGCTATGCGATCGGGCAGGGGGCTTTGAACGTCAACGCCCTGCAACTGGCGGTCTATACCTCGCGCATCGCCAATGGGCAGAAGGCGGTGGTTCCGCGCCTGATCAAGTCGATCGGCGGGGTAGAACAGGCACCCGGCGCGGCCTTCGCCGACCTGCCGTACGACGCCGAATGGCTGAAGATTCTGCGCGAGGGCATGGAGGCCGTGACGGATATCGGCGGCACCGGCTTCCGCAATAGCCAGCTGGGTCTTGGCCCCATCCGCATGGCGGGCAAGACCGGCACGGCCCAGGCCCGCAACTACGGGGCCGGTTCCCGCAAGGGCGCAGGCCGTCCGTGGGCCGAGAAGGACCACAACCTCTTCATCGCCTATGCCCCGACCGATGCGCCGCGCTATGCGGTTGCCGTCATCGTCCAGCATGGCGGATTGGGCGGTGGCACTGCTGGCGCTCCGCGGGCGCGTGAGGTCATGCGTGTCGCCCTGTTGAAGGACCCCGAAATCCGTGCCCGCCTGGAGCAGTCGGGTCTGGCCGGTCCGGCAGAGGTCAATCCGCAGGACGCCCAGGCGCTGGAGGCCGGAGCTGCGACGGGAACGACTGCTGCGGCACCTCTGCCCGAGGCTGCGCCCGCGGCGGCTATCACCCCCATAGAGCCGCCCCAATGACCGCCTCGGCCCTGACCCGTCCCGGAGAGCGCGACCGGCTGTCGTCAAAGATCGCAGAGATCGACTGGCGCCTGGTCGGCCTGATCAGCATCATCGCCGGCGTCGGTTGCGCCATGCAGTATTCCATCGCGGGCGGCAGCTGGGAGCCCTGGGCCCTGAAGCAGATGATCCGTTTCGGTGTCCTGCTGGTGGCCATGTTGGTTCTTGCCATGGTGCATCCCAAATGGTGGTTCCGCGCGGCCTATCCGATGTATGCCGTGCTGCTGTTCATGGTGCTGCTGATCGAGTTCACGCCTCTGGGCTATGAGCCAGCAGGGGCGGGGGCCAAGAACTGGCTGAACCTGGGCTTCACCCGCATCCAGCCGGCCGAATTCATGAAGATCGGCCTCGTTCTGGCACTGGCCCGCTGGTATCACGATCACACGGCCCAGGACGCGCGCTGGTCATGGAAGCTGTTGATTCCGGCGGGTCTTATCGGTCTGCCCTTCATTCTCGTCGCCAAACAGCCAGACCTGGGCTCGGCCATGATCATCGGTTTGACCGGGGCGGTGCTGATGTTTCTGGCGGGGCTCAGCTGGCGGGTCATAGCGGCGGGTATCGCCGCCGTTGTCGCCATCGTGCCGCCCTTCGTCATGTTCGGCATGCACGACTATCAGCGCAATCGCGTCCTGACCTTCCTCAGCCCGGAATCCGATCCTTCTGGTACCGGCTACAACATCATCCAGTCCAAGATCGCGCTCGGCTCTGGCGGCGTCATGGGGCGCGGCTATGGCCTGGGCAGCCAGAGCCAGCTGGAATTCCTGCCCGAACGCCATACCGATTTCATCTTCTCGACGGTGGCCGAGGAGTTTGGCTTCCTGGGCTCCTTCACCCTGATCGCCTGCTACATCGGCGTCATCCTGGTCGCCCTGCGGATCGCGTCCCTGTCCTACAGCCACTTTGGGCGGATCGCCGCCTCCGGCATGGTCGCTTTCTTTGCCCTGTTCGTCCTGATCAACGGGGCCATGGTGATGGGTCTTGCCCCGGTCGTCGGCGTGCCCATGCCTCTGCTGTCCTATGGCGGCTCGTCGATGATGACGATCATGTTTGGCTTCGGCCTGGTCCTGTCGACGCGCGTGCACCGCTATGCCGAACTGCCGAAAGGGCAGGGGCTGTTCTGATCTCGGGTTTCAGGCGTTAGGCTGACGTCATGACCAAAGCCAAAGCTGCTCCCGCCGCCGCGCCTGTTGTCGCCCCGGCCTCCATGTTCTCCGACTGCGGCGACAAACCCTGTCCCGAACCCATGCTGCCCACCGCCACGGCCGAGCAGACGGCTGCCCTGACCGATGGTGTCCGCATGCGCGAGAACCCGGCGGAATGGGCCTTCGTGCGCCTGTCCAAACTGATCGAGGACTTCGAGAAGGGCCTCGACAAGGATGAGGAGATCGGGGCCAGTATCGTCGGCCTGCCCGGTGACGGCACCATGCAGATTCAGGATGTCGGCTTCTGGGGCCCCGACTTCATCATGTTCCTGGGCAAGAATTCGCACGGCAAGCCGGTTCGGCTGATCCAGCACTACGCCCAGGTCAACGTCCTGCTCGACGCCCGCAAGAAGCCTGAAGAACGCCCGGCCCACCGTATCGGCTTCCAACTGTCCGAACTGGTCCAGAAAACCAATCCGAAATAGCCGTCAGTCGAACAGGTCCCCGCTGCGGTCATCCAGCGCCTCGCGCGCCAGTGCCCGAGTGACCGGCCTGTGCAAGGCATCCAGTCGTGCGACGACGCTCGCTGCCGCGTCTGCCGATCGATCGATGCGGCGTACCAGATAGGGGATGACGTCCTTCGGGGGGCGAATGCCGCGTTCCGCGAACCGGGCCTCCAGCATGGCGGCCAGCACGACATCATCCGGGGCATCCATCGGTATGCTGATCACCGCATTCAGCCGCGATCGCAGGTCGGGCAGGGTGGCGTGCCAGGCGCTCGGGGCCGGGCGGGACAGCATCAGCATGGCTCCGCCTGGGGCCTGTGCCAGGTTGATCAGGTGAAACAGCGTCTCGTCGTCTGCATCCACGGCCCGGTCCAGCAGGACGGGCCGCCCTTCCAGCTCCATCGGATCGATCACCGCCGCCTCGCCGCCGTGGATGGCGACGGCCCCGACCCGCTCGGCCCAGATCTGACCCAGCCGGCTCTTGCCGCAGCCGGCGGGGCCGCAGATGGCCATGACGCCGCCGATCAGATTGGGCCAGTCGGCCACGGCCTCGACCGCCGCCTGATTGCATCCGGACACGACAAAGCCTTCCGCCCCGTCGGGCAGGTCGCTTTGCAGTGGCAGGCGCATCTGGTCGATCGGCGCGGTCATGGCTTCACCATAGCACTTTGCCGGTAACCTTGATCCCCTCAGTGCAGACGGCGGTGCAAGGCTTTGCGCAAGCTGTGGATTTTCTGTCCGTGCTCAGAGAAAGCGCGCCATCTCCGGATGGTATTTGCCGGGCGCAAACTCGATCACCTCATAGTCGGCTACCCCGGCGATCTGGAACGGATCGCTTTTTAGCAAGGTCTCCAGTTCCGCCTTCGTCCCGCCGCCGCGCGCCAGCAGCACTCCTCCTGTCCGCGGCACCTGCGGCCCTGTCGCGATCAGCAGGCCGCTGGCCACATGCGGATCCAACCAGGCGCGGTGTTCGGCCGTGACCGCTTCCACCTCCGCCATCGGTTTCACATAGGTCAGCAGGACGACGTACATCGGGGATCGCTCGTTGGGGTGTCGGGTCAGTCCATTCTATCGACCACTGCGCCGGCGCTGGCAACGGGAGACAGGTGTGGATTCCGGGCCCTGATCATCCGGTCAGAAGGCGCACCAAAGTGGAGACACTGGAGACATCGGATGGTGCCATTCCCACATCCACAAGGTCGCCACCGGTCTCACGATGCATGGAACCGCTGCTCCCTTGCTCAGATCGAACAATCACCCGAGAAACCCGCCGCCACGGCCCAATCAGGGTCTCGGCCCCGTCTTCCTGACGCCGTTCCAGACCGTGCTAGACTCATGCGTCGGCACCGGTCTTTGAAACTCTGAAATCACGTCTGTTCGCATTTATCGGCGGGGATGGAGACATTGGCGCCTCGGCAGGGCTCAAACCTTGACTTTCCGGGGCGATGATGCGCCCTTCCGCCCTCCCGATTTGCGCCCTCGCGGCCTCTTTTCTCAAGACGATCCGATCATGCACGCCTATCGCTCCCACACCTGCGGTGCCCTCCGTCTGACCGATGCCGGGGCCAATGTCCGCCTGTCCGGCTGGGTGCACAGGAAGCGCGACCACGGCGGCCTGCTGTTCATCGACCTGCGCGACCACTACGGCCTGACCCAGCTGGTGCTGCATCCCGAGACGCCGGGCTTCGAGGCGGTCGAGCGCCTGCGCGCCGAGAGCGTCATCCGTGTCGATGGCGAAGTCGTTGCCCGTGACGCCTCGGTGGTGAATGCGACCCTGCCCACCGGCGAGGTGGAACTGAAAGTCTTGGCGGTCGAGGTCCTGTCCGAGGCTGCCGAACTGCCGCTGCCGGTCTTTGGCGAGCCGGAATACCCCGAGGAAATCCGCCTCAAGCACCGCTACCTCGACCTGCGCCGCGAGACCCTGCACAAGAACATCGTCTTGCGTTCGAAGGTCATCTCCTCGATCCGCCGCCGCATGGTCGATCAGGGCTTCCTTGAATACCAGACCCCGATCCTGACCGCCTCGTCGCCCGAGGGCGCGCGCGACTTCCTGGTGCCGTCGCGCCTGCATCCGGGCAAATTCTATGCGCTTCCGCAAGCGCCTCAGCAGTTCAAGCAGCTGCTGATGGTCTCGGGCTTCGACCGCTATTTCCAGATCGCCCCCTGTTTCCGCGACGAGGACCTGCGTGCCGACCGCTCGCTGGAGTTCTATCAGCTCGACGTCGAGATGAGCTTCGTCACCCAGGAAGACGTCTTTGCCGCCATCGAACCCGTCATGCATGGCGTGTTTGAGGAGTTCGCCGACGGCAAGCCGGTGTCACCGATCAGCGGCACTCACACCTTCACCAACGACTTCGGCCAGACGATGGAGCACGCGGGCTTCGAGCGCCTGACCTTCGAACAGTCGATGAAGTGGTACGGCACCGACAAGCCGGACACCCGCAACCCGATCAAGATGCAGGACGTCTCGGACCATTTCCGCGACGGCGGTTTCGGCCTGTTCAACAAGATCCTCGGTGCCGACGACAAGAACGCCGTCTGGGCCATCCCGGCCCCGACCGGCGGCAGCCGCGCCTTCTGCGACCGCATGAACTCCTGGGCCCAGGGCGAGGGCCAGCCGGGCCTCGGCTACATCTTCTGGTCCGACGATCAGCAGGCCTGGGGCGGCCCGATCGCCAAGAACCTGGGTCAGGAGCCGACCGACGCTCTTATGACGGCGCTGGGTCTGGGCAAGGGCGATGCGGCCTTCTTCGCCGCCGGACTGCCGTCGGTCTTCGCCAAGTTCGCCGGCCTGGCCCGCACCCGCGTGGCCACCGAGCTGAAGCTGATCGATGAAGAGCAGTTCAAATTCTGCTGGATCGTCGACTTCCCGATGTTCGAATGGTCCGAGGAAGAGAAGAAGGTCGACTTCAGCCACAACCCCTTCTCCATGCCGCAGGGCGGGCTGGAGGCGCTGGAGACCCAGGATCCCCTGACCATCCGCGCCTATCAGTACGACATCGTCTGCAACGGCTACGAGCTCTGCTCGGGCGCGATCCGGAACCACAAGGCCGAGATCATGCTGAAGGCCTTCGACATCGCCGGTTATGACGCCTCGGTGGTCGAGGAGCAGTTCGGCGGCATGCTCAACGCCTTCCGCTATGGCGCACCCCCGCACGGCGGTCTGGCTCCCGGCATCGACCGGATCGTCATGCTGCTGGCCAATCAGACCGCCATCCGCGAGGTCATCGCCTTCCCGTTGAACCAGCAGGGGCAGGATCTGCTGATGAGCGCGCCTTCGGACGCCGCCGAGCGTCAGTACAAGGAACTGCACATCCGCGCCGCCCTGCCGCTGAAGGGCTGATTGCTCATGAAAAAGGCCCCGTCAAAGACGGGGCCTGAACTCAATTGCCGCTGGCGACGATGAAGTTGCGGGACCGGGGCGGCACCGGCGGCGCAGGCGGTCTGGGCGGCACGATCCGCAGGGTCACTCCACGACAGGTCCGGACGGTCAGCCCGTTGGGCAGGCGGGTCGAGGCATCGCCACAGGCGCGCGCGATCTGATCCTGGTCCAGCCCGCGCGCCCCGACCAGATTGGCTCCGCGAATGTCTGTCCGGTTGAACTCAGCCTCGCTGAAGTTGGCACCGCCGAACTGACCGCCCGTCAACCGCGATCCGTTCAGGGTTGCACCGCGAAAATCTACATTGCGGAAGTCTCCGTTCGACAGGTTCGATGCCGCCAGTTCGGCCCCGGTGAAGTTGGCCGACCGCGCACTGACGTTAGCCAGGGTAGCGCCATTGGCCTCAACGCCGCGCATGGAGGCGCTGGTCAGGACCGCGCCATTCAGATTGGCCCCATTCAGCTCGGCACCCGTCAGATTGGCCGAGGCAAATCGAGCTCGAACCAAGGTCGCACCCATGGCCTCAACGCCTGTCAGATTGGCCGAGCTGAAGTTACTGCCGGTAAAGTTGGCTCCGACCATCTCTGCGCCGCTCAGATCGGCCCGGCTGAAATCGCTGCCCGAGAAGTTGGAGCCGACCAGTTCGGCTCCACGAAGATTGGCACCGACCAAGGTCGCGTTCAGGAAACTGGCCCCGGTGAAGGCAGCACCGGTCAGGTCGCGCCCGGACAGTTCGCAGCGGCTGCATGAGCCGCCGAGCGACACCATCCGCGCCACGTCGCGGTCCTGAAACTGGAAGTGGACGGTCACCTCCGCCGATGCGGCACCGGCGACCATCCAGGCAGCGACAGCGGCTCCGAGGGCGGCGGTCAGGCGACGGGGAAGGGGGCGGTTGATCTGGAACACGCCCTGTAATGCCCCCAAATGCCCGGCCACCCTACTTAAATCGCGGTAAGGTCGTCGCCGCATACGTGTCCGTGCAGTGTCTCTAGCACTGCGGGATCGTCATGCCGCGCGGCAGTCGTGTCGTCTCGTCACCGCAGGCCTGGTTGAGCCGTGCCTGACTCAGGCCTGTTGCGCGCAGCAGCGTCGCACCCGACAAATTGACCCCGGTCAGCGTCGCGCCGGAGAAGTTGGCTCCATCCAGATAGGCACCGACAAAGTTGGCGTTGGTCAGGTTCGCTCCCGAAAAGCTGGAACTGGAGAAGACGCCACCATAGGCCTCGACATCTCGCAGGTCCGCGTTGGAAAAGCGGGTTCGGTTCATGACGGCCACACTGAAATCCGACTGACGCAGACGCGCGCCAGCCAGGTTCAGGCCGCTGGCCTCAAGACCCGAAAATTTCCCCTGGAAGAGATTACAGCCACTGCACGACGAACCTGCGCGCACACGGGCGATCTGCCCGGCATTCTGGGCGCTGACGGGGACGGCAACAGCAAGAGAAGCCAGCATGGCGAGGGTGGTCAGGATCGGCTTCATGGCAGGCTCCGGGTCGCTACGTGGTGCAGACTGACACACAATCCTTGATCAAGCCTGCACGGGCGTCAGCCCTGCATGGATGGTGCCGCGCCGCAAGTTTCGCAGACCCATCCCTCGCCTTGCTCACGTAGTGCCAGGTCGCCGCAGGCCGGGCAGGCCGCTTTCTGGCGGGCGGACACGTCCTGCGCTGCCCTGTTTCGCTTCTGCCCGAAGGGCAGAACGACCAGATTGTCGGGCGCGGCCCCCCGCGCGAAGCCTTTCGAAATGAAACGGGCGGCGGGGACCAATTCGTCAGCCTTGCCCGACCCCAGGCCGTCAGCATCCAGAGGCTCAGCGTCGGCGTTGGCCAGTTCGCGACGGTCCAGATAGGACACGCCCAATTCCCGGAAGATGTAGTCCAGGATCGACGTCGCAGAACCGATGGAGTCGTTGCCTGTCACCCGCCCGGCGGGTTCAAACCGCGTGAACACAAAGGCATCAACGAACTCGTCGAGGGGAACGCCGTATTGCAGCCCGATCGAGATAGCGATGGCGAAGTTGTTCATCAGGCTTCGGAAGGCGGCCCCTTCCTTGTGCATGTCGATGAAGATTTCCCCCAGTTCTCCGTCGTCGTACTCGCCGGTGTGGATATAGACCTTATGGCCTCCGACGGCGGCTTTCTGGATGTAGCCCTTGCGACGGTCAGGCAATTTACGCCTGGTGCGGTCTCGCTCGATCACCTTCTCGATAATGCGTTCGGAGGCTGCGGGTGATGGCGCGGGAGCCTCGTCCCGGCGAGGGCGCTCGTCCAGAGCGGGTAGCTGGAGAATGAAATCGGCGGGCGGATCGGCACGTCTTAATCGTATGGCCAAGGCTCCTTTGCGGGCAGCATCAGCCAAGTATCCCGCCATCTGATCTAGAGAGGTCGTCCAGTCCAGATCGACGGCTCGTATATCGGGTACGCCCATAGCGTTCAAAAGGTCAGCCGTCAGACGGGCCTCGTAATCGCGTGGGCTTACAAGCGCATCCCGGACGGCTGCGGGAGCCACATCCCAGCTCGCAAGATCGGCGTGACCAAACGCCCAGTGGTCTGCCTGCTTGATCGCTGTCTGATCGAACCCGAGGTGCTCCAGTAGGTCGTGTCCTTCAAGCGTGGTTCCGAGGACGTCACGCATGAAGCCTTCATCGAGCACAGGTGCCCGCAAGGCATCGGATAAGGTATCGACTGCGAGCAGCGCCGTTTCGACGGCGTCGAGTTCTATATCGGTGAAGCCGACGGCCCGCAGTGCCGCATGATCAATGCCGGGGGCGTTGACGAGTGTTCGGTGCCCGAAAAGGTGACGCTCCGCAGCCTCGACATCACCACCCGCCCGTTCAATGGCGTTGGCGATCGAAGTGCGCAGACGCCGCTCGACCTCGCCATCCTGAGTCTGCCAGACCTCGGTGGCTACAAACGGCGACAGGCCGAGGCGAAGCTGAGCCTCCGTATCGTCGATGACGACATCAAGCCGCTGGTTTTTGCCGCAGGCCTTGCGAAGCGTGTCGGCTATCTGGGCCACGACGTCGGGTCCGCCGTCTGAAATCAGCGCCAGGTCTGCGACCCCGCCCAAAGCAATGGTCAGAGCCTGTTTCCTGTCGGTCAAAGCCCGCGCCCATGCTCCTGCGACTGAAGCCAGGGCCGCATGCACGTCGTCACCCGCCAAAGCCTTTATCGCCGTCAAAGAGATGAGCAGACCGGGCCCTTGTGACGCTTCGATCAGGGACCTGCCCAACTCCCGATCGAAGACGACGATCAGGTCGTCCGCTGCCATCAGCCGTGCTGTCTCTGTGCAAATCGGTGCGCCCGCGGCGATCATGTCACGCTCGGCCAGGGCGATGATCAACGCAGGTCGATTGACGACCTGTGGAGCCGTGACGGTGACCCTCTCGCCGGCTGCCGCCCTGAGGATATCGATATCTCTGGCGCCCGCCAGCCGCGCCTGAGCGGCAGCTCGTGCGAGGGCCGGATTGCGCGCCGGATCGGCGCAGTCCGCGCGAGGCCCGTCGCAGCGGTCCACTGCTTCACTGACTCGCAAGAGGGCAGCCGAAATGGCCTCGATCGCAAGCGGCGCGAGCCGCAGAGACCGACGCGTGGCCATTTCGCTCGACAACGCTGCCAGACTCGCAGCGTCGGACAGATCGTACATCTGGTCGGCGATGGCTTTGGGAAAGGCCGGGGTGGCCAGGCCAAGGCGCAGCGAACTCAGCAAAGTCGCGCGGTCGGAGGCGTTCGGGTTCAGAGCGTCCACATAGACCGACAGGCTCTGCGAGACATCATTGCTGGGCTCGATACCGGCGGCAGCGGCCCAATCCAGCCAGGCCTCCACCTGGGCATCACTCCACCCTGCTGGAGCATGGACAATGGCCACCGCATCGGATCGCTCCAGAACACGACGATCCCACACTTGCTGTCCATCGAAGGCGGAGAGTGAAAAGGGCATGGGACGTCCGCGGGTGGCCGGAGCCGCAGCCTAACCGCCGCCGGCGTCTGTGGGCAATAAATGTAGTCATGATTCTGCGGGTTACCCCCAAGATGTTGAGTTTGACGGGAGGATGTCCCGGCTGGACGCAGCAGCCGGTTTTTTCTATGCTGCGTCGTGTCGCTGGCGGTTCGCCGGGACGGATCACGAGTGGATTTCCTGACGTGCTAGGCAAGATTTTCGGCTGGACCAGTGGCCAGACCATCGGAACGTGGTTCACCATCGCCAAGCGTGGCGAATTCATTGGTGAGGATGAGTTCGGCAGCCGCTATTATCAGTCCCGCGACAATTCCAGTTATGACGGCCGTCGTCGCCGCTGGGTGACCTACAGCGGTTATGCTGACGCTTCGAAGGTCTCGCCCGACTGGCACGGCTGGCTTCACTACACACTGGACGAGCCGCCGACCGTGGCCCCGCTGGCCCGGCAGCGCTGGGAACTGGATCACGTTCCCAATCTGACCGGTACGCCCATGGCCTGGAAGCCGCAGGGATCGCTGGCCGCTGATGGCAAACGCCCGGCCGCGACCGGCGACTATGAGGCCTGGACACCGGAATGAACCCGCGCGGGCTGATCCTGGCGGGTGTGACGGCGGGGGCCATGCTGGTCTCGGGTGGCGTCATTGCCTCGGCCCTGAACGACCTGCCGCAGGATGCCGTGCCGGTGCAGGGTACGACCGCCGATCTGAACCGACAGCAGGCACCGGCCACTATACCGCCTGCTCAGACGGCACCCACGTCGCCCGAGACACCGGCAGCGGGCCCTGTTGAGCCTGTCGTGATCGTCGCGCCCCCGATTGAAGAAGCTGTCGAGGAAGAGGTCGCAGAGGTCGCTCCGACCCCTACGGTAACCACACCCACTGAGCCACTGCGCCGCCAGCGTCGCCGTGTCGCCATTGTCGAGGCGATCGACAAGATCACGGCCCGCTCCATGCGGTTCGAGGTCGAGGTCGGCGGTCGCCCTGTGCGGTTCGAGAAGGCTCTGATCATCTCGGCCCGGGCCTGCGAGGTGTCTGCGGGCGACGAGCAGGTCGCAGATGCCATCGCCTATCTGGACGTCAGCCTTCAGCCGAGAGGCATGGTGCAAGGCGAACGTCGCGAGATTTTCCGCGGCTGGATGTTCGCGTCTTCACCGGCGGTCAGCAGCCTGCAGCATCCGCTCTATGATGCCTGGATCGTCGGCTGCAAGGCATAGAAGACCGCGGCCTCGCCTGACATAGGCTCGAACAGGCTGCGGCTGTTGGGCCTGACGGCCAGGGCCAGCTTGAGCTTTTTCAGATAGTCGGCCTGGGGCGTTTCGATTGCGCCAAACTGCGCCAGATGGGTGGTCAGGAACTGGGCATCCAGTAATCGCCAGCCCCCACGTTTCAGTCGCGCGACCAGATGGACCAGGGCGACCTTGGACGCATCGCGTTCCAGGCTGAACATGCTTTCGCCGAAGAAGGCCCCGCCCAGGGTCACGCCATACAGCCCGCCGACCAGCCGTTCGTCCTGCCAGCACTCGATGGAATGGGCCTGGCCGCGCGCATTCAGCGCGACGTACAGGCGGCGGATCGGGGCGTTGATCCAGCTGTCCTCGCGGCCCGCAGCGGAGGTGGCGCAGGCGTCGACGACAGCATCGAAGGCCGTGTCGATGCGGACCGCAAAGGTCTCGCTGCGGACCGTGCGGCGCAGGCGGGTCGGGATGTGGAAGGCGTCCAGCGGTATGACGCCGCGCTGATCCGGCTCGACCAGGAAGATGCGCGGATCGTCCCGCGCCTCGCCCATCGGAAAGACGCCCGTGGCATAGCAGTGCAGCAGTTCGTCCGGCCCGAAGGCTCCGAAAGGGCTGCTGGCACTGAAGCCGGGGTCGTCCACCCCGACTAGGCCGAGGCCTTCTGCCGCGCCGCCCATTGCTCCAGCCAGTGGATGTCATAGTCGCCGGACAGGATGTCGGGCTCGGCCAGCAGCTTCTGGAACAGGGGGATGGTGGTGTCGATGCCGCCGATGACCATTTCGTTCAGCGACCGCTTCAGGCGGGCGATGCACTCCTCGCGGTCGCGGCCATAGACGATCAGCTTGCCGATCAGGCTGTCGTAATAGGGCGGGATCGAATAGCCGGCGTAGATGGCGCTATCCAGCCGCACGCCCAAGCCGCCGGGGGCGTGGAAGTCGGTGATCTTGCCGGGCGAGGGGGTGAAGGTCTCCGGGTTTTCGGCATTGATCCGGCATTCGATCGAATGGCCGGTGAACTTCACGTCCTCCTGCTTGAATGACAGGGGAAGTCCGGCGGCGATGCGGATCTGTTCACGCACCAGATCGACGCCCGTGATCATCTCCGTGACCGGATGCTCGACCTGCAGGCGGGTGTTCATCTCGATGAAGAAGAACTCGCCGTCCTCCCACAGGAACTCGATGGTGCCGACGCCCAGATAGCCGATGGCGGCGATGGCCTTGTTGACCGTCTCGCCGATTGCGGTGCGCTCGGTGGCCGACAGGGCAGGCGAGGGGGCTTCTTCCAGGATTTTCTGGTGACGGCGCTGCAGCGAGCAGTCGCGCTCGCCCAAGTGGACGACATTGCCGTGGCTGTCGGCGATGACCTGAAGCTCGATATGGCGGGGCTTCTGGAGATAGCGCTCCATGTAGACGGCACCATTGCCGAACGCGGCGAGGGCTTCGGACTGGGCGGTCTGGACAGCCTCGACCAGATCGTCGGCGGTCAGGGCGACCTTCATGCCGCGCCCGCCACCCCCGGCGGAGGCCTTGACGATAAGGGGAAAGCCGATGGACTTGGACGCTTCGATGGCCGCGTCGACGGTCTCGACCTCACCGGCCGAGCCGGGCACGACGGGGATGCCGGCGTCCATGACGGTCTGTTTGGCGGTGATCTTGTCGCCCATGACCCGAATGTGCTCGGGCTTGGGCCCGATGAAGGTCATGCCGTGGGCCTCGACGATCTCGGCGAAGCGGGCGTTTTCGGACAGGAAGCCATAGCCGGGGTGGATGGCCTGGGCCCCGGTGATCTCGGCCGCAGCGATGATCGAGGGGATGTTCAGATAGGATTTGGCTGCCGGGGCTGGGCCGATGCAGACGCTTTCGTCGGCCAGGCGAACCCACATGGCCCCGCGATCGGCCTCGGAATGCACGGCGACGGTGGAGATGCCCATCTCCTTGCACGCGCGGTGGATGCGCAGTGCGATCTCGCCGCGGTTGGCGATCAGGACCTTGGTGAACATGCGTCCCGCCTCAGGCTTGCAGCAGGACGAGGGGTTCGCCGAACTCGACGGGCTGGGCGTCGCCGACCAGCACCTCGACCACGACACCGTCGCGCGGCGCCTGGATCGGATTCATCGTCTTCATGGCCTCGACGATCAGCAGGGTCTGGCCCTTCTTGACCGTGTCGCCTGGCTGGCAGAAGGGCGGGGCTTCAGGCGAGGCTTGCAGGTAGACGGTGCCGACCATGGGCGACTTCACCTCTTCGCCCGACTTGGCGACGATGGTGGCGGGGTCCGAGGGCATGGCGGCGGCAGGCGCAGCCGCTGCCGGAGCTGCTGCGGGAGCCTGAGGCGCATAGGAGGGGGCAGCGGCATATTGCACCGGAGCCGCCACGGTCACTTCGCGGGCGACGCGGATGTGCAGGTCGCCACGCTCGACCTCGATTTCGGTCAGGTCGGTGTCGTTCAGGATGTCGGCCAGTTGCCGCACCAGGGCGGTGTCGATCTCGGCGTCGTTCTTGAGCTTGGGAGCGGGCGTTTTGGAATCGGCCATGGGAGCCTCTTTCTGTCCTTTAAACCGAACGGTCTTCGGCCTGGCTGCGTTCCTGCACCAGGCCGAGGGCGGCCTTGACGGCCAGTTCGTAGCTGATCGGACCGAAGCCCGAAATGATGCCGGTGGCGACCGGCGAAACATAGGATCGGTGCCGGAAACGCTCGCGCGCCGCCGGGTTCGACAGGTGGCATTCGACGATCGGGATCGTCAGCGTCTTCAGCGCGTCCAGCAGGGCCAAGGAGGTGTGGGTATAGCCCGCCGCGTTCAGCACCAGGGCCGAAGCCTTGTCGCGTGCCTCCTGCACCCAGTCGATCAGTTCACCCTCGTGATTGGTCTGGCGAAAGACGATCTCGGCCCCGTCGGCGGCGTCGACGCACAGGGTTTCGATGTCGGCCAGCGTCTCATGCCCATAGATATCCGGTTCCCGAACCCCGAGCAGGTTGAGGTTGGGACCATTCAGGACGTAGATTACGGACGTGTGGGGCATGAGCTCCGGGCGCTGGACGCCGATGAATCGGGCGGCCTTTTAACTGACGGACCGCGCGGGTCAAAGCGCGGCGATGAACGGATTGACGTAACGGTATGCGCATTCAAGTCAACGGCGATACGCGCGAAGTGACCGCGCGAACCATTCTGGAGCTTGTGGAAGCCCTAGGGCTGGACGTCCGCAAGGTCGCGGTGGAGCGCAATCTGGAGATTGTGCCTCGGTCATTGCATGCCACGACGGCGCTGGCCGAAGGGGATCGGATCGAGCTGGTTCAGTTCGTGGGCGGCGGTTGAGCGATCAAAAGCGGTGACGTGGGTTTTCCCGTCGCGCCGATCGGACTAGGTCAACGGCCATGACCCAAGCTCCCGACACCTGGACCGTCGCCGGTCGCACCTTCAACTCGCGCCTGATCGTCGGCACTGGCAAATACGCCGACTATGCCCAGAACGCTGCGGCAGCCGAGGCGGCGGGGGCGGAGATCGTGACCGTGGCGGTGCGGCGGGTGAATCTGTCGGACCCCAGCCAGCCGATGCTGGTCGACCATGTTAGCCCGGAGCGTTTCACCTTCCTGCCCAATACTGCGGGGTGTTTCACGGGCGAGGAGGCGGTGCGGACGCTGCGTCTGGCGCGCGAGGCGGGGGGCTGGAATCTGGTCAAGCTGGAGGTGCTGTCCAACAGTGCGCATCTGTATCCCGACATGATCGAGACGCTGCGGTCGCTGGATATCCTGGTCAAGGACGGGTTCGACGTCATGGTCTATTGCACCGATGACGTGGTCATGGCCAAGCGGCTGGAGGAGGCGGGGGCCGCCGCCATCATGCCGGCCGCCAGTCCCATCGGCTCGGGTCTGGGCATCCAGAACCGCGTCAATATCCGGCTGATTGTGGAACAGGCGACCGTGCCGGTCCTGGTCGATGCAGGCGTGGGCACGGCCTCGGACGCGACCATCGCCATGGAGCTGGGCTGTGACGCCCTGATCGCCAATACGGCCATCGCGGCGGCGAAGGATCCCATCCTGATGGCCAGCGCCATGAAGCATGCGGTGATCGCGGGGCGCGAGGCCTATCTGGCCGGGCGCATGCCCAAACGCATGTATGCCAGCGCCAGTTCGCCGCTCAGCGGGCTGATCTAGGGGTTTCCCTGAGGCCTCGACGCCTCTAGGTTCCGCGCCAACGATTTTCAGACGAGGTCCACCATGAACACCGCCGACATGAAGCGCGTTGAGGCGCATCTGAAGCGCACCTTCAACACGGGCGGCATCATCCTGAAGCCGCGCGGCAAGCCCAACGATTCCTGCGAGGTCTACGTCGGTGACGAGTTTATCGGTGTCGTCTTTGAAGACGAGGACGAGGCCGGCAGCTTCATGTTCGAAATGGCGATCCTGGCCGAGGACCTGCCGGCCGACTGATCGGCTGCGCCTGCAAACGGGCGTGAAAAAAGCGCCGGTGGAGCGATCCACCGGCGCTTTTTCAATTCGGGTCTCGCCCTACTTCTTCCCGACGATCAGATCGCGGAGCTTGGCGAAGAAGCCTTTTTCTTCGGCCTTTGCCGGGGCCGGGGCCGGCGAGGGTGCGGCGGCTGCAGCGGGCTTGGGTGCCAGCGCAGGCGTCGAAGCGGCGGCGCTCACTGGCGCAGCGGAGGGTGCGGGCGTCGCCTTGGGGGCCTCGGCAGGAGCGGGCTTGGGTGCCGCGGCGGGCTTGGCGGCGGCGGCGACAGGCTTGGCCGTCGATGCCGGCTTGGGAGCGGCCTTGGCGGCAGGCTTTGCATCCGGAGCCTTGGCGGCCGGCTTCGCAGCAGCTTTGGGCGCGGCAGCCTTGGCGGGCGCGACGGTCTTGGTGGCGGGCTTGGCCGTCGGAGCCTTGACCGCAGCAGGCTTGGCCGCAGTGGTCTTGGCGGGAGCGGCTTTCGCAGCCGGGGCCTTGGTGGCAGGCTTTGCCGCGGCGACCTTGGGAGCGGTCGCCTTGGCAGCAGGCTTGGCTGCGGCTTTTGCAGCAACGGGGGCCTTCGCGGCAGGCTTGGCGGCGGCGGTCTTGGTCGCGGGTTTCGGCGTGGCGGCCTTTACAGCACTCGACTTTGCGGCCGCTTTAGGCTTGGAAGCGGCGGTCGCCGCCGGTTTCGGTTTTGCCGTGCTCGGCGTAGACGGTGATTTAGCCATGAATTCCCCGACCCCTCGGTGCGATTGATTGATGCTGGCGCGAGAGAGCACGCCAGCGCGTGTCCCGAGTCGTCATGATAGCGGTGTTTTTGAATGTCATACAGCCCAGTTCAGATTATCGCCCGGGGGCCCCGCGCAGCGGCCGAAACCGCAGCAGAGGCGCTGGACGCCGACGTCCTTCTGGAGGGCGCGACCTATTCCATTCTGGAAGAGGATGAGGACAAGGACGTCTGGCGCATCGACGGCTATCCGACGACCGAGGAAGAGGCCCGCAACATGGAGGCGGGCCTGCGCGCGCATGAGGCGCTGACGGTCGAGGTCGAGGTCCTGGCCGACGCCGACTGGCTGGCCATGTCGCTGTCGGGCCTGCCGCCGGTCGAGGCCGGACGGTTCTTCGTCTATGGCGCGCACGACCAAGGCAAGGTGCCTGAGGGCCGCGTGAACCTGAAGATCGACGCCGGTGCCGCTTTCGGCACGGGCCACCACGGCACGACGGTCGGTTGCCTGGAGGCGTTCGACCGGCTGCTGGAGACCGAGACGTTCGACAAGGTGCTGGACGTCGGCTGCGGCACAGGCGTTCTGGCCATTGCGGCGGCACGGACGGGGTCGCCTATCGCGGTCGGCACCGACATCGACGAACCCTCGGCCCGGATCGCCAACGAGAATGCCGCGATCAACGATGCCAAGTGCGACTTCTATTTCGCCAGCGGTCTGGACGACGCGCGCATCGCGCAACACCTGCCGTATGATCTGATCTTCGCCAACATACTGGCCGCGCCGCTGGTGGAACTGGCTCCCGACATCGCAAAGGCGTTGAAGCCCGGCGGAGTGGCCATCCTGTCGGGCCTGCTGCGGACGCAGGAGGAGCGGGTGCTGGACGCCTATCGCCCGCTGGGCTTCGTGGTCGAGCAGACCATCCATCACGATGCCTGGAGCGCGCTGCAACTGCGCAAGTCAAACGCGTAAGGAGCCCCGATGCGCCAGACCTTCGACGAAACGACCGATCCGTCCTTCGGGGCGAAACACCTGCCGTTGCTGCGGGCAGAGATGAAGAAGCAGGGCCTGGACGGCCTGCTGGTCCCGCACGAGGACGAGCATCAGAACGAATATCTGCCTGACGCCAATGAACGGCTGGCCTGGGTCAGCGGCTTCACCGGTTCCGCCGGGGCAGGGGTCGTGCTGATGGACCGGGCGGCGGTCTTCGTCGACGGCCGCTACACGGTTCAGGTCAAGGCGCAGACGGACGAGGCGCTGTTCGAACGGGTCGAGTTGCACAAGCTGACGACGTGGCTGGAAGGCGTTACGGCCGGTTCGATCATCGGCTATGACCCGCGCCTTCACAGCCCCGATGCGCTGGCTAGCCTGCGGGCGGCAGTGGAAAAGGCGGGCGCGACGTTGAAGCCCGTCGAGGCCAATCCGATCGATCTGGCCTGGGCCAAAGACCGCCCCGCTCAGCCGCAAGCCCCGGTGGTGCCGCATGAAGATCGCTATGCCGGCGAGAGCGCCGCGTCCAAGCGTGCGCGGATCGGTCAGGCGATTGCGGCCAAGGGGGCAGAGGTGGCTGTACTGACCTCGCCCTCGTCGCTGGCCTGGCTGTTCAACATTCGTGGCGGCGACGTGATCCGCACGCCCCTGCCGCTGGGACAGGCGGTGGTGAAGGCCGACGGCACGGCCAGGGTGTTTCTCGATCCCGCCAAGGTAACTAACGCACTGCCGGGCTGGCTGGGCGACGCGGTGGTGCTGGAAGCCCCCGAGGCGCTGCCTGGCGCGCTGGACGGCCTGAGCGGCCAGAAGGTGCTGATCGATCCGGCGGTGTCCTCCGCCTGGTATTTTGACCGGCTGGAGGCGACGGGGGCCACCATCGTGCGCGGCATGGACCCCTGCGCCCTGCCGCGTGCCCAGAAGAATGCCGTGGAGATCGAGGGCAGTCGTCAGGCCCATATCCGCGACGGCGCGGCCCTGACGCGGTTCCTGCACTGGGTCGATACGGTGGCGCAGGTCGAGCTTCCGGACGAGCGCGGCGTGGTCGAGGCTCTGGAAGGCTTCCGCGAGGCGACGGGCATGCTGAAGGACCTGTCCTTCGACACCATCGCGGGTGTCGGCGGCAACGGGGCCCTGCCGCACTACAAGCCGGTGGGGGCAAAGATCCGCAAGATGGAGCAGGGGTCCTTGCTCCTTGTCGACGGCGGGGGCCAGTATCTGGACGGCACCACCGACGTGACCCGCACCATGGCTATCGGCGAGGGCACGGCAGATCAGCGGCGGATGTACACCCTGGTGCTTAAGGCGCACATCGCCATGGCCGTCATCCGCTTTCCGGCAGGAACGACAGGACATCAGCTGGACGCCATCGCGCGCCAGCCGCTGTGGAACGCCGGCTTCGACTACGACCACGGCACGGGCCACGGCGTGGGCTCCTATCTGGGCGTGCACGAGGGCCCGCAGCGCATAGCGACGGCGTTCAACAGCCAGCCCCTGCTGACCGGCATGATCCTGTCCAACGAGCCCGGCTTCTACCGCGAAGGCCACTGGGGCATCCGCATCGAGACCTTGCAGGTCGTGACGGCCCCTGAGCCGATCCCGGGCGGCGAGCGGCCGATGCATGGGTTCGAGCAACTGACCCTGGCCCCGCTGGACCGCAGACTGATTGATGTGGCGCTGCTGACGGCCGAGGAGCGCGCCTATGTCGACGCCTATCATGCCGAAGTCTCGGCCAAGGTCGGGCCTCTGCTGGCCGACGGCGTGCAGAAGGACGAGGCGGCGCTGGCATGGCTGAAGCGTCAGTGTGAGCCCTTGAACTGATCCGGAGCGGTGCTCATCTGAAGTGGCGCTGACGAAGCTGTCGTCGGTCCCATCACATCAGGAGAGCGCCCCATGAAAACCCGCACACTGGGCCGGAGCGGTCCCGAGGTCTCGGCCATAGGTCTGGGCTGCATGGGTATGGCCGCTTTCTACGGTCAGGCGTCGGACGAGGCGCAGGCGACGGCGGTCATCCATCGCGCGCTCGATCTGGGCATCAACCTGTTCGACACGGCCGAGATGTATGGCCCGCACACCAATGAGATTCAGGTCGGCAAGGCGCTGGCTGATCGGCGCGACAAGGCCTTCGTCGCCACCAAGTTCGGCATCGGCTACAATGCCGAGCGCACGGCGCTGACGGTAGACGGCTCGCCCGCCAATGTGCGTCGCGCGATCGAGGGCAGTCTGAAGCGGCTGAACATGGATCACGTCGATCTGTACTATCTACACCGCGTCGATCCGAACACGCCGATCGAGGATACGGTCGGGGCGATGGGCGAGCTGGTGAAGGAGGGCAAAGTCCGCTTTTTGGGCCTTTCCGAGGCCGCGCCCGAGACGATCCGCAAAGCCCATGCGACCCACCCGATCACCGCCCTGCAGACAGAATACTCGCTGTGGAGCCGCGAGCCGGAGGATGAAATCCTGGCGACGGTCGCCGAACTGGGCATCGGCTTCGTGCCCTACAGCCCGCTGGGACGTGGCTTCCTGTCCGGCGATATCAAGTCGATCGACGATCTTGCCCCCGACGATTTCCGGCGCACCAATCCGCGCTTCATGGGTGAGAATTTCCAGAAGAACCTGGATCTGGTGACCGCCGTCGGAGCCATTGCGGCGGACAGGGGCGTCACGGCCGCGCAACTGGCTCTGGCCTGGGTGCTGGCGCAAGGCGACCATCTGGTGCCCATTCCCGGAACGCGGCGGATCGCAACGCTGGAGGACAATGCGGCGGCGGCGGACATCGTGCTGACGGCGGAAGACCTGACGCGGATCGAAGCTGTGTTCCCGAAGGACGCGGCGTCTGGCGATCGCTATGCACCGGCGGGTCGGGCCGCGTTGAATCGGTAAAGTCGTGTCCTCCCCATCGCTACGCGACAGGGAGGAGATTATGCGATCAACGCCAGCCACTCATCCTCGGTCAGAACCTTGACCCCGTGCTTCTGCGCGTCGGCCAGTTTGGAACCGGCACCGGGACCTGCCACCAGATAGTCGGTCTTCTTCGACACTGAGCCCGACACCTTGGCCCCCAGGCTTTCGGCACGCGCCTTGGCTTCGTCACGGGTGAAGCGTTCCAGGGCACCGGTGAAGACGACGGTCTTGCCAGCCACGGCAGTGTCGGATTTCGGGCGTTCGGCGTCCTCGATGGTCTCCAGTTCCACGATCAGGGCCTCGACGACTGTGCGGTTGTGCGGTTCGTGGAAGAAGTCGGCCAGGGCACGCGCCGCGACGGGGCCGACGCCGGTGATGCCCGCAATCTCGCCCAGGGTCGGCGACGGGCCTTCGGTGCGTGCGACACGCGCCAGACGTACGATCGCTGACCAGTCGGGGGCGAGCGCGGCGACGGCCCGACGGGCAGGGGCGGCGAGGCCGGGCAGGGCCAGCGCGATCTTCTGGTCCAGCGGTGCCTCTGGCCACGGGTCGCTGTTGCCCAGACGCGCCTCGGCCAGCGCCACCATCACCCGGGGCGACACGCCGGGCGCGAGCGACAACTGCGTCCACTCCGGTGATGGCAGGCCAGACGCCGCCTCCAGACACGCCGTCTCGAATGCGGCCCAACTACCGAAATGGCGGGCCAGCAGCAGTGACGTCTGCTCGCCGATGTCGCGGATGCCCAGGCCGAAGATCAGTCGGTCCAGGGCGATGATGCGCCGCGCCTGAATACCCGCAACCAGATTGCGGACGCTGGTTTCGCCGTAGCCGTCCTCATTGCGCAGGGTTTCCAGCTTGGTCTCGTCCCGGGCCAGTCGGAAGATGTCGGCGGGCTCCCTTATCCACCCTCGCTCGTGGAAGGCGATGAGCTGCTTCTCGCCCAGGCCTTCTACGTCGAAGGCCCGGCGACCCACGAAATGCTTGAGCCTCTCGACGATCTGGGCGTCGCAGATCAGGCCGCCCGTGCAGCGCCTGCGCACCTCATCCCCCTCGCGCACGGCTTCCGAGCCACAGACGGGACAGTGTGTTGGAAAGATGTATGGCGCGGCGTCGACCGGGCGTCGGTCCAGCACGACGCCCACGATCTGGGGGATGACATCCCCTGCGCGTTGGAGGGTGACGGTGTCGCCGATCCGCACGTCCTTACGCGCGATCTCGTCCTCATTGTGCAGGGTGGCATTGCGCACCACGACGCCGCCGACGGTGACGGGGTGCAGGCGGGCGACGGGGGTCAGGGAGCCGGTGCGGCCGACCTGAATGTCGATGCCTTCCAGCACGGTGGTCGCCTGCTGCGCCGGAAACTTGTGGGCGATGGCCCAGCGCGGGCTGCGTGCGACGAAGCCCAGACGCTGCTGCCAGTCCAGGCGATCGACCTTGTAGACCACCCCGTCAATGTCATAGCCCAGGGTGGCGCGGTCCCGCTCCAGCTCGCGATAGACGGCGATCAGCCCCTCGGCCCATTCGACCCGCTGCGAGCGAACGTTGACCCGAAAGCCCCAGGCTTTCAGCGCCTCTAGAGCGCCTGACTGGGTGTCGGCAAAGTCGTCGGAATGCTCGCCCCAGGCATAGGCGAAGAAGTTCAATGGGCGACCGGCCGTGATCTTCGGGTTCTTCTGGCGCAGCGACCCGGCGGCGAAGTTGCGCGGGTTGGCATAGGTGCGCCGGCCTTCCGCTTCGGCGGCCGCATTGAACGCGTCGAAGGCGTCGGTCGGGGCATAGACCTCGCCCCGGACCTCCACCCGCGCAGGCCAATCGGTGCCGTGAAGCCTCAGGGGTATGTTGGCCTCGCCGAGCGTCTTCAGGTTCTCGGTAACGTCCTCGCCCGTCCTGCCGTCCCCGCGCGTGGCCCCCACGCTGAGTTCGCCGTCGATGTACAGCAGACTGGCGGACAGGCCGTCGATCTTGGGCTCGGCCACGAAGGCGATGGCCTCGTCGCCCGGCAGCTTCAGGAACCGGGCAATGCGGGTTACGAAGTCGCGCACCTCGCCCTCATCGAACGCATTGTCCAGCGACAGCATGGGCACGCCGTGCCGAACGGGCGCGAACTGGGTGGAAACGGCGGCCCCAACGGTCTGGGACGGGCTGGCCTCGGTCGTCAGGGCCGGGAAACGAGCCTCGATGGCCAAGGCGCGATGCTTCAGGGCGTCATAGTCGGCGTCGGAGATCTCTGGCGCGTCGTCGGTGTGATACAGGGCGTCATGATACGCCAGCTCGGCGGTCAGGCGGGCCAGCTCGGCAGCCGCTTCGGCCTCGGTCAGGGTTTCGATCTGGAGTTGGGGGGCGGATTCAGACATCAAAATTTTATCCCGCTCATCCCCGCGAAGGCGGGGACCCAGTGCTTTGGAAGATGACAAAATGAGTGCGCTCGCTCTGTCTGTCCAACCCTCTTGCGTCAAGCTGGACAGACCTGGGTCCCCGCCTTCGCGAGTATGAGCGGAAGGAGAGAGATGTTTGTCTTGTCCGAAGATCATGACAGGGAGTTCATCTGACACGCGACGCTGGTCCCGCTAGCGTCACGAACCGTTAAAGGAGCCTGCATGAGCCCTCATCGTCTGATCGCCGCCGCCCCCGTCGCGGTCGCCCTGCTGTTGGCAGGGTGCGGCTCCATGTCGAGCCCGGACGCGCCGGTCGCGGTCGTGCCCGTTACGACCGCCTGGCAGCAGCAGGCGCTGGACGACATCCGCATTCTGTCCGCTGACGACATGGGCGGACGCGACACGGGCTCGGCGGGCGGGCAGATGGCGCGGGACTATATCGTCGGAAGGCTGGACGCGCTGGGCGTCGTTGCTCCGCCGGTCGGCCGGTTCCAGCCCTGGGAGGCCCAGAACCGTGGCAAGACCTGGAACGGCATCAACGTCATCGGTCTGATCCCCGGCACGCGGGTGACCGACAAATACATCGTGGTCACAGCCCATTATGACCACGTCGGTACCCAGGAAGGCCTGATCTACAACGGGGCCGACGACAATGCCTCGGGCGTCGCGACCATGCTGGCCCTGGCTGCCGATCTGAAGCGTCAGGCCCCGGAGCACAGCGTCCTGATCGTCGGCTTCGACGGCGAGGAGCACGGTCTGCTGGGGGCCAAGCATTTCGTCGAGGCCCCGCCCGTGCCCCTGACCTCCATCGCCATGAACCTGAATTTCGACATGACCGCGCGGGCCGAAACGGACGGCAAGCTGTGGGTCACTGGCACCTATCAGAACCCGTCGTTCCGCCCGATTCTGGAGGGCATTCCCGCCAATGGTGCGGTGTCGCTGGCCTTCGGCAAGGATACGCCACAAGACCTGGGTGCGGATAACTGGGTCGAGGCCTCCGACCACGGGCCCTTCTATCGGGCGCAGGTGCCGTTCCTGTATCTGGGTGTGAACTATCACCCCGACTATCACCGCCCGTCCGACGACTTCGAGCGGATCACGCCGGCGGTGTTCATCAGCTCGACGGAGCTGGCGATCGCCTCGTTCCGGGCCCTGGATCAAAGCCTGAACCGCTGAATTTCCAATCCGTCATCCTCGGGCTTGACCCGAGGATCAGAGGTAGAAACAGGCTGGGTCTTCACGCAATCAAGCTCGTGTCTGGCTGAAACCGAGCACCGGACAGTCTGGTCCTCGGGTCAAGCCCGAGGATGACGACCGATCATTCAGATCAGCCCTCTGTCCGGATATCCAGTTTCAGCCCCATGATCTCTGCCAGGGCCTTGCCGCGCTTGCGGGTCTGCTCGCCCAGCAGGGCATGCGCATAGCCGTCCGATGCGCTGAGGATCAGATGGCCGTCCTCGACGGCGGCTCGCACATTGACCAGCAGGCTGGGAGACCGGCCCGACAGGTCGCAGGCCAGGCGGATGGCGATGCCCAGTGTTCGAGCCTTGCGGCGCTGCTCTTCGCTCAGCAGCCGATCAATGATGGCGGGCTCGGGCGTGGCCGCGCCGCCGCCGTAGCGGGCGTTGATCACAGTTGCCAGCCAGGCCCGCTCGGCATGGGTCTGGCCGGGAACGGGCGCGCGCAGGACCTGGTCGAAGGCCAGTTCGACGCGGTGGTCGACATGCAGCCGCGCCCCGATGTCGGCCACGCGGCAGGCGGCGTCGGCGAGCACGATGTCACGAGAGGCCTCGAAAGCGACCGGCAGGGCATCCAGCAACGGCTGGACCCAGGCGTGCAGCACGCCGGGCAGGGCAGGCGATATCCCCTGACGCACGCCCAGCGACGTACAACCGGCCAGCAGCGGATCGTCGGCGGCCACTTCTGGCTCCAGCGCCTCATACAGCAGGCCCTCACGCACGCCCCAGGCCGACAGCACGACCCGCTTCAGCCCCAGCCTTTCGATCAGGCCGTCCAGCACCAGGGCGGCATAGGGCAGGGTCTCGGCCCGTTTCTTCGACAGGCCCGGCCAGGCCTCCAGCGAAGCCTTCGATGAGCGCGACACCAGCCGCGCGATGTCGCGGGCGTCGGTGGCCGCCAACTCATACTGATGCACGACCTTCAGCGGATAACGGGCATGCGACATGTGCACCTGGGCCAGCGTGCGCCAGGCTCCGCCGACCGCATACAGGGTGTCGGTGCTGAAATCCGGCGCGGCCTTCAGCCGTTTGGCGATCAGGTCGCGGACCCGGTCGGCATCGAACCCGGCCGGATCGGCCAGGGAGAACGGCCCCAGTGGCAGGGTTACGCCACGCTGCACCTGACCATCGCCGATGCGGGTCAGCTCCAGACTGGCCCCGCCGAGGTCGGCCGAGACACCCTTCGCATCGGGGATGCCGGCCAGGACGCCCAGGGCTGCATACCGGGCCTCGTCCTCGCCGGACAGCACACGGACCTGAAGACCCGTTTCGGCGGCGACCTGATCGCAGAAGGCCTGGCCATCCCTGGCCTCACGCACGGCGGCTGTGGCGGCGACGAAGACATGAGCGGGCTGCACCGCCTCGATGACGGCGGCAAATCTCTTGAGCGCCGTCAGCGACTGGGCCGCGCCGGTGACGGACAGCTTGCCCGTGGTCGACAGGTCGCGCCCCAGCCCGGCCAGGACCTTTTCGTTGAACACGGTCCAGATGGCCCGGCCTTCCAGGCGGTACAGCACCAGACGCACCGAGTTGGAGCCGATATCGACGGCGGCGACGTCTTGCGGCGCGCCGAGGGCAGACGACAGGGCGTCGATCATCAACGCTTCTTCCGCGTGGGGGTATAGCTGAGGTTCTGCGGCCGGGTCTTCACCTTGCGGCCCCGTCCCGACAGGCTGGGGTTGGTCATGAAGTATTTGTGGGCCGAGAAGCCGTGTTCCGCATCGGCAGGCTGGACCCGGCGATAGGCACCGTCCGGCTCCAGCACCCAGCTCTGGATGTCGTCCTTCAGATTGGCGACCATGATCTGGTCCAGAACCTGATCATGCACGGTGGCATTCAGAACGGGCGTCATCAGCTCGACACGGCGGTCCAGATTACGGTTCATCCAGTCGGCCGAGGAAATGAACAGTTTCGCCTTGTCGTGCGGCAGATCACGGCCATTGGCGAAGGCGACGATGCGGCTGTGCTCCAGGAACCGCCCGACGATCGACTTGACCCGGATGTTGTCGCTGAGGCCCGGCACGCCGGGGCGCAGACAGCAGATGCCGCGGATGACCAGTTCGATCCGCACCCCCCACTGGCTGGCGCGGTACAGGGCGTCGATGACCTCCGGATCGACCAGGGAGTTCATCTTGGCCCATATGGCGGCGGGCTTGCCCTTGGCTGCAGCGGCCATTTCTTTGCCGATCAGGTCGATCAGCGTCGATTTCATGTTCAGCGGCGAGACAACCAGCGCCTCTAGCTCATCGGGCTGGGCATAGCCGGTGATATAGTTGAACACCCGCGAGGCATCGCGCGCCAGGACCGGGTTGCAGGAGAACAGCGACAGGTCGGTGTAAACCCGCGCCGTCACCGGGTGATAGTTGCCGGTGCCGAAGTGGCAGTAGGTGCGCAGGGCATCCGCCTCGCGCCGGACCACGACGCTCAGCTTGGCGTGGGTCTTGTACTCCACGAAGCCGAAGACGACGTGGACGCCCGCCCGCTCCATGGCCCGGGCCCATTTCAGGTTGGCCTCCTCGTCGAACCGCGCCTTGATCTCGACCAGGGCGGTGACATTCTTGCCATTCTCGGCCGCCTCGATCAGGGCGGCGACGATAGGGCTGTCCTTGGAGGTCCGGTACAGGGTCTGCTTGATGGCGATGACGTTCGGGTCGCGCGCGGCCTGGCGCAGGAACTGGACCACCACGTCGAAGCTCTCGAACGGGTGGTGGATCAGCATGTCCTTCTCGCGGATCGCCGCGAAGATGTCGCCGCCGTTGTCGCGCACCCGCTCGGGGTATCGCGGCTCATAGCCCTTGAACTTCAGGTCCGGATGGCCGCCGACGATCAGGTCCGAGACCTGGGCCAGACCCAGCATGCCATCCACAATCACAACGTCTTGGGGAGCCGCATCCAGTTCGTCGGTGATGAAGGTGCGCAGGTCGTCGGGCATGGACGCCTCGATCTTGATACGCACGACCGAGCCCATGCGGCGCTGTTTCAGCGCCTCCTCGAACTCCATGACCAGGTCTTCGGCCTCTTCCTCGATCTCGATGTCGCTGTCGCGGATCAGGCGGAAAACCCCGCGCTCCAGCACGTCGCAGCCGGGGAACAGGTGATCGATGAAGAGCATCAAGAGACTCTCCAGCGTCAGATAGCGGCTGCGGCCCGGCGTCGAGCGGCCGTCGGTGGCCAGGGGCCAGAACCGCTTCACCTGGGCCGGAACGGGCACCAGGGCATAGAGGGTCCGGTTGTCCCGGCGTCTCTTGAGCTTCAGCGCCAGCGAGAAGCCCAGGTTGGGCAAGAAGGGGAACGGGTGGGCCGGATCGATGGCCATGGGCGTCAGCACGGCGAAGAGCTGGTTCAGGAACTCCGGCTCCAGCCGCTCGCGCTCGGTCTTGGTGATCTTGTCGGCATCGACGACTTCTATCCCGGCGTTGGCCATTTCCTTGCGCAACTGACGCCAGCGCAGCTGCTGCTCGTCCATCAGGGCACCGGCTGCGATATTGACCTTCTCAAGCGCTTCCGCCGGAGTCAGACCGTCGGCCGAAACGACGCGGACCCGCTCCCTCACCTGGCCTTTCAGGCCGGCGACACGGGTCATGAAGAACTCGTCCAGATTATTAGCCGAAATGGACAGGAAGCGCAGCCGTTCCAGCAGCGGGTGACCCGGGTTGGCGGCCTCTTCCAGCACGCGGCTGTTGAAGGCCAGCCAGGAAATCTCGCGGTTGAAGAAGCGCTCGGGCGAGGCCATCAGCGCCTCCGACAGCTCCTGCTGGGGCGCGCGAGAGGAGGGGACTTCCTCGCCGGTGGTGGCATCATGGATCCGCGTGTCGGTCATGGCCCGGTTCTGACCCGTCGTGGGCGCGGCTGCAACCTTGGAAAGACGACACGAAAACGCCGCCCGGTCGCAAGACCGGGCGGCGAATTGTCCGTGTACGGAAAGCCTACCAGCTCCAGGCGTCGCGGATCACCTCGATTATGTAGCCGTCGTACTGGTCGATCAGATAGATGTTGTTGTCGACCAGCACCCAGCGCGTGCCCTCGGGCGGATATCCCAGGCCATAGGTGCGCCAGTCGTTCAACTGGTACCGCCAGAACGTCGTCGGTAGATACTCTCCGACCCGGTAGTCGCGGTTATAGTAGCTGCGCGGCACGCTGTAGTAGCCATAGCCCGGCGCGAAATAGAAGCCGATCCTCAGGCCGCTGTAACCCCGGAACCGCCGGTCGTTACGCCACCAGTGACGGTCGCGGTTCTGATACCAGTTGCGCCTCCACTGCTCGCTGTTGAATCGACGACGGAACTCCCAGTGATTGCGGTCACGATCGCGGTCGTTGTTCCAGCCGGGACGGTCGGGCCTGTCAGGACGATCTGGACGATCCGGCCTGTTTGGGCGGTCGGGCCTGTCGGGACGGTCCGGTCTATCAGGCCTGTCAGGGCGGTCCGGCCTATCTGGGCGGTCTGGACGAGGACGATCCGGTCTGTCGGGCCGATCCGGACCATCTGGCCTGTCGGGGCGCGGTCTGTCGGGCCGGTCGGGTCTGTCCGGGCGATCTGGCCTGTCCGGGCGCGGCCTGTCGGGACGATCTGGTCGATCGGGTCTTTCGGGACGCGGCGTGTCTGGTCGGTCTGGCCTTTGGGGCCTGTCGGGGCGTTCAGGGCGTGGTCTTTCAGGACGCGGCTCTTGCGGACGTTCGGGGCGTGGGCGTTCCGGCCTCAATTCCTGAGGCCGCTCTGCACGAGGTTGTTCGGCTCGCTCTGCACGGTCCGTACCTCCGGCACGGTTTTCTCGACCGGCCCGTCGTTCGCCATCCTGGGCCAGGGCGGCCATCGGGGCGACCGCCGGGACAGCAAAAGAAGCGACCGCAGCCGCCATCAACAATGACCGTTTCATCGTCTTCCTGATCTCCGCACACCCAGTGGGTGGCTTGGATAGAGGATCGGTGTTTTCGCATGAACCCAGACTGAACGAAGGTCCGTCATTTCTTACGCTTTCGTCATGAAAACGCCCCGCCGACAGAGATCGACGGGGCGCTTCAACTCTACTGTGGCCGGTCTAGAAGACGCCGGACAGTACGCTTGCGATCAGGCCAGATGCGACGGCGATCAGGACGATATCGTTGCCGGCATGGACGTAGCGATAGCCACGCGGGGCCGGACGCAGGCCGTAAACGTAGGGATCGTTCACGTAGTAACCGCGGTAGGCCGAGGGCAGGTAGCTGCCGCGCGTCCAGCGCGTGTTGTAGTAGCGCGGCTCAACCCGATAGTAGCCCCGGTTCGGGGCGTACCAGTAACCCTGGCGGGCACCGCGATAGTCGCGGAAATCAGCCCGGCCCTGCCACCAGTTTCGATTGTTGCGGTCGTACCGGCGCTCTTGGCGGAAGTCGCGGCGGTCATCGCGACGATCTTCGCGGAAGTCCCGCCGGTCGTCCCGGCGGTCACGGCGGTATTCGCCACGGTTGCGATAGTCGCCCTGGCGGAAGTCGCGACGGTCGTCGCGGCGCTCCTGACGGAACTCGCGGCGGTCTTCACGACGTTCCTGGCGGAATTCGCGGCGATCGCCCCGGTCCTGGGCCGCTGCAGCCATCGGGATGGCGGTCGTCGCCATGGCCACAGCGATGACGGCGGCCTTGGTAAAACGGTTCATGATCGTTCTCCTGTACTTGGGTCGGCGACGGAAAAGGCGATCCGGCCCGTTGATAACCAAACATCGCGCCCGGCGGATGAACTGTGGCTGAATGGGTCTGTCAGGTTGCGCGCCTGCGGCACCGTGCCCAGATGGCAGGCTGAACAGGAGCCGAGCCATGACAACCGCCCCCATCCAGCTCTGGTACTGGCCCACGCCCAACGGCTGGAAGGTCTCTATCGCGCTGGAGGAAATGGGCCTGCCCTATGAGGTCAAGCCGGTGAATATCGGCACGGGCGAACAGTTCCAGCCCGCCTTTCAGGCCATCAGCCCCAACGGCCGCATGCCAGCCATCGTCGATCCCGACGGGCCGGACGGTCTGCCGCTGTCGATCTTCGAGTCCGGCGCGATCCTGCAGTATCTGGCGACCAAATCTGGTCAGTTCTACGCCAAGGACGCGCGCGGCCGGGCCGAGATCGACCAATGGCTGTTCTGGCAGGTCGGCGGGCTGGGCCCGATGGCGGGCCAAACGCATCACTTCCGGCAGTATGCGCCGGCACTGATCAAGGATCAGCGCCAGATCGCCTATGGCGTGCGCCGCTACACGGACGAGACACACCGTCTTTATGGCGTGCTGGACCGTCGGCTGGCGGACCGGGACTATGTCGCCGGGGCCTATTCCATCGCCGACATGGCTATCTGGCCCTGGATCCTGCCCGAGCATCAGGGACAGAACATCGACGAGTTCCCGAACCTGAAGGCCTGGCTGGCGCGTGTCGGCGAACGACCGGCGGTGATCAAGGGAAGGGCCGTCGGCGATGAGCTACGCGCCAACCTCGCAGCGTCTGGCAAGGCCGCCGAGGACGCTCGCAAGGTCCTGTTCGGACAGCGCGGTCGTTAAGCTCTCGCCAACGACTGTAAACGCCGGGTTTCCAACAGATTTCAGCTTGATGAAGGCGAGCCGATATCTTCATTTCGGCTTTACGAAAAACATCTTCGCCACCGTTTGGCCGTTAACATTAACTTCAAACCACGGGTATCTTATCGGCGTCACAGGAAGGGCCAGAAAGGCCGGTTCCAGGAGACACGGTGATGATCGCGCAAGAAACCGCGCCTTACGCAATCCACGACGGGGGCCTGCCCCTGCCGACGGCCGACATGAGCGGGGACGACCTGTTCCGGCTGGGCATGATGTATTCGACGGGCCAGAACGGCTGCCCCATCGACCGCGTCTCGGCCCACATGATCTTCAACCTCGCCGCCATGAAGGGCTCGATCGAAGCGCGCGTCTATCGTCGCGAAATGTCGAACGAGATGGAACGCGAGGAAATCTCGGAAGCCCAAAAGGCGGCCCGCCGCTGGATCGACGCGGGTATCGTCAGCCTCGCGGCGTAAAGCAGCAACCGCGCGAGTGACAACGCCCGAACCCGCGCTCAAGCAGCGAGACGCCGCGCGTCGAGCGATAGCGCACTAAAACTGCTGAAACTGCCCGCCCAGCGCATAGGTGAAGCCCACGGGCAGGGCGTTGCGGAACTGGGTCACGAAGTTGGCAACCTCGCCCAGCGTCGTTCGCGGCACGAACAGGATGTCACCCCGCCGCAGGGCGATGACCTCGCCCCGGCGAGGCCGCAGATCCGCCGCCCGCAGCATGCGCGTCCCGCCGCGACCGCGCCGGATCAGGGCCACCTCCTGTTGGCGTGCCGTGGGCAGGAAGTCTCCGGCCTGGATGATGGCCTGATAGGCGTCCAGGTCGCCGCTCATCTCGATCATGCCGGGCGTGCGGACCTCGCCTCCGACCCAGACGCGGATCGGTCCGGCGGTCTTCAGCGTCACCTCGACCATCGGCCGTCTCAACTGGCTGGCATAGGCACTGGATGCATCGGCCTCCAGTTCCGCGATCGTACGGTCCGCCGCCATCAACTGACCGACCAGGGGCAGGGACACCCGTCCGTCCGGTCCGATCCGCTGCGTCCGGGTCAGTTCGGTAGCCGTCGGGGTCGCGATCTCGATCTCGTCCCCGGGATACAGGACGTATTCCTGCTCGGCGTCGCTCCATTCGGAAAAGCCGATTTCGGGAAAGCTGCCGCGGTCCAGCGTCTGGACGCGATTGCCGCCGGGCTCGGTGCCCGGGCCCATCAGGCGCGAGGCCATGCCGCCCGTGCTGGCGCAGCCGCTGACCATCCCGGTGGTGAGGGCGCCCATGCCGAGCAAGAGCAGGCGGCGGTCGAGGAGCATGGCAGAATCGGTCCTGAAGGCGATGTTGACCCACACGTTAGCGGACATGGGTAACCATCAGTTAACGCCGGTGGCCCAAGGCTGATGCTCACAGACCGATTTGATGGAATCAGTGCGCGCCATGCGTTCGACGTCCTACACCACAGCCCGCCCGCGCTACGGCTTCATGGATGTCGTCGGCCTGCTGTTCCGTGAGCTGATGCTGATGATCGCGGTCTTCCTGCTGATCTTCGCCATCGGTGCTGCCGTCGTCCTGACGATGAAGAAGACCTATACCTCCACCGCCAGCATCTATGCTGGCGTGGGTCAGGAATATGCCTATCAGGCCCGGGTCGGCACGATCACCGAGCGCGGCCAGACACTTGAATCCGACGCCGTCGCCCAGTCCGAGGCCGCCATCCTGAACAGTCTGGGCGTCAAGCGTCGCGCTGTTGAGGTGCTCGGCCCCGCCGCCGTCCTGGGTCCCAGGGCCAAGGGCACACGCGCCGAACAGGTGACGGCAGCGGTCAAGGCCATCGACGGCGGCCTCGGCGTCGGCGTCACGCCGGGCAGCGCCATCATCTCCGTCTCCTACGAAAGCGGTGACCCGGAACGCGCGGCCACCGTGCTGAATGCCGTCATCGACCAGTATCTGGTCCAGCGCCGGACTCTGTTCCGCGACCGAGCGGCCCCGGCCATCGCCAGCCAGCGCGAGGCCTTTGAGGATGAGCTGGGCGACGCCGATGCCGCCTATGAAAACTTCCTGCGGACCAACAATATCGGTGATTTCGCCACCGCCAAGGCGACCCTGGCCGCCACCTATCAGACGACCTATGCCGAAACCCTGTCGGTCCGTGCGCAACTCAGCCAGGCGACGCAGCGGCTGGCCACCCTGGAGCGCCAGCTGGCCCAGCAACCGGCCGAGGTCGTCCTGCAGCAGGATCTGAATGTTCAGGCCCAGGACCAGATCCTGACCCTGCGCACCCAGCGCGAGAACCTTCTGGCGCGCTATAACGAGGACGCCCAGCCCGTGCGCGATCTGGACGAGCAGATCGCCCAGCTTCAGGCCTATGTGGCCACTGGAACCACGGTCGGTGCGCGCGAGGTTCGCACGGGCCCCAGCACCATCTTCACCGAGATCGAAACCACCCGCATCAATGCCGCCGCCGACCGCGACGCCCTGCGGGCCCGCCTGGGCATTCTGGAGGGTCAGCTGGCCCAGTTGCGCGCCCGTCAGGCGGAGTTGACCCAGCTGGAATCGACCAATGCCAATCTGGCCGGAAATCGCGAGGTCCTGACCGCCTCCATCCGCGACTTCCAGCAGCGCGAGAGCGCCGCCCGAGCCGACAGCGCCCTTGTCGCGGCGGGGGCCGACAACGTCAATGTCATCGCCCGGGCCGAGGCCCCGACACGGGGCACCAGCCTGAAACTGCCCCTGCTGGCCGCCGCCTTTCTGTTCGCTGGTCTGACGGCCCTGTGCGTCGGCCTGCTGCGGGTCTTCACACGGCGGGGCTATCCGACGCCGGCCACGGTCGGGCGAACCATGGACCTGCCGGTCCTGGCCGTCGCACCGATGAAGACCGCACCGCGCGGCGCATGATAGGCTTCAAGCCTGTCGTGAGCGCGTAACGATTCGCATGGTCGATCTGACTTCCGAAATGGCGGCCCTCTGGGCGGCGCTGGGACCCGCGCCGGGCCATCGCGGACGTGTGATCCAGATCGCAGCGGCCAACTCCGGCGAAGGCGTCTCCACTGTGGCCCGCGAGTACGCCCGGCTGGCGGCGGTCCGGGCGCGCAAGCCTGTCTGGCTGATCGACGCCGACCTGGCCCAGCAGGGACAACTGGACGCCGTGAGCCAGTCGCCCGACCGCTTCGGCAAGCTGGGCAAGGCGGCGATCGCCACGCCTGACGGTTCCATCTTCTATGCGGTGACGCCCCGCATCATGGATCGTGGCGGACGGCCCGTGCATCCTGCGCGTCTGCTGACTGCGCGCCCCTGCCTGGGGGGACGTCTGTGGGTGACGAAGTTTGCGGCCGAGGCCCTGCGAGCCGGCCAGCGCGCCGAGGCCATCGGCGATCCCCGCTACTGGGACGCCCTGCGCCGCCACGCCGATACGGTGGTGATCGATGCCCCGGCCGCGGACCGCAACGACCTGTCCATCACCCTGGCCCCCATCGTCGATTCGACCGTCATCGTCGTGGCTGCGGGCAGCACCGCCCCGAACGAGCCCCTGATCCTGCGCGACGAAATCGAGGCAGCGGGTGGCCGTATCGCGGGCGTCGTCGTCAACCGCTCGACGTATGAGCCCCCGGCCTTCCTGAAGAAGCTGGCAGGTTAGTCCCTCGCTCGCTCCAGCCTGGCCAGTTCGCGCGCCCCATAGAAGTGCGGCTCGAACCCCTTCATCCAGAACAGCTTTCCGACACCGCGGGCGGTCCGATCATACAGGTCGGCACGGCGAGGGCTTCGGACGATGGCCAGCGCGACGGAGCCCGCACCCCACACCACGGCCTGAGCCGCCCCGATCAGCATCCAGCGCGCTACGGCTGGCCAGTCCTTAGCCGCCGCCGCCGTCTGGCTGGGCCCCTGGCCATAAGCGAAGGCGCGGGCCAGGGCATAGCGCAGGGTAGCCCGGTGCTGCGGGGCGAACTCCTCGACCCATGCATCGGCGGCCCAGCCGAACCGTCCGCCGCGCGCCGACAGGGCTGCGAACAGGGCGTCGTCCTCGCCGCCCGCTTGATCCGAGGCGGTATTGAACGGGGCCGGCCCGGGCAGGGCGGTCGCCCGCACCATCAGGGAATTGCCGCACCCCCAGGGTTGGTCGATGAGCTGTGTCTTCGCCGGACCGTGACGCCCGAAGAAACTCTCCAGATAGGGCTGCAGCCAGGGTTCCGCCGAGGGTGCCCGACCGGTGATGGGGCCGAACACCACATCGGCACCCGTCTGCGTCTGTCCCTCCAGCAAGGCTGCAAGCCAGCCGGGCGAGGCGACCTCGTCGTCGTCCAGAAAAGCGATCAAGGGGGCCTGTGTCGCTGCCAGCCCGGCATTTCGCGCCGTGGCCACGCCTGGCACCGGTGCATGGACATAGGTCAAGGGCCAGGGTGTCCCGGCCTGCAGTCTCTCGACCAGATCGCGCGCCGAACCCGTCGGATCGTTATCGACAACCACGACCTGAGCCACCCGATCCCCGACCGCCTGTTGGGCGAAGACAGAGCGCAGGGCATCGCGCAGGCCGTCGGGCCGTCGTAGGGTCGGGATGATGACGGCGACATCGCCCGCCATCAGATCGCGTCCGCATAAAGCGCCGCGCGGTATAGACGCAGCGAGAAGGCGCGCGCTTTGACCGGCAACCACCCGGCCTCGGCCCCACCGCGCATCATCCGTCGCCACAGCGGCAAGCCGGGCACGCGTTTCAGCATCCGCGCCACCTTGTGGCTGGGATAGGCCGCGACGATCTCCGGGTGGCGCTGGGCCATGCGGGCGAAGTTGGGGGCCGACTGCTCGTATTTACCGGCCAGCGACTGGACCGTATCCAGCCCCATATGTGTGGCCGGATTGTCGATGTGCAGCACCTCGAACCGCCGCGCTACCCGCATGGCCCACTCCACATCCTCCCAGCCCCAGCCGGTGAAGCCGGGATCGAAGGCCTCGGCCTCGAACACATCGCGCCGGACCAGAAGATTGGACGTGTAGACGTACTTCTCAGGCTGTTTCGCCCGTTCGACATGGTCCACGCACTCGGATGCGGCCGCGAGCGCCCGGTGGACGGCGAACTGGGTATCAGTCGGGGCTTGCAACAGGGAGAAGCCGCCAAACGCTACGGCCGGGTCGCGCGCCTTGATCAGGTTGGTCCAGGTCCTCAGAAAGTGATCGGTGTCCGGCCGCATGTCGCTGTCGAGGAACAGCAGCGTACCCCCCCGCGCCGCCGAGGCCAGCCGGTTGCGCCCGATCGCGCGGCCTTCGTTGACGGCCAGGGTGATCAGGCAGACGGGCAGGGTCAGGCTGGCCAGTTGCTGCGTCAGCCGTGCTGTCAGAGCAGCATCCCCCGTACCGTCATCCAGCAGGATGATCTCGACCGAACCGGCCAGCGCAATCGCCTCTCGTTCCAGCATCTCCAGCAAAGCCGTTGGGTCATCCCGCAGGAAGGGGGTCAGGACAGACAGTCGCGGCTTCGCGGCCTGCCATGTCGGGCTCAGGGTCAGATGCGCACTCATGCCGTCACGCCCCGTGCCCGTAGGCGTGCGGCCAGACCCAGCGCCACGTCACGGATGCCCGAGGCATTCAGCGTCAGGGCTACCGCCGCATAGACGACGCCCCCGACCGCCGCGTCCATCACCAGTTCCGCGAACCCGCCGATGGCGGGCAGGGCCATCACCGCCATGGCCATGACTCCCGTCGCGATCAGGCAGCGCACCAGGGCGTCCCAGGGCACGGGCAGGGCGACGACCCGCCGCCCGATCAGCCAGGTCGCCAGCAGGCCCACGGCGAAACTCGCCGCCGTCGACCAGGCCGCCCCGACCAGTCCGAAACGGGGCACCAGGATGAAGTTCAGCACGATGTTCAGCACCGCCGGAATGGCCATGGCCCCCAGCAGCCGCTTGGTCTTGCGACCCAGGGTGAAGGCCTGGCCGAAGTAATAGGCCGTCAGTCCGAACAGCAGGGCCGACAGGGCGATCCAGGGCGTCACGCTGGTCGCCGCCACACGCAGTTCCTCGCCGATCAGCACCTCCGACAGCGGCCGCGCCACAAGCGCCACCCCGGCGGCGGCAGGCAGCCCGATCAGGAAGAAGGTCGAGGCCTGTTCGCGTGCGGCGATCTTCAGCTGGCTCAGCCCCCCGCGCTCCAGCGCCATGACCATGGCCGGCTGACCGGCCGTGCCCAGCCACAGGAACATGACGTCCAGCGTGCGGTTCGCGATCGAATAGCTGGCGTGATAGGCCCCCACCGCCGCCTCATCCATATAGAAGGCCAGCAGGAACCGGTCGGTCGAGGCCAGAACCACCGTCAGCGCCAGCGAGGCCGCGATGGGATAGCCGTACAGGGCGTAGTCCCGCACCCGCGCCCGCTCCAGTCGTCCCCCGGCCCCGTGTTTCAACTCGCCTGGGAGGATGAAGGGCAGGGCGATCAGCGGGGCCAGCCCCAGCCCCAGCAAGGGGGCCGCGCCGCCTGCGCCCGCCAGCGCAAAGCCGACGCCGATGCTCAAGCCCCCGATGGCCACGGCCATGTCCAGACGGGCCGCCTTCGACACCTCGCCCGCCGCCCGGTACCGCTCCTGCGCCAGCTTGACGAAGGCCCGGATCGGACACCCGGCCAGCCCCGCCGCCAGGGCGATCTTCAGCAGCGGATCGGCCGGCCAGAGCCACAGCACCAGCGCCACCACCGGCACGAAACCCAGCGTCAGGAGCCCGGCCGCGCGATACAGGCTGGCGAAATGGCCGATCAGGTCCGCACCCGGCTTCGACGAGGCCCAGAACCGGGCCATCGACGCCTCCATCCAGCTGAAGACCGCCACATGGGCCAGGGTCAGGACGGAAAACGCCAGGGCATACCGCCCGAAATCCTCCGGGCTCAGCAGGCGCGTGAAGATGATGATGGCCAGAAAGCCAACCACCCCCTGCACGATATTGGCGGGCAGATAGCCCCAGACCCCGCGCCAGAACATGGCTCAGCGCACCGCGCTGCGGTCGCCCAGCAGGACGGGCACGGTGATGGCCATGATCCACAGGTCCAGCCACAGCGACTGGCGCTCGACATAGTCGATGTCCAGTTGCACCCGGCGGCGCACGTCCTGGGCGGTGTGCAGCGGGCCGCGCGAGCCGTTGACGGCGGCCCAGCCGGTCATGCCCGGCTTGATGCGGTGGCGATGGGCATAGTCGGCGACCAGTCGCGCGCTCTCGACATGGCCAGTCTTCATGCCGATGGCGTGGGGGCGGGGCCCGACCAGCGACATCTCCCCGGTCAGCACGTTCAGCAGCTGCGGCAGCTCGTCTAGGCTGGTCTTGCGGATGAAGCGGCCCACGCGCGTCACCCGGTCGTCGTCCTGGGTGACCTGACGGCTGGCGGTGGCGTCGGCGGTCTCCTGGCGCATGGAGCGGAACTTCCAGACCACGATCTCCTCGTGATTGAAGCCGTGACGACGCTGGCGGAAGAAGATCGGTCCCGGGCTGTCCAGCCGGATCGCCAGCGCGACCACCGCAATCACGGGGGCCAGCAGGACCAGCGCAAGAAGGCCGATGAAAAGGTCCTGCATCCGCTTGTTGAAGGCCCGCCTGTCCGGATCGACCGGTCCCTGAATGTCCGCCAAAGGTGCCGCCGCCAGCCGGTCCAGCGCCCGGTTGGTTTCCTCAACCCCCGTCGGTTCGACCAGCAGGGTCACCTCATTGGGCAGCAGGCTCAGCCGGTTGTTCAGTTCGCGCACCCGCGCCTCGGCCTTGGGGTCGATGGCCAGCACGATCCGGTCGACATAGGGCGTCATCTTGTGGCTCAGCAGATCGTCCGCCGTCCCCAGCACCGGCACCCCCTCGATGGCCGTCGGCGAGCGCGCCAGCCGGTCGTCGAAGATGCCCAGTACGTTCAGATCGCGCCGCTTCAGCGCCTCGCGGATCAGGCTCTCGGCCCGCCGCGTCGCCCCGACCAGTACGATGTTGGGCGTCAGAGCCCCCGACGCCCGCCACTTCCGCACCAGCCCGCCCCAGCCCATGTGCAGCCCGGTCATGGCGATCAGCGTCAGCGCGATCCAGCTCAGCACCCCGACCCACTGCCCCTGCGGCGCGCCGGTAAAGGCCAGGCTTCCCAAGGCTGAAATCCCGCCCACGCCCACGATGGCCACGACCGAGGTCAGATGCGACGACGCCGACTGCCGCCGCGAAAATCGGTACCGCCCCAGAGACCGCATCAGGGCCAGCACCACCACCGCCCCGATCACATAGGGCGCGACATGGGCCAGGGGGCTCTGGAATACGCTGTCGGGCGTGCTCAGCGCCGCACAGCCCAGGCTGATCGCCACCACGGCCAGCACGTCGAACGCACGGAAATAATGGGCCGCCAGCCGCGAGGCGTGCCTCTGACGCGCATTCAGCCAGACATCGGGGCGAAACGGCCCACGCCGTGCGGCGCTGTCGTCACCGCGTGGTGCCTTCCGGCGACCCTTGGCCAGGGCCTGCAGGCCCACGACCGCCTCCGCCACGGTCTCGCCCGCGACGGCATCCCCGCGAACGGGGTCGGGCATCAGGCGGGCGGCATCAGGCATGAAGCGGGCTTTGAGGGGCTGCATCGGAACTGCCGTCATCCTGCATCAGCCGCTCTCACTGTCGCGTTAACGGACCGCATGCATTTGACCCCGTTGCGCATCCCTTTGCGCTCGGCTAATCACCCGCTACCGGAGACGTGGCTGAGTGGCTTAAAGCAACGGTTTGCTAAATCGTCGTACCCTGTAAGGGGTACCCAGGGTTCGAATCCCTGCGTCTCCGCCATCCCCGTTGCGATCACGCTCCGAAGGGATTGGCTCCGAAACTAACATCAATCTTCATAACTTGACGCCGCGTGACCTTGGCACGCTTGCATTCCCGGTCTAGGTCCATGTCCTCAACCGGTCTTCAGGGCCGATCAGCAGAGGAAACGCACATGCCCGATCTGGCTCAAGTCACCGAACACATCCGCGGCGCCGTGGGCGACAACTCCGGTCTGGGCAAGACCGTGAAGCTGGACCTGGGCGACACCGGCAAGATCTACATCGACGGCGCTTCGGTCCCGAACACCGTGACCAACGAAGACAAGCCCGCCGACGCCACCGTCTCCATCGGCTGGGACGACTTCATGGCCCTGTCCGAGGGCAAGCTGGACCCGATGATGGCCTTCATGCAGGGCAAGTTGAAGATCGCCGGCGACATGATGATCGCCCAGAAACTGGCCCCGCTGCTGAAGCGCTAGGCCACGCAAGACCTCTCCCTCCCCCCCGCGGGGGAGGGTCGTCGTCGCATCGCGGCGACGGGGTGGGGGCGGTTCGGCAAAGTCATGACGCCGGTGCTTCCCTCGCCTTAGCCCCTCCCACCCGGTCGCTGACGCGACCACCCTCCCCCGGAGGGGGAGGGAGAAGCCGCGAGCGCTCCCCATGGACTTCAAACATTCCGACAAGGCCCTGCACTGGCAGGAGCGCGTGGAGCGGTTTCAGGCCGAGCACGTCCTGCCTCACGCCGAGGAATACTGGGCCCAGGTCCATGCCGACCACACCGTGCAGCCCCCTGCCATGGAGGCGATGAAGGCCAAGGCCAAGGAAGCCGGCCTATGGAACATGTTCCTGCCGGGCGATCACGGCGCGGGCCTGACCAATCTGGAATACGCCCCCCTGGCCGAGATCATGGGCCGTCACCTGTGGTCGGCCGAGGTCTACAACTGCGCCGCCCCCGACACCGGCAATATGGAAGTGCTCCATATGTACGGCAACGAGGACCAGCAGGCCCGCTGGCTCAAGCCTCTGATGGCCGGTGACATCCGGTCCGCCTTCCTGATGACAGAGCCCGAGGTGGCGTCGTCGGACGCGACCAATATCCAGACCTCCATCGTGCGCGACGGCGACGACTATGTGATCAACGGCCGCAAATGGTGGTCGACCAACATGGGCCACCCCAACGTCGCCATCGCCATCGTGATGGGCAAGACCGACACCGGTGCCGCCACCCACCAGCAGCAGTCCCAGATCCTGGTCCCCACCGACACCCCCGGCTTCCGGGTCGAGCGCATGCTGACGGTCTTCGGCTATGACGAACGCCCTATTGGGCACGCGGAGGTTGTGCTGGACAATGTCCGCGTCCCCGCCGCCAATCTGATCGCAGGCGAGGGCAGGGGCTTCGAGATCGCCCAGGGGCGCCTCGGGCCGGGCCGCATCCACCACTGCATGCGCACCATCGGCGCGGCCGAGCGGGCACTGGACCTGATGGTCAACCGCCTGCTGACCCGCACGGCCTTCAAGAAGAAGATCGCCGAACATTCGGTGTGGGAACAGCGCGTCGCCGATGCCCGCATCAATATCGAGATGTGCCGCCTGTCGGTGCTCAAGGCCGCCTGGATGATCGACCAGGCCGGGGCCAAGAACGCCAAGTCCGAGATCGCCCAGATCAAGGTCGCCGCCCCGCGCATGGCGCTGCAGATCATCGACGACGCCATCCAGGCCTTCGGCGGCGCCGGCGTCAGCGGCGACTTCCCCCTGGCCGAACTCTACGCCGGCGTCCGCACCCTCCGCCTCGCCGACGGCCCGGACGAGGTCCACAACCGCACGATCGCCCGGCTGGAGTATGCCAAGCATGGTGGGCGCGGGGGGTAGGGCGGCTCCCGCTCTGAAAAGCGGATGTCCTGGATGTCTGCTGAGGAAGGGAAGCAGACCTGCGCTTGAAACGGCGCTGGCGACCGAAACAGCGCCAGTTGGCAACTTCGGATGATGTTGTCGCTTTCGGAGATTGATTGTCCAACGGTCGTAAGTCAGCTTCTCCACCGCTTTCACGGCAGCCATTTACGCCTCTATCTACCCAACCCAAAGAACACGAGGAGCTCCATGAATAATCTCTTGAAGCCACTGCTACTGAGTGCCTGCATATCAATCGTAGCCACTGAAGCCAAGGCTTCCGAGATCATCGCTATAAACCCAACTAGCAAAGCAGCACTGTTGGACGGGCATTGCGGAAATGATGAATGGGAAGCGGCGACAAAAATCGAGCTGCCTGCGCAGGCTTCCATCTATCTTATGCACGATAACGAATATTTCTACATTTGCGCCAAAGGCAAACCAGAAGATTATACGGTCTTGGATCTTTACATAGAGCATTCAGAAACTGGATATCTCCACCATTTCCATCTCTCCGCACAAATGGGAGAACGAGTTCGTACCGACGAAGGATGGGGTGATTCCGCGACATGGGAACTCAATGGCTATGCTGGATTCTGGGTGCCATATTTTGGGCTGGAAGATCCTGAGAGTAACAATGGTCCAAAATTCGCCAGGGGAACACACAGGCAACTACAAGTGTCACGCACAAAATTTGCGGGCAATACATGGAACATGATGATTGGCGTCGGCGCCATCAGGCACGAAGGCGCTGGGGCAGAATTCCTTTACCCCCAAGAGGCGGTAGATAGTGACGAATCCACTTGGGGTGCGTTTTCATTCACTGGACAATAAGGTCTAGAAATTCATTCAGGCCGATGCCGCTTCGCGCCGACCAACCGCTCGCAGCTGCCACTGTTCAAGCTCCTCGAAAGTCCGCTTTGGGTGGTGGTTTCAACCGCTGAACTGCGGTGAAGAGAGTGCACACGCCTGCCTAGTGCGCCGCCGCCGTCGGCAGATGGGCCTTGTCATGGCGGCCGACCCTTTCGATCAGGCTCTGTCCCGCTCTGTTCATGCCGATGACCTCGACCTCGGCTCCCTGGCGGCGATAGCGGAAGACGACCTTGTCCACTGCGGCGACGCCCGTCAGGTCCCACAGATGAGCCTGCGTCATGTCGATCTCGACCCGCGCCGGATGGCCGTGATGCTCGAAGGCGGCGGCAAAGACATCGGCGGAGGCGAAGAACAGATTGCCGGTCACGCGATAGCGCAGGCGACCTTCCTCCGGTGTCTCGATCTCCTCGACCACGACGGTCTTGCCCACCTTGCGCATGAAGAAGATGGCCGACAGGACCACGCCCAGAACGACGCCCTTGGACAGGTCGTGGGTGATCACCACCGTCGCCGTGGTGGCGATCATCACGATGGAGGACTGGATCGGGGTCGAGCGCAGCTTCATCACCGAACCCCAGTCAAACGTGCCGACCGAAACCATGATCATCACGGCCACCAGGGCCGCCATCGGGATCCGCGCCACCCAGTCCTGAAGCACCAGTATCAGGAACAGCAGGAATAGCCCGGCCCACAGGGTCGACAGTCGACCGCGCGCACCGCTGGTCACATTGATGATCGACTGGCCGATCATGGCACAACCCGCCATGCCGCCGAACAGAGACGAGGCGATGTTGGCGATGCCCTGGCCCCGCGTCTCGCGATCCTTGTCCGACGGCGTGTCGGTAATGTCGTCCAGCAGATTGGCCGTCAGCAGGCTCTCCAGCAGGCCGACGAAGGCCAGGGTCGCCGACACCGGCGCGATGATCATCAGCGTCTCCCACGTCAGGGGTACGGACGGGATGTGGAACATCGGCAGGGTAGATGGCATCTGGCCCATGTCGCCGACGGTGCGCACATCCAGCCCGCTCCAGATCACGAAGGCGCTCAGGGCCACGATGGCGATCAGGGGCGAAGGGATGGCCTTTGTGACGCGCGGCACGCCGTAGATGATGGCCAGCGCCACAGCCACGAGGGCAAAGGTCTGCCAGTTGGCCCCGATCAGCTCGGGCATCTGGGCTAGGAAGATCAATATGGCCAGGGAGTTGACGAAGCCGGTCATGACGCTGCGCGACACGAACTTGATGTACCGGCCCAGCCTGAACAGGCCGATGATGATCTGGAACACCCCGGTCAGCAGGGAGGCCGCGAACAGGAACTCCAGCCCGTGGTCGCGCACCAGGGTCACCATCAGAAGGGCCATCGCCCCGGTGGCCGCCGAGATCATGGCGGGTCGGCCACCGACAAACGCGATGGTCACTGCGATGACGAAGCTGGCGTAAAGCCCCACCGCCGGATCGACCCCGGCGATGATGGAAAAGGCGATGGCCTCCGGGATCAGGGCCAGGGCCACGACGGTGCCGGCCAGCAGATCGCGGCGAGGATTGGCGAGCCACTGCTGGCGCGCGGAAGCGAGGATGGTCATGCGTTTTTCATCTGGATGGATCGCATCTGGCGACCCGATTTCCTGACGGATAGGCGGTCAGGATAGCCATCCGCTGCCGACGGGCAGACGGATCCAAGGTGAGGCTCGAGCGTGTGCCAGCATCTGGAGGGCGGAGCAAGTCGGGAAGGGACGTAGCGACCACCGCTCCAGCGAAAAATAGTGCCTTCCCGACCCTGATCCTGCCGCCCCATTCGACCCTTGGGTAGAGACTCTCGCCCCTCGACGGCGGCGAATTTCCTCCATCCGGCTCCTTGCATCCCCCTCCCGCCGTCCCCTTTTGAGGGTTGGCGGGATCGGCAGCGATCCTCGCCGCGCGGGGGTCTTTCACATCGTCATCTCCATCCGAACCTGGGCCCGCATGCGCCCCGGACCCGGTCTCCCGCACGGCAGAAACGCCGCGCCTCCTGCCCGGAAATGTCTCCACACTTTTTCAGGAGACACCGGCCCTTCTCGACCCTTGCTCCGTCAGACAGGGAATGCGCCGCACCCCCTTTGCGGAACCCCCGGCGCGGTCCATATCTGCGCCCATGCGTGGTGAACGGTCGGGGCGGAAATCGGATTCTCTGGCCAAGGCGGCGCAGGCGGGACTGGCCGCGCCCGTCGCCGAGAGCCCGCCGACCTGGCAGGCGCTGGGCGACCTGATCAAACTGGTCGGCCGGTCCAACGCGCCACACCTTCGGCTGCGGCTGATCGGGGCCATCGCCATGACCCTGGCGGGCAAGGCCTTGGGCGTCCTGGCCCCGCTGGTTCTGGGCGCGGCGGTCAACCACCTGGCCTCGGACCAGCCGACCGAGGTCGCCATCGGCCTGGGCTTTGCCGGTTTCGCCGTCGGCTGGGCCGTCGTGCGCCTGCTGTCGGCTATCGCGCCCAATGCGTCTGACGTCGTCTTCGCTCCGGTCCGCTCAGCCGCCCAGCGGACGGCGGCGACCGAAACCTTTGCCCACGCCCTGAATCTGTCGCTGGATTTTCACCAGACCAAACGCTCCGGCTCCCTGTCGCGGACCATGGATCGCGGGGCGCGTTCGGTCGACTTCCTGCTGCGCATCCTCGCCTTCAACCTGGTGCCCACGGGGGTCGAGCTGGTCCTGGCCGCCGGCGTCCTGGCGGGCAAGTACGACTGGCGCTTCGGCGCGGTCGCTGTGGTCGTCGTGGCCGTCTATGCCGCCTCCACCTTCGCCCTGTCCAACTGGCGGCTGGAGCACCGGCGCGAAATGAACGCGGCCGATACCGAGGCCGCAGGCGTCTCCGTCGACGCCCTGCTGAACTATGAGACCGTCAAATCCTTCGGCGCAGAGGCCCGCGCCGCCCGCACCTATGACGCGGCGCTGGGCGACTACACCCGCGCCTCGCTGAAGGCCAACAACTCGCTGGCCCTGCTCAACGTCATGCAAGCGGTGATCATGAACGTCGGCCTGGGCGTCATGGCCGTCATGGCCGGGTTCGAGGCCGCCGCCGGGCGGATGGGGCCGGGCGACGTCACCGCCGCCGTCCTGATCCTGATCAGCCTGTATGCCCCCCTGAACATCCTCGGCTTCGCCTATCGCGAGATTCGCCAGTCCTTCATCGACATGGAGGAGATGCTGAAGGTCACGCGTCAGACGCCTCAGGTCGCCGATGCCCCCGACGCCATCGCCCTGGCCAAGCCGGACGAGGGTTGCGCCTCCGAACTGCGCTTCGAGGCGGTCGGTTTCCGCCACGACGCCCGCGCCAATGGGCTGGAGGACGTCAGCTTCGTCGCCGCGCCCGGCACGACTACCGCCCTGGTCGGCCCGTCCGGTTCGGGCAAGTCCACCATCGTCAAACTGGCCCTGAGGCTTCTGGACCCGCAGGAGGGCAGGGTGCTGATCGACGGGCGCGACGTGCGAGCCGTGACGCAGGAAAGCCTTCGCGCCGCCGTCGCCCTGGTCCCCCAGGACGTGGCCCTGTTCAACGACACGATCCGCGCCAACATCGGCTTTGCCCGCCCTGACGCCGACGAGGCCGCCATCTGGGCCGCCGCCGATGCCGCCGAGCTGGACGACTTCATCCGCGGCCTGCCCGAGGGCATGGACACCCGGGTCGGCGAGCGGGGGCTGAAACTGTCCGGCGGCGAGCGGCAGCGCGTCGGCATCGCCCGCGCCCTCCTGGCCGACCCCTGTATCCTGATCCTGGACGAGGCCACCAGCGCCCTGGACAGCCGCACCGAGGCCGCCATCCAGAAGACTCTTCGCAAGGCCCGCAGCGGCCGCACCACCCTGGTCGTCGCCCACCGCCTGTCCACCATCGCCGACGCCGAACAGATACTTGTACTAAAGGCCGGGCGTGTCATCGAACGTGGGGCTCACCACGAACTGGTGGCCCGTCAGGGTGGGGAATATGCGGCCCTGTGGCGCAAGCAGACGCGCGGTGCTCGAACCGGCCAGCCCTCAGACTAGGCCTTGGGCGCGACCTTGCGCAGCAGGATCTGGCGTAGGCTTTCTAGCACCTGATTGCGCGCCTCGATCTCTTCCACCGGCAGGGTCTGCAACAGCCTCAGCGACCGTGCGTGGACGGTCACGATCCGCCAATCGAAAGGTTGCCCGGGCTGGGCCGCGTCGATCACGTCGCACAGCCCCGCCGCGCCCTTGCACAGGTCGTCCAGCTCGAACGGACTGGCCGCGTCGATGACGGCATTGGCGGCGTGGTAGACCTCCTCCAGCCGCGTCGCCAGTTCTGCGGGCGATGTCGGGGCGGCGATGGCTTCCAACGCCGCGATCTGGGCATCCACGACGGCAGAGGCCTCTGCGCGCTTGGCTTCGATGTTGGCCCGAGCCTGCGTCAGGGCCACGCCGATGCTGACCCCGCCGGGCTTGTCGATCATCTGGGACAGGTTGGACTTGCGGCGGGCGTGGGTGATCACGGTCATTGTACGCCTCCTGCGGCTGCGCGCTGCTCGGCGTCGAACTGGGTCTTACGGATTATCCCCGCGCGGCGCTCCTGACCCGGCGGATCACCTTGCCGAAAACGGCGATCCGGTCCGAAATAGTCTCCGACCTCAAGAAACGGCCGGGCATCTCGCGCCACCCAGACTAGACGTTCGAGCAGGGTGGAGGCGCTGAAAGGCTTGGTGATCACGAAACTGGCCCCGCAATCCCGCGCCTCCTTGACCTTCGTGCGCCGCACGTGCGCCGCCGTCATGATCACGGGGACAAAGGCATTGGGATCAAGCCCCGACCGCCTTAGCCAGCGCACCAGGGCATATCCGTCCATCTCTGGCATCTCGCAATCGACGATCAGCAAATCGACCGGATGGTCCTTCAGGATGTCCATCGCCTCTGCGCCGCTGTTGCAGGCATAGCGAGTCTTGATCCCGAAGCCGAGAAGCGCCTGGCTGGTCAGATCCAGCGCGAAAGGGGAGTCATCGACAACCATGGTGACCGCGCCGGTCAGGTTGATGACGGAGCTCTCGCGCAGCGATTCGCCGACACCGCCTGACGGGCGCGAGGTTTTGGAAGGGGCGGCTGGAACCATGGCCATAACGTGCCACGCGCTAGGTAGCGGGACGGTTAACGCCGGGGTCAGATCTTCAGCTGTGGCTCAGCCCAGACGGCCTATGGCGTAGTAGCGGTCGGCACGCATCTTGCGGATCTGCTCCGGCGTCAACGTCGACATGGCGGCCAGTTCCTCAGCCAGGACGTCGCCGACCGTGGCGATGGTCGCGTCCGCATCGGCATGAGCCCCGCCCAGCGGCTCCTCGATGATCCGGTCGATGATCTTCAGTTCCAGCAAATCCGGTGCCGTGATCTTCATGGCCATGGCGGCATCCCTCGCCCTCGCCCCGTCGCGCCACAGGATGCCGGCGGCCCCCTCGGGCGAGATAACCGAATAGATGGAGTGCTCCAGCATCAGCACACGCCCGGCTGCGGCAATTGCGATGGCTCCGCCCGATCCGCCTTCGCCCGTGATCGTAGCGATGGAGGGCACGCCCAAGGTCAGGCACCGCTCCGTCGAGCGGGCAATGGCCTCGGCCTGACCCCGCTCCTCGGCTCCCAGACCTGGATAGGCCCCCGCCGTATCTACGAAAGTCAGCACCGGCAGGCCGTAATGCTCGGCCAGATCCATCAGGCGTACCGCTTTGCGATAGCCCTCGGGCCGCGCCATCCCGAAATTGTGGGTCACGCGGGACTGGGTGTCGTTGCCCTTTTCATGGCCCATGACCACGACGGGCGCGCCTCTGAAGCGAGCCAGGCCGCCGATGATCGCCTGGTCGTCGCCGAACTGGCGGTCGCCCTTCAACTCCTCGAAATCGGTGAACAGGCCGTCGATATAGTGGCTGAGGTGAGGACGTTGCGGGTGGCGCGCCACCTGGGTCTTCATCCAGGGATCCAGACCGGCATAGGTCTTCTTGCGTAGCTGCTCGGCCTTCTTTCGCAAGCCGTCGATCTCGGTTTCGAACGATCCGGACGTCGAGGCGAGCAGCGACAGCTCCTCGATCTTGTCCTCCAGGTCGGCGATGGGCTTTTCGAACTCGAGATAATGCGTGGCCATGAAGGCGTCCGGTCAAAGGCGCACAGTGGCGCGTCGGAGAAGGCGGCGGAACCTAGTGGGCGGAACGTCTTGGGGCAAGAGAGGGTTCAGTCGTCCCGCGCCAGAGGGTGATGCTGCGTCACCACCTGTGTCAGCCGATCCGTGGCCACATGGGTATAGATCTGCGTCGTGCCGATGTCGGCATGGCCCAGCAGGGTCTGGACGACGCGCAGATCGGCCCCGCCTTCCAGCAGGTGGGTGGCGAAGGCGTGGCGCAGGACGTGGGGGCTGACACGGGCCGGGTCGATACCGGCCTCGATCGCGGCTTGATCGAGCAACTGGGCGAAGCGGCGGGGCGTGAGGTGCCCCTTGGCCGCTGATGACGGGAACAGCCAGGGACTGTCCGGGGCCTTGGGCGCTCGCGCCACGTCTCGTGCCACCAGCCAGGCCTTCACCGCCTCCCGAGCCGAGCCGTTCAGCGGGGCCAGCCGCTCCTTGCCACCCTTGCCGCGCACGATCAGCCAGGCCGGGTCACGACGTACGGCCTCGACCCGCAACGCCAGCAACTCCGATACGCGCAGACCGGACGCATAGGCCAACTCCAGCAGGGCGATCAGCCGCAGGCCCGCGTGCCCATCCCGCGCGGCGACCACGCCCAGCAGTCGCTCGATCTCCTCACGTGAGAGCACCTTGGGCAGCGACCGCCCCTGTTTCGGCGCATCCAGCCGCCGCGAAGGATCGTCCGTTCGCCAACCCTCGCCAAGCGTAAAGCGATAGAACTGCCGCACCGCAGAGCGCCGCCGTGCCTGGGTCGCCGCCGAAAGCCCCCGGCTGGCGAGAGAGGCATACCAGGCCTCGACTTCGGCTTCGTCTGCGTTCATCAGGCCAGACGGCGTACCCGCATCTGCATCAGCCAGATCGCGGCCGTAGGCGGATATGGTATGGGGTGAAGCGTCGCGCTCGACCGCCATCATCTCCAGAAAGGCCTCGATCTGGGCATCGCTCATTACGCAACACGCTTTCGCAAGGCCGCGGTTGGTGTAGAGGATGGTGGGGTCATGCCGTGCCTGAATCCGTCCCCGCCGCGCTGCACCGTCCGTCCGTTCCCTGAGGGACGTCCGTGATCGAGCCTGTAGTTCCGTCCGAACCCACCAAACCTATTCCAACGCATGAGCGTAGCATAGCCCTGGTCGGGTTGATGGGCGTGGGGAAATCGACGGTTGGTCGCCGACTGGCTCGGCGGCTGGGTCTGCCTTTTGCCGATGGGGACACAGAAATAGAGAGCGCTGCGGGGATGACGGTCTCCGATATCTTTAGCCAACTGGGGGAGGGCGAGTTTCGCGCAGGCGAGGCCCGGGTCATGAAGCGGTTACTGGACGGTCCTCGTATGGTGCTGGCTACTGGCGGCGGTGCCATTCTGAATGTGGACACTCAGGTGGCTCTCAGCGCGCGAGCGGTGACCGTGTGGATGCGTGCCGATCTTCACACCATCGCCCAGCGCGTTCAGCGGCGCGATACGCGACCCCTGTTGCGCGGACGGGATCCGCTAGAGGCCCTCAAGGGCCTGGCCGAGGCCCGTTACCCCCTTTACGCCACCGCCGATCTGACCGTGGACGTCAGCGACGGGGCTCATGCCCAGGCGGTGGAGGCTATTGTCAGAGCTTTGCAGGCGCATTGGGCGAGGACATCCGCATGATCACGACCATTTCCGTCTCCGGAACAGGTTTTCAGCCTTATGACGTAGTCGTGGGGCGTGGTGTGCTGTGCGAATTGGGACCGCGTCTGATTCCCTTAGCTAAGGGCCGCACGGTCATCATCACTGACGAGATCGTCGCCGCCTTTCATGGTCCAGCCGCCATGGCCAGTCTTGAGGGGGCAGGGGTCAAGGCCCAGTTGCTGACAGTTCCGCCGGGCGAAGGCTCCAAATCCTTCGCCGAACTGGAGCGGGTGCTGGACCGTATGATCGCGTTCGGACTGGACCGTCGCGATCTGGTGGTCGCTCTTGGCGGCGGGGTAGTCGGAGATCTCGCAGGGTTGGCGGCCGCCCTGTTCATGCGCGGGATCGACTTCGTCCAAGTGCCGACGACCCTTCTGGCCCAGGTGGATTCCTCCGTCGGTGGCAAGACGGCGATCGACACGCCCCGCGGCAAAAATCTGGTCGGGGCGTTTCATCAGCCAAGACTGGTTCTGGCGGATATCGATGTGCTGGCTACATTGCCGGAGAGGCAGTTGCGATCCGGCTGGGCCGAGGTCCTTAAGCACGGCCTGATCTGCGACGCCGCCTTCTTCGACTGGCTGGCAGGGGAGGGGGCCGGGGGTGCCGGAGGCGACCCGGAGGCTCTCCATCGCGCAGTTGTCCGCTCGATCCAGATCAAGAGCGCCATCGTCGGAGAGGACGAGAAGGAGGCGGGCCGCCGCGCCCTGCTGAACCTTGGCCACACCTTTGGCCACGCTATCGAGGCGGAACTGGGCTTTGACGAACACGCCCTAGCGCATGGGGAAGCGGTCGCTCTGGGCTGCGCTATGGCCTTCCGCTATTCGGCGGCGAAGGGGCTGTGCGAACTGCAGGACGCGACGCGCGTAGACGCGGTCATCGCCGCTGCCGGACTGCCTACACGCCTTTCGCAAGCGGGATCGTTTTCGGCTCAGGCCCTATTGAACCGCATGCACGGCGACAAGAAGGCCGAGGGAGGGGGGCTGACCTTGATCCTGGCGCGCGCCGTAGGCGAAACATTCTCCGACAAGGCCGTGGATGCAACCACGCTGCTAACCTGCCTCAGAACAGAAGGCGCAGTTTAGTCATTGGCCATCACGCCTGGCACCATCACCCCCACAGGTCTGGTTCGTTGGTGGGGTTTTGGAAGAGGCGGGCTTCCAGGTCGTTGAAGATCGGGTTGTGGTCCGATCTGGACAGGCCGGACAGCAGTTCCAGCATGGACGATCCCTGTCCGCCACCGATCATGCCGCCCGCATAGCCCAGGGTTCCGATGTCCAGGTCGGCCATGTCACCGAACACGCCGGGCTGGATCTGCGGGCCGACGCTGTCGGCGTCCGGCTTGAGGTCCAGGAAGTCGTCGTCCAGCGAGCCCGGCTGGACCTGGGGCGTATCCTGACCGTCCTTGGCCAGGGTCAGGTCCGAGACGCCCGGCTGGACCTGGGGCCCATCCTCATCGGCCTTGTCGACCGGGTCGAACGCGCCCGGCAGGACCTGGGGCCCGTCTTCGTCCGCCTTGGCACCCGCGGGGGGAGCGAGGGTCAGGGTGGTCTTGTCTCCGAACTCGACGATCTCGATGCTGGTCGCCAGGATGGAGCCATCACGGCCCGGGGTCTGGTCTACGATACGCCAGCCATTGCCTTCGGCGGTGATGATGTAGTTGCTCTGCACGCCCAGCAGCACCAGCCGGTCGGTCCCGGCCCCGCCCTGGATCTGGTCCGATCCGCCACCGCCACGCAGGACGTCGTCGCCCGCCCCGCCCACGATCAGATTGTTCAGGCTGTTGCCCGTGCCGTTGAAGTTGCCGGTGCCGCCGAAGAACAGGTTCTCGATGTTGGCACCCAGGCTGTAGACGTTGAGCCGGGCCTCGACGCTGTCGATGCCCTCGTTCGCATTCTCGACGATGGTGTCGCCGACCTCGAGCACATAGTAGTCATTGCCCGTGCCGCCGTAGAGCTCATTGGCCTCGCCCGCGCCGCCGTACAGGATGTCGTCACCGCCGAAGCCCAGCAGCACATCGCGCTGGGTCCCGCCGCGCAGCACGTTGCCGCCCTCGTTGCCCTGACCCTCGAAGCCGGCGGTGCCGACATAGGTCATGTTCTCCACATTGGCCGACAGGCGATAGCGGGCCAGGTTGGTCTGGACCAGGTCGATGCCTTCGCCCGCCTGTTCCACGATGGTGTCGCCGACGGCCTCGACGACATAGGTGTCGTCGCCCAGACCGCCGTACATCTCGTTGGCCGCACCGGTGCCGCCGTGGATCACGTCGTTCCCGGCCAGGCCGATCAGCACGTCATAGCCCGCCCCGCCGCGCAGGACATTGGACCCGCCGTCGCCCAGCAGCACGTCGTTGAACGCCGAGCCGGTCAGGTTCTCGATCCCGCTGAAGGTGTCCGTGCCACCGTCACCGTCGTTGGATGCCGCACCCGTGTTCAACTGCGCCGTCACCCCCGACGCCGCCGACGAATAGTCCACCGTGTCGATACCCGCACCGCCAATCAGTTGGTCATTGCCCGCACCGCCGACCAGACGGTCGTTGCCGATACCGCCCTGGATCAGATTGTTCGAGGCATTGCCGATGCCGGTGAAGTCGCCGGTCCCCGCATAGATCAGGTTTTCGACATTGGCCCGCAGCGTGAAGCTGTCGATGCGTGCCTCGACCGTGTCGATGCCTTCGTTCTCGTTCTCGACGATGGTGTCGCCCGCCTCGACCACATAGTAATCGTCGCCGGTGCCGCCATACAGCTCATTGGCCACTCCGGCCCCGCCGTACAGGATGTCGTTGCCGCCGAAGCCCAGCAGCACGTCACGCTGGGTCCCGCCGCGCAGGACATTGCCGCCCTCGTTGCCCTGACCCTCGAAGCCGGCGGTGCCGACATAGGTCATGTTCTCGACATTGGCCGACAGGCGATAGCGGGCCAGGTTGGTCTGGACCAGGTCGATGCCTTCGCCCGCCTGTTCCACGATGGTGTCGCCGACGGCCTCGACGACATAGGTGTCGTCGCCCAGACCGCCGTACATCTCGTTGGCCGCACCGGTGCCGCCGTGGATCACGTCGTTCCCGGCCAGGCCGATCAGCACGTCATAGCCCGCCCCGCCGCGCAGGACGTTGGCCCCGCCGTCGCCCAGCAGCACGTCGTTGAACGCCGACCCCGTCAGGTTCTCGATGCCGCTGAAGGTGTCCGTGCCGCCGTCACCGTCGTTGGATGCCGCACCCGTGTTCAGCTGCGCCGTAACGCCCGCCGCCGCCGACGAATAGTCCGCCGTGTCGATCCCGGCCCCGCCAATCAGCGTGTCGTTGCCCGCCCCGCCGATCAGACGATCGTCGCCGTCGTTGCCGTTGAGAGTGTCGTTGCCCGCACCGCCGGACAGCGTATCGTTTGTGCTGCCTCCGTTCAGCGTATTGTCACCGCCATCGCCGATCAGAAAGACCGGGAGATCCTTGGTGTCGATTTCAGTATCGGAGAACTGCAGACGCTCTATGCCGACAAGTTCGTCTCTCCCGTCCGGTCCCGTGACGATCACAATGCCATTGACGGATTCCAACACATAGGCGCTGTGCGATCCAGAGAAGACAGCGACGTCAACGCCCAGACCGCCATCAAGGCGGTCATCTCCCCCTGCACCGGTCAGCAAGTCGTCGCCATCCCCGCCGTTGAATCGATCGGCCATGGAACCACCGATCAGAGTATCGTTCCCCAACCCCCCGCTGACACTACCGGCACGGCCGGAACCGGTTGCCTCATACCGATCGTTGCCCTCGCTCAGGAAAATGTCGCCGGTTATCGTGCCAGAGTTAGTGATAGTGTGAGCGCGAGTTGGAGAAAGGACAGTTGTGGCGGCGACGATGTTGCCGTCGATCAGGCCGCTGTTGACGATATTCAACACTCCTCCAACTTCTACATAGCCGGTTCTGGAAATTGAGCTCTGGAACAATATGTCTCCGAACATATTGCCAGAATTTATTACATTCGCGTTTCCAGACCTGGACATTATCTTGAGGGATATGTCAGCTTCGACAGAGCCGCTGTTTATGATGGAGATGCGGTTTAGGTTAGCGATGTCGTCTATACGAATTCCGATCGAGAGCTCACCAGAGTCGCTAGTGGTCGTTGCTTTGACGGAGCCACGATTTTCTATGATGTCGATAGCGCGGCCATAGACGTAGCCATAATTAGCAACGCCGCCACCGTCGTAATAGGACGCCACGCCTAATCCCGATGCGCTGCGGGCACCCTCCACAATCAGCGTGCCCGTATTCAGTATGCCGCCGCCGTTGGCCGCAAAAATACCAGATGCATGACCGCGAGCGGCGTAAACTTCTACGATACCGTCATTGACGATCGACGTGATCTGGTCGTAGCTGTCCAACGCGTACGTAATCAGGCCAATGGCACCGCCGAAGTCTGAGTAGGTTTCGACAAATCCAGTATTTCTTATGAAAGCACTGGAGGAATTGACCCCAAATCCAATCTGATTGCCGACGGCATTGACAGAAATCGTTCCTGTATTTTCGAACTGATAGGCGTTCAGCGCATAAACACCCAAGATCCACGGCTGACCGGGGGTGCCGTCCGGGCGGTCTGCAATATATCCCCAGTTCGATCCATCGTTGATGATGACGCCGTCGTTGCCGAACGACATTTCGGCAGGCCAGACAGACTGAATCGGGCTGCGGCCATCCGGAGATATCCAGACCTCGCCGGCGCTGATGCGCTCGCCATCGCGAGGTTCGTAGTTCGATACATAGTTAGGCTGGTTCAGGTATAGGCCGGTTGTGGCACCTGGCATGGGAGCCGTCAGACCGGGATCCAGCGGGTTCAGCCCAACCACATCTGTCGGCCCAGACGGAGATAGGGCGACCGCAGACATGTGATCCCGGATCAATACAGTGACGCCATCCTGGGTAAATGTGCGCCATACACCGTCGCTGTTGGAGAATAGCGCTCCTTCGGTCCAGTCCCCCACCAAGATGATGGGGCCGCTGTTGGATTGCCCGCTGGCTTGCCCGTATCCGGACACGAAAAGTCGATTTGTGCCGGTAATCGCCGCAATATCGGTCGCCCTGATCACAAGGCCGGATCCCTGCGCGACTTCCAGCGATTCAATGCTACGAACGCGTTGAGTGGTAGCGACGAGCGACAGATCAAGGGGTTTTCCAGTTGCAGGGAGACGCCAGATGTCGAAGCCGTCACCGCCATCGATCAGAGAGAAGGACAGATCGCCGGACTCGATCCGATCGTTGCCGGCACCACCGCTGGCGACATCGGCCCCTTCCGTGACGAGCCGGTCGCGGCCCAGTTCACCGTAGAGGCCGTCAGCGCCGCTGCCTCCGATGAGGGTGTCGTCTCCCGCGCCGCCGATCAGAAGGTCATGGCCTGCGCGACCTTCGATATGGTCGTTATGCGTGCCGCCCGCGACGCGATCATTTCCCGCAGATCCGTAAAACAGATCATCGCCCATGCCGAGATCGACGATGCCTTCGATACGACCGGTCGTCGTGTCGAGCAGGTCGTCACCGAGGCCCATACTGACGCTGCCGAAGATCGTGCCGTTGTTGGTCAGTTCGTCATCCAGTCGGCCCATGACGACGGCGCCGTCAAGCGTGCCACTTGACGCATTCAGCACCCGAACATTCGCGCCCGCTGTGACAAGTGAATAGTCTCCTCGAATGGTCCCGGTGTTCGTTATCGACAGCTGTTGCGAAAACTGGCTGACGGCAATCACGCCTATCGAAGCGAGGTTGCTGGTCGATTGAGCTTCGATCAGTCCGTTGTTTACGACCGACAGGACAGACGCCGGGGTCATGTCGGACGCCGACAGATAGAGCGTGTCGTAGATCAGGCCAGTGGCGATGGTGCCTTCGGCAAGGATGTTACCATCGTTCACAAAACTTCTGGAGCCTGTCAGGATTTCGACGCCCGTTGCCGTGCCGTTCGTCGCAAGCGCTGCGATGGTTCCACTATTCAGGAACGAGAGCCATGGATACCTGGTGTTACCGTAGTCGGATGTGCCCATATTGTAGAATCCCGTTGCGGATCCTTCGGACATTGTTCCAGCGAAGATGTAACCTGAGTTCGTGAGCCGTGTTGGACCGACACTGTAAATCGCGGTCATCGACCCGGTGATGGCATCACCGGCGATCACGCCTGAGTTTACAAATGTTCGTGTGACGTTGGCCTGGAAATCGATGACGAAACGCATCTCGTCTGACCCAGCGGGCTGATTCGGCGCATTCCATATGGATGCAGTATTGTTGATCCCCGGCAGGCTAGCAGGTTCGACGTAAGAGTTGTTATCAAATCTGAAGATGGACGTCAGTTGTCCGTACAGGTTCGTCGTGACGTTCGGTGACCCATTATTAAACGGTGTCGTGTTGAATGGTGTGGTGACGACCGTTTCAGTGGCCGGACGTGTGGGCGGAACGATCAGCGGACCCGAGCTCGCGTACAGCGGGGCTGTGGCATCGACGTATACCGACGCACGGCGATCGGCGATCGTCATGGCCAGCGGGCCATCCAAGTTACGAATGGTCATGCTGTGCCTTCCCCGATCCCTGCTATGGGGATGGGGTAGCAGTCAGGCGTTACAATGTGAAGTAGGCGGTTAGGTCGCGTTCAACGCCCAAACTTCTGGAACTTGATCCGGTGCGGGATCAGGCTTTCGACGCCCAGGCGACGCTTCTTGTCTTCCTCATAGGCTTCGAAATTCCCCTCGAACCATTCGACGTGGCTGTCGCCTTCGAAGGCCAGGATGTGGGTGGCCAGGCGGTCCAGGAACCAGCGGTCGTGGGAGATGACCACGGCGCAGCCAGCGAAACCTTCCAGAGCCTCCTCGAGGTTCTGGAGCGTCTCGATGTCCAGGTCGTTGGTCGGTTCGTCGAGCAACAGCAGGTTGCCGCCGGTGGCCAGGGTCTTGGCCAGGTGCACGCGGTTGCGCTCGCCGCCGGACAGCTGACCGACCTTCTTCTGCTGGTCGCCACCCTTGAAGTTGAAGCTGCCGACATAGGCGCGGGTGTTGATCTCGCGCTTGCCGACCATCATCACATCGGTGCCGCCGCTGATGGCCTGCCAGATGGTTTCTTCGGGCTTCAGGTCGTCGCGCGATTGGTCGACATAGGCCAGTTTGACCGTTTCGCCGACCTTGATCGAGCCTTCGTCGGGTTGTTCCTGCCCGGTGATCAGGCGGAACAGGGTCGACTTACCCGCACCGTTGGGGCCGATGACGCCGACGATGCCGTTGGGCGGCAGTTTGAACGTCAGATCCTTGAACAGCAGCTTGTCGCCATAGGATTTCTGCAGGCCCTCGGCCTCCAGCACCACATTGCCCAGGCGCGGTCCGGGCGGAATCTGGATGACGGCGTGGGTCTGGGCGCCGCGCAGGCTTTCCTGCTCGTCCACCATCCGCTCATAGGCGGCCAGACGGGCCTTGGACTTGGCCTGACGGGCCTTGGCACCCGAGCGGACCCATTCCAGTTCGCGGGTCAGGGCGCGCTGGCGGGCTTCGGACTCGGACTGCTCCTGCACGACTCGCTTGGTCTTGGCTTCCAGCCAGCTGGAATAGTTGCCTTCGTGCGGGTGGCCCTTGCCGCGGTCCAGCTCCAGCGTCCACTTGGTGACTAGATCCAGGAAGTAGCGGTCGTGGGTGACCAGAATCACGCAACCGGGGAAGGCCTCCAGATGGTGCTGCAGCCAGGCGACGCTCTCGGCGTCCAGGTGGTTGGTAGGTTCGTCGAGCAGCAGCATGTCGGGCTTGGACAGCAGCAGGCGGGCCAGGGCCACGCGGCGCTTTTCACCGCCGGACAGGTTGGTCGTCGCCCAGTCGTCGGGCGGGCAGCGCAGGGCGTCCATCGCCATTTCGATACGGCTGTCGATGTCCCAGACGTCGCCGGCGTCGATCTTCTCCTGGAGGGCGGTCATCTCCTCCATCAGTTCATCGGTGTAGTTTTCGGCCATCTCCATGGCGATGGCGTTGAAGCGGTTGACCCACTGCTTTTCTTCGCACCAGGCCTCGACGTTCTCGCGGACGTTCAGGCTGTCGTCGAGTTGGGGCTCCTGCTCCAGATAGCCGCGCTTGATCCCGTCGGCTGCGCGGGCCTCGCCGTTGAACTCGGTGTCCAGGCCGGCCATGATTTTCAGCAAGGTGGACTTACCTGAGCCGTTGACGCCGACCACGCCGATCTTGGCGTCGTTGTAGAAGCTCAGCCAGATGTTCTCGAAGATCTTCTTGCCGCCGGGAAAGGTCTTGGTCAGACCCTGCATCTGGAAAATATATTGCTGCGCCATGAGGTGCGTCGCGCCCTGTCGTTCGATCGGATGGGGAGATAGGCGCGGGATGTAGCGACCCCAGCGCCGGGTGGCAAACGTCTAGCGGCCGGGCAGGGCGGTTTGAAGGCGCGATCGCCCTACCAGCGAAAGACCCGTCGGCCGATCAGGGCACCGATGGCCACGGCGATGCCCATGCCCAGGGTGTACCAGACCGCGACGAAGGAGGCCGTACGCTCCGGGCAGTGCAGGCCATACAGGGTCGTGGCGACGGCGGCTGTCAGCAGGCCCGCGGCGGCCCCGGCCAGCATGGGTCGGGTGGGAGCGAATGCCCGTGCGGCCCAGAAGACGAAGGGGGCCGCGATGAGGCTGAGCAGGACGATGTTGGGCGCACAGACGCGGGCGCTGTCACCCATGACGGCGGGCATGCGATCCGGCATAGGCATGGCGACCAGCTCATAGGCGGCTAGGCCGAGAACAGCGGTCAAGATCAACCCCAAGACAATCAGTGGCGCACGCGCACTGACACCGGGGCGACCCAGACGGTCCAGAAGCCAGAAGCCCGAGATGGCCAGGGCGATCGTATAGACCGCCTTGGCCCAGAAGGTTGGACCCCGCATGGCCAGCATCAGGTCACTGCGAAAGCCGAGCCAAAGGCCGACAGCTACCAGGACCAGCACAGCTGCGGGCACCAGCCACAGCAGCAGACGGCGCTCCGGTCGCCGGGCAGGGGGCAGGTCGGCCGACAGGGCGGTGATCAAGTCGTCAGTCTTCATCGGAAATCCCTTCATGCACCTGTGAGGGTGCAAATCGGGCGGTCAGGGTCTTCAGGCTGCGGTGCACGCTGACCTTGGCGGCGGCGACGGAATAGCCGTGGCGTTCTGCGGCCTCTGCGACCGACAGGCCCTGGACCCGGATGTCCTCGATCAGGCGACGCTGGCGCACGGGCAGGAGAGCCAAGACGCGGGTCAGATCGTGCCTTGCCGCGCCATCCTCGACGGTGTGATCGGCAAACAGGTCGCCGGCGTCGTCCAGCGGGGCGGTCGGGCGGCGGCCCTGACGGCGCAGGTGATCGATCAGCTTGTGGCGAGCGATCGAGAAGGCCCAGGCCGTAAAGGGCTGGCCGGTGTCCCATGTGGCGCGCTTGGCGTGGATGGCGATCAATGTCTCCTGCACCAGGTCCTCGGCGTCTGCCGCTCCGTCATAAAGGCGTCGGGTGAAGAACGGCCGCAAATGGCCGCCCATGTCCGTCAACAGCACGCGCCAGGCCCCCGCGTCACCTGCAAGGCCACGCAACATCAAGGCTTTCAGATGAGCTTCGCGATCTGTCACGTCATGGGGTCCATACGCGCGAGTGAAGCAAAGGGTTACAGCCCGTCTGTCGAAAATTCGACGCGATTTTTTCCAGCGTGGCTGTAACCACCGGACGGGCCTTGGCGAATGGTGAGGTGTGACCGGACGACCGGCCACCACCCTTTCAAAGGAGCCTTCTGATGAACGCCAAGACCCTGACCTCCACCGGCCTGGTCGCCGTCGCCCTGGCTGCCGGTGCCAGCGCCGCCTATGCCCAGTCTTCGCAGAACAACAACCGCCAGGCCCCGGCTCCCGCCGTCGAGAAATGCTATGGCGTCGCCATGGCGGGCAAGAACGACTGTGCCGCCGGCCCCGGCACCACCTGCGCCGGCACCTCGGTTCGCAACTATCAGGGCAATGCCTGGAAGAACGTCCCGCGCGGCACCTGCACCTCCATCCGCACGCCGGCGGGCAATGGTTCGCTGACCCCGATCACCCGCTGATCGGATCAGGCGAATGACCCACAGCCCGGCCGCGGTTCCCCCTTCTGACGCCCCCACGGCGGGGCTGGGGCTGAAATCCGTGCATTACGAAGAGGCCCTGGCCGCGTCGGCGGCCGGTCTGTGGTTCGAGGTCCATGCGGAAAACTATATGGTCGACGGCGGGCCCCGGCTCGCCTGGCTGAATGCCATCCGTCAGGACAAGCCCTTGTCCCTGCACGGCGTCGGCCTGTCGCTGGCGGGTGACCAGCCCCCGGATGAGGATCATCTGGCACGGCTGAAGGCGCTGTCGGACCGGTTCGAGCCCTTTGTCGTGTCCGAACATCTGGCGTGGTCGCGGCGCGGCAAGGTCTATCACCCCGATCTGCTGCCCTTCGTGCGCAGCCGGGCCATGCTGGATCAGATCTGCGCCAACGTCTCGCGCACCCAGGACGCGTTGGGGCGGCAGATCCTGATCGAGAACCCCTCCCATTATCTGGACCTGCATGGTCACGAGATGTCAGAGCCGGAGTTGCTGACCGAAATGGTCCGGCGTACCGGATGCGGCCTGTTGTTGGACATCAACAACGTGCATGTCAGCGCCAACAATCTGGGCAAGTCGGCACTCGACTATCTGAATGCCCTGCCTGAAGAGGCGATCGGCGAAATCCATCTGGCCGGTCATGACCCCGACCCGGAACACGGCGAGCGACTGCTGATCGACAGCCATGCCTCTCCGGTCTCCCAGCCGGTCTGGGCGCTCTATGCCCGCACCATCGCCCGTATCGGGCCGCGTCCGACGTTGATCGAGCGCGACGACAACCTCCCGGCCTTCGCAGACCTGATGGTCGAGCGCGACCGCGCCGGTGCCGTGCTGGTCGCGGTGGAGGAGGCGCTGCGTGCCTGAAGATTTTCACCGCCCATTCGACGCTGCGCTCACCGGACCAGATCAAACGCTTGTGCCCTGGCTGGCAGGCGACGGGGCCGGACTGGCCGTCTATCGCAACACCGTCGCCAAGGGGCGAGCCGACGCCTTGGCGGGTCTGTTCCCGACGGTCCAGCGGCTGGTCGGAGAGGACTGGTTTCGTGACGCCGCCCTGATCTTCGCCGCCGAACATCCGCCGATCAGCCCTGTTCTTGACGACTATGGGCAGGCTTTTCCGGCCTGGCTGGCCCGGTTCGAACCTGCGCTCCTCCTGTCGTATCTGCCGCCCGTCGCGCGGATGGACCTGGCCTGGAGCCGGGCCCACCGGTCAGCCGATGCGCCTGTACTGATAGCCGACGGCCTGGCCGCACGTGATCTGTTCGGCTCGCGCGCCACGTTGCACCCTTCGGTTCAGCTGTTCTGGTTCGACTGGACCGCGCCCTCGATCTGGCTGGCCAATCGACCGGACGCCGCCCCGGATCAGGTCGTCGACTGGACCGATCGGGCCGAGGGTCTGGTCCTGCATCGACCGGACATGACCGTTCTTCATCGGCGTCTGACGCGCGTCGAATGGCTCTTCCTCGACGGCTGCCGCCGCAACCTGCCGCTCGGCCGGGTAGCGCTGGAGGTCCAGGGGCAGGCTCACGATACCGACGTCGCCCGCCTTTTCTCCGGCCTGCTGAGCGCAGGCCTGTTCACCCACCTGAACTGAAAGTTCGACCATGACCGACACCGTCGCCCATACCGCCGTGCGTCCCGCTCTCACATTCATCCCTGACCTGATCGCCCGTCTTCTTCCGTCCCCTGTTATCAGCCTGGTCATCCGCGTCGCTATCGCCGCCGTCTTCTTCCTGTCCGGCCGGACCAAAGTCGAGGGGCTGCTGGACATCACCGACAGCACTTACAGCCTGTTCGCTACCGAATATCAGGTGCCTCTGATTCCCAGTGACATTGCGGCCTTGCTGGCGACTTGGTCCGAGCATTTGTTCCCCATCCTGATCGTGCTGGGTCTGATGACTCGCTTTTCCGCCCTGGCTTTGTTGGGCATGACTCTCGTGATCCAGATTTTCGTCTATCCGCTAGGATGGCCGACCCATCTGCTGTGGGGCGCGCTGCTGCTCTATCTCGTCCGTTTCGGCGCGGGTCCGCTCAGCCTGGATCGAGTGCTGAAATGGCCTTGAGGTCGAGCGGCTGGCGCGATCAGACTGCCTGCGAGGCTAAGGTCTGGCCGGGAGGACCGCCTTAAACGCACGGGTGAAGCCGCTCGGCGCGACCGTCAAGTGGTCCTCGTCGTTCAGCACTTCGCTGGTCAAGGTCAGGCTCCTGTAGTTGCGTGACCGGAGGCGCTCCTCGAAACGAGCATTGTCTCCGACCATGTCATAGCGGGTGTTGAGGCGACCTGACCCTGGAAACTCGTGCTCGCCGATATACATGTGGACCCGAGCCGGAAGGTCCGTGTGGGCGCGGGCATAGTCAGTTTCAGTTTGCATCATCGCGTGGTCGCCGAACCAGAAGGACGGACTGCCGAGAATATAGCCGTGGAACAGCTCCGGCTCGCTGAACAGAATCTGCGCACCTAGAAGCCCACCATAGGAATGGCCCAAGAGAATACGGCGCGCTGGGTCCGCCCGGAAGCGGTCCTCAATGAAGGGCAGGACCTGCGCTTTAAGATAGGCCTGATAGGCGACGCCACCGCCCGTGCGGTCGTTGATACGGACGGGGGTGTAGTCGCGTGTGCGGCTGCTCATGCCGCTTTCGCCCACAGCATAGGACAGCCCGACCAGGATGAATTCCTCGATCACCGGCCCATCCAGATTCACCCGCCGGACGATCTGGCGGATGATGGGGAAGGCGTAGTCAGCGTCGGTGACATAGAGGACCGGATAGTGCCGGTCGGGTTCGGTTTCATAACTGGCGGGCAGGCTGACGAAGACCTCATAGTCCCGGCCCGAAGTGGGATCGGGCACCGACCAAACCTGGGTGCCTTTCAGCGCATAGGGTGCGCCCTCACCGGTGGATTCGGCGGTGGTTTGAGCGTCCGCACGCTGGCCGCAGCCAGCAATGAGGCTCGCCGCCAACACGATCGTGACCAGTCCCAATGCCCGCATGGAGGCCCCCTCAAGCTTCATCAGAGAAGGCAGACTTCAGGGCGATTGCGGCGCTGAAAGGGCGATCAGGCGTAGTTGAAGCTGATCGACACGCGGTCGGACTTGGCCAGATTGGTCGGCACTTCGTGGCGAAGCCAGCTTTCCCACATCAGCACCGTGCCGGGGGCGGGCGTTAGATAGACGAATGGCCGCTCGGCCTCTGGTGCATCGGCATGGACACCCGGACGGGCCATCATCATGGGCAGGCGGGGATCTTCCAGCTTCAGCGCTGAAGCCCCGTCGGGCACTTCGACATAAACGGTGCCACTCAGGAAGGCGTGAGGGTGGATGTGGCCGGTGTGGCCGCCGCCGGGCTTGAGGATGTTGACCCACAGGCTGTCCAGTCGCGGCTTGCGCGCCAGATCGAAGTTCAGGGCCTTGGCGTAGGCGACGGCGTGTCGGTCCAGATGCCGCTTCAGGTCCGCGAACTCCGGCAGGCGCTGGGGCAGGTCAGTCAGGGAGCCATAGGACGTATAGCCGCGATAGCCGTGCGCTTTGCACCAGGCGCGGCCGGCGTGATCCTCGACCGCCAACATGCGGCAAGCCTCTACCAGTTCGGCATTGAAGGTATCGAAGCCAGGCGTGTTGGCCAGACTGGCCTCATAGACCTGGGTGACAAAGAGGGAGCGCAGGGACATGGCATCGCTCTAGCGCATGCCCGTCTCGATCAGAAGGCTTGCGCTAGAAGGGAAGGGCAGCTTCCCCGCGTAGAATGGCCTCGGCCTCCTGAGTATGTTTGGCGTCGCTGCGGTCATGCAGGATCAGCGGAGCCAGCAAGCGCAGGGGTGCTCGACCGGTCTTGATGGCTTGCACCAGAACACGTTTGGCCGGTTCATCTGCATACGGATGAATACCACGAACTGCGAAGGATCCAGCCGTCTGGCCCAGCAAGGCCAGCAGATCGGCTAGGCGATCGGCGCGGTGGATGACCACGATCTTGCCGCCCTCGCGCACGCTCTTGAGCAGGAACCGGGTCCAGGCGGTCAAGCCGTCGTCGGCCATCCAGGCGTCGCGCTTGCCGGACGCAGGTGCGCGCAGGGTACCGGGATCGTCGAAGAAGGGCGGGTTGCTGATGGCCCATTCAAATAGCGGCAGGTCCAGCGCCCGAAATCCCGCCGCCACATCGCCGGTGACAATGCTGGCCGACGAACCATTCAGCGCTGTGTTCTCCCGTGCCAGATCGGCCATGGCCGCATCGCGCTCCAGCCCGACCAAGTTCATCGCGGGGTGCCGCGCGGCGATCTGCATCAAGGCCCCGCCCGCCCCGCAACCTGCCTCGATCAACTGCTCGCCGGGCTTTCCGGAAACTGCTGCCGCCAGCAAGGCGGCGTCCATGCCTGCGCGATAGCCCTTTGCCGGTTGTCGCAGCCGCACGCGGCCGCCCAACAGGGCATTCTCGACAATCCCGGTCGTCAGGTGTGGCAGTGGTGCGACGGTCACGCGGCTTGACCCTTTCTTGGGCCATCACCATTGTGCGGTGCGTCGTCGTCAGGCAAGGCGGCGTCAGGATTTTCCGGCGCGATCCTCCGTCGCGCCATGCCGCACGAGTAAGCAGTTGGACGTTGTCACCCTGGCAGACCCCCACGTGAAGGGTGACGTCGAACCCCTGGTTCGGCTGGCGCACGCCGACATGGCGGCGGTCGACCACCTGATCGTGGCCCGCATGCAGTCGCAGGTGCCGGTGATCCCCCTGCTGGCCGACCACATCGTTGCAGCGGGGGGCAAGCGTCTACGTCCTCTGCTGACCGTGGCGGCAGCCCGGGCGGCCGGCGCCACGGACGACATCGAGGCCCCCATCAAGCTGGCGGCAGCGGTCGAGTTCATCCACACGGCGACCCTTCTGCATGACGACGTGGTCGATGCGTCCCAGCTTCGGCGCGGCAAGGTGGCGGCCCATCTGATCTGGGGCGCGCCCTCCAGCGTTCTGGTCGGCGATTTCCTGTTCGCCCGCGCCTTCGAACTGATGGTCGAGACGGGCCAGATGCGGGCGCTGGGCATTCTGGCTCGCGCCTCCAGCGTGATCGCCGAGGGCGAGGTGTTGCAATTGACCCGCGCCCACGACCTGAACCTGGATCAGGAAACCTATCTGCGCATCATCTCGGCCAAGACCGCTGAACTGTTCGCCGCCGCCGCGGAGGCCGGGGCGGTGGGTGCAGGAGCGGGCGACAAGATCGTCGAGGCGCTGCGGTCCTACGGGCTGAACCTCGGGCTTGCCTTCCAGCTGGCAGACGATGCTCTCGACTACGGCGGTTCGTCCGACGTGCTGGGCAAGAATGCTGGGGATGACTTCCACGAGGGCAAGGTGACCATGCCGCTTCTGCTGGCTGCCGCGCGTACGCGAGGCCGCGAGGATGCCTTCTGGGAGCGGACCATCAACAAGGGCGAGCGGACCGAGGACGACTTCCGCCGTGCGCGCGAGTTGATCATCGGCACCGGGTCGGTCACGACGACGCTTGATACGGCCTATGCTTATGCCGACGCCGCCAAAATCGCGCTGAAAGTCCTGCCGCAGGGCGAATGGCGCTCGGCGCTGGAGCAACTGGCAGACTTCGCGGTCAGCCGCGCCGCCTGATTACGTCCTCAGGCGATGATGTCGGGCAGAATCAGATTTTCGATCCGCACGATCTCGTCCTTGAGCGTCAGCTTCTTGCGCTTCAATCGGGCGATCATAAGCTGATCGGGAATAGGCATGTGGCCCAGCGCGTCGATCGAGGCCCCCAGATCGGCATGCTCCTGCTGAAGTATCTTCAGCCGCGCGGCGAGCGCCTTGTCTTCTTCGCTCTGAAACGGTTCGTCGTCGTTCATGGTGTTCCCCGGACGGGCGCTTATATCGTGCGACCGCTCAGGCCGGAAGGCATTCGGCGAGGCGGGTCAGTCCGGGGCGCGGAATCGACGACGACCAGCTTCTGGCGACAGCGACCAAGGCGTCGATGGGCGGACGGGCGGGGACTGAAGGCGTGGGGCTGAGCGCTTCAAGCGCAAGCAGCAGCCTGCGTTCGGCGTCGAGTTCGGCGGCCTTGACCTGACTGCGGATCGCCTCCCGATCGTCATCGTCCATATCGACGGCCTTCATCTTCAGGGCGCGGCGCACCGCCCGCAGAGGGGAAATGGCTGTTTCTTCCCAGACACGGGCCGTATCGCAGGCTGCCTCGCGGGTATCATCGTCCAGAGCGCGCCCTGTGGCGGCGGCCCAGGCCGTCCACAGCAGCAGCGGCACATTCTGGCTGGCAGTATCCTGAAGCTCCAGACAGGCCTCTGCCACGCCGGGTGCGGCATAGGCGGTCAGCACCCAGGGCCACAGGCCAGCGCTGGCATTGCTCATGCCTCGGGGCCCCCCTTGAGCCCGTCCCAGCGCCGCACGGCGGACCAGTCCAGCCCGAACAGGTCCAGCGCCCGCCCTACCGACTGATCGACAATGTCTTCGATGGATTTGGGCCGTGCATAGAAGGCGGGCAGGGGAGGCGCGATGATGACCCCCATTTCGGTCAGGGCCGTCATGGTCCGCAGATGGCCCAGATGAAACGGCGTCTCGCGCACCATCAGCACCAGCGGACGCCGTTCTTTCAGAACCACATCGGCGGCGCGCGTCAGGAGGTTGGAGGTCACGCCCGTGGCGATTTCGCTCATCGTGCGGACGGAGCAGGGGGCCACGATCATGCCCAGGGTGCGGAACGAGCCGGAGGCGATGGTGGCCCCCACATCCGCCAGCTTGTGCACCACATCGGCCCGGCCCGTCAGGTCGTCGGGCGTCAGATCGGTTTCCTGCGATAGCGTGAGCAGGGCCGCGCGGGTCACGACCAGATGGCTCTCGACGCCCAGTTCACGCAGGGCGTCCAGCACGCGCAAGCCATAAGTCACGCCGGATGCACCGGAAATCCCGACCACCAGTCTCTGCGGTGGGTTCCGTATGGCTGTGTTCACAACTTCGGCCAATTCGGGCTCCAGGCTTCTGTCTGTCCAGTCGGATCGGCGATCACCGGAATGTGATTCTACAGTCGGTCAAGCTGGGCGCTCACTAGTGGCGATACCTGGTCCGATGCGCAAGCCAGCGGGTCGGTGCCAAGGTGTCGCTATCGGTCCTTAGACATGGAGGCGAAAGCCATGACCATCGAAGCCCGTATCCGCGAACTGGGAAACCGTCATCGCAATCTGGATGAGACCATCCGGCGCGAGACCATCCACCCGGCCACGGATTCGCTTCGTGTGCGAGAGCTGAAGCAGCAGAAGCTCCGGCTCAAGGAACAGATTACCAGTCTGGAGGCGCGCGCCGGATAGCGGCGTCTCCGAAACTACGAATTGAAGACGGCCCCGGAGATCGCTCTCCGGGGCCGTTTTCGTAGGATGTTCGGACCTTAGTCCTTGGAGCCGAATACAGATTCCGCTGTCGGCTCGGCACCGCGACGCTCGCGGGCTTCTGGGACGAACTCGTCCTCGACCGGCTCGGCCGGGGCTGCAGGTTGCAGGGTCGCGCCGCCCTTCTTGGCGTCATCCTTGGCCTTCTTGTCGGCGGCCTTCTTGACCAGTTCATCCAGGACGATCTGGCCGACCAGGCCCAGGGTCACCGGATCGACCGGCTTGATGTTGGCGCTGTTCCAGTGGGTGCGGTTACGCACGCTCTCGATCGTCGACTTGGTCGTGCCTAGCAGTTTCGAGATCTGGGCGTCGGTCACCTCGGGGTGGTTGCGCACGAACCAGGCGATGGCATCCGGGCGGTCCTGGCGGCGCGAGACGGGCGTATATTTGGGCGCGGGCTTTGCGGCCTTCATCATCTCGGCGTGGCGGCTGACCACGGCCTGCATGTGATAGCTCTCGTCGTTCTGAGCCTTGTCCAGCTCTTCGCGGGTCAGTTGGCCGTTGACCAGAGGATCGGCACCCCGGATGTCGCGGGCCACGTCGCCGTCGGCGATGCCTCGCACTTCCAGCGGGTGCAGACCACAGAATTGCGCAATCTGTTCGAACGTCAGGGAGGTGTTGTCGACCAGCCAGACCGCAGTGGCCTTGGGCATCAGGATGTCGGTCATACGGGTATTCCGGTTCTAGGACGGGGCCAGAAAGTCGGGCTCCGGATACGACGGCGCCCGGCCTTTCGACCGGGCGTTGATGGTCTGGATATAATCGCATTCTCTGGAAAAGAAAACGAAAGCCTGCATTCTCGTACAGCCACGGTTCATGGCGCGTGTTGAACATTGCGCCCAACGACGCGTTGGGCGTCTGTGGGTTCTGAATTTGGGAGGGTACCATGTTGGTTGAGACACTGGCCGCCATGACGATGATGTCCGGCGCTGAAATGCCGACGCAGGAGCGCGGCGCACCGCGCGGCGACTACCGCGACAGCTGTAGTGGCGAGTATGTCAATCGCGGTCGTCTGTACGCCGATTGCCGCACACGTCGGAACGATATCCGTGCTACGTCGATCGAACTGGCCCGATGCTCGAGTTACGAGATTCGCAACACAGACGGCATTCTGACGTGCGGCCCGTATCGCGGCGACGACGAAGGCCGCCCCGGTGGTGGTGGTTATCCCGGCGGTCCGGGCGGTGGATGGAATCCGGGTGGACCTGGTGGCGGCTGGAATGGTGGACGGCAGAGCATCACAGTTTATCGCGACTCCAACTATCGTGGGCAGGCGCTGCAGTTCAACGGACCGGTTCCAAATCTGCGTAACAGCGGCATGAACGACGCCATCAGTTCGTTCCAGCTTCGAGGCTCGTGGGAGTTGTGCACGGACGCCAACTTCGGTGGGCGCTGCACCTTGTTCGACGGCGACCAGAACAATCTGGCACGCTGGCAACTGAACGACAGCATTTCTTCCCTGCGTCCAGCGCGTCGCGGCGGTCGCTGACAGCCTCAAACTGTCAGAACGATCTTGCCGACATGGTCGCCCGCCTCAAGCCTGAGGTGGGCGGCAGCGGCATCTGCCAAGGGAAAAGTAGCTTCGATGGGTGGATTTACCTGTCCTGATTCAATCCATGGCCAGGCCTTGTCTTCCACGGCCGCTATCAGCCGGGCTTTCTCATCAGCCGGTCGCGCCCGCAGGGTCGAGCCTGTCAGAACGATCCGCTTCATCATCACTGACGCCAGATCGATCTCGGCCCTGGCTCCGGACAGGGTGGCGATGACCACCCAGCGCCCGAACCGCTTCAGAACCGTCTGGTTCAAGGCCGCATAGTCCGCCCCGACCATATCCAGCACCACATCGACGCCGCCGAACGTGTTGATGGCGGCTTCCAGGTCATCTGCCGACGCATCCAGGCTGAGGTCCGCACCCAGCGCCTGCGCGGCCGCTGCCTTGGCCGCACCGCGAGAGGTAGCGATGACCTTGGCCCCTGCTGCCTTGGCCATCTGGATAGCGGTGACACCTATGCCGCTGGTCGCGCCGTGGATCAGCAGGGTCTCGCCAGTTTTCAGATCACCCGCCTCGAACACATTGGCGAAGACGGTGCAGACGGTCTCGGGCAGGGCGGCGGCCTGTATGAAATCCATACCCTCCGGCACCGGCAAGGCATGGCGAGCATCGACCACCGCAATCTGGGCATAGCCTCCGCCACCCAGAAGGGCACACACCCGGTCGCCGACTGACCAGCGTGTCACGCCATCGCCGACCTCATCGACTTCGCCTGCAACCTCCAGGCCCAGTCCGGCGGGTGCGCCCGGTGGGGAAGGGTAAAGCCCCCGCCGTTGCAGGATATCGGGCCGGTTGACGCCCGCCGCCCGAACTCGGATGCAGATTTCGCCCGGTCCCGCCAACGGATCGGGTCGTTCGACCAGCCTCAAGGCCTCAGCTGGTCCGGAGCCGCCGTCGATGTCGATCGCCTTCATCCTGCGCGTCGTCCTTGCAAATGTCCGTGTCCCGGCGTTTCCTAGTCGGTTCTGACGGCCTTGGCCAAGGAGGAGGTGAGCATGTTCGAAGACAACGAACCCCGTCCCGCACGCGGCGCATCCCTGATTGCCGTGATCCGCGAAGATCTGGATCTCTATTCGGTCGAAGACCTGCAGACGCGGATCGAGACGCTGGAAGCCGAGGTGCAGCGTTGTCGTGCCGCCATCGACGGCAAATCCAGCCAGCGCAATGCGGCGGACGCCCTGTTCAACTTTGGCCGATGAAGGACCGTTTGTGGCATGGCGGTTGCAGATCGCTCTCTCGCCGCGCGAAACCGTGCCGGTCGTGATACGAGTGCGCCTGTTCCATGAGTCTGACTGAAGTCATGCCGACCGACGATCCCGCCGTCTCCTCGTCCATCGCCGCCACAGGCCGCACACGCGCCGCCGTCGTGGACGACTTCGCGCGCTCCGAACTGTTCGACCGGACATTTCGTGAAGGCATGGAACTGGTTGAAGACACCGCTGCCTATCTGGATGGCGATGGGCGGCGCGAGTCGCGTCTGCTGTCACGCGCTACGGCCCTGGCCTATGCGGGCGAGAGCATGACGCTGACGACGCGGCTGATGCAGATTGCGTCCTGGTTACTGGTTCAGCGGGCCGTCCGTGAAGGCGACATGAGCGCTCTGGCTGCCTGCGATGCCCGCTATCGTCTGGCTGACCGCAAGCCCTCGGCAGAGCCCAGTGATCCTGAACTGCCCATCGCCCTGATCGAATATCTGGTTCAGGCCGAAAAACTGTACGACCGCGTCCTGCATCTGGACCGCCGCATGTACAGGGACGCACCTGATAAAGCGCCGGCTAATCCCGTACAGAGCCAGATGGACCGTTTGACCGCCGCGTTCGGGCGTTAGGCCTTACGGCCCGACGTCGTTGGCGTCCGTGCGTCCGTCAGCCACCACACGCGGCAGGCTGACGGCGATGCCGAGCGCTTCAGCAAGCTTGGCATCGCGGCTGTAGACATCCTCGCGGAACGCGACCCGGCCCTGACCATCGACGAAGGCCGTCCAGTACAGCAGGCGCACACCGATCTCGCGGCCGGTCTGGATACGTTTGGTCTCCCGCGTATCCTGAGCGGTGTCGAACTCGCCCAGCAGCGCGGGATCGGGTGACAGCAGAATGCGGGCGAACTCCACCGCCCCCTGAACCCGCACACAGCCGTGCGAACGCTGACGCATAGACAGGTTGAAGGCGGCCTTTGTCGGCGTGTCGTGCAGGAAGATGGCGTAGCTGTCGCGCAGTTCGAACTTCACATAGCCCAGCGCTGCCTGGGGACCCGCGCGCTGGATGACGTTACCCTGGGGCGTGACATACATGTTCTGGCTCGCCAGATAGCCGGGTCCACGCGGCAGGATTTCGCGACGGGCGATACCGGCGGGCACGTACCAGGGCGGATTGGCCACGACCGAGGCGAAGGGCTTCTCCAGGCTGGGTGTCTCGTTCTCTGGGCTGCCTACAACCACCCGGTTGGAGTGAACGGGGCGTCCGTCCTTCCAGTAGACCATGATGGCGGCGGCGGTATTGACTTCGATCCGCTCGGGATTCACGTCCCGCTTCAGCCAGCGCCGGCGCTCCAGGTTCAGTGCGATCTGGCGGGCGCGATCCTCGACCGAGGCACCCAGCGAGCGCTGTGTGCCGGCCCCGATGCGACCGTCGGCACCAAGGCCATGCCGGGTCTGAAAGCTGCGCACGCCAGCCTCAATTTCGGAACTATAGACATTGCCTGCCGACGCCAGGCGCACCCCGGCCACCTCGCTCAGATCGCCTTCGGCCACCAGACGCTTGATCAGTGGCTGGATGCGGGCATCGCTTGTGCCCGGTTCGATCGTTCCGCCCTGACGGAAGGTGGGCCAGCCGCCCGACGCGCTCAGGCGGCGGTAACGTACATAGCCTGCCGACAGGTTGGTGTAGCCGATGTCGGTCGGGGCCAGACCCTCAAACCAGTCCAGCAAGCGGTTCTGCGCCAAGGCGTCGTTCAGACCTGTGGGCAGGTCCACGCGGTTCTTCTGCATTTCCCACAGGTCTTCGACGTCCTCGGGCCGTACGCGACCTTCGGCCAGCACGCGACCATAGGTCAGGGCGGCGGCGGTCGTGCGAATCTCGGCTGCGCTGCGGTCAGCGGCCAAGGCGTCAAAGTCGAAATAGTCGATAGGCGACAGACCGTGACGCTCGGCCCGCAGCGATGCGGCCTGAAGCCCCCTCAGGCGGTCTGCAGTCCAGACGGGACGCCAGCCATTCAGTTCGTAGAAAGCGCGCACGTCAGGCTGGATGGTTGCGGGTAGCCGCGCCAACTGATCGTTAAAGCCATTGTAGAAGGCGACCGTGGCCGGATCGCGGGTCTGCGCCTGTGCGGCCAGTCCCGTCGCCGATGCCATGGCTGTCACGGCCGCGCCCAGACCCAGTTGCCGTCGGTTCATCTCAGTCGCATCTTTCGGCCGTCGATGCGGACACAGCGTCCGCGCCCCTCGACGGTCAACGCGATCATATTACTGGCGTTCCGGCCAAACAGAAAGGCGCTGGGCCGGGGCCCAACGCCTTCGTGATCTGCAAACCTCAGGGTGTGGCTTTGGCGCACACACCGGCAGGCGTGACCTACTTCTTGATGAAGCCGGCGAACTTGTTGTTGAAGCGCGACACGCGGCCACCACGGTCCAGCATCTGCTGGTTGCCGCCGGTCCAGGCCGGGTGCGTCAGCGGATCGATGTCCAGGTTCAGGACAGCGCCTTCCTTTTGATAGGTGGAGCGCGTCTGATAGGTCGAACCATCCGTCATGGTGACGGTGATGAAATGGTAGTCGGGGTGGGTATCGGCCTTCATGGTCGTCGTCCGTTGTCTCTGGCGCGGTGACGATGCCGACCGTCGGTGCGCGAAAATGAGAAACCCGCCGTGCCTGTGACAACACAACCCGGCGGGAATGAGCGGCGGCGTTTACACCGGGGGGCGTTCCGGGGCAAGAGGCGCGCACAATGACCGAAACCTTTGCCGCTCCAACCGACACCGCCGACCTTCGGGCGCGTCCCGGCGCGGGAGCGCAACTCAGCGAGCAGATCACCGAAGCGGCCGGGCGACGGGCCCGGTCCCGCAATGTCCGACCCCTGCTGAGGCTGCTGCCCTATGCCATGCGGCACAAGGGGCATCTGGTCGTCGCCAGCGTCTGGCTACTGGTCTCCACAGCGGCGTCTCTCGGGCTGACAGCGACCGCGCGCGGAGCTATCGACAATGGCTTTCGGGATGGCGGCACCCAGCTCGATTTCTGGTTTCTGATCCTCGGCGCCAATGCCCTGCTGCTGGGCCTGGCGACAGCCGCACGCTACTTCTACGTCACCAAGACCGGCGAGCGGGTCATCGCGGACCTGCGCAAGGGGCTGTTCGAGCGCATCCTGACGTTGGACCCATCCTTCTATGCGAAGATCCGGACCGGCGAGGTGCTGTCGCGCCTGACCACCGACATCGCCCTGATCGAAACCCTGATGACGACCTCGGTTTCCTACGCGTTGCGCAATGCGCTGACGCTGATCGGGGGGACGATACTGCTGTTCATTGTCAGCCCCAAGCTGACAGGCTTCGTGCTGCTGATCGTGCCGCTGTTGATCGTGCCGCTGTTCGTGTTCGGCCGACGGGTTCGCAAGCTGACGGTCCAGTCCCAGGACCGGTTTGCCAATGCCGTGGGCTTTGCCGGCGAAAGCGTCGATGCCATCGAGACCGTCCAGGCCTTTGGCCGCGAAGCCTCGTCGATCTCCCGCTTCGGCCAGGCGGTGGAGGACGCATTCGGCGTCTCCCTTGTCCGCATGCGAGCACGCGCCTTGATGACAGCCCTGATCATCATCGTGATGTTCGGCGGCGTGACCCTGGTCCTCTGGCTAGGGGCCCAGGACGTGATCGCAGGCCGGATGAGCACAGGCGCGCTGTTGCAGTTCGTTCTGCTGTCGGTCTTCACGGCGGCGGCGGTCGGGGCGCTGGGCGAAAGCTGGGGCGACGTCCAGAAGGCTGCTGGAGCCATGGAGCGGATCGACGAACTTATGAGGGCCCAAGCCTCCATCGAGGCTCCGGCCGTTCCAAAGGTCCTGCCGAGCCCAGCCATCGGCGAGGTGTCGATGACAGATGTCGGCTTCAGCTACCCCGGACGCCCCGATTTGCCCGCCCTGCGCGGTTTCACGCTGAATGTCCGGGCCGGCGAAACGGTCGCGTTGGTGGGGCCGTCGGGGGCGGGCAAGAGCACCGTGTTCCGGCTCCTGCTCCGCTTTTATGATCCGCAGTCCGGCGTGGTCAGCGTCGATGGTGTCGATGTCCGCGATGCCGATCCCGTCGCCGTGCGCAGCCGTTTCGCCTGGGTGTCGCAGGAAGCGCCTTTGTTTTCAGGTTCTGTCAACGAAAACATCCGCTTCGGGCGTGAAACTGCGACAACGGATGACGTCGTTTCTGCCGCTCGTGAAGCTCAGGCGCTGACATTTGTGGAGGCTCTGCCAGAAGGCTTCGACACGCCGCTGGGCGAGCGAGGCAAGAGCCTGTCGGGCGGCCAGCGGCAGCGTATGGCCATCGCGCGTGCCCTGGTCCGTGATGCCCCGATACTGCTGCTGGATGAGGCGACATCGGCCCTGGATGCCGAGAGCGAGCAACTGGTCCAGATAGCTCTGGATCAAGCCATGGAAGCCCGCACCACCATCGTCATTGCCCATCGTCTGGCTACGGTTCTTCGGGCCGACCGGATCGCTGTCATGGAAAACGGCCGCGTTGTGGAAGAGGGCAGCCATGCCGACCTGATCGCGCAGGGCGGGCTTTACGCCAGACTGGCAAAACTGCAGTTCCGCGATACCTGAGGTTCAGGCCGAAAGCGCCGGGTCTAGATATTGCAGGTTGGCCTCGCGGATCGCTGCCGCCGCGTCGTCATACAAAAAGGGCAGGAAGGCAAATCGCTCGCCTCGTGTCACAGGGGTCGCCTCGTGCAGTATAGAGCATGAGAAGACGCAGGCTCCGCCCGGCGGTGGTCGATAAGTTCGGTCTCCAAACTCAGGAAAGCGCAGATCGCCGCCGTCGTACTCGGCATTCAGGTTGATCGAGACCGCGAAGCGACGGTGCGCAGTACCTTTCGTGGTATTGTCGCGATGCGGGCGGAAAAAGCCGCCGGTCTCGGCGTCGTAGCGCGCCACCAGATAGCGTTCGATGCGGGTGGGTTGAAAGTTGAAGGCTTTGGCGATCTGCGGGACCAGGCGCTGGCTCAGCCGGGCCATGATCTGTTTCTGAACTCGATCGTCATCCACCATCACGTCCGTACGGCGTTTGTGATTATCATCCATCATCAGAGTCGTGACGCCATCGACTTCCCGCATGAACCCAGACGCCTCTCCGCCCTTGTCGCGGTAGAGGCTGATCAGGCACTCGCAGAACGTCGGCTCGAAGATGCGAGGCGTCAGCAGGACGGGGGCCATGCCTTCCGATCCTGAATGCCGGGCGGGCGGAGGCAGTTGCGCCAGCCTGTCGATGATCATATCGGCCTGATCGGCAGCTCCGGTGCCGAGCACATGCATAGCTGGGTCGATCAGGAACCAACGGTCCACCTGGCTCGCTCCGTATCGTGCAGCGATGGTGCCGTCTGCGTCGAACAGAAAGCGCAGGCCTGGCAGAATGTCCTTTCGGGACGCGCGTTCGGCATCATCGCCTACGATCAGCACAAACGCACTGGCGTGAACATCGTCGAACGTCTTTCGCCGCCGCTTCAAGGCACGCACAGCCGTTTCGACACCGGGCCCGGCATGGACGATGGCCAGGAGCAGGTACCGCCCCGCCGCCGTGTCGAAGACATAGCGCGGATTGGTGACCCCGGCGTGGCAAAGCCAGGCGCGGGCTCTCCGAAACCCGGCCCTCTGATCCGACTCAAACCGCAGGCTCCAGTTCCGCAGCGATCCGCTCTGCCAACGCCTTGAGAACTGCGGGCTCGGCCATTGGTGCATGGCCATGACCTTTCATCGGGCGGTCGGGCCAGCGCGGGATGATGTGGAAATGCAGGTGGAAGACCGTCTGGCCACCCGCCTCTCCATTCAACTGCATGATCTGAAAGCCCTCGGGCTTCAGCGCCTCCTCTACCGCCCGTGCCGTGCGCTGGGTGGCTGCCACAACGCGATCAAGCACCTCCGGCTCGATCTCCAGTAGGTTGCGGGCCGTTGAGGTTTTGGCGATGACCAGCACATGACCCTCAGACTGAGGGAACACGTCCATGAAGACCAGGACGTGATCGTCCTCCCACACCTTCACCGCCGGTATCTCTTCGCGCAGGATCTTCGCGAAGATGTTGTCCGGATCGTAGGGCGCGTGAAGGGTCATCGAAATCTCCTGATCCCATCGTTGCGAAAGAGGGGAGCCGGATCAAGCGGTTCGCGTTATGGTCAAGGTTCTGACCGGAGACTTTCCCATGCTGCGCTTCATCATCCAGTTCGCCGTCACGGCCCTCGCCTTGTGGCTTGCGGCCCAGATCGTGCCGGGCGTGGCCGTCGCCTCGACCACGACGCTGCTGATCGCAGCCCTGCTGCTGGGCATCGCCAATGCCGTGGTGCGGCCAATCCTGACCATCCTGACGTTTCCTCTGACCGTCATCACCTTCGGCCTTTTCCTGCTTGTGGTGAACGCCGCCGTCATCGGTCTGGTCGCCATGTTCCTGGAAGGCTTCGTCGTCGACGGTCTGTGGGCTGGCATCGGTGCCGCCATCGTCACAGGCGTGGTCAGCTGGATCGCAGGCTGGTTCATCGGCGGTGACGACCGCCGCCGCAGCACCTGACGTTCAGCTCTTTCGGAACGGCGACAGTTCCTGCGCCATCACAGCAATCTCCGCCTCCACGGCCGGGCGTTCGCCGTCCAGATAGCGGGCGACCGGCTCGCGCAGGGCCGGGTCGGCGATCCAGTGGGCCGAGTAGACGGGGGAGGGCAGGTAGCCGCGCGCGATCTTGTGCTCGCCTTGCGCCCCCGCCTCGACGCGCGACAGGCCCTGCGCGATGGCGAACTCCATGGCCTGATAGTAGCAGAGCTCGAAATGCAGGAAGGGGACCTCTTCTAGCGCCCCCCACTGCCGCCCGTAGAGCGCTTCGTCGCCGATGAAGTTCAGCGCCCCGGCGATCGGCACCTCGTCCCGGAACGCCATGACCAGGGCGATGCGGTCGGCCATGGTCGCGCCGATGCGGTCAAAGAAATCCCGCGTCAGATAGGGACGCCCCCACTTACGCTCGCCCGTGTCCATGTAGAAGGCGAAGAAGGCGTCCCAGTGCGCGGGCTCGATGTCCCGCCCGGTGAGTACGCGAATATCCAGCCCCGCCTGGGCGTCGCGTCGTTCGCGCCGGATGGTCTTGCGTCGGTTCGACGACAGGGCCGCCAGAAAGTCGTCGAACGTGCCGTAGCCGTCATTGCGCCAGACATATTGCATGTCCTCGCGCAGCAGCAGCCCGGCCTCGCCCATAGCCCGCCAATCCCCCTGCGTCGGAAAGTTGATGTGCAGCGATGACACGCCCAGCCGCTCGACCAGCGCCGTCGCCCCCTGCAACAGCGCCATCCGCACCGTGCCCGGGTCCGCAAACGGATGCGGCAGGAACCGTGGGCCAGTCACCGGCGTGAACGGCACGGCCCCCAGGAGTTTGGGATAATACTGGCCGCCCGCCCGCTCATAGGCGTCGGCCCAGCTGTGGTCGAAGACGTACTCGCCCTGGCTGTGGCCCTTGAGCCAGAGAGGCATGACACCGGTCACCCGCCGCTGGTCGTCGCGCAGACACAGGTGTCGTCCGGCCCAGCCCTGACGCGGCACCGCGCTGCCCGAGGCCTCGCAGGCGTCTAGAAAATCGAAGGACAGGAAGGGGTCGCCGCTGGGCCCGGCACAGCCGTCCCATTCGGCCTTGCCGATATCCGCGACCCGATCGTGAACCGTGATGTGGAAGGTCACTGCACCTCGATGACGGCATCGACCTCGACGGCGAAGCCGAGGGGCAGGCGATAGACGCCGACGGCGGCACGGGCGTGGCGACCCTTGTCGCCGAACACCTCGACCATCAGGTCCGAACAGCCGTTGATCACGGCCGGAATGGCGGTGAAGTCGCCGGCCGCCTGAACGAAGCCGCCCAGTTTCACGACCCGCACGACCCGCTCCAGATCGCCGTCCAGGGCATCGCTGAGTTGCGCCAGCAGATTGATGCCGCACAGGCGGGCGGCGGCCAGAGCCTGTTCCGGGCTGACGTCGTCGCCGACCGTGCCCTTGATGCCGCCCGACGCATCGTTCGACAACTGGCCCGAGATGTGAACCAGATTGCCCGTGCGGACCCAGCCGACATAGTTGGCCACGGCCTTGGCGGGCTCGGGCAGGGTGATGTTCAGTTCGGCCAGACGGGCGGCGACGGTCATGGGGCAGGGCTCCTGATGGATTATTCGGGCGGTTTAGCGTGCGGGCGTCTTGCCGGGAAGGGCGCGTCCCGCGATCACGGCCCCTTGCCCGAATTTGGCGCGCAGGGCGTCGATGGCGGTCTCGGTTTTCAGCGTCCGTGTCTCGGTGGTTTCGAACAGAACGGGCGTGTCGATTGCGTCCACAATCTCGGCCATGCCGATGCCGATCAGTCGGTAGGGGCGTCCCAACTCGGGGGCCATCAGCTCCCGCCCGGCGGCGAACAGGGCCCGCGCGGTCTGGACGGGCTCTGGCAGGCTGACCCGCCGCGTCACGATCTTGAAATCCGTCCGCCTCAGCTTCAGCACGATTACCCGGCTGGCCACGCCGTCGCGCCGCGCCTTGGAGGCTAGCTTTTCGCACAGGGGCCACAGCTCGGCCTCCAGATCGGCGGCGCTGGTGAGGTCTTCGTTGAAAGTGGTCTCGGCGCTCATGCCTTTGCGGTCACGCTCCGGATTGACCGTCCGCGCATCCCGCCCGTGAGCCAACTCATGCAGGCGAAATCCCGTCTCGCCATAGCGTCTGATCAGCTCGCGCGGATCGGCGGCGGCCAGATCGCCGACGGTGGCGTAGCCGTCGCTCTGCAAGGTCTTCAGGAACACCGGCCCCACGCCCGGCAAGACCTTGACCGTCTTGGGAGCCAGTAGCGCCTCCGCATCCGAGCCGATAACCGAAAAGCCACGCGGCTTGTCCAGCTCGGACGCGATCTTCGCCAGGAAACGGTTTGGGGCCAAGCCGATGGAGACGGTCAGGCCGGTCTCTCGCTCGATCTCGTTCTGCACTCGCACCAGTTGCAGAACTGGCGGCCCGCCGTTCAACCGCTCCGTCCCCGACAGATCGACCCAGGCCTCGTCCAGCGACAGCGTCTGGATCAGAGGCGTCAGCTTGGCCAGTGCCCCCAGGATGCGCTCGCTCTCTTGCACATATTTGCGAAAGTCAGGCTTGATCACGACGGCGTCGGGACAGGCCTTGAGGGCCTTGAACATCGGCATGGCGCTGCCGACGCCGTATTGCCGCGCGACGTAACAGGCGGTGGAGACGACGCCCCGCTTGCCGCCGCCCACGATCACCGGCTTGTCGCGCAGCTCGGGCCGATCTCGCTTTTCCACCGAGGCATAGAAGGCGTCGCAATCCAGATGCGCGATCGTCAGCCGGTCCAGATCATCATGCGCGATGACCCGCCGCGACAGACAGGCCCCGCATCGCGAGACTATGTCTGCGGAACTCCAAAGGCAGTCGCGGCAGAGGGATTTCATGAACGGCGGTGGTTCCTTGACTACAGCCAATATAGCGAGCCTTCCCGTCAACGGGAGAACGAAGGTCGAACCGGCTTCACCTCAACTTAAGAGACGGCATGGCACTAAACCCACGCTTCCAGTGAAGCGGAACAGTCCAGGTGCCGATGTCCAAGACCGTCCTCATTGTCGAGGATAACGAGCTGAACATGAAGCTCTTTCATGATCTCCTCGACTCGCAGGGCTATCATACGCTGCAGACCCGCGAGGGCCTGCAGGCGCTCGCGCTCGCACGCGAACACCGCCCCGACCTGATCCTGATGGACATCCAGCTGCCGGAAATCAGCGGCCTGGAAGTCACCAAATGGCTGAAGGACGACGAGGAACTGAGCCACATACCCGTCATCGCCGTCACCGCCTTCGCCATGAAGGGCGACGAGGAACGTATCCGCCAGGGCGGCTGCGAGGCCTATATCTCCAAGCCGATTTCGGTGATGCATTTCCTAGACGTCGTCCGAAAGCATCTGGGATAGGACGATGACCGCACGTATCCTCGTCGTCGATGATCTGGAGACCAACGTCCGGCTTCTCGAGGCCAAGCTGACGCTGGAATATTATGAGGTGCTGACCGCCATGGATGGCGCGACAGCCCTTCAGATTGCGGGCGAGGAGCGCCCTGACATCATCCTGCTGGACGTCATGATGCCGGGCATGGACGGGTTCGAAACCTGCCGACGTCTGAAGGCCGATCCCGTCACCCGCCACATCCCGGTCGTGCTGGTCACCGCGCTGGACGGGCGCGAAGACAAGATCAAGGGTCTGGAGGCCGGGGCCGACGACTTCGTGACCAAGCCGATCGATGACGTCATCCTGTTTGCCCGGGTGAAATCTTTGGTGCGGCTCAAGTCTGTGATGGACGAACTGCGCGAGCGCGAGGAGAGCGGGCGCCGGATGGGTGTCGACACCGGCGGAGCCGGACGTCTGCGTGGTTCGGGCGGGCGCATCCTGATCGTTGACGATAGTACCGTCCAGGCCGAGCGCATGGTCGAACAATTGTCGCAGGAACATCGCCCGGTCGTGGAGCCTGACACGGCGGCGGCTCTGATCGCGGCCCGCGGTCCCATCGATCTGATGATCGTCAATGTGTCGTCGGCCGAGTTCGATGGCCTGCGGTTCGTGGCACAGGTGCGCTCGACCGAGGCGTCGCGCCGGGTGCCCGTTCTGGCCGTCGTCGATCCTGCCGACCGGCCCCGCCTGCTCAAGGCGCTGGAGCTAGGCGTCAATGACATATTGCCCAAGCCTGTGGACCCCGAGGAACTGTCGGCCCGCACCCGCACCCAGGTGCGTCGCAAACGCTATACGGATTTCCTGAAGGAAAAGCTGGACTACAGCCTGGAGATGGCCGTCACCGACGCCCTGACCGGCCTGCACAACCGCCGTTACATGGCCGGTCAGCTGGACAGCATGATGACCCGTGCGGGGCAGGGGGGCGAAGGCTTTGCCGTCCTGATGATGGACATCGACCACTTCAAGGTCGTCAACGACACCTTCGGTCACGACGCCGGCGACGAGGTACTTCAGGAATTCGCCGTCCGCCTGGCCACCAACGTCCGGGCCATCGACCTGCCCTGCCGTATGGGTGGGGAGGAGTTCGTGGTCATCATGCCTGGAGCATCGCTGGAAGACGCTGCTCGCGTCGCCGACCGCATCCGCCGCGATGTAGCAGCCCAGCCTTTTCCGATCATGGGCGGAACTGAATCATTGACCGTTACCGTCTCCATCGGCGTTTCCGCGAGCGGCGACCTCCACGACACCCCCGACGCCCTGCTCAAACGTGCGGACGAAGGGGTCTACGAGGCTAAGGCCAAGGGCCGTGACCAGGTCATCGCCCGCGCCGCCTAGCGGCTCATCCAGGGTTTTGATTTGCCCGAGGCGATGCGCGCAGCTTGCTCGCGCTGAAACTTGCCACCCTTGGGCGGTGTCGGACGGGCGTCGATCGTCGCCTTCTTCAGACGCAGTGCCTTCTGGATCGAGGTTTCCCCCGCAGGCTCGCCGGCAGGCACGGTCGGATCGTTTTCGGCGTCGCTCATGAAGGCATCCTAACACACAGCGGCGATATCCGGCGCAATGAAAAACGCCCGGCCTTTCGACCGGGCGTTTCAAAAGATCGGTGCAATCAAGTGCTTACTTGATCTTGCCTTCCTTGAACTCGACGTGCTTGCGAACGACCGGATCGTACTTCTTGACGACCATTTTTTCGGTCATGGTGCGGGCATTCTTCTTGGTGACGTAGAAGAAGCCGGTGTCGGCGGTCGAGTTCAGGCGGATCTTGATCGAAGCTGGCTTAGCCATCGGAATTACCTCTGCGACGGCGAAAGCCGCTAAAATATGAGGCGCGGAACATACTCAGAGACGCCCGGAAGTCAACGCGGTTTGCGCAGCTTCACCAACTTGCCCCGATTAGGCGGTTTGGGACCTTCCGGTTACGCTGCCAAACATGAAACAGATCGTCCTTGCCACTGCCGCCCTGATGGCCTTGTCCGCCTGTGCTACAACGCCGGGACAGGCCCCTCAGCAAGATGCCTTCATGGCCAATCTCAATGCCCTGTGTGGCCAGCGATTCGTCGGACGTGTCGTCACAACCGATGAGGCCGATGCCAACTTTGCCAGCCAGCGCCTGTTGATGCACGTGCGCGACTGTTCCGCCGAGGAAGTCCGCATTCCCTTCTGGGTGGGCGAAGATCGTTCACGCACCTGGGTCATCAGCCAGAACGAACAGGGAGGCCTGACGCTGAAGCATGACCACCGCGACCCGGAAGGCAGCCCGGACGGCCTGCACTGGTACGGTGGCGACACAACTAACGCCGGGACCGCCAATCGTCAGGACTTTCCTGTCGACGATTTCTCGGTCGAACTTTTCAACGCGGGCAACGCAGCCGTCTCGACCACCAATGTCTGGGCGGTCGAGGTTCATCCGGGGCGAATCTATGCCTATGAGTTGCGTCGGGCCAACCGCCACTTCCGCGTGGAGTTCGACCTGACCCGTCCCGTCAGCGAGTGACGGGACGGTCGCAGCAGGTCCCTAGTCGCCGCTGACGATACCGCAGGCCACCCGTGCACCCGAACCACCGATCGGCTGACTGACATAGTCGTCTGGGCCCGCATGGATCATGATGCTGGAGCCATCAGCATCCAGCAGATATTGACCCGGCCCGCCTTCGACCAGGGCCGCTGTCGTCGTGAAAACTTCGGCCATGCCGCGCCCGTCCATGCCGACATACAGATTAGGCAGGTCGCCCGCGTCATCGCCGTCCTGGTTCAGCAGACCGTGCGGCTTGGCTTCGGCGCTGTGCTGGACGTGACCGCCCGCAGACTGGAAGCCCGGTCCCTCGCACTGACCCACGGCATGCAGGTGAAGCCCGTGCCAGCCAGGCGTCAGGCCGCTGGCCTCGACCCGGATCAGCACGCCGGTAGGGCCTTGGCGGAAGGTGGCGCTGCCTGCCGAAGCACCTTGGGCATTCAGTAGCGGAGCCTGGGCGGTCGCGCCCACGGTCGCCCGCGTCGTGCCATGGTTCATCGCGTGACCGGCGTGCTGGGCCATGTCTTGCGCCATGTCCTGTGACTGGGCGCAGGCGATCATGGGAAGGCTCATCAGTCCGGCGGCGATCATGAGCAGGCGCATGGCGAAAAATCCTTGTGCATTGAAAGATTGCCCGGTCGCGGCGACTTTGCCTTGCGCGGGCCAGACTGCTAGAAAACGCGGCAGCGGATCACGTTCCGATTCCGGCCATTTAAAGCCCGATTTCCTTGACCGACGACACCTATACCAATGCCGCACCCCCATCGGGCGGCAGTGACATTTCGACCATCACGATCGAGGACGAGCTGAGGCGCTCCTACCTCGACTACGCCATGAGCGTGATCGTGTCCCGGGCCCTGCCGGACGCGCGCGACGGGCTGAAGCCCGTGCATCGCCGCATCCTGTATTCGATGCACGATCTGAAGATGACGCCGGACCGGTCGTATTCGAAGTGCGCGCGTGTGGTCGGTGACGTGCTGGGTCGCTTCCACCCCCACGGAGATGCCTCGGTCTACATGGCCCTGGTCCGCATGGCCCAGCCGTTCTCCATGGGGCTGATGCTGGTCGATGGCCAGGGCAACTTTGGTTCGGTCGACGGCGATATGCCGGCCTCCATGCGTTACACCGAGGCCCGGATGGCCCCGGCGGCGGCGGCCCTGCTGACCGACATCGACAAGGACACCGTCGATTTCCAGCCCAACTACGACGAAAAGGAACTGGAGCCCGTCGTCTTGCCGGCACGGATTCCCAACCTGCTGGTCAACGGCGCGGGCGGCATCGCCGTCGGCATGGCGACCAACATCCCGCCGCATAATCTGGGCGAGATCATCGACGCCTGTGTCGCCCTGCTGGACGATCCGAACCTGGGCGAAGAGGCGCTGCTGGACATCGTGCCCGGCCCCGACTTCCCCACCGGCGGCGAGATCATGGGCCGGACCGCGCCCCGCAACGCCCTGCGCGAAGGCCGCGGCTCCGTCATCGTGCGGGGCAAGGCCTCCATCGAGACGATCCGCAAGGACCGCGAAGCCATCGTGGTTACCGAGCTGCCGTTCCAGGTCAACAAACAGACCCTGATCGAACGCATCGTCGAAATGGTCCGCGAAAAGCGGATCGAGGGCATCAGCGACGTCCGCGACGAGTCCGACCGCGACGGCATGCGCATGGTGATCGAGCTGAAGCGCGATGCCTCGGGCGATGTGGTGCTGAACCAGCTCTGGCGCTTCACCTCCATGCAGTCGTCGTTCGGCGTCAACATGCTGGCCCTGAACCATGGCCGTCCCGAGCAGATGGGCCTGCGCAAGATGCTGGACGTCTTCCTGGACTTCCGGGAAGAGGTGGTCATCCGCCGCGTCAAGTTCGAGCTGGCCAAGGCTAGAGACCGCGGTCACGTCCTGGTCGGCCTGGCCGTCGCCGTGGCCAATATCGACGAGGTCATCCACATCATTCGATCCTCGGCCGATCCGGCGGAGGCGCGTGAGCGTTTGCAGGCCAAGTCCTGGCCCGTCGGCGACATGATCGCCCTGATCGAGCTGATCGCCGATCCGCGTTCCATGCTGATCGACGGCGACAAGCTGAACCTGACCGATGAACAGGCCCGCGCCATCCTGGGCCTGACCCTCAGCCGCCTGACCGGCCTGGGCCGCGATGACATCTTCGGCGAGGCGAGGGGCCTGGCCGACACTATCCAGGGCCACCTGACCATCCTGTCGGACCGCGCCAACGTTTTGGCCATCATCCGCGAGGACCTGCTGCTGGTGAAGTCCGAGTTCGCCGTGCCGCGCCGGACAATGATCGGCGACGGCGACTTCGAGCTGGAAGACGAGGACCTGATCCCGCGCGAGGACATGGTCGTCACCGTCACCCACGGCGGCTACGTCAAGCGCGTGGCCCTGAACGCCTATCGGACCCAGCATCGCGGCGGCAAGGGCAAGTCGGGCATGACGATGAAGGACGAGGATGCCATCACCGGCGTCTTCTCCGCCTCGACCCATACCCCGGTGCTGTTCTTCGCCACCAACGGCAAGGCCTACAAGCTGAAGACCTGGCGCCTGCCGCTGGGTAATCCGACCTCGCGCGGCAAGGCCTTCGTCAACCTGCTGCCCATCGAGCCGGGCGACAGCATCATGAACGTCCTCCCTTTGCCCGAGGACGAGCACGACTGGGACAACTACGACATCATGTTCGCCACCCGCTCCGGCGACGTGCGCCGCAACAAGCTGTCGGACTTCGCCACCGTCAACCGGGCCGGCAAGATCGCCATGAAGCTGGAAGACGGCGACCGCATGGTCGGCGTGGCCCTGTGCACGGCGGACGACGACGTCATGCTGACGACCGCCCTGGGCCGCGCCATCCGATTCAAGGCCGACGACGTGCGCGTCTTCAAGGGCCGCGATTCGACCGGTGTGCGCGGCGTTCGCCTGCAGGAGGGTGACGAGGTCATCTCCATGGCTGTTCTCGGCCGCGTCGATGCCACGCCCGAAGAACGTACAGCCTACGTCAAACACGCCAACGCCATGCGCCGCGCGGTCGAAGGCACCGAAGAAGAAGCATCGGTCATCGAGGCCGACGACGAGGGCGCGGAGGAGGGCGGCGAGGCCATCCTGTCGACCGACCGCATCGCCGCGCTGGGAGCCGCCGAACAGTTCATTCTGACGGTGACCGAAACCGGCTTCGGCAAACGCTCTTCCGCCTATGAGTACCGCCGTACAGGTCGCGGCGGGCAGGGCCTGACCGCCCACGGGCTGGGCGGACGCGCGGGCACCCGCCTGGCGGCATCCTTCCCGGTACAGGAAGGCGACGACCTGCTGCTGGTCACCTCCGGTGGTCAGATGATCCGCACCCCGATGTCGCAGGTCCGCATCGTCGGCCGCTCCAGCCAGGGCGTGACCATCTTCAAGACCGCACAGGGCGAGAAGGTCGTCTCGGTCGAGCGCCTTCCGGACAGTGGCGGGGATGAGGGTGAGGGTGAAATCGGCGAGGGCAGTGAAGGCTGATCCCTCTCCCGCTGGGAGAGGGTAGCAATGCAAACGCTCTTCATCGACGGCACCCCCGCCACTGAGGCCGACCTCGCCCACCAGGCTCTGGTCAACTACGGAGCCTACACTTCCTTTCGGGTGGAAGACGGCGGCGTCCGTGGCCTCGACCTGCATCTGGCTCGCCTGGAAAACGCCGCCACCGAACTGTTTGGCCAAGCGATCGGGCACGACCGCCTCCGCGCCCTGATTCGCACCGCCTTGGGCACGCGCCAACGCGCCTGGCTGCGCATCAGCCTGTTCTCGAACGCCATCTCCAACCGCGATCCGACGGCCCATGGAGACCCGCGCGTCATGATTGGTGTCTTTGACCCGCCGCTACCCTTGGCCGACACTGTCCGGGTCCAGCTCCAGATCTACGAGCGCGAGGCTCCCCACATAAAGCACGTCGCCACCTTCGGCTTGTTGCGTGCGCGCCGGGCAGCCAAGGCGGCGGGCTTCGACGATGCCCTGTTCGTGGATCGTGACGGTCGGATTTCCGAAGGCTCTCTCTGGAATATCGGCTTCCTGTCCGGCGACACCATCGTCTGGCCTCAGGCCCCCATGCTCGTCGGCGTGACCCAGGCGCTACTGTCAGATGGCTTGCAGGGGCGCGGGATCGATCAATCGACGCGGCCCGTTACGGTCTCCGAGCTGTCAGGTTTCGACGCCGTCTTCCTCTGCAACAGCGCCACGCCCGCAGCGTCGATCACCGCCATCGGCGACCACGTCTTCAATGTCCGGCCAGACCTGATCGATCGGCTTCACGACGTGTGGAGAGCGACCCCGCGACAAGCCCTCTGAGCGAATTCACATCCAACTTCGCCAACCATTTTTTTGCCAGAACAACGTCTTGACGGAAAGGAAGCGGCGTCTCCCTGAAGCACTTGGAACCTGCCTTACACTTCGCTGCATGACAGACACCCCAGACAGCCCACCCCAACCCGACCTCTGGTCCTGCATTCGACGCGATTTTCTCGCCGGGGAAACCGCGACCCTGCTGGCTGAACGTTACGCGGTTTCCGAGCGAACCATCCGCCGACATGCCGCGATGCACGGCTGGCGTCGCCGGGATGAAGCCTGTGGCGGCCATTTTCGACTACGCACGCTCGAGGATGTGCTGGAGGATCAGCCGTCTTTGATCCCGCTGGACGACGTGAATGTCGAAGACAAAGCTCAGCTATTGCTGCATCCGACCCCCGACTATCTGCGCCATTTCGCCTTCAAGCGTGCGGCGGAAGAAGCGGCCGTGGATCGCCCTGTGAACTGTCTGGCCTGGATGCGTGTCGTGGCCGCCCTTGAACGGTCTGGCGATCGCCTCACGCGCGAAGAGGCTCACTTCAGCTTGGCGGACCGCATCCGCGCCGCCTTCGTCAAGGCCAATGAGGATTGGGAAGCGCCGACGCCTTAGCGTTGAACTCTGACGCATGCCTGTCCGTGTCACCTTTTGTCACCCTTGGCACCCGGTTTCTTGTCATGACATCGGTCTGTTCCAGCCCTCTCCCACCTGCTAAATCTCAGAAACAGTGGGAGACCGTAATGCACATCGGACTGTATCCGGGCACCTTCGATCCGGTCACCAACGGCCATATGGATATCATCGGCCGGGCCGTGAAACTGGTCGACAGGCTGGTCATCGGCGTGGCCCAGAACGACGACAAGGGCCCGCTGTTCACGACCGCAGAGCGGGTAAAGATGGTCCAGCAAGAGGTCTCTCAGTTCGGCGACAGGATCGAGGTACGGCCGTTCTCCAGCCTGCTTATGCATTTCGCCGAGGAACTGAACGCCAGCATCATCGTGCGTGGCCTCCGGGCCGTGGCCGACTTCGAATACGAGTTCCAGATGACGGCGATGAACCAGCGCCTCAATGCCGACATCGAAACCGTCTTCCTGATGGCTGATCCTCGGCACCAGGCCATCGCCTCGCGCTTGGTCAAGGAAATCGCCCGTCTGGACGGCGCGATCGACAGTTTTGTCAGCCCCACGGTCGCCGAGGCCGTCCGGGCCAAGGTCACGATGCGAGTATGAGACACGGTATGCGACTGAACACCTTGTTGGCTTCCGGGCTTTGTGTTGTGGCCATGTCGGGTGGCTCCGCATGGGCCCAGAATGCGGCGACGCCGGCACCTGCTGTTGCGGCGACGCCGATCCCGGCTGACGCCTCCTGGATCGTCGCGCCCGAAAACTTGCTGGTCATCGACACCAACAAGGGTCGCATTCTGGTTGGACTGGATCCTCGACTGGCTCCGCAATCCGTTGAACGTATCCGCACTCTGGCTGATCGTGGCTTCTACGACGGCCTGGCGTGGCACCGCGTCATGGCGGGCTTCATGGCCCAGACGGGCGACCCCTTGGGCACCGGCGCGGGCAGCAGCGATTTGCCCGACCTGCCCGGCGAGTTCCAGTTCCGGCGCGGACGGGATTTCGGGTTTGTGACTGTGCCCGACAGCGGTGCGGGGACGCGCGGCATCATGGGCTTTGTGCCCCTCCAGACGCAGCCGGACGCCCAGATGATGTTCAACGCCGATGGCCGCACCGACGCCTTCGGTCTGTTCTGTACGGGTATTGCCGGCATGGCCCGCAATACCGACCCAAACAGTGCCAACAGCCAGTTCTTCCTGACCTTGGCCGAGAGCGCCAATCTGAACAGTGGCTACACGCCCTTCGGTCGCGTTCTGGTGGGCCAGGAGGTCGTCGCCGCTCTCAAGGTCGGGCCCGAGGCGGCCAATGGCCGTGTCACCGACCCGGACGTAATGACACGCGTCCGCACCGCCGCCACCATGCCGGAGGCAGAGCGTCCGTCCGTTCGCGTCATGGATGTGGCCAATCCCGCCTATGCCGCCGTGCTGGCCGAACGCCGTGCCGCGTGGGGGACCCGGTTCACAATCTGCGACGCCCTGCCGCCTGCGGAACTGGTCGGCGGCTAAACACAATACGAAGGGGGAGGGGACACCATGCGTAATCTTTCAGGACTGATCGCCGCCGGGACGCTGGCTATTGCGCAGTCAGCAGTGGCTCAGGACGTCGGCGGACCGCCACCCCCACCACCCGCGCCGACGCCTGAAACGACGATTGCCGCGCCCGAATGGCGCTCGGTCTCGCCCGAGAACCTGCTGGTCATCGACACCACCAAGGGCCGTGTCCTGGTCGAACTGATGCCCCAGGTCGCACCGCTGCATGTCGAGCGCATCCGCCTGCTGTCGCGCAATGGCTTCTACGACAATCTGGCCTGGCACCGCGTCATTGACTGGTTCATGGCCCAGACGGGCGATCCGCTGGGCAATGGCGAAGGCCAAAGCCCCTATCCCGACCTGAAGGGCGAGTTCACTTTCCGCCGCGACCCCTCCATGTCCTTCACGCCCGTAGCCGCCCCCTCCGGAGCCTTGGTGGGGTTTTTGGGCTCGCTGCCAGTCCAGACCCAGCCCGATTCGGCCTTTGCCCTGACCGGGGACGGCAAGGTGCACGGTTGGGGTCTCTACTGCCCCGGTGTCGCCGGTATGGCGCGTGACGAGGGCAATGACACCGCCAACAGCCAGTTTTTCCTGATGCGCCAGTCCTACCCCGCCTTGGACAAACGCTACTCCGTCTGGGGCATGACGGTAGCCGGTCTGGACGTCGTGCGCGCGATCAAGGTCGGCGATGGCGACAACGGCATGGTCGGCTCGGAACCCGATCGGATGACTCGTGTCCGCATCGCTTCTGATCTGCCCGAGGCCGAACGAACGTCGATCCAGGTTCTGGACACCGCCTCGCCACGCTTTCAGGCCCTGGTGAGCGAGACGCGCGCCGCGCGCGGCGCGGACTTCTCGGTCTGCGACATCACCCTGCCGGTTCAGGTTTCGGGCCCGGCCGTCTGACCTGAGCGTCGACGCCGCCTGCGTCTGCGAGCGGGGCGGTGGTCTTCGCGCATCCTCTGCAACAGCAGCCCCTCGCGCAGGCCCCGATCGGCCACCCGGACGCGCTCCGAGGGCCAGGCCCGCTGGATCGCCTCCATGATGGCGGCCCCCGCCAGGACCAGATCGGCCCGGTCTGGCCCGATACAGGCCTCAGCCGCCCGCCCGACGGGACCCAGGTCCATCAAGGTCTGTGCCGCGCGCTCGCAGTCGGTCCGGCTCATCCAAAGCCCGTCGACCAGGTTCCGCTGATATCGACGCAGACCCAGATGGATCCCGGCCAGGCTGGTGATCGCCCCCGATGTCCCCACCAGATGAGCCCGTCCGCCAGTGAACAGTTCTCGCAAGGCCGGATCGACCGGAGCTTCGGCGATCGCCCCTCCCATGTCTGCGACCATGGCCTCATACCAGGCATCCAGGGCTTGCGGTGTCGCACCTGCGGGCTCTGGATGTCGCTCGGCCAAGGTGACCACACCCACAGGGGCCGACATCCACCCCATCAACTCGAACCCCGGCCCAGTCTTTTTCAGCCAACTCAGTTCCGTTGAGCCCCCGCCCACATCGACGACCAGAATGGCCTCTGCCGTAGGGTCGAACAGGTTGAGGCATCCCTCAACAGCCAACCTTGCCTCTTCGATGGGATCGATGATCCGCAGTTTCAGTCCTGTTCCCAGCCGGACGCGCTCTATGAAGGCCGCACCATTCTCGGCCTGACGGCAGGCCTGGGTGGCCACTGCCATCAAGCGGGACGGGTCGATTTCCTTGCGCATCACACGCTCGGCGCACAGTCCTAGGGCATCGTAGGCCCGGTCCATGGCAGCGTCGTCCAGTCGCCCAGTGCGGCCCAGACCCTCACCCAGGCGAACGATCCGGCTGAAGCTGTCGACCACGCGAAAGCCATCGCGCGTCGGCCGCGCGATCAGCAGCCGACAATTATTGGTCCCCAGGTCCAGCGCCCCATACAGGGGTGCCTCACGACCCATTGCCCCCGCTCCGCGTGCGTCGCCATCCGAGGCGCGCGATCCGCTGGAGCGACCGGACTGGGACCGCTCGCCACGCTTCCGCGCGTCGTCGGTCTCCGGCATGGCCGAATCTTTCAAGGTGGGCGGTCCATCGCGGTGCCCGTCAGCATCACTCTAGGCCCCGCGTATGCTCCGCGCCAAGCGATCCTGTCATGAAAATGAACGGCGAGGCCGGATAGCGCTCAGACCCCCTATGGCAAAGCTGTCCTCATGGAACGCCAGACCACAGCCAGATTCAGCCTCGGTGATGTCGTCCAGCGCCGCGACGCCAGCTTTCGCGGGGTTGTGATCGACATCGACCCGTCGTTCGACGAGCGCTCGTCCGAGGCTATGCAGCCCTTCTATCGCATCTTGGCCGTGGGCCCCGAAGGCGGTTTCACGGCCTACACGCGTGAGGATGATCTGGTGCCAGATCCCAATCAAGCCGTCCTGCACCCGGATGACGCGGATCGCCTGTTCACTGTTCATGCCGAAGGGCGCTTCACCCCGGTCGATCACGCCCTTCATTGACGGCCATTGGCTAGGCTCTGCCGCGAGCCTAGATTGGATCGATAGAGCCCTGAAGGGCCGAGTGTGTGAGGAGCGCGTCGATGTCCGATTTTGCCCATGTGTTCGAAACGCCGCCAGAAGGGGCGGCTGCTGACTGGACGATTCCCCAAGACTGGACCGCCTACACGACGGTCGAGCACCAGACCTGGGACACCCTGTATGCGCGGCAGATGAAAATCCTGCCCGGCCGCGCCGCCGATGTCTTCATGAAGGGGCTGGACTCGCTGGACCTCAACACCGGCGGCATCCCCGACTTCGCCCTGATGAACCCCAAGCTGAAGGCCCTGACCGGCTGGACCGTGGTCTGCGTGCCGGGCCTTGTGCCCGACGAGGTCTTCTTCGACCACCTGGCCAACCGCCGCTTCCCGTCCGGCCAGTTCATCCGGAAGCCGGATCAACTGGACTACCTCCAGGAGCCGGACATCTTCCACGATGTGTTCGGCCACGTCCCCATGCTGACCGATCCGGACTTCGCCGACTATATGGAAGCCTACGGCAAGGGCGGTCAGCGCGCGGCCTCTCTGGGCATGCTGCCCAATCTGGCGCGGCTATACTGGTATACGGTCGAGTTCGGTCTGATGCGGGAACAAGGATCCTTGCGCATCTATGGCGCGGGGATCGTGTCCTCGGCGACCGAGAGCGTGTTCGCGGTCGAGGATGCATCGCCCAACCGCATCGGCTTCGATCTGGAGCGGGTGATGAAGACCCTCTATCGGATCGACGATTTCCAGCAGGTCTATTTCGTCATCGACAGCATCGATGCGCTGAAAGCTGTGACACTTCAGGATTTCGGTCCGGTCTATGAGCGGCTCCAAGGGGCAGAAACCATTGCTATAGACGCCATATTGCCGAGTGATGAGGTCATCACGCGCGGCAACCAGGCCTATGCTATTCGAGGCGGACGCTTCGCAGCCTGACGAGCACCAGCCGCAGAAACGCCCGCCAGCGGCTGCTGGCGGGCGTTTTTTTTAGCAGGTCTAGAAGCGGAAGCTGGCCCGCAGGAACAGCATGTAGCGGACGTAGTCCTCGATCAGTTCGGCATCCGCGCTGATCGACAGCATGCCCAGCTCGTTACCGACATTCATGCGGAAGCCCAGGATTGGTCCACCGCCTTCGACCGTGGCCGGATCCAGGCGGAAGTCGGGACCGCCGGACGTGAAGCGTCCGATGGTGTCGCCCGGATCAACCGAGATATTCTGACGCCAGCCCAGACGAACCTCTGGCCGCAGCCAGCTATTTTCGCCCAATCCCATTCCGATGTTGATGGCGGCTGTCGCAGAAAACAGGTGACCCTCACGGTCATCGATCTCCAGATCGAACCCGTCGCCGCCGCCTTCTTCGGTATAGCCATCCTCGCTAAGCGAGAAGTATTCGGCATAAACCTCAGGACGGAAACTGAAGCGTCCGAAGTTGCGCTCATACGAAGCGCCACCGGCAGCAGCGAGTGTCACGCCGTTCCAGCTGGCTTCGTTGCGAAGGTTCAACCCAGCGCCTACGAGACGACGCTCTGATTCGAATGAGGCATAGCCAGCCGCTGCCCGCGCCCAGGTCGTCCAGTACTGACCCTGGGCGCGCCAGTACAGACCCAGTTCTAACAGATTGGCAGACAGAACTTCTTCCGCTTCGGCTTCTGGGTCCTCGAGATCGGAAGAGGTGAATGCGAGCGACAGACCGACAGCACCAAGGCCTGTGCCACGCTCTACGCCGCCTGCCACGCCGAAGCCTTCTGACCGGAAGCCATAGGTGTCGGTGCGATCCTTGTCCGCGTAGAAGTTGATCTCCTGAACCCAAGCACTGGTTTCGCCTGCTGCGGCGGAGGCATTGCGGCCCGTCAGAGCCCGCGTCACGGCATCGACGCCCGAAGCCAGCGAAAGCAGGGGGCCGCCGGAATGTTCAGGCAGCAACTGCTCGTAAAGGTTGAAGAAGTTGTCGCGGCCAGTTTGCGTCAAGAATGCATTTCTTACGTCCTCATCGCGACTCAGGGCGCTGTAGAACGCATCGTAGATGCCGCTTTCAGAACCGATCATTCCAGCTTCGGCAGCTGTACGCTGGCGGACATCAGCGAAGACTATTCCATTTGGCTGGTCTGTTCCTGCTTCCACCACATACAGGAAGGGCGAGTTGTCTCCGATCGTGCTCAGATCGACGTCGCCGAGATTGAGTGTTCCCGCGTCTATCAGATTGTAGCGATTGGGGGCTGTGAGTAGGGAGTTGAAACGTACACCCAGTTCGGCACCTGTCGCCAAGCTGGCTGTGCCTGACACGTTGAAAGTGCCTCCGGTGCCGTTCTCGGGGTCCAGGCTGATGAGCAGCCTGCCTTCCGAGCCGATCTCCAGTGTGGTGAGATCGAGCGCGGTTGTCCTGAGCGAGTCCAGCGTTCCGTCGGCGATGTTGATGCTCAGGGCACCATCAGTGTCCGTGATTTCGGTACGAACCAGACTATCGCCGCTGATCGCCAGACTGTCAGCACCATCCCCGAACGAAATGTCACCTTCCACAAAACCGTTTTCGATGCTGACGGTATCGGCCCCTGAACCTAACTTGATGGCGCCAAAAATTACGGGTTCTTCTGAATCGAGAACGCCGTCGCCATCCGAGTCTGGGTTGGTTGCAGTCGGCGTGCCTACGACACCGCGTTGCGTAATGGTCACGCCGGTCGTGTTGGCACTCACATCGATGGCGGTGCTCGAACCCGTGATGGGATCGCCTGCTGCGTTCGGGCCTATATTCGCCTGAATCGAACGAAGGTTTGTAATCGACGTCAGTGTGCCACTGTCGTCATTGATGCCGATGACGTTGGCAACTCCCCCCCCGGTGCTGGCCAGGATGCTGCCACTGTTCGTCAGGCTTTGTACGACGGCACCTGCATCAATTTGAACTGCGGTCGCTGTGGCTAGCACGTCACTCGCTACGCCTGCGGTGATCGCACCCGAGTTAAGTACGGCAGGAGCAAGGCTTCCTGTACCAAAGCGCACAGCGGTAGCGTCAGCATCGTTGGCAAGTGTGGCGACAGTACCCTGGTTTAAAAATCCGCCTGTCAGGTCAACTGTCTGGCCGGCTGCTCCGCCGAAAACAAGACCGTTGGCATCTATCAGATCGTAAACACCCTGCGCGTTTATTGTGCCGCGATTTATGAAACCGTAGGCATCGTCGCCGGTCCCAATGTTACCCAAGGTAATTGATTGTGTGGAAGAACTTACCAGAACAGCCGGTGCTTGGCCAAAGCTGTTGATTACGCCCGTGCCCTCAGTCGAATCGGGAATGCCGTCGCCATCAACGTCTGTATTGGTTGTGCTAGTTGTCGGCGGTCTGTCCACGACAACGCCGCCTGAAACGTTGCCTGCAATGACGACAGCAGGACCACCTTGCAACTTGTCGTCAGGATCCAGTTTGGATTCGAAATCATCATTCCCACGCGCTGTGTAGCGATAGCCGCTCGCGCTGATTTCTCCCTGTAGCGTAAGTCGTCCACCGATGTCGCCTTCGGTAGATATGGCCGAAGTACCTTCGCCCCTCGCTATCACTTGGCCTAGCAGGGTAATGTTTCCTGTTACATCGCCTGTCGTTCTAAAGGCGACAGAGTTGTCACCAACGACACGAAGCGTGCCTAAGCTCTCGAAATTCCCGATTAGTCCGGATTCGATGGAGACAGCATATGAATTGTTACCCTCGACATTGATGATGCCTGTGCCGGCGATAATATCGATGTCGCCGGTGACGGGTGCGCCAGCGGCCAGTCTGATGCCATATCGGCCGGAACCAGTGGCCCAAGGTCCATCCAAATCGCCATCGTTATCCGTGTCGGGATATTCGGCGATTGAATCTGTGATTGAGATGCTTCCGTCGAAAATCAGGGTGGTCGTCACGCCTGGGTTTACCAGAACCGCCGTCGCGCCATCCGAAGCATTGAGCATGTTGATGGCACCATTGCCGCCGATACCAAACGTATTGTTCGAGTCCACGGTAACGGCGGTGCCGGTCGAGACGCTGATGAGCCCGCCGGTTGTGATCCTTATGTCGTCGGCTCCGCTACCCGTCGCATTGCCCGTTGTGATTGGCGTTGTCCTCGTCGTCGAGATCACGACTTCGGCCATTGCCCCGGTTGCGGCCATCAAGGGAGCGATCGCAACTGCGGTCGCAAGTAGAATACGCATTCGAAGAAAACCCCGTGGACGAGACACGCAGAGACACCGACAATCCTCTATCAGGGACCGGTTCAGCATGCCTCAAGTTTCTCGAATTTGAGGCGAATGCAAGGCCGAAGGCGGATGGAAATGTCCGGAGACGAGCGTGGCCGAAGCGATGAATGGTCCGAACAACGGGTTGTTGGGCCTTCGTTTGCTGATCATGAGCCTTGGTGTGACCCCTAGGTCTCAGCGCGTGGATTTGTCAGATAGCGGATGACGCTTGAGATTGCCTGCGGGCGGCGCTACGGCCCGGGTATGGTGAAGTCTCACATGTCCCGGGTTCGCAAGGCCCGCCGTATCCAGAAACGGGCTCGCCGTAGTGGCGCTATCAGTCGGCAGGAAGCGGAGTTGATGAGCCTGGCGGGACTGGAGGTCGAAGAAGGCGAACTGCGCCTGATACCAGGATGGGATGAAGAAGTTTCAAATACGCTGGCGGCCCTGAAGGCGGCGGCAGAGGATGAGCGTCCCCGACTGGTTGATACCACCATGCTGTACGCGCCGAAATCCGGAGGGGTTAAGCGCTATCTCCAGTCCAAGAAGAGCTGGCTTGAAACCAATCGGCCCGGCGTGGCTCACTCGCTGGTCGTGCCGGGCGCGCACCACCGGGCCGGTGACGATGGCGTGGTGCAGTTGCATGCTACAAAGCTCCCGTTTGGTGACGGCTACCGATGGCCCACCTCCGTGCGTCGTTGGGGGGCATGGGTAGCAGCCCTGCATCCGACAGTGATCGAGGCTGGCGATCCCTATACGCCAGGACAGGGGGCGCTGGAGGCTGGGCAAAGGGCGGGTTGCCCCGTAATCGGCTTTTGCCACTCCGATCCCGCTGGTTTGGCCGCGCTTCATTTTGGCGAATGGGCCAAGAAACCGGTCGAGAAACGCTGGGCGCATCTGTTCGGCCAGTTCGACAAGGTCGTGTCGCCCAGTCGCTACATCGCGCGGCGACTGGAAGAGGCAGGCGTTGGAAATATCGTGATCCGGCCATTAGGTGTGGAGATTGACACCTTTCGGCCTGACCGTCGTGACCGCGAGTGGCTGCTGACCAAACTGGATCTGCCATCCTCGGCCAGACTGCTGTGCTTCGCTGGCAGGCCGGCGCGAGAGAAAAACATCGATGTCCTCATTGAAGCTGTGCAGCGGCTTGGCGAGCCCTATCACCTGGTGCTGGTCGGGGCTGGTGCAGGGATGCCGGCCGAAGAGCGGGTGATTTCGCTTCCCTATGAAGCCAACCCGAAAGCCGTGGCCAAGATCATCGCCTCCTGTGATGCCTTTGTGCACGCCAACGACAAGGAGCCGTTCGGCCTGATCGTTCTCGAGGCCATGGCCTGCGGTCGGCCGGTCGTGGGCGTCAACTCCGGCGGTGTAGCGGAGACTGTCGACGATAGCGTCGGACAACTGGCCGCCAGTGCCGATCCCGCAGTGTATGCCGCCGCGATCGAGGCGCTGTTCGAGCGCGATATCGAGGCCATTGGCGATGCGGCTCGCGCCCGCATGGTCGAGCGCTTCTCTTGGAATCGGGTGTTCGAGGATTTGAGCGACGTCTATGCTGAAGTCAGCGGGGCGGACGCCTTTCGCCGGACTTCGGTCCGTGACACGGTCGAAGCATGACCCGCATCGTCGCTATTCTGATCTCCATCTTTCTCGCGTTCGCCCTGGGCACCCCGGTCGTAGCCCAGACCGTCATTCTGGTCCGGCATGCCGAGAAGGCCGACCAAAGCGCCGATCCTGTTCTGTCTGAGGAGGGAGAGGCGAGGGCACAGGCCCTGGCTGACCGATTGGGGGCGTCTTCGATCGATCTGATCCTGACTAGCTCGCTCCAGCGTACCCGTCTCACGGCGGCTCCGACGGCGGAAGCCCATGGTATCGAAACCTTGGCCGTAGCTCTGGATACAAGCACAGATGCTCATGTCGCGGACTTGGTCGCCCGGGTCAGGGCTGCGCCTGAAACGTCCACCGTCCTTATCGTCGGTCACAGTAACACAGTGCCAATGATCGCTCGAGCTCTGGGCCAGACCACGCCCGACATGCCGGACTGCGAGTATGATCGATTGCTGACGCTGAAACTTCAGGGTGAGAGCGTGTTCGGCGTGACGACCCGTTATGGTGCGCGGTCAAAGTGTTGATCTAGACGTCCAGATCGGCCACCGCGAACTTCGCGTTTTCCTGGATGAACTGGTAGCGGGCATCGGCCTTCTTGCCCATCAGGCGCTCGACCAGATCCTCGATCTCGTCCTCAGATGCCGGCAAGGTGACGCGGGCCAGGGTGCGCTTCTTTGGATCCATGGTGGTCTCCTTCAGCTGAGAGGCCATCATCTCGCCCAGGCCCTTGAAGCGGCCGATCTCTGTCTTCTTACCCTTGAAGACGGTGGCCAGAAGCTCGTCGCGGTGGGCGTCGTCGCGGGCGTATTCCGACAGCGCCCCGGACTGGATCCGATACAGCGGCGGCAGCGCCATGTAGAGCCGACCCTGACGGATCGCCTCGGGCATCGACCGGTAGAAGAAGGTGATCAGCAGCGCCGCGATGTGCGCCCCGTCCACATCGGCGTCGGTCATGATCACAATCCGCTCATAGCGCAGGTCGTCGATGTTGAAGCGGTTGCCCGGCTGGACGCCCAGCGCCAGGGCCAGGTCCGACAGCTCGATATTGGCCCGCAGCTTGTCTGCGGTCGCGTTGGCGACGTTCAGGATCTTGCCGCGCAGGGGCAGGATGGCCTGGGTCGTGCGGTCGCGCGCCTGTTTGGCCGAGCCGCCGGCCGAATCGCCCTCGACGATGAACAGTTCGGTGCCGTTGGCGGATTGCCGCGAACAGTCCGAAAGCTTGCCGGGCAGGCGCAGTTTGCGCGTCGCCTGGGCGCGCTGGACCTCCTTGTCCTTGCGGCGCCGCAGGCGGTCCTCGGCCCGGTCGATCACGAAGCCCAGCAGCAGATTGGCCTGTTTGGGGCTCTCGGTCAGCCAGTGGTCCAGCGGGTCGCGCAGCAACTGTTCGACCAGCCGCTGGCCTTCGGGTGACGACAGCCGATCCTTGGTCTGGCCCTGGAATTCGGGATTGCGGATAAAGACGCTGATCAGCGCGCCTGCATTGGCGATGACGTCCTCGGCGGTGATCTGGACCGCCCGTTTCTCATTGGTCAGTTCGCCGTAGGCCTTCAGTCCCTTGACCAGGGCGGCGCGGAAACCCGCTTCATGCGTGCCGCCATCGGGCGTCGAGACGGTGTTGCAATAGGACTGGACGAAGCCGTCGGCCTCTCCGAAGCCGATCGGCGACCAGGTCACGGCCCATTCGATGGCCCCGGTCTCGCCCTTGCGCTCGACCCGGCCGACAAAGGCGGGGGTGACGGTTTCCAGCTCGCCGATCCGTTCGGCCAGGGCGTCGGCCAGACCGCCGGGGAAGTGCAGGGTGGCCTCTGCGGGCGTGGTGTCCGTGATTCGCTCCGGCGCGCAGGTCCATTTGATCTCGACGCCGCGGAACAGATAGGCCTTGGACCGGGTCATGCGGAATAGGCGCGCAGGCTTGAAGGCCGCGCCGACGCCGAAGATTTCGTCGTCCGGCTTGAACCGTATCAAGGTGCCGCGTTTCCTGGACGGCTGGACCTGAACGATGGAGCCCAGCGGGATGCCCCGGCTGAACGACTGTTTCCACTCGAACCCGTCGCGCCAGACGGTGACATCCAGTTGCTCGCTCAGGGCATTGACGACCGAGACGCCGACGCCGTGCAGGCCGCCGGAGGTTTCATAGGCCTTGCCCGAGAATTTGCCGCCGGAGTGCAGGACGGTCATCACGACTTCCAGCGCCGACTTTCCCGGATGTTTCGGGTGCGGATCGACCGGGATGCCGCGCCCGTCGTCCTTGACCGACAACCAGCCCTCGGCGTCCAGATCGACCGTGATCAGTTTCGCATGGCGGGCCACGGCCTCGTCCATGGCATTGTCCAGAACCTCGGCGAACAGGTGGTGCAGCGCGCGCTCGTCGGTGCCGCCGATATACATTCCGGGGCGCTTGCGGACCGGCTCCAGGCCTTCGAGCACTTCGATCGAGCTGGCGGAATAGCTGCCGGGGACGGGTGGGGCCGAGGGTTCCGGCCTGGACGCTGCGGGCGGAGGCGTCGGTTCCGGACGCGGCGCGGCAGCCTGCGGCACCAATGCGGGTTCTGGCTGCGGGGCAGGGGGCGTCGACGGGCCTTTCGGCTCGGAGATGTCGTCAAACAGGGAAGGAAGGTTGCTGGACTGGCCCATCTGCATACTGTGCGGCGATTCGGGGACGGGTCTGGTAGGCCCGGCGATGCTTTACGGCAAGCGGCACGGTCGCACCTGTGGACGACGGCAGCATCGACCGCGTCATCACTGCCATGAACAGCACCCAGGGCAGATTCTGGTGGGTCAGCAGGATGCTCTCGGACAGGCTCAGCACGACGAAGGCCGCCATGAAGCCCAGGCCCCACCAGCCCTCGCGCATGCCGGACGCGCCGGAGCGGAAGATCAGGATGACGGTCGTCAGCGCCAGGCTGAAGCCCACCAGAACGGCGCCGAGCCAGCCCAGCTGGACCAGCAGGTCGATCCAGCCGTTGTGCGCCGAGGGCACCAGCCAGCCCGTCTCCTGACGCACCCAGTCGGCCGGCGGCGATTCGCCAATCCGGCCCCAGAAGGCCCCATAGCCATAACCCGTCATCGGCCGCTCGGCGACGCGGCGCATCAGACTGGCCCAGATGTCGGTACGGCCGGTCAGCGACGGGTCCTTGCCCAGCGCCTCCAGCACCTCGACGGAGTGGGTGTCCCAGATCCACAAGCCCAGGCCGCTCAGGACGACGGCCATCCAGACGGCAAAGACCGCAAAGGCCGGACCACCCCTGCGCATGGCCCAGAAGCCCCCGACCAGACCGACCCCGACCACCAGGCACAGCAGCGAGGTCTTGGACTGGGTCGCCAGCACCAGGGCGGACGACAGGATCAGGGCGGCGAGCGGCAGCAGCTTGCGCGGATCGGGCGAGGCCAGGCAGGCGGCCGAGGCCGTGGCCCCGATCACCATGACGGCCCCCATCTGGTTCTTCTCGTACCAGAGGCCGCGCCATAGGCCGGCGTTCTCAAGCTGGTGTACCCCGATGGCGGGGAAGGCGAAGATCATCACCATACTGCCCGCGGCCATGACCAGGGTCGTATACATCAGCAGGCGCGGCAGATGCGGCCCCCGGAAGGCCGCCCCCAGATACAGGGCGAACACGCCGCTGATGGCCAGGGCGATCACCCGGCGGTCGGTCGTGTGGTAGTCGATCGACCAGTATTTGGAGGCGAAGCACAGCCCGACGATGGCCCCGACCAGGATCGCCGCCGGCCACGCCCGCCACACCCGATCCAACCGATAAAGGGCCAGCACCGCGATGGCTGCATAGGCCGGTAGCCAGACCAGACGGAGGACCGGCGTCTCTTCCTGCAAAGGTGCGAACACCGGCCCGATCAGGGCCCCGGTCAGCATGGCGATGATCACGCCGCAGATCATCCGCTCCCACAGGCTGGGGGCGGGCTCGGTCAGGACGTCGGCTGGTCGGGATTCGCGCACGATCGCAGGGTCGGCGAACGGGCTTAACGAAGGGTTGGTATCCCCCTATGGCCTGATGAAGGAGCAGATCCCTACCACCAAGCGATCAGCAGCGATGAATTCTAGTGGTAACCGTCCATCGCATTGTGGCCGATCGGGTGCGCAGCGACAGCTGCGGCAAGCTTCTTGTAGGATGTTTCGGTGTTCTGTAGCGGCTCAGCAAAGAACGACTTTGGCAGTGCCGACGTTGTGACAAATAGGTGTTCCGCTTGGCGTAAAAATACCAAGGCCAGATCAGCGCTGGCTCTCGCGGTTACTAGATGGATACGAAACGAGGTCGGCATCTCTAGGCTCAAAATTTGCGCTAAGTCCGCTTGAGTTGCCCTAACACCACTCGCGATATGATCAGCGGTGTGAGCATTGAACTTGCCTGCACGAGCAATCTGATCTGCAGAGGCGAAATAGGCGCAAAGTTCTTGAGCGGAGGCCATGAGGGATAAAACGGTGAGGGCTTGACGATCTCGCAACGACTTCTTGCTGTGAAGAATTGGTACGTAAACTGCGATCAGCGCACTCACCAAAATCGCCAACACGCTGCCGACTGCCTGCGTCCATGCAGCCGCGACCATTGAATCAGTCAGGGGCAACTCGAAGCGGGAGAGCGCCGGCGTACACGCGATGAGGACGATCAAGCCGACCCATACGATAAGGGGCCATTGGCGCATCACGCCTTCTCCACAAACGTATCGATCACCTTCTTTTCCCCCGCCTTCTCGAACGCGACTACCAGCTTGTTGCCTTCGATGGCGCGGACGGAGCCGTAGCCGAATTTCTGGTGGAAGACGCGCTGGCCGCGGGTCCAGCCGGAGGCGGCCTTGGGGTCGGCGGTGGCGACAAGACGGCCTTCGCCCTCGATGACGGTGTGGCGGGCAGGGCGGGCCGTGGGCGTCTGGGCGGCGGTGAAGCTTTGCGCGCGCTTCCAGCCGGGGGAGGAGTAGCCGCTGCCGAAACTGGGCATTTCGTCCCAGCGGGACTTGGCGTCCTTCATGCCGGGCGTGGTGCCATAGTAGCCAGTGTCGCTTTCGGCCTCGACGTGGTCGATGGGCAGTTCATCGACGAAGCGGCTGGGCAGTTGCGAGGTCCAGCGGCCATAGACCAGCCGGTTGGCGGCGAAGGATATGCGCGCGTCCGACTTGGCGCGGGTGACGCCGACGTAGGCGAGGCGGCGTTCCTCCTCCAGACCCTTTTCGCCCTTTTCATCGATGCTGCGCTGACTGGGGAAGACGCCTTCCTCCCAGCCCGGCAGGAAGACCAGCGGGAACTCCAGCCCCTTGGCTCCGTGCAGGGTCATGATCTGCACCGACCCGGAGCCGTCCGCATCGGCATCGCCGCGATCCAGATCCATGACCAGCGAGACATGCTCCAGATAGGCCTGCAGCGTTTCGAACTGCTGCATCGACTGGGTGAGTTCCTTGAGGTTATCCAGCCGCGTCTGGCCGGTCGCCCGGTCGGCCTTCTGCATGTCGGTGTAGCCGCTTTCTTCCAGCAGGGTCTCGGTCAGTTCCCAGTGCGGCAGCGTCTGGGCAAAGCCGCGCCAGCGGTCGATGTCGCGCACGAAGTTGGACAGGGCCGTCCGGGTCCGGGTCTGAAGCTCGTCCGATCCGATCAGGTCGCGCACTGCCGCCAGGGCCGAGACGCCGGACAGGCGGGCGATCTGCAGGATCTTCTGCACGCTGGTGTCGCCGATGCCGCGCTTGGGCACATTGACGATCCGCTCGAAGGCCAGGTCGTCGTCTTCGCTGACGATCAGCCGCAGATAGGCGTGGGCGTCGCGGATCTCGGCCCGTTCGAAGAAGCGCGGCCCGCCGATCACCTGATAGGGCACGGCCAGCAGGACGAACCGTTCTTCGAAGGCCCGCATCTGGAAGGAGGCCCGGACCAGCACCGCCATGTCCTTGTAGGCGATGCCCGCACGACGCGCCGTCTCGATCTCGTCGGCGATCAGCCGGGCCTCGGCCTCGCCGTCCCAGACGCCGCGTACGCGCACCTTGTCGCCGCCCTCGTCCTCGGTCCACAGGGTCTTGCCCAGACGGTCGCGGTTGCCCGCGATCAAACCAGAGGCTGCGCCCAGAATATGCTTGGTCGATCGATAGTTACGCTCCAGTCTTACAACCTTGGCTCCAGGAAAGTCGCGCTCAAACCGCAGGATGTTGTCTACCTCAGCCCCGCGCCAGCCATAGATGGACTGGTCGTCGTCACCGACGCAGCAGACGTTGCCGGTGGAGGAGGTCAGCAGCCGCAGCCACAGATACTGGGCGACGTTTGTGTCCTGATACTCGTCGACCAGGATGTAGCGGAACCGGCGACGATACTCCTCAGCAATATCCGCGTGTTTGGACAGGATCGTCAGGTTGTGAAGCAACAGGTCGCCGAAGTCGCAGGCGTTCAGGCTGACCAGCCGGGCCTGATAGGCGGCATACAGCGACTGGCCCTTGCCATTGGCGAAATCCTCTGACGGCGGCAGCTTGTCGGGCGTCCAGCCACGGTTCTTCCAGTGGTCGATCAGGCCGGACAGCGACTTGGGCGTCCAGCGTTTGGTGTCCAGCCCCTCAAACTCCAGCACCTGTTTGCAGACCCGTTCCTGATCGTCAGTGTCCAGGATGGTGAAGCTGGATTTCAGTCCGACCAATTCGGCATGGCGTCTCAGAATTTGGGCCGCGACGCTGTGGAAGGTGCCGAGCCAGCGCAGGCCCTCGGACGACGGGCCGATCAGATGGGTGATCCGCTCGCGCATCTCGCGCGCAGCCTTGTTGGTGAAGGTGACGACCAGCAACTCCCACGGCCGCGCCCGGCCGGTCGCAAGGATGTGAGCCAGCCGGGTCGTCAGCACCCGCGTCTTGCCCGTTCCAGCCCCTGCCAGAACCAATACCGGCCCGTCCACGGTGAGGACCGCATCGCGCTGTTCGGGGTTGAGCCCTTTCAGATAATCTACGGCTGGTGCCTCGACGCCGCCGGGCCCCCGCGAACGAGCCAGGTCGGAGATGCGCGGGGCAGGGGTATCGGGGAGACTCATGGGGAGAACATAAGGGGCACGAGCCCATATGTCAGCGCCGGTCTTTCATCCGCATCCGGAACCGCAAAGCCTGACCGTCGTTTCGGCAGCATCTGCAATAGGGAAGGGACACTACACATGGCCGAGAATACGAGTGGCGGCGGCGGAAACGCCGGTCTGGCCTTCATAGTCGGGGGGCTTCTGGTCGTCGTGGCGATCGTCGCCTGGTTCGTCTTCGGACGCGGCGGCGGCATGGGCGAAGCCAAGGACGTCAATGTCGACGTGAATCTGCCGGAAGTTTCGGCACCAGCTGTACCGGGGAACTGAGCCATGACTGATCCCAATCGTCCGATCGATCCGCAGGACAGGCCCGAAGTCGTCCACCACACCACTGTCAATGCAGCGCCCGCACCGGAGCGTCGCAGTGGCGGCGGCGGTGTCCTTGCCTTCATCGTCGGCGGTCTCGTCGTTGCGGCCTTGGTCATCGGCTTCATCGTCTATTCGAATGGCGGCTTCGGCGGTCAGGCCGAGGACACCAATGTCGATGTCGATGTGAATCTGCCGGAGCTTCCGGCGGTTCCGGAGATGCCGGAACTGCCGAACATCGAACCGCCTTCGGTTCCCCAGCCGAATCCGGCACCGTCTAACTAGGCAACTACGGCCGGTCGTTTCGCGTCAGTGGAACGACCGGTCACCGCCGGCCCAGGCGAGGGCCAGCAGGCGGCAGGCCGAGGCCAGAGGGGTTCGCCCCCGCGTCTCATCGATCCGCTTCATCAGGCCCGCGTGCGACAGATCGAGCGCCTTTGCGACGTCGTCCAGTACGCTCCAGAAGGCCGGCTCCAGAGCGACGGAGGTGGCGTGCCCGGACAGGGTCACCGACCGCTTGGCCAGACCACTCATGACCTGAAACTCATCGAACCCCGACCAGGACGATTTCCGCCCGGGCCCCTGCGCCCTGGGTCAGGACGGCGTGGCGCGTGTCGGTGGTGAACCTCAAGGCTCCCGCAGGATCCCGGATTTCGGCGCGCACCGCATAGGTGTGGCGCGGGTCGATATCGGCCTCTTGCACGGACAGGGTCACGGAATAAGGCGGGCCTCGACCGTCGAGGTCTTCTGCAGCCTCGGCCAGCACGCGTGCGGGCGCGTCAGCCAGGCTGACGTCCTCAAGCCGAACCGTCAGGCGATGCCCCGGCGGCAGCAGGATACGCTCGCGATAGGTGACCGACACGGCGACGGGGATCATGCCGATCCCGGCGTCGGCACCCGCCTCGGGCAGCGGCGCACAGGCGGCCATGACGGCGGCCAGGGGCAGGGCGGTCAGGATGTGGCGCATGTCGGTCTCCTTGCGGCTGTCCTGAGTGTAGCAGATCGTGCCGACTGGCCCCACCGTCATCATATGATCAGCGTTCACCCCTTGGGACTTTCGCGCTAGAGTGCGTCCTTCGTCACAGGACCGCCCATGACCGCGACCGCAGACTTCGACACCTACACACGCCTTCAACCTCAGCGGATCGAGCCGCTGACGGCCTTGCGCGCCTTTCGCAAACTGGTCGCCGACAAGGAGGACACCGCCCAGGTGTTCGAGATCATGCGGGCCCTGTCAGGCCGGTCGCTGGCGCGTGGCTACAACCACATGCTCAAGACGCAGGAGGGTGGGCGGCAGGCCTATCTGGCCGAGGAACTGGCGCACAAGCTGGACGATCCGGTCTGGCTGGCCCGGTTCGAGCCCGGCACGGTCGGAGCGATCTACCGCGCCTTCCGCGAAGTGCGCGGCTTCACCGCCGAGGGCCTGGCCGACGAGGCCCGCAAGATCGGGCCGCAGATCGATGCCCAGCATCCCGTCGTCTGGTACTCGCGCCGCATCCGCGACGTGCACGACATCTGGCACGTGCTCACGGGCTATGAGACCGACGCCTTGGGCGAGGCCTGTGTGGTCGCCTTTTCCTATGCCCAGACCCGAAACCTGGGCTTTGCCTTCATTGGCTGGGGCGCGGCGCGGGAAATCCAGCGCGAGGTGCGGTCGGTGCCCGCTCGCCGCGCGGTCTGGCAGGCGTATCGCAACGGCAAGGCTGCCCGCTGGCTGCCGGGCCTTGATTACGAGGCGCTGTTCGCCCAGCCGCTGGACGTCGCGCGCAAGCGGCTGAATATCCGGCCCGCCAGCGTTTATCATGCCGTGCCGTCAGAGGTCCGAGTAGGGCTGAAACTGAGGGCCTGATCGCGGCTTTAGGCGGTCATAAGTCCGACTTGTGGCAGGGCATGTCGAACCCGCTTGCGTCCTGACCGGCAACCGTTCAATCGGGCCCGGTGCAAAGCCCTGAACCGTCTCCCAAAGTCGTGACCCGCCGCATCCTGTCGCCCGCCGTGCTGGCGATTAGCGGCGTTGGCATCTGCGCCATCATCTGGGGGACGACCTGGTATGCGATCACGCTGCAACTGGGCACGGTCGCGCCTCTGGCCTCCATCGTCTGGCGGTTCGGTCTGGCGGCGATCCTGCTGTTCCTCGGCTGTCTGATCTTTCGCCAGCCGCTGCGCCTGACCCGCGCCCAGCATCTGGCGGTCGCGGCCCAGGGCGTCTTTGCCTTTTCCATCAGCTACAGCTTCACCTATGCGGCCGAGGGGCTGATCGCATCGGCCATCGTGGCGGTCATCTTTGCGTCGCTGGCCTTCATCAACCTGATCCTGTTCCGCATAGCCGCCGGGCAGCGCGCGGCCCTGGCGTCGTGGGGTGGCGCGTTAATGGGTGTGGTCGGCGTCGGTGTGCTGTCGGGATCCGAAATTCTGGGGGCCGGGCTGGGGCAGGGGGCCGCGACCGGCGTCGGCTTCGCGCTGCTAGCCGTAGCGGCCTCGGCGTTCGGCAATCTGTTTGCGTTCAGAGGGCAGGCGGCGGGGGCGGCGGTTATTCCGTCCACGGCCTGGGCCATGGCTTACGGAACCGGTGTGCTGGCACTGTATGGCCTGGCCACGGGCGTCGAATGGTCGATAGAGCCGTCGCTCAGCTACATCGGCTCTCTGCTGTATCTGTCGGTGTTCGGCTCAGTGATCGCGTTTGGCCTGTACTTCACCATCGCGCGGGCGAGAGGATACGCGCTGGCCAGTTATATCTCGGCCCTGACGCCGCCGATTGCCATGCTGGTGTCCGTGCTGTTCGAGGATGCCCGCTTCGGCTGGCCCGCGCTGGTGGGGCTGGTGCTGGTCCTGGGCGGGCAGGTGCTGCTGATCCGCGCACCCAAGGTGTCGGCGGCCTAGTCCTCGCGCTTCGCGCCATCCAGAACGGCCTGGATACGATCACGCTCGGCCTTGGCCGCCAGCCGTTCCGCCTTGGTCCGGCCTGAGGCGGCGCGATTGGCAGTGGCCTCCAGCGTCTTGGCCGTCTTGGCCCGCGTCTTGCGCGCCCGGTTCAGGTTGATGATCTCGGCCATGCCGACCTCTGCCATACGAAACCGTCCTGCGCGGCGCGCATTTTTGAAGGACACCGCAACAGGAGACCTCCCCATGGTAGACACTGCCCTGATCAAGGAACACCTCGAAGTCGTCGGTTCGGACGGCGAACACGTTGGCCGCGTCGATCACGTGCTGGGCGACCAGATCGAACTGGCCAAGCTGGACCTGGCCGGTGGCTTCAAGCACCACATGATCCCGGTCAGCTGGGTTGAGCGCGTGGACGAGCATGTCCACCTGAATCTGACCAAGGACGAAGCCAAGGCCCGCTGGACCGAGAAGCCGCACTAGCCTCAGGCTTACCGCGAATCCACGAAGGCCCCGCTGATATCCGCGGGGCCTTTGCTCATGTAAGGGACGGCACCGCATGGGTGCGTGGAGACCAACCGAGTTGATCCGTCTGATCCTGAATGTGCTGTGGTTCATCCTCGGAGGCTGGGCCGCAGGCCTGTTGTGGCTGTTCGGCGGCGCGATCCTGGCCCTGACCATAGTCGGCCTGCCGTGGACCTTCGCGGCGTGGCGGATCGCCAGCTATTCCTTCTGGCCATTTGGGCGCGAGGTGGTGTGGCGCGAGCCCGACGCCACGGCGCTAGGTGCCGGCTGCTTCGGCATTGGCCTGAACGTCATCTGGTTCGTGTTCGCGGGCTGGTACATCGCCCTGGCCCATGTGCTGATCGCGGTGGCCGAGGCCATTACCATCATCGGTATCCCGTTCGCGCTGAAGGATCTGGAACTGGCAAAGCTGGCTCTCGCCCCCATTGGCCGGACGATCCGCGACAAGCCTTGAATCAAGATACCGGCCTGTGGACCAGGCCGGCATGATGATGTCCCGCGGTCGTGGCGTCAGCCCGGCGAGATCATCTTCTCGGGCCGCACGGCTTCGTCGAACTCGGCGTCGGTCAGATAGCCGCCGCCGACCGCCTCTTCGCGCAAGGTGGTGCCGTTCTTGTGCGCCGTCTTGGCGATCTTGGCGCAGGCGTCGTAGCCCAGCTTGCCATTCAGTGCGGTGACCAGCATCAGCGAGTTGTTCAGGCCACGTTCGATGTTGTCGATGCGCGGCTCGATGCCGACGACGCAGTTGTCGGTGAAGCTGACGGCCGCGTCGGCCATCAGCCGGACCGACTGCAGAAAGTTGTAGGCCATCACGGGGTTGAAGACGTTCAGCTCGAAATGGCCCTGTGACCCCGCGAAGGTGATGGCGGCGTGATTGCCGAACACCTGGACGCAGACCTGGGTCAGGGCCTCGCACTGGGTCGGATTGACCTTGCCCGGCATGATTGACGACCCCGGCTCGTTCTCCGGCAGGGCCAGTTCGCCCAGGCCTGAACGCGGGCCGGAGCCGAGGAAGCGGATGTCGTTGGCGATCTTGAACAGCGAGGCGGCGACGGTGTTGATGGCACCGTGGCTCATGACCATGGCGTCGTGGGCGGCCAAGGCCTCGAACTTGTTCGGAGCGGTCGTGAACTTCAGGCCAGTGATCTGGGCGATCTTGTCGGCGACGCCTTCCGCAAAGCCGACGGGCGCGTTCAGGCCGGTGCCGACCGCGGTGCCGCCCTGGGCCAGTTGCATCAGGTCGGGCAGGGTGGATTCGATCCGCTCGATGCCCTTGGCGACCTGCTGGACGTAGCCACTGAACTCCTGGCCCAGCGTCAGGGGCGTGGCGTCCTGGGTGTGAGTGCGGCCGATCTTGATGATGTCCTTCCACGCCTGCGCCTTGTCGTTCAGGGCGTTGTGCAGGGTCTGGAGCGCCGGCAGCAGGCGGTGAACGACCTCTTCGGCGCAGGCGACGTGCATGGCCGTGGGATAGGTGTCGTTGGACGACTGGCTCATGTTGACGTGGTCGTTGGGGTGGACCGGCTTCTTCGATCCCGTCTCGCCACCCAGCATTTCGATGGCGCGGTTCGAGATCACCTCATTGGCGTTCATGTTGGACTGGGTGCCTGAGCCGGTCTGCCAGACCACCAGAGGGAAATGGTCGTTCAGCTTGCCCTCGATCACCTCGTCGGCGGCCCGCACGATGGCGTCGCCGATGCCGGCGTCCAGCTTGCCCAGGGCCATGTTGGTCTCGGCCGCCGCGCGTTTGACGATGCCCAAGGCGCGCACGATCGGCAGAGGCTGTTTTTCCCAGCCGATCTTGAAGTTGCCGAGCGATCGCTGCGCCTGAGCGCCCCAATAGCGATCCGAAGCGACCTCGATCGGGCCAAAGGTATCGGTCTCGGTGCGGTGATCAGTCATGGCACGAACGGCTCTCTCAGACGTGGCGGAGGAATGCGCAGGCGTGTAGCACGGAGGCGCAAAGGGGCAAGGACGGAGCGGCCATCATGCGACCAGAGGCCAGGGCATGACCGCCGGCTGGATCGGCACCGGCAAGGTCCGCGCGCGTGAGACCGGCGAAGTCGTCGAGATCACCATCGAAGGCCTGACGACCCAGGCCAAATACTACAAGCCGTTGGTCTATGAGTTCATGCGCAAGGAGTGGTCGTCGCGGCCGTCCTACGGCGATTACACGGTCGAAATCCTGATGGAGCATATCGGCGATCCGCCGTGGATGGACCTGGACAATCTGGCCAAGGCCCTGCTGGACGCCATCAAGGGGTATCTGTTCCACGACGACAGCCAGGTGGCTCGCCTGCTGGTCGAGCGCCGCCAGGGCGAGCGGGAGCGGATCACGATCCGGTCGTTCCCGCGCAGAGACACCGGTCAGCCAGCGGGATAGCGCTCGAAGGCGGGTAGGCGGTGCAGGTCGGACATCCAGCCGATAGCCTCCGCCGTCTGGATCTGCGCTTGCAAAGGGATCGCCTCGGGGTCGTCCAGCGTGGCGCTCTGCACGTCAATCTGGCCCGGGAAGATGGCCTCGTTCGTATAGAAAAGGCCCGTCCCGCATCGCCCGCAGAAGCGGCGTCGCCCGTCGGTGGACGAAGCGTACCAGACCGGTTCACCCGTGATGACGACCTGATCCGCAGGGGCCAGAGCCCAGGCCACGGCCGGTGCGCCCGCGCATTTGCGACAGTCGGTGCAATGGCACAGGGTGTGATGGACGGCCTGATCCGCCGTTTCGTATCGGATTGCGCCGCAATGGCAGCCGCCGGTCAGCATCAAACCCTCCCGCAAGTTCCTGATATGTTCTTGCTGCTAGTGACCGGTTTTGTCAAATGTGAACAGGACGGCCAGAGGCGCGAAGTCGGGGCGGCTATTTCTTGCGGAACTGGTCAAGCGACACGACCTTGGGGCCGTCGTCATCGCTCGGAGCGGGAGCCTTGGCAGGCTCGGCCGCTTCGATCTCCTGCACGATCTCGTCCACTGTCACCGGCTCCTCGAACTGAAGCAGGAACTGGACTGAGGGATCGTAGAACCGCGTCACGGCCGTATAGGGCATGGACAGGACCTTGGGCATGCCGCCGAACTTGAGCATGACCGAGAACCGGGTCGGCTCGACCGTCAGGTCCCAGTACTGATGCTGGAGCACCACGGTCATCTCTTCCGGATATTTGGCCATCACGTCCGGCGGCACGCTGACTCCCGCCGCGCGGGTCTTGAAGGTGATGTAGAAGTGGTGCGCGCCGGGGATGCCCTCGGGCATGGCGGCCCGTTCCAGCGCAAGCCGGATAACGCCGCGCAAGGCATCCTGCGCCAGGGCGTCATAGTGCATCTCGTCGACGGGGGGCGTCTCTTCGGCCATGGATCGCTCTCGTGTTCGCGCGAGGTGTAGCGGGGCCGCGCGACGGGCGAAAGGTGGCTTTTGCGGGAAAAGTGCCAGGGGTTCTGTTGGCAGGCCCCCTGGCGGCCCCGCCTGAGGATCTGAACCCCCAGGACTTAAGTTGGAACTACCGGAACCGCATTACGCGGCGACAGCGTATTCCCCAGCGAAGTTATCGTTCGCAGTTAGAAAATGGCCCGATACGGTGGGCCAGGACGAGCGAAAGCAGTCTTCTTTACACGTCCGTCGATGCTAGTCGGCCCCTCAGCGCCCGCGATACCGGGAGCGATTGGTGGAGCCGCCGGGAATCGCACCCGGGTCCGGTCCGCTTATTACAAGCGCGTTTATCGCCATATCCGGAGCAAGCCCCGGCCCGATCAATATAGGGCATCCGTTCCCCGGTTCAAAGGGGCATGACGCCGAACGGTCGTCACCCTCCGCCTGTGCGGCCCGTGGCCTTGCCGGTGCCCTCGCACACCGGACAGATGTCGCCTGATGTCAGGGTGCCGCGCCCTTCGCATTCCGGACACAGGCTCGCGTCGGGTGTGAGTGTTGCCGCCGGATCGGCGGGGTCTTCGGGGAAAAGGCCCCTGTCCTGAATGTCATGCGGGTCCATAAGTACAGAACGGCTGGACCATGCGACGGTTCAATGGTCAGGCTGCTCTGGGCCAATCCGCCGTCTGGTTGCGGAACCAGGTCAGTTGGCGCTTGGCATAGTTGCGTGTGGCCTGCTGTGTGGCCGCGATGGCGTCATCCCGGCTGACCGAGCCGCTCAGATGCGCCGAAAGTTCTCGGACGCCCACAGCCTTCATGGCGGGCAGGGCGGGGTCCAGCTTTCGCCGGATCAAAGCCTGGACCTCGTCCAGCGCCCCGTGCTCGATCATGCTGTCCACGCGCCGGTCGCACCGGGCATAGAGCGCCGCCCGGTCCGGTTCGACGACGCAGCCGGTCCATGACCCCGGGGCGAGCAGAGGCATTGTGTCGGCGGCCCAGTCGCTGAGGGCTCGACCGGTGTGTTGGGCCACCGACATGGCCCGGATCAGCCGCTGGCGGTCGCCCATCTCGATCCGCTGTGCCGCCAGCGGGTCCAGGGTCGACAGCCGGCTGCGGAATGCGGCCTCGCCCTCGGAATCGAACGCCTGCTCGGCGGTATCGCGGACCTCGACAGGCACTTCAGGAATATCCGCCAATCCCTTGGTCAAGGCGTTGAAATACAGCCCCGTCCCCCCGACCAGCAGAGCCGGACGTCCTGCCTCGACCAGCTCGCTCAGGATCGGCATGACAGCCCGGCTCCAGCGGCCGACGGACCAGGCCTCTGCCGCATCGCCCATACCATACAGCCGGTGCTCGACTGCAGCCTCGTCCTCGACCGACGGGCGGGCGGTCAGCACCCGCAGATCGGCATAGAGTTGCTGGCTGTCGGCGTTGATGATGACCGACCCGGTTTCGCGTGCCCGCGCCATGGCCAGGGCCGACTTGCCCGAGGCGGTCGGTCCGGCGATCAGTTCGATCAGGGGCGGTCGGGACAAATCGGCGCTCGCGGAGAGGGGGCTTTCGGCGATAGAAGGCCCGCACACGCCCCGCAACCCCGAAGCTCTCTCCAGAGGCCGCGCCTTGCCCGACCGCGACACCGTCATCGCCACCCTAGACGCCATCCTTGATCCCAAAAGCGGGCAGGGGCTGGTCGCGGCCGGTCTGGCCCAGGGGCTGACCGTCGCCGAAGATCGCGCGGGTTTCGTCATGGAGGTGCCGGCGGGCGACACCGCTCTGTATGCCCCCGTCCGCGACGCCGCCGAGGCAGCGCTGAAGGCCATGCCCGGCATGGTCCGTGTCTCCGTCATCCTGACCGCAGAGACCGCACCCGCGATCAAGCCCGTCCGCACCGCCTCCCTGTCGCCCCAGGCGGTGGACCAGACCCGCGCCAGGGCCCCCGTTCCGACCGACCGGCCCGCTCATGTCCTCCGCGTCCTGGCCATCGCCAGCGGCAAGGGCGGGGTGGGCAAATCGACCGTCGCGGTCAATCTGGCGGCGGCCCTGTCGGCGCAGGGGCTGCGCGTAGGCCTGCTGGACGCCGACGTATACGGCCCGTCTCTGCCGACCATGCTGGGGATATCCGGCAAGCCGGAGTATCGCGACGGCATGATGCAGCCGCATGAGGCGTTCGGGCTGAAGGCGATGTCCGTCGGCCTGTTGACCGGGGCGGGCGACGCCATGGTGTGGCGCGGCCCGATGGCGTCACAAGCCCTCACCCAGATGTTGACCCAGACGCGATGGGGCACGGCCGAGGCACCGCTGGATATCCTGGTCGTCGATCTGCCGCCCGGTACGGGCGACGTGCAACTGACCCTGATCCAGAAGACGCCACTGGACGGAGCCGTCATCGTCTCCACACCGCAGGAAGTCGCCCTGGCCGATGCCCGCCGGGCGCATGCCCTGTTCCTGAAGGTCGGGGTGCCGACGCTGGGGCTGATCGAGAACATGAGCGGCGACGTTTTCGGTCGGGGAGGGGCGAAGGCCGAGGCGGCGCGGCTGGACGTGCCCTATCTCGGCGACCTGCCGCTGGACGCCAGCCTGCGCGAAGGCGGCGACGCGGGTCGACCTGTAGTGGCGAGCGATCCGGAGGGTGCGGTCGCCCTGCGGTTCATGGCCTTTGCCGGTACCGTCCGACAGGCCCTGTCGCTCAACTGATCGCATTCCCGTCTTGCAGCAATCCATAATTCCACTATCATGGAACTATGGAAACCGAATCCGCCCTGCTTGGTTTTGCGGCGCTCAGCCAGTCGACGCGCCTTGAAACCTTTCGCCTGCTCGTGCGGCATGAGCCCGAGGGTCTGGCGGCGGGCGAGATTGCGGATCGTCTGGCGGTCCCGGCCAACACCCTGTCGGCCCATCTGGGGGTGCTGTCTCGCGCCGGTCTGGTCATGGCCACGCGCCACAGCCGCTCGATCGTCTATCGCGCCGACCTGAGCCGGCTCAGCGATCTGGTGCTGTTCCTGGTCAAGGACTGCTGCCAGGGCCGGTCGGAACTGTGCCAACCCCTGGTGGCCGAACTGGCCCCCTGCTGCGCCTGAGGCCCCATGGACGTCGTCATCTATCACAACCCCGCCTGCGGTACGTCGCGCAATACCCTGGCGCTGATCCGGCATGTCGGGATCGAGCCGCATGTCGTCGAATATCTGAAGACTCCGCCCAGCCGGGCCCTGCTCGCGTCGCTGGTTCAGCGCATGGGCGGCAGTATCCGAGACCTCCTGCGCGAGAAGGGCACGCCCTATGCCGAGCTGGGTCTGGGCGACCCGTCCCTCACCGACGACCAGTTGCTTGATGCCATTGAGGCCCATCCGATCCTGATGAACCGGCCGCTGGTGGTGTCGCCTCTGGGAGTCAAACTGTGCCGACCATCCGAAGTGGTGCTCGATCTGCTTCCGGCCGAAGGGCTCACGCCCTTCACCAAGGAGGATGGCGAGGTCGTCGTCGATGGTGATGGACGCCGGGTTCGAGGATGACCGAAGCCGCCGTCGCCAGGCCCGACCGCCTGTCGTTTCTGGATCGTTGGCTGACGCTGTGGATCTTCGTGGCCATGGGGCTGGGCGTTCTGCTGGGAACGGTGGTGCCCGGCCTGCCGGGCTGGATCGACGGCCTGTCGGTCGGCTCGACCAACATCCCCATCGCCATCGGCCTGATCCTGATGATGTATCCGCCCCTGGCGCGGGTGAAATACGAGGAACTGCCGCGGGTCTTTGCCGACAAGCGGGTGCTGGCCCTCTCGCTGTTCCAGAACTGGGTGTTGGGCCCGGTGCTGATGTTCGGTCTGGCCGTCATCTTCCTGAGGGATCAGCCGGAATACATGACCGGGGTGATCCTGATCGGCCTGGCCCGCTGTATTGCCATGGTCCTGGTCTGGAACCAGCTGGCGCGCGGCGACAATCAGTATGTGGCCGGTCTGGTGGCCTTCAACTCGATCTTCCAGATTGCGTTCTTCAGCGTCTATGCCTGGCTTTTCCTGACCGTCCTGCCGCCCCTGTTCGGGCTGGAGGGCAGCGTGGTGGACGTCGGTTTCTGGACCATAGCCGTCGCCGTCCTGATCTATCTGGGTCTGCCATTCCTGGGTGGCTTTCTGACCCGCCGCGTGCTGATCGCCCGCAAGGGGGCCGACTGGTACGAGACGCGGTTCTTGCCGCGCATCGGGCCCATCACCCTGGTCGCTCTGCTGTTCACCATTACCGCTATGTTCAGTCTGAAGGGCGGCGAGGTGGTCGCCCTGCCGCTGGATGCGCTTCGCATCGCCATTCCGCTGACGATCTATTTCCTGGTCATGTTCGTGGTCAGCTTTCTGATGGGCCGGCTGATCCAGACCGACTATCCGCGCACCACGGCCCTGGCGTTCACGGCGGCGTCCAACAATTTCGAACTGGCCATTGCCGTGGCCATCGCCGCCTTCGGCCTGGCCTCGCCGGTCGCCTTTGCTGCCGTGATCGGGCCGCTGGTCGAGGTGCCAGTGCTGATCCTGCTGGTCTCCGTCGCCCTGCGGCTGGGCCGCCGCTACTTCCCGGACACTGCCCCGAAGAAGGAGGTCTGCGGATGAGCCGGCTGCGCGATCTTCCTGATCCGGACCATCTGCCCGCCCTGGATCCAGCCTTCCTGAACCGCCAGCCCGGTCACGGTCTCGGCCCGGACGCGTCGCCGCCGCGCATACTGCTGCTCTACGGCTCCCTGCGCGAGCGGTCGTTTTCCCGCCTGTGTGTCGAGGAGGCGGCCCGTCTTCTGCGGCTGATGGGGTGCGAGATTCGCATCTTTGATCCGTCCGACCTGCCCCTGACCGATCAGGTCGCGGGCGACGACCATCCGGCGGTTCATGAGCTGCGGGAACACGCCATGTGGTCCGAGGGCATGGTCTGGTGCAGCCCGGAACGCCACGGCCAGGTCTCCGGGATCATGAAGCTGCAGATCGACCACCTGCCGCTGAACATGGGTGGCATGCGGCCGACCCAGGGGCGCACCCTGGCGGTGATGCAGGTCTCGGGTGGCTCTCAGAGCTTCAACGCCGTCAACACCCTGCGCCTGCTGGGCCGCTGGATGCGGATGATCACCATTCCGAACCAGTCCAGTGTCGCCAAGGCTTATCAAGAGTTCGACGAGGCGGGCCGCATGAAGCCTTCGGACTATTATGATCGCATCGTCGATGTGATGGAGGAACTGGTCCGGTTTACCGTCCTGACCCGGCCGCATGCTGGCGCGCTTGTTGACCGCTATTCCGAGCGCAAGGCCGAGGGCAGGGCGGTCGATCCCTCGACGGACCTGTCCGCCATCGCCATCAACGCTCATAGCGGATAATTTTCGACTGACAGGGTTTTCAAACGCAACCTGAATCGCCACCTTGGCGGTTCCAGTCCCGCTCCCCCGGGATAGTTGCCAGAGAGACCGCGATGTCCGTCAAGACCCTGTTCCGTCCGTTTACCGTCAAGAACCTGACCTTGCCGAACCGCATCGTCATGGCCCCGATGACCCGGTCCTTCTCGCCGGGCGGTATTCCGACCAGCGACGTCGCCGCCTATTATCGCAGGCGGGCCGAAGGCGGCGTGGGCCTGATCATCACCGAGGGCACGGTGGTCGACCGGCCTGCTGCCCGCAATGACGCCGCCGTCCCGGTCTTTCACGGCGAGGCCCTGCCGGAATGGAAGAATGTGGTCGAGGAGGTTCACGCTGCGGGTGGCCTGATCGCGCCCCAGATCTGGCATGTCGGCGCGGCGCGTGGCCAGGGTGCGGACTGGCAGCCGCTGGGTCAGGTCGACAGCCCCTCCGGTCTCGTTGCCCCGGGCAAGCAGAAGTACGAGGCTATGACCGAGGAGGACATCGCCGACACCATCGCCGCCTTCGGTCGCTCGGCCCGTGCGGCCCGCGATCTGGGCTTCGACGCTGCCGAAATCCATTCCGCCCACGGCTATCTGATCGACCAGTTCTACTGGGCCGGCCTGAACGCGCGGGGCGATCGCTGGGGCGGCCCGACGATCGCGGAGCGCGCCCGCTTCGGCGTAGAGGTCGTCAAGGCTGTGCGTGAAGGCCTGGGCCCCGACATTCCCCTGATCATCCGCCTGTCGCAGTGGAAGCAGCAGGACTACGATGCCAGGATCGCCCACAATCCCGACGAGATGGCCGAGTGGCTCCTGCCGCTGTCCGACGCGGGCGTCGACGTCTTCCACTGCTCGCAGCGCCGCTTCTGGGAGCCCGAGTTCGAGGGCTCGGACCTCAACTTCGCCGGCTGGGCCAAGGTCATCACCAAGAAGCCGACAATCTCCGTCGGCTCCGTTGGCCTGGATGGCGAGTTCATCGCAGCTTTCGGTGGGGCGGGCTCCAACCCGGCATCACTGGACGGCCTGATCGAGCGGATGGAGCGCGACGAGTTTGATCTCATTGCCGTCGGCCGCGCCCTGCTGGCCGACCCGCGCTGGGTCGAGAAGGTCCGCGAGGGTCGCAACGACGAACTGATGGCGTTTGATCGTTCGGCGATGGCGACGCTGACGTAGGGGTTGGGGTTCAGGGGTTAGGGGTTAGGGTTGACGAAAAAGTAGCTGCCGCCGATGCGCTGTTTCAACCTCTAACCCCCAACCCCTAATCCCTCTACTCTGCAGCCATGTTCCTCGCCATCTTGGTCACCACTGCCTGGCTAAGCCTGATCATCGGGCTGCGCTATCTGCTGATCGCGGGCGGAGTGTGGTGGATGCAGTGGGGCAGGGCGCGGGGCCTGGGGCGACAACTGAACCGCGAGCGCCCGTCGCGGCGGTTGATGCTTCAGGAAATCCGCTACTCCCTGATCGCCACCCCTATCTACGCCCTGCCTGCGGCTATCGCGCTGGAGGCGTTCAAGGCGGGCGGGACGCGGATGTATCTGGACCCGGCGCAATATGGCCTGTGGTGGCTGCCGGTCAGTTTCCTGCTGCTGCTGATCGTGCAGGACACCCACTACTACTGGACGCACCGGCTGCTACATCACCCGCGCCTGTTCGCCATCGCCCATGCCGGGCATCATCGCTCGCGTGAACCCAGCCCCTTCGCCAGCTTCGCCTTCGATCCGATCGAGGCGGTCCTGACGGCCTGGGTCCTGCCGCTGATGGTGTTCCTGATCCCGGTCAATCTGTGGGTCGTGGCGCTGCTGCTGACGGTCATGACCGTGACCGCCGTGATGAACCATTGCGGGTGGGAGATGTGGCCGGATCGATGGGTGCGGTCGCCGCTGGGACGGCACCTGATCACCGCCACCCATCACGGAAGGCACCATACCCATATGAAGACCAACTTCGGGCTCCACCTGCGCTTCTGGGATCGTGTGTGCGGGACGGATGCGATGCCGGAGGTCAAGGATCGAGTTTAGCGGCGGTCTAGAACGCGGAAGACGAAGTCGTGGTCGTCCTTCTCTCCTGCCACATGGGCCTCTGACGATGTTTCGGTGAAGGACCCCGCATCGAAATCAGGAAACACGGCATCGCCCTCCGGCGCAGCATCCACTTCGGTGATGTACAGCCGTTTCGCGCGTGGCAGGGTGGCCTGAAACAGGGCCGTGCCGCCGATCACGCAGATCTCGTCCACGCCATCGTCCTCGGCCTGTTCGCGAGCGATCTCGATGGCTTCGTCCAGGCTGGTGCAGACCAACGCGCCCTTGGGCGACTGGTCGGTGCCGTAGGCCTCGTCACGTGTCAGCACGATGTTCAGCCGTCCGGGCAGGGGCTTGAGCGGCAGGCTCTCCCAGGTCTTGCGCCCCATGATGCACGGCTTGCCCATGGTAATGGCCTTGAACCGCTGCAGATCACTGCGCAGCCGCCAGGGCAGGTCGCCATCGCGGCCGATCACGCCATTGCGGCCCCGCGCGACGACCAGGGCGATACGGGCAAGGGGCATCAGGTCGTCTCCAGCCATTTCAGCCATTTGCGTCGCATCGCCGCCTCCAGGTCGATGCCCGCGCCGTCGCAATAGATCAACAGCATTCCCAGCACATCCGCCGCCTCGTCGGCCTGCGCCTGCACATCCGCCTGACCCCGCGCCCGCCCGCTGATCCTCAGATGCTCAACCGTCAGCTCACCCAGCTCCTCCTGCAGCTTTAGCAACGCCCAATCGCCGGAACGGTCGATGCCATGCTCGGCGGCATAGATGTCGGAGATGCGCAGGACGTCGCCCTGCAAGGCCTCGAGGTCGATGGTCATGGGTCGGTCGGCCAGCATTGGTTCGGCGACAAAGTCGCTGATTCCTCGATGTTGTCGGAGAGTTCGCCCCGTTCCATAAGAGTTTTTAGCGCTTCAGAAGCAGGCCCGGCGATCTGCGTCGGCCACCCGCTTAAGATAAAGCTATCAATAGTGAGGAACTTGGGGGTCGCCTTGCAGGCTTGCTGCATCAGGGTCCTTACGTGTTCGACTGCGGCAAGTTCGACAGAGGTCATCGCGAGGCTATGGATGGGAGTCTCGTCATCCAACGGCATCCAGTCAAAGAAGTCGTTGAAATAGTTACTCGGGCCCCAGTGGCGAACGTAGGCGTCTCCACGCGCGAGATCGGCCATCTGCCAGATAATGCGATTGCGGATACGTTGGTCGACGAGGCGCGGCGAGACGTCTTCCATCAGACCGCGATCGGCGCCTTGATGTGCGGCCACGGCGCATAGTCGCTGAGCACGAAGTCCTCCAGCGCATAGGCGAACAGGTCGGCCTTGGGCGGGATGGTCATGGTCGGCAGGGCCAGCGGCTCGCGGCTCAGCTGGGTCTCGGCCTGTTCGACGTGGTTCAGATACAGGTGAGCGTCGCCGAAGGTGTGGACGAACTCGCCGGGCTCCAGCCCCACGACCTGGGCGATCATCATGGTCAGCAGGGCATAGGAGGCGATGTTGAACGGCACGCCCAGAAAGACGTCGGCGCTGCGCTGATACAGCTGGCAGCTCAGCTTGCCGTCGGCGACGAAGAACTGGAACAGGCAGTGGCAGGGCGGCAGGGCCATGTCGTCCACGTCCGCCGGGTTCCACGCCGTGACGATGTGGCGCCGGCTGTTCGGGTTGGTCTTCAGCCCATGAACCAGCTTTTCGATCTGGTCGATGACCCGGCCATCCGGCGCGGTCCAGGACCGCCACTGCTTGCCATAAACGGGCCCCAGCTCGCCCTCGGCATCCGCCCACTCGTCCCAGATGCGGACGCCATTGTCGTTCAGCCAGCCAATATTGGTCTCGCCGCGCAGGAACCACAGCAACTCCACGATGATCGAGCGCAGATGCAGCTTCTTGGTGGTCAGCAGCGGAAAGCCCTTGGACAGATCGAACCGCATCTGACGCCCGAATACGCCCAGCGTCCCCGTACCCGTCCGGTCATCGCGCCGCGCGCCGTTGTCCAGGATATCGCGCAGCAGATTGAGGTATTGCCACTCCGGATGGTCGGCGGGGGCCGCTCCGGTACGGGCGTGAAGATCAGCGAGGGCTACGGCGGCGTTCATGGAAACGAGACTGAGCGCAACTGTCCGATTCGCAGAGTCGATATTCGCGGCTGCGAATCACAAGTTGTGGATCACCCGCCGAAGCCACCCTCATCCAGAAACGCCTGCTCCTGCGGCGTGGTCGCCCGCCCCAGCATGGCGTTGCGGTGCGGGAATCGTCCGAAGCGAACGATGATGTCGCGGTGGACCATGCCCCACTTCACCAGTTCGGCGTCGCCGTCGGCCAAGGCCAGATACCGATCCTGATCCTCCAGCCGCTCGGAATGCTCGAATGGCAGGATGACGAAGTTCTTCAGCTGCGGCTCGAACGCCAGATGATGTCCCCGCTGCACCGCCTGGTTGGCGAACATCAGGGCCAGAGGGTCGGTGGCGAACTGGTGCGCCGTGCCGCGAAAGCTGTTCCGGGGAAACTGATCCAGCAGGATCATCAGGGCCAGCGCCCCGTCCGGCGTCTCCATCCAGTGATCCAGCTCACGCCGCGCCGCAGCCACATGGGCATCTTGGAACCGCCTGCGGAACTCGGCGTCGAAGGCGTCGTCCTTGGCAAACCACTTTTGGGGACCGGCCTCTTTCCAGAAGCCGACGACGTCCGAAATCGCTATCTGTGTGCTCATGACCCAAACTCTAGCGGTTCCTCTGCCCGTATTCCACGACCGCGACTGCGACCTGTCGATCATTCGGGGCAAGCGCGTCGCCATCATCGGCTATGGCAGCCAGGGCCGGACGCATGCGCTGAACCTGCGCGATTCGGGCGTCACCGACATCGTCATCGGGCTGAAGGCTGGATCCGCCACCCGCGCAAAGGTCGAGGCTGATGGCTTTCCCGTCCTGACGGCAGACGAGGCCACGGCGAGGGCTGATGTTGTCGCCGTCATGGTCTCCGACGAAGCGCACCGCGATCTCTGGACCGACGAGATCGAGCCGAACATCCGGCCCGGTGCCGCGCTGATCTTTGCCCACGGCCTGTCGGTACGGTTCGGCCTGGTCCAGCCGCGTGCCGATCTGGACGTCATCCTGGCCTCGCCCAAGGGCATCGGACCGCGCATTCGCGACCTGTACGAGGAAGGGCAGGGGGTCTTCTGCCTGTTCGGCGTGCAGCAGGATTTCAGCGGCAGCGCGCATGCCCTGGGCCTGTCCTATGCGGCGGCGCTGGGTTGTGGGCGCAAGGGCATATTGGAGACCACCTTCGCCGCCGAATGCGAGAGTGATCTGTTCGGCGAGCAGGTCGTCCTGTGTGGCGGCGCCGCCGAACTAGTCGACGCGGCCTTCATGAAGCTGGTCGAGGCCGGCTATCCGCCCGAGGTCGCCTGGTTCGAGACCTTCTACGAACTGAAACTGGTCACCGACCTGATGTACGAGCGCGGCATCGCCGGAGCCTTCGCCCGCATCTCCAATACGGCGGAATACGGTGCCTATCTGACCGGGCCGCGAATCATCGGCGAACCGTCACGTACCGCCATGGACCACGTCCTCACCGAGGTCCGCTCGGGTGCCTTCGTCGATCGCCTGATGGCCGACTACGACGCGGGTTCGCCCGAACTGCTGTCGCGCCGCAAGGCTCTGGGCGAGCGCACGATCGAAGCCGTCGGCGCGCATCTGAATGCGGTCGCGGACGAGGCGAGGGACTAGGAAGTCGGGAAATCGCGCCGCTCAAGCAGCGGGCCGCCGCGTGGTGAGCGGTAGCGGCCTGAAAAATGGTCGGAGTGAGAGGATTCGAACCTCCGACCCCTGCCTCCCGAAGGCAGTGCTCTACCAGGCTGAGCCACACTCCGACTTAAGGACGCGGTGTATAACGGCGGGGCCGAGGCCTCGCAAGCGGCGAAACGACGGCTTTGAAAATAGTCTCGAAACCGGTTCTTGCATCCCGCCGTCCCTTGTCGTATCTCGCACGCCTTCCGGCGCTTCGGCCCCGGAAATGCCGGACCTGCTGGGGAATGGTGTAATGGTAACACAGCGGTTTTTGGTACCGTCGTTCAAGGTTCGAGTCCTTGTTCCCCAGCCATCCTCCATCTCGCCGGGCCCGCACATTTATTAGCGGGGCCCGGTAAGGTCAGAGCCTTCAGGCCGTCTCCCAACCCTTGTCGATGGCCCAGATGGCGAAGGCGTAGTCGTGGGCGACTTCCTTCAGATAGTCGAACCGGCCCGAGGCTCCGCCGTGCCCGGCCTCCATGTTGATCTTCAGCAGGATCGGCTTGCCCGAGGTCGTGGCGGGACGCAGCTTGGCGACCCACTTTTCCGGCTCCCAATAGGTGACGCGCGGGTCGGACAGACCGCCGGTGGCCAGGACGGCCGGATAGGCCTTGGGCTCGATCTGATCATAGGGGCTGTAGCTCATCATATAGTCGTAGGCTTCGGGGTCCTCGATGGGATTGCCCCACTCCGGCCACTCGGGCGGCGTCAGCGGCAGGCTGGTGTCGCTCATGGTGTTGATCACGTCCACGAAGGGCACCTGGCCGATGACGCCGGCCCACAGGTCGGGCCGCATGTTGTTCACTGCCCCCATCAGCAGACCACCGGCCGAGCCGCCCTGGGCCACGATATTGCCGGAGGTGGCATAGCGGCGCTGGATCAGGTGTTCGGCGGCCGCGATGAAGTCGGTGAAGGTATTTTTTTTGGTCATCTTGCGGGCCGACAGGAACCAGTTCCAGCCCTTGTCCGACCCACCGCGGATGTGGGCGATGGCATAGATCCAGCCGCGATCGACCAGCGACAGCCGCGAGGTCGAGAAGCTGGCCGCCATCGGGATGCCGTAGGAGCCGTAGCCGTAGAGCAGCAGCGGGGCTGAGCCGTCGACCGGCGTCGACTTGCGCCGCAGGATGGTGACGGGCACCAGCTCACCGTCGCTGGCGGGCGCGTTCAGCCGCTCGACAACGTAATCCTCCGGATTATGGCCAGACGGCACCTCCTGGACCTTGCGCAGGGTCCGCTCGCGCGTCGCCAGGTCGTAGTCATAGGTCGAGGTCGGTGTGGACGGAGAGTTGTAGCCGTAGCGCATGGTGGTGGTGTCGAACTCCGATGCCCCGGCCAGAGAGAGGGAGAAGGCGGGTTCGTCCACCGCGATCTCATGCTCGGCACCCGCGCGGTCGCGGATGACGATCTTGGTATTGGCGTCGGCGCGCTCCTGACGGCCGATGAAGTCCTTGACCAGCGAGACACCCTCGATGAACCGCCCGGGGGTGTGGGGGACCAGGTCGGTCCAGTTGGCCTTGGCCGGGGTCTCGGTCGGAGCCTCGACGATCTTGAAGTCCACACTGTCGTCGGCATTGGTGCGGATGACCCAGCGGTCGTCCCAGTGGTCTGCGTCATACAGGCGGCCGACGTGGCGGGGTTCCAGAACGACGGGCTCGGCCGTCGGGGTCGCGGCGGGGATGATCCGCGCCTCGGACGTTTCCTGATTGGCGATGGAGATGACGATGAACTGGTTGTCGGCGGTGACGCCCACGCCCTGGAACATACCGTCGTCGGTCTCCTCATAGACCAGGGTCGTCTCGCCGCCGCGGGCGGGACGGCGGAATATCTTGTCGGGGCGGCCGTTGTCGTCGCGGTTGGTCCAGAAGATCCACTGGCTGTCGGGCGAAAAGGCGAAATTGCCACCTGCCGAGCCGATCGGGTCGGGCAGGATTTCGCCAGTGGCCAGGTCCTTCACATAGATCTGATGCACCTCGGACCCCTGCGCGTCCTCGGCATAGGCGAACAGGCTGTGGTCGGTGCTGTGGTCGGCGGCGGAGACTTCCGAATAGGCCTTGCCCTTGGCCAATTCATTGGCGTCCAGCAGCAGTTGCGGCGTCGGAGCGACGACGAAGTTCTTCGTCACAGGCTGGCCGTCGACCATGAAGGTCCCTTGGCGCTCGACCCGCATGTATCGGGGATGCTGATCGCCGGTCTTGTACTCGACATAGTATTCCCACGGCCCGTCGGCGGCGGGGACGGAGCTGTCGTCCTGTTTGATGCGGCCCTTCATTTCCTCGAACATCGTGGCCTGCAGCGGCAGGGTGGAGGCCAACATGGCCTCACGATAGGTATTCTCTGCCGTCAGATGTTCCTTGACATCGGCCTTGATCAGGGTCGGGTCGCGCAGCACAGCCTGCCAGTTGTCGTCCTTCATCCACTGATAGTCGTCCGTCCGGGTGCGGCCCAGTTGCTCGATGGTGACGGGGACTTTTTTGGCGACCGGCGGGACGGGGCGGACTTGAGGCATAGAGGCTCCAGACGGGCGGGCGAGAGTGGCAGAGGGCAGGGCTGTCGCGGCCAGGGCTGCGGCTGAGGTGGCGAGAAGATCGCGGCGGTTCATGATCGGCCTCTGTCGTTGAGGGCGGCACCTTGTGCGCGGCGGGCCTCAGCCGTCAAATGAACAAACGCCCATGACGAGATCGCGGCCATGTTCGACCAATTGCTCCCACCTCAGGACATTGCCGCACCGGCCTGGGACCTGACTGTCGGTCTGATCAATGCGACGGTGCAGGTCGATCAGCTCAATGACGATGGCACGCGCCGGGTCGGCACCGGCTTTCTGATCGACGCGCCGCGTCCGGACGGTCAGCCTCGGACGGTGCTGGTCACCGCAGCCCATGTGCTGGAAGGCATGCCGAAGCCTGACGCCCGGATCGGTTGGCGGGTGCAGATGCCCGAGGGGCGCTGGCGGTTCGCGCCCGAGCCGGTGCGCATTCGATCAGAAGCGGGTGAGGCAGCCTGGACCCGACACCCAAACCGCGACATCGCCGTGATGGAGGTTTCGGCACCGCCCGCATTCGCCCGCGCGGCTATTCCACTGGATTGGCTGGCCGACCGTGAGGCCTTCGACCGCTGGCAGGTTGGGCCGGGAGATGAAATGCTGACGCTGGGATACCCACATGGCTATTCGGCCAATACGGCCGGGTTTCCAATCCTGAAGACCGGGCGGATAGCCTCCTGGCCGCTGACGCCTATCGACGCTTTCCCAAGCTTCCTGCTGGACTTTGCGGTCTTTCCCGGCAACTCGGGCGGGCCCGTGTTCTGGGTACCGTCTGCGCGGCGGACCTCAGCCGGTGCCGTGCCGGATCATCCCTATATCGCCGGCATCCTGGCCCAGGAGATGCGGGTGCGGGGCGAGAGCACCGGCATCGGTTTCGTCCTGCACGCCGCCTATATCCGCGAGGCAGTGGCCCTGCTGGATCAGCCTGCCAGCACCTCGGCCGACATCCGCTCTAGCAGCGCGCCACCCTGACCGATGGTGGCCAGGCGGCTGGAGGCGTGGCCCAGCACGTTGGCGGCATAGACTTCGTACAGAGCGATCTTGCCTTCCAGCCACGCGGTATCGCCGCCGCCCGCGTCAAGCCGCGCCTTGGCGGCGAGCGCCCCCTTGGCCAGCATCCAGCCGCCCGTGACGTCGCCCAGCAGCTTCAGATAGCCATCCGCCGCGGCCAGAACGTCGGCCGCTCCATCCGTGGCCGCCTTGCGGTCGAGGATCCAAAGGGTCGCGTCCTGAACGGCGTCGATGGCATTGGCGAACCGTTCGACGGGCTTGCCGGAATACAGCTTAGTCAGGGCGGGCACGGTGGCCTTGAACTCCGCGATCAGGTCCTTGGCCGCCTGACCACCGTCCATCGACAGCTTGCGACCCACCAGGTCCATGGCCTGGATGCCGTTTGTACCCTCATAGATCGGGGCGATGCGGGCGTCGCGGTAGTATTGGGCCGCGCCGGTCTCCTCGATGAAGCCCATGCCGCCGTGAATCTGCACGCCCTGCGAGGCAACCTCGCAGCCGATGTCGGTCGACCAGGCCTTGGCTATGGGGGTGAACAAATCCTCGCGGCCCTTCCAGCGGCGACGATCCTCTTCGGTCGCGGCATGTTTCGCCAGATCGGCGGCGACACCAGTGGCCAGGCAGATGGCGCGTGCGGCGGCGATCCTGGCCTTCATAACCGACAGCGTGCGGCGCACATCCGGATGGTCGATGATCGGGGCGTTGGACTGGCCGGTCCAGACCGAGCGGCCCTGCTTGCGCTCGGTCGCATAGGCCAAGGCATGCTGATAGGCCATTTCGGCGATGCCGACGCCTTCGACGCCCACGGCCAGGCGGGCGGCGTTCATCATGACGAACATGTGCGACAGGCCCTGGTTCGGCTCGCCCACAAGCGTCGCGGTCGCGCCCTCATAGCTCATGACGCAGGTGGGGGAGGCGTGGATACCCAGCTTGTGTTCGACGCCGACGGGCCGGAAGGCGTTGCGGTCGCCCAGGGTGCCGTCGTCCTTCACATGGAATTTGGAGGCCAGGAACAGGCTGATCCCCTTGGGCCCCGCCGGCGCATCGGGCAGGCGGGCGAGCACCATGTGGACGATGTTGTCCGTGGCGTCGTGGTCGCCCCAGGTGATGAAGATCTTCTGGCCGTTCAGGGCATAGGTGCCGTCGCCGTTTGGTGTTGCCGTGGCCGTCAGCGACCCCAGGTCCGAGCCCGCATGCGGCTCAGTCAGAACCATGGCCCCGGTCCATTCACCGCTGACCAGCCTGGGCAGGTAGACTTGCTTCTGCTCCGGCGTACCATGCGCCTCCAGCGCCTCGATCGCCGCCAGCGACAGCATGGGGCACAGGCCGAACGCCATGTTGGCGGAATGCACGGTTTCATAGGCCGCCAGCTCCAGCGCCTTGGGCAGGGCCTGTCCGCCGGCCTCGACCGAGGCGGTCAGCCCGGTCCAGCCGCCTTCGGCAAACTGGCGATAGGCATCGGCGAAACCGGGCGCGGCCGTGACCGTGCCATTGGCGTAGAGCGAGCCCTTCTGGTCCCCGATCTTGTTCAGGGGGGCGAGCACGCCCGCAGAGAACTGGCCTGCCGCCTCCAGCACCGCACCCATCAGCTCGGCGTCGTAATCGGGAAACGCCCCGGTGGCGGCGACATCGTCGATGCCGGCGACCTCGGTCAGGGTGAACATCAGGTCGCGGATCGGGGCGCGATAGGTCATGGGCGGGCACTCGGTTGCAGATCGATACCCACTTTTGCCGTGATCGCTCCCTGTCTTGCAAGCGGGCGCTTGGCCACAGGCGCGACCTGGGCCAAGGTGGCGGCGCACGATCAGGAGTTCCCGTGGCCGAACCTCGCAACCGCTACTCGACCGTCTCGCTGATCCTGCACTGGCTGATCGCGGCCCTGGTCCTGACCCAGGTCCTGCTGATCACGGCGCATGAGGCGTCGGAGGGTACGCGGACCTTCATAAGTCTGCACAAGTCGGTGGGGCTCAGCATACTGATCCTGACCCTGGGCCGGATCGCCTGGCGCGTGGCCAATCCGGCCATCGCCCTGCCGTCGCGCCTGCCGGTCTGGCAGAGGCTGGTGGCCCGGGTGACGCATGTTCTGTTCTATGTCGTGCTGATCGTCATCCCGCTGACGGGGTGGGCGGCCTCTTCTGCCATGGGCCGCGACATCGCCTGGTTCGGCCTATTCAACTGGCCCCTGTTGCCTATCGGCGGCGGACGCGAGACGGCGGGCCTGCTGATGGACATCCACGGCCTGGTGGTGAAGGGGCTGTACGTCCTGATCGCCCTGCATGTGCTGGGCGCGCTGAAGCATCACTTCATCGACCGGGACAATGTCCTGCACCGGATGATCCCGCTGATCCCGCGCCGTCCATGATCCGCGCCCTCGCTTTGTCGGTTGTCCTTCTGAGCCTGACCACGGGCATGCAGAGCAGTACTGACTGGGCGGTAGAGCGGGACGCCTCACGAATCGAAATGTCCGTGCGGGCCTTTGGCGGCACCCATTCGGGCCGGTTCGAGCAATGGTCCGGAAACATCGTCTTCGATCCGGAGAATGCCACGGCCAGTCGTGCCGATGTGATCGTTCAGACCGCATCCTTGCGCATGCAGCCGTCCGCCGTCACCGCGCGGGCCAAGGGGGCGGGCTTTCTGGATGCGGCGCGCTATCCCACCATCCGGTTCGCCCTGAAGTCGCTGGAGCCTCTGGGCGGGGATCGCTATACGGCGCGGGCCGATGTGACGATCAAGGGCGTGACGCGACCGCTGGCCTTTCCGGTGGACTTGCGTCTGACCGACGGTCGGGCGCATCTGACCGGCGCGTTCGTGGTGGACCGCACACAGTTCGGCATAGGGACGACGGGGCCGTGGAACAGGCTGGTGGACAGGCGGGTGACCGTGCGGGTGCAGCTTCAGGCGCGTCCCGCCTGAGTGTGTCCGACGATCAGGCCGCAGATGCTCTTCGCGCGGGCCGACTGGTCATCCTGCCGACCGAGACAGTCTATGGCCTGGCCGCCGATGCCTCCAACGCCGCCGCCGTCGCCTCCATCTTCGAGGCCAAGGGTCGCCCGCGCTTCAATCCCCTGATCGCCCATGTCGCCGACGCCATGCAGGCCGAAGCCCTGGCCGTCTTCGACGACCGCGCCCGTCGCCTGGCGGAGGCCTTCTGGCCCGGACCCCTGACCCTGGTGGCTCCCGTCAGGGACACCCGTGCGGTCTGCGACCTGGCCCGTGCCGGTCTGGACAGCATCGCCGTGCGCGTGCCCGGCCACGCCCGCGCCCGTGCGGTCATCTCGGCCTTCGGCGGAGCCGTCGTCGCGCCGTCTGCCAATCGATCCGGCCGCCCCAGCCCGACCACCTTTGCCGATGCGGTGGAGGAGACGGGGGCGTCTGCCGCCGCCGCCATCGACGGCGGCCCCTGTGCCGTCGGGGTCGAAAGCACGGTGGTGTCGGTGCTGGACGGCCGCGTGGCCCTGCTGCGCCCCGGTGCCGTGACCCGTCAGGAGATCGAGGCCCTGATCGGCCCTCTGGACACGGCGGGGGAGGGGCACCGTTCCCCCGGTCGCTTGACGCTTCACTACGCCCCCGACGCCCCGGTCCGGATCGAGGCGACCGAGCGGCGGCACGGCGAGATCCTGCTCGGTTTCGGTCCAGGCGTGGGTGACCCGCGCTGGAGCCTCAGCTCGTCAGGCGACATCCACGAGGCGGCGGCCAATCTGTTCCGCCTGCTGCGTGAAGCGGACCGCGACAGGCCTGCGGGCATCGCTGTGTCGCCTATTCCGAACGAGGGGTTGGGCGAGGCGATCAATGATCGGCTGAGGCGGGCGGCAGGGTTCGTAGGCTAAAGAAACCGCTCTCGCACATCTACGCTGGACCGCTCTCCGACCGCCTCGAAACAACTCTCCAGCCACTGCTCGCCCGCCTCGCGCCCGCGCGCCTTCAGGTCGTTGAGAAAGCGCCATTCGGTGTCGAACTTGCTGGAAAGGGACAGGCTGCCCAGCCACGGACCCGGCTCGACCGCGTGCATCAGCAGTCGCCGATACCGGTCCTTGCCGACCTGTTTAAGCGTGCCCGCCTCGATCAGTTCCTGCACGAAGGCCACGGCGCGCAGTTCGGCGACCAGGGGCGCATTGAAGACGATTTCATTCAGCCGATCGGCGATCTCGTCGGCGGCGCGGGGCACCTCGTCGCGGGCGAACGGGTTGAGGTTCAGCATCAGGATATCGTCCGGGGTGTCCGCATAGAACAGCGGCCACAGCGCCGGATTGGCCAGATAGCCGCCGTCCCAGTAGGGCTCGCCCTCGATCTCCACGGCCTGGAAGAGATGCGGCAGGCAGCCGGAGGCCAGCAGGACTTCCGCCGTCATCTCCGGCGTCTTGAATATCCGTGACCGTCCTTGCCGGACCGCCGTGGTCGACACGAACAGGGCGATGTCGGAGGCCCGAACCGCCTCGAAATCCATGACCGTCTCGATGACCCGTTTCAGCGGGTTCAGGTTGAAGGGATTGAACTGATACGGGCTCATGGTCAGGGCCAGGCTTTCGCCGGCCCGCCAGGCCGCGCTCTCCTTGAGCCACGATGGGGCACCTCCGGCCGAGGCCCCGAAGACATTGCGCCCGCCGGCCTGATTGACCTCGCGCCATAGCAGGTCCAGCTGCGCTCGCGCACCCTCGGCTCCGCCCTTGGCCAGGCCGGTGATCAGGGCCGCGGCATTCATCGCTCCGGCTGAAGCGGCGGTGACGGCGCGGATGTGCAGCCGGTCGTCTTCAAGCAGGCGGTCCAGCACGCCCCATTGGAACGCGCCGTGCGAGCCGCCCCCTTGCAGAGCCAGGCTGATGGGACGGCGGCCGGGAGCGGATGGTTTGGGCATCGCGTCGCTCCCTGTGGCAGCGGTTACTGCGCGGTCCAGCCGCCGTCGATGGAGAAGCTGGCCCCGTTGGCCGAGGCTCCCAGATCGCTGACCAGATAAAGGAACATGCCCACGAGCTGATCGGTGGTGACGAACTGCTTGGTCGGCTGTGAGCCGAGGATGACGTTCTTCAACACGTCCTCCCTGGACATGTTGCGGGTGCGGGCCTGGTCGTCGATCTGCTTGTCCACGATGGGCGTGTGGACGAAGCCGGGGCAGATGGCGTTGCAGGTGATGTTGTCCTGCGCCAGCTCAAGCGCCACCGTCTTGGTGAAGCCGATCACGCCGTGCTTGGCCGCGACATAGGCCGACTTGAACGGGCTGGCGACCAGACCGTGGGCGCTGGCGATGTTGACGATCCGCCCGCGCCCTTGCGCCTTCATGATCGGTATGGCCGCCCGCGTCGCATAGAAGGCCGAGGACAGGTTGATGGCGATGATCTGCTCCCACTTGTCGGTGGGAAAGGCCTCGACCGCCTCCACATGCTGGATGCCGGCATTGTTGACCAGGATGTCGACGCGGCCCAGCTGGGCCTTGGCAAAGGCGACCATGTCGGCGACCTGATCGCCGTGGGTCATGTCGGCAGGGTGATACAGGACACGCGCGCCGGTCTCGGCCTCAAGACCGGCCCGTGTCCGCTCGATCTGATCGGCGTCACCCAGACCGTTCAGGACGACATTGCCGCCGCGCTGCGCCACGGCCTTCGCGATGGCCAGGCCGATGCCCGAGGTCGAACCCGAGATCACGGCGACCTGGCCGCTCAGGTCGCCAATGTCACGCAGGCGCTGGTCGGAGGTGACGTTGTCGTTACGCGCGGGCTGCTGAACCATGGTCGTCTCGCAAACTGAAATCCGCAGTCAGCCTAGCCGTTCGCGTTTGCGAAGGCGACACAAGGAATCAAGAATTTCCCGACCTGGTGAATATCCAGTCCATGTCCGTCGATGCCGACTTGTCGAAGCGGTAGCCGTCGCGGTCGAACGCCTTCAGATCCTCGGCTTTGTCGATGCGCTCGTCGATGGCGAAGCGGGCCATGCTGCCGCGCGCCTTCTTGGCGAAGAAGGAGATGATGCGGGCCTCGCCGTTCTTCTGTTCCTTGAAGTGCGGGGTAACGACCGGAAGCTTCAGCGCCTTGGCATCGACAGCCCCGAAATACTCCTGGCTGGCCAGGTTTATCAGGGTCGGGTCCGCCTGACCCTCGGCGTCGGCGTTCAGCTGCTTCGAAATCCGGTCGCCCCAGAAGTCATAGAGGCTGGACCCGCGCCGCGTCTTTAACCGCGTGCCCATCTCCAAGCGGTAAGGCTGAATACGATCCAGCGGCCGCAACAAGCCGTACAAACCCGATAGGATACGCAGGTGATCTTGGGCCCAGGTCAAAGCCTTGGTGTCCAGTTCGCGCGCGCTCAGTCCCTCGTAGACGTCACCCGCAAAGGCAAACGCAGCCTGGATACCGTCTTTCGATTCCGGATCGAAGGCCTGGAACCGCTCGCGGTTCAGATCGGCCAGCTTGTCGGAGATCGACATCAGCCGCCGCAGGTCTGGCCGCGTCAGCCGCTTGGTCGTGACGGCCAGCGACGCCGTCTCCTCAGTGAACCGTCGAGTGGAGGCGGGCGCATCGACGACTTCGGTGAAATCCAGCCGCTTGGCCGGGGACAGGACGATCAGCAAGGCGGCACTCCGACAGCGAAGGCGTGCAGATAGGCGGCTTTGGTGACGAATTAAACCGGGCGCGCGGTCACAGGCTTTCGGGGCGCTGATCGTACAGGGCTCTCAGCACCGCTGGCAGTCGTTCCGGGAGATCCTCGGCGATCAGACCCGGCCCGAACCCGCGCGCCGCCTCGGCATGCATCCAGGCGGCGGCGCGGGCGGCATCGAAACTGTCCATCCGCTGGGCCATCAACCCGCCGATCATCCCGGCCAGCACATCGCCCGATCCCGCCGTGGCCAGCCAGGGCGTGCCGTTGTCGTTGACCGCCAGCCGCCCATCTGGAGCCGCGACCAGCGTCTGGGGCCCCTTCAACAAAACGATGCAGCCGACCCGTTTCGCCGCCTCTCGCGCCGCCGTCTCACGTCCCTTGTCGAGCAAGCCGGGGAACAACCGTTTGAACTCGCCCTCATGCGGGGTCAGGACGTCGTCGCGGTCAAGAACCTCGAAGAGGTCCTGCGGCCAGCCCTCGAAGACCGTCAGGGCATCGGCGTCCACCACCAGGGCCGCGCCGGTCGCCGCCAAAGCCCGCACATTGGCCCGTGTCGCGTCGGTTATCCCGGCGGCCGGCCCGATCACGACCGCATCCATGCCCTCGACCGCCTCGACCAGGGCCTCGACCGAGCCGAACGGAGTCAGCATGACCGCCTCTATGGCCGGGGCGATGATCGCCGCCGCATCCGGCGGGCAGAGGATGCTCACCACGCCTGCACCGATCCGCAAACCGGCCCGCGCAGCCAGCCGAGCCGCCCCGGTCTGGTGTGCCCGGCCCGACACGACGCCCAGCCGTCCGCGCTGATGTTTGTGGGTCTCCAGACCGGGCCAGGGCAGCTCAAGCCGCCAGTCGGACAGGGGAGGGGAGGACTTCACGCACCTTCTCCGTTCACTGATGACGACATGTGCGAAAATACCCTTGCGTAATTGTGCAATGCAATGTCCCTTTAGACCCCGAGCGGATAGCCATTCCAAGCCCGCACCGGGGTCGCCATGAAGAAGATCGAAGCCGTCATCAAGCCGTTCAAGCTGGACGACGTGAAGGAAGCGCTCCAGGACGCGGGCGTGCAAGGCATGACTGTTCTGGAGGCCAAGGGATATGGCCGCCAGAAAGGCCATTCGGAACTGTATCGCGGTGCCGAATACGTCATCGACTTCCTGCCCAAGATCAAGATCGAGGTCGTGGTCTCCGACGACATGGTCGCATCGGTCGTAGATGCCATCCAGACGGCGGCCCGCACGGGCAAGATCGGCGACGGCAAGATCTTCGTGTCCGACGTGCTGGACGTCATCCGCATCCGCACCGGCGAGACGGGCGCACAGGCCGTCTGACCGATCCTACCTTCCACCCGGCCACGCTCTCGGGCGAGGTCGTCTTCCTCCCCGACAAGACTGAAGGACCTTCAAAATGAGCGCGGCAGCCAAGATCCTCAAAGAGATCAAGGACGGGGACGTCGAATACGTCGATCTCCGTTTCACCGACACCAAGGGGCGCATGCAGCACGTCACCTTTGACATCGACTTGGTCGATGAGGAGTTCCTGGAAGAGGGGACCATGTTCGACGGCTCGTCCATTGCGGGCTGGAAGGCGATCAACGAGAGCGACATGCTGCTCAAGCCCGACCTCACGTCGTCGTGGATTGATCCCTTCTATCAGCAGAAGACGCTGTTCCTGTTCTGCGACGTGCTGAACCCCGACACCAACGAGCCCTACAACCGCGACAGCCGCTCGATGGCCAAGAAGGCCTTGGCCTATGTCCAGTCTTCGGGCGTGGGCGACACGGTCTTCTTCGGCCCGGAAGCAGAGTTCTTCATCTTCGACGATGTGCGCTGGTCCACCGCCCCGCACGACACCGGCTACACCTACGATTCCATCGAGCTGCCGGCCAATACGGGTGCCGAATATTCCGAAGGCAATCTGGGCCACCGCCCGGGACCCAAGGGCGGTTACTTCCCGGTCAACCCGGTCGACAGCGCCCAGGACCTGCGCGGCGAAATGCTGGGCGTCATGCGCGACCTGGGCATGCAGCCCGAAAAGCACCATCACGAGGTCGCTCCGGCCCAGCACGAACTGGGCCTGAAGTTCAGCGACCTGCTGACCATGGCCGACCGGCTTCAGCTCTATAAATACGTGATCCACAACGTCGCCGCCGCCTATGGCAAGTCGGCCACCTTCATGGCCAAGCCGACGTTCGGCGACAACGGCTCTGGCATGCACGTGCACCAGTCGATCTGGTCGAACGGCAAGCCGCTGTTCGCGGGCGACAAATACGCCGGCCTGTCGGACATGTGTCTGTGGTACATTGGCGGCATCATCAAACACGCCAAGGCCATCAACGCCTTCGCCAACTCGACGACCAACTCCTACAAGCGCCTGGTCCCCGGCTATGAAGCCCCGGTGAAGCTGGCCTATTCGGCCCGCAACCGTTCGGCCTCGATCCGTATCCCGTGGGTCAACTCGCCCAAGGCCAAGCGTATCGAGGCCCGCTTCCCCGATCCGATGGGCAACCCCTATCTGACGTTCGTGGCTCTGCTGATGGCGGGTCTGGACGGTATCGAGAACCGCATCGATCCGGGCGCACCGGCCGACAAGAACCTTTACGACCTGCCGCCCGAAGAACGCGGCAACATCCCCGAGGTTTGCGGCTCGCTGCGTGAGGCCCTCGAGAGCCTCGACAAGGACCGCGCCTTCCTCAAGAAGGGTGGCGTCATGGATGACGACTTCATCGACAGCTATATCGATCTGAAGATGGAAGAGGTGATGCGCCTGCAACTGCATCCGCACCCCGTCGAGTTCGACATGTACTACAGCTGCTGATCACCTGATCGGCCTGACGAAAGAGCCCCGGACGGTCCGCCGTCCGGGGTTTTTCGTATCCGGACGACCTGTCGCGGGTCAGGGCGTCACATTCCTGGGGCATCGGGTTAGCGAAGCGGGGCACCGCGTGATAAGAGCCGCCCCCAATCGTCGGACCCGCGTCCGGCCTCGATGTGTCGAGCTTCTGGAGTGGCTAAATGAACAAGGTGTTGGTTATCGGTGCGGGCGGCGTCAGTTCCGTCGCGGTCCACAAGATGGCGATGAATACCGACATCTTCTCGCACATCACCCTGGCCAGCCGGACCAAGTCCAAGTGCGACGCCATCGCCGAATCCGTGAAGGCGCGCTTTGGCGTCGAGATCGACACCGCCGCCATCGATGCTGACGACGTCGCGGCCACCACCGCCTTGATCAAACAGGTCCAACCCGCCTTGGTCGTGAACCTGGCCCTGCCGTATCAGGATCTGGCCATCATGGACGCCTGCCTGGCCGCGGGCGTGCACTATCTCGACACCGCCAACTACGAGCCGCGCGACGAGGCCAAGTTCGAATACAAGTGGCAGTGGGCCTATCAGGACCGCTTCAAGCAGGCGGGGCTGATGGCCCTGCTGGGCAGCGGCTTCGACCCCGGCGTGACGTCGGTGTTCGCGACATACACCAAGAAGCACCTGCTGGACCGGATCGACACGCTCGACATCCTGGACTGCAACGGCGGCGACACCGGCCTGCCGTTCGCGACCAATTTCAATCCCGAGATCAACCTGCGCGAAGTGACCGCACCGTCGCGTCACTGGGAAAACGGCCAGTGGGTCGAGGGCCCGGCCCTCAGCCACAAACAGGCCTTCGATTTCGAGGGCGTCGGTCAGAAAAACATGTACCTCATGTACCATGAGGAACTGGAATCGCTGGCCAAATTCTATCCGGAGATCAAGCGCATCCGCTTCTGGATGACCTTCGGCGACAGCTATCTGAAACACCTGGAAGTGCTGGAAAACATCGGCATGACCTCGATCGAGCCGATGCAGTTCCAGGGCCGCGAGATCATCCCGATCGAATTCCTGAAGGCCCTGTTGCCCGAGCCCTCTTCGCTGGGCCCCATCACCAAGGGCAAGACCAACATCGGCACCATCGCCACGGGCGAAAAGGACGGCGTGCAGAAGACCTTCTATGTGAAGAACATCTGCGATCACCAGGACGCCTATGCCGAAACCGGCAACCAGGCCGTCAGCTACACCACAGGTGTCCCGGCCATGATCGGCGCAGCCCTGATGCTGACCGGCCAGTGGAATGGCGCAGGCGTCTTCAATATCGAGCAACTGGATCCCGATCCCTTCATGGACATGCTGAACAAGCACGGCCTGCCCTGGACGGTCGAGGAGCTGGACGCTCCTCTGTCGTTCTGATCGCGGCCTGATCCATGGAAACCCGAGCCGGTGATCCGGGGGCGTTCGCCCGCTTTGACCTGAGCCGCGTCGCCTCGCCCGCCTTCGTGGTCGACGAGATGGCGGTACGGCGCAATCTGGCGGTGCTGAAGGATGTGCGCGACCGGGCCGACGCTCGCATCCTGCTGGCGCTCAAGGCGTTTTCGATGTGGTCTCTGGCCGATGTCGTGGGCGAGTATCTGGACGGCGTCTGTGCGTCGGGCTTGTGGGAGGCGCGGCTGGCCCGGCAGTTCTATGCGGGCGAGCTGACCACCTATTCGCCCGCCTATACCGCGCAGGATCTGCCCGAGATCCTGCGTTTGTCGGACCACGTCATTTTCAACAATCCGCAGCAGATCGCGCGCTTCGCCGGACTGATCGCGGCCGCCCGCGCCGAGGGCGAGGTATTCGAGATCGGCCTGCGCCTGAACCCCGAACATTCGGAAGGGGAGGTGGCGAAGTATGACCCGGCCCAGCCCTGTTCGCGCTTGGGCTTTCCGGTGTCGCAGCTGAAACCCGAGTATATGCAGGGCGTCGACGGCCTGCATATCCACGCCCTTTGCGAACAGGATTTCGAGCCCTTGGCCCGCATCTGGGCGGCGGTGGAGCCGAAGCTGGCCCCGCTGATGGCTGGTGTGAAATGGCTCAACCTCGGCGGTGGGCACCATATCACCCGCGCCGATTATCAGACCGACAATCTGGTCGAGCTTCTGAACCAGATTGCAGATCGTTACGGGGTCCAGGTCTACCTGGAACCCGGCGAGGCCGTGGCCTTGGACGCAGGCATATTGATCGGAGAGGTGCTGGACACCTTCGACAACGGCATGCCCATCGCGATCACCGATCTGTCGGCTACCTGTCACATGCCCGATGTGATCGAGGCACCATACCGCCCGGCCATGCTGGGTGAGCCGGAAGCGGGGGTCACCGTGCGCCTCGGCGGCCCGTCCTGCCTGGCTGGCGACACCATCGGCGACTACGTCTTCGCCCATCGTCCAGAGCCCGGCACCCGCATCGCCTTCCTGGATCAGGCCCACTATTCTATGGTGAAGACGACCACCTTTAATGGTGTCCCCCTGCCGGCCATCGCCCTGTGGAACAGCGACACCGATGTCTTGCGGATCGTGAAGACCTTCGACTGGACCACGTTCCGCGACCGGCTGTCCTGATCGTCGTCGATCAAGTTAGGCTGAGGCCATGAGCCCTCAGGAACTCGACGTCATCGTGCGCGTCGCAGGCGCGACCCTGCTGCTGACTTCTGTCCCGATCATTGCGCGCGGTGATCGTCGGTTGGCGCTGACCTTCCTGCCACTGGCCCTCTGCCTGAGCGGCTTTCTGGCAGGCAATACGCCGGATCCTGAGCTGCGACTATCAGGCCTGGCCGGCCATCTAGCCTATGTCCTGACCGGCTATGCCGCCGTCTTCCTGTGGTGGTTTTGTCTGGCAGTGTTTGATCGCAGTTTCAGGCCACGGGGTCTGGTGCTCGCGATCGGTCTGGCGTGGATCCTCATTGCCAGCGCGGATCGCAGGCTGTTCGGACCTGCTCCGCTCGACTGGGGCCTGTCACGACTGCTGGTCGGAATGGGCTTCGTCATGGTGCTTCATCTGGCATGGCGGCTGATCCGGGACCGGCCTGGCGACCTGATCGATACGCGACGCAAGGCGCGCATCACTGTGGTCCTGTTGCTGGGCGGACAGCTTCTGGCCGATCTGGTCATCGACACGGTCATGGGATTTGACTGGCAGCCCCAGATTTTCAGTCTTCTGCAGAACGCTGCCTTCCTGCTGTTCACGGGGTGGCTGATTTTCATCGCTCAGACGGGTGCGGTCAGGTCCGCGCCAGCCGCTGTGCCTTTGCCGAGCGCCATACCGCAGCTATCGGCGGAAGAGGTCCGGCTGACCGAGCGACTGCGTGTTCTGATCGAGGAGGAAAGGGTCTATCTCGACCCTACCCTCACTTTCGATCGTTTCGTCGCCCTGATGGGAGGCTCGGATCGTGCCGTGCGTCGCCTGATCAATCACCGGCTTGGCCACGATCATTTCCGCAGCTTTCTGAACACCCACCGCCTGATCGAGGCACGTCGGCGACTCGCCGATCCGGCCCATGGCCAGGACAAGCTGATCGCGATTGCCCTAGACAGCGGCTTTGCCTCCCTGGCGTCCTTCAATCGCGTGTTCCAGGACGCCGAAGGCCAGTCGCCCGGGGCCTGGCGAAAGGCCAGTATGTCGACTTCTGAGACACGTTCCGCCGTCTTCTGAGAAGCCCGACCTGTGCTGTCCCTCTATCCGGTCTTCGTCACAGCAACGGGGATTATCGCGTGGACGGCATCATCGGTATATCTGGCGTCATTGCCATTCTGCTGCTCATGGGCGGGGGTCTGGCGCTCCTGCGTCCCAGTCAGTTCGACGGGCGCTGGCTGCTGGTCGCGGTCCTGCTGGTTCTCGTCAATGACGCGATGTTGACGAATGTCTATGGCCTGCTGCCGGATGTGTTCCGTGGCAGCGACTGGAACTGGCAAGGCAAGAGTCTGGCTCTCCTCGCCACTCTGGCCATTGCCGCCCTGCCGGCGTTCGGCTGGAAGCGTTCGGGTCTGACGTGGCATCAGGCGGCGGGCAGTCTGAAAGCCAGCCTTCCCGTCATGCTGATCTACATGGGCTTCTTCGTCGGTCTGGCCTGGGCCTTTCCGTCCGGGCCAGCTTCGGCTGAAAACATCGCCTTCCAGCTGACCATGCCGGGCTTCGAGGAAGAGCTCTACTATCGCGGAATCCTGCTGTTCGCGCTGGACCGCGCATTCCTGGCGCGCAAGTCGTTCCTAGGGGTGGACTGGGGCTGGGGTGCCATCCTGTCCTGCATCCTGTTCGGTCTGGCCCATGCCTTCGGCTATTCGGACGGGCAGTTCAGCTTCGATCCGCTGACCATGGCCCTGACGGGCTTTCCGTCCATCATTGGCATCTGGTTGGTGCTCAAGACCCGTAGTGTGCTGCTGCCGGTCGTGCTGCACAACTTTGGCAATGCCATCACCCTGATCTTCTGAGGATCAGACCGCCAGGCCCTCGGCCTCGTCCGCCTTCTTGCGCCGCATCTCGATCAGGCGGACGCACCAGATCGAGATTTCGTAGAGCAGTACCAGGGGGATGCCGAGCATGATCTGGCTCAGCGGGTCGGGAGGCGTGACAAAGGCTGCAACGACAGCGATGGCCACAACGGCGTACTTGCGGCTGGCTGCCAGTGCTTTGGAGCTCACAAATCCTGCCATTCCAAGCAATGTCATGACGACCGGCAACTGGAAACAGAGACCGAACGCGAGCAGCAGCGCCATGACAAGGTTCAGATAATCTGAAACCCGGGGTAGCAGCTCTGCCGAAATTCCGTCTCCCATGATCTGCTGGCCCAGTGAGAACAGCATCACAAAGGGCAGCATTACAAAATAGACCATTGCCGCCCCGAGAAGGAACAAAGCTGGCGCGGCGATGAGGAACGGCAGGAAAGCTCCTCGCTCATTGCGATAAAGCCCGGGGGCCACGAACCGGTACAGTTGCCAGGCCAGAATCGGGAAGGTTACGACGACGGCACCAAACGCCGCCAACTTCATCTTGGTAATAAGGAATTCTAGCGGAGCAGTGAAAATCAAATTCACGGTCTGCCCGTCCCCTTCAGGCACCCTGATCAGTCCAGCAGTACCCAGAATGAGATCGAACGGAGATACGTTTCCACCCGGTCCTGCGGCATCTCGGAACTGTGCCGCCACCGCGAACGGTTTGACCAGAAATACATAGATGGGGTCGGCAAAAATGAAGCAGCCAATGAAGCCCACCACAAATGCAATGACGCAGATTACCAATCGCCCGCGCAGTTCGATCAGGTGATCCATCAGCGGCGCGCGCGAGGCCTCTATCTCGTTTTCATCTCGACCCGAGGACGTCACTGATCGGCCGCCTTCTTGCGAGGAGCTCGACGTTTGGCCGTGGCGCTAGAAGAGGAGGTGGAGTTCCTCTTCGGGGCGGCAGTCTTGCGCTTGGGTTTGGTTTCAGCCCTGACCGTTGGCTCCGCTTCTTCTGCCGCCGGGGTGTCTGGCCACTCTTCCGGACCGGTCAACATTGGAGGGGGGGCTTCGGTGACCAGCGGCGCGTTTAGCTCTGCGCTGATGTCCTTGAATGTTGCCTCGGCTTCGGAGCCAAGCGGCATCATGTTCTGGCCACTGCGCATGGCCTGGACTTCCTTGCGCAGTTCTTCCAGTTCCGACTGCCGCGCCATTTCGTCGAAACTCGAGCGAAATTCATTGGCCATTGCCCGAGCCTTGCCCACGACACGGCCCACCTTGCGCAGAAGCAAAGGTAAATCTTTGGGGCCAACGACGATCAACGCTAGCAGGCCGATGACGAGAACTTCCAGCCCGCCGATACCGGGTCCAAGACCACCCATTCGTCAGCCTCTCCGACGCAGCAAGAGTCTTACGACTTCAGGTCTTCTTTTTCGGCATCGGTGCGAGGCAGCGCTCCGGCAGGTTCATCTCGGCTCTTCTCGCCGTCCCCGTCTTTCAAGCCATCACGGAACGCCCGGATGCCTTTGGCCGCATCGCCCATCAGGCCCGACAGCTTGCCGCGACCGCCGAAGAGCAGGAGGGCCAGCGCCGCGATGATCAGAATTTGCCAGATACCGGGTTGCATGGCGTCTTGTCTCAACAACAGTGTTACGAGCGTGATTGCCCGGGATTATTCGATCGACCCGCATATAGGCCCTTTAGTGGCGCGACGCCAAGCGAACCTGTTAGGACGCGCGAATGAGTCACGTGATCATCCACACCGATGGTGCCTGCAAGGGCAATCCTGGCCCTGGCGGTTGGGGCGCGATCCTGCAGACGGGCGGTGGGCACGAGAAGGAGCTGTGGGGCGGCGAGGCGCTGACGACCAACAACCGCATGGAGCTGATGGGGGCCATCAGTGCGCTGGAGGCCCTGACCCGGCCGTGTCGCGTCGATCTGCATACCGACAGCCGTTACGTCATGGACGGCATCACCAAATGGATCGGACCCTGGAAGGCGCGCGGCTGGAAGACGGCCGAGAAAAAGCCGGTCAAGAACGAGGACCTGTGGAAACGCCTCGATACCGCCCGCGCCCGGCACGAGGTCAAGTGGCACTGGGTCAAGGGCCATGCCGGGCACGAACTCAATGAACGCGCCGACCAGCTGGCCAATCGCGGCATCGAGGATATGCGGGCCGGATAGGCTTTAGGTCGCTCTTACTGTCAGACGCGGACCATTGACCCCCTCGACGATCACGCTGGTGCCGACCTCGGGAGCGGTCCCCTCCATGTCCGCAGGCCATTCCGCGCCCGAGACGAAGACGCGGCCGCGTCCATCTACGAAGGGTTGGATGACCTGTGCCCGCTGGCCCAGCAGGCGGCTGTCGCGGCTGTTGATGTCGGGCGAATCGGTCGGATTGACCCGCGTTATCAGCCGCCGCGACAGCAGCGTGAAGGCGATGGTCAGGACGGCGAAGATCAGAACCTCGATACCAAAGCCCAGGCGTATGCCGACTGCTGTCAAAACCGCGACAACCCCCGCCGATACCGCCGGCCACAGCAGCCATTCGGTCGAGAAGGCCGCCTCGACCGCCAGAAGGATTACACCCAGCGCCAGCCAGATCCAGAACGGGCTGGCGACGTAGAAGTCGACGACGGTGTCCATGACCTACTCCGTGGGCGGGACAGAGCCGCGCGGGCGCGGCGGGGCAGGGGGTGTGGCGCGGGGCGCAGATGTGCGGATGTCGCTGCGGCTCTGCTGCTGCTCCTTGGCCAGGCCGACCAATTCGCCCAGGCCGGCAATGGTGCCGACCAGACCGGACATCTCGGCGGGCACGATGACGGTCTTGGCCGTCGGATTGCGGGCCAGTTCGGCAAAAGCCTCCACATACTTCTGGGCGACGAAGTAGTTGATGGCATTGACGTCGCCGCGGGCGATGGCTTCGGACACCATGGCGGTCGCCTTGGCCTCGGCCTCGGCTTCGCGTTCGCGGGCCTCGGCGTCGCGGAATGCGGCTTCGCGGCGACCCTCGGCCTCCAGGATGGCGGCCTGTTTTGCTCCCTCGGCGCGGGCGATGGCGGCCTGCTTCTCGCCTTCGGCCTCGGTGATGACGGCGCGGCGTTCGCGTTCGGCCTTCATCTGACGGGCCATGGCGTTGGTGATGTCGACGGGCGGGGTCAGATCCTTGATCTCGATCCGGTTGACCTTGACGCCCCAGGGCTCGGTTGCCGCATCGATCACGGTCAGCAGGCGCGAGTTGATGTTGTCGCGCTGGAACAGCACCTCATCCAGATCCATCGAGCCGACCACGGTCCGTAGGTTCGTCGAGCACAGCTGAGTGATGGCGTAGTGCAGGTTTTCGACGCGGTAGGCCGCGGCAGAGGCGCTCATCACCTGGATGAAGACGATGGCGTCCACCTTGACCATGGCGTTGTCCTTGGTGATCACCTCTTGCTGAGGGACATCAAGGACTTGCTCCATCATGTTCATGCGCCGCCCGACTCGCTCTACGAAGGGGGTCAGCAGGCTGATGCCCGGTGACAGGGTGCGGGTATATTTGCCGAACCGTTCGATGGTGAACTCGCGACCTTGCGGCACGATCTTGACCACGCTGAACAGCAACACGAAGGCCAGTACGACCAGGAAAATCGAGAAATAAAGCATCAACAGCCTCCCATGTGGGATCAGCCTAGCACCACCGTTCGGCGAGCGGCACCGAAACCGGACACGCCGAAGATGACAAAGCCGTAATCTTCACCGTTGCGCCGCCGCCAGCCCGATGATCCGCCGGGTCTCCGACCAATCGATCAACGCTTCGACCTGCTCCAGCGGCACGAACCGCGCCTCCAGTGCATCGTCGCCTGCCACAGGCTCGCCCGACACCCATTCAGCGGCATAGTCGATAAGTACATAGTGCAGACCTGCATCGGCGAAGAGGCCATCGACCACGTCGATCAGACCGGTGATCCGTGCCGTGACCCTCGTTTCCTCCACCAGTTCTCGCGAGGCCGCATCGACCGCCCGCTCTCCCGGCTCGATCCGCCCGCCGGGCAGGCTCCATTCGCCCTGTCTCGGCGGCTTGCCCCGTCGGATCAGCAGCACTTCGTCGCCGCGCAGGCAGACGACGCCGACGGCGGGAACGGGTGATGCGAAGGACAATGTCATGCCTCAGCCTAGCTTGGCCCTTCCGCCCTGCCCACGACTTTGACACAACAGGCGCATGACCTCCCCGTCACGTGAAGCGCTCGCCGCCCTGAAATCCGCCCTCGGCACCGGCGGCTGGACCGATGATCCTGTGGAGATCGCGCCGTGGCTGACCGAATGGCGCAATCGCTGGCAGGGGCACACGCCGCTCATGCTGACTCCCCGCTCGACGGAGGAAGTCGCCCGTGCCGTCCGCATCTGTGCCGAGCATCGCGTGGCCCTCGTGCCTCAAGGGGGAGACACGGGCCTGGTCGGGGGGCAGATTCCTTACGGCGAGGTGTTGCTGTCGACGCGCAAGCTGCGGGCCGTCCGTGACGTCACCCCACTGGACGACGCCATGACGGTGGAGGCCGGTGTCACTTTGCTGGAGGCGCAACAGGCCGCGACCGCCGCCGACCGCATGTTCCCGCTCAGCCTGGCCGCCGAGGGCACGGCCACCATCGGCGGCGTCATCTCGACCAATGCGGGCGGCACCGCCGTCATCCGCTATGGCGTCATGCGCGACCTGGTCCTGGGCATCGAGGCGGTGATGCCTAACGGCGAGGTGTTCCACGGCCTGAAACGGCTGCGTAAGGACAACACCGGCTATGACCTGAAACAACTGCAGATCGGGGCCGAGGGCACGCTGGGGGTCGTCACTGCAGCCACGTTAAAGCTGTTTCCGATCATGCGCAGTCGTGCCACCGCCGTGGTCGGTCTGGACAGTCCGCATGCGGCCATCGACCTGCTCGCCCGGGCCAAGTCCGAGACGGGGGGCGGGGTCGAGGCCTTCGAACTGATGAAGAGGCTCGGCGTCGAATTCGCCCTGAAACACATTCCCGACACGCGCGAGCCGCTGGACAGCACTCCGCCCTGGTACGTCCTGATCGAACTGGTGTCTGGTGAGCCGGACGGGGCCGAGGCAGGGATGGAGCGGCTGCTGAGCTCGGCCTTCGAGACCGGCCTGATCACAGATGCCGCCATCGCCCAGAATGACAGCCAGCGCGCCGCCTTCTGGAAGATGCGCGAGGAACAGTCCGCCGCCCAGAAGCCCGAGGGCGGCGGCTGGAAACATGATGTGTCCGTCCCGGTGTCGCGCATCGCCGATTTTCTGGATGAAGCCACGGCGGCGGTCGAACGCTTCAATCCTGGTGCGCGGGTCAGCGCCTTCGGCCACGTCGGTGACGGCAATATGCACTACGACGTGCTGTGCCCGCCCGGCGCTGACCTGGCGGCCTTTCTGGCGCGGTGGGAGGAGGGGTCCCGGATCGTCCACGACATCGTCGCCCGCTACGACGGCTCCATCTCCGCCGAGCACGGCTTGGGGCGCCTCAAGACGGACGAAGCTCGCCGCTACAAGTCGCCGCTGGATATCCGCACCATGCAGGCCATCCGGGCGGCCATTGATCCACAGCGCATCATGAACCCGGCGGTGCTGTTCTAGAGAGGCGAACCCGACTAGCGTCGGCGCATGAATACCCCCGACACGCCCATCCGCAACCGCTGGACCCTGATCGGCCCCGGTATCGTCGTGGCGGCGACGGGGGTTGGGGCAGGCGATCTGGTCGCCACCCTGATCGCCGGGTCGCGGTTCGGCTATGCCCTCTTGTGGGCCGCCATTCTGGGCACATTGCTGAAGATTGCATTGGCCGAGGCCGTCGGCCGCTGGACCCTGGCGGGGGAGCGGACGATCTTCGACGGCTGGTCCAGCCTGGGCGGCGCGTTTCGGGTCGGAAAGCTGGGCGGCACCCTGAACTGGGCGGGCGTCTATTTCGGTGTCTATGTCGTCATCTGGGGCTTCGTCTATGGGGCGGCGGCCATGACCGCGACGGCCTTGCCGCTGGCAGCCCTGTTCCCGGTTCTGGACCTGAAGGTCTGGGGGATTCTCAGCGGCATGGCGGGGCTGGCCTTCGTCTGGTTCGGCCACTACGGCCTGTTCGAGAAGGTCATGACCGCCTGCGTGGGGGTTATGTTCGTCACCGTCATCGGCCTGGCCATCATCGTCGCGCCGGACCTGCCCGCCCTGGCCACCGGCCTGTGGCCCAGCCTGCCGCCGGGGTCTGCCTTCTATACTTTGGGCCTGATCGGCGGCGTCGGCGGCACCATCACCATGGCGGCCTATGGCTACTGGCTGAACGCTAAGGGCTGGAAGGGGCCGGGCTGGATGCGGGTCATGCGGCTGGACAACCGCGTCGGCTATGTCGTCACCGGCGTCTTCGTCGTGGCCATGCTGATCGTCGGGGCCGAACTGTTGTTCAGCGCGGGCATTGCGCTTCAGGGCGGAGAGCGCGGCCTGCTGGACCTGGACGAGGTGCTCCGCGACCGCTTCGGCCGCCCGATCTCCATCCTGTTCCTGGTCGGCTTCTGGGCCACCAGCTTCTCCAGCCTGCTGGGCGTCTGGCAGGGGGTCAGCCTGATGTTCGCCGACTTCATCGCCCACGTCCGCGGCCGTGCCGGAGATGAGGCCGTGCGCGGTGACCGGAGTCGGGCCTTCCGGGGTTATGCCCTGTGGCTGACGATCCCGCCCATCGCCCTGCTGTTCATGGACCGCCCCTTCGGCCTGATCGTCGCCTATGGCGTGCTGGGCAGTGTCTTCATGCCCTTCCTGGCCGGGACGCTGCTCTGGCTGCTCAACAGCGATCGCGTGCCAAAGCAGTGGCGCAGCGGCTGGTTGTCCAATCTGATGCTGGCGGGGGCGACCGTTCTGTTTGCCGTCCTGGCGGGGCGTGAACTGATCGGCCTGTTCCAGTAGCGGCTCTTCCGGCCCGGCTTGCCGCTGGGACACCTTTCGCCTAACCCGTGCGGCGTTGAATCAACGGACTACGGATCGATCATGACCCTCGCACTTCTGTTCCCGGGACAAGGCAGCCAGTCGGTCGGCATGGGCGCGTCGCTGGCCGACGCCTTCGCCAGTGCCCGCGATGTCTATGCCGAGATCGACGACGCCTTGGGCCAGAAGCTATCGGTCCTGATGCGCGAGGGGCCGGAGGATCAGCTCACCCTGACCGAGAATGCCCAGCCCGCCCTGATGGCCGTCTCCCTGGCCGCCGCCCGCGTGCTGAAGGTCGAGTTCGGCGTGGACGTCAGCCGTGCCGCCTTCGTCGCCGGTCACTCGCTGGGTGAATACTCCGCACTGTGCGCCGCCGGAGCCCTGACCCTGGCCGACACGGCCCGTTTGCTGAAGCTGCGCGGCCAGGCCATGCAGCGCGCCGTGCCGGTGGGGCAGGGTGCCATGGCCTCGCTGATCGGGCCCAAGACCGATCTGGCCCTTGCCGAGGCTGCCGCCGCTGCGGGCTCGGAAGTCGGGGTCTGCGTCGTCGCCAATGACAACAACGCCGGCAACATCGTCATCTCGGGCGACAAGGCCGCCGTCGACCGCGCGATCGAAAATGCCAAGGAACTCGGTGCCCGCGCCATCCCGCTGAACGTCTCGGCCCCCTTCCACTGCCCGCTGATGCAGCCCGCCGCCGATGAAATGGCCGACGCTCTTGGCGATGCGAAGATCGTCGCCCCGTCGGTCGCCGTCGTCGCCAACGTCACCGCCCGCCCGGAGACCGACCCAGAGGTCATCCGCCGGCTGCTGGTCGAACAGGTCACCGGCCGCGTCCGCTGGCGCGAGTCGATGGAGTGGATGGCCGGCCAAGAAAGCGGAAATGGCGGCGGCGTGACCCGCTTCGCCGAGATCGGCTCGGGCAAGGTCCTGACCGGAATGGCCAAACGCATTGCACCGGACGCCGAGAGCGTGGCCCTGAATACGCCGGAAGACCTGGAAGCGTTTGCGAAGTCGCTGGTCTAGGCCGTGGCTCGGCCGAGCTCATATGTAATCGGATGCTGGGCGGTTCCGGGCCAGATTGTCGGCTTCGTTGCTGCGGTTATGCTTGGTGGAATGTTGTTTTTTAGCATTGGAGGACTGGGCTTTTCCAATCTGGGAGTTGTTTTCGGATTTGGCGTTTTTGCAGTTATTCTGAACTGGCTCACATCTTGCCCAAGTTGCGGCCGCAGCGTTTATCGCCGGTCTTTGTATTTCAACAGCTTTTGGCCTGTATCCGAGTGCACCAAGTGTGGACTCGACCTTCGTCAACACAGTCGTTTCGATCAAAATATTAAGCGAGATCCATGATGTTCGACCTTTCCAACATGACCGCCCTCGTCACCGGCGCGACCGGCGGCATCGGCGGGGCCATCGCCCGCGCCCTGCACGCCCAGGGGGCCACCGTGGTTCTGTCCGGCACCCGCGAGGCTGTGCTTCAGGACTTGGCCAAGGACCTGGGCGAGCGCGCCTTCGCCGCCGCCGCCAACCTGTCCGACCCTGAATCCGTCGACGGCCTGATCGCCCGCGCCGAAGAGGCCGCAGGCAGCCCGCTGGACATCCTGGTCGCCAATGCCGGCATCACCAAGGACGGCCTGCTGATGCGGATGAAGGACGAGGACTTCTCCGACGTCATCAAGGTCAATCTGGAAAGCTATTTCCGCCTGTCGCGCGCCGCCATGAAGGGGATGATGAAGCGCCGTTCGGGCCGGATCATCGGCATCACCTCGGTGGTCGGCGTCACCGGCAACCCTGGCCAGACCAACTATGCGGCGTCAAAGGCCGGGATGATAGGGTTTTCCAAGTCGCTGGCCCAGGAAGTCGGCTCGCGCGGCATCACCGTCAACTGCATCGCGCCCGGCTTCATCGCCTCGCCGATGACCGACGTCCTGAACGACGCCCAGCGCGAGACGATCCTGAAGAACATCCCCACCGGCCGCCTGGGCACCGGCGACGAGATTGCCGCCGCCGCCGTCTATCTGTCCTCCGACGAGGCCGCCTATGTCACGGGGCAGACGCTGCATGTAAACGGCGGCATGGCGATGGTCTGATGATCGCCCTGCGCTGGCTCGCCACGATCCTGAGTGGCCCGCTGCTGCTGATCGGTATCATCTGGATCCTGCAGGGTCTGAACATCCTGCCGGGCAGCTTTATGACGGGCCAGATCATCTGGGCCGTTTACGGTGTGCCGATGGTGCTCCTCGGCGGGGGCCTGGTCTGCTGGGTCAACAGGCGGCGGTGAACGACTGTCGAGATCAAACCCTGTGACGCCTATTTCCTACCTCAGAGACTGTGCTAAACCCCGGCAACCGGATGGCGCGATCCTTCGTTGAAGGCTTGCGTCGCCGTCCCCGCCGTTTTACGGCAGGATTTGAGACAACAGCCGCTTCGGTGGCCCCAAAAGCAGAGACACCCATGTCCGACACCCTGGAACGCGTCCGCAAGATCGTCATCGACCACCTGGACGCCGATCCGGACAAGGTCACCGAAAAGGCCAGCTTCATCGACGATCTGGGCGCTGACTCGCTCGACAACGTCGAACTGGTCATGGCCTTCGAAGAACAGTTCGACATCGAAATCCCGGACGACGCCGCCGAGCACATCCAGACGGTCGGCGACGCCGTGAAGTTCATTGACGAGAAGCTGGCCGGCTGATCGCCGCCTCTTTTTCGCACGGTATCGATGGCCGCCGTGACGTCCCCCTAGCGAGGGCGTCCGGCGGCCATTACTGTTTCAAGGCTTGGAATCTTTAGGGAGTCGCCACGCATGCGTCGCGTCGTCGTCACCGGCCTCGGTCTTCTCACCCCGCTCGGCTGGGGGGTGGAGCATAACTGGAAGGGTATCGTGGAGGGGCGCTCGGGCATTGGTCCGATCACCAACTTCGATACCGAGGGATATGGCTGCACCATCGCGGGCGAGATTCCGTCGATCGACGGGCGTGGTGGCGGTGTGCCGGGCGAACCCGGCGTCTTCGATCACGAAAAGATCATGTCCCCCAAGGATCGCAAGCGCGTCGATGACTTCATCGTCTATGCTATCGCCGCCGCGGACGAAGCCTTGGCCGATGCGGGCTGGAAGCCCGAAACCGATGAAGACCGCGAGCGCACCGGCGTCATGGTCGGCTCCGGCATTGGCGGCCTGGGCCCCATCGCCGAGACGGCCATCATCCTGAAGGAACAGGGTCCGCGCCGGGTCAGCCCCTTCTTCATTCCCATGTCGCTGATCAACCTGACCAGCGGCCAGATCTCGATCCGCCACGGGCTGAAAGGGCCGAATCACTCCGTCGTCACCGCCTGCGCCACCGGGGCCCATGCCATCGGCGACGCGGCCCGGATGATCGCCCTGGACGATGCCGACGTCATGGTGGCGGGCGGGGCCGAAAGTAGCATCGTTCCAATCGGCATCGCCGGCTTCCTGGCCTGCAAGGCGCTGTGCACCGCCTTCAACGACACGCCCGAAAAGGCCAGCCGCCCCTATGACAAGGACCACGCCGGCTTCGTCATGGGCGAGGGAGCCGGGATCATGGTGCTGGAGGAATACGAACACGCCAAGGCCCGCGGGGCCAAGATCTATGCCGAGGTCGTCGGCTACGGCATGAGCGGCGACGCCTATCATATTACTGCCCCGTCCGAGGACGGCGAAGGTGGCCTGCGTGCCATGAAGGCGGCACTGAAGCGGGCAGGGATGCAGCCTTCGGATCTGGACTACGTCAACGCCCACGGCACCTCGACAATGGCCGACTGGATCGAATTGAAAGCCATTGAGGGGCTGGTCGGCGACCATGCCAAGAACCTGGCCGTCTCCTCGACCAAGTCTATGACCGGCCACCTGCTGGGGGCCGCAGGCGCGATCGAATCGATCTTCAGCGTTCTGGCCATCCGCGACCAGATCGCGCCGCCGACCATCAATCTGGACAATCCCGAGATGGAGACGCCCATCGACCTGGTCCCGCACAAGGGCAAGCCGATGAAGATCGATGTGGCCATGTCCAACAGCTTCGGCTTCGGCGGCACCAATGCCTCGGTCATCTTCAGGAAGGTCGACTAGGTGTTCGGACGATCGGTCGAGCGAGGATCGGGGCGCAGGACCGCCCTGCTGGCGGCCGCCGGCACCTTCGGCTTCTTCGTCATTGCGGCGCTGATCGCGCTGTGGGCCGTGCTGTATGCGCCCGGTCCCTCGGCCCGGTCCGGCGAGACCACCATCGTGACCCTGTCCAGCGGCTCCGGGGTCAACGCCATCGCGGCCCAGCTGAAGGCCGAGGGCGTGATCCGCTCGACAGACCTGTTCAAGGCCGCCGTCGCCCTGAACGGCTCGGCCCGCCGCCTGCGGGCGGGGGAGTATGAGGTCCCCAGTGGTGCGTCCCTGAACGCGGTCATTGCCCTGCTGGTCGACGGCAAGGTCGTCCGCCACTTCGTCACCCTGCCCGAAGGCTGGTCCTCGGCCCAGGCGTTGGACATACTGATGAAGGAGCCTGTTCTGGTCGGAGAGGTCGAGGCGATACCGGAGGAGGGCACCCTGTGGCCCGAGACCTATGAGGTCGCGCGCGGCGAGACCCGCGCCTCGGTGCTGGCCCGCATGCGCCGCGCCCACGATGAAGCCGTCGCCCGACTGTGGGCCCAGCGTAGCCCCGCCACGGTTGCCCGCACCCTGGACGAGGCCATCATACTGGCTTCGATCGTCGAGAAGGAGACCGCCGTCGCCGCCGAGCGGCCCCGCGTCGCCGGGGTCTTCACCAATCGCCTGCGCCTGGGGATGCGGCTGGAGAGCGATCCGACCATCATCTATGGCATCACCAAGGGGCGCCCCCTGGGTCGCGGCATCCGCCGGTCGGAACTTGAAGCCGCCAATCCCTGGAACACCTACCGGATAGATGGCCTGCCGCCGACGCCCATCGCCAATCCGGGCGAAGCCTCCATTGCCGCCGTGCTGAACCCCCTGCGGACCGAAGATCTGTTCTTCGTCGCCGATGGCTCGGGTGGCCATGCTTTCGCGCGCACCTATCAGGAGCATCTGGCCAATGTGGCCCGCTGGCGCGAGATCGAACGCCGCAAGGCCGGTTTGCCGCCCGAGGCACCTGCTGTGATTAGCGAAACTACCGACCCTGCCCAGAATCTGCCTCCCGGCGTCGTGGTGCCACCCGGAGCGCAGGTGATCCGTGTCCCGCAGCAGTCGACGGCGCAAACGGCACCTCAGCCTGTCCAATGAAGTGCATCTGGAGTAGGACGACGCCCAGTCGCAGAGTCGCCCGCCCCAAGGTTTCGAATGTCGAATGAACGCACGCCCCGCCGGGGTGTCCTCCTGATCGTCGCCAGCCCCTCGGGCGCAGGCAAGACCTCGCTGTGTCGCCGCCTGATGGCCGACCACGGCGGGCTGGAGCTTTCGGTGTCCATGACCACTCGTGCCATCCGTCCGGGCGAGGTCGCGGACCGCGACTATCATTTCGTCGACGATGCCGAGTTCCAGCGCCTGATCGACGCCGATGCCTTCCTGGAGTGGGCCGACGTACACGGCGCTCGTTACGGCAGCCCCCGCGCGCCCATCGACCGCGCCCTGGCCGAGGGCCGCGATGTCCTGTTCGACATCGACTGGCAGGGCGCGCGCGACATCGCCGAGAAATGCCCGGAGGATGCCGTGCGCGTCTTCATCCTGCCCCCCAGCCTGGAAGAGCTGCGCCGCCGCCTGGTCACCCGCTCCCAGGACGCCGACGACGTCATCGAGCGCCGCATCAAGAACGCCAAGGGCGAGATCGAGCATTGCGACCAGTTCGACTATGTCTTCGTCAACGACGACTTCGACCGGTCCTACGCCGAACTGGCGCACATCTACCACGCCGAACGCAGCTGCCGCGCCCGCAACCTGTGGGTCGAGAGCTATCGTGACGGGCTGTTGAACGAGGCTGTTTGACGTGAGCGGCCATTAGCTACAGACGCGCGATTTGGTAGTTCGCCTGTCGTTCGACCGACCAACCATCTTGGGTTGTCATTACGAAGATCGCTGTTATCCTCTTCTATGGAGGGGCTCATGAAACATCTGACAATGCGTATCGCTGCCACGGCGCTGATGGCGTTGGGGCTGACCGGGTGCACGACGGTCTATGGACCGGCCGAGCGAAAAATGAAGGTTGCCGACGTCTGCACGCCATGGATGGCGCAGTATGATTGTGGCCCCTCGGCCAGCATTCCTCGTGTTCTGCTGGACCGCTATCCGAAAACCCTTCTGTTGGATAATGGGACACCGCGAGTGCTTGACTATCTTGGCACTGTGGTTCGGCGCACCGACAGGTCTGGTCAACCCGGTAACAACTGCGCCAACCTGGGGGACGGAGTCCTCACCAGGAACAGCTATTATGCGCCGACCCGGGAACAGGCTGGAGGCGACATAGAGCGCGAAGTGACGGATCAATACACCCTGAAACGGACCAGTGGTGCACAGGCCAAGGTCGATCTGATCGCGGCGATCGAGGCCGCCGGGGTACCTGCATCCGTGACCAGCCAGTTAGAAGCTGACGTCGAGACCACTATCGAGCGTCTGGACAGCGCGTCGGTGACGGCCAAGGGGACGTTCCGCCAATACCAGATCAAGCCCGAATTGATCAGAGCTTTCAATGCGGGGACGTTCTCGGACGCCGTCATTCGATCTGCAATTCAACCGGACGCTTCAGCATCACAAATCGCCGCGCACCGCACACAGCTGGAAACCTGCCGGGCACAGCTGGTCGATCCAGCCCGCGACGCCCGTATGTACCAGGCTATCACCGGCATCCATGTCCATTCTTACCAAGCGAACAGCGGCTCTATAACTACGATCACGGCCTCTTTGGCAGCCAGAGTCAGGGCCCTTAAGCCCGATGTGGACATGGCCAATCTTCAACTTTCACTAAACTCAGTCGCCACGACGCTGACGAACACGACCAACAAGCCTTTGTTCGTCGTCGTGGGCACGTCCTTCTACACGCCAAATCTCATGAATTAGCGCTCCAGCGCCACCGCCAGCCGCAGGAAGCCTGCTAGGTCGATCACCTCGGCCCGGTCTTCCGGACTGATCCCGGCCGCTTCGCACAGGGCCGCGCCGCCCAGCGGCTTCAAGCTGGAGCGCAGCATCTTGCGGCGCTGGCCGAAGGCGGCGGCGGTGACGCGCTCCAGCCGCTTCAGCGTCTCAGCATCCGGGCGGTCGGGGCGGGGGATCAGATGCACCACGGCCGAGGCCACCTTGGGCGGCGGGGTGAAGGCGGCGGCGGGCAGATGCATGACCAGCCGCGCCTCGGCCACGGCCTGAGAAATCACGGCCAGACGGCCATAGGCGTCGTCGCCCGGGGCGGCCACGATCCGTTCGGCGACCTCCTTCTGGAACATCAGGGTCAGGGCATGCGGCGTCCACGGCCCGGTCAGCCATTTGATCAGCAGGGGCGTCCCGACATTGTAGGGCAGGTTGGAGACCAGATGCGTCGGGCCTTCGACCAGATCGGCCTCGCGCACCTTCAGCGCATCGCCCTCGACGATCCGCAGCCGTCCGGTTCCATCGTCCAGTTCACTCAGCAGCGGCAGGAAGCGCGGGTCTTTTTCAACCAGCACTACGGTACCCGCATCGCTCTCCAGCAGCGCTCGCGTCAGCCCACCCGGACCCGGCCCCACTTCGATCACCGCTCGCCCCTCGAACGGCCCGGCCAGCCGCACGATCTTGCGCGTCACATTCAGGTCCAGCAGGAAATGCTGCCCGAAACTCTTCTTGGCCAGCAGGCCATGGGCATCAAGGCTGTCGCGCAGGGAGGGCAGGTCGGTCATTGCGCCTGCATAACAGGTTCGGTCTGGCTTGGAACGCGCTGGTCACGCTGGCGTCACCTCGCGCAAGCGGCTAACCATCCGGCAAAACAGACACCGGGAGACGACGCCATGACAACCTCCAAGATCGCCTTCATCGGCCTAGGCAATATGGGCGGGGGCATGGCGGCCAATCAGGCCAAGGCCGGGCATGCGGTCGCGGCCTTCGATCTGTCGGAGGCGGCGCTGGAACGGGCCAGTGGCGCGGGCTGCACGCCGGTCGCATCGGTGGCCGAGGCGGTCAAGGATGCGGACATCGTCATCACCATGTTGCCCGCCGGGCCGCACGTGCTGAAAGTCTATTCCGAACAGATCATCGGGGCGGCCCCTACGTCAGCCCTGCTGCTGGACTGCTCGACCATCGATGTGGATACCGCGCGCAAGGTGGCGGGTCTGGCCAAGGATGCGGGCTATGCCTTCGCCGATGCGCCTGTGTCGGGCGGGACGATGGCGGCGGACGCGGGCACCTTGGCCTTCATGGTCGGCTGCGATGAACCCGATTTCGCTCGTATCGAGGCGGCGCTGGAGCCGATGAGCCGGGTGACCTTCCGCGCCGGTGATCACGGGGCAGGGCAGGCGGCCAAGATCTGCAACAACATGATCCTGGGCATCACGATGCTGGGCACCTGCGAGGCCATCGGCCTGGCGGAAAAGCTGGGGCTGGACCCTGTGAAGATGTTCGACATCGTGTCCAAGTCCTCGGGCCAGAGCTGGTCGACCACCACCTACTATCCCTGGCCCGGCCCGGTGCCGACCGCGCCGTCGAACCGGAACTATGACGGCGGTTTCGCCACCGCCATGATGCTGAAGGACCTGAAGCTGGCCCAGGACGCGGCGGCCAAGTCGGGGGCCTCGACACCGCTGGGTGCCCAGACCGAGGCGCTGTTCCAGATGTTCGACGGCCTGGGTTACGGCGGTCGGGACTTCTCGGCCATCCTGCAGATGCTGCGCGGCAAGCTGGACGATTTGCCGAAGGCCTGAACGCACGAACTGACCTGATAATCATTATCAATTAGAAGGTTGCGACGATTTAACCGCCACCGCTGATAGACTTTCGCGGCCCTGCGGCGCACATAGCGGTCCTGTTTCAAAGACCAGACGAGCGGCAGGGTTGTTCGACTACAAGGCGGCATTCGAGGGCTCGGTAGAGCAGGTCAAGGGCGAGGGGCGCTATCGCGTCTTCGCCGACCTGAAGCGCGTGCGCGGCCAGTTCCCTCTGGCACGCCGCCGCCGCGAGGACGGCACCGAACAGGACGTCGTGGTCTGGTGCTCCAACGACTATCTGGGTATGGGCCAGCACCCCGAGGTGCTGGGGGCCATGCAGGCCGAGATCGACTCTGTCGGGGCCGGCGCCGGTGGCACCCGCAACATTTCCGGCACGACGCGTTCGGCCGTCGATCTGGAAGCCGAGCTGGCCAGCTGGCACCAGAAGGAAGCCGCGCTGCTGTTCACCTCCGGCTATGTGGCCAATGAGGCGACGCTGACGACGCTGCAGCGCATCCTGCCGGGCCTGATCACCTTTTCCGACAGTCTGAACCACGCCTCGATGATCGCGGGCATCCGTAACGGCGGCGGCGAGCGACACATCTTTGCGCACAACGATCTGGTGCATCTGGAGGCCCTTCTGGCCGCCGCGCCGGTCGATGCGCCCAAGCTGATCGCCTTCGAGAGCGTCTATTCCATGGACGGCGACATCGCCGACCTGGCTGGCACGATCGCCCTGGCGAAGAAGTACAACGCCCTGACCTATCTGGACGAGGTCCATGCCGTCGGCCTGTACGGCGCGACCGGCGCGGGCGTGGCCGAGCGGGACGGGGTTCTGGACGGCATCGACATCGTCGAATGCACCCTGGGCAAGGCCATCGGCGTGATGGGCGGATACATTGCCGCTGATGCGGTCATCATCGATGCCGTGCGCAGCTGGGCCTCGGGCTTCATCTTCACGACGTCGCTGCCGCCGGCCCTGACGGCGGGGGCCTTGGCCTCGGTGCGTCATCTGAAGGCCAATGGCGCTCTGCGCGAGGCCCATCAGGAGCGGGCGGCGACGCTGAAGGCGCGATTCGCGGCGGCTGGCATCCCCGTCCTGCCCAGCGTCAGCCACATTGTGCCGGTGCACGTTGGCAATCCCGTCCACTGCAAGATGATCTCGGACATGCTGCTGGAGCAGTACGGGGTCTATGTTCAGCCGATCAACTATCCCACCGTGCCCAAGGGGACCGAGCGGCTGCGCTTCACGCCGTCGCCGAACCATACGGATGCGATGATGGACGATCTGGTCAAGGCCATGGACGCCCTGTGGACCCACTGTAACGTGGTGCGCCTGCCTGCCGTCGCCTGATCCAGAGCTGGGCGAGGTCATCATCGAGCTGACCCGCAACGGGGCCTATCTGAAATGCTCGGCGGTGCACGTCGCGACCGGCGTCGAGGCCACAGCCATCGGCCCCGTGACCGAGCGGCACGGGCTGGAACGGATCGCTCTGGCCAAGCTGAAACGGGCCTTGGCGTCGCGCTGACCCACTAGATGTTGTGGTGAACCCGCGTCAGGCCTAAATGGATCGCCGCTCATGCCTCGGGGATTCCAGTGACCGCCTTCACCCACGACGACTATTTCTCGAAAACCCTCGCCGCCGCCGATCCCGACGTCTTCAACGGCATCCAGGGCGAGCTGGCGCGGCAGAAGGAACAGATCGAGCTGATCGCGTCCGAGAACATCGTCTCGAAGGCGGTGCTGGAGGCGCAAGGCTCGGTCCTGACCAACAAGTATGCAGAAGGCTATCCGGGCCGTCGCTATTACGGTGGCTGCGAATACGTGGATGTGACCGAGGATCTGGCGCGGTCGCGGGCCAAGGCGCTGTTCGGTTGTGCCTTCGCCAACGTCCAGCCGCACTCGGGTGCCCAGGCGAACCAGGCGGTGTTCCAGGCCCTGCTACAGCCCGGCGACACCTTCCTGGGCATGGATCTGGCTGCGGGCGGACACCTGACGCACGGCAGCCCCGCCAACCAGTCGGGCAAGTGGTTCCGGCCCGTCACCTATACGGTGCGTCAAGACGATCACCTGATCGACTATGACAACGTCGCCGAGATGGCCGAGCGCGAGAAACCCAAGCTGATCATCGCGGGCGCGTCCGCCTATTCACGCCCCATCGACTTCAAGCGGTTCCGCGAGATCGCCGATAGCGTCGGGGCCTATCTGATGGTGGACATGGCCCACTATGCGGGTCTGGTGGCCGGCGGCGTCTATCCTGACCCGCTGCCGCATGCGCACATTGTCACGACGACCACGCACAAGACCCTACGCGGGCCGCGCGGCGGCATGGTGCTATCGAACGACATGGAGATCGGCAAGAAGATCAACTCCGCCGTTTTCCCGGGCCTGCAAGGCGGGCCGCTGGAGCACGTGATCGCTGCCAAGGCCGTGGCGTTCGGCGAGGCGCTGAAGCCTGAGTTCAAGGCCTATGCGCAACAGGTCGTGGACAATGCCCGGGCCCTGGCCGCCGTGCTGATCGAGCGCGGGACGCACATCGTCTCGGGCGGGACGGACACCCATCTGATGCTGGTCGATCTGCGGCCCAAGGGCGTAACCGGCAAGGCGACCGAGGCGGCGCTGGAACACGCCCTGATGACCTGCAACAAGAATGGCGTGCCCTTCGACACTGCGCCCTTTACCGTGACCTCGGGCGTCCGCCTGGGCACACCTGCGGGCACGACGCGCGGCTTTGGCGTGGCCGAGTTCCAGCAGGTCGGCCACTGGATCGCCGATGTGATCGATTCCATGAAGGGCACGGACGAGGCCGATCCGGCGGTTCAGGCCCGCGTGGCGGCCGAAGTGCGCGAACTGACCGCGCGATTCCCGATCTATGGATAGCCCGCGATGAAATGCCCCTTCTGCGGACATGCCGACACCCAGGTGAAGGACAGTCGCCCGTCGGATGACGGCGCGGCCATCCGGCGCCGACGGTCCTGTCCGCAGTGCAACGGGCGTTTCACGACCTTCGAGAGGGTCCAACTGCGCGAACTGATGATCCTGAAGCGCAACGGGCGGCGCACGCCCTTCGACCGCGACAAGCTGGAGCGGTCGCTGGGTATCGCCCTGCGCAAACGTCCGGTTCAGCCAGAACAGGTCGAGCAGATGGTGTCGCGGATCGTGCGTCAGCTGGAAAGCCTGGGCGAGACCGAAATCCATTCCTCGACCGTCGGCGACTTCATCATGAAGGCGCTGAAGTCGGTCGATGAGGTGGCCTATGTCCGCTACGCTTCGGTCTACAAGGACTTCCGTGCCACCGGCGACTTTGCCCGCTTCCTGGGCGACGAAGGGCTGGACGAGCCGGGCAAGGGCTGATGCCCCTCAGGGTCACACTGAAACTAGCGACGTCGCTGGACGGTCGCATCGCCATGCCGTCGGGCGAGAGTCGCTGGATCACGGGCGAGGCGGCGCGGGCGCAGGGGCATCGGCTGCGGGCGGGGCATGAGGCCATCCTGGTCGGGGTCGAGACGGTACTGGCGGACGATCCGGAGCTGACGGTGCGGTTTGGGGAAGAGGGTGGTGACGTCGCTCAACCCCTTCGTATCGTCCTCGACAGCCGCCTCCGCACACCCCCGTCGGCAAAGGTCGCGTCCGGCAATACCTTGATCCTCACCGCCACCGAGCCACACCCCATCGGTACCGCTGAAGTCATCCATGTCGCGTCAGCCGATGGCCGACCCACCATCGACGCCGTCCTCGCCGCTCTGGCCGAGCGCAATATCACCTCCGTCCTGATCGAGGGGGGAGGGCAGGTGGCGGCATCCTTCATCCGCGCCGGCTGCACCGATCGCTTGGAGTGGTTCCGCGCGCCTATCCTCCTCGGCGCCGAGGGGCGACCCTGTATCGCCAGCCTGGCCCTTGCGAAGCTGGGCAATGCCCCCAAGTTCCGTCGTCTGTCGGCCGAACCTCTCGGCGACGATTTGTGGGAATGCTATGAAGCGGTTCGCTAGCCCTTGCAGGCCCACCGCCGCTGATGAGAAGGATCGCGCGACGATCTTCCATGTGGACTCAGTGGACTCAGTGGACTCTGTTTTTCGTCCACGTCTGAGCGGGCACGTCTGACATGTTCACCGGCATCATCACAGACATCGGCCGCGTGCGTTCCGTTCGCCAGACGGACCGGGACCGCCGCTATGAGGTCGAAACCGTCTGGGACACGGCGACCATCGATCTGGGGGCCTCGATCAGCCATGCAGGCTGCTGTCTGACGGTCACCGAGAAAGGTCCGGGCTGGTTCGCGGTCGAGGTTTCCGGCGAAACTCTGTCCAAGACGACTCTGGGTGGCTGGGCGGAGGGACATCGCGTCAATCTGGAGCGGGCGGCCAAGCTGGGCGATGAACTGGGCGGGCATATCGTCTCGGGTCACGTGGATGGTCTGGGGCAGGTCGTATCGATCACGCCGGACGGCGGGTCGCACCGTATCGAGATCGAGGCACCGGCCCCGCTGCACCGCTATATCGCCCCGAAAGGCTCGATCACTGTGGATGGGGTGTCCCTGACGGTCAACGCCGTCGAGGGCGCGACCTTCGGCCTGAACATCATCCCGCATACCTGGGAGGCGACCACTCTGGGGACGCTGAAAACCGGGGATCGGGTCAATCTCGAGATCGACATGCTGGCGCGATACCTCGCGCGGTGGCAGGAGACGGCGTGATGCAATTGGCAGCCAATATGAACGACAGCCCGATCAGTCCTATCGAGGACATTCTGGAGGATGCCCGCAACGGGCGTCCCTATATCCTGGTGGATGCCGAAGACCGCGAGAACGAGGGGGACGTCATTATCCCGGCCCAGTTCGCGACTCCGGACCAGATCAATTTCATGGCCCGTCATGCGCGAGGTCTGATCTGTCTGGCCATCACCAGTGACCGGGCGCGTCAGCTGCGCCTGCCGCCCATGGCCGCCGACAATCGTACCAGCATGGGCACGGCCTTCACCGTCTCGATCGAGGCGCGCGAAGGCGTGACGACGGGGATTTCCGCCGCCGACCGGGCCCGGACCGTGCAGGTGGCCTCCGATCCGACCAAAGGGGCCGACGACATCGTCTCGCCAGGTCATGTGTTCCCGCTGGTCGCGCGGGATGGCGGTGTTCTGGTCCGGACGGGCCATACGGAGGCGGCGGTCGATATCAGCCGCATGGCCGGACTGACGCCCGCGGGCGTGATTTGCGAGGTCATGAACGACGATGGGTCGATGGCGCGGATGCCCGATCTGGTTGCCTTCGCCCAGCTGCATGGGCTGAAGATCGGCACCATCGCCGATCTGATCGCCTATCGCCGCCGCACCGAACGCTATGTCGAGCGGGTCATGGACACGCCGTTCGACAGCGTCCATGGCGGGCCGTTCCGCCTGATGCTGTACCGGAACACCATCGAGGGGGCCGAGCATATCGCCCTGGTCAAGGGCAAGGTCGAGGCCGGCAAGCCAACGCTTGTCCGCATGCACCAGGTCGATTTCGCCGCTGACATTCTGGGTCACGTCGAGGCGCGACAGGACTATGTGCCCCAGGCCCTCAAGGCGATCTCGGACCATGACGGAGCGGGCGTGACCGTCTTCCTGCGCGATCCGGACCTGCATGGTCTGGCCGAGCGGCTGTCGGGTGTGCCCCGGCCGCAGGCAGCGGATCGGTCGCTGAAGAACTACGGTGTCGGCGCGCAGATCCTGCTGGATCTCGGCGTGCGCGACATGATCGTGATGAGCTCGACCCGCCCCAATCCCACCGCGCTTGAAGGCTATGGCCTGCGCATCGTCGGCTGGCGCGGAATGCCCGAGCCTGGGAACGGAGAAGACCAATCCTGAGTGAACCCATTCGCGTCCTCATCGTCGAGGCGCGCTTCTATGACGATCTGGCCGACGCCCTTCTGGAAGGGGCAAAGGATGCCCTGCGCGAACAGGGTGCCGAGTTCGATGTCGTCTCCGTGCCCGGAGCGCTGGAAGTGCCGACGGTGATCGCCCTGGCTGAGGAAGCGGGGCGCTATCCGACCGCGCCGCGCTATGACGGCTATGTGGCGCTGGGCTGTGTGATCCGCGGCGAGACCTATCATTTCGAGATCGTCTCGGATCAGTCGGCGGCGGGCATCCGCAATCTGGGCCTGAAGGGCATCATCATCGGCAACGGCATTCTGACCACCGAGGACGAGCACCAGGCCTGGGCGCGCGCCCGGATCAGCGAGGGCGACAAGGGCGGCGGCGCAGCCCGCGCGGCCCTGGACCTGATTGCGCTGCGCAAGCGGCTTCGCGTAGGACTGGGATCGTGACCCAGCCCAACAGCATTCAATCCGTCCTCGAACAATTGGCCGAGAATCAAAAGGCCAATGCCGAGCCACAACTGAGCAGCCGCCAGCGGCGTGCGCGCACGGTCGCGCGTCTGGCCGCCGTCCAGGCCCTCTACCAGATGGAGCTGGCGGGTGAGGGCGTGGACACTGTCATCACCGAGTTCTCGAACCACCGCTTCGATGCCGACATCGAGGGCGAACCCCTGGCCGAGGCGGACGAGGACTATTTCGCCCAGATCGTGCGTGGCGTGGTCGGCGAGCAGTCGGCAATCGACCTGGCGGTCAAGGCGCGGCTGGCATCGAACTGGCGGCTGGAGCGGCTCGATTCGACGCTGCGGGCCCTGCTGCGGGCCGGGGCGTGGGAGCTGAAATCGCGCCCCGACGTGCCGCGCGAGATCGTGATCGACGAATATGTCGAACTGGCCAAGGCCTTTTTCGATGAGGCCGAGGCCAAGTTCGTCAACGCCGCCCTGGACGGGGTGGCGCGGGACGTTCGAGCGGCCTGATGCCCTCGGTCGACGTCGCCGGTGAGTTCGAAACCATCCGGCGACTGTTCGCGCCCCTGGCTCATCCCGAGTGGGGCAGGGGGCTGAAGGACGACGTAGCCGTCGTGCCGTCGCGTCCCGGCTTCGATCTGGTCCTGACCAAGGATGCGATGGTCGAGGGGGTCCATTTCCTGCCCGACGACCCTCTGGACACGGTCGCGCAGAAGCTGTTGCGGGTGAACCTGTCCGACCTGGCGGCCAAGGGGGCGGAAGCCTTCGGCTATATGCTGGCCTGTCACTGGTCCGACCGCTGTGGCTGGCCCGAGCGCGAGGCCTTCGTCGACGGCCTGCGGCGCGATCAGGCGATCTTCGAGGTCCTGTTGCTGGGAGGAGATACGGTTTCGACCAAGGGCCCCGCCAGCTTTTCACTGACCCTGCTGGGCTGGATGCCCAAGGGGCGGACGGTTGGGCGGGCAGGCGCGAGGCCGGGTGATGTGGTCATGGTCACCGGCGCGATCGGCGACGGCTGGCTGGGTCTGCAGGCCGCCCAGGGCAAGCTGTCGCTGGAGATGGAGCGGATTATCGCCCTGGTCGAACACTATCGCCGCCCCATGCCCCAGACCGATTTCGCCACGACCATCCGCGATATGGCGAGCGCTTCGGTGGATGTGTCGGACGGCCTGATCGCAGACTTGGGCCATATCGCCTCGGCCAGTGGGGTCGGGCTGGAGATCGATCTGGAGGTGACGCCATTGTCCCTGGCGGGTCAGGCCTGGATGGATCAGAGGGTCGATGCCCAGGCGGCGTTGGAGAAACTGGTCACCGGCGGCGACGACTATGAGATCGCCTTCACCGCCCCGGCCTCCAGCGAGGAGGCCCTGCGGCGCGAGGCGGACCGTCGCCACATCCCGCTGACACGAATCGGTCAGGTGGTGGCGGGCAAAGGCGTGGCTGTGCGCTATCAAGGACAGGCCGTGACCCTGGCCAAGCCGGGGTTCACTCACAGCTAGGCTGCAAACGAAATCTCAAGCCCTGGCGTTTAGACGTGGTGTCATGCGCCGTCGTGACCTCATCGCTGCCTCTGCCGTCCTGCCAGCCGGTCTGCTGGCGGGCGAAGCCATGGCCAGCGAGGACGCCCCGACTTCTGCTGCGCCTCTGAGCATCGCGGGCGTGGGCCTGCCGGTGATCACCGAGGGTCGCATCCGCAACTATGTCTTCGTGTCGCTGAGGTTGCATCTGGGCGCAGGCACGACGGCAGAGGCCCTGCGGGTCAAGGAGCCGTATTTCCGCGATGCCCTGGTCCGCGCCGCCTATCGCACGCCGTTCACGGTGCCGAACAATTGGACCGTCATCGACGGTGCCGCCATGTCGGCCAGCCTGATGCGTGCGGCCACGACCATCGCGGGGCGCGGCAAGGTCACGCGGGTCGAGATCGTCAGCCAGACACCCAGGCGTCGGACCGGTGTCCGCACCGGCTGATCGCCGTTCACCGTAAGTGGTTGCGTCCTGTTGACGCATTTGCCAGTCTTCCGACGCAATCCCCACAGGACGCAGTTCCGCGTCCGTTGCGCACGGGGGGACCGGAAGGCGGAAGAGGCCAAAAAGGCCCGCCGCGCCAAGGATCCGGGCGCTCAATGCACTCAGGGTTTGGAAACGCCATGAATAACTATCTGTGGCTGGTCATCGCCGCAGGCGCGCTGGGAGTCCTCTATGGACTTGTCCAGACCGCCGCGCTGATGAAGGCCAGTACCGGCAACGACAAGATGCGCGAGATCGCCGCCGCGATCCAGGAGGGCGCATCGGCCTATCTGCGGCGGCAGTATATGACCATCGGCATGGTCGGGATCGTGATCCTGATCGCCGCCTATTTCCTAATCGGCGTCTATGCGGCGATCGGCTTCGTGATTGGTGCGGTCCTGTCGGGCCTGGCCGGATTTGCGGGCATGCTGATCTCCGTGCGGGCCAATGTGCGCACCGCACAGGCCGCGTCCGAGAGCCTGTCCAAGGGACTGGACTTGGCGTTCAGGTCCGGAGCCATCACCGGCATGTTCGTGGCGGGCGGGGCCCTGCTGGGCGTCGCGGGCTATTATGCCGTGCTGACGGCGGGCATGGGGCTTGAGGCCACGGGCCGCGAGGTCATCGATGGACTTGTGGCGCTGGGCTTCGGGGCCTCGCTGATTTCCATCTTCGCGCGCCTGGGCGGCGGCATCTTCACCAAGGGTGCCGACGTCGGGGGCGACATGGTGGGCAAGGTCGAGGCGGGCATCCCCGAGGATGACCCCCGCAATGCCGCAACCATTGCGGACAACGTCGGCGACAACGTCGGCGACTGCGCCGGCATGGCGGCCGACTTGTTCGAGACCTATGCGGTGACGACCGTAGCGACGATGGTTCTGGCCGCCATCTTCTTCCGCGAGCAGCCCTATGTGGAGACCATGATGCTGCTGCCGCTGGCGATCTGCGGCATCTGTATCGTGACCTCGATCATCGGTTCGTTCTTCGTGCGGCTGGGCAAGAGCCAGAACATCATGGGGGCCCTGTACCAAGGTCTGATCGTGACCGGCGTGCTGTCGGTCGCGGCCGTGTGGTGGGTGATCACCACCCTGGCCCCCGAGACCATGACGACCATGGACGGGCGCACGTTCGATACCATGGCCCTGTTCTGGTCCGGGCTGGTCGGCCTGGGTGTCACCGCAGCGATCGTGGTGATCACGGAATACTATACCGGGTCGAATTTCCGGCCCGTACGGTCGGTGGCCAATGCCTCGGTTTCGGGTCACGGCACCAATGTGATCCAGGGTCTGGCCGTGTCGCTGGAGTCCACGGCCCTGCCGGCGCTGACGATCATCGTCGGTATCGTGGCCAGCTTCCAGCTGGCCGGACTGTTCGGCATCGCCATCGCCACCACGACCATGCTGGGCGTGGCGGGGATGATCGTGGCGCTGGATGCGTTTGGTCCTGTCACCGACAACGCCGGGGGGATCGCCGAAATGGCGGGTCTACCCAGCGAGGTGCGGCATTCGACCGATGCGCTGGACGCCGTAGGCAACACCACCAAGGCGGTGACCAAAGGCTACGCGATCGGTTCGGCGGGCCTCGGCGCGCTGGTGCTGTTCGCGGCCTATACGTCCGACCTGAACTATTTCGCGGCCAATCCAGACCTGTATCCCTTCTTTGCAGGCATGGGTGCGATCGATTTCGGCCTGACCAATCCGTATGTCGTCGTCGGCCTGCTGTTCGGGGGGCTGCTGCCCTTCCTGTTCGGGGGCATGTCGATGATGGCGGTGGGCCGAGCCGCTGAAGCCGTCGTGGCCGAGGTGCGGCGCCAGTTCCGCGAGAACCCCGGCATCATGACCTATGAGGTCAAGCCGGAGTATGGCCGGGCCGTCGATATCCTGACCAGGGCGGCGATCAAGGAGATGATCGTGCCGTCGCTGTTGCCGGTGTTGTCGCCAATCGTGCTGTTCGTGGCCGTGCTGGCCATCTCGGACAAGGCGACGGCGTTTGCAGCGCTGGGGGCCATGCTGATGGGGGTAATCGTGACCGGCCTGTTCGTGGCCATCTCGATGACCTCGGGAGGCGGGGCCTGGGACAATGCCAAGAAGGTGATCGAGGAAGGCTTCACCGACAAGAACGGCGTCGTCCACGGCAAGGGCTCGGAGGCCCACAAGGCCGCCGTCACGGGCGATACGGTTGGCGATCCCTATAAGGACACCAGCGGTCCCGCTGTGAACCCGATGATCAAGATCACCAACATCGTGGCCTTGTTGCTACTGGCGGTTCTGGCCAGCGGGAATGTCGGCTAGACCATCTTGATAGCGAAATGAAAGACGCCCCGGAGTGCAATCTCCGGGGCGTTCTTTATTCCGGCACAGAAGGTTTAAGGCCTAGTCGTCGCGGCGCTGCTGGCCCGGCACGTCTTCGTCCGTGCGAGGCAGCTGGCCACGGCCAACGTTGCCCAGCAGCTGTTCCAGAATGGTCAGCTGGCGACCGCGCGTGGGTGTCTCATTGCTGTTCATGGACAGGCGCTGGCCGTCGTCGAGCCCGAGCGTACGAACCTCTGCGACTTGGCCAGCGTCGTTGAAAGTAATCTCGGTCACGCTGCGCTGCGTCACCTGCGGACGATTGTACGTATATTTCTCGGTCGTCTGGCTGATGTAGTACCAGACAGTGTCCTTCTCGAACGTCGAGGTGGTCGAGGGTGAGCCGAGACGGGTCAGCACCGTCTGGCGTGTGTCAGTGCCCGCCACGATGTCCGTGGGCTTGGCATCAATGGCCTGAAACCCGTTCTGTCCCACCGTGGGTGCGCAGGCGGCGGTCAGGGCCGCGACCGAAAGTGCGGCAAAAGTCAGGGAAATGCGGAGCATGGGCGAGCCTGCGACAAAACAAGGTCTTTGACCTAACCGGACCTGCACCTTAGTTCAACGGCGCGGCGGAAAAGGGGCCGTATGATCATGCTGTCAAAACTGTTCCGAACCCGACCCCATGCCCGAATGGGCGAGACCCTGTATGAACGGGCGGTCGATCAGGCCCGCCATACGGATTTTTACACGACGCTGGGCGTCGCCGATCAGATCGATGCGCGGTTCGAGCTTTATACCCTGCATGCCCTGCTGCTGATTCTGCGTTTGCGCGATGACGACCAGAATGGCGACGAGGGCGGGGCCGAGGCGGCGCAGGCGCTGTTCGACACCTATGTCTCGGCGCTGGATCATGCGCTGCGGGAACTGGGCGTGGGCGACACTTCGGTGGGCAAGAAGATGCGCAAGCTGGGCGAGGCCATGTATGGCCGGATGCAGGCCTATGAAACGCCTCTGCGCGACGGCGATGAGGCGGCCTTGGCTGCGGGCCTAGCGCGGAACGTCTATGAGAGCGACGATGCCGCCACGGGTGCGGCCCTGGCGCGGTATGCCATTGCCAGCCGTCGACGGCTGGCGACACAGGGCTTTGGTGCGCTATTGAAGGGCCCGGACTGGGCGGAGATTGCGGCATGATCGAGAGCGGATTGCCCTACAGCGTGCCGGTGCGGTTGCATCAGGCCGGAGCGGGTCTGGAGCGGCATCTGGAGCCGGACGCAGCCGAGCGGGCGAAAATCGCAAAGTCGCTGGACCTGGCGTCGCTGGACGCTTTTGATGCTGACATCCGGCTGGAGCCCAATGGTCACTCTGGCTGGCGCGTGTCGGGCCGGGTGCGGGCCGATGCGGTCCAGACGTGCGGTCTGACGCTGGAGCCGCTGCCGATCCATATCGATGCCAGGTTCTCGATTCCGCTGGCTGAGGCGGTCGAAACCGAAAGTGACGAGATCGATGTCACCCTCGATGACGATGCGCCCGACCTGATTGAGGACGGTCAGATCGACCTGGGTCAGTATGCGGTCGAGCAACTGGCGCTGAAGCTAGACCCGTTCCCCCGCAAGCCGGGGGCGGAGTTCGTCCAGCCCGAGGAACCGGCGGAAATCTCGCCCTTTGCGGTGCTGAAAGCGTTGCGACCCTCCGACGAAGGTTGACGCAGGGTCTGCACGGTTGCATCCCCCCGGCGCGGGTCTATCTTCCCGCCTCAAAGCGCCCGAGTCCCTGGCGCGACGGAGTCGAACCGGCTTGCCATCCTCCATACTGATTTCGCTCGACGGCATGGGCGGGGACCACGGTCCGCCCGTCGTGATCGCCGGCATCCAGGACTATCGCAGACAGCATGGCGGCGACGGTGTCCGCTTTCTTGTGCATGGCGACGAGGCCACCATTCGGGCCGAGATGGCCAAATGTGGCCTGGGCGATGATCTGGTCGTCGTGCGCCACACCGACAAGGTCGTGGGCATGGAGGAAAAGCCGGCCCAGGCCATGCGGCGCGGCAAGGGCTCCAGCCTGTGGAACGCCATCGAGGCCGTAAAGACGGGCGAGGCGCACGCCGTCGTCTCCGCGGGCAATACCGGGGCGCTGATGGCGATCGCAAAGCTGATCCTGCGGATGTCAGCGCACGGCCTGGAACGTCCGGCCATCGTGGCCAGCTGGCCGACACTGCGCGGCGTGACGGCCGTGCTGGATGTCGGCGCCAATATCGAGAGTGACGCCGAACAGCTGATCGAATTCGCCATCATGGGCGAGGCCTTTCATGCCGCCGTGCATGGGGTGGCGCGCCCGACCGTAGGCATACTGAACGTCGGCTCCGAGGACATGAAGGGCCACGAGGAAGTCCGGGAGGCCAGCCGTGTTCTGCGGGACGGCAGCCTGGGTCTGAATTATCACGGCTTCGTCGAAGGCGACGACATCGCCAAGGGTACGGTCGATGTCGTGGTCACCGACGGCTTTACCGGCAACATCGCCCTGAAGACCGCCGAGGGTGTGGCGCGGTTCATCTCGGCCCTGCTGAAGGAGGCCCTGACCTCCAGCCTTCAAGCCAAGGTCGGAGCGGCGATCGCCATGCCGGCGCTGAAAGCTATGGGGCGGCGGATAGATCCGAGTTCCATCAATGGCGGCCCCTTGCTGGGACTGAATGGCATCGTGGTGAAGAGCCACGGCGGCGCGGACGCCAAGGGGTATGCCAATGCCATTCGCATCGCGGTCGATCTGGCCCGCAGTGACTATCTGACCAAGGTGCGCGACAGCCTGAACCGGCTGCCCGCAGCCCTGGAACTGCCGGCTGTGTCGCCGGAGACCGTGACGGAGCCTTCCCAGTGAGCATAGTGCGCAGCGCCGTGACCGGCGTCGGATCCTTCCTGCCCGAACAGATCGTCACCAATGCCGACTTGGCCCAGATCGTCGACACCTCTGACGAATGGATCCAGGAACGCACCGGTATCAAGCAGCGCCACAAGGCCCATGACGATCAGCCGACCAGCGATCTGGCCACCGAGGCGGCGCGGCGGGCCCTGGCCGATGCCGGCAAGACGGCGGCCGATGTCGATCTGATCGTAGTGGCGACCACGACGCCGGATATGACCTTTCCAGCTACAGCCTCGATCGTGCAGCGCAAGCTGGGCGCGCCGGTAGGAATTGCGTTCGATGTCCAGGCGGTCTGTTCGGGCTTCGTCTATGCGATGAGCGTGGCGGACGGCTTCGTGGCGCGGGGTCTGGCCAAATGCGCCCTGGTGATCGGGGCCGAGGAGATGACCCGCCTGATGGACTGGACCGACCGGTCGACCTGCGTCCTCTTTGGTGACGGAGCAGGTGCCTTCGTCATGGAACCGCGCGAGGGGCAGGGGACCAAGGACGATCAGGGTCTCCTAGGATTTGCCCTGCGTTGCGACGGCAACAAGACGGACCTGCTGTATGTCGATGGCGGACCGGCCACGACGGGCACGGTCGGGCATCTGAGGATGGCCGGGAACCAGGTGTTTCGTCATGCCGTCGTCAATATCGCCGAGGCCATCACGGCGGCCTGTCAGGCGGCCAGCATCGAAGTGTCGGATGTCGACTGGTTCGTGCCGCATCAGGCCAATCAGCGGATCATCAAGGGTGTCGGCGACCGGCTGGGTCTGGACGAGAACAAGGTCATCTCGACGGTGGCGATCCATGCCAATACTTCGGCGGCGTCCATTCCGCTGGCCATGGATGCGGCCATTCAGGACGGACGGATCAAGCGGGGCGACATGGTGCTGCTGGAGGCCATGGGCGGCGGGCTCACCTGGGGAGCCTGCGCCTTCCGTCTGTAAAATAGGGTTTTCGGCTTTCCATTTGACGACGCTTGGCCTTTTATAGATCGAACGACCCTCGGAGGGGAGCGGACCGTGACCGACAATCAGACCCTGACACGCGCAGATCTTTGCGAAGCCGTTCATGAAGAGGTCGGGCTCTCGCGACTGGAGTGTTCCGCCATGGTCGAACGGACGCTGGAACTGATCATTGAATCGCTGGAACGTGGTGAGACTGTGAAGCTGTCCGGCTTTGGCGTGTTTCAGGTTCGGGAGAAGCGGGCGCGCATGGGCCGCAATCCCAAGACCGGCGAACCGGCTGCGATCAATCCGCGCCGGGTCATCAGTTTCCGTGCCTCGCAGATCATGAAGGGCAGAGTCCACGACGCGGTCCTGAGCGCCTGACGCCCGTGGCCAAAAGCCCCCAAGCCTTTCGTTCCATCTCCGAAGCGGCCGACGAGGTCGGTGTGCCCCAGCATGTGCTGCGGTTCTGGGAAACCAAATTTGCCTTCATTGCGCCGATGAAACGGGCTGGAGGGCGACGGTTCTATCGCCCGCAGGACCTGGTGGTGCTAAAGGCCGTCAAACGGCTGCTGCATGACGAAGGCCTGACCATCAAGGGCGTGTTGCGTCTGCACAAGGAGCAGGGGTTGAAGGCGTTGGCCCGCTATGGTGATCCCGGTGGGCTGGTCAGTTTCGATGACGAAATGGTTGCGGCGGTGCCCGAAACGCGTTCGACGTCGGGTCGAGCGACGGTTCGGCTGCGTCAGGCCCTGGCCGAGATTGAGGGCGCGCGGGCACGCCTGGATGCGGTTCTCATGAGAAGCGCTGGTTAGGCCATTTTTCCGTTTGCGGTCCGGCCAACCCCGTCTATAGGGAGCCCCTCTCGGAGCGTGGCGCAGCCTGGTAGCGCACTTGACTGGGGGTCAAGGGGTCGCAGGTTCGAATCCTGTCGCTCCGACCATCTTCCCTTGACCCGGTTCATCCTTGTTGTCCTACCGTGCGCGACGCGGTCACTTGCTACTTGAGGACGGGTTGTGCTCTGGCATGCGTGACGTGATCGTGCGCTGCTTGCGGCGAGTGTCGTTTCAGCCCTTCGGCTTGCCGCCTTCGGCCCATTTGAACAGCGGGAACAGAGGTACGCCCCAGGCGATACCGGCGATGGCGAAGAAGGCCAAGTCGATCCAGGGCGAGTCGGGCAAGCGATCACCAATGGCGACCACGGCCCAGACGTAGAAGATCAGAAAAACCACAGTTCCGAGGGTGGCGATCAGGCGACGGCTACGCGGGCCCATCAGCGCTTGTTCCGGAACAGGAAGAAGGTGCCTAGCGCGAGAGCCGCTGCGATGCCCGACCATGCAAGCCACAGCCACTGCTGTGAGGTGGCCACGCCGAAAACCCTGACCGCCAGAAACCAGCCCGCGACCGCTCCGACGCCGGAGACGAGAGCCGTAGCGAAGAAGCCGCGGCGTCCTGTCAGCATGTCGGCGACCCCGGCCAGGGCAAGGGCGATGGCCACGGCGGCGGCGATCTGGGCGTATGGCAAACGGCTTCTCCTGTTGCGGCGATCAGACGCCGTAAAGCGACTGGCACTCATCGCCGGGGGCGGGCATACCGCTGATCCCAACGGTGAGCCAGTGCTACCCGCGGGCAGTGTAACGGTCGGAACGGCGGGCGTCGAATGAAGCGTTTCAGCGCAGGTGGGCAGAGCCGGGCAGTGGCGATCTGGCTGTTCGTCAGCGCCGCCCTGGTCTTCGCCATGGTCGTGGTCGGCGGCGTGACGCGCCTGACCGGATCGGGCCTGTCGATCACCGAATGGAAGCCAATCATGGGGGCTCTGCCGCCTATGAACGGAGCGGACTGGGCCGAGGCGTTCCAGAAGTACAAGACGATACCCCAGTATGCGCACATCAACCCGGACATGACCCTGGACGGGTTCAAGACGATCTTCTGGTGGGAGTGGGCACATAGATTTCTGGGGCGGATCATCGGGGTCGTGTTCGCGGTGCCGTTCTTCGTGTTTCTGGCGCTTAGACAGGTTCCTAGGCGGCTGATCGGGCGGTGCGCGGTCCTTCTGGCCTTGGGCGGGCTGCAGGGGCTGATCGGCTGGTGGATGGTGTCCAGCGGCCTGTCGGAGCGGGTCGATGTCGCGCCCGAGCGGCTGACCGTGCATCTGGGCCTGGCGCTGCTGATCTTCATGGGGCTGATCTGGACCGGGCTGGAGGCCTGGAACGGCGAGGAGCACTCGCGCTCGCCCGTGGGCTGGAGCCGGGGGGCGGCGGTGCTGCTGGCGGCCGTCTTCGTGCAATGCCTGCTGGGCGGGTTGGTGGCGGGAGCCAAGGCGGGGTTTGTCTATACGGACTGGCCGCTGATGAACGGGTCTGTGCTGCCGCCGGTGGAGTGGGGCAGTGGGGCGTTGGCCTTCCTGCACGATCAGGCGCTGGTGCAGTTCAATCACCGGATCGCGGCCTATGCCCTGCTGATCGGCGGAACGATCTATGCGGTGCAGGCGTGGCGGTGGCGGCTGGCCGAGGGGCTGGGCGTCAGCGCGATGGTGGTGGCGATCGTACTCTGGATGCAGGCGGCGCTGGGCGTCGTGACCCTGATCCATGCCGTGCCGCTGTGGCTGGGGGCTTTGCATCAGGCGGGGGCGGCGCTGGTGCTGGGCGTGGTGACGGTCAACCTGTGGCTGGTCCGCCGATCTCAGCCCCGGCTGTTCATGTCCGGACCGAGGACCAGGGTCCTCTGATCGCCAGGGTGATGCCCGGGTACATGATGTTCACGAACAGCACCTCGCCGTCGGGCGAGAAGACGGCTCCAGCAAACTCCGCATTGCCCGCGAACACATTGCGGCCGATCGCATAGACTTGGCCGTCCGGCGTGACGCCCTTCAGATGGTTGCGGATATCACTGGAATAGTTGTCCTCGCAGACGATCAGATGGCCCCAGGGTGCGATGCAGATGTTGTCGGCCATGTTCATGGTGCGCAGGTCGGCGCTTTCCGTGAACAGCTGCAGACGCCCCGGACGGTTGGCTTCGCCGGGCTGGCCTTCGTCGGGCGAGGGGACATAGCGCATGATCTGGCCCCGCTTGAGCGGTCCACCTGAGGTGGCGGTCATGTAAAGCTCGTTGTCGCCCCAGAAGATGCCTTCGCCGCGCGCGACCAGGGCCGCACCGGAGGCATGGCCGCGCAGGCGCAGGTCGTCATTCGGCGATTCGACGTCGTCCATGTCGATCCAGACGACCTCGCGCCAGTCGCGCACGGCCCACTCTGCGCTGTCCCAGTTGCGGGTGTCGGCGCGGGGCTTGTCCTTGAAGGCCATGGCCTGGAGGCGACCGCCCTCGATCAGCTTGCCGGGCGTATTGGGGATGAAGCGATAGAAGAGGCCGTCACCCTGATCCTCGGTCTCATAGACGATGCCGGTGCGCGGATCGATGCAGACCGCCTCATGGTCGAACCGCCCCATGGCCTTGAGCGGCACGGGATCGACCAGGCCGGTGGCCGTGGCGGGCACTTCGAAGACGAAGCCGTGCGGCTTGGTCACGTCGCGGGTGGCGGGCGTCTCGGTCGTCTCTTCGCAGGTCAGCCAGCTGCCCCAGGGGGTATGGCCACCGCAGCAGTTGGTCGAGGTGCCGGCCAGCGACAGATGCTGGCTGACCTTCCGGCGCGTCGCCAGGTCATAGATCAGGGTGGTGGTGCCGCCGGGCAGGGCGCGACCGTCCTTGTAGGTGTCATAACCCTTGGTGGGGTCCAGCAGGCCGATGCGCTGCTGATGAAAGCCGCCGGGGCCGAGATTGCGGTGAAGGGCGCTGGAGCCTTTGAGCTCGTGATTGCAGACCAGGGCGACGCGGGTGCCGTCCAGCGGGAAACAGCCCATGCCGTCCGGCTGGCCCGGCACGAACAGGCCGTCGTCCATCGTATCGCCGCTCTGGGACACGATCTCGTAGGTAAAGCCCTCGGGCAGATCGAGCAGCTTGTCGGGATCGGCTATCAGCGGGCCGTAGCCATGGACGTCGTTGATATAGGTTTCACCCGCCGGTGCCGCCTGGGCTTTGACATTGTGGGCCAGGCCCGCAAAGGCGACTGCAGCGGCAGAGCCAGCGAAAAGCTGACGACGATCAGGGCGCATGCGTGGAGACTCCGTGGATGCCGCCTTATGCCGGGCTGGGGTGGCGGGATCATCATGGTTCTGTGACGAACGACGCCATGACGCAGGCAATCACGATCTCCCGCATGATGGATCGTCGGTCGAAACGCGCCTCATTATGCCAGCCGCGTGCGGTATTTTAATACCGTATTAAATTACATCAATAGATACAATGATATATTGGCATGTTCGGGTGACGTCAGTCATTGACCCACACCCTGTCATCCCCTAGTAAGCGCGCCTTCCGCTTCTTCCGGCCATATGGCGGGGAGGAGCTCATCGTATCGCCTTCCCGGGAAACCCACGTCATGCTGAAGAGCACTACGGCTTCGTTGAAGCCGGCCGACGTCGAGAAGAAGTGGATCCACATCGATGCCGAAGGCGTCGTCGTGGGCCGTCTCGCGACGTTCATCGCCAACCGTCTGCGCGGCAAGCACCGCGGCGACTACACCCCCCACGTCGATTGCGGCGACTATGTCGTCGTCACCAACGTCGACAAGGTGGTGTTCACTGGCAAGAAGAACACCGACAAGATCTACTACCGTCACACCGGTCACCCGGGCGGCGTCAAGCAGACGACCCCGGAGAAGGTCCTGAACGGCCGCTTCCCCGAGCGCGTGCTTGAAAAGGCCGTCGAGCGCATGCTGCCCAAGGAGAGCCCGCTGGCTCGCAAGCAGATGACGCACCTGCGCCTGTTCGCCGGTTCGACCCACGACCACGAAGCCCAGAAGCCCGAGACGATCGACTTCGCGTCGGCTTCTCCCAAGAACACCCGGAGCGTCTGAGCATGACCGACGTCACCAACACCGAAGCCCCCACCGGCTTTGATGCTCTGAAGAGCATGCAATCCCCCGGCGTGGGCGAAGAGCACCCCGTCTACGTCCAGAAGCTGGACGCCCAGGGCCGCGCCTATTCGACCGGCAAGCGCAAGAACGCGATCGCTCGTGTCTGGGTGAAGCCCGGCACCGGCAAGTTCACGATCAACGGCAAGGATCAGATGCAGTATTTCGCTCGCGAAATCCTGCGCATGATGATCGCCCAGCCGCTGGTCGTCACCGGCCGTGAAACCCAGTTCGACGTCGTCTGCACCGTCGAGGGTTCGGGCCTGTCCGGCCAGGCCGGCGCGATCCGCCACGGCCTGTCGCACGCCCTGACCCACTATGAGCCGGCGCTGCGCCCGGTCCTGAAGCCGCACGGCTTCCTGACCCGCGACAGCCGCGTCGTCGAGCGCAAGAAGTACGGCCGCGCCAAGGCCCGCAAGTCCTTCCAGTTCTCGAAGCGCTAGTCGGTCGCAGCAGCGACTTGGATTACAAAGGGCGCTCCGGGGAAACCTGGAGCGCCTTTTTTCTTTTGAGGGTCATGTGAGCCAGGCTTCGTTTTCAGATCTTACCGTCGCCGATATCGCCGCGATGGACAGGCAGCGCGCGGCAATTCAAGAGTTGGCCAAGGCAAGCCTAGGGCATGACGGCGAGATTGATCTGTCGACGTTACAGCTAATCGTGGACGCCGAGGTCGTGGCGGTTGGGGACACGTGGCGGCTTCAAGCCTTGGGTGTTTGTTTTGGAGACGCGATCAGCCGCATCGCTCCGGTGTGCTGGCGAATTATCGAGGATGAATGGGGACGAGACCCAACGTTGTGTTGGGAGAACTCGCAAGTGAACTTCAACGCCCTGACCATTCTCTCGAAACGGATTGAGAACGGAGAGCGTCCGAATGTAGAGGAAATCGCTCGGGGGCTTGTGAACCGTGGCCTGGAACTGACGGACGAGCACTGGCGATGACCCACACCATCTTCATCGACGGCGAAGCCGGGACCACGGGGCTGGAGATCCGCGAGCGGCTGGAGGCGCGCGCCGATCTGGAGCTGATTCTGCTGGGCGAGCGGCGGCGCGAGGTCGAGGCGCGGCGCGAAGCGTTGAACGCGGCCGATGCGGTGATCCTGTGCCTGCCCGACGAAGCGGCGAAAGAGGCGGTAGCCATGATCGAGAACCCGGCGGTGCGGGTGATCGACGCCTCCACGGCCTACCGGGTTGATCCGGCCTGGACCTATGGTTTTGCGGAGATGGCCCAGAACCCTGGTGAAATGGGTCAGCGCGAGCGGATCGCAGGCGCGACGCGGGTGTCCAATCCGGGCTGCTATCCGACGGGCTTCATCGGCCTGATCGCGCCGCTGGTGCGGGCGGGACTGGTGCCCGCCGACTGGCCCGTGACGGTCAATGCGGTGTCTGGCTATTCCGGTGGCGGCAAGGCGATGATCGCGGAGTTCGAGGCCGAGACCCCGACACCCTTCCGCGCCTATGGTTTGTCGCTGAAGCACAAGCATGTGCCGGAGATGACCCGGCACACGGGTCTGTCGCGCGACGTGCTGTTCGCGCCCGCCGTGGGAAACTATCGCCAGGGGATGCTGGTCGAGGTGCCGCTGCACGTGTCGGCCCTGCCCGAGACGCCGTCCATCGAGCGCATCCACGGTGCCCTGGCTGAAGCCTACGACGGCCAGAGGTTCGTCGAGGTGGCGGAGCTGGAGACGACCGAGGCCGTGACGGGCCTGGATCCCGAGGGCCTGAACGGCACCAACCGGATGCGGCTGCATGTCTTCGGCGACCGGTCGGGCGGGCAGGCGCGGCTGGTCGCGCTGCTGGACAACCTGGGCAAGGGCGCGTCGGGCGCGGCGGTGCAGAACCTGAACCTGATGGTGGGGCTGGACGAGGGGCTGGGGCTTTCGTGACCCTTCTCCCCTTGCGGGAGAAGGTGGCAGCCGAAGGCTGACGTCGCGCCAGCCTATGGTGATGTCTCGCTCCATCGGGTTCGCCGGCCATTCTTCACTGCTACGTCGACCCCTCATCCGACCTCACTTCGTTCGGCCACCTTCTCCCGCAAGGGGAGAAGGAACATGCGCTCTTGAAACCTCTGCGGCTCTGCCGACGTATACCAGTCATGACCCAAGCTCTCAGCCGCCGAACCCTGTTCCTGACCGCCGGTGCGGCCGCCCTGACCGGCTGTGCGCCGGATACGGCGGATGCCTCGACCCGGCAGTATGCCAGCTCGCCCTATCGACGGGTGACCGATGCCCAGTGGCGCGAGCGGCTGCCACGCGCGGCCTATGACGTCCTGCGGCATGAGGCGACGGAGCGTCCGTTCACCAGTCCGCTGGACAATGAGAAGCGTGCGGGCGTTTTCCACTGTCGCGGCTGCGACCTGCCGCTGTTCCGGTCGCAGTGGAAGTATGACAGCCGCACGGGCTGGCCCAGCTTTTATGACGTCATCGCCGCCAATATCGGGACCAAGACCGACTATGCGATCGGCATTCCGCGCACGGAGTACCACTGTGCCCGCTGTCTGGGGCATCAGGGACACATCTTCGACGACGGGCCGCGCCCGACGGGCAAGCGCTACTGCAACAACGGCGTGGCGCTGAAGTTCGTGCCCGCCTGACGGATCAGGCCTGTTTGCGGGCCGTGATGGCCGACTGGACCGTGACGCCGAACAGGATCGAGGCGATCACGACCATCAGGCCGTAGTTGAAGCCGCGGATGAAGAACGGCACGACCGCCAGGACGGTGACGATGCTGGGGAAGATACCTGCCCAGATGGCCGAGGTCGGGGCCAGCGGACTGATCATCGGCGGCCGTTGGGCGTTCATTTTCATCAGCTTCGACAACGGCTGGTTCAGGCCGACGTAGATGACAGTATAGAGCACGGCCAGGGCGGGGTTCAGCCAGACTGGACCAGGCTCGCCATAGACGGTCGCCGTCATCGTCAGGAGCAGAAGCGGGATGCCGGTCGCAAAGGCCAGCAGCAGGTTCGGTTCGATACGCTTCAACTCTTGACCTTCACATAGGAGCCTGGGGCCGGTTCTAGCGGCGAAAGAGGGCCGGATTTGGGGTCGCGGGCCGCGACCCATTCGCCCGACTTGTCATGCAGCCAGTCGGCCCAGTGGTTCCACCAGCTGCCGGGATGCTCCTGTGCCCCCGCCTGCCATTCGGCCAGAGTGGCGGGCAGGGCGGGGTTGATCCAATGCTGGTACTTGTTGGCGCTGGGCGGATTGATGACGCCCGCGATATGGCCTGATCCGGCGAGCGTCACGGTGACGTCGGCATTCGAGAACGCCCGCGCCGACCTATAGACTGAGTTCATCGGCGCGATATGGTCCTCGCGACTGGCCTGGAAATACAGCGGGATCGTCACCTTCGACAGATCGACGGTGAGGCCGCCGATCTCGAACGTGCCCTGGCTGAGGCGGTTCTGGCCGTACATGGAGCGCAGATAGTCCATGTGCAGCCGCTTGGGCATGCGGGTCTGATCCGCATTCCAGAACAGCAGGTCGAAAGCCGCTGGCGACTTGCCCATCAGATAGTTGGACACGAAGAACGACCAGATCAGGTCGTTGGCCCGCAGGGCATTGAAGGTCTCGGCCATGGCCGCGCCGGGCAGAACGCCGCCCGCCGCATCCATCTGTTCCTCGACCTGGGCCAGCCAGTGCTCGTCGGTGAACAGCAGCAGGTCGCCGGCCTCGGCGAAGTCGTGCTGCGCGGCGAAGAAGGTTGTGGCCGTGACCCGGTCATCCTTTTTCGCCGCCATATGGGCCAGGGCCGCGCCCATCAGGGTGCCACCGATGCAGTAGCCGACAGTGTTCAGGTGCTTGCCACCGGTCTGCTCCAGCACCTTTTCGACTGCGCGATAGATGCCCTTGTCCAGATAGTCGTCAAAGCCGAACTCGGCCTTGTCTCGATCGGGATTGACCCATGAGCAGACGAAGACGGTGAACCCTTGCGCCGACAGCCAGCGGATCAGCGAGTTCGCGGGCTGCAGGTCCATGATGTAGAATTTGTTGATCCAGGGCGGGAAGATCAGCAGGGGAATGGCCCGCTGCTTGTCCGTCGCGGCATCGTACTGGATCAGTTCGAACAGCTCGTCGCGCCAGACGACCTGACCTGGCGCTGTGGCGACGTTTTCGCCGACGACGAACTGGCCATAGTCGGCCTGACTGATCTTCAGCTTGCCGGCACCGCGCTCCATGTCGGCGGCGAAATTCTGCATGCCTCGCACCAGCGATTCCCCATTGGTTTCGGCCAGGGCCTTCAGGGCGGCGGGGTTGGAGGCCAGAAAGTTGGAGGGCGAGAAGGCGTCGGTCAGAAGTTTGGTGAAGAACTCGGCGCGACGCTTGGTCAGGGGATCGACGTCGTCGACGCTGGAGACCAGGCCGTTCATCCAGTCGGCGGTGACGAGATAAGACTGTCGCATCATGTCGAACATGGGGTTTTCGGACCAGGCCGGGTCTTTGAATCGTTTGTCCTTGGAGGGCGCAGATGTGGTGTCATCACCGGCCGCGCGGCGCGTCGTGGTGGCCCATAGGTCCATGTAGCGGTTGAACAGATCGGCCTGGGCGGCGAACAGCCGATCGGGGCGAGACGCCAGGCTGGTCATCACGCTGTTCATCGCGGGGCCCACGTTGAAGGGATCGGGCGACAGGGCGGCAGGGCGGTCGGCTTGCGAAAGAGCAGCCTCGGCAATCGCGGTCTGGGCCGTCATCGCGGCGCGGGCCAGGTTCAGCGACAGGGTTTCGATCATCTGACGCTGATCGGCTCCGACGTCGGCGAAGGGGAAGGCCAGTGCGTCCGGTGCAGGCTGTGCCTCCAGCGTCTGGGACGGGTGTGAATCGGCCAGAATAGGCTCGACGACGGGGGCCGGCTTGGGCTCGATTTTCGGCTTGGCCGCTTTGGCACGCGGACGGGGCGGCTTCGCCGACGTCGGGCGACCCGACTTGCGCGGCGCACGCGGGGCGGCGTCAGGCACCGTCTTCGGGGGCGACTTGGACGGGGGCTTGGCCATGGTCAGGCTCCTTGAGATCGTCGTCAGACGGGGCAAGCCGCGCGCTCGCCCTTCCGCCTGTCGCAATCATGGCATATGAGCGCACCTGAAATGAACGCATTGATCCAGAAAATCGGCAGCGTCCTGGTCATGGTGGTCTGCGCCTCGGCGCTGACGGCCTGTGCGTCGTCGTTCAACCCCCGCACGGACGCGACTTCGCCGATTGCAGCAAGGGTTCAGGCTCTGGTCGATGCGAATAGCGAATATCCGCGCTGGGCCGACTTTCCGAAGACGGATCAGCCCGCCCCGACCCCCACCGCCATTGCCGCAGAGGTCAACACGTTGAGGGTCACGCAGGGAGCCTTGGCGGGTGAAGTCGCCCGGATCGACTGGACACTGCCCGGCGATTCGGCGGCGTTCGCCGAGGCGTTGCGGGCAAGGGTGGCGGCCACCGCCGTCGCACCGGCGACCCAGCAGACCCAGGCCGAGATTGACGAATATCTGCGCCGTGCCCGCGAACGCGGCCGTGCGCCCCCGCCCATCACGCGCCGCCAATAGCTCACTGATCGACGCGCTCGCCCGGATCGGAGAATCCGGCGATCATCCCCCAAGGAGATACGCCCATGGCCGATATGGCCCCTTACGCCTCAACGCTGGCCGCCGATGCGGCACGGGTGACTGAGCTGGCCGCCATCGCGTCCTGGGCCCAGATCGGGCGTGGTGACGAGAAGCACGCCGATCAGCTGGCCGTCGACGCCATGCGCACGGCGCTGAATGCTCTTGATATCGACGGCAAGATCGTGATCGGCGAGGGCGAGCGTGACGAAGCCCCCATGCTCTACATCGGCGAAAAGGTCGGGACCGGCAAAGGTCCGGCCATCGACATCGCGCTCGATCCGCTGGAAGGCACCACCCTGACGGCCAAGGCCATGGCCAATGCCCTGACGGTGCTGTCGATGTCGCCCGGCGGCGGCATGCTGCATGCGCCCGACACCTACATGGACAAGATCGCCATCGGCCCGGGCTATGCCCCCGGCACCGTCGATCTGGACATGAAGCCGGGCGACAACGTCCGGTCGCTGGCCTCGGCCAAGGGCGTGCGTCCCGAAGACATCACCGTCTGTGTCATGGACCGGCCGCGCCACGCCGAGCTGATCGCCGCCCTGCGCGAGGTCGGGGCCAAGGTCATGCTGATCACCGATGGCGACGTGGCCGGGGTGATTCACACGGCCGAGCCGGAGACGGGCATCGACCTGTATCTGGGGTCCGGCGGAGCGCCGGAAGGCGTGCTGGCCGCCTCGGCGCTGAAATGCGTGGGCGGGCATTTCCAAGGGCGGCTGATCTTCCGCAATGACGAGGAGCGGGCACGGGCCAATCGTACTGGCGTGACCGACTTCGACCGCAAATACGATCTGCATGAACTGGTGTCCAAGGACGCCATCTTTGCGGCGACCGGCGTGACCAAGGGGGCGATGCTGGACGGGGTGCAGGTCAAGGACGGCTTCGTCTCGACGCACACTCTGGTGATGGATTCCTCGACCCGCACGGTCCAGCGCATCCGCACGATCCGCCCGCTCTGATGGCCGACGGCGCGGGCCAGCCTGCGTTTCTGGGCATATCCCGCTCGCTGTCGGGCCGGGCCTGGCGGCAGAGGCCGGCAGAGGCCGGCCTGATCCGGGCACATATGCAGGCACTGGGGCTGGACGAGCCTTTGGCGCGAGCACTGGCGTCGCGCGGAGTGCAGGCCGATCAGGGCGCTAACTTTTTGCAGCCCACGCTGAAGGCACTGTTTCCTGATCCGTCCAGCTTCATGGACATGGACGTGGCGGCTCAGGTCATCGTCGAGGCCATTCAGTCCGAACAGTCGATTCATGTGTTCGCCGACTATGATGTCGACGGCGCATCCAGCGCGGCCTTGCTGGTCCGCTGGTTCCGCGCCCTTGGGGCGGACCTGCCCATCTATGTGCCGGACCGCCTGACCGAAGGGTACGGGCCCAGCGCCAAGGCGTTCGACACCTTGAAGGCCTCGGGGGCCGACCTGGTCATCACCGTGGACTGCGGCGCGGCCGCCAACGAAGCCGTGGCCCACGCGGCGGACATCGGGCTAAGGGTCGTCGTCATCGACCATCACATGATGCGCGAGCACCCGCCGGTCTGTGCCGCCGTGGTCAATCCCAATCGGCCCGGCGACACCTCGGGCCAGGGCAATCTGGCGGCGGCGGGCGTGGTGTTCGTTCTTCTGGCTGCGTTGAACCGCGAAGGGCGGAGCAAGGGCCTGTTCCAGGATCGCAAGGAGCCGGACATCCGCCAGTGGCTGGATCTGGCGGCCATGGGGGCGATCTGTGATGTAACCGGCCTGACTGGGTTCAACCGGGCCCTGACCAGTCTTGGGCTGCGCGTCATGTCCGACTGGGGCAATCCGGGCTTGCGGGCTTTGCTGGCTACGGCGGGAGCCGAGCCAGGTCCCGCCAAGTCGAACCACGCAGGCTTCATCCTGGGGCCACGAATCAATGCTGGCGGTCGGATCGGCAAGTCGGACCTTGGCGCGCGGTTGCTATCGACCGATGACGAGGCTGAGGCTTCGGCCCTGGCGGCAGAACTCCATGCGCTGAACATCGAGCGCCGCGAGGTTGAGCGCCTGGTGACCGAGGAGGCCACGCGGCGTGTCGAGGCCACGGGGGCGCACGACGATGGTTCTGCGGTGGTGGTCATCGAGGGCGAGGACTGGCATCCCGGCGTGGTCGGGATCGTGGCCGGGCGTTTACGCGAGCGCTGGCGCAAACCCGTGGTGGTGATCGGGGTCGATGCAATCAACGGCATCGGCAAGGGCTCGGGGCGTTCTCAAACGGGCATGAATCTAGGGCGGGCCATTCAGGCGGCTTGGAACGAGGGCGTGCTGATCGCGGGCGGTGGCCATGCGATGGCTGCGGGCCTGACGGTGCGCGTCGACGATATCGGGCGGCTGAGAGAGTTCCTGAACGACTACATGGCGGGCGAGCAGGCCGAGGCCGAGGCGCTGGACGGGGTCGAGATCGATGCCCTGATCGAGCCCGGTGCAGCGACGAGAACTCTTTTCGAGCAGTTCGAGCAATTGGCCCCTTTCGGTCCGGCCAATCCGGAGCCCCTGTTCGCAGTCTCGCATGTCAGCGCCCGCGATGCCGTGGCGATGACGGGCGGGCATGTACGGTGCCGTCTGGTCGGCGCGGACGGTGCCTCGGTCAAAGCCATTGCCTGGCGCTGTGCCGACCTGCCGACCGGACTGGCGCTGCTGTCAGGTCAGGGCGGATTGAGTGTGGTCGGTCGTCTGAAGGCGGACGACTGGAACGGGCGCAAGGGCGTTCAGTTCGAGGTCGAGGACGTGGCTGATCCCCGGATGAATTAATCGGAGTTCTGCGCTTGCATCCCAGAATATCGGGGGCTATATCGCCGCTTCGCCGCGCAGTGGTCCCTTCGTCTATCGGTTAGGACGTCAGGTTTTCAACCTGAAGAGAGGGGTTCGACTCCCCTAGGGACTACCACGCGGCGCCTTCCATTCCCTGAAATCGCTAAGACTATGCAGCGGATATGCGCGTGCGACGGGTTGTGCCTGCTACTCTCAAGTTGCGCAGTGATGCACCAGTGGAACAACCGTGCGCCTCGTTGTGATCCAAGCGTATGAGAATGCAAGAAAATGTGCCCGCATTGGTCGTCGGGTGCGTTTTTTCTCTTTTCCTGCGTTCACAGAACCGTGTTAAACGTAATCCGTCCGTAAGGTTAAGCGGGCGGAGGGGTGGCTGTGTCTGACTACGAGGGCGTTGAGACGGGTGCGGTGGCGATTGTTCGCGTCACCGGCCATGTAAAATGGTTCGATCCAGGTAAGGGGTACGGCTTCATCGTGCCCGATGATCCTGCCTTGACCGACGAGCGCGATATCCTGCTGCATGTGACCAGCCTGCGCGACAAGGGTTTCGAGACCGCAGGCGAGGGTGCGCCTATCATCTGTGATTGCAGCCGACGGCCCAAGGGCTGGCAGGTTACCGAGGTTCACGAACTTGGTGATGGCGAAGTGCCCGCAACCTCGATTCGCCAGTCCGCCTATGATGGCATTCGTCAGCACTCAGAGGCCCTGACGCTGGCCGATGCCAACGGCGTCGGTATGGAGGTGGCCGTCGTCAAATGGTTCAATCGCACCAAGGGCTACGGTTTCGTGGTGCGAAATAATGAGCCGGGGGATATCTTCGTGCACGTCGAGACCTTGCGGCGCTGCGGACTGGATGATCTGTTGCCGGGCGAAGCCGTCGCGGTGCGGTTCGCCGACGGGCCCAAAGGCCTGGTGGTTGCGGAAATCAGACCGGGCGGTTGATCATGACCGCCCCATGAGGGTGTGAGTCTATGTCGAATCGTCGTGGGTTTCTGAGCGGCCTGGCGGCCGGTGTCGTCGGTTTGGCTCTGCTGGCTGGTTGCGCGGGGGCGGGCACGCCCAAAGATGCCCAGGGCAATCCACTGGAGCCACTAACGGTCGTGACATCGAGCGGTGAGCATCGCTTCATGGTCGAGATCGCTGACGACGATGCAGAACGCCAGCGCGGCATGATGGGGCGTCCGCCCCTGGCGGACGACAGGGGCATGCTGTTTCAGTTTCCGGATGTCGCAGAGCGCGCATTCTGGATGCACAATACGCCCTCTTCGCTGGACATCATCTACATCGACCCGCGCGGCGTGATCGTTTCGATCGCTCCCGATGCGCCACCCAACAGCGACGCACTAATCCCGTCCAACGGCCCTGCCAGCGGCGTGCTGGAGCTTCGGGCCGGGCGCGCTGCAGAGATCGGGGCAAAGGCTGGAGACCGGGTCCGCCACCCATTCTTTGCCGAATAAGCGATTTGCTGCGTTGCGGCGCAGGCCCGAGTGTGTCACATCCCGCCGCCGGAGTGTAGCGCAGCCTGGTAGCGCATCTGGTTTGGGACCAGAGGGTCGGAGGTTCGAATCCTCTCACTCCGACCATTTATTTGGGACGCTAACGCTCGGCTCGCGGAGCCTCGCTGCTTGAGCGTCCCGAATGGCGCTGATCAAGAGCCGAGGTTCCTCATGCTGGCCCGCATCTATCGTCCCGCCAAGACCGCCATGCAGTCGGGCAAGGCCAAGACCTTGAGCTGGCGGCTGGAGTTTGAACCCGCCTCGGCGCGGACCATCGATCCCCTCATGGGCTGGACCAGTTCCGACGACATGAACGGTCAGGTTCGTCTGACCTTCGACACCGCCGAGGAGGCTGTGGCCTATGCCGAGCGCCACGGCATCCCTTTCCGCCTGCAAGAGCCGCAAGAGCCGCCGGTTATCATCAAGGCCTATGCCGACAACTTCGCCACCTTCCGCAAGCAGCCCTGGACGCATTGATCAGAGGGTGGCTATCGCTCGGCGTCTCGCTGCTTGAGCCGAGTTTTCTTTTGCGGCTACCGCGCTTTGCGCTACTTGAGCCGCGAGAGCGCCCATAGCTCAACCGGATAGAGCACCCGCCTTCTAAGCGGGATGTTGCAGGTTCGAGTCCTGCTGGGCGCGCCAACTTGGCCATAGGGAACAAAGACGTCTGGGGCGGCTTTCCCGGTCATGCCGCGCTACTTCTTTGACACCACATCAGAACGAACACCCGTCGATGCCGACGGGGAGACCCTGCCCAACGACGCGGCGGCCTGCGCCAGTGCCGTGGCCAGCCTCGCGGAGTTGCTGCCGGGCGAAGCCTCGAAACTGATTGGAGGCGGTGTCTTCGGTCTCACGGTGGCGCGTGAGAACGGGACTGTCTTCTACCGGATAGAAGCGGTCGCCACGGAGGTGTAGAATATTAGGCGCGGTCGGTGTAGCGCATGGGTGTCATGCTACGGTGGCGCTGGGGACCGGACACAAGATATGGCCAGCGTATTGAGCGCGGATAACAGCGGCAATGGTCTGCTGGAATCGATGGACGAGGCGGATCAGATCGCCTTGGAGCCGCATCTGCGCCGCATGAAGGTCGTGAAGGATCAGGTCCTGATCGAGCAGGAATCGCGCATTCGCGAAGTGCATTTTCCGGTAGCCACAGAGCTGTCGAACCTCATGGCTTTTAGCGACGGACGCGAGGTCGAGATTTCGACGGTCGGATCGGAGGGAGTTTCCGGCCTGGCCGCCTTCTTGGCCGAGGCTCCGTGTGCCTGGCGTGTGACAGTTCGCGAAGGCGACACCGTCATCGCCCTGTCCGCGGCAGCGCTGAGGAAACAGGTGGGCGAGAGCCCCCGTCTGCTGAAGCGTCTGATGCTGCTGACCCACGATAATCAGTCCCAGGGGGCCCAGAATGCCGCCTGCAATGCGATCCACGACAGCACGTCTCGACTGGCCCGATGGATATTGACGCTATGCGACAGGACCGGCCGGGACGCACTTGAGCTGACCCAGGAAGAAATGTCGGTTATGCTGGGCGTACAGCGCACGACCGTATCAGCCGGTGCTGCGGAGCTGAAACGCCAAGGGGCCATCTCCTACGCCCGGGGTGCCCTGCGCGTCGAAAATCGGCGGCGTCTCGAAGGTGCGGCCTGCGAATGCTACATGATTCAAAAGACGCGAACCGACAGGCTGGGCCTCGCTCCCGGTCAAGATATGCTTGAACCCGAGGACTAATTGCCTGGTGGCGGTTGATACCGTCGGCGCGAACGCTTCTAAAGGGCCGACGAGGTTCAGTACGACGGTGAAACGGACATGCAGCCAGTGAAGGCAGGCAAGGCGGCGATCACAGGAGTGATCTTGGCCCTGGGCCTTGGCCTGGCCGGTTGTGATATGTTCGGCGGCGGCGAACCGGCGGACGATACCGCGCCGGCGACCGAGACCAGCACCGTCGCTCCCGAATTCGCCAGCCCGACGTTGGCCGCGATCAAGGCGAGGGGCCGCTTGAACTGCGGCGTCCACGAGGGCCTGGTCGGTTTCGCCTATACGGACAATCGCGGTCAGTGGCAGGGCTTCGACGTCGACTTCTGTCGCGCCCTGGCCGCAGCCATCCTTGGTGACGCCAACGCCGTGCGGTTCGTGCCGGTATCCAACGCTCAGCGGTTCGAAGCCTTGCGCAGCGGCCGCGCCGATGTGCTGTGGCGCGAAACGTCCTGGACCCTGTCACGAGAGGCTGAGGAAGGCGTGCGGTTCGCGGGCGTCAACTATTACGACGGTCAGGGCTTCATGGTTCGCCGCGCCCTCAACCTGACCAGTGCGCAGGAACTGAATACGGCCCGGGTCTGCGTGCAGCGAGCCTCCACCTCCGAGGGCAATGTGGCCGACTGGTTCCGGGCGCGTGGCCTGGAGTATCGCAAGGTCGAGGCGGTGAGTGCTGAGGCCGCCGCTGCCGCTTACGGGCGCGAGGAATGCGATGCATTGAGCGCCGACATCTCGGCCCTGGCGGCGGCGCGGACGACGCTAGCCAGCCCGGACCAGCACATGATTCTGCCCGACGTGATCTCGAAGGAGCCTCTGGGCCCCGCCGTCAAGCGCGGTGACGAGGCTTGGACCTCTGTCGTGCGCTGGACGTTGAATGCTTTGATCACGGCCGAGGAACTGGGCGTCACGTCCGAGACCGTCGACGCCCAGATCGAGGAAGCGACCGATCCGCGTATCCGCCGCCTGCTGGGCGTCGAAGGTGAACTGGGCGCGATGCTGGGCCTGTCCGATGACTGGGCCGCACGCGCCATCAAGGCGCGCGGCAACTATGGCGAAATCTTTGCCAGAAACATCGGCGTGGATTCTCCGCTCGACCTTGAGCGGGGGCTTAACGCACAATGGAACGCTAGGCCGGGCGGCCTGATCTACGCCCTGCCCATTCGATGACAGCGCCCGATCAACGGGCCGGGGGATATATGGAAGCGACCAAAAAAGGCGGACTGCCGCTTCACTGGCTGATGCTGATCGGCTTTGTGGTCGGGCTGGGAGGCGGTCTGGCCGTCAATATGCTGGTGGGCCCGGAAACGGAATGGGTCGTCTGGGTGACGACCAACATCACCGGACCGGCGGGACAGATCTTCCTGCGCCTGCTGTTCATGCTGGTGATCCCGCTGCTGTTCTCGGCCCTGGTGGTCGGGGTGGCAGAAATGGGCGACCTGAAATCGCTGGGACGTGCGGGTTGGAAAACTCTGGCGCTGACAATCCTGATGTCTGGCATCGCCGTGATCATCGGACTGGTGATGGTCAACGTCTTCCAGCCGGGCGCGGGCGTCGATCGCATCCTGGCCGACCAGCTACTGGCGCAAGGTGCCGAAGGGGCCGGAAATATCGTCGAGAACGCGCCCGAGAGCATCCAACTGGGCCAGTTCTTCCTTGAACTGATCCCTTCGAACGTGTTCACCGCCGCGGCCGAGAACCAGATCCTGCCGGTCATGGTATTCGCCCTGATCTTCGGCATCGGCCTGGTCATGGCCAAGAGCCCGGCGACCGATCGCCTCCAGCAGACCATCGAGGGCATCCTCGAGGTCACGATGAAGCTGATCAATCTGGTCATCAAACTGGCCCCGTTCGCCATCGCCTTCCTGATGTTCAACCTGGCGGCGCTGTTCGGTTGGGAACTGCTGGTACGGCTGGCGGCCTTCACCGGCGTGGCCGTGGGCGCGATGGCGATCCATATGTTTGTCGTCTATCCAACGATCGTCTGGACCCTGGGCAAGCGGTCCCCGCTGGCCTTCTTCCGGGGTATCCGCGAGCCCATGGTGGTGGCGTTTTCCACTGCCTCGTCCAATGCCACCCTGCCGGTGGCGCTCAAGGCGGCGGATGAGCAACTGGGCCTGCCGCGCAAGATCGCTCGCTTCGTCCTGACCGTCGGGGCTACCGCCAACCAGAACGGCACGGCGCTCTTCGAAGGGGTGACCGTACTGTTCCTGGCCCAGTTCTTCGGCATCGAGCTCAGCCTGTTCCAGCAGTTCGTGGTCATGCTGGTCTGCATCCTTGGTGGGATCGGGACGGCAGGCGTTCCTGCCGGGTCGCTGCCGGTTGTGGCCATGATTCTGGTCATGGTGGGTGTGCCCGCCGAGGGGATCGGCCTGGTCCTGGGCGTGGATCGCTTCCTCGACATGTGCCGGACCACGCTGAACGTCACCGGCGATCTGGTGCTGGCGACGGTCGTGTCACGTGGCGAAGAGGATGTGCCAATCCAGGCCGGCGACGACGTGCCCGTGGCACCGCCGGCCTAGATCAGCCGTTCTCGACCGGGGAGTCCGACCTGGCACCCCATTCGGCCCAGGAGCCGTCGTACAGGCGGCTGTCGATGCCGAGCTCCGCCAGGGCCAGGCTCAGCACGGCGGCGGTGACGCCGGAGCCGCAGGTGGTGACGATAGGGCGGTCGAGGTCCACTCCGGCATGCTGGAAGGCCTCAGCCAGAGCGTCGCCCCGCTTCAGCCGACCGGTATTATTGAGGACCGACGTCATCGGAAGATTGACCGCGCCGGGCATGTGGCCCGGGCGCAGTCCGGCGCGCGGCTCTGGCGTCTGGCCCGCAAAGCGGGCGGCGGGTCGGGCATCGACCACCTGGGCATCGCCGGTGAGGGCGGCCATAACCGTCGGGACATCTACGACGGCGTCAAAGGCCAAGGTGGCGCGAAAGGTCGCGGGAGCTGGTTGTGCCACGGTGCCGGTTTCGAGGGGCCGGTTCTCGGCCTGCCAGGTCGGAAGACCGCCGTCGAGTACGAAGACATTGGCTGCGCCCATCACCTGCAATGTCCACCAGACGCGGGCAGCGGAGAACAGGCCGACAGTGTCGTAGACCACAATGGTGTCGGTCTCTGCGATGCCTAAGCTACCGACCGCTTCGGCAAAGGCTGCGGCAGTCGGCAGCATGTGCGGCAGGTCCGAGGTGTGGTCTGAGACGGCGTCTAGATCGAAGAAGACCGAGCCGGGAATGCGGGCGGCCTCGAAATCGGCGTGGGCGTCGCGGCCATCCAGATGCCAGGAACCGTCGACTATACGCAGGCCCGGATCGTTCATCCGGGCAGCGAGTTCGGTGGCGGAGATCAGGGGAGAGGCCATTGGCAAAGACTAGCACGGACGGCATTGGGGCGGGCAGGGGAACGCTGCGGCTGGTGCTGGGCGATCAGTTGTCTGACGGCCTGTCGGCGCTGGAGGGGCTGGACGCCGCCCGCGACGTCGTCCTGATGGCCGAGGTGCGCGACGAGGCCACCTATGTGAAGCATCACAAACAGAAGATCGCCCTGACATTTGCCGCCATGCGCAGCTTTGCGCTGCGACTGGATGACCGGGGCGTGACCGTGCGCTATGTGCGGATCGACGATCCCGACAACAGCCACTCTATCGTCGCGGAACTGCATCGGGCGCTGGAGGGGCAGCCGTTCGAGGCGTTGGCGATCACGGAATGCGGTGAGTGGCGGCTGGCCGAGAAGCTCGCGGCCTTTGCGGGCGTGGCGCGGGTGCCGGTGGACATCCGCGAGGATCGACGGTTCATCTGTTCGCACGACCGGTTCCGGCGCTGGGCGTCTGGGAAATCACAGCTGCGGATGGAGTTCTTCTATCGCGAGATGCGGCGCGAAACCGGCATCCTGATGGATGGAAAACAGCCGGAGGGCGGGCAGTGGAACTATGACGCCGAGAACCGCAAGAAGCTGACCAAGGGCCTGCGGCCGCCGAAGCGGCTGCGGACGGAACCGGACGCGGTGGCGCAAGGGGCGATCGCGGATGTGGCGCGGCTGTTCCCCGACCACTTCGGTGATCTGGACGGCTTCGGCTGGCCGACGACGGCCGAGCAGGCCGAGGTCGTCGTCGCGGATTTTCTGGAGAAGGTGCTGCCGTCCTTCGGCGACTGGCAGGATGCGATGGCGCATGGCGAGCCATGGATGTGGCACGGCCTGATCTCGACCTCGATCAACCTGGGACTGGTCGATCCACTCGACGTGTGTCGGCGGGCGGAGGTGGTTTACCGCGCGGGAAAGGCCCCGCTGAATGCGGTTGAGGGCTTCATCCGCCAGATCCTCGGCTGGCGGGAGTTCGTGCGCGGTGTCTACTGGCTGAAGGTGCCGGAGTATCGGGTGCGCAACTTCTTGGATGCGGACAAGGCCTTGCCGTGGTTTTTCTGGTCCGGGAAGACCGATATGGCCTGCGTGGCCGACGTGGTCGAGACGACGCGGGCCAATGCCTATGCCCACCATATCCAGCGGCTGATGGTGACCGGCAACCTGGCCATGCTGCTGGGGGTGCATCCGGACGCGGTCGATGACTGGTACATGACCGTCTATGCCGACGCATATGAGTGGGTCGAAATGCCCAATACGCGGGGCATGGCGACGTTTGCAGACGGTGGGATCGTGGGCTCCAAACCCTATGCGGCGTCGGGGGCCTATATCGACCGGATGAGCGATTACTGCGGGGGCTGCCGCTATGACGTGAAGGCCAAGACGGGCGAGGGGGCGTGCCCGTTCAACCGGCTCTACTGGGGGTTCTTGGAGCGGAACCGGGGGCGGTTGAGAGACAATGTGCGGCTGGCCATGCCGTACCGGACGTTGGAAAATTTCGGCGAAGAGCGGCGCAAGGCGTTGCTGGCCGAGGCGGAGGCGTGCCGGACGATGCTAGGCGCGGTGCCGATCGACTAGGGCTCTGGGTCATCTTTGTTGGCGACGGTCTTCAGGGCGGCCAGGGCCCGGGCTCGGCCTTCTGCATGATCAACGATGGGGCGGGGGTAGTCGTGGCCCAGCCTCAGGCCAATGTCGCGCACGACCTCGGGTGGGGCCGTCCAGGGAGAATGCAACCATTTGTCAGGCACGCGTCGCACCTCCGGCACCCAGCGGCGAACATAGGTGCCGTCGGCGTCGAACTTCTCGCCCTGGGTGATGGGGTTGAAGATACGGAAATAAGGGGCGGCGTCAGCGCCAGAACCCGCGACCCACTGCCAGTTCTGGACATTGGAGGCCAGATCGGCATCCACCAGCGTGTCCCAGAACCAGGCCTCCCCCTCGCGCCAGTCGATCAGCAGGTGCTTGATGAGGAAGGAGGCCACGATCATGCGCACGCGGTTGTGCATGATCCCCGTGGCCCACAACTCGCGCATGCCCGCATCGACGATCGGATATCCGGTCTGGCCGCGCTGCCAGGCCTTCAGCCCCTTGGCATCGGTGCGCCACGGCATGGTGTCGTATTCCGGACGGAAAGCCTCGGTCGTGATCTGGGGGAAGGCGGCCAGTAGATGGGCCGAGAACTCGCGCCAGACGATCTCCGAGATGAACTTCTCGGCCTCGCTGCCGGCGGCCTTGCTATCCCGGGCTGCCTCAACGACCCGCCACGGACTGATCTCGCCGAAATGCAGATGTGGGGATAAGCGGCTGGTACCGGCCTTGCCCGGCAGGTCACGGTCGCGACTGTAGGTCTTGGCTGCGGTCTCGAGAAAGGCGCTCAGAGCCACCTTCGCCCCGGCCTCACCCGGCGTGCCGGTGAAGCCCTTGGACCAGTCCGGGCGCGTGGGATGCAGGCTCCACGCATCAATGTCGTCGGAAGTCACACCTTGTAAGCTCTTGATCTCACGCGGCACTGCGACATGCGCCGGCGGTGCCGCCTCGGCCAGCAAGGCCTTCATGAACGGCGTGAAGACCTTGTACGGCTGGCCCGAGCCATTCAGCACCTTTCCCGGCGTGCACAGCAACGTGCCGTTGAAGCCCTTGCACTCGATACCGTCGGCCTGGAGGCCGTGCGCGATGTCAGCGTCGCGGGCGAAGGCATCGGGCTCGAACAGCCGGTTCATGGCGACCGTACTGGCCCCGGTTTGCTCGATCAGGCGACGCAGTTCCGATTCGCTATCGCCGCGACGCAGGATCAGTTCGGCACCATGCTGCTTCAGCGACGCCGCCAGCGCGCGCAGGGATTTGTCCAGCCACCACAGTGACGCCGCCCCCATCGGCCGGACGCGGCTGCCCTGATCCAGAATATAGACCGGCACGACGGGCCGACCGCTCTTCACGGCATGGCCCAACGCCGGATTGTCCGCCAGGCGCAGGTCCTGACGAAACCACAGGATAACGGGGCGGTCGTCGGCCTTGGTGGTCATGCGGTCGCGCTCCATGATAGCTTGCGAACACCAACGTCCGACGCCACCTGATCGCCGCATAGGTGCGTCAGTTGCGCCGCCTCTCCAAGCCGAAAGTCCATGCCCGTGTCAAAGCCCAACGCCATCATCGACATCAAGGACGGCCTGACCCGCCCCGTCTCCATCGGTGGCGGCCAGCGGATCGTCTTCATCGCCGGCCCATGCCAGTTGGAAAGCCGCCAGCATGCGCTGGAGATGGCCCATGCGCTGAAGGAGATCGGCGAGCGGCTGAACGTCGGCATCATCTACAAGACCAGCTTCGACAAGGCGAACCGGACAAGCGCCACCGCCGCGCGAGGCTTTGGCCTGGAAGGCTCGCTGCCGATCTTCGCCGAAATCCGCGAGGTCACGGGCCTGCCGGTCCTGACCGACGTCCACACCGAGGAGCATTGCCGCATCGCGGCCCAAGCCGTGGACGTGCTTCAGATTCCGGCTTTCCTCAGCCGCCAGACCGACCTGCTGCTGGCCGCCGCCGCAACCGGCAAGGCGATCAACATCAAGAAGGGCCAGTTCCTCGCTCCCTGGGACATGAAGAATGTGATCGCCAAGGTGGTGGGTGCAGGGAACCCCAACGTCATGGCCTGCGAGCGGGGAGCCAGCTTCGGCTACAACACTTTGGTGTCGGACATGCGCGCCTTGCCGATCCTGCGCGAGATCGGCTGCCCGGTCGTGTTCGACGCGACCCACAGCGTCCAGCAGCCGGGCGGGCAGGGCACGTCGTCGGGCGGTCAGCGCGAGTTCGTGCCCGTCCTGGCACGCGCCGCCGTTGCCGTCGGTGTGGATGCCGTCTTCATGGAGACGCACCAGGACCCGGACAATGCGCCGTCGGACGGTCCGAACATGGTGCCGCTGGATCAGTTCGAAGCTCTGGCAGCCGACCTTATCGCCTATGACGACCTGACCAAGAGCCGGATGGCGAAAGCAGCGTGAATCCATTAGGCCGTAAGCATGGCTGAACGGACGCTCGACCTTGGACAACTGCAGGCCCTGCTGGAGCGGGTGCGCGGGCTGAAGATCGCCTGCGTCGGCGACCTGATGCTGGATCGCTATGTCTATGGCGAGGTCAGCCGGATATCGCCCGAAGCGCCGATCCCAGTGCTGAAGACACGCCGCACGACCGCCATGCCGGGCGGCGTCGGCAATGTCGCGCGCAATGTGGCGGCCCTGGGCGGCGTCGCACGTCTTGGGGCCGTGGTCGGTCAGGACGCGGCAGGTCAGGAACTCGTCGAACTGATCGCTGCTGAGGACGGCATTGAGGATGCGGTCGAGCGGCGGGCGAACGTCGCCACCATCGTCAAAACGCGCTTCGTGGCGGCCGGTCAGCAGCTGCTGCGACTGGACGAGGAAGGCGCACCCGTTTCGGCGAAGGATAGTGACGCCTTTTCAGGTGCTTCCGTCATTCTGTTGTCCGACTACGCCAAGGGCGTGGTCAGCGATGCCGTGATCGCCGAGGCCATTGCGGCGGCGCGATCCACCGGCGTGCCGGTCGTGGTCGATCCCAAGGGTCGGGATTTCGCGCGCTACGGGGCCGTCGATCTGATCAAGCCCAATGCCAGCGAGCTGGCAGGGGCCACGGGCCTGCCGGTCGAAACGGATGAAGAGGTCGAGGCGGCGCTGGTGGCGCTTCTGGCGACCACCACGGCCAAGGCGGTCGTCGTGACCCGCGCGGGCAAGGGCATGAGCCTGATGCGGCGGGACGGCCCTGTCGTGCATTTCCCGGGTCGGGCGCGCGAGGTGTTCGATGTGTCAGGCGCGGGCGATACAGGGCTGGCCGCGCTGGGGCTGGCGCTGGGAGCCGGGGCGTCGCTGGACACGGCGGTGGAGTTCGCCATCCTGGCTTCGGGCGTGGTCGTCGGAAAGGCCGGCACGGCTGTGGTCTCGCCCGCGGAGCTGATCGACGCCGAGATGAGCCAGCATGCGGCCAGTGCTCATGCCAAGGTCATGCCGCTGGACGACCTGGCGCATGTCGTCGAGGGCTGGAAGCGCCAAGGGCTGAAGGTCGGCTTCACCAACGGCTGTTTCGACATCCTTCATCGGGGCCACGTTGCCTATCTGGCCCAGGCGCGGAGCTGGTGCGACCGACTGGTTGTGGCCTTGAATACCGATGCCTCCGTGCGGCTGCTGAAGGGCGAGGGGCGACCGATCAACGATCTGGACAGCCGCGCCGTCGTCATCGGCGGCCTGCAGTCGGTGGATCGGGTGACGGCTTTCGACGATCCGACGCCCCTGGCGCTGATCGAACGATTGCGTCCCGATGTGCTGATCAAGGGCGCGGACTATACGCGCGAGGGCGTTGTCGGCGGCGATCTGGTCGAGAGCTGGGGCGGCGTCGTGCGGCTGGCGACCTTCGAGGATGGCTATTCCACCACACGCACGATCGAGAAGATGAGGACGGACGGATGATGCGGCGCATGATCGTGGTGACCGGCGGCGCGGGCTTCATCGGCTCCAACATCGTGGCCCGGCTGTGTGCAGAGGACCGCCATGACGTCGTGGTCTGCGATCGGCTGGAAGATGCGGCCCTTGGCAAGTGGAAGAACATCGCCAAACACCCGATCGCCGACTTCTGGCAGCCGGAGGAACTGTTCGAACAGCTGGAGCGGCATGCCGAGGCGGTCGAAGCCGTCGTGCATATGGGGGCCATCTCCTCGACGACCGAGGCGGATGCCGACCTGATCCTGCGCACCAACTTCAGCCTGTCGCGTGACCTGTGGAACTGGTGCGCCCTGCGCGATGCCCGGATGATCTATGCGTCTTCAGCGGCCACCTATGGCGACGGCGAGGCTGGCTTTGCAGATGACGACAGTCTTGAAGCACTGTCTGCGTTGAAGCCGCTAAATGCCTATGGTTATTCGAAAATGCTGTTCGATCAGTATGCAGCCCGGCAGTCTGACCGAGGGCAATCGCCCAGCCAATGGGCCGGCCTGAAGTTCTTCAACGTCTACGGCCCCAATGAGTATCACAAGGGCGGGATGAAATCGGTCGTCGCCCAGATATGGCCGAAGGTGCAGGCCGACGAGGCGGTGACCCTGTTCCGCTCACACAACCCTGCCTACGCCGACGGCGGCCAGATGCGCGACTTCGTCTTCGTGGACGACGTGGTCGATATCATCGCCTGGCTGCTGGACACACCGTCCGTGTCGGGCGTGTTCAACGCCGGCTCAGGGCAGGCGCGATCGTTCCTCGACCTTGCGAATGCGACCTTTGCCGCCGCCGGAAAGGCTCCGCGCGTGGATTACGTCGATACGCCCGAGAGCATCCGCGACAAGTACCAGTATTTCACAGAGGCCCGGATGGAGCGCATTCGGGCCGCAGGCTATCCGGGCCAGTCCACACCGCTGGAAGACGGCGTGAGGCGTTATGTTCAGGGCTTTCTGTCGCAAGCGGACGCCTATCGGTGACGAAACCCCGCCTGACTTTTCGGCAATGGGTGGGCTGGACGGGCTTTGGCCTCGTGGCCGTTCTGACCCTGGCGATCGCTGTCTGGCGAGGTGATATTCTGCAGGCCTTTCTGGATCCGCAGGTGCCGTTCCAGACCTATACGCCGCCGCCCGCACCCGATTACGCAAACCCGGATGCCTGGGCGATGAGCGAGATGCGCAGTCCCGCCTCTGGTCCCGCAGCCGTCTTTTTCCTGCACTCCACGACCTTTGACGGCGGCCGGGACTGGAATGGTCCGATCGGGGACGATGAGGCCGATCGCTATCTGAAGCGTGTGGTCCTGCCCAACTACGCCGGTCCATTCGCCCTGGCGGGGGCTGTAAGCGTACCGCGATATCGCCAGGCCAGCCTCTACACCCGACTGACGGCGCGCGAGGACGCGCGGGAGGCAAGGTCGTTTGCCTATCGCGATGTGGCGGCGGCATTCGATGTCTGGATCGCACGACATCCGACAGGGCCGGTCGTCCTCGCAGGCGTAGAGCAGGGCGGGGAACTGCTCGAGCGATTGGTTCGCGATAAGGTCGCTGGTGACCCTGCGCTGCGTCAGCGCATCGTCGCTGCCTATCTGATTGATGTGGTCGCGCCGGCCGTGGGTGTGACAACACAACTTCCGGCCTGTCAGAAACGAATGCAGACAGCTTGCCTGGTGGGCTGGTCGCCTGTCAGCGAGGGCAATGATGGCGCAGCGTCAAGACGGCTTCGTCGGGCCCTGGTCTGGGACAGGGCCGGGGACCTTGTCTATCTGGACGGGCGGGAGGCCCTTTGCGTGAATCCGATAACCGGCGCGGCCAACGACGAACAGGCCGCAGCAAGACTGCATACGGGCGCCACCAATGCGACCGGGCTGGAATGGGGGGCCCGTCCAGCCTTGCTGAGCAGGGAGATCGCTGCGAGGTGCCAGGATGGCGTGCTGAGACATACCGAGCCCCGGTCGGAATCGTTCAAACCGACCGGAAGCTGGACGGATAGAAGAAAGTCTCGATCTTACAATCTCTTCTACGGGGATATTGAGAGTGATGTTCAGCGCAGGCTGTCGGCTTGGAGGGCAGGTACAGCGCGCTGATCGTTTTTCGTTTCAAATAATGAAATGAAACGAACGGCGGTAGGTCAATCAGTTGCTGAGCGGTCGTTCTTCCAGTCGAAGAGGGCTTCCAGCACGCGGATGGTCGAACCACGCTCGGAAACAAGATCAGGATCCCGGCCTAAAATCAGGCGTGCATCGTCAGATGCGGCCAGCAGCAGGCTCCGGTGGCGGATCGGGTCGGCGAAGCGGTAGGCGGGAAAGCCACTCTGTTTCAGGCCCAGAGGATCGCCGCCGCCCCGAAGGCGAAAATCTTCCTCCGCGATCTCGAAGCCGTCTTCGGTCCGGCGAAGCGTTTCCAGCCGGACCCGCGCAGTTTCACCCAGGGAAGGCTCCTGCCCGGTGTCACTACCTCCATAAAGCAGGATGCAAGCACTGGCCTTGGCTCCACGCCCGACGCGCCCACGAAGCTGGTGCAACTGCGCCAGACCAAAACGATCGGCGTGCTCTATGACCATGATGGTGGCGTTGGGAACGTCCACACCGACTTCCACAACTGTCGTGGCGACCAGCAGCGGCAGCCGACCGTCAGCGAAATCGGCCATGACGGCCTCGCGCTCGGCCCCCGGCATCTGGCCGTGAGCGAGGCCCACCTCGACCTTCAGGATGCGGCGCAGGTCTGCGGCGCGGGCCTCGGCGGCGGCCAGATCGATGCTCTCGCTCTCCGCGACCAAGGGGCATATCCAGTAAGCTTGGGCTCCGCTGTCCAGCGCCGCCTTCAGCCGCTTGGCGACCTCGCCAATACGGGCCTGGGGCAGGACGGCCGTCGTGACAGGGGTGCGGCCCGGCGGCTTTTCGGTCAGACGCGACACCTCCAGCTCGCCATATTGGGTGAGTTCCAGCGTGCGCGGGATGGGTGTGGCCGACATGGTCAGCAGATGGACACCGCCGGTGCGAGGGTCCCCCTTGGCCTGCAGTCTCTGGCGTTCGCTGACCCCGAAGCGGTGCTGCTCGTCGATGACGGCGAGGGCCAGTCGGTCGAAGCGGACGGCGTCCTGGAACAGGGCGTGGGTGCCGATGGCCACTTGGGCATGGCCGGCTGCAAGAGCCGCCAGCCGCTCGCGCCGCTCGGCCGGTGTATCGCGGCCGGTCAGAAGGATGGTCGAAATCCCTGCAGTCTCCAGCAAGGGGGCCAGCTTCTGATAATGTTGCCGGGCCAGGATTTCGGTTGGAGCCATCAGGGCGGACTGAAAGCCCGACGCCGCCGTATCGACCAGGGCCAGGGCGGCGACCGCGGTCTTGCCGGAACCGACGTCGCCCTGCAGCAGGCGCCCCATCTGCTCGCCCGCCGCGAGATCGCGGCGTATCTCCTGAACTGCCTGGGCCTGGGCACCCGTCAGGCTGAAGGGCAGGGCGTCCAGCAAGCGGGCAGAGGCATCTCCGGGCATGATGCGGGGCGCTGGCGTGATCTTGCGGGTTCGGCGGCGGCGGGCGAGGGCCAACTGGTGTGCCAGCAGTTCGTCGTAGGCCAGACGCTGACGAACGGGTGCCTCTGGTAGAAGGTCTGGCTCGGAGGAGGGAGCATGGAGCGCTTTCAAGGCGTCGCGCCAGCTCGGCCAGCGCATCTTCGCCAGCCACGCAGGATCCTGCCACTCCGCCAGATCCGGGGCTTGGGCCAGCGCCGCCTGTGCCAGTTTGCGCACCACGCGCGAGGTCAGACCCTGCGTGGCCGGATAGACCGGCTCGACAGCGGGAATGTCGGCGGCCTGTTCGGGGGTGAAGATATCCGGATGGACGATCTGGACCTCGTTGTTGAACCGCTCGACCTTGCCCGACACCCACCGCCTCTGGCCCTTGGGCAACAGGCGATCGATATTCTGGGCCGAACCGCCGAACCAGATCAGGTGGACGAAGCCCGTGGCATCGGTCGCCCGGACCTTGATCGGGGCTCCGGGCTTGCCGGGCACGATCAGGCGATCGATGACGATCTCGAACAGACCGACCTGCCCCTCGACCGCGTCGACGGCCGTCATGGGGCGGCGGATGATCAGCCCGGACGGCGACAGGAAGGCCACGTCGCGCACCAGCGGCCCGGCCAGTTTCTGCACCAGCGGCAGGATTTTCGGGCCCACGCCCTTCAGGCTGGACACCTCTGCGAACAGGGGAAAGAGAATCTGCGGCCTCATGACCTGCAGCATAGCTGGCGAAAGGCCGGTTGGAACGCTATCTGGTGCCGACCTGACGCACTGACCGGGCAAGGAACCTTGTGACCGATATCGACGCACGCCTGATGGAAGACAAACGGAACCGGCTGGGGCGCATCGCCTTCCGGGCCTGGCGGCGCGGGTTTCGCGAGGCCGACCTGGTCCTGGGCCCGTTCACCGATCAGGTGGGGCCGACGCTGACCGACGACGAACTGGACGCCTTCGAGGCCCTGCTGGCCCAGGACGACGATCACGAACTCTATGCCTGGATCATCGAAAGCCGTGCGACGCCAGACGAATACGAAACCCCGGTAATGGCCAGGATCAGAGCCTTCATGCGCGATCACGTAGCCGCTGCGGTCGCTGAAGGGGCCGGTTGATGGACGGCGAGGTGTTGCGGCGCAGCGAACAGGACCTCGGCGGCGCACCGGAAGGCCTGGATGCGCTGACCGTTGCAGAGCGGCTGAAGACCGACGGCGGCGTCGGTATGTTCATCGCCCGCGACTATGGCCGCATGGGCGAGTTCGTTCAGGCATTCGGATTCTTCTCAAAAGACATTGAAGTCGTAGAGTTTCCGGCCTGGGACTGCCTGCCCTACGACCGGCTGAGTCCCACATCGTCGGTGTCAGCCGAGCGGATGGCGGCGCTGACGAAACTGGCGCGGCGGAACGCTTCGGACAGACGCCCACTGCTGGTCGTCACGACGGTCGGCGCAGCCATGCAGCGTACACCGCCGCGCGAGATCACCGAAGGCGCGGGCTTTGAGGCCGTCACGGGCACCGAGCTCGATACGACCCAGCTGGAACGCTATTTCGCCGCCAACGGCTACATGCGGGCCTCGACCGTGTCGGAGAAGGGCGAGTTCGCCGTGCGCGGCGGCGTGATCGACGTCTATCCGCCGGGGTTCGAGGAACCCGTGCGTCTGGACATGTTCGGTTCCGAGCTCGAATCGATCCGGACGTTCGACCCGGCAACCCAGCGATCAACGGGCCAGAAGACGTCTGTGGCTTTGGCCCCGGTGTCAGAGGCCCTGCTGGATGCCGACAGCATCTCGCGGTTCCGCACCGGCTATCTGAACCTGTTCGGCGCACCGGGCGATGACGCCCTGTATGCCGCGATCAGCGAGGGCGCGCGGCGTCAGGGCATGGAGCACTGGCTGCCCCTATTCTACGATCGGCTGGAGACGCTGTTCGACTATCTGCCGGACGACGCGCGACTGTTTCTGGACAATCAGGTGGAGGCGGCGCGGGCGGAGCGCTGGACCCTCACGGCCGACGCCTATGAGGCCCGCCGCGACGCCTCGATGACGAAGACCGGGGCCGCCAACAGGGCCCTGCCGCCACAGCGGCTGTATCTGGACGCCGGCGACTGGAACAGCGCCCTGGCCGGACGCTGGGTGCGCCGGTTCTCGCCTTTGGCGGTCCCGGGCGAGGACGCGGGCGGACGTCTGGGCCGCAGCTTTGCCGCCGAACGGGCGCAGGACAGCGTCAACCTGTTTGAAGCCGTGGCGCGACACGCCCAGGCGCTGAAGGCGGCGGGCAAGCGGGTGTTGTTCGCCTCCTGGACCGAAGGCTCGTCCGAGCGACTGGCCTCCATGATGGCGGACCACGGGCTGGAGCATGTGATCGCCGTGCGCGACTGGGCCGATGTCCAGGCCGCGCCGAAAGACGTCTATCTGCGCGGCATCCTGCCGGTGGAGCATGGTTTCGAAACGGATGAGATTGCCGTCATCTCCGAGACCGACATGCTGGGCGACCGGCTGGCGCGTCCGCGCAAGAAGCGCCGGGCGTCTAACTTCCTGGCCGAGGCGTCTGCCCTGACCACAGGCGATCTGGTGGTCCATCTCGACCACGGCATCGGCCGCTACGAAGGCCTGAAGACCCTGGAGATACAGGAGGCCCCGCACGACTGCCTGGAGCTGATGTACTCCGGTGAGAGCAAGCTCTACCTACCGGTTGAAAATATAGATCTTCTGACACGTTACGGCAGCGATGCCGACGGCGCGCAGCTGGATCGTCTGGGCGGAGCCGGCTGGCAGGCCCGCAAGGCCAAGGCCAAGCAGCGGCTGCGCGACATGGCCGAGGGGCTGATCGCCTTGGCCGCCAAGCGGGCACTGCGGACCTCCGAGGCCATCACCCCGCCGCACGGCCTGTTCGACGAATTCTGTGCCCGCTTCCCTTATGAAGAGACGGACGACCAGCTGAACGCCATCGGCGACGTACTGGAAGACCTGGGCAAGGGCACACCGATGGACCGCCTGATCTGTGGCGACGTCGGCTTTGGCAAGACCGAAGTCGCTCTCCGGGCGGCTTTCGTCGTGGCCATGACCGGTCAGCAGGTGGCTATCGTCTGTCCCACGACCCTGCTGGCTCGCCAGCATTTCAAGACCTTCAGCGAGCGGTTCGCGGGCTGGCCCATCACCGTGCGGCATCTCTCGCGCATGGTCACGGCCAAGGACGCGTCCGAGACCCGCGCGGGCCTGAAGGACGGGGCCTTCGAGATCGTCGTCGGCACCCACGCCGTCTTGAGCGAGCAGGTCGGGTTTAAGGACCTGGGCCTTGTTATCGTTGATGAAGAGCAGCATTTCGGGGTCAAGCACAAGGAGAAGCTGAAGTCGCTTCGGGCCGACGTTCACCTGCTGACCCTGACCGCCACGCCGATCCCGCGCACGCTCCAGATGGCGCTGTCGGGCATCCGCGAGATGTCGATCATCGCCACCCCGCCGGTCGACCGCCTGGCCGTGCGCACCTATGTCACGCCGTGGGATCCGGTCCTGGTCCGCGAGGCCCTGCTGCGCGAAAAGTACCGGGGCGGTCAGGCCTACTATGTCGCCCCGCGCCTGAAGGACCTGCCCGATATCGAGCAATTCCTGCGCGAACAGGTGCCCGAGGTGAAATTCGTCGTCGGCCATGGCCAGATGAGCCCGACCCAGCTGGAAGATGTCATGAGCGCCTTCTACGACGGCACCTATGACGTGCTGCTATCGACCACCATCGTCGAGAGCGGGCTGGACGTACCGACGGCCAATACCCTGATAGTGCACCGTGCCGACATGTTCGGCCTGGCCCAGCTGCACCAGATCCGGGGCCGGATCGGACGGGCCAAGGCCAGGGCCTTCGCCTACCTGACCACCGATCCCAAGCGGCCGCTATCACTGTCATCGGAACGGCGGCTGCAGGTGCTGCAATCGCTCGACAATCTGGGTGCCGGCTTCCAGCTGGCCAGCCACGATCTGGATCAGCGCGGCGGCGGCAATCTGCTGGGCGACGAACAGTCGGGCCACATCCGCGAAGTCGGCGTCGAACTGTATCAGCAGATGCTGGAGGACGCCGTCGCGGAGCTGAAGCAGAACGGCGAAGGCGGGGAGATCGACCGAGGCTGGTCGCCCGCCATCAATGTGGGCGCGGCTGTATTGATTCCAGAGGCTTATGTGCCGGACCTCAATGTCCGCCTGAGCCTGTATCGCCGTCTGTCCGATGCCGAAAAGACCGAGGAGCGCGAGGCCCTGGCCGCTGAACTGATCGACCGGTTCGGCCCGCTGCCGGACGAGGCCAAGCAACTGCTGCGCATCGTCGGCATCAAGGCTAGTTGCAAGATCGCCTGTATCGAACGCATCGACATCGGGCCCAAGGGGGCCGTCCTGACGCTGCGCAACAATGCCTTCCCCAACCCCATGGGTCTGGTCGGCCTGATCCAGAAGAACCATGCCTTCTGGAAGATCCGGCCGGATCAGAAGATCGTGGTCAAGGGCGACTGGAACACGCCGGAAGAGCGGCTGAAGGTGGCCGAGCGCATTACTACAGACCTGGCGCGGGTGGCCGGAGCCTAACGTGCGGCGTTGATGTCGTGCGACGCCCGCTCCAGAACGGCGGCGGGGCTTTCGCCGGGCTGGACCTCGGCGACGCCGCATTCGAACTCCACGACGAAGGGGGTCTTGTCGGGCCCGGCCTCGAAGGCTGTGCATCCGATGACGGCGGCAATGCGGTCAGCGGCAATGCGGCCGGCGGGGCCGCGCGTGGCAGGCAGGGCCAGGGCGAAGATGTCAGGGGCCAGGCGGGCGGCCGTGTCTTCGGTACGGATCAGGCGCGAGACCATGGTGCCGATCTGCGGCAGGGCGCGATCCAGCCATCCGCCCTGACGCGCCTCACGCACCGGCTCGGTCTCGCTCACGCGCAGCACTGCCACCGACAGAGGGCGACGACGCAGGCGCGCGCCCTCGGCGACGCGGGCCAAATGGCTGGCGAACAGTTCGGGCGTGAACAGGCCGGTGTTGGGGTCGGTCAGGCCCGAGCCGCGCGCGCTCTCCAGCGACTTGCGGATGGCGACATGACGACGATGGGCGCGGGCCAGCGCGACGATGCGGTCGGCGGTCTCGTCCTCCGGCGTATCGGCGGCAGCGACGTCGGCAAAGCCACGATTGTACAGTTCCGCCAGATTGATCTCGGCTGAACCGCGCAGATAGAGCACGGCCGGGATGTGGTACAGGCGCGTGTTGCGCTTCATGCCAGAGGCGATGGACAGGGCCGGGGCGTGATCTTCGGCTCCCCATAGGACGGCGGCGTCGAACGCCCGCTCGTGCAGATAGTCGAAGGCTGTATAGGGCGTGGGGGCGGCGACGACCTCGCAACCGTGGGCTTCCAGTGCATTGGACAGGGCCAGGAAATGCCGGTCTGCCTTGCCTGCAGCCAGGACGCGCAGGGGCGTATCATCGATATCGACCGGCTTGAGTGGTTCGCCCCGAGCGGTGAAGGTGGTTTCGCGCAGTGCCACTTCTTCCTCGGCGATAGCCGAGCGAACCAGGGCCTCGAGCCGCAAGGCGGCCTGGGCGGGATGGGGTGGCGCTGACATGATCAGATCGGCTTGGTTACCGACCCATGTCGTCGCTTCGGACCCGATAGCCATGACAGGCAGGCGTCGCGGGGCGACAGCCAGGCGAAGCGCCTCGACGCCGGCTTCTGTGTCGGCGATGCGGGCGTCCAGAATGACCGCCTCCAGCGGCCAGTCCATCAGCACGGTCAGTGCGGCGGCCAGCGAGCGAGCCGTGACCGTGCGCCAGCCCAGCGCGTCCAGCCCTTGGCACAGGGGCCCGACCACCGCGTCGTCATGGGCAACGACCAGGATGCGAGGATCGGAACTCAACGGCTGACATCTCCCGCGCCGACCGGATTCGACGTGCGATGACCATAGCGACCGCACCCCAAGCGGAGCAACAGGCGACGGGATGCTTTCCCCCGCCTTCAGATAGGCTATGGTGTCCGACTACTGGGCGGTTGTGGGGACCGGATTGTCATCTGAATTGCAGACACAGGCGCTGACGCGCTGGGCCGCGCCTGTGTTGTGGGGACGGCTCGCCGTGCGGGCCTTCGCCCGCAGTTGGGGCCGCGACGTCATGCTGTACACCGGCGGGGTGTCGTTCTTCGCCCTGCTGGCGGTCTTTCCCGCGATCGCGATTCTGATCGGCTTCTACAAGGCCGTCCTGACCATAGGACAGGTCAGCGAGCAGGCAGCGGCCTTGGCCGACGTCATGCCACATGCCGCGCGGGCCATTTTCATGGCCGAGATCGACCGGCTTGCGAATGCATCGGCGCGAACGGTGTCAGCCCAGTCAGCCTTTGCCGTGATCATCGGCGGATATGCTGCACACCGTGGATTCAAGGCGCTGTTGGCGGGACTTAATCTTATTCATGACGAAACGGAGCCGCACGGCTTCTTCAAATTCAATCTTCTCGCTTTCTTCGTCGCGCTGTTCGCCTTCCTGCTTTTCACGGTCGTGTCGGGTGCCGTCGTGACATCCCGCATTCTGGAGCGTGCCAGCGCGGATGAACCTGGCCGTCTGGTGTCCAACTGGAGCATGGATGCACTTTGGCCTGCGCTGGGTCTGGGTCTGGGCCTGACGCTGCTCTACCGCTACGCCATGTCGCATCGTACGCCGGTGGCCTGGATCCCGTCGATCGTCGGCGGCATCGTGGCAACGATCATGTCGACGATCTCGTCTTGGCTCTGTGCCATCTATGTCGAGCAGATCGCGCCGTTGGGGGCCACCTATGGCTCAGTCGGGGCCGTGGTCGTGCTGCTGATCTGGCTCTCGTGGAACGTCAACGCCATCTTTTACGGTGGGGCCTTCACCACCGAGATGGAGCTGGCCGCCCGGTCAAAGGGCGCGCCCCATCTGGAGCCCGGTGACGACTTGCCAGACAGTGTGGTCAAGCTGTCGGATCGGCGGGCGCAGCGACGGTGATGGTCAGCACGCCGTCGGCTTGCTCGATGGTGATGACCTGGCCTCCGATCTGGTCGATCAAGAACGGCACATCGATTCTCGCCATGGGATCTGTGGCCAGCAGGGTCAGATGACTGCCGGGGGCCGCCGCCTGCAGGGCCTTCTGCAGCTTCAGGCTGGGGACGGGACAGCGGTGGCCGCGTGCGTCGACGATCACGACCTTGTACGTTCCATCAGCATGTCCAGAGCGACGCGGACACTGGCCAGCCGTATAGCTTCACGGCCCAGATCGCCGAACCGGTGCTCGGCATGGATCAGGCCACCGGGGCCGCATGCCGCGAAATGGACCAGCCCGACGGGCTTGTCATCGGATCCCCCGCCCGGACCGGCGATGCCGGTGATCGAGACCGAAAGGCTCGCCTGCGACTGCGCAATTGCCCCGCTCGCCATGGCACGCGCGATGGGCTCGGACACGGCTCCATGCGTGGCGATCATGCCAGCGGGCACGCCCAGCATCTCGGTCTTCGCGGCATTGCTGTAGGTCACGAACCCCCGGTCAAGGACGACGGACGAGCCCGCGACAGCGGTCAAGGCCCCGGCCACCAGACCGCCGGTGCAGCTCTCGGCCGTCGTGATCATCAGGTTTCTGGCGGCGGCGGCCACGATAACCTGACGGGCCAGTTGCTCTATGTCGTCGGGGAACATGGACAGGCTTTCCGGAGCGGCGGGGTTCTGGTCTAGGGTAGTCTATCTCCGCTTGACCGGAAGACCTTTCATGAGCCGACCATGAGTGAGACGAGCCTCGGCCCGAACGTGGGCTACGCTGCACCGCGCCAGTCTTCGGATCGGCTAACGCCCCTTCTGTTCGCCGTGGCCATCTTCACCTCGGCGGCCCTGGTGTTCGGGGTCCAGCCCATGGTGACCAAGCTGGTCTTGCCGATGCTGGGCGGTTCGCCGTCAGTCTGGAACACGGCGATGGTCTTCTTCCAGACGGCGCTGCTGGCGGGTTACGGCTATGCGCATCTGCTGCAGCGGATCAGGTCGATCAAGCTGCAGGTCGGGCTTCATCTGGTGCTGCTTGTCGCAGCGGCCCTTTTCCTGCCGCTGCGAATCAACGGCTGGCTGGGCGACCCGGACCCGTCGACCCCTATCGGCTGGTTGCTTGTGACCCTGACCCTGTCCGTTGGTGCCCCCTTCGCCGTGCTGTCGGCGACCGCCCCGCTGTTGCAGGCCTGGTATGCACGGGTGAGGGCGGGGCAGACCGACGGTCAGAACCCCTATGTGCTGTATGCCGCGTCGAATCTGGGCAGTTTTCTGGCCCTGCTCTCCTATCCGGTCCTGATCGAGCCGCTGGCGACCCTGTCGGGGCAGAGGCTGGGGTGGAGCATCGGCTACGGCGTCTTCATGCTGATGGTGCTGGGCCTGGCCGCAGTGGTCTGGAGCCGACGGCTGGATCGCTCGCGCGAGCCAGCGCCGCTGGTACCCAGCGCGCCGATCGCATGGGCGGAGAAGGCGCGTTTCGTGCTCCTGGCCGCCGCGCCTTCCAGCCTGATGTTGGGCGTGACCGCGCATCTGTCGACGGATGTAGCCTCGGCTCCGTTCCTTTGGGTCATCCCGCTGGCGCTCTACCTGCTGACGTTCGTGATCGCGTTTCAGGCCAGGCCGTGGATACCGCTGCCCGTCACCCTCGTGCTGTCGGCGGCACTGGGGGCGATGTGCGCCGTCGTGGTGGCGTTCCGGTCGATCGAATGGACCCTGGCCTTTGCGGTCAGCCTGATGGCCTTCTTCTTCCTGACACTGATGTGTCACCAGCTGATGGCCGCAAGGCGTCCACCGCCGGATCGCCTGACGGAGTTCTACCTGCTGATGTCCCTGGGCGGGGTGATCGGCGGGGCGTTCACGGCCGTGGTCGCACCTCTGCTGTTCGACATGGTGTGGGAATATCCGCTGGTGCTGGTGCTGGTCGGTCTGTTCCGACCCTGGGGCAAGGGCGGGCTGACCTCCTATCAGACGATGGCGGTGATCCTGGCGATCGTGTCGTCCGCCGCTCCGGTCCTCGTGTCGATAGCGCTGAATGCTGACGACTATGCGCGCACCATCTTCTACGCCAAGTCGCCGTTGATGATGCCGCAGCTGACCATATTGCTGCTGCTTCCTGCCGTGATCTGCGCGTTCCTGCTTCGGGATCGGGGTCTGGTCTTTACCGGCATCGTGCTGCTGATGACCCTGTCAGCCCAATGGGTCGGCCGCGGACATGACACCAGCTTTTCAGACCGCAGCTTCTTCGGTGTCGTGCGTATCGCCAATGTGCCGGACCCACGTCTGGGCGGCGATGTGCATGTGCTGACGCACGGCACGACCTATCACGGAGCCCAGGCACGCAATCCGCTCTTCGCCTGTACGGCGCGGATGTACTATGCACCAACCACCCCGATTGGGCAGTCAGCGCTGATTGTCGGGCGTCGCGGCCCGGCCAATATCGGCGTGGTCGGTCTGGGGACAGGCGCCATGGCCGCCTACAAGCGGGCCGAGGACCGCATGACCTTCTTCGAGATCGACCCCATGGTCGACCGTCTGGCGCGCGACCCGAACTGGTTCACCTACATCTCCGGCTGTGCTCAGGGGCCTGTCAGGACGGTGCTGGGGGATGCGCGCCTGACGCTGGCCAATGAACCGGTCGGCAGCTACGATCTGCTGGTCATCGACGCCTTTTCTTCGGATGCCGTGCCGACGCATCTGCTCACCGTCGAGGCTATCGATGGCTACCTGCAGCAGCTGAAGCCGACGGGTGTGGTGGTGCTGCACCTGTCCAACCGCAACCTGGACATCACCCTGCCGGCGATCGCGGCGGCCCAGGCGCTGGGGCGGCCCAAACTTCATCAGGTGACTTACCAGGGCCCATCGACGCCCGATCTGGCCGAGGCATCGACCGAGGTCCTGATCCTGTCGCCGACCGAGCAGGGTCTTGAAGATTTTCGTAGCGACCCACGCTGGATAGACCCTGCGGACACCGATGTCGCGGCCTGGACTGACGACTATGTGAACCTGTTCGGGGCTATGCGTCGTCGATATCAACCGGTCGCCGCGCCGGAAGCCTAGGCGCGGGCGGGCAGTTCGATGGTGGCCAGGGCCTGGGCGGCCAGGCCTTCGCCGCGACCGGTGAACCCCATGGCTTCGGTCGTGGTCGCCTTGACGCTGACCGCATCCAGCGGAAGAGCCAGCAGTTCGGCCAGCCGTTCGCGCATGGCCTGACGGTGCGGTTTCACCTTGGGCCGCTCGCAGATCAGGGTGACATCCACATTGACCAGTCGCCCGCCCCGCGCGCTCAGCCGCTCGACCGCGTGGATCAGGAACAGATCGGACGAGGCCCCCTTCCATTGCGGGTCCGTTGGCGGGAAGTGATCTCCGATGTCGCCATCACCCATGGCCCCCAGAATGGCGTCGGTCAGCGCGTGCAGTCCCGCATCGGCATCGGAATGGCCGATCAGGGTCTGGTCATGCGGAATCTCGACCCCGCACAGCCACACGGCATCGCCTGGTCCCCAGCGGTGGGCGTCGAAGCCCTGACCCACGCGGATCTGACGGGGAATATAGGCCTCGGCCATGGCAAAATCCTCTGGGTAGGTAAGTTTCATCAGGCGAGCGTCGCCTGACACGATGCGGACTTGCCCGCCCGCACGCTGGACGACGGCAGCTTCATCTGTCGCGGTTTCATCTCCGGGCCAGGCGGCGTATGCCCGGGCAATCGTGCCAAATCGGAAGCCTTGAGGGGTCTGGGCGCGCCACAGGCCGCTTCGCTCAATCTCGCCTGTGACGATCCCGGCATCCCCGCGACGCAGGCTGTCGGCGACGGGGAGGGCTGGCAAGGCCCCGTCTGCCTGGTCGAGAGCTCCAATGACGGTCTCGATGACCGCACGATCCAGGAACGGCCTTGCGGCGTCATGGATGAGCACGGGTCTGTCATCCGGCCCTCCCAGCGCAGCCAGCCCATTCTGTACCGACCTGGCACGGGTCTTGCCGCCAGAGGCCGTCCGCCAGCGATCCAGCCCCGCCAGCGCTTGCTGCGCTGCGATCTCGTCTTCAGCTGCGATCACGATCACGACGTCCTCGGCCCCGGCTTTCAGCAGGGCCTCGACCGACCACCGGATCACCGGCTTGCCACCCAGATCGCGCCACTGCTTGGCTCCGCCGAAACGGGAGCCGGAACCGGCGGCGACCACAATGGCGGCAAAGCGGGGGAGGGGTGTCGTCATTACGGCCTTCTAATCGCCGCCGTCATGCTTGACGAGGGGGCGTCGACGCGCAGTAAGGGGCCACATGGCCACAGGCATACAGATCGGTGACGTTTGGGTGCCCGGACGGGTGCTGACCGCGCCCATGACCGGGATCACGGACCTGCCGTTCCGCGTCCTGGCCTCCCGGCTGGGCGCTGCCTATGTGGCGACGGAGATGGTCGCGGCCGCGGAGCTGGCACGGGCACGGCCTGATGTCGTTCGGCGCGCGGCCGTCGGGGACGGCCTGCCCCTGACCGTGATCCAGCTTGTCGGGCGTGATCCGGCGACGATGGCGCAGGGCGCGCGAATGGCCGAGGCGGCAGGGGCCGACATCATCGACCTGAACTTCGGTTGTCCGGCCAAGGAGGTCACAGGCTCGGCCTGCGGCTCGGCCTTGATGCGCACGCCCGATCTGGCCGCGCGCCTGATGCAGGCGGCGGTCGAGGCGACCTCTCGCCCCGTCACGGTCAAGATGCGATTGGGTTGGGACGACGCCAGCCGCAATGCGCCGGAGATCGCGCGGCGCGCTGAAGATTTGGGCGTGAAGGCCATCACCGTTCACGGCCGGACGCGCCAGCAATTCTACACCGGCCGCGCCGACTGGCGGGCGGTGGGCGAGGTCAAGGCGGCGGTGGGCCTGCCGGTCATCGTCAATGGCGATATCTTGACGGCCGACGATGCTCGCGAAGCCCTGCACCAGTCGGGCGCGGACGCGCTGATGTTGGGCCGAGGTGTCTACGGACGCCCTTGGCTGGCCGCACATCTGGAGCGGGCGCTGGCCGATGGTACGGTTCTGAACGAGCCGGACCGCGCCGAACGCACCGCCATAGTGATCGAGCATCTGCGAGCCTCGGTGGCCTTCTATGGCCTGCCGCTGGGGCTGAAGATGTTCCGCAAACATCTGGGCTGGTATGTCGAACAGGCCCCCTGGCCTGCAGATCCCCAGGAGCGGCGCGCGGCCAAGGCGCGCCTGTGTCGGCTCGAGCACCCGGGCGAGGTGGAGCAGGCGATCACGCAGCTGTGGTCGTCAGTGACGCTTTCCGGTCACTCGCCTGTTGATCTAGCGCCACAGTTGGTAGACGCTGGAGCGGTATGACGGAGACGCCCATCGCGACCCACGCCGATCAGACGCCCCCGCCGAGCGGCATGGGGGGCTGGTTTTCCGGTTGGTCCGAAGAGCGTCGTCGCAATCTGTTCCTGTTCACCTTTGGCCTGTCGCTCCTGATAACAGCTGCAGCCATCTGGCTGGTCGCCGAGGCTCCGGGCACAAGCGGCGACGGCGCACGGGATTTGGCCAGCCGGGCCGTGCTGTGGATCCTGTCGGTCAATCTGGTGCTGATCCTGGCCTTGGCAGTGGTCGTCGGGCGACGCGCGATCGGCCTGTTCCGGCGCAGATCCGACGCGGGTGCGCGCTTGCACCTGAGGTTCGTGACCCTGTTCTCGATGGTGGCCCTGATACCGTCGATCCTGATCGCCCTGGTATTCGGCGTTTTGGTCAACCGGGGCGTCGACCAGTGGTTCAGCGACAATGTCCAATCCGCCGTCGAAAACGGCGCGACCATCGGGCGGGCCTATCAGGAAGACGTGGCCAACGAGATGGATGGCGACATACTGGTCGTCGCGGAGCAGCTGAACAGTGTTCGGCCCCTTTTTGACAACCGGGTGCAGTTTTCTGATGCTCTGTCTCAGGTCGGACAACTGTTCGGTTATCCCGCCGTCTACATTCTAGGGTCCGACGGGCAGGTTCTTGCCAGCGGTGAATCGCCAGGTGCCCCACCCTATGTCGCTCCCTCCATGGAAGCGTTGGAAGAAGCATCGCTTGAAGGTGCCCCTCCTGCTCAAGAGGTCACCGAGGGGCCGGACGCGGTGCGTTCCGTCATGGTCTTGCCTGCCTATGGCGACGCCTTTCTTTATATGGTCCGCCCGCTTCAGCCTGGCTTGCTGGCCCAGATGCGCAATGGCGAGGAATCGATCCTGGCCTATCGGGAAGCGCAGGCCAGTCGTGAACGCATCCAGGCCTCATTCGCGCTCAGCTATGTCGAGACAGCTTTGCTGGTTCTCGTTGGGGCAGTCTGGCTGGGTATGTCGGCTGCCAGTTCCATCTCTGGCCCCATCGGACGTCTTGTCGAGGCAGCGGACAAGGTGGCGAGCGGTGATCTGGCGGCGCGTGTGGACGGCAACGACGGGCCGGGCGAAATCCGCATGCTTTCGGTCGCGTTCAACCGCATGACTGCCGATCTGGCCGCTCAGCAGTCGGCACTGCGTGCGGCCAGCGAGGAGGCGACGGGGCGGACCCGCTTTATCGAGACGGTGCTGTCGGGCGTATCGGCTGGCGTCATAGGGCTTGACCGGCAGCGCCGGGTCTCGGCCATCAACGACAGCGCGGTCGAACTGCTGGCCATCTCCGACACGGACATCATCGGTCGTCCGCTCGGCGAGGTCTCGCCCGAGCTCAGCGAACTGGCGGCGCGGGCCGAGGCCCATATCGAAGAAGAGATCGACGTGACTCTGGAGGGTGAAACACGTCGTCTGCGGGTGCGGATCGAAGGCGGTGTCGGCGGTGAGATGGTCCTGACCTTCGACGACATCACCCGTCTGGTCACGGCCCAACGCAACGCCGCATGGCGTGACGTAGCGCAGCGCATCGCGCACGAGATCAAGAACCCGCTGACGCCCATCCAGCTCTCCGCAGAGCGGCTGCGTCGTCGTTATCGCAAACAGGTGGTTGACGACGTCGAGGTCTTCGACCGCTGCACCGAGACCATCATCCGTCAGGTGGGCGACATCGGGCGGATGGTCGATGAGTTCTCGTCTTTCGCCCGGATGCCCGCGCCACGGTTTACGTCGTCCGATCCGGCGGAGTTGTTGCGTGAGGCGGTGTTCGCACAGCGCGTGGCCGTCGCGGAGATCGCTGTCGAACTGGCCGAGCCCCTGCCCAAGGTCACCATTCATGCCGACCGCCCCATGATCGGTCAGGCCCTGGCCAACATCCTGAAGAATGCCGGGGAGGCCGTCGCCCTGCGCCGCGAGACGGACCCCAGGGCCGATGACGGAGACGGTCCGGGTATCCTCGCCCGCCTGCTGGTCGAGGACGACGTGGCGACCTTTGTGATCGAGGATGACGGGCCCGGCCTGCCTGCCAAGGATCGCGACCGCCTGACCGAACCCTATGTCACGACGCGCGAGAAGGGCACCGGCCTTGGTCTCGCCATAGTCAAACGCATCTGCGAGGAGCATGGCGGCGAGCTCAAACTGGCCGACGCCGAGACGCTGGGTGGGGCTAAAATCTGCCTGATCTTTCCTCTGAAATCCCAACAGCCATCGACCGCTTCGGCCAAGGCGAAAGACGTTCCGGCGTCGCGACCCCTGACCGTTCCGGCCAACGAATAGCGAGGCGATATGCGATCCACGGGAGCCGATATTCTGGTCGTCGACGACGAGGCCGACATCCGCGAACTGGTGTCCGGCCTGCTGGAGGACGAGGGCCACGCCGTGCGCGTCGCCTCCAACTCCGAAGAGGCCCTGGCCGCCATCCGCGCCCGCAAGCCCTCGCTGGCCCTGCTCGACATCTGGATGAAGGGTGGCGGCCTGGACGGGCTGGAACTGCTGGACGTCATCAAGGAGCTGGACCCCGACCTGCCCGTCGTCATAATCTCGGGCCACGGCAATATCGAGACGGCGGTCACGGCCCTGCAACGCGGGGCCTATGACTTCATCGAAAAGCCCTTCAAGTCCGACCGGCTGGTCGTCGTGGTCCAGCGCGCGCTCGAGACCAGCTCTCTGAAGCGAGAGAACCGGCGATTGAAGGCCCAGGTCAATGAGCCTGACGGCTTCATCGGCAAATCCGCAGCGGCCCAGGCCCTGCGCACCACCATCGCCAAGGTCGCCCCGGCCAACAGCCGTGTCCTGATCTCCGGCCCTCCCGGCTCCGGCAAGGAATTGGTCGCCCGCCAGATCCACGAGGCCAGCGCCCGGTCGCGCGGCGAGTTCGTCGCCATCGCTGCGGCCGGCATGACGCCCGAGCGGCTGGATCTGGAGCTGTTCGGCGAGGAGGGTCACGACGGCCGTCCGCGCAAGATCGGCGTCTTCGAACGCGCCCACAACGGCACGCTCTATCTGGACGACGTCGCTGACATGCCCCGCGAGAGCCAGAGCCGCGTCCTGCGCGTCCTGGTCGAACAGCGCTTCCGCCGCGTCGGGGGCGAGCAGGACGTCCAGGTCGATATCCGCGTCATCACCTCGACCTCGCGCGACCTGAAGGTCGAGATCGCCGAGGGCCGGTTCCGCGAGGACCTGTTCCACCGTCTGAACGTCGTGCCCATCCGCGTGCCCGCCCTGTCGGAGCGGCGCGAGGATATCGGCGAGCTGATCGACTATTTCATCGACACCCTGTCGGCCTCGCAGGGCCTGCCCAAGCGGCGCATGGGCGACGACGCCATCGCCGTGCTGCAGGTCCACCCTTGGCCTGGCAACGTCCGTCAGCTGCGCAACAACGTCGAGCGGCTGCTGATCTTGGCGACCGGCGATCCGTCCGAGCCGATCAGCGCCGACATGCTGCCGTCCGAGGCGACCAACGCTAACTCCACCGGTACCCTGGGGGCCGAGCGGATCATCGCCCTGCCGCTGCGCGAGGCGCGCGAGGTGTTCGAGCGCGAATATCTGGCGGCCCAGATCATGCGCTTCGGCGGCAATATCAGCCGCACCGCCGCCTTCATCGGCATGGAGCGCTCGGCCCTGCACAGGAAGCTGAAGTCGCTGGGCGTGTCCCCCTCGCGCGGCGGCGACGACGACGACGAGCCGGTGGCCGAAGCATGAGCCGCGTCGCCTACGTCAATGGCCAGTACCACCCGCACGGCCAGGCCATGGTCCATGTCGAGGATCGCGGCTTCCAGTTTGCCGATGGCGTCTATGAGGTCTGGTCCATCTTTGACGGGCGGATGGCCGATTTCGACGGCCACATGACCCGCCTGCACCGCAGCCTGAACGAGCTGCGCATCGACATCCCCATGAGCCGCGTGGCCCTGACGCGGGTGCTGCACGAGACCATCCGGCGCAACCGCGTCACCAACGGCATCGTCTATCTGCAGGTCACGCGCGGCACGGCCCGGCGCGATCACCCGTTCCCGGCCGAGGGCACCCCGCCCAGCGTCATCGTCACTTCGCGCTCCATCAGCGCCAGCAAGGCGGAGGCCCAGGCCAGAAAGGGCGTCGCCGTCCTGACCCAGCCCGACATCCGCTGGGGCCGCTGCGACATCAAGACGGTGGGCCTGCTGGCCAACGTCCTGGCCAAACAGGCGGCGCGCGAGGCCGGGGCCTATGAGGCCTGGATGGTCGACGAGATGGGTCTGGTGACCGAGGGCTCCTCGACCAATGCCTGGATCGTGGACGAGCACGGTCGCTTACGCACCCGCGACACCCAGGCCAATATCCTGAAGGGCATCACCCGCACCGCCCTGATGGCCCTGATCGAGCAGGAAAAGCTGGAGCTGGACGAACGCCCCTTCAGCGTGGACGAGGCCAAGCGCGCAAAAGAAGCCTTCTTCACCGCCGCCGGGGCCTTCGTCATGCCGGCGGTGTCCATCGACGGCACGACCATCGGCGACGGCAAGCCCGGCCCCATCGCGACCCGCCTGCGCACTCTGTATCTTGAACAGGCCCGCCGAGACGCCATTTAGGGCCTCGCGCCCTGTTGCGATGCCGCCCTGGCGGTGCGTAATGTGGCGGGCCGGGCATTCGATCCGGTCCCGTGTGGTCACCCGCGCGGCGGAACAAGCAAGAACAGGACAAACCTGCCATGTCGCAAGACAAATCCAAGAACCTTCAGGACACCTTCCTCAACTCGGTCCGCAAGACCAAGACGCCGCTCACCATCTTCCTGGTCAACGGGGTCAAGCTGCAGGGCATCGTGACCTGGTTCGACAACTTCTGTGTGCTGCTGCGCCGCGATGGCCAGTCGCAACTGGTCTACAAGCACGCCATCTCCACCATCATGCCGTCAGCACCCGTGCAGCTGTACGAGCCGGATGCGGATGAGGATTGATCCCCTCCCGACCGTCACCCTCGGGCTTGACCCGAGGGCCGGATGTTGTGCGACTGTGTGTGTAGGATGGCCCTCCGTCTTGCGACTTCCTATCTATCGCTGAGCACCAGACAATCCGATCCTCGGGTCAAGCCCGAGGATGACGGCATCAAGAAAGCCCCAGACCTGACTTCCAAACTCATCGACCACGCCGTCCCGCTCATCCGGGCGATCGTCATCCACCCCGATGGACGCTCCGAAAGCAGCCGCGCGGCGGAGGAACGGCTTGAAGAAGCGGTGGGCCTGGCCCGCGCGCTCGACCTGGACGTGCGCGCCGAAGAGATCGTGCGCCTGCGCAAGGTCACGCCCGCCACACTGTTCGGCACCGGCAAGGTCGAGGAACTGGCCGCCCTGGTCACCGCCGCAGAGGCGGAGGCCGTGGTCATCGACGACGACCTGACCCCGGTTCAGCAGCGCAATCTGGAAAAGGCCTGGGACTGCAAGGTCATCGACCGCACCGGGCTGATCCTCGAGATCTTCGGCCGCCGCGCCCGCACCAAGGAGGGTCGCCTTCAGGTCGAGCTGGCCCGGCTGGACTATGAGAAATCCCGCCTGGTCCGCACCTGGACCCACCTGGAGCGGCAACGCGGCGGCACCGGCTCGACCGGCGGCCCCGGCGAGACCCAGATCGAGCTCGACCGCCGCCTGATCGCCGACCGCATCGTCAAGCTGAAGGTCGAGCTGGACGAGGTCCGGCGCACGCGCGGCCTGCACAGGAAACAGCGCCAGAAGGTGCCGTTCCCGACCATCGCCCTGGTCGGCTACACCAATGCCGGCAAGTCGACCCTGTTCAACCGGCTGACGGGGTCGGAGGTCATGGCCAAGGACCTGCTGTTCGCCACCCTGGACACGACCCAGCGCACCATCCGCCTGCCGCAGGGGCGACCGGCCATCATCGCCGACACCGTGGGCTTCATCTCCGACCTGCCGCACGAACTGGTCGAGAGCTTCCGCGCGACCCTGGAAGAGGTGGGCGAGGCCGACCTGATCCTGCACGTCCGCGACATCGCCTCCACCGACACGGCGGCCCAGGCCCGGGACGTCGAGACGGTCCTGAAACAGATCGAACAAACGACTGCCGCCGACGGCACGATCAAGCCGCGCCGCATCCTGGAGGTCTGGAACAAGACCGACCTGCTGGACCCCGAAGCCCGCGAAGCCATCGAGGGTCAGGCCGCCCGCTCCGGCAACACCGCCGTCGCCGTCTCCGCCTGGACAGGGCAGGGGATCGAACGCTTACGCCACGCCATCACCGAACTGATCGACGACGACCCCGAAATGGCCCTGGTCCTGCAACCCACCCAGGGCGAGGCCCTGGCCTGGCTCTATGAGCACGGCCGGGTGACGGCGAGGGACACAGATGCGGAGGGGCGGACCCATCTGACGGTGCGGCTCGATCCGCAGGCGATGGGGCGGTTCGAGCGGCAGTTTCAGGCGGGGTAGACTTATGACGATGTCGCATCGAAGATTGGTCAACCTGAACTAATGCCATCCAAGAGCATTCGATGAGCGCAACGATTGAGCCTTCTGCGGAGAACCCAGACGCGAATGGGATTGCAGCTCTGCCATTCTGCGTAGCGCGTATAACAACTGGGGTGACTGGCAACCCAAATGCAAACGCTTACGGCACAGGCTTTTTCTACAGGTTCGCTCTTTCTGGAGGTGACGTGATTTGCGTTGTCTCGAACAAACACGTTCTTGAGGGGCGACCTTGGATTCAAGTCGGATTTGCGCAGCAAGCACCTGATGGCCGGCGAGTGTTAGGCCCAGCAACAGATGTGAGAGTCCCATCTGGAGCTTTGCCGATAATCGGCCATCCCGATCCTTCGGTTGATTTGGCCATCATGCCCATTGCCCCGCTCGTCAACGACCTAAAAACAAGGGGTCTTGAGCCATTTGTTTTGTGTCTCGATAAGGATGTATGCATCACGCCCACCAGAGCCGAAGCGCTTACAGTGGCAACCGATATCATTATGGTTGGCTTCCCAAACGGTCTCATGGACGAAGCCAACAACCTGCCGGTCGTGCGCCGCGGATCGCTAGCGACGCCATATCGAGCCAACTATGCGGGTAACTCCGATTTTGTGATCGACATTGCAGCTTTCGGCGGTTCGTCGGGGTCTCCAATTTTTGCCTTTTTCAATGGAATGGAGGCCACTCCTGAAGGCATGATGATGGGTGGGCAGGCTTTCTATCTCATCGGGGTCCTGCACTCGGGACCAGTACTGAACGCCGAAGGCAAGATTGTTCAAAAACCTGTGCCAACTCAAACAGTGGTCGTCACGCAACAAATGATCCACATCGGCTACTGTGCAAAGGTAGGTTTACTAGACGATTTTCTGCCTGAACTTGAAAAAGTGGCAGGGCCGCCACCGCCAAAACCCTGATCGGACCAATCCGCAGATCGAAATGAGCGTCTTTCGCTCCGAAGCTTCCAGCCACGACCGTTTCTGACGTACCTGCATGCCAGACTATTCTTCATGTCGATGAGCACGCAAATCAATCCCGCCGACTACGATGAAGACGGCGGCAATGTCTGGGATCATGCGCGGCGGGAGTATCTGGCGGGCGTGAAGGCCACGCATATCTGTCAGCGGTACGGCATGTCGCTCAGTTCGTTCAGGCTGCATGCCCGCGTCGGGGGCTGGCGGCGGATGGATCAGCCGACTTGTGACGCCCCGCCCGAGCCCGGCGAATACCATCCCGACGACAACGTCAGCTTTGCCGATCTGGCCGACGAGGCCTTTCTGAACATCCGCCGCGCTCTGGGCACGGGCCGCGCGTCAGAGGCCTCGACCTGGCTGCGCGTCTACGACCGCCTCGCCGACAAGGCCCGCGCCCACGTCATGGCCGAACTGCCCGACATCGTGACACCCCAGATCGAGTCCAACCGCGACCCCCTGACCCTGTTCGCAGTAGAGGATGAAAACACCAACGATCTGAAGGCGATGGCCGAAGGTTCGGAGGCGGAACCTCACGAATTGGACTCCTTGCACCCGGTTTTTTCGGCGCCCAAGACCTAGCCCGGAAGCAAGGGGCCTGCCTCCCGCCGTCGACGGCTATCCCTGCCGGGCCGCCGCCAGGATCGGGCCACCCGACGCAGCCTGAACCAGTATGGCCGTACGCAGGCCGGGTCGGCCCGATACGGGCGTGGCAAAGCCGACCGTCTGGCCCCGCCATTGGCCCAGCTTCACCAGTTCGCGCACGACATTGGCGTGGGGCAGGGTGCGGCCGGTATTCTCCCCACGCGCCACCGGCACCTCGATCGGTCGGGGCTCATAGCGAACCAGCCAGACATCGGCCGTTTGACGGGGTGCCTCGCCGCCCGCCAGGCCAACGCCCCGGCCCTGAAAGCGGATGGTGGGCCCGGTAAAGGCGCGGTGCCTTGCGATCTCTCGCTCGATCTCGCTCATGCGTCCGCCCACGACGTCGTCGCGGCCATCCACGACGATCTGTGGCGTCCAGACGTTGCCGTTGCCCAGCCCGCGCTGATAGTCGCGCTGGCGGGCGGTGAAGGCCGGCTGGGCAAAGGTGTCGCGCCACCCTAGCTGATCCCAGTAGGTCACGCCGAAGCTGAGGGCCAGGATGTCCGGGCGGCCGGACAGCCGCAGCAGATTGGCATTGGCCGGCGGGCAGGATGAGCAGCCCTGGCTGGTGAACAGCTCGACCACCGTCAGATCGGCCGGAGGGGGCGGCGACGCCTCCTGCCTGGCAGACGCGGTCGAAAGGACCCCACCCGTTGCCGCCGCAGCGATGGCGGCAGCGAACCCGAGGGCGCGCAGCGGGAACAACCGGCGACGAGGTTTCGCAGGGACAGCGGAAGGATCAAGCGACTGGCTCATGTGCGGCTATTCGGCGGATCAGCCGCTCAGGTTACAGCCGCTCCACCACGTTCGACGCATTGCTCAGTCGTCGGTCGTCCGTGTGATGTAGGTCAGGGCGATGTAGCTGATCGGGCGCTCGGCTTCGTCGGTGAAGCGCAACTCGGTCACGACATAGCTGTATCGGCGGTAGAAGCTGGGCTGGGCGACCATCAACACCCCGGATTCCCGCTCGCCTCTATCGATCCAGACACGCCAGTTGGTGGTTTCTCGGTCTGGCATGGCGGCCCACAGGAGTTGGGTCCAGCCGGGGTAGGTCGGATAAATCTCTTCAAGGCGAAGGTGGTGGCTCGTACCTGCGCCCCCCAACGCCGTCGCCATCCCGCGGACCAGCGACTGCTGGTCGTGCGGTCCCGCCAAAGTGAGGCTGCAGACATTGCGCTGCGTCCGCTCCACCTTGGCGTCCGGGCCCTCCTCGATGCGCAGAACCATCTCCAGATCGCCGTCGCGGCGGACGAAAGATTCCGTGGGAGAAGCCGCCTCTGGAGAAGCGGCAACCGGTTGTACACGGCTCCAGCGCGGTACGCCGTCAGGCCGGAAGGACTGCTTGTCCAGACGGTTGGCGTCCAGACAGACGGCCCGGAATATGTCGAAGGGGTCGGGGGTCGTTCGCCGCCCCAGCACCGTGATCTCGTCCAGCTGTGTCGCCTCAGGTGCCGGCGTGGTGACAGGGTCTTGAGCCAGACCCAGGGCGAACAGCGTGGCAAGTAACACGGCGCATCTCCTGCGGATGCCTCAAGGTTGCGCTAGCCAGAGGCGACGTCAAGCGTGGGCCCGCTCCGCCACCTTGGCCGCGTCCCACAGGGCGTCCATCTCGGCCAGTTCGCTCTGCTCCGGCGTACGCCCATCCTTCGCCAGTTCCGCCTCGATGAAGCCGAAGCGGCGCACGAACTTGGCATTGGCCCCGCGCAGGGCGTCCTCCGGCTCGACCCCCAGCTTGCGCGCCAGGTTGGCAATGACAAACAACAGGTCGCCCATCTCCTCGCGCGCCTTGTCCAGATCCCCGGCGGCGATCTCGACCCGCAGCTCCGCGACCTCCTCGTCCAGCTTGTCGAAGACCTCGTCGGTCGAGGGCCAGTCGAAGCCGACGCGCGCCGCCCGCTTGGTCAGCTTGGCCGCGCGGGCCAGGGCGGGCAGGCCGACGGGCACGTCATCCAGCACCCCATGCTGCGCCTTCGCCAGCCGTTCGGCGGCCTTGATGTCCTCCCACCGCGCCTTCTGGGCCGCGCCGTCCGCCTTGGCCGCCTCGTGGCCGAACACATGCGGATGCCGCCGCTCCAGCTTGTCGGCCATGGCATTGGCCACGTCGTCGAAGACGAACAGTCCCTGTTCCTCGGCCATGCGGGCGTGGAAGACAACCTGGAACAGCAGGTCGCCCAGCTCGCTCCTCAGGTCGTCATAGTCCCCGCGCTCGATGGCGTCCGCCACCTCATAGGCCTCCTCGATCGTATAGGGGGCGATGGTGGCGAAGGTCTGCTCCACATCCCACGGACAGCCGCCCACGGGGGCCCGCAGCCGGGCCATGATGGCATTCAGGCGGTCGATGGGGGTGCTCATCCCTGCGCCTTCGCGTCCAGCGCCGCCCGGATCTCGGCATGGCGCGCCTGGTCCAGCGGATAGCGGTGCAGGGCCACCGCCGCCAGCAGCAGGCAAAGAGCAGGCAGGCCGGCGAACATGATCTGCAGCCACATCAGCGCCGGGCCGGCGTTCTGACCGCCCAGTCCAGGATCGAACCCGGCCATCTGCAGGCCCGCAAACGTCAGGACCGAGACGGCATAGCCCAGCTTCGACGTCGCCGTCAGGATGGAGAACAGCAGGCCGGTCCGGTCCGCCCCGTCATCCAGCCGCACCTGATCGCTGACGTCCGCCATCATCGCCCGCAGCAGCAGGTCGCCCGAGGCGAAGGCCAGCCCCACCAGCGCCACCATCGCCCCGGCCATCAGCAGGTCCGCATAGGGGGCCGGGTTGCCGGTCATGGCCACCAGCGCCGACCGTGCCGGCTCGACCAGCACGGGGGCCAGGAAGGCGGCGAACATCAGGGTGATGGCGAAATAGACGCAGGCCCAGATCAAGGCCTTGTGCTTGCCCAGCCTGACCGCCAGCCAGCTCCACGCCGGGGCCCCGAACAGGCCGAAGACGAAATAGACCAGCAGCAGGATGGAGGTCTCCGCCCGCTCGAACCCCCGCGCCGCCTCGAAGAAGTAGAAGAACAGCGCCCCGACCACGCCGCGCGCGATGCCCAGCGCCAGGTCGGCCCCCAGCAGCCGTTGGATCACCGGCCGCTTGAACAGGGCCAGATAGCCGAACCGGGTCTCGGCGGCGGTGGCCGGTCCGGGCGGCGGCTCGGGCGTGAAGGCGAAGGTGATGGCCAGCGAGACGGGCAGGGCGATGATGATGAACCACCCCTGCCACTGAACCGCCCGCGCATAGTCGCCCCAGCCCATGTTCTGGACCAGAACGGGCACCAGCAGCACCGCCAGCACGCCGATGATGTTGGCCGTCTGCCACCAGCCATAGATGCGCGAGCGCTGGTTGTAGTCGGACGACAGGGCTGAGGCCCAGCTGACCTGCGACAGAAGGCTGACCGAGAAGCCGAGCGACAGCACCACCAGCCAGACCGTCAGATAGGCCGGACCGGCACCCGGCCTGGCCATGAACAGCATGCCGACCGCCAGCATCAGCACCGGGGCCGCCAGCCCCATCCACAGGCGATAGCGTCCAAAGCGGCTGTGCGTCCGGTCGATGACCATCCCCAGCGCCGGATCGACGACGATGTCGGCCATCCGGATGATCAGAAAGATCAGCCCGACCACGGCCAGGTCGACCCCGACGTGGCTGGCATAGAACTCCGGCAGGGTCACATAGACCGGCAGGCCCAGCGCCGCATAAGGCAGGCAGGCGGCGGAGAAGGCGGCCAGCACGCCATTGCTGCGACGGGGCGCGGCGGCTGTAGCGGCAGGGGAGGCGACGGGGGCGTCGGTCATGGACGGGTCCATCTGGAAAGCCGGTGAATCGGCCTGTCGCACCATGCCGTCTTTGCGGGCAGGGCGCGAGACGGGCGGTGACGCTTTCGTCACCGGCGGCGCGGAAATGGCCTTGCCGCCGCCACAGGGCTGGGGTCAGCATGCCTGCCATGTGGACTCGTCTCGTGCCCGGCCTGCTGGCCGCCCTGTGTCTGATCTTTGCGGCCCAACCGGTCGCGGCCCAGACCCGCGATCAGCCGCGCGATCAGGCCGAGGCCTGCGAGGCGACCTCGCCCGACTGGGACGGCGCGGCCTTCGCCAACTTCATCTCGGTCAACTCATTGGAGTGGACCCCCTTCAACCAGATGGAGTGGGGCTGGCAGACCTATGTGCCGCTGATCCAGCAGGAGATCGGCACCCGCTGTGCCGTCGGCACCGTCCGCTTCGCCCAGGCTCTGGCGCAGTTCCAGTCCCAGCGCGGACTGATCGCCAACGGCATCTTCGACGATGCCGCCTTCCAGGTCTTCAAGGGCGTCTGGCAGGAGCGCAGACCGTTCATCATGGCGCGGGTGAGGGGAGAGCCATGCCCACCGCCGCCGCCCCTGTCCGAGCTCGGCTATCTGGTCGCGGAGGAGGAGCATGCCGATCGCCTGACCCGCCTGCTGCGCCGCGACGTGCTGGTCGCCTATCGACGGATGGTCCAGGCAGCCCGTCGCGAGGTGCCCGAGGTCGCGGCCAATCCCGAACTGCTGCAAATCTTCTCCGGCTTCCGCGACCCCGAGGCCGACGCCGCCCGCTGTGCGGCCCAGGGCAACTGCGACGGCCTCAGGCGCGCGGTCTGTTCCGCCCATCGCACAGGCACAGCCGTCGACCTCTATGTCGGTCAGGCTCCAGGCTTGGGCGTCGACAACACCAGCCCGGCCAGCCGCGCGGCCATGAGCCAGACCCAGACCTATATGTGGCTGGTCCGCAATGCCCGGCGCTTCGGCTTCGTGCCCTACGCCTTCGAGCCCTGGCACTGGGAATGGCTCGGCCCGACGGGCGAGAGCGGCACGTCGTGATCCGGGGCCTGACACCGGGCGAGCAGAGGCTGGCGCGTGAGGCGCTGGGTGACGCTGTCGATCTGGCGACGGTTCGGTTCTTCCCGACTCCCTGGCCTTTCGATCGCGCCTTCGTGCCTGGGCGATGGTTTGGCCGTGACTGGATCGCCTGGCCGGCGCGGCAACTCCCGACCGATTTCGCTGCGGCTCCGCTGAAGCTGCAGGCCGTCCTTATCCATGAACTGGTTCACATCTGGCAGGCCCAGACCGGGGTCAATCTGCTGACCGCCAAGCTGAGGGCTGGGGACCGTGCGGACTCCTATCGGTATGCGGTCAGTGACGACTGCCGCTGGGACGCCTTGAACATTGAGCAGCAGGCCATGGTCGTAGAGCATCGCTTTCGGCTGTCGCGCGGGGAACGAACGCCGGCGGATCGGGCTTTCTATCACCGCGTCTGCCCGCTGCCCTACCGCGTGGCTTGAAATCCAGAACGGCAGGGTTACATCCGCTACCGAAACGGTTGCGGATTGGCGCGCCGTCCTGACGGAGAGCGAAATGCCCAAGGTTCTGGTCCTTTATCATTCCACCTATGGTCATCTGGAAACCATGGCCGAAGCCGTCGCCGAGGGCGCGCGCTCGGTTGAAGGGGCCACGGTCGATATCAAGCGGGTCGCCGAGACAGTGCCGGACGAATTGGCCAAGTCGAGCGGCTACAAGCTGGATCAGGCGGCACCCATCGCCAAGGTCGAGGACCTGGCCGACTACGACGCCATTATCGTCGGGGCCGGTACCCGTTTCGGAACGGTTGCCTCACAGATGCGCAACTTCTGGGATCAGTCCGGTGGCCTGTGGTTTCAGGGCAAGCTGGTGGGCAAGGTCGGCGGTGTCTTCACCGCCACGGCGACCCAGCATGGCGGCCAGGAAACCACCCTGATCGGCATGATCCAGACCCTGATGCACCACGGAATTCTGGTGGCCGGTCTGCCCTATTCCTTCCAGGGCCAGATGCGAAATGACGAGATCACCGGTGGCTCGCCTTATGGGGCCACGACAATCACCAACGGTGACGGATCGCGCATGCCCAGCGAGAACGAACTGGACGGTGCCCGCTTCCAAGGCCGTCACATCGCCGAGGTGGCCAAGAAGCTGTTCGGTTGATGCGCCAGCCGGCTCTCTTCTTTGGCCATGGTTCGCCGATGAACGCCCTGGGCGGCATTTATGCCGAAGGTTGGCGTGCGCTGGGCGCGGCGGTGGGAAAACCTGCGGGTGTCGTCATGATCTCGGCCCACTGGGAAACCGATGGGCTGGGTGTGACGGCGCAGGAAATGCCGAAAACCATCCATGATTTTGGCAACTTTCCCGAGGCTTTGCACGCAATGCGGTATCCGGCACCGGGGTCGCCTGCCTTGGCGGCCCGGGTTTCGGAACTGACCGGTGCGGTGCAGACGCAGCAATGGGGACTGGATCATGGGACCTGGTCCGTACTGACCCACGTCTGGCCTGAGGCGGATGTGCCGGTCGTCCAGCTATCGCTGGATCGCCGCCTGACGGCGCGCCAGCATCACGAGTTGGCTTTGTCTCTGCGGTCGCTGCGGGAAGAAGGGGTGATCGTCGCCGGGTCCGGTGACTTCGTTCACAACCTGAGGACCTGGAAGCGCGATGGCGGCGAAGCCTACCACTGGGCCAGTCAGTTCAACGAGGCGGTCAAGGCGGCCTTGGTTCGCAATGACGATGATGCCCTGATCGACTGGGTCGGTCTGGCTGAGCAGGCGCAGCTCAGTGTGCCGACCGACGAACATTATCTGCCGTTGCTTTACGTCGCCGCCCAGCGCCAGCCAGGCGACGACGTCAGCTTCTTCAACGATGTGATCGAAGGTGGCTCGATCTCGATGACGGGTGTCCGGATCGGCTGATCAGCGGCGACGTTTGCCGCGCAGATTGTCGATGGCCCAAGCTCCGGGCCCTGCGAAGATCAGATAGAAGAAGACGAAGCAGTACAGCGCCGCCAACTCGCCCTGATTGACGAGGGGATAGGGGCTCTGCGGCGCATGCACCATCCAGTAGGCCACGGCCATGAAGCCGGACAGGATGAAGGCCGTGCCGCGTGTGAAGAGGCCGAGGATGATCAGGACGCCACCGACCAGCTCGATCGGCCCGGACCATCCGGCCAGAGTGCTGAGGTCGATGCCACCGCCCTGACCACCCGGCGGGAAGTGCAGGATTTTCTGAGTCCCATGCTGAAGCAGCAGCAGGCCGGCGACGATGCGCAGGATACTGAGCACCCGGGGTGCCCAGGTTGTCAGAGTGGTAGTGTTCATGATCGCTCCCTGTCTACTCCGAGACACTAGTCCAGCTGCACTTGGTGGCAAGTCGGGGTTAAGGCCTCTCCAGAGCCGCAGCCACCCGGCTTGCGAAATCCGGTTGCTGGCCGATATCGGCATGGCCGGCCTGGGGGAAGACGAGGGTATGGACGTCGTGGCCGCGCGCGAGGAGTTCTCGAGCCAGGCGGCGGCTGAGGGCCGGAGGCAGGGTGTCGTCCTTGCCGGCCTCCAACACGATGATGCGCCCTTCGTACCCGTCCAGCGAGCGAGGGACATCCACAGCTGCCAAGGCCGGGGCCATGTTCACCCGAACCAGCGGGCGGGCCAGACCGACCATTTCATCGACGGCGGCGCGGGCGCTGGGGGTCGTGGTTTCCAGTACCAAGGCGTCGGTATCTACCTCATTGGCGATGGCCGAGCAGACGATGCCGCCTAGTGAATGACCCCAAGCGATCAGCGGACGGCCCTCGGCATCGGCCTGGGCGCGGGCCTCGCGGGCCATGACGCGGCCGACAGCCTCGAACCCGGCGAAATTGGCGGTGCCGTCGGTGTCGCCGTAGCCGGGATAGTCGAACATCAGCACGTCGCCGAACGGGCCGAGCTTGCGAGCGGCGACGGCCCCGCCACTGGCGCGGCGAAACAGATTGCCGCCGCAAAACAGGATCAGGGGCCGAGGGGCGGCGGCGTTGCGGGTGCGGGTCACGCCGATCGTGCCGCCCTCGTACGACAAGGTCAGGCTCTGCGAACCCGGCGGTGGAGGGGCGTGAGGTAGGGTCATGTTTTCGGCCCTGACTCGTTCGTCGGGGTAGAAGAAGTTGCCTTCGGGTACATTGACCTTGAAACATCCGCCCAGCCCAAGCAGCAGGACGGCCGAGACGAATTTCAGGCTGGCGTTCGACATCGTCGTCCTCAAGGTCAATACCGCCATATCGTCAGACCATGAGTGGACTGTCCAGCCATCGAACCTGATGGCCGTCAGCTAGCCTGCGGCAGATCAAACAGGTCCATCTGGGGGCGGGCGTCAGCGGGGACGCGGAACTGGCTTTCGTCCAGTAGATGGCGCTGGGCGTCCAGGCCGTAGCGTTTGACGGCGGCGCGGAAGCGGGTGGCGATCAGTTCGGCGACGGGACCGGTGCCCTTCATGCGCGTGTTCCAGTCGGGGTCGTAATCGCGACCGCCGCGCGTCTGGCGGATCAGGGACATGACGCGGGCGGCGCGGTCGGGGCGGGCGTCGGCCAGCCACTCGCGGAACAGATCCTTGATCTCCAGCGGCAGACGCAGGGTGACGTACATGGCCGTCGTGGCTCCGGCCTTGGCGGCCGCCTCCAGCACGGCTTCCAGTTCGTGATCGTTCAGGCCGGGGATGACGGGGGCGAAGCCGACACCGACGGGCGCGCCCGCCTCGGCCAGACGCGAGATGGCCTCCAGCCGTTTGGAGGGGGTTGAGGCGCGGGGCTCCATCGCCCGTGCCAGGCCCCGGTCCAGGGTGGTGATGGACACGAAGGCCGAGGCCAGACCGTCGCGACCCATGGGCCCCAGGATGTCGGCGTCGCGCACGATCAGCACGGACTTGGTGATGATGCTGAAGGGGTGGCGAAACCGTTGAAGGACTTCCAGCAGGCCGCGTGTGGACTTCAGCTCGCGTTCGACCGGTTGATAGGGGTCGGTGTTACCGCCTATGTGGATGCGCTTGCAGACGTAGCGGGGGCGGGTGAGTTCCTGCTCCAGCAGACGCGCCGCTTCGGGTTTCCAGAACAGTCGGCTCTCGAAATCCAGGCCCGGGGATAGGCCCATCCAGGCATGGGACGGACGGGCGTAGCAGTAGATGCAGCCATGTTCGCAGCCCTTGTAAGGGTTGATGGACCGGTCAAAACCGATGTCCGGACTGGTGTTTTTCGCGATGATGGTTCGGGCATGCTCAGGCGTAAGGGTCGTGCGCAGGGGCGCAGCCTCTGCATCCTGATCGGTCCAGCCGTCATCGAAGGCCTGAACGGTTTCCGGTTCGAATCGCCCGGTCGCATTCGACCGCGCCCCTCGTCCCTTTGCCGCTTCAGCCATGAGAAGACCATAGCGACACAATCGAACAAAGCAAGAACATCCTTTGCGGCGGTGCTTTCTTTCATGTGACGTAGAGCCAGAGATACATCAGTTTCAGGCACGTGTTTGACCCTGGCAAAGGCTTCCCGTCATCTGGACTGTATGTGGCGCCTTTGGCACGAAAAAACGGGGTGCCATAAAGTGCCAAAGGTGCCACGAGCAACACAAGCCACTGATTGCCAAGGAATTTTTTAGCTCACGAAATCGGGGCGAGTGCCAAACGTGCCATATCTGGCGGTCATTCCAGGGCGAGCCCTGGCGTTTGCGTTGAGATTAGTATGTCAAAGACCCTGCTTGCGGGAGCGAGCGGGAATAGATGGAAGCAAGTCTGAGCCGTTCAAGGCCGGAGGAGAACATATTCCTAACCTGGGGCCATGAAAACGAACTCTGCCTGAGTTCGCGCCTGTCACAGAATCCAAGGTTCGACTGATAGGGACGGGTCCAAAGCTCACATCAGAGCTCCGCAGACGTCACGCCCAGCCCCGGTGAATGGCCTTCCGGCAAAACGACAAAGGGAGGCTGGGTGGTGCGGATGAGAGGACTCGAACCTCCACGCCTTGCGGCGCTGGAACCTAAATCCAGTGCGTCTACCAGTTCCGCCACATCCGCATAGGTCTTGAGAACAGCCTCTAGGCGATGCCGCTCAAAAGCGAAAGGCCCGGGATCGCTCCCGGGCCTTTGCCGTATCGATTAGACTGAAAGATCAGTCCTTCTGGTTGTCGACACCCTCGCCGAAGGCGGCGGCCGGGGAGGTGATAGTGGTCTCCTCGGTGATGTCGATGCCTTTGGCCAGCTTGGAATTCCAGTAGCCGTAGGCGCAGTAGACGATGGCACCGACGACCGCATAAATGCCCAGGATGGTCAGGGGCAGCGGGTTGTCGTTCAGGGCGTGCTGCACCATCGGAATGAAGTTCAGACCAGCCAGGGCCGCACAGGCCAGGATGCCAAGCACGGCAGTGAAGATGCCACCCGGAACCTTGAACGGACGCTCCATCTCCGGATGCTTCAGGCGCAGCATGATCACCGAAAGGCAGACGATGGCGAAGGCGCTGGCCGTACCCAGGGAGACGAGGTCGCCCAGGATGGAGATCGGCAGGAAGGACGCCGCCACCGCAATGACGATGCCCAGCAGGATGGTGCCGATCCAGGGGGTGCGGAACTTCGGATGGATGACTGCGAAGGCCTTGGGCAGCAGGCCATCACGCGCCATCGTGTAGAAGACGCGCGTCTGGCCGTAGCACAGCACCAGCATGACCGAGGACAGGCCGGTGATGGCACCGATCTTGATCAGGAAGCTGATCAGGTTCAACTGCCCGCCCGGTGCGACGGCCAGAGGGATGTTGGCCCAGGTCAGCGCCATGCGGTCGATGGCGACGGCGATCGGGGCGGGCGAGGCCAGCTCCAGATACGGCACCACGCCGGTCATGACGGCGGCAACAGCCATGTAGATCAGCGTACACACCACCAGGGCACCCAGGATGCCGACGGGGACGTCTTTCGACGGGTTCTTGGCCTCGGCCGCAGCGGTCGAAACCGCTTCGAAGCCGACATAGGCGAAGAAGATGATCGAGGCCCCGCGGAAGATGCCACCGACCCCGAACTGATCCCAGGTCGCGCCCTGGGCCGGGATGAAGGGATCCCAGTTGGCCGGGTTGATATACTGCACGCCCACAAGGATGAAAGTCAGCAGGACGATGATCTTGATGACCACAATGGCGTTGTTGATGTTGGCCGATTCCGACACGCCGAGCACCAGCAGGCTGCAGACGGCGGCGATGCCGATAGCAGCGACCAGGTTGAACGTACCGGTCAGCGGGAAGCTGGCACCGGCCTCGCTCTGGACGTACTGGACCAGTGGCGTTGCCCACTGAGGCCCTTCACCACCGGCGTATTGTATGGTGGGGAATAGACTTTCCGTCACGCCGAAGTCGGACAGGATCGAGATGACATAGCCGGACCAGCCGACGGCCACGGTCGAGGCCGCGACGCCGTACTCCAGCACCAGCAGCCAGCCCATGATCCAGGCGAAGACCTCGCCCATGGTGCCGTAGGCATAGGTATAGGCGGAACCTGACACCGGCATGGTCGAGGCCAGTTCGGCGTAGCACAGACCCGCCAGGCCGCAGGCGATACCTGCGAGCACGAACGAGAACATGATCGCCGGACCGGCATGGGCCGAGGCGACCTGTCCTGTCAGCACGAAGATACCGGCACCGATGATGGCACCGATGCCCAGGCTCATGAGGTTGAGTGGGCCCAGGGTCCGTTTCAGCTCGCTCTTGGCGGCTTCCTTCTGGATCTGAGCAATGGATTTCTTGAGGAAAAAGCGGTTCCCCTTGGGCCGAAGGCCGTCTGCGGACATAGAGTCTCGCCCCCTGATACTACGGCAAACCCTCCCCGGGCTGCCTTCAATGGCGCGGACGCTAGCCGTGCAAGACCGCGCTGGCAACGCGGTTTAGGAATGGTGAAGGCCCGACGACGCTTTCGTGAAGCTGGTAGAGGCGTCTAAAGCACATCGCAGGATGCGCCTGGCGCACCTCGCACTTGTCGAGTCGCATGACCCTTCTGCCCATCCATGCTGTTCTGGAACCGCTCAAGGCCGCGCTTGTGGCCAGCAATGCTGTTGTGCTGGCTGCACCGCCAGGAGCAGGCAAGACGACCGTCGTGCCGCTGGCGCTGCTGGATCAACCGTGGTTGGGCGGCCGGCGCGTGCTGGTACTGGAGCCACGCCGACTGGCGGCGCGAGCGGCGGCGGAGCGGATGGCGACGACGCTCGGTGAGCAGCCGGGCGAGACCGTAGGCTATCGCACCCGCCTGCAAAGCCGGATCGGGCCGAAGACGCGGATCGAAGTGATCACCGAGGGCGTCTTTACCCGAATGATTCTGGACGATCCCGGACTGGAGGGAGTCGGGGCAGTGCTGTTCGACGAGTTTCACGAACGCAGCCTGGATGCGGACCTGGGGCTGGCTCTGGCGCGGGAAAGCCAAGCGATTCTGCGGGAAGACCTGCGGCTGCTGGTCATGTCGGCGACGCTGGATATTGCGGGTGTGTCGCGGTTGCTGGCGAGAGCGGATGGAGTTGATGCGCCCGTGATCCAGGCTGAGGGGCGGATGTTTCCGGTCCAGACGCGCTACCTCGGGCGCAATCCGGTCGAGCGTCTGGAGGACGCTGTAACGCGGGCGGTTGTTGAGGCGCTGGGCGAGGAGACGGGGTCGGTTCTGGTCTTCCTGCCGGGTCAGGGCGAAATCCACCGTGTGGCGCAGAAGCTGGCCGAGCGGGTTCGCGATCCGGCGGTGGATGTGGTGGCGTTGTACGGTGGACTTGAGCGGGCGGCGCAGGATCGGGCCATAGAACCGGCGGCACCCGGACGGCGCAAGGTGGTGCTGGCCACCTCGGTCGCGGAGACCAGTCTGACCATCGAAGGGGTGCGGGTGGTCATCGATTCGGGTCTCTCACGTGTGCCCCGGTTCGAGGCCGCCAGCGGATTGACGCGTCTGGCCACGGTCAAGGTCAGCAAATCCTCGGCCGAGCAGCGACGGGGCAGGGCGGGGCGGACGGAGCCGGGCGTCTGTTTGCGCATTTGGGACGAGGAACAGACGCGGGGTCTGGTGCCGCATCAACGGCCGGAGATTCTGGAGGCGGACCTGACGGGGTTCGCGCTGGATCTGGCGCGCTGGGGGCGGGCGGATGTTGAGGGGCTGGCCCTGCTGGATGCGCCGCCTGCGGGCGCGTTTGCAGAGGCGAGGGCCGTGCTCGGGCGGCTGGGCGCGCTGGACGAGGCGGGGAGGCTGACCCCGCATGGGCAGCGGCTGACGGGGATGCCGTTGTCGCCCCGGCTGGCGCACATGGTCTGTGTCGCCGCCGATGCCGGTGATGCCGGATTGGGGGCCAGGATCGCGGCGGTGCTGAGCGAGCCGGGGCTGGGCGGAAATGCCGCCGATCTGGGCGAGCGGTTGCAAGGACTGGAGCGGGATCGATCCCAGCGGGCCCGGGACGCCATGAAGCTGGTCGATCGCTGGGGCCGGGCGGCAGAGCTCGGGGCTGTCAGGGATGGCGCGGCCAGAGACGGTATCGATGCGGGTACTCTGCTCGCCGAGGCCTTTCCCGAGCGTGTCGCCAGGGCGAGGGGCAAGCCGGGAGAGATGTTGCTGGCCTCCGGGCGCGGGGCGTTCCTGGACTCGACCGAGGCTCTGGCAAGGGAGCCGTGGCTGGCGGTGGCCGAATTGGGGGGAGGGGATGCCCGCGATCGCATCCGGCTGGCGGCACCGGTCGATCCGGCCGAGCTGAAACGGCGGATCACGGTCGAGGACAGGCTGGTGCAGGAACCTTCGGGCCGAATGGTCATGCGCCGTGTCCGCCGGATCGATGCCGTCGTCGTCGATGAACGGGTCATGGGCGCGCCGGATCGCGCGGCCATTACCACTGCCCTGCGCGAGCAGGTCGATCGTGACGGTCTGGCGGGCCTGAAATGGGGTGAGCGGTCGACGGGGCTGCGCGCAAGGCTAGCTTTCCTGCATGAGCTGGATGAGACTTGGCCGGACGTGTCGGACGCGGCCCTGCTGGCCTCGCGGGACGATTGGCTGTGGCCGCTGCTGGAAGGCGTGCAGGCGCTGTCTGCGATAGCTGACGCGGCGCTGGAGCAGGGGCTGAAGACCCTAATCCCCTGGGACCGCCACCGGGCGCTGGATGAGCTGGCCCCGATGCGGCTAGAGACGCCGCTGGGGTCTGCCGCCATCTGTTACTCCGCCGAGGGCGGGCCGCGGGTCGATGTTCGGGTGCAGGAGCTGTTTGGGGTCATCACACACCCGACTATTGGCGGCGGAGCGGTGCCCGTGACCTTGGCCCTGCTGTCGCCCGCGCGACGACCGGTTCAGGTCACCAAAGATCTGCCGGGCTTCTGGGCCGGGAGCTGGACGGCGGTGCGGGCCGAGATGCGGGGGCGCTATCCGCGTCATCCGTGGCCGGAGGACCCGGCGGCGGCCCAGGCCACATCGCGGGCCAAGCCGCGAGGGACGTAATGCTTGCCTTTTATCCCCAGCGCGCCTAAAGAGCGCCCGCACTTCACACGCAGGCGTGGCGCAGGTCGGGGAGACATCCCGGTTTGCACCGTTCCGAGGGTCATCTGACCTTTCAACGCCTGCGGCGGATCAATCGGATAAAGGACACTAAACTCATGGCTCTGCCAGAATTTTCTATGCGTTCGCTGCTCGAAGCCGGCGCACACTTCGGTCACCAGACGCACCGCTGGAACCCGAAGATGGATCGCTACATCTTCGGGTCGCGCTCGAACATCCACATCATCGACCTGTCGCAGTCGATCCCGCTGCTGCACCAGGCTCTGGTCGCCGTGCGCGACGTGGCCGCCAAGGGCGGTCGCGTGCTGTTCGTCGGCACCAAGCGTCAGGCCGCCGACCCGGTCGCCGAAGCCGCCAAGCGCTGCGCTCAGTACTACATGAACAACCGCTGGCTTGGCGGCACCCTGACCAACTGGCGTACCGTGTCGGGCTCCATCGCCCGCCTGCGTGAACTGGACGCCCTGCTGGAGTCCGGCGGTGAAGGTCGCGTCAAGAAAGAGCTGCTGACCCTGCAGCGCGAGCGCGACAAGCTGGAACTGTCGCTGGGCGGCATCAAGGACATGGGCTCTGTGCCGGACATCATGTTTGTGATCGACACCAACAAGGAAGCGATCGCCATCCTTGAAGCCCGCAAGCTGAACATTCCGATCATCGCCATCCTGGACACCAACTCCGACCCGGACGGCATAACCTACCCGGTCCCCGGCAACGACGACGCCGCCCGCGCCATCCAGACCTACTGCGACCTGATTGCCGACGCTGTCCTGGACGGTCTGGCCGCCGGTGCCTCGCAGTCGGGCGTGGACCTGGGTGCCGCCGTCAACCCGGACGAGCCCATGCTGCGCGAAGCCAAGGCCCCCAAGGCTGAAGCTGAAGCGGCTCCGGCAGGCACCGAAGCTGTGGCCGCCGAAATGGAAGCCGCTGTCGAGCCTGCCAAGGCAGACGCTGCTGCTGAACCGGCTGTCGCCGATGAGGCTGCTCAGGCTGCTACGTCGGACGCCAACGACGCCGTCGAAACCGAGAAGGCCGCGGTCTGAACCGACCCGCCCGTATCTGACGGCGAAAACTGACATACGGCCGGGCTAAATCAGCCCGGCCGTTCCCGCATTCGAATACCCAAGGAGCTATACAATGGCCGAGATCACAGCCGCCCTCGTCATGGAACTGCGCGCCAAGTCGGGCGTCGGCATGATGGACTGCAAGAAGGCGCTTCAGGAAACCGACGGCGATATCGCCGCTGCAATCGACTGGCTGCGTGCCAAGGGCCTGTCCAAGGCCGCCAAGAAAGCCGATCGCGTCGCCGCCGAAGGCTTGGTCGCCGTGGCATCCAAAGAAGTCGGGGCCGGTGAAGTCGGCGCCGCCATCGAGTTCAACGCCGAGACGGACTTCGTGGCCCGCAACGAACTGTTCCAGAACGCCGCCAAGTCGTTCGCCCAGCTGGGTCTGGAGCACGCCACGGTCGAGGGCCTGCACGGTGCTGAACTGGAAGCCGGCAAGACGGTCCAGGACGAGGTCACCAACCTGATCGCCACGGTCGGCGAGAACATGCAACTGCGCCGCGCCGCTCGCCTGTCGGTCGATGAAGGTGTCGTCGCCTCCTACGTACACAATGCGGTGTCGCCCGGCGTGGGCCGTATCGGCGTGCTGGTCGCCCTGCACGGCGGTGGCGACAAGGCTGCGCTGCGTGAGCTGGGCCGCAAGATCGCCATGCATGTGGCCGCGACCGCCCCGCTGTCGCTGAACACTGACGACCTGGACCCCGCCGCAATCGAGAAGGAACGCCAGGTCCTGACCGAAAAGGCCAAGGAAGAAGGCAAGCCCGAGAACATGATCGCCAAGATCGTCGAAGGCCAGATCAACAAGTTCCAGAAGGACGTCGTGCTGATCAAGCAGCCCTTCGTCATGAACCCGGACGTGACCATCGAACAGTTGGTCGCCGACACAGGCAAGGAACTGGGCGCGCCCGGCCTGCATCTGGCCGGCTTCGTTCGCCTGGCACTGGGCGAGGGCGTGGAAAAGGTCGAAGGCCCGGACTTCGCCTCGGAAGTCGCCTCCATGATGGGCGGTAACTGATCCAACCAGCCCTTCCGGCTGAGCGAATGAAATGAAGGGGCCGGTGGCGATGTGTCACCGGCCCCTTTTTGCGTTCAGGGGGCGGCAATTCTCGAGGCAGTCGCTATAGCGCCGCGATGAGACATCCAAAGACGATTCGGCGGACCAGACTGCTGCTGATCACAAGCGCGGCGGCATGCTGGGCCACGGCATCACAAGTCGCTGCGCAAAGCGCCGAGCCGACCGCCTTGGACGATGTGGTGGTGACCGGCTCGCGGCTGGCGGGGGGTCAGCTTGTGGCCCCTATTCAGGTGATCGATCGCGAAACCATGGACCGCGTGGCCTTCGTGGAGCCCGCGCAACTGCTGCCGTTGCTGACGGCAAATTCAGGGTCCGAGGCTCGCGTCGATCAGCTGAACCAGCCCCAAAGCTCGGGCACGGCGCAGTTCAACCTGCGCAATCTGGGACTGGGATCGACGCTGGTGCTGGTCGATGGGACGCGCTGGACGACCAGTGCGGCGGTGGCCACCGATGGTTCCACCTTCGTCGACATCAATGCCCTGGTGCCCATGATCGCGGTCGAGCGGGTCGAGGTGATCAAAGATGGGGCCTCGGCCATCTATGGCTCGGATGCGGTCGCCGGGGTGGTGAACTTCGTGACCCGAAAGGGGCCGTTGCGGCCTGAGGTTCGATTGCGCCAGGCCATCGCGGATGGAGGCGATGAGACGACGATTGAGGCTGTCGCCAGCTTTTCGCTAGACGGCGGCGATCTGTTGCTGGCCGCAACGCATCTGCAACGGTCTTCGATCGGGTCGAACGAGCGGGATTTCACCCAGGCCGAACGCTATGGCCGGGCACCGTGGACAGCCGTGACCAGCTATGGCCAGCCCGGATCGTACTTCAGGCCCAGTCAGGGTCGGTTCGCGCCAGACCCGGACTGCGACAACGCCGCCTTTGCCAGTGCGTTTCGCAACGGGCCGAGCGACAGCTTCTGTCGCCTGGACTATTCCGATTTCTTCGATCTGTCGCCGGAGGAAGAGCGGACGCATCTGTTCGCCGATTATCGGCGTCCGATCGGCGATCTGAGTGTCCATCTTCAGGGGGCCTGGGCGGCGACCCATACGCGGGCGAGACAGTCGCCGTCGTTGCCCATTCTGGCGCGCAGTCCGGTCGTTCCGGCCAGTCATCCGGACAACCCCTTCGGTGAGGATGTGCTGTTTCGAGGGCGGCTGCTGGGGGCAGAGGCGGGGGCGTCAGTCGCTGATTTCGACTACCGGACCTGGCGTCTGTCGACGGGATTGTCGGGTCGGCTGGCCTCAGGTTGGAACTGGACCCTGGATGCCACGGCCAGTCGTCAGCACATCGCCTATGACAAGCCGGATGTGATCGGCAGTGCACTTGATGCCGCGCTGAACGGGTTCGGGGGACCGGATTGCGACCTGATCAACGGGTCGCCCGGCGCGGGCAACTGTCGCTATTTCAACCCCTTCGGCAGCGCCTTTCTGGGCACTGGCACGACCAACGATCCGGCGCTGATAGACAGTCTGATCGGTTCTACCGGATTGCGAGGGGCGGCCCGATTGCTGACGCTCGATGCCCAGACCTCGGGGCGTGTCGCAAACTGGACTGGAGGCACACTCGATCTCGCGCTTGGTCTGCAGTATCGGCAGAGTGGCCTGCGTCACGATTGGAGCGACCTGGTGAATGCCGGTGAGCTGCTGACTGCAGGGTTCTCGCCCGATTTCGAGGGCGATCAGGTCGTGGCTGCCGCCTTTGCCGAAACGCGCCTGAGCCTGGGCCAGCGGTTCGATGCCCAGTTCGCCGTGCGACAGGAGGCTTATGAAGGCGGAGAAGACGCGGTCAGTCCGCGCGTGGCGTTCGGCTGGAGCGCGACGGGCAGCCTGAGCATCAAGGGATCATGGAGCCAGGGCTTCCGTGCGCCTTCGGTCTACACCCTGTTCGGGGCACAGGCGTCGCAGCCCTCGGTGTTCGATCGCGGTGCCTTCGTTTTTGTGAACACGCTGGCGTCCGGCGATCCGGACCTGAAGCCGGAACGCTCTGAAACCTTGTCGTTAGGTGCGGTCTGGCAGCCCAGTGGGGCGCTGACGTTCAGCCTTGATGCCTGGCGGATCGATTACCGCGATCTGATTGTCAAGCCGTCGGCCCAGGCAGTGATCGATGCGGCGGCCGCCGATGACGCGGCAGGGCGCACGGGAACCCCGGCCCAGATGCAGGTGACGCGCTCGGCAAGCGGGGCTCTGACGTTCGTGGACCTGCGCTTCATCAATGCCTCTTCGATCGAAACCCGTGGGTTGGACCTGTCGGCTCGTTACCAACGTGAACTGGCGGGCCGACGATTGTCGGCTACCGCCACCTGGACCTACGTCGATCAGTACGACATCCGGGTCGTGGCCGGCGCGGTAGTTGTATCTGGTGTCGGATCGACCAACCTGAATACGCTCGGGCGCTCGCTGCCGAGGAACCGGGGCGAGGTGGCGCTATCTTGGAGCGGATCGTTGGATACCATAACAGTTCTGGCGCACCATGCAGGGGGCTATCGCAATGATCGTGCGGGCATCACCGATACGCGCATCGAGGCATCGACGACGGTCGACATGCACTATAGCCGTGTCCTGACGCCGTCGCTGGACCTGTCGCTTTCCGTGGAGAATGTGGCGGACAGCGACCCACCGCTGGCGCAGTTCGCTCTGGGGTATGATCCGTTCGTCGCCGATCCACGCGGTCGCATCATCAGCCTGGGTATAAGGCATCGGTTCTGATCAACCGCACATCCCTGCGACGATCCATGTCTCTTTGCGCGGTTCGACAGACCCGCTAAGTCCACTAGATGATCGGAAGACTGAACCACTTCGGTGTCGCCACGCCGTCCATCGAAACCAGCGTCGCGATGTATTGTGACCTGCTCGGTGCCACGCAAGCCCATGCGCCTTTCGACCTGCTGGCTCAGGGGGTGCGGGTATGTTTTGTGGACCTGCCGAATGCACAGATCGAACTGATCGAGCCGCTGGGCGACGATTCGCCGATCCACGGCTTTCTGGCCAAGAACCCTAAGGGTGGCCAGCATCACATCTGTTTCGAGGTGGATGACATCCTGGTGGCGCGTGACGCGCTTCGGGCCAGGGGTGTGACCATCCTGGGTACGGGAGAGCCGCGCATTGGGGCGCATGGGACGCCGATCCTGTTCCTGCATCCCAAGGACATGGGTGGGGTACTCGTCGAACTGATGGAAACGCCCAGAGAAGGAGCGCACTGATGCCGATCGGCCCCGTCACGATGTTTGCCATCTACGTCGTCTGCTGGTGGGTGGTGCTGTTCACCGTCCTGCCGCTGGGGACGTCGCGTGAAGTGCATGAACCGCCGACCGACGGACGTCAGTGGGGGGCACCGGAGGCCCCCAACCTGAAGCGCAAATTTATCACGACGACTTGGGTTTCGGCTCTGGTCTGGTTGCTGGTCATGGTGCTGGTCTACATCGGCTGGATGCCTCTGCCGGATCTCGCACCGCCCGTTTGAGGCGGTGGCCTAGCTTTCGCCCCCGTCGCCCGGCTAAAGCACTTGTCCCTGATCGATTGCCGGATTCTGCCCATGCGCCTGTCGCGCTATTTCCTGCCCACTCTGAAAGAGGCGCCGTCCGACGCCACCATCGTTTCGCACCAGCTAATGCTGCGTGCGGGCATGATCAAGCAGGAGGCCGCGGGCATCTACGCCTGGCTGCCGCTGGGCCTGCGGGTGCTGCGCAAGATCGAGCAGATCGTGCGCGAGGAGCAGGAGCGAGCAGGGGCGGTCGAACTGCTGATGCCGACCTTGCAACTGGCGGATCTGTGGCGCGAGAGCGGCCGCTATGACGCGTACGGCCCCGAGATGCTGCGGATCACCGACCGGCATGAGCGCGAACTGCTTTACGGGCCGACCAATGAGGAGATGATCACCGACATCTTCCGGGGCTTCGTGAAGAGCTACAAGGCCCTGCCGCTGAACCTGTTTCACATCCAGTGGAAGTTCCGCGACGAGCGTCGCCCCCGGTTTGGCGTCATGCGCGGCAGGGAATTCCTGATGAAGGATGCCTACAGCTTCGACATCGACGAGGCGTCTGCGCGCAAGGCCTACAACCGCATGTTCGTGGCCTATCTGAATACCTTCGCCCGTATGGGTCTGGAGGCGGTGCCTATGCGTGCCGATACGGGGCCGATCGGCGGCGATCTGAGCCATGAGTTCATCGTGCTGGCCGACACGGGCGAGAGTGCGGTCTTCTGTGACCGCAAGCTGGTGGAAATGCCTGTTCCCGGTTCAGACGTCGACTGGAACGATTTGCAGGCTGTCGTGGACCAGCGCACGGCCCTGTACGCAGCCACCGAGGAAATGCACGACGCCGCCCAGTTCGAGACTCAGACGCCCGAGGCGGATCGCCTGACCGCTCGCGGCATCGAGGTCGGCCATATCTTCTATTTCGGCACCAAATACTCAGGCCCGATGAAGGCCAAGGTCGCCGGGCCGGACGGTCAGGACACCGAGGTCCATATGGGCAGCTACGGCGTCGGGGTGTCGCGTCTGCTGGGCGCCATCATCGAGGCCAGCCACGACGAGGGCGGCATCATCTGGCCCGATGCCGTCGCTCCGTTCGATGTGGCGGTGATCAATCTGCGCAACAGCGACGAGGCCGTGAACGCGGCCTGCGACGAGGCCGTTCATCGGTTGGAAGCGGCAGGTCGCGATGTACTGTATGACGACACCGACGAACGTCCGGGCGGCAAGTTCGCGCGGGCCGACCTGATCGGCGTGCCGTGGCAACTGACCATCGGGCCCAAGGGCCTGGCCGAGGGCACGGTCGAACTGAAGCGCCGCGCGACGGGCGAGAAGACGTCCGTGCCGCTGGACGAAGCGATCTCGAGGCTGCTGGCATGACCGACGCAGTTGTGGCCAAGGCCACGAAGCCGGCCGGGCCATTCTCGGCCTGGGAGGTCGGGCTGGCGCTCCGCTATCTGCGGGCCAAGCGCAAGGAAGGCGGGATCGCGATGATCGCCGTCATCTCCTTCGTCGCCATCGCCCTGGCCGTCATGGCCCTGATCGTGGTCATGAGCATCATGGCCGGGTTCCGCTCGACCCTGCTGGACCGGATGCTGTCCTTCAACAGCCACATGTACGTCCAGGGTCAGATTCTGAACTCGCCGGATCGCGAAGCGGCATTGGACCGGATCAGAACCGTGCCCGGCGTCATCAGCGCCGCCCCCATGATCGAGGCGCAGAGCCTGGTGCGGGCGGGCGGCATGACCACAGGAGCCATCGTCAAGGGCATCCGCCCGGACGACCTGCGCTCGCTCAACTATGTCTATGACAGCCTGGACCCCGAGGCCCGTCGCACGTTTGGCCAGGGGCCGTATGGCGGTGACAACATCATTATCGGCCGGGCCCTGGCCGAGGGCATGGGCCTGCGCGTCGGCGACGCCATCACCCTGTATTCCCCGACCGGTGCCGACAGTGCGTTCGGCAATCTGGGTGGGCTGGAGAAGTCCTATCGGATCGGCGGGCTGTTCACCTCGGGCACGGCGGATTTCGACCGGGCCTTCATCTTCATGCCCCAGGAGCAGGCACAGCTGTTCTTCGGCAAGGAGGGCGTCTGGGACGTCATCGACGTCAAGGTCGCCAAGCCCGACGAGGTCGGTTCCATGATCGCGCCCGTGCGCGACGCGGCTGGGGCGGGGGCCTTCGTCACCGACTGGCGCGACCGTCTGGCCGCCTTCTGGGGTGCGCTGAAGGTCGAGCGGGTGGCGATGTCGATCATCCTCGGCCTCGTGGTCGCCATTGCGGCGCTGAACATCATCTCCGGCATCGTCATGCTGGTGAAGAACAAGACGCGAGACATCGCCATCCTGCGCACAATCGGGGCCAGTCAGTCATCGATGCTGAGGGTCTTCTTCATGGCCGGGGCGACCATTGGCGTCGCGGGCACGATCACGGGCCTGACGCTTGGCCTGCTGTTCTGCCTGAACATCGGCTCAATCCAGCATTTCCTGGAGTGGGTCTTCCAGACCAAGCTGTTCGATGCGGACGTCTATATGCTGGACGCCGTGCCCGCCCTGGTCGATCCGCTCGACGTGTTCTGGGTCACGCTGTGGTCGACCTTCATGTCCTGTGTCGCGGGTCTGATCCCCTCGTGGCAGGCGGCCAAGCTCGATCCGGTGGAGGCCCTGCGTTATGAGTGAGACCTTGACCCCCGACGCTTCCATACAGGACAATCCACAAGCTTATCCCCAAGGAGCGGTCTTCTCGGCCCGCAACGTAACGCGGACGTATCCGACGGCCTCGGGCGGGCTCACGGTGCTGAAGGGTGTCGATCTAGACATCATGCCGGGCGAGATCGTCGGCCTGATCGGCCCATCGGGGTCGGGCAAGTCGTCGCTATTGCATGCTGCAGGCCTTTTGGAGCGCCCCAGCTCGGGCGAGATCCGTTTCGAAGGTGAGGATGTGGGCTCTCTCAGCGAGCGCGAACGGACGCATATCCGCCTGGCCAGCATCGGCTTCGTCTACCAGTTTCACCATCTGCTGCCGGAGTTCGACGCGCGCGACAACGTCGCCCTGCCGCTGCGCATCGCGGGCGTCAGCCTGCCGCAGGCCCGCAAACGCGCCGATGAAGTGCTGACCAGCCTGGGTCTGGGTGAGCGGTTGACGCACCAGCCGTCCGAGCTGTCAGGCGGCGAGCGTCAGCGCGTCGCGGTGGCCCGCGCCCTGGCCAATCGGCCCCGCCTGCTGCTGGCCGACGAGCCAACGGGCAATCTGGACCCGGCCACCAGCCAGACCGTGTTCGAGGCGCTGCACGACCTGGTCAAACAGACCGGCGTCGGGGCCCTGATCGCGACGCACAACATGGAGCTGGCCGGACATATGGACCGCGTCTTCGCCCTGAAGGACGGCCATCTGGAAGAGCGTCCTGCGCAAAGCCAGACCTACTGAGATCTCGTGCCGGGCTATTTCTTGCCCGGCGGCGTGGTGAAGGGCGAACTGCCTACGCTGACGGGCGGCTTGGCCTTTTCAGCCTTCGGTTTGCGGACTTCCTTGTTGCTGCGGACCTGACCCTTGGCCATGTGCTTGTCTTCCATGACGCCTGCCGCCGAGGGGCGGGCAGGGCGGCGTCAGACCTCACCTACAGCAAATTTGCCGTCGATGCTCTGGCTGACCGAAATGGAAACACGGGTGCATGTCGCCAAGCCGTTTCACCTTGATTGCCAAGCGTAATCTCCATCTGGCGATGGCCCGCCCATCTAAGCAGCATTTCCAGTTCGACGGGGTCTGCCGATCCCAGGTCGAGGGCTTGTTCGATCCACTCAGTCTCGGCTGGCAACAGACGTGCAGTATTGACGACGAAGCGTAATCTGGCCCTTGCGCCGATGGATCGCCGGCCGAGCAGTTTGAATTTTGTGCAGTGCCGACGATCCAGCTTGGCGATCAGCTCGTCCAACTGAGTCGCCTCGCCCTCCAGCATGATCAGTTGACCAGACGCTACCGATACAACGGCACCTGTGACGGTGTCGTGGAGTTCGGGCTGGAACGAGCGAAAGTCTAGGTGGCCGTCGCTATCCGGCTCCAACCGCGGGGCCAGCCACAGTATGACAGCGTACAAGTCGTTCATGCCGAGCCCGTCGCCCGTTAACAGGCCTTTGAGCCGGGGTTAGACGTCACGGAGCACGGCGGCAATTGCGTGTGACTACGAGGTTCCGATGAGCGTCCGGTCCCTGTAACCTTGGTCTGTCATGATCTCGAGGTCAGGACTAAAGTGCCCGGACCGGGGACGAAGAGCGACTGTGATTTCGACCATGCCACGCCCAAAGCCGAGCCCAGGCTCTCTGCTACTGACCCGTCACATCAATATCGCTCCCTTTTGCAGACTTTAGGGTCTGCCTCATGAACAGGGAAATTCTAGTAATCGACGATGATCCGTCGATCCTGCAGACCCATATGCTTTTGCTTCGGGTCGGCGGCTACGACCCGGTCGGTTTCACCGATCCGCTCGACGCCTTGATGTGGGCTTCCGACGCCGAGCCGACCTGTATCGTTGTCGATCTTAAGATACCCGGCGTGGAGGGCCTGGACCTGGTTGCGGCCTTCTGCGCCCTTGGCCGACACGCCGTCATCCTGATCAGCGCATTCGTGGATGTGACGACGACAGTCGATGCGATGCGTCTGGGCGTCGACAACGTCCTTCAGAAACCTGCGGATCCGGAGCGACTGATCGCTGCGGTGGAACATGCGCTTCTGGCTCTTGCCAAAACCCCATCGCAGGATTTTCTGACCTTCACGCGGCGCGAGAGGCAGGTCGCTGAGCAGATCGTCGCTGGCCGTACGACCAAGCAGATTGCTCAGACCCTAACGCTGAGCCCCCGAACCGTGGAATTCTTTCGAGGCAGCCTGCTTCGCAAGACGCAATCGCCCAATACGGCCGCACTGGCATCGGCACTGACGCGATTAGGGTTTATCCCGGACTGACTTGACGAGAACAAAGCCGCAACATAGAACATACAGGCAACATTCAACCTGGGGACAAGATCATGGCGCGTTGGACGAGAGATATGCTGTCGCTTGCGTCGTGCGGCGGCTTCGTCTGGATGACATGGCAGGCCGCCTATCTGATTCAGTGAGTCGGTCATGGGCCTGTTCAAGGAGAGCCAGGCCATCGCCACGACATCTGCCCAGTTCGTCCACCTGAGGGTCCGCTCGGCCTATTCGCTGCTGGAAGGCGCGATCAAGGCAGGCAAGGTCTCGACCCTGGCGGCGGATGCAGGCATGCCAGCCGTCGGCGTCACCGATCGCGCCAATCTGTTCGGGGCACTGGAGTTCAGCGAGGGCGCGAGGTCCGCATGCGTTCAGCCGATCCTGGGCTGCGCCCTGCCGGTGACTGGCATTGGCGGCCAGATCAACCAGCGCTGGGCCAGGGTGCCAACCGTGGTCCTGCTGGTCCAGAACGAGGCCGGGTGGCTGAACCTGTCGGCCTTGTCGTCTTCGGCGTTTCTGGATGCGGGGGCGGTCGATGAGCCCAGCGTGCCGTGGGACAAGGTGGTCGCCCACTCGGAAGGTTTGCTGCTGCTGTCCGGAGGACCCGATGGGCCGGTCGATCCGTTGTTCGTCCAGGGCAAGACCGCCGAAGGGCAGACGGCCCTGTCGGCCATGCAGGCCGCGTTCGGCGACCGCTTCTATGTCGAGCTTCAACGCCACGGCCTAGCCAGCGAGCAACACGCCGAGCGCGGGCTGGTCGACTGGGCCTATGCCAACGATGCGCCGCTGGTCGCCACCAACGACGTTCATTACGCCAAGGCGGCGCAGGCCAAGTCGCACGACGCCCTGCTTTGCATCGCCGACGGGGCGTTCGTCGGTCAGGACGACCGTCGCAAGATCACGGCGGAGCACTGGTTCAAGCCGGCGGCTGCCATGCGCGAGCTCTTCGCCGACCTGCCCGAGGCTTGCGACACCACCATCGACATCGCCCGACGCTGCGCCTTCCTGGCCCCCACGCGTGCGCCCATTCTGCCGCGTTTCGATGCGGGGGCGGGGCGGTCGGAACCCGACGAACTGATGCATCAGGCCCGCGAAGGGCTGAAGGAGCGGCTGAAGCAGGTCGTGCCCGCCGCGCCCGAGGTCGACTACTGGACCCGGCTGGAGTGGGAGGTCGGGATCATCCAGCAGATGGGGTTCCCCGGCTATTTCCTGATCGTGTCGGACTTTATCAAGTGGGCCAAGACGCACGGGATTCCAGTCGGCCCCGGGCGGGGATCGGGGGCAGGGTCGCTGGTGGCCTGGGCCCTGACCATCACCGATCTGGACCCCTTGCGTTTCGGCCTGCTGTTCGAGCGGTTCCTGAACCCCGAGCGGGTCTCCATGCCCGACTTCGACATCGACTTCTGTCAGGAGCGGCGCGAAGAGGTGATCGACTATGTACAGGACCGGTATGGCTCGGACCGGGTGGCCCAGATCATCACATTCGGTACGCTTCAGGCGCGGGCCGTGCTGCGCGACGTCGGCCGGGTGCTGCAGATGCCGCTGGGACAGGTGGACCGGCTGGCCAAGATGGTGCCGGCCAATCCTGCCAATCCCGTGACCCTGGCCCAGGCCATCGAAATCGAGCCCCGTCTGCGCGAGGCGCGCGACAACGAGGCCTCGGTGGCGACCCTGCTGTCGACTGCGCTTGAACTGGAGGGCCTGTACCGCAACGCCTCGACCCACGCCGCCGGTATCGTCATCGGCGACCGGCCGCTGGTCGAACTGGCCCCCTTGTATCAGGACCCGCGCTCGACCATCCCGGCCAGCCAATTCAACATGAAATGGGTCGAGGCGGCCGGGCTGGTGAAGTTCGACTTTCTTGGCCTGAAGACCCTAACGGTGCTGGATCGTGCGCGTCAGTATCTGGAACGTCGCGGGGCCGCGCCCGACTGGAACGCCCTGCCGCTGGACGATCCGGCCACCTATGAGCTCATGGCCTCGGGCCAGACCGTGGGCGTGTTCCAGCTGGAATCCCAGGGCATGCGCGACACTCTGCGCAAGATGCGGTGCGGCTCCATCGAGGAGGTTACTGCCCTGATCTCGCTCTATCGGCCCGGGCCGATGGAGATGATCGACACCTATATCGATCGCAAGTTCGGTCGCCAGCAGGTGGACTATCTGCACCCGTCGCTGACCGAGGTGCTGACCGAGACTTACGGCGTCATCATCTACCAGGAACAGGTGATGAAGATCGCCCAGATCCTGGCGGGGTATTCGCTGGGCGAGGCCGATCTGCTGCGTCGCGCTATGGGCAAGAAGAAGAAAGAGGAGATGGACTTTCAGCGCGCCCGCTTCGTCAAGGGCGCGTCCGAAAAGGGAGTCTCGGAAACTCAGTCCGGTTACATCTTCGACCTGGTCGCCAAGTTCGCAGGCTACGGTTTCAACAAGTCACACGCCGCCGCCTATGCCCTGATCAGCTTCCAGACCGGCTGGCTGAAGGCGACACATCCGGTCGAGTTCATGGCTGCATCCATGTCGCTCGATCTCAGCAACACCGACAAACTGGCTGTATTCTATCAGGATTGCCGCCGGTTCGATGTGCCGGTGAAGTCACCGGACGTGAATCGGTCCTCCGCCGATTTTGACGTCGCCTGGGACGAGCAGCCAGACGGCACCAAGGTCGGTTCGGTCCTTTATGCGCTGGGAGCCATCCGCAACGTCGGCCTCGAGGCTATGAAACACCTGGTCCAGGTGCGCGAAACCGGCGGGCGATTCACCGACATCTTCGACTTTCTGGAGCGGGTCGATCCGAAGTTCGTGAACAAGCGGGCGATGGAAAACCTCGCACGGGCCGGGGCCTTCGACAGCTTCCACACCAATCGCCGCCAGCTGGTCGAACAGGCCGACACTCTCATGGCCTATTGCCAGAGTGTAGCCGCAGAGCGCGCCTCGTCGCAGGTGTCTTTGTTCGGCGGCGATCAGGCGGGCGCGGCGCGGCCACGGTTGAAACCCGTCGAGCCCTGGATGGGACCGGAACGGCTGGATCAGGAACTGTCGGCCGTCGGCTTCTACTTGTCCGGACATCCGCTGGAAGACATGGCGGCGGCGCTGAAGCGCAAGCGTGTGACCTTCGTCGCTGAAGCCACGGCCCTGGCCGAAAGCGGGCACGAGGCCTTCATGATGGCGGGTGTCGTGCGCCGTCGTCAGGAACGGGCCAGCGCCAAGTCGGGCGAAAAGTTCGCCTTCGTCACCTTCTCGGACCCGACTGGCGAGTTCGAATGCCTGTTCCCGCCCGAACAGCTGCGTAAATGCCGTGAGATACTGGAGGTTGGGGCTTCGATCATGGTGCGGGTCCGAGCCAAGAGCGCGGACGGCGAGGTGCGCTTCTTCGGTGACGACGCCAGCCGACTGGAAACCTTGATCGATGATGCAGCCATGGGTCTGCGCATCCACGTCTCGGCCCAGACGATTGAAGCCGTCGAGGCTTTGAAGAGTCGTCTCGACCGGGCCAGGGCCACTGGCAAGGGTGGTGAGGTGTCACTGATCGCGGCGGTAGACACGCCGTCGGCCGGACGGCGCGAGATCGAAGTGAAACTGCCGGGTCGCTATCGTCTGGACGGGGCTCTGCGCGGGGCTCTGAAATCCGCACCCGGCGTGGTGCTGCTGGAGGACGCATGAAGCTTTCTAAGGCCATTCTGATAGCACTCGCCTCCGCATCCAGCGCATTCGGAGGAGCCTTGGCTGTTACGGCTGTTCAGGATCCGGCTTGGGGCCGAGATGGAGATGTCGCCGCGCCCTATACGGCCTTGGTCTTCCAGATTGGATTGGCCGCGTTCATTGTGGGAGGCTTGGCCCTCGCCCTTGTCCTGCTTAGGAAGCGATGACCATAACGTAAGCTAACGCCTGGTCACGCCGCTGCGGCGTGGTGGTATTTGAGTTCGAGACTAATCTGGGCGACTTAGCGATTTGACCGGGCTGGCGTCTAAACCACGTCGGTCACCGCATAGACCATGATGCCCGTGGCGACGGCCAGGTTCAGGCTGTCGGCCCGGCCCCGCATCGGGATTTTGACGTTGACGTCGCAGGCGGCGGCCAGCGCATCTGTCAGGCCGGCCTGCTCGTTGCCCATCAGGATGAGGGCCGGGTGCTGGATAGCCGCGTTGCGATAGCCTTGGGTAGCGTCCAGTCGGGTGCCGATCACGCTGCCCGGCCAGGTATCGCCCCACGCTAGGAATTCTGCGGGCGTGGCACGGGCGATGGCGACGGAGAAAACCGAACCCATGGTGGCGCGAACAGCCTCCACGGAAAACGGGTCGACGCAGTCTCCGATCAGGATGACGCCTCCACATCCGGCAGAGTCGGCCGTGCGGATGATGGTCCCCAGATTGCCGGGATCGCGCACTTGCTCCAGCGCCACCCAGGCGGGGGCTGTGGCAGGGTCGATGGCCGACAGCGGTGTGTAGACCTGATCGAACACGCCCAGCACCGTCTGCGGGTTATCGCGGCGGCTGATCTTTTCCAGGATCGGATGGGTGACCACGACGACCTCGCCACCCGCCTCGCGGGTCTCGCCCTTGGCACGGTCCAAAATGGGATGTTCGCGCGCCTCCATGCCGACCAGCAGCAGACGGGGAATGCGCCCTTGATCCAGCGCCTCGCCAATGAATTTCAGTCCCTCGGCCAGAAAACGGCCCGTAACCTCGCGCTCCTTGCGCATATGCAGGGCACGCACGGCCTTGACCGTGTCGTTTGTCAGGGAGGTGATCAGCCGGTCGTCGCTCATGCCGACCATCGCGCGAAGAAGCTGAGGCCGATGGCTCGTCCATCCGGACCATCCTCGGCCAGGGCCAGTTCGCCCCAGTCGATGGTGCCGCCGCGATCAGCCGTCGCCTCCGCCATCATATGTGACAGCGAAAGGCCGGAAATCCGCGCCGCATAGGCGTTGAGCAGCAGGAACGAGGCGTCATCCGACAACAGGGCCGCACAATCCTTCAGCAAACCTGGCAGGTCTTCGAACAGTCGCCAGACCTCGCCCGTCGGCCCACGACCATACTTAGGCGGGTCCAGGATGATCCCATCGTATTTGACCCCGCGCCGGACTTCGCGGGCCGCATATTTGCGAGCGTCCTCGACGATCCAGCGGATCGGCCGGTCGGCCAGGTCGGAGAGTTCGGCATTCTCGCGCGCCCAGGCCACGGATTTCTTGGAGGCGTCAACGTGGGTAACCTCGGCTCCCGCCGCTGCGCAAGCCAGGCTGGCCACGCCAGTATAGCCGAACAGATTGAGGATGCGGGGGGTAGGCCGTCCTGGTTCTGAGCCCAAAGTCCTGATCCGACCGTACAGCCATTCCCAGTTGGCAGCCTGCTCCGGGAAAAAGGCCAAGTGCCGGAACGGTGTGAAGCGACTCGTAAAGCGCACATCACGCCAGGCCAGAGGAAAGGTGTCGATGGATTTTTCCGCGAAGCGCCAACGCCCGGATTCATCCTCGTCGGTTGGATCGAACACGGCGTCGGCCTGATCGAACGCGACACTATCGCGTGGGGACCAGAAGCACTGAGGTTCGGGCCGAACGACGGTATAGCGACCATATCGCTCCAGTTTTCGCCCTCCGCCACTGTCCAGCAGCGCATAATCGGCCCAGGCGCGGGTGACGAGTGTTTCAGGCAGTGGGTTCAGACGTGGCGACATGTGTCGCTGATAGGCGGACAGGCAAGGGCACGTCCAGTCTGACATCCACTGGAGAGTCCTGATCTTGATATTGGACCGGCTGGTCTGGCGCGTGCGGGGTCTTGTCCCAAGCAAAGGGTTCGCGGATCAGACGCCAGGCGGCATGGACAAATGCCAAGCTGAGCAAAGACCAGTAAAATGGTGCCGCCAGCATATCCTTGACTTCATACGCGACGCCTGCCCGTCTGGTACCGATTGCGCAGCTCAACCAGGCAGAGGCTGTGCCGACACTGAGGACGCAGATCGCAAGAGCAGGCGTTTGAGGCGACAGGCCAGCGATGCTGTAGACGCTCACCGTCGTGACGAACCAGGCCAGAGACGGACCATACAGTGCGGCGGACACCAAACCCGCTCCCAGCGTCGCAGCCAGGGCAAATCCACCACGAAGACCCAGTTGCAGGGGGTGCCGCGTATGGGTTCCCCAAGTTTGCATATAGCCCTTCAGCCAACGCGTTCTCTGCGGAAGCCAGCAGGCAAGTCCGCCAGGAGGCGTTTCCCATGTTGGTCGCGAGATGACGCCCAGCCGCCAGCCGTGACGCCACAGTCGAAACCCGAGGTCTGCGTCTTCGGTGACATTGAAGGCATCCCAGCCTCCGACTTTTCTCAGGACATCGACCCGAAAATGATTGCTGGTGCCTCCCAATGGAAACGGCAGACCAAGTTTGGCCATGCCCGGCAGAGCGGTTTCAAACAATGAGGCATACTCAGCCGCAAACTGCCGATCAAGAAAGGGGGATGGTTCGGCGCTGGCGTAGTTGCGCCGGATGCGTAAAGGCGCTTGCAGGCACGCTAGGCGACCCGATGTATCGGAGGAAAACCTTGAAGCGGCTTCCTTCAACTGCATGGGATCTGGATCATCTTCGGCATCATAAACGGTCAGTATCTCCCCGGTCGCAAGCGGCAAGGCGCAGTTCAAGGCTCTCGGTTTTGTTCGTGGCGTGCCAGCAGGAGCGATGAAGATATCCAGCCAAGGGGGGCGTGGTGTGCAAAGTGCCGCCTGGATCGTGGTGTGGTCATGCGCTTCCAGCACCAGAAGTCCCTGTAGGCGATCGGCAGGGTAGTCGATCTTGCTCAATCTCTCGATCAGTTGCCCGACAACTTTCGCCTCGTCGTGAAGTGCCGCCACGATAGAGTATCTGGGCCAGACCTCTGGGGCGTCGGCCTCCGGTGGCGATCTCATGCTCACGATTATCAGAGACAGTCGCCATATCGCATTGGCAAGGAATGTTACTGCTGCAGTAATGAGGACGATGCTTCCAACCTGATCCGATGCGTAGATCAGCCCGATCACTATCGCAGCAATCAGTACGGCAAACGCCAGTAGCTGGCCGATTGTTGGCCAGCGGATTGATGCGCTGTCCAGGGGTGCAAGCCCATGCACAGCGCTGACGCGTCGCTCTTCCATGTGCTGACCCCCGTCCGCTCCAGCTGAAACGGGTAACGTGTCGGCTTAACAACGACAAGTGGTGTTCAGCTGCCAGGCGATTGGCAAGGGGCGGCGATTGCCGCTATTCACATGGACGTTCCGGAGTTTCCGATTGACCGTGTCTGCAAGCCAAACTCGATCCCAGCGCAAGCCGAAAGGCGAAGGTCACGCTCGCCGGGCTGAAATTCTGGCGGCAGCCGAACGGATATTCGTCGATCAAGGCTACGAGGGAGCTACGATCAGGAAGATCGCAGACGAGGTCGGCCTTTCGTCCACGGCGCTCTACATGCACTTCTCCGAGAAGAGCCAAATCCTTCACGAAATCTGCGAGCGGGCTTTTGAGCAACTGCTGATCATGAACCGCGCTGTCCTTGCCGATGCAGGGACGCCGGAGGAGCGGATGCGTCGGCTGATGCAGTCTTACGTGCAGTTCGGGTTTGAAAATCCGAACGCCTATCGACTGGTCTATATGACGCGTCCGCAGGAGGCACAGGAGGCGCAGAGCGCGGCGCAGAGCCTGGGGGGCGAGTTGTTCGGGGCCTTTGTCTGCGTCGTGGAAGAGGCGGCCGCGCAGGGCCGTTTGCGCGGAGAACCTCGGGCAACGGCCCAGGCCCTGTGGGCGGGTGCGCATGGTGTGGTGTCACTGATCATCACCAAGCCGTATTTCGACTGGGTCGAGAAGGACCTGTTGGTCGATACCCTACTGGATGCACTGTTCATCGGTTTGCTCAAGCCGTGAGAGGGGCATTCGGGGGGGCGGCACTGGCGGCCAGTTTTGTGATTTCCACCTCGGCAGAAGCCGAACCACTCCGGGTCATGTCGCTGGATCAGTGTGGGGATCAATACGTTCTGGCGCTGTCGCCCGATGCGACGCTTGCCCTGTCGCCCCGTGCGGATGATCCCGATTCCTGGATGAAGGCGCAGGCTGCAGGTCGACGCCGCATCAGGCCCACGCTGGAGGCCGCGATCGCCTTTCGCCCCGATGTCGTCGTGCGTTACTGGGGCGGTGAGCCGCGACTCCTCGCTGCGTTGGAGCGTCGAGGCGTCACGGTGCTGACCATCGACGATGCCACGACGATGCAAGGCGTCCAGGACAACATCACCAGGGTGGCTGACGGCCTTGGCCAGCGTCAGCGCGCAGCGCGTCTGTCAGCATCGATGCAGAGGCGACTGGCGCAGGCTTCGCCACGCACGAGCGACAGCAGTTCGTCGGCGCTGTATCTGACTCCTGGCGGCTTCACGGCCGGCACAGGGACATTGATCGACGCCGTTCTGAAGGCGGCAGGGTTTTCCAACCTGGCGACTTCACCCGGCTTTGCTCCAGTGAGTGTAGAGCGGGTGGCGCTTTCGCCGCCCAGACGATTCGTCCTGGGCTTCTTCGATCTGTTTCGCTCAGACTGGCGCGGGCCGGGGCGTCATCCCGTCATGCAGCGTGCGGCTGATGGACGGGTAGCCGCCAAACTCCCTGCGGCGGTTCTGACCTGTCCGGCCTGGTTCGCTGCAGACGCCGCCGTGATGGTAAGCCAAGGGCAATGAATCGTCTGCTCTGGGGTCTGGTCCTGCTGATCATTGCCGCCGCCATTTCCGGCATTGGCATGGGCGAAAGTGTGCTCAGCGCAGAGCAATGGCGTGCGGCTTTCACAGATCCCGCGTCGGGGGCGGCCGAGGTGTTGTGGCAGGTCAGGGCTCCACGCGTCATGACGGCCCTGATGGTCGGTGCAGCCCTCGGTCTGGCCGGGGCGGTGATGCAGGGGCTTTTACGCAATCCGCTGGCCGATCCAGGCGTTTTGGGCGTGTCAGCTATGGCGGCACTGGGGGCGGCCCTGGCCATAGCTGCGGGGGCAGCCGCCTTTCCGGGAGCAGTCGAGACGGCGGCCCTGGTGGGGGCGGGACTTGCGGGCGGGCTACTGATTCTGTTTTCGGCGAGGGTCAGGTCCCCAGAGGCCCTGATCCTGTTCGGGGTGGCCCTGTCCAGTTTCGCGGGCGCGGCGACGGCGCTGATCTTCAACCTGTCGCCTTCGCCGATCGCCACCGCCGAGGTCATGAGCTGGCTGCTGGGGTCGGTTCAGAACCGAAGCTGGATCGATGTGGCCTGGGTAACGTCGGCGATCATGCTGTCCGGCGTGCTGGCAGCGATCGCGGCACCCGGCCTGCGGATGCTCAGCCTTGGCGAAGAGACGGCGCGGACATCTGGCCTGCCGATGGCGCGGTTGAGGTTGATGGCCCTGCTGGCAGCGGCATTGGCGACTGGGGCGGCGGTGGCGGTGGCAGGTGTGATCGGCTTCGTGGGACTGGCCGCGCCGCATCTGGTGCGGACGCTGGTGAAGGGTGATCCAGGGCGGGTGCTGTTCCCATCGGCGTTGGCGGGCGGGTTGATGCTGGTGGTCGCGGATTTGCTGGCACGGATGACGCCGACGGATCAGGAGCTGAAGCTGGGCGTGTTCACGGCGCTGGTCGGCGCGCCGCTGTTCGCCCTCATCGCATGGCGGGCCGCGCGTGAGTGGCGGCTGTGAGTGCGCTGGAGCTGGATCGCGCGACCGCCCAGTTGGGCGCACTTGCTGTGCTGGACGCGGTGTCGCTGAGCGTCGGCAGGGGCGAGATCGCGGCCCTGGTGGGACCGAACGGTGCGGGCAAGTCCAGCGTCATTCGCGCCCTCGCTGGATTGCTGCCTCTGGTGGCGGGTGAGGCTCGGTTGGGGAGCCAAAGAGTCGAACGAATGCCCCCCAGCGCTCGCGCGGAGCGCGTCGCCTATTTGCCGCAAGAGCGCCGTATCGCCTGGAATCTGCCCGCCATAGAGGTGGCGGCCTTGGGAGCCCCCTTCTTGTCCTCTGGTGAGGCCCTGACACGGGCAGGGGAGGCATTGAGGGCCGTCGAAGCCGATCATCTGGCCGACCGGGGCGTGGCCGAAATGTCCGGCGGAGAGAGGGCGCGTGTCCTGCTGGCCCGCGCGTTGGTCGCGCAAAGCGACGCCCTGCTGGTAGACGAGCCGATCGCGGGACTGGACCCCGACGCCCAGTTGATGGTGCTGGACCTACTGAAGGCCCGCGCCCAGGCCGGGCAGGCCGTGTTGGTCAGCCTGCACGACCTGGGCCTGGCCGCACGTCATGCAGATCGTGTGATCGTCATGCACCAGGGCCGCGTCGTGGCCGATGGCGTGCCAGCCCAGGCCCTGACACCAGAGATCATGGCCGAGGTATTCGGCCTGTCAGCCCGCTGGATCGACGGTCCGGATGGCCCGCTGCTGAGCCAGAGCCGTTATTCCGATGGCACCTCGGTGGGCGTGAACTCACCCGAGCCGACGTAGGCATAAGGCTGGGCCGAGCCGCGCGGCGTGCCTCGACGCAGGTCCTGCGACAGGGTCAGCGGGGCCGAGCCGCCGTTGAGGCGAGCCTTGTAGACCGACATGTTTTCCATGACCCGCATCATGTAGTTGCGCGTCTCGGTGAAGGGCGCACATTCGATGAAGTCGACCGGATCGACCTGCCCCGCCCGCGGATCACCGCACCGCGCCGTCCACTGCGGCACGCGGCCCGGACCGGCATTGTAGCCGACGGTCGTCAGCAGCATTGAGCCGTTGAAATTGTTGGTCAGGTCCGCCAGGTGGAAGCTGCCCAGCGTCATGTTGAAGTCGGGATCGTACAGCCGCTCATCGCTGTAGGGCAGGCCAAGCTGGCGGGCGACGCGGCTGCCGGTCGAAGGCAGGAACTGCATCATGCCGCGCGCATCGGCCCCGGAGCGCGCACGGGGATCGAAGCTGGACTCCTGGCGCGTGATGGCCAGGGTGAACTCCAGCGGTGCGGCTCCGGCGACGGGCGGCGGCAGGCGAACCGGGTACTGACGCTCGGGCATCAGGAAGCCACGCTGGCTGGCGGCGCGGCCGACCATCATGGCGGTGAAACCTTCGCCATAGTTGCGCGACAGGTCCATCAGCAGGGCCAGGTCGCCCGCCGTCGGCAGGACATCGTCCAGCTGGTAGGCGAAGACGCGGAACAGGCTGGTTTCGCCAGTCTCGCCCAGTATGCGCATGGCACGTACCATGTCGTTGGCCTCGAACGACGCGATCTCGGCCTGACCGGGATCGGGGTCGCCGGGCAGGGTCAGGGTGGTCTGACCGGCCTTCTCGGCGGCGAGCTGACCGTAGAAGGTCTGGATGTGGCGCGAGCCGGCCTGGTAATACTCCACCGCCATCGGGGTGTTGCCGTTGGCCTCGGCGGCGCGACCCAACCAATAGAGGGCACGGCCCTGGGTGATCGGGGTGGCCGACGACTGTCGCAGGACCTCGAAGTGACGAGCGGCCCGCGAGGGGTCGTTCAGCTTGGTCAGGGCGACCCAGCCGGCGAAGAACTCAGCATCCACCTTGCGCTCGCCTGACGGGAAGGCGTGGCCGTTCATGGCGTCATAAGCCGCCTGCCAGTTGCGGACCTGAAGCGCGTCGAGGAAATAGTTGCGGCGCTCGCTCCACAGGGTGTTCTGGCCCTCGGTGTGCGAGGGGGCCGGGGGCAGGGCGGACAGCAGGGCAAAGCCCTCGGACTGACGGCTCTGCGAGCGCAGGATGCGAACGCGCTCCAGCACGATGTTCGGATCGCGCGCCTGTGACGGGCTGAGCGAGGCCACCATCGCATCGGGGCTGTAGGCCGTGCGCAGGGCCAACACGGAGTTGGCCACCGACTGACGCTCCGGCGAGGCGAGGCCGATCATGGCGCGGGTGGCCGGGCCGTGCGGACCGGACAGCAGCATGGTCAGGCGGGCATCGTGGTCGCCCTGGTTCAGCCATCCGCTCCAGCGGCCCAGAATGCGGTTCTGAGCGACGTCGTCGAAAGAACGGGTCCGCCACCAGTCGCGGATTAGGGTCTGTGCCTCTTCGCGGCGACCGGTCTGCTCATAGGCTCCAGCGAGGGCGATAGCGCCTTGCACCGTCGACGGTGGGGTCTGAGCGAACAGACGAAGCGTCGCCTCGGCATCGGCATAGCCGCCGTCCAACGCGCGCTCGGTCGCGGCGCGTCGGCTGTCGCTGCGGGGCCAGCCGGCGAAGGTCGAATCGGCGACGGCCAGATCGCTGAACCCCATCTGGGAGGCCGAGGTGTCCAGCAGCGCCCATTCGATCAGCTTTCGCCCCGCTGGATCACGCATGTTGGAGGCGGCATTGCGGGCCCCGGCAATGTCGCGGGCGCGGGCCGCGGCCAGGCCCTGGCGGAAATACGCCGTGTCCTGATCGTCCAGCACGCGCGGCTGATTGCTAACGTTCGGGGCCACCGACGTGTAGGGAACCGCCTGTGGCAGCAGGGTTTCGGGGGCGGGCCCAAGGAGGGCGAGCGCGGCTGCCAGCGAAGTCATCATCATGCCGTGTCTTATCCTCATGCGTCGTGGTTGCGATCAGGCGACCGGCAACCTACCCTTTGCGCCCGCTGTCGGCGTGTGCCGTCACTTCCTCGCAGGACCATCGTTTCAATGACCGCCCCTTTGTTCAAGGGCGTGATCACCGCCCTGATCACACCTCTTCGTGACGGAAACGTGGACGAAGCCGCCTTCGCCACCCTGATCGAGCGCCAGATCGCCGCCGGCGTCGACGGCGTCGTGCCCATGGGCACGACCGGCGAGGGGGCCAGCATGGACCTGGACGAGCACAAGCATGTGATCGACCTGTGCGTGCGACTGGTCGCCGGGCGGGTGCGGGTGATCGCGGGCACGGGCTCGCCCTATACCAAGGAAGCCATCGACCTGGCCCGCCATGCCAAGACGGTAGGTGCGGACGGCGCGCTTATCGTGACACCCTATTACATCCGCCCGTCGCAGGCCGGACTGGCGGCGCATTTCGAGGCGATCGCCGATGCGGTCCAGTTGCCGATCCTGCTCTACAATGTTCCGGGCCGGACCGGCATCGACCTGGCCAATGAGACGGTGGCGCGGCTGGCGAAGCATCCGAACATCGTCGGCATCAAGGACGCCACCGGCGACATGAGCCGGGTCAGCTGGATGCATGCCAATATCGACGGCCAGTTCGACCTGATCTCGGGCGATGACCCCAGCTACCTGGGTTATCTGGCCTATGGCGGGGTCGGGCTGATCTCTGTGGCCTCCAACGTCGCGCCCGAGGCCATGGTGGCGCTGCACAAGGCAGCGGTGACGGGCGATGCGGCCAAGGCGCGGGACTGGCAGGATCGCCTGATCGGCCTGCACAAGGCGCTGTTCCTCGACAACTCGCCGTCGCCGACGAAATACGCCTTGGCGAAGCTGGGCCTGTGTACTGAAGAGGTGCGCCTGCCGCTGTCGCTGACGGCTGATGCGGTCAAGCCCGCCATCGACCGCGCCATGGCGGATGCGGGCGTCGGCTGATGGCGGCTGAAAAACCCAAGACCAAGCTGCTGGCCGAAAACCGGCGGGCCAAGTTCGACTATTTCCTGGAGGATTTCGTCGAGGCCGGGATCCAGTTGCTGGGCACGGAGATCAAGGCCCTGCGCGATGGGCGGGCCAATATCGCCGAAAGCTATGTCTCTCCCGAGGGCCGGGACCTGGTGCTGATCAACGCCGACATCCCGCCGTACAAACAGGCCAACCGCTTCAACCACGAACCGCGCCGCCCGCGCCGCCTGCTGCTACACCGCAAGCAGATCGACCGCATGATCGGTGCGGTCCAGCGCGACGGCCAGACCATCATCCCGGTGCGCCTGTATCTGAACGAAGCCGGCAAGGCCAAGATCGAGATCGCCATGGCCAAGGGCAAAAAGCTGCACGACAAGCGCCAGGCCACGGCGGACCGCGACTGGGCACGGGACAAGGCGCGTCTGATGAAGGAGCGGGGGTGAGCCAACTCGATACGATCGAAGAAGTGTGGATCGATGACGAAGGACGCCTTCATGTGCGACCGAGCACCGAAACATTCCCAATGATCTATCGAGCAGCGATGCAGGTTTATTGGGAGGAAGGCAGTCGCAGTTTGTTTGGGCCCAAGCCGCAGGAGCGGACCTATCTAGATTGGTTCAAACAGATCATTGCCGCTGCGGCAGATGAGTATGGCGTCAGCCTTCGTCTCGCAGACGACACTCGCTGGCTGAACGTTTCTGACGAGCTGCGTGACAGCATTCAGACGACACAGCCCAGCTAGCCGATCGCCGCCTTTGCCCGCTCGAAAATCTCTTCAAACATCGCCGCCGTCAGCCGTCCCGTGTTCGTGTTCAGGCGCGAGCAGTGGTAGCTGTTGATCAGGGTGTACCCGGCGACCCGCCCCTCGACGCCGTGGCCGGGGGGGATGGCGGTGCCGGGCAGGCCCAGGGTCTTCAGGATGCTGCGGCGCGAGACGTCGCCCAGGGTGACGATGACCTTCAGCCGGGGCAGTTCGGCCAGGCGGGTCTTCAGGAATGGGCGGCAGGTCGCCTCCTCGACCGGCAGGGGCTTGTTCAGCGGCGGGGCGCAGCGGACGGCGTTGGTGATCATGCAGTCGACCAGTTCCAGATCGTCGTTGCCGTCCGGATCGTAATGGCCACGCGCGAAGCCGGTCTTCTTCAGCGTTTCGTAAAGGATGATGCCCGCGCCATCGCCGGTGAAAGGCCGACCCGTACGGTTGGCTCCGGTCCTGCCGGGGGCCAGGCCTGCGATCAACAACCGCGCCTTCGGGTCACCGAACGACGGGGCCGGGCCGTTCCACCAGTCCGGATGCGCCGCCTGATTCTCTCGCCGGTACGCCACAAGGCGCGGGCATAACGGACAGTCGCGGGGCGGCTCGGGCGGGAAAGGGGGCAAGCGAAGGGCTCTCGAAACGATGGTGTCGGTTGCTGATACACGGCCCGTCTGCGCCGTCACACTCCCGCATTCGCCCGGATAAGAGTAGGGTGGGCAGATGGAACGCTATGACGGCCCTCTGGACGAAGCGGTAATCGTGGCCCTGGGCTGCAACGACTGCGGCGTCTGGCGCGACTGCCGCGAAGCGCTGGAAGCGGCGCTGGCGCGGTTCCAGGCCGAGGGGATCGATGTGCTGGCCCGGTCGTCCTGGTGGTCGTCGCTGGCCTGGCCGGATCCGACCGATCCGCCCTTCCTGAACGGCGTCGTCATCGTGCGCAGCGACCACGACCCGCACGGCCTGATGCAGGCGCTGGGGCGGATAGAAGAAGCCTTTGGTCGCGAGCGCCACCAGCAGAATGCCCCACGAACCCTCGATCTGGATCTGATCGCCCACGGTCGGCTGAGTGGCGACCTGGACGGCCTGATCCTGCCGCATCCGCGGGCGGCGGAAAGGCGCTTCGTCATGGGGCCGCTGGCCGAGATCGCCCCGGACTGGGAGCATCCGCACGGGGGCAGGGCGGCCGATCTGGTGGACGCCACGACCGTCGGTCGGGACGCACGGGCCGTCTGACGCCGTATTGCTGCCCATGTGGCGTTGCACAATCAGGCTCAACACTCTATTTTGTGCGGTTCTGATTGCCGCCCGAGGATTTTGAATGGCCCGCGTAACCGTCGAAGACTGCATCGAAAAGGTGCCGAACCGTTTCGGTCTGGTCCTGCTGGCCGGTCACCGCGCCCGCAACATCGCCAATGGCGCGCCCTTGATGATCGACCGCGACAACGACAAGAACCCGGTCGTCGCCCTGCGTGAAATCGCCGAGGACAAGGTCGTTCCGGACGACATGACCGAGACCATCATCGTTACCCTGCAACGTGTCGACGAGCGCACCGAAGCCGAGGACGAGGCCGAGATAGTCGGTCTGCTGGCCGAGCCGCAGCATATGAACATGGCCGAGGCCGAACTGATCCGTGCGCTGCAAAGCGACCGTGACGGTGGCCAGGAGGAGCGGTACTGACGGCCGAACCCGCCAACGGTATCACCATCCTGCCGGCGCGGCAGTCCGCCCCGCCGCTGCAAGCTGCCAATCTGAACGACCCGGACGGCACCCGTCCGGTGAAGGAAGCATCCGAGCCCAAGGCCCGGGTGCTTCGTCAATTCGAGTTGGTGGAGGCGGTCCGCGCCTATGACCCCACTGCCGACGAGCAGCTGCTGAACCGCGCCTATGTCTATGCGATGAAGATGCATGGCTCGCAGCTGCGGGCCAGTGGCGATCCCTATTTCGCCCATCCGATCCAGGTCGCGGGTATTCTGACCGATTATCGGCTGGACACGGCCACCATCGTGACGGCCCTGCTTCACGATGTGGTCGAGGACACCTCGGCCACGCGCGACGATATCGCGGCCATGTTCGGTGAGGAGATCGCGGTCCTGGTCGAGGGCGTGACCAAGCTGTCGCGGCTGGAACTGCAAGCCGAGCATACGCGCCAGGCCGAAAACCTGCGCAAGTTCATCCTGGCCATTTCCAAGGACGTTCGCGTCCTGCTGGTCAAGCTGGCCGACCGCCTGCACAACATGCGGACGCTGAAATACGTCAAGCCGGAAAAGCGCGAGCGGATCAGCCGCGAGACGCTGGAGGTCTATGCGCCGCTGGGCCGGTCGATCGGCATCCACTCGATCGCGTCCGAGCTGGAAGAACTGGCGTTCGAGCATTTGAACCCGACGGCCCGCACGGCCATCGAACGGCGTCTGGAGGCGCTGAAACTGGAGCATGGTCGCGCCATCGAGGGCGTATCGCGCGAGGTCGAGCGGGTGCTGCAAGAGGGCGGGGTCAAGGCCAAGGTCTATGGTCGCCAGAAGACGCCGTATTCGATCTGGCGCAAGCTGCAACGCAAGTCGGTGGGGTTCTCGTCCCTGTCCGACATCTATGGATTTCGCGTGCTGGTAGAGGCAGAGGACGACTGCTACCGCGCCCTGGGGATCATCCACCGCGCCTGGCCGATGGTGCCAGAGCGGTTCAAGGACTTCATCTCCACGCCCAAGTCCAACAACTATCGCAGCCTGCACACCACCGTCGTGGGTCCATCCGGCCTCCGGATCGAGATGCAACTGCGGACCGAGGCCATGGACCGGGTGGCCGAGGACGGGGTGGCTGCGCACTGGGCCTACAAGAACAAGTCCTACGGCTTCGACAAGGAGGCCATGGAGGCGGATGGCGGGCGCGACCCCCTGCAGAATCTGCGTCACCTCGTGCAGGTCATCGAGCACGGCGAGGGCGGGGAGGACTGGGTCGAACACGCCAAGCTGGAGATGTATCTCGAGCAGGTCTTCGTCTTCACGCCCAAGGGGTCGCTGATCACCCTGCCGCGCGGCGGTATGGCGCTGGATTTCGCCTATGCCGTCCACACCGAGGTCGGCGACACGGCCGTGGGCGTAAAGATCAACGGCGAACTGAAGCCCATGCGAACCCAGCTTCAGAATGGCGACGTGGTCGAGATCGTGCGCGGGGCCAAACGCGAAATCCCCGTCGACTGGCGCTCGCTGACCATTACGGGCCGGGCACGCTCGGCCATCCGCCGCCATATCCGGACGTCAGAGCGCGGCGAGTTTCAGAAGCTGGGCCGCAGTACCTTCGAGCAGACCTTGTCGCGGGCCGGCAAGACGGCGGCCGAGGTCTCGCTGGCTCCCGTGCGCGAGACATTGGGTTTTGCCAATGACGACGACCTGTTCGAGGCCATCGGTCGCGGACGGCTGTCGGCCGCCAAGGTCGGCGAGACGCTTTTCCCTGCGCTGAAGGGACGGCTGAAGGCCGGGCCGGATCGCAAGCGGATCGCCGACGATCAGGCGCGCCTGTTCGTGCGCGGCGGTGGACTGACGCCGGGCGTCAGCATTCATTTCGGCCATTGCTGCTCGCCGGTGCCAGGTGACCGCATCGTCGGCATTCTGGAGCCGGAGGCGGGGCTGACGGTTCACACCATCGATTGCCAGAAGCTGGCGGACTTTGCCGACGACGATTCGGTCTGGCAGGACCTGCAATGGACGCCTCAGGCGGAGCAGGGGGCTGTGGCATCGGCGCGCATCCGCGCCACCATCCAGAACGCGCCCGGTGTCCTGGGCCAGGTCGCCACCCTGATCGGTGAAGCGGGTGGAAACATCCTGAACCTGGTCATGAGCCACCGCCAGCAGGACTTCTTCGACGTCGACATCGACGTGGAGGTCGAGGACGCCAAACACGCCACCCTTCTGATGGCCGCGCTGCGCGCCAATCCGGCGGTCGATACGGTCGAGCGGGCGCGGGGATAGGCTTGGATGGCGCGGCAACGCTCGCTATGACGGCCCCATGAACACCGAAGATGTCCTGAACGAATTCCGCGATGCCGGCGCCCTGCGCGAGGGGCATTTCGTGCTGTCGTCGGGTCTGCACAGCCCGGTCTTTTTGCAAAAGAACCTGGTCTTTATGGATACGGCCCGTTGCGAGCGGCTGTGCAAGGCGCTGGCGGACAAGATCGTGGCGACGGTGGGGGCGGTCGATGTCGCCATATCGCCGGCCGTGGGGGGCATCATCCCGGGCTATGAGACGGCGCGACATCTGAAGGTGCGCTCGCTCTACGTCGAGCGTGAGGGCGGACAGTTCAAGCTGCGTCGCGGCTTTACGGTCGAACCGGGCGAGAAGGTCGTGATGGTCGAGGACATCGTCACCACGGGGCTGTCGTCGCGCGAGTGCATCGCGGCCATCCAGGCGGCGGGCGGCGAAGTGGTCGCCGCAGCCTGTATCGTCGATCGCTCGGGCGGTCGGGCCGATGTCGGGGTGCCGCTGGTGGCGCTGGCGACGCTGGATGTGCCGGCCTACGCAGCGGATGCCCTGCCGCCCGAACTGGCGGCCTTGCCCATTGAAGATCCGGGTAGTCGGCGGTTGAGCCAATGACCCATCCCCTGCGTCTGGGCGTCAATATCGACCATGTGGCCACGGTGCGGAATGCGCGTGGCGGTCTGAATCCCGATCCGGTCCGGGCGGCGCGTGAGGCCTTGGAAGCCGGTGCAGACGGCATTACGGCGCACCTGCGTGAGGATCGTCGCCATATCTCGGATGCCGATATCGACGGCCTGTCGGCCCTGCTCCGAGAACAGGCGCGGCCCCTGAACCTGGAGATGGCTGTCACCCAGGAGATGCTGGCCATCGCCCTGCATCATCGCCCCCACGCCGTCTGCCTGGTGCCGGAAAAGCGCGAGGAGCGCACGACCGAGGGAGGGCTGGACGTCGTCGGTGGCCACAACTGGATCACGCCCTTCGTCGGTCAGCTGAATGAAGCAGGGTGCCGGGTTTCGCTGTTCATCGGGGCCGACCCCGAACAGATCCACGCGGCCCAGCGAACGGGGGCCGCCGTCGTCGAGCTGCATACCGGGGCCTTCTGCGACGCCGTGCGCGAGGGTAGGGTCGAGGAGGCACAGGTTGAACTAGAGGCTTTGCAGCATGGGGCAACCCTTGCTGTTCAGCTGGGACTGGAGGTGCATGCCGGGCACGGAATCGACTACGAAACGGTCACCGAGGTCGCGGCCATCCCCGAGATCGCCGAGCTGAACATCGGTCACTTCCTGATCGGCGAGGCCATCTTCGTCGGCTTGGGCCCGGCTATCGACAGGATGCGAGCCCTGATGGACGCGGCGCGCGAGCCCGCCGCATGATCATCGGTGTCGGCGCGGACCTGTCGGACATTCGTCGCATCCAGGCCTCGCTGGACAGGTTCGGCGACCGCTTCAAGCAGCGCTGCTTCACCGAACATGAACGCATCCGATCGGACCGCAAGCCGGACCCGGCCTGGAGCTATGCCAAGCGGTTCGCGGCCAAGGAGGCCTGTGCCAAGGCGCTGGGCACGGGCATGCGGGCGGATGTCTACTGGCGCGACATGGGGGTGGTGAACCTGCGCTCGGGCCAGCCGACGCTGGCCCTGACCGGCCATGCCGCCGAGCACCTGCATCGCTTGATGCCGCCCGGACATGAGCCGCGTATTCACCTGACGCTGAGTGACGAACATCCCTATGCACTCGCCTTCGTGGTGATCGAAGCCTTGCCCGTGGCGTAATCAGCCTATACCGACCGTTCGACTTTGTTCCGCGATCGCGCGGCTGGGAATGACCTTCTGATGAGCGACGACACCACGTCCACCGCCCCGATCACGGACATCAAACGCACCCCCGTGTTCGGCGGCAGCAAGACCGAGAAGAAGAAGCCCGAAAACGAGGGCATGGAAATCTTCAAGACCATCTTCTACGCCCTGCTGATTGCCCTGGTCCTGCGGGTCCTTCTGTTCCAGCCCTTCACCATTCCGTCGGCTTCGATGGAGCCCAATCTTTATCACGGCGACTACATCGTCGTGTCGAAGTGGTCGTATGGTTATTCCCGGCATTCCATGCCGTTCAGCCCCCCGATCTTCGAAGGAAGACTTTTCGGATCCGCGCCAAAGCGCGGCGACATAGCCGTGTTCAAACTGCCCCGCGACAATCGCACCGACTATATCAAGCGTGTCATTGGTCTGCCTGGCGATCGTGTACAGATGATCGACAACGTCCTGCACATCAACAATGCGGCAGTTCAGAACGTCGTGGTCACGAGCAACGATATGGCCAGTATGTTCGGCCAGCAGGTGACCCAAGCGCGCGAGACGCTGCCCGGTGGCAAAAGCTTTACCATCCAGGACTTCGGTCCGGACAGTATTGTGGATAACACTGAAGTTTTTGAAGTGCCTGCGGGTCACTATTTCATGATGGGCGACAACCGCGACGACTCGGTCGACAGCCGCTACGACGAGTCTCAAGGCGTGGGGATGGTTCCAGTCGAGAACCTGGTCGGCAAGGCCGAGATCATCCTGCTGTCGTGGGAGCCCGGGGCCTCGCTGTGGAACCCGGTCAGCTGGTTCTCCAACATCCGCCCGAGCCGGTTCTTCCGCGTCCTCGACTGATGGCCGATCGTCGCGCAGAAGCGGTGCGCGCGCTGTCGGTGGCTTTGGGCCACAGCTTTCGTGATCCACGCCTTCTGGACCTCGCCCTGACCCATGCCAGCGTTGGGGAGGGGGCGGAGCGCGACGCGCGGGGGCGCCTGTTCGCCGACAATCAACGGCTGGAGTTCCTGGGCGACCGGGTGCTGGGCCTGCTGGTCGCCGACCGGCTGATGCGCGACTTTCCCGATGCCAACGAAGGCGACATGTCCTCGCGCCTGCATGCCCTGGTCGACAAGGCGGCTTGCGCCCGGGCCGCTGATGCCCTCGGCGTCGGTCCGGCCATGCGGCTGTCGCCTGGCGAGGCCAAGCAGGGCGGGCGTCGTCGTGACGGTGTATTGGGGGACGCCATGGAAGCTATCCTGGCCGCCGCCTGGCTGGACGGCGGCATAGGAGCCGCTCAGACGGTATTCGATCGCGCCTGGGCCGCTGAACTGGCCGCGCCGCCTGTGCGGTCCGTCAGCAATCCGAAGTCGGTCTTGCAGGAGTGGGCCCTTGGCCAGGCCAAACCTCTACCCACTTATCGTATCGTGGAGCGCACCGGCTCTGATCACGCCCCGACCTTCACGGTCGAGGCGACCGTAGAGGGCTATCCGCCCTTGACCGCGCAGGGGCGTTCGCGTCAGGACGCAGAGAAGACGGCCGCAATCGGCCTGTTGCAACGTGAAGGCGTCATTTGACCGATCCCCAGGACATCAGCGTGAAGACCCGTGCAGGCTTTGCCGCCATCATCGGCGCGCCCAATGCTGGCAAATCCACGCTGGTCAATCGCCTGACCGGGACCAAGGTGTCGATCGTCACGCAGAAGGTCCAGACGACGCGCTTTCCCGTGCGTGGCATCGCCATCGAGGGCGACGCCCAGATCGTGCTGGTCGATACCCCTGGCATCTTCACACCGCGCCGCAGGCTGGACCGCGCCATGGTCGCTTCGGCTTGGGGTGGGGCCTCGGATGCTGACGTCGTCATACATCTGATCGACGCCGCCTCGCACATCGCGTCCGAAGGCAAGGAAGGCCAGGCGGCCGACCGGCGCTCGGCCGAGGACACCGAGACCATCATCGCCAATCTGAAGGCGTCCAACACCCAGGTCATCCTGGCGCTGAACAAGATCGACGGCATGCGCCGCGACACCCTGCTGGCGCTGTCACACCAGATGTTCGAGACTGGCGTCTATTCCGAGGTCTATATGATCTCAGCGCTGAGCGGCGACGGTGTGGACGACCTGAAGCAGCGGCTGGCCCGCGCCATGCCTGTGGGGCCGTGGCTCTATCCGGAAGACCAGTCGGCGGACGTACCGATGCGCGTCCTGGCCGCCGAGATCACGCGAGAGAAGGTCTATCTGCGCGTTCACGAAGAACTGCCCTATTCGGCGGCGGTCGAGACGACGTCCTTCGAGGACAAGGCCGACGGCTCAGCGCGGATCGAGCAGACCATCTATGTCGAGCGCGAGAGCCAGCGGCCCATCGTGCTGGGCAAGGGGGGGCAGACCCTGAAATGGATCGGCCAGAAGTCCCGCGAGGAGCTGACCGAACTGCTGGATCGGCCGGTTCACCTGTTCCTGACCGTCAAGGTCGATCCGAAGTGGCAGAACAGCCGCGCCCTGTACGCCCAGTTCGGGCTGGATTTCGACGTCTGATCTCTTGTTTCACGTCCCCAGACATTCCGGTGGCCATCCGCGCCTGACCATTGCGGTCATCAGTGCCGTGCTGATCGCCTCGGCCGGCCTGATCGGCTGGTTCAGCGTGCGTCCCGATGCCGAGGCCTCAGATGTGGTCGAAACAACCGCGCCGGCGCGTCCGCCTCTGGTCGTGGTCGAGAGCCTGCCGCAACTCAAGGCGCATCTGGATCGCTGGGGAGCGAACGAGCAGTTCACTGGCGCGATACTGGTGGCCAAGGGCGATGATATCCTGTTCCGGCAAACCTATGGCTTGGCCAACCGCGAAACGGGCGAGCCGTTGAAGCTGGACTCCCGCTTCCGTCTGGCCTCGGTCAGCAAGCAGTTTACCGCTGCCGCCATCCTGCGTCTTCAGGACGAGGGCAGGTTGTCCGTCGATGATCCGCTGTGTCGCTGGATCGAGGACTGCCCTGCCGCCTGGGCTCCCATTCGGCTCAGCCACCTTATGTCGCACACCTCCGGCATTCCCGACCTGATGGCCCGACCCGGCTGGGGCAACCGGCGTGTGACCCCGGCAACCACCCAGGAATTGACCGAGGATTCCAAGCGTTTCAGCCTCAGCTTCGCCGCCGGCACCAAGGTTGGTTACAATAATGCGGCCTATAATCTGTTGGGCGTCGTGGTCGAGAAGGCTAGTGGCCAGCCCCTGCACGACTATTTGCGCACCGCCTTCTTCGAGCCGCTAGGCATGGAGGACACGGGCTATGATGACGACCAGTCGGAAGTCGTTATGGGCTATGCCAACCTGGTCGGCGGGATCGCCCCCCAGCCCAATGCCAACCTCAGCATCATCTTCGCCGCCGGTGCGCTGTATTCGACGCTGGACGACCTGCTGGTCTGGGAGAAGGCGTTGCATCAGGGTGACCTGCTGACCCCCGCCAGCTACGCTCAAATGATCGCGGACCACGCGCCTGCCGATACGCCGGATGAGCGGGGGCGACCGCACCGCGCCTGGGGCTATGGCGTCTTCTCGAACAGCATCGGCCGTCGCGTCAGCCCCGGCTTTGCAGACCGCCAGATCTATCACACCGGCAGTTGGTCGGGCTTCCGCAACCTGATGACCCACCAGCCGGATCAGGACGTGACGGTGATTGTCCTGTCCAACAACTATCATCAGCGCGACGCCGTCTTCCTGATCTCCCAGCAAGCCATGGCCGAGGCCCTGGGCTACGCGTTTCCGACCGCGATGACCCGGTAGTCAGGAACGCAGCTGGCCCGCAGGGGTTGGGTCTGGGCAAACAGGAGCCCTGCCATGAAAGCCGTCGTCCTAAACTGCACCCTGAAGCCGTCGCCCCAGACCTCCAGCACAGAGGCCCTGGCCAAGGTCGTCATCGCCGAACTCGAAAAGGGCGGGGCCGAAGTCGAGATGATTCGGCTGGTCGATCTGGACATCAAGCCAGGCGTCAGCGCAGACGAAGGCAAGGGCGACGAGTGGCCCTCGGTCGACGAAAAGCTGAAGGCCGCCGATATCGTGATTTTTGCGACCCCGACCTGGCTGGGCCAGATGTCCAGTATCTGCCTGCGTGCTCTGGAGCGGATGGATGCCTGGTTCGGTGAGACGGATGACAGCGGCCGTCCGGTCGCCTTTGGCAAAGTCGCGGGTGTCGTCGTGACCGGCAATGAGGACGGGGCGCACAACATCGTCGCCACCGTTTGTCAGGGCCTGATCGATATGGGGTTCACAATTCCAGGACAAAGCTGGACCTACTGGCATCTAGGGCCCGGCCCGGGACCGGACTATGTCGAAACGGATCAGGGTCACGACTATTCCGACCGCGTCGGCCGCAACGCCGCACGCAATCTGCTGGCCGTGGCCAAGGTGTTGAAGCCGACAACCTATCCGGTTCCGGAAAGCGGGGAGTAGGGCTAGGCTGCCCGCATCCTGCCGGAGCGCCACCCATGATGAACCTGTTCGCTGTCCTGTCGATCCTGTCCGCGTCGCCGGAGACGGATGCCGAGGCGGTCATCGATCGAATGCATCAAGCGGCATCTAGAGCCGACGGACAGGACTACTTCAATCAGTTCACTCCTGACGCCCGCTTCATCGGCACCGACGCGACCGAGCGCTGGTCCCTGACCGCCTTCCGTGCCTATGCCGAGCCCTACTTCACGCAGGGCCGGGGCTGGACCTATATACCGCGCGAACGAACCGTCACCATTGCGCCCATCGATTGCCGCTGCATCGCGTGGTTCGACGAGACGCTGGACAACGCCAGCTATGGTGAGGTGCGCGGTTCCGGGGTGTTACGCCTTACGGACGACGGCTGGAAGATCGAGCAGTATGTCCTTAGCTTCGCCGTACCGAATGACCGCGCCGATGCCGTCGTGGCGGCGATAAAGGCTGAGGAATAGCTGCAGCGTACGAGAACGTATGGCCAACATCAGCCCGACCAGCTAACGACGGGCATGGATTTCACCGATGACGCCTTCGTCTTGTCCTCCCGCGCGCATGGCGACACGGGTGTGGTCGTTGAACTGCTGACGCTGGATCATGGTCGCCGTGCGGCCTATGTCGCGGGCGGGGCGTCACGAAAGATGAAGCCGTTCCTGCAGGCGGGGGCGCGAGTCTCCGCCGATTACCGGGCCCGGACGTCCGATCACCTAGGCTCGGCGCGGCTGGAGCCGGTGGGGGAGGGGCCCAGTGCCCTGTTCGACGACCCCATGGCCTTGACGGGGCTGGCGGCGGCGGCTTCGGTTGCACAAGGAGCCCTGCCGGAACGCGAGCCGCACCCCGGGGCCTTCCTGGCATTCGAGGCCTTGATGGGAGCCTTTGTACTGCCCGATGTCTGGCCCGCCATCTTCGCGCGGTTCGAGGCCGGGTTGCTGGAGGACCTGGGCTTTGGGTTGGACCTGTCCCGATGCGCCGTCACGGGCGACATGGACGACCTGATCTGGGTTAGCCCGCGGACAGGTCGCGCCGTCAGCCGAAATGCCGGTGCTCCCTATGCCGACAAACTGCTGGCCTTGCCGCCCTTCATGCTGGGAGCACAGGCGGGTCTGGGTGAGGGCGATGTCGGGGCGGGCCTGGCCCTGACTGGCCATTTCCTGGAACAGTTCGTCTTTCACCCCCAGAACCGACCCATTCCACCCGCGCGGGTGTGGATGATCGACAAGCTGGGCGAGGCTGGACGACTTTAGGCGCTAGACTCCGGCGCTGGGATTACCGATTCGGATGCCATGACCATTCATACCCCGCCGCCGGAAGGCGGCCGCATCATCGACGAGCCGATGAGCGAGGCGCTGAGCCGCCGCTATCTGGCCTATGCACTGTCGACCATTACCAACCGCGCGTTGCCGGACGTGCGGGACGGCTTCAAGCCTGTGCATCGGCGCATCATGTACGCCATGCAGCAAATGCGCCTGAACCCGCAGGCTGCGGCGCGCAAATGCGCCAAGGTCGTCGGGGAGGTCATGGGCGGCTATCACCCCCACGGCGATGCCTCGATCTATGACGCCCTGGTTCGCCTGGCTCAGGATTTTTCGCAGCGCTATCCTCTGGTCGACGGACAGGGAAACTTCGGCAACATCGACGGCGATAACGCCGCAGCCATGCGCTACACCGAGTGCAAGCTGACGCCCGCCGCCGTCTTGCTGATGGAAGGGATCGAGCAGGACTCGGTCGACTTCAAGGCCACCTACGATGACCAGGACGAAGAGCCGGTCGTCCTGCCTGCCGGCTTCCCCAATCTTCTGGCTAACGGATCGTCGGGTATCGCCGTCGGCATGGCCACGTCCATCCCGCCGCACAATGTCGGTGAGCTGATCGACGCCTGTCAGTTGCTGCTGGATCGGCCAGACGCCACCACGGCGGAACTGGCGTCCATCGTGCCGGGGCCGGACTTTCCGACAGGGGGCGTGGCCGTCGAGGGCCATGCCTCGATCTTGGAGGCCTATGAGACCGGTCGCGGCGGCGTGCGTCTACGGGCGCGGTGGGAGCGGGTGCCGCTGGATCGGGGCGGTTATCAGATCGTCGTCACCGAGATGCCCTATCAGGTCGGCAAGTCCAAGTTGGTTGCGGATCTGGCCGATCTGATCGAGCACAAGAAAGCTCCACTGCTGGGTGACGTGCGCGACGAGTCCGCCGAGGACATCCGTCTGGTGCTGGAGCCCAAGTCCCGGACCGTCGAGGCCGACGTCTTGATGGAGAGCCTGTTCAAGCTGTCCGATCTGGAGGTGCGCTTTCCGATCAACATGAATGTGCTGGACGCCACGGGCACCCCGGGCGTGCTGGGGTTGAAGGCCTGTCTCCAGGCGTTTCTGGAGCACAGGCGCGAGGTTCTGGTGCGCCGGGCCCACTGGCGGATCGAGCGGGTCGAGAAGCGCCTGCATCTGCTCGAAGGCCTGCGGATCGTCTTCCTGAATCTGGACGAGGTGATCCGCATCGTCCGCGAGGAAGAGCAGCCCAAGGCCGTGCTGATCGCCCGTTTCGGCCTGACCGAGCTTCAGGCCGACTTCATCCTCGACACCCGTCTGCGTCAGCTGGCGCGGATCGAGGAAATGACGATCGAGAACGAATTCAAGGCCCTGATGGAAGAACTTGCGTCGCTGAAATCATTGTCCACCACGCCTGCAAAACAATGGAAACAGGTCGGCAAGGACCTGGAGGCCGTGCGCAAGGCCATGGTTTCGCCACGCCGCACCACAATCGCCGAGGCCGTAGACAGTTCGGCCTTCGCCGCCGCGGTCGAGGCCTATATCCCGCGCGAGGCGATCACCGTCATCCTGTCCGAGCGCGGCTGGATCCGGGCCGCCAAGGGAAAGGTCGAGGATTCGTCGGAGCTGAAGTTCAAGGAGGGCGACAGTCTGGCCTGGCTGGTGCCTGCCTTCACGACCGACAAGCTGCTGGTCGCGGCGTCTGACGGGCGCATCTTCACGATCGGCGCCGACAAGCTGGCGTCCGGGCGCGGCCATGGAGAGCCTTTGCGTCTGATGATCGATCTGGACGAGAAGGCAGAGATCGTGGCCCTGTTGGCGCATCAGACGGGTGGCAAGCTGCTGGTGGCGTCACGTGCGGGGTATGGCTTCATCGCGCCCGAAGACGAACTGCTGGCCCAGAAGCGTGGCGGCAAACAGGTGCTGAACGGCGAGCTGAAGGCCGTGCTGCGCATCACCGGCGATCACATCGCCACGATTGGCGACAACATCAAGGCGCTGATCTTCCCCGTCGCCGAACTGCCCGAAATGGGCCGTGGCAAGGGCGTCAAGCTGCAGTCCTACAAACAGGGCGGGCTGGTGGATGTGACCGTATTCGACGGCTCGCATGGTCCGGAATGGCTCGATGGCGGGGCTCGCCGCCGGAACTGGCCCGACTGGAAGGACTGGCTGGGCAAACGCGCCGGGGCAGGGCGGCAGGGACCGAGAGGGCTCAGGAAGTTCCGCTAGATCGGCTTACGCCGATTTCATTTCCGATGGCGCGGGTCTGTTGACATACTCTGGCATGGCCCACTCCGGGCCGGGTTGGAGATACCCATGCTCATCACCCTGATCGTCATCGCCGTCATTGTGGCCGTGGTGCTGTTCGTCGTCGTCGGGGCCTACAACAAGCTGGTCGCCCTGGATCAGCGCGCCGACCAGTCGTTCGCCGATATCGATGTGCAGTTGAAGCAACGCCAGGACCTGATTCCCAATCTTGTCGAGACGGTGAAAGGCTATGCCACGCATGAGGCCGGCACCTTGGCGGCCGTGACCCAGGCTCGTGCCGACGCTGCGGGGGCCACCTCGGTCAACGACAAGGTCCAGGCCGAGAACATGCTGACCGGAGCCCTGGGCCGCCTGTTCGCCGTGTCCGAAGCCTATCCGGACCTGAAGGCCAACGCCAACTTCCAGCAACTGCAGGCCGAGTTGTCCGACATCGAGAACAAGCTAGCCGCCGCCCGCCGGTTCTTCAACAATGCCGTGGCCGAGTTCAACGCCGTGCGCCGCCAGTTCCCGACCGTCCTGTTCGCCGGCATGGTTGGCTATGCCTCCGACAAGCCCTTCTTCGACGTGGGCGAGGGCGATCGTGCTGCCATGAACGCCGCGCCGCCGTCGGTGAAGTTCTAGGCTCACCCCATGGCTGCTGTCGGTCTTCAGACCCACATCTGGGCAAACATTACGCGCTCGGTCGTCCTTCTGGCCGGATTTCCCGTGCTGATGGTCGGCATTCTGTACGGGCTACAGCTCATGTTGATGGGGTTCGGCATTCTGCCCAACTCCGGAGGCTCGCTGAGTGCGGACATGGCGCTGGCTGCAAGCTGGCTGGCAACGACCATCCCCTTGGCCATCGTCTTTTCCGCCATCTGGTTCGCCATCGCCTGGTTCGGCAATCAGGCGATGATCGACGCCATGACCGGGGCCCGCAAGGTTGATCGGCGGTCTGAGCCAGAGCTCTACAACTTGCTGGAAAATTTAGCGATCTCTCGCGGCATGCAGACGCCGACGCTGCGCATCATCGAAGCGGACGGGTTGAATGCCTACGCCAGCGGCCTGCACGAAGGCCGTTACAGTGTCACCGTCACGCGCGGGCTGATGCAGGCGCTGGACCGCGATGAACTGGAGGCCGTCCTGGCGCACGAACTGACGCATGTCATCAACAAGGACGTGCGGACCATGGTGATCGCCTCGATCTTTGCCGGCATCATCAGCGTGGTGGCCGAACTGGTGTTGCGCAGCCTGTTCTATTCACGCGGCGGCGAACGGCGAAACAACAAGAATGCCATGCCGCTGATCCTGATCGGCCTGGTCATCGCAGCCGTGGGCTATGGGCTGGCCATCGTCATTCGCATGAGCCTGTCACGCACCCGGGAATATGTGGCGGATGCCGGGGCGGTCGAGCTGACCAAGAACCCCGACGCCATGATCGGGGCGCTGCGCAAGATCGAGGGACGTTCGTCCCTGCCTGGCCCGGACGAGGTGCAGCAGATTTTTCTGGACAACCAACCGAACGGCAAGGGTCTGGAGGGCCTGTTTGCCACCCATCCCCCCATCGCCAAGCGGATCGAGGCCCTGATCAGGTTCGGGGGAGGGCGTGATCCTGGCCCGTGGCGAGAGCCCGCCTCTGGACCGTTGATGCCGTCTTATCCGACGTCGGTACCCTCGGCAGGTTGAACGATCCTCTCCCACCCCAGACGGGTCAGTTGCTCCATCGGACGGAAGTCGGCCTTGTAGTCCATCTTGCGCGACCCCTCGACCCAGTAGCCGAGATAGACGGAAGGCAGGTTGACCGCCGCCGCCTGACGCACATGATCCAGAATGGCGAACCGGCCCAAGCTGCGTGCTTCGAGCGCTGGGTCAAAGAAACTGTAGACCATCGAAAGTCCATCACTCAGCAGGTCTGTCAGACAAACGCCGACTAGCTGCCCCGGGCCGTCATCCAACGAAGCCCGGCGATACTCGATCAGGTGGGTGCGGACCGCCGTATCCTCGATCATGGCGACATAATCCAGCCAGCCCATGCCGGCCATGCCGCCCTCGGGATGGCGATTGTTCAGGTAGCGGCGCAGTAGATCGAACTGCTCCATCGTCGCCTCGGCCTCGACCAGATCGCGCGACAAATCTTCGTTCCGACGCAGGATGCGCCTCTGGGAGCGGGAGAACGCGAACTCCGGCACGGGCAGCCGCACCGAGACGCAGGCATCGCAGGCTTCGCAAGCCGGTCGGTAGGCAATATTCTGACTGCGCCTGAACCCCGCCTGCGTCAGTTCGTCGTTGACGTGAGCACCCTCGCTGAAGGGCAGATTGGCGAACACCTTCCGCTCCGTCTTGCCCGGCAGATAAGGGCAGGGCGCGACCGAGGTCATGTAGAACCGGAGTTGTCGCTGCGGGACGAACTGGGTCACCGGCTCAGGTCCGTGTTCGTCGGCACGTTAAAGATAGGCGGCGCAACATGGTTGATATCTGGCCCCGCACGGTCGTTCTGCGCAAGGGCCATATCCGTTTACAGGCTAGTATCAGACGGCAGGACAGGCGCTTCGCGCAATAGGACGATTGCGATACGCCGGTTGCCCGCCAGCGACGGATCGTCAGGATACAGCGGGTCCGAGCCAGCCTTGCCTGACACCTGATACACCCTGTCCGAATCCACGCCCGCGCCTTGGAGGATGAGCCGAGATGCGTTGGCGCGCTCGGAAGACAGCGACCAGTCACCCGGTGCACTGGCCCGGCTGGAGCCCGCCTGGGCAGACGTATGGCCGGTCACGGAGATACGGTTCGGCAACTGGTTGATAACGCGCGACACGGCTCTCAGCAGGAGCTGGGCGCGGGCATTCGGTCGGGCCGAGTTGTTGTCGAACATGGATCGACCTTCCTGATCGACCAGCTGGATGCGCAGGCCCTCAGGCGTCTGGTCGATGATCAGCTGTTTCGAAAGCTCGGCCAGTTCAGGCATCGATTGCATGGCCTGGCGCAGGGATTCAGCGGCCGAGGCGAACTGGGCGGCTTCCCGACGTGCGATCTCTTCGCGCAAAGCTTCTTCGCTGGCAGCGGCCAGGTTCGAACTCTGACCTGCGTCTTGGGGCGCATTATCAGGGGCTTCAGGGGCCAGTTCGGTGATGACCGAGTTGCTGCCCGAGCTCTTGGCACCATCATCGCCCAGGGCAGTGCCGCCCAATATGCCGCCCGACCCCGACGTCGTCTGGGATACGCTGGCGGGGGCGAAGTATTCGGCAATACCGCGCTTCTGCTCCGGATCGGTCGTGTTGATCAGCCACATCAGCAGGAAGAAGGCCATCATCGCCGTCACGAAGTCGGCATAGGCGACCTTCCAGGCCCCGCCATGGTGACCTCCGGCGATCACCTTCTTGACCTTCTTGATCATGATCGGGCGGTCGTTCAGAGCCATCGAATCCGTTGCCTTAACGCTGTTTGTTAGCCACACCATCGCGGCCTCGCGTTAAGAACCGGTTTGCAAATGATCCGGGCAAGCTACCATGCGGCACCAAAGTCATTGCCGACGCAGTTTGGGTCGCCTAGTCGTCGAAGTGTGACCGACCTCATCAACTCCACCTTCGATACGGCCGCCTACCGCAAGGCCCTGGGCGGCTTCGCCACCGGCGTCTGCGTCGTGACGGCCCATACGGGGGAGGGGCCCTATGGCATCACGGTAAACTCCTTCACATCGGTTTCCCTGGCTCCGCCGCTGATCCTGTGGTGTCTGGACCAGAAGTCGGAGCGGCACGACGCCTTCGCAGCGGCCGACCGTTTTGCGGTTCACGTGCTGCCGATCGAGGATCGAGACATGTCCGACCGGTTCGCCTGGGGCGTTTGCCGCCTGTCGGCCGAGGAGTTCGACAGCTCAAGCAACGAGCCTCCACGCCTGCGAAACGCCCTGACGCGGCTGGACTGCGACGTCCACGACCGCATCGTCATGGGCGATCACCTGACCATCGTTGGAGCCGTGCGGACCTTCGAGACCCGCCCAGGTGATGCGCTGACCTATTATCGGGGCCGGTATGGCGAAGCCCGGGAACCGCTGGCGTGAAGATCGGATTTGCAGGACTAGGGGTTATGGGCGGGCCGATGGCACGCCGTCTGGTTCATGCAGGACATGAGGTTTCGGCCTTCAACCGCTCGATTGACAAGGCATCGGCCTGGGCAAAGCTCGCAGGCGGCACCGTCGCAAACACAGTCCAGGCCGCAGCGGAGGGTGCGGAGGTCTTCATCCTTTGCGTTGGCAATGACGACGACGTTCGCCAGGTCGTGTCACAGGCCTTGAAGCATCTACAGCCGGGCGCGGTCATCATCGATCACACGACGACGTCCGCCGTCGCCGCGCGCGAGATGTCGGATGCGGCTTCGGCCTCTGGTCGCTACTTCATCGACGCGCCGGTTTCCGGTGGCCAGGCCGGGGCCGAGGCCGGCCAGCTCAGTGTCATGGCTGGGGGCGATACCGAAGCCCTGGCGCGTGTCGAGTCAATCCTGAAAACCTATTCGAAAGCCATCAAGCACATGGGCCCGTCCGGGTCCGGCCAGCTCGCCAAGATGGTCAACCAGATCGCCATCGCCGGCGTCGTCCAGGGCCTGGCAGAGGCTGTGCATTTTGCGCAGTCCGCTGGCCTGGACACCGACGCGGTCTATGACGCCATTTCCAAGGGTGCTGCCCAGTCCTGGCAGATGGACAATCGCTGGAAGACGATGACACGCGGGGAGTTCGATTTCGGCTTCGCGGTCGACTGGATGCGCAAGGATCTGGGGCTTGTGCTGGATGAAGCCCGGACCAACGGTGCGCGACTGGACGTGACGTCTTTGGTCGATAGCTATTACGCCGAGGTTCAGGCCATGGGCGGCGCACGCTGGGATACGTCGAGCCTGGCGGCAAGGCTCCAAAAGCCCAGCAGCGATTAATGGCAGGTCGAAAGCACCGACCTAATATTTCGCAGATCACACATATACGGAAGACGTTGCAGCGATAAATAACTGTTATTCTTCTAGAATATCCAGAGTTGAGCTGTCGGGTCTGTTGCGGTCGGCGAAGCGGTTCGTGTTGCAAGCTTTATCGTGCCCGGACAGTTGACAAGGCGTATTACGTACAAAGCCGTTGGAATGCGGGAGTTGTGGATAAACGCCAGAAGCAAGGGGCCGATGTCAGCTCTTGGTTTAGTGGACCTTCAGAAGGGCCGTTGTGCAGCGAGGCCATTAATACGATCGCTGAGGGGAAGGGACGCGTCAGCTCCTGACTCATAGCAGCGTCGGGAATGTCTGTTTTCAACACGATGCGCCGAATCTCGCACCGGCACGCGCGCACACTTAGAGCCTGGACTCACAAAGGTTGCAGGCGGGGTCGAAGCTTGCCCCACATTAAAAGATTGGCAACAGGATCAATCTGCTTCCGTAACCGAACATTGAGACAGCTGTGGCAAGGAACCATTCCACGGAATGTTCCCCAATGGCTCGACCAGACCATCCCAACTCGCAGAACCATCGCTGGTGGTTGACTGTCGCACTCGGGGGCCTAGCGTTCGTTCTGGTCTATTCGACTGTACTGTTTTCCAGAGACGACGGCCGCATCGCGTCGATCTGGCCGCTGAACGCGGTCATGCTGGTCGTACTGATGCGGTGGCCGCACCGGACCTGGTTGATGCCGCTGGCGGCGCTCGCGGTCGGCAATATCGGGGCCAACATCGCTCTGGGCGACGATATCGTGCGCGCGACCTTGCTGGCGTCGGCCAATCTGATTGAAGTCTGGCTCGCCGCCAGACTGCTGGTCGGCAGCTACACGGTCCGTTTGACGCGACGCTCCGGTTTCGTCCGCTTTCTGACCGCCGCTGTGCTGGCCTGTAGCGCTTCGACCGTGATCGCCACCTTGGCCCTGCTTGTGCGGGGAGGAAATCCCCCGCTGGAGGGAGCAACGCTGTGGTTCGCCGCCCATGGCCTGAGCCTTTTGATCTTCACGCCCCCGCTCGCCATCGCATTCGCGGGACAGATCGGTCCCTTGTTTCAGCGCGATCAGATCGCCCGCACCTTGGCGGTCACGATAGTAGCATCGACCGTCACGATCGCCTCCCTCCTGCAGACCGAATTTCCCTTGCTGTTCATCACGCCCGTGATGATCGTGCTGGTGGCATTCCAGCTTGGGCTGGCCGGCGCGGCGCTGATGACCTTGCTCGTGGCAATGGTGGCCATACCGCTGACGCTGGCTGGCTATGGGCCGCTGATGCTGATCGAGGGCAGCCTGTCTGTCCGCGTGGTCGTGCTGCAGGCCTTCCTGTTGCTCATGTCCCTGACCGCGCTTCTGGTCGGAGCATCCGTGTCGGAGCGGCGTGCCCTCGTGAAACGCCTGGTGGGCGCACGCAGTCGGGCCCAGCGCAAGGCGATCCGGGAAGGCGAACTGCTGGATCAGGCCCGCCTATCCGAGGCCATTTCGAACGTAGGATACTGGACGTTGACCCCCGCGACCCAGGAGGTCTTCTGGTCCCCGGAAGTGTATCGCATCCACGGTGTCGATGACGCGGTCTTCAATCCTGGCCTGGACGATGCATTGGCATTTTACGTCCCGGAAGACAGGGTCATGATCGAGGCGTTGATCGCCGACCGCATTGCCAGCGGCGAAGGCTGGTCTTTCGACGCCACCCTGGTGCGCCGATCGGACGGAGAGCTCAGAAGCGTCCGCTCCGTCGCGACCTGCCTGCGCGATGCGTCCGGCGACGTGGTCAGGATCTTCGGGGTGTTCAAGGATCTGACCGACGAACGCCGCATGCTGGCGACGTTGGCCGAGAAAGAGCAGCGGTACCGCCTGCTGGCCGACAACGCCACGGACGTGATCGCTATCTACGACATGGAAGGCGTCTTCTCCTATCTGTCGCCGTCGATCGACGACATGCTGGGCTACGCTCCCGAGGAGCTGGTGGGGCGTCGCAGCTATTCGATCATGCCTCCCGACGAGGCCAAAAGGGTCGGCAAGGCCTTTGCGAAGGCGCTGCCGAAACTCGAGAACTTCAGCGTCGAATATCAGGCTATCCACAAGGACGGCTCATTACGCTGGCTCGAGGCGCGGCCGCGTCCTCAAGCCGATGCTAAAGGCCGGATCGTCGGGTTCGTCGACAATGTCCGCGATGTCACCGATCGGCGTGAACGCGAGGCAGCGCTGGCCGAGGCCCGTGCGGTCGCAGAGGCCGCGACCAGCACCAAGGCCGCCTTCCTGGCCAATATGAGCCATGAAATCCGCACGCCCCTGAACGGTGTCCTGGGTTTCGCCGGACTGCTTTCCAGTACGCCGCTTGATGCCGAACAGGCCCGCTACGTCGATCGCATCCAGACGGCTGGAGCGGGCCTGGCGGTTCTGATCAACGACATTCTGGACGTGTCGCGCATCGAGGCGGGAAAGCTGGCGATCGAGGCGAGGCCCTTCAGCTTGCGCAGCTTGGCGGACGAGGTCGTCGAACTGATCGCGGCCGGGTCCAGCAGCAAGCCGATCGCCTTCTCCGTAGCGGTCGCGTCCGACGTGGCCGATCAAGTCGAGGGTGACGATGCCCGCATCCGCCAAATCCTGCTGAACGTGGTGGGCAATGCGGCGAAGTTCACCGAAACCGGCACGGTCGCGCTGGATATCGACCACGGCGGATCGTCTCTAAGGATACGCGTTACCGACACAGGGCCGGGCGTGCCCGCCGATCAACTCGCGACCCTGTTCGACAGCTTCACCCAAGCCGACGGCACCATCACACGACGGTTCGGCGGAACGGGTCTGGGGCTTACGATCAGCCGATCTCTGGCGCGGCTGATGGACGGCGATCTGACGATGGAAAGCGAGGTCGGCGTCGGGTCCTCGGTCACGCTCGTTCTGCCCTACCGGCCTGTATCGCCTGAAACCCGAGATGCCCCGACGACGGCGGCTCCGGTTTCTGTGTCGGCCCATACTCCGTCCTCTCTCGCGATCATGGTTGTCGATGACGTCGAGATGAACCGTGAATTCGTCGAAATCGCTTTGAGCCGGGCGGGTCACAAGGTCACGACCCAGTCTTCCGCCCAAGGCGCGATCGACGCGCTGAATGCCGGTCAGGCCTTCGACCTGATCCTGATGGATGTCCAGATGCCGGTGATGGACGGCCTGACCGCGACCCGCGTCATCCGGGCCCTGCCAGGTCCGGCCCATGCGACGCCGATCATCGGTCTGACAGCCAATGCCCTGCCGGAACAGGTGGCGGCCTGCCGTGACGCCGGCATGGACGATCATATCGCCAAACCGGTCGATCCGGATCGACTGGTCGAGCGCATTGGCTTGATCGCGGCGCGTCAAAGGCCTGGTCCGGCCCTGCCCGATCCTGAGCACACACCGGCACAGGAGGATGCCCTGACGGCTCTGGGGCGTCGCTATGCCGAACACCTGAAGACCCTGCCCGCCGAGCTGGACCGGCTGGGCGGGCAGAACCCGCAGGACAAGGCAAACGGCCTGGCGACCCTGGCACATTCGGTCGCCGGCACGGCGGGCAGTCTGGGTTTCCCGGCCCTGTCGGCTTCGGCGTTCGAGCTGGAAGACGCCGCCAAGCGCACGCTGTCCGGTGACGCTGAGCCGGCCGCGCTGGATGTTGCCATAGCGACTTTCCGCCAGGCTCTGGACATCGTGGCGTGATCACGGCGATACTTGTGAGTGTCCTGAAAGGTGACGCTGTCCTGCACTCGGGACAGAGCTCCTTTGTTGGGGGTGTGCATGAAGTGCATCGTCGTTGAGGACGATCCATTCTGGATGGCCGAAGTTTCCAACGGTCTGACCACCGCAGGCGTGGAGGTGTTCCCGGCTACCTCTGGGGCCGAGGCTTTGAAGCTGCTGGATCGCCATCCCGACGCTGCGATGGTGATCGACATCATCCTGCCGGACCATGACGGTCTCGAGGTGATGCGAGACGCCCGCGCGAAACAACCCGATCTGCGCGTTCTGGCCATCAGTGGCGGCGGTCGCATCGGGCCTGCCTTCTATCTGAAGCTGGCCGACACATTTGGTGCCGACGCCGTGATCGAAAAGCCGTTCACAACCGAACAACTGCTCACAGGCTGGCACAAGGCCTTGGCTGGAAAGACGACATGACCGAACCCAACGCCATGATCCTGGTGATCGACGACGATCCGTTCGCGCGGGCCTTTGCAGAGGTCGTTCTGTCCGGTGCGGGCTATCGCGTGGCGCAGGCCGCGACTGCCAGCGAAGGCCTGGCGATGGTGGCGCACACCGCTCCGAACCTGATCGTGCTGGACTATGCCATGCCGGGCATGACCGGGCTCGACGCCCTGCAGGCCTTGAGGTCGGGAGCAAATGCGCCAGAGGTTTCCGTGATCATGCTTTCGGCCTGGGTGTCGAACGACGTGCGCCAGGCTGTCGAAGCCCTGGATGCGGTCTGGCTGGCCAAGCCGCTCGCCGCCGACGGCTTGTCCAGCGCGGTGCGAGCGGCACTGAACTAGACGATCCTGAAGGCTGATTTCATCGAACGCGCCTTGGAAACCCTCTGTTCAGCATATCCGTGCAGGATGGTGGATTGACCCATCACGGGATGTCGATCCGAAAGTCCGAGCATGTCCGCCGCCCGCGTTCTCATCGCCGACGACGATCCGTTTCTGCGGGAGCTTCTGACACACAAGCTGTCGGCGGCCGGCTATGTCGTGTCTTCGGCGAGGAACGGTGGTGAGGCTCTCGAGCTTTGCCGCGAGCCCTTCCCTGATCTGGTCGTCCTGGACGCGATGATGCCGATTGCCGACGGCTTCGAGGTGCTGCGGCGGCTCAAGGCCGATCCGGCGACCGCCAACCTGCCGATCATCATGCTGACGGCGCTGCGTCGCGAAGAGGATGTGGTCGGGGCGTTGAAGCTGGGGGCGGCCGACTATCTTGTAAAACCCTTCATTCCCGATGAGCTGGTGGCGCGCATCGGGCGTCTACTGCCGACAGGAACCGACAATGCGAACACGCGCGGCAATGGCGGTTCTGGCCTGTCTGGCCGGGGCTGACACCACTTCGGCTCAGGACCGGGCGAGCGCTCCCGACCAGCTTTATGCCGTCGCCGTTCAGGATCGGCTGGCGGGACGGAACGATGCGGCGATCGAAGGCTCGCGTCGCGTTCTGGCGATTCGGCCAGAGGATGTCGATGCGCGTCTGAATCTGGCCCTGGCACTGATTGCGTCGGATCGGCTGGACGAGGCCGAGGTAGAGCTCGACACCGTTCTGGCCAGGGCCCCGGATTATGCCGATGCGCGGACTGCGCAGGACCGCATTGCACGCCTGCGCACGGACAGGGCGAACTGGCGGCTCGATGTATCGGCGGGCTACAGCAATCTGTCGCAAGGCCTCGATCCCTGGCGAGAGGCCGCTATGACCTTCAGTCGGCGGACGACGTGGGGCGCAGTCGCAGGCACGATCGAACAGGCCGAACGTTTCGATCGCACCGACACCTATGTCGAAGTGCGTCTGGATCGCACGATGGGACGGGGCTCCGTCTACGGTGCTCTTGGCGGGACACCCGATGCCGACTTTCGGCCAGAGATCGCGGCGAGAGCCGGGGGCCAGATGCCGATCGGCGACCACGGACTGGCGGCCACGCTGGATGCAGGGCTGGCCCGCTACGTCGTGGGCACGGTCACGACGCTGCAGCCGGGCATAGACTATGCGACGCCGGACGGCAGGCTGATTCTCGGTGGCCGCTGGATCAACGTCTGGGACGAGCAGGACACCTATCGATCGGGCTATAGCCTGCGGGCCGTGCTGGCGATCCGGCCTTCGGTGCGTTTGAGGGCCGGGTTCGCGGATGCCCCGGAATCGTCGGACGGGACGACTGTCGATGTCCGCAGCACCAGCCTTGGGGGCGAGGTCGACGTCAGCGAACGGATCACCCTGCGCCTGAATGGTTTGAAGGAAGACCGCACAGCCTACGACCGCGATGAGGTCACCCTGGGCTTCGGCGTGCGGTTCTGACCATGAACCTTCTGCTCCTGCTCTGGTGGTCGTCGTTGCTGCTGGCCGGGATTGCGCTGTGCTGGATGGCGGGTCTGATCATCGCGCGTCTGTTCCGCGAAAACAGCGAAACCCGGCGCAAGGCCGACCGCCAGGCCTTGTCGAGCGCCTATCTGGCGATCATGGCGGATGCGGGCGACGCCGCGACAAGACTGCAGCCTTATCAGCATCGCAGTCGACTGCTGGCCGAAAGCCTGCTGGAAGTCCTGGGTCTGGTACGCGGTGTCGAGCGCGATCGGCTGATCGCCAGCTTGGTCGAAGCCGGGGTCGACGAGCGGCTCCGGTCCCGTCTCACGCGGGGCAGCCGGACCGGTCGACTGGCCGCCGTGGAGGCCTTGTCCGCCTTTCCGTCGGACGCGACCCGCGCTCATCTGCGACGCCTTCAGCAGACGTCGGACGACGCCGAAATCCGCATCGCCACTGTCCGCACCCGGATCGACATAGGCGACCCGCCCCTGGCTCAGGATCTGATGTCTGATCTTGCGGGCCGGTCAGACAGGGATTCTCTGCTCTATGCGCCGGTTCTGCGCCAACTCGCGATCAACGCCCCGGATGATGCAATGGCGGCGCTGGCCATGCCGGACCTGAGCGTGGCGGCACGTGCGGTGATGATCGATGCCGTCGGGGCCAGCGGCGACTATCGCGCCCTGCCCACCCTGTCCCTGATGACGACGGCACCCCAGGCGGTCCTGCGCATGGCCGCCGTCCGCGCCCTGGGCTTGCTGGCTCATCCCGGTGCCGCAGAGACGATAGCGGGTGCCTTGCAGGACGACGCCTGGGATGTCCGGGCCGAGGCCGCCGTGGCGGGCGGCAAGATCGGCTCCGCCACCCTCATCCCCCCCCTTCTGGCCCTGCTCGACGATCGCGTCTGGTGGGTCCGCTTCCGTGCCGCCGACGCCCTGGCCCGGATAGGAGGCGGCGGTATCGAAACCCTGCGGATTGCGGCGAACTCTCCGGTCGAGGTCACCCGGCGCTCGGCCTCTCTGGCCTTGGCGGAGCGGGGCATCGTATGAGCGTTTCGACCCTGGTCGCCGTTGCCGAAATCGTCGCGCTGGTCGTGATCGGCACCGGCCTGCTTCAGAACCTGATCTACCTGATCCAGCTGGCCCTGGCCGCCGCAGCCTTGATCGAAACGCCCTCGACCCCTTCGGCCAACGTCCTGTGGCGCCGTTATGCCGAAGCCTCGCCGCCGGTCGCGCTTCTGGCACCGGCCTATAACGAGGCCCTGACCATCGTCGAAAGCGTGCGATCCCTGCTGTCGCTTCAGTATCCGAACTTCGAAATCGTGGTCATCAACGATGGCTCAAGGGACGAGACGCTGAAGGTTCTGATCGAGGCCTTCGGGCTGGAGCGGATCGAGCGCAATTATGACCTGGCCGTCCCGCACGAACCCATCATCGCGCTTTACGGAGCCGCGACCCAGCCGCGACTGGTGGTCGTGGACAAGCAGAACGGCGGCAAGGCCGATGCGCTGAATGCCGGGATCAACGTCTCGCGCGCACCCATCTTGTGCTCGATGGATGCCGATTCCCTGCTGGAGCCCGACGCCCTGTTGCGGGCGGTCCGGCCCTTCGTAGACGACCCGATCCGCACGGTGGCCGTCGGCGGCACGGTGCGGATCGCCAACGGCTGCCGCATCGACCACGGCCGGGTGGTGGAGGTGCGCGCGCCCACCAATCCGCTGGCCCTGCTCCAGACCGTGGAATATCTGCGCGCCTTCCTGATGGCGCGCCTGGCCTGGAGCAAGGTCAATGCCCTGACCATCATCTCGGGCGCGTTCGGCCTGTTCCGGCGCGCCAATGTGATCGAGGTCGGCGGCTATACGCTCGGCACCGTGGGCGAGGACATGGAACTGGTGGTCAAGCTGCACCGGCTGATGCGTGACCAGAAGCGGCCCTACCGCGTGGCCTTCATCCCCGAGCCTGTCTGCTGGACCGAAGCGCCTGAGTCCCTGGCCGTCCTTGGCCGTCAGCGGTCGCGCTGGCACCGCGGGGCCCTTGAGACGTTCGAACGGCACCGGGACATGACATTCAATCCCCGATACGGGCGGGTGGGCACCGTCGGCTTCGGTTACATCCTGCTGGTGGATGTCATCGGCCCGATCATAGAGACGCTGGGCTATCTGCTGGTCCCGGCCTTCTGGATAGCGGGCCTGCTGTCTGTCGAATATGTCCTGGCGTTCGTGGCGGTCAGTTTCACCTTCGGCGTGGTGATCTCGGTCGGAGCCCTGGCACTCGAGGAATCCGAACTGCGCCGCTTTCCCAAGGCGACCGATCTGCTGACCCTGACCGCTGTCGCCGTGATCGAGAACTTCGGCTACCGTCAGATCAACAATCTGTGGCGGCTGCGCGGGGTCTGGCAATACATGCGCAAGAGCCAGTCCTGGGGGGCCATGACGCGCAAGGGATTTAACCAAGTGGCCGCCTTCAACGACTGACTGTTCGAGGCCAAGCATGCGACTGCTTCGAAGTCCCGGTCTAATGTAGCCCGATGTCGCCTTTTCGGCATCCGGCTGATTTCCGCTCCTGGCGCTACTCAGACCTTGTGAACTGAGGGCCGCTTTTGACTCATCCTTGACCTTCCCAAGGCCTACTTCTGGGCGGTGAGCCGAAGCCGCTACTGGCTATTTGCGATGGCCGCCGCGACGACTGCGTCCTCCGCTGACGTTCCGCCAGAAATCCCGACCGCGCCGATGACCCGGCCATCGACGACGACCGGCTCGCCGCCGCCGATGGCTACGAAGTTTTCCGCCGTCAGTAGCGCGTATCGACCATTGTTTACCTGTTCTTCCCGACTGACCGTCGTGGTGCGGAAACGGGCGGAGGTTCGAGCCTTATCTTGAGCGAGCGGGATGGAGCCGTAGGGGACGCCGTCCATTCTGGCGAAGGCGACCAGTTCTCCTGACGGCTCGACCACAGCGATCGCCAAGGGCAGGCCCCGACGCGCGCCTTCCTCCAGGCCGCGTTGAACGATGGCCTGGGCTTGGTCGATGCCGATGGGTTCGCCGTAGACGCTTGGGATCGGAGGTGTCGATTGGGCAGCGGCCGGTGTTGAAAACACCGTCAGGCAGGCGATTGCGATCAGCCACTTCATGGTCATCTCCGATTGCTGCTGGAAGGTTGTTCCGGCCCTACGAACTGTGCGTCGGTCACGTATTCAAGCCACTGCACCGGGGCGCCATTGCGGTCTTCCGATACGGCGACGTGGGTAAGGCCGCTGGATCGCGTGCCGCCGTGCCAGTGGTTTCCTCGGGTGGAGGACGCCACGTGCCCGTTAAGGAAGTCTATCCATATGGTGGCGCTGTAGCGAGGCACCCCAAAAGGATCGGCGCAGTACGGCCCACGCAGAGCCGCGGAACAATCTTGCATACTCGAACGCAGACAGCTGCCTACAACCGTAGCCATGGCTGCTATCTCAGCTTCGAACACTCAAGATCAACCCCAGAAGATTGAGCTGTGGCCCGCACGAAGCCCCGTCGCTGCGTGATTTGGAACTCCGCGCCGGGGCTTCGTTGCTATTGTCGTGCAACAGCAACGAATATGTGTGTCCTTCTCATAATATATCTTAGGCGATAAAAATAGCTTACGGCAGATGTCGGTTTTCTCAGTCGCAGCGACTCCCGCGCGACACGCGGTCTCACCGGGGAAATCTGCAGGTTTCTGCGATTCTCTTTCCCCCCTCGCGCGACTCTCGATGACCGCATCGTGCGGTGTCGCATCCTCGTTCGCTTCTTGGGATGTTGAGGGAATGCGTAAAGCTGACGTCGTTGCCACGTTGAAGCAGCTGGAACTTTCACTTCGGGAGCAAGGCATTGCCGCGAACTATTTGTTTGGATCTGTCGCGCGAGACACCCAGGCAGCGCTCTCTGACGTCGACTTGGTTTTCGACCTTGCGCCAGGCGCGATCAAGCGCTTCTCCTTGATCGATCAATCGCGCACCCAGCGTGAACTCGCCGGCGCGCTGGGCATCAAGGTCGACTTGATCGAAAGATCGCAATTCCGACTGCGGGTTTCTGACCGTGCGGAAGGAGACATGATCCAGACATTATAAGCCCCCTCCCCGCTCAACGTCAGCTTTCCGCCCACTATCGAATCTTGGTGCGATGGAGAAGTCCCGACCATACTAATCAAGGCTGACGGCTGATCCGCAAGGTGCGACAACGCCCTATGGCCCCACTGTCCCGCTTGCTCCAGGAGATCGTCACTTCGGAGCCCGACGCTATGGCGTGGACCAATGAGGTGGCCGAACCCTTCGTCATCTTTGCCCAGAATGCCTTCGAGGTTTTCGCAACGGCGATCACGGATTCACTCCCGGACTGTCTCCTCTTCCGAGGAGCCTACTCACACACCCGGAAGATGGCAGGGCTCGCCGTCCTGTCGGCCTTGCGCCAGCACCGCGTCGAGAACGGACTCAACCTCAGACAGGTGGTCGAGGCAACGACCCTAATGGGCTACCTCGCCGCGCATCCCGGTGTCCCCGGCGATCTAGGCAAGGCAAACGTCACCCACAAAGGCCTCATCGCCAGCAACGAGAACCTAAGGAAGCTGGCTTTCGCATGGACGACGGCAACCTACCCTGGCCTCGACGGTGATCTCCGGTTCTACAAGGATCACATCAACCGAAACCGTAGCCACGCGACCATCTTCTCTACGGCCGCCGTATACGACTATGCGGATCGGGAAGGCATCGCGGATGAGAGGTTCTACGACACGCCCGACCCGCTGGAAACGCGGTCCACCTTGCTGGCAACCGGCAACGTCATAAACCTCGCCAGCGGAATGCTGATCCTTACTGCTCAGAACACTGACGCGATCACTGTCCGCCCCCTTCTCACTGAGTTGGTCAACGCTTCCGTCAAGCGGGCAATGGAGCTCCGATCGATGGTGATCGGTGACTATGACGGCGCTGGAAGATAGGTGGGACAGAAACTAGGGAGACGGTGGCTATGGCCAAGCTGGTAAACAGGGGTATCATTTGCCCAGTTGACGATGGCTACTCCGTCAGGCTGCCAGACGGCGACGAGGTGGTGCAGTCGGGCGGCATCTATATCGATGGCAACAATCGCGCCGTCCATTTGCATCATGCCGGTGACGCTCACGTCGCCCCGCCGTTCACTATTCCCGGCGATCCCGCGGTTCTCGAGGATGTAGCTAAGGGTTTGAGAATGGCGGCAAAGCTCCTTCGGAAGGGAAAGGGCTTTATAGGCAAGAAGTGATGCGAGCATGCAGGTTCTCCCGTCACGTCTCTGCCGCTCGCTTGCCGATGAGTTGCTGGGCCAAGTGCGGACTCGTGTAGGGAGAGCTGCGTCCAGATCTGCTCGATTGTTCTCTTCGAGATTACGAGAGCTGGTCCTTATTCTCGGTCTCGCTCCTATCACGCCTGTCCGATCGCCTCCGCCCTATTCGTAGAAGCTAGAGGTGTCCACTTTCAGGTCGAAGATCTCTTCGAACTTCGCGGGATCCGCCGTCCGCGTGATCACGCTCGCCTCGAAGGGATAGTTGTCAGACATCGACGCGCCATCGCCCCGCCTGAAGTCAGACCCGGACCCGTAGTGCAGGGTGACGTAGACAATGCCTCCTACGCTGAAGCGGATCTCGTCCGGCCCGATGTCGGCGACCTCGAGTTCCTCGGTTTCGTGCCCTTCGATCTGGGTATGGGTGGACAGCTCGTCGAGCTCCCCGATCACGTCGCCGATCATGCGGTCCATGATCTGCTGGTCGATCTGCCCCCGAAGCTCGGCGATGATTGATGAGCGGCACTCGTCGGCGGTGTCGAGCAGACCCTCGAGCGCGTCGAGGATTCCGCCAGCCAGCCAGCGGATGGCACCGTCGTCTGCCATTACGGTGTCCACCGTGAGATGCGTCCGCTTGTTCAGCTCCTGCATCGCCTCGGTCAGCGGCTTGACGTAGTCGTCGGCAGCGAAGCCCAGCGCCTTCTCGACATAGTCCGGGGCGAGGCCACCATGAGCGATGTATCTGGCCCGCTGCGCGCGGGTGACAGTGTCGGTATCCTTGGCCTGAACGAACCACGAGCAAGCGCGAACCTGGTCGTCGGGCGCGAGGCTGTGAAGGAGGTGTGTCGCCAGCTCCCGTGAAGCCGCGGCGAAAAGGTTTCCTCGGATCGGGTTGCCGTCGTCGCCGGCTACCCGAAATGCTCCGGTCAGCACCTGATCGACGAAGGCGTCGTTGGGCCGGCGGGCGCGCAGCCGGTCCGCTTGGGATTCGAGGACGTTCCAAGTGGGCGGGTTTACCGCGAGTTTGGGGGCAGGCGTCAGCATTGCGAATATTTGGTCTTGCATGGAGAGCGTTGCAACCGCGCAGCTCAGTTCTTCGGGGCCTGCCAACCCTTTACGTCGAATGCACGCATTCTCCGCCTTCGATCATCTGGAAAGTCCGGCCTCGAAGCACTTCACCCTGGTCCAGACGGCTGGCGGACGCCCTAGCTTTACTTCGTCTTCGCGGGCGTCGGAGGCTTCTTCACACTCGAAACCTTCGTGATCTTCGCCGTCACTTTTGTGGCCCCCTTCACCGCGTTCCCTGCATTTGGCCTTGGAGTTGTCAGGACACCGATCGCGGTGAGGACTTCCGAAACGAGGGCGAGGCAGCGTTCTACGAAGGCGGGTGACATATAGTAGATCCAAACCTCCTTGTTGCGTGTGGAGGTCGAGAACCAAGCCTCCGGCACGCCCTGACTCTCGAGCGTATCAGCGAAGCTTTTCCGGCGATCGGTGGGCCATTCAAACCCATTATGGAACATCATGTTGCGGTATGCGAACAAGGCCGTCAGAACCTTGCCGAAGTCTTTGGGCAGCAGCGTCTTGAGACCGGTGTCCTCGGCAAGCTGGAGGATGCCACCGATCAGGTTGTCGCTGCGCCCCTTCGAGCCGAACAGGATTTGTGGGTTCCAGTAGTCTGCGTCGGCGCGTTTAGCCCGATCGGTCTTTTTTGGTAGGGACGAACCCGACGCCCCCAAGGTGCGGAACAGTGTGGTGAACATGGCCTCGAACATCGGGGCGAGCATCCCCACGGCAGCCATGCTGTGGGCGGCATCCAGATAGACGGACATCTCCAAGCGCTCGACCCACATATCCTGCACTAGCCAAGCGTACTCCTCTTCCGCCTCGCGTGCCTGATTCTCCAGGTCCTTGATCTCAATCGACAGCGCGGTGTCAGCTGCCTCGTTTCGGCGAAGCAGGCTGCGCACGGCGGCCAACTGTGCCTCGAGGTCGATCTCCTCTAGGAACAGATAGCCCCGCTCGCGGTCGGTCAGCTTGAACAGAGCCATTCTGCCGTCATTCTCTGATAAACGATTGTTCGAACGAGACAGCGGCTTGGAATTCGATCGGAAGCCCACGCCGCAGCTCTTGCGGCGGACGCGCACCATCACCTGCTCGGGAGTGGTGGATCAAGCCCAGACGCGGGACAGGGACTAGAAAATGATTGTTGTGGTGGGCAGGCTCCTAACGAACTTGGCGCGAACGTTTGGCATGCCGATCCGAGATCACTCGGTCGGGGCCCGGCCCCAGATCGCGCTTGTTCAGTATGAAACCGCTTGGGCGGAGGTTTTTGCGGCGGAGGCCGAGCGACTGCATGGTGCAGTCCGCAACAACCTATATTTTGTCGATCACGTCGGCAGCACGGCCGTCCGAGGTCTGATCGCAAAGCCTGTGATCGATCTGCTGGTCACTCTGCCAGACTGGAGCGCCGCCGGGGTTGTGTCACGAGAGCTGCAGGCGCAGGGTTACCGCATCGAGCAGCGGGTGCGCGGCGCAAACCCTCGTCACTTCATGACGCGGCTCGATCCCTCCGGCGGACCGACTTTCAACCTTCACCTTGTTCCGCCTGGGTCGGAATGGGGCCTTCGCATGCTCGCCTTCCGGGACGCATTGCTGGCCGACAGGTCGCTGGTGCGTCAGTACGGGGCTCTAAAGCAGGAGCTGGCCGATCTACACCCCGAAGATCTGGCAGCCTACACACGCGGCAAGGCGACCTTTGTCGGGGACGCAGTCCTGCAGATCGAAGGCGCTTTTAGTAACACCCGCCTGCTCACCCACCAGCGCGCTGAATTGGATCGCGCCCAGCAGCTGCAGGCGGCCGTTGTAGTCGTTCAGCTGTTGATGGCCGGCGTCGCCGCGGGTTCGGTCTTCTCAAGCAACGGCAAGACCCTTCTGACGCTGGCCGTCTTAGGATTCGGCCTCGCCTTGGCCTGGTTCGAAACCGGGCGCCGCGGTGGGGATCACCGAAGGGCCGGGAACCAAGCCCGCCGGGTGGTGCTGCTGGCTAGCGGCCTGGGCCAGACAATCTCGCCGGAGCAGCGCCTGAGAATTTTCGATGGTTTCGTTATCTCGACCCGCGGCCGCCCTCCAGTGCGTGAAGAAGCCTATTTCGCCAGCCGGGCCAAACCCGGCCATCAGCGCGCGGCGGAATTGATCGAGGAGTCCGCCTACTGGACGCGCGACCTGCAGAAGACCAGCGCGGGCGTCGTCGGCGCGGTGCTTCTAGTCATGACTTTGGCGCTCTGTATTGTCGCCTGGCGTGGCGTCGTTGATCTAACGGGCGAGGCGCAGGTCAACGTGGCTCGTGTCATGGTCGCCGCCCTCGTCTTTCTTTTGTCGTCCGATGTCCTCGGTGCCATGCTCGGCCATCGGCAGGCGGCCCGCGCCATCGACGAGATTCTTCAACGGATCGAGACGACGGGCGCTCGGGGCTATCAGGAAGCTGATGTCCTGCTCCTGATGTCGGACTACAACGCAGCGGTGGAGAGCGCGCCTGTCATCCTGCCCCTCGTCTACAGCGCGCGTCGCCGTACGCTGTCACAACGGTGGCGGAGCTATCTTGCCGCCAAGGCTTGCTAGTAGGTATCGCCCGAACGCCGGATGCTTAGGCGCGAAAGTTGTGGACGGCTTTAGCCGGGGCAACTCGAAGTTCGCTCAAAAAGCGCCGGATGTAGCGCTCCAACCGCGGTCACCCCCTATATCTTGACGCAGCCTTCGACACGTGAGACGAATCGGCTCAGAGTGAAAACGGTTAATGATCCCTTTCCGCGCGGCACGACTCGGCATATCGAGTCTGTCCGGGTTGGGCTCTGGCTGTCCCATTCCGTTGAAATTCGATCGATCCGCCGACGCCGTGTTCGGGCGCGGCATGCGTAACAAACGATGGAGCGTGCCTGACGATCTGAGCGTGACATGGTGGGGAGAGGACGACCGACTCCGACTTGCCGGTCTTCACAAGAAGGCCGCCCTCTCTCCGGTTACCGACTCATCCGGGTCGGCGACGCGATCTTATGCATCGCGTTCGCGAGCACACAACTGTTGCCGCGACGAGCGTCCTCTCGGATTCATCCTTCCCTTGAATCGAAAGGACTCTCTGATGAGTTCCGGAATTGCCTACCGTTGCGCCCTCCCTGATCCCGCCTTCGAGTCCGCTTGGGACTCGATCAAGATGGACCAAGCGGTGAAGGACCGCCTCGTCGCTCAGGCCATCCTCGCCCTGACCGTCCGACGCTCCGTCTCCTTCGACGTCGCGCCGCTGCACGGCCTGATCGTACTCGCCGGCGTCCCCGGCACGGGCAAGACCACGCTCGCCCGCGGCCTGGCGACCAAGGTCGCCGCCATGCTCCGTCCGTCGAAGGTCAACTTCCTTCAGATCGATCCGCACGGCTTGGCCAGCGCCTCGCTGGGCAAGAGCCAGCAACAGGTCACCACCCTGTTCAACCAGACCATCCCCGAGGCCGGCATGGGAGGCTTCGCCGTCGTCCTGCTCGACGAGGTCGAGACTCTCGCGGCCGATCGCAAGAAGATGAGCCTCGAGGCCAATCCGGTGGACGTACACCGGGCGACGGACGCCGTCCTGGCGAGCCTCGATCTCCTGACCCGCCAGCACAAGAACGTCCTGCTCATCGCCACCACCAACTATCCGCAGGCGGTGGACAGCGCCTTCCTGTCGCGGGCGGACCTGATCGAATACATCCCGCCCCCGAACAACGAGGCCCGGGCCGAGATTATCCGTGACACCCTCGACGGGCTCGGTCGCCAGTGGCCGTCGATCCTCAAGCTGGGGGGCGACATGAGCCTGTTCGTCACCGCTTCGAGTGGCATGGACGGCCGCCGCCTCCGCAAGGCCATCGTCAGCGCCCTCGCGGGCTCTCTTGCCACCGCCCGTGACCCCAACCTGGTCACCAGCCAGCAGGTCCTCGCGGCGATCAAGGCCTCGGCCCAGGCGAACAAGGAGGTCGGCCGTGAAGCTGCGTAGGGATATCGCGTCCGTGCCGGTCCGCACGGGAGCCGAGACCTGGTCCGAGATCGTCGCCCTTATAACGCGGCCGGATTCCGTGGACGTCGGCCAGCTGACGGCGGCGTCGAGCGTCATGGCGAGCCTGCTATCGGAAGACCACTATGCGAAGCATCCGTTGACCCTCAAGGGCGACGGCCACCGCCTGGTGATTTACGGCGCCTATGGCGCGAACGCCGTCAGCCAGGGAACCGAGGTCCCGCCGCTGGACTGGAACCCTACAGGGAAAGCCTGGACCCTCCATGTACCCTGCGACTCCGCCGATCTAGACTGGGTCGCGGCGACTTTGAAGACTCGGGCTCCGCGCGTGCTGGTCCACGCTCTCGACGACGAACCCGCCGATGTAGAGACTTCGGCAGCCGCCAACGATGAGTCGGCGCCGCTCAGCATTGATTGGGGGGCTGCAGGCTGATGGCGGTTTCAACCTTTACTTATGCTCGCACCCATACCGCCGCCTTCGTGGCGGATCACATGCGCAACCAGTTGAACCGGATCGTCCAAGCCGCGGGTCTGTCGCCGGCTCAGCTGGTCGACGACTGGACCGTCGTGGGTCCGGCGGCTCGCGCTTGGCTCGAAAGCGGCCACCTCGAGGTGGTGACCATCGAGTTCTTCAAGCCGGGATCGAGCACCTTGCAGCTGCGATGGGACTTTCCCGTCTCCTACGACGGCAGCGGCGTGGACGACGACATGTGGGTCGATCGGGATCACGTCCAGCGCACCATCGAGAAGGCGGGACGCCCCCCCGCCGGATGCACCTACCGGATCATCCTGAGCTGCAAGCCCGGCCGTCAGGTCATGCCCGGCATGTCGGGCACATCCCATCTGTCCACTGCGGGTCTTGTTAGCCGCTCCACCGGGACGGCGATCGCCACGCACGATATCACTGCGGGGCTCAACTACTGGAGGCCCGCATGAGCAAGGTCAGCGATGCATTCGCCACATTCAAGAGCCGGCTGGAACTTACCCAGACGGAACAGGACGACGCCAGCCGTAGGCAGAAGGATGTGCGCGCGACTGTTCAGGCGGCCTTCCAGGTCGACCACGACTTCCTCACCGGCTCCTATGGTCGGCACACCAAGACCAAGCCGCTCAAGGACATCGACATCTTCGTCTGCCTAGGCCCGAAGGAAGAGCACCGGCGCAAGGCGCACCCCAAAGGCGTGCTCGACGATCTGGAGGCTTGCTTGGTCGACGCCTACGGCCGAGACCGGGTCGAGCGCGACCGTCGATGTGTCACCGTCTGGTTCGAAAAGCGCCACCAAACCCAGCACGAGGAGGGCAAGGTCGTCAGCCTCGACGTGGTCCCGGCCTTCCCCTCCGGTTCGGATTACGAAATCCCGGACGAACAGCTCGGCAGATGGATCAAGACCAACCCGGCCACCCATAACGACTTGACCACGGCCAAGAACAAAACCTTGTCGGGGAACTGGGTTCCGCTCGTGAAGATGCTGAAAAGCTGGAACCGGGCCAACGGCAGGCCCATCGAACCGTCCTTCCTGGTCGAGGTGATGGCGCTCGACCTAGTCGACGGGCCTTTCAACACCTTCCCTGACGAAGCCCGCCGGTTCTTCGCAGCGGCCGCCGCCAGCGTCAGCGAGACTTGGGCCGATCCTGCCAAGCTCGGTCCCCCGGTCTCCGACGAGATGACGCCGGAGAAATGCGCTGTGGCCCGGCAGACGCTTAAGGACGCGGAGATGGCGGCGACCCGCGCCTTCCGCGCGGAATCTCAAGGAAGTGAAAGCGAGGCGATCCGTATCTGGAAGAGCGTGTTTGGGGATTTCTTCCCCGCGTCCTGACAATCGGAGCTATGGGCCGCCGTCGCGCAGACGATCCGCGACGGCGGCCTTCATCTGGGTTTCGAGCGTCGCGCGTCGTAGCTGGTAGAGCCCGGGAATGATCAGCGGGCTGGAGGCGCGACGGATATAGAGGGCGTTCTGAACGTCGCGGGCCAGTTGTCTGGCCTCCTCCGGCGTCACGCCCTCTCCCTCTATCCGGCCGAGGATCGATTCCACCTCCCCCTTGGTCTGCTCCTGCCCCTCCGCCGTGTCCTTCTGGCGAAAGTGTTCGCGCACGGACCAGACGAGCACCGGCGCCGCTGGAGCTAGAACGATGGCGACCTCGCGGAAAGGGACATTGGTGAGCCAGCAAACCAGGGCCAAGCCCAGAGGAATGGCCCAAGCGATCACGAGGACCAACGATCCGTTCATCCGCCGGAGCGTGGCGTCATACCAGATATTGCTCCGGTGGCAGAGCAGGCGCGCACGACCAACGTCCGTCTGGCCCACCTCCGATGGATACCAGTCGACGAGAGTGGAGTCGTCGTGACGGCGGGACCAGGCCCTTGCGGCCTCCTCGATCAATTCGGGGTCCGGTCTCTTGCCTGCACTCAGGGCGTTCCACGGGATATCCAGGACCGAACAGTCGAAGCACTCCGCGATCTTGGCACCGTTCCGCAGGTACCGGCGCTGGAGCCGGTCCAGGACCGTGATATCCAGAAGGGTCGCTACAAGACTGAAGACCGCCACTCCCGGCCGCGCGCTCTCGACTAAGACCCCCAAGACCGCGCCGGCGACGGGACAAAGCACTGTAAGGACGAGCTGGGTCACGAAGACAATCTTGGCCCGATGAAACATCTGCTGGCGGGCGCGCAGCAAGCGGATGTTCGTCGGGTCATTCTGGCGGGCGGGTAGGGCGTTCATGAAGCCTTCTCACTTGAAATCCAGCGATATGGGAAGCGGTTTGCGCGCAGCAGATGACAAAAGCCGCTTCGCGCTGTTTCGCGGAACGCCTACTCTGCAGTCTATGACAGCGGATTCCCCTTGGGGGGCCTGGGGCGCGGTGCCTGATGACGGCGATGTTCGGCCCGCGAGCCGAATTTCGCCGATCCGAAACGGCGTCGATCGCCGCAACAAGAAGCACCATTTCGTCTCCGTGACGTACATGAACGGGTTTCTAAATGATGCTGGTCGCGTATGGGCTTATCGCGCTGAAGCGCCCGAGAACCCCTCCCCCGCCCGTCCGGAGGCGGTGGGCTATCAGAACCACTACTATTCCCAGACCTTGCCCGACGGCTCCGTCGAGAGCCACCGTTTCGAGGACCTGTGGAATAGTTTCGAGACTGTTTGGGAGGAGACGCGGGGCGCGGTCGCTGATCGAAGAGTGTCGCCCGCCATCTCGTTCAACCTCTTGGGCATGGCGGCCGTCATGCGCGTGCGTGTGCCGGCAGCGCGAGAGCGAAACGAGATTCTGCTGGCCACCCGCTTGCGCGCTGAGGCGCTCAGCTTGGCAAGCTTCGGCACCTTGCCGATCGAGCTTGCGCGATATTCAGGCATTCTCGACACCATCCCTGTCGGCGTCAACCCACAGGCTACGCTCGAGGCGATGAACGCCGACTTCAAGGCATTCGGAGACCTCTGTTTCCAGATCGGCTTCGAGGTCCTGCACAACACGACCGATGTGCCGTTCATCACCTCGGACAACCCCGTCTGCATTCACGATCCGACCGTCCCCACACTTCGTCGTCGCCCCTATACTCATGGCCGCAATGTGGAACTGCTTTTCCCGATCGACGCTTGGACGATCCTGCGGGGCTCCAGCCGCCTGTCACCGGTCAATCACGTCGGCCGTCACCGGATTATCGGTGACAGCGCCGCCGTCCGGCGGATCAACTGGACGACCGCACGGTATGCCTATCGCCTCTCTATCGCCTCAGATCGCTCCGCCGACGCCGTCATCGCGCGTAACGCAGCTGAAAGCCCCACGGTGTCAACGCGGGTGATGACAGTCGGGAAGGAGATCCAGATCATTTGGGAACACGTTTTCGGGCCACGCCCCTCCCTGTCGCCCTACATCGATACTCCTGAGAAGGCGGCGCGGCTCGAGGCCCGACTGACTGCGGCGGATGATATCGAGGCGAACAATGGCACGCCGCGAAAGGCGAGCAGCCGTCCTAAACCATGAAACTGACGTCGCTAAGGTCCGGTATGAAGCAGAATGAGACACTCAAACTGTTCGAGCCTCCGCCCGCATCCGGCTGATCGTCGCCTCGCTCACATTGTACAATCGCGCCAACTGGGCGGCGGTCCGACGCCCTGCCTCAAGGTTCTCGAGAATATCCTCACGCTGGCCGGGAGTGAGCTTGCGTCTACGCCCCCCTACCCTTCCCTCCGCTCGGGCCGCTGCAAGGCCGGCCGAGGTTCGCTCACGGATCATCGCGCGCTCGAATTCGGCGAAGGCACCGACCATCTGCATCATCATCCGCCCGGCTGACGTCGTGGTATCAATCGCCTCCGTAAGGGAGCGGAAGCCCGCGCCGGCCGTCTCGATCTTCTCCAGGATGTGGATCAAGTCTTTTAGGGATCGCGACAGCCGATCGAGCTTCCAGGTCACCACGACATCACCTGGTCGGAGATGGTCGATCATGCGGAGCAACTGGGGACGATCCCACCTACCTCCACTCGCCGCTTCCTCGAACAGCCGCTCACATCCAGCTTCCTTCAGGGCCCGAAGCTGGGCCGAAGTGGACTGGTCGTCGCCTTTGGACACTCGGGCATAACCAATCAGCATTGGCTGTCTTTCAAAAACGGTCGTTTGTGGAAGCCCCTACGATCCGATGATGACAAGCGACTTTCGGCTTCCATATACCTCTTGCAATAAAACTTTCAATGGCAACCAGTTTATGCAAGGTTAGCCAGAGAGCCGACTATAATTGCTGCCCCCAAGCGTGCCTGTAGGTGGGAGGGCCATCCGGTCGCCCGTAGTGCCAGCTTCGCTGCCGCCTCTGCATTCAGTTTCGCGATCAGTAAGAAAAGTTCATCACAGGAGGCGCCCTTGAGGGAGCGCTGTCGTGATGTACCCGGTCGCTTGGCTAGTCGGCTGAGCCAAGTTGGAGGCTCGTCGGCGAGTGGCGGCATACGGGTCAACCCACACAGATACCGCAAAGCCACGAGCCGGGTCGAAGCTGGTAAGCCCCATAGAGCACCTACTGGTAAGCGTACTGACCCTACATGATCGCCGCTCCGGCTAAGATTCAACAGCTCAGTCAGGAGTGGAGGATGCTGCGCCTGGCTCCCCGTTCGGGTCATAAACGCATCAACCAGATCGAAGATGGCTCTCGCCGTAGGTTCCCAGTTTGCACGACCAGGTGACAAAAGCAGCCGTCCTAAATCCAAGTCTTCATCAGCTGCCGACTCCGCGCAAAGCTGATCTAGAGCGAGGGGATTCAAGCTCGTCGTTCCGTTCGCTAGCCTCACTTCTAGGCCGCGGGGCCAAGGCCGTAGGTAGACCGCGTGCTCTAAGCAGACATACGCCAACGGCTGACACCAGAGCGCGAGCACTCGTGGAGGCTCGTCCAAAGCTCCACCTGACAAGCATATTGGGCAGTAAGCCCACCAGTCTTCCGCCTGCACCTTGGGTGCTTTCGTAGGCATCAAACCCACTTCGCGCAGGCCATCAACCACCTCGGAGATGACCGGCCACGAACGTGTTGGGGCACCGGTTGCTATGTGGGCAATTATATCATCGCCATACCCACCGTCGTATTCAGAAGCGGAGTAGCCCTGAAGCTGAATGATTTCAGCGATCGTTAAATCATGGGCGTGAGCGACGCGGCTTACCCAGGCGGAAGGAGCTTCTCCCGGATAAGGCTCTGGAGCTGCGGGATATCTTCGCCTTGATGAGGGTGGATTGATGCTGTTCATGCCGCCCCCCTTCGAGTTCTTGCAGTGACGGGACCGGAGAAGGGCGTCTCCACGGTGCGAAGCATCTCTTCCGAAACACACTCGTCCCCCGTCTCAATCGCCTTCGCGGCAGCGGCTTTAAGAAGTCCGAACACACGCCCAGCATAGCCATGCGTCCGGCCGAACAGCGCCGCCATGAACGCCGGCGTCACGATGGTTGGCTGACGAAGCGGGAATCTTCGGAGCGCAGCTTCAATCGTTTCCACGACCCATAACTCCTGCGGCCAAGCCTTGAAGCTAAAAGCCAAGGAGCGAGCCGCAAGCGTAGGATCTGCAGAGAACACGCGGGCATCTGGCGTCGAAGACGTAAGGCCTAATCGAAAATCGGCCTGTGAGCTGAGCGCGTGCAAATAGCGAACAAGCCGCCTACCCTGCTGATCCGGCAGTTGGTCTATTTGTCTGACAAGCACCAGCCGCGTTCCAGCATCCCGGATTGCTCGCAGTGCCTGCCTCTCGCTCTGAAAGGCATTGCGAGGCATCCCACCTGCCGCTTGTAACGCCACGCTAATCGCATGGCTTACGCGGAGTTCAGAGAAGGTCTGAAGCCCGTCGATCAGGACAGCCCGGCGTCGTCTGCCTGAGCCTAGCGCGCCTATGCGCTCAATTTCTTGAAGGGCTGATCGAACGCCGGAAAGAGGTGGTGCAGATAGAAACAGATGCGGCGGCCCGGAACTCGCCTCGTCGCGCATCCGGCTTTCGGCTTCTCGGATAAACTCGCTGGCGGTCGGCCAAGACACAAAACCTGATGCAGGAAGAAAGCCCAGCCGTGTTCCCCTGCCTTCCAAGGCTACTTCCGACACGTCTCGATCAAGATGCGCGAGGTTCATCGGTCCCCCCGCATCACTTTCGCCCAAGAAGATACTGCCCCTTCCCCCCTATCCAGAGGGTTGTCGGCACGGCCTTCGGCGATGCGGTCTCGCGTCAGCCGATCTCGCTTGGAGAGCCGTTGGGAGCGCTCCCATTCTGATCGATGTCGTTTGATCGCCTCGATAACCAAATGGCCTTTTGCAGGCCCTTCGTTCTGCAATCGCCGTCGCCGGAGCTCAGCTTCGACCTCAATTAGTGTGATGGGTGGACAGTCTGGATAGCGTACTGGGATAGGCACCCAGCATTCCTCTCGGTCCTGAACATAGGCCACGGTCATATCATTCGGGTCATAATGAAGGTCGACCTTCTCCTCACCCTGCCGACGAAGCTCTTGTAGAACGGGGCCGTAGTACTCGAGTGTGCGAAACTGCACGCCCTGGCGCTGTATGGTGACGCGCTGGAACGGCAGGAAGTGAAGAAAAAACTGGTGCAAATCATCGGGCCGGCGCGGCGCGATGTGCTGCTCGCGGCACATCATTTCCCAAGCTTCCCGAGGCGAGCAACCCAACGTGCTATGCCTACGATCATGGTAGTCGAGAATTTGCTCGACTAGCCATTTTTCCAGCTCAGCTATTGTCAGCCGTGCCTTAGCTGCGCTGTTATATTTTTCGCGCTGCCGGATATTTGAGAACGTTGTCCCAGGAAGGAAGTGGCAGCGGGCCATGAACGTTCCGATCAGACGTTCAATATGGCCCCCGTCCCGCGGTTTTCCTTGGTCCCGAAACTCACGACCGATCTTGTAGCGGTCACAGCCTCGCCGGTAGGCGACTGATTTTGCAAACTCTCCCGCGTTGTCCGAGTGAAGAGCAAAAGGTAGCCCGAAAACCGGCCAGCGACCGCAAAGGCCCAGCCTCTCAAGCAGCTGCTCCTTCGTGCCAACAGCGCAAACAAGCGCCATTGCAACGCTTCGTGCGCCTGGTGCATTCCAAGATAGATAGTAGCCAGCGACCATTCGGGTCGCGACATCGATGATAAGAGTAACGTATGGGCGCCCGAGAACCTGCCCGTCGATCGAGCTCAAGACCATCACGTCTATCTCGGTATGATCGATCTGCCAGCGCTCAAACGGCCAGCTAACCACATGCGTCCCTGGGCGCAGTGTGAGATCTTCCGCCCTCAGTAACTCCCCCCGTTTGCGCGCAACCATATGCTGGTCAAGTCGATCAATACGTTGTTGAACAGCGTGACGACTGACCCAATCCAGTCCCCGGCTATCGCAAATCTTGCCTATACGGCGGACCAGTTCCGCAACCGATATCTTCTGGTCGGACAGATACTCCTGCTTTATGCCGACCTGGATCGCCGCTTCATGTTCCGGCGAGAGACAGACGGTCCCTCTGCTAGGGCCAGGCGATTTGGGGAAAAGACGTACGATGTCCCCGTCGTACTTCTTCAGCCAGTGATAGACAGTGGAGCGATTGACACCCAGTTCCACTGCGACGCGGTTCACAGCTAGGCTTCTCGTCCGGCTCCGTTCTTCTAAAAGCTTGATATCGTCAAGAGCAGCAGAGCACCGCCTAAAGAACTCCCATTCTTTCTCTGTGTAAGAGAGTAATCGGTCGAAATTTCCGCCAGCGATCGCTGTGATGGACTCCTCGGACTTAGTGAATGCGTTTGCCATGAAGCCCTCCCTGGGCCAGAAACAAGCTGGCTTCGCACAGCCGTCATCGGCCGCCGCGGCTACAGCGCTTGACACGAGATGAAATCGGGGAGAGGTTCAGGTGTCCTGCAAGACATCAAAACCTCTTGAGAGCCCCGCCGCACCAACGGCGGGGTTTTCGAATTCAGCCACTAGGCATGCGACAGCTCCAGATCATCGAAATTGGATTTGCAGCAGTATTCAATTTATGAACACAGCAGGCAATATCTGGAATACAATCAAATGCGCGTCGCGTGCCCCACGAAAAGCGAAAAGTTATAAATATATACTATCGTATATTTTTGACCCAAGACTAGGAATTCGCTTTTGGATGGATATGAATCCATCCCACTAGTTCAGTCAAAAAAAGGGCCAGGACGACGTAATAGTTCACAGTCCTACTAGATCGCCGAACTGAAGGCCCAGGAGCGTGGCAAAGTGGACAGAGCTTTAGCTCTAACTCAGTTGAGAGCCCTCGAAGCGCCGCTTAAGGCAAAGGGGATTGCACACCTTTACCTCTTCGGATCTGTGTCGAGGGACGAGAGCGGCATGGCGTCGGACGTCGACGTTGCGTTCGATCTACAGCCCGACGCCGCGTTTGACGCCTTTGATATGGGAGGCGTCATGCTGGATTTGGCAGACCTGCTCGGAAAGAAGGTGGATCTGGTTGAACGCAGATCCTTCTCACCGAAGTTTGCGAAGACTGTTGGTCCCGACCTGATCCAGATTTTCTAGCGAAAGGTCTCCAAAGGCATTCTGAATCAGCCACGTTGGAGGTAGTTCAAGTCGGTCGCTGTATTGCGGGAAGCTAGCGGTAGCGCCCGATCCAAGCGCTACACCGCTCTAGCCCTAGTCCAACGCACATTGCAGTTCTGAGTCTTGGCAACGCCGGAAACCGACAGCAGAGTGGCACCCAGCGCTCTTCTTTGGCCCCCTTGTGCGCCAGTCTAGATGTGGATCGCGCGCCCATAGGCATCCAACGCGGCTTCGTGCATGGCCTCCGACATCGTCGGGTGCGGATAGACGATGCCGTGGATGTCCTCCTCGGTCGCTTCCATGGCGATGGCCGTGACATAGCCCTGGATCATCTCGGTGACCTCGGCCCCGATCATGTGGGCCCCGATCAGTGCGCCTGTCTTGGCGTCGAAGATCGTCTTGACGAAGCCGTCGGTGTCGCCGGACGCGATCGCCTTGCCGTTAACCTTGAACGGGAAGCGGCCGATCTTGACCTCGCGCTTGGCTTCACGCGCGCCTTGCTCCGTCACGCCGACGGAGGCGACCTGAGGCTGGGCATAGGTGCAGCCGGCGATGGGCGAGTTGACGTTGGGCGACGCAAAGCCTGCGATATGCTCGGCGGCGTGGATGCCTTCGTGCGACGCCTTGTGCGCCAGCCAGGGGGCCCCGGCGCAGTCGCCGATGGCGTACAGCCCCTTCACATTGGTCTGGCAGTGGCCGTCGATGGTGATGTGGCCACGGTCCATGTTGACGCCCACCGCCTCCAGACCGATTCCGTCGGTGTTGGCCGTGATGCCGACGGCCGAGATACAGACCTCGGCCTCCAGCGTCTCGGCCTTGCCGCCCGCCTCGATGGCGACCTGCACGCCCTTGCCATCCTTGGACACTTTGGTGACCTTGCAGCCGGTGCGGAACTTCATGCCGCGCTTTTCAAAGGATTTCTGGGCGGCCTTGGAGACCTCTTCGTCCTCGACCGGCATGATGCGATCCACCGCCTCCACGACCGTAACATCTGCGCCCAACGCTCTGTAGAAGCTGCCGAATTCGATGCCGATAGCCCCCGATCCGATGACCACGATCGAACTCGGCATGGACTTCGGAGCCATCGCCTCCCGGTAGGCCCAGATGCGGTCGCCGTCAGCCTCCAGCCCGATCTGCGGGATGGCCTTGGCGCGGGCCCCGACGGCCAGCATGACCGCCTTGGCTTCGACGGTGCGAGAGCCGCCGGCCTTCAGATCGATCACGACCTTGGGGGCCGAGGTGCCCTTCTCCAGTTTCGCCGAGCCCTCGATGACCTCGATCTTGTTCTTCTTCATCAGAAAGCCGACGCCGCTGTTCAGCTGTTTCGCCACACCGCGCGACCGGGCGATAATGGCGTCGAAGTCGAAGCCGACCTTGTCAGCGGACAGGCCGTAGTCCTTCAGATGGCTCAGGCTTTCGTACTTCTCACCCGACTTGAGCAGCGCCTTGGTCGGGATACAGCCCCAGTTCAGGCAGATGCCGCCTAGATTCTCGCGCTCGACGATGGCGACCTTCTGGCCCAGCTGGCTGGCGCGTATGGCGGCGACATAGCCGCCGGGGCCGGAACCGATGACGATGAGGTCGAACTCTTGAGCCATGATCAGATCAGCTTTTCGATGTCGGCCGCGATGGCCGAGGGTTCAGTCTGCGGGGCATAGCGGGCGACCACCCTGCCCTCGCGGTCGGTCAGGAATTTGGTGAAGTTCCACTTGATGGCCTTCGAGCCCAAGAACCCCTTCTTCTGCTCGGTCAGCCAGGCATAGAGCGGATGTCGGTTGGGGCCATTCACTTCGACCTTGTCGAACAAGGGAAACGAGACGTCGAAGTTGGTCGAGCAGAAGGTCGCGATCTCGTCAGCCATGCCGGGCTCCTGCTGGCCGAACTGGTTGCAGGGAAAGCCCAGCACTTCAAACGGCTGGTCCGCGAACTGCCGGTGCAGATCCTCCAGCCCCTTGTACTGGCCGGTGAAGCCGCATTTCGAGGCCGTGTTGACGATCAACAGGGACTGGCCGCGGAATGTCTCGAGCGGCCGCTCGGTCCCGTCGATGGCCGTAGCGGAGAAGTCGTAGACCGAGGTCATACCCCCCTCCCCTAGGCCAGCATGGTGACGGGGTCTTCGATCATCGGCTTGAAGGCCTGCAGGAAGCGCGCGCCGGTCGCGCCATCCACCACGCGGTGATCGCAGGTCAAGGTCACGGTCATGACGGTGGCGACGGCCAGCTGGCCATTCCTTACGACCGGACGCTGCTCGCCTGCCCCCACGCTCATGATCGCGCCCTGGGGCTCGTTGATGATCGAGCTGAACGCCTTGATGCCGAACATGCCCAGGTTGGAGACGCTGAACGTGCCGCCCTGGAACTCTTCGGGCTTCAGCTTGCGGTCACGGGCGCGCTTGGCCAAGTCCTTGGACTCGGTCGCGATCTGCGACAGGGACTTGGTCTCGGCCTTGCGGATGATCGGCGTGATCAGGCCGCCGTCGATCGCCACCGCCATCGCCACATCGGCGTTGTGGTGCATGGCGATGCCTTCGGGCGAATAGCTGGCATTGGCTTCCGGCACGGCTTTCAGGGCCATGGCGGTGGCCTTGATGACGAAATCGTTGACCGAGACCTTGACGCCCTGTGCTTCCAGCATGGTGTTGACCCTGGCCCGGGCGGCCAGCAGGGCGTCGATCTCGACGTCGATGAATAGCGGGAAATGCGGGACCTGCTGGATGCTGTCGACCATGCGCCGGGCGATAGCCTTCTTCATGCCATCCAGCGGGATGAGGTCGTAGCTGCCGTCCGGAATGCCCATCTGGGCCAGCGACTGGACCGGCCGCGAGGCACTGCCCGAACCTGTCGTAGCGGCGGCAGGAGCGGGTTTTGCCCCGCCCTTGCCCGCAGCCTCGACGTCGCGCTTGACGATGCGGCCGTGGGGTCCGGTGCCCTTGATCGCCGACAGTTCGACCCCCGCCTGAGCGGCCAGGCGACGGGCCAGAGGTGACGCGAACAGGCGTCCGCCGTCAGCTGCCTTGGCTGGAGTGGCCTTGGGGGCAGCCGCAGTTGGCGATGCTTCAACTTGAGCAGGCTGGGTTTTCGGGGCCTCAGCGGCTTTCGGCGCTTCGGCCTTGGGTGCATCGGTCTTCGCTACTGGAGCGGCCGCGCCGTCTTCGTCCTTCAGTCGTGCGATCGGCGTATTGACCTTCACGCCTTCGGAGCCTTCGGCCACCAGGATGTCGGTGATCTCGCCCTCGTCGACAGCCTCGACCTCCATGGTCGCCTTGTCTGTCTCGATCTCGGCGATGACGTCGCCGGCCTTGACTGTGTCGCCGACCTTGACGTGCCACTTGGCGAGCACGCCCTCTTCCATGGTGGGCGACAGGGCGGGCATCAGGATGTCGGTCATTGCACTGATCCCTTGGTCTCGGGTCCCTTGCTCACGGGTTCGGCGACGGTCTGGATGTTGTCCGCCTTCACTACGTCGCTGAGGCCCTGGAGGATACGCGCATAGGCCTCGCGCTCGTTGTGGCCGTGACGGACGGCATAGCCATGGGCCATGTGGCGCGCCGCGATGGCCAGCATCTCGCCGAACTTGAGCGGGTCGTTGAAGGCGGGCTTCACCGACATGACCGGCTCGTTCTTCGACCACCACATGCGGATGATTTCGATCGCGTCCGGGTCGCTGGCAACGCTGTCAGGCGTGGTCAGCAGGAACTCAGGGGCCTCGCTCATGCCATCACCGCCTTCACGGCCGCGACGATCTTGTCGGTACCGGGCAGCGACAGGGCTTCCAGATTGGCGGCATAGGGCAGCGGCACATCCTCCTGATGCACGCGCAGCGGCGGCGCATCCAGGTAGTCGAAGGCGTGTTCGATCACCCGGGCCACGACCTCGGCCCCGACGCCCATGGGGCCCCAGCCTTCTTCAGCCGAGACCAGGCGACTGGTCTTCTTCACGCTCTCGACGATGGTGTCGTGGTCCAGCGGGCGCAGGGTGCGCAGGTCGATGACCTCGCAGTCTATCCCCTCCTCCGCCAGTTTCTCGGCGGCGGCGAGCGCAAAACCGACCATGCGGGCGTGGGCGGTGATGGTGACGTCCTTGCCCTCGCGCCGGACCTTGGCCTTGCCGATGGGAACCAGATAATCTTCGACGTCCGGCACATCGAACTCGATGCCGTACATCATCTCGTGTTCTAGGAAGACCACGGGGTTCGGATCCCGAATCGCCGACTTCAACAGGCCCTTGGCATCGGCGGCATCATAGGGGGCTACGACCTTCAGCCCCGGGACGTTGGCGTACCAGGCGGAATAGTCCTGGCTGTGCTGGGCACCGACTCGGCTGGCCGCCCCGTTCGGGCCGCGGAACACGATGGGCGCCCGGATCTGGCCACCCGACATATAAAGCGTCTTGGCCGCCGAGTTGATGATGTGGTCGATAGCCTGCATGGCGAAGTTGAAGGTCATGAACTCGACGATCGGCTTCAGGCCCGCCATGGCCGCACCGACGCCCAGACCGGCAAAGCCATGCTCGGTGATGGGGGTATCGACGACGCGCTGGTCGCCGAACTCCTGCAGCAGCTCGCGGCTGACCTTGTAGGCCCCTTGATACTGGGCGACTTCCTCGCCGATCAGGAAGACCTTGTCGTCGCGGCGCATCTCTTCGGCCATGGCGTCACGCAGGGCGTCGCGCACGGTAGTCTTGACCAGCTTGGCCCCCTCCGGGATTTCGGGATCGCGCAGCTCGACCTTGGGCGTCGAGGTCTGGGGAGGGGCCTTCTCCGGATCGCCGGACCTGGCCTCGTCAGCCCCGGGCTTGGCGACCGGAGCCTGCGCCGCAGCCGCGTCCTCGGCGGGCTTCGATACCGGAGCCGCCGCGCCGTCCTCGTCCGCCAGCCGCGCGATCGGCGTGTTGACCTTCACACCCTCGGAGCCTTCGGCCACGAGGATTTCCAGCACTTCCCCCTCGTCGACGGCCTCGACCTCCATGGTCGCTTTGTCGGTTTCGATCTCGGCGATGACGTCACCGGCCTTGACCGTGTCGCCCGCCTTGATGTGCCACTTGGTCAGCGTGCCCTCTTCCATCGTGGGCGAGAGTGCGGGCATGAGGATGTCGGTCATTGTGCAGAATCCCCAGCGGACAGTTCGCAAGTCTCGACAATGACTACTTCAGGTGCATCGGCCGCCGCAGCCATCACCGTAGCCATTCCTTCCACATCACTCCCGGCTCGCTCATTTGCAAACCTGAGAAAGAGCGGTCGGCCGGGCGAAAGTTGCTCGGCCAAAGCTCTGGCTAGCGCTCGACCTCGAAACCGCTGCTGACCGATAATCGCAATGCCACGGCCTTGAAGTTCCACACAAGGATCTACGGCCGTCAGGACCGGAGCAGGCTTCGGTTCATCAGACGGTACCGCCTGGATGGCGAATGCAAGCAGAAGCCCGATCACGCCGAAGCCTCCATATATACATCGGTATACAGCTCGCTCGGATCCGGCTCCGGGCTTTCCTGCGCGAACTGGACGGCCTCGGCCACGATCGCCTTGATTTCGGCGTCGATGGCTTTCAGTTCGTCCTCGGTGGCCTTGGCGTCGGCCAGCAGCATCTTGATGTGGTCGATCGGGTCGCGGGTCTTCTTGACCTCATCGACCTCTTCCTTGGTGCGGTATTTGGCCGGATCGCTCATGGAGTGACCGCGATAGCGATAGGTCTTCACTTCCAGGATGAAGGGACCGCCACCCTCGCGGGCGCGCTTGACCGCCTTGGCCACGGCGTCACGCACGGCCAGCACGTCCATGCCGTCGACCTGTTCGCCGGGGATGCCGAAGCTGGCTCCGCGCTCGCTTAGTTGGGTCGTGGAGGACGAGCGTTCGATGCTGGTCCCCATGGCGTACTGGTTGTTCTCGATGATGTAGATGGCCGGCAGCTTCCACAGCTGGGCCATGTTGAAGCTCTCGTAGACCTGACCCTGGTTGGCCGCGCCGTCGCCGAAATAGATGAAGGCGACCGAGTCATCGCCTCGGTACTTGCCCGCAAACGCCAGGCCGGTGCCCAGGGCCACCTGGGCACCCACGATGCCATGCCCGCCATAGAAGCCGGTCGGCACGTCGAACATGTGCATCGAGCCGCCCTTGCCCTTGGAGGATCCACCGATGCGACCCGTCAGCTCGGCCATCACCTCTTTCGGGTCCATCCCCGCAGCCAGCATATGGCCGTGGTCGCGGTAGCCGGTAATGATCTTGTCGTGGCCCTGTTTGACACTTTCCTGAACGCCGACGGCCACGGCCTCCTGACCGATGTACAGGTGGCAGAAGCCGCCAATCAGACCCATGCCATACAGCTGCCCTGCCCGCTCCTCGAAACGGCGGATCAGCACCATCTCCCGATAGAACCGAAGCAGGTCTTCCTTGGACGCCGCCCCATCTTTCTTGGCAGGCGTATTGGGCAGCGTCTTCGGCGCAGTCTTGGCCGCGGGGGCTTTCGCCATCCGATATCTCCCGGCTGGACCTCGCCCCACGGTGGGTGTGGAGGTCTCTTGTCGTTACGTTAAGGGGCTTTAGCAGCCTTCGTTCCCGTAACGCAAAGTCGCCCGGCGACGCTGTAACAATAGTTCAAGTGGGCGTGACGGCGGGCTTGGCGGCGGCGTCCGCAGGCCGTGGCGCAGAGACGCGGATCACATAGTCGCGCGGGTCGGCAAAGCCCAGAACCGCCCTCGCCCGCTCTTCAAGAAGGTCGCGCGACAAGGTGTCGGTACGCAGATACTGGACCCGCACCTCGAGGTCGCGGCGCTGCTCCATGACCTCGGCCAGTTGCGCCTGACGCTGGCTCAGCAGCGTGTCCCTCTCCTGCCCGCTCAGCAGCCCGCGCGACCCGGTCAGGGCCTGAACACCCAGATAGGCGATCAGAAACAACAGGACGGCGGACGGCAGGTACGGCTTCATACGCTCTGGCATTCGGGACGCTCCTTCTGAGCGTGGGCACACGGTTGATCGTGTGTGACCGAAAATGCCTAACGAACCGTAGCTTGGCCGTAACTTCTGCTTATCGGTTTAACAGCATGCCGTCGCCAAAATAGACGCCTTGGTCGCCCAGCATCTCTTCGATGCGCAGGAGCTGGTTGTACTTGGCCGTGCGGTCCGAGCGGGCCAGCGAGCCGGTCTTGATCTGCCCGCAGTTGGTGGCGACGGCCAGGTCGGCGATGGTCGAATCCTCGGTCTCGCCCGAGCGGTGGCTCATGACGGCGGTATAGCCAGCTCGGTGGGCCATATCGACGGCGTCCAGCGTCTCCGACAGGGTGCCGATCTGGTTGACCTTGACCAGGATGGAGTTGGCCAGGCCTTCGCCGATCCCGGCGGCCAGACGCGCGGGATTGGTCACGAACAGGTCGTCGCCCACGATCTGGACCCGGTCACCCAGACGATCCGTCAACAGCTTCCAGCCGTCGAAGTCGTCCTCGGCACAGCCATCCTCGATCGAGACGATGGGGAAGCGCTGGCACAGGTCCGCCAGATAGTTGACCATCGCGTCGGCCTCGAAGGTCTTGCCTTCGCCCGTCATCTGATATTTGCCGTCCTTGAAGAACTCGGTGGCGGCCACGTCGAGCGCCAGATGGAAGTCTTCGCCCGCCAGATAGCCTGCGGCCTGGCCCGCGCGGGTGATGAAGCTCAGCGCTTCCTCGGCCGAGGCCAGGTTGGGCGCGAAACCGCCCTCGTCACCGACATTGGTGTTGTGGCCTGCGTCCTTCAGCTGGGTCTTCAGGGCGTGGAAGATTTCCGAGCCCATGCGCAGGGCCTCCGAAAAGCTGTCGGCCCCGGTCGGCAGGATCATGAACTCCTGGATGTCGATCGGATTGTCGGCGTGGGCCCCGCCGTTGATGATGTTCATCATCGGCGTCGGCAGTACACGAGCCGAGACGCCGCCCAGATAGCGGTACAGTGGCAGGCCCGAGGAAATGGCACTGGCCTTGGCGCAGGCCAGGGATACGCCGAGGATGGCATTGGCTCCCAGCCGACCCTTGTTGTTGGTGCCGTCCAGCGCGATCAGGGCCTCGTCGATGCGGCGCTGGTCCTCGGCGTCCATGCCGGACAGGGCGTCGAAAATCTCGCCGTTGACGGCATCCACCGCCTTGCCGACACCTTTGCCGCCCCACAACGACTTGTCGCCGTCACGCAGCTCGACCGCCTCGTGTGCACCTGTCGAGGCCCCCGAAGGCACAGCGGCGCGGCCGAAACTGCCGTCGTCCAGGATGACATCCACCTCAACCGTCGGATTGCCACGGCTGTCGAGGATTTGGCGGGCAACGATGTCAGCGATGTCGGTCATGGGTCAGGCTCTGCTGTCAGGAATGTCGCCGGGGTTTAGCGCAAGCCCCGGCGTTACGCCAACCATCCCGGCATCAGGCCAGGGTCAGGCGCAACCCTCGACATACTGGATGCTCGGCCCACCCGCAGCGACGTACTGGACCGTGCCCTCGGTGCCGATGTGATAGCTGATGCCGCGCGCTGCCGGGTTCTGAACATAGCCGGCACCGCCTCCACTGGCCCAGGCCGTGATGTATTCGGCTGGAGCGGCGCTATATTTGTGCGGGGATGCGGTCGCCGCATCGCCATAGGCGGTCTTGATCGCAGCGGCCTGATCGCCGACGCCGAAACCGCGATCGGTCTTCACCGTCGCGCCTCGGCTCAGCCAGACGCTGGTGACCACGCCATTCTCAACCATGACCATCAGACCGGTCGGTGCTCGCTCGGGGCGGAACATGTCGCAAGCCTGTGGATCGGCACCGCCTACCGATTCGGGCGAAGCATCGGGACCGACGGCGGCCTCGACCTCGGCGCGCGTCATGCCGACCCGGATATTGCCCCACCCGTCGGGCGACAGTGCGTTGGCATCGACAACGGCTACAGGCGCATCCGGCGTTGCCACGGGGGGCGGCACGGCTTCGGTGGCGGCTTTCTCCGGCTCGGGCGCATTGCAGGCGGCCAGGGCCAGGACCGAGGCGGTCACAAGGATGGAGCGGATCATAGGCGGTCTCCCGTGGAAGTTCGGAAGACATCAAAGCACGAAAACGGCGCGCGGGTGACCGCGCGCCGTGAAATCCGTCTGTCGTCCTGCTGATTCGTCAGCGGGACGTCTGAACCGAAGACTTAGTCTTCCTTGGGCGTCAGAACCTGACGACCGCGATAGGTACCGGTCTTCAGGTCGATGTGGTGCGAGCGACGCAGTTCGCCCGTGTCCTTGTCTTCTGTATAGGCATTGGTGCCCAGGGCATCATGCGAGCGACGCATGTTGCGACGCGAGGGCGATACTTTGCGCTTCGGAACAGCCATGTCCGTCTCAATCTTCTAGGTCGGCGCTGCAGGAGCGCGAAAACAACAGCGGCGGCCCGAGTGGAGCCGCCAGCGAGGGCGGGCTTATGCCCCAACCCGTCGGGGAGTTCAAGCCTTACGATGCAATGCCCAGGCTGACCGCGTCAGGGCGTAGAACAGACTGTCGACCCAGACCCCGCCCACCTGCATCGTAAGCTCAGCGCTGCCCGTCCTGACGAAGGTCATCCGCTCCAGCAGGCGGATCGATGCGTCGTTGGCCGGGTCGACATCGGCCGTGATCTGATCGAACGAATGATGGTCGAACAGATGGTCGATCGCAGCCACCAGGGCCTCGCTGGCCAGACCCCTGCCCCAATGCGATGGATGCAGGATGTAGCCGATCTCCGGCGGGGCCCAGAAGCCGACCTTGCCGATCACCTCGCCGTCGCGCTCGATGATGAAGTCTGGGTGCTCGGGGCCGTTGGCAATCATCGCCGCCAGCCAGGCTTCGCTTTCCTGCTGCGTCTGGTGAGGAGGCGTGGCCCACCAGCGCATGGCGGCTGTATCGGATAGCACGGCGTGAATGCCAGCCAGATCGGCTGGCTGGGCGGTCCTCAGCTTCAGTCTGGGCGTTACGATTTCCATGCAGGGCGAACTGCCTGCGTCATGGTTCATGGTCAAGCTTGTGGCGTCAGGTCTCGTGCCAGGACAACAAAAGCCAGATCGTCTCGCCTCGGCAGGCCGAAACGCGGATCAGTGGCTGGAAACGGTCGCGTCTCTCCCGTCGGATGGTAGCCGCACCGCATGTACCAGGCGATCAGTTCTGTCCGCTGAACGATGACGGTCATCTCCATGCGCTTCGCCTTGAAGGTCGAGCGGGCTTCTGCCTCCGCCGCCGCGATCAGCCTTCGGCCGATGCCACCCCCTTGCCGCTCCGGATCGACCGACAGCATGCCCAGATAGGCCAGGCCATTACCCTTGCCGTTGACCTGGACGCAGCCCACCAGATCGTTCTGCTGTTCGGCGATCAGGATGACATGGTCAGAGGCGTCAATCATCGCTGACAGGGCTCGAGCGTCGATCCGCTGTCCGTCCAACAGGTCCGCCTCGTGCGTCCAGCCCCTGCGCGCGCTGTCACCGCGATAGGCGGCATGCACAAAGGGTTGGAGACTCGCGACGTCGTCCTGTGTGGCGCTCCGGAAGACGAGCGCGTTCATGCGTACAGCATGTCCGCAACCGCCTCGCCTATGGCCAGCGAACTCGTCAGGCCGGGGCTCTCGATCCCGAACAAGGCCACCAGTCCCACCAGCCCATGGTCGTCCTGGCCGCGCAGGTGAAAGTCCGGTTGTGGCTCGCCCGGCCCATGCAGCTTGGGCCGGATGCCGGCGTAGTCGGGCGTCAGCGTCCCCTCCGGCAGGCCCGGCCAGAAGCGGCGGATGTAATGTGCGAACTCGTCGGCCTTGGCGGGATCGACCGAATAGTCCTCGGTCTGGACATAGGCCAGGTCTGGCCCAAACACGGCCTGCCCACCCAGATCCTTGCGATAGTGCGTGCCCAGAGCACCGGGGATTGGCGGCGGATAGATCAGCCGCTCGAACGGAGCCTTGCCGGTCAGGCGGAAATAGACGCCCTTGCCGAAATGGCCCTCAGGGATGTGGTCGGCAGGAAACCCGTCAATCCGAGCGGCCACGCCTTGCGCCTGCAACCCCGGCGCGGTGACCAGCAGGCGCGTCGTCAGGGTCGCCCCAGCCTCGCCTCCAGCGGTGATCGTGAAGCCACCGCCGGGCAGCGCCTCGGCCCGCTCGAAGGGTGTGTTGACGACGACCGAGCCGCCCGCATCCTCGATCTCACCGACCAGGGCCAGCATATAATCGTGGCTGGCGAACAGGCCGCTCTCCGGTGACAAGATCGCGGCATAGGCGTTCAAACCCGGCTCCAACGCCCGCGCCTGGGCCCCGGTCAGATGCTCCAGACCCTCGACACCGTTGGCGGTCGCCTGCTGAAAGATGGCTTCGATCCGTTCGACCTCGGCCTCTTCGGTCGCCACGACCAGCTTGCCGCATCTGCGATAGTCGATCTTGTGACTGTCCAAAAAGCCATAGAGCGCCCGCCGCCCTTCGACGCAGAACCGTGCCTTCAGCGTGCCGGTCGGATAGTAGAGCCCGCCGTGGATGACCTCGCTGTTGCGCGACGAAACCCCTTGGCCGATGTGGCCTTCCTTCTCCAGCACCAGAACCGTCAGGCCCCGCTTCGCCAGTGCCCGCCCGCAGGCCAGACCGACCGCCCCGGCCCCGACTACGGTGGCGTCGAAGTCGAAGCTCACGGCCTGGGCCCGTAGAGCTGCGCGGCTCGAGCCTCGAAACAGCGCATCAACGATCCGACCGCGCGGTCGAAATTGGCGTGGAGCATGGCGTCCAGCAGCCGGGTCTTGAAGGCGAAGTCGATCATGAATTCGACCCGCGTGCCCGCCGGATCGGGATGGAAGCTCCAGCGATTGTTCAGATGTTTGAATGGGCCCCGGATCAGCCCGACCTCGACGACATGCGCATTGCGATCATGCCGAACCCAGGTCGAGAACCGCTCGCGCAGAAACGAAAACCCCACCGCCGCCTCGGCATCCAGCAGATCGACGCCCGGCGCTTCCTCACGCGGGTTCCAGACCCGCATGCTGTTCACCCAGGGCACGAAGTCGGGATAGGCACGCACGTCCGCCACCAGGGCCGCGAGTTGTCCGGGCGTATAAGGCAGGATGCGAGTAACGCGGTGGACGGCCAAGCGCGGCTCAGCGCCCGGTCTGGGCCAGACGCGCCGCCTTCAGCCGCGCGAAATCGTCGCCTGCATGGTGCGAGCTGCGGGTCAGCGGGGACGACGACACCATCAGGAACCCCTTGGCACGGGCGATGGCCTCATAGGCCTTGAATTCCTCGGGCGTGACGAAGCGCTCGATGGCGGCGTGCTTGCGGGTCGGCTGGAGGTACTGTCCGATGGTGATGAAGTCGACACCGGCCGAGCGCATGTCATCCATGACCTGCATGACCTCCTCCTTGGTCTCGCCCAGCCCGACCATGATGCCGGACTTGGTGAACTGGTTGGGGTCACGCTCCTTGACCATCTGCAGCAGCCGCAGCGAGTGGAAGTAGCGGGCGCCGGGCCTGATCTTCAGGTACAGACGCGGCACGGTCTCCAGGTTGTGGTTGAAGACGTCCGGGGTCGCATCGATCATCACCTCGGCCGCGCCGTCCTTGCGCAGGAAGTCGGGCGTCAGGATTTCGATGGTCGTAGCCGGGGCCTGGCGTCGGATTTCGCGCACGACTTCTGCGAAGTGAGCGGCACCGCCATCATGCACGTCGTCGCGATCGACCGAGGTGATGACGACGTGGTTCAGGCCCAGTTGGGCCACGGCCAGACCAACCTTGACGGGCTCCTCGGGATTCAGCGGCTGCGGCAGGCCCGTCTTGACGTTGCAGAAGGCGCAGGCGCGCGTGCAGGTGTCGCCCATGATCATCAGGGTGGCGTGCTTTTGGCTCCAGCACTCGCCGATGTTTGGACAGGCCGCCTCCTCGCAGACAGTGACGAGGCCCTTGTCCTTCACGATAGCCTTGGTCGCATTGTACTGGCCTGATCCAGGGGCCTTGACCCTAAGCCAGTCGGGCTTTTTCAGCACAGCCGTCTCCGGCCGGTTCTGCTTTTCCGGATGGCGCAGTTCGGACGGCGTTTTCCTGAGGGTGTCGATCAGGGTGACCAAGGGCGTCGCGGCTCCGTCGCTGGGCGAGACCGCTATGTCGTCGTTCCAGGCACGGAAGGCAAGGTCGGCTCAGGCCTCACGCTGGGTAACATATCTTTTCAAGCCCGCCTCTCCCCTCTAGTTTGCGCGGCTCGATACCAAGGCTGCGGGACCAACCGCATCCGCACGGAGGTTAGTTCTTGCGCGTACCCCTGGACCCCAAGCTTGCCGAACAGTCGCTGTTCGACGCCCTGATCGCCGCCCGCGACACCTATGGCGACAAGGAGATTCTGGAGGACCAGGACCGCAATCCCCTCACCTATACGGGCGTAATCCGTGCGGCCTTCGTGTTGGGGCGCAAGATTGCGGCGATGACCAACCCATCAGAACGGGTCGCTATAATGCTGCCGTCCAGCGTAGGCGGCGTGGTCACCTTCTTCGCCCTGCATGCCTATGGCCGCCAGCCGGTCATGCTGAACTTTACGGCCGGTGAGCTGAACCTGAAGGCCGCGCTGAAGGCCGCGGGCGTCAGAAAGATCCTGACCGCCAAACGCTTCATCGATCAGGCCAAGCTGGACGATCTGGTCGCGGACCTGGGCACAGTGGCCGAGATCGTGTGGCTGGACGATGTGCGCAAATCCATCGGCCTGCCCGACAAGCTGTTCGGCCTGATGGCGGGGCTGATGCCGCGCCGGTTCCTGGTCAAGACCGCGCCGTCTTCGCCCGGCGTGGTGCTGTTCACCTCCGGCAGCTTCGGCGCGCCAAAGGGCGTAGTGCTGAGCCAGTGGAATCTGGTCGCCAACGCCCGCCAGGTGAACCAGCACATTCCGCTCGATCCGGAATGGGTGATGTTCAACCCCCTGCCGACATTCCACTGTTTCGGACTGACCGGAGGCGTGCTGCTACCGCTGTTCCAGGGGCTGAAGGCGTTCCAGTATCCCTCGCCCCTGCACGCCAAGCAGATCGTCGAACTGCTGCCGCAGGTGAAGGCCTCGATCCTGTTCGCCACCGACACCTTCCTGAACCAGTATGCCCGCGTAGCCGGGCCGGACGATTTCTCCACACTGAAGTTCATCGTTGCCGGGGCCGAACGGGTCCGCGACGAGACCCACCATCTTTTCAACACCCGCTTCCACGGCCTGAAACTTCTGGAAGGCTACGGCGCGACAGAGACCTCGCCCGTGGCCGCCGTAAACCATCCCGATCGCAACCGCCCCGGCACCGTGGGTCAGATTATGCCGGGAATGAGCTGGCGTCTGGACGAGGTGCCCGGGATTACCGAGGGCGGTCGCCTGTATCTGCGCGGGCCCAACGTCATGAGCGGTTATCTGTCGGCCACCGACCCGCAGGTGATCGAGCCCCTGGATGGCGGTTGGCATGACACCGGAGACATCGTCTCGCTGGACGACGAGGGCTATATTGCCATCCTCGGTCGGGTGAAGCGGTTTGCCAAGATTGGCGGAGAGATGGTGTCCCTGATGGCCGTCGAAGGTCTGGCCTCGGCTGTCTGGCCCGACAATCGGCACGCGGTCGTCTCCATTCCCGACAGCCGCAAGGGCGAGAAGCTGGTTCTGGTTACCGACCGGATGGATGCCGACGTTTCTCGCCTGACCGAATGGGCCCGCGAGCATGGTGCGCCGGAACTGGCCGTGCCCAAGAAGATCATGAGGGTGGCGGAAGTCCCCGTGCTCGGCACCGGAAAGACCGACTATGTCGCCATCCAGCAGATGGCCGAACTGGAAAAGGCTGCCTGAGGCTTCACCTCCGGAACACCCCGACGAGTTCGACATGTGTCGACCACAAGAACTGGTCGATCGGCGTGACGCGCTCCAGCCTGAACCCTGCATCGAGCAGCACCCGCGCATCGCGGGCAAAGGTTGCCGGATTGCAGGACACCCCTACGACGACGCAGGCATCGGTCCGTCCGATCTGACCGGTCTGTTCAAGCGCCCCCGCACGCGGGGGATCCACAACGATGGCTTCGATGCCTTTCAGATCGAAGGGCGACAGGGGGCGGCGGAACAGATCGCGGGCTTCGGCCCGGATGGTCTTCAGTCCTTGGGCAGTGCCGATTCCGGCCTTCAGGGCGGCGATGGAGGCCGCCGACGAATCCGCCGCGAATACACTGGCCACTTCTGCCAGAGGGAAGGTGAAGGTGCCTGCGCCGCAAAACAGGTCCGCGACCTTCTTCGCGCCCTTCACCGCCTCAACGGCCCGCCGCACCATCTCGACCTCGGCCGACGGCGCGGCCTGCAGGAAGCCGCCAGGAGGCAAGGGCACGCTGGCCCGGCCGAACGTGACGCGCGGCTGCCGCTCCATCATCAGCACCTCGCCATCCAGGCTCAACCGCGCCAGACCGGCCCGCGACGCCGCCGCGGCCATGGCCCGCGTATCGCCTGTCAGACCGCCCGACTTCTTCTCGACCCCTGTTACATCGACATCCAGACCCGTGTCGGTCAGCGTCACATGCAGGGTCGGGGCCGATTTCGGGTGCCCCAGGAACGGCGCGGCCACCTCGCGCAACGAAGGCAGGGCGACCGTCAGCCGTGGGTCTGACACCGGACAGTCCGTCAGTTCGACCAGCCGCCACGACCGCCGCGCCTTGAACCCCAGCACGACAAGCCCGTCTTCGGCTCGCCGGGCATGCAGTGCCAGCCGCCGTCGACTGGCCGGAGGCACAGCGACCGTCGCCTCGACCTCGGTCTCGATTCCGTCACGCGCCAAGGTCGCCACAACCAGTTCGCGCTTCCACGCCAGATAGGGCGCATCGGCCCAGTGCTGCATCGGCGCGACGCCGCATTCGGCATAGGTCTCGGAATGGATCGGCTGGCGGTCCGTGCTGGCCTGGATCAGGTCGAACCGATCCATCCGGCCGCCATGGACGGCACCGGTAACCACTTCGCCAGGTAAGGCCCCAGGCACGAAGACTGGACCATCCGTCGTCTCGGCAATGCCGTCGCCCTGATGGCCCACGCGTGCAATCGTCAAAGTCTGCGTCATGGACCGCTTCTAGCGGCTTATCGCAGCCCAGCGAAACATGAACGAAGATGAACGCCGCGCTCAATCGCCGTTCAGCTTCGCAGGCCTAAACCTCAATGCAACAGACAGCCGGTCCAGCCGTTGGGCCCGTTATCCGTTAACGATTTCAGGAACACGCCGATGTCCGCTCTGTCCGCCAAGACCGCCGTTGCCGCAGCCGCCGCTCTTGCCACCGTAGGCTTCAGCGCCCTGCCCGCTTCGGCCCAGAGCTACTATGCCCAGAACTACGGCACGGGCAGCTATAGCCAGCCCTACAACTATAATGACCGCTACTATGGCGACGATCGCTCCAGCTACGACTATTGCCGCAATGATCGCGGCCAGCGTCAGGGCGCGGGCACCTTTATCGGCGGTGCCGCCGGGGCCGTCGCCGGTTCGCAACTGGCCGCCCGCGGTCGCCGCACCGAGGGCAGCATTCTGGGTGGCGTCGTCGGAGCCGTGATCGGTAATGTCGTCGGTCGCAACTCGGGCAACAACTGCGAGACCTATCCGTCGAACTATTACGACGACCGGGCCTATTCCGCCCCCGTCTATGACGATCGATACGCCGACGACCGGTACGGCGATCGCTATTCGGACAGCCGCTATGTCCAAGTCTATCCGGCTCCTACGTCCAGCTACGGTTCGAGCTATGGCTCCAGCTATGGCTACGGGGACGACTACTCCAGCCGCTATTCCTCCAGCTACGGCTACGGCAATACCGACCGAGACGGTTGCCGCCTGGCCGAGAGCCGGATCCGCCTTCCTGACGGTCGTTCGGAGACCCGCTATGTGCGGACCTGCCCCGACCAGTCCGGCCGCTATCGCGTCGTCGATTAGTTTTCAGCCCCCCTGTCGATCGACGACGTGACGGGAGCCGCCGGTGGAGCAATCCGCCGGCGGCTTCTTATTTTTTAGGGCGCTGCCGCTCGCCTCGCGGAGCCTCGCTGCTTGAGCGAGGGCGAGCACCAAGGCTTGACGCGGTCGCTTGCTGCGCGACCACTAGCGCTTATTCGCCCAGAGCAGGAACTCGACATTGCCGTCGCCGCCCGTGATCGGGCTCTCCGTCGTCGTCTGCACGGCCCAACCGACATTTTCCAGCCAGTCCGATACTGATGCGACCGCTGCGGCGTGAGCGTCCGCATCCTTGACCACGCCCTTCTTGCCCCCACCCGGCCCCTCCGCCTCGAACTGCGGCTTGACCAGTGTGATCAGGTCCGCGCCGTCCCCTACCAGGTCCAATGCAGCTGGCAGCACCTTGGCCAGACCGATGAAGCTGGCGTCGCAAACGATCAGCTGCGGCGCTTCCGGCACTGATGCGCTCGTCAGATCCCGCGCATCCGTCCGCTCCAGATTGATCACGCGAGGGTCGGCCGCCACGCGCGGATGCATCTGCCCCTGGCCCACATCCACGGCATAGACACGGGCCGCCCCACGCTCCAGACAAACCTCAGTAAAGCCGCCGGTCGATGCCCCCACATCCAGCACCACGCGTCCATCCACCGCGACGGGCCACAGGGTCAGCGCATGATCCAGCTTCAACGCCCCACGGCCAACCCAGCGATGCGCAGGCACCGCCACGATCACCGCGCCATCGTTCACATTCTGAGATGCAGAGCGGGCGGGCACGGCATCGACCGTGACGCCGCCCGCCTCGATCGCGGCCCTGGCCTTGGCCCGGCTTTCGGCTAAGCCACGCGAGACCAGTTCGACGTCCAGACGCGGCATGTTCAGTCTCTCCTGTAACCCGGCAACCCGCGCGGGCGTATGCCATCTCGAATGGCCCCGCAACGGTGGGCCGGGAGGGTGCCCCATGATGCTGCGTTTCGTTCTGGCCACGCTGATGGCCCTCGCGCTGACCCCGCTCATCGGCAATGCGGAGGCCTCGGCCCAGTCAAAGACCTATCCACCGGTCCATGCTGCCCCCGACCGTCTGGCCTTGGGCGGCCATGATCCCGTCGCCTATTTCACGAGAAACCAGCCCGTCGCGGGCGATGCCGCCATAACCCTGGACTGGAACGGCGCGACCTGGCGTTTCGCCACCGCCGAACACCGCGCCATGTTTGAAGCTAACCCCCGGGCCTATGCACCCCAGTTCGGCGGCTACTGCGCCTGGGCGACCAGTCAGGGTTATATCGCGCCCGGAGACCCTACAGTCTGGCGCATCGTTGACGGCCGTCTGTATCTGAACTTCAACGACCGCGCCCGTATGCTGTGGGAACAGGACATCCCCGGGGCCATCGCCAGGGGCGAGGCCAACTGGCCCCGCATCCTGACGGACAACCAGGGCTGACCCGTCTCAGCCCACCGCGTCCAGCCGCGCCAGGGCCGACTGAAGACGCGCCTTGCCCGCCTCGGCCTCGGCCAGCTTCTCGCGCTGCTCGTCGACGACTTCGGGGGCGGCGCGGGCGACGAAGTTGGGATTGCCCAGCTTCTTGTTGAAATGGCCGATGTCGCTTTCGAACGCCGCGATCTCCTTGTTCAGGCGCGCGCGCTCGGCCTTGAGGTCAATCAGCCCGGCGAGCGAGAGGGCCGCCGTCGCTCCGCCGCTGACGAAGGTCACGGCCCCTTCAGGTGCCGCATCCACCGTCGCCACCTCTGACACTCGCGCCAGTGTCAGGATCAGGTCACGATGCATTGCGATCCGTTCTACCGTGGTGGCGTCAGGCGACACGAAGCTGAGCGGCGGCTTGACCGACGGGGCGATGTTCATCTCCGCCCGCAGCTGACGCACCTCGGTGACCAGATCAACCAGCCAGCCGATTTCGCCTTGCGCCGCCGTGTCGATGAAGCTGTCCGGCAGCTCGGGCCAGGCCGCACCGATCAGGGTCGCCTCCGACCGCGCCGCGCCCTCATCGGCCAGCTTGTCCCACAGCTCCTCGGTGATGAAGGGCATGACCGGGTGCATCAGCTTCAGCGTCTGATCCAGCGTCCAGGCCGTCATCGCCCTCGTCTCGGCCTTGGCGGCTTCGTCCGTGCCCTGGAACACGGGCTTGGCCAGCTCCAGATACCAGTCGCAGAACACATTCCAGACGAAGCGATACAGCGCCGAGGCCGCATCGTCGAACCGTCCGCCCTCGATGGCCGACGACACCTCGCGCTCAGCCTTGGCCAGTTCGCCGCGGACCCAACGGTTGATGGTCTGCTCGACCGTCGCCGGGTCGAAGCCCTCGACACGGCGTGCTTCGTTCATCTGGGCAAAGCGCGCGGCGTTCCACAGCTTGGTGCCGAAGTTGCGATAGCCTTCAATGCGTTGGCGGCTCAACTTGATGTCACGCGTCCCCGACAGGATGGCCATGGTGAAGCGCAAGGGGTCGGCCCCCAGCTCGTCGATGATGGTCAGGGGGTCGATGACATTGCCCTTGGACTTGCTCATCTTCTGGCCCTTCTCGTCGCGGACCAGGCCGTTGATGATCACCCGCTTGAAGGGCACCTCTCCGTCCATGAAGTGAAGGCCCATCATCATCATCCGGGCCACCCAGAAGAAAATGATGTCCGCCGCCGTGACCAGATCGCTGGTCGGATAGAACCGCTCCAGATCCTCGGTCTTCTCGGGCCAGCCCATGGTCGAGAACGGCCACAGGGCCGAGCTGAACCAGGTGTCCAGAACGTCCTCGTCCTGCGTCAGCATGACCTCGGAATCGTAGTCCGACATCGCCTGCTCGCGGGCGTCTTCCTCGGTCTCGGCGACATAGATTTCGCCATTCGGCCCGTACCAGGCCGGTATGCGGTGACCCCACCACAGCTGGCGCGACACGCACCACGGCTCGATGTTGCGCATCCATTCGAAATAGATCTTCTCATAGGACTTGGGCTCGAACACCGTCGCCCCCGTCTCCACCGCCTTGATCGCGGGCTGAGCAAGGGTGTGGGCGTCAACGTACCACTGGTCCGTCAGCCACGGCTCGATGACCACGCCGGACCGGTCGCCGTGCGGAACGACGTGTTTGGTCTTCTCAATCTCGCGCAGCCAGCCCTCGGCCTCAGCACACGCGACGATGGCCTTGCGAGCGGCAAAGCGGTCGAGGCCTTGAATCTCTGCCGGTATCGTGGCGATAGCGTCATCCTCAACGACCGTCGCAGTGACCCGAACATAAGCCGAGGAGGATTGCTCCATCTCGCGCATCATTTCCGGGGAAGCGGTGTCTGAACGTCGAATCTTAGCAAACTGGTCGAAGACGTTGATGACATCCAGCCCCGCACGCTTGCCGACCTGAAAGTCGTTGAAGTCATGCGCGGGCGTAATCTTCACCGCGCCCGAGCCTTTGGTCGGATCGGCATAGTCGTCGGCCACGATCGGAATCCGCCGCCCGACGATCGGCAAGGTCACGAATTTCCCGACCAGCCCTGCATACCGCTCATCGTCCGGATGCACGGCCACGCCCGTGTCGCCCAGCATGGTCTCGGGCCGGGTGGTGGCGACGACGATATAGTCGCGCGTCTCCCACTCCGTCGCCTTGCCGTCCTCGTCGAACGCGACCGGGTGCTCATAGGTGACGCCATCCGCCAGCGGATAGGCAAAATGCCAGTAGTGGCCCTCGACCTCGCGCTGTTCGACCTCCAGGTCGCTGATCGCCGTCTGGAAGTGCGGGTCCCAGTTGACCAGCCGCTTGTCACGATAGATCAGGCCTTCCTTGTGCAGCTGCACGAAGACCTTGCGCACCGCCGCGTTCAGCCCCTCGTCCAGGGTGAACCGCTCGCGCGACCAGTCGCAGGACGCCCCAAGCCGCCGCAACTGCTGCACAATGGTGCCGCCGCTCTCGGCCTTCCATTCCCAGATCTTCTCGACGAAGGCGTCGCGGCCCATGTCGCGGCGGCCGACATTGCCCGCCGCCGCCAGCTGGCGCTCGACGACCATCTGGGTCGCGATGCCGGCGTGGTCCGTGCCCGGCAGCCACAGCACTGCCTTGCCCTTCATCCGCTGATAGCGGGCCAGGATGTCCTGCAGGGTGTTGTTCAGCGCATGGCCGATGTGCAGCGAACCCGTCACATTCGGCGGCGGGATGACGATCGAATAGGCCCCGGCGGCGGTATCCATGTCCGTGGCGGCGCGCGGCGCAAACAGGCCTGACGCCTCCCACATCGCATACAGGCGGGGTTCGGCGGCCTTGGGATCGAAGGTCTTGTCGAGCATGGCGGATCGTTTCGTACGAAGGCGGGTCGGAAATGTGAAAAGGGCGGCCCCTGCCGGAGCCGCCCCATTCGGTTTAGTCGCGGGTGAGGCGAAGGGCTAGCCGGCGTTGCGCGCGATACGCTCCACTTCCTTGCGTACCTCGGCCTCGACGATGCCCGGCAGATGGGCGTCGAGCCATTCCTTCAACATCGGACGCAGCAGGCTGCGAGCCAACTCGTCGATCGTCGGACCGGCCACGGCGGGCGCATCCTCGCTGGGACGACGGGCCGCGCTGGCCAGACCGGCAAAGGCGGAGGCCGCGCTGGCGGCGGCACTGTCGCCCACCAGGGTATTGTAGGCAGGCGCTGGTGTCGGTGCGGGTGCAGCAGCCGGTTCCGGGTACGATTCGCTCAGCGGCGTGCTTGGGAATGGATCCGGCTCGTCCTCGCCCGACGACACGTCCAGATCGCCGATGCTCTCCTCGGCTGGGGCGTCATAGGTTTCGGTCAGCTCCAGGACGTCGTCCTCGACCGGTGCGGGCTCGGGCGCAGGCGCTTCGGCTGCAACGGGTTCGGGAGCGGGCTCAGCCGCAGGTGCCGCCTCGGCTTCCGCCTCCGGCTCTGCCGCCGCGACCGGCGCATCGTCTTCGGAAATGATCCGGCGAATCGACGCCAGGATTTCCTCCATCGTCGGTTCCTGAGCGGGCTGATCAGTCATGGCTTAACCCCAAGGCGCGGCACGGCGCAGTCTCATCGAACGACGCACGCCAAAGCGTGACTGCCGCATGACCTGTCGTCGCATCTCGCTGCACCATAATCAACGGGCCTTTTTCGCCTGACAGGCGAAGGCCGGAGCGAAATCGGTCGAGTCGGACGGTGTCCTGCTCGGCTCAGATTTCGCTCAAGTGATTCCTGTCTGTGTCCCGATCAGTTCTGCGGTGCGGTCGAGATGATTTCCGACTTCAGCTGGCGGTCGATCGGTGCGTCCTCGGCGTCGTTGGCAGGCACGACCGGCGGCGCGGCGATGCGGTCGATCGTCTCGATGATGCCGTCCCACGGCAGGGCTCCGCGATTGCGCACCCGGTTGTAGTTGATCTCGGCATCATAGACTTCGATGGTCGGGTCCAGATCCTGGCCTTCCAGCCGACCCATGGCCGCCAGCAACTGGGCCTGGGCGACGTATTCGTTGCGGCGAGCGCTGGCCAGGGTGACCTCTGCGTTACGCAGTTCCAGCTCCTGGTTCAGCACGTCCAGGGTCGTGCGCAGACCCACCTGGGCCTCCTGACGCACGCCCTCGGCAGCGACCGTAGCGGCGCGAACCGCTTCGGTACCAGCTTGCAGGCTGGAGCGCGCGGACAGCGACTGGGCAAACGAGGAACTGACGGATTGCAGGACATTGCGGCGCTCGCCCTCCACCTGGATCTGGGCGACATTGGCCCGCTCCAGAGCCGCCGCGACGCGCGACTGGTTCAAGCCACCTGTGAACAGCGGAACCGAGATCGAGGCCCCGGCCTGAAACGCCGTGCGGTCGGTCAGGTTGAACCCCGACAGGTCGTCGGTCGTGCCGCCATACGACGCCGTCAGACGGGCCGACGGCATGTATTCGGCGCGCGCTGCGGCCACATTGGCCTCTGCCGCCTGCAGGTTATAGGCCGCAGCCCGGACCGACGGGTTGTCCAGAATGGCCACGTCCAATGCGGCATCGAAGTCGGTCGGGACGCCCGGCAGGACCGGCATGGCCTCCAGCGTGCCCGGGGCCTGGCCGACCACGGCGGCATAGGCGGCTCGCGACACCGACAGCTGAGCGCGGGCATTGGCCAGGTCCGCGTTGGACTGGGCCAGGCGCGCCTCGGCCTGGGCCACGTCAGTGCGGGTGATCTCGCCGACCTCGAACCGCGCCGAGGCCTCGTCCAGCTGGCGTTGCAGGACGGTCAGGTTCGATTCGCGGATCCGCAGGATTTCGACGTCACGCAGCACATCGGCATAGGCCTGGATTACCGAAGTCAGCACCTGCTGCTCGATATCGCGTAGGTTCTCGCGCCCGGCCAGGATGTTGGCCTCGGCCGCCGTGATGCCGTGGCCGATGCGCCCGCCCGAATAAATCGTCTGGCCCAGGCCGATGCTCAGTCCGGCGGAGGTGCTGTCGTCGTTGGATGTGGGCACGTTGATGGTCCCGTCGGGGATGCCGTCATTGTTCGAATCGACTTCGCGTTCTCCGCTTCCAAAGCGGGTGAAGGTGTAGCCCGCGTCCGCGCTGACATCGATCGTGGGTCGCAACCCCGCCCGCGCCTGCACGACCGATTCGTCCAGCGCACGCTGGTTGGCACGCTGGGCCAGCAGCGACGGATTGGTGCGGTAGGCCAGCGCAATGGCTTCCTGCAGCGTGTCGGCCCAGGCGGGTGCGCTGATCCCGGTGACGATGGCCACGACAGCGACGGAGGCGAGCACGCGAGCGCGTTTCAACATGACTATTCCTGCCTGGCGTCCACGAAACAGCGTCGCCTGTGTATCCCACGGGTCTGATGCGAGAAGGATTGCGCTCGCGCCAGTTAAGTTTTTTTCACGCAGCCCCGGACCGGGTCCGTCGCGTCCATCTCATAAGGCGAAAACAGGCTCGGGCATCAGCGATACCAAAACCGGTGGGGCCGCGTCGAACAGTGCGCGCCGGGAGATGCCGCTCTCGGTCTTCACATACAGGACCGCCTTGCCCGCGGGCCCCGTCCGCTCCACGACCGCAAGCCGACCGCCCATGCCCAGAGCCTTCAGCCAGGTCTCAGGACGCCCCGGCACTGCGGCCTCGCTGACGATCACGTCGTAGCCTTCGCCCGATGCTTCCCCGAGCGGGGCCACGACGGCGGCGACGCCTACTTCGGAAAGGGCGGGTGCCACGACATCCAGCACCGCCTGATCCTCTTCCTGCGCCGTGACGGTCAGCCCGACCTGCGCCAGCACGGCCGCAGCGTAAGGTGCGGCAACCGCCAGAGCCCTCTCCCCCGCCTGTGGGGCCAGGGCCATCAACAGTTTGGAGAGATCGCGTGCCAGCATGAGGCGGCGTCCATTGGCGATCTCGACCTCGACCTCGGCATAGGCCGAAAATGCGCGGTCGGCGGGCACGAACCGTTCGCGCGGCACGGCCAGCAGGGCGGCCTGCAAGGTTCGGTCGGTCACGTCGTTCACGCGCACCTGGCTGTCGACCATGATCTTGCGGGCAGAGGAAAAGTCCATGAGGCGTCCGTTCGTGCGACAAGGGCGTAAATCTGCGGCGCTTATAGGTCTGTCCGTTGCGGCGGACAATCCGATCTGATAGCGAACGCCCCTCGCGATGGCACGGTCGTTTTCAAACGGCCCAACGGCCTGATGGCGGAGTGGTTACGCAGAGGACTGCAAATCCTTGCACCCGGGTTCGATTCCCGGTCAGGCCTCCATCGCGACGTTCTCCAAACCCACTCCTTTCCATCAGCGCTCAGCGCGTCAGGTGGTGCAGGGCGATGCCCGCCGCCGTCGCCACGTTCAGCGAATCAAAACCTGCCGCCATGCGGATGCCGACGGGCCTGCACTGGGAGATGACGTCCGCAGGCAGCCCCGGCCCTTCCGCCCCGACGACCAGAGCCATGCGTCCTGCGCGCCTCACCTCCGACAGAGCCTTACCGGCCCCACCCGTCATGGCCAGCACGTCGAAACCTGCGGTCTTGAGCATTTCTACCGCAGCAAGCGCGTCCAGCCCCGTGACCATCGGCGTTCGCAGCACCGCGCCGACCGACACCCGGATGGCTTTGCGATAGAACGGATCGCAGCAGGTCTGGTCCAGCAGGACCGCCGACGCCCCGAAAGCCGCCGCATTCCTGAACAGCCCGCCCATGTTGTCGTGATTGCCGATTCCGCAGGCCATCAACACCACGGCGTCCGGGGCCATCCTCTCCAAAACCATCGGCAGATCGACGAGATCAGGCTTTCGCCCCAGAGCCAGAATACCGCGATGCAGATGGAAACCCGCTACCTGGTCCAGGACCGCCTGCTCCGCCACATAGACCGGTACGTCGCCGTCAATACCCGCCAGAACCGGCCCAAGAGCCTCCACCCGCTTCGAATCAATCAGCAAACTGACTGGCCGACACAGCGACTGCGGCGATGTCAGCACATTCAGGACCACCTCCCCCTCGGCCACGAACAGTCCCTGGCGCCCTGTGAGGTCGCGTTCTCGTATGTCCAGGAACCCGGAAACACGGGGATCAGCGGGGTCTTCGATGCGGATCAGTGCCAAGGTGCGATATTTCCATTGCGTCGTGCCGACGGCCGCTGCTATAGCGCCCGCCTTCCCGAAAGGAAGTTGTTCCGCGGTAGCTCAGTGGTAGAGCAGCCGACTGTTAATCGGCTGGTCGTAGGTTCGAATCCTACCCGCGGAGCCATTCCTTTCGCTTTCCCCGGACATCGCCGTCTTGCTGGATGGTCAGCCAGAAAAAAGCCCGACGCGAACGCCGGGCTGAAAAAGTTCGGTGATGGTGGGTGTCTCACGGAAACCGGAAGACATTCACCGGTTGAAGGGAATTGGTTAGTCAAAGGTAAACGACATCACTGCGTGTCAGGCAGCCAGGCGGTTTGCGTGGCACCACCTTCGGCCCAGATCACGCGCCATCCTTCGCCTGCCCGCTCGCGCCTGGGCATCTGACCACCCGCATCGCCCCGCCCCGGCCAGACGAAGGTCTGATCACCAATGACGATCTGATCCCCGCCCGCTTCGGGTCCAAGGACAACGTTCCAGAAGCCCGCGCCGTCGGGAAAGTCCTGAACAGAAACCTCGCCGACTTTAACCAGCACGGTCTGGGTCCCTTGCGCGGCCCTTCCGGTCAACCGTCTGGCTTGCCCATCGCTGTCGACAGCCCCAAGAGCGGACGCACGGTCCAGACGCCGCGTGGGCCCGCCAGCGCGCAACACGGCGATCGGCCCCTGTCCTCCCGAGGGGATCAACAGGGTATCGGGCGAGGTGGCCGCATCCTGGCCGACCTGCGTCTCAGGCTTCAGCCATAGATCCCTCGTTGGAACCTCCATGCTTAAGTCGAACCGACCGTCGTCATTGGCTACCGCCGCATAGGCGGCCCCCACCTCGCTGCGCAGCACGATTCGCGCGCGGGGCTGAGCCGATCCCGACAGCCGCACCTCGCGCCCGGTGACCTGCACCGTCTCGATCACCGGAGTCTGGTTCCACGCAGAAGACGGTGCGTCGTTCTGCTTCGTGCCGCCCGCCCCATTCGGCGAAGGTGTACAGGCGGCGAGGCCCAGGCCTGCACCCAGCATCAGGCCCGCCGCTGCCGCTATCGTCACATTCCGGTACATCGCCCGTTTCATCGCGCCGCCCGCAAGGATAGGAGTAGCGCCTCTGTTAGCGCGGCGTGGCCCGCGCTGTCTTCATTCTTTACCCGAGGCCTCATGTCGTCACCCGTCACCATCCAGCCGTTCGACGGCCTTTCCGTCTGCCTGTTTTGCGGCTCTTCGGAGACCGTGCGGCCCGAATATCTGGAGGCGGCTCGCGAGGTGGGTCGCCAGACGGCCAAGGCAGGCTGGCGACTGGTCTATGGCGGGGGCGGCGTCGGCCTGATGGGTGCCTCGGCCCGCGCCGCGCACGAGGCCGGCGGGCGCGTGCTGGGCATCATGCCGGGCTTCCTGCGCAGCCGCGAACGTCTGTTCGACGATGTCGAGACCCTGGTCGTCACCTCCATGCACGAGCGCAAGACCCTGATGTACGACCAGTCGGACGCCTTCATCGTGGCCCCCGGCGGCGTCGGCACCCTGGAAGAGGCGATCGAAATCCTGTCGTGGAAGCGGCTGGACCTGCATCACAAGCCAGTCATCTTCCTCAATCTGAACGGCTTTTGGGACCCGCTGATGGCCGTCATGCGCCACAGCGTCGAAGAGGGAATGACCCCCGACTCCTTCCTCAAAGCCTGGGAGGTCTGCGACACGGTAGAGGCTGCAATGGCGGCGATTGAACAGACTGTAGGGGCCGGCATCGACACGCCACACTTGCAACATGATCGTCGATAAGTAATCGTCGATCATCGTGCCTCGTAAGTCCTGTTTCGAAACGCGACTTGACAGTTGCAATTAAAGACTGACACTGGCCCAAAGATGGCGTTCGTTCGCCCATATCGTCGGAGACTTCCCATGCGTGCCTTGTTCATCGCCGCCGCCCTTCTGGTTGCCGCTCCCGCCGTCGCCCAAGCCCCTGTGTCCAGCGCCGTTCTGGCCGACGCCGCCAAGGCCCCGGTTGGTCGCACAATCATCGACGGAGCCGCCTGGCGCTGCGAGCGCGCAACCTGCACGGCCACGGGCGGAGCCAACCAGCCGGCTCCACGCGCCTGCCGCCGCGTCGCCGCACGTTTCGGGGCCGTGACCGCCTTCACCTACAAGGGCACCGCCCTGTCAGCCGAGCAGATCGCCGCCTGCAACGCCTGATCCATCGACACTTCTGAATGCAGAAAGGCCGCCCTCTACAGAGAGCGGCCTTTTTCTTTGGTCAGACGCAGCCGATTCGAAAATCAGGCCGTTTCGCCCCGTAGACGCTGAGCGATCCGCTCACGGCCGATAAGGGGAGCCAACGTCGCCATATCCGGCCCATGCTGCTGGCCTGTAATCATGAGCCGCAGCGGCATGAACAGGGCCTTGCCCTTGGCTCCGGTCGCCTCCTTCACGGCCGCCGTCCATGTGGACCATAGGGTCTCGTCCACCGTCTCGGGTAGAACGCTCAGAGCCGCCGCGGCAAAGCCCTCATCCTCGATCACCGGCGTCACTGGCCCTCGCACGATCTTGGCCATTTCAACGACATCAGCAAAAGTCTGAAGGTTGCCTCTCACCGCGTTCCAGACCGTTTCCCCCAGATCGGCATCAATCTCGGCCAGTCTTCCTTGCGCCGTGGCATAGTCCATCACGTGCAGCGCCTGGGCGTTCAGCCTGTCCAGATCGGCAGTGTCGTATCGTGCCGGCGACCGTCCCATCTTGGCAAAGGCAAAGCTCGCCCCCAGCGCCTCGACAGAAGCCGCGACCTCAAGCGGATCCGACGTCCCGATTCGGCCCAGGTGGCTGGTGATGGCAATCGGCTCATATCCTTGGTCACGCATGTCGGCGATGGACAGCGAGCCGAGCCGCTTGGACAGGGCCTGGCCGTCCGCCCCGACCAGCAAAGGCATGTGCGCAAACCCAGGCACTGGCCCGCCCAGGGCCTCGAAGATTTCGATCTGCGCGCCCGTGTTGGTCACATGATCCTCGCCTCGGATCACATGGGTGATGGCCATGTCGATGTCGTCCACGACCGACGGCAGGGTATACAGGAACAACCCATCCTCGCGGATCAGTACGGGGTCGGACATGGAGGCCGTGTCAACCTCCGCATGGCCACGCGACAGATCTTCCCAGGCGACGCGCCGCCCTTCCAGCTTGAAGCGCCAGTGCGGCTTGCGCCCCTCGGCCTCATAGGCAGCCTTCTCGGCCTCCGTCAGCTCCAACGATGCCCGGTCGTAGATCGGCGGCAAACCCCGCGACAGCTGCACCTTGCGGCGACGATCCAATTCGTCCGAGGTCTCATAACACGGATACAGCCGCCCCGACGCCTTCAGCCGCGCTGCCGCCTCTTCGTAGCGGTCGAACCGTTTGGACTGATTGTACCGCTCGTCCCAGACCAGCCCCAGCCAGGTCAGGTCGTCCTCGATCCCCTGCTCAAACTCAGGCGTGGACCGCGCCAGGTCGGTATCGTCGATCCGCAGCACGAACTGACCGCTCTGCCCCTTGGCAAACAACCAGTTGACCAGCGCCGTGCGGACATTGCCGACGTGCAGCTTTCCCGTCGGCGACGGGGCGAAACGAACCTTGATAGTCATGGAGATGCGACCTTGAAGCGAGGCGCGTAGGTCGCGCTCCCGCTCCATCGAGTCAAGGTACAGGCGACTTTATCAGTCGTCGCGGTGAACCCGTTCGCGGCGTTCGTGGCGTTCCTGGGCCTCCACCGACAGGGTCGCGGTCGGCCGGGCCTCAAGACGCCCCAGGCTGATCGGCTCACCGGTTTCCTCGCAATAGCCGTAGGAGCCGTCCTCGATCCGGCGCAAAGCCTCGTCGATCTTGGAAATCAGCTTGCGCTGGCGATCGCGAGTACGCAGTTCCAGCGCCCGGTCAGACGCCGACGAAGCCCGGTCCAGCAGGTCAGGATGGTTCTCGGTCTCTGCCTTCAGATTGATGACCGTGCCCTTGGATTCCCGCAGGATATCGTCCTTCCAGGCCAGCAGCTTTCCGCGGAAATAGGCCAGCTGACGATCGTTCATGAATGGCTCGGCGTCGGAAGGCCGATACGCGACCTCATCCCCGGCCTTGATAGACGCTATTGCGTTCATCGACCCACGCTCTCAACAGACGCCCCCCATGGCGCAGACCTGCCTATAGGGACGCAGATGAGTCTGGGCAACACGCCTCTTCGCGCCGTGAACCGGCTACGCTTCATCAATCCGCGATGCGTGACATTTCTTCATCACCCGGCGGTCGTTTACGCCAAATAGGCGAGGAAATACGAAAGGTTATGCTGCACTGCGGCGTAAATCGGCCTTGGCAAGTTCGACGGCGGCCCGCAAATCGATCTGGTCGAGCAGGCCGTTCAGGCCCGCATCAGCGTCCTGGGGGCGTTCTTCCCGTAAAGTTCGCGCCAGATTCTCCAGAGACCCCTCACCCGCTTCACCGGACAGCAGCGCAAGTTTCAGATCTTCCAGACGGTCCAGAATCCCGCTGGCTCGCCGAACGGCGCGGCGGCGGCGTTCCATCACATCCTCGACCCCTTGGAGCGCCATCAGGGCCGAAACATCACCGACACCAGCAGGTGCCGCCGTGGCAGCGGTCGCATGGGTCGATCCGGCAGCCCCGGCTTGAGGCAGGCTGAATCCGCCACTGGCTCTGGCGGGTCGTGATCCTTGCGGTGCGGACGGTCCTGACGGGCCGATGACCTTCATGGGGATGGACTCCGTGACACCCGTGCACCTTCGCGGCCCACCGTCACTGTTTGGTTAATGCCCCGGCAGAATCTGCCGCCACGACCCCCGCCTCGCTCGCACCAGTCATTGTAATCGTTGGCTTTTCATTGTGGCACGACCTTCGCAACACCGTTTACGACAATTGTTCGCGGGACCTATCACGATGCAGAAAATGCTCGCCTCTCTCCTAGCCGTCGCCGCCGTGGCGGGATTCGCTACATCGGTGCAGGCCCAGTCGCGCATCAAGGACATCGCCGCAGTCGAAGGAGTTCGCTCTAACCAGCTGGTGGGCTACGGCCTGGTGGTCGGCCTGGCCGGCACGGGGGACAGCTTGCGCAACTGCCCCTTCACCCGCCAGTCGCTGGAAGGGATGACCGAGCGTCTGGGTGTCAACATTCGCGGGGCGAACTCCAACTCCAAGAACCTGGCGGCCATCATGGTCACCGCCGAACTGCCCCCCTTCTCCACCCCCGGTGCCCGGATCGACGTCAGCGTCTCGTCCATGTGCGACGCCAAGAGCCTGCTGGGCGGCACGCTTCTGGTCACCAGCCTGCAAGGCGCGGACGGCGAGGTCTATGCCGTCGCCCAGGGCTCCATCCAGACCGGTGCTGTGTCGGGATCGGGTGCCTCCGGGTCCTCGGTCTCGCGCGGCGTACCGACGGCGGGCCGCATCGCCTCGGGCGCTACGGTCGAGCGCGAGACCGGCTTCCAGATGGCCAATATGAATGAGGTGCGCCTGACGCTGCGCAACCCCGACTTCACCACGGCCCAGCGCGTCGCCGCCGCCATCAACGCTACCTACCCGGGCACGGCCCTGGCCGAGAATGGCACCGTCATCGCCCTGCGCGCGCCGGGCCAGATGGGCATGGCCGGCTTCATCAGCCAGGTCGAAAACCTGCCCATAACGGTCGACAGCCCGGCCAAAGTCATCATCGACGAGGTCAATGGCGTCATCGTCATGGGCGACGCCGTACGCGTCTCAACCGTCGCGATCGCCCAAGGCAATCTGACCATCTCCGTCCAGGAAAACCCGCAGGTCAGCCAGCCCGAGGCCTTCAGCCGCGGCCAGACCGTGGTCACGCCCCAGTCCGACGTCAGCGTCGAGGAAGAACTGGGCCGCGAGATGCGGATCGTCGGCGGCGGAACCTCACTCGCCACCCTGGTCAATGGGCTGAACGCCCTGGGTGTCAGCCCGCGCGACATGATCAGCATCCTTCAGGCCATCAAGGCCGCCGGGGCGCTGCAAGCCGACATCGAGGTGATGTGAGCATGACTGACCTGACCGTCTCCCCTTCCCTCCTGAACGCCAGCGCGCCCCGCGTGGTCCCGGAGCGCATGCGCCAGACCGCCGAAGACTTCGAAGCCTCCTTCCTGACCCAGATGCTGAAGCCCATGTTCGACAGCCTGTCGACCGAGGCCCCGTTCGGCGGTGGCGAAGCCGAGAGCACCTGGCGCGGTTTCCTGGTCGAGGCCATGGCCAAACAGACGGTCAAGGCCGGCGGCCTGGGCCTGTCCGACACCATCGTCTCGGAAATGATCAAAATGCAGGAGCAGGCTCAATGACCGCCGCCGAGACCGCCACGCTCAACGCCACCGCGCGCGTGCGCCAGATGATCGACCTGACCGAAAGGCTGACCGCGCGCCTGGCCGAGGAAGCCGCCGCCTTCGAGACCCGCCGCCCGCAGGACGTCGCGGCCACGGTGGGTCAGACCCAGGACCTCGCCAACGCCTATCGCCGCGAGTCGGCGCGGATCAAGGCTGCCCCTTCTGAACTGGCTCCCGCACCCGTCGAAGAGCGCAAGCGATTGATCGCGGCGACCCAGACGTTCGAAGCCGTCCTGTCCCGCCATGCCCTGGCGGTCGAGGCGGCTCGCATCGTGTCGGAGGGCCTGGTGAAGACCATCGCTGCCGAGGTCGCCAGTCAGCGCGGATCGCCCGCCGCCTACGGGGCCTCCGGGCGTGCCAGTGCCCCCGACGGGCGCGCCGTCGCCTACAATGCGCAAGCCTAGCCGCAAGTGGCTGGAAATAATCGGTTAAGCCTGTTCATGGACCATTGTTTTCAGCCCTTGTCCGGTATCTGACCGGTCATGAGTTTCCAATCCCGCCTTCTGGGCCTCGCCTTTGCCGCCGCCGATGTGCTGGTCGAGGTCGATGGCGACACCAAGGTCACGCTGGCCCTCGGGGCCGGCGTCACCGCGGGTGCCGACCCGGGACGGCTCTGGAGCGGCAAGCGCTTCACCGACATTCTGAGCGCCCCCAGCCGACAGCCTGTCGCCAAGGCCCTGCATGCCCTGCAGTCAGGCGGTCGCACATCCGAGCTTCAGATCGTCGTGACGGGGAACGACGGCATGGTCCGCCGCGCCCGCTTCCGGGCCTTCAGCCTTCCGGAACTGGCGCCCGCCGTCTCCTGCTCCCTCACTTGGGACGGTGAAGCCTTCAGTGAGGCCGAGGCCCCGCCAAAGGACATGCTGACATCCGAGGGTCTGGTCGATCATACCCGACAGATCATGGCCGACGATCCGACCGCCGACATGTCCTTCTCCTTCGTCGAGGTGTCGGGCCTGGATCGCAACAATGCCGAGCACAGCCGCGCGACGGCCCATATCCAGTCCGTGCTGCAGGCCTCATCGGTCGACGGCGGCAGCGCGGCCCAACTGTCCGAGAAGCGCTTCGCCGTCATCCGCCTGACCGGCGACAAGACCGATCTGGCCGCTGAAATCCGTCAGGCGGCCCTGGACGAGGGCGTCGAACTGATGGTGCGCAGCACCGAGGCGACCCTGGCCGGTGGCACCTCCCCCGGTATGGCCCTTCGCGCGCTGCGCATGGCGCTGGAGGACTGCCTCAAGGATGACGGCATCGAGGCCGCCGGCTCCGGATTCAGCGAACGCCTCAAGGCGACGATGCGAGAGGCCGACGCCTTCAACACCGTGGTCGAAACCCGCGACTTCGCCCTGCACTATCAGCCGATCGTCGATCTGAAATCCGGGGCGGTCCACCATTTCGAAGCCCTGTCGCGGTTCCGCTCGGGCGGTCCGGCCGCCACCATCAAGATGGCCGAGGAGATGGCCCTCATCCAGGCGTTCGACCTGGCCGTCGCCGAAAAGGCCCTGGCGCAAATGCAGCGCTCGGGCTTCGGCCTGATCAAGGTCGCCATCAATGTGTCGGGTGCCTCGCTGGCCAGCGATTCCTATATCCAGGGCCTGCTGGGTCTGACGGCCAGCAAGCCCGATCTGCGCAAGCGGCTGATGGTCGAGGTCACCGAAACCGCCGCCCTGGCCGACCTGGAGGCCGCCGACCGCAGGCTCAAGGCCCTGAAGAAGGCCGGCATCCATATCTGCCTCGACGATTTCGGCGTGGGGGCCGCCTCATTCGACTATCTCAGCCGCCTGCCGCTGGACACGGTCAAGATCGACGGCAGCTTCGTTCAGAATGTCTGCGAGACCGAACGGGCCCAGAAGCTGATCAGCCATCTGGTCGATCTGTGCACCGATCTGAAGATTTCGACCGTGGCCGAAATGATCGAGACCGAGGCCCAGGCCAGCAAGCTGCGGACCATGGGCGTCACCTATGGCCAGGGCTGGCTGTTCGGCAAGGCGACCGCCGAGCCGGTACTGCGCCTGTCCTCGGGGAGCGGCCCGGTCGCAGCCCGCCGTCAGGGCGAAGTCGTCGGCTGGGGCTGACCCAGGTCCAGGGTTCGGGTCACGCCGATCGCCTCCAGAAAATCCGCATCGTGGCTGACGACCACCAGCGCCCCGTCATAGCCGGTCAGCGCCGCCTCGACGGCCCGGATCGAGTCCAGGTCCAGGTGGTTGGTCGGTTCGTCCAGAATCAACAATTGCGGCGGTCTAAGACCGATGACGCAGGCCAAGGCTGCCCGCAGCCGCTCGCCGCCAGAAAGGCCGCCGATCTGCTTTTGCGCAGTGACATTGCGGAACAGGAAACGGGCCAGCGCCGCCTGGGCTTCGTTCTGCGATGCACGGGGGTTCAGCCGCATCCAGGCCTCCAGCACGGTCTCATCAGAGCGTAGCATGGACGTGTCCTGATCCAGCCAACCCGTGGTGACCGCTCGGGTGACTGCGCCCTGCGACGGCGGCACTTCGCCCGCCAGTATCTTCACCAAGGTGGTCTTGCCCGCCCCATTCGGTCCCCTGATGGCGACACGCTCAGGCCCCGTGATCCGCAAGGTCAGGCTATCCAGTATCTGCACGCCGTCCGGCGAATACCACGAGACTCCCTCCAGCACGGCTACCGTCCTGTCGCTGCCAAGGCCCGAGGACGGCATAGCAATCGTCAGGTCGCGCAATCGCTCGACAGCGTGCTCCGCCTCAGCCCGGGCAGCCTTGGCCTCCGAGGCCTGGTGCTCGACCAGAAGGTTCAGCCGACCCCCACTCCGCTCGGCCCGCTCGGCACGGGCATCCAGCAGTATCTTGGGGTCTGAACTGCCAGCCCTCGCCGCCTTGCCCGCCCGATCGCGTCTGGCCTTCCGTTCACGCGCCACCTGGCTCTCTCGCGCGGCACGACCCACATCCCGCGTCGCCGTCTCCAGGGCCTGCACCGCTGCTGCCCGTTCTGCCGCCTTGCGCTCGGCGTAGAGATCATAGTCGCCGCCATAGACGCGCGACCCTAAGGACGAGAGTTCCACAATCCGGTCCATCCGACGCAGCAGATCGCGGTCATGACTGACCACAAGCACGCCAGCCGGCCACCGTTCCAGAACACCCGAGACCAAGGCCCGGCCCTCGGCATCCAGATGATTAGTCGGCTCGTCCAGCACCAGCAGGTCAGGCGCATCCAGCAACAGAGCCGCAAGGCGCAACCGCGTCTGTTCGCCGCCACTCAGCGTCCCAACCCGTCGCGCCATTTCCAGATCCACCAGCCCGACCTGCACCAAAGCCTCGGTGATCCGCGTCTCCAGACCCCAGTCCGCCGCGTCGAGGTCCTGCGCAGAACCGCGACCCGCCAGGATCCGCGAAAGCACCGCCATCGGCTCTGCGATCACCAGCGCCTCTGCCACCGTTTCTGTCGGGTCCACCGTCGTGACCTGCGGCAGCCACCCCACGCGGCCCACATGCGAGACATGCCCCTCAGCCGGATCATCCAGACCCACGACAAGGCGCAGCAGCGTGGTCTTGCCCACACCGTTTCTGCCCACCAGTCCGGTGCGCTCCCGGCCAAGCGCCAGGCTCAGATTTTCGAATAGAGTATGCCCGTCAGGCGTTCGGGCGGCGACGCGATCCAGCGTCACGAACGCGGATGCGGACAGGCTTCGGTTTGGGCTGGAGCGAGACATAGGCGACCACGAGCGAGGCGACGGCGGAAAGGGCGATACCGATTTCCAAAGCGCTGATCATGATCGTCGAAGCTCCTGCACAAATACTCAGGCCATGAGGATGGCGGTTCGGGCCGCGTCGCGCAACCCCTGCGTCAACCGCCCGCAGGAGCCATCTGCTCGGCCACCGTCTTGATGATGAAGGCCGATACCGCCTCCGCCCGCGCCGGTGGCTGGGCCACGATGGCGCTGTAGAAGGCGGCGGTCACGTCGCACTGCGTCCGCGGCAGCGCACTCATCAGACCGGTGCCGAAGAACTGCTGGCCCAGCGCCTCGTCCACCCCGCCGGCCACCATCGTCTCGTAGACGGCGACGAAATCGGCCTGGCCGGGATCCTCACGGGTCACGGGCGAGGCCCTCCCTGACTGTCCCGCGACCAGCCGCGCCGTGGCCGCACGATCGATCAGGGGCTTGGTCCGGGCGTCCGCCTGATATCCGGCCGGCAGACCCGCCATGGCGAACTGGGCACAGGTGTCGACATCGGTCGCCTGCAGATGCTCGATCAGCGCCTTCTCGGCCTGCATCACCTCGACAACGGCACCGCCCGGCGCCGCCGCCACATACGGGGCCTGCCGCAGGCCATAGGCTCGCATTTCGGCCTGCATCGCCTCCAGCACCTCGGCCTCGCTCTCGCCCGCCGCAAGCCGCCCCGCCGCCCGGTCCCGGATCTGGCCATAGAAGGTCGGATCGGTTTCCTGCAGCGTCTTCAACACGACGTCCCGCTCGGCGTTGCGATCCACCTCTCCGGCATAGTCCTCTGCGCTCCGCGAACAGGCGGCGAGAACAAGCGCCATCGCCAGAACCGCTACTGACGCGAATAATCTCTGCTGACGCATTCGGCACCCTTCAACTGATAAGGCCAGCCTAGGCGGAAACCCCGACGGGCATCAACACACTTGGCCCCGCCCGCACGTTCCCATATTGTTCTTGCTGAAATCCGCAAATCGATCCCCATATAGCGCTGTCGCCCTGGACCCAGGCCCAGCCTCCCGCGTTCTCTCGGACCTCATGACTGAAAAGCACAACTTCATCCGCGTGCGCGGTGCCCGCGAGCACAACCTTAAGGGCGTGGATGTCGATATCCCGCGTGAGAAGCTGGTCGTCATGACCGGCCTGTCAGGGTCCGGCAAATCCTCGCTGGCCTTCGACACCATCTATGCCGAGGGTCAGCGGCGCTATGTCGAGAGCCTGTCGGCCTATGCCCGCCAGTTCCTGGAGCTGATGGGCAAGCCGGACGTGGACCTGATCGAGGGGCTTTCGCCGGCCATCTCCATCGAACAGAAGACGACGTCCAAGAATCCGCGCTCGACCGTCGGTACGGTCACCGAAATCCACGACTATATGCGCCTGCTGTGGGCGCGCGTGGGTGTGCCTTATTCCCCCGCCACCGGCCTGCCGATCGAGAGCCAGACCGTCTCCATGATGGTCGACAAGCTGACTGCTCTGCCCGACGGCGAGCGCCTGTTGCTCTTGGCCCCCGTCGTGCGCGGCCGCAAGGGCGAATACCGCAAGGAGATCGCCGAGTGGCAACGCTCCGGCTATCAACGGCTGAAGATCGACGGCGAATTCTACGCCATCGAGGACGCGCCGACGCTGGACAAGAAGTTCAAGCACGACATCGACATCGTCGTGGATCGGATCGTCACCAAGGCCGGTCTTCAACCCCGTTACGCTGACAGCATCCAGACCGCCCTGAATCTGGCTGACGGTATCGCCGTGGCCGAATGGGCAACCGCCGCAAAGGGCGAGGAACCGCGGCGCCTGCTGTTCTCGGAAAAATTCGCCTGCCCCGTCTCCGGCTTCACGATCAGCGAGATTGAGCCCCGGCTGTTCTCGTTCAACAATCCGTTCGGGGCCTGTCCGACCTGCGACGGCCTGGGGGTCAAACTGGCCTTCGACGCCGATCTGGTCATACCCGACCGCGACAAGAGCCTGCACAAGGGGGCCGTCTCGCCCTGGTCTCGCGGCCCCTCGCCCCTTTACACCCAGACGCTGCAATCCCTGGCCCAGCACTACGGCTTCTCGATGGACAAGCCCTGGCGCGACCTGCCGGAAAAGGCCCAGGCCGTCATCCTGCGCGGCTCGGGCGGCGATAAGGTCAAATTCGTCTATGACGACAACGCCCGCAAATACGAGACGGTGAAAGCGTTCGAGGGCGTCCTGCCCAATCTGGAACGCCGCTGGCGCGAGACCGACAGCGCCTGGGTGCGCGAAGAGCTGGGCCGCTATCAGTCCGAAACCCCCTGCGACGCTTGCGGCGGCAAGCGGCTGAAGCCCGAGGCCCTGGCCGTCAAGGTCGGCGGCTCCGACATCGCCGAGATCAGCTGGCTATCGATCTCCAAGGCCTATCTGTGGTTCTCCACGCTCGAGGAAACACTGACCGACAAGCAGCGCGAGATCGGTCGCCGCATCCTGAAGGAAATCACCGACCGCCTGCGGTTCCTCAACAACGTCGGCCTGGACTATCTCAGCCTGTCGCGCTCCTCCGGCACCCTGTCGGGCGGCGAGAGCCAGCGCATCCGCCTGGCGTCACAGATCGGCTCGGGCCTGACCGGCGTTCTTTATGTGCTGGACGAACCCTCCATCGGCCTGCACCAGCGCGACAATACCCGCCTGCTGGACAGCCTGCGCGGCCTGCGCGACCTCGGCAATTCGGTCCTCGTCGTCGAACATGACGAGGAGGCGATCATGACCGCTGACTATGTCATCGACATGGGCCCCGCCGCCGGTGTCCACGGCGGCACCATCTGCGCCGAGGGCACACCCGCAGAGGTTCTGGCCAACCCGAGCTCCCTGACCGGCAAATACCTGTCCGGCGAGCGCGAGATCGAGATCCCGGCCGACGGTCGTCGTCCGATCAACCGCAAGAAGATGCTGAAGATCAGCGGCGCGACCGGCAATAATCTGAAGACCGTGACGGGCGAAATTCCCGTCGGCCTGTTCACATGCGTGACCGGGGTGTCTGGCGGCGGCAAGTCGACCTTCACCATCGAGACCCTGTACAAGGCCGCCGCACGTCGCCTGCACAACGCCTCCGATGCCCCCGCCCCCTTCGACCGGATCGAGGGGCTCGAGCATTTCGACAAGGTCATCGACATCGACCAGTCGCCCATCGGTCGCACGCCGCGCTCCAACCCCGCCACCTATACCGGTGCCTTCGGCCCCATCCGCGACTGGTATGCGGGCCTGCCGGAATCCAAGGCCCGCGGCTACGGCCCTGGCCGCTTCAGCTTCAACGTCAAGGGTGGCCGTTGCGAGGCCTGTCAGGGCGACGGCCTGATCAAGATCGAGATGCACTTCCTGCCCGACGTCTACGTCACCTGCGACGTCTGCAAGGGCAAGCGCTACAACCGTGAAACGCTGGAGATCGTCTTCAAGGGCAAGAGCATATCCGACGTCCTGGACATGACGGTCGAAGAGGCCGCCCGCTTCTTCAACGCCGTGCCGTCGATCCGCGACAAGATGCTGACGCTGGAGCGGGTCGGCTTGGGCTATGTGCAGGTCGGCCAGTCGGCGACGACCCTGTCCGGCGGCGAGGCCCAGCGGGTCAAGCTGTCCAAGGAGCTGTCCAAACGCGCGACCGGCAAGACCCTTTACATCCTCGATGAGCCCACGACCGGTCTGCATTTCGAGGACATCCGCAAACTGCTGGAGGTGCTCCAGGAACTGGTCGAGAACGGCAATACCATCGTCGTCATCGAGCACAATCTGGATGTCATCAAGGTGGCCGACTACCTGCTGGACTTCGGCCCTGAAGGCGGCGACGGCGGCGGCGAGATCGTTGCGGTCGGCACGCCTGAACAGGTCGCGGTCAATGCCAAGAGCTGGACCGGCAAATACCTCAAGGAGGTGCTGGAGCGGCATGAGACGCGCCGCAAAGCGCGGGTAGCGGCGCTGGGCGCGCCCACTCCGAAACCTGCGGCCAGGAAGACGCGCGCGAGGGCAAAGGCCGAGGCCTAGTCCAAGGTCGTGGCCGTGGCGGGTTGGCCCGCCACCCCATGATCCCGCGTCCGCCCGCGCACCAGAAGCACCGCCGATCCGACCAGCAACAGGGCGGTGACCACCACGCTGCCCTCGGGCCCGAAGGCCGCGCCGGTAATCCACCACGGCACCTCTGCCCGCGTGGTCAAATCGACGAGCAACGGCGTCGTATCGATGGCCTGGCCGGACACCTCCAGCCCGAAGCCCAGTCCCAGCAGCCAGTTCCACGCCGCATGCCAGCCGCAGACGCCCCACAGCGAGCCCTCACGGGCGGCGTAAAGGCTGATGAAGACGCCGAACAAGGCAATGTTCAGCAGCCCCATGAACAGCTCCTTCGAGGGCGGAATATTGGCCCCGTGCATCAGGCCGAACAGCACAGAGTTGATCACGATCGCCAGCCACAGCCCATGCCGAGACGCGATCAACTGCATCAGCCAGCCGCGAAAGAAGATTTCCTCGGTCGATCCCTGCACGATGAAGCCCAGCAACAGCACGACGATCGGCACCAGCGCCGCCCCGACGGCCGCGCTCTGGAAGGCTCCGCCCGCCTCGACCGAATAGCCGCCCAGAGCCCAGATGATCCCGACCGCCGCCAGCAGGAACCCCAGCCCGATCGCATAGCCGCGCGCAAACCGCTTTAGCCCGTCCGCATTGAACCCGATCGTCGCCAGCGGCCGCCGCTCGAAGAACCGGATCCACAGGAAGACCAGCACGGCCCCGCAGCCAAAGGTCGCGAACAGCACATAGGCCAGCTGATCCCACCGGTCCGTCGCCCCGTCCAGCCCGATGAAGCCCGTCATCAGCGCCGGGATGATCCCCAGCAGCTGCCCGCCGATGATGAACACCAGCGCCAGCACGATCGCCGCTAGCGTCCACGTCCGCCGGTGGTCCGGATCGCGCGGTGCGTAGAGTTCCAGTCCCTTCACGACCTCAGCCCCCTGTTCGTCCCTGAAAAAATCAGCCGAAGGTTTCGGCCAGTCCCGGTCCCGTCCGCCCGGCGATGTCGCGATACGCCGCCGAGAACGGCGCATAGATCACCGCCACCTGTAGCGCCGAGATCACCGCGTTGATGACGACATAGGCCAGAATGGCCGGCCAGGCCTGCTGCAACATGCCGAACAGGTTCAGTCCTTCGACCGTCGCCAGCGTCTCCATCCCGCCCGTCGTCATCTGGATTGGCAGGAAGATCAGCGACCCCAGCATGCTGACGACAAAGCTCATGACCCCCGCGATGATCGCCATCCCGATCAGCGGCCACAGATGCCCCTTGGTCAGCCTGAAGGAGTCGAACAGGACGATCCGCTTCTCGGCCAACGTCATCGGCACCGCCAGGCTGAGCCGCACCAGCAGCCAGATGAAGGCCGCCCAGGCCACAAGGAAGAAGACCACGACGATCAGCCACAGCACCGGCGTATTCACGGCGGTGGCCCCCAGGGCGAACGTCATGCCCCAGATCAGGCTCATCAGCACGATGAACATGATCCCCAGCGCCACCGAGACGGCCAGCACCCGCAGCTCGTCCGCCCCGAACCTCAGATAGCCCAGCGCCTTCTGCGTCGGATAAAGTACCGACCGCGCGATGGCCGCAGACATCACCGCGCTGGACAACAGACTGACCGGCAACAGGATGCTGAACACCAGACCAAAGGAGTTCATGATCGGCATGAAGTCGTCGAGCGTCGGCGTGCCTACCGATTCCAGCCGTTCCGCCGCCGCCATGGCGCTGGCCAGCGACGGGCCCATCATGGCAAAGGCCACGGCCAGCATCACGACATAGAACAGCGCCCAGAAGACCAGGTTCATCGGCGCGCGCCTGACGACCCGAAAGCCCTCGAATGCCGCGTCGGTCGCTGAAAATGCCATAGGTATCGTCCCCGTTGTCGCCCCAGCCTAGCGAACCGCACCCCGCACCGCTAGAAGCCGCAACATGACGGTTTCTCCACAATCCATCCATGTCATCGGCGGCGGCCTGGCCGGGTCAGAGGCCGCCTGGCAGATCGCCCAGGCCGGCGTGCCCGTCATCCTGCACGAGATGCGCGGCGTGCCCGGCGTCAGGACCGACGCCCACCACACAGATGGCCTGGCCGAACTGGTCTGTTCCAACTCCTTCCGCTCCGACGACTGGGAGCACAATGCCGTCGGCCTGCTGCATGCCGAGATGCGTGCCCTCGATTCCCTCATCATGGCCTGCGGCGACATCAATCAGGTGCCCGCTGGCGGTGCCCTGGCCGTCGACCGCGACGCCTTCTCCCAGGCCGTGACCGCAAAACTTCAGGCCCATCCCCTGGTCACCATTGTGCGCGAGGAGATCGCGGGCCTGCCGCCCGAGGACTGGGGCAATGTCATCGTCGCCACCGGCCCCCTCACCTCGCCCGCCCTGGCCGACGCCATCCTCAAGGCGACGGGCGAGGAATCCCTCAGCTTCTTCGACGCCATCGCGCCTATCGTTCACGCCGACAGCATCGATTTCGACATCGCCTGGCGTCAGTCCCGCTACGACAAGGAAGGGCCCGGCGGAGACGCCGCAGCCTACGTCAACTGCCCGATGAACAAGGCCGAATACGACGCCTTCATCGACGCCCTGCTGAGCGGTCCCAAGGCCGAGTTCAAGGACTGGGAACACGTCCCTTATTTCGACGGCTGCCTGCCGATCGAGGTCATGGCCGAACGGGGCCGCGAGACCCTGCGCCACGGCCCGATGAAGCCCGTCGGCCTGACCAATCCGCGCGACCGGCTGATCAAGGCCCACGCCATCGTCCAGCTGCGCCAGGACAATGCGCTGGGCACCCTGTTCAACATGGTCGGCTTCCAGACCAAGCTGAAGCACGGGGCCCAGGCGGAGATCTTCCGCATGATCCCCGGCCTGCAGAACGCCCAGTTCGCGCGTCTGGGCGGCCTGCACCGCAACACCTATCTGAACAGCCCGCACCTGCTGGATCGTCAGTTGCGGCTGAAGGCCATGCCCCGCCTGCGCTTCGCCGGTCAGGTCACGGGCGTCGAAGGCTATGTCGAAAGCGCCGCCATGGGCCTGTTGACCGGCCGCCTCGCCGCCGCCCAGGCCTTGGGCCGCGACCTGGCCCCGCCGCCCGCCGACACCGCCATGGGAGCCCTGGTCGAACACATCACCGGCGGCCATCTGGAGGGCTCGAAGTTCCAGCCCATGAACATCAACTACGGCCTGCTGCCCCCGCTGGAGACGCCCAAGGTCGACGAAGCCGGCGTGAAGATCCCGCTCAAGGAACGCGGCCGGGCCAAGAAGCGGTTGATGAGCATCCGGGCCATGACCAGCCTCAAGGCCTGGCGGGACGCCGCCGCATGACCGCGCCGAACACCGAACTGGATCGCCTGACCGCCCGCCGCGTCACCATCCTGTATCGTCTCGATATGATCGCCCAGGGGGCACAGCTGACTTACGAAGACGGCACACCCGTCGACATGGCGTCGGAGAAGTCGCGACTGGAAGACATCGTCGCCGATCTGGATCGCCGGACCGAGGCCCTGACCCGGACCGTGAACTGATGACCCGCGCGGGTTCGTCCGGACCCCGCCTGTTCGAACCCGCCAAGGCCCTGATCCGGCGTCAGGTCACCGATCTGTTCAACGATGCGTCGAAAGGCGAGCGGCCCATCCTGCGGCGGGGCGACGCCCTGTTCGCGCCCGACTCAGTCGTCTGGCGGGTTAATGGCGACGTCGTGACGATGATGATCGGCGGCGTCTCGGGCTTGCTGCTGCAGATGCTGCATCCGGCGGTGCTGGCCGGCGTCTGGGACCATTCCAACTTCCGCGCCGACATGCACAGGCGCCTGAGGCGGACGGCCAAGTTCATTGCCGTGACCACCTATGATTCCGCCGACAACGGCGTCGCCGCCATCGACCGCGTGCGGCGCATCCATGCTCAGGTGCGCGGCGTCCTGCCGTCAGGCGCACCCTATGACGCCACCGATCCCGCCCTGCTGGCCTGGGTTCACGTCACCGAAGCGACCAGCTTTCTGAACGCATGGATCCGCTATGCCGAACCGGGCATGACCCCCGCTGACCAGGACCAGTATTTTGCGGAGATGGCCGTCGTTGCCGAGCGCCTTGGGGCCCATCCCGTCCCCCACGACCGCGCCTCTGCCGAAGCCCTGATCCAGTCCATGCGCCCCGCCCTGCTCACCGACGACCGCACGCGTGAGGTCGCCCGGCTGGTGCTGACCCAGACCATGGGATCTCGCCGCACCGATGCCGCCTCGCGTATCATCATGCAGGCGGGTGTGGACCTGTTGCCGGCATGGGCACGCCACATGCACGGCCTGCCCGTGCCGCTGGACCTTCCTGTCATCCGCGCCGGGGCCGCCACCATGGCCCGCACCCTGCGCTGGGCCTTCGACCAGTCGCCGAACCGCCGCGTCTGGCCTGCCGACATCACCCGCTACCCGGACGCCGCGTCCGACGACCGCACGCAATAGACGGCAACCGCCCTCGGTCGGGATCGTTACCTCCTCATCTGAAAACCATGAGGATTCTCGCACCATGAAACTTCCCAAGGGCGCACTGGTCGCCGTCGTCGATGGCGAGAAGCTGGTTCTGTTCAAGAATACGGGTGACGCCGATCAGCCGAGCCTGACAGCCCACCCGACCCCGGAAATCCCCGAGCGCCTGTCCGGTGCCCCCGGCCGTCAGTCCAGCGCCGCCAATCCCGACAATGATACCCAGGCCGAGGACGGCTTTGCCTTCGGTGTCGCGGAACTGCTGAACAAGAAGGCGCTCAACGGCCAGTTCGACCATCTGGTCGTCATCGCCGCGCCCAAGACTCTCGGGGCCCTGCGCAAGAACTGGCACAAGGAGCTGGAATCCCGCCTGAGCGGCGAGATCGCCAAGGATCTGACCAACCAGACTACGGATCAGATCGCCGACGCCATCGCCAAGGCCTGATCGGCCCGCAAACGCCCGGGCAGACCGTCCGGGCGTCTTGCCGTCTAGAGACGCCCGCGCAGCATCGCCCAGGTCAGCCGCAGCTTTTTCAGCGGCTCGGCGTCTGCCGGTCTGATCAGGGCGGCATGCGCCACGGCTGGAAACGCTGAGGACGGTAGACCCTTCAAGGCCGCGTTCGCACCACCCAGAGCCGACCGGGCGTCGTCCAGCTTGCCCACCTGCGCCAGTCCCCAGACCCGACCTGCCCCCACAACCTGGTCGTCATGCCCCGGCCCGGCCAGCACCCGCACCGCCATCTGCATCGGCCCGACATAGAAGGCGTCCAGATTGTGCGGCTCTCCGTGCACGCGGTCGACATGCGCCTCGATCAGAGCATTGAAAGGCTCGCGCTCCAGCCCGTGCCGCCGCACCAAATCCGTCAACGCCTCCAGCACCGGATGGCCTTTGCGCGGCTCGTCTGCAAAGATGCCGTCCATCTGATCTGCCCACCAGCGATAGCGCATCTCGGCCAGCAGAGGCTGAGTCACCCGCGTGGGGATGGCCATCAGCTCGGCCTCGAAGGCGTAGAGCGTAATCAGGTCCGAGCGCAGCTGAACATCGGCCGCGAACCGGCTGGACAGCCAGCGGTCGAGATCGGCGTTGCGGACCTGGGCGTCCAGGTCGATCATTTAGGGCCGGCTGGCCATGCCCAGCTTGACCGGCTTGGGCTCATCCAGCGAACCGCGCTTGACGCCCCACAGCAGGATGATCGGCGCACCCACATAGATCGACGAATAGGTGCCGATGATGATGCCGGCCATCAGGGCGATCGAGAAGCCGCGCAGGGCCTCACCGCCCAAAAAGGCCAGGGCCGCCAGCACCATGACTGCGGTCAGGCCGGTGATGATCGTCCGCGACAGCGTCTCGTTGATCGACAGGTCGATGACCTCGCGCAGGGGCATGGTCTTGTACTTGCGCAGGTTCTCCCGCAGGCGGTCGAACACCACCACGGTATCGTTCATCGAATAGCCGATGACGGTCAGGATGGCGGCCACCATGTTCAGACTGAACTCCAGCTTGAACAGCACGATCAGGCCGAACACCAGAATGACGTCGTGGACCAGGCCCGCGATGGCCCCGAACCCGAACTGCGGCTCGAACCGGAACCAGATATAGGCGAACATCAACACGATGGCGGCCCCCAGGGCCAACAGGCCGGAGCGGAACAGCTCGCCCGACACCTTGGAGCCCACGACGCTCACGCCGGAATAGGTCACCTCGCCCACGGAGGCCGTGATGGCATTCTCGACGCGCTGAACGACCGCGCTCTGCGGCTCGTCGTCGGGCACCTGGAACCGCAGGATGGCGCTGGACGGATCGTCGATCCCTTGTACCTGCACATCACCCAGGCCCAGTTCGCCAACAGCAGCGCGCACAGCCTCCTGATCGAGAACCTGGCTGTTGGCACGGGTCACTTCCATCGAGGCCCCGCCTCGGAAGTCGATGCCCATGTTCAGGCCGGGATAGAAGCAGGCGACGATCGAGGCGACACACAGCATGACCGACAGAATACCGGCCGGCCGGGCGTATTTGACGAACTGCAGGTTCGTCTTGCTCGGCAGAAGTTTGATCAAGGGCCATCCACGCATCGCCATCACTCCGCGATCGACAGTTTTTTGGGTTTGGCGGTCTTCAGCCACCAGGCCAGCGCCACCTGCGACACCAGCACCGCCGACAACATGGAGGTGAACACCCCGATGGTCAGCGTCCAGGCGAAGCCCCGCACGGGTCCGGCCCCGAACACGAACATGATCAATGCCGCGACCAGTGTGGTCAGGTTGGCGTCGATGATGGTGCCCATCGCCTTGTTGAAGCCGGCATCTAGCGACGCCACGACGGATCGTCCGGCCCTCGCCTCGTCTCGCATACGTTCATAGATCAGCACATTGGCATCCACGGCCACGGCGAAGGTCAGAACCAGACCTGCGATCCCCGGCAAGGTCAAAGTTGCGCCGACCATGGACATAGCTGCGACGATCAGCAGTCCGTTCAGCAACAGGCCAACGACGGAAATCCCACCAAATAGTAACCCATAGGCCCCCAGCATGAAGACCACGATGATGATGAAGCCGATCAATGTCGAAATCGCGCCCTTGGCCACGGCGTCGGCACCGAGTTCGGCGGTTACCGTCCGGCGTTCCTCGACGTTCAACGGTGCCGGCAAAGCACCGCCGTTCAGCAGGTTCACGAACAGCGAAGCACTCTCGATCGTATAGTTGCCGGTGATCTGACCGGTGCCACCCGTGATCGGCGAAATGATCGTAGGAGCCGAGATTACCTGACCATCCAGAATGATGGCGAAAGGCTTCCCCACATTGGCCGCAGTGGCCTCACCAAATCGGCGCGAGCCTTGTCCATCGAAACGGAAGTCGATGGCGACCTGACGATTCTGGTCCTCGCCAACCGCAGCATTCGTCAGATTTTCACCCGACACGAGAATGCGGCGCTTGACCAGATAGGCGGCCGGTCCCCCGACTTCGGCCGCCGGCAGCAGTTCGGAGTCCGGCGGGATCGCGCCCGCCGCCGCCTCAGCGATGGAATTTTCGGTATCGACCATCTGGAACGTCAGCTGTGCCGTCTGGCCGACCAGACGCTCCAGCTCGGCCGGGTCGCTTTCACCGGGGGCCTGGACCACGATCCGGTCCGCGCCCTGACGGGTGATGGAGATTTCCTTGGTTCCGGTGCTGTCCAAACGACGGCGCACGACCTCGATCGACTGTGACACGGCATCGGCAGCCATTGAGCTCATGGCCGCGTCGGTGAAGCCGTAGGCAATGCGGTTATTGCCCTGCCGCTGGACGGTGCGATCCGCCACGGCGTTCGGGTTGCCGCCGATGAGGGTCCGCATCGCGGTCAGAGCAGCATCCATCTGGGCCGGATTGGTCAGGGTCACGATCACGCCCTGATCGTTCCGGACTACGCCGGTCACGGCGATGCTGGCTTCGCTCAGCACCATCCGCGTGTCCTCGACCATATTGGCCAGGCGTTTCTCGCGCATCGCCGGCACATCGACTTCCAGCAACAGATACGAGCCGCCTTGAAGGTCCAGCCCCAGGTTCAGTCCGCTGGACGGCACCCAGCCCGGCAGGGCGTCGCGCTGTGGGGGGGTCAGCATGTTCGGATAGGCGAAGGCCAGGCCGAACAGCAGCGAGAGGGCGAGAAGAATGACCTTCCAGCGCGACAGATGGATCATGCGGGCGTTTCCGGCCTTGTCAGAACGAAGTCAGGACTTGGCGATGGTCTTGGTGTCGTTGGCGGCGATGGCGGTGCGGTTCTGGACCTGGGTGATCATGGAGCGAACCACACGCACATTCACGCCCTGGGCGATCTCAACCATCACTTCGTCGTTCTCGACGCGAGTGATCTTGCCGATCATGCCGCTGGACATCACCACGCTGTCGCCGCGCTTCAGACCGGCGATCAGCTCCCGGTGCGCCTTCATCTGCTTCTGCTGAGGACGGATCAGCATGAAGTAGAACAGGATGATGACGGGGACGAAAAAGATCAGGGTCCCGAAAGGCCCTTCCAGAATGGCTTGCACGGCGGTCTCCACGAGCGAAAGCGCCGCTCGGGACGCCTCCTTAAAATGAGGCGCGGAACCTAGGGCGCGTCGTCACACTTTGCAACGCGCCACAGGGATCGACAGCCTTGGCGTGCGCTATCGCGGCAACACGGTCAGGGGATCGATGGCGATCGGCTCGTCGCCCCGCATGCGCCAGGTCTCGAAATGGATCGAGGGTCGTCCGTCCCCGGCGGTCGTGCCGACCGTACCGATCTGCTGACCCGCCCTGACCTGATCGCCCTGCCGCACCGTGGCCGAACCCAGATGGCCATAGGCCGTGCGCCAGCCACCGGGATGGGCCACCAGTATCGTCAGCCCCTGCCCGGCCAGATCGTCCCCGACATAGGCCACCTGACCGGCGGCGGAGGCTCCGACCTCACGCCCGGCGGACGCGCCGATATTGATGCCGTTGTTGCGCTCGCCCATGCCCACAGGGCCAAAGCGCCGCAGGATGTCGCCCCGCACCGGCCAGTCCAGCGACACATCCGCTGTGGTCGAGACCGGCGGCAGGGCCACATTCCCGGACGGCGGCGGCGGAGGGGGCGGCACGCTGCCCGGGTTCGGCACATAGACTCCGCCTGGCGACGGCCCGGTTGCGTAGGGATCGCCGCCGATGTCGACAGCCGATTCCGGCAGGGTCAGTCGCTGTCCCGGCGTGATGGCCGCGCGCGGGCCCAGGCTGTTCAGATCGATCAGGCTCTGCACCGGCGTCTGAAAGCGACGCCCGATGCCCGAAATCGTGTCGCCGGGCTGGATCACATAGCTGGCTCCGGCCACGGTCGTCCCGCTGCGAGGCGGCGGCGGCGAGGTGAAACCGCCGTCGGCGGGCCCCGCCGCAGGCTGGCCCGAACGCGGCACATAAACAGGTGCGTCCAGTGCCCCGCCTTCGATCGTCCCGACCGGGGCCGTCGCATTGGGCGCGGGCTCGTTATAGGGATTGCTCGCCCCCCGCACACCCTCGCCGCTCGGCGCTGGAGCACTGGGATAGGTCGGATAGGCCGGACTGGTCGGATAAGGCGCACGCGACGGCGGGGGCGCGGCGTCGGCATAGATCGAATAGCGAGGCCCAGCCGTCGTACAGGCCGCCAGGGCCAGCATGCCACCCGCCACGATCAGGACCCGCAAGCCCGTCTTCAATCCCGTCATTCGCCATTTCCCGCTTACTGAAGGCCGATCACCGACCGGCTGCCCGCCACGTCACGGACCATAGCCACAATCCGCACCAAAGTTGGGCGTCGAGGTTAACGAGGGATTACCGCGCCCGAGCAGTCAGCCCCACGCGGCGAACGATAGCGAGCAAATCACGCTCAAGCAGCAAGCGACCGCGTCGCGAGCGCTAGCGCCCCAAAAAAGAGATCACCCCTCCTTGGCCGTCCCTTCGACGAGAGGCACGAACCGCACCTCGCTCAGGCTCTCGCGGCGGAACGAGCCGTCTTCCTGGCCGACATAACGATGCAGCATCTGAACCGAGGTCCGTCCCACCGGGCATACCAGCACCCCGCCCGGCTTCAGCTGTTTCAGCAGCTCCGTCGGCTCGCCTGGAGACGCCGCCGTCACCATGATCCGGTCGAACGGCGCCTGCTGGGGCCAGCCAAGCCCACCATCACCGTGAAGGGTGATCACATTGTCGATCCCCAGCTCCTTCAGCCGCCCCTCCGCCTCGACCAGCAGGCTCTTGTACCGTTCGACCGAATAGACATAGCGCGCCAGCCGACTCAGCACCGCCGCCTGGTACCCACTGCCCGTGCCGATCTCCAGCACCCGGTGGCGCGGCTGCACGTCCAGCGCCTGGGTCATCAGGCCGACGATGAAGGGCTGGCTGATGGTCTGGGCACAGTCGATCGGCAGGGCCTGATCCTCCCACGCCTGATCCAGGAACCGCTCATGCACGAACACGGCCCGGTCTACTGATTCCATCGCCGTCAGCACGCGCGGGTCCGTCACCCCCTGCTGCCTCAGCCCCAGGATCAGCCGCCCCGCGCGATCATCATTGAGCTTCATCGCGCCACAGCCTTCGGCGGGGCTCCGCCCAACACGCCCTTCAGGTCATGAACGCTGGCCGGATGAGTCAGGTCGATATGCAGCGGCGTGACCGAGATCTTCCCCTCGTCCATCGCCCGCAGGTCCGTACCCACGGGATGATCGTGCTTGGTCCCGCGAAAGCTCATCCAGTAATAGTCGCGCCCGCGCAGGTCGGTGCGCTTCACCGCATGCATCTCGCCGATGTCGCGAAAGCCCTGACGGGTCACCTCGACCTCGGTCACGGCCTCGGGCGGCCGGGCGGGAAAGTTCAGGTTCATCACCACGCCGTTGGCCCACGGCCGCTCCAGCAGGCGCGAGATGATGGCGGGTGCAAACGCCTCCGCCGTCTCCCAGTGCGCCGTCACCTCGTCATGGAACCGTTCCAGCGACTGGCTCAGGGCAATGGAGCGGATGCCGAACGCCATCCCCTGCAACGCCCCGGCCACCGTCCCGGAATAGGAGCAGTCCTCGCCGACATTGTGCCCGCGATTGACCCCCGACAGCAGCAGGTCGGGCTTGTCCGGCATCAAATCGTTGACCGCCAGCACAACACAGTCCGTCGGCGTCCCCGTCACCGCGAACCGCTTGTCGCCCAGTCGGTTGACCCGCAGCGGCTCGGTCAGGGTGATCCCCCGCCCCTTGCCCGACTGCTCGGTCTGCGGCGCGCACACCCACACGTCGTCAGACAGCTGCGCCGCGATCCGCTCCAGACACTCCAGCCCCTCGGCCTCGATCCCATCGTCGTTGGTCAGCAGTATCCTCAAGCGCGCACCGCCGAACCCATCACTGGATCACCTCGACCCGGTCAGCCTGGATCACCACGTCGCGGCGGCACAGGTTGGCCACGTCCGAGCCCTGCAGGTCGATCAGGGCGCTGTCGCCTCGCTCGGACCAGGCCCGCGTGCGGCCAAAGAATTTGACCTTCTGGCCCGAGATGTCGCCCGACGCCCGCTGCAGATTGCGCGGCAGGGCCCCGCTGATGCAGGGCGACGCCCCGCCAGCCAGCAACCGCGGCTCGGTCTCATACAGCTGGAACTCCTCGCCCCTGACGCGCACCCAGCCGGTGAACTCGGTCGCCGAGGCATCGACCCAGCTGGGTGGCGGCGCGACATTGTCCCCGCTGGTGGCACAGGCCCCAAGCGTGAGAACGGATAGGACGGCGGCGGCGATCATCGTCTTCATGGCTTACGCTCCCACATGAGTGATGCCACCCATATAGGGCAGCAGGGCCGACGGCACGGCGATCCGCCCGTCCTCCTGCTGATAGTTCTCCATGATGGCGACAAGAGTACGACCGACCGCCAGTCCCGACCCGTTCAGGGTGTGGACGAACTCGGTCTTCTTCTCGCCCGCCCGCTTGAACCGCGCGTCCATGCGCCGCGCCTGGAAGTCCCCGCAGTTGGAGCAGGAGCTGATCTCGCGATAGGTCCCCTGCGACGGCAGCCAGACCTCCAGATCGAAGGTCTTGCGCGCCGAAAAGCCCATGTCGCCCTTGCACAGCAGCATGCGCCGATACGGCAGCTCCAGCTTCTCCAGCACCACCTCGGCACAGCGCACCATCCGCTCGTGCTCGGCCTCGCTGTCCTCCGGCTTCGTGATCGAGACCATCTCCACCTTGTGGAACTGGTGCTGGCGGATCAGCCCGCGCGTATCCCGCCCCGCCGACCCCGCCTCGGCCCGGAAACAGGGCGTCAGGGCGGTCAGGCGCATGGGCTCGGCCAGTTCGTCCTCGGCCAGGATTTGCTCGCGCACGAGATTGGTCAGGGAGACTTCGGCGGTGGGGATGAGGTAGCGGCGGTCCTCGATGTATCGAGCGTCCAGAGCGTCCAAAAAGCCGTCGCGGGTTTGATGGCCTGAATCAAACTCAAATACACCCAGCACATTGCCCAGAAAGTCGAACCGCTTGAGCGAGCCTACGGTCTTCCAATCGACCGACCCCGACGTACTCGTTGCAAAGAACAAATCGTCGGCAAATTTCGGCAGTTGCCCCGTGCCGAACATCGCCTCGTCGCGCACCAGATAGGGCGGATTGACCTCCAGATAGCCGTGCTCGACCGTCTGCACGTCCAGCATGAACTGGCCGATGGCGCGTTCCAGCCGCGCCAGCCCGCCCTTCAGCACCGCGAACCGCGCGCCCGACATCCGCGCCGCCGCCTCGAAGTCCAGTAGGCCCATCGCCTCGCCCAGATCGGCGTGATCCTTGGCGGGGCCAGACACTTCCGCGCGAGGTGCATCCTCCCGGGGAGACGCCCAAGGCTTACCCACGAGTTTGTTGTCATTTTCGTCCTCACCATCCGGGACATCAGCGGCGGCTAAGTTCTGCTGAGCAGCGAGGAGCGCATCTCGCTTTTCCAACAGCTGCTTCGCTCGCTGGGTTGCAGCATCGATTTCCGCCTGGCCCAGTTCGCCAGCCTCTCGCTTTTTTTGCTCGACCAACCCAAAATAGAAGTTGGCCTGATCATCATCTTCCTCGCGCACAAAGCGTTGCGCTTGCGCCAGCAAGACACCGATCTCTTTGGAAGCTGCGTTCTTCCTGGATTGAGCCTCTTGGCCTGCTGTTTGCGCATCACGCAGTTCACGATCCAGCTCAATGAGCCTGTCGACGGTAGTCTGCGCTTCAGCGGGATCGACGCCACGCGACGACCAGCCGCTCACATAGGCGTGGCGGTTCTCTCGAATGGCCTTGATGTCGTGCATGGTCGTTCAGTCAGTCTGGGGAAGGAGCCGATGCTCTAGCCCTCTGCGCAGAGTCGATCAAACCCGCGCGTCATTTCCTTCTCCCCTTGAGGGAGAAGGTGCCCCGGAGGGGCGGATGAGGGGTGACACACCCATGTCACCGAAAACGCACCGCATGCCTCCGAACGGCATCCAGGACCACCGCCGGATTTTTCAGAACAGCCTCGTTCTCGAACCTCAGCACGGTGAAGCCTGCAGCCCTAAGCCAGGCATCCTGTCGCGCATCATCGTCAACGCGCAGCACGTGCACTCCGCCATCCAGTTCGATGATCAGCTTGAGAGCCGGGCAACAGAAGTCCGCGATGTAGGTTCCGATCGGCATCTGCCGCCTGAACTTAATCTCGCCCAGTCGCCGGTCGCGCAGCATTTTCCACATCGCAGCCTCGGCCATTGTGGGCTCGCGGCGAGATTTGCGTGCACTGGCGCGGGTGCGATCCGTCGGCTTCAACATGGGACGGAGGCTAGATCACAACCGCCGGTGTTTCACCCCTCATCCGGCCCTCTGGGCCACCTTCTCCATCAAGGGGAGAAGGAAACGCTCTCTAGATCACGAAATCATAGACGATGTCCGCCAGCGTATGGTCCATCGTCCGGGCCGGGGCGTCGCCGGTCGGGCAGTTGACCAGTCGCGCAGGCACGCCTGCCACGGTGCAACCTGCGGGGACGGCCTTCAGCACCACCGACCCCGACGCCACTTTAGCGTAGTCGCCGATCGCGATATTGCCCAGCACCTTGGCCCCGGCCCCCAGCAGGACGCCGCGCCCGATCTTGGGGTGGCGGTCGCCGCGCTCCGCCCCGGTCCCGCCCAGGGTGACGGCATGCAGCATCGACACCTCGTCGCCCACCACAGCCGTCTCGCCAATGACGATGCCGGTGCCGTGGTCCAAGAACAGGCCGGACCCCAGTGTCGCCGCCGGATGGATATCGACCTGGAACAGTTCCGACATCCGGCTCTGCACATGGAAGGCCAGAGTCTCGCGGCCCTGTTTCCACAGCCAGTGCGCCACGCGATGCGCCTGGATGGCCTGGAAGCCCTTGAAATACAGGAACGGCTGCAGCAACGACCGGATCGCGGGGTCGCGCTCGGCCACCGCCTGCAGATCCGCCGCCGCCGCCGCCACGATGGCCGGATCGCTCTCAAAGGCCTCGCGGCACACTTCGCGCACCGACATGGGGCCCATCTCGTCGTCGCCGATCTTGCGCGCAATCTGGAAACTCAGGGCGGCGGCCAGATCGCCGTGCGCGAGGATGACGGCGTTCAGCTGCGACGCCAGCAAAGGCTCGTCGCGCGCCGCCTGCTCGGCCGAGGCACGCAGCATCGCCCAGGTGTCCACATCCCGGCCCGCTTCGGCGACGACTTCCAGCCTGGTCATGTCTGGCTCCTTCAGTGCGCGATCATAGGCCAGACAGCATGGCCTTCGCCAGTTCGGGCGGCAGTTCGCCTTGTCGCGCCATATGATAGGCCCGCAAGGCTGTCGCTACCGTAAACATGTCGCGGACCGCTCCGTTGCCAATTTCCCGCAACAGATCGCTGAACGGGACGCGGGCGACCCGGATGATCTCGGTCGGGTCCGGCGCGATCGGCACTGGCGTCAACCCCCAGGCCAGCCAGGCGATGGCGCGCTCGTCGGTGACGGAGTTGCTCATCTCGGCCTTCAGCGCCTCTTGCCAATCCGCGGCCTCCACCCCCGCCTCCTCGGCCAGCTCGCGCTTCGCGCCTGCCAGCGAGTCCTCGTCGAACGGAGCCCCGCCCTCCGGCATTTCCCAAGACCAGTTCATCAGGGCGAACCGCTGCTGGCCCACCAGTGTGATCGTCCCGTCTTCATGGATCGGCAGCACCCCGACCGACATATTCTGCGGACGCATGACGACATAATCGGCGCGGTGACCCGTGGGGGCGGTGGCGTCGTGTCGGGTCAGCCGCATCCAGGGGCTTTCGAACATGACGCTGGAGCCCGCATCGCGCCACGGCGGCGGGCGATCGGCTCCATTGTCCCAGGACGGAATGGGCCGGCTGCCGTCAAAGGCTTTTCGGGAATCACTCATGGGGCGGGGTATGGCGCCGACCCGGACGCATGCCTAGCTAGACCGCATGACCGATCCCGACCTGGGCCTAGCCCTGCCCCTCCCTGTCGCCTCCGCCGAGCTGGAGGACCGCCTTGCCCGCCGCCGCTCTGCTCCGGCTCAGGCCTTGGCCGCACCCGGCCCGACGCAGGACCAGATTGCCCGCATCCTCGAACTGGGGGCCCGTACTCCTGACCACGGCAAACTGTTCCCTTGGCGGTTCGTCGTTCTGGGTCCGACCAGCCGCACAACGCTCGCCGAGGGACTGGTCCCGTTGGCCGCCCGCCAACCCCAGCCGGACAAGGCCCGCGCCGTTCTGGGCAAACTGACTGCCGCGCCTGTTACCGTCCTGGTGGTCTCTGCCCCCGTCCCCAGCCAGAAAGTCCTCGTCTGGGAGCAGCAGCTGTCCGCCGGTGCCGTCTGCATGAATCTGGAACACGCCGCCGGGGCCCTGGGCTTCTCCACCAGCTGGATCACCGACTGGTACAGCTATGACGCCGAAGCTCTGGCACTGCTGGGGCTGACCGAGGGCGAACAGGTCGCCGGCTTCATCCACATCGGCACCCTGGCCGAGCCGCCGCTTGAACGCCCACGCCCCGACCTGTCGGCCAAGGTCGAATACCGCGACTAGGCGGGTACGCCCTCGACGTAGCGCCGGTTCAACATCGGCTTGCCCAGCCAGTAACAAAGCTCCGCAGGGCGCTCGATATCCCAGACGGCGAGATCGGCGACCTTGCCGACTTCGATCGTGCCGATGTCATTCTGCAAGCCCAGTGCCCTGGCCGCGATGCGTGTGGCACCCGCCAACGCCTCTTCCGGCGTCAACCGGAACTGGACGCAGGCCAGGTTCAACCCCGCCGTCATCGACGCCACCGGCGACGTCCCGGGATTACAGTCCGTCGCCACGGCCATCTCCACCCCGTGCTGTCGAAACAGTTCAATGGGTGGCGGCGTCGTCTCACGCAGCATCAGATAGGCCCCCGGCAACAACACGGCGACCACGCCTGCCTCAGCCATCGCCCGCACGCCCGCATTGGTCGTATGCTCGACATGGTCCGCGCTAAGCGCCCCATATCTCGCCGCCAGCTCTGCCCCACCCCCCTCCGACAACTGATCCGCATGCAGCTTGACCGGCAACCCCAGCGCGCGCGCCTGGTCGAACAGCCGCGCAACCTCCTCGGTCGAAAACGCTATGGGCTCGCAATAGGCATCGACCGCATCGACCAGCCCCTCGGCATGGGCGGCGGGCAATATCTCGTCGATGGCCAGATCGACATAGGCCACCCTATCCGACCGGTGCTCCGGCGGCACAGCATGCAGACCCAGATAGCTGGTGCGCACCCGCACCCCGACCTCGCGCCCGATCCGGCGCGCGACCCGCAGCATCTTCAGCTCGCTCTCGCGATCCAGGCCATAGCCCGACTTGATCTCGACGGTCGTCACACCGCTGGCCTTCAGCCCCTCCAGCCGGGTCAAGGCACTGGCATAGAGGTCATCCTCTGATGCCGCCCGCGTCGCCGCCACCGACGAGACGATCCCGCCCCCGGCCCGCGCAATCTCCTCATAGGTCGCACCACCCAGCCGCTGTTCGAACTCGCCCGACCGGTCGCCGCCGAACACCAGATGCGTGTGACAGTCGATCAGCCCCGGCGTGACCCAGCGGCCGTCGAGGCGATCGATCTGCGCGGCCTGGTGATCCGGCAGATCAGCCCGCACCCCGACCCAGACGATGCGCCCCTCGCGGATCAGAATGGCTCCGTCCTCGATGGCTCCATAGGGCTCCCCACCCGCGACCATCGTGGCAATGTGGCAGTCGGTGATGAGGCGATCCGCAATCATCGCTGCTCGAACCCCGCCAGCAGCTCACAGAACCAGCGCCCCACCGTCAGCGATCCCAGATCGCCGATCTCCAGCGAGGGATCATACTCGGTAAGGTCCACCGCCCTGACCTTGGCACAGGCCCCGATCACGCGCGTCGCCTCGAAGAAATCCTGCGCCGACACGCCGCCCGACCTCGCCCCCGGCGACGCTGGCCATTGGCTGCGGTCGATCACATCGATGTCGAAATCCACATAGATGACGTCACACAGACCCGACAGTCGCTCCAGTTCCTGCGCCACGACGACGGCGAAGCCCTGTTCCCGGCATTCACGCGCCGTCCTGACCGCTATCCCGGCCGCCTTGGCCTTCTCATGTGCCCGGCGTGTATTGGCGAAGGGGGCCAGACCGACCTGGCTGATCCGTTCGCCTGCCAAACCATCCTCCAGCAGCGCCTGCACCGGATTGCCGTTGGTCATCCCCTGATCCGTGTCGCGCAGGTCGAAATGCGCATCGAGAGTCAGAAGTCCCACGCGCTCCAGCCCCAGACCCTGTACGCCCGGCCTCGTAATCGCGTTGTTGCCGCCGATCAGCACGGTCAAGGCCCTGGCCGCCTGCGCCGCAACGGCATCGCGCAAGGGATCGAAGGCATCGGCCGGCGACACAGCCTTCAGCGCCAGGTCGCCCGCATCGTTCACACGGGTCGTCAGTTCACGCTCCGTTTCGACATCGTAGGTCGAAAACCTGGGCAGCACCGCCCGGAACGCCTTGGGCCCCAGATCGCAACGCCCCGGCGTCAACGATCGTTCGTTCACCCCGGCCCCGATCAAGGCGACCGCCGCATCCGGGTGATCACCGATCAGGTCGGCCACGCTGCGCCAGCCCAGCGCCTCTGAGTCTTCCAAGGTCATGGGCGGGCAGCGTAGAGAGACGGCCATGTCGACTCAACAGACCTCGAACAGCCGTGTCATCCGAAGCCCGCGCGGCCTGGAAATGACTGCCAAGACCTGGGCCGCCGAAGCCGCCCTGCGCATGCTGATGAACAACCTCGACCCCGAGGTCGCCGAGCGGCCTGAGGACCTCGTCGTCTATGGCGGTATCGGTAAGGCCGCGCGCGACTGGGCCAGCTTCGACCGGATCGTCGAGAGCCTGCGCGCGCTCGCACCCGACGAAACCCTGCTGGTTCAATCGGGCAAGCCCGTCGGTGTGTTTCGCACCCATGCCGACGCGCCGCGCGTGCTGATCGCCAACTCCAATCTGGTGCCGAAATGGGCCACCTGGGAGCATTTCAACGACCTCGATCGCAAGGGCCTCATGATGTACGGCCAGATGACGGCCGGGTCGTGGATCTACATCGGGACGCAAGGCATCGTTCAGGGCACATACGAGACCTTCATGGAGGCCGCGCGCCAGCACTGGGGCGGCGACACCTCCGGCAAGTGGATTCTGACGGCGGGCCTCGGTGGCATGGGCGGCGCTCAGCCCCTGGCCGCGACCATGGCGGGGGCCTCCTGCCTGGCCATCGAATGCCAGCGTAGCCGGATCGAGATGCGGCTGAAGACCCGCTACCTCGACGTCATGGTCGAGACGATGGACGAGGCCCTGTCCCTGATCGAAGACGCCGGACGTACCGGAAAACCCATATCGATCGGCCTGTTGGCCAATGCGGCTGAAGTTCTGCCCGAGATGATCCGACGCGGCGTCCGCCCCGATCTGGTCACCGATCAGACCAGCGCCCACGACCTGATCAACGGCTATCTGCCCGCCGGATGGACCGTGGCGGAATGGGAGGACAAGCGCGTGTCCGACCCCGCTGCCGTCGAGGCCGCCGCCCGCAAATCCTGCGCCGTGCACGTCCAGGCCATGCTGGATTTCCAGTCGGCAGGCATCCCCGTCACCGACTATGGCAACAACATCCGCCAGGTCGCCTTCGACGAGGGCGTGAGCGACGCCTTCAGCTTTCCCGGCTTCGTCCCCGCCTATATCCGCCCGCTCTTCTGTCGCGGCATCGGTCCGTTCCGCTGGGCGGCCCTGACCGGCGATCCTGACGACATCAAGAAGACAGACGCGGCCATGAAGCGGCTGTTCCCGGATAATGCTGGCCTGCACCGCTGGCTCGACATGGCCGGCGAGCGTATCGCCTTCCAGGGCCTGCCCGCCCGTATCTGCTGGATCGGCCTGGGCGACCGGCACCGCGCGGGCCTGATGCTCAACGACATGGTCGCCTCGGGCGAGCTCAGCGGCCCCATCGTCATCGGCCGCGACCATCTCGATAGCGGCTCCGTCGCCAGCCCCAACCGCGAGACCGAGGCCATGATGGACGGCTCTGACGCCGTCTCCGACTGGCCCCTGCTGAACGCCCTGCTCAATACGGCGTCGGGCGCCAGTTGGGTGTCTTTGCACCACGGCGGCGGCGTCGGCATGGGTTACAGCCAGCATTCCGGCGTCGTCATCGTCGCCGACGGCACCCCCGAAGCTGCCGCCCGCCTCGAGCGCGTCCTCTGGAACGACCCTGCCACCGGCGTCATGCGCCACGCCGATGCCGGCTATGAGATCGCTCGCGCCGCCGCCCGCGAACACGAGCTGAACCTGCCGAGTCTCTCATGAATATCCTTCTCCCCTTGCGGGAGAAGGTGGCCCGCGCAGCGGGTCGGATGAGGGGTCGCACCGGCGGCCGCCGTATCCATCCTCGTTCCGCTGACCTCTACGGTTGGTGCGACCCCTCATCCGTCAGCCCTTCGGGCCGCCACCTTCTCCCGCAAGGGGAGAAGGACGAGACTAAATCATGACCCAGATCACTATCGGCCAAGCGCCGTTGACCCTCGCCCAGCTGCGCGCCGTCCTCGAAAGCCCGGTCACCGTCGGCCTGGCCGACACCGCTTGGACGGCGGTCGACAGGGGTGCCGCAGTCGTTGCCACCATCCTCGCCGAGGGCCATACGGTTTATGGCATCAACACCGGCTTCGGCCTGCTGGCCAACACCAGCATTGCCTCCGAAGACCTTGAAACCCTTCAGAAGAACCTGGTTCTCAGTCACGCCTGCGGCGTCGGCCCTCTCTTGCCGGATGCTGTCACCCGCCTGCTGATGGTGCTAAAGATCGCCAGCCTCTCGCGTGGAGCCTCCGGCATCCGCCGCGAAACGCTCGAGGCCCTGATCGCCCTCGTTAACGCCGACGTCCTGCCCTGCATCCCGTCCAAGGGGTCGGTCGGGGCGTCGGGGGACCTCGCGCCCCTGGCCCACATGTCCTGCGTCCTGATCGGCGTCGGCGAAGCACGACACGACGGCGATACCCTGTCCGCCGAGGCCGCTTTGGCGCGGGTGGGCCTGACACAACTGACGCTGGGCCCCAAGGAAGGTCTGGCCCTGCTCAATGGCACCCAGTGCTCCACAGCCCTCGCCCTCGCCGGCCTGTTCGCCGCCGAGGCCGCCTTCGCGGCCGCTATCGCCGCCGGAGCCCTGTCGGTCGATGCGCTCAAGGGATCGGATGCCCCTTTCGACGCCCGCATCCATGCCCTGCGCGGCCAGCCCGGCCAGATCGACGTCGCTGCCCGCCTGCGCGGCCTGATGGCCAACTCGGCCATTCGTGACAGCCACCGCGACGACTGTTCCAAGGTGCAGGATCCCTATTCCCTGCGCTGCCAGCCCCAGGTCATGGGAGCGACGCTCGACGTGCTGCGCAATGCCGCCGCGACGCTGGAGCGCGAGGCCAATGCGGTGACCGATAATCCGCTGGTCTTTATCGAGGACGGCGACGTCATCTCCGGCGGTAACTTCCACGCCGAACCCGTTGCCTATGCAGCGGATCAGATCGCCATGTGCCTGTGCGAGATCGGCAATATCTCCGAGCGCCGCACGGCCATCCTGGTCGACCCCAAGATGAGCGAACTGCCCGCCTTCCTCGTCAAGGAAAGCGGCCTGAACTCCGGCTTCATGATCGCCCAGGTCACGGCCGCCGCCCTCGTCGCCGAGAACCGGATGGTGGCACATCCCTGCGTCATCGACACCGTGCCGACCAGCGCCAATCAGGAAGACCACGTCTCCATGGCCACCCACGGCGCACGCCGCCTGCTGGACATGGCCGAGAACACCGCCACCGTCGTCGGCATCGAACTGCTGGCCGCCGCCCAGGGGCTGGAGTTCCACCGCCCCCTGACCTCCTCGCCCGCGCTGGAACAAGTGTTCTCCGTCGTACGCGAAGCCGCAGCCCCCTATGCCAGCGACCACTATTTCGCGCCGGACATCGCCCGGGCGACCGACGGCGTGCGGGCGGGCCGATATCGGGCCTTCGCCGACAACCTCCTGCCCTCGGCCTAATCGTCCAGAGCCGCCACCTTGAGGGCGGTCAAGTTGGCCGAGCCGGTGACGAAGCACGTCGTCCGCAACTGGCGGATCAGGACCTGGAAATGCTCGACGACCGCCTCGGTTGAGACGGTGGCAGCCGCCAGCACGCCCGCGGCCTGACCGACCACATCGGCCCCCAGCCGGATCGCCTTGGCCGCCTCCACCCCGTCGCGAATGCCGCCCGACCCGATCAGCATCAGGTCCGGACAGGCCGCGCGGACGGCCGCGATCGACCACGCGGTCGGAATGCCCCAGTCGGCAAAGGCCGCCGCATGCGCCTTGTCAGCCGCATCGGTCGCCCGTTCACCCTCGACCGTCGCCCAGTTCGAGCCGCCCGCCCCGGCCACATCGATAGCGGCCACACCCATGTCGGCCAGCCGCCGGGCGGTCGCGCCGGACATCCCGGCCCCTGTTTCCTTGACGACGACCGGCGCATCCAGCGCCTTGACCAAGGCCTCCAGCGCCGCGCCGACGCCCCACCAGTCGCGGTCGCCCTCGGGCTGACAGGCCTCTTGCAGCGGGTTCAGGTGCACGATCAGGGCGTCCGCCGCGATCATGTCCAGCACCCGTCGCGCCTCGTCGACGCCAAAGCCGCGCGTCAGCTGGGCCGCGCCAATATTGGCCAGAATCGGCGTGTCCGGGGCCTTGAGCCTCAGGGCCATGTCCAGCCCGGCCCCTTCGCCCTCCAGCGCCGCGCGTTGCGATCCGACCGCCAGGGCGATGCCTAGATGCTGGGCCGCCTCGGCCAGCCGCGTATTGATCGCCTCGGCCCGCGCTGGCCCCCCGGTCATGGAGCTGATCAGCAGCGGAGCCTTCAGACGCCGCCCCAGGAAGTCGACGCCCAGGTCGATCTTGCCGTGATCCAGATCCGGCAGTGCCTCGTGCACGAAGCGGATGTCGCCGAACCCCGCGTCGCGTCCATGCCGCGCCTTGCCGGCCAGGATGACGTCCAGATGCTCGTCCTTGCGGTTTCGGATGGCGTCGCTGTGCATGAATGCACCCTAGCGACGAGCGGTCGCTGTTGGAACCAGAACCGACCGGGCGTAGTGTCTCGGCATGATCCCCGTCTGGTTCACCCTTCTGACGCTGGCCGTCTTCTTCGCGATGGAGGGCGTGGCCTGGTGGACGCATCGCTACATCATGCACGGCCGGCTCGGCTGGGGCTGGCACCGCGATCATCACGAGCCGCATGACAAGGCCTTCGAGGTCAACGACCTGTATGGCGTCGTCGGGGCCCTGGTCGGGACCGGGCTGTTCGTCATCGCCTGGCTGACCGGCCTGTGGTGGGTCCGTGCCATCGCCCTGGGCGTGACGCTGTATGGTATGGTCTATGCTTTCGTGCACGATGGCCTGGTGCATCAGCGCTGGCCGTTTCACTGGATGCCGAAGAATGGTTATGCGCGGCGCCTGGTCCAGGCCCATAAGCTGCATCACGCGGTCCAGACCCGCGATGGGGCGGTATCCTTCGGCTTCGTGTTTGCGCCCGACCCGCATCGCCTCAGCGCCATACTGAAGGCCCGCCGCGCAGCCCGGGCCGCCGACCTGCCCGCAGAGTGATCCTGTCCCCAATCACGCGGACCCGGCAGACGGCGATCGGGCTTTCCCTGGCCGGACTGATCGTCTGCGGCTGGGTGGCCCTTCATGTCTGGGGCATCTTCTTTCAGCCCCTGACCTGGCCCGCAATCATCACCGTGCCGCTGCTGATCCTGACCCAGAGCTGGCTGGGGGCCGGCATGTTCATCGTCACCCATGATGCCATGCACGGCTCGCTGGCCCCGGGTCGGCCGAGGCTGAATGCCGCCGTCGGCCAGGTCTGCGTCGGGGCCTACGCGGCTTTCTCCTTCCGCCGCCTGAACGTCTGCCACCACCAGCATCACCGCAGCCCGGGCAGCGCGGACGATCCCGACTTCCACGCCGGGGAGCCGATGCGGTTCGGGCCGTGGTTCTATCGCTTCTTCACCCGCTACTTCGGCTGGCGCGAGTTCGGCATCGTGACGGCGGTGCTGGTCGTCTATCTGTTCGTGTTCGGAGCCTCGCCCCTGAACGTCGCCCTGTTCTGGGGCCTGCCCGCCATCCTCAGCGCGCTACAACTGTTCGTCTTCGGCACCTGGCTGCCGCACCGGCATGAGGCGTCAGGCTCGCCCTTCGCCGATCACCACAATGCCCGGACCGTGCCGATGCCGTGGCTGGCTTCGCTGCTGACATGCTTCCACTTCGGCATGCATCACGAGCATCATCTGTCGCCGAACACTCCCTGGTGGCGACTGCCCGAAGCCCGGCGTGAAGCGCTCAGACTCGCGTCCACAGGGCCGCACGCAGCGGCGGGGCCTTTCCGCGATCCAGCACCTGGGTCCAGATTGCGATAAGCGCACCGCGGCCGAACAGCCAAAGCTTCATGGCCCGGCCGACCGACACCCGCTGCTTCCAGACGCCGCCCCCCCCACGTGCGACCTTGCGGCCAATCTCGCGATAGACCCCACGCGCCGCCGCGATCGCCATGGACGAGCGGAACGGCAGGCCACGCAGCCCGTCGCGCGCGCTGTCGTAATAGGGCTCGGCGGCCTCCAGCAGGCGGCGGGTGACGGCGTGGACGGCTTCCCGGTTGGCCGGATCGGCCACAGCTTCGGGCGTTGGCGCTATCCCGGCCTCGCCCAGCCAGTCGGCGGGCAGATAGACCCGTCCCCCTTGCGCATCCTCGATCACGTCGCGCGAGATGTTGGTCAGCTGGAACGCCAGCCCCAGATCCTGGGCCCGGCGCAGGACCTCGGCATCGGTCACGCCCATGACCCGCGCCATCATCACGCCCACGACGCCCGCGACATGCCAGCAATAGGCCATGACGTCGTCGATGGTGCGATAGTCGTGGTGCTCCACATCCATGCGGAAGCCGTCGATCATGTCGATGGCCCAGCGCTCCGGCAGCCGGTGCCGCAGGGCCACCCGCTGAAAGGCCGCAAAGGTCGGGTCCGACATCGGCTCGCCCGTCATGGCGCGGCGCGTCATGTCATACAGCCGCTCCAGCCGACGTTTCTGCTCCTCGACTGTCAGCTCTTCGTGGCCAAAACCGTGGTCCTGACCGTCGATCTCGTCGTCGCAGGCCCGGCACCAGGCATAGAGCAGCCAAGCATCCTCGCGCACTTCCGGCTCGAACAGCCGCGAGGCAGAGCGAAAGCTCTTGGACCCCTTGGTGATCGAGGCCTTGGAGGCGGCGAGGACGGCATCGGTCATGCGCTGGCCTTCGCATCCTCCAGCATCAAGCCCGCCGTCGCCTTGGCCGAGCCGACCACGCCGGGAATGCCTGCACCCGGATGCGTCCCGGCCCCCACGACATACAGGTTCGGGACCTTGTCATCGCGGTTATGCGTCCGGAACCAGGCGCTCTGCGTCAGGATCGGCTCCAGCGAGAAGGCTGAGCCCAGGTGGGCGTGCAGGTCTTCCTTGAAGTCGCCGGGTGTATAGATGCGCGTCGTCACCAGATCGCGCCGCAGGTTGGGGATGTAGCGCTCTTCCAGATAGTCGATGATCTTCTCGCGGTATTCCGGCCCCTTGACCGACCAGTCGATGTCGGCGGCCCCCAGATGCGGGACGGGCGACAGGACATAGTGGCTGCTCATCCCCTCCGGCGCCATCGACGTATCGGTGGCGCAAGGGGCGTGCAGATAGAGCGAGAAGTCGTCGGGAAGCTTCGGCCCGGCGAAGATTTCGCTGATCAGTTCGCGGTATCGCGCCCCGAAACAGATGGTGTGGTGGGCCAGCTGCGGCTGCGGCGTCTTCAGGCCGAAGTGCAGCACGAACAGCGACATGGAGAACCGCTTGAACTTCAGCGACCTGGCCTTGGCCTTGCCTCGCGGGGTGTGACCCAGCATCTTGTCATAGGTGTGGACCACGTCAGCATTCGACGCGACCATGTCGGCGGGAATAATTTCGCCGCCCTCCAGACGCACGCCGGTGGCGCGGGCGCCCTGCATCTCGATGCGCTCGACCGGCGCGTTCAGGCGGAAGTCACCGCCCAGGTCCTGGAAGAATTTCACCAGCCCGGCGATCAGCGCCCCGGTCCCGCCCCGCGCAAACCACACCCCGCCGCGGCGTTCCAGTGCATGGATCAGGGCATAGACCGAGCTGGTCTTGAAGGGATCACCCCCGACCAGCAGGGTGTGAAAGCTGAAGGCCTGGCGCAGATGCGGGTCCTCGATATAGCGAGCCACCATGGCATGGACGCTGTTCCAGCTTTCCAGCCGCGCCAGCTCCGGCGCCGCCTTGATCATCGACCAGAAGGATTGGAACGGCACGGCACCCAGCTTGATGTAGCCTTCCTGGTATAGTTCCTCGGAATACTGGTGAAACTTGTTGTAGCCCTCGACATCCTTCGGATTGAACGCCCCGATCTGGCGCTCCATCGCCGCCTGGTCGTCGTTGTAGTCGAATGACGCCCCATCTTCCCAACACAGGCGATAGAAGGGATCGACCGGCATAAGGTCGACATAGTCCTTCAGCTCCGACCCCGTCCCCTCGAACAGTTCCTTCAGACAGTCGGGGTCGGTGATGACGGTCGGACCGGCATCGAAGGTGAAGCCTTCTTCCTTCCAGACGTAGGCACGGCCGCCCGGCTTGTCGCGCTTCTCGACCAGGGTCGTCTGGATGCCCGCGCGCTGCAGCCGGATGGCCAGGGCGATGCCGCCGAAACCGGCTCCGATCACAACGGCCCGACGTGCGACTTGATCTCTCATGGTCGTGATCCCTGCCCCGACTCGCGAAGCTGCTGCAACGCCTTGCCCACGGGGACAGGCGGTTTTCCCGCAAGCAGGCGCAACTTGTCGAGCGTGGTATTATGCCCTGCGTAGAAGCGCCGCACGAGGCTTTCGGGCAGACCATAGAACCGCTGGAAAACGCGCCACCTCTGTTCGGGCTCCGCGGCGCGGAACAGCATGCGGTTCAGCAGGCGATAGAAGGCGCGATCCGCCCAGGTCGCCTTGGAGTGCATTTCGGTCAGGCGACGCAGCCCCCCGGAACTCAGATCGTCGCTGGCCGCCACCTTGCGCGCCAGTCTGACCGCGTCCGGCAGGGAATAGCCGGTGACAGGATGGAACAGACCCGCCCACAGCCCCGCCCGCGCCACGGTCGTCTCCTCCGCCCAGAAGGCGTCGATGTCACCATCCAGGGCGATGGGCAGGACGCCCTGCTCCTCGCCGACCAACGCCTCGACCGTCCAGCCGCGTGAGCGGATATAGGCGTCGATCCGTCCGTTCAGCGCCTCACGATCCAGCTCCGGCGTATCGGCGTAATAGGTATCCTCGATCATCACCGTCCGCGCGTCGAACGGCAGCAGATAGACGAAGCGATAGGCTCCGTACTGGCGCACGGTCGCATCCATGATCGTCGGTCGGGTCAGGCCATGAGGTTCGGTCAGACGAACCGTCCGCCCGACGAAACTCTGCCACCCCAGATCCAGCGACCGGGTCGGCTTCGGTCCCCGCGCATCGATAACGCCCCGCGCCGTCAGTCGCCTCTGGTCTGACAGGGTCACGCCGGTCGTCTCGACCACCACCGCCTCGCCCGTAATCAGCCGGTCCCCCAGCAGCGGAGCCACGGCGGCGTGCAGCCGCTCGGACGTCAAGCTGTTGTAAGGCGTCTCCAGGACCCGCGACCGCGCCGGAAAATAGACTTCATGCCCTTCGGACCAGCGATGCGCCACGGCAGGTGCCAGCCAGGCGCGGTCTTCATCCTCCAGATCGCTGTCGAAAAAGGACCAGGTGTGATTGCCCCCGATCCGGCCTTCCTGCTCGACCACCGCCACACGTAGACCGGGGCGGTCCAGCGCCAGCCGCCAGGCGATGAGGCCTGCCGCCAGCCCGCCGCCGACCAGGATCAGATCATAGTCGTCGCCGGCATCACCCATGCAGTGGCTCTAGCACGTCAGGCGGGGCGATAAAGCGTCAGGGCTTCTTCTCGACCGTCAGGGCATAGCTGCCGGTCTGGCCCTGTGCGAACGATCCGGCGCGGATTTCATAGGTGCCGTCCGCGGGGGCCTTCCACTCCAGCTTGGCGTGAGTGTCAGACAGACTGTCGTCATCCGACCCCAGGACCTCGAACTCGCCGTCCTCCTGATCGCGTCCGATGAAGACCACGCTGTCGAACTCGTTTGAGACCATGCTCAGGACCAGTTCCTCATCCTCCTTCAGCGTCACGCGATAGGCATCGTAGAAGCTGTTGTCGGCGGCGGTGGCATCGGTCTCGGTCAGGGTGCCTCGTGCAGTCGATCCGACCAGCAGGCTGCCTGGTTTTGGTTGCGGCCCCCTGTCGATCAACTCCAGCGAATACAGCCCTTCGCCGTCGGACCCCAGAGGCGAGGCCCTTACGATATAGGCACCGTCTGCCGGGATCGCGAAATCCAGCCGCGAATCCATCCCTTCGCCCAGCCCGTCATCGTCCGAGGCCAAGGACGAGAACTCACCCTCCGCATTGCCGATCTGCAGATAGGTGTCGAAGTCGCCAGACCGCATTATGGCGCGGATGCGCTGACCGCCGGCCGCAGTGAAGCTGTAGGCCTCAAAGTGGCGGCCATCACCGTCCTCATTGTCGGTTTCGCCGATCTCGCCCTGTACGGTGGAACCGAAGGCGATGGCCTGTGGCGGCCGGTCCGGTTCGACCTCGGAGAGCTTCAAGGTGTAGTCGCCGGTCGCCTCCGAGAATCCCCGTGCCTGGATTACATAGGCCCCCGTCCTTGGCACGGTGATGTTGATCCGCGCGTCCAGCCCCTCCGGACCGCCGTCGTCGTCGGTCGCCAGGCTGGCCTCGGCATCATCGAACAGTTCCAGATAGCTGTCGAAATCCGACGCCGTCATGTCGATGCGGATACGCTGTCCCTCTCGCCCCTCGAAGCGATAGCGGTCGGCGGCATAGCCATCGGCGCTGCGCCCGTCGCTCTCGGTCAATTCGCCCTCCACCGTATCGCCGACGGCGATGGCTGTCGCCGCGATGGGAGCAGGCCCCTCGGACAGGCTCAGCGTGTAATCACCGGTCCCGTTCTCTGACAACGCCGTGGCCCGCACGACATAGGAGCCTCCCTCAGGAGCCGCGAAGACCAGTCGTGAGTTCAGTTCGGTATCCGGCCCGTCATCGTTCATCGCCAGTTCGGTGAAGACGTCGCCCTCCATCCGCCCGACCCTGACGACCGGATCGAAGGCCTCAGACACGAGGTCGAACGTCAACCTCTGTCCGGACTCTGCGGTGAAAAGGTAAGCGTCGTAGTGACCGCCCTCCTCCGTTTCGGCATCGTCATCCGTCAGGCTGCCGTCCCGCGTCTGACCCAGCGCAATCGTGCCCGGCTCCGGCTCCGGTGCCGCCGGCGGACGCTCCGTCAGTGTCAGGGTGTAGTCGCCGCCCTCCAGCCCGGAGAGCGTGCGGGCATGCAGCAGATAGTCGCCGTCCTTGGGTGCCGTGAAGCGCAGCCGCGCATCCGTGCCGTCGCCCAGACCATCGTCGTCGGTCGCCAGCGCCTCGTCCAGACCCTCCTCGTAAACCGCCAGATAGGCGTCGAAGTCCTCGGAGCGAAGGGTGAACTCCAGCCGCTGGCCCGCCGTGGCGCGTAAGCGGTAAACGTCGTAACGATATTCATCCTCGATCCCCACAGCATCGTCAGCGGTGAGGGCACCCTGCACCTCAGTGCCGACGTCCAGCGTCGCGACCGCCGACGCGTCCGTCGATTGCGCCAGGGCAGGCACTGCGCTGAACAGCGCAAGCGCGCTGACGGCGGCGAGAATGGTCTGACGGCGCATGCAAATCCCTCGTGAAGTCGCGCCGATCATAGACGCCGAACCGGCCTGTCTGTAAATCGCTGGGACCGCACGATTCCTGACTCCGGAGCCGAAACCATGACGGCCGCCCCCGCTCGCGCCTCCCAGATTGACGGCAAGGCCTTCGCCGCCGGCCTGGTCGAGCGCGTCGCCGCCGCCTCGGCCAGGCTGGAGGCTAAGCACGCCATCAAGCCCGGCCTGGCCGTCGTCATCGTCGGCGAAGACCCAGCTAGCCAGATCTACGTCCGCAACAAGGGCGAGACGACCCTGCGCGCCGGCATGCGCTCCGAGACGCACCGCATGCCCGATACCACCGGGCAGCATGAGTTGCTGACGCTGATAGCCTCGCTGAACGCCGACCCCGGCATCCACGGCATTCTGGTCCAGCTGCCCCTGCCCGATCACATAGACAGCGCGGCGGTTCTTGGAGCAATCGACCCCGACAAGGACGTCGATGGCTTTCACGTCGTCAATGCCGGGCGGCTGGCCGTCGGACTGCCGGGTCTGGTGCCCTGCACCCCGCTGGGGTGCCTGATGCTGCTGAAGGCGGAACTGGGCGATCTGTCGGGCCTGAATGCCGTCATCGTCGGGCGCTCCAACATCGTCGGCAAGCCAATGGCGCAACTGCTGCTGGGCGAAAGCTGCACCGTTACCATCGCCCATTCGCGCACCCGCGACCTGCCCGCCCTGTGCCGGACCGCCGACATCCTGGTCGCCGCTGTCGGTCGTCCGGAGATGATCAAGGGCGACTGGATCCGGCCCGGGGCCACCGTCATCGACGTCGGCATCAACCGCGTCCCCTCCCGCGAGCCGAATAAGGCCGCACAGGGCAAGACCCGCGTCGTCGGCGACGTCGCCTTCGAGGAAGCCGCATCGGTCGCGGGCCGGATCACACCTGTGCCTGGCGGCGTGGGACCTATGACCATCGCCTGCCTATTGGCCAACACCTACACGGCGGCCTGCCGGAGCATAGGTGTCACGCCGGACGATATCTGAACGTTTGAGTAAGCACAGGCGCTGGTCCGCGCTACTGTCGCTTTGCAGTCGCAATCGCTCGCCATAGCCCTTACCCGTTGGATCGAACTGTTCACGGCCTCGCATGCCCCGCCTGTTGACCTACAACGTACATCGCTGTGTCGGGACGGATCGGCGGCTGGACGTCGCCCGAATTGCCGCCGTCATCGCCGAGCAAGAACCGGACATCGTCTGCCTGCAGGAACTGGACGTCGGCCGCGCGCGCACAGGCCATGTCGATCAGGCCGAGGCCATCGCGCGCGACCTGACCATGACCTTCCACTTCAACGCGGCCATGCGGATCGAGGCGGAAGAGTACGGTGATGCCATCCTGACTCTGCGGCCCGAGCGGCTGATCAAATCGGGTGCCCTGCCCACGATCCGGGGGGTGCCGGGCCTGGAACCGCGCGGAGCCGTTTGGGTCGAGATCGACTTCGACGGAGTGCCCCTCAATGTCATCAACACCCATCTGGGACTGGTTCCGCGAGAGCAGAGGATCCAGGCCGCGGCCCTGGTAGGTTCCGGCTGGTTGGCACATCCTGAACGAGTCGGGCCGACTATCCTGACAGGCGATTTCAACGCCACCTCCATCACCAGGCCCTATCGCACCTTTACCAGCCGCCTCGCCGATGCCCAGCGCCTGTTGGGCCTCAAGCCCTCGGTGAAGACCTTCCCGTCGACCTTCCCGACCATCCGCATCGACCACGCCTTCGTCACGCCAGAGATTCTGCCGACGCGAATCTGGGCTCCACGCTCGCCCTTGGCCCGCGCCGCTTCCGATCACCTGCCGCTGGTGATGGATTTCGAGATCAGGCCTACTGAAGCGGTAGCCGCCGCCGCGATCTAACCCGGCGACGCCACGGCCTGAAGGCATCTGCGGTCGAGGTAGGATCGCCGAGCTGGAACTCGGCAATCAACCGTTCGATGTTCGACGGCGCTGTTGCGCCCAGAACCTTCATCCGCCCGGTGTCGAAGCGCAAGACGGCTTCCCCAACCGACTGGCTCAGGGCTTCGGCGGCGGCAAAGGCATCGGTGTCTACACCGATCCAGTGGCCCAGCGTCCGGTGCCGGAACCTGGCGATGGCAGCACGTCCCTCCTCTGTGCCCGGTTTCGTCGCGATGTCGCATTCTGTATCGAACCCCAACGAGCGATTGTTCAGATTTGTCGAGCCGATCCTCAGGATTTCGTCGTCATAGATCGACACCTTGGCATGGACGATGATCCGCTCATCCCCCCTGGTCCACGGCGTGAAGGCAAAGAAGCGGTTGTGCCGGTCCGCCTGCTCCAGCCGGTACAGCACCTCCGACCGGGCCGTATCCATCGTCATCCGGTCGAACCAGCTGGGGCTGGTACCGGTGGAGACCAGCACGATCTCCGGCCCGTCCCATTCCTCCAGCCGCTCGGCCAGGGCGGCGGCGATCACGGGCGAGGTGAAATACTGGTTCTCCAGATAGATCAGCCGTCTGGCCTTCCTGATCAGATCCAGATGCAGGGCCTCGTTTTCCCGCACCTCCACCTTGGAATGCCAGCGCGGCTCGGTTCGGGCGATGGCCACGCGCGTATCGCGCATGTCCGCCTTGACGTCGTCTGGCCAGGGATCGTTATCCGTCACATCCGGCAGCGTCTTTTCCCAGGTCGACTTGAACCAGCGATGCCGCGCCAGGTCGCCAAGCGCCTTGGCCGCCGGCCCGTCCATCACCGCCATGACCTCGTGCCGGGGCGAGCAGATCACGCCCGACGGCTGACACCGGCGCGGATCGCCGTCCAGATGCTCCGATGTGTCCCACCGGTCGGTGGCGATATCGCCTCCGCCAACAAAGGCCACGGCATCGTCGATGATCACCACCTTCTGATGGTGACAGGCTCCCGGAATGCCGGGATCAAGCCGGAACTCCACCATTCGCTTGCGAAACCAGCGTTGCGACTTGTGTGGGTAGAACCCCTGGGACGCCGCAATCAGCAAGGGTGACTTCCAGATCAGCATCCGCACGTCCAGGTCTGGCCTGGACCGCACTAGCCTGCGTAGCTGGTGACCGATCTGGGCCTGATGGTCGTGGTGATGACTTTCCGGGTCCAGTCGCGTGCGCGGATCAAACTGCCACCCCAGGATGACGATCGACTTCTGGGCCTTGGCGATCGAGGACCGCAGGGCTTCGAAATAGGCGTCGTTCTCCATCAACACGGCCAGCCGACCGGCGGTTTCGACCCGCCAGCAATTCCGTCCGGGCTCGAAGGCCTGATCGTCCGCATCCGTCATGCCGTGACCCTAGCTCAAAAGCGTGACAACCGGTCCAGCCGAATGCTGAAGCTGACATCCTTTCGACATGGATTGCCCAACCGACGCTTTGCGAGCATAATAGAAATCGTCATTCTGACAGGGGACGTCGCCGATGCAGGCGCTGATCGAGTTGATTGCGGGGTTCGTCGCCATGCTGGTGGCCGTCGCCCTGTCGCAATTCGGCCTGAACGTCGACATGCCGACCAAGCCGGACCGTGAGATTCATCGGGTCCGGGACTGCGGTGACCTGCAGAGCGCGGCTGTCATCGACGTCTCGCGTGATCGGCAGCAAAGCTGCTGATTCGCCCCCGTCTTTCGACCTGAATCGCCTTTTCCCCTGTCGATTGAACCGCTAGGGTTTTCCTCGTCCTCCCGGCGTCGCGCCTCGATGCCCCCTCGTGACGAGTTCGACGCATCATGAAGTCCCGCCAACGGCCCCCGCTGAACCTGTCGTCCCCAGATCCGGTCGAGGGTCACAGCGACGAACGGCCTGCAGTCGAGGCTGAAGCCGGGCTTTCGGAAGACGATCGCCCAATGTCAGAGCGCCGTCGCCGTCGCCTGGCCGAAGAACAGACCCGTCAGGCCCAGGCACGGGCTCAGGCCATGGCAGAGGCCGAACGCACCGCCTCGGTTGATGCCGTCATACCGGTAGCGTCCGCTCCGATCCAGCCATCGGCCGAGAGCGCCCTGGCCCCCTTCGAGACTCCGCCGCCGCCGACGACGCGATCCCGCAAGACCGCCACACCGTCCGAGGGTCGGCCCTATCTGATCGCCGGGCTGGCGTCTGCGGCCTGGATCGCGGGGGTCGCAGCCTGGCTGACCTTCGAGGTCAGCGCAGGGGCTGCCGAGTTGGAGCCGCTGCGTCTCGCCGTCTATGCCCTGATCGCTCTGGCCCCTGTCGGCCTGGCCATCATGCTGGCCCATGCGGTACGTCAGGGGCCCGGACTGGCCGCCGAGACCCGCCGTGCCCGCGAACTGGCCGAGGCCCTGGTCGCTCCCACGGCCCTGGCAGCCCAGCAGACAGGCACTGTGCTTCAGTCTCTGCGCAACGACATCGACCTGGCCTCGGTCGCCGCCGAACGTGCTCGCCACGACATGACCCTGTTGCGCGAGGCTCTGGTTCAGGAAACCACCCGCCTGACAGACGCGGCCGACGTTGCGGGCCGAACCGCGCGCCGTCTGGTTGAGCAGTTGGGGGCTGAACGCACCGAAATGCACGCTCTCGGCACCCGGCTCGACGCCCAGGCTACCGGTGTGGCCGAGGCCGTCGAACGCCAGTCCCGCATGGTCATCGACGCTTCAGATCTGGCCCAGACGCAACTCCGCGAGGCCGAGGCCGCGCTTGCCGCGCGCGCCGCCGATCTGGCCGCAGCGGCCGGTGAAGCCCAGGACGCAGCCCGCGTCGCCGCCGATGACCTGGCCCGCCAGACCCTTCGTCTGGAGAACGCCGGGGCCGGCGTGGCCGAACAGATCCAGTCCGTCGAAGAAGGACTGGGCCAGCAGCGCGCCGCCCTGGTCACCGCCGCACTGGGGCTTCGCACCGATCAGGAAGACTTCTCGGCCCAGGTCGAGAGCCAGCGCGCCCAGTTGACCGAACAATTGTCGGCGACACGCTCGGTCACGCAGGATCTTGGCGACACCACCCAGCGCACCACGGAATCGATCAAGGACCTGGTGGAGGCCGCAACCGACCAGTTCCGTGCCCTGGTCGACATGTCCCAGCGCGAAGCCGATGGTTTCGACGCCGCCACGAAACTGGCGCTCGACAAGTTCGAAGCCTTGGCCGCCGAAGCCCGCGACGCCTTGGTCGAGGAGACACGCCGCGCCTTGGCCGCACTTCAGGCTACCGCAGAGGATTCGCGTCAGGCTGCGACCGAGGCTGCCGACCTGGCCCAAGTCCGCGTCGATCGTTTGGGCGAGGCCCTGTTCGAAGCCGCACAGAAGGCCGATCACGCCGCCGACACCCGCATCGATGGTGCACGCAAGATCGTCGCCGAGACCGCCGGTATGGTCGATGAAGCGGGCGAACGCGCCCTGATGCGGCTGGAATCGACGGTCGATCGCATGAACGATGCCTTGGCTCGCATCGACAACACCATCGGCGAACTGGACGACCGCGCCGCACGTCTGCCCGAAGAAGCTCAAGCTCGTGTCGAAGCCGTCCGCGCCTCGGTCGAACAAGGCTTGGCCGCTCTGTCCGCCGCCTCCCAAAAGGCGGCATCTGATACCGAGGCCCTCGATCTCGGCTTTCAGGAGCGCGTGCGCCGCAACTACGACATGCTGACCGAGGCGGTCCGTCTGATGGGCGTCGTGTCCGGTGAACCTGCTGGGAGTCGCCGCCGTGACGCGACGGCTACACCGGCCACGGCTGTTCCAGAGGCCCCGGCCAAGCCGGAACCCGCCTTGCGTCCAGCCCTGCCCCACAAGGACGAGGCGCGCGGCTTCGGACTTCGCAGTCGTCTGAAGCTGGAGCCCGCTCCGGCCCCGATTTCCCATCCCGCCAACCCCTCTGACTGGGCGGATATGGACGGTTCCGCTGCCGACGAAGAGCCGCTCGATCTCGACACCCCTGTCATGCCCGGTGTCGACGCCGAGGCCCTGGGTGAGCGTATCACCGCCGCCATTCGACGCATGGGCGTGGACCCGAATGCCCTGCTGCCACGCTCCCGCGTCGAGGAGGCCGCCCAGGCCATCACCATCGGAGACCCCGATCGTGCCCGCCAGATCGTGCGCAGGGTTGCCCCTGCCGCTGTGCGCAGCGTGTCCCGTCGCGTGTTGACCGACACTGACATGCGCGCGGACGCCGAAGCCTATGTTCGATCCTTCTCGCGGGGTCTTACCGAACGGGCGGCGGCGCGTGACGGAGCCGCTGTGCTGGGCCAGCTCACATCGGACGGCGGACGAGCCTACATGCTTCTGGATGCCGCCATCGGCGATCTGGGCTAAGCCATTGAACGATTGTGTATTGACGAAACCGGCCTGTTTCCGACACGGTCCCGGCTTCTGTCACAGTAGCGTCATGCACAGGCGGGGGCCATGCTCGACACCCGATCCCTAGAAGCGCCGGACACACGCCCGGCTATCGCCATCTGCGCCTATGAGATCGGCGAAACCGGGTGGGATCCGGTCGAGGATCTGTCAGGCGAGGCCTGGAACCCGGCCGGTGCCCGGACGCTGGCCATCGACCCGGCTGAACCCGCCGCCTTGGCAGTCACGCTGTCCGAAGCCCTGACCCTTCCTGCCTGCCGAGGACTTTTGCTGGTAGGCAGGACCCGTGAGGGTGCTGGTTTCAGGCTCCAGATCAGAACCGAAAACCGGTCCCTGGACGGCACACATCGCGGCAACAGCGACGGACCAGGTGTAGCCCGCGCCACGGCACCGGTGGCTGAAATGATCCGCGAGCTGAACGAGGCCGGCCTGAAAGCTGGCGTCAGCTCCGACACTGAGGACGACGTCGGCAGCTACCTTCTGTATCGCGTCCTCGCCGCCCTGCCCGAGGGCATGGATACGCCCGCCATCGGCTTGTTGCGCGCGCCGGTAGACGAAGCCGACGATCGCGTACAGCGTGCTGTCAAGGCAGCGGCCCAGGCCATGGCCCGGCATCTGCCCCCCCTGCCCCGGCACCGCGTCGCCTGAGGCCGGTCCGCAGCATCAAAGCCGCACAAAGCCCCAGGGCCGACAAAGCCGCCATCGCCCAATATCCCCCCGCCCCGAAACGATCATACAGCGGCCCCGATAACATGGTGGCCAATCCGATCAGTATTCCGGCCGACAATACCGAACTCAGGGTCTGTGCCGCTGTGTGTCCGTCAGGTGGTGACAGGCGCTCCACCAACTGTAACCCGGCCAGGAAGGTCGCGGCAAACGTCAGGGCGTGCAAAGCCTGCAAAGGCCACAGTGCCCAAAGAGGCGGAGCCATCGCCATCAGCGACCAGCGCAGTATCGAGGCGACGCATCCGATCACCAGCAGGCTCCACGGCCCTATGCCGACCCGCCTGCGCCACGGCTCGACAACCCACATCAGCGCGATCTCGACCACCACGCCGAACGCCCACAGCTGGCCCGTGACCGCCGCACTGATCCCCTGCGTCTGCCACAGGATGGCCGAGAAGCCGTACTGGAAAGCGTGCGCCGCCTGTACCGCCCCGACGGCGAAGATGGCGAGCATGAAGACCGGATCGGCCAAAAGCCGACCCAGCCCCCTGAACCGCTCGCGACCGCGAACCGTCGCGCCATCCGTGACACGCTCGCTCGGCAGGAGGACCGCGGCCACGAGCACAATGCCCAGGGCCGCGACCACACTGGCGACGATCACCGCGTCCACCGGCGTGCGCAGAAGCAGCGCCCCCATCCCCAGATTGGCCAGGACGAAGGCGGCCGAACCGGCTCCTCTAGGCAATGAGAAGGTAAACCCGTGTCGTGCCGCCAACCGCAGGGTCAGGACGTCACTCAGCGGGATCAACGCCGCCGCCGCCGTCGCGCCCACGAACCAGCCGATGGCCCAGCCCGCAAAGCCATTGGCCAGCCCGGCCCCGGCATAGCCTGCCGCCATCACAGCCCCCAGAATGGCGATCGGTGCCCGCCGCGTCTGGAACCCGTCGGCCCAGACGGCCAGCGCGGGTCCCGTCACCAGCCGCCCCAGCATGGGTGCCGCCAGCAGTATCCCGATCTCGGCCCCGCTCAGCCCCTGCGCCCGGAACCAGAGGCCAGCGAACGGCAGTGTCACACCGTTGGCCGCGAACAGCAGGACGTATTGCAGGGCCATGCGGGCAGCGGGGGACATAAGTCGGGGTCTAGCAGACGTGCCTGATTCCATGCTCTACGTAGCGTTCAATGATACTGTCACGCTTGCTCGCCTCCTTTGCCTGTCTGAACGGTGCCATGGCCGTTGCCCTGGGGGCTTTCGCTGCCCACGGCGCAGGACCGGGTGTGAAAGTCCTGCTGACCACTGGGGCGCAATATCAGATGGTGCACGCGCTCCTGGCCCTGGTTTGCGTTCTCTGGCCCTCGCATGATCGCCTGATCGTTGTCGCCGGATGGCTGGCGGCGGCGGGCGGCCTGATATTCTCCCTAGCCCTTTCGGCCATTGCCCTTCTAAGTCTGAAGGCGATGGGGGCCGTGGCTCCGATCGGCGGTCTGCTGATGATTCTGGCCTGGCTTCTGCTGGCCGTCTGCGCCTTGCGCGCACCTTCCAACTCCGCCTGACCGGGCGAACAAGAAAGACCGATTTCAGTATGGCTTTTCCCGCGCCCGCGACCCGCCGCGACCTCTATCCCGAGATCGAAGCCTATCAGACCGGCTTCATGGCGACCGACAGCGTCCATGAAATCTATTGGGAGCAGAGCGGCAATCCTGAGGGCATCCCGGTCATCGTCCTGCACGGCGGGCCCGGCGGTGCCGTCAATCCGGGCATGCGCCGCTATTTCGACCCCGCGAAATACCGCATCGTCATGCTGGACCAGCGCGGCTGTGGTCTCAGCCGTCCGAATGCCTCGCTGGAAGACAACACCACCTGGACCCTGATCGCCGACATCGAGCGGCTGCGCGAACAGCTGGGCATCGACAAATGGGTGGTCTTCGGCGGCAGCTGGGGTTCGACCCTGTCGCTGGCCTATGCCATCACCCATCCGGACCGGGCGCTGTCGCTGGTGCTGCGCGGCATCTTCCTGCTGACCAAGCCAGAGCTGCGCTGGTTCTACCAGGACGGAGCCTCGCACATCTTCCCTGACGCCTGGGAGCGGTTTCTTGAGCCCATCCCCGAGGACGAGCGTCACGATCTGATGGGGGCCTATTACAAACGGCTGACCGGTGACGACGCCGCCGAACGCGATCGCTGCGCCATCGCCTGGTCCAGCTGGGAGGGTGAGACCGTCAGCGTACAGGGTCCCGGCGCTCGCCCCGACCGATTCGCCGAAGCCGATTTCGCCGTCGCCTTCGCCCGTATCGAATGCTGGTACTTCATGAACGGCGGCTTCTTCCCCGAGGAGAACTGGCTGCTGAACAACGTCCACCGCATCCGCCACCTGCCCTGCTGGATCGCGCAGGGTCGGTTCGATGTCGTTACGCCCATGATCAGCGCCTGGGCGCTTCACCGCGCCTGGCCCGAGGCAAAGCTGGACATCGTCCCCGACGCCGGTCACGCCTCCAGCGAACCCGGCATCATCGACAGCCTGGTCCGCGGCACCGACTGGGTGGCGGGGCTTTAAAAATACCTGCGCTCCGTTTCCGACATGCAGTCGGTCATGCAGTGATCGCGGTTGTGTCGCGGGTATACATCTCGAATCCCAAAAGCTCGCGCGACGCGTGCGAGCGGTCGCCGTTGCATCTTCATCGGATTGGCTGTCGACCATCTCTGCCTGCAGGGTTCGCCCAAATGGAACAAGTATGCCACAGGCGAGAGGGTAGTCTGGATCAGGACGCTGCTCAGCGAAGATTGTTTTCCGAAATCAGCGGGTTGGCACCTGTGTTCGTGGTGGCAATCGCTGAACTGTCAGCATATGGACGCTGGAGTGCGGACCTGGAGGTCCGCGCTCCTTCTAAAGACCCAGCTTGGCCTTCAGGATGTCGTTGACTGCCGCCGGATTGGCCTTCCCGCCTGTCGCCTTCATGACCTGACCGACGAACCAGCCGAGCGCCTGGGGTTTCTCGGCCACGGCCGCCGCCTTGTCGGGGTTGGCGGCGATGATGTCGTCGATGGCCTTCTCGATCGCGCCGGTGTCGGTGACCTGTTTGAGGCCGTGCTTCTCGACGACCTCGGCCGGTGAGCCTTCGCCGTTCCAGACGTGGTCAAAGACCTCCTTGGCGATCTTCGACGAGATGACATTGGTCTCGATCAGCTCAACCAGCTGGGCGACATGGGCAGCGGGCAGAGGGTTGTCGCTGAAGTCGCGGCCGTCGGCGGCCAGGCGGGCGGAAACCTCATTGGTCACCCAGTTGGACACCAGCTTGGCGTCCCGGCCTTTGGCAGCCGCTTCGAAATAGTCGGCCTTGGCCTGTTCGGAGATCAGCACCACGGCGTCGTATTGCGACAGGCCATAGTCGGCCATCAGGCGACGGCGCTTGGCGTCGGGCAGTTCGGGCAGGTCGGCCTTGATGCCATCGATCCAGGCCTGTTCCAGCTCCAGCGGCAGCAGGTCGGGGTCGGGGAAGTAGCGATAGTCCATCGCCTCTTCCTTGGACCGCATCGAGCGGGTCTCGCCGGCTGTCGGATCGTAGAGGCGGGTTTCCTGATCGATCTTGCCGCCGTCCTCCAGGATCTCAATCTGGCGACGGGCCTCGTAGTTGATGGCCTGCGAAATGAAGCGGAACGAGTTGACGTTCTTGATCTCGCAACGCGTGCCCAGATGGGTGAAGTCGCTGGTGGCCTTGAACTTGGCGTACTGGCCCTCGCGGCAGACCGACACGTTCACGTCGGCGCGCAGGTTGCCCTTCTCCATGTCGCCGTCGCAGGTGCCCAGATAGATCAGGATGGTGCGGATCTTCTTGACGTAGGCGACCGCCTCTTCCGGCGAGCGGATGTCCGGGCGCGACACGATCTCCATCAGGGCCGTGCCCGCGCGGTTCAGATCGACGTAGCTCTCGGTCGGTGACAGGTCATGGATCAGCTTGCCCGCGTCCTGCTCCAGATGCAGGCGCTCGATTCCGACATTGAAGAAGCTGCCGTCCTCGGCCTCCACCTCGACGACGCCCTCGCCGACGATCGGGAAATACAGCTGGCTGATCTGATAGCCGGTCGGCAGGTCCGGGTAGAAATAGTTCTTGCGGTCGAACTGGCTGCGTTTGTTGATCCGGGCGTTGAGGCCCAGGCCGGTACGCACGGCCTGTTCGACACAGTGGCCGTTCAGCGTCGGCAACATGCCGGGGAAGCCCGCATCGACCAGCGACACCTGCTCGTTCGGGCCTGCGCCGAAGCCGACGGCGGCACCCGAGAACAGCTTGGCCCTGGACGCCACCTGGGCGTGGATCTCCAGCCCCATGACGATTTCCCAGGCCCCTGTGCGGCCCTGGATGAGTTTGGAGGGAGTGGTCGTAATATCGGTCATGCCTCTCCCATAGCGGCTGATGCGGCACGGTGGGAGAGCAAAGCCGGTTCAACGACGCGGTAATTTGTGTTCGCGCACGGCCCGGACCACTGTCGGACACACGGTCGCGGTGCCGCGACTGGACGATACGCCCCACAGCGGGTGTTATACTATATCGACGCAACATCCCTTGGAGACGATTCCCATGATCCGCCGCTATAGCTCGCTCGCCGTATCCGCCGCCGTTCTGGCCGGCATCCTGGCCGTCACGGCCCCTGAGGGGGCGATCGCCCAGGACTCGCGCGCGGCACAGGCGGCGGAGATGACGCCACGGGCGGTAAACTTCACGAGCACCGCCCCCCAGGCCGGGGGAGCGCTTGTCCTTCCGCTGGCTTCAGCCGCGGCCCTGGCCACAGGGTCGGCCGGACTGGATGAGGCGACCCGGGCCGGGATCGAGCGGGCGCTGGCCTCTGGCGGGTTTGGATATGCTCCCCGCCAGACGATGGTTCTGCGCGGCATCGGAAACTGGGATCGCATCGTTCTGGTCGGCCTTGGGACGCAGGCCCTGCCCGCCGACGGGCACTGGAGCGGAGCCGTCGCGGGACGCACCCTGGTCGGCGAGGAGGGCCCTATCACGGTCCTGGCAGGCTCACTGCCCGCCGAAACCACGGCCGCCTTCATGACCGGCATGGGGATCGGCCATTATCGGTCGGACCTGTACCGCACGACGCGCGAGGCCGCACCTGTCAGTGCCGCGACGGTGGTCTCGGACAACATCGAGGTCGCGAGGTCGGCCTTCGAGGGTCGCGGCACGGCCCTGATCGAGGCGATGGCCTGGACGCGAAACATCGCCAACGAGCCCGCCAACGTCGTCTATCCCGAAACCTTCGTCGATCGCACACGCGCCGCCTTCGCCGGTATCCGGGGCGTCACGATCGAGGTTCTGGACGTGGCCGACATGGAGCGTCTGGGCATGGGCGCTCTGCTGGGCGTCGGTCAGGGATCGGAACGTCCGCCACGCCTGCTAGTGGTACGCTACCGCGGAGCCGGAGCCCCCGACGGCGGTCCCATTGCCCTGATCGGCAAAGGCATCACCTTCGACACCGGCGGCATCTCGATCAAGCCCGGTGCCGGCATGGGCAATATGAAGATGGACATGTCGGGTGCCGCAGCTGTGACAGGGACCGTTCTGGCGCTGGCTCGCTCTGGCGCGCCGGTGAATGTGGTCGCGGTCTCGGCCCTGGCGGAGAACATGCCCGATGGAGGCGCGACGCGTCCTGGCGACGTCCTGACAGCCATGAACGGCAAGACCATCGAGATCATATCGACGGACGCGGAAGGCCGACTGGTTCTGGCCGACGCCCTGGTATGGACCGAGCGTAATCTGCAGCCCTCCGTGGTGGTGGACGTCGCGACCCTCACCGGAGCGGTCGGCGGTGCGCTGGGTGACGACTATGCGGGCCTGTTCAGCCGACACGATGCCTTGGCGGACCAGCTGGACGCTGCGGGTCGGGCGACGGGCGAGCGCCTGTGGCGACTGCCCCTGCACCCTAGCTATGCCCAGGACACCTCCTCGACTATCGCCGACATCATCAACTCAGGTGCCGGGGGCGCGGGCGCGGGCACAGGGGCCTGGTTCATCGGCGAGTTCATCAGCCGCGACATTCCGTGGGCGCATCTGGACATCGCCAATATGGCCTATGGCGGGCCCAGCGACTGGAAACCGGCGGGCTCGGCCGGGTTCTCGGTCCGGCTGCTGGAACAGTTCGTCAGAGATTGGCAGCCGGTCCCGCGCGGCGCGGCTGACGGCGGAGAATAATACACCCGTGCCCCCTCTCGCCCGGCGGGAGGGGGCAGCGAGGCCTCACCACCACTTCTCCGGCTTGGCCACAAACCCTGCCGCATCTTCCAGGGCGCTGGCGACCTGGAACACTGTCGCCTCATCCAGCGCCTTGCCGATGACCTGGAGGCCCAGCGGCAGGCCGCCGCTGTCCAGACCGGCCGGCACGGAGATGCCCGGCAGGCCCGCCAGGTTGGCGGTCACGGTGAAGATGTCGTTCAGATACATCTGCAACGGATCGATCTGCTTGTCGCCCAGGGCGAACGCCGCGGACGGCGTGGACGGGGTGACGATGGCGTCGACCTTGTCCCAGACATTGTCGAAGTCCTCGGCGATGCGGCGGCGGACCTTCAGGGCGCGGACGTAATAGGCGTCATAGAATCCGGCCGACAGTACATAGGCCCCGATGGTCAGGCGGCGCTGGACCTCCTTGCCGAAGCCCTCGGCGCGGCTTGTCTCGTACAGGTCCGTAAGGCTGGTCGTGCCTTCGGCGCGGTGGCCGAAACGCATTCCGTCATAGCGGGCCAGGTTGGACGAAGCCTCGGCCGGGGCGATGATATAATAGGCCGGCAGGGCATATTTGGTGTGCGGCAGGCTGATCGGCACGATCTCGCAGCCCGCGGCCTTCAGCCAGGCAATCCCCTGATCCCACAACGCCTGGATCTCGGCGGGCATGCCGTCGACGACATATTCTGCGGGCACGCCGATGCGCAGGCCCTTGACCGGCTTGCCCAGAGACTGGGTCCAGTCGGGCGTTTCAATGTCGAGACTCGTCGCGTCCTTGGCGTCAAACGAGCACATGGAGCGCAGCAGGATGGCGGCGTCCTCGACCGTCTTCGTGATCGGCCCGGCCTGGTCCAGCGAACTGGCGAAGGCCACCATGCCGAAGCGGCTGGCGCGGCCATAGGTGGGCTTGATCCCGACCGTGCCGGTGAAGGCAGCGGGCTGGCGGATCGAGCCGCCGGTGTCGGATGCCGTGGCAGCCAGGCACAGGTCGCCCGCGACAGCCGAGGCCGAACCGCCGGAAGAGCCGCCCGGCGTCAATTCGGCGTTGGACGTCTTGGACTTCCACGGGTTCTTCACGGGACCGAAGGCCGAGGTCTCGTTGGACGAGCCCATGGCGAACTCGTCCATGTTCAGCTTGCCCAGCATGACCGCGCCGTCAGCCCACAGGTTGGACGTGACGGTCGATTCATACGGCGGCACGAACCCCTTGAGCATGTTGGACCCGGCGGTCGTCTGGACCCCGTCGGTGCAGAACAGATCCTTGATCCCCAGCGGCGCGCCTTCCAGCGCCCCGCCCTCGCCCTTGGCCAGGCGCGCGTCGGAGGCGCGCGCCATCTCCAACGCCTTGTCCGTGGTCTGGACCGCGAAGGCATTCAGCGTCGGATTGGCGGCGTCGATGTTGGCGACGAAGGCCCTGGTGATTTCCTCGGACGAGAAGTCGCGGGCCTTGAGGCCGTCCAGCGCAGCCTTGAGGGTCAGTTGGGTCAGGTCGGACATTCTATTCGACCACCTTGGGCACGACGAAGAAGCCGTCGGCGGACCGCGGCGCATTGGACAGGACGGCCTCGACCTTGCCGCCGTCGGTGACGACGTCGTCGCGCAGGCGCATGGGCTGGGCCACATTGGAGGTCATGGGCTCGACGCCGTCGACGTCGACCTCGTCCAGCTGCTCGATCCAGGCCAGGATGCCGTTCAGCTCCTTGGCCAGCGGCTCCAGCCGGTCCTCGGGGGTCTTGATGCGGGCGAGGTGGGCGACCTTGCGCACCGTCGCGGCGTCGATGGCCATGCGGCCCTCCAGAAACAGTTCCAAGCGGGCGGGATTAGCGGCCCCGACTGGATTTCACAAGGATTCAGACGCCGCAACGGCTTTGACAGCGGGGCCGTGTGCGCCTACCGCCGCGCGGTGAGTGAATTGACCCTTCAAGCCCTGTCCGAATCGACGCCTCCGGGAACCGCCTGGCTGGGGCTGGATCTGGGCGAAAAGACCATCGGCGTGGCGGTGTCCGACACCAGCCGCATGATCGCCAGTCCGCTGTCGCTGATCCGCAAGGTCAAGTTCACCCAGGATGCCGAGGCGCTGTTCAAGATCATGCACGGACGCAGCGTGTCGGGACTGGTCATCGGCCTGCCGCTGAACATGGACGGCACCGAAGGGCCACGCGCCCAGTCGTGCCGGGCCTTTGCGCGCAATCTGCAAAGGCTGCGAGCCGTGCCCTACGCCTTCCAGGACGAGCGGCTGTCGACCAGCGCGGTGGAGCGGTTCCTGATCGAGGATCTGGACCTGAACCGCAAGCGACGCGCCAATGTCGTGGATCGCACGGCCGCCGCCTGGATATTGCAGGGGGCGCTGGACCGGCTGCGCGCTTCCCCTCCCGCCTGACTGGCCCTATAGCCGGGCCTCGATGAGACAGCCCGACGCCCTCACCGATCTGATTCGCGAACGGCTGTTGCCGTTTCCGAAGGCCCATTTCCTCGCCGCCGGCGACCTGAATGCGGCGACCGCCCCTGCCCTGCTGGATCTGGCCGACGCCTTCGTCGATCTGAACCGGTCCAATGCCAAGGGCCTGGACCTGATGCGCGGGCGCACGGTGGTGAACCTGTTCTTCGAAAACTCGACCCGGACCAGCGCCTCGTTCGAGATCGCGGCCAAACGGCTGGGGGCGGACGTCACGGCCCTGTCGCCCAAGACATCCTCCGTGGCCAAGGGCGAGACCCTGATCGATACAGCGGCGACCCTGAACGCCATGAAGCCGGACGTGCTGGTTATCCGCCATTCGGCCTCCGGTGCGGCTGACCTGTTGAGCCAGAAGGTCGGCTGTGCGGTCGTCAACGCCGGCGACGGGCGGCACGAACACCCGACCCAGGCCCTGCTGGACCTGCTGAGCCTGCGCCGCGCGTTTGGCGGTGTCGGGGGTCTGACGGTCGCCATCTGCGGCGACATCGCCCACAGCCGGGTGGCGCGGTCGAACGTGGCCCTGCTGTCGATGATGGGCGCGCGGGTGCGGTTGATCGGGCCGCCGACTCTGGTGCCCGGCGATGCCGACCGCTGGGGCTGCGAGGTGTTTCACGACATGAAAGATGGCCTGCAAGGCTGCGACGTCGTGATGATGCTGCGTCTTCAGCTGGAGCGGATGGAGGGCGCGCTGGTGCCCTCGACCCGCGAGTATTTCCGCTTCTGGGGCCTGGACCGCGAGAAGCTGGCCTGGGCCAAGCAAGGGGCGAAGGTCATGCATCCGGGGCCGATGAACCGGGGCGTGGAGATCGATTCCGACGTCGCTGACGACCTGTCGGTGTCCTTGATCCAGGATCAGGTCGAGATGGGCGTGGCGGCTCGCATGGCGGTGCTCGCGGCCTTGTCGGTGCGGCTGGATGGAGCGGCAGCATGACAGCCTCATCGTCCACGGCCCTGGCCATACTGAACGCGCGCCTGATCGACCCGGCGTCGGACTATGACGGCCCCGGCGCGGTGCTGGTCGACGACGGACGGATCGTCGAGGTCATCCGGGGCACCCATGCGGTTGCCCCCGCAGGCATTCGGGTCATCGACGCCGACGGCCGCTGCCTAGCCCCCGGCCTGATCGACATCCGGGTCAAGACGGGCGAGCCGGGGGCCGAGCCGAAGGAGACGCTGAAATCGGCGGCGCAGTCGGCGGCGGCCGGCGGCGTCACCACCATCGTGATCCAGCCAGACACCGACCCGGCCCTCGACGATCCGGCCATGATCGACTTCATCCAGCGGCGCGGGGCCGCGCTGGGGCTAGTGAACGTGCGGGCGGCGGGTGCCGCGACCAGGACCTGCGACGGTCAGCGCATGGCCGAGATCGGTCTGATGGACGAGGCCGGCGCTCTGTATTTCACCGACGTCGACCGCGTGATCTCCAACACCCGCACCCTGCAGCGGGTCATGAGCTATGCCGCCACCTTCAACGCCCTGATCTCCTGCCGTCCGGCCGATCCCTGGCTGTCCGAAGGGGCTGTGGCGACCAGCGGGGAACTGGCCACCCGGCTGGGCCTTTCGTCGGTGCCTGCCATTGCCGAACGCATCCAGCTGGAGCGTGATCTGGCCCTGGTCGAGCAGACCGGCGCACGTTTTCTGGTGGACCAGATCTCGACCGAGGGCGCGCTGGAAACCCTGGCCCGCGCGCGCGCCAAGGGGCTGGAGATCGCCGCCTCGGTGTCGGTCAACCACCTCTGCTTCAACGAGATCGACATCGGCGACTACCGCACCTTCTACCGGCTGGACCCGCCCCTGCGCAGCGAGGCCGACCGACAGGCCCTGATCGAGGCGGTGCGCGAAGGCCTGATCGACGTCATCACATCCGCCCACGCCCCTGCCCCCGCCGAGGACAAGCGCCGTCCCTTCAGCGAGGCGACGCCCGGAGCCATCGGGCTGGAGACCCTGCTGCCCGCCGCCCTGACCCTGCACCATGAGGCGGGCCTAGATTTGCTGGACGTGCTGCGTCCCCTCACCTACGGCCCCGCCAGTCTGCTGGGTTTGGACGCCGGGCGTCTGGCAGAAGGCGCGCCTGCCGACCTGATCCTGTTTGACGCCAGCGCCCCCGTCGTGATCGACGCCGCTGCGCTGAAATCCAAGTCCAAGAACTCGCCGTTCGACGGCCGCCGTCTGCAAGGCAAGGTCTTGCTCACAGTCGCCGGTGGCCGCATCGTCCACGGCGACGTCTGACAGGAGCGAATCAGTTGCCCGAACCCGCCATGCCTTTCGCGGCAGTGCTCGCCCTCATGGCGGTCGGCGGCTATCTGCTGGGCTCCATTCCGTTTGGGGTGATCCTGACGCGGCTGGGCGGCGCGGGCGACGTGCGCAGCATCGGCTCGGGCAATATCGGCGCGACCAATGTGCTGAGGACCGGGCGCAAGGATCTCGCCATCGCCACCCTGCTGCTGGATGCGGGCAAGGGTGCGGCGGCACTGCTGCTGGCCAAGGCTATGATGGGCGGAGCCAGTCCGAATGCCGAGATCGCGGGGGCCATCGCGGGGGGCGCGGCCTTCCTAGGTCATCTTTTTCCAGTCTGGCTGAAGTTCAAGGGCGGCAAGGGGGTGGCGACCTTCTTTGGCCTGATGCTGGCCGCGTGGTGGCCGCTGGGTCTGGTGGCGGCGGCGATCTGGCTGCTAACGGCGGCGCTGCTGAGGATGTCATCGCTGGCGGCGCTGGTCGCTTCGGCGGCGACCCCTCTGGTCGGGCTGATGCCGCTGGCTGTGGTCAAACTGCCAGCGCCCCAGCCGATTGTGGTGCTGGCGGTATTCACCACCGTACTGATCTGGGTACGGCACCATGAGAATATCGCCCGACTGCTGAAGGGCGTGGAACCGCGCATCGGGGCCAAGTCGGCGTGAGCGGCGGCCTGAGCGAGGCCGAGCGGTTCGCGCGGGTCCGTCTGGCCCGGACGGACAAGATCGGCCCGGTCACCTTTAGACAGCTGTTGGACCGGTTCGGCAGCGCCGAGCGGGCCATCGAGGCCCTGCCTGACCTGATCCGCAAGGGCGGTGGATCCGGACACAGCCTGCCCGCAGTCGAAAGAATTGAGGCCGAGCTGGCTGCGGGTGAGCAGATTGGCGCGCGGCTGATCGTGCTGGGCGAGGCCGAATATCCCGAAATGCTGGCCGCCCTGGATCCGCCGCCGCCGTTGCTATGGACACGCGGCGACGTAGCCCTGATGGCCCGGCCCTGCATCGGCATCGTTGGCGCGCGCATCGCCTCGGCCGGTGGACAACGGATTGCGCGGGGTCTGGCCCAACAGCTGGGTCAGGCGGGTCACGTCGTCGTGTCGGGTCTGGCCCGCGGCATCGATGGGGCGGCCCATGCAGGGGCGCTGGAAACCGGCACCATCGCTGTGCTGGGCGGCGGGGTGGACGACATCTATCCGCCAGACAATGCCGACCTGTATGCCCAGATCGTAGAGCGCGGCTGCATCGTGTCTGAAAGCCCGGTGGGTGCGCGAGCCCAGGCGCGGGACTTTCCCCGCCGCAACCGCATCATCTCGGGCCTGTCGCGGGGCGTGATCGTGGTGGAGGCGGAAATCCGCTCCGGCTCACTGATCACCGCCCGGCTGGCGGGTGAACAGGGGCGCGATGTCTTCGCCGTGCCGGGCTCGCCGCTGGACCCGCGCTCCAGGGGGCCGAACGAGTTACTACGTCAGGGGGCCATCCTGTGCGAAGGGCTGGAGGATGTGGAGCGGGCCTTCAACACCCTGCGCACCCTGCGCGAGCCGGAGCATGGAAATCCGTTTGACGGCGCTCCCGAAGACTTGGACGAGGCCCTAATCGAACAGGTCGCCGGACTGCTATCACCGACGCCGACACCGCGCGACGAACTGGCGCGGGCGCTGGACGTGTCGATCGGCACGGTGGCCGCAGCCCTGCTGGAGCTCAGCCTGGCCGGACGCGCGACCCTGCTGGCCGGGGGATTGGTCTCGCGTTAGCTCGCTTGCTTGCGACGCGGAGCCGGATCGCGCACGGGCTCTACCAGCTTGGGAACGCCCGCCAGTCGTGCTGCCGCCTCCAGAGCCTGTGCCAGCGCTGGGTCGCCATCCCACAGGGCCATCTGGGCCAGTTCCATCGACATGGCGCGTACATACTCTCGTACTGGATAGTCGTTTAGATCGACGGCACGGTCGGTCTTAACCGATGAAACGGTGGCCGTAACGGGTTCAGCTCTCACGATCAGTCTCCCTCTTTCCGGTTAACTACACACAACCTTTACGAGTTTTACAAGCTACATCACAATCGGGAATAACTTCCGACACGACGACGATTGACAGCGAGCCTCGCGCCAACCACGTTCCCGGCCCTCTGAAAGGCCCCCTCCCCGCATGAACCTTGTCGTCGTCGAGAGCCCCGCTAAGGCCAAGACCATCAATAAATACCTGGGTCCGGACTACACCGTCCTGGCCTCCTACGGTCACGTCCGCGACCTGCCGTCCAAGGATGGCTCGGTCCTGCCGGATGACGACTTCGCCATGTCGTGGGAGATCGACGCCAAGGCCTCCAAGCGCCTGAGCGAGATCGCCGAAGTCGCCAAACGCTCCGATCGCGTCATCCTGGCCACCGACCCCGACCGCGAGGGCGAGGCGATCAGCTGGCACGTGCTGGAAATCCTGACCAAGAAGAAGGTGCTGAAGGACACGCATGTCGAGCGGGTCACCTTCAACGCCATCACCAAGTCGGCCGTGCTTGAGGCCATGGCGGCCCCTCGCCAGATAGACATGGAGCTGGTCGAGGCCTATCTGGCTCGCCGCGCGCTGGACTATCTGGTCGGGTTCAACCTCTCGCCTGTGCTGTGGCGCAAGCTGCCGGGCGCGCGCTCTGCGGGTCGGGTGCAGTCGGTCGCCCTGCGCATCGTCGTCGATCGCGAAATGGAGATCGAGAAGTTCAAGGCCCAGGAATACTGGTCCGTCGAAGCCGACCTGAACGCCGACAGCCCGCCCTTCACTGCCCGACTGGTCAAACATGCCGGCAAGCGGGTGCAGCGTCTGGACATCGTGTCCGAAGCCATGGCGACGGCGGCGCGCGATGCCATCAACGCCGGAACCTTCACCATCAACTCGGTCGAGAAGAAGCCGGTCAAGCGCGCGCCCAGCCCGCCCTTCATGACCTCGACCCTGCAACAGGAAGCCAGCCGCAAGCTGGGTTTCACCGCCCAGCGCACCATGCAGGCGGCCCAGAAGCTGTATGAAGGCGTCGACGATCAGGGCGGCCTGATCACCTATATGCGGACCGACGGCCTGTCGGTCAGTCCCGAAGGCATCGCCCAGGCCCGCGAGGTCATCGGCGACCGCTTTGGTCCCGCCTATGTCCCGGAACAGCCGCGGTACTACAAGACCAAGGCCAAGAACGCCCAGGAAGCGCACGAGGCGATCCGCCCGACCAATATGGCGCGAGCTCCCGAGACCCTGCGCCTCGATGGCGATCTGCAGAAGCTGTACGAACTGATCTGGAAGCGGACGATCGCCAGCCAGATGGAGTCCGCGCGACTGGACCGCACCACGGTCGAGATCGAGGAGCCGACCGGCCAGACCGCCCTGCGCGCCACCGGCCAGGTCGTAGCCTTCGACGGCTTCATGGCCGTGTACGAAGAGGGCCGCGACGACAAGCCCAAGGACGGAGCCGATGACGAGGACGACACCACCCGCCTGCCCTCGCTGAAGGAAGGTGCGGTCGCCAAGGTCGACGCGATCCGCACCGACCAGCATTTCACAGAACCGCCCCCACGCTATTCGGAAGCGACCCTGGTCAAGAAGCTGGAAGAGCTGGGGATTGGTCGGCCTTCGACCTATGCCTCCATCCTGACGACCCTGCGCGACCGCGAATACGTCCGGACCGACAAGAACCGCTTCTATCCAGAGGACAAGGGACGGCTGGTCACGGCCTTCCTGGAACAGTTCTTCGCCAAATGGGTCGAGTACGACTTCACTGCGGCACTTGAGACCCGTCTGGACGAGGTATCGGCGGGCGACCTCAACTGGAAGGTGCTGCTGCGAGAGTTCTGGACGGACTTCCATGCGGCGACCAGCGCAGCGGGTGAGCTGCGCACCACGGCCATTCTGGATGCGCTGAACGAGTCTCTGGGCCCGCACATCTTCCCGCAGAAGGAAGACGGGTCCGATCCGCGTGAGTGCCCTCTGTGTCATCAGGGTCAGCTCAGCCTGAAAACCAGCCGGTTCGGAGCTTTCGTGGGCTGTTCGCGCTATCCCGACTGCAAATTCACCCGGCCCGTCGCGTCGCCGGATGCGGCGGACGGTGGGGCCGAGGGTGGCGACCGCGAACTGGGCATCGACCCGGCGACGGGTCAGCCGGTGCAGCTGAAGATCGGACGTTTCGGCCCCTATGTCGAAACCACCCCGCCCGGCGAGGAGAAGCCGAAACGGTCATCCCTGCCCAAGGGATGGTCACCCGCATCGCTGGACCTGGATCAGGCCCTGCGCCTGCTGGCCCTGCCACGCGAAGTCGGGGTGCACCCCGAAGACGGCAAGATGATCACCGCCGGGCTGGGCCGCTATGGCCCGTTCGTGCTGCACGCCGGCACCTATGCCAATGTGGCGGACATCGACGAAGTCTTCGAAGTCGGGCTGAACCGCGCGGTCGTCCTGCTGGCCGAGAAGCGGGCGGGCAAGTTCGCCGGGCGTGGTGCCGCGGCGGCACCGCTGAAGGACCTGGGTGCGCACCCGGAAACGGGCGAGCCGATCCACGTCATGGCCGGCCGCTTCGGCCCCTATGTGAAGTCGGGCAAGATCAATGCGACCCTGCCCAAGGGGACGGCACCCGAAGACCTGACGCTGGAAGAGGCCCTGCCCCTGCTGGCGGCACGCGCGGCGGCGGCACCGGCCAAGGGCAAGAAGGCTCCAGCCAAGAAGGCGGCCCCGAAGAAGGCGGTAGCGAAGAAGCCTGCGGCCAAGAAACCGGCAGCAAAGAAGAAGGCCCCCGTGAAGAAGGCGGCTGAGAGCTGATTTGCCCTCTCCCTCCCCTTCATGGGGAGGGATGTCGGTGCGAAGCGACGACAGGGTCGGGTGCGTATGACCGTGCTAACGCCCCTTCGAACCCCACCCTGATCGCTGCGCGATCTGTCCCTCCCCATGAAGGGGAGGGAGAATCCTAAAGTCATTTCTTCAGCAGCCGATCCCTCGCCGCATTCAGCCGTGACGCCAGCCCCTCCGTGCCGCCTTGATCCGGATGAGCCCTGCCCATCAGGCGTTTCCACGCGGCGTTGATCTGGGCAGGGGTGGCATCGGCTGGAACGCCCAGCAGCGCGCGCGCCTCGGCGTCGGTTAGACCCTCGCCACGGGAAGGCAGAGGCCGGTGGCGTGAGGCGAAGGTCAGCCACAGCCCTGCCCCGATCAGACCTGCGGCGGGTAGCCAGGCACTGCGAAAGGCCAGCAAGACGCCACAGCCGATCATGACCGCCGCGAACAGCGTCGCCGCGACCCGCCAGTGGGCCCGGCCCCGACGACCGCTGTCGCGCTCGGTCTGACGCCCCAGCCGGATCAGGGCCCAGACCGCGATGGCGGCCAGGGCCAGCCAGGCCAGGTTCATGTCAGCGCGATCACGCCGCTGCGTCGAGCGGGGTCGACAGGGAGGCGTCTTCCAGCCCCAGGGCCTGCATCAGGTTGCGCATCTCCTGACGCGCCGCGACATGGGCCAGCGATACGGCGACGGGCCGGATGTCGTTGTTCAGGTCCGCCACGGTCAGGCCGAACGGGAACAGTTCGCGATAGATGACGCGGTCGCGCAGGCCCGGCCCCATGCGGAAACCGACGCGCTTGGACAGCTTCTGCATCCGCTCTTCCAGACGACGCCGGTTACGGGCCTCGGCCACAGCCAGGCGGTTGGCGACCACGATCCAGTCGATTGTGGCGTTGCGACCGCGGGTGATCGCCCGTTGCTTGCGCGCTTCCCAGACGCTCTCGGAATAGATGGACGGCTTGATCAGGTCCATCGTACCGGGATCAACCTGACCCAGCAGGTCGAAGTCGACAAAACTATCGTTCATCGGCGTGACGATCTGGTCGGCCAGACCGTGGGCAAGCCGCGACAGGACGGTGTCACCGCCGGGCGTATCGATCAGGATGACGTCAGCATTGGTCTGCGCCTCGGCAAAGGCGGCCTGGAACGTCGCGGTCTGCTCTGCCTCGTCTGCGCGGGCCAAGGCCTTGCCATCGCCCAGATCGGGCTCGGTCGGCATAGGAAGGGGTTGCTGGTTGGCGGCGGACCAGGCGACGCGGTTGGCGAAGAAATGTGACAGCGACCGCTGACGCAGGTCCAGGTCCATGATGGCCACCCGCTTGCCCGCATGCAGCAGGCCGGTGACGATATGGATGGCCAGGGTGGACTTGCCTGCCCCGCCCTTTTCATTACCGACGACGATGACTGTGGGATCCGCCATGGATGCGCTTGCCTTCATGCGACCGCCGACTCAGACACGCGGTCATTGGCGGACAAAGTCGCGCCGGGCACGCCGGACGTCAACGAGACCTTAGCGGCATAACTGTGGATGCCCGCGACTAGCCGGGTCTAAGTGGCGCGATGGCACCAGGGGTCGTCGATCCCGGCGGCGGCACAGACGGCGGGTGCCCCGGCGGGCGGAGTCTGAACCTTCAGCCGGACCAGACGGCGGCCCTGGACCTCGACGGCCTCATAGACGGGCGTCAGGCCCTCCAGAGCCCAGGCGGCACTGCCTGACTTCAGGCGCGCCCAGGCAGCGCGAGCAGCGTCATCGCTGGCATAGGCCCCAAGTTGGACCAGTCCGGAGGAGGGCCGCATGACTGTTTCGAGTGGTACGTCCTGCGAGTGGATCGCCGGGCGCAGGGTGACGACATCGGCGGCGTCTTCGGCCTGACGGACGACCGCGCGCGACACGACCGGTTTGACGGTTTCGGCCACGCCATCGACGACGGTGTCGGTCGCGGTGGCGATGCCGTCCCGGGCGTCCCAGAAGTCATGCACATCCATGACATCAACCTTCAGCGCGGGACGCAGGCCAGCTTCACCCGAGACGGGCCGAGCGGAGGGTTCGGACCGTACCTCTGGTCGCGCCTGGCCATCCAGCGGAATGTCGGCCACCTGCTGGGCCATCGTCTCGAAGCGGTGCGGGTTCTCGACGGCGCCGCAGGCCCCAACCCCCACAAGGACGAGCAGGACCAGCACTGGACGGACGCGAGCAACGGAGGTCATAAGGCGCATCCTGACACAGCGATTTTGAAACCGGGTTAATGGACAACATGACCACCCCTGCCCTGCCGGTTGTCACAACCGTCACCGATCTGCGCGAGACCGTCGGTGCCTGGAAGAAGCAAGGTCTTACGGTGGGTTTCGTCCCCACCATGGGGGCGTTGCACGACGGTCATCTGACGCTGGTGCGCGAAGCGGGTCAGCAGGCGGATCGGGTCGTGGCCAGCGTGTTCGTCAATCCGACGCAGTTCGCGGCGCATGAGGATCTGGGCGCCTACCCGCGTCAGGAGGCGCGGGATGCGGAGCTGCTGGCCAGTGCCGGGTGCCATTTGATGTTCGCGCCGACGACGGGCGAGATGTATCCCGACGGCTTCGTCACCGGCGTCAGTGTCGGCGGCCCGTCCGAGGGTCTGGAGACTGACTTCCGCCCACACTTCTTCGGCGGAGTCGCCGTGGTGGTGGCCAAGCTGCTGAACCAGGTTCAGGCCGATGTCGCCGTGTTCGGCGAAAAGGACTACCAGCAACTGATGGTCGTACGCCGTATGACGCGTGATCTGGATATCCCGACGCGGATTGTCGGAGCCCCGACGCAGCGGGACGGGCATGGCCTGGCCCTGTCGTCGCGCAACGCCTACCTGTCCGACGACGAGATTGCCGTGGCGCGGCAGTTGAACGGGGTACTGGCGCAGGCGGGAGCCAATGCGGCGGCGGGCGGGTCTGTGGCGGAGATCGAGGCCCAGGCTGCGCGATCCCTGCTGGAGGCCGGATTTGCCATGGTGGACTATGTCGCCATCCGTCAGGCCGACAGCCTGGCAGTGTTCGAGGGCGATCGGGTCGCTACGCCAGGACGCATTCTGGCCGCCGCTTGGCTGGGCAAAACGCGGCTCATCGACAACATGGCAGTGGCGGCGGTCGGCTGATCATCAGGCCAGATTGAGGCTCATCTCTCCGCCGGTCCATTCGACCCGCGATCGGCGGCGGGCGTCCTCTGCGGCAGCCATATTGCCCAACGCCGCCTCGGCCTGCGCCAGGACAAAATAGCTGTAGGGATCGGACGGCCAGTCGGTCAGCAGTTCCAGAACCTTGGCCCGAGCGGCGGCGGCGTCCCCCTTCATCAGCAGGGCGGCGGCCAGGCTGCGCCGGGTCGGGTACCAGACGATCGGCGGGTCGCCGCCTTCGTCGTCCATGCCCTGCACCTCTGCCGCCCGAGCGAAGGCGGCGATGGCGGCGTCGGCTTCCCCCGACAGCATGGCGGCGCGGCCTTCCAGGATGCGCTGGCTGATCTCGGTGAACTGGACCCGCATCTCGGCCATCGGACCGGTCGAGAAAGCGGGAACGGCGCGGATGGCGGCGATGGCCTCAGCCTCGGCACGGACGCCGGCGGCATCACCAGCCCGCGCAGCAGCCTCGCCCCGCGCATAATGCCAGCTGACCTGCAGCATGGGACGGGTGTCGTCCGGCCGTTTGAGGGCCGCGATCTGTGCCGGACTGCCGTAGCGCCCATAGAGGGCATAGGCGTTGTTGGTCATGGCCTGACGCCACAGATTGCCTACGGGAACCTCGGGGTAGGTGGTCAGGAATCCGTCAGCGAGCTTGAGGCCCTCCTCCGCGGCCCCGGCCATCAACGCCCCACCCATGCCGAAGTGGAGGTTGTGGCCGTGCAGGGGCATACCGACGACGCCGCCTGGAGGGGCCGCCAACTCGTTGTACCGCTTGTCCAGCGCCACGGCGTTGACGTTGGACATCATGGCGTCCTTGTACCGGCCGACGCGATAGAAGGTGTGCGACGGCATGTGCACCAGATGGCTGGCCGACGGGGCCAGGCGCGCCAACCGCTCGCCATAGGGAATGGCTTTGTGCGGATCGTCCGACCATTCGGTCAGATGGATGTACAGGTGGATGGTGGCAGGATCGTCGGGCGACTTGGCCAGCGACGTCTCCAGGATATTCATGGCTCGGGTGATGGCCGGGTCGGCGGCCTTGCCGTCGTCGTCCCACCATTTGTCGGCCTTCAGCATCCAGGCGTCGGCGGTCAGGGCGGCCAGGGTCACGTCGTCGGGGTTGCGCTGCGCAATGCGATCCATGCGGGTGGCATAGCGTTCAGCGCGGCTGTTCTCGCGGCCCGAATAACGCTGGATCAGGGCGTCGATCATCTGGCGCTGCATCGGGGTGGCACGGCGACCGAGGCGGCGGGCATCGCGGGCAGCCTTCAGCGCCGTGGCCTGGCTGTCGTCGTCATTGCCGCCGCCGTTCAGATTGGGGCCCAGCGCCCAGGCCTCGCCCCAGGCGCACATGGCGCAGGTTGGGTCCAGCAGGCGGGCCTTGCGGAAGGCGCGGACAGATTCGGCATGCTCAAACGCCCAGCGCAGGCGGATGCCGTGGTTGAACCAGGCCTGGGACTCGGGACTGGTCGTGTCGATCAGAAAGCCGCCGTCGCCAAAGCCATCGACCATCACCATGTCCGCGACGGGCGTGCCGCTTTTGGCCGAGCCGACACGACCACAAACTTGAGGATTATTGATCAGCTCCCGAACAGCACGATCCGCCGTGGCGTCGGCCACCGCTGCCGGAGCGCACAGGATCGTGCCCAGACAAACACCCGCCAGAAGTATGGTCCGCATGATCTCGTTTCCCTGCCCTGCCCCATGATGGACCGGGATACGCGTCACGCCAAGGTCAGCCGCAGTCGACAGCCTTGATGATGCCCGTGGCCTGATCAAAGCGCACATTCAGACGGTCGGGACGCAGGTCGCGGGTGGTGGGACAGGTCGTGCAGACGATGCGGACATTGGCGTCGGCAGCAAAGCTGACGGCACCGACGTGGCTGCCGATCAGGGTCCGGGCACCGGCGGCGTCGCAGCGCTGTGGCGTGCCCGGTTCAACTCCGGCCGATGGTACGGACTGGACCGGTGCACAGGCTGAGGCAAGCATCGTCACCAGACCGGCCAGACCGAGCGCCCTCATCCGCATTTGACGTCCCGGATCACGCCCGTCGCTTCTTCGTAGACAATGTTCAGGCGCGTCGGGTTGTAGTCCATAGTCACCGGGCAGGTGGTGCAGGTCACGCGCCAGGTCTCGCTGGCAGGCTTGGCGGGCAGTTCCGAGCGATTACGACCGACGAACCGCTGATACTGGTCGGCCTTGCACTGGGTTGGACCATCGGCAGGCGGCATGGGCGTGGTGGTGTCCTGCATCGGCGCACAGGCAGCGGCCATCAGGCCGGTGGCGGCGAAAACGAAAGTCAGGGTCTTCATCGGCTTGGTCTCCCTTGGGTCAGGCTTATCCGCAACGGACCTGTTCGACGATCTCGGTGCGTTCGTTGAAGAAGATGTTCAGGCGGTAAGGCGAGTAGTCTTCGGTGATTGCGCAAGTGGTGCAGGCCACCCGGCGGTTGACGACCTGGACCGGGACCGGAATCTCCGTCTTCGGCTTGCCGACCAGCCATTGCAGTTCTCCCGCCTTGCACAGATCGGCGGCAGGGTCTTGCGGCACGCGGCTGCCGACGGGCTGGTTCATCTGGGCCTGTTCGACAGTGCGAGGCGCGACGGCGTCGGAGGTCGGTGTCGAGCATGCCGCCAGCGCGACCAGCGCGATCAGGCTGCCTTTTCCCAGCGCCCCTCGGGTGACTGTTTCCAATAGGCGAGATTGGCCCCGGCGTCCTTCAGCGTCTTCCAGCGTACGCGCGCCTGCGCCAGCGCCATGTCGTCCCGCCCGTCGAAGATGATGAAGCATCGCTGGAAACCCTCCGTTACGCCCAAGTCTGAGCCGTCCACGATGAACAGCGCCTGAGCGCCATTTGGGTTCTCCGATGACTCGGTCAGCAGGATGGGCTGACGCGCCGCCTCGGGCTGTTCCGCCCGTCCGTGCGCGAGAAAGCTGTCGTCCCGATAGGTCCACAGACGGGCGTCGATGTCGTCGAGCAGGCGTACATCCGACGCTCGTACCAGCGCCTTCCATCCCCGTTCACGCGTCTTTTCCAGCAGACCCGGCAGGACATCGTCCAGCGTGGACCGCTCCAGGTGGTAGAACCAGATTTCCGGCTTGGCGTCAGACACCCGGTTCTACCTCTCGAATTCGGTCAGCCTTCGTACGAATCCGCCACCATGCGGTCCAGGGTGCGAACGCCCCAGCCGACCGCACCGTCCGGAATGGTCGGGTTGCGGCTATCCTTGACCCAGGCGACGGGCGCGATGTCGATGTGCGCCCACGGCGTGCCGTTGGTGAAGCGCTGCAGGAACAGGGCGGCGGTGATCGAGCCACCGGCGCGACCGTTGCCAGTGTTCTTCACATCGGCAATGGGGGTGTCGATGTGGCGCTCGTAGAAGGTCGGGATCGGCATGCGCCAGGCGTTTTCGCCGACCTTGGGCGCGGCGGCCAGGAAGTTATCGGCCAGTTCGTCGGAGTTGGAGAACACCCCGGCGTACTCAAGACCCAGCGCCACGATCATAGCCCCGGTCAGGGTGGCCAGGTCCAGCATGAATTTCGGCTTGAACCGCTCCTGCGTGTACCAGAGGCAGTCAGCCAGGACGAGGCGACCCTCGGCGTCGGTGTTGAGCACCTCGACCGTCTGGCCGGACAGGGATTCGACCACATCGCCCGGCCGTTGGGCATTGCCGTCAGGCATGTTCTCGACCAGGCCGATGACGCCGACAACATTGACCTTGGCCTTGCGACCCGCCAGCGCGTGCATCAGGCCGGTCACGGCAGCCGAGCCGCCCATATCCCACTTCATGTCTTCCATGCCATCGGCAGGCTTCAGGCTGATGCCGCCCGTATCGAAGGTCACGCCCTTGCCGACGAAGGCGATGGGCTGGTCGCCCTTGGTGCCGCCGTTCCATTTCATGATGGCAACCTGGCTTTCGCGGCGGCTGCCCTGACCCACGGCCAGCAGCGTACGGAAGCCCAGCTTTTCGAGTTCCTTCTCTCCCAGGATTTCGACTTCGAGACCCAGCTTTTCGAGGCCCTTGACGCGCTTGGCGAACTCGACCGGATACAAGACGTTGGCGGGCTCGGCGACCAGGTCGCGGGCAAACTCGATGCCGTCGGCGACCGGCGACAAGGCGTCATAGGCGGCCTGAGCGGCGGCGACATCGGCGGCTACGACGCGGATCGTCTCGATCGACGGCGTCTTGGCGGGCTTCAGAGTCGTCCGGTATTTCAGGAAGCGATAGGCCGCCAGACGAGCGGCAAAGGCGGCGCGTCCGGCCTGGGCTGCAGACAGATAATAGGCATCGATCGTCAGGGATGTGGCCCCTGACAATTTGACCGCGTGATAGGCGGCCCCGGCAGCAGCTTCCAGCGCCAGGTCGTCGAATTTGTCGGCCTCGCCCGCGCCTGTCAGGACGATGGTGGCGGCATCGACGCCAGCAGGCGCGGCGACGATGAGGGTGCTGTTGCTGGCTCCGGTGAAGCGGCTGTGCGTCATCGCCTTCGTCAGGCCACCGCTGGTCGCAGTGTCCAGATGCGTGCCCATGCCGACGAAGGCGCGACCTTCGTGTATCAGAACGGCCAGAACCTCGGCGGTCTCTGCGGACGCGACAAACTCGATCTTCATGCACAACTCCCGCCGGGTAATACGCCCTCGGCTGGCGACGAATGGAACAGGACGCCGCCGGTTTCGCCGGGGCATCGGGGTGTGTATTAGATGCGCTTCACAGCCGCCACCCGCAACCGGGCGATTTCCACCGTTCATGACGCTGATCCAGAGATATCTCTTTCGCCAGATTGGCCGTCCGGTGGCAGCGGCATGCGCGGCACTGGCTGGGATCGGCATTCTGAGCCAGAGCCTGGATCAGCTGGAGATCATCGTCGAGCGCGGCCAGAGCGTCTGGGTTATGCTCAAGCTGACCCTTCTGGCAGTGCCACAACTGCTGGCCGTCATCCTGCCCATCGGCTTGTTCGTCGGGGCCTTGATTGCACTGACGCGTTTGCAGAGAGAGCAGGAGCTTACGGCTGTGTTCGCCTCGGGCGTGACGCGGTGGGCAGCGATTCGGCCAGCGATCCGATTGGCCGCTATCGTAGCGATGGTGACGCTGGCCATCACCACGATCGTCCAGCCCTGGGCCCAGCGCACGGCACGGGCCGAAGCCTTTGCGATTCGTTCCGACATCGCCGCCCTGCTGGTCGAGGAAGGCGAGTTCGTTGAAGGGCCCGACGGACTGACCGTCTATGTTCAGCAGATCGAGCAGAGCGGCCTGTTGAAGAACCTGTTCATTTACCTTCCAGACGGTGATGACGCGACTACGTGGGATGCGGCCGAGGCGCGGTTCGAGCGAATCGACGGCGCGCCGATGCTGACCATGCTGAATGGATCGACGACGCGATATTCCAGTCGCGGCGTGCTGACCTATGGCTCGTTCGACCGCAACGTCTTCGACCTGTCGCCCTATGTCGATACGACCGAGCGGCCGCGATTCAAGCCTTCGGACCTGTATCTGACGCAGTTGTTCGATCCCTCGCCGCAGGATGTCGGCACTGTCGGATCGCGCGGCGAGCTGACGGCCGAAGGCCATTCGCGGCTATCGGCTCCGCTTTATGCCCTGATGGCCATGGCTATGGCGCTGGCGGCGATCTTGGGCGGACAGTTCAGCCGCACAGGCTATTCCCTGCGTATCGCCAAGGCAGCGGGGGCATTTCTGGTCATGCGGGTCATCGGCTATGGCATTGTGGCGGGTAGCGCCTGGAACGGCTGGCTGAACGTACTGCAATACGCCTTGCCGATCGTGGCTACGGCTATCGCCCTGCGGCTGCTGTTCCGCGCCCTGAAACCGCGTCGCAGTCGTCGTGTGCGGGCGCGGCTGAAGGCGCAGACCGCATGAACAGGGCAACCCTCACCGCCCCGCTGTTCCGCCTGGGCCGGATAGAACGCTATGTGCTGGTCCAGCAGGCGCGGTCACTGGCCATTGCCTTGGCAGTCATCGCCGCCCTGATCATGCTGATAGACTTCGTGGAGATTTCGCGGGGGGTTGGCTCAGATGTCGATCTGTCGGGGCCACGCATTCTAGGCCTGATGCTGCTGAAATCGCCGCAGGTGATCGTGCAGTTACTGCCCTTCGTCTTCCTGTTCGGAACTTTGGCGGCCTATGTCGGGCTGAACCGTCGCAGCGAGCTGATCGCCATGCGCGCCGCGGGACTGTCAGCTTGGCGGTTCGTTCTGCCCGCAGCAGGCGCGGCCTTCCTGTTCGGGATCGTGACGGTGACCGTGCTGGGGCCGATGTCGGCGTCTGCGGACGGCCTGTTTCAGCGCGAGAGGGCGCGTCTGTCCGGCTCGGCTGCCGGGGCCGACACCAATCAGGCGATCTGGATCCGCGAGGGCGACGACACCCGCCAGATGGTCATTCGTGCGGCCCGCCAGGATCGCGCCAACGCCCGCCTGCTCGAGGTGACGTTCTTTATTTACACTGCCGACGCTGAAGGCTTGCGTCAGTTCTCCGAGAGGATCGACGCCCAGTCGGCCGCACTGGCTCAGGGACGCTGGCGTCTGACCGACGCCTTGGGGGCCCAGGCAGGACAGCGGGCCGTGCGATATGCCACCCTGGACCTGCCTTCCAGCCTGGCCGATGATGAGGCCTTCGAGCGGTTCGCGCGACCGCAATCGACGCCCTTCTGGTCCCTGCCCGCACAGATTTCGCGGATCGAGGCGGCGGGGTTCTCCTCCACCGCCTATCAGCTGAGGCTGGACCAACTGCTGGCGACGCCCCTGATGTTCGCGGCCATGTCGATTCTGGCGGCGGCGTTTTCGCTCAGACTTATGCGGCTGGGCGATCTGGCCAAGATGAGCACGGCGGCGGTAGTGCTGGGGTTCGGCTTCTTCTTCGTCAATCAGGCGGCTTCTGCTTTTGGTTCCGCAGAGGTCATTCCTCCCTGGCTGGCAGCCTGGCTGCCGCCCTTGATGACAGCGCTCGCGGCCTTCACCTTGCTGTTCTATACCGAAGACGGCTAAGCGAACTCTCCGTCTCCTGCCCCTTTTTTCGTCTATCCAGAGTATCTCGCATGCAGCGTGAGCGTCGCGCACCCGAAATGGCTGGATTGCGCCTTCGGCTGATGGCTGGCGCGGCCGCGCTGGCGTTGTGCGCTCTGGGCCTGCCGGCCATGGCTCAGGAGGCACCGCAGGCGTCGTCCCAGCCCGGTCCGGACGGCTTGATCGATGGCGCGGCCTATATCGACGCTGATGCCGTGACACGGGAAGGCGATGTCGTCTCGGCGCTGGGAACTCTGGATCGCCGCGCCCTGGGGCGTTTCAGCGGGACCACCCTGCGCGCTCGGCAGTTCAACTATGACCTGGGTCTTGGCGTCGCCTCTGCCGACGGCAATGTCGAGCTGACGGATGACGAAGGCAACACAGTCTACGCCAGCTATCTGGAGACGGATTCGGACCTGAGGGCAGGCATCGCCGTCGATTTCGCCACACGCTTCTCGACAGGGGCCAGCCTGATGGCCGCGACGGCGGTCAGGCGCAGCGAGAACGTCAACCAGCTGAATTACGCGATTTTCACGCCGTGCCCGATCTGCGATGCCGAAGGCAATCCGAAGGAACCCAGCATCTCGATCCAGGCCGAGACCGTTGTTCAGGACGAGGAACTGCGCGCTGTTCTTTATCGCAACGCCGTGTTCCGCGTTGGTGGCATTCCGGTTTTCTACCTGCCCTATTTCGCCCATCCCGATCCGACCATCGATCGAGCTTCGGGTTTCCTGGTTCCCACGCCCAGCTATGATGAGGGCCGGGGCCTGAGCCTCGAAACACCTTACCTTCACGTCGTATCGCCTTCGGAAGACTGGCTGATCAGCCCCCAGTTCAACACACAGGTCGCCCCACTTTTGAACCTGCAATGGCGCCGCCGGTTCAGCGATGGAACAGTCGTCGTGCGCGGCGGCGGAACCTACGAACGCAGCTTCGGCGACTTCGATCTGGACGGCGACGGCGATGCCGAAAGCAACGTCAGTTTCGGCGACCGCACCGCTCGCAGCTACCTTCTGGCCCACGGACGCTTCGATCCAGCCGGACCGTGGCGCTGGGGGTTCACAGCCGAACGTACCTCCGACAAGACGCTGTTCGACCGCTACGACATAAGTAACCCCTATCAGGATAACGGCCTTTATTACGGCGACCAGCGTCGCCTGATTAGCCAGCTGTATCTGGAGCACCAGACTCCGCGTTCGTATGTGTCTGTCGCGGCCTTCACAGTTCAAAGTCTGCGAGTGGCGCAGTTCGACCCTGTGACACCGGCGCTTAACGTCTTCGAGACTGACGGTGCCCTGCCCGTCGTGGCACCGCTGATCGAAGCGCGCTGGGAGCCCGATGGCCCGTTCTTCGGCGGTCGTTTGCGCCTGAAGGGCTCGGCCGTGTCGTTGTATCGCGACGATTATGTCGGCGGCCCCGTTCTTAGGCCCGAAATCATTCCTTCAGGTTCGATCCTAGGCCTGCCTGGTGTCGATAGCCGCAGGGTTACCGGACAACTGGAATGGCGCCGTACCCTCATTTCACCGCTAGGGATGCGCTGGGAACCGTTCGTTGACGTACGGGCAGACATCTACTCCGTCGGCGACCTGCCGCCGATGATGGGGCTGGCCGAGGAAGCCATCAGTCGTGGTCGCGCCACGGCCGGCGTGGATGTCAGTTATCCTCTGATCCGCCAGATGGGACCGGGCGCAGACTTGATTCTGGAGCCGATGGCGCAGCTGTCGATCTCAACCAATCCTGACCTCGACCCACGTATTCCCATAGAAGACAGTCAAGCAGTCGAGCTGGACGAAAGCTCGCTGTTCCGCGTCGATCGCTTCCCCGGCTACGATCTTTACGAAGGTGGAATACGTTTCACCGCCGGGGCCAAGGCCACGCTGCGTTGGGACAATGGCCGACAAGCGAGCCTGTTTGTCGGCCGGAGTTTTCGGGATGAGCAGGAGGATGCCTATCTGGTTCCCCTGCCCGACGATCCAGCGAACTTGTACGACCCGTCAGGGCTCGGTGCCGAAACTTCCGACTGGGTTGTCCAAGGCAGCTTTTCGCCGTCGGATCGCATCCGCGGATGGGGCCACGCCACAATCGATTCGGCGGGTGAGATTCGCCGGGCCGAGGCGGCCGTGGATGGTCGTTGGGGGCGTCGGAACCTCGCCAGTGTCAGCTACATTATCGACCGCTCCAATCCCCTGGAGGGGCCGAATAACCGCAACTACGAGTTCGTCCAGTTGACCGGACAGCAGTTCGTCTATGGCAACTGGGGCATCGCCGTCTCTGGCATTGCAGACCTGCAGCGCGATCTGATCACGCGGTCGGAAGTTGGCCTGTTGTTCGACGACGATTGCTTCCGTTTCGAACTGGGGTGGCGCCGGGACAACACACGTGTCCGACCAACTGGCCCTTCGGAGGGCGTCTATGTACGCCTAAACCTCGCCACTTTCGGCGGTACAGGGTATTGATCAAGCGAATGGCGCTGACCGCCGCGCGACTCGGGGATGCGCGAGACGCGATTTCCGGGTCGATCCGGGATCAGCGCCGCCACAGGAATCAGGACTGCCATGCGTTTCGAGCGTTACATCACAGGCGTGGCCATCGCCGCCCTGCTGTCCGGCACCGCATTGGCGCAAACGGGTCCTCAGGTGCCTGGCTCTGCGTCGGCCGGCGTGCCGAACCCCGCAGGATCTGTCCCGGCAACACCTCAAGCCGCGACCCCGCAATTTCAGTTGGCGGACGGTGTTCTTGCGACTGTCAACGATAGCGTCGTCACGGGATTCGATCTGCGTCAACGCATGCTGCTCGTCATCGCCATGACGCAGGTCCAACCAACGCCGGAAAATTTGCCTGCGATCCGCCAGCAGGCCCTGAACCTGATCATCGACGAGAGATTGCAGAATCAGGAACTGGACAGATACCCGGATTTAAAGGCGACCGATCCGGAAGTAGATGAAGAACTGACCGCTATGGCGTCCGAAGTGGGCGCAACACCGGACGCATACCTCAACTCTCTGTCTCAGTTCGGCATTCGCCCCGCTACCGTGCGTGAGCAAATGCGCACCCAGATCGGATGGCAGCGGCTTGTCGGTGCGCGTTTTCAAAGCCGGGCCCGCGTCAGCGAGGGTGCCGTCCAGGCCGCCTTGCGCCAAGCCACGGATGCATCATTGAAGAAGCAGTATCTGATCGGCGAAATCTATATTGAATCCGCCCGCGTCGGCGGCCAGCAAGCAGCGCTGAACGGAGCCACTCAGCTGGTCCAGCAAATGGTTCAGGGGGCCCCTTTCCAGAATGTGGCTCAGCAGTTTTCGGCCGCGCCTTCCGCCACACGCGGCGGCGACGCAGGCTGGGTCGTGGAGGGGACTGTCCAGCCTGTTCTGCAAGAGGCGATGGATCAGCTATCGGCTGGCGAACTGTCCCGGCCCATCCCCGTCGAGGGCGGGGTCTACATCCTGTACATGCGTGACAAGCGCGATGGATCGACCTCTAGCCTCACTCAAATCAAGCAGGTGATGGTCGAACTGCCGGAAACGGCAACAGAAGCGCAGATCACTGCGGCCACCCAGCGCCTCGAAACCCTTCGCCCGCAACTGACGTGCGACAACATCCTGACCCGCGCGACATCCGAGCAAGGCCTTCTGGGCACTGATTTGGGCGAGGCTGATCCCGCAAACCTGTTGCCCCAGTTCCAGCAGGTGGCGCGTTCCGGTGCCGTCGGCTCGATAAGCACGCCGATCCGGACCCAACTGGGCGTCCACCTGCTGGCCGTTTGCGGTCGCCGCGCTGGTGGAGCCGAGGCCCCGGACGCCCGCGTGGTCGAGAACCGTCTGTTCGGTCAGAATCTCCAGACCCTGGCTCGCAGATATATGCGTGACCTGCGTCAGGACTCGGCAATCGAGGTCAAATCCTGATGTCCGCTACCCTGCCGCTGGCCCTGTCCATGGGCGAGCCGGCGGGGGTCGGGCCTGAGATCATTGCCAAGGCCTGGGATGCGTTGAAGGACGGGCCACAGTCGTTCGTCGTGATCGGTGATGCCGCCCTTATGCGGTCTCAAGGACGGCCGGTACAGCCCGTGCTGTCGGCAACCGACGCACCCGGCATATTTTCCCGCGCCATACCGGTGCTGGACCAGCCCCTGCCCGCGCCGGTGATCTCCGGCCGCCCTGACAGCGCCAATGCCGGGGCCGTAGCCGACTGGATCGAGCAGGCCATCAATCTGGCGCTGGCAGGAGAGGTCGGCGGCGTCGTCACCGCCCCGATCGCCAAGGCTCCGTTGTATGCCGCCGGTTTCCGCTTCCCGGGTCACACGGAGTTCATAGCCGAACTGACCTCAGACGTGCCGTTCACCGACACTCGCGGACCAGTAATGATGCTGACGGCCCTTGATCTGCGCGCCTGTCTGGTCACCATCCACGCCTCTCTGGCCCAGGTTCCGGAACTGGTCACGACAGAGCGGGTCTGCCGAACGGCCCGGGTCGTGCACGAGGCTATGAAGCGCGACTTCGGCATTGCCCGGCCTCGCCTGGCATTGGCCGCCCTCAACCCTCATGCGGGCGAAGGTGGTGCGATGGGTCTGGAAGAGATCGAGGTGCTTGCGCCTGCGGTGGAAATCCTTCGTGCCGAGGGCATAGATATTTCCGATCCGCGCCCCGCCGACACGATGTTTCATGCGGAGGCTCGCGCGGGTTATGACGCCGCCGTCTGCCTGTATCACGACCAGGCCCTGATCCCGGTCAAGACGCTGGATTTCTGGGGCGGGGTCAATGTGACCTTGGGCCTCCCCGTCGTTCGCACATCTCCCGATCACGGCACCGGCTTCGACATCGCCGGACAGGGTATCGCACGCCCTGACAGCCTGATATCCGCCATCCGCATCGCGGCCCGAATGGCGGCCGCCCGCAGCCGGACTATTCAGGCTTCCTGAAGCGATAGACAAACCGGTCTGACCGACCTCTGATGCTCTCGTCGAAGACGCTCAACGTGTGATCGTCGCCCGGCATGCGCACGGCGTCACTCTCACCGTCAAAGACGAAGCCTGCCGCCTCCACCTGACGACGCAGTTCGGCGGCTTCGATGCGGTGCAGCGTACCCGCCACATCGATACCGGCCCCATCCGCCGCTTGATGGTCGAGGATAACGTAGAGCCCACCGGGCTTCAGCGCCGCGAACACCGCCGCATTCATCGCCGCCACATCCACGCCAAAGCGGGGGATGGTGAAGTCGTGGTACTCCTCACCCATGAAGACGACGTCCAGCGGTCGGTCGAAGCTCAGGCTTTCCAGCGCCCCGGTCACGCGGCTGACGTTTGGATAGGTCGAGGCCAACGTATCGGCGAAGGCGTTCTCGCGCCCCGCCGTCTGGTTGGGCACAAAGGCATAGACCTTGCCGGTCTCGCCCACAGCGGGCGCGAACAGGCGGGTGAAATAGCCTTCCTCGGGCCGGATGTCGGCCACGACATCGCCCGGCCGGATCTGCGCGAACGCCAGCATCTCGGCGGGCTTACGCAGCGGATCACGCGCGACCTCGGTTTCCAGGCGACGCGGGTCGGCCAGAACCGACGCATAGTCCGACGCAGTCGGCGCGCTCATCGCAACCGCTTCCTCCGCCGAGACATAGACCGTCCGCGTCCCGCCATCGTTGGCGATGATCAGGCACCCCGACAGGGCGACGGCACTGGCCGCCAGGGTGGCGGCGAGGATCGAGGATTTCAGCATGGGGCTCTCCGGAACAGACCCGGATCAAGGCAACGGTTCGCGCCGCGACGCAAGCCCCCGCGCACCGCCTCAGTCGAGCGGCGTCCAGGCCTCGTCGGCAGGCAGGGACGCGAACAGGGCGTCCAGCGCCGCGTCCGTGACGCCTTCCAATGTGTCGGGCGACCATTTCGGCGCATTGTCCTTGTCCACAATGACGGCCCGCACGCCCTCCTGGAAGTCGTGAGTGCGCACCACACGTCCCCCCAGCGCATATTCCATGGCCATGTTGTCGGCGAAGTCGGTCAGCGTCGCCCCGGTGCGAATCTGCCGCAGCGACACCTTCAACGACTGCGGCGACTTGGTCTTCAGCGTCGCCAATTGGGCCAGCGCCCAATCAGAGCCGTCCGCCTCCAGCGCCGCAAAGATGTCCTCGACCGTATCGAAGGCGAACAGCCGGTCGATGGCCTCCAGATGCGCCTCGATCGGGGCCTCGCCCGCATCGTCCTCCAGCCCGTCCGCCACATCGACCGGATAGCCGGGATCGGCCGACAGGATGGCGCGAAACGCCTCCAGCGCATCGCTGGGCAGATAGTGGGTGTGGATACCCAGAAACACCGTGTCCGCCGCCTTCAGCCGCGCCCCGGTCAGCGCCAGCCAGACTCCCGTCTGACTAGGCAGCCGCGGCAGGAACCAGCCACCTCCGACATCCGGGAACAGGCCGATCCCCGTCTCGGGCATGGCATAGGTCGTCCGCTCGGTGGCAATCCGCACCACAGCAGGCTCTGATATGCCCACGCCCCCGCCCATGACGATGCCATCAACCAGGGCCGTAATCGGCTTGGGATAGTCAAACATCAGATGGTTCAGCCGATACTCGGTCTTGAAGAAGGCCCTGGCTTCCGACGCATCCCCTGCCCCGCTCTCGGCGATCATGCGGATGTCGCCCCCGGCGCAGAACCCTCGCTCGCCCGCATGGTCGATCAGCACCGACTTGACCGCCTCGTCCTCGCGCCAGTCCAGCAGCGCCCGCGTCATCGCCTCGCACATGCCCCGGTTCAGCGCATGCAATGCCTTGGGCCGGTTCAGGGTGATGATCCCCACGCCGGAGGCGACGCGGGTCAGGATTTCGGGTTCGGTGGTCATGGGGCGGGCTTAGCGTCGGAGATCAGAAATGGCTACGCCTGGCGCTTCGACTCGTGTGTCAAATCCGCTTCAGATGGGCTCGGCCAACCACTTAAGCCGGATGAACATCGGCCCTAGACCAACATCGACGCGCTGCGGCTCTCCATCCGCTGCGCCGGGAGCCAGCAGCAGGTCAGTCTCCAGTCGTCGATCGCCGTCCAGAACAGAACCGTCAGCCATCTGGCTTCCAGACTTGAACTCATAGATCAGATGCAGGGCGATACGCCCGTCCTCGTCGGTGGAGTAATGGCCAGACGCCTTGCACCCTCCCTGATCGACCCCGACAAACCAGCCATCCCTGAAATGTGCCAGCAGGGCCAGACCATAGGCTTCGTCGTCACCCGGATCCTGATCGCCACCGGCCTGAAACAGGCTATAAAATCCATCCTTCATTGCCGCATCATCTCCCGCGCCGTGATCACCCGCATGATCTCGTTGGTGCCTTCAAGGATGCGGTGCACCCTCAGGTCGCGCACGATCCTCTCCAGCGGATAGTCCTTCAGATAGCCATAGCCGCCGTGCAGTTGCAGGGCCTCGTCCGCGATCTGGAAACAGGCGTCGGTGGCGAACCGCTTGGCCATGGCGCACCATTTGGTCTTCTCCGGATGATTGGTGTCGATGGCCCAGGCTCCGCGCAGCACCAGCAGCCGCGCCGCCTGCAGCTGGGTCGCCATGTCGGCCAGCTTGAACTGGGTGTTCTGGAACTCGGCCAGCGCCTTGCCGAACTGCTTGCGGCTGGCGACGTAGTCCTGCGCCGTCTCCAGCGCCAGACGCGCCCCGCCCAGCGAACAGGCCGCGATATTCAGCCGCCCACCGTCCAGCCCCATCATGGCATAGCGGAAGCCGTCGCCTTCCTGGCCCAGCAGATTGGCCGCAGGCACGCGGCAGTCGTCGAACTGGACGATGGCGGTCGGCTGGCTGTTCCAGCCCATTTTCTTTTCCTGCGCCCCGAACGACAGTCCGGGCGTGCCCAGATCGACGACGAAGGCCGAAATGCCCTTGGCCCCCGGCTCGCCGGTGCGGGCCATGACCACATAGACGTCGGACGTCCCGGCCCCCGAAATGAAGGCCTTGGAGCCGTTCAGCACATAATGATCGCCGTCTAGCCGAGCCGTCGTGCGCATGGCGGCAGCGTCGGACCCCGAACCCGGCTCGGTCAGGCAGTAGCTGGCGATCTTCTCCATCGCCACCAGCGAAGGCACATACCGGCCCCGCAGGTCGTCGGAGCCGAACCTGTCGATCATCCACGTCGCCATGTTGTGGATGCTGATGAAAGCCGCTGTCGAAACATCGCCCCGCGACAGCTCCTCAAAGATCACCGCCGCCTCGACGCGGCCCAGCGCCATCCCGCCATGCTCCTCGCCGGTATAGATGCCGCAGAACCCCATCTCCGCCGCCTGGCGCATCGTCTCGACGGGGAAGGTCTTGGTCTCGTCCCACTCCGCGCTGTGCGGGGCCAGTTCGGCCTCGGCAAAGGCCCGCGCCGCATCCTGAATGGCGCGCTGATCGTCGTTGAGGGCGAAGTCCATGAAGCGTTTCCCTAGGTGTTTTCGAGCCTTCTAAACACTTCCCTCTCCCGGCGGGAGAGGGCTTGAGCCTCAGAGAGCGTAGCGATCTGCAAGGCGAAAGGGTGAGGGGCTGGTGTCGGCCCGCGGCTTCGCCGCTTCCACCACCCGACCCTCATCAGGCGCTGCGCGCCACCTTCTCCCAATGGGAGAAGGAAGCTAAGGGGGAGCATGACCCAGCCCTTCGCGCCCGCCGCCTTCCCCTATGCCCGCCCGCGCCGCCTGCGCAGCAGCCCCTGGGTGCGTCGTCTGGTCGCCGAGACGACCCTGACCCCGGCCGACCTGATCTGGCCTCTGATCGTCCATGACGGGGCTGACGACCGCATCCCCGTCGCCTCCATGCCCGGCGTCTTTCGCCTGTCGCCCAAGAGCGCCGCAGAAGCCGCAAAGGAAGCCCACGCCCTCGGCATCCCCATGGTTGCCCTGTTCCCCAATATCGACGGCGCGATCAAGGACGCGGTCGGCACCGGCGCGACCGACCCCGACGGCCTGATCCCTGAGTGCATCAGGGCCATCAAGGATGCGGTGCCAGACATCGGGGTCATGACCGACGTGGCCTTGGACTGCTACACCGACCACGGCCACGACGGTGTGGTCGAGGACGGACGGGTGCTGAACGACGCCTCGCTGGAGCGTCTCGCCGAGCAGGCTTTCATCCACGCCCATGCCGGGGCCGATGTCGTGGCCCCCTCCGACATGATGGACGGCCGCGTTCAGGCCATCCGCGAGGCGCTGGAGGCCAACGGCCTACACGACACCATGATCCTGTCCTACGCGGCCAAGTTCGCCTCGGCCTTCTACGGCCCCTACCGCGACGCGGTCGGATCGGCGGCCATGCTGGTCGGCGACAAGAAGACCTATCAGATGGACTATGCCAACTCCGACGAGGCCCTGCGCGAAGTCGCCATGGACATCTCCGAGGGGGCCGACGCCGTCATGGTCAAGCCCGGCATGCCCTATCTGGACATCGTCCGCCGCGTGCACGAGACCTTCCGCGTCCCGACCTTTGCCTATCAGGTCAGCGGCGAGTACGCGATGATGCAGGCCTCGATCGCCAACGGCTGGCTGGACCAGGACCGCGCCATCCTCGAAACCCTGCACGGCTTCAAGCGGGCGGGCTGCGCGGGCGTGCTCACCTACTTTGCCCCTCAGGCAGCGAGGCTGCTGGGTTAGAGCCTATCGATCATCAATCTTGAAGTCGGGGAGGTTGAGCCGATTTTTGGCGTCTTCGAACGCGCTCTTATTCAAAGGGCCTACGATGCGTTCGGGATTATGTCCGTAGGCGCCAGCCTCCTCTGGCACGCGAGCGAAATAAAAGTACTCCAATCGCCCCTCAAATCGACGCGCAACAACGACATGGATTGCGTCGGCACCCGCCGCAACCAAGTCTGGACCTGGAAGGCCATCTATAGCGCAACCCCCATTCGGGCCTCCCGGGCAGCGGTAAAGCGCACGTTCCACGGAATCAGGAAGTTCCTGCACATAGAAGGGATGGCTGACTTCCTGGCTAGCTTGGCCGCACGCGGCAACCACGCAAGTAATGAGCGCCAGCATCGTATAGGATAGCGGTCTCATATCGTTGCGCTCCACCCGTCGAACCCGACCTCCACATTGTCCGGCACGACGGCCTTCAGCGCCGTATAGTCCAGGTCCAGATGCAGGTTGGTCAACACGGCCCGCCTGACCTCCGACCGCGCGATCCAGTCCAGGGTCTTGTCGACGTGGGCGTGGGTCGGATGGGGCGTCCAGCGCAGGGCGTCGACGATCCACAGGTCGCAGCCGCGCACGGCCTCCAGCGCCGCCTCGTCCAGATCGGACACATCGCTGGAATAGGCCACCGGCCCGATGCGATAACCGACCGAGCGGATGGGTCCGTGCGCCTGGTCGAAGGTCACGACCGGTACCTCGCCGCCTGCCCCGCCGACTGACCAGGCCTGGCCATGCGGCGGGATCAGATGCGCGTCCAATATAGCCGGATAGCCCTCGACGCTCTCGAAAATATAACCGAACCGGCTCGTCAGGGCGTCCATCGTCGCCTGATCCATCCAGGCCGGAATGCGCCGCCGCGTGCGCATGGCAAAGACCCTCAGGTCGTCGATACCGTGCGTCTGGTCCGCGTGGTCGTGGGTATAAAGCACCGCATCCACATGCCGGATGCCCGCCGCCAGCGCCTGCTCCCTCAGGTCAGGCGAGGTATCGATCAGAACACTGGTCACGCCGTCCGGCCCGTGCCGCCGGATCAGGGCAGAGCAGCGGCTGCGGCGGTTCTTCGGCTCGGCCGGATCGCAGTCGCCCCAGTCGCCGTCCCCGCGCGGCACCCCGCCCGACGATCCGCTGCCCAGAATGACGACTTCCAGTTCGCTCATGATCCGGCTGGCCTCGGTATCCGGTCGAACAGGGTGAAGAAGGCATCCGTCGTGCGCGCCTCGGCCTTCTCGCGCGACCAGCCCCGGATCTCGGCCAGCTTGTCCAGCACATGGCCGACATAGGCAGGCTCATTGCGCCGCCCCCGATGCGGCATGGGAGCCAGATAGGGGCAGTCGGTCTCCACGATGATCCGGTCCGCCGGCATGGCCGCGATCACCTCGCGCACATCGCCCGCCGCCTTGAAGGTGGCAATGCCGGACACCGAAAACCATGCCCCCAGTTCCGCTGCCTTTTCCGCCAGTTCCGGGCCGGATGTGTAGCAGTGCATCAGGAAGCGGAACGGCCCGATGGCCATCTCCTCCTCCAGAATATCGCCCATTACCGCATCTGCCTCGCGCGTATGCACCACCAGCGGCAGGCCCGTCTGGCGCGCGGCGGCGATATGATGGCGAAACACCGCCGCCTGCACGTCACGCGGGCTGAAGTCATAGTGGAAGTCCAGCCCGCACTCGCCGATCCCCACGACCCGGTCCCGCCCGGCCAGCTCGACCAGCCGCGCCGCCGTCAGGTCCGTATGATCCTTGGCCTCGTGCGGATGCGCCCCGACCGTGCACCAGATGTCCGGATGCGCCATGGCCAGGCCATGCGTGGCCTCGAAGGTCGACAGCTTGTCGGAAATCTCGACCATCATACCGACGCCAGCCTCACGCGCCCGCGCGATGACCGCGTCGCGGTCCTCGTCGAACTGCGGCGCATGCAGGTTCACATGGCTGTCGATCAGCATCAGCGCGCCCCCGCCTTGGTCCGCTGAAGGTCCGCCAGGGCACCCGCCAGCACGTCGGCCCGGTCCAGATTGATCGCAGCCGTCCGGTCCGGCAGGTCCGACAACCGCGTCCACAACTCGGCCCAGCGGGCCCCTGACGCCCCTTCGTTCAGCGCCCTGACCTTCACCGCCGCGATCAGGCGCTCCATCAGCGTCTCGAACCGCTCCTGCCCTTCCGCGCCCCGGAACTTGTCGGTCACCGCCATCGCCGCGGCCCGGTCCACGATGTCAGCATTCACCCAATCCTGCGCCAGCTGATCGGCCTCCAGCGTCGCGCCGGACGCCAGGGCCAGGGCCTGGCCGGGCGATCCCGCCGCCATGCCTGCAATCCGCGCCGCTTCGGCCGAGGGCACGCCCGTCCGGTTGCGGACCAGCTCCTCCAGCGCATGTTCGGGCCAGACCGGAAAGGCCAGCCGACGGCACCGCGAACGGATGGTGGCCAACAGCCGCCCCGGCGCATGGGTCACCAGAAACAGCACGCCGCTCTCAGGTGGCTCCTCAAGAACCTTCAGCAGGGCATTGGCCGCATTCAGGTTCAGGTCGTCAGCCGCATCGATGATGGCCACCCGCGCCTGCGCCTGCGACGGGCTCTTGGAAAAGAACTCCGGCAGGTCCCGCGCCTGATCGACCGAGATCGACTTCTTGGTCTTGCCGCCTTCAACCGCCCGCTCCAGCACCATCAGGTCGGGATGGGACTGGGCCGAGATCAGCCGCGCCACCGGATCGTCCGGTCGGGTTCCCAGCAGCCCCCGCGACGGGTCGGGCGCCGCCCCCAGCAGCCGCCGCGCCGCGCGATAGGCAAAAGTCGCCTTGCCCGATCCCTCGACCCCGCACAGCAGCCAGGCGTGATGCAGCCGCCCACGCGACTGGGCGTCCAGAAACGCCGCCTCCGCCGCCGCATCGGGGATCAGGTCGAACCGGTCGCGTGCATGCTCGCTCACAGCAGCCGCCCTTCGACCGCCGCCCAGACCCGCTCGGTCACCGTATCCATGTCGCCATTGGCATCGATGACGACACAGCGATCATGCGTCCGCGCAATCTCCAGAAAACCGCTGCGCAGCCGCTCGTGAAAGGCCAGCCCCTTGGACTCGAACCGTGTCTCGAACAGGCCTCGCCCGAACGCCCGCTCCAGCCCGACCTCGACCGGCAGGTCGAAGACCAGCGTCAGGTCCGGCTGCGTCGCGCCCACCACACTGGCGTCCAGCGCCTCGATGAAGTCGGCTGGCGTGCCGCCTCCGACGCCCTGATAGGCGCGACTGGAGTCGGCGAACCGGTCGCACACCACCCACCGCCCGGCCTCCAGCGCGGGTCGCACCGTCCGCTCCAGATGGTCCGACCGCGCCGCGAACATCAGCAGCGTCTCGGTCATCGGCGACCAGCGTCCGGCGTCGCCGTTCAGGGCCAGGTTGCGGATCTCCTCGGCCCCTTGCGAGCCGCCCGGCTCGCGCGTCTGCACGACCTCCAGGTCCCGCGCACGCAGCCGCTCGACCAGGCGCGCGACCTGGGTCGACTTGCCGGTGCCTTCGCCGCCTTCGAATGTAATGAATCTGCCCTGGGTCACCCGGCGCACAATGGCGACGCCGGGCGTCTTCGCAAGCCTTACTGCGTCGATATCAACAGGGCGTCGGGATAGCCGCGCGATATGACCGCCCGCCTCGACCGTTCCGCCGCACTGGCATCGGGCCAGGGACCCACCAGCACCCGCCAGGCCCCGCCCGCATCCTGCTCGACCCGGGCGCTGCCGCCCAGGGTCTCCGCCGCCCGCCGCGCCGCCCGCGCATCGGCCCAGGCCCCGGCCTGAACCCACTGGCCCGCCATTTGCGAAGGCACTGTCGTGGCCCTGACTACCGGGGCCGGAGCCTCATATCGTGCTGGTTCAGATACCGGGGCAGCAACAGGAGCCGCATCCACGACCGCCCCCTGCCCGCCCGCCACCGAAAGATAAGGCACCGGCCCCCGCGGGGTCGCCGCAACCGCCGCCACCGGCTCGGCCGCCGCATATTGCATGGTCGTGCCGCCATCCTCGCGCGGGGCCCGGCCCAGATAGCGCACCCGCACCTCGCCCACGCCCCGCTGCAACAGGTCCAACGCCTCTGCCGCCCCGCGCGACAGATCGATGATCCGCCCGTCCGCGAACGGACCGCGATCATTGACCCGCACCACGATGCGCTTGCCATTGGCCAGGTTCGTAACCTCCACCAGCCCGGGCAGCGGCAGGGTCTTGTGCGCCGCCGTCAGCGCATGCATGTCGAACCGCTCGCCGGTCGCGGTCGGTCGCCCGTTGAACTGCGCCCCGTACCAGGACGCCAGCCCCGTCTCGTCATAGTTCGGCTGTTCCTCGGGCCGATACCACCGCCCCCGTATCTGATAAGGGCGCATTGTCCCCGACACGATCGGTGCCGGATCGGTCACCACCGGCATCCGCCCCGCATCGGCCAGCCGACCGCCACCACTCCCGCCTGACGACGCCCCACTGGCGCACGCCGCCAGCAGCGACATCACCGCCGCCACGACCAGACCTTTCGCAATCCTCGCCGTCACCGCGCCGCTCCTGCATCACACTCAGGCGGTCATTATCGGGGAACAGATTTCCGCTTTGGTTAACGCATCCTTCTGCGCTATGTCGCCGGTCCGCACGGTGCATGGCCGTTACAAGCCTGCCGTCGATCAGGAAGTGTGGCCGAGTGGTTTAAGGCACTGGTCTTGAAAACCAGCGACGGTGAGAGCCGTCCGTGGGTTCGAATCCCACCGCTTCCGCCATTCGGCATGAAACAGTGCCTTCCCGACCCCAATCCTTGCGCCTCTCCCGACCCTGGAGTGGAGACTCTCGTCCCTCACCGACCGCGAGTTTCTTAATTCAGCATCCTTGCGATCACCCCGCACCCTCCCCTTGTCAGTTCCGGCGATATCGGCGGTGATATGCGCCGCGCAGGGGTCTTTGACATCGTCATCATCATCGGAACGCGGGCCTCAATGGGGCCTCGGCCCCGCCTCAAACCCGGCTGACGCTCCGCGTTTCAGAACTGAAAAAGGCACCCCTTTTTTGGGGAGACACCAACCCTTCTGGACCCTGTCTCAGCCGGATCGTCGTGGCGGGTACCGCCTGCCGGGAACCGGTTCGCCCCAGCCCTGTTGGCTCTGGACCAGTCATTCAGGGATCAGGACCATGGCCGATAAACAGTCTCAGGGACGCCAGGACAATGCCGCCTCGCCGGGCGGCAAGCCGGATCCCGCCACCTCGGACGAGGCGGTGCGCCGGACCGGGCTGAAGTCGCGTAAGGCCGCCGGGCCAGACGGGCCGGATGCCACGGTTGTCGGCGACACCTTCAAGACCGCGCCGGGCCAGTCCTCCGACAAGGCCGACTGATCGTCGAAGGCCCTACTCGGCTGGATCAGCGCTCCGGCCCGTCCCCACCACCTCGCCGATGTGGGCCACGCCCCTCGCCTCAGCGATCTGCATCTGGCGCTTGCGCTCGGCATAGCGAGCCTTCTGAGTCTCCGAGCGCTCGTCGTGGCAGCGGGGGCAGCAGACGCCTTCGACATAGTGGGGCGAGGCGCGGTCGGCTTCGCTGACCGGCATCCGGCAACCCCGACACAGGCTGTGGGTGCCGGGGGCTAGGCCGTGGCCCACCGCGACCCGCTCGTCGAACACGAAGCATTCGCCCGACCACAGGCTCTGGTCCTCGGGTACCGTCTCCAGATAGCGCAGGATGCCGCCTTCCAGATGGTGCACGTCCTGCACGCCCTGGGCCTTCAGATAGGCCGTCGACTTCTCGCAGCGGATGCCGCCGGTGCAATACATGGCCACGCGCGGCGGCGTCGGCCGATCCAGCAGGGCGCGTCCCTCGCGCTCGAACCAGTCGGCGAACTCGCGAAAGCTGCGGGTGTTGGGCTGCACGGCCCCGGCGAAGGCCCCGATCGCGCCCTCATAGTCGTTGCGCGTGTCGATCACGACGGTGTCTGGATCGGCGATCAGGGCGTTCCAGTCCTCAGGGGCCACATAGGTCCCGGCCTGGCGCACGGGGTCCAGCCCGACCTGGCCCATGGTCACGATCTCGGCCTTGATCTTCACCTTCAGCCGCAGGAACGGCGGCGTGGCGGCGGTCGAGTATTTCACGTCCAGTTCGCCGAACCCTGGCATGGCCCGGATGCCGTCAATCACCGCCTCTACGGCTGCGTCCGGCCCCGCGATCGTCCCGTTGATCCCCTCGGCTGCGACCAGCAGGATGCCGCGGACCTCGCTCCCGCACAGCGCCTTCAGCCGGTCGCGCACGGCGGCGCAGTCCGCGACCGGCGCAAAGCGGTACAGGGCAGCGACGCGGAACGGGGCGGGATCAGCAGGGGCGGTCATGGGGTGCGCCCCATGCCACATCCGCCCGCCTCTGGCGAGCGAGCGGGCTCTAGCCCTGCTTCTCCAGCGGACCCAGGCCGCCGTTCGCCTGTGCCACACGATAGGTCGCCAGGACCCGCGCCTCGTACGGCTTGGCCAGGATGGTCGAAACCGTGTGCAGTTCCGCCGTCAGGGCCTCGGGCGTGAAATTCAGTAGGACAAACCCCTTGGCCTTCTGGTCGCAGAACTCGACCTCGGGGTTGGCCTGGGTCAGGGCCATGCCCAGAGGGAAGGCCCCCAGGAAATCGCCCGGCGAGGGGCTGGAGATGGCGCTGGTGCCGAACTCGACCGCCCGCCGCTCTCCGGCATCGTCTTTCAGGTCGTTGACCCAAAAGGCATGGCTATCGCCGGCCAGGACCACCGGGGTCACACCCGCCGCCTTGAACGTCTGGTACAGCCGCTCGCGCCCGACCGGATAGCCGTCCCAGGCATCGAGGTTGAACGGCAGGCCGGATTTGAACAGCTCGATCAGCTGGGCCACCTGGGGCCGCACCGCCTCGGGCAGGCTGCCGATCATGGTCGCGATCTGCTGCGGGCTCGCCATCTGGGACAGATTGGGTCCGGCCACGCGGGCGGTGACCACCTGATTGCCCAGCACCTGCCAAGGCCGACCCGCCGCCTTCGATGCGGCCAGTTCGCGGCCCAGCCAGTCGCGTTGCGGCGCATCCAGCAGATCGCGAGACGGGTCCGCCAGCCGCGAGCGGAACGCCGCCACGTCCGGAGCAGGCTGGCCGTCCGGACCGGCCGCGAAGGTCAAATCCTTCTCATAGGTCAGCTGCTCGCTGCGCCCCGACAGCCGCGTCTCGACCATCATCAGACTGGCCAGGTCGCCGAAATGGAAGGTCCGGTTGATCGCCTCGCGCAGGGCTCCCGGTGCGGCCTCCCGAATGGGCATCCATTCGTAATAGGCCCGCAGCGCCGTCGCCTTGCGAGTGGCATAGTCGCCCTCGGTCTCCGGCTGATGGTTCTCGGCCCCGGAGACCCAGCTGTCGTTGGTCACCTCATGGTCGTCCCAGACGCAGATGAACGGGGCCCGCGCATGGGCCGCCTGCAGGTCCGGATCGGACTTGTACTGGGCGTGACGCAGCCGATAGTCCTCCAGGCTGACGATCTCGTGCGGCGGCTGCGGCAGGCGGCTCAGGGCCGCGCCCGTGACCATGCCATAGTCGTCGGCCTCGGCCCCGTACTCGTAGATGTAGTCTCCCAGATGGACGACGGCATCCAGCCGGTCCAGCTTCGCGATGGCGTCATAGGCGTTGAACAGTCCGCCCGGATAGAGCTGACAAGAGACAACCGCCAGGCTCAGGTCGGGCGTTGCGCCCTCGGGCAAGGTTCTGACCTGACCGACAGGCGACACCACGTCCCCCGCCACGAAGCGGTAGAAATAGCCCTGCCCCGGCTCCAGCCCCTGTCCGTCCAGATCGTGCTTGACGGTGAAGTCCCGCTCGGGCCGCGCCCGCAGTCCATTAGAGGTCCGCACGATGTCGGCGAACGCCTCGTCCCGCGCCACCTCCAGCCGCACCTCGATGTCGCCAGAGTTGGCATCGGCCGGCGTCACCCGCGTCCAGAATACGGCGGAGTACCGGTCCGGATCGCCGCTGGCCACTCCGTGCAGGAAGGCAACCGTGCCGGGCGTCTGTGCCCCCGCCTGACTGGTGGGCAGGGCCACGGCCCCGCCCCCGATCAGACCCAGAAGTCTGCGGCGATCCATGTTCATGGCCATGTCCTCAATACCGGACCGTGATGCCGACGCCGTAGGTTGCCCCGCGTCCGGCGATGAAGGTTGGCAGGCCCAGGGCGTCGCCGGTGTTGCCCGCATCCTTGATGTATTCCTCGTCCAGGATGTTGTCGCCGAACGCTTCCACGCCCCAGTTGCCCGAGTTGGGCACATAGCGGACGCGCAGGTTCAGCAGGCCATAGCTGTCCTGGAACTCGTCCTGAACCAGATCGGCCACGAAGTTGCGGGTCTGCAATGAAGGCAGGTCGTTGTTGTCGTCGAAGAAGGTCTTGGACTGCCAGGTATAGGTCGGCTGGACCTCGATCCGCCCATCCCCGGCCGTCACCCGCCAGGTCGCACCGATCGACGCCTTGTGGTCCGGCGAAAGGCGAAAGCGGTTGCCATCGAAGATGCCCGCCTCGAACCGCGAGTGGTTATAGGCATAGGTGGCGAAGACGTCGAAGGCGTCGGAGACCTCATACGTTGTCTGACCCTCGAAGCCATAGGATGTCGCCTCGCCCGCATTGGTGGTGATGAAGGTCGTGCCGTTCTGGATCGTCGTCTGGAAGTTTTCGTAGCCGTAGTAAAAGACGGCCCCCTCCAGACGCAGGCGACGGTCCATCAGGGCGGTCTTGGCCCCGACCTCGAAGCTGTCGACCGTCTCGGCATCGATGACGTTGAAGGTGGGGGCACCCAGCGGCGCGGAAGGGCCACTGACACTCAGCACCTGTGGACGACGGCCGCGGGCATAGTTGGCATAAACGCTGACGTCGTCGGACAGGGCATAGCGGGCCGTGAGACGCCACGTGAAGCCGTCGTCCTCCAGGTCCTGATAGACGAAGTCGCCGTTGTTGGCCGTCGGCTGCGACGTCAGGCCGAACAGGGGCAGGATGTTGGCGGGCAGGTTCACGGCATTGGGGTTAGCCAGACCGGCCAGCAGTCCTGGCACCTGGGCGGGCGGCACGGCACCGCTAAGGATGGCCAGCAGGCCGCCTGCGATTGAGCGACCGTTGGCCACCGAACTCGCATAGCCGGTGGTCTTGTCGTCGGTCGTGTAGCGCAGGCCCGCCGCAAACTCGAGCCGGTCGGTGGCCTTGAAGGTCACGTCGGCGAAGATGTCGTAAGAGGTCAACTCGGCGCTGTTGATCGGGATTTCGATATGGCCCGACTTCAGATTGGCCGCGATCGGCGCGGCAAAAGCACCTGCCCCCAGCGGCGTCAGGGCCGCCGTCAGGAAGCCTGCTGCCACGGTCGGATAGGCCGCAGATGGTAAGGTGTTACTGCCAGTCGCCGTCGGCGACCCGTCCAAAAGGCCGCCAAGCTGAGCGAGGGCCATACGCTCGTCGAACTGGGTCGGCGTGCGCTGGAAGCCTTCCTCGCGGAACCAGCCCGCCCCGACGAAGCCGCTGAACCGACCGCCGTCGTCATAGGCCAGGCGGAACTCCTGGCTCCACTGTTCGCCCTGCGCATCCTCGGCCGCAGTCAGCAGAGGCAGCGACAGGCCGTCAGCGTCGAACGTCTCATAGGAGTTGAACTCGCGATAGGCGGTGGTCGAATTCAGGCTGATCGACGGAGTCAGATCCCAGCGAACCAGGCCGGTCACGCCCCAGACGTCGCGATCCAGACCGAGTGTCTTGCCGCCGTCGAAGTTGGCGAAGGGCGTCAGGGCCGCGCCCTCCCAAGGTTCCGAGCTGCCCAGCACCACTCCCGTCGTCGGATCGGACGGCAGGTAGAAGTTGGACTGGAAAGAGGTACCCGAAGCCTCGTCCTGCTGATAGTTGGCGATCACGTCGATGCGCAGGGCCTCTGATGGGCGCCAGACACCCGACAGGCGGAAGGCTTCGGTTTCGATGCTGTTGTAGTCCTCGCCGCCCAGCAGGTTCTCGACCGAACCATCCCGGCTTTTCAGGCGGGTCGCAAAACGCAGGGCCGCGTCATCGCCCAGCGGCACATTGATCATGCCGTCGTAGCGCCCATAGGCATAATCGCCGACCTCCAGCGAAGCGGCAGCGTCGAATACGCCTGGACGCGCGCGATTCTGGACGATGTTGACCGCACCGATCAGGGCGCCACGGCCGTAGAGGGTCGACTGCGGACCCTTGGCGATCTCGACCCGCTCCAGATCGAATAGTTCGACATAGGAACCGCGCGACTTGGAGATGGAGACGCCGTCCTGAAACACCGACACGCGCGGCTCAGCGGTGGAGGCCCCCGAATCGGAGGTGATGCCGCGCATCACGAAGCCGGGGTTGTTGGGCGACTGGTTCTGCACCAGGAAGCCGGGCACGAAGGCCGACAACTGATCGAACTCCTGAACGCCCAGTTTTTCCAGGAAGTCGCCCGTATAAGCGGTCAGAGCAAAGGGCACCTCGATCGGGTCCTGAGCCCGCAACTGGGCGGTGACGACGATCTCATCCAGTTCTGTCGTGTCCGTTGCGTCCTGCGCAGTTGCACTGTTTGCCAGACCGGCGAAGGCCAGTCCTGCCGCCGCACAAAGAAGCCGTGTCCTGAAGCCGATCGAAGTGCGCATGGTGTCCCCCGCTGAAATGCAGGGTCCGGACGTAACCAGCGTTCATGCACGACAGACGACGGTCCGACGCATGAAAGGTGAAGCTATGCCGACGCCTCGGTGACGGTCGATCCGCCCAAGGAGCGAATGGTCAGACCAGTCGGCTCTGCACCACCGCCGCCTCGATGAACCCTGCGAACAGCGGATGCGGGGCAAAGGGTCGGCTCTTCAGCTCGGGGTGGTATTGGACGCCGACGAACCACGGATGGTCCTCACGCTCGACCGTTTCGGGCAACACCCCGTCCGGCGACAGGCCGGCGAAGATCAGCCCCGCCTTGGCCTCAATGGCCTCGCGGTAGTTGATATTGACCTCATAGCGGTGACGGTGCCGCTCGCTGATGGTCGTCGAACCGTACATCCGGGCGATCTTGGAGCCAGGCTTCAGCGTCGAATCATAGGCTCCCAGCCGCATGGTGCCGCCCAGGTCGCCGCCTTGCTGGCGCAGCACGCGTTGATTGCCCTGCGTCCATTCGGTCATCAGACCCACGACAGGCTCCGACGTCGGGCCGAACTCGGTCGAAGACGCCTTGGGATATCCGGCCAGGTTCCGCGCGGCCTCGATGACCGCCATCTGCATGCCGAAACAGATGCCGAAATAGGGGATGTTGCGCTCGCGGGCGAACCGCGCCGCCTCGATCTTGCCCTCTGACCCGCGCTCGCCGAAGCCGCCGGGCACCAGCACCGCATGGGCCGACTGCAATCGCTCCTCACAGGCGTCGCGGTCACCCTCGAAGGTGTCCGCCTCGACCCAGTCGATGTTGACCTTGACGTTGTTGGCGACACCGCCGTGATGCAGGGCCTCGATCAGGGATTTGTAGGCATCCTTCAGCACTGTGTATTTGCCGACCACGGCCACAGTGACCTCGCCATCGGGATGCAGACGGCGCTGAGCGATGGTTTCCCAGCGTGACAGGTCAGGCGCGGGTGCCTCGGTCATGCCGAAATGGGCCAGAACCTCAGCGTCCAGCCCCTCGCGGTGATAGTCCAGCGGCACGGCATAGATGTCGGCCGAATCCATCGCCTGGATCACGCCCGAGGCCCGCACATTGCAGAACAGGCCGATCTTGCGCTTCTCGTCCTCGGGGATCGGGAATTCGCAGCGGCACAGCAGGATGTCGGGCTGGATTCCGATCGAGCGCAGTTCCTTGACCGAATGCTGCGTCGGCTTGGTCTTCATTTCGCCGGCGGTCTTGATGAAGGGCAGCAGCGTCAGGTGGACGAAGCAGCTCTGGCCGCGAGGCAAGTCCTGGCCCAACTGGCGGATCGCCTCGAAGAACGGCAGGCCTTCGATATCGCCGACCGTGCCGCCGATCTCGACCAGCACGAAATCGACATCCTCGCCGTCGTCGGTCAGGGCGGGCGTCAGGCAGAACTGCTTGATCTGGTCGGTGACGTGCGGAATGACCTGGACGGTCGCACCGAGGTAATCCCCGCGCCGTTCCTTCTCCAGGATGGTCGAATAGATGCGGCCCGTGGTGATGTTGTCGGACTTGGCGGCCGATACGCCCGTGAACCGCTCATAGTGACCCAGGTCCAGATCGGTCTCGGCCCCGTCATCGGTGACGAAAACCTCGCCATGCTGATAGGGGCTCATCGTGCCCGGATCGACGTTCAGATAGGGGTCCAGCTTGCGCAGACGCACCTTGTAGCCACGCGCTTGCAGAAGCGCGCCGAGGGCGGCTGAGGCGAGGCCTTTTCCCAATGAGGAAACCACGCCGCCGGTGATGAACACGTAACGGGCCATGGGAGATCACCTTACCGCTGATTCGGCGGCATTGCTGGACAGACTATTGGGGCGGGAGCGGAAGGCGGGGATAACCTCCCCGCTCATCCTTATTGTGCCGGTGCGGGCTGGGCCGGAGCCGGGGTCGTCGCCGGAGCCGAAGGCTGCGACAGGCTGTTTTCCAGATCCTGCAGCGAAGGCGCGGCAGGGGCAGCCGGTGTCGGAACTGCGGGCGTTCCGGCGGGGGCAGTCTGGCCCGAAGGCGGCGTGGCCAGTTCGCCGATCGAATCGGCGTCAACGATCGACTGCCGGGATCGCTCGACATTGCCCAGAATGGTCAGGGTAATGGCCAGAACGAAGAACAGCGAGGCCAGGACCCAGGTCGTCTTGGTCAGCAGATTGCCCGCACCGCGCGCCGTCATCATGCCCGACGGGCCGCCGCCCATGCCGAGCGCGCCCCCTTCGGAGCGCTGGATCAGGATCACGCCTGCAAGCGCGATCGAGACGAGAATCATGGCGACGAGGAGAATGGTCTGGAGCATGGCAGCCGATATGTGTGGCGCGAGGCCGCGCCGATCAAGCGGCGGCGTCTATCATTGTTGATGCGCAGGAGCAAACAGGCTTGAGCGATCAGGCGGCACGGATGATGCCCAGAAAATCCGCAGCCTTCAGGGACGCTCCACCGACCAGAGCCCCACCCACTTCCGGTACGGCCAGAATGTCGGCCGCATTGTCCGGCTTGACCGAGCCGCCATACAGGATCGGCACAGCCGCCACGCCAAGACCCAGCCGCTCGATCATGGCGCTGCGCACCGCGCGGTGAACCTCCTCAATCTGCTGAAGCGTCGGCGTCAGGCCCGTGCCGATGGCCCAGACCGGCTCATAGGCGACCGCAAAGGATTGTCCGGCCAAGGCTGCGGGTAGGGATTGCATCACCTGACGGCGGACGACCTCGACTGCCTGCCCCGCCTCGCGTTGCTCGAGCGTTTCACCGACACAGACGATGGGAGCCAGACCGGCCTCGAACGCCGTCTGGGCCTTGGCCGCTACAACGGCATCGGTTTCGCCGTGCCCCTGACGCCGCTCGGAATGGCCGACGATGACCAGGGTCGCGCCTGCATCGGCCAGCATCGCGGCAGACACATCGCCCGTGAAGGCACCCTTGAGTTCCGGGCTGCAATCCTGCCCCCCGATTTCGACGACGCCGTCTCTCACACGCTCGGCCATGCGATGCACCAGGGTCGCAGGCGGACACAGGGCCACGCGACAGGCTGCGGGACTATTCGCCAGTTCGGAGACCAGGACATCGACCTGCGCCAGATCGGCGGCCAGGCCGTTCATCTTCCAGTTTCCGGCGATCAGCTTCACGGATTGTTTCATGTGCGACTGTCTAGGTCGGGCCCGTCGTCGAACGCAAGATGTCCCGACTTGCGCCATCATCCCGTGGCGTCGTCTTGCCGATGGGGGGCGCAAGGCCCTATAGCCCCGGCACTACCCCTTGCCGACGATCCTTCAGGACCGATTCATGCTGACCCTGTTCCGCAACTTCGCCAAATCCAAATGGGCCATCGGCCTGCTGGTTCTGATGGCCCTCGCCCTGGTGGTGACGGGCGGCAGCCAGATGGACGTCCTGGGCAGCCTGGGTCCCAAACACATCGTCAAGGCCGGCGACCGCAGCATCGATGCGCCCCAGTTCCGCGCCGAGATGGACGCCATTCTTCGTCAGCAAGGCGAACAAGCCGGTCGCGCTGTCACCTTCGAGGAACTGACCGCTGGCGGTGGCCTGACCCAATATCTGTCGCAGAAAGCCGAAACGATGGGCTTTCTGGCCTGGGCCGCCAAGGCTGGCGTCCGCCCCAGTGCCGAACTGGTCCTGAGCCGCATCCGCCAGGAAAGCGCCTTCTTCGACACCCTGACCGGCCGGTTCAGCCAGGAGCAGTACGTCACCATGCTGCAGCAGAACAATCTGACCCCGGCCATGTTCGAGCAGGAGCAGCGCGACGTCTACACCCAGCGCCATATCGGGGCCGCCATGGGGGCCGGTGCCCGCCTGCCGCGCGTCTATGCCGCCGTCCTGGCCAATCAATCGCTGGCCACGCGTGACGCGCGCTGGTTCACCGTCACCCAGGCCATGGCCGGGACAGCAGGGACGCCGACCGACGCCCAACTGACTGCCTTCATGGCCGAGAATGCCGCCCAGATCCGTAATCCGGAGTTCCGCAGCGCCACTGTCATCCTGTTCGACAACGCCGCCGATGCCTCTGCGGGCGTGACCGAGGAACGCATCGCCGAACGCTATCGTCTGCGTCAGGAAAGCCTGGCCCAGCCCGAGCGCCGGACCTTCACAACACTGACCGCGCCTGATCGCGCCGCCGCTGCTCGCATCGCCACCGCCCTGAGGGCAGGCCAGTCGACGCAAGCTGTCGCCCAGGCCAACAATCTTCAGCCCGCCGACTATGCCGACACGCCGCGCAGCGCCGTGGGCGACCCGGCCATCGCCGCCGCCGTCTTCGGCCTGGCCGTTGATCAGGTGTCCGACCCTGTTCAGGCCCGCGTTGGCTTCGTCGTCGCCAAGGTCACGGCTATCACCGAAGGTCGCCCCGTCACCCTGGCCGACGTCCGTCCCCAGATCGTCGAGGAATTACAAGCCGAAGCTGTCCGCGCCGGTATCTTCCGCCGGGTCCAGGCCTATGAGGCGGCTCGCGGCGAGGGCACATCAGTCGACGATGCCATAGCCCAGGTCGGAGCCCGCGCCCTGCCGGTTCAACTGGTGACACAGGACGGTCGCTTCCAGAACGGCTCCCAGTTCAACGGCCCGCCGCGCATCCTGGAATCCATGTGGGCTCTGTCTGAAGGCGCGGCCAGCGAGGTTATCGACGCCGGCAACAGCCAGTATTTCGTCGTCCGTCTGGACGACGTCGTACCCGCCGCCTTGCCTCCTCTCGCTGAAATCCGTGAGCCGCTCGCCCAGCAATGGGTGTTGCGCGAAAACGCACGGCTGCTGACCGACCGCTCAAATGCTCTGGCTGCCCGGGTTCGCGGCGGCGAGGACATTGCAGCCGTCGCCGCCTCGGTCGGGGCGCAGGTCCAGACCCGCACTGGAATGTCGCGCGAATCCCAGGAAGAAGTCGGCCCGGGCGTGTTCCGTGGTGCCTTCACGACCGCCAAGGGTGAGGTCTTTTCGGGTCAGCAGACCAACGACAGCTTCGTCATCGGTCGCACCGACGCAATTAATGCACCGTCCGCGACCCTGGCTGCGCCCTTGGCCCAGCAGATCGGCCCGCAACTGGGGCAGGAGAATATGAACGGCGTCCTCCAGACGCTGCTGAAGGCCGCCGCCACCCGCACAGAAGTCGGCTTCGACGAGCCTGCGGCCCGCGTCGCCCTTGGGCTGCCGGAAACCGCGCCCGCCACTCCGGCTGGCGCGACACCGGGGGCTCCGCGTGCCCCTGCCCCGGCGCAATGACGACAGGCTTCGCGGAAGTCCGGTTCGACGATTTCGCGGCGGGCTGGGCTGAAGGACGGCCACAGGTCGTTACGCGTCGGCTGGTCGACGACCTGGAGACGCCGGTTTCGGCCTTCCTCAAGGTCGGGCACGGTCGGACACACGCCTTTCTGCTGGAATCGGTAGAGGGCGGCGCCGTCAACGGGCGCTATTCGATCATCACTCGAGAGCCGGACGTCGTCTGGCGCTGTCGGGATGGTCAGGCCGAGGTGGCGCGAGGGGCGGCAATCGACACCGCGACATTTTTGCCGGAAAGCCAGGACGCTCTGACATCCTTGCGCACCTTGATGGCCGCGTCACGATTCACCCTGCCAGAGGGCCTGCCCCCCATGGCTGCCGGACTGTTCGGTGTATTTGGCTATGACATGGTCCGGTTGCTGGAGCCCCTAGGCGAAGCCAATCCCGACCCGCTGAATCTGCCTGATGCCGTCCTGACACGACCGACCCTGGTAGCCGTCTTCGATTCGGTCAGCCACGAGATCGTCCTGGTCGCCGCCGGCTATCCGGATGGCGGCGAGGATGCCGAAACAGCTTGGCAGCGCGCCACAGAACGCTTGTGCGCCTTCGAGCGCGACCTGCGCACCCCCCTGCCCGCCATCCCCGCCGCCGTGCCTTCCGAGATCGCGTCATTCGCCTCGCCTGTCGATGGCGCGGGTTTTAGCGACCTGGTCGCCAAGGCCAAGGACTACATCGCCGCCGGCGATATCTTTCAGGTCGTGCTCAGCCACCGGTTCTCGGCCCCGTGGGACGGCGATCCCTTCGCCTTTTACCGTTCGCTGCGCCGCCGCAATCCGTCGCCCTACCTCTTCTATCTAAACTTCGGCGACTTCCAGCTGGCCGGGTCCAGCCCGGAAATCCTGGTTCGGCTGAAGGATGGCCGCGTTACCATCCGCCCGCTGGCCGGTACCCGTCCGCGTGGCGAGACGGCCGAGGCCGACCGCGCGCTGGAGGCCGAACTGCTGGCCGATCCGAAAGAACGCGCCGAGCATCTGATGCTGCTGGACCTGGGTCGCAACGACGTCGGCCGCGTCTCGGCCCCCGGCACGGTCGAAGTCATCGAGAGCTTCCGCATCGAACGCTACAGCTCGGTCATGCACATCGTCTCGGAAGTTCAGGGCGCGGCCGACCCCGCGCTGGATGCCGTCGATACCCTGCTGGCCGCACTGCCCGCAGGCACCTTGTCGGGCGCGCCCAAGGTGCGGGCCATGGAGATTATCGACGAGCTGGAGACGACCAAACGCGGCGTCGGCTATGGCGGGGGCGTCGGCTACATCTCGGCGGGAGGCGAGACGGACATCTGCATCGTCCTGCGCACCGCCCTGTTCACCGATGGCCAGATCTTCGTCCAGGCCGGTGCGGGTGTCGTCGCCGACAGCGACCCGGCCGCCGAATATGCCGAGACCCGCGCCAAGGCCAACGCCCCCATGCGTGCCGCCGAGGACGCCTGGCGTTACCCGTTCGGCAATCGCTAGCGGGTCTGGCTGATCTCGTCTGGAGCGGGAAAGCTGACGCCAGCCCCCAAGACCATCACCCCGGCCATGGCCACAGCCGACACCGCCGCCAGCGCGGCTGCAGCCAGGGCCGTATAAGCGCTACCCGCCGAGACCGGCTTGGCCGTCAGCAGCACCCGTACCTTATCGAAGTCTGTCGGTGTCAAGGGCCCCTCCATTCAACTTTCCCGAAATCGAACGGAAACGGTTAAGGTGCCCTTACTGTCGCGGCACCTTGGCGGAAGCGCCCTCACCACCTAGAACCTCCCGCATGATCCTGGTCGTCGATAACTACGACAGCTTTACCTACAACCTCGTCCACTACCTCGCGGAGCTGGGCGCGGAGACGCGCGTCGTGCGCAACGACGACCTGACGGCAGCCGAGGCCTGGGCCTTGAAGCCCGAGGCGGTGCTGCTGTCGCCCGGCCCCTGCACCCCCAACGAGGCCGGCATCTGTCTGGCTTTGATCGACACAGCGCCGCTGGACATGCCGATCTTCGGCGTCTGCCTGGGCCATCAGGCGATGGGCCAGGCGTTCGGCGGCGACGTCATCCGCGCCAAGGCCCTGATGCACGGCAAGACCTCGCCCATGCTGCATGAGGGCAAGAGCGTGTTCGCGGGCCTGCCCTCGCCATTCACCGCGACCCGCTACCACTCGCTGGCGGTGAAGCGCGAGACCTTGCCCGATGTGCTGGAGGTCACCGCCTGGACCGCCGACGGCGAGATCATGGGCCTGGCCCACAGGACACGCCCGATCCACGGCGTGCAGTTCCACCCCGAATCCATCGCCACCGAACACGGCCATGACCTGCTGGCCAATTTCCTGGACCTCGCCAACGTCAAGCGCCGGGCGATGGTCTGAGCATGGTCGACGATGTGAAGGGCTTGCTGGCGCGGCTGGTCGAGGGCCGTGTGCTGTCCAGCGAGGAGGCCCATGCCTTCTTCGCGGCCTGCCTGCGTGGCGAGCCGACCCCGGCCCAGGTCGCCGCAGCCGTCACCGCCCTGCGTATCCGGGGCGAGACGGTGGATGAGATCGCCGCTTTCGCCACCGCCATGCGCGACGCAGCCCTGACGCTGGATCATCCCTACGACGTCATCGATACCTGCGGCACGGGAGGCGACGGCCAGCATACCTTCAACATCTCTACCGCCGCCGCCCTGGTGCTGGCCGGCGCAGGCCTAAAGGTCGCCAAGCACGGCAACCGGGCGCTCAGCTCCAAATCCGGCTCGTCGGATGTGCTGTCTGTGCTGGGCGTAAACCTGGCCGCCACGCCCGCCCAGCAACTGCGGGCACTCGACACAGCCGGGATCGCCTTCCTGTTCGCCCCGACCTACCACGGGGCTATGCGCCACGTCGGGCCCGTGCGCGCCGAGATCGGGTTTCGCACCGTCTTCAACCTGCTAGGACCGCTGTCCAATCCCGCGGGAGCCAAACGCCAGGTCATGGGCGTCTATGATCCGCGCCTGTTGGAGCCCCTGGCCGAGGTGCTGGGCCGTCTGGGAGCCACCCGCGCCTGGACCGTCCACGGCCAGGGTCTCGACGAACTGACCACCACGGGCCCGACCGAGGTGGCGGAATGGAAGGAGGGCACGGTCCGCCGTTTCACCGTCACGCCCCAGGATGCAGGCCTGCCTCTGGCGTCCATCGACGACATTCGCGGCGGCGACGCAGAGGTCAATGCCGCCGCCCTGACCGCCCTGCTTGCCGGAGAGCGGGGGGCCTACCGCGATATCGTCCTGCTGAACGCGGCCGCCGCCCTGGTGGTGGGCGAGCGCGCCGACGACCTGGCCCAGGGTGTGACACTGGCCGCCCGCGTCATCGACGACGGCCATGCGGCACAGGCCCTCGCGGCCCTGGTCGCGGCCACCAATACCCCGATCGAGGACGACCCGGCATGACCGATATTCTCAGCCAGATCGCCGCCTACAAGCGCGAGGACGTCGCCGCCCGCAAGGCCCGCACCTCCCAGTCGGCCATCGAAGCCCTGGCTGCGACGGCCTCGGCCCCGCGTGGCTTTCGCGCTGCGCTGGAGCGGCATGTCGAGGACACCGGCCGCCCCGCCCTGATCGCCGAGATCAAGAAGGCCAGCCCGTCCAAGGGACTGATCCGCCCCGATTTCGACCCGCCCGCCCTGGCCCGAGCCTACGAACGCGGCGGGGCCAACTGCCTGTCGGTCCTGACCGACGGGCCCAGCTTTCAGGGCGACGACGCCTTCCTGGCCCAGGCGCGCGACGCCACCGCCCTGCCCTGCCTTCGCAAGGATTTCCTGGTCGACCCGTGGCAGGTGGCCGAGAGCCGGGCGCTGGGAGCCGACTGCATCCTGATCATCCTGGCCATGATCGACGACACCCTGGCCGCGGAACTGCTGGCCGAGGCTGAGCGGTTCGGCATGGACGCCTTGATCGAAACTCATGACGAGGCCGAAATGGCCCGTGCCTGCACGCTGGGTGGCGATCTGGTCGGCATCAACAACCGATCGCTGAGGACGTTCGAGGTCGATCTGGACACGACCGCCCGCCTGGCCATGCTCAGCCCCGTGAAGGCCCTGCTGGTCGCCGAAAGCGGCATCCTCACCGCCGACGACATGGCCACCGTTTCGGACGCGCATGCGCAGGCCGCGCTTGTGGGCGAGAGCCTGATGCGTCATGCGGATGTCGAGGTGGCGACGCGGGCGCTGTTAGCGTGACGAAGGTAGTGCTCGCTCATCGGGATCGAAGAAAGGCGCTTGTCCGCGCCGCCGTTTGTGGGGCCTTGGTCGCCTTCATATGGGGACCGGTGATAGCTGCCGGCGGCGTTGATGGGTTCCTTGCGACCAGTACCAACTCTCAGAGATGGCTGCTCGCGGCGATCCTTTCACCGTTACTGATTTGGCTTGCGGTTCGCATCGTTTGGCACGCTTATCGTTGGAGTGGTGTAGCAATCTTTATCAAAGCCGACCGACTTTGGCTTGCTAATCGCTGGTCGCCCGTTTCGTTAGAAGGTGTCGTCGATGTGAGCGTCACTGACAGCATCGACCTGTTGTCTGGTTTCTCGGTCTGGCCATCGATGTTGGTCCTGAAACAATCGGGCAAGCCCGATCGCCGACTGGCGACCGGTGTCACTGACGAATCGGTCGCTCAGATCGCATCTCGCCTTCGGGATCAGTTGTCTTCTCCCTCGGTCGTCGCGTAACGGGTCCTTAACCGGAACACCTCAGGAACAGTTTCTGGACGTTTGCGGTTTGTTCCGCTAACTTGGCCGCAACGGATTCGCCTCGAGGTCACTATGCTCACGCGCAAACAGCACGAACTTCTGATGTTCATCCATGAGCGGATTCAAGAGACGGGCGTCTCGCCCTCCTTCGACGAAATGAAGGAGGCGCTGGATCTGGCGTCCAAATCGGGCATCCATCGGCTGATTACGGCACTGGAGGAGCGCGGCTTCATCCGGCGCTTGGCGCATCGGGCACGGGCGCTGGAAGTGACCAAACTGCCGGATCAGGCCGCGACCGGCGGTCGTGCCGCCCGCGCGCCCTTCCGCCCCGGCGTGATCGAGGGGGGTCGCACCTCAGCCGCCGAACCCGCCAACGACACCCGCGAACTGTCCCTGATGGGCAAGATCGCCGCAGGTACGCCCATCGCCGCCATCGAGCACGAAACCGCCCGCTATCCGGTGCCGGAATCCATGCTGGGAGCCGGAGAGCACTACATTCTGGAGATCGAGGGCGATTCCATGATCGAGGCCGGTATCCTGAACGGCGACATGGTCATCATCAAGAAATCCGACAGCGCCAACTCCGGCGAGATCGTCGTCGCCCTGGTCGAGGGCGAGGAAGCCACGCTGAAACGCCTTCGCAAGAAGGGCGGCTCCATCGCGCTTGAACCGGCCAACCGCAACTATGAAACCCGCATATTCGGCCCCGATCAGGTCGAGGTGCAGGGCAAGCTGGTTGGGCTCCTGCGTCAGTATCACTGAGTTGGCGTAGGGTTGGAGCGCGGACCTCTAGGTCCGCCCCTTGGCAGCGCGGAAGAATGCGGACCTGAAGGTCCACGCTCCCTTAAGGCCCCTCGCTCGTTTCCGCGTCACCGAACCGGCTCCACGGTCGGTCACCCCTGACATCCGAGGTCCAGACACCTCGCCACCCACTGGCCGAGGCTGGATCGCGCCACAACTCGACCGCGCCGCCTCGCGCATAGTCGGTACCGTCCAGAATCAGGCGGTCGATGCACTCGGTTGGCAAGTCTGAAACTGACGCCCGCACCGATACGACCTCGGCCGTCGCGCAGAGGCCTTTGAGCTGCTCCGCCGACGGAGCCTTCTTGCCCCACCAGACTGCGACTGGTCCTGACGCGGGCGCATCCGGCGCACAGGAGAAGCGTGTGCAGGTCCAGCCTTCGGCTGACCGGTCGACCGGCTCGACCCCGCGCCTGCGGCTCCAGACATCGACGGCAAACTGACGAACACCTGGCCGGGTAACCACGGCCTGCCCTTCCCGCACGAATGCCGCCTGTGTCCCGCCATCTCCGATCCACAGATCCGGCGTAGGCTCACGTGGCCAGATCATAACGGCCATGGCCAGCGGCAGACCCAGCCACCGCAATGGCCCGCGCCACAGGCAGCAAAACAATATCCCCAGAAAGGCGATAGGCAGGGTGAAGTCTGGGGCACTGGCGATCGTCGTGACCGCGCCTGGCAATCCCGCTGTCCAGGCCCCTATAGCCAACATCAGGCCGATCCCTTGCCCTGCCAGCCAAAGGAACGGTGCACCAAGGCCCACCGGCTCCAGCAAGGCCCCCAGCGCCAAAGACGGCATGATCAGAAAGTCGGACACCGGTGCAGTGGCCAGATTGGCCAGCAGGCCATAAATGGCGGTCCTGTTGAAATGCTGCATGGCGAACGGCCCGGTCGCAGCCCCTGCGACAAGGCTGGCCATCGCCGCTGCTCCGACCCAAACGCCAGTGCGTTGCACGACCCGGATGGGCCACGGAACCGAAATCTCCTTGAGCCGCCGCGGCCAGACTTCGACCAGAGCCACCAGGGCCGCAGTCGCTGCAAACGACATCTGGAACCCCGGCGTAACGATAGCCTCGGGCTGCAACAGCAGCACCACGAAGGCAGCCACGGCTAACGCATGCATGGTGATCGCCTGTCGATCCAGCAGTATGGCGATAAAGGCGATGGAGGCCGTGATCGCGGCCCGCTCCGCCGGTGGCGGATGGCCTGAGATAACCAAGTAGATGCCCACGGCAATCAGCCCGCCGACGGCAGCTACCTTTTTGCCTGACACCCTCAGTACCAGCCAGGGCCAGCAGGCGACCAGCAGGCGCACAAGAAGAAAAGCGAAACCTCCGACCACCGCCATATGCAGGCCCGAGATCGACAGGATATGAGCCAGGCCGGAATCTCGCATGATCTCGACCTCTGCAGGATCGAGCCAGGCTTCCTGACCCGTCGTCATGGCCGCTGCGACGCCGCCTGTTCGAGGACCCAACCGCGCCACGATCCGCTCGGACAGATCGAACCGGACGGCGTTGATGGCCATGGCGATACGCACCTGCCGCGGCGGCGGCGGCAAATCGATCGTCCGGGGTTCACCAAGTCCGAAAGCGACGCCCCCCAGGCTCTGAAAATAGGCATTCAAGCCAAAGTCATACGCTCCTGGGCTGGCTGGTGCCGGTGGCGGGTTGACGATGGCAAACAGGCGAATGGCCGTCCCCGGCTCGGGGATTGCACCGCGTACGGTCGCGCGCAGACGCTCGGGTGTGACCTCCGGCGCGAGCCCGCGTATACGCACCGGCGCGATGACGACGCGGGGTCCTGCCGAGCCGGGGCTATCGACATCCATCACCCAGCCCTCGATCAGCGTGGGCTCGGCCATGGCAGGCGCTATCGGCGCAGCGACGGCATCAGTACGCAGCTTGGCCACGGCCATCCCCAGCGAGAAGCATGCAAGAAGCATGAGCGGCAGGGTCCAAAGACGCGCCACGCCCTGTCGCCTGACCACAAGCCACATCCCGGTGAAGACGATTGCGGCCAGCGCCAGCGGCCACAGCGGCGGCTCGTCCTTCAGTCCGAAATAGACGGCGCACCCGCCGCCGAATGCCACCGGGGCCCACATGCGCCAGCGCAGGGTCTGGGCCGCGACCTGAGCCGACAGGAAGGCAAGAATCCGCGACGCAGCCGTGGGCTTTGTCGCAGCGGGCGCTATAACGCCCCCCATGACCTCTACGCCCGTTCCCGTCACATCCGACGTCGTCACCCGTTTCGCCCCCTCGCCGACCGGATACCTGCACATAGGAGGGGCAAGGACCGCGCTTTTCAACTACCTTTACGCGAAGGGTCGTGGCGGCAAGTTTCTGGTTCGCGTCGAAGACACCGACCGCGAGCGATCAACCGACGATGCGGTCAAAGCCATCTTCGACGGCCTGAGCTGGCTGGAGCTGTTCGCGGACGAAGAACCCGTCTTTCAGTTCAGCCGCGCCGACCGCCACCGCGAGGTCGCCAATCAGTTGCTGGAGAGCGGGCAAGCCTACCGCGACTTCCTGACTGCAGAGGAAACTGGAGCCCTGCGCGATGAGGCGAAGGCGCGAGGTCGCATCTTCGAATCCCCCTGGCGCGACCGTACCCCCACCGTCGACGACCTGATGCAGCCGCACACCGTCCGCTTCCGCCGCCCCGCCGACACCGCCGTGGTGGTCGAGGATGCGGTGCAAGGCGCGGTGCGATGGGACTCGGCCTCGCTCGACGACCTGGTCATTTTGCGGTCGGACGGTGCACCGACCTATAACCTGGCCGTGGTCGTGGACGATCACGACATGGGCGTGACCCACGTCATTCGCGGCGACGACCATCTGAACAACGCCGCGCGCCAGAGTCTGATCTACGACGCCCTGGGCTGGACGCGCCCGGCGTTCGCCCACATCCCCCTGATACACGGCCCCGACGGAGCCAAGCTGTCCAAACGGCACGGGGCGCAGGCGGTGCATGAGTATGCCGAGATGGGCTATCTGCCCGAGGCCATGCGGAACTATCTGGCCCGGCTGGGCTGGGCGCACGGTGATGACGAGCTGTTCAACGACGAACAGGCGCGGAAATGGTTCGATCTAGACGGCGTGGGCAAGGCCCCGGCGCGGCTGGACTTCGACAAACTGGCCCACGTCAACGCGCATTGGATCCGCCTGGCCGACGACGACCGCCTGGCCAAGCTGACGCTGGACACACATCTGGCACGTGGCCACACGCTGGCACCCGATGACGAAGACCGCCTGCTGCGGGCCATGCCCTTCCTGAAGGATAGGGCGAAGACCACACTGGAACTGGCGGACCAGTCGGCATTTGTCCTGCGTCAGCGGCCTTTGGTCGTTTTTGAAAAGGCCCTGCCGCTTCTGACCGGAGAGTCGGGCGAGCGCATCGCCAGGCTGCGGGATCGGCTGACACTTTTCGCCAGCTGGGACGTCTTCGCCCTCGAGGCCGAGCTGAAGGCCTTTGCCGAAGAAGAAGAAGTCGGCTTCGGCAAGATCGGACCGGCGGTCCGCGCCGCACTGACCGGCGACGGCGTTTCGCCCGATATCGCCAAGACCTTGGCCGCTTTGGGGCGAGAAGAAAGCCTCGGGCGCTTGGATGATGCGTTGCAACAGACTATCTAACTTTCAGACTGAAACGCGACGGCGCCTCCCCGCGCCAATCGCAAGGGTGCAAGGGGCCTAGATGACAGACACTGCCAAATCCGCCACGCTGACCTATGGCGACAAGTCCGTAAATCTGCCGGTCCTGACCGGCTCGACCGGCCCGGATGTCATCGACATTCGCAAACTGTATGGCGCGACCGACGCCTTTACCTTCGACCCCGGTTTCACATCCACTGCGGCCTGCGAAAGCGCCATCACCTTCATCGATGGCGACGCTGGCATCCTGCTGCACCGCGGCTATCCCATCGGCCAATTGGCCTCCAAATCGAACTTCGTCGAGGTCTGCCACCTCCTTTTGCACGGCGAACTGCCCACCGCCGCCGAATACGAGAAGTTCGAAAACAGCATCACGATGCATACGATGCTGCATTCCCAGTTCGACCGCTTTTTTGAAGGGTTCCGTCGCGACGCCCACCCGATGTCGATCATGGTCGGGACGGTCGGGGCCCTGTCCGCCTTCTATCACGATAGCCTGGACATCCATGATGCCCGTCAGCGTGAGATCTCGGCGATCCGCTTGATCGCGAAGATGCCGACTATCGCGGCGCGGGCGTACAAATATCACGTCGGCCAGCCATTCGTGTCGCCGCGCAACGACCTGAGCTATGCCGAGAACTTTCTGCGCATGTGCTTTGCCGTTCCAGCCGAGGATTACGAGGTCAATCCGGTGCTGGCCAAGGCCATGGACCGCATCTTCACCCTGCATGCCGACCACGAGCAGAACGCTTCCACATCCACTGTGCGTCTGGCCGGGTCGTCGGGTGCCAATCCGTTCGCCTGTATCGCCGCCGGCATCGCCTGCCTGTGGGGTCCGTCGCATGGCGGGGCCAATGAAGAAGCGCTGAACATGCTCAAGGAAATCGGTACGCCGGACAAGATTCCGGAGTTCATCGAGGGCGTGAAGGCCAAGAAATACAAGCTGATGGGCTTTGGCCACCGGGTCTACAAGAACTATGACCCGCGCGCGACGGTGATGAAGGAAAGCGCCGACGAAGTGCTGGCCGCTGTCGGCGATCCCAACGATCCGCTGTTCCAGGTCGCCAAGGAGCTGGAGCGGATCGCTCTGAACGACGAATATTTCATCGAGCGCAAGCTGTTCCCGAACGTCGACTTCTATTCCGGCATCACCCTGTCGGCCATGGGCTTCCCGACCTCGATGTTCACCGTCCTGTTCGCCCTCGCCCGCACGGTGGGCTGGATCGCCCAGTGGCAGGAAATGATCGGCGATCCGTCGCAGAAAATCGGCCGCCCGCGCCAGCTCTACACCGGCCCCACAGAACGCGACTATGTCCCGATCCAGCAGCGGGGCTAGGGTTGAAAGCGCCTTGATACGATTGGATATTCGAGCTGGATAAATGCGATAGGTGCGAGATATCTGCACAACATGACGCCGGGGTGAAAGCTCCGGCGTTTTCGTTTGTGATCTCCATCTGGAAACCGAGGGTTCCAGTTACGGTATTTCACATGCTACCCCGGATGAAACATCATCTGGGGAGTGAGTATGTTGCGCAAAGCCAACCTGTCCGTTCGTAAGCTGCTGGGCTGCTCTGCCGCCGCCGGCGTTCTGATCCTGGCCACCGGCGCAATGGCGCAGCAGGCCCCGATCGTCCAGCCGGGAGCACCAGGCCAAGCGTCGCGAGCTCTTGAGGGCCGAGAGGCTTCGCGCATCGCCGACAATCGCTATTCGGCCGACGACGTGAAGTTCATGCAGGACATGATCCTGCACCACGCCCAGGCGGTAGAAATGGCGGCCCTGGTGGACAGCCGAACCAATACCCAGGCGGTCAAGGATATTGCGGGTCGCATCAACGCCTCCCAGGCTGACGAGATCCAGTTCATGCAGGGCTGGCTGCGCGAGCGCGGCGAGACCGCGCCCGATCCGGCCCAGGGTCATGCCATGGCCGGGATGGATCATTCAGCCCATGCGGGCATGGACCATTCGGCGCATGGCGGCATGACGCACGCGGGCATGCCAGGCATGGCCACGACCGAACAGATGGCGGCCCTGGCGGCGGCCAATGGTGAGGCCTTCGACACCCTGTTCCTGCAACGGATGATCGCCCACCACGAGGGGGCGGTGAAGATGGTGGCCGACCTTCTGGCCAAGTCCGGTTCGGCCTATGACCCCATTCTGTCGAGGTTCGCCAACGACGTGACGAATGAGCAGCAGGCCGAGATCAACCGCATGGCGGGGCTGCTGCGTGCGGCATCGCCCGATCCGCGCACCACACTGAAAGGCGGCTTCCGAGACGCCGGTCAAGCCGCCAGCAACATGCAGCTGATCGCCAGCCTGCCCAAGCCGGCGGGCTTCTTCGATCCGACCAATCCGGAAGGCAATCCGCCGCAACTGCCGCCCGCAAACGCGGATGGTGACGCGCGTCGCGGGACTGCCGACCAAGCCAGCCGCCGCTCGCCTTTCCTCAGCTTCGCCAACACCGACATGGCCTTTCAGGGCGACCTGCTGGCCGCCGGAAACTATCACGGCATCAATCTGTATCGGATCACCGAGGCGGCCGAGCCCGAGCTGATCAGCTCGATCGTCTGTCCTGGCGGCCAAGGCGACGTCTCGATCGTCGGCAATCTGATGCTGATGTCGGTGGAGTCCAACAGCGGCCGGGTGGACTGCGGTCGCGAAGGGGTGGGCTCGGAACCCACACCTGAGCGGTTCCGCGGCGTGCGCATCTTCGACATCTCCGACCGCACCCGTCCGGTCCAGGTCGGCCAGGTCCAGACCTGCCGCGGGTCGCACACGCATTCGGTCGTGGCCGCCGATGAAAATCGTCTGATCGTCTACAACTCCGGCACGGCCAATGTGCGTTCCGAAGAAGAACTGGCCGGCTGCACCGTCGGCCAGCCCGGCGATGCTCGCTCGGCCCTGTTCAGCATCGACGTGATCGAAATCCCGCTGGCCGATCCGTCCCAGGCCCGCATCATCGACAGCCCTCGCGTGTTCGCTGACACCACGACGGGCGAGATCGCCGGTCTCTGGCGCGGTGGCGACCATGGCGACGGCACCCAGACCACCAACCGCACAGATCAGTGCCATGACATTACCCTGTTCCCGTCGCGGAACATCGCGGGCGGGGCCTGTTCCGGCAACGGCATCCTGTTCGACATCTCCGATCCGCGCGCGCCCAAGCGGCTGGATGCGGTCGTCGATAGCGGCTTTGCCTACTGGCACTCCGCCACCTTCAACAATGACGGCACCAAGGTGGTCTTCACCGACGAATGGGGCGGCGGCGGGCGTCCGCGTTGCCGTGTCCAGGATCCCATGACCTGGGGAGCCAATGCCATCTATGACATCGTCGACGGCAAGCTGGTGTTCCGCAGCTACTACAAGCTGCCCGCCGCCCAGACCGATCAGGAAAACTGCGTCGCCCATAACGGCTCGCTAATCCCGGTCCCCGGTCGCGATATCTTCGTTCAGGCCTGGTATCAGGGCGGACTATCGATCAGCGACTTCACTGATTCGTCCAATGTCCGCGAGATCGCCTATTTCGACCGTGGCCCCGTCAATGCCGAGCGCCAGAGCCAGGGCGGCTACTGGTCGGTCTACTGGTACAATGGCCGCATCTACGGCACCGAGATCGCCCGCGGCCTGGACGTCCTGACGCTCCAGCCCAGCGAGCATCTGTCAGCCAACGAGATCGCAGCCGCTCAGATGGCAGACGAAGGCGGGACGGTGAACCCGCAGCAGCAGTTCCCGGTCAAATGGCCAGCCCACCCGGTCGTGGCCAAGGCCTATCTGGACCAGCTGGCCCGCGACAACGCCATGCCGGACGAGACGATGTCACGCATGACGGCGGCCCTTGATCAAGCGACGCCTCTGGTCGAGGGGGGCAGCCGCGATGCTACCGTAGCTCGCACTCTGACGGCCCTGGCCGCCGACATTCAGGTTAGTGGCACCGACCAGACGGCCAAACGCATGGCGGGCCTGAAGGACACCCTGGCCGGGATCGCCGAGCGGATTGGATAATATATCATCCCCGACATAAAGAGCGCCAGGGTGGAAGCTCAGGCGCTCTTTATGACTGATAAGTCTTTGTTGAGGCTTGGCATTCGTCTGACCGTCACTTCGACCAGAACTATCAGGATCATGGATACGACCATATTGGCTGTCAGAGCCGCGCTGAGGGTTCCGTCTGACATCACGCGACCTGCCAGATCGACCCACAACACGACCAGCACATTTCGTCCCAGATGCGCGCCAATGGCAAACTCCAGCCCTCCTAGTCTGATCACCGACCAGGCATAGGCCGCTCCGGAAATCAGGTGCATCGCGAGGTGTAACGGCTCGGTCTCAAGGTGAAATGCTGCGAACATCACGCAACTGCTCAGGAACATTCCAGCAGTAAACACCGTGAACCGTAGCGCTGGCCGCACCAGCCAGCCTCGAAAAAGTATCTCCTCGGCGACAACGAAGGGTGAAACGACGGCCACAGCGGCCAAGCCGTACAAGCCAACGTGCAACGCAGACCATCCAGTCGGCAGCCATACCCCTGGCGGATCAACGCCCAGGCTGAGCGCCAACCCAACGGCTTGAAGCCCCAACGACAGACCCAACCCCAGGGCCAGCAACCGCCAGCGCCACGTCGGAGCTGTCGTCATCAGGTGCACCGGCCAACGTCGATAGACCAGTGCTGCGGCCATAAGCATGCCCAGCGCTATCCCGACGATGACCAGCCCGGCATTCAGCAACTCCAGCAAGCCTGCCCAAGGCTCAACGACCCCAGTTGATCGGTTCTCGATCCTACTGCCAATGAGGTTGGCGCAGATCGCCAGTGCTGTCGCCAGTGGAACCCCTAGGGCCAGCACCATCAGCGGACGCCTCAAGGCTGCTGTCGACACTGTCACGCAGTTTCCGGAGCCGCGTCCGCACTGCGATCTGCTGCTACCCTCAGCACAGCGTCTGCGGCCAGCCCGGAAGGATCGCGATCCGACCGACCCATAAGGTCCAGGGCGGCGGTCTGTCGGCGCACTTGATCGGCCCGTGCCGCAGGATCGGCCAACAGTCGTGCGACCTCTGTCGCCAGCTTGTCCGGCGTCGCATCCTGCTGGATCAGTTCTCTCGCGATCTCGGCGTCGGCAGCGTGATTGAACAGGGTGGCGTATTTGCCGGTGAAGAAGGGCTTCATCAGCATGTAGCTGAGCGTCTGAAACTTGTAGGCGATGACCACGGGCGCATCCGCCAGGGCCAGTTCGGTCGAGACGGTGCCGCTGGTGGCCAGTGCGACCGTGGCGGCGCGCATGGCGTCGTATTTCTCGGCCTCGGACACCAGATGCACCCGGAACGGCCAGGAGGCGATACGGGCGGTGACGTCGTTGGCGACGGTGCCCGCCGCAACCACGGCGACTTCCAACGAAGGATCGGCGGCCTTTAGTCGCGCGACGGCCGCCTCGTAGACGGGCGTCATCAGACGGATTTCGGATGGGCGGCTGCCGGGCAGGACCAGCAACAGATTGGCGTCGTCAGCGATACCGTGCCTCTGACGGAACCGTGCCGCGTCGGCGGCAGACATGTCCACATGCAGAGCTTGGGAGCCAACGACGGTCGTGGCCAGACCCTCGCGCTCGAACCACGGGGCGTCGAAGGCATAGAGGGCCAACAGGTGATCGACCGTAGCCGCCAGCGTCTTCGCCCGTCCTGGCCGGGAGGCCCAGACCTGGGGCCCGACGTATTTGATCAGGGGCACGCCGGACATCTGCAACCGCAAGGCCTTGGCGACACGGATGGTGAAACCCCAGCTATCGATCAGGACCACGGCATCGGGCCGTTCCGCGACAGCCAAGGCCACGGTCTCGGCGACCCGCTGCTTGACCAGGCCATAGGCCTTCAGCCCCTCGATCCAACCAAGGATCGATAGCGAGGCAATGTCGAATGGGCTGGCGACGCCTTGCTCGGCCATACGCGGTCCGCCTACACCGACGAAGCACGCATCCGGTCGCCTGGCCTTCAGGGCCGTGGCGAGGCCCGCACCGAGTGCATCGCCGGACGCCTCAGCGGCGACGAGCATGATCTTGAGCGGCTGGGTCATAGGCGGTCGTCGCCCGGTTCGCCCCAGACGAAGAGGCCGAGGCGATCCGCCGTAGCGACGATGGCGGAGCGATCGATCAGGATAAGCTTGCCTCCAATGCCTCCCACACCTGCGAGGCCGGCTGCAGCAGCCATCTCCAGGGTTCGCGTGCCGATCACCGGCATATCCACGCGCAGATCCTGGATGGGTTTGGGAGCCTTTCCCAGCGCGCCCTTGCGGGCAGGTTCAGACCCGCGCAGATCGGCGGGCAGGCCTGCGACACGGGCCAGCATGGAATCGGTGCCCTCCTGAGCCTCGACGGCCAGGACCAGGCCGTCGCAGACGACGGCCCCCTGCCCGATGTCCAGTTCGCCTGCCTTCTCCGCAACATGCAGGGCCTTTCGCAGATCCGACAGCTGCTCCGGCGTCGGTTGGACAGCCCCCAGTGCGCCTGCGGTCAGCGTCTCGCCGCCCAGGATGTCGTCGGCCCCTTCGATCGCATAGCCTTCGCCCTCGAAGATCGACAGAATCTTGCGCAGCAGTGCGTCGTCGCCCTTCGTCGCGGCCGCCACGATTCCGGGCAGCAGGGTCGCGCCCTTGAAATCAGGCTTCAGCGTCTTGAAGTCCGGACGGTTGACGGTGCCGGCGAAACAGATAGCCTCGCATCCGGCCTTCTTCAGCGCCGAAAGGGTTCGTCCGATCTCGGCCATGCCCGCCTCGATGCCCGGGTATCGCGCCAGGTGCGGATCGGCGAAACCAGCCAGACGCACCACGAATACCGGTCGGCCCTCGGCCTCGCAGCGCGCGGCCACAGATACTGGAAGAGCCCCTCCCCCCGCGATCAGGCCCAGCTTGCCCCTCATGATCGCGTCCTCACCGTTCCGGCAAGGCGACGGGGCGCCGGGTGTCTTCACGGATGAAGGCGATGATCTCCTGAATTTCCGGCAGGTCGGCATAGGTCGTGGCCGCCGCATCCAGCCGATCCGAAAACAGGCCTTCACCTTCGAACATATCGCGATAGGCGGCCAGCAGGCGGCGCACGGCGTCCTTGCCATAGCCCTTGCGCTTCAGCCCGATCAGGTTCAGCCCGTGCAGCCGCACATGATTGCCCCAAGCCGAGCCGTAAGGGATGACGTCGCGGGTGACGGCCGACAGCCCACCCACGATCGCGCCTGTGCCCACTCGCCCGAATTGATGCACGGCGGCCAGCCCCCCCAGGAAGACCCGGTCGCCAACCCGCGCGTGGCCGCCCAGGGTCGCATTGTTGGCAAAGGTGACATGGTCACCTACGACGCAGTCATGGCCGACATGGGCCCCTGTCATGAACAGGCTGTTGGAGCCGATGGTCGTCAGCTTGCGATCGCCCGGCGTGCCCCTATTGAAAGTGGAGTGCTCTCGGATCGTATTGTTCTGGCCGATCTCCAGCGCCACCGGCTCGCCCTTGTAGCCGCCATGCTGAGGGTCGCCGCCCATGACGCAGAAGGGGTGGATGGTGGTGCCCGCCCCCACAGTCGTGTCCTGCTGGATCACCACATGGCTGGCGATGCGGACACCTTCGGCCAGGACGACGTTCGGCCCGATGATCGTCCATGCCCCGATCTCGACACCATCGGCCAGTCGCGCGCTGGCATCGACCTGGGCTGTCGGATGAATGCCCATCAGCTAGCGGGCTGATCGACGGTAACAACCATGGCCATGAACTCGGCCTCGGCGGCCAGCTTGCCGTCGATGAAGGTTTCGCCTCGGAACTTGTAGGCATCGCCGCGGGCACGGGTCACCTTGACCTCCATGCGTAACTGATCTCCCGGACGCGCGGGTTTGCGGAAGCGAACGCCGTCGATCGACATGAACATGATGACCTTGTCCGCCACGGCGACGTCCATGGTCTTGGACATCAGCAAGGCCCCGGTCTGAGCCATGGCCTCGACGATCAGGACACCCGGCATCACCGGATCGATGGGGAAATGTCCCGGAAAGAAGGGCTCGTTATGCGTGACATTCTTGATGCCGGTGATCGAGGTCGCGGGCACGAAATCCTCGGCCTTGTCGACCAACAGAAAGGGGTAGCGGTGCGGCAGGCGGCGCATCACCTCCGCATAGTCGATATTTATGCTGGCGGTCGTGTCGGTCATTCCAAGGCTCTCTGAGCGTGGGCGCCTACGAACGCGCCTTTCCCGAGACCTGTTTGGCGAGCCAGATCGCTTCGCGCAAGGATTGTCGCAAGGGTTTTGCGGGATATCCAGACCAGGTTTCGCCCGGTGGAATGTCGGCCAGAACGCCGGCACCGCCAGCGACACGCGCACCGGTCCCGATGGTGATGTGGTCGCCGACGCCCGCCTTGCCGCCGAACATGACATTGTCGCCGACGGTGACGGAGCCGGAGATTCCGGTATGGGCGGCCATCAGGACATTGCGGCCGATCACGCAGTTATGGCCGATCATCACGAGATTATCGATCTTGGAGTTTTCGCCGATGACAGTGTCGTCGTAGGCTCCCCGATCGATGCAGGTGTTGGCCCCGATTGTGACGCCATCCTGGATGATCACCCGCCCCAACTGCGGGATATCGATGGGCCCCGCGCTGGACCCTGCTGCACCAAACCCCGCCTCGCCAATGCGCGCACCGGCATACAGCCGCACCCGATCGCCGATCAGGGCAAACCCGACGCTGACGTTCGCGCCGATGTGACAGTCGCGACCGATCTGGACGCCGGGGCCGATGACGGTGTTGGCCCCGATGCGGGAGCCGCGCCCGATACGGACGCCTTGGCCCAGAACGACGCCCGGCTCGATCACGACGGTGGTGTCTTCAGCGGCATCGGCCACGCTGGACGCGGCATCCAGCGTCAATGGTCGGTGGAAGACCATGGCGGCGCGAGCCCAGGCGGCCTGGGCCTCGCGGGACACGATCACGGCTGCACTGGAAGGGGCGTGCTCAATGGCGAACTCTGGCAGGATAACGCAGTCGGCCTTGCTGTCAGCCAAGGCAGAGAGAAACCGCTTGTCGCCCAAGAAAGCCACGTCGCTCTGAGACGCCACGCTCAAAGGCGCGACGGCGGATACCTGACGCTCGCCGCGACGAACGACATCTCCGCCGATCCGCGCCCCCAGTTCGGCGACGCTGAGAGCATCGACGGCTTGCTGGAAAAAGCGCGGATCGGGCATGACGAACGGCTTACTGCTGAGGTTGGGCCGGAGGCGTCATGCGATTAAAGGACAACGACGGCAGGGCGGCATTCAAACGCTCGATGGCTGTAGGCGTAATGTCCATAGCGGGATTGGCGCTGTACACGGCTGTGCGGTTCAATAGAACGCTGCAGCCGCGCTCCTGATACAGGGCGATGACGATGGGTTCCACAGCCGTGCCGATGGCCTGAAGCTGCATGCCTTGGGTGTATTGCAGTTCGTTGCGGCGATTTTGCTCCAGCTGCTGTGCTTCTTCGGCGCGGGTCTGAAGGGCGCGACGACGCGAGCCGTCGGCGTCTGCAGCTTCACCACCCTGCTGGAGTGACTGAACTTCGGTCTGAATCGCAGAAGCGTAGGGAGCCAGTTCACCTTGGACTTCGGTCAACAGACGTTGCATGCCCGTTTGAACCGATTGACCCGCAGTCGAACGGGCCAGGACTTCTTCGTTGTCATAGACGCAGATACCGGCAATCGGTGCGCCATGCGTAATATTGGCCGTTTGGGCCGCAGCCGAACCCGCGGCCAGTGAAGCGAGGGCGAAGGCCCCAAGAGCGATCAGTTTCATGGTCTACCTTTAAGCGACGGCATTCAGCCGCGGTTAGAACTGTGTGGAAGTCGAGAAACGGAAGGTTTCCGTGCGGTCGTATTCTTCTGACCCGATGATCTGACTAAGGTCAAAACGGATGGGTCCCATGGGCGACCGCCAGTGGATGCTGACACCAGCGGACGCACGCAACCTCAGTTCATCAACGATGTTTGGATCGGGCAAGCCCTGATCATTGACCGTATACCTGTCATCCAGGGCACCCAATGTCCCCACATCGGCGAACAACGACGTGCGTATGCCGTATTGTTCCGGAAGGAAGTTCGGAACGGTCAGCTCGATTGTGCCGATCGCATAGAAGTTGCCGCCCAACGCATCCTGGGTCGTCAGATCCCGCGGGCCGATACCTGCCGTTTCAAAGCCGCGAAAGCTATTGCCACCCTTGAAGAAGCGATCGTTGATCCGGATTGGATCGCCGCCCCAGCCGCTGATGTATCCCGCAGAAGCCGTCGTCGATACGATCCACGAGGGCGTGATGCCCCAGTAGGCTGAAACATCGGCTTCGGTTTTCAGATAATTAACATCGCCACCAATCCCGGCCAGATCCTGACGCAGGCTTCCCGTCCAGCCTCGTGTCGGTCGTATCGGGTCGTTTCGACGATCGACCAGTAGTGTATAGCCTGCCGATGAGTTGAGGAATGAGCCGATCTGGTCGCAAAGCGCGTTGGAACCAGCGCCATTAACACCGCAAAACCCATCCGGAACGATGACCTCGTCACTCTTCAGGAAATAACGCCCGCTCAACAGCGTGTAGCCATTCAGAGGATAAGACAGTCGTAGGCCACCACCCGTCGAGCGATAGTCGTAAGACGAAAATTCACTCAGGTCGTAGCGAGAGTGGAACGCGTCAAAACCCGCGCGCAGGTCGCGTCCCAAGAACTTGGGTTCCGTGAAGCGGAAATCGATTTGCTGCCGCAAGGCACCCCATTCGACGCGGGCCACAACATTCTGGCCCCGACCACGGAAATTGCGTTCCGTAATACCTAGATTGACCACGAAAGAATCGACGGAGCTGAAACCAGCTCCAACAGACAGCTCACCCGTTGGCTGTTCCTCAACTGTGACATTCACAACGGATCGGTCAGGCGCTGACCCCCGCGCTTCTTCTACCGTGACGTCACTGAAAAAGCCGAGTGCTCGAAGGTTATTGCGCGACCGCTCCAGCAGTGTTCGGTTAAAGGCATCACCTTCGCTCAGTATCAGTTCTCTACGAATGACATTGTCGAGCGTTCGGGTGTTGCCAACAATATTGATACGATCGACGTATACGCGCTGTCCTTCCTTCACGTTGAAGGTGACATCGACCGTATCTGTCTCCGGATTGGCACGGAACGTGGGCTCGATCTCGACGAAGGCGTAGCCCGCCGAACCGGCAGCGAAGGTCAGGGCATCGACCGCCGTCTCGATCTTGTCGCTCTCGTACAGCTGGCCGGGCTGGATGGGCAGCAGAAGTTTCAGGAAGTCGGGGTTCAGTCGGTCGTTCTCGGTAACGACGTCGATCTCGCCAAAGTTGTAGCGATCGCCCTCGTTGACGGTGATGGTGATGCCGAAGGCGCTGTCGTCAGGAGCGAGCTCGCTGATCGCCGACAGGACTCGGAAGTCGTAATAGCCACGATTGGTGTAGAAATTGCGCAGTTGTTCGCGGTCGTAGTCCAGACGATTTGGATCATAGTTGTCGTTGGACGTGAACAGCTTGTACCAAGCCGACTGCTCGGTCACCATGACCTCACGAAGGTCATTGTCGGAAAAGGCGCTGTTGCCCAAGAAGGTGATAGACCGAACGCCTGTCTCAGGACCTTCATTGATCTCGAAAACCACATCAACGCGGTTTTGATCCAGTTGGACAAGCTTGGGCGTCACGGTTGCTGAGATACGGCCCGACAAACGATAAAGTTCGACGATCTTTCCAACGTCTTCCTGTACGCGGGCCCGGGTATAGATACCGCGGGGTCGAATAGTGACCTCTTCGTTCAGCTTTGTCGTGCTGATAGCGCCGTTACCTTCGAACGTCACCTGATTGATGATCGGGTTTTCAACGATCTCGACGATCAAATCGCCGTTCTGGACACCCAGCTGGACGTCGGCAAACAGCTGCGTGCGGGTCAACGTGCGCACCGCGACGTCCAGAACGGCCGCATCGACCGTATCCCCAGGCTGGATAGGGAGATAGGACAAGATCGTCGTCTGATCGATGCGCTGGGCACCACGCACCAGTATGCGATTGATCAGAAGCCGCTCTTCCTGCTGTTGGGGCGCAGCCTGAACGACGGGAGCGTTCTCTATGGTGATCGGGCCGGTCGCAGGGGCGGTCTGGGCGAACGCAGGACCGGTTAGACCCGCCGCCAAGGCGAGGGCCATCAGGCTGGGGCTCAGGCCGCGGGCGAAACGGAGGGCGGACGCATCGTGTCGGATCATACGGGAAACCATCGGGGGCTGGCGTCGGCTCATGCGAGCCCGCCGAGGAATTTGAACAGGCTCAGCTTCTGCAGGTCGTTCCAGGTGGCGAACAACATCAATCCCGCCAGCAAAGCAAGACCGACCCGGTAGCCAACCTCCTGAACGCGCGCGGGGACTGGCCTGCGTGCCACAGCTTCATAGCCGTAGAACAACAGATGGCCCCCGTCGAGGACGGGAATCGGCAACAGGTTTAGAAAGCCCATTCCGATCGAAACTATGGCGCCGAAATAAATCAGCGTCAGGACGACGGATTTGACTTGGGTTCCCAGGTCTGTCGAGACCGATGCCGCCTGCTGGGTGATGCCACCAGCCGCTTTGGCAATGCCGACCGGACCATTGAGCAGATCGCCCGACTCCTTGCCGGCAAAGATGCGGCCCAGATAGGTGACGGTGCTGTTCAGGGTCGAACCGAACATGTCCGCCCCCCTGGCGGCGGCCTGGATGGGATTCAGCCGACGCGAAGTAATGTCCTGTGGCAAAGCTCCAAGACCCAAGCCGATGCGAGCGACACGAATGCGCCCTGCTACGGCATTGTCTTCCATCTGACGCTGAGGCGTGGCGACCAAAGTCACAACTTGACCAGCACGATCAACGGTGAAGGTCACAGGATCATTTGCGCTCAACACAACCGTCTGGGTGACTTCAGCCCCCTCACGTACGGCTCGGCCATTGACGGTCAGGATCAGATCGCGCGGCTGGAACCCAGCGGCAGCAGCGGGGCTGTTCGGCTGAACGGCCATGACGCGGGGCGCTGCTATCTGTTCGCCCACCACGCTGAACAACAAGGTCAGCAGCACCATGGCCAAGACGAAGTTTGCCGCAGGACCGGCCGCCGTGATCAAGGCGCGCTGCCAAACTGGCTTGAAGTGGAAATAGTCGCGCTCGGCCCCGGCCCCTTGGTCGGTCACCAGGCGCTGACGCAGTTCAGCCAGCCCGGCTGCATCGGGCACGCTGGCGGCGTCCAGATCCCCGGAAAACTTAACGTAGCCACCCAGTGGTAGCCAGGCGAAGCGCCATTCGGTGCCATGCTTGTCAGTCCGGCTGAAGATCGCCTTGCCGAACCCGATCGAGAAACGGTCTATCTTCACGCCGAACGCCCGCGCGACCCAGAAATGGCCCAGCTCGTGGATCGTGACGATCGTGGTCAACACGACCAGGAACGATGCGATCGAGATCAGTATCGGGCCAATAAAGGCGATCATTCGGTCGTCATCTCCCCGTCTCGGCTCACGCCGCGTTATTTAGCCTGCGAACGACTGCTTCGGCCGCTTGCCTCGCCATCCGATCAACGGCCAGGGCAGAATCGCAGGCATCCCCTTGATCCTGGATGGTAGCCGATCCCGTCATCTGTTCCACGGTGTCGGCGACGACTGCGGCAATATTGAGAAAGGCCAGTCGCCGATCCAGAAACGCCAGGGCCGCGACTTCATTGGCGGCATTGAAGACGATGGGGGCGATGCCGCCGGCCACAAGCGCCTGACGCGCCAGCGCCAGGGCCGGAAACCTGTCTTCGTCGGGTGTCTCGAACGTCAGGCGACCCAGTGCAGCGAGGTCCAGCTTGGGGGCGGGCCAGGCCAGACGGTCGGGCCAGGCCAGAGCACAGGCGATCGGCGTCTTCATGTCCGGCGGCCCCATCTGGGCCAGGGTCGAGCCGTCGACGTACTCGACCAGGCTGTGGATGATCGATTCGGGGTGCACCACCACATCGATCTGCTCGGCGGGCATGTCGAACAGATAGGCCGCCTCGATCATCTCCAGGCCCTTGTTGGCCATGGTGGCGCTGTCGACCGAGATCTTGGCCCCCATGCTCCAGTTGGGATGGGCGACGGCCTGTTCCGGCGTAATGGCGGTCAGGGCGGCACGGGGCGTGGTGCGGAACGGCCCACCCGACGCGGTCAGGATCAGGCGCGCGACCTGTTCCGGAGCCTGATGCGGAAAGACCTGAAAGATGGCGGAGTGTTCGGAATCGACGGGGATCAACCGGCCGCCGGCCGCCCTGACCCGCTGGATCAGGGCAGGGCCACAGCAGACCAGGCTTTCCTTGTTGGCCAGAGCCAGCGTCGCGCCGGTCGTGGCCGCCGCCCAGGCCGAACGCAGTCCCGCCGCGCCGACGATGGAGGCCATGATCCAGTCCGCAGGTCGGGTCGCGGCCTCGACTACGGAGTCGTCACCTGCTGCGACCTCGATGCCGGTGCCGGCCAATGCGTCACGCAAATCGTTCAGCCGCGTGGGGTCGGCCGTCACGGCAATACGCGGCTTCCAGCGCAGGGCCTGTTCGGTCAGACGGGCGATATTGGCCCCGCCGGTCAGAGCCTCGACCTGAAACGCCCCCGTCCCTGCCCGCTCGGCCTGATCCATCAGCTCCAGCGTCGAACAGCCGACCGAGCCGGTGGAACCCAGCACCGTGACACGCCGCCGGATCATCCGCCACCACCCCAATGAATGGCGATCAGACGTCCACATGCGACCACGACGACTGCGAACATCAGACCATCCACCCGGTCCAGCAGGCCACCATGTCCCGGGATCAGATTGCCGGCGTCCTTGACGCCATAACGGCGCTTCAGCGCCGATTCCCACAGGTCACCGGCCATGGTGGCCACAGCCGCCGTGAAGCCCAGCAGTGCGCCCCAGACTGCACTCAGCCCCATGTCAGGCCAGAACGAGAACCACACCGGAAAACCGCCCGCCATGATGACCCCGGCCGCAGTCCCGGCAGCCAGCCCACCTATGAAGCCGGACCAGGTCTTGTTGGGCGAAAAGCGCGGCCACAGCTTGGGCCCGCCGACCAGGCTGCCGACCAGATAGGCCATGATGTCTGACGACCAAGCGATCACGAAGGCAAAAACTGTCCAGGCCAGGCCGATGGCCGTATCGCCGTCTCGCAACCAGATCAGCAGAACCGCAGGCCAGCCGAGATAAAGCACACCATAGGCGGCATCCAGCGCCTCCTGCCCCCGACTGCGGGCATAGACCCCGGCAGCGACGGCTCCGAACACCAGCAGAACAAGCGCCAGCGATAACTGGTTGGCATAGGCGGCGATGACGCCGGCGATCAGGCCAAACCCAACCGCCCCCGCCATGACCCGCCAGGCGCGTGAGGCACTCATGGTCGACCATTCCACGGCCAGCAGGCCGCAGGCTAACAGCATCAGCCCCAGGAACCACAGCCCCCCCAGCCAGATCGCCAGCACGGCGGCCGGAGCCAGGACGACCGCCGAGGCGGCCCTTAGACCTATATCGCCTGCCCGCACCGCCATCAGCCGGCTGCGAGCGCCGGTGCGGTCGTCGCCGCCACCCCGCCGAACCGCCGGTCGCGGTTACGATATTGCTGAACCACGTCAGCCAAGGGCGCAGGTCCGTAATCGGGCCACAGCACGTTCTGATAGACCAGCTCGGCATAGGCTGCTTCCCAGAGCAGGAAGTTAGACAGCCTCTGCTCGCCCGACGTCCGCACGATCACATCGACCGGCGGTGCGCCCGCGGTCGACAAGCCAAGCCCCAGCGTTTCCTCGTCCAGTGGGCCCGACGCCTGGCCCGCCAAAACCCGTTCCACATGCCGCTGAGCGGCATCGACGATATCGGCGCGACCGCCGTAGTTGAAGGCAACCTGCAACAGGAATTTGTCGTTATGCGCCGTCGTCGCCTCGGCCCGTTCGACGATGGCGGCGATGTCGGTGGGCAGGCCAGTACGCCGACCGAGAACGCGCACCCGCACGCCTTCCTTCTCCAGCCGCTTGAGGTCGCTGGCCACATAGGAGCGGACCAGACCCATCAGATCGATGACTTCTTCCGCCGGACGCCGCCAGTTCTCGGTCGAGAAGCCGAACACCGTCAGGCAGCGAATGCCCAGATCGGGCGCGGCCTGGACCGTGCGCTTCAAAGCCTGCACGCCCTCACGGTGCCCCATGGCGCGCGGCAGACCACGCGCTTCGGCCCAGCGCCCGTTGCCGTCCATGATCAGGGCGACGTGATGGGGGCCGGGTTTGCCGGACGGGACGGAATAGGCGGGGCTGTCCATGGGCACAGACAGGTCGGACATGGGCGTCATAGACGGGGCGTCAGACCTGCATGATCTCCTGTTCCTTGACCTTCAGGGCCTCGTCGACGCGCTTGATGGCGGCATCGGTGTCCTTCTGGACGTCGGCTTCCATCTTCTTCTGCTCGTCCTGGCTGATGTCACCAGCCTTTTCGGCCTTCTTGAGGTCGTCGTTGGCATCGCGGCGCACGTTGCGAACGGAAATCTTCTGCTGCTCGGCATATTTCCCGGCCAGCTTCGCCAGTTCCTTGCGGCGCTCCTCGGTCAGGGGCGGCACGGGGATGCGCAGAGTCTGACCGTCCACGATGGGGTTCAGGCCCAGGCCCGCCGCGCGGATGGCCTTTTCGACCGGCCCGACCATCGACTTGTCCCAGACGCTGACCGAAATCATGCGCGGCTCTGGCACGCTGATGGCCGCGACCGAGTTGAGCGGCGAATTGGAGCCGTAGGCCTGAACCTGCACCGGATCCAGAAGGCCGACGTTGGCCCGACCAGTCCTCAGGCCATTGAACTCTTCTTTGAGCGCGGCAACCGCCTTGTCCATGCGGTCGCGGTAGGTCTTCAGATCGGGCTTGGCCATGGTCGGTTCTCTCGGCTTTTCTTGTCGTGCGCCAGTTTCTTGTCGTGCGTAAGGGGCCGGTCAGGCGGCCTTGTCGGAGGACGATATCACGGTGAACGTGCCTTCGCCCGTCAGGGTGCGACGCAGCGAATTATCTTCCCGGATCGAGAAGACCACGATCGGGATGCCGCTGTCACGCATCAGGGCGATGGCCGAGGCGTCCATGACCTTCAGATCCCGTGCCAGGACATCGTGGTAGGTCAGGGTCTCGTACCGGGTCGCCGACTTGTCCTTCTTCGGGTCGGCCGTATAGACGCCGTCCACGCTGGTACCCTTCAGCAAGGCATCGCAGCCCATTTCCGCGGCACGCAGGGCGGCTCCGGAATCGGTCGTGAAGAACGGCGCACCGACACCGGCGGCAAAGATCACCACACGCCCCTTCTCGAGGTGACGCAGGGCCCGGCGGCGCACATAGGGCTCGGCCACGGCATTCATGGTCAGGGCGCTCTGCACCCGCGTCTGGACTCCGATCTTCTCGAGCGCCGCCTGCATAGCCAAAGCATTCATGACCGTGGCCAGCATGCCCATATAGTCGGCCGTGGCACGTTCCATGTCGCCTGCGGCCTTGGACAGGCCCCGGAAGATGTTGCCGCCGCCGATGACCAGGCAGATTTCGATACCCTCGCGCGCGACGTCGGCCACGGCCTGAGCTACCGTCGCCACCGTCTTCTGATCGATGCCGTAAGCCTGATCGCCCATCAGCACCTCGCCCGAGACCTTCAGCAGGACGCGCTTGTATCGGAACTCTGAGGGGGCGTCGGGCATACTGGACCTTGGGGCAAACGGATTCGGCTCCTTATAGGTAGGGCCGCGCCGGGATTCAAAGCCTACCAGCAGTCGGCGCCGATTCCCGGTGCCCGAATCGCCAGCAGAATACGGCTACGCTGTTCGGCCGTCATGGCCCCCGAGCGTTCCAGAATGCAGCCAACGACGGTGTTCGAGTTCGGAGCTAGCAGACCGTAACGTAGGCCACTGGCATCCAGCTCGGCTCTCGCCCGCGCCAGATCGGCGGGCGCGGCGGCGACCGCCGCCGGGTTGTTCGTGATCAGCGTCATCTCGTGCAGCGCCTGACCCGAACTGGGGAAGTCATAGGCGTCCGGATCATAGACGGCCACACGCGCGCCCAGACGATCGCCATCCGGCAGATCCGGGTCGAACTTGGCGTTCTGGCTGGCTGAAAAGGCGATGGCCGGCCCACTCTCCGGCACCACCAGGATATAGGCGTGACGCGGGAACATCAGATAATGCGCCGGCCATTTGGTCACGCGTACCCACGGATCACCATCAGGGCCCAGAGCATGCGCCCCGACATAGACGCCTGATGGCAGGGTCCGACTGTCGATCCGGCCAGACCGCTTCAGAATGTAGTCGGCCATCACGTGGTCCAGCAGGAACACGCCCTGTTCGGCTTCGCGCACGAAATGCCGGTGAATGTCGTCGGCAGACGGGTTGGGGCCAAGCTCTTCGCCATGCACGGCCGCAAACGCCGTGTCCGACACGGTGCGTCCATCCGCCGGACTGAACCACAGGCCCCGCACCTCGTCGACCATGCGATCGGCGGGATTGCTGCCCCGGAACGTCGTCAGGCTGAGCGTCAGATTCACCAGGGCGAACAGGACAATCAACCCGACCACGGACTGGAACAGGATCAGCGCCCATTTGCGCCACCCATGCAGAGGGTGACGCGCATGACGGACACGGTCCAGGGCCTTTACCCCTGTCGCCTTCAGCCGCTCGCGCCCCCGACCCTGCATCTGCCTGTCTCCACCTAAAGCCGGAGGATGACCGTCTCTACGATGGGGCGACGATCCCAGATCTGCTGGCTGGCCTTCTTGAGCGCACGCGACACGGCCTGTTCGATGACCATTTCGTCTTCCAGGGCTGGGCCCTTCAGCTTGCCGACCGCGACCTCGACCCGTTCGGCCAGATCGTCCAGAGCATCGCCCAGCGGACGCTCTGCATCCCCCGGCAGACCGATGGAGCGGACGTCGATGTCGCTGACGATCTTGCCGCGCTTGTCCATCGCAAAGCTCGCGATCAACACGCCGTTGTTGGAGGCATGACGGCGCTCGTGCATGGCCTCGCCCTGTTCAGTGACCAGACGACCGCCGTCGACATAAAGACGGCCATGCGGCACCTCGTCGATGATGGCGGCAGGCCCGGGGGCCAGGCGCACCATGTCGCCATTACGGGGCGTCACCGTTTCGGCCACGCCCAGATCCTTGGCCAGGTTGGCGTGTTCGGCCAGGTGGCGACGCATGCCGTGGGTGGGCACGGCGATCTTCGGCCGCGCCCAGGCATACATCTGCTTCATCTCGGCGCGGCACGGGTGACCCGAGACGTGGACGTCCGGATGATCCTTTTCGGTATAGAGCCGCACGCCTCGGTCAGCGAGCCGGTCCTGAAGGGCCGCGATGGACAGTTCATTGCCTGGAATGACCCGCGACGAGAAGATGCAGTGGTCGCCCAGACCCAGCTTGATGACCGGGTGGGTTCCCTGCGAGGCACGCGACAGGGCGGCACGATCCTCGCCCTGGCTGCCGGTGCACAGGTACAGGATCTCATCCGCCGGCCAGACGCGAGCTTCTTCCTCTGACAGGATTCGCTGGCTGTCGCCGAACAGGCCGACGTGTTTCGCCGCCGCCGTGATCTTGTGCATCGACCGCCCGGCCAGGGCCACGCGGCGTCCGGCCAGTTGCGCGGCCTTCATCACACTGACCATCCGGGCCACATTGGATGCGAAGCAGCCGACGGCAATCCGGCCCTTCTTCAGGCTGCCGATCAGTTCGATCAGACCGGCCTGGGCGTCCAGCTCCGACCCCGCCTGCCCCTCGACGAAGACATTGGTGGAATCGCAGACCATGGCCAGCAGGCCCTCGTCGCCAAGCTTGGTGATGGCCGCGATGTCGGTCGGCTGACCGATGACCGGCGTGGGGTCCAGCTTCCAGTCGCCGGTGTGGAAGACCGTGCCCAGCGGCGTCTTGATGGCCAGGGCGTTCGGCTCGGCGATCGAGTGGGTCATGGTGATCATCGTCACTTGGAATGGGCCCAGGTCGATAGTCCCCGACAGCGGCACCTCGACGATCTTCACCTGATCCAGCACCCCCGCCTCGCGCAGCTTTTCGCGGATCAGGAAGGCGGTGAAGGGCGTCGCATAGATCGGGGCCTTGATGCGCGTCCACAGCCAGCCCAAGGCACCGATGTGGTCTTCATGCGCATGGGTCAGAAAGATCCCACGGATGTTTTCGCCATCCAGAAACTCCGGATCGGGCACGATTACATCGACGCCGGGTGTCGACAGGTCGCCGAAGGTCACGCCGACGTCGACGATCAGATATTCGCGGTTCGTCTCCGGCCCATAGCCGTAGACATTCAGGTTCATCCCGATTTCGCCCGAACCGCCCAGCGGTATGAAGACGAGTTCGTCGTTTGCGTTCTTTTTCATAGGTCCTTGTTGGGGGTGTTCCGCCGCCAGATTTCCAGCAGGCCGCGGATGGTCAGGTCCGGATCGAACCGGTCGATTGATGTCGTTGCGCCCTCGAACAGGCTGGCCACGCCGCCTGTGCCGATGACGGTCATGGGCGCGCCCCACTCGTCTTTCATGCGCGCCACCAAGCCTTCGATCAGGGCGATATAGCCCCAGAAGACGCCAGACTGCATGTTGGAGACGGTGTCCTTCCCGATGACTTTCGCAGGCTTTTGAATGGCGATGCGGGGCAACATTGCGGCGGCCTCATGCAGGGCCTGCAGCGACAGGTTGACGCCGGGCGCGATAATGCCGCCCTCGAACGCCCCGTCAGCGGCCACGACATCGAAGGTGGTCGCTGTCCCGCTGTCGATCACGATCAGGTCGCCGGGATAGACCAGATGCGCCCCGATGGCATTGACCAGCCGATCGGCCCCCGCCTCGCTGGGTTTGTCGATCCGTGCGGCGATTCCAAGGTCGACGTTCTCGCCGATGACCATGGGTTCGACATTCAGATAGCGCCGCGCCAGATTGCGCAGGTTGAAGATCGACTGGGGCACCACGCTGGAGATGATGCAGCCGTCCAGTTGGCTGATCGACAGGTCACGCATGGTCAGCAACTGATGCAGCCACACCGCATATTCATCCGCCGTGCGGTTGGCATAGGTCGAGGTCCGCCACTGGGCGATCCAGTCGGACCCGTCATGGATCGCGAACAGGGTGTTCGTATTGCCTTGCTCGATCGCCAGCAGCATCAGGCAGCCTCTCCGAAGAAGACATCGCCGGCGGAAATCAGCCGCAGCGATCCGTCGGCCAGTCGCAGTTTCAAGGCACCGTCGCCGGCCACGCCCTCGGCCCGGCCCTCGACCGTCTCATGGCCCAATCGTGCAACGGCAGGACCGTCCAGCCCCGGCGTGCGGATGGCCCAGGCATCGAGAATCGGCTGAAACCCCAGTGTCTCCCAGCGGTGCAGCCAGACGGCAAAGGCCTCGGCCAACTGACTTGCGGCGAGTTCGATGGTCGGCGGCACGGCGACACCGGCGGCCAGATGATCGACCAGGGCCGTCGCCGGCCGCTCGGTCCCCTGCGGCGCATGGGCCAGATTGACGCCGATCCCGACGGCCAGCCACAGGCCACCAGACGGATGCGCTCCAGACTCGACCAAAATGCCCGAGGCCTTCACCCCCGCCAGCATCACATCATTGGGCCATTTGATCGTGACCAGCGACGGCGGCGCATACAGGTCCAGTAGATCGACAACGGCCAGGGCCGCGATGAAGGTCACCTGTGCCGCCTCGGCGGGCGACTTGTTCACGACATGCAGAAGAGTGGCGAACAGATTGCCGTCCTGACTGGCCCATTCCCGGCCGCGGCGCCCCCGGCCCTGCGTCTGACGACGGGCAGTGATCCACAGCGGCCCCGCCTCCCCTGCCTCGGCCCGACGCCGCGCCTCGGCATTGGTCGAGTCGAGCTGGTCGAACAGCAGGACGGGGGCCGCGTCCACCCTAGCCGGCGTTGAAGCTGGTCGCGGCGACCCGCGTCAACGGCTCGATCCACGTCAGACCGACGATGACCAGTGGAAAGGCAAAGGCGGCACCGGCGATGGCGATCGTCCTGGCCTCGACCGGTGCTGCATCGAACGGCACCTCGTCCACCGGCGGATCGAACCACATCAGCTTGATGATCCGCAGATAGTAGAAGGCAGCCACGACCGAGGCGACCAGACCGGCGGTCGCCACCATCCAGTAGCCCGCATCCACGGCGGCGCCGAAGACATAGTATTTGCCCCAGAAGCCCGAGAACGGCGGCATGCCCAGCACCGACAGCGACAGCACCGTCAGGGCGATGGCCGTCACCGGCCTCGTCCGCTTCAGACCCGCCAGATCGGCGATGGTGCGCACCGGCTTGCCGCCCTTGGACAGCGACAGAAGGATGGCGAAGAAGCCCAGTTGATCCACCACATACAGGGTCATGAACATCAGCATGGCCTGCAGGCCCGCCTCCGTGCCCGCCGTGATACCTAGGAGGGCGTAACCGATGTTGGCGATCGAGGAATAGGCCAGCAGGCGCTGAATGTTCTTCTGCGCCAGACCGCCGAAGGCTCCGACGGCGAACGAAATCAGCGAGATCAGTACAAGCACCTGGGCCCACTGGTCGTGCGACCCGGCAAAGCCGTCGATCAGCACCCGAGCCACCAGAACCATGGCCGCCATCTTGGGTGCCGTGGCGAACAGGGCCACGACCGGCGTCGGCGCGCCCTCATAGACGTCCGGTGTCCACATGTGGAACGGCGCGGCCGAGATCTTGAACGCCAGACCGCAGATCACGAAGACCAGGCCGAAGACCAGACCCACGGACGGGTTCTGGACCGCATAGGCCGCGATCTCCTGAAAGTTCATGGACCCGGTGAAGCCGTAGACCAGGCTGGCCCCGTACAGCAGCAGGCCGGACGACAGGGCCCCCAGCACGAAATACTTCAGCCCCGCCTCGGACGCCTTAAGGTCGTCGCGGTGGAAGGCGGCCAGCACATACAGCGCCAGCGAATGCAGCTCGATCCCGACATACATGGAGATCAGGTCGCCCGAGGACGCCATCATGCCCATACCGGCCGAGGCCAGGACGATCAGGATGGGATATTCGAAGCGCGCGATCTTCGCCCGCTGCATCCAGCCGCCACCCAGCACGATACAGACCGCGCTGGACAGGAAGATGATCGCCTTGCCGTAGACGGCCAGCGGATCGGCCACATAGGCCCCGTTGAACGCCTGGCCCAGCGGGCCGGTCACGGTCACGGCGGTGGCGGCGACCAGCAGGGCCACCGACAGGATCGAGACCAGACGAGCGCTTTTTTCGCCCATAAAGGCCCCGAGCATCAGCAGCACCAGCCCGCCGACGGCGAGAGTGCCTTCCGGCGCAGATAGATGGAGAGCGGGAATCAGATCTTGCATGATGGTCTCACCCGCCGATCACAGCGCGATAGGTGGCGGTCAACGCCTCGACCGAGGCGGCGGTGTAGTTCAGCACCAGACCCGGCTGGACGCCCAGCCAGATGGTGCCGACGATCAGCGGCACGAACAGCGCCAGCTCGCGCTTGTCGATATCGGCGATGGTCTTGAGCGCCGGATTGACGATCTCGCCGAACATGACGTTGCGATACAGCGTCAGGGCATAGATGGCCGACAGGATGACGCCCGAGGCCGCCACGAAGGCCGCCCAGGTCGAGACCTGATAGACGCCGGTCATCGTCAGGATTTCCCCGATGAAGCCCGAGGTACCCGGCAGGCCGACGTTGGCCATGGTGAACATCAGGAAGATAGCCGCGAACCATGGCATGCGATTTGTCAGGCCGCCGTAGAAGGCGATCTCCCGCGTGTGCATCCGGTCATACACCACGCCAACGCACAGGAAGAGCGCGCCCGAGATCAGGCCGTGGCTCAGCATCTGGAACACCGCGCCCTGAACGCCCGTGTCGTTGCCCGCGAAGATGCCCATGGTCACGAAGCCCATGTGGGCCACCGACGAATAGGCGATCAGCTTCTTGATGTCCGTCTGACGGAAAGCAACCAGCGATGTGTAGACGATGGCGATCACCGACAGGGCAAACACCAGCGGCGCGAACATCTGGGATGCCAGCGGGAACATCGGGATGTTGAACAGGATGAAGCCGTAGCCGCCCAGCTTCAGCAGGATGCCTGCCAGGATAACCGAGCCTGCCGTCGGGGCCTGAACGTGGGCGTCCGGCAACCAGGTGTGCACCGGCCACATCGGCATCTTCACTGCGAAGGAGGCGAAGAAGGCCAGCCACAGCAGAGGCTGATAGCGGGCGTCGAACACGTGTTCCTTCAACGCCGGAATGCTGGTCGTTCCCGCATCCTGGGCCATCCACAGCATGGCCAGCAGCATGAGGACGGACCCCAGCAGGGTGTAGAGGAAGAATTTGTACGAGGCATAGATGCGGTTCGCCCCGCCCCAGATGCCGATGATCAGGAACATCGGCACCAGTGTGCCCTCGAAGAAGATGTAGAACAGGAACAGGTCCAGCGAGGTGAATACCCCGATGACCAGCGTCTCCAGCACCAGGAAGGCGATCATGTATTCGACCACGCGGTCGGTAATGGTCTTCCAGCTGGCCAAGATGCAGATCGGCATCAGGAAGGCCGTCAGTAGCACGAACAGGATCGAAATCCCGTCTACGCCCATGTGGTATTCCGCGCCGACGAACCAGATGTAGCGTTCCACGAACTGATAGGCCGCGCTGGATTGATCGAACGCGCCGACCAGAACGACGGACAGCGACAGGGTGACCAGGGTCGTGCCCATGGCAATCCAGCGCGCGGCATTGCCAGCCCCGGCCTTGTTGAACAGGCGCGACAGCAGGATCACACCCGCGCCGATCAACGGCAGGAAGGTAATGAGGCTGAGGATGAAGGGGATCTGGGGCAAGATCAGGCTCCCCACGAAGTGATGGCATAGGCCAGGAAACCGACCAGGCCGATCAGCATGACAAAGGCGTAGAAATACACCTGACCGGACTGGAAGCGGGCCAGACCGCCGGCGAAGCGGCGCGACAGCCAGGCGACGCCATTGGGCCCGCCGCCGTCGATGATCTTCACGTCGCCGACCTTCCAGAACAGGTCACCCAGCCCCTTGGCCCCGCGCACGAAGACGAAGGCGTACAGCTCGTCGAAATACCACTTGTTGTACAGGAAGCGGTGGATGACCCCGCCCCGATCGGCCATCCGCTTGGCCATGCCTTCCTTCAGGAAATAGATCCAGAAGGCGAAGGCGGTGCCGATCAGCGTCAGGATCAGCGGCGACCACTTCACCCAGGTGGGCACATAGTGGCTTTCGTGCAGGACGTGGTTGGCCTCGGCCACGAAGATCGCGCCGCGCCAGAAATGATGTTCGTGATCCCCGATGAAGCTCGGCGCAAAGACCAGACCGGCAGCCACGGCGCCGATCGACAGGATAATCAGCGGCACCAGCATGACCCACGGGCTCTCATGCGGCTTCAGCGGGCCGTGATGGGCGTGGTCGTCGTGCGCGTGATCGTCATGCGCGTGGGCGTCATCGGCCAGCGGCTCTGAGTGGGTTTCCAGCTGGGCGTCGGTGGCATGATCGTCGTGATGATGCGCGCCTTCGTCCTTCCAGACTGGCTTGTTGTGGAAGGTCATGAAGACCAGACGCCAGGAGTAATAGGCCGTAAGACCGGCCGCCACGATGCCGATAAAGAAGGCGAACAGGCCGAACGGGCTGTGCCCCGTCATCGCCGCCGCATAGGCGCTCTCGATGATGGAATCCTTGGAATAGAAGCCCGCAAAGCCGCCGACGCCGGGGATGCCCAGGCCGGTGATGGCGATGGTGCCGATGGTCATGACCGCATAGGTGACGGGCAGCAGCTTCCACAGCCCACCCATCTTCCGCATGTCCTGCTCGTGGTGCATGCCGTGGATCACCGAACCCGCGCCCAGGAACAGCAGGGCCTTGAAGAAGGCATGGGTGAAGAGGTGGAACATGGCGGCCTGATAGGCCCCGACGCCCGCCGCGAAGAACATGTAGCCCAGCTGCGAACAGGTCGAATAGGCGATGACCCGCTTGATATCGTTCTGCATCAGGCCGACGGTCGCGGCGAACATGGCTGTGATGGCCCCGATGACGGCGATGATGCCGGCCGCGACGGGCGCGTATTCGTAGATGGGGCTCAGCAGGCAGACCATATAGACGCCGGCTGTGACCATGGTCGCGGCGTGGATCAGGGCCGAGACCGGCGTCGGGCCCTCCATGGCGTCCGGCAGCCAGGTGTGCAGGAAGAACTGCGCCGACTTGCCCATTGCGCCGATGAACAGCAGGAAGCCCGCCAGATCGAGCGCCGACCAGCGGTAACCGATAAAGTCCCAGCCGGTCCCGGCCTTTGACGCGATCATCGGGAAAAGCTCGGCGAACTGGATTGTGCCGAACATCCAGAAGACGGTGATGATGCCCAGCGCAAAGCCGAAGTCGCCGACGCGGTTGACGACAAAGGCCTTGATCGCGGCGGCGCTGGCCGTGGGCTTCTTGAACCAGAAGCCGATCAGCAGATAGGACGCCAGCCCCACCCCTTCCCAGCCGAAGAACAGCTGCATGAAGTCGGCGGCGGTGACCAGCGCCAGCATGGCGAAGGTGAACAGCGACAGATAGGCGAAGAACCGCGGCTTGTCCGGGTCCTCGGCCATATAGCCCCAGCTGTACAGGTGCACGAGCGAAGACACGGTGGTGACCACCACCAGCATGGTCGCCGACAGGGCATCGATGCGGATGGCCCAGTCGGACTGGAAGTCACCGACATTGATGAAGGGTGCCAGGGTGACCGTGAATGGCTCCAGCTCGCCCCAGGTCCAGTTGCCGAAGACGATCCAGGCGACGATGCAGGACACGAACAGCAGGCCGGTCGTAACGGCCTGCGACGCCGTATTGCCGATGCGGCGGCCGAAGAAGCCGGCGATGGCGGCACCGATCAGGGGGGCGAAGACGCCCAGGATGACGAGGGTCTGATAGTCCACGATCAGCCCTTCATCGCGCTGGCATCGTCAACCGCGATGTCGCCACGGTTGCGGAAGAAGGTCACCAGAATGGCCAGGCCGACGGCAGCCTCTGCGGCGGCGACGGTCAGGACGAACATGGCCATGATCTGCCCCTGGATGTCGCTCAGATAGGCGGAAAAGGCCACGAAGTTGATGTTCACGGCCAGCAGGATCAGTTCGATCGACATCAGGATGATGATGACGTTCTTGCGGTTCACGAAGATGCCGAAGATACCGATGGTGAACAGGATGGCGGCGACCGCCAGATAGTGTGCGAGCGAAACGGCCATCAGATCAGATCCTCCGGGGTGACGCCGGCCCCGGTGGTCACGGACTTGACCTCCATGGCGGTCTTGGCATCGCGGCCGACCTGACGGGCGATGTTCTGGCGCTTGATGTTGGGCTTGTGGCGCAGGGTCAGGACGATGGCCCCGATCATGGCGATCAGCAGCACGATCCCCGCCGCCTGGAAGAAGTAGACGTAGTCGGTGTAGAGCACCCGACCGATGGCCTCGACATTGCTCTGGTCCGCCGTGGCCGCGACCGGGCCGACCGCATCGGCCGCCGCCCCGCCGCTGGCGACCGTCAGCGAGATCACGATCATCTCGGCCAGCAACACCGCCGCCACGATCGCCGCCAGCGGCAGGTATCGGGCATAGCCCTCGCGCAGCTTCACGAAGTCGACGTCCAGCATCATGACGACGAACAGGAACAGCACCGCCACCGCGCCGACGTAGACGACGACCAGCAGCATGGCCAGGAACTCCGCCCCCAGCAGGACGAACAGCCCCGCCGACGAGAAGAAGGCCAGGATCAGCCACAGAACGCTGTGCACGGGGTTCTTCGCGGTGACGACCAGAAGGGCGCTCACCACGGCCACCGCCGCCAGCAGATAGAAGGCAATGCCTTGCAACATCGGAGGCCTTCGCCCCTTTCGACTATGGCGACGACTCCTTTGAAGGAGTCGCGGCCCGTTTCAGCGTGTGCGCCCTAGACCATTTTTGTTTTGGGCCGAACGGCCCAAATCCAAAAAATGGTCCAACGTGACACTGGAGCGAAATCTGAGCCCGGCGCGAATGCGCCGAACCGATTTCGCTCTAGCGGTAAGGCGCGTCGAGTTCCAGATTCTTGGCGATCAAACGCTCCCAACGGTCACCGTTGGCCAGCAGTCGGTCCTTGTCATACAGCAGTTCTTCACGGGTCTCGGTCGTGAATTCCGAGTTCGGACCTTCCACGATGGCGTCCACCGGGCAGGCCTCCTGGCACAGGCCGCAGTAGATGCATTTGACCATGTCGATGTCATAGCGGGTCGTACGGCGACTGCCGTCGGCGCGGGGCTCGCTCTCGATCGTGATGGCTTGGGCCGGGCAGATGGCCTCGCACAGCTTGCAGGCGATGCAGCGTTCCTCGCCATTGGCATAGCGGCGCAGGGCGTGCTCGCCCCGGAAACGCGGCGACTGCGGGTTGCGCTCGAACGGATAGTTCACCGTCATCTTGGGACGGGCCATGTATTTCAGCGACAGGCCGACGGCACCGATCACATCGATCAGCAGCGCACCCTTCGCGGCCTGGACGATACGGTTCAACATCAACGATCTCTCCTGACGCCGCGGCAAAGCTCTTCCTTGCGCGGATCGTCATCCTTGGTGATCTGGCACAGCCGGGCCTTCTCGGCCTGCTGGCGCTCTATGGCCTCCTGCCGCCGCTCCCACTGGGTGGCCGAGACGGGGTCAGGTTCATAGGTCGGGATGGTGCAAGCCGTCAGCCCCAGCGCCATCGTCAGGATCAGGATGCGGGTCATGCGCCCACCGCGAACACGCGCCAGGCGGCGACAAAGACCACACAGACCAGCGAAGTCGGCAGGAAGATTTTCCAGCCCAGACGCATCAGCTGATCGTAGCGGTAACGGGGCACGAAAGCCTTCACCAGAGCGATCATGCCGAACCAGAAGACGATCTTGGCAAAGAAGACCAGGAACAGGAGGACGTTCACCAGGAACTCCGGCCAGTCGGCCGCGAAGTCGATGGGGAAACCCGGGTTCCAGCCGCCAAAGAACAGCAGGCTGATCATGGCGCACATGAAGACGATGTTGGCGTATTCGCCGATCATGAACAGCAGATAGGGCGTCGAGGAGTATTCGACCTGATACCCGGCTACCAGTTCCGATTCGGCTTCAGGCAGGTCGAACGGAGGACGGTTGGTCTCGGCCAGGGCCGAAACGAAGAAGATCACGGCCATCGGGATCATCACGATAATCGTCGGCCAGGTCCCTGCCCCGCCGCCGAAGGCAAACCAGTTCCAGATCCAGCCCTCTTGCTGAACCACGATCGAGGTCAGGTTCATCGTCCCGGCCAGCAGGATGACGTTGATGATCACCAGCCCGATGGAGACTTCGTACGACACCATCTGAGCGGCAGACCGCAGCGACCCCAGGAACGGATACTTCGAGTTCGAAGCCCAGCCGCCCATGATGATGCCGTAGACGCCCAGCGAGCTGATGGCGAAAATATACAGGATGCCGACGTTCAGGTCCGAGATGACCCAGCCCGGCGCGAACGGAATGGCCGCCCAGGCGATGAAGGCCAGGATGAAGGTCAGCAGCGGGGCCAGCAGGAACACCACCTTGTCGGCCCCTGCAGGCACGACGATTTCCTTCAGTACGAATTTGAAGAAGTCGGCGAACGACTGAAGCAGGCCGAATGGCCCCACGACATTGGGGCCTTTGCGCATCTGCACGGCCGCCCAGATCTTCCGGTCAGCCAGCAGGAGGAAGGCCAGCGAGATCAGGATACCGACAGTGACCAGCAGAATGCCGCCAGCCGTCGCCAGCGTCCAGCCGAGGGGAGAAGTCCAAAAATCCATCGGGCCTTACTCCGCCGCCATCGCGACCGGGACAATCCGCAGGGCGGACAGCTCGGCCATGGTCACGCTGGCGCGCGTGATCGGGTTGTTGAGATAGGGGTCGCGGACCGACGAGACGAAGGCCACGTCGCCCAGGTCGCCCTTGGCACCCAGCCCGGCCACGTCGAACGACGCGGGCGCAGGCAGATAGTCGATGCGGCCGAAGGTCGGATGATCCGCCATCAGCCTGCTGCGCAGGGCCTCCAGCGTGTCGTAAGGCAGGGTGTGGCCCACCGCCGCCGACAGGGCGCGCAGGATGGCCCAGTCTTCCTTGGCCTGACCCTTCGGGAAGACGACCCGTTCGGCCATCTGAACCCGGCCCTCGGTATTCACATACAGGCCCGACTTCTCGGTATAGGCCGCGGCCGGCAGGATGACGTCGGCCCCATGCGCACCCCGATCGCCGTGGCTGCCCAGATAGACCCGGAAAGCGTCCGAGCCCGTCGGATCGACCTCGTCGGCCCCCAGCAGGAACAGCACGTCCAGCGCGCCCGGCTTGACCATCTCGGCCACGCTCAGCCCGCCCTCACCGGGCACAAAGCCCATGTCCAGTCCGCCCACGCGCGCGGCGGCGGTGTGCAGGACGTTGAAGCCGTTCCAGCCTTCCGCGATCACGCCGACCTTCGTCGCCAGCGCGCCCAGGGCGTTCAGCACGGCCGCGCCCTTGTCGCCCGACAGAGCCCCTGCCCCCACGATGATGGCGGGACGCTCGGCCTTGGTCAGCATGTCCATCGCCGCCTTGGGCAGCTTGGCCAGGGTCTTGGACCCTGCACCCAGATACGCATAGTCGAATGTCAGATCGGCCTGCTCGCCGATCAGGGCGATCTCGGTCTTGCCACCCAGCCAGGCCTTGCGCAGCCGGGCGTTCAGCAGCGGGGCCTCTGTGCGCGGATTGGCTCCGACGATCAGGATGGCATCGGCGTTTTCGATACCGGCCAGGCCGCTGTTGAACAGCCAGCTCTCGCGCGGCCCATAACCCAGGGCCGAACCCTCCTGACGGCAGTCCGTATTGGCCGATCCAAGGGCACGGAACAGATCCAGCGCCGCCTTCATCGATTCCGCATCCTGAAGATCGCCGGCCACGACGCCGATCCGGTCGGTCGGAGCGGCCTTCAGCTTGTCGGCCACGACGGCCAGCGCTTCGTCCCACGACGCCGCACGCAGGCGACCGTTCTCGCGCACATAGGGTTTGTCCAGGCGCTGACGTTGCAGGCCGTCGACGGCATAGCGGCTGATGTCCGACAGCCACTCCTCGTTGATGCCCTCGTTGACACGCGGCAGGATGCGCATCACCTCGGCCCCCTTGGCGTCGGCACGAATGTTGGAACCCAGAGCGTCCATGACGTCGACGGTCTCGGTCTTCTTCAGTTCCCACGGACGATAGTGGAACTGCCACGGACGGTGCGTCAGGGCCCCGACGGGGCACAGGTCGTTGACGTTACCCGACAGCTCGCTGTCGACCGCCTTTTCCAGATAGGTGGTGATCTCGGCGTCCTCGCCGCGCGAGATCATGCCGATATCCGGCACGCCCGCCACTTCGGTGACGAAGCGGACACAGCGCGTGCACTGGATGCAGCGGGTCATATAGGTCTTGATCGTCGGACCCATGTTCTTTTCTTCGACCGCGCGCTTGTTCTCAGCATAGCGAGAGCCGTCGCGGCCATAGCCCATGGCCTGGTCCTGCAGATCGCACTCGCCGCCCTGGTCGCAGATCGGGCAGTCCAGCGGGTGGTTGATGAGCAGGAACTCCATCACCCCTTCGCGCGCCTTCTTGACCATCGGCGTGTCGGTGAAGATCTCCTGACCCTCGGCGGCCGGAAGCGCGCACGACGCCTGCGGCTTGGGCGGTCCGGGCTTCACCTCGACCAAGCACATGCGGCAGTTGCCAGCGATCGACAGCCGCTCGTGATAGCAGAAACGCGGAATCTCGTGGCCGGCCTTCTCGGCGACCTGAAGCACGGTCATCCCGGGCTCGAACTCGGTTTCAACGCCGTTGACCTTGGCGATCGGCATCAGCGGGCCTCTTCTTGAGCAGCCGAAGCCGCCGGTATTGTGGATGCGTCGACGGACACCTGTCCGACGTCGGTAGCAAGCTCGACGCCATTCGCGCCGACGGTGCAGGTCATGGTCTGACGTCCGCCATCGACAGGTGCCCGCCAGGACATGGTGGCGCTGTTTGAACCCCCGGCGCGAAACTGGACGGTCTCGCCCTCTTGGCCAGCCAGACGGCGAACGGCCTCGCGGCAGGCGGCCTGAAGATCGGCGGGGGTCGAGACGGTGGACCCAGCGGTCATGGTCGGGGCCTCAGGGGCCACGGGTGCCTCAGTGTTCGGCACAGCCTTGTCCGCGCCTTCACCGCAGGCGGCGAGGGCGACGGCGGCCAGCGCTGATGCCAGGACCATCCGCATCGGGCTATTCCGCCGCGATCGCATGGCCGGCGAAGTTCGCGCGGCGGCTGCGGTAGGACGAGATGCGGTCCTCGATTTCATGACGGAAATGCCGGATGAGCCCTTGAACCGGCCAGGCCGCGGCGTCGCCCAGGGCGCAGATCGTGTGCCCTTCGATCTGGGTCGAAACCTCCAGCAGCATGTCGATTTCCGATGGATCGGCCTCGCCGATCGCCATCCGCTCCAGCACGCGCCACATCCAGCCGGTGCCCTCGCGACACGGCGTGCACTGGCCACAGCTCTCGTGCTTGTAGAAATAGCTGATGCGGGCGATGGCGCGGACCAGATCGGTCGACTGGTCCATGACGATGACCGCTGCCGTACCCAGGCCAGACTTCATCTCGCGCAAGCTGTCGAAGTCCATCAGGGCGACCTCGGACATCTCGCGCGTGATCAGCGGCACGGACGATCCGCCCGGAATGATGGCCTTCAGATTGTCCCAGCCGCCGCGCACGCCGCCGCAATGATCCTCCAGCAACTGCCGCAGGGGGATCGACATCACCTCCTCGACATTGCACGGGCGGTTCACATGGCCCGAGATGCTCATGATCTTGGTGCCGGTGTTGTTCGGGCGACCAAAGCCCGCGAACCACTCGGCCCCGCGACGCAGGATGGTGCCCACAACCGCGATCGATTCGACGTTATTCACCGTGGTCGGGCAGCCGTACAGGCCCGCGCCCGCCGGGAACGGCGGCTTCAGACGCGGCTGGCCCTTCTTGCCTTCCAGCGATTCCAGCAGGGCCGTTTCTTCGCCGCAGATATAGGCCCCTGCCCCGTGGTGAATGTAGACGTCGAAATCCCAGCCGTGGACGTTGTCCTTGCCGATCAGTCGGGCCTCATAGGCCTGCTTGACGGCGGCCTCCATACGCTCGCGTTCCAGCACATATTCGCCGCGCAGATAGATGTAGCAGGCGTGGGCCTGCATGGCGAAGCTGGCGATCAGACAGCCCTCGATCAGCAGCTGCGGATCGTGGCGCATGATCTCCCGGTCCTTGCAGGTCCCGGGCTCGGATTCGTCGGCGTTGACGACCAGATAGTGCGGCCGGTCCTTGACCTCTTTCGGCATGAAGGACCACTTCAGCCCCGTGCCGAAGCCAGCGCCGCCGCGTCCGCGCAGGCCCGAGTTCTTGACGTTGGTGATGATCCAGTCACGCCCTAGGTCGAGCATGTCCTTGGTCGCATTCCATGCGCCGCGCGTCTTCGCCCCCTCCAGCGTCCAGTCCTGGAAGCCGTACAGGTTGGTGAAGATGCGATCCTTGTCTTCGAGGATTCCGACCATGGTTCAGTTCATCTCGCGCATGCGGCGGCGGTGATAGCGGGTACGAAGGAAGATGGCAGCGATCATCAGCGCCCAGCCTGCGGCCAGAGCCGCATAGCCACCCATCTGGACGGCTTGGGCCATATCGCCCGCGCGGGTCGAACCCCAGACGGCGATGACCCCCAGGATCACAAGCGCGAATCCGATCAGCCGCTGCTTGCGACCCACGGCCCGCAATTCCGCGCGATAGCGGGCGACAGCTTCGTCACTGGACAGGTCGGGGCCGCTCACGCCGGCACCGGCTTGCTGTTGGGCAGCGACTTGATTGGCTTGGCGGCCGAGCCGTCATAGAGTTTCGGATCCAGCAGGGTCTGGGCCCCGCCCTCAGGCTCCGAGCTGTGACGGCCGACGCGCGAGCCGGGCTTGGGCTTCTTGCCGGCGGCAAAGTCGTCGATGATCTGGGCCATGGTCTCGGCGGTCAGGTCTTCGAAATAATAGTCGTTGATCTGGGCCATCGGCGCATTGGCGCAGGCCCCCAGGCATTCGACTTCCTGCCAGGTGAAGCGGCCGTCGGCGCTCAGCGTGTCCTTGGGACCGATCTTGGACTTGCAGACGGCCATCAGTTCGCCCGCCCCTCGCAGCATGCACGGCGTGGTTCCGCACACCTGGATCAGGGCACTGGTGCCCACCGGCTCCAGCATGAACATGGTGTAGAAGGTCGCGACCTCCAGCACTCGGATATAGGGCATGCCCAGCAGCTCGCCGATGGCGCGGATGGCGGGCTCGGACACCCAGCCCTCCTGCTTCTGGACCAACCACAGGATCGGGATCACCGCCGACTGACGACGGTCCGCCGGATATTTGGCGATCCACCAATCGCACTTGGCCTTCGTCGCCTTGGAGAAGGCGAAGCTGTCAGGCTGAACTTTGGCGAGACGACGAACGCTCATCGGTCCACTTCTCCGAAAACGATGTCGAGCGACCCCAGGATGGCCGAGACGTCCGCCAGCATGTGGCCGCGGTTCATCCAGTCCATGGCCTGGAGTGAGCGGAAGCCCGGGGCCGATATCTTGACGCGGTAGGGTTTGTTGGTGCCGTCGGACACCAGATAGATGCCGAACTCGCCCTTGGGTGCCTCCACCGAGGCATAGACCTCGCCCTCGGGCGTCTTGAAGCCTTCGGTATAGAGTTTGAAGTGATGGATCAGGGCTTCCATCGACCGCTTCATCTCGCCACGACGCGGCGGCACGACCTTGTTGTCCTCGGTCATGACGGGCTCGCCGGGGCAGTTGCGCAGTTTGTGGATGCACTGCTCCATGATGTGCACCGACTGCTTCATCTCCTCAATGCGGCACAGGTAGCGGTCCCAGCAGTCGCCGTTCTTGCCGACGGCGATGTCGAACTCCAGGTCGGCGTAGCATTCATACGGCTGCGACTTGCGCAGGTCCCACGGAATGTCCGAGCCACGCAGCATCACGCCGGTGAAGCCCCAGTCCAGCGCCTCCTGCTTGGACACCACGCCGATGTCGACGTTGCGCTGCTTGAAGATGCGGTTCTCGGTGACGAGCGACTCGATGTCCTTCAGCGCCGCCGGGAACTCCTGGCACCAGCGCCCGATGTCATCGATCAAGGCGTTGGGCAGGTCCTGATGGACACCGCCGGGCCGGAAATAATTGGCGTGCAGACGCGCACCCGATGCGCGCTCGTAGAAGACCATCAGCTTCTCGCGCTCCTCGAAGCCCCAAAGCGGCGGCGTCAGGGCCCCCACGTCCATGGCCTGGGTCGTCACGTTCAGCAGGTGGGAGAGAATGCGCCCGATCTCGGAATACAGCACCCGGATCAGCTGGGCCCGATACGGCACGTCCATGCCCATCAGCTTTTCGATGGCCAGGCAGAAGGCGTGCTCCTGGTTCATCGGCGCGACATAGTCGAGGCGGTCCAGATACGGGATGTTCTGAAGGTAGGTCCGCGCCTCCATCAGCTTTTCGGTGCCGCGATGCAGCAGGCCGATGTGCGGATCGACGCGGGTGACCAGCTCGCCGTCCAGTTCCAGCACCAGACGCAGCACGCCGTGCGCGGCCGGGTGTTGAGGGCCGAAGTTGATCGTGAACTTGCGGTCGTCCAGCGCACGCGCGTGGTCGGTGCGCCCGTCATGGGGCTCGTCAAAGATGTCGGTCGCACCGATCGGCGGTGGCAGTGCTGTATCGCTCATGCCTTGCCTCCCGAAGGTGCATTGCCTGCAACGGCCGCCGCCTGAGCGGCCTTCTCGTCACCGGGAAGGATATCGGTCGGATATTCCGCGCCCTCCCAAGGCGACAGAAAGTCGAAGTTGCGGAACTCCTGCGTCAGCTTGACGGGTTCATAGACCACCCGCTTCTGCTCCTCGTCGTACCGCACCTCGACATAGCCGGTCATGGGGAAGTCCTTGCGCAGCGGATGCCCCTGGAAGCCATAGTCGGTCAGCAGGCGGCGCAGGTCAGGGTGGCCCGAGAACAGCATGCCATACATATCGAACGCCTCACGCTCGAACCAGTCGGCGCAGGGGAAGACGGAGATGACGCTGGGCACCGGCTGGACCTCGTCGGTCGTCACCTTGACCCGCACCCGCGCATTCCGCGTCATCGACAGCAGGTGGTAGACGACCTCGAACCGCTCCTGACGATCCGGAAAATCGACACCACAGATGTCCAGCAACTGATGAAATCCGAACCGGTCCCGCAGCACGGTCAGCACATTCACGATCGCATCGCGCTCGGCGATCAGCGTCAGCTCGCCGAACGCCACCTGCGCCTGGACGCCCAGTTCGCCGACCATCTCCGCGCCCAGCGGCGTCAGGGCAGTCTCGATTTCTTGCAGTTTCGCCAGCGCGCTCATCGCTCGATCGTCCCCGTGCGCCGGATCTTCTTCTGCAATTGCAGCAAGCCGTACAGCAGCGCCTCCGCCGTCGGCGGACAGCCGGGCACATACACGTCCACCGGCACGACCCGGTCGCAGCCACGCACGACGCTGTAGCTATAGTGATAATAGCCTCCGCCGTTGGCGCAGCTGCCCATCGACAGGACATAGCGCGGGTCCGGCATCTGGTCGTAGACCTTGCGCAGGGCCGGGGCCATCTTGTTGGTCAGAGTACCGGCCACGATCATCAGATCGGACTGGCGCGGGCTGGCGCGGGGAGCCATGCCGAACCGCTCCATGTCGAAGCGCGGCATAGACGCCTGCATCATCTCGACGGCACAGCAGGCCAGTCCGAACGTCATCCACATCAGCGAACCGGTGCGGGCCCAGTTGATCACGTCGTCCAGCGAGGTGGTCAGGAAACCCTGCTCGCCCAGTTCGGCGTTGACGGCCTCAAAGAATTTGTCGTGGACGGCCGGGTCGTAGCCCTCGACCGACGAACGCGCGCCGGTGCCATACAGGTTGGTCGGCAGAAGGCTAGTGGGGCCAGCCGGCGGGGCGATCACTCCCATTCGAGAGCTCCCTTCTTCCATTCGTAGATGAAGCCCACGGTCAGCACGCCCAGGAAAACCATCATCGACCAGAAGGCGAAGATCATCTCGCCGCGTTCCAGATCGAACATCGACACGGCCCACGGGAACAGGAAGGCAACTTCCAGGTCGAAGATGATGAACAGGATCGACACCAGGTAGAAGCGTACGTCGAACTTCATGCGCGCATCGTCGAAGGCGTTGAAGCCGCACTCATAGGCCGACAGCTTTTCGGAGTCGGGGTTCTTGGGGGCCAGCACCCAGGCCGCGATCATGAAACCGAGCCCAAGCACCGCCGCGATCCCGAGAAAAACCACGATCGGCAGATATTCGAGAAGATATGCATTCATCCGGAAGGGACCTCGTCCGCCACAGTGGGAGGGGCGGATTCGGCGCTTTCTAGACCCGGATGCGTCCAGGTTCAAACCCATGCGGCAAAAGGATTTTATTGCGAACGGTTCGCACACCTCGAGGTTCAGGGCTTGCCTTTTCCGCTCGCGCCCTGCCCTTATGCCGCCTTCCTTGAACGGCCAGGATTTCAGCCCGCCCCATGAGCGAGACAACACCCGACGCCCTTCCGCCCCAAAAGGGCTTCCTCGGCTTCGTCGAACGTACCGGCAACGCCCTGCCCGATCCGGTCTTTCTTTTCCTGTACCTGATCCTGGGCATGATCGGACTCAGCCTAGTCGGGGCCGGACTTGGCTGGCAGGCGGTCAATCCCGTCACCGGCGAAACCCTGGCCGCCAAGAGCCTGTTGTCATCTGAAAACCTGGAAAACCTGTTCATCGGCATGCCCAGGACCTTGGCGGACTTCCCCCCCCTCGGGATTGTCATCACCATCATCTACGGCGCAGCGGTGGCCGAGCGCACCGGCCTGTTTACCACCGCCATCCGAGGCGCTCTGCTGAATGCGCCGAAATACATTCTGACGCCGGTGGTGGTTGTCGTCGGCATGGTCTCGCACCATGCCTCGGATGCCTCCTATGTCGTCGTCATACCGCTGGCCGCCGTGATCTTCGCCGCTGTCGGTCGGCATCCTCTGGCCGGTCTGGCGGCCGGTTTTGCGGCAGTGTCAGGCGGTTTCGCAGGCAATCTGTTTCCGGGTGCGTCAGACGCCCTGATTTTGGGTATCACCGAGCCGGCGGCCCAGCTGATCGACCCGTCCTATTCGGTCAATATCGCGGGCAACTGGTTTTTCAGCGTCGGTATGGTTTTGGTATTTACCCCGATCGTCTGGTTTATCACCGACAGGATCATCGAGCCGCGCCTGGGGCCTTGGGCCCCGATCCCTGGTCACGCCCCTCCCGTCGCCGACGAAAAGGCTCCGCTTAGCGCCGCCCAGAAGAAGGGTCTGGTCTATGCCGGACTGGCGCTGCTGGCCATGATCGCACTTTGGGCCTTCATCACCTTGATCCCCGGCTCGCCCTTCGTGGATTTAGAGGCCGAGCCCGGTCAGGAATTCAATCCGCTGTATCGTTCGCTGGTCGCCTTCTTCGCCCTGGTGTTCTTCGTTTCGGGCGGTGCCTATGGCGTAGGTGCCGGCACGATCCAGAGCCACCGCGACATGGTCCGCATGATGGTCGAGGGCATCCAGCAACTGGCCCCCTATATCGTCCTGGCCTTCTTCGCCGCCCATTTCGTGGCCATGTTCAACTGGTCCGGCCTGGGCCCAATCCTGGCGGTCAACGGGGCCGCGACGCTGCAGAACGTCAACATGCCCGCCCCGTTGCTGCTTGTCGCCGTTGTGCTGTTGTCGTGCTTCTTCGACCTGTTCATAGGCTCGGCCTCAGCCAAGTGGTCGGCGCTGGCCCCCATCGTGGTGCCGATGTTCATGCTTCTGGGAATCAGTCCGGAGATGACCACCGCCGCATATCGCATGGGCGATTCGGTGACGAACATTGCCACGCCTCTAATGAGCTATTTCCCCCTTATCCTGGCCTTCGCCCAGCGCTGGGACCCCCGTTTTGGCCTAGGATCGCTGTTATCGACCATGCTGCCTTATGCAGGAGCCTTCTTGGTCGCGGGCTTATTGATGGTCGCTGCATGGGTCACCTTTGACCTGCCGCTGGGGCCGGGCGTGGGAGTCTATTATGAGGTACCGCCGCCCGCGACGGCCATGCAGGACCCTGTTGACGGCGGTATCTCTGGCCCGGTCGCGCCGCCCCAAGCCGCCGCCGTTGCGGTTCCGGGGGTCGCATCGCGCTGATCGTGCGTTTTCGACGGACGTGGCGCTTGACAGTGCGCCGCCCCCCCGCCTAAACGACGCCCCTCGCCGCGACGCAGACCAGCGCCGCGGCCGGGATACGCGGGTGTAGCTCAGTTGGTTAGAGTGCCGGCCTGTCACGCCGGAGGTCGCGGGTTCGAGTCCCGTCACTCGCGCCATTCCCTCTGAAATCTCTCAGGGAATGGCGCGTCTCCCCGCCTTAAAGACAATCACAAAAACCTAGGGTTCGCGTCCTGCGACCAGCACATTCTGCACGCGCCGCCCCAGCGGATCGCGCGACTGCCAGGTCTCGCCGACGTCCGCATCGACCATCGTCGTGCAGAAGCGTGGGATCAACATGTTGGGCCGGATGTTGGTCAGGCAGACCTTCTCGCCACTCACCGACCATCGCGCCGACAGACGCCGCCCGTCCGAGAACTGGGCCGCATACGTGCCGTCACGATTGAACCAGTGCTTGACCCAGCCCCCGTCCGGATAGCGGGACACCACCGTATTAGTGAACACCGCATCCATATCGGCCTTGGCCGGTACAGCCGTCAGACAGGCGAACACCATCGTCGTCACAGCAAGCAAACGCTGCATGAAACCACCCTCTCGAACCCATCCCTGACCCGAACATTACCGAACATTAACCGAATGCCAAGCGTGACCGCAGCGCAGCGGGAATAGTTGACTATTTCGCATGGACTTCTATATGCGGCCCACGTTCGGGACAGGACTGGCGAATCCGCGCCGCCCGCTCGCCCAGAGACAGGGCGGTTCCGCGACATCGCACGACCACCCCGATGCGCGGGGCGTCCTTCAATACAGTCCCAAGGACCTATGACCGAATTTTCCCAACTGGGCCTCTCGCCCATGACCCTGCAAGCGGTCGCCGATACCGGCTACACGACCGCCACCCCTATTCAGGCGCAAGCCATCCCCGTGGCACTGGCCGGACGCGACGTTCTGGGCATCGCCCAGACCGGCACCGGCAAGACCGCAGCCTTTACCCTTCCGCTGGTCGAGCGCCTGTCGACGGGCCGCGCCCGCGCCCGCATGCCCCGCGCCCTGGTGCTGGCACCAACCCGCGAACTGGCCGACCAGGTGGCCGAGAGCTTTGCCAAATACGCCAAGGGCACCAAGCTGACCTGGGTGCTGCTGATCGGCGGCGTGTCGATGGGCGACCAGGTCGCGGCCCTGAACAAGGGTGTCGACGTGCTGATCGCCACGCCCGGTCGCCTGATCGACCTGTTCGAGCGTGGTAAGATGATGCTGAACGGCGTGGAGATCATGGTCGTCGATGAAGCCGACCGCATGCTGGACATGGGCTTCATTCCCGACATCGAGAAGATCTTCAAACTGACGCCGCCCAAGCGCCAGACCCTTTTCTTCTCGGCGACCATGCCGCCCGAGATCACGCGCCTGACCACCCAGTTCCTGAAAGACCCCACCCGGATCGAGGCTTCGCGCCCCGCCGCGACCGCCGACACCATCACCCAGTATCTGGTCCGTATCCCTTCCAGCGATCCCAAGATGAAGCGCGCCGCCCTGCGGACGCTGATTGGCCGGGCCGATGTGCGCAACGGAATCGTTTTCTGCAATCGCAAGTCCGAAGTCGACGTCGTCGCCAAGTCGCTGAAGCAGCACGGTTTCGACGCTGCCCCGATCCATGGTGACCTGGACCAGTCCCTGCGCACCAAGACCCTGGCGGCCTTCCGCTCGGGCGAGTTGAAGCTGCTGGTGGCCTCCGACGTCGCCGCGCGCGGTCTGGACATTCCCGACGTCAGCCACGTCTTCAACTATGACGTCTCGCACCACGCCGACGACTATGTGCATCGCATCGGACGCACGGGTCGCGCGGGCAAGCTGGGCCAGACCTTCATGATCGTGACGCCGGGCGACGACAAGTCGCTCGATAAGGTTCTGAAGCTGATCAAGATGGATCCGCAGGAACTGGTTCTGGACCCCGCCGATCTGGGCGGTCCCGTCCGGTCGACCGCGCGAGCCGAGAAGCCCGCTGCCACGGATGACGCGCCCAAGCCCGCACGCAGCCGCCGCAAGGCCGCGTCCCCATCGCCGACCGTCGAAGCCGCTGCAGAGGTTCCAGCCGTCGCCGAGGACCGCGTTCAGGAAACCGCTGTCGAGGCCGCTGAACCCGCCGAAAAGGCCGTCGGTCGCAGCCGCAGTCGTCGCGGTCGCAAGGGATCGGAGCCGACGGAAGCCAAGCCGGTCGCGGCGACCACCAAGCGTGTCGAAGAAGCGCCCGCTGAAGCTCCCGCGCCACCTATCACCGAGCGACCGGCCCAGAAGGCGCATCTGCGTCAGTCCGACCGTCGCGGCGGGCAGCACGACGAGGCCCCACGCTCATCTAACGGCCGCCCGTTCGGCGAGGGCGAAATCCCTGCCTTCCTGCGCCGGACGACCCTGCCAAAGGGCTGAGCGGCATCAAGCGTCACCTTGTGACTGCCATTTAACCCGGCGTTACAGAAAACCGCCTAGGCTCCGGCACAAGGTCGCTAGAAGGCGACGCGCCGGGACGTACTGAATGACAGCCAAGGTCGAAACTGCCCTCAGGGGTCCGCAAGCCTATGATCTGGCCAGGCGGATTATCGAGGCCATGGAATCGGCAAATGTCTGGCCCAGCGCGCTGAACTTTGAACTCTGGACCCACTATCTGGCCGAGCCGGATGGTGCATTGGGCACCGAGATCGCGCGGCTGCTGGCCGCCGGCGAGCGCTTCACCGAAGCCACCGCCGACATGCTGGCCGCCGAGTACCTGCCGCGCGGTCGCCTGACGGAAGAAATCCGCGACGCCGGACGCGTGCTGGATCGCGAACTGTCCAGCGTCGCCGCCGCCATTTCCCAAGCCCATCAGACCCAGTCCGCCTATGGCAAGACTCTGGAAGGGGCTGCGACCAGTATGGAAGGGGCCGACGGCACGCCTGCCCTGCAGACCATCGTCAGCAGCCTGACGACCGCGACGCGTCGCGTGCAGCGTGAGAATGTCACCCTGGAGAAGAAGCTGGAGACCTCGACCAAGGAGGTGGCCAAGCTGCGCGAGCATCTGGAGCAGGTGCGCCGCGACGCGATGACGGATGCCCTGACCAATCTGGCCAACCGCAAGGCCTTCGACGACCATCTGGAAGCCGCCTGCCGACGATCGGAAGAGATGGGCACCGCCCTGACCCTGGCCGTGCTCGACATCGATAACTTCAAGGCCTTCAACGACACATGGGGTCACCAGACGGGTGATCAGGTGCTGCGCTATGTAGCCAGCGTTCTGGGCCGGGTTGCGAAAACGCCTCGCATCGCCGCCCGCTATGGCGGCGAGGAGTTCGCCTTGATCTTCCCGATGGAAAGCATGTCCCAGGTCGAAAAGGCCCTGGAAGGCATCCGCAAGGAAATCGGGACCCGCGCCCTTCGCCGTCGCTCGACCAATGACGAACTCGGAACCGTCACCCTCTCCGCCGGATTTGCGCATCGCCATGTGGGCGAAAGCGCGGTCAACCTGCTGGAACGGGCGGATGCCGCCCTTTACGTCTCCAAGCGCGAGGGCCGCGACCGCGTCACCTCGGCAGAACGACTGCAAACCGCAGCCTAGCCGCCACGCTCCGTTTCGGCTCTAGTCACACCATGCGCAGTCTTGCCTTTGCCTTCGCCTACTGGGCCCTGTCGATCGGCTACGGGCTGGCCGCCGCGTTCGCCGCATTGGCACCGGGTCGAGGCGCTACGGGCTGGATCATTCGTCGCTATGTGAAGCGCATGGTTCAGGCCATGCGGCTGCTGGCGGGGATCAAACTGCAGGTGCGCGGCCGCGAACGTCTGCCCGACGGCGCCTTCATCATCGCCTCCAAACACCAGAGCTGGGGCGACGGCTTCGCCGTCTATGACCAGTTCGAGGATCTGGCCTTCGTCACTGGCGACCATCTGGAGAAGTTCCCGCTGCTGGGCACCGTGCTGCGCAAGCTGGGAGCCATTGTGGTCAACAACTGCGGGGGGCGCGAAGCGCGAGACGCCCTGAAGCACCGCAGCGCCGACGCCCATGCGGCGGGCCGCAAGATCCTGATCTACCCCGAGGGCAATCTGGCCAAGGTGGGCGAGAAGTTCCGCTATCGCTCGGGCGTCTGGCACATGTACCGCGACTTCGACATGCCGGTCGTGCCGCTGGCGTCCAACCTCGGCCTGTTCTGGTCTCAGGAGGATTTCAGGAAGACGCCGGGCCTGGCCACGATCGAGTTCCTGGACCCGATCCCGACAGGACTGGGCAAGGAGGAATTTCTCGCGCGTCTGGAAGCGGCGGTCGAGGATCGGACGGCCGAACTGATCGCCGAGGCGACCGGTCGACCGGTCACGCCTGCCGTAAGGGTCCTGGCCCCGGATGAGGTCCGTAAGGCGAAGGCTGCAGCCGTTTAAAGCGAGGGCTGTCGCTGCATTCGAGCCAGTAGAGAGGCTACTCCAGACCCAATCGCTGCACCAAGCAGTCCTCCGACGACCAATGCGGTCAAGGCGGCAACGACCCACCAGTTTCCAGCCCAGTCAGTTTCGGAGCTGAACAGCGCATCCCTGAGCACGAACAACGGGCCAAGCGCTGCACCTGCTGCAAAGCCCGCAACAACGGGGCGTTTCAAAAGCTTCATTGTCGTGGCTCCGGAATTGTCTGCTGACGCTACTGATCATTTCGGGACCAGGAAAGCCATCTAGGCCGCCGGAATCACCGCGCCGTCGTATTTGCCGGTGATGTAGTCTTTCACCGCCTGGCTGCGCAGCATGGCCGCCAGGGCCGCGATGCGCGGGTCGTTCCGGTTGTCGGAGCGGGTGACCAGATAGTTGATGTAGGGGCTGTCTCCACCCTCCAGCGACAAGGCGTCCGTGCGCGGCTTCAGGCCCGCATCCAGCGCATAGTTGGTGTTGATCACCGCCAGATCAGCCTGGTCCAGAATGCGCGGGATGGTCGCGGCCTCGACCTCGCGGAACGTGAACCGGCGCGGGTTGCCCGTGATGTCGCGCACCGTCTGCAACGGATTGGCGGGATCGCGCAGCGTAATCAGCCTGGCGCTCTGCAGCAGCAGTAGCGACCGACCTGTGTTCGAAGCGTCATTTGGCAGGATGATCAGCGCACCAGCAGGCACGGCCGCCAGATCACTATGCTTACGCGAATAGACGCCCAGCGGCTCCACATGCACACCTGCCACCGTCAACAGATCGGAGCCGCGCGCGGCGTTGAACTCGTCCAGATAGGGTTTGGTCTGGAAATAGTTGGCGTCCAGGCGGCGCTCGGCCAGCTGCGTATTGGGCTGGACGTAGTCGTTGAAGACCTTGATCTCGATATTGGTGCCTTGGGCGGCCAGCAACGGCTTGATGTGCTCCAGGATTTCCGCATGCGGCACGGCCGTCGCCCCGACGACCAGCGGCGTATCCGGCCCTGCGGCCTTGTCCGCCCCCTGCCCGCACGCGCTCAAGGTCATGGCAGCGAGGGCGAGGGTCAGGAGGGAGCGACGCAGCATGAGAATGACCTTCTAAGCGGGATCAACGGTGGGAAACGGCAGCGACCAGTCGGTCGCCGAGCATCTGCAAGCCCTGCACGAGGACAAGCAGAAGCAGGACGGTGACGACCATGACATCGGTCTGGAAGCGTTGGTAGCCGAAACGGATGGCCAGATCGCCCAGCCCCCCGGCTCCGACGACGCCGGCCATGGCGGTATAGCTGACCAGGGCGATGGCCGTGACAGTCGCGCCCGCGATCACACCCGGCATGGCCTCGGGCAGCAAGGCGCGGGTGACGATCTGCCAGGTGGAGCCGCCCATGGCCTGGGTCGCCTCGACCACGCCCTTGTCGACCTCGCGCAGAGCCGTCTCGACCAGGCGCGCATAGAAGGGCGCGGCCCCGACCACCAGCGGCGGAATGGCCCCGGCTACGCCCAGTGACGTCCCGACCAGCAGCACCGTCACCGGCAGCATGACGATCAGCAGGATGATGAAGGGCACTGATCGCAGCACATTGACCACGAAGGACAGCAGGCCATTCAGCACCGGATTGGCCGCCAGTCGCCCCTTGCCGGACAGGTACAGCAACACCCCCAGCGGAATGCCGAACACCACGGTCAGGGCCATCGCCCCGCCGAGCATCAGCAGTGTGTCGATGGTCGCACGAACGATCTCGGACCAGTCGATATTGACGAAGAAGGTCTCCATCAGGCCGCCTCCCCCACCTGTTCGACGGTGACGCCGCGTGCCGTCAGCTGGGCCACCGCCGCCTCGGCATCGCCGCCGGTGAAGGCCACGACCAGTTGGCCATAGGGTTCGCCCCGGATACGGCTGATCCGCCCCGACAGGATGGAATAATCCACCCCGACGGAGCGCGCGACGCGGCTCAGTTCGGGCTCATAGGTCGAGCCGCCCCTGAACGTCAGCCTGGCCAGACGTCCGCCCGGCGGCACGGTGGTGGCGTCGAACGCCTCCTCGCCCTCGGCCAGCATGGCGCGGGTCGCGGCATGGCGGGGATGCAGGAAGACATCGGCGGTCGCCCCCTCCTCCACCACCCGGCCGTCCTTCAGCACCGCCACCCGGTCGCAGACGCGGCGCACCACCTCCATCTGGTGGGTGATCAGAACAATGGTGAGGCCCAGATCACGGTTCAGCTGATCCAGCAGGGTCAGGATTTCATCCGTCGTCTCGGGATCCAGCGCGCTGGTCGCCTCATCGCACAGCAAGACGCCGGGCTCGCAGGCCAGGGCACGGGCGATTCCGACCCGCTGCTTCTGCCCGCCCGACAACTGAGCCGGATGTTTCTTCGCATGCTCCCCCAGACCCAACTGCTCCAGCAGGGTCGCCACACGACGATTCACCTCCGCCGAGGGCCGCCCCTCCAGCCGCAACGGAAAGGCCACATTCTCGGCGATCGTCTTGGCGTTCAGCAGGTTGAAATGCTGGAAGATCATGCCGATCCGGCGACGCGCGGCCCTAAGGTCGGCGGGCGACAACGCAGTCATGTCCTGGCCATCCACGACGACACGCCCGGCATCCGGGCGCTCCAGCAGATTGATGGTCCGGATCAGGGTCGATTTGCCCGCGCCCGAGCGTCCGACCACACCGAACACCTGACCGGCCTCGACCGTCAGATCGACCGCGTCCAGCGCCACGCGCTCGCCCGCCGCGCTCTGAAAGCGCCGGGTCACCCCCTCGAGCTGGATCATCAGTCGGCTTGCTCTTCGGCTTCGATGGCCTTGACCGGAACAATGGTGACGCTCTCGCCACAGCCGCAGGCATCGGTCTGGTTCGGGTTCCGGAACACGAATTTGGAGGACAGCTTGGTCGTCTCGTAATCGATCTCCGACCCGATCAGGAACAGGATCGCCTTGGGATCGACGACAACGGTGGCGCCCTTGTCGGTCACGACCTCGTCCAGCGGTCCGATCTCGTCGGCGAAGGCAAAGGTGTATTCCTGCCCCGCGCAACCCGCATTCTTCAGCCCGACGCGCAGCGCCTTGTGTCCGCCAGCCTCGGTCAAGGCACACACCCGTTCGGCCGCGGCCTCGGTCAGGGTGACGACGGCGGGGCGCGGACGGCGCGGACGGGGCGTGGTCTGAAGTTCGGTCATGACATTCCTCAGAACATATTCAGGGCCATCTTGGCCTCGTCGCTCATCTTCGACGCATCCCATGGCGGGTCAAAGGTCAGATCGGCGGTCGCGGACTTGATGCCCTCGACCTTCATCACCGCCTGCTCGACCCAGATGGGCATTTCGCCCGCGACCGGACAGCCGGGGGCCGTCAGCGTCATCTCGATCCGGGCATCGAAATCGTCCGACAGATCGACCTTGTAGATCAGGCCCAGCTCATAGATGTCGACCGGGATTTCCGGGTCGAACACCGTCTTCAGCGCCGCGATGATGTCGTCGGTCAGCCGATCCAGTTCGGCGGGCGTGATGGCTCCGCTGGCCACGGCCGCGCCGCGTCCACCGTCGTCATCCTTGCCCAACAGGGTCGTATCGTCACTCATGCAAAGAACTCGCGGGCCTTGATCAGGGCGTCGGCAAAGGCGTCGGCGTCCTCGGTGGTGTTATATAGGACGAAGCTGGCGCGCGCGCTCGAGGTCAGGCCAAATCGGCGCGACAAGGGTTCGGCGCAGTGCAGCCCGGCGCGGACCGCCACGCCATAGCGGTCCATGATCTGGGCGATGTCGTGGGCATGCGCGCCCTCGACCGTGAAGGTGAAGATCGCACCCTTCCCTTCCGCCGTGCCGATCTCGGTCAGCCAGTCGCGGCCCTCCAGTCGGGTGCGGACGTGCGCCAGCAGGGCCTGTTCGTGCGCCGCGACCGCTGTAGCATCAAACCCCGACAGCCATTCCAGTGCCGCGCCCAGGCCGATGGCCTCCAGGATCGGCGGCGTCCCCGCCTCGAACCGGTGCGGGATGCCGGCATAAGTGACCGCGTCCTCAGTGACGGTGGCGATCATTTCTCCCCCACCCTGATAGGGCGGCAGGGCCTCCAGCGCGGCCCGCTTGCCGTACAGACCGCCGATACCGGTCGGCCCGAACAGCTTGTGGCCCGTGAAGACGTAGTAGTCCGCATCCAGCGCCTGGACGTCGGGTGCGCAATGCACCGCCCCCTGGCACCCGTCGACCAGCACCAGAGCCCCCGCTGCATGGGCCAGATCGGCAATGGCCCGCACATCGTTCACCGTGCCCAGCACGTTCGACATGTGTGTGACGGCCACCAGCTTCGTGCGCGGCCCGATCAGCTCAGCCAGGGCCGCCATGTCCAGCGACCCATCGTCCAGCACAGGTGCCCATTTCAGGACCACGCCTTTAGCCTCGCGCAGCATGTGCCAGGGCACGATATTGGCGTGATGCTCCATTTGGGTGACGACGATCTCGTCGCCCGGCAGCAACGACTGGCCCAGCCCCGCCGCGACCAGATTGATCGCCTCAGTCCCGCCCTTGGTCCAGACGATCTGGTCTGCGCTCTCGGCGTTCAGGAAACGGGCGACCGTCTCGCGCGCCGCCTCGAACGCCTCGGTCGTTTCATTGGCCAGGGTGTGAAGGCCGCGGTGGACGTTGGCATAGCTGCCCTCCATCGCCGCCGTCATCGCATCGATCACCGCGCGCGGCTTCTGCGCCGAGGCGGCCGAGTCCAGATAAACCAGCGGCTTGCCGTTCACCGTCCGCGACAGGATCGGAAACTGCGCCCGGGCCGCATAGGGGTCGAAGCGGATCAAAGTCGTGCCGTCAGCCATGACCTCACAACCTCTCTCGCCCCCTCATGGTCGATGCGATCCACCACCTCGAACAGGAAGGCCTGCGTCAGCAGGGCCCGTGCCTCGTCCGCCGGAATGCCGCGCTGCTGCATGTAGAACAGGGCGCTCTCATCCAGATTGCCGACGGTGTTGCCGTGCGCGCACTGCACGTCGTCGGCGTAGATCTCCAGCTCCGGCTTGGCGTCCACCTCGGCCCCTCTTCCACCAGAATGGGCGCCCAGGATCAGGGCGTGATGTCCCATCCGCGCATCGGTGCCGTCTGCCCCGCGCTCGACCACGATCTTGCCCTGGAACACCCCGCGCGCGGTGTCGCGGACGACGCCTTTGGTCAGTTGTGAGGTAACGCCGTTCAAGCCACCGTGGCGGACGACGCTGGTCAGGTCGGTGTGCCGCTCGCCAGACAAGGCATAGAGACCGTCCAGCATGACCTCGGCCCCCTCGCCGCCGTGGATCAGCCGTGTCTCCTGGCGCTGCAACCGCGCCCCACCCGTGATCGTCGTCTGGCGATAGCGACCACCCGGTGCCACGCGGACATCGATCTCGGTCAGGGAGATGGCGTCATGCGGCTCATCGACCAGAACGATACGGGTCACCTCGGCACCGCTGGCGACGTCGATGTCCAGACGATTGTGGGCCACATAGGCCGAGCCGGTACCCTCGTGCGTTTCCAGCAGCAGCAGCCTGGCCCCCGGCCGCGCCACGACCCGGGCCGAGGCGGTATGTCCGGTCTCGGTAGCATTGGAGATGAAGCGCAGCCGCAGCGTCTGTTCGCCCGAGGCGAGGAAGTCCGTCACCCCGACCGCGCGCCCGTTGCCGAACACGAGCGCATCCCCGCCCAGCTCATAGAAGGGTCCGGGCGGTCCAACCGTAGTGGTCGGCGACGGCGCAGGCGCGTCGCGCAGCACCCGGCGCAGGTCGGTGTATTTCCACGCCTCGACCCGCCGCGACGGGAAGGTCGACGGGTCGGAAAGATTCAACGCCCTCACGCCCTTCTCCCCTTGCGGGAGAAGGTGGCAGCTGAAGGCTGACGGATGAGGGGTCGCACAGACCTGTCGGAATGGATTTCAGAGCGCCCACCGGTCCCGCCGGTGCGACCCCTCATCCGACCCGCTGCGCGGGCCACCTTCTCCCGCAGGGGGAGAAGGACCATCAAGCGGCCACCGGCAGATACTTGTCGTACCCTTCCGCCTCCAGCTGATGCGCCAGTTCCGGGCCGCCCGAGGCGACGATCCGCCCAGCCGCCAGCACATGGACCCGGTCCGGTTTGATGTAGTCCAGCAGCCGCTGATAGTGGGTGATCACCAGCATGGCGCGGTCGGGCGAGCGCAGGGCGTTCACCCCCTCCGACACGATCCGCAGCGCGTCGATGTCCAAGCCAGAATCCGTCTCGTCGAGGATCAGCAGCGACGGCTCCAGCAGGGCCATCTGCAGGATCTCCATCCGCTTCTTCTCCCCGCCGGAGAAGCCGACGTTCAGCGGTCGCTTCAGCATGTCGAAATCCATTTTCAGCGCCGACGACGCCGCCCGGACCATCTTCAGGAAGGCCGGTGCCGACACCTCCTCCTCGCCGCGCGCCCGCTTCTGGGCGTTCAGCGCCGTGCGCACGAAGGTAAGCGCCGGGACGCCGGGAATCTCGATCGGATACTGGAACGACAGGAAGACGCCCTTCGCCGCTCGCTCGGCGGGCTCGAAGTCCAGCAGGTCCTGGCCCTGCCACGACACGGCCCCTTCGGTCGCCTCATAGCCGGGCCGTCCCGACAGGGCATACCCCAGCGTCGACTTGCCGGCCCCGTTCGGCCCCATGATGGCATGTACCTCGCCCGCCGGAACGTCGAGCGTCAGACCCTTGAGGATCGGCTTGTCGCCGACGGAAACGTGGAGGTTGGAGATAGAAAGCATCAGTATTCTTCTTCGTTTAGCCGTTCGGCTTCGTCTTCTATTGCCAGCAGATCGTGCTTGGAGAGGCCTGATGCCTTCGCATCGGCTTCAAGATCGCGTTGAATGCGCCAACCTGCCCACAACGCGGAACCAACTCCGGCAGTCATCACGACCGTCAACAAACGCCAGTCCATCACGAAGGCTCGACCTGCAAACTGATTTGCCGCGCTACCAATCAAACAGGCGAGAGCGATCAAAGCGACAAACCAACCAGCGACGGTGACTCTTCCCAGCCAATTTTTCGGCAGATACCGGGCGCGATCTATGAGTTGCTCGCGGGATAGAGAGACCATTACCCCACGCTCCCTTCCAGACTGATCGCCACCAGCTTCTGCGCCTCGACGGCGAACTCCATCGGCAGCTTTTGCATCACGTCGCGGACGAAGCCGTTGACCAGCAGGGCCACCGCCTCTTCCTGCGACAGGCCGCGTTGTTGGGCATAGAACAACTGGTCGTCCGACAGCCGCGTCGTCGTCGCCTCGTGCTCCAGCTGGGCCGAGCCGTTGCGGGCCTCGATATAGGGCACGGTGTGCGACCCGCAGTCGCCGCCGATCAGCAGGCTGTCGCACTGGGTGAAGTTGCGCACGCCGGTCGCCTTGGGATGCACCGACACCAGGCCGCGATAGGTGGAGTCCGACTTCCCCGCCGAGACCGCCTTGGCGATGATCCGCGACTTCGAATTCTTGCCCAGATGGATCATCTTGGTGCCGGTGTCGGCCTGCTGATGTCCGTTGGTGATGGCGATCGAATAGAATTCGCCCGAGCTCTCCTCGCCCTTGAGGATGCAGGACGGGTATTTCCAGGTCACGGCCGAGCCGGTCTCGACCTGGGTCCAAGACACCTTCGACCGGTCGCCCCGGCAATCGGCGCGCTTGGTGACGAAGTTGTAGATGCCGCCCTTGCCCTCGGCGTCGCCGGGGTACCAGTTCTGGACGGTCGAATATTTGATCTCGGCGTCGTCCAGCGCGACCAGTTCGACCACCGCCGCATGCAGCTGGTTCTCGTCGCGCATCGGGGCCGTGCAGCCCTCCAGATAGGAGCAGTAGCTGCCCTTGTCGGCGATGATCAGGGTCCGTTCGAACTGGCCCGTCTGGCTGGCGTTGATGCGGAAATAGGTCGACAGCTCCATCGGGCACCGCACGCCCGGCGGGATGTAGACGAACGATCCATCCGAAAAGACCGCGCTGTTCAGCGCCGCGAAATAGTTGTCCGAGACCGGCACCACCGACCCCAGATATTTGCGCACCAGCTCAGGATGTTCGCGCAAGGCCTCGGAAATCGGCATGAAAATCACGCCGACCTTGGCCAGCTCGGCCTTGAAGGTGGTGACCACGCTGACGCTGTCGAACACCGCGTCCACGGCATAGCGCGGCGCGCCCTCGACGCCCGCCAGCACTTCCTGCTCCTTCAGCGGGATGCCCAGCTTGGCATAGATGGCCAGCAGTTCCGGATCGACTTCGTCCAGTGACTTGGGCCCGTCCTTCTTCTTGGGCGCGGCATAGTAGAACAGGTCCTGATAATCGACCGGGGTGTATTTCACCGACGACCAGGTCGGCTCCTCCATCGCCAGCCAGCGCTCATAGGCGGCCAGACGCCATTCCAGCATCCACTCCGGCTCACCCTTCTTCTCGGAGATGAAGCGGACGATGTCGGCATTCAGCCCGCGCGGCGCATACTCCGTATCGATGTCCGACGTGAATCCGTGCTCGTACTTCTCCAGCGCGGCGACGGCGTCGATGGTTTCCTGAACGGCTGCCATGATCTTTACGCGACTTCCTTCACGCGCTCGGCCAAACGATCGGCCTGACGGGCGCTGTGCTTCTCATAGGCTGACACCCAGGCGTCGGCGAAGCGTGACCAATCGTCCTGTGTCGTGCCCCACCCGCCGGAGACGCGGACGCCACCTGTCGCCAGCGCATGCAGCCCCATGGCCGAGATCGCCTTGGACGGCTTGACCTTGCCCGACGAACAGGCGCTGCCCGCCGAAACCATGATGCCCGCCAGATCCAGCGTGATCAGCTGCTGCGGGCTGTCCCAGCCCTCGACCGCCATGAACAGGGTGTTGGGCAGGCGCTCGACCGCGCCGCCGATAATGATGGCTCCCGCCGCCTCGACCCGCGACTCGGCCGCATCGCGCCAGACGACATGGGCCATGGCCTGATCCAGATCACGCGCGGCACAGTCTGCGGCGGTGCCGAAGCCCGCGATGCCCGGAACATTCTCGGTCCCCGCTCGCAAACCCCGCTCCTGCCCGGCACCATGCAGCATGCGCACAGCAGCGATGCCGTCCTTGAGCACCAAGGCCCCAACGCCCTGCGGCCCGCCCAGCTTGTGCGCCGACAGCGTCAGGGTGTCGGCATCCAGCGTCCGCATATCGACCCGCACCTTGCCCGCCGACTGGATCGCATCGACGTGCAGCCAGCCGCCTGCGGCACGCACCAGCGCCGCCGCCTGCGCGATCGGCTGGATGACGCCGCTCTCGTTATTGGCATGGTGGATGGCCACGACGGCCCGGCCCGGCCTCGCCAGCGCATCCGCCAGCCAGGCCAGATCGACCACGCCGTCCGCGTCGACCGGCAGCACTTCGACCGGCGCACCGGATACCGCCGCCGCCTCGGCCACACAGGGATGTTCCGTCGCCCCGACGATCAGCCGCTCGCAGCCTGCGGCCAGGGCGCTGAGGATCGCCTGGGCGTTCGATTCGGTCCCGCCAGAGGAGAATACGATCGCCGTTGGATCGGCCCCGACAAGATCGGCGACCTGCGCCCGCGCCGTCTCGACCCGCGCCCTTGCCCGCCGTCCCGCCGCATGCACCGCCGACGGATTGCCGTTGTCGGCCAGGGCCTTGGCCATGATGTCCTGAACTTCAGGGCGAACCAGGCCGGAGGCGTTGTAGTCCAGATAGACGGGGCTCATGCGGCCACCCCGATCTCGTCTGCCCCAGTTGCGTCAATGGGGGCCCGACGCCGCGCACCGGTGCGGTTCATAACCACGTCTTCCAGCGACACCCCGGCCAGATAGCGATGGATCTCGTCGCCCAGGTCTTCCCAAAGATTGTGGGTGATGCAGCGCTCGCCCGCCATCATGCAGCCCTTGGGCGAGGAATGGCCCACGCAGCGCGTAGCGCGGATGGGCTCATCGACCGCCAGAACGATTTCCGCGACCACCGTCTCATGCGGCCCCTTGGCCAGACGATAGCCGCCGCCCGGCCCACGCACGCTGCGAACCAGCCCGCCTTTTCTTAGACGCGCAAATAGCTGTTCCAGATAACTCAATGAAATCTCTTGGCGCGTGGCGATTTCCGCCAGGGAGACGGCCCGGTCGCGGCCATCGTCGGTCCGGCCATTCTTGGCCAGATCCGCCATGGCCATGACGGCATATCGTCCCTTGGTCGACAGTCGCATCGGACACCCGCTAAAAATCGCGCGCATTTTCGGGGTCCTGTGCTAGAACCCGCGGCTTCACAAAAGCGGCTGCGCGCCATGCGGACTTAGAAAGTCCTACCGCATCGGTCAAGTATTACGCACCTGCGAAACGACAGTTGAACACGGGAATCCGCTCCGCCCATGCCTGAAGTCATCCTGCCCGGCGCCTCTGGCCGCATCGAAGGTCGCTACTCCCCGGGCAAACGCCCCAATGCGCCGATCGCCCTGATCCTGCACCCCCACCCCAAGGCGGGCGGGCATATGAATAATCCGGTGGCGGTGACGCTGTACCAGCTGTTCGTGAAGCGCGGCTTTGCGACCCTGCGCTACAACTCGCGCGGCGTCGGCAAGTCCCAGGGCGAGTTCGACAGCGGCATCGGCGAACTGGCCGATGCGGCCACCGCCCTGGACTGGCTGCAGTCCAACAATCCCGGCGCGACCCAGACCTGGGTCGCCGGTTATCAATTCGGGGCCTATATCGGCATGCAACTGCTGATGCGCCGGCCCGAGACGGACGGCTTCATCTCCGTGTCGCCGCCGTCGAACATGTACGACTTCAGCTTCCTGGCCCCCTGCCCGGCTTCGGGCCTGTTCCTGCACGGCACCAACGACACCGTCGTGCCGCCGGTCGAGGTCGAGCGCGTGGTCAACAAGCTGCGCACCCAGAAGGGCATCGTCATCGACTATGAGCTGGAAGAAGGCGCCAGCCACTTCTGGCAGGACCACGTCGATGCCGTCGAACGCCGCGTCGGTCTGTATCTGGACAAGCGCCTGGAAGAAAAGCCGGCCTGATCGGTTGGATAAATCGGGTCGGCACTCTCCAGAGTGTCCAACCGATTTATCCATGACTATCCAATCGACTTAGTACAACAAGTATGGCCTGCGCGTCTCTTCCCACCTGCGCTCGTCCGGCTGCGCGACAGCATCCAGATCGTCCGGCGTCGATGCAGTGTCGTCGACCCATTCCCGCAGCGCAGGCCCGCCGTTGATCACGTCGATCGGCAGCTTGCCGAAGGCATACTCATACGGAAAATCCCGCCACAGGTCGTAGTCCGGATACAGCCGCCGGATGGCCTTGAAGCCCAGGGCCTGCACCCGCCACGGCTGAAACGCCTCATGGTCATAGGCCGGATCGTCGACGTGGATCTGGACCCCCGAACACAGCTGGCCGACATGTTTGTGGAAGGTCGGCTCGAACCACATATCGCGCAGCACGCAGCCCTTCAGCCACTGCGGGGCAAGGGCGCGCATCTCGGCGATGACGGCACGGGCGTCGATGTCCGGCGCGCCGAACAGCTCCAGCGGACGGGTCGTGCCTCGCCCCTCGGACAGGGTCGCCCCCTCCAGCATGACGGTGCCGGCATAGGCGCGGGCCATGGAGACATTGGGCGCATTGGGGCTGGGGTTGATCCAGCTGCGCTGGTTCAGCGGCCAGCCGTAGCCGGGGGCTTCGTCCGGCCTCCAGCCCTGCATCTCGATGACGCGATAGGCCACGTCCAGCTTAAAATGGTCGATGAACCACAGACCCATCTCGCCCAAGGTCATGCCGTGGCGCATCGGCATGGGCCCGGCCCCGACGAAGCTCTCCCAGCCCGGCTGCAGCAGCGTCCCCTCGATGGGCCGGCCCGCCGGATTGGGCCGGTCCAGCACCCAGACCTCCTTGCCGTGCTCTGCCGCCGCCTCCAGCATGTACAGCAGCGTCGTCACGAAGGTGTAGATGCGGCACCCCACGTCCTGCAGGTCGATCAGCACGACGTCGAACGTGCTCATCATCTGGCCCGTCGGCCTGCGCACCTCGCCATACAGGCTGAACACCGGGATGCCATGCACCGGATCGGTCTCGTCCGGCGTCTCCATCATATTGTCCTGAAGGTCGCCTTTCATCCCGTGCTGAGGGCCGAAGGCGGCTGTCAGGCGAATGTCTGGACAGGCCATCAGGGCATCCACCGAATGCGTCAGGTCCACAGTCACCGAGGCCGGATGCGCCACCAGGGCGACGCGCCGTCCCTTCAGAGGCGCGCGCAGGTCGGCGTCGGACAAGAGGCGGTCGATGCCGAATTTCATGGCAGTTCCAGCGTGAAAGAGTCGGGATGATGGAAATCCGGCTTATCGGACGGATGAGCCAGCGCCCAGTAGGAGATGGTGCCGTCCTTGGCCTCGACGACAGCCGACAAGCCTAGATGAGAAGCGCCAGGCGGAAGTGGGACCGTGCCTTCCAGTGCCATCATATCGGCGGCACCATCCAGGCCAGCGACGACCACGGATTCCAGCGCGTTCGCCATGCCCTGCCGATAGCCGTCGAATCGATAGCTGGCCCATTGGCCCGAAGGCGAAAGGTTGAACTCGTGATAGCCTTTCGGGGTCTTCACGAAGGCCTCGAAACAGGTCGTCGTCCACAGTCGGTCCATACGTCCAGGTTTAACCAAAAGAGGCCACTTGATCGCATCCACATCGCCGTCGACGACATAGCGTAGCCACAGTCTGCCACCTCGCCGCTCGAAGAGAACAGTCACATCAATAGCTAGGCCGCAGACAGTCTCCGGATGCGGCAGCAAGACCGCCGTCTTCACATCCTCGTTGCCGGTTCGCGCTTCCATGACGCCGTGCTACACGCCCCCTCCTCTCCAAGCCAAGACTTGATGTTCCCATGACCGACCCCGCCTTCCAGTCCGACTTCCTCCAGACCATGCAGGCGCGGGGCTACATCCATCAGATCACCCATCCGACGGAATTGGATGCGGCGGCCAAGGCCGGCGTCGTGACCGGCTACATCGGCTTCGACGCCACAGCTCCAAGCCTCCACGTCGGTCACCTGATCCAGATCATGCTATTGCGCCGTCTTCAGCAGGCAGGGCACAAGCCGATCGTCCTGATGGGTGGCGGTACGACAAAGGTCGGTGATCCCTCCTTCAAAGACACCCAACGCCCCCTGCTCACCGAAGAACGCATCGCCGAGAACATCGCCGGCATCCGAGGCGTATTCGAGAAATTCCTGACCTTCGGCGACGGCCCGTCCGAGGCGGTCATGCTCGACAACGACGAGTGGCTGTCGAAACTCGGCTACCTGGAATTCCTGCGCGATTACGGCACGCATTTCACGGTCAACCGCATGCTGAGTTTCGACTCGGTCAAGCTACGGCTGGAACGCGAACAGCCGCTGACCTTCCTCGAGTTCAACTACATGCTGATGCAGGCCACCGATTTCCTGGAGCTGAACCGCCGCTACGGCTGCACGCTGCAGATGGGCGGGTCGGACCAGTGGGGCAACATCATCAACGGCGTCGAACTGACCCGAAAGGTCGATCAGAAGGCCGCCTTCGGCCTGACCACGCCGCTGCTCGCCACGGCCTCGGGCCAGAAGATGGGCAAGACCGTGGGCGGTGCCGTCTGGCTGAACGCCGACGCCCTGTCGCCCTATGATTACTGGCAGTACTGGCGGAACACCGAGGACGGTGACGTCGGGCGCTTCATGCGCCTGTTCACCGACCTGTCGGACGCCGAAATCGCGGGTTATGAGGCGCTGAAAGGCGCGGCGATCAATGACGCCAAGAAGGCCCTGGCTGACGCGACAACCACCATGCTGCATGGGGCAGACGAAGCCGCCAAGGCCCGCGCAGCCGCCGAGGGGGCCTTCGAGCGCGGCACCCTGTCCGCCGACCTGCCCACCGTCGAACTGCCATCGGCCGAAGTGATCGGGGCCATGATTGCCGCCGTCACGACGCGCGCCGGCCTGACGGCGTCCAACGGCGAGGCGCGGCGCCTGGCTCAAGGGGGCGGACTGCGACTGAATGACGAGGCGATTTCCGATGGCGCGCAGCTTATCGAGGCGTCGGACATCAATGCCGACGGTGTCCTGAAATTGGCTGCCGGCAAGAAGAAGATCGTCCTCGTCCGTCCCGTCTGAAGCGAGAAATCCATGACCGAGATCACCGAAGGCACTCCGGCCCCCGCATTTGACCTGCCCACCGACGGCGACGCCACTGTCTCGCTGGACGGGCTGAAGGGCCGGACAGTCGTCCTGTATTTCTACCCCAAGGCCGATACGCCCGGCTGTACCAATGAGGGCAAGGACTTCACCACCCTGGCCCACGACTTCGCCAGCCTGGGGGCCGTGGTGATCGGCGTGTCCAAGGACCCGGTCAAGAAGCTGCAGAAGTTCAAGGCCAAGCATGACCTGAACATCCAGCTGGCGTCTGACGAGACGGCGGGCGTGACCGAAGCCTATGGCGTGTGGGTCGAGAAAAGCATGTACGGCAAGACCTATATGGGCATCGAACGCGCGACCTTCCTGATCGACGGCGAAGGCATCGTACGCCGGGTCTGGCGCAAGGTTTCGGTCAAGGGGCATGCCGAAGAAGTGCTGGCCGCCGTCCGCGCCCTTTAGGTTCGGTGAGCATTGGTCTGAACCAGTGCTTGCCACCGGTCGACCGGTCGGCCTAACTGCCTACGGGGCTTTTACACGACAGGCGGAGACAGCCATGTTCAACAAGAGCAAGTCGGACGACAACAGTTTGAACATCCCGTCGATGACGGAACGACCACCGGAGCCTTCGCGCGCGCTGGATACACCGCGCCCGGCCACGACGCCCGTCACGACGAACGCGTCGGCCCCGCGCTCGACCAATCTGTCGACCCTGTCCGCCGGGGTACGCTATGAAGGCAACATCTCCGGCGGCGGCGACGTGCAGGTCGACGGTGCGCTGAAAGGCGACGTGCGTCTGGCCCGCGTCCTGATCGGCGAGAGCGGCTCGGTCGAGGGTGCCATCACCGCCGACATGATCGAGGTGCGCGGCAAGGTGAACGGCTCCATAACCGCCAAGTCGGTCCGCCTGCTGGCCACCGCCCGCGTCGAGGGCGACATTACCCAGGAGCAGTTGGCCATCGAGCCGGGGGCCTGGTTCCAGGGGCGCTCCATCCAGGCCAAGAAGGAACTCCCCACTGCCGCTGCCATCGCCGAGGCCGAAGCGGCCAAGCCCGAACGCTATCAGCCGGAAACCCCCGTCGCTCCTGCCATGCCGAACGTAACCGTGGCCGCCAGCAAGTCGACGGTGGCGCAGGCGAAGTCGGCTTAGACAACCATTCTCCCTCCCACCTGGGGGAGGGTGGTCGCGCAGCGACCGGGTGGGGAGGGGTAAGGCAAGGTAGGCCCGGCGCCTGGATCGCCGACCCCCTCCCACCCTGTCGTCGCTGCGCGCCGACATCCCTCCCTCATGAGGGAGAGAAAGCGGACTACTCGACCGTCGAGCCGCGCGTATCACCCACGCGCGCGGCCAGGGCGGCCCCCATGAAGGCGTCGAGGTCGCCGTCCAGGACACCCTGCGTATCCGACGTCTCGACGTTGGTGCGCAGATCCTTGACCATCTGATAGGGCTGCAGGACGTACGATCGGATCTGGTGACCCCAGCCAATATCGGTCTTGGCGTCAGCCATCGCTTGCGCCGCCGCTTCCCGCTTCTGCAGTTCCAGTTCGTACAGCCGGGCCCGCAGCATCTTCCACGCCATCTCGCGGTTCTGGTGCTGCGAGCGCCCGGCCTGGCAGGCCACCACAGTGTTGGTCGGTGTGTGGGTCAGGCGAACGGCCGAGTCGGTCTTGTTGATGTGCTGACCGCCCGAGCCCGAGGCGCGATAGGTGTCGGTGCGTACGTCCGCAGGGTTGATGTCGATCTCGATGGTGTCGTCGACCACGGGCGAAACGCCGATGGAGGCAAAGCTGGTGTGGCGCTTGGCGGCGGCGTCATAGGGACTGATGCGGACCAGGCGGTGCACGCCCGATTCCGACTTCAGCCAGCCATAGGCATTGGGGCCGCTGATCAGGATGGTGGACGACTTGATGCCCGCCTGTTCGCCCTCTTCCTGAGCCTCGATCTGAACCTCATAGCCGTGCGCCTTGGCCCAACGGCTGTACATGCGCAGCAGCATGCCCGCCCAGTCGTTGGACTCGGTCCCGCCGGCACCGGAATTCACTTCCAGATAGGCGTCATTGCCATCGGCTTCGCCGGACAGCAGGGCCTCCAGCTCGGCGCGAGTGGCGCGATCCTTGATCGCTTTCAGGCTCGCGCGCGCCTCTTCCAACGTCGCCTCGTCGCCTTCCTCATCGGCCATTTCGGACAGCATGACGCCGTCTTCCAGACCCTGCTCCATCTCGCGGACGGTATCGATCTGAGCGGCCAGTCGGGCGCGGTCGCGCGATACGGCCTGGGCCTGTTCGGCGTCGTTCCACAGGGTCGGGTCCTCGACCCGCGCGTTCAGCTCATCCAGTTTTCGAAGCGCGACATCCCAGTCAAAGACGCCTCCTGAGCAGAGCGATGCTCTGCTCGATGTCGGCCTTCATGGCCTCGACATCCGGTCTCATCGCAATCTCCACGCGACAGGTAAGGGACGCGGGACATAGAGGGTGTCGCCGCGAAGGGCTAGGGCCGATGGATCAATAAAGCCCGCTCAGGTCTTCGGCAGGGGGCGGGGTCGGCTGAGGCGTCGTCGGGGGCGGGGCGACCGGTCCCGGAGCAGGCCCCTGTGCCTCCTCCTGCTCTCGGCGGATAACTTCATTATAGTTCTGAGGCCCCGTAGGAACGGTCGGGCCCGTCGGTGCCCGTTCCTCGATCCGCCGTGTCGTTCCGGGGCGGAAGGCTTCTTCGATCCCGTTCACACTACGGAAGATGGCGTTCTTGGGCCGCACGAAGGGCCGCGCGGGGCGCTCGCGCAGAGCGGTCTGCATGAAGTCGGCGAACACGGGCACCGCCGCCGTCGTGCCCGTCTCGCCATAGCCCAGAGAGCGGTTGTCGTCGAAGCCGATGAAGACGCCAACGACGATGTCAGACGAAAAGCCGACGAACCAGGCCGAGCGATACTCATTGGTCGTGCCGGTCTTGCCTCCGACCCAGCGGCCCAGGCCGCGGGCGCTGGCCGCTGTGCCGCGTTGAACGACACCTTCCAGCATCGAGCTCATCTGATAGGCCGTGATCGGATCGATGACCTGTTGGCCGCGCGGGTCAAGCCTCGGCGATTCCTGACCAGTGAATGGGCGACCACAGTCACGGCAGCGGCGGTCATCGGCGCGATAGATAGTCTCGCCGTCGCGATCCTGGACCATCTCGATGAGATAGGGGTTCACCCGGCGTCCGCCGTTGACGAAGGCAGCATAGGCTGCGGTCAGGCGATAGGGCGTGGTCTCCCCTGCCCCCAGCGACACCGACAGATTGGGCGTCAGGTCGTCGGCCACGCCCATCTTCTCGGACAGGGCCACGATGTTGTCCATGCCGACCGACTGGGCCAGCCGCACCGTCATGACATTGCGCGACAGCTCCAGCCCACGGCGCAGGCTCTGGGGCCCATAATACTGCCGGCTGTAGTTCTCAGGCGTCCAGCGCCCGCCATTGGCCCCGCCCGCAAAACTGATCGGGGCGTCCAGAACGATCGAGGCCGGCGTGAAGTCGCCCTCCAGTGCCGCAGCATAAACGAACGGCTTGTAGGCCGAGCCAGGCTGTCGCTCCGCCTGGGTGGCGCGGTTGAAGCTGGACAGGGCGTAGGAATAGCCCCCCACCATCGCCAGCACCCGGCCCGACTGTGGCTCTATAGCGACCAGGGCTCCGTTGACGCGCGGAACCTGCTTCAAGGCGAACTGCCCGCCCGTGGGCTCCACAAAGATCAAATCACCGCGCTTTAGCGGTCGGTTGGCATTGGCCCAGGCAGCATCGGCGGCCAGCAGACTGCCGGTCCGTCCGTCACGCGCGGTGATGATACGGACGTTATTGCCCGAGACACTGTCGACAGCCGCCGCCTGCCAGGCCCTGCGCTCCGGCGGGCGTGTCTCGGCCAAGGCCACGTCCTGCCAGCCTTCCGCGAAGTCCGTCGTGCCCCAGGCCCCGCGCCAGCCGTGGCGACGGTCATAGTTCTCCAAACCCTTCATCAGCGCATCACGAGCGGCTGATTGCAGAGACGGGTCCAGAGTCGTGCGCATGTAGTAGCCGCCGCGATTCACATCGTCCCGCCCGAAGCGGGCGATGGCCTGGCGCCGCGCCTCCTCGACGAAGAAGTCAGCATCGGCATACTGGGCACGCCGTGGCGCGTCCTGGGTGGTCAGCGGACGGGCGCGCGCCTCGATCAGTTGGGCATCCGTCAGCCAGCCATTCTGGTTCATTTCGCCCAAAACCCAGTCACGACGACCGGTCGCCCGGCCGGGGAAGCGTTTGGGATGATAGTTGGCCGGTCCCTTGGGCAGGGCCGCCAGAAACGCCGCCTCGTCCGGGCTCAGTTCGCTGAGTGACTTGCCGAAATAGTTGTAGGCCGCCGCCGCCACGCCGAAAGAGCGATAGCCCAGGTAGATTTCGTTCAGATACAGCTCGAGGATCTGCTCCTTGGTCAGCGTCGCCTCGAGGCGGTTAGACAGAATGGCTTCCTTGACCTTGCGATTGACGCCGGTCTGACCGGCCAGCAGCACATTCTTGGCCACCTGCTGGGTGATCGTCGAACCGCCTTCCAGGCGCCGACCCGAGGCGGCGTTGAAGACGTTCTTGAACATGGCCCGGCCCAGCCCAGACACGTCAATGCCGCCGTGATTGAAGAAGTCGTTGTCTTCGGCCGACAGAAAGGCCTGAACGACGGGCTCGGGGATCTGTTCATAGGGCACATAGATTCGGCGTTCGTCCGAGAACTCGCCGATCAGGGTGCCGTCACCGGCATAGACACGGGTCGCCGTCGCCGGGCGATAATCGGCCAGGTCGGAGGCGTCCGGCAGGTCGTGGAAAAGCCAGGCGGCATAAATGGCCACGGCCAGGCCCACCACGGCGATGCCGCCTAGCAGGACGATACCCGCCCTTACGAACCAGCGTTCGGCAATCTTCACCCGGCACTCCGATATTCACGCCCTGGAGGAGGGTTTAGCCCGCGTCGCGATCCGCGCCAACCGTTAGGCTCAATACTGAGCAGGAACCTGCATTCTCGTCGATCGACCATTGGCCTTTTGGAGTCATGCTGCCCGTGACAGCCCCTCGTGCGGCTCTACACGGTCAAGGCTGAAGCGCGCCACCAGCGCCGACAGATCGCGTGACTGCTGGGCCAGCAGGTGGCTGGCCGCAGTCGATTCCTCCACCATGGCCGCGTTCTGCTGAGTGACGCGGTCCATCTGATTCATGGCCGTATTGACCTCTTGCAGACCAGTGGCTTGTTCCTTGGCCGATGCAGCAATTTCCGTAGCGAGATGTCGAACCTGTTCGACCTCGGTCTGGATTTCCGCGAGGGCCGCGCCTGTCCTATCGACCAGCGTGACGCCGACATCGACCTGACGGCCCGATTCGACGATCAGGCTCTTGATTTCCTTGGCCGCCTCGGCCGAGCGTTGGGCCAGAGCTCGAACCTCTTGAGCGACCACAGCGAAACCGCGGCCCGATTCGCCGGCACGGGCCGCCTCCACGCCGGCGTTCAGTGCCAGGAGGTTGGTCTGGAATGCGATCTCGTCGATGACGCCCAGAATCTGGCTGATCTGCTGCGAGCTGGTGGCGATCGCGGTCATGGCCTTGTTGGCATCGTTGGCGACATCGCCGCCTGCACGGGCACAGTTCATGGCGCTGTCGGAAACACTTGCAACCTTATCGGCGCTTTCAGCGGACGACCGGACGGTGCTGGTGATCTGGTCCAGAGCGGCGGCCGTTTCTTCCAGCGCAGCCGCCTGCTGTTCGGTCCGGCGCGACAGATCGTCGGCGGCGGTTGTGATCTCGCCCGCTCCGTTCTGCATGCCTTCCACCGCGACGGCCACCACGGCCAAGGCCTGGCTCAAGGTCGCTGCCGCCGCATTGAAGTCCTGCTTCAACTGTTCTGCCTTGGGCGCGACGGGCTGGGTGATCCGATATGTCAGGGTTCCGTCCGCGAGCGAGGCCAGGCCCTCCGCCAGAGCCGCGATAAGGGACTGATCGTCGGCGGTTTCGCGCGCCTTGTCGGCGGCGACGGCAGCGCGCTCGCTCTCGCTTGCGGCTCGACTGGCTGTAGCCTCGGCTTCCAGCCGGATGCGGTCGATCGCGGCGTCGCGGAAGCGTTCTACAGCCCGCGCCATCTGGCCAATGTCGTCCTTGCGCCGCGACCAGGGTGTTTCCACGTCCGTAGCGCCACCCGCCAGCCGATTCATACAGGCTCCCAGGGCGTTGAGCGGTCCCAGCAACCGCCCCGTGGCCAGCAGACAGGCCAATGTCGCCAGAACCGTCACCACCAGCCCGATCAAGATCAATGTACCCCGCGTGTTGACGACCGACTGCATGAACTCGGCCTGGGGAATGCCGACGTACAGGATACCGATCACGCGGCCCTGCGCATCCTTGATCGGATCATAGGCGACAAAGAAAGGCGTCCCCAGGATGTCGGCCTCGCCACGATAGGGGCGACCCTGTTTCAGCACAGTGTCATAGACCGGGCCGACTGCCAGGGACGTGCCCACCGCGCGTGATCCATCCGACTTCTTGACGTTTGTGGTCACGCGGGTGTCGCTCATGAACACGGTCGCCGTGCCGCCGACCAGTGTCTTGATCTTGTCCACCGGTTCGAAAAAGCCATTCAAGACAGTGCGGCCGACCATCATCCGATCGCCGCTGAGGCTATAGCCGGTACCGTATCCTTCCAGCACGTTCCAGGCGACGCGCATATTGGCTTCCTGACGCTCCACGGCCCGCGACTTTGCATCGGCGGTCATCAGCCAGCTGGTAGCGACGATCAGTAGGACGGCCAGAACCGTCAGGCCTGCCACGATCATCAAGGCGATCCGCCCCGAAAGCGATTCAATAGTCTTGCGCATGAAAGCCTGTCCCGCCTTGATCTGTAGTGGCGCGGACCATGAGCTAGACAGTTGAAACCTGGGCTAACCCGGGACTACGTATTATCCCGTAACGTCAAACTCCTGCTGGCCCGGCCGCTCGATCCTCTGCCTCGCGGAAATAGGTGTCGATGCCCGCTGCGACCGCACGGATCAGTCGGCGGCGAGCCCGCGCATCCGTCAGCAGCCGTTCATCCTCCGGATTGGTCATATAGCCCATCTCCAACAGCACAGCGGGCACATCGGGGGCCAGCAAGACCGCCAGACCCGCGTCGCGGTGGCTGCGGCGTAGCAGCGGATGGTCCGCTTCCTCGATCTCGCCCAGCAGGGTCCGCGCCAGACGAGCCGAGCGGTTCTGGGTCGCACGCTGGGTCATATCCAACAGGATGCGATCCACCGAAGCATCGCGGCCCGGCAGGTTCAGGTTCTGCTGCCAGTTCTCACCGCGCGTGAACTCCCTGACCGCCCGCCCGGCACCCTGTTCCGACAGGGTATAGACGCTAGCCCCGCGCGTGGCGGGATCGGCGATGGCGTCGGCGTGCAGCGAAATGAACAAATCCGCCCCGGCCCGGCGCGCGATGTCCACCCGGCGGTTCAGCCCGACATAAACATCGGTGTCGCGGGTCAATTGCACGCGATATCGGCCCGTCCGCTCCAATTCCTGTTTCAGCAGTTGCGCGGCGGCCAGGGTGACGGCGCTTTCATGCGTCGTGGTTCCGGCCGCGCCGGGATCACGCCCGCCATGACCCGGGTCGATCACCACAAGCGGCCGCTCGGTACGGCGCGTCGGCAGGCGCACACTGCGATCCGGACGCGGGGTCGGTGCCCGTCCAGTCGCCTTCAGGTCGATGACATAGCGATAGTGGGCAATGCCGTCGCCGGGCGGAAGCAGGAACCGGCGCTCGATCTCGGCGGTGCTGCTAAGGTCCAGTTCAACACGCGACGCCCCGCCCGCCCCGGCAATCCGCCAGTTGCGTACCAGACCGCTCCCCTGCCCTGTCCGTGTCTGTCCTGGTGCGATGCCCGCCAAGGCCACCACCACATGGCCATCATCACCGGACTGAACGACCTCGCCGCGCGAGGTCCGGTCCAGATCGACCACGATACGCGTCCGCTCTGCATCGCCGCCGAAGCGGACCCGAAGGACTTCGCCCATCGCGCCGGTAGCCAGGCCCCGCCCCGCGGCGAAGACCGCCACCCCGAACGCCAGCATCACGACAGCCGCCATCGCCCACTGGCGAGGGTTCCAACGCGTCGGATTGTTACGCCACAGGCCGCTCATTCTGACGGAGGCCTCGTTCATCAAGCTGAAACCATGATGATCGGCGGGCGTCGCCAAGGGGTTAAGACGGCTGCGGCTTTTAATTCATGATTTTCATGACTATGATCTGTTTGCCTGCGAACCGATCGCGTTCCCTGACCTGTTCAGGAGCGGACGCGCCCTCCTCGCCAGGTGGACTTCCACTGATCCTAGGATCGACCGGCCTATTGCGGCCGAACGATTCGAAGACCCGGGTCCGCACCGCCCGCAGGGGCGCGACCGCGACCAGGACCGACTGAACTCATGGGCTTCATCGCCAGCGCTCCCCTCCGGTCTGAGTTGACCGACATCGCCTGCATCGACGGCATCATGCCGCGCTGTGGCGGAGGAACGACGCCTGCGCTCGCCCACCTCACCCCCATTCGGCGAGCCGCCACACCGACCGGTCATGTACCGGCGGTCATGGCCCGAGCGCGCCAGAGAGAGACCACCCATGTCAAAGACCATGCTTATCGATGCGGCACATGCGGAAGAAACCCGCGTCGCTATCGTCGAAGGGCGTCAAATCGAGGAATTCGACTTTGAATCCCGCACGAAGCGTCAGCTTCGTGGCAACATCTACCTCGCCAAGGTCACCCGTGTAGAGCCCAGCCTCCAGGCCGCCTTCATCGAATACGGCGGCAACCGCCACGGCTTCCTGGCCTTCAACGAAATCCACCCCGACTACTATCAGATCCCGGTCGCCGACCGCGAAGCCATCATGGCCGAAGCGCATTCGGACGAGGACGATCACGACGACCTTGGGCGCGAGAGCGACGACGGCGAGTCCGAAGGCGGCATGGCCGAGGAAGAGCGGCTCAAGCGCCGCCTGATGCGCCGCTACAAGATCCAGGACGTCATCAAGCGTCGTCAGGTCATGCTTGTGCAGGTCGTCAAGGACGAGCGCGGCGGCAAGGGCGCGGCCCTGACCACCTGGCTGTCGCTGGCCGGTCGTTACTGCGTGCTCATGCCCAACACCGGCAAGGGTGGCGGCATCTCGCGCAAGATCACCCAGGCCACCGACCGCAAGCGCCTGAAGGCTGCGGCCGCAGCCCTGGACGTGCCGCGCGGCATGGGCCTGATCATCCGCACGGCCGGGGCCAAACGCACCAAGGCCGAGATCAAGCGCGACTATGAATATCTGCTGCGTCTGTGGGAGACGATCCGCGAAACGACGCTGAAGTCCAATGCCCCGTCGATCATCTACGAAGAGGAAAACCTGGTCCGCCGCGCCGTGCGCGACATGTTCGACAAGGATTTCGACGGCATCCAGGTCGAGGGCATTGAGGGCTTCAAGGAAGCCCGCGACTTCATGCGGGTGCTGATGCCCTCGCAATCCAAGAAGGTGCATCTTTACCAGGGCGCGCGGCCCCTGTTCGCGACCAACGGCATAGAGGAGATGCTGACCCAGATCCACCAGCCGGTCGTGCCCCTGCCGTCCGGCGGCTATCTGGTAATCAACCAGACCGAGGCCCTGGTCGCCATCGACGTCAACTCCGGTCGCTCGACCAAGGAACGCAACGTCGAGGCCACGGCTACCAAGACCAATATCGAGGCCGCCATCGAGGCCGCGCGCCAGCTGCGCCTGCGCGACCTGGCCGGCCTGATCGTCATCGACTTCATCGACATGGATGAAGGCAAGAACAACCGCACCGTCGAAAAGGTGCTGAAGGACGCCCTGGCCAAGGACCGCGCCCGCATCCAGATGGGTCGCATCTCCGGCTTCGGCCTGATGGAGATCAGCCGCCAGCGTCGCCGCCTGGGCGTGATCGAGGGGGCCACCGAGGTCTGCCCGCACTGCCAGGGTGCCGGACGCGTCCGCTCCGCCGAGAGCGCCGCCCTGATGACCCTGCGGGCTGTCGATATCGAGGCCGGAAAGAACGGCGCCGGCGTGGTCAATCTGCGCCTGTCGACCGCCGTGGCCCTGTATATCCTGAATCACAAGCGCGACTATCTGAACAGCCTGCTGGTCAAGCGGGGCCTGAACGTCGTCATCCTGATCGACGACAGCCTGGGTCAGGGCGAACATGGTCTGGAGCGCATCGAGACCAATGAGGACTTCGTGCCCGAACAGGCACCGGCCTTCATCGATCTGGACGACGACTTCGACGACAGCGCCTATGACGACGAGGACGAGGTCGACGACGAGATCGTCGCGGATGATGACGACGCCCTTGACCGCGAAGACAGCGACGACGACGAGCCGCGCGAACGGGCCGAACGTCACGAGGGTGAGCACGCCGGACGTGGACGTCGTCGCCGTCGTGGCGGACGTCGGGACGAGACCGAAGCCGCGCCACGAGACGACGAGCCCGCCCCTGCTCTGTCCGCTGGCGACGATGACGATGACAGCGAGGCCGGCCGTCGCCGTCGTCGCGGTCGTCGCGGAGGTCGCCGTACGCGCGAAGATGGTACCGAACGCGACGCCTTCTTCTGGGTGCGCGGGCGCACCCCCTCGCTGGACGACCCCTATGTCTGGTTCGACCCGATCAATCCGGAACGGCCCCAGGCGCAGACTCAGCCCGCTGCTTCAACCCGGGTCGCCGACGATGTGGAAGAGCGCATCGGTGAACGCCCTGAAGGCGAGCGTGAAGGCCGCGAAGGCGGTCGCTCACGTCGTCGTCGCGCACGGGGACGGGGTCGTGACCGTGGCGGTGAATTGACCCACGAGGTCAAGGTCGAAGGCCGCGCCACCAACGAAGGCATGCCCGCCGACGGCTCGCCCGACACGCCGATGGCCGTACAGATCGAGGCTGAAGTCGAGGCTGCGCCCGTCGCGCTGATCGAGGAGCCCAAGCGCCGCCGCGTGCGCCGCAAGACCTCTGCCAGCGCCACCGAAGCCTCTGAAGCCGAGGCGGTCACGACACCGATCGAGCCCAACGAGGTAGAACCTGTCGCGGCCGAGGTCGCCGAACTGGACGTTACGCCGGCCGAGGCCGTCGAGGAACGCGCCGAAACGACGCCTGAGCCGAAACCGGCCCCGGTTGCCGAGTACGTCGCGCCTCAGCCGGAAATCGATGTCGCCGCCCTGATCGCCGATGATCCCGCCCAGATCGTCGCACCGCCCGAAAAGCCCAAACGCGGGTGGTGGCGCCGCTGAAAGGCCGCGATTAGACTATGAGTTCGTGACGGACGGGGGCGTTCGAGGCTTGAGGAGTTTGCCATGACCTGGCTGTCCCGACCTGTCCGCCGCCTGTTCGGGGCCGCGACCGCCGCCGGCATGCTGCTGGCGGCGGCCTCGCCCGCCTCGGCCCAGAGCGCCATCCGCGATACCGAGATCGAGGAGATCATCGACGAATGGTCCGCACCCGTCTTCGTCGCCATGGGGCTGGAACCCAGTGAAGTCGAAATCCTGCTGGTCAATGACGACAGCCTGAACGCCTTCGCCACGCGCGGCAGGATCATGGGGCTGAACACCGGCTTGATCATGCGCACGCGCAATGCCAACGAACTGCTGGGCGTCGTCGCGCACGAGGCCGGTCACATCAAGAACCGCCATACCTTGCGGGACGGGGCTCAGAACGCCGGCATGCAGCCCCTGCTGATGACCATGGCGCTCGGTGCCCTGGCTATCGCCGCGGGTGCACCCGACGCAGGCGCTGTCTTGCTGGGGAACAGCCAGTATTTCGGCACGCTGAGCGCTCTGCGCTACATCAGCCATCAGGAGGGCGAGGCCGACAATACGGCCGCTCGCGCCCTGGAACGCTCCGGCGAATCGGGTCGCGGACTGGTCAGCTTCTTCGAGCGCAATTTCCGCACTGAAGAAGTCTTCTCCGACGCACGCCGTTACCCCTATTTCCGCAGCCACCCGCTGTCGTCCGAGCGGATCGAGAACCTGCGTCGGATTGTGGGTGAAGGCACGCACAACAATGCTGTTGATCCGCCGGAACGCGCTGCCCAGCACGCCCTGGTCCTGGCCAAGATGCACGCCTTCATGGACCATCCGACCGATACCCTGCGGGCCTATCCCGAAACGGATGTCAGCCTGCCCGGGCGTTATGCCCGCGCCATCGCCTGGTATCGCCAGGGCGAGATCGACAAGGCGATCGCCGCCATCGACGTGTTGCTGAGCGAACAGCCTGAAAACCCTTACTTCTGGGAACTACGGGGTCAGGTGCTGATGGAGGAAGGCCGTCCGGCCGATGCCCTCGCCTCGCACCAGCGGTCGGTCGAGCTCAAGCCGGACGCCCCCTTGCTGCGCGTCAATCTGGGCCATGCCCTGATCGCCTCGCAGGATACGACCAAGCTGGACCCGGCCATCCTGGAGCTGAAGCGCGCCGTGGCGCTAGAGCCCGACAACACCCTGGCCTGGCGTCTGCTGTCACAGGCCTATTCTAGTCAGGGCAAGGAGGGCGAAGCCCGTCTGGCCACCGCCGAGATGTATTTCGCCATGCGGTCGGAAACCCAGGCCACCCAGTTCGCCCTGCGGGCCCGCGACATGCTGGACCGTGGCAGCCCGGAGTGGACGCGGGCCATGGACATCGTCTTCGCCTCGGGAGCAACCCAGGCCGATGTGGATGACGTCGACCGCCGCAATAGCCGCCGCCAGTCCACCATCATCCCCGCCGGCGGCTGATCGAGACTTTTCAGGATACGCATGACCGACCCGCTAGACCCCTCGCCCGACGTCGCGACGAAACCTGCCCGCGCCTCTTGGTTCTCTGACGCCAGGGTGGGTCTGGCCGGACTGGTCGTCGGCCTGATCGCCCTGGTCATCGCCGTGGCACCCCATGCGACCGGCGGCGACTTCGACGCGCGCGTGCGCAGCTATCTGCTGGCCAATCCCGAAGTCCTTCAGGAAGTCAGCGATGCCCTGAATGCCAAGGCCGATATCGCGCGTCAGGCGGCGGATCGCGACCTGGCCGGACAGATCACGGCCCGCGCGGCAGCCAATCCAGCGCTGCTGGCCGCTGATCCGCGCGATCCGTCATTCGGTCCCGCAGACGCCAAGGTGACGGTGGTGGAGTTCTTCGACTTCCGCTGCCCCGGCTGCAAGGCGACGGCACCCGAGGTCCTGGCCCTGATGCAGGCTCATCCGGACGTGCGGTTCGTGTTCAAGGACTGGCCGATCTTGGACCGGGGTAGTGACGGCATGTCCCATCTGTCGGCCCGGGCCGCCCAGGCCGCGCATCGTCAGGGCAAGTATCTGCCGGTCTTCCGCGACCTGATGGCCGAGCCGGATCTGACGCCGGACACCATCGCCCGCATTCTGAACGACAACGGCGTGTCCCTGCCGCAAGCCGAGGCAGCCATGGCCAGCGGCGAGATCGCCTCGCACCTGGCAGACGTTCAGACGACGGCGACGACGCTGGGTCTGCAGGGCACGCCGACCTTCCTCATCAACGGCAAGGCCAGCGCGACCATCCAGCCTGCGGATATTGATGCCGCGATCCGGGCAGCCAAGGCGAGCTGAGCCCGCCCTGCCCTGTTCGGCTAGGTAATCGCCCCGACGCAACCTTCGTCGCCGCCCATAGGCAGCGGCGCGTCGGTCAGCGACAGCGTCCAGCCGTGGTGGGTGTCCAGCCCACGACGCCGGATGCCGCCGCCGTCACCCGCATCGCCACCGGCATCGACGACGACGCGGCGGCCCGTCGGCAGGGCGGCGGGGTCGATCCGGCCGACAGCCAAGGCACTGGGCGTCTCGCCACCGAAGCCGTCGAAGACGCTGAGCCCTGCCCATTCGCGGCGCAGGCCCGTCCACCAGGGATCACCCGCATTGACGGCCAAAACGGCGACGCCGTGACCTTCCGAGGCCCACTTCAGAGCCGCCTGGGGATCGCGCACGGACCGCATGTCGGCGGCGGCTCCGAAGCGCAGGCGGGCCCCGTCGAAGGCGCGGGTCGGCTCGATCGGCGACCAGACCTGGACCTTCATCCGGCCCTGACGCGCCAGACCCCAGCCGACGATCTGACGCCAGAGCGATTCGACCGCTTCCTGGTTATCGGGTTCGGTCTGGGCCAGGACACGGTCCAGCACGCGCTGTTCGCGGTCAGGGCGCAGTTTGACGTGGGGGCCTGCGGGGGCGTCCTTGGCCTGGCCGACGCGGGCGGCGATGGCGAGGCGGCGCTGGAACAAATACAGGAGTTCGTCGTCCAGCAGGTCGATCTCGTGGCGCAGGGCCGAGAGCGCCATGTGTTCAGGGCTGATGTCAGTCAATGTGGGCCAGACTTGCTGGAGGGCGGTTTGATTGTGGGGCACGCGCGTGGGCTTTCGATGTTCGACAGGGCTGCGATGAGGTCTTTTGCGAGCCGCCGCTCCGTCGCGGAGCGGTCGCCGGCGAGGCCGTCAGGAGCGAGTGCCCGACGCCTCAGCCGGCGTATCGAAAGCCGTAGGCATAGAGGCCCGACACCGCGAAAACGCGGGCGGTAAAGGTCGCAGCGATTGCTTGCGGACGGGCCATGCGCCTCACTGGACGCAAGGAATGTGCGGCGTCAAGCCGGTTTGGCGCTCAGCAGGACGAAACGCGTGCGATTTTCGGCCACGTCCTGAATATCGTTGCGCAAAATCGACAGGTCATAGACCTCGGCCGCACGAGTAGGCGCGACGGCAGCGCGGCTCTTGTCTCCCGCCTCGGCGACCGAACGGGCGGCCCCGGCGGTGTCGAAGACGATGACCGGCTCGATGCTCAGACCGGTCAGAGTGGTGGTGCACTGGCGCAGGGCGATGGGGTGGCTCTCGGCCGTCTTGATGTCCGACAGACGTGCGCCGTGCGGGGCCATAAGCGCAAGGCGGATGGGCCGCCAGACCTCCGAGACGATGTGCAGTCCGCTGTTCTCCACCAGGGTTGCGGCCGGTTCGACCCGCCCGATGGTGGAGTTCTCGACGGGGATCAGGGCACAGCCGACATCGCCTGCCTGCAAGGCCTCCAGCACATGTTCGAACGTCTGATAGGGCACGGCCTCATCCCAGGGCCGAAGATCGATACAGGCTTCGTGGCTGAAGGCACCGGGTGCACCCTGATAGCCGCACCGTCCGGCTGCATCGTCACCTTCGGGCTTGCCGACACCCTCCAGCACGCTCAGGCCGCCTTCGATCGAGACTGACGCCCGGTCTTCAGGCGCTCGGCGACCAGAAAGGCCAGCTCCAGCGCCTGATCCGCATTCAGGCGCGGATCACAGTGGGTGTGGTAGCGGCTGGACAGGTCGTCCTCGGTCACGGCCTGGGCTCCGCCCAGGCATTCGGTGACGTTCTGGCCGGTCATTTCCAGATGGACGCCGCCGGGGTGAACGCCCTCGGCCTCGGCCACGTCGATGAAGGTCTTCACCTCACCCAGAATGCGGTCGAATGGACGGGTCTTGTAGCCGTTCGACGCCTTCAGCGTATTGCCGTGCATCGGGTCGATGGACCAGATCACCCGCCTGCCCTCGGCCTTCACCGCCTTCATCAGGCGCGGCAGGCGATCACCGACCTTGTCGTGGCCAAAGCGGCCGATCAGCGTCAGGCGACCCGGCGTATTGTCCGGGTTGAGGGCGTCGATCAGCGGCAAGATGTCGTCCGGCTCCATCGTCGGGCCGCACTTGACGCCGATCGGGTTCCGGATACCGCGCATGAACTCGACGTGGGCCCCGTCCAGCTGGCGCGTGCGCTCGCCGATCCACAGCATATGGGCCGAGGTGTCGAACCATTCGCCCGACCCGCCGTCCAGGCGCGTCAGGGCGCTCTCGACATTCAGCAGCAGGGCCTCATGGCTGGTGAAGACCTCGACGCGCGACAGGTCCGGATGCGTCTCGGGCGTGACCCCGACGGCCTCCATGAAGGCCAGGGCCTCGGTGATCTTCTCGGCCAGTTCGCGGTACTGGGCCCCCACAGCATGGTCGGCAAAGCCCAGCGTCCAGCGATGGATGTTGTACAGATCCGCATAGCCGCCGCCCGCAAAGGCCCGCAGCAGATTCAGGGTCGAGGCCGACTGGTTATAGGCCCGCAGCAAACGCTGGGGATCGGGGATCCGCTCTTCCGGCGTGAAGTTCATGCCGTTGATGATGTCGCCGCGATAGGACGGCAGCTCGACATCGCCGATCTGCTCCACGCCCGACGAACGCGGCTTGGCGAACTGTCCGGCGATACGGCCGACCTTCACCACCGGCTTGCGGCCCGCAAAGGTCAGCACCACCGCCATCTGCAGGATCAGGCGGAAGGTGTCGCGGATGTTGTCGGTCGAAAACTCCTTGAAGCTCTCGGCGCAGTCGCCGCCCTGCAACAGGAAGGCCTCGCCCGCCTCGACCTGGGCCAGCTTGGACGTCAGGCGTCGCGCCTCGCCCGCAAACACCAGCGGCGGCATGGCCCGCAGTTCATCCTCGACACGCGCCAGTTCGGCCATGTCCGGATAGTCCGTCGGCATCTGCACGACGGGTTTCTGTCTCCAGCTTTCGGGGGTCCAGCGCATGGTCATGAATACAGAATAGGCCTTCGACGGGCCTGCGACAACGCATGGCGTTGCAGTGCGGCAAAAGGGGTGCGCGAAGGCAGGATCAGAGGTGCGGCCCCACCGTCTTCTCCAGCAACGCCACCAGTTCCGGCTGCATGAAGGCATAGTCGTCGGGGGTGTCGAGGCAGATGACGCGGGCGCGCTTCAGGTAAGCCCTGAAGCGGCGCTGGAGTTTAGCGCGGTGGGCGCGCTCCATGACAAAGATGATGTCGGCCCATTCGACCAGCTCGGCGGCGCATTTCTCCTCCGCGTCGGGGCCCAGGCCGGCGGAGGCGGTCTCGACGCCGGGCCATGACGCGAACACCTGCTCGGCCGTGGGGGAGCGGAGGCGGTTGCGGGAGCAGAGGAAGAGGAGGTTGGTCATCATCAACCGCTACCCCTAAGCGAGCATCGTCGGTATGGACGAAACCATGGCCTTATCATTCATTTGCTCAAGCTGCGGGGAATCCCATGAGGGTTTTCCAGCTCTGACCTTCAAGTCTCCCGCACCTTGGGAGTGGGCGAGTGTGGAAGAACGGGCCGCAGACTGGAAACTCCAGAGCGACTTTTGCCGCTTCAGGGATGTCGATTTCTACGTTCGCGCCGTCCTGGAGTTGCCCATTATCGGTAGCGAACAAGTCTTGGAGTTTGGCGTCTGGTCCACGCTGAGCAAGGCGCATGTCGACCGCTACCGGGACACCTTCGAGGACGACGACCAGTCAAAACTGGGGCCGATGTTCGGCTGGTTTTCAAATGCGGTTCCTGGATATCCCGAGACCATGGGTTTGAAATGCCAGGTCCTTCCGCAGGATCGACGCCAGCGCCCCCTGATCGAACTGGAACCCACCGACCATCCGTTGGCGATACACCAACGCGAAGGCATCACGATGGAAGACGCAGCACAATACTACCACGCGCACATGGCGCGATAGCCGCCTCCGCATCGGGCGCCAGACCGGCGGAGGCGGTCTCGATGCCGGGCCATGAGGCGAAATCCTGCTCGGCCGTCGGGGAGCGGAGGCGGTTGCGGGAAAAGAGGAAGAGGAGGTTGGTCACTCCGGCACAGGATCTTCCATCCGATGGCGAAGGTACGATCGGTTGAGTTCGACAAGCGCCAACGCCTCATCCACCTCCGATCGTGTCGCAGGGCGACTCAAGAAGGTCTGCCTCTCAAAGGAAGTCGAGGCAATCCCGAAGGATTCGACGAACTCGCCGTCACGATAGAATTGGATGTGAACCGGATGAATCGGGGCGCCAGCCCAAGGCGTGTTCCATCTGTTCGGTCGTGCATTAATAAAGGCAATCACGCGCTCGATGCGGGCAGGATCTGCGATGACACCGCACAAGTCGCCAGTGCCCGAATTCGGCTGATCGCAACCGACCTTGGCGATAACCCGGACTTCGTTCACTTCCGAGGCTATCGGCGGCAGCGCCGTTGGCGGATCGGTCATGACGCATCCAGTGGTCGCCAAGAGTGACACGATGATCGTCACCAGACGCATATCGCTCTCCTACAACGGAATATTATCGTGCTTCTTCCACGGGTTCTCCTGCACCTTGCCCTTCAGCGTCCGTAGCGCCTTGATCAACCTCCGCCGGGTCCCGTGGGGCATGATGACGTCGTCGATATAGCCGAGGCCCGCCGCCACGAAGGGGTTGGCGAAGCGGTCCTTGTATTCGGCCTCGCGCGCCGCCAGGGCCTCCGGGTCGCCGGCTTCCTTGCGGAAGATGATCTCGACGGCACCCTTGGCGCCCATGACGGCGATCTCGGCGCTGGGCCAGGCGTAGTTGACGTCGCCACGCAGGTGTTTGGAGCTCATGACGTCATAGGCGCCGCCATAGGCCTTTCGCGTGATCAGGGTCAGTTTGGGGACGGTCGCCTCGGCATAGGCGAAGAGCAGCTTGGCCCCGTGCTTGATCAGGCCGCCGTATTCCTGGCGCGTGCCGGGCATGAAGCCGGGGACGTCGACGAAGGTCACCAGCGGCAGGCCGAAGGCGTCGCAGAAGCGGACGAAGCGGGCGGCCTTGCGGCTGCTATCGATGTCCAGCACGCCGGCCAGGACCTGGGGCTGGTTGGCGACGATGCCGACGGGCTGGCCGTCCAGACGGCCGAAGCCGCAGACGATGTTCCTGGCGAAGTCCGCGCCGATCTCGAAGAAGTCGGCCTCGTCCACCGTCTTGAGGATCAGCTCCTTGATGTCATAGGGCTGGTTCGGATTGGCGGGGACCAGGGTGTCCAGCGACGCCTCGTCCCGCTCCGGATCGTCATAGCTGTCGCGGACCGGGGGCTTTTCGCGGTTCGACAGGGGCAGAAAACCGATCAGGCGGCGGACCTCGCTGAGGGCCTCCAGATCGTTCTCGAAGGCGCCGTCGGCGACGCCCGACTTGCCCGCATGCACGCGGGCGCCGCCCAGATCTTCGTGCGTCACGACCTCGTTGGTGACCGTCTTCACCACGTCGGGGCCGGTCACGTACATGTAGGAGGTGTCCTTCACCATGAAGATGAAGTCGGTGATGGCGGGGGAATAGACGTCGCCGCCCGCGCAGGGGCCCATGATCACGCTGATCTGGGGGATGACGCCGCTGGCAAGCGTGTTCTGGAGGAAGATGTCGGCATAGCCGGCGAGGCTTTCCACGCCTTCCTGAATGCGGGCGCCGCCGGCGTCGAACAGGCCGATGATGGGGGCACCGTTGGTCAGGGCCATCTTCTGCAGCTTGACGATCTTGGCCGCATGCGCGCCGCTAAGAGAGCCGCCGAAAACGGTGAAATCCTTGGAGAAGACGTAAGTTAGGCGCCCACCGATGGTGCCGCGGCCGGTGACCACACCGTCGCCGGGGATGCGCTGTTTCTCCATGCCGAAGTCGTGGGAGCGGTGCTCCACGAACATGTCGGTTTCCTCGAACGATCCCTCGTCCAGAAGGACCTCGATCCGCTCTCTCGCCGTGAGTTTGCCCTTCTTGTGCTGGGCCGCGATCCGGGCCTCGCCTCCCCCCAGTTTGGCGGCGGCACGGCGGGCTTCGAGCTGGTCGAGGATGTCTTGCATGAGGCGTCTCCTTAGGCGCGAGGCTTAAGGAGACGCAGGGCCGGTGGCAAGGTGTGGCCAGTCCGATCAGCCGACCATGTCAGGCGGTGAGGGCGGCCAGTCGGGTCAGTTCGGCGACGTGGGCGGAGAAGGCCTTGCGCCCCTTGCCGGTCAGGCTGGCCCAGGTGCGCTGGCGCCCGTCCTGGGTCATCTTGCTGAGCGCGATATAGCCCGCATCCTCCAGCAGCTTCAGATGTTTGGACAGGACCGAGTCCGAGACCTTGATGGCATCCCGCAGCATCGCGAACTCGGCATCGGACACGGACGACAGGATGGCGCAGATCTGAAGCCGACCCGGCGCGTGGATCAGGGTGTCGAGGGCGGGCGCGGCGCTCATCCCTGCCCCGCCAGCAGATCGCGGCGGTAGGCCCGCATCCACAGCCGCCCGCCGACGATGCCGGTGACGCCAGCCAGGGCTCCGGCGACGACGGGGGCCCAGAACGGCCCATCGAACAGGCGGGTCCAGAAGGACAGGCCCATCAGCCCCATCATGACGGCCACCATGCCAAAGGCCACCCAGCGGGCACGCGGCGGTGTATAGCCACTGACCCACCAGCCGGTCTTGTTACGCCACCAGCGCACCATGAAGCCCAAGGCGACGATGGACAGAACCAGTGTTATGGAACTCCAAGGGTTTGGAAAGCCAGCCCCGCCGACCATCAGCGCCAGCATGCCTCCATAGGCCAGGTCCCAGCCGAAGGGATAGTTCAGCGTCTCTCCCACGCTGGCGCGGGCAGCCTGAATGGAAGCCAGCGCTTCCTGCGGTGTCGGGTCTTGGGTCATGGACTTTCCTCACTTTCCGATGCGGAAAGGGTATCATGACTTTCCATGATGGCAAGCGGTAATTTTCCAGATTGGAAAGTTAGCGGTTCAGCGCTTTGAACCACCGCTCCAGCAGCATGGCCTCGGCGCGGCGCAGGCCTGTCCGCTCGGCATTGTCGGCATCAATGCCCCACTGCTCCTCTTGGAAGGCCTCCTCCAGTCGGGACAGATCGAAGGCGGTGCCGCCGGGCAGGGCTCCGCGCTGCAAGGCCAGGCCGAGGATCGCACTGCCCAGCAGGGGCACGGCGGTGGCCAGGCCGGTCAGGGCGAAGTCGTCCAGCGACAGTGCCAGGTCTCGGACGCGGGCGATGGCAGCGGGGTCCTGCGGGCAATGGACGATGCCCTCGGCGGAGACCAGCATGACGCCCAGTTCGCTCGCGGCCCATTCACGCCAAGGAGCCCACTGCTGGGCTTGCCGCGTGACCAGCGGGGTCGGGTGTTCGGCCAGGTAGCAGAGGGCGTCGGAGCCGGCATATGCGGCGATCTCGTCGGCGACGGGCTCGCGGGTCTGGCTGACCCGGTCGATGGCGGTGGACGCCAGGCGGGTGGCGGGCATGGTGCCGGGTTCGATGAACTCGCCCTGCGCGGCCCATTCCTCGGCGACCAAGCGGGCGGCGGCCTCGGTCGGCAGGGTCAGTTTCGCATGGGCGGGGGTTCTGGGCGTGCGGCCATCGAGGGTGACGGACCAGCCGCCCTCCCCTTCAACAACATCGACGGCCTTCCAGAACCGCTTCAGCCGCTCTTCGGATTCCCGGAAACCCTTGCGGGCGGCGACCATGGGATCGAGTGGCGGGATATGGCTCATGACAGGGTCTCAGGCGGCGAGGCGGTCGGAGGCGAAACGCTCCAGCGCCGCCTCCAGATCATGGAAGTCGATAGCGACGTGGTGGGCACCCGCGGCGAACTGTTCCTCAGGCGTATGAAAGCCCCAGGCGACGCCCAGCGGATGGGCCCCGGCGGCGAGCGCCATGCCGATGTCGTGGGCCGTGTCTCCGATCATGGTGGTAGAAGCCGCATCGGCTCCGCAAGTAGTCATGGCGGCGTGCAGCATGGCCGGATCGGGCTTGCCGGGGCCGTCCTCGGCACAGTGGGACGAGATGAACAGGTCGGCCCAGCCCTCGCGCGCCAGATTGCGGGCCACGCCGCGCCGGTTCTGGCCCGTCGCCAGCGCCAGACGCCAGCCATCGCGGTGCAGGCGACGCAAGGCCTCCATGGCACCGGGATACAGCGGCTCCTCGTGCCCGGCATCGAACATGCGGCCGAAGCTGGCGCGGAATTCGGCGGTGAACCGGTCCAGCTCGCGCGGCGTCAGGCCCGGTTCCAGCACGGCCAGGGCATGCGGCAGGGACAGGCCCACGATCTGGCGCACGCGGTCGTATTCTGGGTCAGGCAGACCCAATGCACGAGCCGCCTCGGTCGCGGCCAGCTGAATCGAGGCGCGGCTATCGACCAGCGTCCCATCAATGTCGAATACGGCAAGTGGTCTCATCTTTGCCTGCGGACGCCCTCGAACGGATCGCTCTCGTCGCCTTCCTGGGGGTCGAAGCCGAAATGGGCGAAACCGGCCTTCATTTCGGGTGACAGGGGCGCGGTGACCTTCAGCACGCCGCCGCGCGGATGGTCCAGCTCGATGCTGTGGGCGTGCAGTTGCAGCTTCAACCCGGCGGACAGTTCCTTCGATTTCTCGTCGCCGTATTTGTGGTCGCCCAGGATGGGGTGGCCGATGCCGGACATGTGGGCCCGCAGCTGGTGCGTCCGACCGGTGAAGGGGCGCAGGGCCATCCAGGAGGCGCGGTGCGCGGCCCGGCTGAGGGTGGCGAAAGCGGTCTCGGCCGGTTCGGCGCGCGGGTCCTTGCGGTCGGCAGGACGCATCATCTCGAAGTCGTTGATGCCGGTCTTCTTCAGCGGCATGTCGATCTGGCCAGCGGCGGGCTTGGGGTTGCCGATGACGATGGCCCAGTAGGTCTTCTTGGCCTGACGCCGCGCGAACGCCCCGGCCAGTCGCTTGGCCGCCTCCGGTCCCTTGCCCAGCAGCAGGACGCCGGAGGTGTCGCGGTCCAGCCGGTGGACCAGACGCGGCCGATCCATCCCCTCACCCCAGGCCCCCAGCAGGCGGTCGACGTGGCGGCTGGTCTTGGTTCCGCCCTGCACGGCCAGACCGTGGGGCTTGTTGATGGCGATGACCATGTCGTCCTCGTACAGGACCAGCGACTTGGCGAAGGCGATATCCTTGGCCGACAGGGTATGGGCGTCGCCCGCCTGGCGCGAGGTATCGTCCGGGATCGGGGGCACGCGCACGGCGGCCCCGGCGGTCAGGCGGCCCTCGGGCTTGATGCGGGCCCCGTCGACGCGGATCTGGCCACTGCGGGCCATTTTCTGCACCTGGATGTTCGACAGATGCGGCCAGCGCCGGCGGAACCAGCGGTCCAGGCGGATGCCGTCCTCGTCCTCGGCGACATAGATGGTCAGGACTTCGCGTTTGGGAGGCGCTTCGGCCTCGCGGATAGGTTCATCAGTCAAAGGGCGGCTCCGAAGGCGCGGCGGGCGACCATCAGGCCGACAAAAAGGGCGAGGATCGACAGCACCACCGAGGCGGCGACATAGCCTCCGGCCAAGGCCAACTGACGTTTCTCGATCATCAGGGCCGTCTCCAGCGAGAAGGCGGAAAAGGTGGTGAAGCCACCCAGAATGCCGACGGCGGCTAAAAGGCGGATGCTTTCGGCGTGCAGACCACCACGAAACGCCAGCCAGCCGGTCAGCGCCCCCATCAGCAGGCCACCGACGACATTGACGCCGAGTGTGGCCCAGGGCCAGGCCAAGTTGCCGAATATCCGTCCAACCACCACGCCGGTGCCGTAGCGGGCCATGGCCCCCAACGCCCCCCCGGCGGCAACGATCAGAAAACGTGTCATGATGCGGGCTTATACGCCGGATTGCGGCAATGCGAAGGGAGGCGCGCGTGCTTGATCTGACCCTGGCGGTCCTGCACCACATTCTGGTGTTCGGACTGGTGGCCATGCTGGCTATTGAGCGGACACTGCTGAAGGCTCCGGTGATCGAGGCACGGCGTCTGGCGGGGCTGGATGGCGGCTATGGCCTGACCGCGGTCCTGGTGCTTGCGGTCGGGGTCGTCCGCGTGATCTGGGGCGGCAAGGGCTGGGCCTTCTACGAGGCCAACCCTTTCTTCTGGGCCAAGGTCGGCCTCTTCGCCGTGATGGGCCTGATCTCCATCCTGCCCACCATCGCCTTCATAAAATGGGCGCGGGCCAGCAAGGCCGATGTGTCCTGGCAGCCGGACGCGGCGGCAGTAGTTAAGTCAGCCGCTGGGTCGGGATCGAGCTGCTGCTCATCTTTCCGCTGGTGGCCTGCGCCGCCGCGATGGCACGCTGGCCATTCTGAATTATTGGAACCGCTCATCCCCGCGAAGGCGGGGATCCAGATCTTTGGGCAGTACGGCGGTTTCAGACGACCTGGGTTGCCAGTCCTGAAGCGACGGTGCCAAGCTGGTTAGAACTGGGTACCCGCCTTCGCGGGGATGAGCGGAAAAAAAAGCGGGATTAACGGCCCAAAGCGTCGCGCACGTCGCGCGCGTCATAGGCCGTCGGCCGGTCGGGCTTGCGGCCATCGCCCATGATGATCTCCAGCACGGTAGAGGTCGGTTGTGGCCCGCTGAAGTTGAGGCCGACGCCAACACCCACGCCGGACGCGCGCCAGCCGCCATAGTTGCTTGACCCCGCGCCGATGGAGACGCTGGGGCGCACGCCGCCCGCGCTGTCGGGCCGTCCATTGATCCACCGCTGAGTGACCTCGAACCAGTCATTGCCATTTTCGATCGTCAGGTCCGCCGCGCGCAGCAGCGCGTAGTCCGCCACCGGCCGGGGATCGCCGACCCCGCGATAGGTGATCTGATAGCGGTTCGACTCGATCCGCTGCTCCGAATAGCCCTGCCCGCTAGGCGAGGATTGCGGACCGTAGGGCGACAGGCTGGCGCAGGCCGTCAATGAGACCGCAGCGAACAGAATGGGCATCAAAGTGCGCATAGACAACAACCTCTGCAAGTCTGGGTAAACGCACGAGAGAGCTCTTCGGGTTCCTTGTACGGAAGAATCCCTTTGCAAAGCCCCCCAAAGCAGCGCTTGTTCAAGCCATCAGGTGTCCTCGACGGCGCATGGCTCCGGGGGGAGTAACGTTATTGGCCCATCGTTTCACAAGCGCGCGCGCGACAGAGGCCCTGAACGCCCTGTCCGGCTCCGACTTGCTGGCACAGGGTTGCGTGAACCTGATTTCGCTTGAAGCCGTGCGCACCCTGACGGGCGACCGCTGGGACAGGAAGCAGGAACTCGTCTGGGCTTTCACGGATCGCCGCCTGGAAGAGCGGTTGGCCCCCCAGGATATGGTGCACCGCGTATCCGACACGGACTATGTCATCGCCATATCCGCGGAACATGCGACCGCTGCCCAAGCCGTGTGTCTGAAAGTGCTTGAAGAAGTCCTGCTGCACTTTATGGGCGAGGTGCGACAGGGCGACATCGTGATCCGGCGCGTGGATTCCATTGCAGAAGGCGAACTGACCTGTTCGGACGTCGATGTGACGCGGATACCCCGACTGGACGCCGACACAGGCCAAGGCGCTCGCGCCATGCGCGAAGCGGATTTCAAAGAGGCAGACCGCACCCCCATCCTGCTACGCTCCATCTCGGGGCGATCCTTGCGACTGGATTACTCCACGATCGCAGTGACCAGTCTGCGACATGGCGTGCTGGCGGCCCTGCTGATCCGTCGTCAGGTCACAGACACCGAAACGGGCGATCTGCTGGAAGTCGACGGGCTGGACAGTCTGACTGACAGCGATCTGGCACGGATCGACGCCGCGACCCTCAACTATGCGGGACTGTTCGTTCTTTCGTCGGCTGACAGTCAGGTGGCCTTGGTCCTTCCGGTGTCCTACCGATCGCTGGCTAGTCGGCGAGGTCGCGAGGCCTTGGTGGCAGCCGGTGCCGGTCGCCCAAATTTTCGCACGGGGGCGGTCTTCGAACTCATCGACCTGGCGCAAGGCACGCCGCAGAGCAAGATCGCCGAAGTGATCGCCCTCGGCCGGACGATGGGCCGCTCGGTCTTTGCGCGGGCCCCTCACGACATGCGCGACTTCGCAACTCTGGCCGGGGCAGGACTGGCCGCCATTACTGTCGATATGCCGGGGCTGCGACGCAACAGCCGGATGACCGGCGTATCGTTGGCTACACTGGTCGAACGCATGGGCAAGGTTGCCCGGACGCGGATCGCGATGAATCCAGGCGACACCGACGATGACGCCCTGCTAGCGATCCTGGAGTTTTCGCACGTCGCCCGCAGCCAGGGCTGACGCCTGCATCAACGCCTCGAAGTCGTTCGGCACCGGTGCTTCCAGCGTTCGATAGCCGCCCTCCGGGTGCGGAAACACGAGCCTGGACGCATGCAGCATCAGCCGCGACGCCGGCTTGCCTGCGAATGTCAGCGCCCCGCCGTATCTGGCATCGCCTGCCAAAGGCCGACCGATCGAGGCCATGTGCACCCGCAGTTGATGCATCCGCCCCGTCGCGGGGTCCAGCTCGACCAGAGCGCCATCTTCGGACGCTGCCAGGGTGCGATAGCGGCTCAGAGCCGCCTGGGCTCCAGCCGTGTCGGGCGCCACGACGCGCATATAGCTTTCGCGCCCGATCTCCTGACGCAGCAGCGGCGCATCGATGGTGCCGGACGCAGGTTCTGGCGCGGCGGACAGCAGGGCCAGATAGGTCTTCTTGAACCGCCGCGCCTGCATGGCCTTGCCCAAGAACCCCGCCGCCGGCTTGGTCTTAGCCGCCAGAATGACGCCCGAGGTATCGCGGTCCAGCCGATGCACCAACTCGGGCCGCTTGCCGTTCGAGCGCGCAAAGGCCCACAGCAGGTCGTCCAGCGTATGCGCCTGAATGCGCCCGCCCTGGCTGGACAGGCCGCTGGGCTTGTTGAAGGCGATGACGTGCGGATCCTCGTGGATCACCCACGACCGGACGGCGGCGATGTCTTCAGGCGATAGGTCGGCGGGCTGGCGAGTACTCACATGCCGGGACTTAGCGGAGCACGCCCAGCTTCGCCATCCACCATGCATAAAGGGCGAACAGCGCCGAGATGGTCAGGAGCACCAGCACCTGTGGCGAAAAGCCGAACGTCGTCGTAAAGACCACATAGGCCTGGTCCACGGCCAGAGCGACGGCGGAGACGGCGAACGCGGGCCACGCCCAGCGCCGCCTCGCGAACAACAGAAGTGCCGCTGCCACCGCGCCCCAGATTGCAAAGAACCACGCCACCTCGACCCAGAACGGCTGCCCCAGCACCACGGCCTTCCAGTCCGCCGGCAGGCCGGCGAGGAAGTCCGCATTCTCCAGCTTGAACATCACCCAGTCATAGGTGGGCACCGACGCCCAGACCACGGCCAGAACTCCGACGACCCACAGATGCCAGGGCGTACGGTTCGCGGCTGCCCCGGCCATCAGCGCAGCACGCCCTTCCTGCGCATGTTGAAGGCGTAGACGAACAGCAGGACCGTGATCAGCATGATGACAAACGGCATCCACTTCATCATCGCCATGTCCGGTGCCAGCGGCGGCGGGTCCATGAACTGGCCATAGGCCAGGCTGACCACCGCACCGATCAGCGACAGGGCAAAGGCCCAGACCGCGAACCGGTTGCGCAGCAACAGCAGGATGGAGCCGATCACCGCGCCCCAGACGCCCAGCGTCCAGGGCACGTACATCCACGTCGGCATGGCGTCGAAATAGTCGATCATCGCCTGATCGAAGTTCATTTCACGCAGATAGGCCTCGCCCCGGGTAACGGTGCTGACGAAGTCAAACGCACCGAAGGCATTCCACAGCAGCGACACCACCCCGACCACCCAAAGGTGCCACGGCGTCCGCACAGTCATGTTGTTCATCGACCCCTCCCAAGGTTGAGGGGACGACGCTACGCCCGGCGCAGCAAGCTTGGCAATGAACGGCGATCAGTCAGCGGCGTCTTTCTCTGCCCGCATGGCCGCCCAGCGGTCCAGCCGGGCCTTGACCTTCTCCTCATGCCCCTCCCCTTTCGGCGCATAGAAGACGCGGCGCTCCATACCGTCGGGGAAGAAGTTGGCACCGGAGAAACCCTCGGGCGTCGAGGGATCGTACTGGTAGCCCTTGCCGTAGCCCAGCGACTTCATCAGCCTGGTCGGGGCGTTGCGGATGTGGGCGGGTGGCATCAGGGAGCCGGTTTCGTGCGCGGCCTTCTTGGCCGCCTTGAACGCTTCATAGACCGCCACCGACTTGGGCGCGGTGGCCAGGTGGACCACCGCCTGGGCCAGGGCCAGTTCGCCCTCGGGCGACCCCAGGAAGTCGTAGGTGTCCTTGGCCGCATTGGCGACCAGCAGCGACAGGGGGTCGGCCTCGCCGATGTCCTCGACCGCCATGCGCACGATGCGCCGCGCCAGATACAGCGGGTCCTCGCCCCCGTTCAGCATGCGCGCCAGCCAGTAAAGGGCCGCGTCAGGGTCTGAGCCCCGGACCGACTTATGCAGGGCGGAGATGAGGTTGTAGTGCTCCTCGCGGCTCTTGTCATAGGCAGGGGCGCGCTTCTGGAGGAAGCCGGCCAGGGCCTGAACGTCCAGCGGCTCGGGCTCCTGAAGGTCGAACAGCACTTCCGACATCGTCAGCAGATAGCGGCCGTCCCCATCGGCCAAGGCTAGCAGCGCCTGCCGGGCCTCGGGTGTCAGGGGCAGGACCTTGCCCTCCTGCGCCTCCGCCCGCACCAGCAACTGATCCAACGCAGCATCGTCCAGCCGCTTCAGCACATAGACCTGGCTGCGAGACAGCAGGGCGCCGTTCAGCTCGAACGACGGGTTCTCGGTCGTGGCCCCGATCAGGGTGACGATCCCCTCCTCCACGAACGGCAGGAAGCCATCCTGCTGGGCGCGGTTGAAGCGGTGGATCTCGTCGACGAACAGAAGCGTGGATTGCCCCGCCGCCCGGCGCATGCGGGCCGCCTCGAACGCCTTCTTCAGGTCTGCAACGCCGGAGAAGACGGCGCTGATCTGCTGGAATTGATACCCCGCCGCCTGGGCCAGCAGGCGGGCAATGGTGGTCTTGCCGGTGCCGGGCGGGCCCCACAGGATCATGGAGCCCAGCCGCCCGGCCTCGATCATCCGCCGGATCGGGCCGCCCTCGCCCAGCAGATGATCCTGACCCACCACCTCTTCCAGCGTGCGCGGCCGTAAACGGTCGGCGAGAGGTGCGTCGGGAGGATGGATGCCAGAGGCTTCGAACAGGTCGGTCATGCGTAATGACAAATAGGCGTTCGGCTGTCGTATTTCACGCGCTAGTATGGATCCGGACACAGGAGACGGCCATGACCGACGGCACCCAGCAAGGCCCGACCGCAGGTGTCACGCCGCATCTGGTGATCCCGTCGCGCGGGGGGCAGGCGGCGCTGGAGTTCTATACCCGCGCCTTCGGGGCCCAGGTGCTGGACCAGAAGCTGGCTGAGGACGGCGAGCGGCTGATCCACGCCCACCTGCTGATCAACGGGGCCAGCGTCATGCTGCACGACGAGTTTCCGGAGTATGGCCACGAGCCCGACGTCGTCCCGCGCGGCGTGACCCTGCATCTCCAGGTCGACGACGCCGACGAATGGTGGACCCGCGCCCTGCTGAACGCCGCCATTCCCGTGGTGCCCATGGCAGACCAGTTCTGGGGTGACCGCTATGGTCAGCTGCGCGACCCGTTCGGCCATAGCTGGTCCATAGGGTCGCCGATCAAGGCGTAAACCGCGCGGCTATCCAGCCGACATATTCCCCGGCTGCTGCTTCTCTTTCAGCGTGACCAGTTCTTCGGCCATGGTGGGGTGGACGGCGCAGGTGGCGTCCCACTGGGCCTTGGTCAGGCTGGCCTTTACGGCGATGGCGGCCAGCTGGATCATTTCGGGCGCTTCGGGACCGACGATGTGGACGCCGACGACCTTCTGGCTCTGGGCATCGACCACCAGCTTCATCAGCACCCGCTCGTCCGAGCCGGTGAAGGCGTATTTCATGGGACGGAAGCGGGTCAGGTAGACATCGACCTCACCGGGACAGGAATGACGCGCCTCGCTTTCGCTCAGGCCCACGACGCCGACGGGGGGCTGGCTGAAGACAGCGGTGGCGACGGCCTCGTAGTCGAAATGCTGGGGATTGTCCTTGTAGACCGTCTCGTGGAAGGCCACGGCCTCGCGGATGGCGACGGGCGTCAGGTTCATGCGATCGGTGACGTCGCCGATGGCCCAGATGTTGTCTGCGGTCGTCTTCGAATACTCATCGACGCAGATCGCGCCATTGTCGTCGATCTTCACCCCGGCCTTGTCGAGGCCCAGCCCCTTGACGTGCGGCACCCGCCCGGTGGCAAACATGACCACGTCGGTCTCGATCGTCATACCGTTTTCCAAGTGGTTGACGATGCCCGTCGCGGTCTTCTCAAGCGAGGTGTGCTGACAGCCCAGGATGACCTTGATGCCGCGCTTCTCGATCTCGCCGGCCAGATGGGCGCGCACGTCGTCGTCGAAGCCGCGCAGGATGTTGGGCCCGCGATAGATCAGGGTCGTCTCGACGCCCAGTCCGGCGAAGATGCCCGCAAACTCGACCGCGATGTATCCGCCGCCCGCGATCAGGATGCGCTTGGGCAGTTCCGGCAGGTGGAAGGCCTCTTCCGAGGTGATGGCATGCTCGATGCCCTCCAGCCCTTCCGGCATCCAGGGACGACCGCCGGTGGCGACCAGTATGCGCTCGGCGGTGATCGAACGATCCGGCGTGCCGTCCTTCTTCAGGATCTGGACCGTGTGGGCGTCGGTCAGGACAGCGCGGCCATGCACCAGATCGACCCCGGCCTTGCCCAGATTGGCGGCATAGATGCCGGACAGGCGCGCGATCTCGACATCCTTGGCTTGCAGGAAGGTCGGCCAGTCGAATTTGGCATTGTCAAAGGACCAGCCATAGCCCTCGGCGATCTCCAGCGCGTGGCTGACCTCCGAAGCCATGACCATGAACTTCTTCGGCACGCAGCCGCGAATGACGCAGGTGCCGCCAACCCGGAACTCCTCGGCAATGGCCACACGCTTGCCGCCGAGAGCGGTCAAGCGAGCGGCGCGGACACCGCCGGAACCCGCACCGATGACGAAGAGGTCGTAGTCATAGGTGGTCATGAGCGGGCCTGATCCTGTGGAGTTGAGGGCGTATGTGGCAACCGTGGGTGGCGACGTCCAGACCAAGTCATTGTGTTTTCGCAAACCTGGGATACGGTATCAACTTCAGGGTCTGCCCACAGGAGTTTGACGATGCTCGAAGCTCTTCTCGCTACAGCGGTTCTGCTGGGCTCGAATCCGGGCCCTACGCCCACACTGCAGACCCCGCCTGCTGTGCCTCAGCAGGTTCCGGACCCGGAAGCTGTAGAACTTGAAGATGTTACCGTTGTCGGTCGCTCGCTGACGGATCTGATCCGCGGCTTTACGACCGAGGTCGCCGAACCCAACCGCTTTCGCGGCCTGGCGCGGTGGGACGGCAGCATCTGCGTCAGCGCCGTCAACCTACGGGTCGATACTGCCCAATACCTGATCGATCGGGTTTCGACGATCGCCGAAGACGTGGGACTCGAGGCCGGCGAACCCGGATGCAAGCCCAACCTGGTGATCGTCGCTACGGACGACGGCGGCGCCCTGGCCCGCCAACTGGTTTCCGAGCGTCGCAGAGCCTTCCGCATGGGTGGCAGCGGCATGGACCGGGGCAAGGTCGCACTTCGTGATTTTCAGGACACTGATCGCCCGGTGCGCTGGTGGCAGATGAGCCTGCCGATCGATTCCCAAACTGGCAATCGGGCCTTCAGGATACCGGGCGAGTGTCGCGATTCATGCAGTTCACCCTTCGACTATGCCCCCGTTATCGCAATAGCCGGCGCGTCGCGACTGCGGACCCAGATCGTCGACAACATCATCAGGTCTATCGTCATTGTCGACATCGACGATGTGGCTGGTCTGACGACCCAGCAACTGGCCGACTATGTCGCCCTGGTGTCCTTGGCACAAATTGACCCCGACGCCGACACCCGGGCCTATTCCTCGATTCTCAATGTCTTTGACGACAGAGAGTCCGTTTCAGAACTGACGAGCTGGGACCGTGCCTATCTCAGAGGCTTGTACGACGCCCAGAGGAACCGGCTTAACGGCAGATCGAACCTTACGGAAGTGGTCGGGTCGATCCAGCGCGAACATGTCCGCCTGAGGACAGCCAATAATGCGACGGCAACCGACTAGGGCTGACGGCTCCACAAGCCGCAAGCTCGGTAGATTATTCTACGAAAGGCGATGTTCATGATCACGCTCACCCTAGCCGCGCTCCTGGCGATATCTGACCCGCAGCCTTTGCCATCGGCAACAGCGCAGGCTCCTCAAAGCGTGTCGGCCGCCTCCCAGCAGGCGCAAGATCCGGAGGCCGTGGAACTGGAAGACATCACGGTCACCGGGCGATCCCTGTCAGACGTCATCCGCCGATTTACCACCGAGGTCGCCGAACCCAACCGTGATCGCGGTCTGGCTCGTTGGAACAGCCGTATTTGTGTGGGCGCCGTCAACCTGAAGGTGGAAACGGCTCAGTATCTGGTCGATCGTGTTTCGATGGTGGCAGACGATCTCGGTATCGAGGCCGGCGAGCCCGGCTGCACACCCAATCTTGTGATCGTCGCTACACAGGACGGCAGTACCCTCGCCCGCGAACTGGTGTCCGAACGTCCGCGCGCCTTCCGAATGGGTGGCAGCGGAATGGACAGGGGCGGCGCTGCCTTGGATGATTTCCGCAATACGGACCGTCCGGTGCGGTGGTGGCAAATGAGCATGCCAACCGACTCGGAGTCCGGCGGACGCGCCGTAAGGCTGCCCGGAGAATGCGTCGATGCCTGTAGTTCACCTAACGACTATGCTCCATTGATCTATGTCAACTCCGCATCACGCCTGAGAACCCAGATCGTCGATAATATTGTCCGAACCATAGTGATCGTCGATATCGACGAAGTCGCGGGGCTGTCTTCACAGCAGCTGGCGGACTATATCGCGTTCGTGTCCCTGGCGCAGATCGACCCTGAAGCGGACACACAGACCTATTCCTCGATCCTAAATGTCTTCAACAACCGCGAAGAGGTATCGCAGCTTACAAGCTGGGATCTGGCCTACCTTCGAGGATTGTATGGAGCCGAGCAGAACAAGCTGAACGGCCGGGCGAACGTCGCCGAGATACAGTCTTCGATCCAGCGGGAACACGGTCGCCTTCGTGCTGAAGACGAGCCGACAACCGACTGAAGTGGTGGTCTCCGCCTGACCAGGACGGTCAGCGACCTACTGATGGTGGGGCAGATCAGGGGTGATGCAACTGTAAACCCTCATCCGTTCCAATGATCGCCTCGTCGGCTAGGTCCAGGAACAGGCCGTGCTCGACCACGCCTGTGATCAGCTTCAGGTCGTCGGCCAGTCGCACGGGATCGTGGATCACACCGCACTTGGCGTCATAGATCAGATTGCCGCCGTCGGTGCGGACCAGGCCCCGGTCTGCCATGCGGACGCGGGCGGGCATGGCGATGTCGTGATCGGCCAGGACATCGGCGATGCGGTTGGCCGTCGTCTTGTGGCCAAAAGCGACCACCTCGATCGGCAGGGCGAAGGCCCCAAGGGTCTTCACAACCTTGGCACTGTCGGCGATGCAGATACACCGAGCCGAGGCCTCCCACACCAGCTTTTCGCGGAGCAAAGCCGCGCCGCCACCCTTGATCAGGGCCAGGCCGGGTCCGATCTCGTCCGCGCCGTCGACGGTCAGGTCGATGCGCGGCGTGTCCTGCAGCGTCGATAGCGTCAGACCCAACTCGCGCGCAAGTTCGGCAGTGGCCTCGGACGTGGGGACGCAGCGCAGGCCGGTCAGATTGCGCGCCGCCAGCGCCTTGACGAACCAGGCGGCGGTCGAACCGGTGCCGAGGCCGACGACCATGCCGGGCTCTACGCGCAGAGCGGCAGCTTCGCCTGCGTTGCGCTTTTGCAGATCGCTCATTTCAACTTCGCCTTCTTCGCCCGCATCGTGTCCATAAAGCGCGCGGCCCAGCCGGGCTTGGACAGCTGATCGCCCCGGCCCAGCGCCAGGTCGCCCGGCCCGACGTCGCGGGTGATGACCGAGCCGGACCCGACCATGGCCCCCTCGCCGATCGTGACCGGCGCTACCAGGGCGCTGTTGGAGCCGATGAAGGCCCCTGCCCCCACCGTCGTCTGGTGTTTGAAGAAGCCGTCGTAGTTGCAGAAGATGGTACCCGCGCCGATGTTGGCCTTTGCCCCCACGGTGCCGTCGCCCAGATAGGCCAGGTGGTTGGCCTTGGACCCCGCCTCCATGCGCACGTTCTTGACCTCGACGAAGTTGCCGATCTTGACGCCTTCGCCCAGGTCCGCGCCGGGGCGCAAGCGCGCATAGGGGCCGACTTCGGCTCCCGTGGCGACGGTCGCCCCTTCGATATGGCTGAAGCTGCGGATGCGGGCACCGGGGGCGACCTTTACGCCCGGGCCGAAGACGACGAAGGGTTCGACGATAGTGCCTGCGCCGATCTCGGTGTCGAAGGAGAAATGCACGGTCTCGGGCGCCGCCATGGTCACCCCGGCGGCTAGGAAGGTCTCGCGCTGGACTTTCTGGAACAGGGCCTCGGCGACGGCCAGTTCGGACTGGGCATTGACGCCCATGACGGCGTCTTCACTGGCCATGACGGCGCGGGTGCGCGCACCCTGGGCGCGAGCCAGGGCCACGACATCGGTCAGATAGTATTCGCCCTTGGCATTGTCGTTGGTGACCCGAGCCAGCAGATCGAACAGCAGGGCTGCGGGCGCGGCCATGACGCCGGAGTTGCAGGTGGTCAGGGCCAGCACCTCGGCCGACGCCTCCTTGGCCTCGGTGATGGCCGCCAAGGTATTGCCCTCCATGACCAGACGACCATAGGCCCCCGGATCGCGCGCCTCGAAGCCGATGACGGTGACCCCATCAGCGCCGGCAAAGACCGGCTCGATGTCGTGCGCCTTCAACAGGGGGACGTCGCCATAGGTGATGACCACCTGGCCTTCGAAACCGGTCAGGGCGGCTTCGGCGGCGCGGACGGCGTGGCCGGTACCGATGGGCGGGTCCTGCACCGCGATGGCCCCCTCACCCAGTCGCTTGACCACATGGGCGCGGACTTCCGGAGAGTGATTGCCGACCACGACGACGATCCGCTCGCAGCCCAGGGCCTCGGCCGCATCGATGGCGTGGTCCAGCATGGCGCGACCGCCGACAGGGTGCAGCACCTTGGGCAGCGGCGACTTCATGCGGGTGCCCTGGCCAGCGGCGAGGATGATGGCAGCCCGGGGCTGGTGTGCTCTGGTCATGAATCGGTCCGGCGGTTAGTCACGGCGGGTGGTCTAGCCTATCGCGGCGACCCTTGGGAGATGCCGCCGTGACCGAACGCGACCTTGACGGCTGGACCATCGCCTTCGACCTGGATGGCACGCTGGTGGAAACGCACCGCGATCTGGTCGGGACGCTGAACCGGATGCTGGTGCGCGAGGGCCTGCCGACTGTGCCGATGGAGGGGGCGGCGGACCTGATCGGCGGCGGGGCACGTGCGCTGCTGGAGCATGGGTTCGCGGCGGCGGGGGCGAGTGTGGAGGATGCAACGAGACCCGAACTGTTCGACGCCTTCATCGCCGACTACATCGACCACATCGCCGATCACTCACGGCCCTATGACGGCGTGGTCGAGACGCTGGAGCGGCTGGCGGCGCGAGGCGCGATCCTGTGCGTCGCCACCAATAAGCGCAGCGACCTGTCGGAACGCCTGCTGGGCGCTCTGGACCTGACCCGTCACTTTGCCGTCATCGTGGGCCCGGACCGCGTCAGCGCGCGCAAACCGGACGGGGCGCATCTGAAGGAGGCGGTGCGTCTGGCGGGCGGCGATCCGGCGCGGGCCATCATGGTCGGCGACGCTGCGCCCGACACGGGCGCGGCGCGGGACGCGGGGATGCCGTGCATCGTCTGCACCTATGGCTATACGCCCATAACCGCAGCAGACTTGGGCGGAGACGTGATGGTGGACCGGTTCCCAGACATCGAAGCCGCCGTCGACAGCTTTCTGTCGGCGCAGCGGTTGCGGATTGCTGCGACTGCGAACACATAATGCGGCCGACAGCCCAAAAGGCCCTGCCATGCTCCGTCGCTTCTTCGCCATCCCCCTGTGGCAGCGCACCGCCGCCGGCTTCGTGCTGGGGATCATCGCCGGCTTGATCCTGCGCGAGAATGCCGAGGTTTGGCTGCAGCCGATCGGCGACGTCTACCTGAACCTGATCCGGATGGTGGTCGCCCCGCTGGTGCTGTTCACCATCGCCTCTTCCATCGCCAAGCTGGGCGAAGGCGTGGGAGCGGTCCGGCTGGGCGTACGGACCATCGTCTGGTTCGCGGTCACGTCCCTGCTGGCGGTACTGGTCGGCTTTGCGTTCGGTCACATCATCAATCCCGGAATGGGACTGGCCAATCTGCCGCTGGGCGAGGTGCGGGCGCGGGAAATCCCGACGCCGCTGGAAGTCCTGATCGGCATCGTGCCCACCAACCCCTTTGCCGCCTTGAGCGAGGGCAAGGTGTTGCAGATCATCTTCTTCTCGGCCCTGGTCGGGATGGCGCTGGTGGCCCTGGGCGAGCGGGCGCAGGGCGTGCGCAGGTTGGTGGACGAAGGCGCGGCCATCATCTTCCGCATCACCCGCTGGGTGATCCAGCTGACGCCGTTCGGTGTCTTCGGCCTGATCGGCTCGGTGGTCGGCGGCTATGGCTGGGAGGCGCTGCTTCCCTTGGGCAAGTTCATCTTCGCCATCTACGCGGCCTGCCTGTTCCATATCCTGATCGTCTATTCCGGCCTATTGAAGCTGCACGGGCTGAAGGTGCGTAGCTTCTTCCGCGGGGCCTTCGCGGCGCAACAGACGGCGTTTGCCACCTCCTCATCGCTGGGCACCCTGCCGATCACCCTGCGCCAGACGGTCGAGCGGCTGGGCGTGCCCCAGGCCTATGCCGCCTTTGCCGTGCCGCTGGGGGCCAATGTGAAGATGGACGGCTGCGGGGCCATCTATCCGGCCATCGCGGCCATCTTCATCGCCCAGTATTTCAAGATCGACCTGACCCTGACGCAATACGTATTGATCGGGCTGACGGCGGTGCTGGGATCGCTGGGCACGGCGGGTGTGCCGGGAACCAGTATCGTCATGCTGACCCTGACACTTTCGACTGCGGGCCTGCCTCTGGAAGGGATCGGCTATATCGTCGCCATCGACCGGATCATCGACATGATGCGCACCGCCACCAATGTCACCGGCCAAATGCTGGTCCCGGTTCTGGTCGCCAGGGAAGAAGGCATTCTGGATCAGGGCATCTATGACGGCCACGTCGCCTGGCTGCCCGGCGACCCCGATGCCGAGACGCCCGACACGGTCCGCGCCGCCGGAATCTGACCCTGCGTTTGCCTGTTGCAAGGCCCCGCCTCGCGGGCTATGTCCCCGCCCTCCCCGGCCATCGATGGTCGGCGGACCCGAAGATGGATGCTTAGCTCAGCGGGAGAGCACCTCGTTCACACCGAGGGGGTCGCAGGTTCAATCCCTGCAGCATCCACCATTTCCTTCAGGACCAGGACGAAAGACACGCAGCGGCGAAATCTCGCCTGCAACAGGGTTACCGCGCGTTAGCCACACGCGTTGGCAAGCAAGTAACCAAGGCCGGTAAGGCAGTATTGAGCATGCTTGTCAGCCGGTTGCTTAACAAGTCAGCGCTACTGTTCTCTCATACCACGGAGAAGCAAAATGCGTTCTGTAGCCTTAGCTCTTGTCATTTCCACCCTGGCCGCCGGATCGGCGCTGGCGGATATCCGGATCGAGCTGCGCGCGCAGGTCCAGGCCTCCTGCGGGGTCGTCGACATTGATGCGCCCGTCGGCGGCGACCTCAGCCGCCTGCAACTGACCACTGTATGCAACAGCGAGCAGTTCAACATCGTCCTTATGGGTCCAGACGGCCCGATCGAGGTCGTCTCGGCTACATCGGACCAGGCATCGGTCAGCGCGGGCTCCAATCAGATGGCCGTCATGCTGCGCGCCCCAGGTGCCCAGACGTTCGACGTGCAACTGGCCGACGAACTGGCCAGCGCCGAGGGGCTGTCGATCCAGATCGTCGCGATGGGCTAGAGCGAAATCAGCCGAGTTGCACGCGGTCCAACTCGGCCAGGATTTCGTGGCCTCGTCGCTCTCAGTAGGGCGTGAAGCTGAGCGTCAGGGTGTCGTTGTAGCGACCGGCATAGACGGGGCCCGTCGGCGGCACGGTTACTGTCACCTCGCGCGATTGAAGGCCAAGGCTGGAGTAAGCCAGGTTTACATTCGCCGGGCCCGCGTTCAGGATCAGGGGCTGCCCGCCGATGCTGGCGGTGTAGGGGATGACCGTCGAGGCCCCTTCCGTGTGGACCAGCTTGCCCTGATGCTCTGACGTCACCGTGAGGGCAATATCGGCATTGGTCCGATAGAAGAAGGTGGTCGAACCCGTCGCGCCATTGCGAGGATCACCCAATTCGATGGACTCGACGCCATCGGCAGAGGAACGGGCCAACCGCATGACAGGCCGCACCGTGGTGGACACAGTCGTGTTTTGCAACGCATCGCCCGCTTCGATCTCGACTTGGGCTGAATACAGTCCCGAACGCGTATACTGTCCGGCGTCGATTTCGCCGATCAATATTGTCACCGCCTCACCGGCAACGATCTGGGCTCGGGCCTGAGGGGTCAGCCGAATAGCGTTTTGAACGCGAAACGACGATGCCGAACGATCAAAATCAGTATTCAGACTGGCGGAGCCATTGCTGAGATCAAATGGGAAACTCTGCGCACCGACAGGCTTGATTTCGATCTGGACGCCCATGCAGGCCTGGGCCAACCGTCCGGTCGTCGATTGCAGCCGAAGCGCTACCGGCGTGTCGACATAGTCCCCCGCGTCATAGCCTACCCCTTCGACTTGCTGAACACTGAGGCTGATCGAGGGACAAGCCTGTGCCTCGGCCAGGGACGGCAAGGCACAGAAGGTCAGAAGAGCGGCAGCCGCGGCAGAAGCGCGCGCCAGCGAGCGTTTGGTCTTCATGGCTCAAGCTCCAATTCGTTCACGCCGATATCGACGTAGGCCTCAGTCTCTTCCGAAATGGTGAACTCGAAACTGCCGGCCGGTTCGCGGAAGGTCGCGCGATAGCGACCCGCGCCAAGGTTGCTGAACACGGCGCGACCGACCCGGTTGGTGAAGAAGGTCTTGGTCGTTCCGTCGTCCAGATTGGTCAGAGTGCCGTAGGCCAGACCCAGCCGCTCGCCCTCGACCGTAATGGCGGTGACGACGGTGCGGAACTCGTCGGTGCCGACAGTGACGCGAACGCCGGTGCGCGCCCCCGGCTCGACCACATAACGGCCCGAACCGATGTCGTAGCCGACGGGTCCGCCCGACACGTTCACGCGCAGCTCTTCAGTCCGATAGGGCTGGCCGGTCGGGGCAACCGCCGGTCCCAGCGGGCCGGAGCGGGCGATCGGTGTGGCACCGGCATTGGTCTCGACTGAAATCCGCGCATTGCCCAGCGAGGGGTGGCCGTCGACCAGATAGAAGCCGCGACCCGGGTCGCGCCCGATGCCGAAGGCCCCGTCCACATAGCCGAAGCCGGACTGAAGACGGCCTGTCACGACCTGACCACCGGATGCGCCATCCGGCAGATCCAGTCGGCTGTTAATGGCAAGGCCCGCTTCATAGCGTGTGGCGGTATAGCCGATGGAGGCGTTGACCTCGGTCTCGTCCTGACGCCTGACCGTACCCAGGCGATAGTCGTAGTTCGGCACGTCGATGCCGCGGCTGCGCACGATTTCGGCCCGCGCGGTCTCGGAGATGGAATCGTAGCTGGCGGTGGCCGTCTCACGTTGGCCGAACGGCAGGCTGAGCGAGATGAAACCGCCTGTATCCTCGCGCCCGTCGGCCAGTCGGGACGTCCGGCCAACGAGGGACACCACGACCCGTCCGATCCGTTGCGTCAGGCCGACAAAGCCGGTGTAGGCGTCATCGTCCAGCGGGTTGTGCGAGGTCTGGACGGTGCCGCCGAACGACACGGCCGTCGTTTCTGTGACATTGAACCGATAGTCGGCCCCCAGGAACCATTCGCTGTCGATGAAAGAGGAACGGTCGCCCAGGCTGGAGAAATCCTCAGAGGTATAGTCAGCCGTCAAGCTGAGCGTATCGTTCCGCTCCTCGCCCAGGAAGGGGCCGCCGCGGAAATTGAAGCTGGCGGCGTAGCCAGTCCCGGCGAAGTCGGACTGACTGACCTCGGCCTCGGTCAGGGCGACACCACCAAACAGGGACCAGGCGACCGAGCCGCCAACACTGGACACTTCTTTTGAAACAGCCAAATTGCCGCCGACGGTTAGATTGTCCGTGAGGCCGCGAGTGTAATAGCCGGTCGCGACAGGATCGCTCGTGTATTCAAAGCCGCTGCCGAAATCGTCGCGCAGGACACCGGCGGAGAACGAAAACTCGCTGAGCCCCGCCGACAGCAGGGTCAGGTCGTTGGACAGCGAAAAGGAGTCCAGCTCACGCCGGCCCAGGGCATCCTCAACCACGATGGTGACATTGTTGCTGAGGTTGGCCAGGGGGATGTCGCCAAGGTCGATGGCACCCGGCTCTGCCGTGAAGCGGTTGATCAAGGCCCCATTGCTGTAGACCTCGACGGTCGAACGGCGCTCCAGCACGAATGAGCGACGGCCAGTCGGGCGCACGTTGCGGGTCGGCTGGAGCTCTTCGTAATTGCGTTCGATCGAGATACCGGCGACGCCCGCAAAGCCGGCCAGACGCGGCAGGAAGGGCGTCAGGTCACCGGCAGAGTAACGCAGCGCACGCTCCGGATCGTCCTTAAACAGAACAATGGCGTCACGCTGGAAGTCGCTGTCTTCGCTGGAAAACAGATAAGACCCGCCATAGTCGAGGTTGATCCCTTTCAGGCCGCCGACGTTGACGAAACCCGAGAAAGCAAACTCGCCGACCGGGTCTGCATCGTCGTCGATATCGTCGGTGACGACCAGCGCGCCCGTCAAACCTGTCGCGAAGCGACCGGGATAGACCCGCTCGGCCCCTTCATAGACATCGGTGGTGCCCAGGGACACGGTCTGGGTGCTGCGCGCCGTCGGCGTAAGGGTCACGGCGAGGGCAAGGGTGGCCGTATCCAGCTGGATCCCGACACCGGTATCGGCAAAGGCTGCAATCGGAACCAGTCCTTCGCCCAGTGCGCGCAGCCGTGCCGCCGTTTCGGGATTGATGGCCTCACCGAGCGAATCGGCCAGACCATTCGCCGAGACGGCCACCACGGTCTGGACGGTCGTCTGGGTCGGTACGGCGGTGAACCGGCGCCCCTCCAGCACCACCGGCAGGGATGTGGTCAGGACGGCGGTGTTGTCCGGCAGCCGGGTCGGAGCCGTCTGGGGCAGCACCTCGTCGGCAGGCGGTTGCAAGGGCACGACGGGACGACCGCCCTGGCCGATGATCGGGGCCTGCTGCGGCGAGCGGGGGGTCTGGGACGATCCGGTGGGTCGAGGCGCGTCCTGCGGCGGCGCAGGCTGCCCTGCCCCATCATCACGGAGCTTCAGCCGGGTGCCGACGCGGATGTGATTGACGTCGGTCAGGCCGTTCAGGCGCGCCAGGCCGGCGACCGTCGTGCCGTAACGGGCCGCAATCCGGCCAAGGCTCTCGCCCGGGGCGACGGTGTGGAAGGCGGCAGCGGGCCGCGAGGAGGCTGGACGCGAGGACGCCGAAAGCGAAGAAGAACGCGCAGAAATACGCAGGACGCGTCCGGCCTGCACCTGTTCGGGATCCGCAATCCCGTTCAACTGGGCCAGACGGGCGACGGAGGTGTCATAGGCGCGGGCGATGGTCGACAAGCTCTCGCCGCGACGCACCGCGTGATAGCCCGAGGCTCCGGCCGGTGCGGCCGAAACGGCCAGGATCGCCAGGGCCGAGCCGAGGGCGGTCGAGGCCCACCAAAGCCCGCGGCCCCCACCGCGTTTGCGCGTTCTGATCTTCATGATGTCCCCCGATGCCCCCGTTCGTCTAGCGCGCCGCGCCGACCTCAATGGTGACCTCGCCGGGCGGCAGGCCGTCGGTCTTCAGAGCGAACTCGCGCGTGCTGTTGGGCGGAATGATCGGGTTTTCAATTTGCTCGGCGACCTGTTCAGGATCCAGGGTGACCATTTCGCCACCGGCACGCAGGCGCACGATCCGCTGGGACAGAAAGCCGTAATCGGTACCGGTGTTCTGAATCTGGAAGCGGACCTGGCTGTCGTCACGCGACACGACGACCGGGCGCTCCAGCTCGGCCCGTGCGCCGTCGGCCGTCAGATAAACGGCGACGCCGAAGTTGTAGACCGTCAGCACACCGCTGAAGTTCTCTGGCAGGACCGGCACTTCCTTCACTTGCAGGATGTAGGACTGGCTGACCGCCAGATCGGGGTCGCCGATGTATTCGAACCGGATGGCCTGGGTGCCCTTGGGCCCGATCAGCACCTGGGGCGGGAAGGCGACGAACTGTTCGTCGGCGTTTTCAAATGTCTGGGTGCCGTCTGGCGCGACGATGCGGCGACGGAACTCGATCTCGATCGGCAGATCGCTGTCCCGGTCGTTGACGATGGTCACGACTGAGGAGCGTACGCCGTCAGCCGGGGTCAGAAAGACGCGCATCGGGCTGACCTCATGGGCCAGGGCCGGACTGGTCGCCGCCGTGCCCGTCAGCAGCAGGGCCGCGCCGAATGCACCGATAATCCGATTTCGAAACGTCATTACGTCCCTCCCCTTACGCAAACTGTTCGATGTTCGCACATCGCTGATATATCTGCCTAGACCGCCGCAAGGCTTGTGCCAAGACATTGGAGTCAGAAGGCAAAAACCCAGCGGACGGGATTCCGTCCGCTGGGCTCCTGTCCTGCCCGAAGGCAGACCGCTTAGTTGGCGGTGATGTCGACAGTGACGACGTCGGCGTAGTTGCCGGCGAAGACGCTGGTGGTGTTGAAGGCAGCGTTGGCGGCCGAAGGCACTTGCACGCCGTTGACGCGCAGGGTGATCGAACCGGCCTGGCCGGCCAGATAGGCAGCCGAACCACCGAAGGTGTCGGTGCGGGTTGCGGTCAGCTGCTGGGCAGCGAAGCCCAGGCCCGAACCACCGCCGTGCTGCAGGGTGTAGGGGATGGCGTTGTTGGCACCACCCGACGTACCGGCGCGCCACAGGCTGCCACCGTTGGCCGAAGAGATCGCGCGGCTGAAGCCGTTGGCCGAGTTGCAGATGTACAGGGCGCTGAAGGCCGGAGCCGTCACGGTGTTGGCGGCAGGCGTGGCGGCCAGGTCACCGAAGTTGATCGTCGTGACGGGGTTGCCGCCCGCGACGTTCGACTGGTTGAACACGCCGCACTGACCGGCGACCGAAGCGTTGACGTTGATGGTCAGGTCTTGGTTCGGGCTGATTTGAGCAGCAGCCGGGGTGGCCAGGGCGACGGCGGCGGCCGCGATGATGAACTTGTTCATGATGGTTCTCTTCCAGAAAGTTTCGCGATGATGCGCCGCCGGTGATCGGTCAGCGTTACGAGGCTCCGATTGGAAGAGTTTGTCCCCACCTCTCCAGCCCCGATAACGGCGTTCTTAACGGATTGTTAGGATTTTCAGCCATCCCCAAAATTGGGTAATAAAGTCTTAACGAATGCGAAAAGTCTTTAACATTCAAACTTAATGTCCGCGTCCAGACATTGACTCCAGATGTTGTGGCGAGCTCAGCGATTCGCGGCCAAATCTTGCGCGCACTATCGTGAGGCGCGAATTTGGGTCGACAAAAACTGACGCCCAAGCCCTGCGCTATCGCCTGTATTCGCGCCCATGCGGCGGTCCGAACCGATTTCGCAAAGCGGAGACCTAGTTCGCCGTGACAGAGATTGTGAGGGTGTCCACATAGGTGCCGGCGAAGACTGTCGTGCCGAAGATGCCGTTCTGGGCGACGGGCGAGCGGACACCGGAGACTTGAACCTGCAAGGGTCCGGCCGCGCCCAGCAGAAAGGCGGGACTGACGGCATTGGACACGACAGGGGTCTGCAACTGCTGCAGGGCGAACGCCAGATCGCCGCCCGTTCCGCCGACCAGATAGGGAATCTCGTTCCCTGCACCGCCCGCACTGCCGGTCCGGATGAGACGGCCCCCGTTCTGGGAACTGATTGTGCGCAGGAACCCGTTCGGCTCGTTGCAGATGTAGGCCACGTCCGTGGCGACGGTGCGAACAGGCAGCGCCTGCCCCGCGTTCACGCCCGCAAGGTCGCCGAAGTCGACGACGGTGCTTCCGGACGTCGAGGTGAAGGCGCCACAGATCTGGGAGACGGTCGCCTCCATCCGCACCTCGAACCGGCCCTCGTCGGCGGCCTGCTGACTGCCGGCGGTCTGCGCCCAGGCAGGTGAAGCCGCGCCTGCTGTGGCGATGGTCAGGACAGCGATGATCGACGAAAAACGCACAGAACCCCCTTGCCGACCGTGATCGGCGTCAGAGATCGTGGTTACTCGGGCATTAACGCCGCGGACATACCACTTTTTGATGAGTTTCAGCCGATCCGGAACGGCAGGATGGTCGCGAACAGCTGCTCGCGGCTGTTGATGCCCAGCTTGCCATAGACATTGCGGATGTGGGTCCGGGCAGTATCGACCGTGACGCCCATGTCCGTCGCCGCCGCCTGGACCGGCTTGCCGCCGATCAGCTTCTTGACCAGATCGCTCTCGCTGCGGGTCAGGCCGAAGACCGCCTTGATGTCGGCCCAGGCATAGCGATCGTGATCGGCCGTCGGCACGAAGACCAGGGCGAAGACGCGCTGGTCGTCCACAGTGATCGTCCGGTCGCGACGGATCGCGAAATAACCCTCGGCCTTCTGGCGCTTGAAGACCCACACGGGGTGCGACGGCTCCCCCGCGTTCAGAAAGTCGCGCAGGCCGTGGGTACGGACATCGTCACGCACGACAAGCTGGCCATCGCGCAGGACGAGGTCGCACCCCTCGTCCATAAGGGTGATCGCGGCATCGTTGACCCACAGAACCTGAAGATCGGGGCTGACCAGAATCTGGGCCAGCGGTTGCGCACGAAGCCATGCCAGGGCGCTGGCATTGGCGGCGGTGGGATAGTCTATCGTGCCGGGTTCGCGGGCGATGATCTGGACCGACATACAGCTACCAATCGACGTTCACCATATCGGGATGGGCCGTCGGGATAGCGACAATATCTGATCAGGTCACGCCGAAAATCCGCAGGCCGGGCCCTCCCCCCTTGGCAGGGCGGCGGGTCGGCTAGACCGCCTCGCCTTCGTCATAGCAGCCCACAGCCTGGGTCACCGCCGTCAGCCTGCCGTCCTGACCCAGCTGCCAGGCCAGCTCCGCGCGATACAGCCCCGGTGAGCCGATCCGTTCCGATCCGATCACGCCGATCAGGCCGAGCTGCGTATCCTGCGCTGCGGAGCCGATGATCCGACAGCCGAAGGCGATGTGGGACTGTGCGCTGCGCGCCGTGCCCCTGACGGCGTCCGTGGCGGTCCAGATGGCGTGAGGCTCGGCGCGACCGACCTCGCGCTTGGCGATCATCACCCATTGGCGACGATCCTGGATGCCCCGCATGAAGCTGACGGCCAGGCCGTCTCGCACGAAACCGCCGCCCAGCCCCTCGAAGCCGGGCACGACCTCGCTGTGGTTCCCGGTCCAGGTGTGGCCGATCAGCTGGCGCTCATGGGTGACGACCGGCGGTGTCTGCGCCAGCGTCGATGAGGCCATCGCCATGGCCGCTGCGACGACGGGGACAGCGACCCGGGCACGAGGACAAAGTGTCATTGAAACCTCCATGTTTGCCGCGCAGATTGGGGACAGCCGCCGGCCTTGTCATGCGCCGGGCGCTAAACCGTCAGGATTCGACAGGTCATGGCCGCCACGACCACCATTCGGCCTTGATCATGGCGCATGTGCGCGCCCCTTTCGCCAACCGTGACGGCTGGCGCGCGCCACTCTGGTGCCCTACGGAACGATCATGCCTTTTCCCGCCAGCCATCCCGCGCTCGACCGCGCTCTCTCCGACCGTGGCTATGCCGAGCCGACGCCCGTCCAGTCCGCCGTGCTTGAGGCATCGCTGAATGAAGATGGTTCCGGCCGCGATCTGCTGGTCAGCGCCCAGACCGGGTCCGGCAAGACCGTCGCCTTCGGCCTGGCCCTGGCCCCTACCCTGCTGGGCGAGGCTGAAAAGTTCGCGGAGTTCGGCGCACCCGTCGCCCTGGTCATCGCCCCGACGCGCGAGCTGGCGCTGCAGGTCTCCAACGAGCTGCAATGGCTGTATGCCCAGACGGGCGCGCGCATCGTCTCCTGCGTCGGCGGCATGGACCCCAAGACCGAGCGTCAGGCCCTGAACCGCGGCTGTCACATCGTGGTGGGTACGCCCGGCCGTCTGCGCGACCACGTCGAGCGCGGCTCGCTGGACCTGTCGACGCTCCAGGCTGTCGTGCTGGATGAAGCCGACGAGATGCTGGACATGGGCTTCCAGGAAGACCTGACCTTCATCCTGGACGCCGCGCCCGCCGAGCGCCGGACCCTGCTGTTCTCGGCCACCCTGGCGCGCGACATCGTGCAACTGGCCAAGACCTATCAGAAGGATGCGCTGCGCATCGACACCGTCGCCGGTGCCGGATCGCACGCCGACATCGAATATAAAGCCATCCGCGTCGCCCCGAACGAGGTCGAACTGGCCGTCGTCAATGTGCTGCGCTATTTCGAGGCCCCTGGGGCCCTCGTCTTCGCCAATACGCGCGAGCGGGTGAAGCATCTGACCGCCTCCTTGCGCGAACGCGGCTTTTCCGTCGTCGGCCTGTCCGGCGAACTGACCCAGAGCCAACGGTCAGAGGCACTGCAGGCCCTGCGTGACGGCCATGCCCGCGTCTGCGTGGCCACCGACGTCGCCGCGCGTGGTCTGGACCTGCCCGACCTGGGCCTGGTCATCCATGCGGAGATCCCGGTCAACAAGGCCGGGCTGCTGCACCGTTCGGGCCGTACCGGACGCGCGGGCAAGAAGGGCGTCTCCGTCCTGCTGGTCAGCTATACGCGCCGCCGCAAGGTCGAGATCATGCTGTCCTCGGCCGGCATCACCGCCGAATGGTCGGGCCCGCCCAGTGCCGAGGAAATCCGGGCCAAGGACCAACAGCGCATGCTGGCCGATCCCGTCCTGACCGCAACCATCGAGGATGAAGACACCCTGGCCATGGGCCGGCAGTTGCTTGAGAAATCCACCCCGGAACAGATCGCCGCCGCCCTGATCCAGCTATATCGCCAGAAGTTGCCGCCGCCCGAAGACGTCTATGACGACGAGCGGATGAAACGCCAGCAGGCCAGCGGCAAGAACGACAAGGGGCAGCCCGACGTTCCGTACACGGACTTTGCCCGTGGCGGCGACATGGTCTGGTACCGGATCAACATCGGCCGCGACAAGAATGCCGATCCCAAATGGCTGATGCCGACCATCTGCCGCCTGGGCCATGTGACCAAGCGCGACATCGGCTCGATCAAGATATTCGATCGCGAGACCAAGTTCGAGATTACCCTGGAGATGAAGGCCAAGTTCGAGGCTGCCATCGCCCTGGGTCTGGAAGACGGCGTCAAGATAGATCCGGCCGTCAAACCTGGCCCCTCCGAGAAACCCGTCGGTAAATGGGATAAGCGGCCATCCGGCGATCGTCCGACCTCCGACCGTCCCGAGAAGAAACCATGGGCGAAGCGTGAAGACGGTGGCGACAAGCCCGCCTGGAAGCCGCGCGAGGATCGTCCCGAGGGCGCGAAGAAGCCGTGGGTCAAGCGCGACGACAGCGCCGCGCCGGCCGACAAGAAGCCGTGGAAGGCCCGGGAGGACGCCGCTCCCGCTCCTGCATCCGACGGCAAGAAGCCATGGGTGAAGCGCACGCCGAACGACCCGACACCCGAAGGCAAGAAGCCCTGGGTCAAGAAGCCCCCGGTCGAGGGCAAGACGCCCTGGGCCCCGCGCTCCGATGCTGCGCCCGGCGCGGCCGGCGACAAGCCCTGGAAAGGCAAGCCCAAGGGCAAACCCCAGGGCGGCGACCGTCCCTGGGCCGCCAAGGACGCCCGGGGCAAGCCCGCGACCAACAAGCCCTACAAGGGCAAGACCCCGCGCGGGTAAGAGCGGACCTGCGGGTCAGCCACCCGTTGCACCATCCCTGTAACCGTTTACGGTAACCCGCAAATCAAGAGACTGCGGGTCGAGGAAACATGGCGGACGTCCGGCTGGCCGGTGTGAAGAAGAGCTTCGGCACGACCGAAGTCCTGAAGGGCATCGATCTGGAGATCGCCGACGGCGAGTTCGTGGTGTTCGTCGGCCCATCCGGCTGCGGCAAGTCCACCCTGCTGCGCACCATCGCCGGGCTGGAAGAAGTCGACGCCGGTCAGATCGCCATCAGCGGACGCGCGGTCAACGACTTGTCGCCTTCCGACCGGGGCATCGCCATGGTGTTTCAGTCCTATGCGCTGTACCCGCACATGAGCGTCTATGAGAATATGGCGTTCGGCCTGAAGCTGGCCAAGGCGGACAAGGCCGAGATCGACCGGCGCGTGCGCGGGGCGGCCGAGACGCTGAACATCACCGAATACCTGGACCGCAAACCCAAGGCCCTGTCGGGCGGCCAGCGCCAGCGCGTCGCCATCGGCCGCGCCATCGTGCGTGAACCCCAGGTCTTTCTTTTCGACGAACCGCTGTCCAACCTGGACGCCAGTCTCCGCGTGCGCATGCGCTACGAGTTCGCTGCCCTGCACCAGCGGCTGAAGACGACCATGATCTACGTCACCCACGATCAGGTCGAGGCCATGACCCTGGCCGACCGGATCGTCGTGCTGAATGGCGGCGTGATCGAACAGGTCGGCAAACCGATGGACCTGTACGAAAACCCCCGAAACCTGTTCGTCGCGGAGTTCATCGGCAGCCCCAAGATGAACCTGCTGCCCGGCGAAGTGGTCTCGGCGAAGGCGAGCGGCGCGACGGTGCGGTTGGCGGGTGGCGAAACCCTGTCGGTCGCGGTCGATGCCTCGGCAGCCAAGGCCGGCGACAAGGTCACCGTCGGCATCCGGCCCGAGCACATCGGCGGGGCGACCGAGGGCGACACCCTCCCGGCTACGCTCACGTTCGTGGAAACGCTCGGCCACGCCACCTATGCCTATCTGACCTATGGCGAGACCGCGCTGACCGCTTTGTTGCCCGGCGAGGCGCGCCCGACGGCGGGCGAGGTCATGACGATGAAGGTTCCGGCATCGCAGGCGCACCTGTTTGATGCAGGCGGCACGGCGTTTCCGCGCATTTGATCCCTCTCCCGGCGGGAGAGGGCTTGAGCCTCTGAGAGCGAAGCGATCAGCAAGGCGAAAGGGTGAGGGGCTAGTTTCGGCATTCGGCGTGAGCCGTGTCACCGATCGGAGTGACGGCTTACGCCGACCACCAAAGCCGACCCTCATCCGGCGCTACGCGCCACCTTCTCCCACTGGGAGAAGGAAACCGAAGATGTTGCATCGCACAAGCTGTGCCTTCTAGATGCACGGATGCCCTCCCCTACCCGCCTGACCGTCGACCTGAACGCCTTGGCCGCCAACTTCCATGCGCTGGAAGCCGCCACCGGCGTACCGGTCCATCCGGTGGTCAAGGCGGACAGCTATGGGCTGGGGGCCGTCGCCTGTGCCACCCGCCTGATGGCCGAGGGGGCCCGGACCTTCTTCGTGGCGCGGGCGTCGGAGGGCGTCGGCCTGCGCGCGGCCTTGGGCCCCGAGCCGACGATCTATGTGCTGGACGGCTGCGTCGGCGATGCAGCTCCGGCGCTGACGGCTGCCGACCTTCGGCCCGTTCTGAACCACCACGCCCAGATTGCCGCCTGGCGTGCCGCCGGTTCAGGGCTTTGCGCCATCCAGATCGACACCGGCATGAACCGTCTGGGCTTTCGCCCTGAAGAAGCCCCCGAACCGTTCGACGGCCTGACGATGGTTCTCAGCCATCTGGCCTGCGCTGACGATCCTTCGGCCGAGATGAACGCCCGCCAGCGTGACGTCTTCGCCGCCATTGCCGCCCGTTACCCCGGCGCGATCCGATCCTTCGCCAACTCCGGCGGCGATTTCCTGGGCCGGGACTATGCTTTCGACGCCGCTCGCCCCGGCATCTGCCTGTATGGCGGCGGTCCTGAGGGGCGGCCCGACCCGCGCATCCGCCCCGTCGCCAGCTTCTGTGCCGACATTCTTCAGGTCCGTGACGTGCCTGCGGGCGAGAGCGTCGGCTATTCGCGCGGCTTCGTCGCGGACACGCCGCGCCGCATCGCCACCATCGCGGCCGGCTATGCGGACGGCGTGCTGCGATCCTACAGTCCGAATGGCCAGGTCTGGATCGGCGGAACCTTCCGGCCGCTGATCGGGCGGATTTCCATGGACGTCTGCGCGGTGGATGCGACCGATCTTGACGTAGCTGTGGGCGATAGCGTCGAACTGTTCGGTGCCCACAGACCGATCGACGATGCGGCACAGGCCGCCGGGACCATCGCCTATGAGCTGCTTACCTCGATCACCGCACGCGTGCAGCGCGTCTATGTATCGACATAGGGACTGGCAGGGAGAGACTGTTCCCTCTATGTTCCAGCTCGCAGTGAGGGCGTTACGATGATTTTCGAGTGTGATCGCAGGGCCGATCTGAAAGCGCGCCCCACGGCGAAAGTGCACGATGTGCACTCGTTTTTTTCTGAGTGCACTTTCTGATGGCCCGCGACGGCGCGATCTATGTCTGCCAGTCCTGCGGGGCCGTCCACGGGAAGTGGTCCGGCCAGTGCGGGGCCTGCGGCCAGTGGAACTCCATCGTCGAGGAGAGCCGTTCGGCCCCGCCCGGCGCGATGAAGCCGGTCAGCGCTGCCCGGACCCGCGGCGTCCAGTTCGAGACCCTGCAGTCCGACACGCCCGAACCGCCACGGATCGTCACCGGCGTGACCGAGTTCGACCGCGTCTGCGGCGGCGGCGTGGTCCCGGGCTCGGCCATCCTGCTCAGCGGCGATCCGGGCGTGGGCAAGTCCACCCTGCTGCTGGACGTGGCCGGACGGGCAGCCATGTCGGGCCGGCGCGTGGCCTATATCTCGGGCGAGGAAGCCGTCGAACAGATCCGTTCCCGCGCCAAGCGGATGGGACTGGAGAAGGCCCCTGTCGAACTGGCCAGCGCCACAGCCTTGCGCGATATCCTTGGCACGCTGAAGCGCGAGAAGTTCGACATCGTCATCGTCGATTCGATCCAGACCCTGTGGTCCGACGCCCATGAGGCCGGACCGGGCTCGGTCACCCAGGTGCGCGCCTGTGCCGGGGAGATGGTCCGTCTGGCCAAGTCCCAGGGGGTGGCCGTGGTGCTGGTCGGACACGTCACCAAGGACGGCCAGGTCGCCGGGCCGCGCGTGGTCGAACATATGGTCGATGCGGTGCTCAGCTTCGAAGGCGAGCGCGGCTATCCCTTCCGCATCCTGCGCGCGGGCAAGAACCGCTTCGGCGCGACCGACGAGATCGGCGTGTTCGAAATGGGCGATGCGGGCCTGCGCGAAGTGTCCAACCCCTCTGCCCTGTTCCTGGGTGAAGGCAAGGACCGGGCACCGGGGGCCGCCGTCTTCGCCGGGATCGAGGGGTCGCGCCCCGTGCTGGTCGAGATGCAGGCCCTGGTCTCCAAATCCGCCTATGGCACGCCGCGCCGCGCCGTCGTCGGCTGGGATACGGGGCGGCTGAACATGGTGCTGGCCGTGCTGGAGGCGCGCTGCGGCTTCGGCTTCGGAGATCAGGACGTCTATCTGAATGTGGCGGGTGGCCTGCGCATCAACGAACCGGCGGCGGATCTGGCGGCGGCGGCTGCGCTGATCAGTTCAGCCACAGACATGCCCCTGCCCCAGGGCTGCGTCGTCTTCGGCGAGATCAGCCTGTCGGGCGAGATCCGCAGCGTCGGACGGGCCGAAGCTCGGCTGCGAGAGGCGCAGAAGCTGGGGTTCGACAACGCCCTGACCCCTCCCCTTACGGTCAAGGACAAGGGGATCAAGCTCACCTCCGTGACCCGCCTGACCGAAGTGGTCGAACGAATCTCGCAGAACCGCTATTGAGGTCCGGTGACCGGTTTCGACATCCTCGCCCTCATCGTCATCCTGATCTCCGCCGGCGCGGGGTGGGTGCGCGGCGCGCTGCGCGAAGTCATCACCCTGTTCAGCTTTGTGCTGGCAGCCTTTGTCGCCATGCTGGCCCTGCCGGTGACGGCCCCCATCGGGCGCGGCCTGATCGATCCGGATTGGCTGGGCTCGATCGTGGCGGTGATCGTGTCCTTCGTCCTGATCTATTTTTTGATCCGGCTGGCGGGCTCAGCCCTGTCCAAGGGGGCCAAGGATCATCCGCAACTGGGCGGGATCGACCGGTTCCTCGGCGTCTTCATCGGAGCACTGCGAGCGCTGGTGCTGCTGGGTGCCATCCATCTGGTCGTGGTCGCCGCCATGCCGGGTGAGCGCACGCCGCGCTGGCTGACCGAAGCCGCCGTACGACCCCTGTCGGCGGGGGCCGCACGGGTCATCCAGATCATCCTGCCCGGCATCGGCCGTGGGGCCGATGCCCTGACGCCGCTGGTCTCTTCGTCTGTCAGCAGAGGGTTTTCGGGCGAAGAAGCCTTGCCCCCGACGCAAAGCCCGCCTAACTCCCCGGCCACAGCCCCCTGATATAGTTTCAGCAGGTCATCGGAGCCTCACGATGCGCCACCTGATCGCCGATCCGGTCATCCACCGCGAGCATTGGCGCGACGCCGATGACGATACCCTGCGCCTGGAGTGCGGGGTCTGCGGCGTCTGGGGGGCCGACGAAGACGCCGCCTCCGCCATCGTGGCCCTGGGCCTGCATGCGCTCCAGCATCGCGGTCAGGAAGCCTGCGGCATCGCCAGCATCAACGACAGCCGCTTCCACACCGAACGCCACATGGGGCTGGTGGGCGAGGCGTTCGGTGGGGCCGACCTGGCCACCCGCATGCCCGGACGGGCCGCCGTAGGCCATACCCGCTATTCGACGGCGGGCGGCAGCTTCCTGCGCAACATCCAGCCCATGTTCGCCGATCTGGATTCCGGCGGCATCGCCGTCGCCCACAACGGCAACCTGACCAATTTCCACTATCTGCGGAAGCAATTGGTCGGCGAAGGCTCGATCTTCCAGTCGACCTCGGACAGCGAGGTCATCCTCCACCTGATCGCCCGCAGCCGTAAGGCCAAGATCGTCGACCGCTTCATCGACGCCATCGGGCGGATCGAGGGCGGCTATGCCCTCGTCTGCCAGACACGCTTCAAGATGATTGGCGCACGCGACCCGCTGGGCATCCGCCCATTGGTGCTGGGCAAGATCGGCGAAGCCTGGGTACTGGCGTCCGAGACCTGTGCGCTGGACACCATTGGCGCGACCTTCGTGCGCGATGTCGAGCATGGCGAGGTCGTCATCATCGACGAAAAGGGCCTGCGCTCGCTCAAGCCCTTCCCGACCCGAGCGGCGCGGCCCTGCCTGTTCGAATACGTCTACTTCTCGCGCCCCGACAGCGTGGTGAACGGTCGCTCGGTCTATGGCGTGCGCAAGCGCATGGGCCAGGGCCTGGCCCGCGAGCATGGCGTCGAGGCCGACGTCGTCGTGCCGGTGCCCGACTCGGGTGTGCCCGCCGCACTCGGCTATGCCCAGGAAAGCGGCATTCCCTATGAGATGGGGATCATACGCAGCCATTATCTGGGCCGCACCTTCATCCAGCCCAGCCAGGCCACCCGCCAGAAGGGCGTGCGCATGAAGCACAGCCCCAACCGCTCCGTGCTGGAGGGCAAGCGCGTCGTACTGATCGACGATTCCATCGTGCGCGGCACCACCTCGGTCAAGCTGGTGCGGGCCGTGCGGGCCGCAGGCGCCACCGAAGTTCACCTGCGTTCGGCCAGCCCGCCGATCCTGTATCCAGACTTCTACGGCATCGACATGCCGGAGCGGGACCAGTTGATCGCCGCCAACATGACGCTGGAAGAGATGCGCCGGCATCTGGAGGTCGATTCGCTGGGCTTCCTGTCCGTCGACGGCCTGTATGCCGCCATGGAAGCCGGCCCACGCGATCCCAAGACGCCCCAGTTCACCGACCACTATTTCACCGGCGAATACCCCACCCGCCTGCTGGATCGCGAGATCGAGGAAGGCGGCCGGGAAGAGCCCCAGCGTCAGTTGTCCCTGCTGGTGAGTGCCTGATCCCTAAATGACCGACCTGCCTCTCCAAGACCGTATCGCCCTCGTCGTCGGGGCCTCGCGCGGTATCGGCTATGAGACCGCCCTGGCCCTGGCCAAGGCCGGAGCCCATGTCGTGGCGACGGCGCGGACACAGGGCGGGCTGGAAGAGCTGGACGACGCCATCTTCGCCGCCACCGGCAAGCACGCGACGCTGATCCCGTTCGATCTGGTCGACGGCGGCGCGATCGACCGCCTGGGCGGGGCGCTGTTCGAGCGGTTCGGCAAGCTGGACATCTGGGTGCAGTCGGCGGCGATCATGGGGGCCGAGGGGCTGACCCCGGTCGCTCACGCCGACGTCCGCGGTTTCGCCAAGATCGAGAAGACCAACTTCACGGCCGTCTATCGCCTGATCCGCTCGCTGGAGCCGTTGTTGCGGGCCTCGGAGGCTGGACGCGCCGTCTATCTGACCAGCAGCGTCGCCTCCGCCCCCAAGGCCTTCTGGGGGGCCTATGCCGCGACCAAGGCCGGGGCCGAGGCCCTGATGAAATGCTGGGCCGACGAGATCGAAAGCACCAACATCCGCGCCTGTATCGTCGATCCCGGCCGCATGCGCACCCAGCTCCGCGCCCAGGCCTATCCGGGCGAGGAGCCGGAAACGGTCATCCACCCCTCCGCCATCGGCCCGCTGATGGTCGAGCTGGCGCGGGGGGATCGTGAACCGGCGCTAGAGGTGAAGTTCAGGGACTGGAGCGCCGGCCCGGATGTGGAGGCGCTAATCAAGGATCATCTCAACCGTTAATCAGGGTTGAAGGCAGAACGACATCCCGTTCGCACTCGGCATAGGTCACAGCCTCCCGCGTATAGGCCTGGAGCTTCTGAATATATCTGTTCACCTGCGCCACATAGGCAGTGAAGGCGGCCTGATATTCGCTATTGGTGGTCTCGTAGGCGTTCAGTACACGGTTGTTGCAGTTATGGGTGCCGCGAGCCTCGTTGACACAGGACGGCAGCGCCGGACGCTCCGGCTTGGTTGGTCGTTCGACCGCCGGAAGTTCGGGAACGGGACAGGCTGTAGCGACCGAGGCGGCATCCTGCGCCATCGCTGATCCCGCAAGCAGCACGCCGGTCGCCAGAGCCAAAACCAGTTTCATCACCGTATCCCCCCAACATGGCTCAATGTGCCAGTCCAGGATCATCCGTCAACCGGGAGTCACTTCTTCGGCGCGTGCTTCTGACCGGTGCGCACCCGGCCCGAGCGTGACACCTGACGGGCCCCTCCCCGTGCGCCCTTCTGGACGGCGACGGACGATCCGGCCTTCTTGGAGGCGCTGGCTTTCAGGCCGGACAGGGGTTTGGGCTTGGCCCCGGACTTCTTCTGCTCCAGCGCCTTGCCGGGCAGGTTGGAAAGGGCGGCCTCACGCTCGGCCTTCTTGATAACCCGGCGCGGCGCGGTCTTGGCGTCACCCTTGTAGCGTTCGGGACCGGACTTGGCCCCGCCCGGCGCATAGGGGTTGTCGCTGCCGGCCTTGACGATCAGGCGGATCGGCGTGCCGGGTAGGTCGAAGCTCTCACGCAGATTGTTGACCAGATAGCGCTTGTACTGCTCAGGCATGGCCTCGGCGCGGCTGGCCATCAGCACGAAGGTGGGTGGCCGGGCCTTGGTCTGGGCCATGTATTTGGGCTTGATGCGCTTGCCGTCCACGGCGGGAGGCGGATGCCGCTGGGTCGCCATCGACAGCCAGGTGTTCAGATCCTTGGTCTTGACCTTGACCGACCAGGTGGCGTGCGCCTGAAGGATAGCAGGCATCAGCCGCTCGACCCCGCGCCCGTTGTGGGCCGACAGGGCTATGAAGGGCGACCCTTTCAGCTGAGGCAGCTTGTCCTCGGCCAGGCGCGACAACTCGGCCAGCTTGGACTGCGGGTTCTCTTCCAGGTCCCATTTGGAGGCGACATAGACCAGGGCCCGACCTTCGCGCTCGACCAGATCGGCCAGTTGCAGGTCCTGGGTGTCGAAGGCATTGTCCTTGTCCATGACCAGGACGACCACCTCGGCGAAGGTGATGGCGCGGATGGTGTCGGCAACCGACAGCTTCTCCAGCTTCTCCTGAACCCGGGCCTTGCGGCGCATGCCGGCGGTGTCGACCAGGCGGATGTTCTGGCCTTCGTATTCCCAGTCGACGGAGATGCTGTCGCGCGTAATCCCGGCCTCGGGGCCCGTCAGCATGCGGTCCTCGCCGATCAGATGGTTGATCAGGGTGGACTTGCCCGCATTGGGGCGGCCGACGATGGCGATGCGGATCGGCTTGTCCGGCTCGTCGATCTCTTCGATGAAGATGTCGGCGGATGCCGTGACGACGGCCTGATAAAGATCAGCCATACCCTCGCCGTGCTCGGCGCTGATAGCCACAGGTTCGCCAAAGCCAAGGCCATAGGCCTCGCCGATGCCGCCGCCGCTCTCGCGGCTTTCCGACTTGTTGGCCAGCAGGATGACCGGCTTGTGCACCTTGCGCAGACGGTCGGCGAAGATGCGGTCCAGAGAGGTCACGCCTTCTCGCGCGTCCATCATGAACAGGATCAGGTCGCCGTCTTCCAGCGCCAGTTCGGTCTGTTCGCGCATACGAGACTCAAGGCTGTCATCGCTGACATCCTCATACCCCGCCGTATCGATCAGGGTCAGGTCCATGTCGCCGATGTTGCCGTCGGCATAGCGGCGATCGCGGGTCACACCGGGGCGATCGTCAACGAGCGCAAGGCGCTTGCCGACGAGGCGGTTGAACAGTGTCGACTTGCCCACGTTGGGGCGGCCGACGATGGCGACTTTGAGAGCCATGTCGGCCTTCTAACGCAGTTTGGGCTCAGACGTGAGCGGCGATCAGCGAATGCTGACCAGGTCACCCTTGTCGGTCAGGACATAGAGGGCACCGTTGTAGGCGGCGGGGGCCAGATAGGCCGCACCACCCAGTTTCAGGCTGGCAGTCTGGACGCCCGTCTTGGGATCGAAGGCGACCAGCTCACCGTCGGAGTTGGTCAGGACCAGACGATTGGAAGCCAGCAGCGGACCCGACCAGACCGGACGCACGGTGCGATCCCAGAAGCCCAGGAAGCCCCCCTCCTGACGCACGCGACCTTCGTTCAGGTCGCGCGTCCAGTAGACCTGGCCCGTGTCTCGGTTGATGACGGTCAGCTCGCCTTCCTTGGAGACGACATAGATGACGTCGCCGACCGGCAGAGGCGCATTGACGCCGCCGATGGGCAGTTCAGCCCATTTCGGCTCGCCCGAGCGGATGTCCAGGGCCGACAGGACGCCGGAGTGGCTGATCGCATAGACGGTGCCGCGACTGATGACCGGGCGACCGGCGATGTCGCGGATTTCTGACAGGGCGCTGGTGCGGCTGGTGCGCGACAGGACATGCTGCCAGACGGCCTGGCCGGTGGAGGCGCGGAAGGCCGTCAGCTCGCCAGACGAGAAGGGGGCCACGACGGTGTCGCCGGTGACGGCCGGGCTGGAGGCCCTCATCAGACGCGCGGGCTCGGGGATGCCACGGAAGGTCCAGGATTGTTGGCCCGTGGTGGCGTCGAAGGTCAGCAGCTGGTTTTCGACGTCCACGACAAAGACGCGACCGCCGGAGAAGGTCGGCGCTCCGTGGATCGGCACATCGACCGGCGTTGTCCAGATCACGGCACCTGTAGCCTGATCCAGAGCCGTAACGGTGCGATAGCCCGAGGCGACATAGACGCGGCCTGCGCCAGCGGCGACACCACCGCCGAAGCCACCACCGTCCGAGCGCCCACCCATGCCGAACAAGCCGCTGCGGCGCGTATCCTCTGGGGGCTTGATGTCGGTCTTCCAGGCGATCTCGCCCGTACCTGCGTCTACGGCAGCGACTGTGGCCTCGCCATCCAGGACGAATATCCGATTGCCGTCGGCGATGACCGGGGCCATGACCTGACGATTGCGGCTGGAGCCGACGCCGATGCTGCGACGCCAGGCAACCGTGAAATCCGGCGCGGCAATGGCGTGTTCGACCAGGTTTTCAGCCGTGCCGCCGGGCTGGGTCCATGCCGTAGCGGCCTGAGGTCCCGGCAGGAAGAAGTCGCGGCCCGACAGGGCGGCCGAAGGCGCCAGCTGCTGTTCGAACTCCAGGATCGAGATGCGTGCGCCCTCGCTGGCAACGGCTTCGGGCTGATCGGAACCGCCCAGCCCGAACGGCAGGGCCCGGCGCACGGTGCCACACGAGGCGACGGTGACGGCAAGACCGCACAGCAGGGCGACTTTAAGCACGCGATTCATGGGCAAGGTCCTGGAAACAGAAATCACTGGCTGGCCGGGGGCGCTTGAGGAGCCGGGGCGGCCTGGGCGGGGCCCTGAGCTTGGGCAGTGCCAACAACCGGAGCGGCAGCCGCTGGCGGCAGGGTCGCCATCCGATCGGTGATGCCCTTGATGTTGGCGGCGACGCCCGCATCGATGGCTTCAACAGTCACGCCTGCGCGCTGACCCACGGCCTGGGGCGTATCGAGATCGTTCTTGAGCAGGACCAGGGCCTGACGGGCCTCGGCCGTCTGACCGAACTGCAGGCGGGCCATGGCCAGGGCCTCGCGCGCATCGAACCGATACGGGCTGTTGTCACCGGTCAGCGGCTCCAGCCGACTTTCGATGTCGGCCAGCGAGGCATTGGTGTCCATGACCAGCCACGCCGCCTTCAAAGCGGCGAAGTCGGACAGGATCGGATCACGCGTGGCATCGGCGGCCTCGTCCAGAAGCGCGATGGCATCGGGAATCCGGTTGGCGTCCAGCGCGATCTGCGCGCGCTGCTGCAAGGCCAGGGCCTTATAGGCACCATTGCCTTCCTTGACGGCCTGAACGAAGGCAGCGTCAGCGCCAATAGGATTGCCCGCCGCCATGGATTCCAGCCCGCGGTCATAAGCGACGGAGGCCTTGTCGGCCTTGGACGTCTGCCAGCTGTCCCAGCCCCACCAGCTCAGCGCAGCGATCAGCGCGATCAGCAGTACGCCGCCGACGACCGGCAGCCAGGTGCGGGCCAGCCGCTTGTATCGATCAGAGCGAAGCTCCTCCTCGACCTGTTCGAAGACATCAACCACTTAGAAACCGCCCCAAAACCGCTGAAATTCAATCCGGCCGGACCCTAGAGGGTCACATCAAACACCGCAACGCGGCCGTTCAGGTGGAAACCGGCTTTTTGGAGAAGTAGGTCTCGACTTCGGCAGGAAAACGGCGGGCACGGACATCATCGGCATAGGTTGCCACCGCCTGATCGATTACCCCTCGCAGATCGGCGTATTTGCGGACAAATTTTGGCGTCCAGTCGAACAGGCCCAGCATGTCGGACGATACCAGCACCTGACCGTCACAGGCGGCCGAAGCCCCGATGCCGATGGTCGGCTTGTCGATCGCCTCGGTGATCTCGCGCGCCAGCCCTTCGGCTACGCCTTCGATGACGACCGCAAAAGCTCCCGCATCAGCCGTATCCCGCGCTGACTGCAGAATGCGGGCGCGTTCGCCTTCCTCGCGCCCCTTGGCCTTGAAGGTGCCGTCGATATTGATCGACTGGGGCAGCAGGCCGACGTGCCCCATGACGGGAATGCCGCGATTGACCAGATAGTCGATGGTGGCCGGGGCCGTGGGGCCACTTTCGACCTTGATCGCCTGGGCACCGGTTTCCTTCAGGACACGCACGGCATTGGCATAGGCCGTCTCGACACCCGCCTCATAGCTACCGAAAGGCATGTCGATCACGACCAGGGCCCGCTTCGCGCCGCGCATCACGGCCTGGCCGTGCAGGATCATCATCTCCAGTGTGACGCCGACGGTGGAGGTCAGGCCGTGAACCGCCATCCCCAAGCTGTCGCCGACCAGCAGGACGTCACAATGCGCATCCATCAGGGCAGCCGTCGGCGCGTCATAGGCGGTCAGGACGACGATCGGCTCGCCCCCTTTTCTGGCCCGGATTTCGGGCACGGTAATCCGCTTGATCGGGGTCTGGACCTGACTGGACATGGGCTATCCCTTGACTATTCGCGGCCTAGATAGGCCGTGCGTCCCGCAAGGTCGAGCGAATGAGGCTGCTCAGACTTCCTGCGAAAGACGCACGACGCTGATCGTCGCCAGGGCGATGACGCCCGCGGCCGCCAGCCAGAAGATTTGCATCCCGCCAACCGATCCCAGTTCCAGCTGGTTCAGGCCCAGACCGGACAGGACCGAATCGACCGCGGTCTGAATGCCGATGGAGGCGGATTGCATCCCCTGCCCCAGCGCCTGACCGGCGACGACACCTTCGCTGGCTTCCCCCAGGTTCACATTGACGTTTACGGTTTCTCGAACGGCCACCACGCCACCGACTACGCCCGCCAAGACGATGGCCAGGCTCCGGAAGCGCGAGCCCTTCTGCAACCGCGCCTCGACGCCTGCGGTGAACAGGGTTGCGTCAGCCATGGGCGGGGTGCGCGAGAACAGCCGCTCGACGAAGGGATCGAACTCGTCAGCCGACATGCTGTGCTCTCCCCAGGGTTTGAGCGGATTGGGTTTGAGCGGGTTCCGGCTGGAGCCGCGCGCGGAGTTTATCCAGACCACGTTTGACATGAGACTTCACCGTGCCGAGTGGCAAATTCAGGGCGGACGCGATCTCGGGATGGGCCATGCCTGCGCCGTGACACAGGGAGACGCATAGCCGCTCCGGCTCGCTGAGGGTTTTCAGGGCTTCGTCCAGATCCATGATGTCGCCGGGATGGGGCTGATGGATGGCCTCATCGTCCGTGACTTCATCAACGTAACGGGCCTCCTTGACGCAACGCTTGATGTAGAGGCGGGCCGCGATCCGCTTGATCCAGGCCGCGAAGGTGCCGTCCCCCCTGAACTCGGCGCATCGCTGGAACGCCTGGATGAAGGCGTCCTGGGCGATGTCGTCAGCAACGGAGGCTTGCGCCCCCATCCGCCGCAGCAGCGCCCTCACCGGGGTGCCATGGCGGCGGACCAGTTCGCCGAACTCTCGCCGTCCGCCCGCCGCCGCGAGGGCGGCGAGCTCGACATCGTGCCGGTCGATCAGGGCCAGATCGCGGGCCTGGGCCATATTAATGCTCCCCCGTCGTCCGGCTCAGTCCTTGTTCTTGTTAAAGAAGCTCAGGACGATGAAGGCCAGGCCGATCGAACCGGGGATGGCAGCAAAACCGGCGACGAACTTCGCGTCGTTGTCGACGCCAAAGCCGATCGCGAGGAAGGCAGCAGCCACACCGGCCGACAGGGCCAGCAGGATCACGCCGATCCTCAGGTCACGCGAAGCCGAAGGCAGTTTGCGGACCTGATCCTTGGTCATGGCATCGATAAGTTCGGGGGGGAGTGGCTGGCCCTTTTCGACGGCGGCCCGAAAGACCGCCTGCATTTCACGCCTCTCACGGCTCTTAAGCCATGCCGGCCCAACCACGATGGCGATGATCATGGCTATGCCGGCAAGTGGGATCAGGATTTCTACGCCCATGGGACAATCTCTTTTGCGACGATGGAGGCAGCGTGGCGCCGCGTCCTTCTGTCAACAAGAGGCCGGCAGGCGATCAAACAGATGCACCCAACCTCAGATTCTTTTTGACCCACGCGCCACACGCAGGAACAAGGGCCGCCGCAAAGGAGACCGCCATGATCGATCGCCGCCTTCTGCTGACCGGCCTTGCCGCGACACCCCTTATGGCCTGCGCACCCTTGCCCGCCTCGTTGCCCGCCCCCGGGGCAACCCATGCAGAGCGTCAGCTGAAGCTCGTCACCTTCAATATCTGGCACAACCAGGGAGACTGGCCGGCGCGGCTGGCGCTCCTGATCGCAGATCTGCGAGCACAGGACGCCGACGTTATCGCGCTGCAGGAAGTCCTGGAGGACGCGGCGGTCGGCCTGCCGAATCAGGCGCAAACGCTTGCCGACGCGCTGGGCGGCTATGAGGTGCATTTCGTTTCCACCGATCCGGAAGGCGCGCCCCGCCGTTACGGGAATGCGATCCTGTCGCGCTTGCCGGTCCTGCAACACGACTGGAAGAAGCTGGAACCGCTGGATGATTATCGTACCGCCATCCGCGTGCGGGTGGCGGTGGGTGGTCGTCCCGTCGATACAGTGAACACCCATCTGGCCTGGCAGCAGGACGCCGCCGCCGTGCGCGCCCAGCAGATTTCCGACCTGATGGCCTGGCTGCCGCAGGACGGAACGCCTCTGATCGTAACGGGCGATTTCAATGCCCAGCAGACCGATCCCGGTCTGGCGACCCTGACTGGACCGCGTTTCACCACGGCCCTGCCCCATGGCGCGGTCGTGACCACACTGAACACGGCCAGAAATCACCCTGAGCGCCAGATCGACCACATTTTCGCCGAGCAGGATCAATTCACGATCGGTCAGGCCGCGCTGATCGGCGATCAGCCGACGAATGGCGAATATCCGTCGGATCATTTCGGCGTCGCCGCCTTGATAAGCCTGCGCTGACTTCGCGCCGGGGCTGTATCCACAGCGCCTGGTCCTGTATCCAGACTGCCACTGCCGCCCTTCTGAACCGGAGCCTCTCATGAGCCACGTCACCTATCGCATCGTCGAGCACGACGGCGGCTGGGCCTATTCGTCCAACGGCACCTTTTCAGAGACCTATCCCAGCCATGACGCTGCCCGCGCCGCGGCCGTCGCCGTGGCCCGCGAACAGCGCGTTCCGGATCAGACAGCCGTGATCGAGTTCGAGAATGCCTCGGGCGAATGGGTCACCGAACGCGCCGATGGCCACGACCGCCCCGTCACCGATGTCGAGGGTTGATCGCAACTGCTTGTGATCGACCCCATTCCTTCAGGGGGTAGGCGTATGCCTGTCCTGTCGCTAGTCGTGTGCACTGTCATTGTGAAACCGGTTACATTATGCGTCCATTGTCTCAATCCGCATCGACGCGGAGATCCCTGTTGGCCGGTGGAGCCGTGATGGCTGGACTGATGATGGCACCGCGCATGACGCTGGCGAAACAGGCCGAGGCGAAGGATCGCGTCGACGCCCTGATGGCGCGCATGACGATCGAGGAGAAGGCGGGTCAGCTGAACCTCATGAACGACCCGTTCCGCTGGCGACCCGAGGGGGTCAACCCCGGCGACCGGCTGGACAGCGATCAGGCCCAGACGGCGGCGGACATCAAGGCCGGGCGCATCGGGGCCCTGTTCAACGGCGTGGGTGCCGCAACGACCCGCCTGGTCCAGGACATGGCCGTGCGCGAGAGCCGTCTGGGCATCCCCTTGCTGTTCGCGGCCGACATCGTGCATGGCCTGCGCACCACCTTCCCCGTACCGCTGGGCGAGAGCGCCAGCTGGGACCTGGGCCTGGCCGAGCGCACGGCCCGTGCCGCCGCCGTCGAGGGCGGCGCATCGGGCGTGCACCAGACCTATGCCCCCATGGTCGATGTGGCCCGCGATCAGCGCTGGGGCCGGGTGGTCGAGGGTGCCGGCGAGGACGTGCTTCTGAACAATCTGTTCGCGGCGGCCCGCACCAAGGGGTTCCAGGGCGACGACCTGACCCATTGGTCCAGTCTGCTGGCCTGTCCCAAGCATTTCGCCGCCTATGGCGCAGCGGAATCGGGGATGGACTACAACTCCACCGACATGAGCGAGGTCATGCTGCGCTCGGTCTATCTACCGCCGTTCAAGGCCGCGCTGGACGCCGGGGCCCTGTCGGTCATGAGCGCCTTCAACGACCTGAACGGCGTACCGACCAGCGGCAACAAGTGGTTGCTGACCGACATCCTGCATGGCGAGTGGGGCTTCGCAGGCTTCGTAGTGTCCGACTACACGTCCGAGGCCGAGCTGGTCGCTCACGGCTTTGCCGCCGACGGTCGTGACGCGGCGCGGATCGCCCTGATGGCCGGCGTCGACATGTCGATGAAGAGCGGCCTGTATCTGCGCCACATCCCCGATCTGGTGGCCTCTGGGGAAGTGCCAGTGGCGCGCGTCGACCAGGCCGTGCGGCGGGTCCTGATGACCAAGGCGGCGCTGGGTCTGTTCGACGACCCCTATCGCGGCTCGGACGTCGCGGTCGAGCGTCGCGTGGTCGGCAGCCGCGATCACCTGGCCCTGGCCCGCGAGGCCGGGCGCAAATCGATCGTGATGCTGAAGAACGAGGGCGGCCTGCTGCCCCTGCCCAAGTCGGGCCAGCGCATCGCCCTGATCGGCCCGTTCGGGGCGGATGCCGCCGATGTGTTCGGCCCCTGGTCGATCTTCAAGGACACCGATCTGGCGGTGTCGCTGGAACAGGGCCTGCGCCAGGCGCTGCGCGACCCGAACGCCCTGACCGTGGTCAAGGGCTCGGACGTCGAGGCCCCCCTGCCCGGCGGCATCGAGGCGGCGGTGGCCGCGGCCAATGAGGCGGATGTCGTTCTGCTGGCCATCGGCGAATCGTCGGTGATGTCGGCGGAGTCCAAGTCGCGGGTCAGCATCGACATTCCCGCCCCTCAATTGGCCCTGGCCGAGGCCGTGGCGGCGACGGGCAAGCCGGTTGTGGTCCTGCTGCGCAACGGTCGCGGCATGGAGCTGTCGGGTGCGGTCGCCGGGGCGAACAGCATTCTGGTCACCTGGTTCCTGGGATCGGAGACCGGCCACGCCATTGCCGACGTCCTGTTCGGCGATCACGAGCCGACGGGCCGCCTGCCGGTCAGCTTTCCGTTCCGCTCTGGCCAGTCGCCCTTCTACTATGCGCACAAGGCGACGGGGCGCCCGTCCCAGCCGACGGATCAGGAGTTTACCTCCAAGTTCCGCGAGGTGCCGCACGCCGCCCTCTATCCATTCGGCCACGGCCTGACCTATGCGCCCATCGACTGGTCCGAGACGCGGCTGTCGTCGCAGACCATGGCCTGGAACGGCCAGATCGAGGCCAGCGTCACCCTGACCAACGGCGGCGAACGCGACGTCACCGAAGTGGTTCAGCTCTATATCCGCGACCGCGTCGCCTCCCTGACCCAGCCCGTGCGGCTGCTGAAGGCGTTCCGGCGCGTGACGGTGCCCTCCGGCAAGTCGGTCGAGGTGACGATGCCCCTGACGTTCGCCGATGTGCAGTTCATGGGCCCGGATCACGCGATGATTGCCGAACCCGGCCTGTTCGACGTCTGGCTGAGCGCAAGCGCCCAGACGGGTCAGGCGGCGCAGTTCACCCTGGTGCGCTAGGCGAGCGCCGCCGCATAAAGCTCCGGCTTGAAGCGCACCAGCGTCCGGTCGCCCAGGTCCAGCACCGGGCGTTTGATCATTGACGGCTGGGCCAGCATCAGGGCGATAGCCTTGTCGGCATCCAGCCCCGCCTTATCGGCATCCGGCAAGGCCCGGAACGTCGTCCCGGCCCGGTTCAGCACCGTCTCCCACCCATGCTCGGCCACCCAGGCCTCCAGCCGGGGCCGGTCGATGCCTGCCTTCTTGTAATCATGGAAGGTGAAGGCGGTGCCGTTCTGATCCAGCCAGACGCGGGCCTTCTTGACGGTGTCGCAGTTGGGGATGCCGTAGAGTGTCAGGGTCATGTGGATGGATTAGCCAACGGAGTGTTGTCGCCACAAGTCCGATGTCTATTCACGACCCATTGCGGACGTGGGTCGTCCATGTGATCCAACAGCCTCAGATCGGAGGATGAACGTGGGGCACAAAGGACTTCGCATCTCGGAAGAAGATGCCGTTGCCCTCGCGAAAGCGCATGTGGCGCAGCTCGATCTACGCGGATGGCGATTTGAGTTCGGGGCAGTTCATCGAGTCTTCGACGGAAGGATCAGCGTGCTTTTTGACACCTACAGTCCGTCCGGCTCGCTCGTGGATGGCCCTGTCGCCGTTCTCGTAAATGCAACCACCGGGCGAGTTGAGGAGATCGTGGGCTAACATCCGTTTCCCACCCCTAGCTGACGTCGGCTAGGGCTACTTTTGGCCCACCTACTCAGCCTCATCCGATCCTTTACCCGCCTCCCCCGCCGGATCCCGCGCAATCGCCGCGACCGTCGCTCCGGCGTTCATCACGCTCCAGGCCTGACCGGCGGCGGCGCTGGAGCGGCCCAGTTCGAACAGGGACTGCATCGACTCCTGGCTGAAATCCAGGCTGGAGACCGTGCGGTCGCCGGGGATGGCGGCGACGCGGAAGGCCACGCCGTTGCGCCGGGCAAAGGTGGCATTGGCGACCAGATGGGTGCGCAGGGCGGCCTTGCTCATGCTGTCATAGGCCCGCGCCAGAATGGCCGGCAGGCGACCGCGCACGACCCTGTAGTCCCGGCTGACCTGGCCGTTGACCAGCACATAGATGGCCGCCCGGTCCGGAGAGGCCGCCACGCCGAGGACCGGGTCGTTCCAGCCCAGCATCGCCTCGGGTACCGCCAGGAAGGGCATGTTGACCCCGCCATCGACGTGCATCTCCTCCACCAGACGCCCGTCCGTCAGGCCCGCGATCATGACGGGCGGAAAGACGCCCGGAATGCTGGCGGAGGCCACCAGCACCTGGCGGAACAGCGTCAGGGCCTGTTCGTCACCCTGGGTCGCCAGCACGCCCATGTCCCAGATGACCGATTCCTCGCCATCCAGATTGGTGGTGACGACCAGCAGGCGGCGGCCCTGGGCATGCTCGACGGCGATGGCCTGCAACAGCTCGGGCGTGACATTGTCATCGACCAGTTGCTTCAGCTTGCCGGGGCTGAACAGGCTGGGGGCCACGAAGGCAGTCAGGCCGCGCGGGCCCAGAATGCCGTCGGCCTGACCACTGGCATAGGCGGCCTGAAGCTCGTCGTCCCAGTCGGAGCCCAGATAGGCAAAGGGCGCGGCCAGTGCCCCGGTGCTGATGCCCGTGACGATGTCGAAACGCGGACGCGTCCCCGCCTGGCTCCAGCCGACCAGAACGCCGGCCCCGTAAGCGCCATTCGCGCCGCCGCCTGACAAAGCCAGAATGTTTCGCCGGGCGCTGGTCTGGCCTAGTCCGGCCGCGAACTCCTCGGCCAGACCGCGCAGCTTGTCCTCGTCCCCGGCCCGGATGCGCGGATCGACGGTGGGGGCCAGCTGGCCCTCGAGAACGCGCAGGGGCACCGGATCGGGCCGCTCGATCGTTCCGCAGGCCGTCAGGGAGAGCACGGCTATGCCGATGCCCAGGCCGCGCGACAGCATCCTCAACATCGACTGCTCCAAGGCTGAAGACCAGGCTCCACGCTATCTAACCCAGTCTGGCCCTTGGCGCACCTACCGTGCGAGCGGCGCATTACGGGATCGTCATGATCGCGGCCTTGACGGCGCGGTATGTTATTTCATAACACACCTCTTCCTTCCCCGAGAGAGTTTGCCATGCGTCACCGCCCCTCCACCCGCACCCTCCTGCTGGCCGCCACGGGCTGGGCCGCGTTCGGCGGTGTGGCCTCAGCCCAGTCGGTACCGGCACAGACCGAACCGACCGTGCTGGAAGAGGTCATCGTCACCGGCGTGCCCTTCGGCGTGACCGACCGGGCCAGCCTGCTGGCGGTCGAGGTCCTGGACGAGGAAGACCTGGCAGTCGCCCCCGTCGCCACACTCGGTGACCTGGTCGACGGCCTGCCCGGCGTACGCAGCACCGCCTTTGCGCCGGGGGCCAGCCGGCCGGTGATCCGCGGCCTGGCGGGTCCGCGCGTCCAGGTGCTGACCAATGGCCTGGGCCTGATCGACGCCAGTTCGGTTTCGCCCGATCACCAGGTGGCGGTCGATCCGGCCGAGGCCCGCCGCATCGAGATCGTGCGCGGCCCCTCCACCCTCACCTACGGCGGCTCGGCCATCGGCGGGGTGGTCAATATCCTCGACGACCGCATCCCGACGGAGCGCGCGACCGGCGGCGTCGATGGGCACGTCTCGGCCCAATATTCCTCGGTGGACGACGGCACCAGCTTCGGAGCCCGGCTGAAGGCGAACGCCGGCCCCCTGGTCCTGACGATCGACGGCTTTACCCGCGACGCCTCGGATTATGACGTGCCGGTGTTCCCGGAATCCCGACGCCTCCTGGAGGAAGAGGGCGAAGACGCCGGCGACGAACGCACGGTCGAGAACACCTTCGTCCAGTTGGACCAGTACGGTGCCGGCGTCAGCTGGATCGGCTCGCGCGGCTATCTGGGAGCCTCGGTCAAGCGCGTCGAGACCACCTACGGCGTGCCCGGCCACGGACACGAAGACGAGCATGAGGAGGGCGAGGAAGATGAGGACCATGAAGGCGAAGAGGAGCACGGCGAAGAGTCCGTCTCGATCGGGCTGGAGCAGACGCGATATGACATCCGCGGTGGCCTGAACTTCGCCTCTGGCCCGTTCAGCGAGGCCCGGCTGTCGGCGGGCTATGCCGACTACACGCACACCGAGTTCGAGGGCGACGAGGTCGGCACCCGGTTCCTGTCCGACGGATACGAGGGTCGGTTCGAGCTGATTCAGCGCGAGCGCGATGGCTGGCAGGGCGTCGTTGGTGCCCAGATCCTCGACCGAACCTTCGACGCCATTGGCGACGAAGCCTATGTGCCGCGCACCGAAATCAGCGAGCAGGGCATCTACACCGTCCAGCGCCTTGATCGCGGCCGCGTCGGCTTCGAAGGCGGGCTGCGTCTTGACAACCGCTCGCTGGAAAGCGTGACGGCGGACCGCGACTTCACCAACATCTCCGCCTCTGCGGGGATTTTCGGTCGACCTGCCGAAGGCGTCTTCCTGGGGCTGAGCGTCGCGCGCAACGAGCGGGCTCCCAGCGAGGTCGAACTGTTCGCAGAGGGGGCCCACGTGGCCACGGAAACCTTCGAGATCGGTGACATCGATCTGGACAGCGAGGTCGCTACCTCGATCGAAGGGACGGCGCATTTCGGCTCAGGCCCCTTCGAGTTCGACCTGCACGCCTACTATGCCAAATACGATGGCTTCATCGATCTTCGGCCTACTGGCGAAGAGGACATCGAATCCGAACTGCCGATCTTCGAATATGTTCAGACGGACGCCGAATTCGTCGGCTTCGAAATCGAGGGGCGCTATGACCTGTGGCAGTCCGGGGACCGCAGTCTGGCCCTAACCGGCGCGGCCGACTGGGTACGGGCGGATACGGATCTGGGGCCTGCCGCACGCATTCCGCCCTGGTCGGCGACGGCGGGGCTGGAATACGCCTCGCGCCTGTTCGACGTCGGGCTGGAGGTGCGCAAGGTCGCAGAGCAGGACCGGGTCACCGAGTTCGAACTGCCCACCGACAGCTACACCCTGTTCAATCTGCGCGGTGCCATTCGTCCGTTCGCGGACCGCAACGTCACCGTCTTCGCCGAGGCGCACAATCTGACCGACGAGGAAGCGCGCGAGCACGCCAGCTTCCAGAAGGACATCTCTCCGCGGCCGGGCCGCAACCTGCGCGTCGGCGTCAACTACCGCTTCTAGAACAAGAAACGCCCCTGACAACGACTGTCAGGGGCGTTTTGCTGTTGGCCTATTCCCACTCGATGGTGCCGGGCGGCTTTGATGTCACATCGTAGACGACGCGGTTCACGCCCCTGACTTCATTGACGATTCTCGTTGCGCACTTGCCGAGCACGTCCCAGGGAAACTCGAAGAAGTCCGCCGTCATGCCGTCGGTGGAGGTCACCGCCCGCAGGGCCAGCACCTTCTCATAGGTTCGCGCGTCACCCATCACGCCCACCGTCTTGACCGGCAGCAGGACGGCAAAGGCCTGCCAGATCTTGTCGTAAAGGCCGGCCTTGCGGATTTCGTCCAGATAGATGGCATCGGCCTGTTGCAGGGTCTCAACCGCATCCGGCGTGATCTCGCCGGGGATGCGGATGGCCAGGCCCGGTCCGGGGAACGGATGACGACCGACGAACGCGTCTGTCAGGCCCAGTTCGCGACCCAGGGCCCGCACCTCGTCCTTGAACAGTTCACGCAACGGCTCGACCAGCTTCAGCTTCATGTAGTCGGGCAGGCCACCGACATTGTGGTGGCTCTTGATTACATGAGCCTTGCCGGACGAGGAGGAAACGCTCTCGATCACGTCTGGATAAAGGGTGCCCTGAGCCAGGAATTCGGCACCGTCGATCTTCGATGCCTCGCGGTCGAACACGTCGATGAAGACGCGACCGATGGTCTTGCGCTTGGTCTCGGGGTCCGACTGACCGGCCAGCGCGCCAAGAAATTCTTTCGACGCATCAACGTGGATCAGCGGGATATTGTAGTGCTCGCGGAACAGGGTCGTGACCTGGGTCGCCTCGTCCTTGCGAAGCAGGCCGGTGTCCACGAACACGCAGGTCAGCTGGTCGCCGATCGCTTCGTGGATCAGGACCGCAGCGACGGAGGAGTCCACCCCGCCCGACAGGCCGCAGATCACCTTGGCGTCACCGACCTGTTCGCGGATCTGGGCGATCTTCTCGTCGCGATAGGCCGCCATGGTCCAGTCGCCCTTCAGCCCGGCGATGCCGTGGGTGAAGTTCTTCAGCATCTGGTGGCCGCGCGGGGTGTGCATCACCTCCGGATGGAACTGAACCCCGTAGAAACGACGAGCCTCATCGGCGATGACGGCATAGGGCGAGCCTTCTGACGTGGCGACCACGTCAAAACCCTCGGGGATAGCCACGATCTTGTCCCCGTGGCTCATCCAGACCGTCTCGTCCTCGCCGACGGGAGCCAGGTCGGCCAGCAGGGGCGAGGCCTTCTGGACGGTGATTTCGGCGCGACCGAACTCGCGGGTGTGGCCGCCCTCGACCTTGCCGCCCAGTTGCTCGCACATGGTCATCTCGCCATAGCAGATGCCCAAGACGGGCACCCCGGCTTCGAACACGGCCTGCGGCGCGCGCGGGCTGCCATCTTCGTGCACGCTCTCGGGACCGCCTGACAGGATGATGGCCGCCGGGTTCATCGACGCCAGAGCCGCCTCGGCCTTCTGAAAGGGATGGATCTCGCAATAGACGCTGGCCTCGCGCAGGCGCCGCGCGATCAGCTGGGTCACCTGGCTGCCGAAATCGACGATCAGGACTTTCTGGTGGTCGGTCATCAGGTCCTCTCGTAGAGCGCGATGAAGAAGCCGTCGGTGCCGGTGGAGGCGGGCGACAGGCGCAGGGTGTGGCCGTTCGCAGCCTCTGCCAGCGTGGCGCGGGCGGCGTCGGTCACGGTGGGTGTGGCGACCAGATCGGTGACGGCCACCGGACGGAAGCTTGGGTTCGCTGCCTCGAAGGCCTCCGCCGTCGCTTCATTCTCGGCCCGCAGGACCGAACAGGTCACATAGGCCAGACGCCCGCCGCGCTTCACCAGCTGTGCCGCCTGGATCAGGATGCGCAGTTGCAGGGCATGCAGCCGCTCGACCTCATCGGCCTTCAGCCGCCAGGCCTCCTCGGGGTGACGACGCCAGGCCCCGGAGCCGGTGCAGGGCGCATCGACGAAGACCAGGTCGGCCTTGCCGTTGAACTCCTCCACACCGCCGCCATTCTGACCGATCAGGCGCAGGTCGGCGGCGACCCCGGCACGGGCCAGGCGCGGCTGGATGTTGTCGAGCCGCTTCTGCACGACGTCGCAGGCGATCAGCCGGACGCCGGACGCTGGCTTGGGCGCGGACACCGCTTCAGCATCGCCCGTCGGAGACCAGCCCGAAGGCTTGGGCGCGGAGGTCGGGCCGGAGGGTGCAACCGGCAAGGCCAGCATGGCCAGGGCCAGGGTCTTGCCACCGCCGCCTGCGCAATAATCGACCACGACGCTGTCTGGCGTCAGGGACAGACCGGCACCGGCCAGCCAGGTCACCAATTGGCTCCCCTCGTCCTGAATGTCGATGCGGCCGCCGTTGAAGGCATCCAGCGCCTGGACGTTCGGAGCCGGTTCGGAGGGTAACCGCAGCCCAACCGCCGACCAGAGCATGGTCTGAGGCTTCAGACCCGCCGCCGATAGCTCGGCCTTGGCCGCCTGCGGCGTCGTCCGCGCCGTATTGACCCGCAGATCGACCGGGGCCCGCGCCATCAGGCCTTGCGCCTGCGTGGTCCAGTCGTCGCCGAAGGTCGCCTTCAAATCCTCGATCACGAATGCGGGCAGACCGGCGACGGCACCGTCGGCGTCTTCCCCCTCCCCGGCCTCGATACGGGCGCGTTCCTGTTTGGACAGCGGGCGTGGGCCGTAGCCATCGCCCGAATGCAGGGCCTCGATCTCTTCCAGCGACAGCTGATCCAGAAAAGCCAGCGAGCCGATCACCAGGGCCCGCCCATCCTCGCGCCCGCCCATGGCCCGGACCAGACGCCCGCGCGAACGCAGCACCAGATAGACCCGCTCGGCGATGGCGCGGCGGTCCTTGGACCCGGCATAGCGGTTGGCCCCACCCCAGGCCTTGATGACGACATCGGCGGGCGCTCGGCCCTGCGTGATGCTGTCGAGTATGGAGGCGGCGGCGACGAGGCGGGCAGCAGGGGTCAAATCAGGCGTTCAGTTCAGATGAAGAGGGCAAGGAGGACGGCGACAAGGCCACCCAGCGAAACGAACCACGCCACCGGTCGAAGTGGCGATCCGAAGGCATACAGCGGGATATATACCAGTCGTGCCCAGAAATAGGCCTGGGTGCCCCAGAAGGTCAGCAGACCCTCTTCACCCGATACATGGGCGATCAGAACCGCGCCGATGAAGATCGGCAGCGTCTCCCACAGATTGGCCTGGGCCCGCTCCAGCCGTTGTGTGACGACACCCTTTTCCGGTGCCGTATCGCGCGGCCCGGCGGCCCAGCGAAAGCCGTTCCGGGCCACCCGCCCGGCGGCCGGCAGGAAGATGTGCACCACCGCCAGCACCAGCGTCGCCGCCAGCATGGTCAGCTCCGGCGTCGTGACCCGGATCCAGGCCTCGGACACGGATCAGCCCTGCCTGTAGTTGGGCGCTTCGCGAGTGATCATCACGTCATGGACGTGGCTTTCCCGCAAGCCGGCACCGGTGATCCGCACGAAGCGGGCGCGTTCCTGAAGCTCGGGGATCGTCCCGGCACCGACGTAGCCCATGGCAGCGCGCAGCCCCCCGACCATTTGATGCAGCACGGGTGCGATCGGGCCCTTGTAGGGGGTCTGACCCTCGATGCCCTCGGGCACCAACTTCTGGGTGTCCTCGACTTCCTTCTGGAAATAGCGGTCGGCAGAGCCGGCGCCCATCGCCCCGACCGAGCCCATGCCACGGTACGACTTGTATGACCGGCCCTGGTACAGGAAGACCTCGCCGGGGCTTTCGTCCGTGCCGGCGAACATGGATCCCATCATGGCCACGCTGGCCCCCGCCGCGATGGCCTTGGCCAGGTCGCCGGAGTATTTTATGCCGCCGTCGGCGATGACCGGTGCGCCCGACCCCTTGGCGGCACGAACCGCCTCCATGATGGCTGTCAGCTGCGGGACGCCGACGCCCGCGACGATCCTGGTCGTGCAGATGCTGCCGGGGCCGATGCCGACCTTCACAGCGTCCGCGCCCGCGTCGATCAGGGCACGCGCGGCGTCATAAGTCGCGATGTTGCCGGCGATGATCTGCAACCGATTGTTCTCGCGCTTGATACGCTCGACGACGCGGCTGACCTGTGCCGAGTGACCGTGGGCGGTGTCGATCACGACCACGTCGCAACCGGCCTCGGCCAGGGCCATGGCCCGCTCGTAACCTGCGTCGCCAACAGTCGACGCTGCACCCACCAGTAGCCGACCCTCGTCGTCCTTGGCCGCATGCGGATGAGCCTGGGCCTTCTCGATGTCCTTCATCGTGATCAGGCCGGTGGCGCGATAGTCTTCGTCGACCACAATGACCCGCTCGATCTTGCGGTCGCGCAGCAGGGCCCGCGCCTCGTCGCGTCCGGCCCCCTCGCGCACGGTGACCAGATCGCCGGTGGTCATCAGCTCGATGGCCTTGCGGTTCGGATCGGTGTCGAACCGCATGTCGCGGTTTGTCAGGATACCAACCAGCTTGCCGCTGACGGGATCGACGACCGGGAAGCCCGAAATCTTCTTCTTGGCCACGATGGCGCGGATTTCGCCCAGCGTCGTCTGAGGCGTGATGGTCACCGGATTGATGACCATGCCGCTTTCATAGCGCTTCACCTCCCGCACCTGATCGGCCTGTTCCTCGACCGTCATGTTGCGGTGAAGAATGCCCAGACCGCCGGCCTGGGCCATGGCGATGGCCAGCCGACTTTCGGTGACCGTATCCATGGCGGACGAGGTCAGCGGTATGTTCAGACTGATGTCGCGGGTCAGCTTCGTCGAGACGTCCGCATCTGCGGGCATGATCTCTGACGGGCCGGGTTCCAGCAAAACATCGTCGAAGGTAAGCCCTTCGCGTATCTCCATGAGGAGTCTCCGTTTTGCGGGCCGCGTATAACGCCCGACAGGCAGGAACCGCAAGGCCTGCCGCGACCTATAGTGACGATAATGACTTTTGGCTTGCGCCGCGTGGCCCCGCCCCCACATTCTGAGCACCTATGGTCCGCGCCATCCTTACCACCGCCCGTCGCCTCGCGCTGAAGATCGCCAGCTATGGCGTGATGCACCTGGTCGTCGCGATTCTGGTGGCGTTTGCGATTACGCGTGACTGGCGGCTGGCCTTGGCGGTCGGGGTGATTGAGCCCTTCTTCCAGACCATCGCCTATTCCATCCACGACCGCGTCTGGCACCGGGTCGAGCGTCGCGGCATGCTGACCGGCGTCGAGGAGGCGTCCGAGGCCTTCACCGCCCGCCTTGGCATGATGACACCGGAAGAGCAGACCCGCGCTCACGGTCACGGATTCGGTTCCCACGCCGGCCACAGCCACGCCCTGCCCCGCTCGTTCAAGCAGATCGCCGCCAAGACGGTGACCTATGGCGTGATGCACTTTGCCGTCGCCGTCGCCGTCGCCTTCGCCCTGACCCGCAACTGGCAACTGGCCTTGGCCATCGGCACCATCGAGCCTCTGGTTCAGACCCTGTTCTTCACCGTGCACGACCGGGTGTGGACCCGGATCGAGGCCAGGAAAGCCCGGCGCGCGGCGGAGCTGGCCGAGGTCTAGGGCATCAGAAAGCCGGTCGAGGAGCAGCCGCGCCGGTCATCCGACACGGCATTGGCCGCATCCCTGCACACCAGACCTCGCAAACCGAGATCGTCGGCGGCATGTCGTTCGGCTTTCCAGATCACGCGACTGTTCCGCACACCAATCAGGCCGACGTCGGCGACATTGTCCTGTCCATTGTCCAGCTTGACCGCGATCAGGGCAAAGGTTGGATCGGCCGCATCTCTATAAATCCTGACGCCACGCCGTCCCCGCACGAACTCTTCTGGAGACAACGGCAGATCGGCCCCCGGCTCGACCGACGCCATCAGGCCACCGCCTTCCCGCTCCGCTCGCGCCTCTTCCGCCCGAAGGAAGGGGACCGTAGGCAGCAAGGTCAGGCCGACCAGGCCCCAGGCCAGATCAGTGCCGGGGTCGCTGCGGTAGGCCGCGCGTTCCGGCAGGTCCGCACAGGTGCTGGTGAAGGTCAGGCCGTCCGGTGCCGCTGGAAGCCGCTCCAGTGCGCTTGACCCGTCAGACAGCGGCAGACGACCGGGCTGGACCGCAAAAGGCGATGGCGGTGCCGGGGCCTGCATCATGGCCCGTACCGACTGGCGTGTGGCCGATTCCAGCAAGGGTGGCGGCGGGGTTATCGGATGGACGCCCGTCAAACGGCCTGCTTCAAACACCACATAGCCATCTTCCACCCGCGCCAGGGTCTGGCGCAGAGTCGGCTGTGGCCCGCCCGGATCGACAACTTGCGGAAAGCCCGTGACGCAGAATTGGCCCTGCGGAGCGGCTCTGTGAAAGCGCCGGGCCGTGTAAATGTCGATCGTGCGCCCGTCCTGAACGATCCGCACGGCATCCTGAGGCACGGGATCGGGGGTTGCACCCAGTGCAGCCGCGACCTCGGCCGGCGACCGGCCGATCAGTTCGGCGACCGGCACCGATGTCTCGGTGCCTGGTCCCGACTGCAAGGCCACGGCGATGACAAGCGCTGCGAGCATCTACTTCCTGTTCATGGCCACCAGGAACACTTCGGCGCTGTCTTTGCGGCTGGACGAAGGCTTGACGTATTTCACCGTCTCGAACTCGGCCCTCAGCCGCGCCAGAACCCCGCCCGCATCCCCGCCCTGGAAGTTCTTGGACACGAAATGCCCACCCGGCTTCAGCGTGCGGATGGCGAAGTCTGCGGCGATTTCGATCAGGGCGATGATCTTCAGGTGGTCGGTCTGGCGATGCCCGACGGTGTTGTGCGCCATGTCGGACAGGACCACATCGGGCCGTCCGCCCAGCAGGTCGATCATCTGCTGATCTACCCCCGGATGGGTGAAATCGGCCTGGACCAGTTCAGCCCCGGGTATGGGCTCGATCATCAGCAGGTCGACCCCGACCACCGACTTGGCTCCCTTTTTCAGCGCCACCTGCACCCAGCCGCCCGGCGCGGCCCCCAGGTCGATGACCCGGCTGCCCGTCTTGATCAGATGAAACCGCTCGTCGATTTCCAGCAGCTTGAAGGCCGCACGGCTGCGCCAGCCCTCGGCCCGGGCACGTTCGGACCATTTGTCCGACAGCTGGCGCTTGATCCATTGCTGGCTGGACATCGACTTGGTGTCCGCCGTCTTCATCTTGGTGCCCATACCCCGGCCAGAGGCCGTGCCGCCCGACGGGGGGCGGACCATACGGCGGCGTTCTGGCTCGGGAGGGGTCTTTTCGTCGTCACTCATCCTTCCCACATAGCCGGGACGGCCTTCACGGGCTATGACCCCCGCCAGATTCAACACATGGAGCGCGCCGATGGCCGACGAAACCCTGACTTTCAAACTCGACACCGGTGACGGCGAAGACCGCAATGTGGTCATCAAGCTGCGCTCCGACCTGGCCCCCGGCCACGTCGCCCGCATCACCGAACTGTCGCGCGAAGGCTTCTACGACGGCGTGGTCTTCCACCGCGTCATCGCCGGCTTCATGGCCCAGGGCGGCGATCCGACCGGCACCGGCACCTCCGGCTCCAAGAAGCCCAACCTGAAGCAGGAGTTCTCGAAACAGCGCCACGCCCGCGGCGTCTGCTCCATGGCCCGCACCAGCGATCCGAACAGCGCCAACAGCCAGTTCTTCATCTGCCTGGACGACGCCTCTTTCCTTGACGGTCAGTACACCGTCTGGGGCGAAGTGATCGAAGGCATGGACCACGTCGACGCCCTGCCCAAGGGCGAGCCGCCCCGCAGCCCGGGCAAGATCGTCACCGCAACGGTGGCCTGAAACTGAAAGGGCCGCTCGAAAGAGCGGCCCTTTTCTATTCGATCTCGACGACCTCAACCCTCGGTCCGTTCAGGACCAGGGCGATTTCCCCACGTTTCAGCTTCAGCGCATCCTCGCCGAACAGCTGGCGACGCCAGCCCTTGAGCGCATCCACGTCCGCCTCGTCGTCCAGGGCGATCTTTTCCAGATCCGCGACATTGGCCAGCAGCTTGGTCGCCACGCCGGCATTGTCGCTCTTGGCCTTCAGCAGCACCTTCAGCAGTTCGACCACCGATGGCGGTGCAGGCTGGTTGTGGCCGGGACGCTCCAGCTTGGGCGCATGCGCCTCCGGATCGGCCAGTACCCGCTTCAGCTCGGCGCACAGTTCCAGACCCAGACGCGAGGCCCCGAACCCCTTGGGCACGGAGCGCAGGCGGTTGAAGGCCTCCGGATCGGTAGGGCCTTGCGCCGCGATCTCGTCGATGGCCTCGTCCTTCAGGATACGACCGCGCGGCTGGTCCCGCTCCTGCGCGGCCCGCTCGCGCCAGACGGCGGTGGCGACGAAGGCGGCCAGGTATTTGGCACTGAACTTCTTGGGCTTCAGACGCTTCCAGGCCTTCTCGGGCGTGGTGTCGTACAGGTCCGGATCGGTCAGATCCTCCATCTCGGCCATGACCCAGTCCAGCCGCCCCTCCCGGACCAGCCGGTCGCGCAGCTTGGGATACAGCGCTGCCAGATGAGTCACGTCGCCAAGAGCATAGATCAACTGCGCATCCGACAGCGGGCGCCGCGCCCAGTCCGTGAAACGGCTGCCCTTGTCCACATCCTGTTTCAGCATCTGGCGAACCAGCGCCTCATAGGAGACCTGATCGCCGAAGCCCGCCGCCATGCCCGCCACCTGGGTGTCGAACATAGGCTTGGGCATGGCCCCCAACTTGACGAAGATTTCCGTGTCCTGACGCGCGGCGTGGAACACCTTCAGGATGTTCGGATCACGCAGCAGATCGAGAAACGGCTCCAGATCGATGCCCTCGGCCAGCGGGTCGATGATGGCGGCGTCGGTGCTGGATGCGGCCTGGATCAGGCACAGCTTGGGCCAATAGGTCGTTTCCCGCATGAACTCGGTATCGACCGTAATGAAAGGGGCTGTGGCCAGCTTCGCACAAAAGTCGCGCAAAGCCTCGGTGGTGGTGATTGGCGTCATTCCGATGCTATAGCCCCGCGCCATACGGTTGTGGCAAGAGCCGTGACACATTTCCGCCTCTCTGATTCAGGCCCGTGACCCATGAGCGACACCCCCGACCCGCTGAAAAACGGCCTGACCTATGCCGATGCCGGCGTAGATATCGATGCGGGCGAGCGGTTGGTGGACGCCATCAAGCCGCTGGCCAAATCGACCCGCCGCCCCGGTGCCGAGGCCTCCCTGGGCGGTTTCGGGGCCCTGTTCGACCTGAAGGCGGCGGGGTTCGAGGATCCCCTGATCGTCGCCACCACGGACGGGGTCGGCACAAAGCTGAAGATCGCCATCGAGACCGGTCGTCATGACGGCGTCGGCATCGACCTGGTCGCCATGTGCGTCAACGACCTGCTGGCGCAAGGGGCCGAGCCCCTGCTTTTCCTCGACTACTATGCGACGGGCCAGCTCGACATCGACGCCGCCCGCCGCGTCGTGACCGGGATCGCCGAAGGGTGCCGCCAGGCCGGATGCGCCCTCGTCGGCGGTGAAACCGCCGAAATGCCGGGCATGTATTCGGGCGGCGACTACGACCTGGCCGGCTTCTCGCTGGGTGCCGTCGAGCGCGGGCATGCCCTGCCTTATCTGGATCGTCAGGCCGCCGGCGACATCATCATCGGTCTGGCCTCGTCCGGCCCGCATTCAAACGGCTATTCCCTGATCCGCAAGGTGGTCGAGAAGTCCGGCCTGTCCTGGGGTGACGACGCCCCCTTCGCCAAGGACCGCACCCTGGCCCAGGCGCTGATGGAGCCGACCCGCATCTATGTGAAGCCGGTCCTGCCGCTGATGAAGGCCGGTCTGATCAAGGGCGCGGCTCACATCACCGGCGGCGGCCTGATCGAGAACCCGCCCCGCTGCATCGCCGAGGGACTGGAGGCGTCGTTCGACTGGGACGCCTGGCCCATGCCACAGGTCTTCCGGTGGATGGGCGAGGTCGGCGGCATCTCCGATCACGAACTGCGCCGGACCTTCAACTGCGGCGTCGGCTTCATGCTGGTCGTCGCGCCCGAGAATGCCGAACCCGTGCTGGAGGCTCTGCTGAACGCGGGCGAGGTCGCCTTCGTCTGCGGTCAGCTTCAGGCGGTCTGACAAGCGTTGACCGCTCGACACGCGCACGGCAGGGTCTGCCTCCGCTTTCAGTGAGATCGCCTATGCGCACCTTGACCCTCGGCCTGGCCCTGGCGGCCGTTTTCGCCACCATTCCTGCTGCGGCGCAGACAGTCGATGAACAGACGCTGGTGAATCGCCTCACCACCCAGGTCAGCACAGAGCGTCTGCGGGCCGATGTGGAATCGATGGTCGGTTTCGGGACGCGGCACACCCTGTCCGAGACTGAATCGGACACCCGCGGCGTGGGCGCGGCACGACGGTGGGTAGAGCGCGAGTTTCAGACCATCGGACGGGACTGTGGCGGCTGCCTTGAGGTCGTCATGCCCGGCGAGACCGTCACCGCCCTGCCGCGCATTCCTGTCCCGACCGAGGTGGTCAATGTCGTGGCGATCCAGCGCGGCACCACCGATCCCGACCGGGTCATCGTCATCACCGGCCATCTCGATTCGCGCGTCACAGACGTCATGAACGCGACCGACGATGCCCCCGGTGCCAACGACGACGCCTCGGGCGTGGCCGCCCTGATCGAGGCGGCCCGCATCCTGTCCAAAGAGCGCTTCCCCGCCACCCTCGTCTATGCCGCCCTGACGGGCGAGGAGCAGGGGCTGCACGGTGCCCGCATCCTGGCCGAGTACGCCAGGGCCAACGGCTGGCAGGTGATGGCCAATCTGAACAACGACATGGTCGGCAATATCGAGGGTCAGAGCGGGGTGATCGACAACACCCGGGTCCGCGTCTTCGCCGAGGGCACCCGCACGCTCGAGACCCAGGCCGAGGCGGACAGCCGCCGCTACAACGGCGGCGAGGTCGATTCGCCGTCCCGGAATCTGGCGCGTTTCATCGACGGCATCGCCGACCGTCATCTGACCAATCTCGACGTCGAGATGATCTACCGCACCGACCGATACGGCCGCGGTGGCGATCAGGTCGCCTTCCTGCGTCTCGGCTTCCCCGCGGTGCGGATCACCGAAGGGTCCGAGAAATACGATCGCCAGCATCAGGACCTGCGCACGGAGAATGGCGTGGTCTATGGCGACACGCTGGACGGCGTCGATTTCGATTATCTGGCCCAGGCCACGCGCCTGAATATCGCGACTATGGCGGTGATGGCGCGCGCTCCGGCACCCCCCACCAATGTCACCATCGCCGGTGCGGTCCTGCCCGACACGACGCTGCGCTGGGCCGCCGTGCCGGGAGCCGCCAGCTATCGGGTCTGGTGGAGATCCACCACGTCGCCGCAGTGGACCCACAGCCGGCCGGCGGGCAATGCGACGGAACTGACCCTGCCGGGCGTCGTCATCGACGACTTCTTCTTCGGCGTCTCGTCCGTATCGGAAGACGGCTACGAAAGCCCGGTGGTCTTCCCCGGACCCGCCGGAGCCTTCGTCCCGGCACCGCCGCGCCCCGCCAGCTGATGCTCGACCGCCGTCCCGGCCGCGTCCGCGTCGCCGTGCTGATCTCTGGTGCCGGCTCCAACATGGCCGCGCTGATCGATGCGGGTCAGAAGGCGGATGCGCCGTTCGAGGTCGTGCTGGTGGTCGCCAATCGGCCTCATGCCGGGGGCCTGGCGATCGCCAAGGCCAAGAGCATAGCCGTCCATGCCGTCGATCATCAGCTCTTCGGACCGGACCGCGCGGCTCACGAGCGCGAAATCCAGAGCCTTCTCGATCAGCACGCAATCCAGTTGGTCGCCCTGGCCGGATACATGCGCGTCCTGACCCCCGGCTTCGTCCAGGCCTGGCGCGGCCGGATGATCAACATCCACCCCAGCCTGCTGCCGCTCTATCCCGGTCTGGACACCCACGCCCGCGCCATCGCAGCGGGTGACACCCAGGGCGGCTGCACCGTGCATCAGGTGACCGAAGGCGTCGATGAAGGTGAAATCCTGGGCCAGTCAGCCGTGCCCATCCTGCCTGACGACACCCCTGACAGCCTGGGCCAGCGCGTGCTGGAGGCCGAGCATCGACTCTATCCGGATGTTCTGTCCGAGTTGTGCCGCACAATGATCTGAAGAACAGTATCAGCCAGCAAAAAGCCCCGGAGATCGCTCTCCGGGGCTTCTGCAGTCTGCACTCTGGCTGGATCAGCCGACGATCTGATCGTCGGTGAAGAACTGGGCGATCTCGATCTTGGCGTTCTCGGCCGAATCCGAACCGTGGACCGAGTTTTCACCGATCGACAGGGCGAACTGTTTGCGGATGGTTCCGTCGGCCGCATCCTTGGGGTTGGTTGCGCCCATGACTTCACGGTAGGCGGCAATGGCGTTGTCGCCTTCCAGCACCTGAACCACGACCGGCTCGGCGGTCATCTGCTCGACCAGTTCGCCGTAGAACGGGCGTTCGGCGTGGACTTCGTAGAATTTCTTGGCCTGGGCCTCGGTCAGGTGCACTCGGCGCTGGGCGACGATGCGCAGGCCTGCGGCTTCGATCACGGCATTGACGGCACCGGTCAGGTTGCGGCGCGTGGCATCGGGCTTGATGATCGAGAAGGTGCGTTCGGTCATGGGGAGACTTCTTGTTTGGGAGTTTCGGGTCGCGGGCTTATAGCGACGCCCCGCCCCCCCGCCAAGCCCCGCACCAAAGCGACGGCTTTCAGCAGGCAATGGCGCGGACGTGTCCGGCAGCCGCGTAATCCAGAATGGCGCGGTCGCGAGTGATCAGCGTCAAATCCCCCTCGCGCGCCTGAGCGACCAACATCCGGTCGGCTGGATCCTTGTGAAACGGTTCCGGCAGGTACGACGCTGCGAGCGCCGCCTCTACTCCTAGAGGCAGATGAAGCGCTCTGGTGCGCTCGGTGCTTCGTTTCAACCAAGCCATCGGGTCGCTCCCCAGACCCAGCCTCGGACCTGTATGGGTCGAATCCGCCAACAGTCCGATTTCCCAGGCCGTCACCGCCGAAATCCAAAGGCAACGGTCCGAAACGGCCTGCGCGACGACGTCGATCGCCTCTGGGCGCAGCTGCGCGCCAGTCACGATGCGGATGAAGGCGTTGGTGTCGAGCAGAACAGGCGTCATGTGCCGTTCGTCAATCCACGTAATGGATCGACTATCCCGTGAACCTCTGGATCATAGATGGGACCGTCAATATCCAAATCGTCGGGCAGCACGGTTTCGTCTGTCATGCAGCCAAAGATGCTGTGGGGGTTCCAAGGCTCGGCCAAATCACTTTTCGGCATGACTAGCTGCCCAACTTCCTTGCCGCGCTTGGTGATGTGAACTTTGCGAATCTCGCCCGAGTTCACGCGGTCCAGCAGGTCCAGGCACTTGGCCTTGAACTCCGTCGCCGTTATGACGACCTCGCCGCTCACAAGATCATATGTCATGACTGGTCATATAGAGATGACCAGTCAGAAAGTCCATGCGCCTCCCCCATGCTCCAGATCACCGACCTGACCTTCAACGCCTGGGGCCGCAAATTCCTCGAAGACGCGTCCGTCTCTCTGCCCACCGGCTCCAAGGTCGGTCTCGTGGGCCGCAACGGCATCGGCAAGTCGACCCTGTTCAAGCTGATCCTGGGCGAACTGGCCGCCGGCGGCGACGAGATCAGCCTGCCCAAGACCGCCCGCATCGGCTCGGTGGATCAGGAACACCCCGCCACGCCAGTCAGCGTGCTGGAGACCATCCTGGAGGCCGACGTCGAGCGCCACACCCTGTTGGGCCGGCTCGAAACCGCCGAGCCCGAGGAGATGGGCGAAATCTGGACCCGGCTGATCGAGATCGACGCCGACGCCGCCCCCGCCCGTGCCGCCGAAATTCTGGTCGGCCTGGGCTTCAGCCAGGAAAACCAGCAGCGGCCGATGTCGGAGTATTCCGGCGGCTGGCGCATGCGCGTTGCCCTAGCCGCCGCCCTGTTCGCCGAGCCGGATATGCTGCTACTCGACGAACCGACCAACTATCTCGACCTGGAAGGTGCCCTGTGGCTGGAGGCCCGGCTCAAGAAATACCCGCACACCGCCCTGATCATCTCCCACGACCGCGAGATGCTGAACGAGGTCTGCACCCACATCCTGCACCTCGCGAACCGCAATCTGACGCTCTACACCGGCAACTACGACCAGTTCGAACAGGCTCGCGCCGAAAAGGCCCGCCTGCAACTCTCGGCCAAGGCCAAGCAGGACGCCGAGCGCGCCCACCTGCAATCCTTCGTCGACCGCTTCAAGGCCAAGGCCTCCAAGGCCGCCCAGGCCCAGTCGCGCATGAAGCGTCTGGCCAAGATGCAGCCAGTGGCCACGACCATCGAGGAGCGCGTCGCCCCCTTCATCCTGCCCTCGCCGCCGCGCCCCCTCGCCCCGCCGCTGATCCGGCTGGAACGGGCCAATGTCGGCTATGAGACCGGCAAGCCGATCCTGCGCAATCTGAACCTGCGCATGGACCTGGACGACCGCATCGGCCTGCTGGGCGTCAACGGCGCCGGCAAGTCGACCTTCGCCAAGATGATCGCCGGCGCCCTCAACGTCTCCGAGGGCGAACTGCACCGCGACCGCAAGATGCGGGTCGGCTGGTTCCACCAGCACCAGATCGAGGCCATGGACCCGACCGACACGCCGCTGGAGATCATCCGCCGCTCCATGCCGGACGCCTCGGAAAGCAGCCGCCGCTCCAAGCTGGCACAATGGGGTCTGGGCTATGAGAAACAGGAGACCACCGTCGCCAGCCTGTCCGGCGGAGAGCGCGCCCGCCTGCTGCTCAATCAGGTGGCGATGGACGCGCCCCACATCCTGATCCTCGACGAGCCAACCAACCACCTGGATATCGACAGTCGCAGGGCGCTCCTGGACGCGCTGAACGAATACTCCGGTGCCGTCATCCTGATCACCCATGACCGCTCGCTGATGGAGATGGTCGCAGACCGCCTGTGGCTGGCCGCCGACGGCACAGTGAAGCCCTATGAGGGCGACATGGACGACTATGCCAAATTCGTCCTCGACCGCGCGAAACAGGCTGCGGTCAAGCCGAGCCAGATCAAGGAGGAGACGGCTGCCGCAGCCGCGCCTGCCTCGAACCACAAGGGCAAGAAGAACGACAAGAAATCAGGGCCATCGCCGTCAACTCTGCGTCACGGCGTCAAGAAGGCCGAGGAGCGGATGACGCAACTCACCGCCGAGATCGCCCGCATCGACGACGACATGGCCAATGCCTCGGTCAACAATCCCAAGGCCCTCGAAGGCCTGACCCGCGCCCGCGCCAAGACCCAGGCCGACCTCGACGCCGCCGAAGCCGCCTGGATGGCCGCCGAAGAAGCCCTGGCCGAGGTGTCCTGATGCCTCAGCCCTCGGCCTGCATATAGGTTTCCTCGTACGGCTGGACGACGACCCAGCCCTCGCTGGCGAACTTCATCTGGATGCTCTCGCCCGAGCTGCGGCCCATCAGCGTCCTGAACGAGATGTCCGTGGCGATTTCCGGCGTCAGATTGCCCGACCAGGCCACCGTGGCGTTCGGATCGGTGAAGATTGGTCCGGTCGCCGCGCTGACCTTCAGGATCAGCGGATCGAAGTGGGAGGTGATGGCGACGATGCCGCTGCCGCTCAGTTTCACATTGAACAGCCCGCCCGACATCATGCCGGCGACCCGTTTCATCATGGTGATCTGGTTGCTGACCCCGGTTTCCAGCGCCAGGACGTCGTTGCCGTTGGCGAAGATGGTCTCATTATCGAGCCGCAGCAGGGTGATCTTCTTGCCCGTGTCGGCCAGATAGACCCGCCCCTGGCCCTCCATCTTCATCAGCACCATGCCTTCGCCGCTGACGGCCTTCTTCAGCAGATTGCCCAGGCCCTGCTCCAGAATGCCCTGGCGGGTGAACTTCACCTGACCGGTGCGGGCCACCATGGCCCCGGCCTTGGCCCAGACCGAACCGTTCAGCCGGACTTCGAGCAGATACGGGCTCTCCAGCTCGAAGGCTTCGGCGCTGACGTCCTTCTCCTGATAGGCATTGATGAACTCGGAGACGGTCTTGACGGGCATAGGGGCTCCAAATGTGGATTGTGGATACGCCCGAGCCTGATCGGATATCCCGGATCGTGCAAGACCGACGGTTCAGTGACCCTCTCCCGATGGGAGAGGGCTTGAGCCCACGACGGCTCAGCCGTCGTCCTCGGGCGAAAGGGTGAGGGTCGATCCTCGGCCTTCGGCGCAAGCCGTATTCCGAACCAGCGCGACGCCTCACGCCGACGGCCACAGCCGACCCTCATCCGTCGCTACGCGCCACCTTCTCCCATCGGGAGAAGGAACACCGTTGCGCCCTTCTTCCCTTCTCCGGAAACCGGCATACTTCCCGACTCAATGCCCATCCGTCGCCTCCCCCCCGAAACCGTCAACCGCATCGCCGCCGGCGAGGTGGTCGAACGCCCGGCCAGCGCCATCAAGGAGCTGGTCGAGAACGCCCTCGACGCGGGCGCGACGCGGGTGGAGATTCAGGCCGACGGCGGGGGCCTGACCCGCATACTGATCGCCGACGACGGGCACGGCATGGCGGCGGATCAGCTGGCCCTGGCCATCGAACGGCACGCCACCTCCAAGCTGGAGCCCGACGACGCGGGCGACGTCGACCTGCTACGCATTTCCACGCTCGGCTTTCGCGGTGAGGCCCTGCCCTCCATCGGCTCGGTCGCGCGCCTGACGATCACCAGCCGCCCCAAATCCGGCGGCGACGCTCACAGCATCACGGTGGACGGCGGCGATCAGAAGCCCGTAAGCCCCGCCGCCTTCCCCGGCCCGCATGGTGCGCGTGTCGAGGTCCGCGACCTGTTCTACGCCACCCCCGCCCGGCTGAAATTCATGAAGTCCGAGCGGTCCGAGGCCATGGCCATTTCGGAAGAGATCAAACGCCAGGCCATGGCCCATGAAGCCGTCGCCTTCACCCTCGATCTGGACGGCAGGACCACCCTGCGCCTGCCCGCCGAACATCCGGGCGATCAGGGCCGCTTGAAACGCCTCGCCGCCCTCTTGGGCCGGGACTTCGAGGCCAACGCCCTGTTGATCGATCAGGAGCGGGACGGCGTGAGCCTGTCAGGCTATGCGGGCCTGCCCACCTATTCGCGGGGCAATGCGGCGCATCAGTATCTGTTCGTCAACGGCCGCCCCGTGCGAGACCGCCTTCTCCAAGGCGCTTTGCGCGGCGCCTATGCGGACTTCCTGGCCCGCGACAGGCACCCGGCCGCCGTCCTGTTTCTCGACATCGACCCGCTGTATGTCGATGTGAACGTCCACCCGGCCAAGGCCGAGGTCCGGTTCCGCGACCCGGCCCTGGTGCGCGGCCTGATCGTGGGTGGCCTGCGCCACGCCCTCGCCGCCGCCGGCCACCGGGCCAGCACGACGGTGGCGGACAATGTGCTGGCGGGATTCACGACGCAGAGCGGCGCACCGGGATTTGAGGGACGAGGGACGAGGGATGAGGGTTCAAGCAACGCCCCCGGCTGGTCCGGCTGGCAGGGCTGGGCCGCCCCCGCTACCCAGACGGCCCAGCTGATCCCCGGCCTGAACGAACGCAGCGCCCGGGTCGAGCCAGACACCGACTTACCTTACTCCCTCGCCCCTCATCCCTCGTCCCTCGTCCCTCACGCCACCCCCGACCCGCAGGACTTCCCCCTCGGTGCCGCCCGCGCCCAGCTGCACGGCACCTATATCGTGGCCCAGACCCGCGACGGCCTGGTCGTGGTGGACCAGCACGCGGCGCACGAGCGGCTGGTCTATGAGCGGATGAAGGTCCAGATGGCCAGGGGCTCCGTCACCCGCCAGGCCCTGCTGACGCCCGAGGTGGTCGAGCTGGACCCGTCCGAGGCCATGCGCGTGGTCGCCCGCGCTGACGAACTGGCCGAGCTGGGTCTGATCGTAGAGGCCTTCGGCGGCGGGGCCGTCCTGGTGCGCGAAACCCCCGCCCTGCTGGGCGACACGGACGTCCAGGGCCTGATCCGCGACATCGCCGACGACCTCAGCGAACACGGCACTGCCCTGGCTCTGACCGAGCGCCTGGGCGAGGTCTGCGGCACCATGGCCTGCCACGGCTCCGTCCGCGCCGGCCGCGTGCTGAGTGCGCCGGAGATGAATGCCCTCCTCCGCGAAATGGAAGCCACCCCGCACAGCGGCCAATGCAACCACGGCCGCCCGACCTATGTGGAGCTGAAACTGGCGGATCTGGAGCGGCTGTTTGGGCGGCGGTAAGGTAAAACAAGATGAAGCCAGTTAGCCAATGGACGCGTGATGATCTTGAGAAACTAATCAAGGATGACATCCGCGAAAGTCTCACACTTGAATACAAATCATCTCCGTCCCTCGGCAAAGAAAGCAAACAGAGGAACGAGCTTTCGAAAGATGTGTCCGCCTTCGCTAACTCAGCTGGTGGGACTATCGTTTATGGAATTGTCGAAAAAAACCAGAAGCCTGATCGAATCGACAATGGATCTGACGACTCTGTTATTAGCCGCGAATGGCTCGAACAAACCATCAACACTTTGATTCAACCTCGCATCCAAGGAATTGTCATTCAACAGATTCCGCTCGGCGAAGGTCAGTCCGCTTACGCAGTTAATATTCCTCAAGCGACAGCGCTGGCACCTCATCAGGCTAGCGACAGTAAATACTATCGGCGGTTTAACTTCGAGTCCGTGCCAATGGCAGACTACGAAATCCGTGACACAATGAGGCGCGCCACCACGCCGGAGCTCTACGTCGAGTATCGCTTCACCGATTTCGAGGCGGTTGTTGGGGGACTAACGACCCAAATGACCGTCATCATCGGCAATCGATCACAGGAGCCAGCGTTTTATTCGACAGTCGATATCGCGATCGATAGCCGTGCGACTTGCGCCTCGATTGGGGAGAGCGGCTGGGGTTGTTCTGAGGGCAATTTTGCATTCGATAACGGGCGAATGTCGGTGCATGAGTGGCACCGCAAGCTGATGATCCCTGGCTCTGTTCCGATCTTCCGAGAGAAGCGGTTTTCTATCGGAGTTTTTCAGATCACTATTGATAGAAACGGCGGCGGCTACTTTATCGGTCAAGACGTGTCCTGCCCGGGGTTTAGGTCCAACAGCGCTGGAGTTCTCACAGCCTTTGCAGGCAAACCGGTTTTCTCCGAACTCACTGACCACACTCAGATTGGGCGACGCGTCCGCGACTAATATTTTAGCCCATCCCCGCTCCTGTTCTTCCCCCTCGACAACATCCGTCGTTGGCCCTCGCGGGACAGCATTGCGTACGGACGCGGCGGCAAAGTTTGGTCTGATCATCGACAGTGCCGGAATCGAGAGGGGGCAACCATGCCGCCGTCAGATTGCAAAACTTCCGAAATTAGCTATTATCGCCACATGGTCGCCCCCGCCCCACTTCCAGACACCTCCGTCAGCGCCACGGAATTCCAGACCCGCGCCGGGCTCTATATCGAGCAATCCGGCAAGGCCCCGGTGTTCATCACCAAGCACCGCCGCCTCGCGCGCGTCCTGATCGATATCGAGGAATACGAGCGGCTCAAGGCGCGCGACACGCGCCAGGTCTATCAAACCCAGGACCTGCCCGACGTCTGGGCCGACGCCCTCGCGGAAGCGGACTATGGACCGGCGGACCCGGCGCTCGAGGCTCTGACCAGATAGGCCGCCCGCGTGATCAAGCCCGCGCCCCAGGTCGGCCTGGTCATCCGCTACGACTTCCTGTGGTCGCACGAGCGCGGCAAGGGCCGGGGCGCTGTGACTTCCTTCTCCCCTTGCGGGAGAAGGTGGCAGCCGAAGGCTGACGGATGAGGGGTCACACGGACGATACCGTTTAGCGTGTCGGGCCATCGTGAGGGGCCGGTTTGACCCCTCATCCGTCGCGCTGCGCGCGCCACCTTCTCCCGCAAGGGGAGAAGGGCAGGCCCTATACGCTTCACAGCAGCCAACCCCACGGACTGACCTTTCCATGCCCTCCATCCTCTTCGTCTGCCTCGGCAACATCTGTCGCTCGCCCCTCGCGGAGGCGGCGCTGCGCGAGGAGGCGCGGCGGCGCGGGGTGGATCTGGTCGTCGATTCCGCAGGCACGGGCGACTGGCATGCGGGCGAGCCGCCGGATGAGCGGGCCATAGCGGTGGCGGCGCGGCACGGGGTGGACATCGGGGCCTTGCGGGCGCGGCAGGTGACGCGGGCCGACTTCACCCGCTTCGACAATATCGTCGCCCTGGACCACGAGAACCTGAAGAACCTGCGCCGCCTGATGCCCGCAAACGCCACGGCCCGGCTCAGCCTGCTGCTGGACCACGTGCCCGGCCGGGAAGGTCAAGGCGTGACCGACCCCTGGTTCGGCGACGCCGCCGGCTTCGACGTCACCTGGGCCGAGGTCACGGCGGCGGCGCGGGGGCTGGTGGAGAGGGTCTGAGTTCAACCTCGTCCCACCGAGCTGCCCCCTCCTGACCGCTGCGCGGTCTGTTCTCCCCACGCGCCTTCGCGCGCGGGGAGGTGATACTCGCCGTCACCTCTCCATTCGCGCAGGCGAATGGCGAGGACAGGCGGCGTCAGCCGCCAGGAGGGGGCGGCACCGGCGTCACAGGCGAAGCGCCTCCACTGTCCCCACGGCCCCGCCGCCAGAGACCACCGCCCCGCCTGCGATGGCATAGACGGTGTCGCCGATGGCCGCCGCCGCCAGGCCGTGGCGCGGCGTCCGCATGGCGGGCCCCGCCTCCCAGCGATCGCGCGCGGGGTCATAGATCCAGGTCTCGGCGAACACGCCGCCTCCGCCCCCGCCCGCAGAGCGCGGCGCGAACCACTCGCCGCCGAACGCGACCAGCTTGCCGCCCCCATCCTTGCCAGGGAGCGCGACCATGGCCAGACCACCCCCGACCTGGGCGTTGGCCGCATAGGAGCGCGGGAGGGGGGCCAGGATGTCCCAGCGGTCGGCGACGGGGTCATAGCGGTCCAGCCGCCCGGTGCCCCCGCCCGACACCGTCCGCCCGCCCGCCACCCACAGGGCCCCGTCCAGCACGGCCCCGGCGGCACTGTTTCTGGCCATCGGCGCGGGCCGTGCGGTCTCCCAGCCCGGCCCGCCGGGCACCAGCACGCGATGCTGATCGGTATCGACCTGATCGTTCCACTGGCCGTTGGCACTGCCCGCCGGCACCCGCCCGGTGACCAGGTGGAAGTTGCCGCCCAGCTGGGCCCCCACGGCCTCGGCCTGGGGCGACGGCAAAGGGTGGATCGGCTCCCAGCCGCTGCCGGTCAGCAGCCAGCCGTCGGCCATGTTGGTCCAGTCGCCCGCCGCGCTGCGCCCGTATCCGCCGACGACATAGCCGACCCAGGGCCCGGTGAAGACCATGGGATGGTGCCGCGGTGACGGCAGGCGCGCCTCCTCGGTCCAGACATCGCGCGCGGAGTCGTAGTTTCCGACGCGATCCTCGATGATCAGGCTGTTGCCCGTGCCCCGACGCAGGCCCCCGGCCACCAGGATGCGCCCATCGGTGACCGCCGCATAGATCTCCTGCACCGCCCAGGGCAGAGGGCTCAGCGTCGTCCACTGCGGACCCGTCGCCGCCTGGGCTCGGGCGACGGCGGGGGTCAGGCCCAGGGCCGTGGCGGAGGCGATGAAGGCGCGGCGGTCGATCTGGGTCATGCCAGAAGGCTAGCCCTACTCCGCCCGCAGGAACAGCACCCGCGCGGCCCCATAGTCCCGCGTGTCCAGCCGCCGGTAGCCGGGCGTGTCGATCTCCGGCTCGTCCGACCCGCGCTCATAGACCACCAGCGCCCCCGGCTTCAGCCAGCCATCGGCGACCAGCCGCGTCAGGGCCTGCTCCCCCAGCCCCTTGCCATAGGGCGGGTCCAAAAAGGCCAGGTCGAATGCGTCGCCGACCGACCCCGGCCGCGGCCCCAGATCGATGGCGCTGCGTCGATGAACCCGGGTCGCGCCGAACAGGCCGAACGCCTCCGCATTCTCGCGGATCACGCCCCGCGCCCCCTCGTCCGTTTCCACGAACAGACAGAACCCCGCCCCACGGCTCATGGCCTCGAAACCCAGAGCGCCCGAGCCGGCGAACAGGTCGATGACCCGCATCCCCTCCAGCGGCTCGGCCCAGGCGGCGTGTTCCAGCACATTGAACAGGGCCTGACGCGCCCGATCCGACGTCGGCCGCGTCGCCTGCCCTTGGGGCGCGACCAGGCTGCGCCCGCGAAACTGTCCCGATACGATTCTCATGGGCTCAGCCTCTGGACCGGAAAGCGGGCGCGATGCAACGGTGCGCGATGTCATCACTCAGATTCGCCCTGCCCGACCTGCGCCACAGCTGGACCGCGGCGCAGCACAGCCCCTATCTGACGCGGGCCGCCACTGACCATCCGTGGCTACGGCTGGCGGCGCTGATCGCCCTGTCGATCGTCTTCATGATCGTGGGCGTGCTGGGCCTGGGGGCCATGCTGTCCTTCAGCGGCTATCAGGTGCCCGATCTCAGCGGTGCCCTGCCCGACAGCCCGTTCCGCCTGAACGGCGAGATCACCTTCATGGCCTTTCTGGCCGCCTCGCTGATGCTGCTGGCCGTGGCCATCCTGTTCGCGGCCATGATCGTCTATCGCCGGGCGGGGCCGGAGTTCCTGTGGCCGGGGCGGTCGTTCTCGCCGCGCCTGCTGCTGGCGGGCTTTGCCATCATGGCGGCGGTGTCGGTGGTCCTGCTGGGGGTGTCGCTGCTGTTCGAACCGGCGACCGCACCCGCGCCGATCCTGAACCCGGCCTATCTGCTGGAGACCCGCCTGGCCTATGCCGGCTGGGCAATCCTTCTGCTGCTCATCGCGGCCCTGGCCGAGGAGATCGTGTTCCGGGCCGTCCTGCTGAAGGTCACGGCGGGGCTGACACAGCGGCTCTGGCTGATCTGCGTGCTCAATGCGGTGCTGTTCTCGGCCATCCATCTTGATCCCGATCCGACGGCCTTCGTGGCCCGCGCCCTGTCCGGCTTCGTCTGGACCTGGGCGGCGCTGCGCCTGGGCGGCATCGAGTTCGCGGTCGGGGCGCACCTGGCCAACAACCTGCTGATCGCCTGGCTGATCGAGCCGATGTCATCGGCCGCCCTGCCCGGCCAAGCCATCCCGCCGATCTATCTGATATTCGAGGTGGTGACGGCCATAGTCGTGCTGGCAGGTGTGGAATGGATGGCGCGACGGCGCACATCAGAAGCGGTCTAGCTTTCGGCCTCAAAAAGGGCCTCGACCTCGGCTCCTGTCAGTCGCGGATGGTTGCCCACCAGTTCGTAGTTGTCCGGCTTGCAATCGATGTAGATTTCGTCAGCCATCACGAAAACCGACGGGTCTTCGAACGCCTGAACCGACACCGTCGTCATACCGCCGACCTTCAGCCGCCAGAACAGATTCGACCCGCAGGCCGAGCAGAACTGGCGCACGGCCCAGTCGGAGGAGTCATAGGTCGATACAGGACCCTGGACCTCCAGGCTGTCACCGCAGTGCACGCTCAAAGACACCCCACCCGACTGACGGCGGCAGGACGGGCAATGGCAGGCGTGCATACCGCCCTTGGGGACGGCGGTGAATGTCACCGCGCCACACAGACATTGTCCCTTCAGGCGTTCACCCGTCGTCACCTCATCCATGTCAGCCTCCTGTTAGAGAGATCAGCCGCCCGAGCGCGGCCCCCTCGGTCCGCCCTTGCCGCCGCCAGGACCGCTGCGGGAGCCACCGCCCGAGAAACCGCCCGGCCGCGAACCGCCTGGCTTGCTGAAGCCACCGCCTGCCGGACGCCCTGCCGGCCGATCCCCGCCCTTGCCCGCATAGCCGCCCTTGGCTGGTACGGGTCGTGCGCCGGTGCGGGCATCGCCACGGGGCCGGTCGATGAACTGATCCTCGCGGGGCTTGAAGACGCGCTTAGGTCGCTCGCCGTCGGCTGAAGATGCGCCCTCGGGGCGCGCACGCGGGGTGAAGCTCTTCTTCGGATGATCGAACTTGGGCGCGGCCTTGGCCCACCCCGCCTTCTTCTGCGGGCGGGAGGCGCGGTCGGTGCCCTCCTCTGCGGCGGCTCCGGCGGCGCGGACGCGGCTGGGCTTGCGCGAGGGGTCCGACAGGGCCGAGCCTGAGCTGCCCTTGACGATCGGGGCCGAGGTCCGGCGCCCGGGAATGGGCGCAGGCGTCGAGACGCTGTTGCCGGTCGGCAGATTGTCGGGCCGGATATGCTGGGCCAGCAGTTCGCGTATCACGCGCGGGCCCACTTCCTCGACCGAGCCGATCGGCAGGGTGCCCAGCTGGAACGGACCATAGGCCAGGCGGATCAGACGGTTCACGGTCAGGCCCAGATGCTCCAGCACCTTGCGGACCTCGCGGTTCTTGCCCTCGGTGATGGAGACGCTGAGCCACAGATTGGCCGATTGCTTCTCGGCGTCGCCGCCGGTCGCCTTGTCCAGCGTGGCCTCGATCGGGCCATAGCGGATGCCGTCGACGGTGACGCCGTCCTTGAGCGAATCGAGCTGAAGCTGGCTGACACGTCCCCGCGCCCGTGCCCGGTACTGACGCAACAGTTCCGTCTGCGGCAGTTCCAGCGCCCGGCTAAGCTCCCCGTCATTGGTCAGCAGCAGCAGGCCCTCCGTATTCAGGTCCAGTCTTCCGACGGAGATCACGCGCGGCAGGCCGCTGGGCAGGGCGTCGAACACAGTGGGGCGGCCGCCCGGGTCGTTGTGCGACGTCACCAGGCCGGCGGGCTTGTGATAGCGCCAGACGCGCGTCTTCTCGGCCGAGCCGATGGCCTTGCCGTCCACGGTGATCACGTCGTCGCGCGTCACCAGGGTGGCGGGCGTGTCCAGGATCTTGCCGTTGACCGCCACCTTGCCCAGGCCGATCAGCCGCTCGACCTCACGGCGCGAGGCGATACCCGCGCGAGCCATGGCCTTGGCGATGCGCTCGCTGCGCTTGGGCCCTTCGGACTCCGTACCGGGCTTGCCGCCCTTGGCGAACGGCTTTCCAGACTTGCTGGAAGCATCAGCCTTCGGCGGGCCACCGAAACCGGGTTTCCCGCCCGGCTTGGCGAAAGATTTGCGGGGGCCGTCGCGGTCGGAGTCTTGACGCGGGCGCGGCTTCTTGTCGTTGTCTTTGGAATGGCTGACCATGATGAGCGGTTCATGCACATGGCCTTGGCCTTGGCGCAAGCGGCGGCAGACGTCGGAGAGACGCCTGTTGGCTGCGTGATCGTCGATGAAACGACCGGCGAAGTGATCGGACGGGGCAGAAACGGCCCTATCGGCGCACACGATCCGACCGCCCACGCCGAGATCGTGGCCCTGCGTGATGCTGCCGAAAAGATTCAGAATTACAGGCTCACAGGCCTGACACTGTATGTGACGCTGGAACCCTGCGCCATGTGCGCCGGCGCCATCAGCCATGCTCGTATCGGCCGCGTCGTCTGGGGCGCGGACGATCCCAAGGGTGGGGCGGTCGCGCACGGGCCGCGCTTTTTCGATCAGCCGACCTGTCACTGGAAACCGACTGTGACCGGCGGGGTGCTGGCCGATCCGGGTGCCGAGATGCTTCGGGCCTTCTTCCGGGCACGGCGCAAAGGAACGCAGACCCACGCCGCACGTTAGGGCACGACGCCAAAGTGGCGCTTGGGGAAGCTGTCGATGCGAGTTGTTGCCGCCGCCGTTCTGGCCTGCGCCACCATGCTGTCTGCCTGTGGGCCCCAGCCTTCCGAAGCGCCGGACGATGGCGATGCGGTACGCGAGCGTGCCCAGACCGCGCAGACGGCCCGGCGGCGAACCGGTGCCGAAATCCAGGAACGCGCCGCCACACGCGTCATCCGCACAGTCTATCTGTGTCAGGACAGCGAGCGCCTGACCGTCGACTTCGACAATCCCCGCCAGATGGCTACCGTCCGCACCTCGGGCGGCATGGCCCATGACCTGTTCAGGGAACAGACAGGCGACGGTCTGTGGTACAAGTCGTCAGGCTACGAACTGCGAGGCAAGGGCATCATGGCCACTTGGTCCGCCAGCGATCGCCCGGTAACCGAATGCCGCGCCGTCGATTGAGCGAATAAATTTCGCAGAGCCGTTTCGACCTGCGGCCAAAATGGTCTAAGCGTCCCGTGCGCATGGATGGGCGGCTAGCTCAGCTGGTCAGAGCATCTCGTTTACACCGAGAGGGTCGGCGGTTCGAACCCGTCGCCGCCTACCATTCGCGCCGTCATTCGCCGTTCATCCCTGATGTGTCAGGACGGTGCATCGGAGAACAGCCATGCGAACCCTCTCCACGCGTAGTGCCATCGTCGTCACGCTGTTGAGCGGTGCTCTGATGCTTCAGGGCTGTGTCGTCGGGGCCGTGGTGGGCGCAGGCGCAGCCGTCGTCGGGGGAACGGCCAAGGCGACCGGCGCGGTCGTCGGGGCTGGCTTCGACGCCGTCACCACCTCGGACGAAGAGACCCGCGCCAAGCGCGAGCGCGAGCAGCGCGACTACGAGCGCGAGCAACGCCGCTGCCAGCAGCGCCAGCAGCGTGGTCAGGACTGCTGATCTAGAGCGTCAGCACGCACCGCTCATGGATCGTCGGACGCGACACAGCGATCCGGCTCAGCCCCGGCCATTCCGGCTTCAGACGCTGCACGAACCACAGGCACAGGTTTTCCAAAGTCGGCAGTTCCAGCCCCTGGTGGTCGTTCAGCAGGCCGTGATCCAGCTCTTCCGCCGCTGCCTTCAGCGCCCGGTCCAGCGCCCCCAGGTCCGCCACCCAGCCATGCGCATCCAGCGCCTCGCCCCGCACGGTCGCCTCGACCGAGAAGGAATGACCGTGCATTCGGCGATAGGGGCTGCCGTCCGGCTCGTTCGGGAAATGGTGGGCCGCGTCGAACGTGGCCGCCTTGGTGATTTCGAAAACGCTCATCTTACGCCGATGTATTTGTGGGTCTGGACGCTGAGCCGCCATTTGGGGTGGGTCAGGCAATAGTCGAGGGCGGCAGCGGTATTGGCCGCCTGATCCGGGCCGTCCATCGGCTGCAGCCAGAACCGCTCGAATGCCAGATGCTCGAAACGGTCCGGCATGGCGGCGGCCTGGGGAAAGACCAGCTTCAGCTCCTGGCCCGTCGTCTGCACCACCGGCGCAGCGGCTTTGGGACTGACGCAAACCCAGTCGATGCCGTCGGGCGCGGCCAGCGTGCCGTTGGTCTCCACCGCAATGTCGAACCCGCGCTCATGCAGGGCCTCGATCAGGGGCGGATCCAGTTGCAGCAGGGGCTCGCCGCCCGTGCACACCACCAGCTTGGGATCGTCCGCCCTGCCCCGCCACATCGCGGCCACATGGTCGGCCAGTGCCTCGGCCGTGACGAACTTTCCGCCGCCATCGCCATCGATTCCAATGAATTCCGTGTCGCAGAAGGTGCAGACGGCGGTGGCCCGGTCACGCTCCAGACCGTTCCAAAGATTGCACCCGGCGAAGCGCAGGAAGACGGCGGGGCGGCCTGCCTGACCGCCTTCCCCTTGCACCGTCAGGAACACTTCCTTGGCTGCATAGGTCATGCCGCCACCCATTCAGCGTGTCCCGCCGCGCGCAGCTCGCAGGCCGGGCACGTCCCGCAGCCGTGGCCCCAGGCATGCCGCTCGCCGCGCTCCCCGCGATAGCAGGTGTGGCTCTCCTCGACGATCAGCTCGACCAGGGCCTTTCCACCGATCCGGTCCGCCAGAGCCCAGGTCTGGGCCTTCGTCAGCGCCATCAGGGGAGTCTCGATCGGAACCGGTTTGTCCAGGCCCAGGCTCAGCGCCTGCTGCATCGCGTCTATCGTGTCGCGCCGACAGTCCGGATAGCCCGAGAAGTCCGTCTCGCACATGCCGCCGACCAGTACGTTCAGGCCCCGCCGGTCTGTCAGGGCCGCCGCCACAGTCAGAAACACCAGATTGCGCCCAGGCACGAAAGTCGTCGGCAGACCGCGCGCATCGATCTCGATCGCCCGGTCGGTGGTCATGGCCGTCTCGCCGATCGCCCCGAACCCGGTCAGGTCGATCACATGGTCCGGCCCCAACCGCCCGGCCAACGCCGGCAGAACCTCAGCCATCCCCTCGCGCACCTTCAGCCGCGCGATCATTTCCACCGCATGCCGCTGCCCATAGTCGAACCCCACCGTCTCGACGCGGTCATACCGTTCCAACGCCCAGGCGAGGCAGGTGGCGCTGTCCTGCCCGCCCGAAAACAGGACGAGAGCTGACTCAGCGGCGGTGTCGATCTGGATGGCGCTCATGACAAACCTGCGGTCGGCCGCAAATGGCCGCGCGCATGCAAAAGGAGTTCAAGGTGGACAGTCCGAAGTCTGGCCCTCCTACACCACCACCCGCCGCGGAGCAAAGCGGGCAGAAACGTGGCAGGCACAATCAGACTTAACCGTTCCGCAACCGATTGAGCGTAGCCATACAAAGGCTTTCTGTGGAGTACCGGCCAGTATGCCGACGATCGAAGCCCTGACCGAGCGCATCGCGCCGGTATCGCCAGACACACTGGGGCGCGAAATCTTCGCGCGCTTCGAAAGCGAACCCGAAACCCTGGTCCTTCCCGTCGTCGAAAACGACCGACCGGTCGGCCTGATCGAACGGGATGCCTTTCTAATCAAGTTCGGTGCCCCCTTTGGCCATGCAGGTTATGCCAACCGGACGGCCGCCCACGTCATGGATACGGAACCTGCACTGGTCGAAGCTGGCGTAAAGCTGGACGCCTTCAGCGCAGCCTTCATGTCCAGCCGCACGCGCGACCTGCTGCGTGGCTACATAGTGACCCGTCATGGGCTGTATCACGGGGTCGGCACGGCCTTGTCACTGCTGCAAGCCGTCAACGATCAGCAGCGACAGCAGAACAGCGACCTGAAAACAGGACTGGACGATCTTGGCAGTGACAGGGTGCAGATTCAGGCTGCGGGTAGGACACGAGCCCGACTCCTGATTGCTCTCAGCCAGAAGATGCGGGTTCCGCTAGAAGGATTGAAGGCCGTCGGCGATCTGCTTGTCCGCCAGCCGTTGAACGCCCAGGTCCGTGCCCATGTCGCCACGATGGTCGAAGCGTCCGACGACCTGGCCAAGGCGCTGGAGCAAGCCCTGGATTTCTCGCGCGCTCATGCTGGCCAACTCAGGCTTGAACCGACTGCCACGCCCTTGCGTGTGTTTATGGATGACGTCCAGACGCGCTGGGCCACGCAAGCCCTTCAAGCCAAGGTCAGCCTCATGGTCAGCTATGAGGGAGACACCGATCTGGTCGCTGATCTGGATGCGGTTCGCCTGAATACCGTGTTCGACACCCTGATCGGCAATGCCATGACCCATGCACGTGACGGGGTCGTGGAGGTCAGCCTCAAGGCTACCGCCCGCGGCGGCCAGGTCGGCATCGAGGCCTGGGTGCGCGATGACGGTCCCGGAATACTGCCCGAGCGACTGGATTCCCTTTTCGATCCCCTGATGAATGACGACGAAACGGGCGGTTTCGACCTTGCCCTTTCTCGTCTTGTGGTCACCCAGATGGGTGGCACACTGACGGCGGCCAATAATCCGGGGAGAGGTGCCATCTTCACCCTCAATGTGACGGCCTGTCAGAGCGACGTCGAAACTGTGGTCGTCGACGACGTCGTCAGTGCAGAGACACAGCCGGGCGCGCCTCACATCCTGATCGTCGATGACAATGCCACCAACCGCGTCGTGGCCCAAGCTCTGTGCGAGATGTTCGGGTGCACGTCCGAAACCGTCGAAGATGGTGTGGAAGCGGTGGCAGCAGTTCAGGAACGGCCCTTTGACCTCATCTTGATGGATATCAAGATGCCGCGCATGGACGGCGTTCAGGCGACGCAGGCCATCCGGGCCCTGGATGGCCCGGTCAGCGCTATCCCCATCGTCGCCCTGACGGCCAACGCGGATCCAGACGATGCCAAGCGTTATGTCGCCAGCGGCATGGCCTGTGTGGTCGAGAAGCCTATCAAGCCCGAGCGTCTACGCTTTGCCATCAATACCGCACTGGAGCAGAAGACGGCATCGGTGACCGACCTCAGCCCGGCTCGCTCTGCGGCCTGACGTCATCGTCGGACGACACCGCACTCATATCCAGCTCCAGATCATCCTCGTCGTAGCCGACCAACCGCAATGCGCGCGCCTTCTGATCATTCAGGGTGGCCCAGCGCAGCAGCCCCTCCTCCCGACCGTGGGTGATCCAGATTTCTTGCGGTTTCAGATCCGTGAAAGTCGCAATCAGTTCGGGCCAGTCGGCATGGTCCGACAGCACCAACGGCAGCTCCACGCCGCGTTGACGCGCTCGCGCCCTCACGCCCATCCAGCCGGATGCAAAGGCCAAGACCGGATCGGCAAACCGTCGGGCCCAGCGATCCTGCGTCGCTGACGGCGGCGCGACCACGACCTCCCCACCCAAAGCATTGGCCTTCAGCCCCGTCGCAGGCAGGATCAGCCCTAGCGGCACGCCTTCGGCCTCATACAACCGATTCAGCCGCTCCAGCGCCCCGTGCACATAGATCGGCCGCTCCCACCCCGCCTCCCGCAATAGACGGATCACCCGCTGTGCCTTGCCGAGCGCATAGGCCCCGACCAGATGTGTCCGTTCGGGAAACTGCTCCAGGCTGTGGACCAGCCGCCCGAGCTCTTCTCTGTCCGGCGGATGCACGAAGACCGGCAGGCCGAATGTGGCCTCGGATATGAAGACGTCGCACGGCACCGGTTCAAAGGCGACGCAGGTCGGATCCCGCCTACGCTTGTAGTCGCCCGACACCACCATCCGCAGACCCTTCCACTCGATAAGGGCCTGGGCCGAGCCCAGCACATGACCGGCCGGATAGAGAGTGATCGATACGCCGCGATGGTTGACCGTCTCGCCATAGGCCAGCGATTGCCGCAGGCCGGTAAAGTCCGCTCCATACCGCTCGCCCATGATGGCCAGGGTCTGGGGCGTGGCCAGAACCGTGCCATGTCCCGATCGCGCATGGTCGGCATGACCGTGGGTGACGACCGCCCGGTCCACCGGCACGACCGGGTCGATGTGGAAATCTCCCGGCGGGCAATACAGCCCTGACGGCGTGGGGTGCAGCAAGTCCTCGAAACGGATCATGAGCGGACTATGGCAGCGGTCATGCGGTTCACAACGCACCAAACGCGCTTGCGTCTCCTGAACGTCCACGCCACACCGGCGCATGGCATTGATCGACATTCTGCCCCAGCTGGCCAGCGGTTCGGCCCATACACATGCTCTGGGTTTCCAGTTCGGAGGCCTTGCAGGCGAGACAGTACGGCTTCGGGTACCGTGGCGTGATGATCTGATCGGCGATCCGCAAACCGGAGTCATAGCTGGCGGTCTGATTACCACCCTGCTGGACCACGTCGGAGGGCTCGCGGTCTGGGTGAAGTCGGGCCAGTTCGTGCCGATTGCAACCCTGGACCTGCGTGTAGATTACATGCGGCCTGCCCTGACCGGACGCGACGTGATCGCCGAGGCCGAATGCTATCGCCTGACCCATTCCATCGCCTTTGTAAGGGCCTGGGCCTTCGAGGACGATCCCGCCGACCCGATCGCGGCGGCTCAGAGCGCCTATGTCGTCAGTTCCCACGCCGGTCGCGGAATAGGTGCCAATCTGGGGCCATCAAACGGTGCAGGCTCATGAGCGATATCCTGTCGGGCCTACCTTATGCCCGCTTTCTCGGCCTCACCTCGGCTACTGATGACGACCGGCTGGTCGTCACCATGCCCTTCGATGGAAAGCTGATCGGCGACCCCATCCTGCCCGCCCTGCATGGTGGATCGACGGCGGCGCTTCTGGAATTCACGGCTATTGCCGAGATTGCGCGGGTGCATCCCGGCGCACGCTTGCCCCGCCCGATCAATGTGTCCATCGCCTATCTGAGATCCGGCAAACCTCTGGAGGTCCGGGCCAGTGCCCGGATCGTCAAGGCCGGTCGTCGCGTGGCCCATGTTCATGCCACAGCCTGGCAGGTCGAGCACGACCAGCCGATCGCAACCCTGACCGCGCATTTCCTCATGGATCACGACGCGGCCTGAGGCAACCACCACCACCCCACTCACACCAGCAGGCCGGCGGCATCTGTCGCGCGGACTGCAAACCCACGTCCTGAGTGCACAACCGTCAAGGTAAACAAAACCTTCAAAGGCGTGGTAAACAAAACACTATTGCGTGGACGCTGTTCATGTTAAGGTCTCGCTTACCATAGTTGGTTTTGGAGGGTTGAAGATGGACAATGCTGCTGTTGTTGCCAGCATCGCTGGCGAACTGAACGAAACCGAGCGCGCGGTCGACGCGGCTCTGACCCACGCCACCGGCATGGTCCAGGCCATGATCGCCGGTCGCACGGCCTTGGGCATCTCGCCTGTTGCCGCCACTGACTCGCAGGCCAAGGTCATGGCCGCCATCGCCGCTCTTGCGACCGCTCGCGAAGCCGTCGTTGCCTGCCACGAAGAAATGGCCAAGGACCATCGCCGCATGGGCTGGGGTACTTACGCTCTTGGTACGCTCGACAAGCCCGCCGAGACCTCACGCCCGCCCGTCCGCAACGTCCTGCGCGCAGTTTAATTCGCCGTAATCTATCCTCCAGGCCATTTCGAAACCTGGACTTTAAGTGCATTATCACCCCCATGCTCCAGGGCATGGGGGTATCTTTATGCTGACAACGCTGGCCTCACAGATCGGTGCCGTGTTTGCGGTCTGCGTGACGGCGTTCGCTTTTCTAAAAGGCGACGAGCCGGAAAAAATCGGGGCAGGTGCCTATATTCTGGCGTTTCTAGCATCGCTGCTGGCTCAAAACTCTGGCCAACTTCATGGCACAAACTGGATGTTGGCAGTCATCGACGTGACCATGCTGAGTGTCTATGCCGGTCTAGCATGGAAAACCAACAGAGTATGGCCCGTATGGGTCTGCGCTCTTCAGTCCATCATCGTACTCAGCCACCTCATGCCATTGGTGGACGTCCGACCGCAGCAATATGCGATAATCGCAGTAATTAACCTGGCCAGCTACGGCGTCCTGCTGACAATCGCCATCGGCACATTCTGGGCATGGCAGGATCGTCAGGCGCAAGGCTTGGAATAGCAACCTGCATCTAGGCGTTTATTCCTATATGATAACAAGCAGCGATTCGCTTGTTATCAGGTATCCATGCCCCTGTCCCACACTCAGCTCTGGACGGCGATTGACGGCCTGGCCCGGCGTGAGGGGCTCAGCGTCTCCGGCTTGGCCAAACGCGCAGGCCTGGATGCCACCAGCTTCAATCCCTCCAAACGGTTCGGGGCCGGCACCCCGCCTCGTCCCCGCTGGCCCTCGACGGAAAGTCTGACCCGCATCCTTCAGGCGACCGGTGTGTCACTGGGGGACTTCGCCACCCTGGCTCGCGACGCCACACAGAGGCCGACCACCGTGCCCATGCTGGGCATGGCCCAGGCCGGGCTGGAAGGTTTTTTCGATGACGCTGGCCTGCCCACGGGCGACGGATGGGATGCCACCGAACTGCCTCGACCTACTGACACCATGCTGAGCCTGAAGATCTCGGGCGACTCTATGGCCCCTCTTTACCGCGCAGGTGATCGAGTCGTCGTCGATCGCGCCTTGATCGATGTCCGCAAGGGCGACCGCGTGGTAGTCCGGACCACCGGCGGCGAAACCATCGCCAAGGAAATTGCATCCCTGTCGGGCCGGACTGTTACCCTCGCCTCAATCAATCCGGCTTACCCGCACCGCGTCCTGCCTCGAAAAGACATCCTGTGGATGGGCCGCATCGTCTGGGTCAGCCAATAGGACGACGAAAGGGCCGCCCCCTTTCGGAGACGGCCCTTCGGTAGTCATGACAGGCGTTCTTAGTTCGGCACGACGTAGCGGGCGTTCACCCAGCCACCGCCGGCGATCTGGACCCATTCGCCTTCCGAGCCGATCACGCTGAACGGCTGACCGGCCTGCAGCATACCGGCCTGGCGATAGCTGGTGCCTGGACCCGAGCGGATGCGCAGGTTGGAGGTGGTGCGATACGCTCCACCCGTCTGAACGGAATCGGCCCGGGCACGCTGCTGGTTGCAGCCGATATAGGACCCGGCGGCGGCACCGGCACCCGCTCCGACGACGGCACCCAGGGTGCGCTCGTTGTCCGACACCTGGCTGCCGATCAGGCCACCGGCGACGGCTCCGATCAGGGCACCGGCACGTTGACGGCCGCCGGGGGCGTCGCAGTTGGTGATGCCGTTCGCCTGCTGGGCCATCGAGACCGAGGGGACGGCGGTGACCAGCGCTGCCAGGGCGGCGGCAGTGGCCAGGGTAGTGTTCATGATCTTCGACATGGCTCTCTCCATTCATCGAGGTTGGTCGATGGATGCAGAATGCGCCTGGCCACATGAAGGCTCCCGGAGCTTCGCCGTTATTTTCGGTTCATACTTCTTAGCGCGCTAACGCTCGGAACGCGGTCCCTCGCTGCTTGAGCGCGGTCAGCCGCTATTTGGCGAGATCGCCGTTTGCCCCGGCCTCGATCAGCTGAATCGTCTGCGGCAGGCCATAGATCGCCGCGAACGAGCCGAACCGCGGCCCCTGCGACGCGCCCAGCAGCACTTCGTAAAGCGCTCCGAACCAGGCCCGGAGCGGCTCGAACCCGTGGTCCTTGCCGACCGCATAGACCTCGCCCTGGATCAGCTCGCCGTCGGTCGTATCGACTGGTAGCGCTTTCAGACGGCCGGCCAGGTCCAGCAGCGCCACCTTCTCCTTGTCGTCAGGCAGGCGGTACGACTTCGAGGGCTTCACGAAGTCCTCGTAGTAGTTCAGCGCCCGCTCCATCAGCTGATCCAGCAGCGGCTCGTTCTGCGGCGTCGCCTCCGGCAGATATTTGGCAAAGTAGGCCCACAGCTGGTCCTTGGTCGAGGCGTTGGCCACCCCCACCAGGTTCAGCAACAGCGCAAACGACACCGGCGACGTATGGGTCGGCGGATCGCCTGCATGGATCGACCAGATCGCGTTGTCGATCCGCTTGGCCGGCTCCTGGGTCTTGTAGCTTTCGATGAAGGCCAGATAGTCGTCGATGGCGCGCGGAATGACGTTGAAGTGCAGGCTCTTGGCCGACTTCGGCGACTGGAACATGTACCAGCTCAGGCTCTCCGGCGTGCCATAACGCAGCCACTCATCCATCGTCAGGCCATTGCCCTTGGACTTGGATATCTTCTTGCCTTCGACGTCGAGGAAGAGCTCGTAATTGAACCCCACCGGCGGCACTCCGCCCATGACCCGACAGAGCTTGGAGCATATCTGCATGCCTTCGATGTGGTCCTTGCCCGCCATCTCGTAATCGACGTCCAGCGCCGTCCAGCGCATGGCCCAGTCAGGCTTCCACTGTGCCTTCACATGGCCGCCCGTCACCGGGACCGTGGTGCGTCCACCCGCCGGGTCATCGAATGTGATCGTTCCGGCCTCTGCGTCGCGCTCGAGAATCGGCACCTGAAGTACATGTCCGGTGAGCGGACTTATTGGCAGAAATGGCGAATAGGTTTCACGCCGATCCGGACCCAGAGTCGGCAGCATGATGGCCATGATAGCGTCGTACCGCTCAAGCATCCGCAGCAAGGTCTCATCGAAGCGACCCGAGCGGTACTGTTCGGTCGAACTCAGAAATTCGTAGTCGAAGCTGAAGTCGTCCAGAAAAGCGCGTAGGCGGGCATTGTTATGGGCACCAAAACTGTCGTGTGTACCGAAGGGGTCGCGCACCTTGGTCAGCGGCAGGTGCATGTCTTCACGCAGCACTTCCGGATTAGGCAGCCCCTCAGGAATTTTGCGCATACCGTCCATGTCGTCCGAGAACGCGATCAGCCGTGTCGGCCATTGATCGCCGGTCAGCGCCCGGAATGCATTGCGCACCATGGTCGTGCGCGCCACCTCGCCGAAGGTGCCCATGTGCGGCAGGCCCGACGGTCCATAGCCCGTCTCCAGGACTACAGGCTTGCGAAGCGCCTCAAACGTCGCCAGCGCTTCGTCGGTCTTGCCCGCGTCGATCAGCAGCTTGGCCGCATTGCGATCCGCGTCCGAAAGACGCTTCTTCAGCACATGAGCCAGCAGGTTACGAGCCTGTTCGAAGGGCCATGACTTGGCGTCGCGCGCGAGGGTTTCGAGGTTCTGAAGCATGGAGGCGGTTTGCCGCTTCCGGGTCCCCCGGTCAACGCATGCCAGGAACTGTGTGGACTATGGTCGTCGCGCGGAACCTAGACGAGCAAGAGTGGTAAATCCTCGACAAATCTCTTTCGGCTTGTGCGCGGGTATTCGACAGGCGTGAACGGCGCACAGGCTTGGGCGAACTGCGAGATCAGCGGATCGAGCGCCCGTCGCTCTTCAGTTGAGTAAGCAAGCCGGGCACCGTTGTCGGTCAAGGCGGACAGCATGGACTGAAGTGTTTCCTTCAGCAGTATCTGTCTGATCGAGCCCGGCCGTCGCACGCATACTCCAAATATCCCTTGGATATGGGCGTCCCAGTGAGACACGAGCCATCCGCTCGTCAGCGTGGCATCCAAACCCCCGGATTCACCGAGACATGGCGGTGGCGTGAGCCCGGCCTCCACGAGGGCTGGAAATTCTTCGGATAGTTCGTCGAGAAAAGCCTGCTTCATCGCTTCGGCAGCTTTGTCCAACCCATGTCTTGCAACGATGGCAGTGGCACCCTCGGTCCACAGCGCCATGTCACGGTGGAAATAATCTCCGGCTTGAAGACCCGGGGATTGAATAGGGCCAAACGCAGAAGAATGAAGGGTGTCGCCGGCCACGACGTATGACGGCCTTGGCAGGATTCCACGCTCTATCGCTGCCGTCAGATCTCCGACCGAAATGCTGCACCGCTCAGCAAGCTCGGACCTTCCCACGAAATTCTCTGCAAGATAGTCGAACGTTTCAGACACTGGGTTTCCGCCACTGCGCCCACGAATCACTTGGGCTTTTCGGCATAAGGCATAGCTTGGGTGGGTGAAACCTTGACCCCGGCTTGCTCGCATGGCCTTTGCCCGGCTTGCAAGAAGACGCCCTGATGAAGACCGCCGATTTCGATTTCGACCTGCCCGAGGACCGTATCGCCCTGCGTCCCGCCGATCCGCGCGACTCCGCCCGACTGCTGGTGGTTCAGTATGGCACGCTGGACGACCGGATCATCCGCGATCTGCCCGACTTCCTGCGCCCCGGCGACGCCCTGGTGTTCAACGACACGCGGGTTGTCCCGGCACGGCTGTCAGGCGTGCGCCAACGGATCGGGGCCGAAGGCGAGACCTTGACCGTTCCGGTCGAGGCCACCCTGCATCATCGCGATGCGCCCGACGTCTGGTCCGCCTTCATGAAGCCGGGCAAGCGCATCAAGATAGGGGACCGGATCCAGTTTCAGACTCTATCCGCCACCGTCGCCGCCAAATCCGAAGACGGCCTGATCACCCTGCGGTTCGACCTGTCCGGCCCGGTGCTGGACGACGCCATCCGCGACGTCGGGGTTATGCCCCTGCCCCCATATATCGCCGCCAAACGGCCTGAGGACGACCGCGACCGGTCGGACTATCAGACGGTCTTTGCCGAACACGACGGCTCCGTCGCTGCGCCGACCGCGGGACTGCACTTCACCCCTGCCCTGCTCGACGCCATCCGCGCAAAGGGTGTCTCGACCCACGCCGTGACGCTTCACGTCGGCGCGGGGACCTTCCTGCCGGTCAAGGCCGACGACCTGGCCGACCACAAGATGCACAGCGAATGGGGCGAGGTGTCCGCCGACACCGCCGCCGCCCTGAACGCCGTCCATGGCAGCGGTGGCCGGATCGTCTGCGTCGGCACGACGTCCCTGCGCCTTCTGGAATCCGCCACGACGGAAGACGGTCAGGTCCAGCCCTTCCACGGCGACACCGCCATCTTCATCACTCCCGGCTACCGGTTCCGCGCGGTCGATGTGCTGATGACCAACTTCCACCTGCCGAAGTCGACGCTGTTCATGCTGGTCAGCGCCTTTGCAGGCACCGGAACCATGAAGGCGGCCTATGCCCATGCGGTCGCCACGGGCTATCGCTTCTATTCCTACGGCGACGGATCGCTGCTGTTCCGCAGCCGGACGTGACGCGACGGTCCAAACGCGCTAACGCCTCCGGTCCATGCTGGACCTGCCCACGCCACTGACCCTTTCGCTGGAGACCGTCGCCTCCGCCGCCCCCGCCCTGCGCGATCCCTGGTGGGTCTTCGGGGGTACGGCCATGGCCCTGGCCGGGCTGGAGGGTCTGCATGTGCCCGACATCGACATCCTGGCCAGCCCGCGCGACGCCCGCGTTCTGCTGGAGACGCTGGGCGGAGAAGCCGTGCCCGATCCTGGCGAAGGTGTCTTTCGCTCGCGCGTCTTCGGCCGCATCCTGACCACGCCCGTGCCGCTGGAGATCATGGCGGACATGGACATTCGGGATGGCGGCGACTGGGTGCCAGTGCGCTTTCACACACGCCTGCCTGTGACTGTGGGCGACATCACCGTCTTCATTCCCACCGTCCAGGAACAGATCGACATGGCCCGCCTGTTCGGACGCCCCAAGGACCTGCAGCGCGCCGAGGCGCTGGAAAGACTGATCAGCTAGATGCCCTTCCCATTCGAGATCGCCGCCACCGAGGGCCGCGCCCGTACAGGCGTGCTCAGGACCGCGCGGGGCGACATCCGCACCCCCGCCTTCATGCCCGTCGGCACCGCCGCCACGGTCAAGGCCATGACGGTGGATCAGGTCAAACAGACCGGTGCCGACATCCTGCTGGGCAACACCTACCATCTGATGCTGCGCCCCGGGCCGGAGCGGATGGAGCGCCTCGGCGGGCTTCACAAATTCATGGGCTGGGACAAGCCGATCCTAACCGACAGCGGCGGCTTTCAGGTCATGTCCCTGGCGGGCATCTCCAAGGTGAAGGAGGAGGCCGTGACCTTCTCCAGCCATATCGACGGCTCCAAACATGTCCTGACCCCAGAACGCTCTATCGAGATCCAGGCCGACCGCATCGGGGCCGACATCTCAATGCAACTGGACCAGTGCGTCGCCTATCCCGCCGAGAAGGACGCGGCCCGCAAGGCGATGGAACTGTCGATCCGCTGGGGCGCGCGATCCAAGGCTCAGTTCGGCACGCGCGAGACGCAAGGGCTGTTCGGCATCCAGCAGGGATCGACCTTCGAGGATCTGCGCGGCCAGTCGTCGGACCAGCTGCAGGAGATCGGCTTCGACGGCTATGCCATCGGCGGGCTTGCGGTGGGTGAGGGCCATCAGGCCATGTGCGAAGTGCTGGACTATGCGCCCGACATGCTGCCCGCCGACCGACCGCGCTATCTGATGGGGGTGGGCAAGCCGATCGACCTGGTCGAGGCCGTCTGGCGCGGCGTGGACATGTTCGACTGCGTCTTGCCGACCCGTGCCGGTCGCCACGGCCAGGCCTGGACCTGGGATGGCCCGCTTAATCTCAAGAATGCGCGCTTTGCCGAGGATCAGGACCCGCTGGACCCCGACATCCCCTGCCCGGCCTCAAACCAGTACTCAAAGGCCTATCTGCACCACCTGATCCGCGCGGACGAAATTCTCGGCAAGGTCTTGCTGAGCTGGCACAACATCTCCTTCTACCAGACCCTGACGGCGGCGATGCGCGAGGCCATCCTGCACGGCCGGTTTGAGGCGTTCCGCCGCGACTTCCACGCCCGGCACACGTCCAACTGACCTCCGGAGCCTGGGCATGCGCATCGAGAAGTCAGGCTTCCACGCCTACAACACCTATCTCGAAGAGCCGCCGCGCGACGAAGGCAACGAAACAGCCCTGCATCGCCACGTCATCATCATCGGCGGCGACAAATATTCCTTCTTCGCCCACTGGTCCGGCAAGTTCGCTCATAAGGGCGAACGGATATCCTTTGACTGGGACTGGGACCGGACGGGTGAGTTCAGGAATATCGACAAGCCGTCTTTCGAAGCCTTCGCCAAGGACGGCACGGTCCAGATCAGAGGCGATCGCACTGAAAGGCGTCGCGGCGCGAGATAAGCGATGAGTGCTGGCAGGCTAAAAAGATGATGGTACGTCCTCTCGGGCTCGAACCGAGGACCCTCTGATTAAAAGTCAGATGCTCTAACCAACTGAGCTAAGGACGCACATCGCAGCCGCGACGCGCTTGCGTCACCGGCGACGCGCCTTCTGGTGCATTGGCCGCGCCGGGTCAAGGGCTGGCTCGACGTTCAGCAGGCGGACGGCTACTCAAAGCACATGAAACCTCTCTCTGGCCTGCGCATCATCGAGTTCGACGGCCTGGGGCCCGTGACCTTCGCCGGCATGGTCCTGGCTGACATGGGGGCCGAGGTCGTGCGCCTGAGCCGCAGCGCTGCGGCGGGTACGCCGGTCTTTGCCGATGTCGGGGGCGAGGTGCTGCATCGCGGCCGGGCGGCGGTCGAGGTCAATCTGAAAGACCCTGCGGACCACGCCAGTGTGCTGGGGCTCATTGAAACGGCCGATGCCCTGATCGAGGGGTTCCGGCCCGGCGTGATGGAGCGGCTGGGACTGGGGCCGGACGTCTGTGCTCTTCGCAACCCCCGGCTGGTGTTCGGGCGCGTCACCGGGTGGGGCCAGACGGGGCCGATGGCCGATCAGGTGGGGCACGACATCAACTATATCGCCCTGTCCGGAGCCCTGCATGCGCTGGGCGAGCCGGACCGACCACCGCGTGCGCCATTGAACCTGGTCGGGGATTACGGCGGCGGGGCGATGATGCTGGTCGCTGGCGTGCTGGCAGGAATGCTGGAGGCGAAGCGGACAGGGACAGGGCGGGTCGTCGATGCGGCCATGACCGACGGTTCGGCCCTGCTGATGAGTCTGTTCTCGGCCTTCTCGGCCCGTGGCATCTGGAAAGAGGCGCGGGGCACAAATCTGCTGGACGGTGGAGCCCCCTTTTACCGCTGCTACACCTGCCGCGACGGGAAGCACGTTGCCGTAGGGGCTCTGGAGCCGCGTTTCTATGCCGCCTTGATCTCAGGTCTGGGACTGACAGCGGAGGAAGCTCCGCAATCCGACATGGCGAACTGGCCTGCCCTGCATGCTCGCTTTGAGGCTTTGTTCGTCACTCGCGACCGCGACGACTGGGCTGCGCATTTCGAGGGGACGGAAGCCTGCGTCACACCGGTCCTTTCGCTGTCCCAAGCCGCCCTGCATCCGCATAATGTCGCGCGGGGGACATTTACGGCCAGCCCCGTCACCCAGCCTGCGCCTGCCCCCCGGTTCGACCGCGATGCGCCCGACGTCGTGCCTCAGCGTCCGAAACTGTCGCTCGTCGAGGCTCTGGAAGCCTGGACCTGACCGTCAGGCGGCTTCGACGATCGTGTTCACCTTCGCCTGCCCGCAAGCCTCGGCCAGGGTGACGGCCAGAAGCATCGGATTAATCGGCTTGGTCAGGAAGGCCTGGACCCCGATCGCATCCCAGGCCGCGCGATGCGTGTCCATGGCATTGGCCGTCAAGGCTATGACCGGCGTGTCCCGGTTCGGGCCGCCCAGACGGATGCGACGACTGGCCTCCAGTCCGTCCATCACAGGCATCTGCATGTCCATCAGGATGACGTCGAACGGCTCGTGAGACGCGCGCTCCACCGCCTCGGCCCCGTCCTCGACCAAGGTCAGACGACAGCCATAGGGCTCCAGCAGCAAAGCCAGGATGCGGCGGTTCACCGGGTGATCGTCGGCCGCCAGAATGGAACGGTTGGCCAGAACAGACACATCGATGGGCACCTGAACTGCATCGGCCTGCTGGGCCGAAACCACCGTCAGCGGCAGTTCGAGGGTGAACGTCGAGCCTTCGCCTTCTACACTCGCCACGCTCAGCGATCCGCCCATAACCTCGGCCAGCTTGCGGCTGATCGACAGGCCCAGACCGGTGCCGCCATAGCGACGTGTGGTGCCCGCATCCGCCTGTTCGAAGCTGTTGAACACATTCTCCAGCCGATCCGGGGGAATGCCGCAACCGCTGTCGGTCACCGCAACGGACAACAGGCCGTCGACCCAGTCGACGCTGACCAGAATGTCGCCGTCGCGCGTGAACTTCACCGCATTGGACATCAGGTTGAACAGGATCTGCTGAAACCGCAGCGGGTCGGTCCGGACGCAGTGCGGCACCTCAGGTGCAACCTCCCATGTCACACGAATGTTGTTGGCCTCTGCGCGAGGTTGCCAAAGCCGACCCAAGGCTGTCAGCCGATCGCGCACGACCATGTCGGCGGTTTCCAGCTCCATCTTGCCGGCCTCGATCTTGGACACGTCCAGCACATCATTGAGCAGGCCCATCAGCACATCGCCAGCATCAATCAGCATATCGACATGTTCGGCCTGCCGCGTATCCAGTCGCGTCCCTTTCAACAGGTTGGCGGCCGAGATCACGGCATTCATGGGCGTACGAATCTCGTGACTGACCACCGCCAGAAAGTCTGACTTGGCCGCATTGGCGACCTCGGCCTTGCCGCGGGCTTCCAACGCCGCGTCACGTGCCTCCTGCATCTCGCGCGTGGTATGGGAGCTCTGGCGCACGGCCACTACTAGGTGGCTCATGTACAGCAGCCCCCCGATGGGAACGAGCAGGTCCTGCCAGCGCCCACTTTGTATGGCCTGATGCAGCGGCAGGCCGAGGAAATACAGGCCGTGGGGCACCACGGCCGCAATCAGGATCGGCCGCGCGTGGTGCATGTGCAGGCTGACGTGCAGCAAGCCGCCGGCGCACTGGATCATGGCGAAGATCCGACCCGTTTCCCCACCGTAGAACCACATATACCCTGTGAGGCCAGCATAAACTGTGACGCTCAGAACCGTGGTGGCGCATGACAAAAACAGGTAGCTGCGATCCGGCATCCAATCGGGTTGATGGCGGAACCGACTGAAAACCAGCCAGTCCAGTGCCTGCGTACCCAGCATGGCGACGAACCAGACGATCGGCCAGATGGTCGGCGTCACGGCCCAGGCCGTCAGGCCGATGAAGGCGGCAAGGCCGATACGGGTCTTCAGCTCCCGGTAACGCACCTGCGCGACCTTGGCATAGGCTGTGGTCGTCATCCGCCCCTCCGAGAGAACACCGTCTCACCAAAGGTGAAAGGATTGGTTTCCGTCAGTGGTGACCAAGGCGCTAATCAAGACTATGGAACTTGTGGCAGATCAGCACGTTCGCTGGGTGAGCCGTGGGGAGACGACACACTTGAAACGCCTGTTCCTGTCATTCGTGCTGGCCGCTGCCTGCGCTGTATCGGCTTGCGACCAGCCTGAGTCGTACGACCAACAGCCCGCCGTCGTCGCCGAGGACGTCGTGGAGGCACAAGCGGCCGAAGAGGTTGCCACTCCGGTGGTAGATCCTGCCGCCCTGCCCTCGGCCCCGCCCGTAGACACCCTGCCGCCCGAAAAACGATCGTCGGAAGAATCCGTCCAGCCTGAGAGCGAAACGCTGTTCTACTGATTAACGCCCTATCGACGCCACGAAACGGCTAGATAGGACCTCGCCTTTCCTTCGCTCAGCCCAGAGTTTCCGTTTGAAGAGCCGCCACGCCCTGTTTCTGTTCAGCACGGCGGGCTTCATGGCACTGGCATCGGCGGTTCAGGCTGAGCCCCGGGCCCAGATCCGCGGCGAACTGGACAACGCGCTGCGCGCACAGCTGGAGCGGGCCGTCGGCGACGTCGACGATGCCCCTTCAAACCGGTTCGAGGCACGTCGCCGTGCCCGCGCCGCAATGGAGTCAGCCGAGGCTCTGCTGCGATCCGAAGGCTACTACCAACCCACCCTGATCGACGATGTCGAAGGCGAAGAGACACCGGTCGCCATCGTTGAGGTGACGCCTGGTCCGCGTTTCCTGTTGGCAGACTACGGTCTGCAGTGGACCCTGCCTCCGCCTGACCAGACGACCGATACGGCAGTGCGTGGCGAGGTCGATCTGACCACCGGCGACCCCGGTCGCGCCGTCGATGTGATCGCGGCCGAGGGCCGGATCGTCGCAGGCCTGACGCGACGCGGCTATGCCGACGCCCGTGCACAACCCCGCAGAGTCGTGGTGAACCACGCAGACTACACGGTGACGCCCAACTATCGCATCGACAGCGGGCCACTGGTGACGCTGGACGGCATACTCCTTCAGACGCGCGGTCCGACCAATCCGGAATGGGTGGCCGGCCTGGCCCCCTGGACCGAAGGCGACGTCTATGATCCGGAACAGGTCGCCGAACTGGAGCAGCGCCTCCAGGAAACAGGTGTCTACGATGGCATAGGCGTGGCTCTGTCCCCTGTGGATCAGACACTGCCCAATGGCAATCGCCCGATTATCGTGACTCTGCGCGACCGCCCGGCCCGCATTCTGGAAGCGGGCATCACCCTGTCGACGGCGCGCGCCACGCTTACGGCCGGGACCACGACCTCGAACACGGGCGGTTCGGCCATCGAGGGGTTGTGGACCTGGTACAATCGCTTTGGTCGCGCAGACACTCTTATCTGGCAGGCGCGCCTGGCCGACATCGACAGCCGCATCGGCGGGACACTTAGCCTGCCGCACTGGCGCAGGCCCAGTCAGACGCTGCGCCTCGAAACCGCCGTGGTCCATGAAGAGACGGATGCCTACCGCCGCACGGCGCTGGTTCTAGCAGCGGACATCCGCCAGCGCGTCGGCAAGATGTCGTTCTACAGCTACGGCGTCGGCCTGGATGCCGGTCAGTATGATGAGATCCGGTTCGATCCCATCACCCAGGCTCCGATCCGCCTCACACGGGACCTGGCCATCCTTACTGGTCGCGGTAATGTCTATTGGGACCGTTCCAACGACCCTCTGGACCCCACAAGCGGCTGGCGCCTGACGGCCTCAGCCCAGCCGACGGCCGTGGCGGGCGATGACTCTATCTTGTTCCTTCGCGCCGACGCTCAGCTCACAGGTTATCTGCCGTTGCAGGACGAGAAGACGATTCTGGCGGGACGGGTGAAGCTGGGGTCTATCGTCGGCGGTGAGGAACTGACGGTACCGGCCGACCGCCTGTTCTATGCCGGCGGCGGCGGTTCAGTTCGCGGCTATGAATATCAGGGCGTCGGCCCTCGCCTGCCGGATAACACGCCGCGCGGTGGCCTGAGCCTGTTCGAGACATCGCTCGAAGTCCGCCGTCAGGTCTTCGGCAGTTTCCAGGGCGTCGCCTTCGTGGATGCAGGAGCCATCGGATTCGACGAAACGCCTGATTTCGGCAATCTGCGCTATGCTGCCGGTGTAGGCGTGCGGTACCTGCTGCCGTTCGGCCCGATCCGAGCCGACATCGCCATCCCTCTGGACAAGCGTGAAGGCGACGCTGCCTTTCAGGTCTACATCAGTCTAGGCCAGGCGTTTTGACCGACACCCCGCCCCCGACAGACGCAACTGAAGACAAGCCCGAGACGCCCGCCGTCAAGGAAAAGCGCAAGCGGACGCGCCTACAAGCCTTGGCCTTCTTCGGCGGCATCGCGGTCGCTATTCTGATTGGCTTGCTGATCGTCGGCCTGGTTGGCGGGCGGATGTATCTGCTGTCGGGCCCCGGCCGGGAGCTGGTGACCAGCTTCGTCGAGGGCAAGCGCATCGGCAACTACGGCGAGATCCGCGTCGAAGGCGTCGAGGGCGACCTGTTCGACGACTTCACCATTCAGCGTGTCACTGTCACCGATGCCGAAGGCGTCTGGCTGGAGGCCCGCAAGGTGCGTGTGGACTGGAGCTTTTGGCCCCTCGTCGCACGACGTTTTCACGCCACCAACATCGAGGCCGACGTTGTTCGGCTGATCAGGCGGCCCGAGGTCGAAGCCTCGACTAATCCGCCCGGTCAGCAGCCCATCTCCGTAGATATCGACCGGTTCGCCGCCAATATCGAACTGCTGGAAGGCTTTAGCCAGGAATATGGCCGCTGGAAGCTGGACGGGGCGGTCGAACTGCCCCGCGTCGGCGACAAGACGGCGACCATTAACGCCTTCAGCAACACCCGCCCCGGCGATTTCCTGCGCTTGACCGGAACCATGGGCGACGAACTGGCCGACATCCGGCTGAACGTTCAGGCGAATGAATCCCAGGGCGGTCCACTGGCGGGGGCTCTGGGCTATTCGCCGGACCAGCCGTTCAATGCCGTGGGTATCGTGAACGGCGAGGTCGTCAATGTGGTCGTGCGCACCGGCACCTTCACGCCCTTGGCCATCCGCGGAACCTACGGCAAGGATCAAACGCGGATAGCTGGCTATGCGGACTTCTCCGGCTCGGACCTGCTGCAGCCCTTTGTCGAGCGGATTGGTCAGACGGCGCGGTTCGGGCTGGTCGTGCGCCCCGATTACGACAATGACGGGCTGCAAGGCGTCGGCTGGAATCTGGTTTCCGAAAATCTGAACTCCAGCGCCTCGGGCATGATGCGCAAGGCCGACCGCAGCACGCCGGACGGCATCCAGTTGGAGATTTCTACACCGTCGTTGACTCGTTTGGCAGGCACGCCTGTAGCCGGGCCTGCCGCCTATTCCGCCGTGTTCAAGGGCGACGGCGCAGCCTGGACCCTGAACGGGTCGGTCGATCTGCTGAACGCCAACCTGTCCAGCTACCAGGCGCAGCGGATTTCGGGGCCGTTGAACTTGAGTTCCAGGGCCGGTCGCTTCGATCTTCAGGGCGACATCCGCGCCGCGGGCGGCTCCACTGCCGGGATCGTCGGGGGCCTGCTGGGCACCCAGCCCCGCGTCCAGTTTGAGGCGGCTCGTCAGCCGGATGGCGCCATCTTGCTACAGCGGGTTCAGGCCGATGGTCAGGGCCTGAAGGTCACCGGCTCGGGCGGACGAAATCTGTTGGGCGGCCTCAGCTTCCGTGGCAATGCGACCATCACCGACGCCTCTCTGGTACAGCCAGGTGCGCGTGGTTCGTTCGGTGGCCCCATTACCGCCGCCATGCGCCGCACCGGCGCGCCGTGGAGCCTGACCTTCGACGGTCGTGGGCGGGGCCTCTTCACCGGTCAGGAGGAGCTGGATCGCCTGCTGGGCCGTACGCCGCGCCTTCAACTGACCGGCGGCCTGGACGGCGGGCGCATCTTTATCCAGCGCGCTGCCCTGACGGGGGCCCAGGCCAGTGCCAATGCGCGCGGCATCATCGAGGGCAATGGCCAGCTGAGGCTAGCCTTGGACTGGAATGCCCGTGGCCCGTTCGGCGTCGGACCTGTCGCCATCGATGGAGCCATGACCGGCGACGGAGCCTTGACGGGCACCCTGGCCGAGCCGCGCGCAGACCTGAAGGCACGCTTCGACCGTATCGCCGCCGGGCCCCTGGACCTGACCCAGGCCAATCTGGCCCTGACGTTCCGCAAGGGAGCCGATGCCTCAGACGGCAGTATCGCGATCACGGCCCAGTCGAACTATGGCCCCGCCCGCGCCAGCGGCAACTTCTATCTGGGTGGGCCGCAAATCCGTCTGACCAATGTCGATCTGGATGCAGGCGGCGTGACGGCGCAGGGGGCCGTGGCCCTCTCGAATAATCTGCCCTCCAGTGCCGATCTGGCGTTCACCGCTCGTCCCGGAGCCTTCCTGGCGTCCGGAACGGCCGAGGGCCGCGTCCGTCTGACCGAAGGCGCTGGAAACGACACCGCGATCGTGGATGTCACAGGGGCAAATGTGCGCCTGGCGGGCCAGTCATGGGTGGTGCGCCGCATCGACCTGAACGGGCGCGGCACCCTGGATCGCCTGCCCTTCACCATCGTGGCCGACGTCGGGGGCGGTACCCCCGCCGCCTTCAACGGCACCGGCGTTTACTCGCGTCAGGGCTCAGCCCAGACCATCGTGCTGAACGGCTCGGGCAGCGCGAGAGAGATCGACTTCACCACGCGCAACCCCGCCGTCTTCGCCCTGTCCGGCGACGGCCAGGTGGCCCGCGTCGATCTGAACGTCGGTGGCGGCGTCCTTACAGGCGAGATGCGCCGGGATTCCCGCGCCGCCGTCATCGAGGCCAATCTAACCAGCGTGGAACTAGGCTCCCTGTCACCAGATCTGCGTGGCCGCGTAACCGGACGACTATCCCTGCGCGGCGCAGGCGACGACCTGTCCGGCTCGGCCAATGTGTCGCTGGAGAATATCCGCAGCATCGATGCCCCACGCGGTCTGGCTGTCGACGGCACCGTCAATGCCATGCTGGTCAACAACACACTACGCATCCAGGCGGACGCGCGCGACAACGGGGCCGTGGCGGCCACCGCCGACGTCACCCTGCCGGTCGAGGCTTCGGCCGCCCCACTGCGTCTCGCCATCGCCCGCACCCGCCCGATGAGCGGCACGGTGTCGATCCAGGGCCAGGTTCAGCCCATCTGGGACCTGTTCCTGGGTGGCGAACGCTCGCTGTCTGGCCAGATTGACGCCAATGCGACGCTGGCCGGTACCTTGAATGCGCCGCGCATCAACGGTCGACTGGACGTCCAGCAGGGGTCGTTCCGCGACAATGGCACGGGTCTGCGCCTGGCCGGTCTGACGCTTGCCAGCCGCTTCGACGACACCACCGCCTTGGTCGAGACCTTCACAGCGAATGACGGATCGGGCGGCACGGTGTCTGGCAGCGGACGCATCGGCCTGCGTCAGGGATCGGGCTCCAACTTCGAACTGGCGCTGACCCGCTTCCGCATTATCGACAACGACATCGCCGAGGCCCGCGCGTCCGGCCCCCTCACGGTCGTGCGCGGGACCGACGGCAACATTCAGCTGACCGGCCAGATCGACATCGACGAGGCCAGGATCGAGGCCAATCCGCCCGGCTCGACCGGCATCGTCCGCATGGACGTGGTGGAGATCAACAAGCCCGGCGGCAATGCCGAGGAGATCGACACAGCGGCGCGCTCGCGAGGGCCGCAGATCGGGCTGGACATCGCCATCCGCTCGCCCGGCGGCGACGTGAATGTGGTCGGACGCGGTCTGAATGTCGAAATGGACGTAAACGCTCGCGTGCGTGGGACGATCGCCGAGCCGCAACTCAGCGGGACGGCCCGCGTCGTGCGCGGCGACTACGATTTTGCCGGCAAGCGGTTCATCTTCGACCCACGCGGCACGGTCAGCCTGTCGACCAATCCTGAGCAGATCAGGCTCAACCTGTCAGCGACACGCGAAGACCCGGCCATCACCGCCACAATCCGCGTCACTGGCACGGCAGCACGGCCAGAGATAAGCCTGACCTCCAGTCCCGCCCTGCCCCAGGACGAAATCCTGTCTCAGGTCCTGTTCGGGCGTTCGGCGTCGCAGCTTTCAGGGTTTGAGGCAGCACAACTGGCGGCGGGCGTGGCGTCGCTGGCCGGTGGTGGTGGCTTCGATGTGATCGGGAACCTGCGCGAACTGGCCGGTCTGGACCGGCTGTCGTTTGGCGGCGAGGCGTCGGGCCTGACCATCGCGGGTGGGCGCTATCTGACCGACGACCTGTATCTGGAAGTCATCGGCGGCGGTGACAATGGCGCGGCGGTAAATCTGGAATGGCAGGTCCGCCGCAACCTGACGGTCAGCACCAAGTTCGGCGGCGAAGGGGCCAGCCTGTCGATCCGCTGGCGTCGGCAGACCCGGCAGCCCGGCACCGGTCCAGAGGACCGGCGCCAGAACCGCCAAGGTCGTTAGTCGCGTCGTTAGGTCAGATCAGAAAACGTTCTGATCGACCGCCTTCATCTTGTTCATCGCATTGGCACCGCGAATGCCCGCGATGTGCATGACCAGCTGGATGACCAGAATGACCAGGCCAAGAACGGTGAACCACATCGGGTTCGCGCCCGCGACCTCGCCACCCATCATCGTCAGGGCCAGTAGAGTTGAACCCAGTCCGTAAACGACCAGAACCGTGAACAGTATCGGGATCACGATGTTGGGCTTGAACCACTGGACCAGTCCCAGGACCAGCTGGATGACAACGACGAAGATGGAACCGCCGATGGCTGCCCCCGTCATCATGCCTGCCATGCCGGACATGCTCGCAGCGTCAGGGCTTTCGGCTGCCGCCTGGGCGATAGCCGCCTCCATGGCCGCCGATCCGGCCGTCATCAGATAGATCACCCCGACGATGCCCCAGGCCACGCCGATGAAGATGGCGATGGCACTGGATCGCGCCGCCGCGATGGCTTGGGTACGGTCCGTTATCGGGGCCGTAGGGTTCATTGCAGATATAAGACTCATTCTCGCCTCCCGGTTATGAGGGGTGAACCCTAGCCCGACCATGACGATCGGCGAAACCCGTCTCGATCCTAGTTCGCAGCCAGCTTGCGAATTTCCGCCAGTCGACCCGCGCCCCTTATGGCCGTCGCATGCAGAAACACGGCTGCGGACATCGTCACCAGGGTCATGACGATCAGCCCCATGGGCTGACTGGCCATCCCCTGACTGCCCACGGCATAGACGAATGCCAGGGCTCCGGTCCCCAAGGCCCACACCACTAGCATCAGAAAGACCAGCGGCAACAGGCTACTCGGCTTGCGCCAGTGCACTACGGCCAGTGCAAGTTGCAGAACCACCATAACGGCCGTGCCAGCCAGGCCGATCTGTGTCGCCGCCTGCATCTGCTCGGCGGTTTCGGGGCGCTGCGTCATCTGATCGACGGCCAGTCGGGTGGCCTCGGCACCTGCATTGGCTGCGTACCAGGCCAGAATAGCATCCCGGCCTGCGCCGATGATCATGCCGATCGAACTGGCCCGCGTGGCCGCCAGAGCCTGCGCCTCCGTGTCCAGCACCGCCATCGGATGAATGGCCTTGATCCAGTCGGTCATGTCTTGCTCCCCTGACACGCAGCCTAGCCCGTGCCGGAGCCAAGAGAAACAGCCCACCGCCTTCACCTTTGCGAGCCACATCGCTAGGGTCCGCGCCATGCGGATTCTGCCGACAGATCAGGGCGTGCTCGACCACGTCGCGGTGCGCGAAGCGACCATTGTTCAACGCGCGATCGACTGGTCAAATCTGAACTCCGGCAGTCGCCATGCTGCTGGTCTGGAGGCAGTCCTTTCTATGCTGGAGGCCGACGCGCAGGGTCTGAACGCCCTCTCTGAGCGCATCCGCACCACACCCTCGACGAGTATAGATGACGACGGCACCGTGCGTCAGGACGCCCACGCCGATGCCCTCAAGATCACCCAGCGCCCTGACGCCCCTATTCAAGTCGTGCTGACCGGCCACTACGACACCGTCTTTCCGGCTGAGAGCGCGTTCCAGACGGTGATCACTCGCCCCGACGGGGCTCTGAACGGCCCCGGCATCGCCGACATGAAGGGTGGTATCTCCGTCATGCTGGCCGCGCTGGAGGCGTTCGAGACCCATCCGGACAGGGCCAGTGTCGGCTGGACCGTCCTGCTGAGCCCGGACGAGGAGATCGGCTCGCCCGCCTCCGCCCCCCTGCTGGCCGCACTGGGCGCGCGCGGCCATGTCGGCATGACCTATGAACCCGCCCTCGCTGATGGCACCCTCGCCGGGGCGCGCAAGGGCAGCGGCAACTACCACCTGATCGTCACCGGCAAAGCGGCCCATGCGGGACGCGCCTTCCATGAGGGGGCAAATGCCGTCGCCGGGGCCGCCATTGTCGCCGCCCGCCTGCATGCCCTGAACGGCCAGCGCGAGGGCGTCACCGTCAATGTCGCCAAGATTTCCGGGGGTGGAGCGCTCAATGTCGTGGCCGACAATGCCGTCGTGCGCTTCAATGTGCGCGTGCCGGACGCCCAGGCCTCGGCCTGGATATCCGAGACGGTACAGCAAATCGCGTCCGAGCCGCCCTTCCCCGGCCTGACCCTGGACCTGCACGGCGGCATGACCCGTGCGCCCAAGCCGCTGGACGCCAGCCAGACCGCCCTGTTCGAGGCCGTGCGCGACACGGGTTCTCTGCTGGGGCAGACAATTGCCTGGAAGCCGTCGGGTGGGGTCTGCGAGGGCAACAACCTGCACGCTGCAGGCTTGCCCAATATCGACACCCTCGGCGTCCTCGGCGGCGACATCCATTCGGATCAGGAGTTTGCGTGGCCCGCCAGCTTCGTCGAACGCGCCCAGCTGTCGGCCCTGATCCTGTGCAAGATCGCCTCGGGCGAGATCGATGCGCTGAAACTAAAATCCCTGCGTCTGGAGACGATGTAACCATGCTCGTCGTTCGCCCCGCCGGGCCTGCCGATCTCGACTTTCTGCTGGAACTGGCCATCCTGTCCGGTCCCGGCTTCACCAGCCTGCCCGAAGACCCGGACCAGCTGATCGAGCGTCTGGACCTCAGCCGGGACAGCTTCGCGGGCCGGATCGATGTCCAGCAGCGCTGGTACACCCTGATGCTGGAGGAATCCGACACCGGCGACGTCGACGGCATCGGCTCGGTCAAGGCGGCCGTCGGGCTGAACCGCCCCTTCTTCAGCTTTCGCGTGGTCGCCAACGCCCAGTCATCCCCATCGCTGGGCATCAAGCTGGAACAGAAGACCCTGGTGCTGGTCAATGAATGCACGGGCTGGACCGAGGTCGGCTCGCTGTTCCTGAAGGCCGACCGGCGCAAGGGCGGCGCGGGCCGCCTGCTCAGCCAGTCGCGCTATATGCTGATCGGGGCCGAGCCGGAGCTGTTCAGCGAGAATGTCCTGGCAGAGCTGCGCGGCGTCTTTACGCCCGACGGGGCCTGTCCCTTCTGGGACCATGTGGCCCACAAATTCTTTCCGATGGAGTTCGACGAGGCCGATCGCATGACCGGCTCGACCGACAAGCAGTTCATCCTGGACCTGGCCCCGCGCCACCCGATCTATATCGAGCTGCTGCCCGAACCCGCGCGGGCCGTCATCGGCAAGGTCCATCCGCAGGGGGTACCCGCCATGGCTCTGCTGGAAAGCGAGGGGTTCCGCCCGAACGGCCTGGTCGACATCTTCGACGCCGGCCCGACCGTGGCCTGCGGACGCGACAACATCCGCACGGTTCGAGACGCCCGGCGACTGACCGTGGCCATCGCCGACGAGGTCGAGGCCGAACTGCCCGCTCTGATCTCGACCGACAGCGTCGCGGACTTCCGCGCGGTGCGCCAGCGGGCGCATATCGAAGCCGAGACCGCCACCCTGAATCGCGAGACCGCCGACGCCCTGAAGGTCCGGGCCGGCGACGTGGTGCGGGTGAAAACGTGATGTCTTTTCTCACCGCTCATCCCGGCGAAAGCCGGGACCCAGTTCTGTCCAGCTTGACGCCAGCGCGTCCGGACATGGGTTCGCGGGTCTTTTCGCGCTGGTCATCCCCCAAAGCACTGGATCCCGGCTTTCGCCGGGATGAGCGGTATTGATATGAGTTTCAAATCCATCGACCCCGCCACCGGCGACACCGTCTGGGAAGGTGCAGCGGCTTCCGCCACCGAGGTTCAGGCCGCGACCGACCGCGCACGCGCCGCCTTCCCCGACTGGGCCGACCGACCGCGCCAGGATCGTATCGACGCCGTCAAACGCTATCAGGCCGCACTGAAGGAGCGCGCGCCCCAGATCGCCGAGGCCATCAGCCGCGAGACCGGCAAGGCCCTGTGGGAAACGCAGACCGAACTCACGGCCATGCAGGGCAAGGTCGGCATCTCCATCCGCGCCTATGACGAGCGCACGGGCGAGCGCACGGCCGACACGGCCTTCGGTCACGCCACACTGCGCCATCGCCCGCACGGCGTGGCGGCCGTGCTCGGACCCTTCAACTTCCCCGGCCACCTGCCCAACGGTCACATCGTCCCGGCCCTGCTGGCCGGCGACACGGTCGTCTTCAAACCGTCGGAGGAAACGCCCCTGACCGGCCAGCTGATGGCCGAGGCGTTCGAGGCGGCCGACCTGCCGACCGGCGTGGTCAATGTGGTCCAGGGCGGACGCGATACGGGTGCCGCCCTGCTGGACAGCGGCATCGACGCCCTGATGTTCACCGGCTCCGGTGCGGCCGGTGCCCACTTCCGCCGCAAGTTCGCAGACGATCCCCACGTCATCCTGGCGCTGGAGCTGGGCGGCAACAATCCGCTGGTCGTCTGGGACGCCGTGGACGCCGAAGCCGTCGCGGGCATCGTCGTCCAGTCCGCCTTCATTACCACGGGCCAACGCTGCTCCTGCGCGCGCCGCCTGATTGTGCCGCAGGGCCCGCAAGGCGACGCCATCCTCGAGGCCGTCGCCGCCCTCAGCGACCGTCTGCTGTTCGCCCCTTGGAACAGCAGCCCCGAACCCTATGCCGGCCCGCTGATCTCCGAAAAGGCCGCCGCAGCCGCCTTTGCCGCCTTGCAGGAGCGGATCGATGCGGGGGCCAAGGTCATTCGTGCCTCCGGACCTGTCGGCAACCTGCCCGGTGCCTTTGTCAAACCGGCCATCATCGACGTCACCGGCGTCGATGTGCCAGACGAGGAGATGTTTGCGCCCTTCCTGTCGGTGACCCGCGTCGCCAGCTTCGACGAAGCGATGCAACAGGCCAACGCCACCCGCTACGGCCTGTCCGCCGGTCTGGTCAGTGACGACCCGGCGCACTGGCAGACCTTCATTCGCCGCATCCGCGCGGGCGTTGTCAACTTCAACCGCCCGACCACGGGCGCAGCGGGCGACATGCCCTTCGGTGGCCTGGGTGCCAGCGGCAACCACCGCCCCAGCGCCTACTATGCCGCGGACTACTGCGCCTATCCGGTCGCCAGTTTCGAGGCCGAGGCGGTCAGGAACATCGAGAGTGAGATCAAGGGCTTGCAGGCATGAATGCCCCTGCGGTCGAAGCCAATGCCGACGGCCTGATCGGCCCCACCCATTCCTATGCGGGCCTGTCGCCGGGCAACCTCGCCTCCAGTCTGAACAAGGGTGAGGCATCCAATCCGCGTGCCGCCGTCCTCCAGGGCCTCGACAAGATGAAGCGGCTGGCGGACCTCGGCCTGCCGCAATACGTCCTGCCGCCGCATGAACGGCCCAACATCCCCTTCCTGCGCAGCCTGGGCTTCACCGGCTCCGACGCCCGCGTGCTCGAACAGGCCTGGAAGGACGCGCCCAGCTTCGCCGCAGCCGCCTGTTCGGCCAGTCCCATGTGGGCCGCCAATGCCGCGACGGTGACGCCGAGCGCCGACAGCGCCGATGGCCGCGTGCATTTCACCCCCGCCAACCTGGTCACCAACCTGCACCGCTCGCTGGAGCACCGGCAAACGACGCGCGCGCTGGACGCCCTCTTCCCGGATCAGGACCGGTTCGGCGTCCACGACGCCCTGCCCTCCGTCGCCCATCTGGCCGACGAGGGGGCCGCCAACCACGTCCGCCTGTGCGCCGACCACGGTCAGGCTGGCGTCAACCTGCTGGTCTGGGGCCGCGAGGCCTATGAGCCCTGGTCCGGCCCCTACCCCGCCCGTCAGACACGCGAGGCGTCGGAAGCCATCGCCCGCCGCCACGGCGCATCCGGCACCGTCCTGGCCCGCCAGTCCCGCGCCGCCATCGCGGGCGGGACCTTCCACAACGACGTGGTCTGCGTCGGTGCCCTCGACACCCTCTTCCACCATGACCTGGCCTTCGAGGACACGGCGGGCACCCACGCCGCCATCCGCGCAGCGGCCGTCGGCTTCGACCCCATCTTCGTCGAGGTGTCGTCCGCCGACCTGCCGCTGGCCGACGCCATTTCCAGCTATCTGTTCAACTCCATGCTGGTGTCGCTGCGGGGCGAGGACCGCCTGACCCTGATCTGCCCGACAGAGACCCGCGACAACGCCCGCGCCCATGCGGTGGCCCAGGGCCTGACCGCGTCCAACGGCCCCATCGGCCAGGTCGAATACGTCGATGTCCGCCAGTCGATGCGCAACGGCGGCGGCCCGGCCTGCCTGCGTCTGCGCGTTGTCCTGACCGAGGCGGAGCAGGCCGCGACCAATCCGGCCATGCGCATGACCGACACCATGCATGCACGCCTAAGTCAGTGGGGCAGCACCCACTACCGCGACACCCTGGCCCCCGCCGACCTGGCCGACCCCACCCTGCTGGACGAAAGCCGCCAGGCGCTGGACGAACTGACCGGCATTCTGGATCTGGGCGGTGACTTCTATCCGTTCCAGCGGATCTGAGCGCTTGGCCATAGGCTCCATCGTCGTCTAGCGTGACGGTAACGGAGGGGCCAGATGCTGCGTAAACTGACGATCCTGTGCGGCTGTACCAGCCTGTTGATCCTGGCCATGGTCATCTTCGCGGCCCCCTTCGGCTATCCGGGCTACGATCCCCTCAGCCAGTACGTCAGCGAAATGGGGGCCAGCGGTACGGCTACGGGAGCGTGGGTCAGCACGGCCTTCATCGCTTCCGGCCTGCTGCTCGCGGCATTCTGGCTGTTGTGCGCCGCCCTCTTCCCGCGCAGCCCCCTGGCCGTGATCGGCTTCATCCTGTGCGCCCTGAACGGCGCAGGACTGTTCTTCGGTGGCGTCTTTCCCTGCGATTTCGAATGCGCGGTCGAGGGGACCAGCGCCTCCGGCATGCTGCACGAACTGCTCGGCGGCCTAGGCTATCTGCTGGGTGTCGCCGGTGTCTTCGTGCTAGCGATCGCGTCCCGGCGCTGGCCCGGTGGGCCCAGGCTGTTCCCGCTGGGTCTGATCTGCGGTACGGCCGCCGCCCTCATGATCCCGATCATCGGTCCGGAGTTTCCTTGGCACGGCGCGGCCCAGCGCGTGCTGGAAGCGGCCTTCGCCACATGGACCGTCGCCATCATGTTTGCCCCGTCGCCCTTGGCCACGCCCCCATCCTGATCGCAAGAATCGACTTGCCAAATCATATAAGGATATCCTTATATGATTATATGACACTGACCGCCGACCAGACCATCGAGGCCTTGCGCGCCGCAGGCGAGCCGACCCGCCTGCGGGTGCTGTCGCTGCTCGCGGGCGAAGAGCTGTCGGTCATGGAACTGTCCGGCATTCTGGATCAGAGCCAGCCGCGCGTGTCGCGCCATCTCAAGCTGATGACCGACGCCGGCCTGATCGAGCGGTTTCCGGATGGCGCGCGGGTCTTCTACCGCCTGTCGTCGGACCCGCTGGCCCGTCGTCTGATCGACACCATCCTCGATCTTCTGGACGACGAGGCGGGGGCCGCCGACGACCGTCGTCTGGAAGATGTCCGCCGCGACCGCGAGGTCGCCGCCGGGGCCTATTTCGAGCGCGTGGCCCCGCAGTGGGACCGCATCCGCTCGCTCTATGTCTGCGAGACCGCCGTCGAGGCCGCGATCCTGAAGGCGGCGGGCGATGGGCCGTTCGACCGCGTGGTAGATCTGGGCACGGGTTCCGGCCGGATGCTGACCCTGCTGGGCAAGCAGGCGCGGATGTCGGTCGGCCTGGACCTCAGCCACAACATGCTGAACATCGCCCGCGCCAATGTGACCAAGGCCGGGCTGGACAAGGTCGAACTGCGCCACGGCGACATCTTCGCCACCCGCCTGCCGCCCCAGAGCGCGGATCGGGTGCTGGTCCATCAGGTGCTGCATTACCTAGCCGATCCCGCCGCCGCCGTGGCAGAGGCGGCGCGGCTGGTCGCGCCGGGCGGCCGTCTGCTGATCGTCGACTTCGCCCCGCATCAGATCGAACAGCTGCGCGAGGAACATCAGCACCGCCGCCTGGGCTTTGCTGACGAGGAGATGCGGCGTTGGCTTTCCGAGGCGGGGCTGACGCCCGCCGCCCCCGTCGTCCTGCCGCCCGACACCGACGGCCTGACCGTCTGCATCTGGACCGCAGAGCGTGAGCCGCAGACCGCAGCGAGGGCCGCATGACCGCCGCTTCTCTCAACCTGGCCGAGGCCCGCGCCCTGCTGTTGTCGCCGCTGGGGCCGGTCGCTCGCGCCGGTCAGGACCGCTCGCGCCCCCGCGTCTCGTTCGAATTCTTCCCGCCCAAGTCCGACGAGGCCGAGGCGACCCTGTGGAAGGCCGTCACCCGCCTTGCCCCGCTGAAGCCCGACTTCGTCTCGGTCACCTATGGCGCGGGCGGCTCGACGCGCGAGCGGACCCACCGCACGGTCCAGCGCATCCTGACCGAGACCGACCTGACCCCCGCCGCCCACCTGACCTGCGTCGAGGCCAGCCGGGCCGAGGTCGATGCCGTGATCGACGGCTACAAGGCCTCCGGCGTCCGCCATATCGTGGCCCTGCGCGGCGATCCGCCGGGCACCGAGGGCATCGGCGGCGCCTATATTCCGCACACGGACGGGTACGCCAATGCCACCGAACTGACGGCCGCCCTCGCGGCCAAGGGCGGGTTCGAGATCACGGTCGGCTGCTATCCCGAAGGCCATCCAGAGAGCGGATCGATCGACCACGACATCGCCGTGCTGAAGGCCAAGATCGATGCGGGCGCGACCCGCGCCATCAGCCAGTTTTTCTTCGACATTGACGCCTTTTTGCGCTTCCGCGACCGCGTGCAGGCGGCGAGCATCGCCATCCCCATCATCCCCGGCATCATGCCCGTGACTAATTTCAACGGCCTGAAGCGGATGAGCGCGGCCTGTGGTGCCGCCGTGCCCGACTGGCTGGCCGCCCATTTCGAGGGCCTGGACGACGACCCGGAGACCCGCAAGCTGATCGCCGCCTCCGTCGCGGCCGAGACCTGTGCCCGGCTGCAGGAAGAAGGCTTCTCCGACTTCCACTTCTACACCCTGAACCGCGCCGACCTGGTCTATGCCATCTGCCGGGTCCTGGGCGTCAAGGAACAGGCGGTGACCGCATGACCCGCGCCACCCGCATCGCCGCCCTCCACGCCGCCGCACGCGAGCGCATCCTCGTCCTGGACGGTTCCTGGGGGGTGATGATCCAGCGGCGCGACCTGACAGAGACCGACTTCCGCGGCGACCGTTTCGCCGGCCACGCCGGCCAGATGAAGGGGAACAACGACATCCTGTGCCTGACCCGGCCCGACATCGTCAGTGACCTGCACGACCAGTATTTCGCTGCCGGGGCCGACATCTCCGAGACCAACACCTTCTCCGGCACAACCATTGCGCAGGAGGACTATGCGCTGGATGCCGACGCCGTCCGCGACATCAATCTGGAGGGGGCCAGGCTGGCCCGCGCCGCCGCCGACCGCTGGACGGAGCGGGAGCCGCACAAGCCCCGCTTCGCCGCTGGAGCGATCGGGCCGCTGAACAAGATGCTGTCGATGTCGTCGGACGTGAACGACCCGGGTGCCCGCAGCGTCACCTTCGACCAGGTCTATGACGCCTACCGCCATCAGGTCCGCGCCCTGAACGAGGGCGGGGTTCACCTGTATTTGATCGAGACCATCACCGACACGCTGAACTGCAAGGCCTGTCTGAAGGCCATCAAGGATCTGGAGGACGAGGGGCTGGAGCCCCTGCCCATCTGGATTTCGGGCACCATCACCGACCGGTCGGGCCGGACCCTGTCGGGCCAGACGGCCGAGGCCTTCTGGAACAGCGTACGCCACGCCAAACCTTTTGCCGTCGGCTTCAACTGCGCGCTGGGCGCCGACCTGATGCGGCCCTTCATCGCCGAGCTCAGCCGCGTCACCGACACCCTCGTCGCCGCCTATCCCAACGCCGGCCTGCCCAACGCCATGGGCCAGTACGACGAGGAGCCGCACGAGACGGCGCACTTCATAGAGGAATGGGCGCGCAGTGGCCTGGTCAACATCGTCGGCGGCTGCTGCGGCACGACGCCGGACCATATCCGGCACATGGCGGAGGCGGTATCGAAGTTGCCGACGCGGGAGATCCCGGAACGCCCGGTGGCCCTGCGGCTGTCGGGCCTCGAACCCTTTGAAATGGTAGCCTAGTGCGTCCCACCTTCATCAACGTCGGCGAAAGGACGAACGTCACCGGCTCGGCCAAGTTCAGGAAGCTGATCGTCGAGGGCGACTATGCCGCCGCGCTCGACGTCGCGCGCCAGCAGGTCGAGGCGGGCGCCCAGATCATCGACGTCAACATGGACGAGGGGCTGCTGGACGGCGCCCACGCCATGCGGACCTTCCTGAACCTTATTGCGGCCGAACCCGACATCGCCCGAGTGCCGGTGATGATCGACAGCTCCAAATGGGAAGTCATCGAGGCGGGTCTGAAGTGCGTCCAGGGCAAGCCGATCGTCAACTCCATCTCGATGAAGGCGGGCGAGGCCGAGTTCCGCGAACAGGCCGTGAAATGCCTGCGCTATGGCGCGGCCGTCGTCGTCATGGCGTTCGACGAAGTCGGCCAGGCCGACACCGCCGCCCGCAAGATCGAAATCTGCACCCGCGCCTATCGCATCCTCGTGGACGAGGTCGGCTTTCCGCCCGAGGACATCATCTTCGACCCCAATATCTTCGCCGTGGCGACGGGGATCGAGGAGCACGACAACTACGCCGTCGACTTCATCGAGGCGACGCGCGCGATCAAGGCCACCCTACCCTACGCCCGTGTGTCGGGCGGGGTGTCGAACGTCTCGTTCAGCTTCCGCGGCAACGAGCCGGTGCGCCGGGCGATCCACAGCGTCTTCCTGTACCACGCCATCCAGGCGGGCATGGACATGGGCATCGTCAACGCCGGCGACCTGCCCGTTTACGACACGCTCGACCCCGTTCTGCGCGAAGCCGTCGAAGACGTGATCCTGAACCGGCCCCAGCGGACCAATGTCTCCAACACGGAGCGGCTGGTCGACATCGCCCCCAACTACAAGGGCGACAAGGGGGTGGCGCGGGTCGTCGACCTGAAATGGCGCGAGGCCCCGGTCGGCAAGCGGATCGAACACGCCCTGGTCAACGGCATCACCGAATACATCGACGCCGATACCGAGGAGGCGCGGCTGTCTTTCGAACGCCCGCTGCACGTCATCGAAGGCCCCTTGATGGACGGCATGAACGTCGTCGGCGACCTGTTCGGCTCGGGCAAGATGTTCCTGCCGCAGGTTGTGAAGTCGGCGCGTGTGATGAAACAGGCCGTGGCCTGGCTGGAGCCCTTCATGGAGGCCGAAAAGGCCGGAAAGCCGCGCGAGCAGGCCGGCCGCATCCTGATGGCCACGGTCAAGGGCGACGTCCACGACATCGGCAAGAACATCGTCGGCGTCGTGCTTCAGTGTAACAATTACGAGGTCATCGACCTGGGCGTCATGGTCCCGGCCGACCGCATCCTGGACGCCGCGGTCGAGCACAAGGTCGACATCGTCGGCCTGTCGGGCCTGATCACACCGTCACTGGACGAAATGGTGTTCGTGGCGCGCGAGATGGAACGGCGCGGTTTCGACATCCCCCTGCTGATCGGCGGGGCGACCACCAGCCGGACCCATACGGCGGTCAAGATCGAGCCCGGCTATCGCGCCGGTTCGACCACCTATGTCGTAGACGCCAGCCGCGCTGTGGGCGTGGTCTCGGGCCTGCTGTCCAAGACCGAGCGGCCGAAGAACGAGGCCCTGACGCGCGATGAATACGTCCGCATCCGCGAGCAGTATGCGCGCGGTCAGGAGGTCAAGGCGCGCGCCACCCTGTCCGCCGCCCGCGTCAACCGGTTCAAGCCTGATCCGGAAACGCCCCTGCCTTGCGCGCCCTCGTTCCTCGGCGTGCGCGCCTTCGACAGCTGGGACCTGGGCGACCTGGCCGATCACATCGACTGGACGCCCTTTTTCGCCAGTTGGGAGCTGATTGGCCGCTATCCGCTGATCCTCGAGGACGAGATCGTCGGCGAGGCCGCGCGCGACCTGTTCAAGGACGCGCAAGGCATGCTGAAGCGGATCGTCGACGAGAAATGGTTCACGGCCAAGGGCGTGGTCGGCTTCTGGCCCGCCAATGCCGTCGGCGACGACATCGCCGTCTATGCCGACGAGCCCCGCAGCGAACAGGTCGCCCGCTTCCACACGCTGCGCCAGCAGATCAAAAAGTCGAACGGCAAGCCCAACCTGGCCCTGTCGGACTTCGTCGCCGAGGACGGCCGCGACTATATCGGCGCCTTCGCCGTCACCGCCGGCCATGGCGAGCTGGAGATCGCCAAACGGTTCAAGGACGCCGGCGACGACTATTCCGCCATCATGGCGACAGCCCTGGCCGACCGTCTGGCCGAGGCCTTCGCCGAGGCGCTCCACAAGAAGGTGCGCACCGAACTGTGGGGGCATGCGCCGGACGAGGCTACGACGGTCGAGGACCTGATCGCAGAGAAATACCAAGGCATCCGCCCGGCCCCCGGCTACCCGGCCCAGCCGGATCACACGGAAAAGGCGACCCTGTTCCGGCTGTTGCAGGCCGAAGACAACACCGGCATGGCCCTGACCGAAAGCTACGCCATGACCCCCCCGGCCTCCGTCAGCGGCCTGTATTTCGGCCACGCCGAAAGCCATTATTTCGGCGTCGGCAAGATCGATCTCGATCAGGTCGAGGACTACGCCCGACGCAAGGGGTGGGACCTAGCGACCGCCGAACGCTGGCTGGCCCCGATCCTCAACTACGAACCGGGTGCCGCTCAGAGAAACGCTGCGGCCTGAGGCCTACTCCAGACCCACTTCCGCCGGGGTCACGGGCGGTGTCGTGATGTTTTCGCGAATGCGGCGCGCGGCATGCTCGCAGCGTCCCGGCAGGCCGAAGAACAGGCCGAACGCCTGGCTGCGCACCGCCTCGGATTGTCCCTCCAGAGGCGTCCATTTGCCCGTCGCCTCGGCGGCAGCGGCACGCGCCGCCTCACGTGACGCCGCCGTCTGGCGCGGCTCGGCCGCATCCAGCGCCGAGCGGAAATCGGCGGCCTCCAGTCGACCCAGCCGGATGATGTCCTGATCCAGAGGGTCACGGTCGGTCAGGGTCTCGCCCAGCGCCACGTGGCCATTCACCAGCGCCTCGCACCACGCCACCAGCGGATAGTCACCCTGCGGTGCCCCGCGCGGCAGATCGTTGCCATAGGCCACCGCCTCACGATACCTGAGCGACTCACCCGTTTCGTCGCCGGCTGGCGATGCAGTGACGACAGGCCCATCGTTGGCCTGAATATCACGAGGGGCCGTGGCGACAGGACCGTCTTGCGGCGCAGGCGCGGACTGGATCAGAAACAGGGCAGCAAGAATATTGGCGATCATGGAAGCAGGCACTCATCCGGTAGCGACCTTGACGGTCGGGACTGCGTCAACGCCTGAAGTGCCCCAATGGTTTTTCTACGGCAAGGCTCTCGCGAACCTTCTGTTTTTCTGCCGCATGGCCGCTATGGCTATACAGGCGGCAACCGCTGCGCCTCCGGCTGGAGGTACTATGGCGGATTGGCGCGTTCAGACCGAGAGGCAACCAGCATGATTTCTCACAATCCGCTCTCAGATCGCGTCAGTGTCGGAGCTCAGGTCCGGGCAGAAGATCTGACCGCACTTTTCGATGCGGGGTTCCGCTCGATCATCAACAATCGACCCGATGACGAGGAGCCCGGCCAACCCACGTCTTCAGAAATGGCGGCGCAAGCTCGGGAGGCAGGCTTGCGGTACCACCATGTGCCTGTGCGCGGTCTGCCCGACGATCATTCCGTCGCCGAAGTCGCGGAAACACTACGGGCCGACGCCGCGGCAGGATCCAGCACTTTTATGTTCTGCCGCTCCGGCATGCGCTCGGTCGCCTGCTGGGCCATGGCACAAAGGCTGGACGGCGCAGACGCGGATGAGCTTCGCATCTCAGCAGCGAAAGCGGGCTATGATCTCAGCCGATTGCCGCTTTGAGCGTAGACTAGCGGATCAGCATTCCGCGCGCCGCATACGACGCAGGTTCGGGCGTGCAAGAAGCCACAACCAGTTGGCTCGCCATGATACATAGGAGCGTCATGGTGACGATCTGGAGCCGTTTTGAAACAGTAAGGGCTATGGACAGGGCCATATCAGGCGCTCCGCAAAGGGTTTACAAAACCCTAACGCAAACGCGATGCCGCTTTTGTCGGACAGCCCGGAGCGCCGCATGATCCCCTTCATCCGCGACTTCGATTTCGCCTACGGCCGTTGCGATCAGGTCTCGCCGCTGATCCGACGAGTCGTAGCCAACAACCCCGGCCCCTTCACCTTCACGGGGACCGGCACTTACATCGTGGGTCGTGACAAACCCGGTGCGGGCGTGGCGGTGATCGATCCAGGTCCGTTGGACGACGCCCATCTGGCCGCCCTGCTTGATGCGGTGCAGGGCCAGACGGTCAGCCATGTGCTGGTCACCCATACCCACCGCGACCACGCCCCCCTGGCCCGCCCGTTTGCCGAGGCCGTCGGAGCCCAGATCCTGGCCGCCCGCCCGCCGCTTCGAACCGTCCACGCATCCGCCCCCCTCGACGAGGACGAAGACGACGCCTTCTTGCCCGACGTCGTTCTGAAGGGAGGCGAGCGACAGGAAGGTGACGGGTGGACGATCGAAGCGCTCTTCACGCCCGGCCACGCCTCCAACCACATGGCCTTTGTGCTGGATGACGAGAACGCCCTGTTCTGCGGCGACCACGTCATGGGCTGGTCGACGACCGTAATCGCCCCGCCCGATGGCGATATGGCCGACTATATGGCCAGTCTGGACGCCGTCATCGCGAGGGACTTCACCACCCTCTGGCCGACCCACGGCGCGCCGATCACCGATCCCGCACTCTTCCTTCAGGCCTACCGCGCTCACCGGCTGGATCGCGAAGCCCAGGTGCTGGCCCGGGTCCGAGCCGGACACACCCGCATCGCCGACGTGGTGCCGGTCCTCTATGCCGCCGTAAACCCGCGCCTGTGGCCCGCCGCCAGCCTGTCGGTCTGGGCCCATCTGATCGCTCTGGAGAAGGCCGGACGGGTTCGCGCCGCCCCCTCCCCTGCCTTCGACGCGAACTGGACGCCAGCCTGAGGCCTATTCCGCCGTCTGCAAGGCCCGACTGATCTCGCCCGCCAGACGACACGCCTCGCCCCCGTGGGAACGCCCGTCCCGAGCAGCGACGCGAACGTCCGTTCGGCCTGGCCGGATCCGCACCACCGCGTCATGGGTGAAGCCGAACCAGAAGCCGGTCCGATCCCCGTCCGCTCGGGCCACGAACGCCCCCCGGGCCGTAAACCCTGCTGCCTGCAAGGCCTCATAGGCCCTCTGAGGCGCGACCTGGCGCATGACGGGCTGGGCCGCCGGACAGGCCTCCGGGCCAATGGCCGATGCCGGGCCGCCAGTACCGCGCGCCGCCTGAACACTGTCAGCAAAGCCCGGTCTGTCGTCCGGATTGGTGCTGACATCCTCAGGCAGCCCCTCGGCCAGACGCGCCTTCTGCCAGGCAAAGGCCCCGAGCGTTCCCACAGAGATGACGAGGCCCGCGACGACATAGAGCCCCAGACGCTTCAGATCTCCCCGCGCCATTACCGCCGCGATCACCGCCGCCACGACACCGACAAAGGCCAGCCCCCAGGCCAACTGAAGCGCCAGCACGTCATAACCCACCGAAGCCCCCCAGAACCCCAGCGAGGTCCCGAAGGCGGCGATCAGCAGCAGAAACGGCGCGGCCAGGGTGACCAGCGTCAGGCCCTGAACCAGCCCCTCATTCTTCGGCCGGACACGTGCCACGCGATCAGCTCGCCGTCGGGATGCGGTAGTCCTTCATCCGCTCGCGGATCAGCTTCTTGTCGACCTTGCCCGTCGCGCCCAGCGGGATGTCGTCCACAAAGACCACGTCGTCGGGCATCCACCATTTGGCGATCTTGCCGACCAGAAAGTCCAGATGCTCCTGCTTGTCCTCGGACTCGCCCGGCTTCAGCTTGACGATCAGCACAGGCCGCTCGTCCCACTTCGGATGCGCCGCGCCGATGACGGCGGCCAGCTCGACCTTGGGATGGCCCACGGCGATGTTCTCGATCTCGATCGAGCTGATCCACTCGCCGCCCGACTTGATCACGTCCTTGGCCCGGTCGGTAATCTGCATGAAGCCATGCTCGTCGATGGTCGAGACGTCGCCGGTGTCGAAGAAGCCCTCGGTGTCCAGGATCGGCGTCTCGTCGTTGAAATAGGCCCCGGCGATGGTCGGCCCCTTGATCATCAGCCGGCCATAGGTGTGCCCGTCGTGCGGCATCTCCTGACCGGCATAGTTCTTCAGCTTCAGCTCGACACCCAGCGGCGGCGTGCCCTGTTTGATCCGCCACTTCATCTGCTCTTCATACGGCAGCGCGCGCAGCTCCGGCGTCATGTTGGACAGGGTGCCGATGGGCGAGGTCTCGGTCATGCCCCAACCTTGCAGCACCTCGATGCCGAACTCGTCGTGGAAGGCCCGGATCAGGCTCTCGGGCACCGCAGAGCCGCCGATCAGCACGCGCTTCACCGTCGGGATCTTCAACTTGTGCTCGCGCAGATGCGCCAGCAGCCCCTGCCAGACCGTCGGCACTGCGGCCGAAAAGGTCACGCCCTCGCTCTCGATCAGCTCATAGATGGCCGCGCCATCCATGCGGCCCCCCGGCATGACCAGTTTGGACCCTGCACCCGGCGCCCCGAACGCGATACCCCAGGCATTGGCGTGAAACATCGGCACGACCGGCAGGATCACCTCGCTGGGCGTCGCGCCCAGCACCGTGGTCTGCAGACCCAGCAGCGTATGGATGAAGTTGGAGCGGTGCGAATACAGCACCCCCTTGGGGTTGCCCGTGGTGCCTGAGGTGTAGCAAAGCCCGCACGCCGTCTGTTCGTCGAAGTCGCCCCAGACCACATCTTCGGACGCGCCCTCCAGCAGGTCCTCATAGCATTCCAGACCCGGCAGCTCGACCGCCGGCATATGCGCCCGGTCGGTCATGACGACGACGCGCTCGACTTTGGGACAGTGCGGCAGAACCGCCTGTAACAGCGGCACGAACGTCAGGTCGACGAAGATGACCCGGTCACCGCCGTGGTTGATGATGTAGACGAGCTGCTCGGGGAACAGGCGCGGGTTCAGGGTGTGGCACACCGCCCCGATCCCCATGATGCCGTACCAGGTCTCGATATGATTGCCGGTGTTCCAGGCCAGGGTGCCGATGCGGTCGCCGACCTGCACGCCCCATCCCTGCAGGACGCTGGATACCCGCTTGGCCCGTGCATGGATGTCGGCATAGGTGGTGCGGACGATGGGGCCTTCGACCGACCGGGTCACGACCTCACGTGCACCGTGCCAGTTCTTGGCGTGGTCCAGTATCTTGTCGACCGTCAGTGGCCAGTCCTGCATCAATCCAAGCATCTGCGTCCCTCGCTCTGCGCCTACGACCTGAGGCACTTGAAGCCACGCTAATCAGGTGATCGCCGTTAAGCAACGTGACGCGACGTCAGCCTGCGGCTGACGAGGGAATAGGGACTAGGGATTAGGGATCAGGGACGGCGGTGGGATCGCCTGCATCGCGCAAAATGACCTGCAAACGCCATGGACGTTGAGGCCCCCGTTCGCCTAATCCCTAATCCCTGATCCCTAGTCCCCGGCGCAGCCCCCATGACCATCCTCATCGCGATCACCGGCGGCTCCGGTTCGGGCAAGAGCACCCTTGCCGAGGCGCTCGTCGCCTCCCTGCCCGAAGGCACAGCGGTCATGATGCGGGAGGACAGCTATTATCGCGACGCCGCCAGCCTGCCCGGCTTCGATGCGGCCACGTTCGATTTCGACGACGTCACCGCCCGCGACCACGAGCTGATGGTCCGCGACCTGCGCACGCTCAAGTCAGGCAAGGACATTGTGGCCCCGGTCTATTCCTTCATCCACCACGGCCGCGAGCCCGGCGGCGAGCCCGTTCGGGCCGCCGAGGTCGTGATCGTCGAAGGCACCCATGTTCTCTGCACGCCCGAACTGGTCGATCTGTTCGACATCCGCATCTTCGTGGACACGCCTGCCGACATCCGCTTCATCCGCCGCCTGCTGCGCGATCAGAGCGAGCGGGGGCGCACCGCCGATTCCGTCGTCGCCCAGTATCTGGCTACCGTCCGCCCCGGCCACGAACGCCTGACCGAGCCGTCACGGGTCCGGGCCGACTTCATCATCGCCGATGCGACCGCCGCCGTGCGTCTGGAAGACACCCAGGCCGTGGTCCGCCTGGCCGCGCCGGTCCTGGCCCACCCGCTGCTTGCAGGGCTCAAGACCGCCTAGCTTCAGGGCCAGAGGCGGGTTTTCGTCCACCCCTGCCCGTGCCGGTCGAACCGCAACCGGTCGTGCAGGCGGAACGGCCGGTCCCGCCAGAACTCGACGCTGTCCGGCATCACGCGCCAGCCGGTCCAGTGTTCGGGCCGCGGGACGTCCTGCCCCTCGAACCGTGCCGTCTGCTCGGCCACCGCGCTTTCTAACGCCGCACGACTGTCCAACACCCGCGATTGATCCGAGGCCCACGCCCCGATCCGGCTCTCGCGCGCCCGGCTGGCGAAATAGGCATCGGCCTCGGCCGCACTGACCGGCTCCAGCCGCCCGCGCACCCGCACCTGACGCCTCAGGCTCTTCCAGTGAAACAGCAGGGCCGCAGCGGGCGTCGCGCTCACCTGCCGGCCCTTGGCGCTCTCGCGATTGGAATAGAAGGTCAGGCCGCGATCATCGACGTCCTTCAGCAGCACCATTCGGCTGTCGGGCAGGCCGTCGCCGTCCACGGTCGACAGACACATGGCGTTGGAATCATTGATCTCATGCGCCCGCGCCTGCGCCAGCCATTCGACGAACAGCCCGATCGGCTCATCCCTGTCGAAGATCGTCTCGTCACCGTTTGCGGCAAGCGCGGCGGCATAGTCCCGATCATACTCTTCGCGGGTCGGGCTGGGCGGGATCACGGGAGCGGTCATGGGTTCCAGATAGACCCTGACCGACGCTTTTGGGAGAGGCATCCTGTCACGGTTAACCGCGCGTTGACCCTGTTCTGCGCCCATTGGAGTCATGTCGTCGCGCGCCACATCCGAAATCGCCTCGATCGCAGAGGCCCACGTCCTGCTCGGCCTGGATGGCCCTGCCGACGGCGAGGCGCTGAAGGCGGCCTTCCGCCGCGCCATCAAGGCGGCCCGGCCCGACCTGATCGGCGGCAATGAGGATCATTTCCGGCGCGTGATCGCGGCCTGGGGTCTGATCCGCATGCAAGGCGCGGGACACCTCGCCCTGCCCGCGCCGAAGGCACGACCGGCGGGTCTGACGGTAGTGGCCCTTTCGCCGACCCAGGCGCTGGAAGGCGGCACCGTCGAGGTCCGGATCGGCAAACGCACCCTGCGCATCCGCGTTCCAGCCGGCCTGCGGACCGGAGACCACGTCCGCCTGACCGGGGCAGCCCCTGACGGCAACGACCTTTATCTGCCCGTCCTGATCCGCCCGACGGCCAGCCTGCGGATCATGGGCGACGACGTCTACATGCGCTGGCCGGTCTCTCGGCGGCTGCTGGACGACGGCGGTCGGGTCGAGATCGACACCCACGTCGGCTCGCGCTCCGCCTGGATCGTGGCCGGACTGTCCAGTACGACCACGCAGCTCCGCCTCAAGGGCCTGGGTCTCCCGGCCCGAGGGCGACGCCCCCAAGGCCATCTGTTCGTGACGCTGGAACCCTGCGCCGACGCCCCCTCCTCCGCCGACGACCTGCTGGCCCGGTTCACGCGGGTCTGGACGCCGGACCGGCTGGCGGCTTAAGCGTCAGGGACCATGTCCCACAACACCTTCGGCCATCTGTTTCGCGTGACCACCTGGGGCGAGAGCCATGGGCCGGCCATCGGCTGCGTCATCGACGGCTGCCCGCCCCTGATCCCTCTGACCGAGGCCGACCTCCAGCCCTGGCTGGACCGCCGCAAACCGGGCGGAAGTCGTTTCGTCACCCAGCGCAGCGAGAGCGACACCGCCCGTATCCTGTCCGGTGTCTTCGATGACGGAGACGGACCCGTCACCACCGGCACGCCCATCGCCATCGAGATCCAGAACGAGGACCCTCGCTCAAAGGACTATGGCGAAATCGCCCGCGCCTATCGCCCCGGCCATGCCGATCTGACCTATCAGACCAAATACGGCGTGCGCGATCACCGCGGCGGCGGCCGCTCGTCGGCGCGCGAAACGGCCATGCGCGTGGCCACCGGAGCCGTGGCCCGCAAGGTGCTGGGACCAGACATCCGCATCCGCGCGGGCGTGGTTCAGTTGGGCCCGCATCGTTTGACGGACGGCCAGATCGATTTCGACGTCGTCTACGACAATCCCCTGTTCGCCGCCTCCGCCACCGTCGGGGCTGATTGGGAGGCCTATCTGGACAGCGTGCGCAAGGCAGGCTCGTCCATCGGCGCCGTCGTGGCCCTGGAGGTCACCGGCCTCCCCGCCGGCTGGGGCAGTCCCCTGTACGGCAAGCTGGACGCGGAACTGGCCGCCGCCCTGATGTCGATCAACGCCGTCAAGGGCGTGGAGATCGGCGCGGGCTTTGCCTCGGCGGAGCTGTCAGGCGAGGACAATGCCGACCAGATGCGCCTCGGCGATGACGGCCAGCCCGTCTTCCTGTCCAACCATGCGGGTGGCGTCCTGGGCGGCATATCGACGGGTCAGCCACTGACGGCCCGCGTCGCCTTCAAGCCCACCTCTTCCATCCTGACCCCGCGCCAGACCATCACCCGCGACGGCACCGAAACCGACCTGCGCACCAAGGGCCGCCACGACCCCTGCGTCGCCCTGCGCGGCGTGCCGGTGGTGGAGGCGATGGCGGCCTGTGTCTTGGCCGATGCCATGCTGCGGCATCGGGCTCAAATGGGTTGAGGCCGAGCAGCAAATCGTATATACGATGAATGTTATCTTTGATCCGGCCAAGGACGCCCTGAACATCGAGAAGCATGGGATTTCATTGTCCCGCGCCAATGACTTCGAACTCTTCGCGGTCTTCGATGATGACCGCTACGATTACGGAGAGCGTCGCCGCCGCGCTTATGGGGTGATCGATGGCCAAACCTACTATCTGGCCTATGTGGTTCGTGACAATCGCATCCGCGCCATCAGCCTTCGACGCGCCCACGCCAAGGAGTTCAAACGGTATGTCCCCTAGCATCCCCCACGACGACAATCCCGACTGGACCGAGGCTGATTTTGCCAAGGCTAAAGGGCCTGAGAGCTTGTCTAAAGCAGAGCTGGCCGCCTTTCCGCGCACCCGCGTTCGCAGCACCCAGAAGGCTCCCACCAAACGTCCGATCTCCCTTCGCGTGGATGCAGACATTCTGGATTCTTATCGCGCCACTGGCCCAGGCTGGCAGAGCCGAATGAACGACGCCCTGCGCAAGGCCATGCCGCGTTAGCCACCCCTTTTCGCCACCGACACTGTTACCTATATAGGCGTCAGCGAGGTTTCTAACCCTCGGATTCCCGGGAGCATCCCCATGATCGACGTCAGACCCTTCAACAGCCTGGGCGGAGCCAACCACGGTTGGCTGGACGCCAAACACCACTTTTCCTTCGCAAACTATTACGACCCCAACCGCATGAGCTGGGGCCGGTTGCGCGTGTGGAACGACGACACCATCGCCGCCAGGTCGGGCTTTCCGCCCCACCCCCACTCGGACATGGAAATCATCACCTATGTCCGCACCGGGGCCATCACCCATGAGGATTCCATGGGCAACAAGGGCCGCACCGGCGCAGGCGACGTCCAGGTGATGAGCGCCGGCACGGGCGTGCGCCACTCCGAGTTCAACCTCGAGAACGAGCCCACCACCCTGTTCCAGATCTGGATCGAGGCCGACAAGCGCGGGGCCCAACCCAGCTGGGGGGCCAAGGTCTTCCCCAAGAGCGACCGCACCGGCCAGTTTTCCGTCCTCGCCTCCGGCGACACCACCGATGACGCCCTGACCATCAATGCCGATGCCAAGGTACTGGGGGCTACGCTGAATGCGGGTGAAAGCCTGACCTACAGCCTGGCCGAGGGCCGCCGTGCCTATCTGGTGCCTGCGGTCGGCGAGGTCGAAGTCAACGGCGTCGCCCTGAACGCCCGTGACGGGGCCGCGATCGCGGACGAGCCGACGATCACGATCACCGCCAAGGCCGACGCCGAACTGGTGATGGTCGATAGCCTCTGAGAGTTCTCCAGAGGGTCAGGAATTATCCATCCTGTCCTGCCGGATTATCCAACCCTGTCCATCACGAAAAACCCCGCCCGGATCGCTCCGGGCGGGGTTCTTTTCGATCAGTGGGTGGCAACCACGGTACCGGGGTCCTGCACAGGCTGCGGGGCCGGCAGGGGCTCGGCCACCTCATCCCATTCCACCGGGGTCAGCGACCCGGTCAGGGCCCATTTCAGGGCCTCGTCCGCTGTCTTGATCGGGACGATCTCCAGCGCCGACTTCACGTTGTCGGGCACGTCGGCGAGGTCCTTCTCGTTCTCCTCAGGGATCAGCACCGTTTTGATACCGGAGCGAAGCGCGGCCAGCAGCTTTTCCTTCAATCCGCCGATGGCCGTGACCCGGCCGCGCAAGGTGATCTCGCCGGTCATGGCGATGTCCTTGCGGATCGGAATGCCGGTCAGGACCGAGACCATGGCCACCGTCATCGCCACGCCCGCCGAGGGACCGTCCTTGGGCGTCGCGCCGTCCGGCACGTGCACGTGGATGTCGGTCTTCTCGAACACCGGCGGCTTGACGCCGAAGTTCAGAGCGCGCGCCCGCGTATAGGACGCCGCTGCCGAGACACTCTCCTTCATCACCTCTTTCAGATTGCCGGTCACGGTCATGCGACCGCGCCCCGGCATCTTGATCGCTTCGATGGTCAGGATATCGCCGCCGAACTCGGTCCAGGCCAGGCCCGTGACGATACCGACCTGATCCTCCTCGTCCGTCTCGCCATAGCGGAACTTCTTGACGCCCGCATAGTCGGCCAGCTTTGCCGCATCGACCGTGATCGACAGCGTCTTTTCCTTGGACATCTCGCGCACGGCCTTGCGAGCCAGCCCGCCCAAAGCCCGCTCAAGCGACCGCACCCCGGCCTCCCGCGTATAGTAGCGGATCAGGTCGCGGATGGTCTCATCCGGCACCACGAACTCGGCTGGCGTCAGACCGTTGTCCTTGGTCACCTTGGGCAGGACGTGCCGCTTGGCAATCTCGACCTTCTCGTCCTCGGTATAGCCACTGACCCGGATGATCTCCATACGGTCCATCAAGGGCTGAGGCATGTTCAGGCTGTTGGCCGTGGTCACGAACATGATGTTCGAAAGGTCGTAGTCGACCTCCAGATAGTGATCGCCGAACGCATTGTTCTGCGCCGGGTCCAGCACCTCCAGCAGTGCAGAGGACGGATCCCCGCGCCAGTCCGCGCCCAGCTTGTCGATCTCGTCCAGCAGAATGAAGGCGTTGGTGGTCTTCACCTTCTTCATCGACTGGATGATCTTGCCGGGCATGGAGCCGATGTAGGTCCGGCGGTGGCCTCGGATTTCGGCCTCGTCACGCATCCCGCCCAGCGACATGCGGACGTATTCACGCCCCGTCGCCTTGGCGATCGACTTGGCCAGCGAGGTCTTGCCGACACCGGGAGGGCCCACCAGGCACAGGATCGGACCCTTCAGGCTGTTGGTACGCGCCTGCACGGCCAGATATTCGATGATCCGTTCCTTGACCTTCTCCAGGCCGTAGTGATCCTCCTCGAGGATATCCTCGGCCTTGGCCAGATCGATCGGCTTGCCCTTGGTCTTGCCCCACGGGATCGACAGCAGCCAGTCCAGATAGTTGCGCACCACCGTGGATTCGGCCGACATCGGGCTCATGTTGCGCAGCTTCTTGACCTCCGCCTCAGCCTTGGTGCGAGCTTCCTTGGACAGGCGCGTCTTACGGATGCGCTTCTCCAGCTCCATGATCTCGTCACGGCTGTCGTCGGTCTCGCCCAGCTCGCGCTGGATCGCCTTCATCTGCTCGTTGAGATAATATTCGCGCTGGGTCTTCTCCATCTGGCGCTTCACACGCGAGCGGATCTTCTTCTCGACCTGCAGGACCGAAATCTCGCCCTCCATCAGGCCATAGACCTTCTCCAGCCGCTCGGGCACGGCGAAGGTTTCCAGCAGGCCCTGCTTGTCGGTGATCTTGACCGACAGATGGGCGGCCACGCTGTCGGCCAGCTTAGACGGATCGGTGATCTGCGGGATCGAAGACAGCGCCTCGGGCGGCACCTTCTTGTTCAGCTTCACATAGTTTTCGAACTGCTCGATCACCGCGCGCAGCAGGGCCTCGGACTGAGCCGGCTCGCCGGCATCCTCCTCGATCTCGACGGCCTCGGCCTCGAAATAGTCGGTGCGGTCGGTGAAGCGGGTCAGACGCGCACGGCTCTTGCCCTCGACCAGCACCTTCACCGTGCCGTCGGGCAGTTTCAGTAGTTGCAAAACGGTCGCCAGAACGCCGATCGGATAGATGGCGTCGGAGGCGGGATCGTCATCCGTCGAATTCTTCTGGGTGGCCAGCAGGATCTGCTTCTCACCCTTCATGATCTCGTCCAGCGCCTTCACCGACTTTTCGCGCCCGACGAACAACGGCACGACCATGTGCGGGAACACGACGATGTCACGCAGGGGCAGAACGGGCAGTGTCTTCGTATCAGTCATTCTCGTACTTTCCGGGGTCGTCGTTGATCTCTGACCCGCCGAGGGGGCGTCCGGAGCAAGGGGCCCCGGCGTTTCGACTCGGCCCACATTTCGTGGCCTTCGGATCAGTATGTGGTTCGTGCACGCCCCGGTTCAAGCGTCGCCGCGCGATAGCGGTGGACCGTTGCACGCAACCCGCAGAGCAGCTTGGCCGTTAGCGGTGCCATAGACAGGGAGAAGACCATCATGCGTATGCTGATCCTGACCACCGCCGCCTTCGCCACACTGGCCCTGGCCGCCTGCAATCAACCGACCGAAAGCCCGTCTGCTCCGGCCGCCGACGACAACGCCATCGACGCGGTGGCCATCGACAAGAACGCCCCACCACCTGCACCGGTCGTCCAGGCCCCTCGCCCCGCGCGTGCTGCTCCCGCTCCGGCCAGCACAACGTCTGCGGAAGCCGAAGATGCCGCAGCCGCTGCCACCGCCACCGCCGAAGCGCCCGCCGCAGCCGTGATGGACGGCCCAAGCCCCGAGGTCCGCGACACGGCCAAGGAGAAGGCCGAGGCGACCAACCTGCGGCCCAACTGATCCAGAAATGAAAAGGGCGGGCCCGTCACCGGACCCGCCCCTATCGTCTCATCTGGTCCTCAAGATCAGGCGGCGCTATCAGGCGTCGCGGTCTTCTTGGACTTGGTCTCGGCATAGATCAGCAGGGGCTGGGCCTTGCCCTCGATCACCTCGGCATTGACCACGACCTCTTCGACACCCTCGAAGGTCGGCAGTTCAAACATGGTCTCCAGCAGAATCCCTTCCAGGATCGAGCGCAGGCCCCGCGCGCCGGTCTTGCGGGTGATGGCCTTCTTGGCGACGGCGATCAGAGCGTCGTCGGTGAAGGTCAGATCGACGTTCTCCATCTCGAACAGACGCTTGTACTGCTTGACCAGGGCGTTCTTCGGCTCGGTCAGGATGGTGACCAGCGCCGCCTCGTCCAGGTCTTCCAGCGTCGCCAGAACGGGCAGACGACCGATGAATTCCGGGATCAGGCCGAACCGCATCAGGTCGTCAGGCTCGACCTGTTTCAGCACGTCGCCCATCCGGCGCTCGTCGATTTCCTTGACCTTGGCACCAAAGCCGATGGAGGCCCCCTCGCCCCGCGCCGAAATCACCTTCTCCAGACCCGCGAACGCGCCGCCGACGATGAACAGGATGTTGGCCGTGTCGACCTGCAGGAACTCCTGCTGCGGATGCTTTCGCCCACCCTGCGGCGGCACGGAGGCGACGGTGCCCTCCATGATCTTCAGCAAGGCCTGCTGCACGCCCTCGCCCGAGACGTCGCGGGTGATCGAGGGATTGTCCGACTTGCGGCTGATCTTGTCGATTTCATCGATATAGACGATGCCGCGCTGGGCCCGTTCGACATTGTAGTCCGACGCCTGGAGCAGCTTCAGGATGATGTTCTCGACATCCTCGCCCACATAACCGGCTTCGGTCAGGGTGGTGGCATCCGCCATGGTGAACGGCACGTCGATGATGCGCGCCAGCGTCTGGGCCAGCAGCGTCTTGCCCGAGCCGGTCGGCCCGATCAGCATGATGTTGGACTTGGCCAGTTCGACGTCGTTGTTCTTGGCCGCGTGGTTCAGACGCTTGTAGTGGTTGTGGACCGCGACGCTCAGCACCTTCTTGGCGTGGCTCTGGCCGATTACATAGTCATCCAGAACGTCGCGGATCTCCTTGGGCGTGGGCACGCCGTCCTTGGTCTTGGAGAAGGAAATCTTGTGCTCTTCGCGGATGATATCCATGCACAGTTCGACGCATTCATCGCAGATGAACACGGTCGGCCCGGCGATGAGCTTGCGCACCTCGTGCTGGCTCTTCCCGCAGAAAGAGCAATAGAGCGTGCTTTTGGCATCTGTGCCGGCGGCTTTGGTCATCGGGCCTTCTCACTCCCGCGGTTCGCCCCGATATGAGGCGAAACGCGCTTACCTCGCGTTGATTCCCAAACTATGGGCGGCAAGGTCTTCAAAAAATGACAATCACTCATACGGACGCTCGCCACAAGCCCGCCCAAGCGCGGCAGATGCGGATAGCGGACAGATCACTGTTCATGAGGATCGCGGCGAATGTCTGACATGGGGATAGCGGACGGGTTTCGCCAGCAGCCCCGCAAGGATCAGGCCATCGTCGCCTTCGACTTTGACGGCACCCTGACGGTGCGCGACAGCTTCACCGCCTTCCTGCGCTGGCGTGCGGGCAGGCGTGGCTGGGCCATGGGACTGATGAAGCTGGCTCCGGCGGTCGCCGTCTATGCCAAGGACCGCGACCGGGGGCGCATCAAGGCCGCCTCAGTGAAACAGTTTCTGAAGGGCGTTTCGCGTTTCGAACTGGAGGCGGACGCGGAGGAATTCGCCGCCGAGGTCTGGACCAAATTCATGCGACCTGACGCCTTGGACTGCTGGCACGACTGGGGTTCGCGCGGCGCTCATCGCGTGATTGTGACCGCATCGCCCGGCCTGACCGTCGCCCCGTTCGCGCGTCGCCTGGGTGCCGAGGGGCTCCTGGGCACTCATCTGGACTTCGACGCCCGGGATCGGCTGACCGGAAGGTTCACCAGCCCCAACTGCCGTGGGGAGGAAAAGGTCCTGCGCCTGCGCACAGCCTACGGCGACGATATGTCCCTGACCGCGGCCTATGGCGACACCTCGGGTGACACGGAAATGCTGGCGATGGCACAGCAACCGGGATTTCGGGTGTTTACGGAGCGCCCCTAGTTTCCGTCGGCATCCACGTCGAACACCACGGCCTTGCCGCGCGAGGTCGGATCCCAGCCTGCCGCCATCGCCGATTTCACGGCGTTGCGCACACTCTCCACATTGATCCGCTGACTTTCAAAGATGGGTCGCCCATTGGGCCGCAGCGGCATGGGGAATTGCACCACCGCTTCGCGCTTGAAGCCTTGCAGATGCAACGACAGGGCTATCCCGTCCCACCCCCCGGCAGCCGTAGGCTGGGGCTGACGCCGGACCTCCCAGTCATAGGTTTCGCCGTCAACCTCGACCGTGCCGTGGGTATCGCGTGTGTGCTGCATGGCGGCCTGATAGCACGATCAGGCGATCCGTCATCGTCGGCAAAGCTGAAACCGCCTGAAACAGGCGACTGTCATAGCGGCTGCTCAGGGCTTGGGAATATCCTGCTCAAGAACCCTGGCCGCCGCACGGGACTGGGTATGACGATTGATGCGCATGTCTTCCCGGACAGTGTACAGCCCCTGGAGATAGGCCTCGTCCCAGGCGGTCAGACCACCACCGGCGAACTCTGGTCTGAACATGTTCAGGACCGTGTCGAACTGGCTCATGTCAGCCTGCATGTCCATTTGCGCGAAGGTGATCATGGCAAGGTAGTCCGTCAGGTCATCGACGCTGCGGCCCTCCACCTGTGCGACGTCAACCACCACGACAAGACGCTGCAAGTCGTCTCTGGTCCTGCCGCGTTTCAATGAAAAGGAATGAACATTGATCGTCGGTGTCCTGTTGAAATCGTCGGTTGGCACCCCGACACCCAGAACGACATCGTAATAGGTCGGGCGACTGATAGCCCACCAACGCACAGGCGCATCCGTCGTGGCGAAGTGGTTCAACTGTTCGCGGGACAGCGATACGTCAGAGAGGTTGGGCCGGAAATCGCGGGGGCGGCGCGTGACCCAGCCTTGGGTCACCGCCTGGGCATCGACCGCACCGACGATTATGATGTTCGGCTCGCACGTCTCGTCATCGATGGGAACGCCCAGTCGTCCCCCCAACTCTGCCAGCCCATCCGCCAGTTGCAGAGCCACTGCAGGGCGAAAGTTCACGACACCGATGCAGACGGGCCCCTGCCACCTCGCCAGGCCGCGACCCGGCACTGGTCGAGCGGCTTCTTCGGTAAAGCGCCTGAGCTGTTCTTCAAGTGGAACACCGCTGACGACAATGTCGTCCAGAACCGTCGCAGGTTCCTCGGCTTGATCTGGTGTTGGCGGAACCTGCGCCAGGCACATGGGCACGCATACCGCCGTCAGCAAAACGACCGCAAGACCGACCAGCACACGCATTCGGGCCTCCAGAACGAGGTTTCAGCCACGTCACCACCCGAAGCTTGCGCCGATCGCGGCGATCCAGCAAGACCGCCGCTATCTGGCCGACCCCTAGACCGTCTTCACACCATCGCTGTCGGCCTGTTCGCGGCGGTCATAGACGTGGTCGACGATGCCCCATTCCTTGGCTTCCTCTGCGCTCATGAAATGGTCGCGGTCCAAGGTCTTTTCGACCTCTTCGTAGGTGCGGCCCGTATGATGGACATAGATCTCGTTCAGACGACGCTTGGTGTAGCGGATGTCGGCGGCGTGCAGTTCGATGTCCGAGGCCTGGCCCCGGAACCCGCCTGATGGCTGGTGCACCATAATGCGGGCATTAGGCAGAGCCACCCGCTGACCGGCCGCACCGGCCGTCAGTATCAACGAGCCGGCCGAGGCCGCCATGCCCATGACCACGGTCGAAACCGGGCTCTTGATGTATTGCATGGTGTCGTAGATCGCGAGCGCCGAGGACACCTGTCCGCCCGGGCTGTTGATGTACATGCTGATTTCCTTCTTCGGGTTCTCCGATTCCAGGAACAGCAGCTGGGCGCAGATCAGCGACGCCATCGTGTCCTCGAACGGCCCTGTCAGAAAGATGATCCGCTCGCGCAGCAGGCGCGAGAAGATGTCGAACGACCTCTCCCCCCGGCTGGACTGCTCCACCACCATCGGGACCAGGTTCATGTTCATCAGTTCGATCGGATCGCGCATTTCGGGCTTTCTGGATGGCTCTGGGGCCGACTCGCCGTCGGCCTCCCTCAGGATCAGGATATCGCGTCGCCGGGGCCGGGATGCAAGTCACCCCCGAAAAGCAAATCCCCGCTCCGGCGACCGGAACGGGGACCATGCATTCGTCGCGGCGACAACGATCAGATGTCGTCGTCTTCCTTGAGCAGTTCTTCCTTGGTGATCGGCGTGTCGGTCACCTCGGCCTGGCCGAAGATCAGGTCGCAGACCTTTTCCTCATAGATGGGGGCACGCATCTGGGCGGCGGCATTGGGGTTCTGGCGATAGAAGTCCAGCACCTGACGCTCCTGGCCCGGATAGTTGCGGGCCTCGTTCATGATGGCGTTATTGAGCTCCTGGTCGGTGACCTGGACGTTGTTGGCGCGGCCGATCTCGGCCAGCACCAGACCCAGGCGCACGCGGCGTTCGGCGATCTTCTGGTATTCTTCCTTCAGCTTCTTCTCGGACTTCTTGGCGTCGTCCTCGGGCAGGCGACCGGCCTCCTTGTCGGCCTGCACCTGTTGCCAGATACCCTCGAACTCGGCCTCGACCATCTTGGGTGGCAGCGGGAAGCTGTGGGCCTTGTCCAGCTCGTCCAGCAGGGCGCGCTTCAGCTTGAAGCGGGCGGCCCCGACATACTGCTGGTCCAGATTGGTCTTCAGCAGCTCCTTCAGCTTGTCCAGCGACTCGATGCCGATCCGCTTGGCGAAGTCCTCGTCGACTACGGCGGGGGCTTCGGCCTTGATGGCCTTGACCTTGACGTCGAACGTCACGGCCTTGCCGGCCAGATGGGCCGCTTGGTAGTCGTCGGGGAAGGTCACGTTCAGGACCTTCTCCTCGCCGACCTTGGCCCCCTTCAGCTGCTCTTCGAAGCCGGGGATGAAGCGGTTGGACCCGATCACCAGCTGGGTGTCCTCGGCGGCACCGCCTTCGAAGGGTTCGCCGTCCAGCTTGCCCAGGAAGTCGATGGTGACCTCGTCGCCCTCAGCGGCCTTCACGGCCTTGCCCTTCTTGTCTTCGTACGACTTGGCCTGACCGGCCAGTTCTGTCATCGCCTCGTCCAGATCGGCGTCGGACGCCTCATAGGTCGGACGCTTCAGCTTCAGGGTCTTGGGATCGACCGGCGTGAAGTCCGGCATGACTTCCAGCGCCATCTCATAGGACAGGTCTTCCTGGCCGGCGATGACCTTGTCCATGTCGCTGATCAGCTTCATCTCGGCCGGGGCGGCGGGACGCAGCTTGGCGTCGTCCAGGGCCTTCTGGCTGGTCTGGTTCAAGGTGTCGTTGATGATCTCGCCCATGAAGTCGCGGCCGAAGGTCTTCTTGACGTGTGCGACCGGCACCTTGCCAGGACGAAAGCCCTTCAGCTTCATCTGCGGCGCGACTTCCTTCAGCTTGGCATCCAGCTTGCTGTTCAGCTCGGCGACGGGAACGGTCACCGCGATGACGCGGCTCAGACCTTCGGTGGACTTTTCGACGACTTGCATGGTCGGACTTCTAACGCTCTGTGGCGGCACCACTAGGGCGGGCGCGCGCGATGGGGATAAAGCAAGAAGGGCCGCCCCTTGCAGAGCGGCACCTCGAAGCCCGCCCTTATGTCGATGCCCGGCCCAAAGGTCAACGCGCGAGCGGTCCGGACTGGCCACCATCGAGCCTCGCCGCTATCTCCGGCGCATGACCCAGCCCATGACTCAATCCCCTGCCCCCATCGGAGTCGCCGTGTTTCCTGTCACTCCGCTGCAGCAGAACTGCACCCTGGTGTGGTGCCGCAAGACGATGAAGGCGGCCTTGATCGATCCCGGGGCCTCGGTCGATGCCCTCCTGGCCGCCGTGTCAAAACAGGGCCTGACGCTAGACGCCATCTGGGTCACTCATGGCCATCTGGATCACTGCGGCGGCGTGGCGGACATGCAGGATAAGACCGGCCTGGACGTTATCGGCCCCCATACGGACGACCAGTTCTGGATCGACGATCTGGCTCAGCATGGCTTGGCCTATGGCGTGCCCGAGGCACGGCCCTTCACGCCGACCCGCTGGCTGGCCGACGGCGATAGGGTCACGCTCGGCGAGACGACTTGGGAAGTCTACCACTGCCCCGGGCATACGCCGGGCCATGTGATCTTCTTCAACCGGGAGGCCCGGTTCGCCCAGGTCGGCGACGTGCTGTTTTCCGGATCGGTCGGGCGTACCGACTTTCCGCGCAGCGACCCCGAGGCCCTGCTTCAGTCCATCGTCACCAAGCTGTGGCCGCTGGGCGACGACGTTCAGTTCGTGCCCGGCCACGGCCCGGCCTCGACGTTCGGGGCCGAGCGGCGGACCAATCCGTTCGTGTCGGACGCCGCGATGCAGCGCGCGCCGATCGCGCGCCCTGCATCCGGTCCATCCTGAGCGAGCGGCTTATCGGGACAGCAGCAGCCCGATAATCACGCCGACGCCCAGCGCGATCACGCTGGACTTCACCGGCTCGCCCTCGATGGCGCTGCGGACCCGCACGACCCGTGTGCGGCTCCAGTCGGCAGCGGCCTGGGCATCCTCCTGCACCGCGCGGCGCACCGGCTGGGGGGACCCGAATGTCTTGTCCTCGCCCGATCGCAGCAGGGCATCGGCCCGCCGCTCCAGCGTGGCTGAAGGCGTGTTCAGATCATCGTCTGCGATGTCGGTGCCATAAGGATTTGCGGTCGTGTCTGTCATCGGATCGTCCTGAGTCAGAGCGGGAATGGGACTGGATCAATCCGCCCGCCACGGACCAGTTCCGCCCCTCGTGTCGATCAGGGTGAACAACGGACGTCCCTGCCCGTTCTTCTTCCCAGAGGAGATCACCATGACCTTTATTGAACCCACCCCACCCGGAACACCCCAACCCGATATCCTGCCGCCTGACACACCGGGACCCGACATCGACCCTGCCAGCACGCCTGACGAGGTTCCGCCTCTGGAACCCGGTGGTGGCGGAGAAGGCGACTCGCGACCGCATGACGCAGGGTAACGTCCAGCCCCGTTCGCGCTCCGTAACTCTCTCAAATCCGTGAGGTCCCACCCCGGAACCGGACCGTAGGCAGAGGGTTCTTTCACGGACCGTTACAGTTTCTCGAAAGGATGAACCGATGGCTCAAGGACAGCCGACAAGAGCCTCCGGCGTTTCCAAACGCGGATTCGCCTCCATGGACCCGGAGCGTCAGCGCGAAATCGCTCGCAAGGGCGGGGCCAGCGTGCCCAGCGAGAAGCGCAGCTTCTCTCAAGACCGCAGTCTGGCCGCCCAGGCGGGCCGCAAGGGCGGTGAGGCTTCGCACGGAACACGCAACCCCAAGGATGCGCCGCCTGCCGAGTAGCAGATTGAAGGCAGAAAAGAATCAGGCGGCTTCCGGTTTCGGAGCCGCCTTTTTCATGCCTGGTCTCAGGTGCCAAGCAAGCCCAGCGCGACCGATGGGGCTTCGCCGGCTTCAAACGCCGTTACCGTCCATCCGGCCGCCGTCGCCAGTTCCCGGATCGTGTCCTCGGTAAACTTGCGCGAGCTTTCGGTGTGGATCGTCTCACCTTCAACAAATGACACGCGGGTGTCACCGATCGTCACGTCCATGTCGCGACTGGCCACCAGATGCATCTCCATCCGCTGCGCCTCGGCATTCCAGCGCGCTTCATGCGCAAAGGCATCGACATCGAAATCGGCATCCAGTTCGGCATTGGCCCGCACCAGCAGATTGCGATTGAACGCCGCTGTCACCCCCGCTGAATCGTCATAGGCCGCAATCAGGACCTCCGGCTCCTTCACCAGATCGACACCCAGGATGAACAGCGCGTCTTCTCCCAGCAGGCTGCGCGCAGACTTCAAAAAGGCGATCGCCTCGTCCCGCTCCAGATTTCCGATCGTCGAGCCTGGGAAGAAGCCGATGCGGCGTCCCGAACCGATCCCTTCGGGCAGGGGCGGCATGTGCAGGAAGTCACCCACCAGCGGCACGACCTTCAGATCGGGATAGCCCTCACTGATCCGCTCCACCGCGCCATTCAGCGCATCGGCACTGATATCGATCGGCACATAGGCCGCCAGTCCCGGCGCGGCGTCCAGGACGATCCGCGTCTTCTCGCTGGCCCCCGAGCCGAACTCGACCAGAACCGCATCAGGCCCGAACAGGTCGGCCCATTTCGGCGCCACCGTGCGCAACAGCGCCGCCTCCTGCCGGGTCGGATAGTATTCCGGCAGGCGGGTGATGTCCTCGAACAGGTCCGAGCCGCGCGCGTCATAGAACCATTTGGGCGAGGCGACCTTGGGCGACTGCGACAGGCCTGCGATCAGGTCGCGCCGGAACCGGGCCACCTCTCCATCGCGCGTCTTCGCCTCAGCCTGTCTGGGCGCGTCCTCGACCAGTCGAAGTCCCATGAAGGCCCACCTTTGTTGCGGATAGAAGAAGTTGCGATAGGTGACCCGATCATGGCCCGACGGCGTCGCAAAGCTGGAGCCCCGCAATACCATCTGGTTGGCCATGAACTTGCCATTGTATTCCGAGGCCGTGCCTTCGGTCGGCGCAAAACCTGGATAGGGTCCATAGGCGCTGGACGTCCACTGCCAGACCTCGCCGAACACATTCGAAAAGGCCTCGGGCCGCGAGCGCACGGCGTGTTCCCATTCACCCTCGGTCGGCAGACGCTTCCCGGCCCAGCGCGCATAGGCGTCGGCCTCATAGAAGCTGATGTGTCGAACTGAAGCCTCTGGATCCACCGCGACCCGCCCCGTCAGGGACATCGCCGACCAACCATCACCGTCGCGGTGCCAGTAAGCCGGGGCTTCCCAGCCCTCGGCCTTCACTGCTGCCCAGCCGTCGGACAACCACAGCTCGGCCCGCCCATACCCACCGTCCTCGATGAACCGCAGCCAGTCACCATTGGTCACCAGATCCGCCGCCAGACGATACGGCTCCAGCCACTGTCGATGCGACGGTCCCTCATTGTCGAAGGCAAAACCCCTGGCGTCATGCCCGATCCGGCAAAGCCCACCTTCGAACGCGACCATGCCGCCCCGCGCCGCCTCCAGCGCTCGCCCTCGCGGCTCCATGGCATAGGCCGCCGGTTCAAGCGGCGAACGCGACATCAGGTTCAGGATGTCCATCAGGAACAGCTCCTGATGCTGCTGATCATGATGAAAGCCCAGGGTAAGCAAATAGACCTGGTTCGCGTCCAGTTCGGTCCGCTCCAGCCAGTCGATCATCCGCCGGTCAATCTCGGCCCGGTAGGCCAGCACCTCGTCCAGCGACGGCCGGGTCATCAGACCGCGCTGAAAACGGTTCACCCGCTCGCCCAGCGCCTCGTAATAGCTGTTGAACAGGGCCTGCAGCCGGGCGTCCACCGGCACATAGCCCGGTTCTTGGCTCAGCAGCATCGCCTCGAAGAACCAGCTGGTATGCGCCAGGTGCCATTTTCCGGGGCTGCAATCCGGCATGGACTGGGCCGCCAGATCCTCTGCGGACAGCCCCTCGGCCAGCGCCGGCATGGCCGCGCGTACCGCCTTGTAGCGGTCCACCCACCCCGACGTCGGCGTGGTCGCATAGGCCGCTGATGTCATACGCGCTTGCCCCTTGGGCTGCCGAAAGTTGCGGCAGTCAATCGGTGAACGAGGATGGCCACCCTTCGTTCCTGCCAGATAGTCAGCCTTTTGCCGCAGGCAAGCCCATCAAAGCGTCGCGATCGCCTCGATCAGTTCGTCCACGACACCCTCTTCGCTGGCCCAGGAACAGACGAACCGCACAGAGCCGTCGTCGAACATGTAGCAGGCCCAGCCTAGCGCATTCAGCTCTGCGTGCGCTTCGAGCGGCATCCGCACGAAGACCGCATTGGCCTCGACCGGATGGGCCAGCACGAAGGATGACCGGCGCTCGATCCCGTCGGCCAGTCTTTGCGCCATCCGATTGGCATGGGAGGCACCCGTCTCCCACTCCCCGCTCTCCAGCAAGCCCAGGAAGGGCGCCGCGAGGAACCGCGCCTTGGACGCCGTCTGCCCCGCCTGTTTCAGGCGGTTGTCGATCCTCCGGGCCAGAGACTTGTCGAACATGACGATGGCCTCGGTACAGTTCGCCCCTGCCTTGGCCCCGCCGAACACCAGAATATCGACCCCCAGCCGCGCGATCTGCGGCAGGTCGAACCCAGCCACCGCCGCATTGGCCAGTCGCGCGCCATCCATATGCACCCCGAACCCACGCAGCTTCGCGGGCTCGATCAGATGCCGCAGCTCCTCCTCGGAATAGACCGCGCCGTACTCGGTGCACTGGGTCAGGCTCAGCGCCGCCGCCGGCTGACGATGGCCGACCACCGGTTCTTCCAGCGCCGCCGTCAGGGCCTCGCGGTCGATCTTGCCCGAAAACCCCGGCAGGCCGATCAGGCCCACGCCATGACCGAAAAACCCCGGTGCCCCCGTCTCGTCCGTACAGATATGCGCTGCGTGGTGCGCCAGTACGGCCTCGTACGGCTGCGCCAGCATCGACAGGGCGATGGCATTGGCCGCCGTGCCCGAAAACACGAACCGCACCTCCGCATCCGCATCCAGCCTCTGGCGGATCTGGTCCGCTGCCCGCTGGGTGATCTCGTCCGATCCATAGGCCCGCGCATAGCCCGCGTTAGCCTCGCCCAGCGCCTTCAGCGCCGAGGGGGCCATGCCCGCGGTATTGTCCGAGCCGAAGTCATACCGCATGGCTCAGGCCTCTCCGCTGTCCTGATGGGCGTCGCCGGGGCTGGCGTGGTCGTCCGGTCGATCCCGAATCGCATCTCGCACGGCCAGCACAGGCATGGCCGCCTCGGCATCGCCGTAGGGCACGGCCACCTGATGCGGGAACGGAATCTCGATATCGGCAGCGTCCAGCGCTTCCTTCGCAGCCTGGAACACATCGGCCTTGGTCTGCCAGTAATCCTCCGACTTGGTCCAGGCGTGGAGGCTGACCTCGACCGAACTGTCCAGCAGATTGGTCACCCCGGCCCAGGGCGCAGGGTCGGCCAGCACATGTTCGTGCGCCGCTGCCGCCGCCGTCAGCACGTCGCGCGTGTGGCTGATGTTGGCCCCATAGCCGACACCGATCTTCAGCTCGATCCGCCGGGTCTGCTGGCCCGACAGGTTCAGCATGGTGTCGGAGAAGACCTTGCTGTTCGGCACCACGATCTTGACGTTGTTGGCGTCCGACATTTGGGTGAAGAACAGGTCCAGACGCGTCACCTTGCCCACATTGCCATTGATGTCGATCAGGTCGCCGACCCGATAAGGCCGCAGCACCAGCAGCATCACCCCCGCCGCCACATTGGACAGCGTCCCCTGTAAGGCCAGGCCCACCGCCAGCGACGCCGCCCCCAGTACGGCGATGATCGACGTCGTCTGGACGCCCAGCCGCTGTAACACGGCGATGAAGCCGATCACATAAACCAGCACCCGTACGACCTGCACGGCAAAGCTGAGCACCGTCGGGTCGTGCCGGAACCCTCGCAGGCGCCCCAGGGCCTTACGTGTGGCTCGGGCCGCCCATTTCGACGCAACCACCGTCGCGGCCAAGATCAGCAAGGCGACCGACAGGTTGATCGCAAAGTCGCCCGCCATGTCCGTCAGCTTGGCGATCATGGCGGTGTCGACGGCCACGGCCTGTTCGCCGGCGGCGACGGCCTGGGTCACGGTTTCGGTCAGGGATGTAGACAGCATGCGGCGGGTTTAACGCCTGTCTCGCGGATTAGAACCCCGAACCTGTCCGGCGCGGCGCGGTTTCCGTCTCGATCAGCGCTGCATTGATGGCTTGGACGAGCACAGGCAACTGAATAGGTTTGGGAACCACTGCGGTCATGCCCGCGGCCAGGCACTCCGCCACCTGATGGTCCATGGCGTTCCCGGTCAGGCCGATGATCGGCACATGGGCACCGGCCATTCCGCCCTCACCTTCTCGTATTGCACGCGTCGCCTCTAGCCCGTCCAGCACAGGCATCTGGACGTCCATCAGGATCAGCTGGAACGGGCGCAGGCTCAGGGCCTCGATCGCCTGGCGACCATTCTCGACGAGATGCGGCTGTGCCCCCAGATGCTCCAGAAGGCTGCGGATCACCGTCCGGTTCGTCTCATTGTCCTCGGCCACCAGCACCGAGAAGCTGTCCAGCGCATCAGCAACAGGCGGCATGGGTTCGACGTCCGTCACCGCCACCGCTTCGGCAGGAAAAACCAGTCGAAACACGCTGCCGCGCCCCACGATACTTTCCGCCTCGAGCCGCCCCTTCATCAGGTCCGCCAACTGACGGCAGATCGCCAGGCCCAGACCCGATCCCTCGTGTGCCCGGCGGTGCGACCCATCGGCCTGTTCGAACGGGCTGAAGACCCGCGACAGGTCCTCCGGTGCGATGCCGAGGCCGGTGTCGCGCACCTCGAATACGAGGTCGTTATTCACCCGGGTGACCGACACATGCACGGACCCGGTGGGCGTGAACTTGATCGCATTGCCGACCAGATTGTCGACCACCTGGCGCAACCTGACCGGATCGCCGCGAAAGGCCCCTGCGACCTCGGGCCCCGCCGAAGATGTCAGGGACAGCCCCTTCAACCCCGCCGAGGCGGCAAAGGTGCTGACGCTGTCCGATGCGATCTGGGCGGGATGGACGAAGCCGTCGGTCAGCTCCAGCCGCCCGGCTTCGATCCGTGACAGGTCCAGCACCGCATTCAGCGTTCCCAGAAGGGTTTCACCCGATCGCTTGATCACCTCGACCCGTTCACGCTGCATCCTGTCCAGCGGATTCATGGCCATAAGTTGCGTCATGCCCAGGATACCGTTCAGCGGCGTGCGGACCTCATGACTCATGGTCGCCAGGAAGGTCGACTTGGCCTGCGATGCCGCGTCGGCGGCCACGCGCGCCGCCTGCAAATCCGCGATCAGCTTTGCATTCTCGGCGCAGGATTCGCTCCAGGCCTGCCAGACCTCGCCCGCCTGTCGTCCGATCACGACAAGAATGGCGACCAGCAGAGCCATCGACCCTACCAGCGCCGGCCCCGCCGGAGTCAGCACGTAAGGCCACATGGAAACGACGACGGCGAACAGGGGTGGCGCAATGGCGGTCACGAACAGACGAGGCACCGCATTGAACTGCGCCATGGCCACGCAGATCGACCAGGCCTGTAGCATCATGACGACCGCCATGATCGCAGGGCTGTGGGCCGTCACTACGGCGGCAATGGAGCCCGCGACACCCAGGCTGAACCGCGTCGCCACGATCGGCACCAGCCCCCTCACGCCAATGTGAGGATCGATAGGGTCGGCGGCCCACAGACGGCGCAGGCGGCGCTGGAATCCCATGTCCACCAATGCACCGATGCCGCTGGTGACCAAGGCGATCTGCCAGAACCCCAACAGCGCCAGAACCAGTCCGCCCGCCGCCCAGGCCCCGAACAGCAGCCACGGCTCCGTGATCATGGTCGCCAGGGTGATGCGGTAGCGATCCGGCATGTCCACGCCCACCTTCAGGGGCGGCGGTTTGGCCAGAAAGGACAGATTGGGCACTCTCAACACCTGCAGTCAACGCTCCAACCCTGATTTCCGATAGCCCACCTCACATTGCAGGCCCACTAAGCAAGGTGGTTACCGGACCAGTCTTCCACCGCTGCGTTCCAGCGTGTCCAGCAGGTCCATGACATCGGCCTGGGTGTTGGCCTCCCGCGCCGGCTTGTCCCAGCGGATACGGCTGACGCGGGGAAACCGCATGGCCACGCCCGACTTGTGCCGCGTCGACCGGTTCAACCCCTCGAAGGCGATCTCCAGCACCATGCCGAAATCCGGCTCGGCCTTCACCGACCGGACGGGACCAAACCGATCAACCGTGTTGTCACGCACGAACTTGTCGATCTGCTTCAGTTCGTCGTCGGTGAAGCCAAAATAGGCCTTGCCGACCGGGGTCAGCGTCCCCTCCTCTGTCCAGACGCCGAAGGTGTAGTCGGAATAGAAGCTGGAGCGTTTGCCATGCCCGCGCTGTGCATACATCAGCACCGCATCGATCACATGCGGGTCGCGCTTCCACTTGAACCACGGCCCCTTGGGGCGCCCGCCGACATAGACGCTGTCCTTGCGCTTCAGCATCAGGCCTTCGGCCGCGGCTCCGACCGGCGGATCGAGCCGCAGCGGCACCAGCGCCTCCCAGTCGTCGAACTCCACCAGGGGCGACAGGTGCAGCGTCCCCGCCCCGTTTCGCGTCACCAAGGCTTCCAGCCGTGGCCGACGCTCAGCCAGGGTCAGACCGCGCAAATCCTCCCCCTCCTCGGCCAGCAGGTCATAGGCCACGATGGCGGCTGGATATTTCTCCAGCATGGCCGCATCCGCCGTCTTGCGGTTCAGCCGTTGCTGCAAATCGCCGAATGCGGCGACCTGGCCCTCTCCTTCAGGATTGGCGCGCCACACCACCAGCTCTCCATCAATGGCTCCCTCGAAGGCCAGCCCCGCCATCACGTCGGGAAAGGCCGCCGATATCTCGTCCCCCGTCCGGGAATACAGCTTCTGCACCCCCTGCTCGCGCACGGCCTGCACACGGATGCCGTCCCATTTCCATTCGGCAACATAGTCGGCGGGGTCCAGCCGCGCGAAATCCACCGCCTCGTCGATCGCAACCGATAGCATCACGGGCCGGAATCGCCCCGGCGCATCGCCGCTGGGCCGCTTGCTGCGTCCCTCCAGCCAGGCGAACAGGTCGTCATAGGGCGGCGTCAGCGCATGCCAGATTTCCTCGATGTCAGAGGCCGTGACCGGCTCCAGTGCCTCGACACCCTCCCCGCCCTCCGGATCGGGCGGTTCAGCCACCGCGGCCGGTCGCAGCATCGCCGCCGCCGTCTTGGCAAGCCGCGCCGACAGTCCCACCCGCAAAGCGCCCGTCATCAGCTTCAGCAGCGCCCACCGCGCCTTGGGCTCCAGCGCGTCCAGCCAGCCCTCCAGCAGGGGCCGGACCTCGGCCCGCGACGCCTGACGCAACGCCTCCACCACCTCCGACAGTTCCGGCTCGCGATTGGGCCGACGTGCGGGATCGACGGGCCAGATCAGCGCCACCGTTTCAGCCAGGTCGCCGACATAGTCATAGGACCAGCCGAACAGCACCGGATCGACCCGCGCCTCGGTCGCCTTGCGGATCATCGCCGGCTTGGCCGCTTCGAACGTCAGATCGCCGGTCAGGGCCGCCAGCGCCCAGCCCCGGTCGGGGTCGGGCGTGACCCTCAGATAGTCGCGCACCAGCACCAGTTTGGCATTGCGCGATGCCGTCAGTGACAGACGGTCCAGAAGTTCGGCAAAGGCGCGCATGCGGTCCCGTTCGGCGGCAGATGAGCACCAAACGCGAAAACGCCCCGGAAGTCTCCTTCCGGGGCGCAGTCTCGGTCGTCGGTCGGCCTTAGTTGAACAGGCCGGCGATCACGGCGGTGATCAAACCCGTCGCCACGGCCGTCAGCACAACGTCATTGCCGCTGCGGACATAGTGGTAGCCACGCGGGGGCTGACGCAGGCCGTAGCGGCCATAGTCGCTGACGACGTAGCGGCTGTCGCGATACTGGACCGGCATACGCTGGCCATAGGACCACTGGCGAGCCGCATAGCCGCGCGGGGCGACGTAACGCGGCGCGTTATAACGGCGCTGCGACTGCTGCCAGCGGGCATACTGGCGCTGGTCCTGACGGAATTCCTGGCGGTCCTGACGTTGGTCCTGGCGGAATTCACGACGGTCTTCCCGGTTGTCGCGGCGGTCGTCGCGCTGTTCGCGGCGATCCTGGCGGTCATTGCGGGACTGGGCATCGGCGGCGGTGGCGACGCCCATGGTCGAGCCGGCGATCACGGCAGCCAGCGTAGCGGTGAGGATCTTGTTCATGGTGGGCTCCTTAGGCGGTCGAACCATTTCGACTTGAGCCCACAATGCCCTACCGCCTCTGAGGCGGGCCTGAACGGCCCGGCTCATGTCCCGTTCATGCGGCGACCGAGGTCTCGCCGCTTTCCACCAGGCTGCGCACGCTCGCCCGGCCACCCGCCACACGGTTCATAACCTTGGCCAGCGCGACGAAGTCGATCGGCTTGTTCAGATAGGCGTCAGCCCCCGCCTCCAGACCCGCTTCATGATCTTCGCGTCGGGCTGAGGCCGAAAGCACGACGATCGGTGTCTGGGCATTTGGTCCCGCTGCGTCACGGATAGCGCGGGTCGCGGTCAGGCCGTCCATGACCGGCATGTTGACGTCCATGACGATCAGGTCGAACCGCTTGCCCGCCGCAACATCGACCGCGATCTGACCGTTCTCGGCGGTCGATGACGCATGCCCCGCCGAGCCCATCCAGGCTTCCAGGATCATGCGATTAACTGGGTGGTCCTCAACGATCAGCACATGCAGCGCCCGTCCGTCGTCGATGTCGGCATGGATGGCCTCGACGGCCTCGCGGCTGGTCCATTCCACCACTTCGGCCTCCACCGAGAAGGTAAAGGTCGAACCCTGGCCCACGACCGACTCCACGTGAATGTCACCGTGCATGATGTTGGCCATGCGGCGCGCGATGGTCAGGCCCAGACCCGTTCCGCCAAAGCGCCGCGTCGATGAAGCATCGACCTGGGTGAAGGGCTGGAACAGCCGCTCCAGATCGTCCGGCGCGATCCCGGACCCTGAATCGGTGACGGCAAAGTCGAACCGGACGCGGTCGTCGGCCAGCCGCGTCCCTTTCACGACGTAGCGAATTTCGCCCGCATCGGTGAATTTGACGGCGTTTGACAGAAGGTTGTGCAGGACCTGACAGACCCGCAGCGGGTCACCGCGCACGACCGAAGGCACCTCGCCCTCATAACGTGACACGAAGGTCAGCCCCTTGGCCTCGGCCTGCGCCTGGAAAGGACCGGCAGCGCGCTTGTGCAGATCATCGCTGACGATGTCGACGACCTCGAACGTCATCCGCCCCGCCTCGATCTTGGTCATGTCCAGGATGTCGTTGAGCAGGCTGAGCAGGTTGTCGCCCGAATTGCGGATGATCGACAGGTATTCGCGCTGACTGGCCTCCAGCCGCGTCGATGCCAGCAGCTGCGCAGCCCCAAGCACGCCATTCATGGGGGTACGTAGCTCATGCGAAATGACCCCAAGGAAGTTGGACTTGGCATCGCTGGCCGCATTGGCCCTGTCGCGTGCGGCCTCCAATTCCTCGATAAGATGAGCCTGATGCTCCTGAAAGGCCGTGATCCGGTCTTCGCGTAGCATCGTCATGGTCACCAGCACGAAAAGGCCCGCAGCGATAAAGGGCACTACCGCCAGGAATGACCAGAATAGCGGCGTCCCCCACAGGGACACCAGAATGATCAAGGCTGCGGCACCATAAGGCGAGGAAATCACAACCGCCTGCCGCGGCGAACTGCGCAGTTGCGCGAAGACCAAGACATAGCCGGATATCAGCAAGGCCATCGCCAGCGGATGGCCGAACGGATGGCCAGAGAACCACGCCAGCAAAGGCGCGACGGCCCAGGCGGCCGTCGTCGCGGTGGCCACGATCGGGAAAACCATGCCCCAGCCAGAGCCGACACGGGCGCTAACACCCTTCTCGACCTGGCCTCGCAGGGCACCGGCGGCGACGGTGCCGACAAACCACACGCCCGCCTGGATCGGCCCCACGGTGGCCAGCAGGCCCAAGGCCCAACTGGCGATGATCAGATAGCGCAGATACTGGGTCTGCAGGATGGCACGCAGGGCCTGGGCCGCTTCGCCCGGGCGCTGTTCACCCGCCAGCGCCTTGCCGATCCCGTCCGATTCAACCATCACCCGTCCCACAGCCGCTCAACCCCAGATGTCAGGCTACGGACAACCTTCTAAGACGGGGTGAACGGCGTGATATGACTGTTCGCTGCCGGGGCAAACCCTCTATCGGCCAGAGACGGCGTCTTCAGCGGGCGTCAGCGCCTTGATGGACAAGGCATGAACCGGCCCGGCCAACTCGTCCCGCAACAGGCTGTTGATCATCCTCTGGCGCTGCACCCGCGCCTCACCTTCGAAAGCTTCCGACACCACCGTCAGATTGAAGTGGCTCTCTCCGCCGGGCTTCGCATCCATACCGCCCTCATGATGGTGTCCGGCGTGTCGCGCGCTGTCGTCTTCCAGCTCCAGACGGGTCGGCGACAGGGCCGTAGTCAGTTTTTCGCGGATATTCGTCGCAATCGGGCCATCCGGCATGGTCTTGTCCTTGTTGAAGTCCAAATCAGCCTTACACTTCGGGCGATGCCGAACGACTTTCAATACAAGCCCCGCTTCACCGACATGCGGATCAAGCCGCCCCGCCCCGAAGAGGAGGCGGCCAAGGCCGATGTCCTGCATCTGAAGCCGGGTCAGAAACCCTGCAACTGGCCCGACTGCCGTCAGGCCGCGACCGCGCGCGCGCCCAAGTCGCGCGAGCGGCTGAACGACTTCTACGACTTCTGTCAGAAGCACGCGGGCGAATATAACAAGAGCTGGAATTTCTACGCCGGCATGTCCGAGGCCGAGATTCGCGCCGCCAAGGAAAACGAGGCCATGACCGGTGGCCGCCCGACCTGGGAAATGAAGGCCGGGGCCAACACGCGCGAGGCCGCTGCCGATGCTTCAAAGCGGGGCAAGTCCAAGGTCGATCCCGGTACGTGGCGCGACAGCTTCGGCCTGTTCGGTCGCCGCACCCAGGAACAGGCCTCGCCCGCCGGTGAGGACACGCTGCGCCTGGGCAAGCTGGAGCGCGCCGCACTGGCCGCTCTCGATCTGGACGCCCGCACTGACAAGGCCGGGGTCAAGGCCCGCTATCACGAGCTGCTGAAACGCTTCCACCCCGATCTGAACCAGGGCGATCGCGGGGCCGAGATGAAGCTCCAGAACGTCATCAAGGCCTACAAGACGCTGAAGAAGGCCGGGCTGGCGGCCTAGCATTGGGCCGGGTCGTGCCTAGCTAAGGAGCCCCAACACAGGAGCTCTCCCATGGACGTTCTCTATAAGGCCCATGCCACCGCCTCGGGCGGCGGACGCGAAGACGGCCGCTCGGCCACCGATGACGGCAAGATCGACGTCAAACTGTCCACCCCGACCGAAATGGGCGGCAAGGGCGGCGACGGCACCAATCCGGAGCAGCTGTTCGCCACCGGTTATGCGGCCTGCTATCTGGGTGCCCTGCGTCTGGTCAGCGGCAAGGCGGGCACCCCCGTCTCTCCGGACACGAAGATCCATTCCACCGTCGGGTTCGGCAAGAATACGCGCGGCGAAGGGTTCAACCTGGATATCGCCCTGAAGGTCACCGACCACGGCCTGGACCAGGCGGTCATCGACGACCTGATCGAAAAGGCCCACCAGGTCTGCCCCTATTCCAATGCTACGCGGGGCAATGTGGATGTCGCTTTGAGCGCCGAATAAAACCGGAACTTTTTACTTGGGATAATAAGTTATTCTTGGTCCGGAGGATTTGCTTTCTCCGGACCTTTTATTTGGAATTACGGAACCATACCTCGATAACGTCGTTATTATTGTTCGCAGCGCCGGGAGCGCTCAAACAATGACCACCATCGAGATTCTGAACAAGAGCTCAGCGCAGCGTTTCTACTGCGGCAACGGCGACCTGACGGGCGTCGATCTCCAGGTATTCAGCGGACGCGCCTTTGTCGGACACGTCCGGGAGCTGGCGCAAGCCGTTCGCCAGATCGCCATGGCCGTCATGCCGGCACACCCAGCCATCGCCTGAACCACCGCGTCGCAACGTCACCCCATGACATAGCCGACACGCGGCGCTGGACCGGGCCCGCGCGGTTTTCTAAGGGTGGCGCATGACCACCCTGTTCGACGCCACGCCCGACCCACTCCTGACCCTGGAGCCGCATCGCCACGCCACCGTGCGCGAGATTTTCGGCGTCGACAGCGACATGACCGTGCCGGTCTTCGCCGAGCGCGACAGCCATGTGCCCGAGATAGACGACAGCTATCGCTTCGACCCCCAGACCACCCTGGCCATCTGCGCGGGCTTCAGCTTCGACCGCCGCGTCATGGTTCAGGGCTATCACGGCACCGGCAAGTCGACCCATATCGAACAGGTCGCCGCCCGCCTGAACTGGCCCCTGGTGCGCGTGAACCTGGACAGCCACGTCAGCCGTATCGACCTGGTCGGAAAGGACGCCATCGTCCTAAAGGACGGCAAACAGATCACCGAGTTCCGCGAGGGCATGCTGCCCTGGGCCATCCAGCGCCCGATCGCCCTGGTGTTCGACGAATACGACGCCGGTCGCCCCGATGTGATGTTCGTGATCCAGCGCGTGCTGGAGGCGCAGGGCCGCCTGACCCTGCTGGACCAGAACCGCGTGATCCGGCCCAATCCCTTCTTCCGCCTGTTCGCCACGACCAACACCATAGGCCTTGGCGACACCTCGGGCCTGTATCACGGCACCCAGCAGATCAATCAGGGCCAGATGGACCGCTGGAACATCGTCACCACCCTGAACTACCTCGACCACGACGTTGAGGCCGAGATCGTCGCCGCCAAGGTCCCCGAATGGGCCGACGCCGAGGGCAAGCGCAATATCGCCGCCATGGTCCGCGTCGCCGACATGACCCGCAACGCCTTCATGAACGGCGACATCTCCACCGTCATGAGCCCCCGCACCGTCATCACCTGGGCCCAGAACGCGATCATCTTCGGCAGCGACTTGGGCCTCAGCTTCCGCCTGACCTTCCTGAACAAGTGCGACGAACTGGAACGCCCGACGATTGCGGAGTTCTACCAGCGGGCGTTCGGCGAGGACCTGCCGGAGGCGGCGACGCGGGTGAAGGTGGGTTAGAAACGCTGCTCAAATAGCGAACCCGCCAACTCGTTGGCACGCCTGATTTTCAAGAACGTATCGTCGCGGCGACGGATAACGTCTCCGGGTATTGCGAGCAAATCGCTATCCTCTGTGATCAGACAGTCGGCGTTATGGTAAGCTGCACAAGCAAGATGCAGAGCATCCGGCGTTTTGAGATCGTAGGTGCGGCGAAGACGACGGGCCAGTTCCCCGACTTCTCGGTCCACCTGAACTAATGACAAACCGGGAGCGTCAAAAATCTGATCTAGGTCGTGTGGGTCGGGCCATGGGCGAGGAGGTCTCGAGGCTGGGCGAAAAAGCACCTCTGCGAGGGTGATCGCAGAAAACAACAGCTCCGAACTGCCGCGTTCAACAGTCGACATCAGCCCCATCATCGGACCTGATGCACCGCTGATTTCTTCAGCGTATTTAATCCAGCAAGTCGTGTCCCAATAGTGTCGCTCAGTCATCGACACCGGACCACTCTGACGGTTCGACCTCGACCTGTTCTCCGAGCGCCAGCCAGCGCTTCACAACGTCGCTCGCCCGATCATCCGCGAGCGCTCTGAGCCGATCCGCCTCGATTGTGCTCGGTCGTCTATCGGCGTTAAATCGGATCAGACCTCCCACTGATACCCGACGCCCCCCCCAAACTTCGTCTAACGTGTGCTCAACACCGATTTCTTGGGCGATCTCAGGGGTGAAAACGCAAGTTATCAGTTCGCCGGTCAGACCGTGTTTTATCTTCAACGCGGGCTTTCCAAAGTATCGCACGACTTGAACGATTTCGCCTTCTACCGACCCATACTCTTCCCCGCGAAGTTTGGGCGGTGCGGCCAAAACAGCCAGAACTCTTTCGGCTTGTGGCGCTCGGAATGTCCGAGCCTCCTCATGAGGCAGCTTGATGGTGAACTTGCCGTTGGTGCCTTTCAGATTGTGCAAAAGCGCACGTAGCTTCTTTTGATCACTGTGGGAGAGAGCTTGCGTCGCGGCGACCGGATCGTTGTCGTTGGTTGTCTCTAGAACGTCGTAAGCAGCGTCCAGCGCACGATCAACTACCTCGCCACTTACCTCGGAACCTGTTTCATCAAACGCCTTCAGCGCAGCACGCAACGGCGAATTCAGCGAGACGGAAACCAATCTCCAGTCGAGCGCTCCATTCGAGTTCGGGAGAGCGTCAACCAAAGCAAGCAGTTGGCGCAGGCTCTCTACCGCAGGCGGCTTGCCTACGGGATCAAGGTCCACCTCAATGACAACCGGATCACTCACATCATACCTACAGCACAGAAACATGAAAAAAGCAGCACGGCTGTAAACAAGAATATATTCCTGCCACGTCAGATTTGGTCGTAGCGGCGCTTATCTCTTATGCCATGCCGCTGGCGTGCAAGATCGTCGAATGATGCTGTCTCATGCACCTCCCCACGGAACCCCCCGCCCCTCTCTGCGCTATGACGGCACGCCTCCCCGGCACCCATTCATTCGAGAGGATTTCTCCATGACCGACCAACGTATCGAAGGCGCCGCCAACACTGTCGGCGGCCGTATCAAGGATGGCATCGGTGGCCTGACCGGCAACGACCGCCTGCAGGCCGAAGGCAAGCTGGACCAGGTCAAGGGCAAGGCTCTGGACGCTTATGGCCGCGTCATCGACGGCCTGGACGGCCTCGTTGAAAAAGCCCCGGTCCAGTATCAGGACAAAGCCCGCCAGGGTCTGGACTTCGCGCGTCGCAAGCCCCTGCTGACCACCGGTATCGTCGCCGGTCTGGCCGTGCTGCTGGGCGGCCTGGGTCGCCGCCGCTAAGGCGAGACCAAGCCCCACAGACAAAAGGCCCGGGCAGTGATGCCCGGGCCTTTTTCGTATCCATTCCTCCCCCATTGGGGAAGGGGGACCGCCGGCACGGCGGTGGAGGGGGCCCACCCCAAGCGCGGGCGGATGTGGCCAGCCCCCTCCACCACTTCGTGGTTCCCCTCTCCCGATGGGGGAGGAATAACCGTCAGTCGGCAGCGGCTTCCGCGACCGCCTTGGTCTGGGCGGCGTTGGGGCCGGTAATGTCGAAGGCGATCTTGCCGTCCTTCAGCTCCACCTTCACATGGCCGCCGCGCGTCAGGCGTCCGAACAGGATGTCGTCGGCCAGCGGCTTCTTGATGTGTTCCTGAATGACCCGCGCCAGAGGACGCGCGCCATACAGTTCGTCGAAGCCGTTCTTGGCCAGCCAGTCGTTGGCCTCGTCCGACAGTTCGATGGTGATGTTGCGGTCGCCCAGCTGGACCTCCAGCTGGATCATGAACTTGGTCACCACCGACTTGATCGTCTCGGCGTCCAGCGCCTTGAAGGCTACGATGGCGTCCAGGCGGTTGCGGAACTCCGGCGCGAACAGCCGCTGGATGGCCTTGTCGTCCTCGCCCTCGACCTTGCCCCGGCCAAAGCCGATGGAGGCGCGGGCATTGTCGGCGGCCCCGGCATTGGTGGTCATGATCAGAATGGTGTTCCTGAAATCGACCTTCTTGCCGACCGCGTCGGTCAGCATGCCGTTGTCCATCACCTGCAAAAGGATGTTGTAGACGTCCGGGTGGGCCTTCTCGATCTCGTCCAGCAGGACCACCGAATGCGGATGCTGATCCACGGCATCGGTCAACAGGCCGCCCTGGTCATGGCCGACATAGCCTGGAGGGGCCCCGATCAGGCGGCTGACGGTATGGCGCTCCATATATTCCGACATGTCGAAGCGCTGCATCTCGATGCCCAGGGTGGACGCCAGTTGCTTGGCCACCTCGGTCTTGCCCACGCCCGTGGGTCCGCTGAACAGGAAGGCCCCGATCGGCTTCTGCGGATCGCGCAGACCCGCACGGGCCAGCTTCATGGCCGCAGAGACCTGTTCGATCGCCGCAGACTGGCCGAAGACCACGCGGTTCAGATCGGTCTCCAGCTGGCGCAGGCCCTCGGTGTCGGACTTGGAGACCGACTTGGCGGGAATGCGGGCCATCTTGGCGATGACGGCCTCGACCTCCTTCTGGCCGATGACCTTCTTGCGCTTGGATTCCGGCAGCAGCATCTGCGACGCCCCCGCCTCGTCGATCACGTCGATCGCCTTGTCCGGCAGTTTGCGGTCGGTCATGTAGCGGGCCGACAGCTCGACCGCCGTGCGAATGGCCGCGTCGGTATAGCGCAGCTTGTGGTGCCCCTCGTAGGACGGCTTCAGCCCTTTCAGGATCTTGATCGTGTCTTCCAGCGTCGGCTCGTTGACGTCGATCTTCTGGAAGCGCCGCACCAGTGCGCGGTCCTTCTCGAAATGCTGGCGATACTCCTTGTAGGTCGTCGACCCCATGCAGCGCAGGGTGCCGGACGCCAGGGCCGGCTTCAGCAGGTTGGACGCATCCATCGCCCCGCCGCTGGTCGCGCCTGCGCCGATCACCGTGTGGATCTCGTCGATGAACAGGATGGCGTTCTCGTGGTTCTCCAGCTCCTTGACGACCTGTTTCAGCCGCTCTTCGAAGTCGCCGCGATAGCGGGTGCCGGCCAGCAGAGCGCCCATGTCGAGGCTGTAGATGGTCGCGCCTTCCAGCACGTCCGGAACCTCGTGGTTGACGATCTTGCGGGCTAACCCTTCCGCGATCGCGGTCTTGCCCACGCCCGGCTCACCGACCAGCAGGGGGTTGTTCTTGGTCCGGCGGCACAGGATCTGGATGGCCCGCTCGACCTCGCCATGACGGCCGATCAAGGGGTCGATCTTGCCCTTGCGCGACTTCTCGTTCAGGTCGACGCAATAGGCCTCCAGCGCCTCCCCGCCCGTCTTGGCGGCGGCGGCGTCCTCGGCGTCCTCGGGACTGGCGGCACCGGCCTTGGCCGGACGGGTCTCGCCCCCGCCCTTCTTGGCGATGCCGTGAGCGATATAGTTGACCGCATCATAGCGGGTCATGTCCTGCTCCTGCAGGAAATAGGCGGCGTGGCTCTCGCGCTCGCTGAAAATGGCGACCAGCACGTTCGCGCCCGTCACCTCCTCGCGGCCTGACGACTGGACGTGGATCACCGCGCGCTGGATCACGCGCTGGAACCCTGCCGTCGGCTTGGCGTCCTCGCCATCGCTGGTGGCCAGGGCCGCCAGGTCGGTGTCGACATACAGCGTCAGCGCCGTCTTCAGATTGACCAACTCGACGTTGCAGGCGGTCATGACGCCCGCCGCATCCGGATCGTCGATCAGCGCCAGCAGCAGGTGCTCCAGCGTGGCGTATTCGTGTTTGCGCTCGTTCGCATAGTGCACCGCGCGGTGCAGGGTCTCTTCGAGAGGACGTGAAAATGAGGGCATGGGAAGCTTATCCTCTCAGTCTTTTTCCATCGTGCATTGCAGCGGATGCTGGTGACGCCTGGCGGTTTCGATCACCTGGGCCACCTTGGTTTCGGCGACTTCATAGGTGAACACGCCGCAGACCCCGACGCCATGCTGATGCACATGCAGCATGATGCGGGTCGCGTCCTCGCGGCTCTTCTGGAAGAACCGCTCCAGCACATAGATGACGAATTCCATCGGGGTGTAGTCGTCGTTCAGAATCAGCACCCGGTACAGCGAGGGCTTCTGAAGTTTCGGCCTGGTCTCGGTGATCGTGGCAGAGCCGGAGCCCTGGTCCTGATCGCCGGTCTTGCGTGACGGCGGCATTCGTAATCCAGTTGGGAAGGTCGACGGATCAGATAGGCAATGATGCCCTGAATTGAAGATGCGACAAGTCACCTCTTTGTTGGGGGCTTCTCCCTCCCCTTCATGGGGAGGGACGGCGAGGCAGCGCCGAGCCCGGGTGGGGAAGTCTGCGGCTGGCAGAACTTATCGGGTTTGAACGATCGCGTTCTCGCCCATTCGGACCCCACCCGGACCGGCTGTCGCCGGTCGTCCCTCCCCATAAAGGGGAGGGAGAAACAAAAAAGCCCCAGCGTTTCCGCCGGGGCCTCTTCGTTACGCTACTAACTGGGTCAGGCGCTTAGCGAGCGGCCTGGAACTTTTCGACCGAGGCGGTGACGCGCTCGTTGATGGGCTTGAAGCTGTCCTTGACCGAAGCGGTCATGACGTCCGTGGCGCGTGTCACTTCGGCCAGATAGGCTTCGGTGGCCGACTTGGCCCAGCTGGTTTGCAGTTCCAGCAGTTCCTGGATCGAACGGGCCTGGCTCATCGACTGAACAGCAGCGACGCTGTCTTCCCATGACTTCTTGGTGAAGGCGACCGATTGCGCCGACAGGGTTTCGACGCCCTTCTGGGCGGCGGTGGCCGAGGCGACCATGGCTTCCAGGTTCTGCTTGCCGTGCGCGTTCAGCTCGGCGAGACCGGCGGCCGACTTGTCGGCAGCTTCACGGAACACCTTGGCACCGGCAGCCTGGGCTTGCTCGGCATTGGCCTGGAACGTGGCCTGGGCCTTTTCGGTCGTCGCCTTGGCAGCGTCGACCGTCTTCTTCACGGTTTCACCGGTGTCAGCCATGATACAATCTCCTGAACTGATGTGTCGCAGTGATCCCGCGACTGATTTTTCTCGCAGCAGGCGATTCCACCGCGACGAGGGTGATATGGTGCATGTGCGAACAAACGTCAAGGCGTTTTGTGCACTGCACAAAACCGTCAGCCGAACTTCACAATCCCGTTGACGCCTTGTTTACCCTCTCGAAACGGACGCGGCGCATGGTAGTCCTCTTTTCAGCGTCGCGTGGTGGGGCCGCCGTCGCGCTAGTCTAAAGAGTGAGGCCTTCCGTTGCAGACCATCGCCCTGATCCGTCGCGGACTTTTGTCGCTGGCCCTGATCGCGGGCCTGACCCTGACGCCTGCCGCCACGCCGCTCGTGGCCCAGTCCAGTGACAACTCGCGCTATGCCGCCATTGTCGTGGATGCCGAAACAGGCGAGGTGCTGTTTGCCCGCCATGCCGACGCCCGTCGGTTTCCCGCCTCCATCACCAAGATGATGACGCTTTATGTGGCCTTCGAGGCGATTTCGAAGGGTGAGGTCAAGCTGACGGACGTGCTGACCGTCTCGCCCCGCGCCGCCAGGGAGCCGCCGTCCAAGCTCGGGCTCGCCGCTGGCCAGACCATCACCCTGGACAACGCCATGCGCGCCACGGCGGTACGCAGCGCCAACGACATGGCCATGGTCATCGCCGAACATGTGGGTGGGTCCAACGACCGCTTCGCGGCCCGCATGACGCAAAAGGCCCAGGAACTGGGCATGACCCAGACCCGCTATTACAATCCCAACGGTCTGCCTGACAGCCGCCAGGTCACGACGGCCCGCGACCTGTCCATCCTGGCCCGCGCCATCATGCGCGACTATCCGCAGTACTATACCTATCTGGGCCAGCACGACTGGGCCTACAACGGCCGCGACTACCGCAACACCAATGGCCTGCTGCACTCTGGTAACGGCTACGACGGCATGAAGACGGGCTATACCAACGCTTCGGGCTTCAACCTGGCGGCCTCTGCGGTGCGTGGCGACAAGCGGTTGATCACCATCGTTCTGGGGGGGCGTTCGACCGCCAGCCGAAACGCCCATGTCGCCGCCCTGATGGACACCGGCTTTGAACTTGAACGCGCTCGTGGCAGGGGCCAGACCATTCAGGTCGCCCAGGCCTTTTTCGAGCAGCGTGGCTTTGGCATCAGCGCCCAGCCCGCCGATGAGGTTCAATTCGCCTCGATTACTTCCAGCGGGGCTGCCGCCTTGAACGAGGCCAATGGCGACGAAGGCGTGGCCTATGCCGCCCTCGCCCGCACGCCCGCTCCTGCGCCTGCACCGCGTACAGAAGCCCGTAGCGAACCTCGCACACCCGCTCGCCCCGCGACGCACAGTGGCCAGCTTCCAGCTGACTTGCCCGCAGACGTCACCGCCATCTTGAACGGCGGTCGGTCGCCCGCTACAGCCAGCGCCTCGTCACGCAACGCCGCCCCTGCCCGCGCGTCATCCGGCGGCTGGGCCGTCCAGGTCGGGGCCTTCCGCGACGAGACCGTGGCCCGCAACTGGCTGACCGAGGTCCAGCGCCGCTTCCGCACCCAGTTTTCCTCGGCTGAGCGCACCGTCGTCGACGCCGAGGGCTGGTTCCGCTCGCGCTTCACCGGCATGACCGAACAGTCCGCCCAGGCCGCTTGCGAAGCCCTGGCCGCCCGCAGCGTGACGTGCATGGTGGTCCGTCCGCAGGGCTAGCGTAGACGCGGCTTTACCAGAGCCGCCTTTTCCCCTATACGCGCCGCCTTTCCAGGGCTTCGGTCCTGGCGTGGAGTTCCAAAGGGTTCGGGAAGTCATTCCGGCCGCCACGCCTGGATCCATCGTGGGAGAGGACTTTAACCCGGTCCCCTCGCGCCGACGCCCTACAAGGGAGACTACCGCATGGCTCTTTACGAGCACACGGTCATGTCGCGCCAGGATATCAGCGCGCAACAGGCCGAAGCGCTGAATGACACCATCAAGGATCTGATCGTCGCCGGTGGCGGCTCGGTCGCCAAGATCGAATACTGGGGTCTGCGCAACCTGACCTATCGGGTCAAAAAGAACCGCAAGGCGCACTATTCGCTGCTCGCCATCGACTGCCCGCCGGCTGCCATCGCCGAAGTGGAACGTCAGCTGTCGATCAACGAAGACGTACTGCGCTGGCTGACCGTCCGCGTCGAGGAACTCGACTTGGAACTGTCGCCCCTGCTGGCCCGCCGCGAGCGCGAGCGCGAACGTGAGCGCGAGCGCACGCCGCGTGAAGACGCCCCCGTCGCCGAAGCCGTAGAATAGGACCCGGATCATGACCGATACGACTGCCCCCAAGCCGGGCGCACCGGCCGGCTCCGGCCCCGCCCGTCGTCCCTTCTCGCGTCGCCGCAAGGTTTGCCCGTTCACGGGTGAAGGCGCACCGAAGATCGACTACAAGGATGTGAAGCTGCTGCAGCGTTACATTTCCGAACGCGGCAAGATCGTGCCCTCGCGCATCACTGCCGTGTCCCAGATCAAGCAACGCGAACTGGCCAAGGCCATCAAGCGCGCCCGCTATCTGGCCCTCCTGCCGTATGTGGTGAAGTGATATGAAGGTCGTTCTGCTTGAGCGCGTCGAGAATCTCGGCGCCATCGGCGACGTCGTGTCCGTCAAGGACGGCTTCGCCCGTAACTTCCTTCTGCCGCGCGACAAGGCCCGTCGGGCCACGTCGGCAAACCTGAAGGCTTTCGAACTCGACCGCGCCGCCATCGAGGCCCGTAACGAGAAGAACAAGGCCGACGCCGGCTCGATCGGTTCCAAGATCGACGGCCAGACCTACGTCATGATCCGCCAGGCGGGTGAGACCGGTCAGCTGTACGGTTCGGTCGCCGCGCGCGACATCGTCGAGGCCGTCACGGCCGAAGGCGGCAAGATCGAGCGCAGCCAGGTCGTCCTGAACGTGCCGATCAAGAGCCTGGGCGTCCACGAAGTGCTGGTTCGCCTGCACGCCGAGGTCACGGCCACGATCAAGATCAACATCGCACGCTCGGCCGAAGAAGCCGAACGTCAGGCCAAGGGCGAGGACGTCATCAAGGCAGCCTACGACGAAGATCGCGAAGCCGCTCTCGAACAGGCCCGCGACATGGTCGCCGGCGGTGCCGGCCAGCAGGACGGTCTCGGCTCCGAAGCCTGATCGTTTCACTGAGACCAACAAAAAGGGGCATCTCCTTAGCTGGAGGTGCCCCTTTTCTTTAGGTCGAACTCAGCCAGTGGTTCTTTCCTTTTCTTTCAGGTGCTCTGGAAAGTTCGGCAGTTCACGGCATGCGGGATATCCCATTATCCACATGAAGGCACAGCCAAGCTCATAGCCGGCTTCGCCACTTCCCGCGCCGCCGCGCGGGACTTTTCTTGGCGTTTGCGCATAGGATGGCGCGGCCGTAGCGATCAGAAACAAAGCGCCCAAAGACGCTATGAAAATTTTGCGCATAATATGTACTCCAAAATGAAAGCATAGATGCTTGCAAGTGAAGCTGGGATTGATTTCTCGATTGAGTCAAATATGACATCATTTTTCCTCCTGTAATCGTATTCACAACACAAGTGAGTGGTTTTCCTGCTGTTAAGCTGGAAGCGATATTTTGGGGCACGGCTGGATGGATCGACGCATTTGATTGCGACTGCCGCTGCGATCAATAGTGCCTAGTGCGAGGAGGCCAAACTTTTTGGCACCACTCTCTTGACGCGGTTCTACCGCATCGCAATATCGCAACTGCTCATCGAGACCGGTCGAGGGATTAGGCCCACGGACGCCGGGGCAACCTGCGGGGAACCGTAAGGTGCCAACTCCTTCGCAGGACCCTCGGGTCTGCGGCAGATGAGGGACGCGGCCAGATGCCGCCATGCCCGTAATTTGCCAGCGACGGCGTTCCCGATGATGCAGGGAGACGACCATGCGCTACGCCACAAGCGGGACCCCGATCACAACCTGCCTCTCCGTCACCATGCTGCGGATGGCGGGCCTCATGCGATGTCGTCAGCCGCTTATCGCCTGCTGACGTAAGCGGCCATCCGCCGCGCAACCCGCCACAAACCACACAATCGGGCCGAAAACAGCGACCGCCATGCGCGGCGCTATGCGGACCGTTGCGCCTCATCCAGATCAAGGAACGCCACCATGTTCGCCATCCGCTTCACCGCCCGAACCACCCTGTTCGCTGCTGCCTCCACCTTGGCCCTGCTTTCCGCGGGAGCCGCCTCGGCCCAGACAGCGCCACAGTCTCAGGAGCCCGAAACCTCCGCCATCGATGACGTCATCGTCACCGGCACCCGGGTTCAGAACCGCTCGCGCCTCGACAGCCTGGCCCCCGTCGATGTCGTCAGCTCCGAAGAGCTGGAGAACCGCGGCACCACCGAACTGGCCGCCGCGCTCGCCGCCTCCGTGCCGTCGCTGAACTTTCCCCGCGCCGCCGTGGTCGATGGCACCGACTCCATCCGCCCCGCCACACTGCGCGGCCTGTCGCCGGACCAGACTCTTGTCCTGGTCAACGGCACGCGCCGCCATGCCTCGGCCCTGGTCAATACCAATGGGTCCGTCGGGCGCGGTTCGGCGGCCGTCGATCTGAACACCATCCCGTCGGGCGCGCTGGACCGGATCGAGGTGCTGCGCGACGGGGCCTCGGCCCAGTACGGCTCGGACGCCATTGCCGGGGTCGTCAACCTGCGCCTACGCGAGGCCTCCAGCGGGGGCGGTGCCACCTTCACCGCGGGCCAGTACTACACCACCGTCGACACGGCTCGCCTGCCCGGTCGTGACGAAGAGGATGGCGGCACCCTGACCGCCTCCGGCTGGCAAGGGTTCGGCCTGGGCTCCGACGGCTTTCTGACGCTCAGCGCCGAATACCTGCAGCGTGATCCGACCAACCGCGCCGATCTGGACCCCCGCGTCACCCCCAACGCCATTACCGCCCGCTTTGGCGATCCGGAGGTCGAGCAGTGGACCTTGTTCGCCAATGCCGGCAAGCCTCTGAATGCCGACTGGGAAGCCTATGGATGGGCAGGTTATCAGAACCGCGACAGCGAAAGCGCCGCCTTCCCGCGCGTCACCGGCAACGCCAATCTGGTGCCCGCCATCTATCCCAACGGCTTCCTGCCCAAGATCGCCGTTAACTCCGAAGACATCTCCGCCGGCGGCGGCGTTCGCGGCGACATCGCGGGCTGGAGCGCGGACTTCAACCTGGTCTATGGCCGCAACGCCCTGGAGTTCCGCACGGAGGAGAGCCTGAACTCGACCTATGGAGCCGCCTCCCCGACCAGCTTCGATTCCGGCGGCCTGATCTACGACCAGCTGGTTTTCGGCGCCGACTTCAACCGCACCTATGAGGTCGGCCTTTATGCCCCGCTCAACGTCGCCGTCGGGCTGGAGGCCCGCCGCGAGACCTATCAGATCGAGGCAGGCCAGCCCGAGTCCTACAACCGCGGTCCGCTGGGCTCAAACACAGCCCTGACCGGAGGGGCCCAAGGTTTTGTCGGCTTCCAGCCTTCCAATGAAATCGACGAAGACCGCACCGCCGTCGGCGTCTATGTCGATGTCGAAGCGCCGATCACCGAACAGTTCACGCTGGCCGGTGCCGTCCGCTTCGAGGACTATTCAGACTTCGGTACCGCCACGACGGGCAAGGTCTCGGCCCGTTATGATTTCACTCCCGCCTTCGCCCTGCGCGGCTCCGTCTCCACCGGCTTCCGCGCGCCGTCCCTGCAACAGAGTTTCTTCACCTCCACAGCGTCGGTCATCCAGAACGGCGCGGTGGTCGAAACCGGTCTCTTCCCCGCCACCAGCGCGGTCGCCGCCGCCCTGGGCGCACAGCCGCTCGATGCCGAGACCTCGGTCAACTACACCCTGGGCACCGTCATTCGGCTGGGTGACTTCGACCTGACCATCGACGCCTACCGCATCGAAATCGAGGACCAGATCGTGTTGTCCGAGAACATCAACCGGAGCTTCAGCACCCAGGTGGCCAGCCTGCTTGACCCACTCGGCGTCCAGGCCGCTCGCTTCTTCCTGAACGGTGTGGACACGACGACACAAGGCATCGACGTCGTGGGTCGCTACCGCCTGAACACCGACACCCATGGCGACTGGGACTTCACTGTGGCCGCCAACTTCAATGATGTGGAGGTGACCCGCCTGCCCACCTCGTCGTCGGTGCTGAACCCCGTTCCGCCCCTGTTCATCCGCCCCCGGATCGAGACCCTCCAGCAGGGTACGCCCGACACCAAGATCGTGGCCAGCACTGACTGGTCCAGGGACAAGTGGGGCGTGACGGCCCGCGCCACCTACTATGGCAACGTCGTCCAGCCCGGCAGCACATCCGCCAACGACTTTGAGACCGGCGAGAACACCGTCGCCGACTTCGCGGTCCATTATCAGCCGAACGAGCGCGTCCGTCTGACCCTGGGTGTCGACAATGCCTTCGACCAATACCCGGATGCCGTTCCCGCCAATCTGAACAGCAATGGCGTCGTCGCCTTCCCCTTCTACTCCCCGTTCGGCTTCAACGGCCGGTTCGCCTACGTCCGCGTCGGCCTGAACTGGTAGAATAAGGCAGTTCAGACGGCGGGCGCATCCGCCGTCTGAACCGGCCCGAACACACTCTCGAATGCGCTTCTCAAGGCCGCATCCGCCTCGTCCATCGTGGCCAGCACGCCCAGGTCGACCAGGCTGGTCACCCCATGCTCGGCGATGCCGCACGGCACGATGCCGCCGAAATGGTCCAGGTCCGGTTCGACGTTCAGGCTGATGCCGTGAAAGCTGACCCATTTGCGCACCTTCACGCCGATGGCGGCGATCTTGTCTTCCCGTGACCAGCCCGCGCCCTTGCGCTCCACCCAGACCCCGACCCGGCCGTCGCGTACACCCGCTTCAACCCCGAACCGGTCCAGTGCTCCGATGATCCACTGCTCCAGCCCCCGCACGAAGGCGCGCACATCCCGCCCCCGACGGTTCAGGTCCAGCATGACATAGGCAACCCGCTGGCCCGGACCGTGATAGGTGAACTGTCCGCCCCGGCCCGTCCGGTGCACCGGAAACCGCCCGGCATCCAGCAGGTCATCGTCCTTGGACGACACCCCGGCGGTATAAAGAGGCGGGTGTTCCAGCAGCCAGACCATCTCGGACGCCTCGCCCGCTGCGATCGCCGCCACCCGCGCCTCCATGAAGGCCACGGCCTCTTCGTACGGCACCAACCCGGACGACACGGCCCATTCGACGGGCAGAGCGTCCCCCGGAACCGGGCGATTTTCCTCAGAGCTTAACGGGTCAGCAAGCATGAAGACTCAATGTGTCCCGCGAAGGCATCGCGCAAGGGCTGTCGCTTGCGCACCTTCGCTTGAACCGGATGTGCCTTGAGCCAGATTGACGCCGTCGATGTCGAGATTTCCGTCGTGCTTGGCCGTTCGGTCCTGCCGATGTCGCAACTGCTCAAGATGGGCCGTGGCGCGGTGATCCCGCTCGACGCTTCCGAAAGCGACGAAGTCTGGATCCTGGCCAACAACCACCCTGTCGCCCGTGGTGAGATCGAGATCCGCGACGACCGCATCGCCATCACCGTGACGCGGGCGGCGGATGTGTATGACTTCATGGCGGGAGCCGCGTGAGTAGGGAGTAGGGAGTAGGGAGTAGGATGAGCGAAACGTCCGTACGCAACTACCGTGACCTTGTAGTGTGGCAACGCGCTATGGACTTGGCCACTCTCACTTACCGCATCACAAAGACTTTCCCGCGTGAAGAGGCCTACGGCCTGACATCCCAGGCGCGGCGTGCGGCCTCGTCAATCGCCGCCAATATCGCTGAGGGCTATGGGCGGGCGACCAGACCCGCCTACATAAACCATCTCCGGATCGCGCAAGGCTCACTCAAAGAGCTGGAGACCCACATGATCTTAGCGGCCAGGGTCGAGCTGATCACCCAGAAGAGCACAGACGAGCTCCTTGCCGAAGCCGATCAGCTTGGCCGCCTTCTTAACGCCCTCCTCAAGAAGTTGGCCTGACCTCCCTACTCCCTACTCCCTACTCCCTACTCCCTACTCCCTACTCCCTACTCCCTACTCCCTACTCCCTACTCCCTACTCCCTACTCCCTACTCCCTACTCCCTACTCCCTACTCCCTACTCCCTACTCCCTACTCCCTCCCTCACACCCTCTTCCCTTTCCCCACGACCTCCGCTATCAGCCCCGCTCCGATGTGAGCGGCCGTGGCGGAATTGGTAGACGCGCAGCGTTGAGGTCGCTGTTCCTTAACCGGAGTGGAAGTTCGAGTCTTCTCGACCGCACCATCGGATTTCGAAACCTGTGAGGCGGCTGGACTTCGGTCCACCGTCCGGGCAGGCTTCCATCATTCAGACGAACCGCTGACGGTTCATGGGGCGACGCATCGGCGAATAGCTGATTCATTTTCGAGGGAGGCCGAGCGTGATCACCACCGCAGACGCCCTCTTGCCGCCCGAAGCCGAAACTGAAGATCACGTCGCGCTGGACGAAGACTACGTCCTGACGCCCGCCTTCGTGGAAAAGGTCGTTGATGCCGCTGATGACGGTGACGGCGCGCGCCTGACGGCCCTGCTGGAAGACCTCCACCCCGCCGACGTCGCCGACCTGATGGGCTTTCTGACGGAACAGCATCGTGGCGTGGTCGTGATCTGGCTGCCCGCCGACCTGTTGGCCGAAACCCTGCCCGAGTTGGACGACAGCATCCGCGAGGAAGTGCTGGAGCGCGTCCCGCACCTGATCCTGGCCGAAGCGCTGCAGGAGCTGGATTCCGACGACGCCGCCGCCGTGGTCGAGGACCTGGAGGACGACCAGCGCGAAAAGGTCCTGGCCGCCATGCCGGACGAGGATCGCGCCGCGATCGAGAGCTCGCTGGGCTATGCCGAGGACACGGCCGGTCGCCTGATGCAGCGCGAGGTCATGGCCGCGCCCCAGTTCTGGAACGTCGGCGACACCATCGACCACATCCGCAAACAGGGCGAAGACCTGCCCGAGCTGTTCTTCGACATCTACATCGTCGATCCCGCCAACAAGCCGATCGGCGGCGTGCCGGTCAGCGGCCTGCTCAGGGCCTCGCGCACCATCGCCCTGGCCGACATCATGGAGCCGATCAACGCCATTGCGGTGGATCAGGATCAGGAAGAGGTCGCCTATATCTTCGAGAAATATCACCTGATCTCAGCCCCCGTCGTCGACGCCGCAGGGCGTCTGGTGGGCCAGATCACCGTCGATGACATCGTGAACATCATTCAGGAAGAGAACCGCGAGGACATCCTGCGCCTGGCCGGTGTTCAGGACGAGGACCGCGGCTCCTCCATCCCCGAGATCGTGCGCAGTCGCGTGCCCTGGCTGACCATCAACCTGGCCACCGCCACCCTGGGGGCCAGCGTCATCGGCTGGTTCGAGGGCACGATCCAGCAGATCGTGGCCCTGGCCGTCCTGATGCCCATCGTCTCGGCCATCGGGGGCAATGCGGGCACCCAGGCACTGACCGTGACCGTCCGCGCCCTGGCCACGCGCGAGTTGAACAGCTCCAATGCCCCACGCACCTTCTGGCGCGAACTGGTCGTGGGCCTCTCGAACGGGCTGATACTGGCCCCCCTGATCGGTCTGGCGACCGCCTTCTGGTTCCGCGACGAAAACTGGCTGATCGGCGTCGTCATCGCCGCCGCCATGGTGCTGAATCTGCTCGTCGCGGCCAGCATCGGTGTCCTGACGCCCTTGACCCTGTCCAAGCTGAAGTTCGACCCGGCCGTGTCCTCCGCCGTCTTCGTGACGGCGACCACCGACTTCTTCGGCTTTTTGATCTTCCTCGGCCTGGCCACAATGGTGCTGCTGTAACGGCGCAGGGCTTGCTGCTTCCCCGAAAGGGCGAGTAAGCCTGTATCGTTCTGGGTCAATCCGTGTCCGACGCCGCCAAGCCACGTCTGAAAATCTCCCGTCCGGGCCTGATGCTCATCAAGAGCTTCGAAGGTTTCCGTCCGCGCGCGGTCCAGGCCGAGGACGGCCGCTGGGTCATCGGCTATGGCCACACCGCCTCGGCCCGCGAAGGGGCCACGGTCGATGAGGCTGATGCCGAACTGCTGCTGCAATACGACCTGCTGCCGATCACCACGGCGCTGAACGACCGCATCGACGGGCCCATCAACCAGCATCAGTTCGACGCCCTGGCCAGTTTCGCCATCTCCGTCGGACTGAAGGCCTTCCTCGCCTCCGACGTCCTGCGCCGCTTCAACGCCGGTCAGGCGAAGGAAGCCGCCGACGCCCTGATCGGCTGGCCCGAACCCGAATCGCCCGACGCCGCGCCGCGCCGCCGTTCCGCAGAGCGGGCCCTGTTCAACGCCGGACCCGACGCCGCGATCACCGTCGCCGACCTGATGATCGCGCCCCTGCCTGTCGCAGGTGACCTGTCGGAAGAGCCCGCCCCCCTGCCCGCTACACCCCAGGCCGCCAGCCCCGCCGCCGCCAGTCCCGCCGCCGCCAGTCCGGCCTCCGACGCCCGCGCCGCCGCCGTGGCCAGCCTGCTGGGCGAAACCGCGCCTGTCATCTCGACCCCCGTCACCTCGACAGATGGGACACCCGCCACCGCACCAGCCACCGACGACGTCGCCGCCGACCCTGCCCCGCAGTGGGACGCAGGCTCGACCTCGCACCCAACGTCGGACACGGCCTCGGATCAGACCCCGGCCGTCGTCGAGGACGAAGCGCCGGCCGCACCGGTCATGCGACACGAGGCCACGCCTGCGAAGGCCAAGAGCTTCGACTGGGGTTATACCGGGGCCTTCCTGATCATGGGGGCCATCGGCTTCACCGCCTGCGGAGCCGCCGCTGCGGCCTTCCGCCTGGCCTCCAGCCGCCCCTCGCCCTCGAACGAGACCCTGGTCATCGCCGGGGTTCTGGGCCTGATCGGTGCCGTCTGCGTCGCCGCCGCCGCCTGGAACCTCTACGCCCGCTGGAGCAAGCCGGACTGATCATTCCTCCCCCCTTGGGGGAGGGGGGCCATGCGTCAGCATGGTGGAGCGGGCCGCCTTCTCTCTCGCTTCACTCGCAGGGATGAATGATGCTAACCCCGCGTCATGACCATTCCCTTCGCCCCCCAATCCATGGAATTCGGCCTCGGTGAGACGGCTGACGCCATCCGCGACACTACCGCCCGCTGGGCCGCCGACCGTCTGGCCCCCCTGGCCGCCGAGATCGACGAAACCAACGCCTTCAAGCGCGAGCTCTGGCCCGAGATGGGCGAACTGGGCCTGCATGGCATCACGGTGGAGGAAGAGTACGGCGGTCTGGGTCTCGGCTATCTCGACCACGTCGTGGCCATGGAAGAGGTGTCCCGCGCCAGCGCCTCCATCGGCCTGGCCTACGGGGCCCACTCCAACCTGTGCGTCAACCAGATCCGCCGCTGGGGCACAGAGGAGCAGAAGCGCAAATACCTGCCAAGCCTGATCTCCGGCGAGCACGTCGGCTCTCTGGCCATGTCCGAGGCCGGCTCCGGCTCCGACGTCATGTCCATGCGCACCCAGGCCCGCAAAGAAGGCGACCGCTACATCCTGAACGGCACCAAGTTCTGGATCACCAACGCCCCCCACGCCGAGACCCTGGTTGTCTATGCCCGCACCGGCGAAGGCAACGGCGGCGTCACCGCCTTCCTGATCGAGAAGGACATGAAGGGCTTCAGCGTTTCGAAGAAGCTGGACAAGATGGGCATGCGCGGCTCCGACACCGCCGAGCTGGTGTTCGAGGACTGCGAGGTCCCGGCCGAGAACATCATGGGCGGCGAAGGGCGCGGCGCGGCCGTCCTGATGAGCGGCCTGGACTATGAGCGCGCCGTCTTGGCGGCCGGTCCTCTGGGCATCATGCAGGCGGCGCTGGACGTTGTCCTGCCCTACGTCCGCGACCGCAAGCAGTTCGGCAAGGCCATCGGCAGCTTCCAGCTGATGCAGGCCAAGGTCGCCGACATGTACGTCGCCCTGAACAGCGCCCGCGCCTATGTCTATGCCGTCGCCCGCGCCTGCGACCAAGGCAAGACCACCCGCTACGACGCCGCCGGAGCCATCCTCCTGGCCTCCGAGAATGCCGTGAAGGTCAGCCTGGAGGCCGTCCAGGCCCTGGGCGGTGCCGGCTACACCAAGGAATGGCCCGTCGAACGTCTGGTCCGCGACGCCAAGCTGTACGACATCGGCGCCGGGACAAACGAGATCCGCCGCTTCCTGATCGGGCGGGAGTTGCTGGGCTAGTGAATAGTCGCCGGTCCATCAGACGCGAAAGTCCAGCTTTCGTCAGTGAGACTGTTAGAATTTTTTGGCCCACAATTGTCGCTGATAGGCACCTCCGCGACCATCTGGCGACCAAGTCGCCAGAAGTAAAAAGACTGCTACTCTACGTAAATAATAGTGCAGGCCGGATTATAAAAATGTATCTCGACGCCTTCCATGCCGTCGAACTAATTGACTTCTCATATTTTGCAGCAAACCGGTACCCGTGGCGCGGGAGCAATATTACTCGGACAGAACACCTCGATATGGTGTGGCATTATTTTACAGGCGCAACTTATCTATACCTGGAACGAAACAAAACGCTTCTAAACACTTTCAATGATTTGGTTGATCCTTTCGATCTTGGCGAGAAGGAATCTGTGGGGCGAAGGTTGACTGATATTCGCGCCCAGCTAGGGGATTACATTCGCGCGCGCGGGACAATGTTCCATGAGCACACATCCATGCATGACAGCGTTCATACGTTGGCGATGGTGTCCGTGCTCGCGGAGAATGATCCGACCTACGCTGATCGCGTTGAAGGGTTTTTTCAGGACGCGAAGTACGATTTGCGAAAGCAAATTGGCGATGCCCGAACTTTCTGTTTGAAAGATTTTGCTGCTTTAACAGAGCGGCTGACTGGTCGCTTAGAAATGATCGTAGCGACCAGCGAAAACCTTCAGCGCTTGCATTTGGGTAATCCTGTGGTCGAGCTCGAGGGTTTGACCCGCCCCAAGCCTGACCAATGGATATAACGGAACTTAGGTTTTTGATGGCTGTTAGAGAAATCGAAGGAGCCGTTCTATGCCCGCCAAATCCGCCGCCCAACAGAAGGCCGCCGGCGCTGCCCTCAGCGCCAAGCGCGGCGACACGCCCAAATCCGATCTGAAGGGCGCGTCGAAATCCATGGTCAACTCCATGAGCGAGACGCAGCTCGAGGACCTGGCCCACACCAAACGCAGCGGCAAGCCCGAACACGTTGACGACTGAGCCGTCGCGGCCCCGCTCGAATCGTCATGGATTTTTGTTAAGTGGCGCAAAGGGCCTGTCGTGCCTAGATCGGGCGTCAACGCCGCCCCCGGATGCCGCCTCCTGATGCCAGACTACCACTATCAGGCTGACACCCGCACCTTCTCCCAGGTGATCGAGGATATCGGCGCGCGAGAAGAGCCAAAACTCTACCTCGGCGAACTGATCAACGGCTTTGGAGAGCGCGGCTTCGGGGCCATGCTCCTGTTCTTCGGCCTGATCAGCGTCGTCATCGGTGCCGTCCCGGGCACGACGACCGTTCTGGGTGCTCCAATCCTTTTGATCGCCATCCAGCTAGTGTTCAGGGGCGATCAGCTATGGATGCCCAGCTGGATCCTGAAACGCAGCATCGACCGCGCCACCTACCGCACCGCCATCGGCAAGATCATGAAGCCCCTGCGCAAGGTCGAGCGGCTGTCGCGTCCTCGCCTGTCGATCATGACCAGCGAGGTTTCCGAGGTGCTTATCGGTATTGCCTGCCTCATCCTGTGCATCATTCTGATGCTGCCGATCACGGGCGGCAACCTGGTTCCGTCCCTGCTGGTCGCCGCCTTCGGCTTTGGCCTGATGCAGCGCGACGGGGCCATCATCATCGTTGGCTGGATCGGCACCGCCGGCTTCGGCGTCTTCGTCTGGCTGGCCTGGGAGTTGATCAGTCGGGTCGTGCTGGCCACCTGGGAATGGGCGGCCAGCCTGTTCTAGACCGTCACGCCGCCTGGGCCTGCCCCGGACCCGGTCCGGCCAGCCCCTGCATGATCATCTTGTTGATGTCGATCAGGGCCTCGAAATCGTCGTCGCCGCGCATCACCACAGACGAATGGCGGCTGACGAACAGGCTGATCGAGATGATCTGCGCTCTCAGCGCCTTGTCCATCCTGTTGTCGGGATCCGAGCAGTCGGTGGCCAGCACCGACCACAGCCGCCGGTTCCAGTCCAGGGCATCGATCCGGGTGGCGATGTCCGACTTGTCGACCGTCGCCGCGTGCATCAGCGCGCGGGTGACCTGGCCGAACAGCCGGTATTCCATTTCGCGCGGGTTTTCAGTCCGCTTGGCTGCGGACGCGTACGCCTGAAGCGACATCGGCCAGACCCTCCTCGTAATCTACTAGTTTGCGGGCCGACATCAGCGCCTTGTAGTATTCCTTGGCCATCACATGGCGCGAGGCTGCGACGCATTCGGCCTGGATTTCAGGATTGCGCGTGGCCCCCATGAACTCGGTCAGGCGCAGCACGAACTCGTCATAGACCTTGGGGGCCGAGGTCTCGTCCAGATACATCATCATGACCGGGAAATAGACGCGCCGGGCGGGCGTGTTCACGTCCTCCAGCTGCATGATGTCCTTTTCGCGCAGCACACTGGCCTTGTTTTGCAGCACCAGGACGCCCCGGCGATCCCCGTTCTGGACGACGGCTCCGTTCAGAACGAATTTCTCGCCCGGCTTGAGCGACAGCTTCAGCGGCATGAGAGGACGCACTCCGTCTGGCCCGAGAACCCAGAATGGAATCAGGCGAGCAAACGCAGGCTAAACAGTCGTGGTTAACCATCCCTTGTGACGTTCCGGGCGACGATGCGGCCTCTCCCGGATCAGGCCTGCCCATGACCACCCACACCCTGCTGGATAACGCCCCGCAAGAGCAGGCGCACGCGCCGCGCGCGGCGCTTCAGGCCACGGCCGGCAATGCCGCCTCCCCCGCCGCCATCCGCCGACTGTCCCACAGTCTGTCAGCCTCAAAGCCCGCCTCGGCCAAGCCCCAGCGCGTGGTGGTGGACAAGCTGCGCGCGGCCTTGGCCGCCATCCGGACCGGCGACTTCCTTCAGGGCGCTCGCCACGCCCAGGCGGCGCTCAAGGCCGCTCCCGACAGCGGCCTGGCTTGGCACGTCCTGGCCATCTGCCATGAAAAATCCGGTCAGGTCGTCGCCGCGCTCGATGCCTATCAGGCCGCTCTGGAACGCCTGCCCCAGGATACGGACATCGCCCATGACCTGGGCCGTCTGGCGCATCAACTCGGCTATCTGCCCATCGCAGAGAAACTGCTGCTCCGCTATCTCGCCGCCCATCCCGGCCATGCCGAGGCGACCAACAATCTGGCCTGCGTCCTGCGCGACCAGAACCGCTATCCCGACGCCATCGACCTGCTGACGCCCCTGCTCGAGATCGAGCCCGCCAATGCCGTATTGTGGAACACCCTGGGGTCGGTTCTGAACGACAGGGGTCAGGTCGATCAGGCCCTGATCTTTTTCGAGGAGGCCCTGCGTCTGGACCCGGCCTTCGCCAAGGCTCGCTACAACCTCGCCAATGTCCGCTCGCCCCTGGGCGATACCGCCGGGGCGCTGGAAGATGTCGAGGCCGCCCTGCCCGGTGCCGAGTCGCCCTATGAACAGGCCATGATGCGCATGGCCCGCGCCATCATGATGATGGGCCTTGCGCGCATTCCCGAAGGGTTCGACGCCTATGAGGTCCGTCTGGACCCCGCCCTGCCCGATGCCATGCGCGTCGCCGTCGACGCCCCACGGTGGGACCCAAAGACCGAGAACATCTCCGGCAAACACCTGCTGGTCGTAGGCGAACAGGGTATCGCCGACGAACTGGTCTTCGCCAATGCCCTCGCCGACGTGATCGACGCCGTCGGCCCGGAGGGTCAGGTCTATCTGGCCGTGGAACAGCGCATGGTGCCCTTGTTCCAGCGCGCGCATCCCCGCGCCATCGTCGGCGGGCACCGAGCCGTACGGCTGGAAGGCCGCCTGACCCGCTACATGCCCTTCGTCGAGGAGTTGTCAGAAGCCGGCGTTCGCATGGACGCCTGGACCCCGATCGCCGCCCTGATGGCCGTCTATCGCCCGTCGATCGCCGCCTTCCCCCCGGCCCAGCAGATCATCGTGCCAGACCCCGGGCGCATCGCGCACTGGACATCCGAACTTCAGGCGCTCGGCCCCGGCCTGAAGGTCGGGCTTCACTGGAAGAGCCTGGTCATGACCGGGGCTCGCGCCGCCTTCTTCGCCACGGGCTTTCAGCTGTGGCAGCCGATCCTGACCGCTCCTGGCTGCGTCATGATCAACCTCCAGTGCGGAGATGTCTCCGACGACCTTGCGGCGGCCGAGGCGGCAGGCGTGCGTATATGGACCCCACCGATCAATCTCAGGGATGACCTGGAGGACGTAGCGGCCCTCTCAGTCGCCTGCGATCTGGTCATCGGCCCGGGTATCGCCGGAACAAACATCGCAGCCGCCGCCGGAGCCCGCACCTGGATGGTGGCCGCCCCTGACGACTGGCACATGATGCAGACCGACCGCTACGTCTTCTACCCGGATGTCCGCATCTTCAAGCGCGTGGCTGTCGACGGCTGGCCTCCGGTCATTCAGGATATCCGCGACGCCTTGGATCGCGCTGTATCAGGAGACTGGAACACCGCCTGACCCGCAACGTTGTCTCTGCGTACAGGGAGACACATCATGCCGGATATCGACGACGATCAGGCTCAGGCCGAGGCCTATGACGAAACCCACCTGGATGACGAAGGCGACGGCGACATTCTACCGGACGAAGCCGATCCCGTCTTCGATGTGACGCAGGCTGACGGCGACGCCGACGAGGAAGACTTCGACGACGATCAGCCCGATGATCTGGACGAAACGCAAGGGGCATCAGGCATAGAGGCCGACGCCGACGCTTTGCTGGGCCTCGATGGCGAACGCATCAACCAAATCGACAGCGAAAGCGACAGCCAGGCCAGCGAAGACGAGGTCGAACTCGTCTATTCCGGCCTGATGCGCAATGCGCGTGGAGCCCAGGCCAGCGCCGCCCACTGGGAGGCTAAACGCCTGTCAGATGACGATATCGAAAGCCTCGGCTACGGCCCCGACGCTGCAGTTGACGACAACGACAACACCCACCGCTGAGGAGCGTATTCATGACCGTGTCCGACACCCCATCCAAGACCCGCGTCCAAGAAGACTGCGACACCGATACACCCCACGCCCGCAAGGCTGAGCGCGAACACGGCAAGCCCGACCAGTTGAAGCCCGAAGACCGCAAGGCTGAAGACCGCCAACAGGCCCTCGTCGATGAGGGCATCGAGGAAACCTTCCCCGCCAGCGACCCCGTCTCGGTAAAGCGGATTACATAAGCGCGAGATACTCCGGGTAAAGCGCCGCTTAACACGATGCAGAAGGCCTGCTCATCCCGACGCAACTGCGAAGCAGGCCATTTCAACTACAACCGGCTGCGGCTTTGCGGCGGTATGCTGTCCGAGAAGCTTTCTGGCCAAACTGACAGATCGCAGGATGGGTCGGGAGGCCCAGCACCTTGCAGGCTGGTTTGCCGTCCGCAAACTGTCCGTTGGTGCGAGCGCATCCGTAGAAGATGATCGTTGTTAACCCGGGTGGCCTTCGCTAACCGTCTCCTAAAGCAACCCGGAGCTCTCTCATGTCGCGCACCGCCGACCGGTTCGAAGGCACGTCCAACTATATCGCCACCGACGATCTGAAGATCGCGGTCAACGCTTCGGTCGCGCTTGAGCGTCCGCTGCTGATCAAGGGTGAGCCCGGCACCGGCAAGACCGTCCTGGCCTATGAGATGGCCAAGGCTCTGAACGCGCCCCTGATCACCTGGCATATCAAGTCCACGACCAAGGCTCACAATGGCCTGTACGAATACGACGCCGTCTCCAGGCTTCGTGACAGCCAGCTGGGTGACGCCCGCGTCCACGACGTGCGCAACTATCTGAAGAAGGGCAAGCTGTGGGAGGCCTTCACCTCTCCCGTCCGCCCCGTCCTGCTGATCGACGAGATCGACAAGGCCGACATCGAGTTTCCCAACGACCTGCTGCAGGAACTCGACCGCATGGAATTCTACGTCCAGGAAACGGACGAGACCATCAGCGCCGCTGTGCGCCCGGTCGTGGTCATCACCTCGAACAACGAAAAGGAGCTGCCCGACGCCTTCCTGCGCCGCTGCTTCTTCCACTACATCCGCTTCCCCGACGACCAGACGATGAAGGCGATCATCGAGGTGCACTTCCCCGGCATCAAGCCGCGCCTGGTCTCCGAGGCCCTGCGGACCTTCTACGAAATCCGCGACACACCGGGCCTGAAGAAGAAGCCCTCGACCTCCGAACTGCTGGACTGGCTGAAGCTGCTCATGGTCGACGACGTCGATCCCGAGACCCTGCGCGAGAAATCGCCCAACAAACTGATCCCGCCCCTGCACGGGGCCCTGCTGAAGAACGAACAGGACGTCCACCTGTTCGAACGGCTGGCCTTTCTGAACCGACGGGAAGGCGCGCGTCCCGGCGTTTAAGTCTTGAAGCGTCTGCCCCGATACACCGGTTACCGCGATTTCACTGGATTCGCAGGCAGGTCGGCGCAGGATGCAGCCAAGACCGAGGATAATCGACCATGATGGTTCGTCCCTTTCTGATCCCCACCGTCTGCGCCCTCGCCGCGCTGACGACCGGCTGCGACAACAATTCCGTCCGCATCTCCTCGACCCGGACGGTCGAGAATGACACCAGCGGCGTGCTTCGTGTTGTCGAAACCCTGCAATGCCCGCAGACACTTGGCAGCCTGACCCGCAAGGGTTCTGCCAGCGCACAGGGCACGGTCTGTACCTATGGCGGCCCGCGCGGAGCCGAGGTCATCCTGCATCTGGTAAGCCTTTCGGGCACCGATAGCACTGCAGCCCTGAAGACCTTCGAGGATCGCCTCTCCGCCTCTCTGCCCCAGGCTGTGGCCGGCATCCGCGCCCAGAAGAGCGCAATAGCCAGCGCCTCCGCCGAGGCGACATCGTCGAGCGGCGACAGCGCATCGATCCAGGCCCCCGGCGTCGACATCCAGGCCGAGGGCGACAAGGCCACCGTTCGCCTTCCGGGCATCAGCATCGACGCCGACGGCGAGGATGCCTCGGTCAATATCGGCGGCTTCCAGGTCGAGGCCAAGGGCGACGGCACCACCGTCGATGTTCGAAGCGACGACGGCGGCGACAGCGTCAGCGTTCAGGCCAATGAGGCCGCGACCGTGGTCCGTACTTCTGCTGCGGGCAATTCCACCCGCGCCAACTGGATCCTGACCGACAACCGCCCCTCGGTCGAAGGCTGGCGACTGGTCGGTTATGAGGCACGCGGCCCGGCCGGCGGCCCCATCGTCGTCGTCACCGTCCGCTCCAAGGACCGCGAGGGCGGCGACGTCTTCGACGATGCCAAGGACCTGGTCACCCTCAACGTCGGGGAATGATCGCCAACAGCTTTGTCCCGCGCGGCCTTGATCCCGCGGCCCCGATGGGCCACCACACCGGGCCATTCCAGCAGGAAATCGCCTTGGCCGTCAGTCCCCGATCCTCCGTCTCCAAAGCGCCTCGCGCCTGGCAGCGCATGCTGTCCGGCCGCCGCCTCGACCTGCTCGACCCCTCGCCCTTCGACATCGAGATCGAGGACATCGCCCACGGCCTGGCCCGCGTCGCCCGCTGGAACGGCCAGACCATCGGCGAGCACGCCTTCTCCGTCGCCCAGCACTCCTGCGTCGTCGAGGAGATCGCGGCCCACATCAAGCCCGGCCTCGAGCCGAAATGGCGGCTCGCCGCCCTGCTGCACGACGCCTCCGAATACGTCATCGGCGACATGATCTCGCCGTTCAAATCCGCGCTCGGCGTGAACTACAAGGCCTTCGAAGCCCGACTGGAATCGGCCATCCACGTTCGCTTCGCCCTGCCACCGAAATCGCCCGTCGCGATCAAGACCCTGATCAAGAAGGCCGACCGCGCCTGCGCCTTTTTCGAGGCGACCCAGCTGGCCGGGTTCAACAAGACCGAATCCCTCTCCCTGTTCGGCGCGCCGCCCGCCGGCTACGACCTGGTCATCGAGCCTCTGCCCGCCCCGGTCGCCCAGGCCCGTTATCTGGAACGCTACCGCATCCTGGCCGAGGCCACCGGCCTGAGCCCCGGCCCCGACGCCTGGCACACGGAATAGAACCGGTGGTCGCTCAGGACGAGCAGGGCGTTCGCATCGGTCTGTCGGCGGTGGTGATCGCCGTGCGCGATCGCACCGCCTGCGTCCTGACCGTCAGCGGCGACGACGGCCTGACCGCGCTCCCATTTGGCCCGTTCGATCCCGTCCGCGACCGCACCTTCGAACGCGCCCTGCGCGATTTCGTGACCGACCAGACCGGCTTTCGTCTCGGCTTCGTCGAACAGCTCTACACCTTCGGCGACCTGGGCCGCGCCAGCCCCCGTGCCACGCCCGGCCCCGAGCGCCGCCGTGAAGTCTCCGTCGGTTACCTTGCCCTCACCGCCGACGCCGCCGACGCCCCGCCCTTGGCCGAAGCCCGCTGGACGCCCCTGCTGGACGTCTTCCCGTGGGAAGATCGTCGTATCGGCCCGCCCCGCTGCCTGTCCGCCCTGACCACGGCCCTTGATGACTGGGCCGCCGCCGACGCCCGCCGCCAATCTCGCGTCCAGACCCTGTTCGCCACGACATCGCCACATCGCTGGAACGAAGGCCGCGTCCTCGACCGCTACGAACTTCTCTACGAAGCCGGTCTGGTCGCCGAGGCCGACCGCGACAACGACCGCCGTGTCGCGGCCACAGCCTCTGGTCTCCCCATGGCCTCCGACCACCGCCGCATCCTCGCCACCGGCCTGGGCCGACTGCGCAGCAAGCTGAAATACCGCCCAGTCCTGTTCGACCTGATGCCCGCCACCTTCACCCTCTCCGACCTCCAGTCCGCCGCCGAAGCCATCGCCGGACTATCGCTGCACAAGCAGAATTTCCGGCGCGGGGTCGAACGCACCGGCCTGGTTCAGCCCACCGGCGTGATGTCCTCGGCCACCGGCGGCCGCCCCGCCGAACTCTTCCGCGTCATCGACGGCGACCTGACCGGCGGCGACACGCTCGGTCTGCCACTTCCGGCGCAACGCTGACGGTTTTTCCCGCTTGCAGCCCGGCTCCCGCCCGACTAGAGAAGCCCCTCGCTCGACCAAGCGTACTTACGGCCCCGCGGAGAGGTGGCAGAGTGGTCGAATGTACCGCACTCGAAATGCGGCGTGCCTTTACGGGTACCGTGGGTTCGAATCCCACCCTCTCCGCCATTCGCACCAGCAACCAGTAAGATCAAAGACTAGGCCCCAACGCCTAGTTTCTTTGCGTTTTGGCACAACATCTGGTACATTGTATGTATGCGGATGAGCAAAGTGGCCCATTATATTTTAGTTAGATCGGGCATATACTATGTACGCATCACTGTTCCACACAAACTTCGCCATATGGTCGGCAAGAATGAGTTAAAACAATCTCTAAACACTAGGGACCGCAATGAGGCCGGTCGAAGAGCTCCGGGCCTCATCGCCAGTTTTCAGCGGGAGCTGGATCGCGCAAGAAGCCAGTGCACCCCGGTGCACCCGATAATCTCGGACGTGCCCATTGAGGATGCCCGCCAGTATGTGAAGGTGCGCCTTGCGAATATGCAGGCTTTGCCCGATCAGTCACGTGGCGCTGGGCGACAGTTCATTACGGGCGGCGGCAGTGTTCGACGGGAACGCCTCGCTGAGAACAGGCAGCTTCTCGAGTTCCTCACAGAGGTCGAGCAAAGCGACCAGTGGGACCACTGGCGGGCCGCGTTGGGGCGATCCACTATTGACGCTTTTGAAGACGAGCACATCGTGGCGATAGCACCTCGGTCCCAGGCGAGCGGCGTCTTGAGGGAGTTCGGTGCCCAAGCCCAAATCGAGCACGTCAGGCGCGCCATACATCGCGACGAACAACCCTTCTCTACGGCCCCTACTCCCGATCTAGGCGGGCGGTTCCCCGACCGAGACGCCACTCTGACGCTAGAGCGGCTGTTGAGGGTTTATCGTGAGGACAAGGAGCAGACGTGGCGTCCGTCGTCCGGTCTGGCATTCCGAAAGGTCGAGGGGCTGCTGATCGATTGGTTTGGCAAGGATCGAGACGTCCAATCGATTGAGCGCAATGATTGGAGAGAACTGTTTCGCAGTCTTCCTCATATGCCCGCCTCTAGAGCGAAGGTTAAAGCTTACAGGGGCATGTCGCTGCGACAGGCCATTCAGACCGCCGATCAGGCTGTCGCCCCGGTAGTGAGGCTGTCAGCAAAGAGCTGCGCTGACTATGTCATTCACATCCAGTCGTTGTTGAACTGGGCAAGCCGTGAGGAGCTCTTGCCCAAGAACGCTGCCAAGAGCCTTGGCGCACCGAGCACGGCGCGGATTGGGACGGTCAGAAAACCGTTCACCGCCGAGCTTTTGCAAAAGCTGTTCTCCGCCCCGCCCTACCTAGGTCAATCCAATCAGCCACCAGACGACGGCAAGTACTGGCTACCCTTGATTGCCTTGTTCAGCGGTATGCGCAGCGGGGAAATCGCACAGTTGAGAGCTGCGGCGATTGAACAGATCGACGGCATCTTGTGCATCCGGTTGGCCGACCCCCGCCTGCTGAAAACCGAGGCATCTGTCAGGGACATTCCCGTCCATTCTGAGCTCCTGCGGCTCGGCTTTGGCCGACTTGTAGAGAGGCGGCGAGAAACGGCGGGAGCGCTCCTTTTTCCCGACATCCGCGAAAACGGAAAAGAAGACCGCAGCTCGGAATTCTCCAAGAGCTTCAGAAAAATGCTGGTTGGCGCGGGGATCGAAGATCCAAGCCTGACGATGCACTCCTTCCGTCACACATTTGCCCACGCCCTCGTCGCGGCACAGGTGCCTCAAGCTACTGCTGAAGCCCTTCAGGGCTGGGGCGGTAAAAAACCGCGCAACATGTTCGCTCACTACGGCGGCCGTCCTCCCGTCAGCCAACTGGCCGAGGCCGTCGAACTTGTCGTCTTCCCAACCCTCAATCTCCAGCACCTTTACCCATGCATCAGCACTCCGACGATATCCCAAAGGCGGCAGTTCGATTGACCGAGGACATCGGGCGTATCCGGTTGTCTGAGACCTTTTTCTTCCGTGATTTCCTGTACAGCGAGATCGCGACGGTGACAGGCCTCCCCAACATTCCAAGGGATGTTGGGGCTGCGGTCTGGGCAGGGCAGCGTCTTTGCCAAGAAGTTTTGGAGCCGCTCCAGTCCCTTCTGGGACCAATCCGCATCCGCTCTGGCTATCGCTCCGAGCTCGTTAATCAGTACGGCAACGACCACCGATTGGGATGCGCCTCCAATGAAAGCAACTTTGGCCGCCACATCTGGGATCAGCCCGATGAGCGGGGCGCGCGGGGCGCGATGGCCTGCATCATTCTGCCGGCTCTGACCGACCACTATCAACGCACTGGCGATTGGCAGAGCTTCGCATGGTTCATCCATGACCACCTGCCGTACAGCGAGATGACTTTCTTCTCGCGACTGGCTGCCTTCAACATCGGGTGGAGCAGTGCACCTCGGTGCACGATCGACAGCTTCATCGCGCCCAACAAGGGCTACCTCTACCGCCCTGACCGTTTGGGTGAAGCCGCGTCTCAGTCGTCAGCCTACGAAGACATTCCCAAACTGCGCGACGCGACACGCCGTGCAAAACATGTGGATCCAGCTAGTGGGGGTATAAAGGAAAACAAAGCAGGAACACGCCAAGGTGACGGGCCATCAAAGACGTTCAGCCATTCCGACGCTTTTAAGAGTCGAACTTCAGCAGCTCATCACGAGAAAATTCCTTCCGAATCTGACTCCTGCTGAATTCGTAGTGCTCAGCTACATCTTCGATCGAACAATAATGTGGGGTCGGGTTTCGCAGAGAATATCAATCAGTGAGTTTGAGAACGGAAACCGGACAAACGGAGGCATTCCTCTGGCGCGCAGATCGATTGTATCGGCCCTTGGATCATTGAAAGCCAAAGGGGTCATTGTTGCAGTCGGCAACCGACGCTCGGGACATTCCTATGGCATCGACTTCGAACGGTCAGGCGCACACGTTCCCCGAGCAGATTCGGACGTGACCATCCAAACAGAGGTAAACTGAGTGCGGTACAGAAGTGCAAATACTGCACATCAGAAGTGCAGATTTTGCACCACCTCTATAGGAAGGGTACTCTAGAGGAAGGCTACCTTTTAAGAGGACGCGCGCACGCGAGCGTGCACGCGAGTCTGAGGCGGGTGGGAATTTAAGGGTCAGATTCCGGATCGCGCCTGACGAGGCTTGCCTCGTCCACATTCAATGCTGTCGCGATCCGCTCCAAGACGTTCAGGGTGATGTTCCGCTTTCCCGTCTCGACCCCCGATAGGTAGGTCGGATGGATGTCAGCCTCATGCGCCAGCACATCCTGAGCAAGCCCTGCCGCTTCTCGCGCGCTGCGGATATTCCGCCCAACCACATGTCGCAAATCCATGACCGCAAGGGCCACCTACGGAGTTGATGCGTGAATAGACTATGAGTAAAGTTGTGGCAGTGCTGTTAAGCTAGATGAGGTCGCCGTGGCTGCCACTTTGTTTCTGATCGCCCTTGCGGCGTTCTTGGTCTCTCTGATTGCACTTTGGCGGCCCGTACGGCGGATCGGTCTGGGAACGCGAAAGCGCGCATTGATCGCTTCGCTGGTGTCTGGCGTCGTGATGGCTGGCGGGGCAGCTCAGATTGGCGCAGCCGCCCCTATCAACGAGTCAGCTCCGGCCATGTCGGTTGATGGCTCAACTTCGCAAGACACGCTGGCCAACGTCCGCGCCGCTCATGACCGTGCCATCGAAGCGGCAGATCACTGCGCCAAAGCCTTCCAAGCCATTGGAGTAGATGCCGCAACACCGGGTGCTTCTGGGCAGAGTCTCTACCCCTTGGCTTCCGGAGCAGTCGCCCGATGCAGGGAATCCAGTATGGCATTCGACGGCATGCGCCCTCCGGAGGGCGTGAGCCGGGACAACCGCAAAGCTTTCGAAGCTGCATTCCGCACCTGCGCACTTGCCTATGCGGGACACCAACGCGCCGCCGAAGCCTTGATGCGCGCCACCGACAACGGAATGCAGCCTTCCTTAGTCGCCCAATTCCGCCAGCTTGGGGGAGAGGCCGCTACCGGCAAGGCGATTTGTGCCGCCCAGATTGCTCAGGCAACCCGTGGGGCTGGGGTCGAGGTGTCCGGGTAACTCGGGGCGGTCCGGACAGCAGAGCCACGCTCCGGTAAACTAAACAAACAACACACCGGCCCCCGCGTTGAATCCATCGCGAGTCCCTCGGGCTAATTTTGTGCCCCCGGGTGCACACTTGCCCCACCAATGTTGCTGGCAAAAATCTACGGTCGCTTTTTGCGCCCCGCGCCTCAAATATGTGGTTTGAGAATTTCGAACGCATGATTCGCCCGAAACCTGGTATTTGTGGGCTGCTAGTGCCATAACATGTCGCTACAGCGGCGGGGGCACATGAACGCACATACGTCCATTGGATTTCTTCGGCCGACCGACCTCCAATCGCGCACTTTTGTTGACGTGTTTGCAGGTTGCGGCGGATTGAGCCTCGGTCTTATGAAAGCCGGTTGGCAAGGTCTGTTTGCCGTCGAGCACGACGCCAACGCGTTCCAAACTCTTCATGACAATCTGATCGCCCAAGATCCCGCGAACCCACTAGAACACTCCTACAAGTTTGCCTGGCCAGACTGGTTGGCCAAGGCGCCGATTGGTGTCGCCGATTTGCTCGCTTCGCAGCCCCAAATGCTCGAATCGCTAGCGGGAAAAGTTGATATGCTAGTTGGTGGACCGCCGTGCCAGGGCTTCTCAACCGCAGGCAGACGCGACCCTAGCGATCCTCGCAACAGGCTTGTTTCGGCCTACCTTGAGATGGTCGAGATTTTGCGCCCAACCGTCGTTCTCATCGAGAACGTGCGTGGGATTACTTCCGACTTTCGAGACGAAGCCGCGCCAACCGGAAGAACAAACTACGCAGCCTGGATCAAGGAGGCGTTGAGCAAACACTACGTTGTCTCAGCGAAGATGGTCGACACATCCCAATTTGGAGTTCCGCAAAAACGCCACCGCTTTTTTGTGATCGCCATTAGGAAAGGGACGCCAACGACCTGCCTACCCTTCGACGCGCTCGAAGATGGAAGGCTTTCCTTTCTCCGCCAGAACGGCATCGCGTCGGTGCCGGTTTCGGCCAAACTTGCCATCTCTGACTTGGAACTCACGAGGAACGGCACTCGCCCCAGCCCAGACACAGCTGGGTTTAATGAGATCGCGTACCAGGGGCCTATCACAACGTATCAGGCATCGATGAACTTCGGCATGCAGGGACGCCTTGCTGACACGCGGCTGGCAAGGCACAAACCGGCGATTGAAAGCCGATTTAAAAAATTGATTGCGCTTTGTCAGGCTGATGGCCGCTTGAACACTGCCCTTTCGGCCGAAACCCGCGCCAGCTTCGGTTTAAAGAAGTGCGCGATCCGCGTTATGGACCCTGACATGCCAGCCCCGACGGTAACAAGCATGCCAGACGATCTGATACACTATTCCGAACCGCGAGCCTTGACGGTGCGTGAAAATGCCCGGCTACAGAGCTTCCCAGACTGGTTTGAATTTCGCGGCAAATACACCACCGGAGGTGATCGTCGCAGACGTGAAGTCCCGCGCTTCACCCAGGTCGCCAACGCCGTCCCTCCCCTGATGGCAGAAGCTGTTGGTCAGGCAATCTGCCGCGTGTTGAGCTCAGCTACCACTACCCCTGTGGGGCTGGGAACATCTGGTCAAAAAGAGCCTGATACTCCAGAAGTGCAAGCCTGAGCTTCCGCATATCCTCGCTAGTTAGCTCCCTCTGATGCCTGTCAAATAACTTACGCGAGAACCCCTCGGCAACTACTCGGATATGAGCGAGATCGTTCCTCGGGGTACCGACACGGCTCGTATAGGCATCCAGCATTTCGCCGTGCTCCGGATGCATCTGAAGCAGCTTCAACATTTTCCTTAGAAGCCTGAGGCGATCATCGCTTGTATAAATCCCATGATGCTCCAGCAGCTCAGCAAGGTGATTGAGCGCTTCAATTTTAGCCGCCGCCTCATCGAAATCCTTGCGCTTCGTCGCCATGCGTTTGGTGACCGCTGCGATCGCCAGCGCCTTTTGGGTGTCATCACATTGATCGAATAGGATCAGCAACGCGTCGTTGACCGCCTGATCAATGTCACTCGTCGCGCCCATGACGATGCCGCGTGAATGGTCAATATCAAGGACCTTCCGAACGAGATTCTCGAACACCCCCTCCACAATGTCAGGAAGCGCGTCTCGGTGCGAAGTGAATACACCCTGGACGTCCTTGGCATTTGCCATCCTCAAGAGCTCCGCCTGAGACATTCCAGAGTAAAAAATGATGTCCTTGTATGGAAAAAGATCCCGAACTGCCGCGAGACCGTCATCTCCTTTCATTCCCGGGCCCAAGTCGTAGTCCATGAGAATTAGATCGACGTGGTCGCCGTAGATGTCGTTGGACAAATAGCTTGTCGCTGACGCTACGGAATCAGCGAATTGGACCCTCAACCGGAAGCCGTCCTTGCGGATAAGCAGCTCAACTCGCTCTCGCTGTGACTGGACGCGATCTTGGTTATCCTCAACCCAGAGGACGTTAAAATCCAACCTCATTTCGCAATCCGCACGATAAACGCCGCGCCCCGTGGGGGCTGATCCGTAGCTAGTTCGATAGTGCCATTCATCTCGCCCAAGACGTGGCGGACATGGAACAACCCAAGCCCCGATCCGTCCGTCTTGGTGAATCCTTTCTCGAATATGCGGCTGCGGTCTGAGATTGACTTATCAATGCCGCGTCCGTTGTCGGTGATGCCCACATGAGTAGCATTTCGATTAGGATGGCTGATGTCGAACTTAACTCTTGTCGCTCTGGCTTTCCGCGCGTTCGTGATCAGATTATCAATAACAACCGCTATTTCAATAGGATTGAACTTCTGTATTATGCCTTTGCCATCATTTGATACCTCAATAGTAAGCGGCCCAGACAGGAAATCCTTGGCGACTCCGTTTATGTACTGTTCAAAATAGTCGCCGAGATTGGCCTCAATTTTTTCGGATTCCAATCGGAAGTTCGCCTTCGTTGCGAATTTTGAAACCCCGGATACCTTGCGATTGAGAAGTGTGATTCTTTCCAAGGCATCTAGTACATCGGCAGTTTTTACGACATCTGAGCCCGCTATCTTCACAATGAAGTTTTCGATCTGCTGTTGAATATCCACAGCGTACATGGTCACTTGATGATGAAGATTAAGTATAACATCAGTATCAAGCGTTGCTATCGAGGTGAGGAATAGGCTGCGTTTCTTCTCTTCCTCGAGTTGATCGGCAATATCATTAACCTGGCGCTCGGCCGCCGCAGCGCGTTCCTGGGCAGCTTCCTTTGCGCGCCGCTCTTCATCCGCCTGCTTACGCGCCTGCGCTTCGAGTTCTTTGAGCTCTTCGAAGCGACGCTCAGCCTGCTCGATATTCCTGAAAAACTCTCTATCCTTGGTTTTCTCGGCAATAGCCCTAAGACTGGTAAGGGACCCTTCGAACTGCGCCGAGCGTTCGCTGAGGATGCCGATAAGGCGTCGGCTATAGTCAAGAAGTTCGACGCTCCTGTCATCGACAAGTTTTGCGACGGCCGAGGCTACTCTCGCCCTGCCTGGGTCGGTCATCAAGCGCGATACGTCACTCGTGTTCTTGTCTTCCTTGTCAACGAATGTGACCGGGACGACGTAACGCTCCAGGCGAATCAAACAATGATCCCGGAAGCATTTCCGTAACTGACGGACCGCTTCAGTCTCAATCAGACCGGTATTCCTGCTCGATGCTTCCTGAAAGTCTTTATCTGCACCGGAGACATCTATTCGACCAATGACATCCCGCGTTCCTAGAAATCTGGCATAACCCTGTTGCTTTCGGCGATCCATACCGAACCAGTCATCGCCGGAGTCACCGATTGGGTAGACACGAAACTCATTTCGAAAGAGAAAAACAGAGCCAAACTGGACGGAAGGAACCCCCATGCGTCGCGCGAAGGTGAGTTTGGCGGACTGGTTCAGAAAAAAGACCTGACAACGAAATCCAGAATTCGCGAGTTCGGGATAATCATTGGGTTCTCGGATTCTGTAGATCAACTCACCACGGTCAGTGAGACTGCTTTCGATGAATTTACCGGAGTCATCAATTTGGACATCGATGAATGTCGTCTTTTCCTGTAGCGTGGAGAATATGAAGTTCCCGACTTCACCATTGACGAGCGCGTTTTGAGGTAGCTCGTCCCCACGTCTCACAGCATCCGCTTTTAGTGTTTGGTCGGCGGCCAGCTCTTTGGGCGCATGAATAATAATTTTGAAGCCATCAGTGGCCACGCCAAACGGATTTATCAGCTTCGCTAGTGCTGATTTCAGTCGCAGAATCTTTTCACGATCCCAGCGCTGCCGCGTCTCTTGGATAGTTATCGCTGTACCATACAGCCGATCCGGGACTTCCTCAGGCAGTTCAAATCCGTCCGACTGCTCATTATAGACGACGTTGATCGCCTCAAAATGGTCCTTGTGGTTCTTATCGAACGCATCCCAATCAACGACAATATTGTGAACCACCCCCGCGACTTCGGCCTCGGGGCGCGTCTGTAATCGAATTGAATGGCCGAGCCTGTCCGAAGAAAAACGGCCAATACCTTTGCTCCCGGCATAGCTTTTACGCTCAGCGATTGTATGCCGAAAATCGTCCGGGCGATTCACGTCGCGTTTGGCAGAGTAAGCGACGAACAGCCACTTCTCCTCAAGATCAGTAAACGACATGCCCGCGCCGTCGTCGGCGACGACGATCTGATCTGATCCGAAATGGAGATCGACTCGCTTCGCACTGGCGTCAAAAGCATTCTTAACGAGCTCAAATACTGCGACTTCGTCGTCAGTAATCAGTTCACTGCCCAGAACGCTTTTAAGGCCGCTACTGACGTCGAAATGGAGCTGCTTTTTCTTCATTGCCCGCCCAAGCTCGCCCGGCATCGTAGGTCGTGCCGATATTCCGAGCTATTCAACACAACCTGCCGTCATCCAAGACACGCCGTCAACCCGCGTCGGGACCGGATTGCCAAATACAGACCTCCTGATAGCTGCCGAGGCGGTCGTACGTTGTGCGGGACAAGTCGGTGCACTCCAGCCCTTCATTACTTGTTTAATATCGCTTGCCTAAACTGGGGACCAATTCCGAGCCGCTCCGCCGCGAGCGGTGCCCCGGGGTGCATTGGTGCAGCTCAAACGCTATGCTCAGCGGGGGAGCGCTATGGTGGGTTCTGTAGACCAACGTCCGGGTGGCGTAGGATTTCGCTTACGGCGGACCAGCGGACGCCTCTCGACCATTTTTCGCGGCTTTGAAGCTCCGAGCTCTGGATCGATACGATCTTCATCGCCTTAGATGGCACCCAGAGATCGCTTTCGGCAATGTCGCGCACAGCCCAGATTGGTCCGCCGCTCAACCCCTTCAACGACGTGACTGTCCGTTGCGTCCCATCGACGTTGGTCATGTCGGCCTGGAGGTAAAAGAACAGATCGAACTGCGGAACCGGATCATCTACCGCAGGTACGTAGTGGAGGTAGTCAGTTTCGAGATTGAGCATCGACTGACTAACCACATTCGTGGCTTGGTCGTATTTTAGCCCCTCACCTAAGAAGCCGGTGATCACGAAGCGGTCGTCGGTCGAATCCACCTCCCCTGCCTGAGAGAACGGCAGGAACGACCAACCCGTTTTCAAGGTGGCGATGGTCTCCGGTGACAAGAGCTCGATCACGATCACGTCGATGAACACCGGGGGAGTGATGCGATAGACGTTGTGGTTACCGAGGGTCACCATAGCTGCTGCGCCCATTCCAGCCGCCCGGGGCTCGGTCGGAACTCCTACGGTCGTCATGTCAATCAACGGGCTCATGGGATCGTCATCGTCCACCCGGAAAATGTGATCAGCGGTGACGATGAAAAATCGGTCCTCGTGCTGAAACAGCGTTCCCGTGCCTAGAAGTGCGAGACTGTTTGGTGGCTCGGAGAAGATCGGGAGTGTGAACTGCATCCGATAGCTGTTCAGCAGAACGTGCTGCGCCAGCTCCAACTCCGAGGATTTCACCTGGAATGTGAATACGCCGTCCGAGCGCACTGACGCCAACGCCTCCGGGGCTGAAAAGGCCAATCCACGGTCCGGTGAACTCAAATTTACTTCGTCGGTCAGCATCCAATCGTGATGGACCTGGCCGCCCCGGGCTTTTCCCCATGCGGTACCTTTCTCGAACACGGCCCGCAGGGTCGTTCGGCGAGGAGATGTCGATCGGTAAATTTGGGCAAACATGCCTGCGCTCCGGCTTATGCCATACTTAGCTGGCCATGGCGGGACGCGGAAGTCCGGCGAAGGGCTCGCATCCGCCCACCACCGTCAGCAGACACTGGGCCAGTCCGCTTTCGGGCGAACTGGCGGCGACACCGAAGGCTCACTAGTACGGCTCTGCAAGTAACGGCCACTGGTACAAGCCCTTGACCACGCTGGCACAATGAGTTTTTCTAAGTCTCTGTTTTTTCTATGTTATAAATCAGGGGTAGGCAGTCCCACCCTCTCCGCCACCGGCTTTTCCCCGCTGTTGGCAAAACTGCTGGCGAACTGAGATGATGTCTACGTTCACAGGCGACCATCGCTTGCTGTCCTGGCTTGAGCCTTGGCCTGCGCACGGCGCATAAGGGAGCCATGTCCACCGAACTCGTCTCCCTATACCCTTTGGAGCGCGGCTATCTTCGCGTGTTGCGCGTCCGATCGGCCGTCGGCTGGCTGGTTCTGTTGGCGATGACCGCTGCCGCCGACGCCGTTCTGGCGTGGCGCTTCGGTACGCTCTTCGGCCTCGCTACAGGGCCGATCCTGATTCTTGGCCTGTTCTCGATCATTTTCCTGGTCCCAGGCCGTTGGCGTCGCTGGGGCTATGCCTTCACGGACAGAGAATTGCACGTCGCAAGCGGCTGGCTCACGCGGACCCACACTGTCGTGCCGGTTTCACGTGTCCAGCATATCGATGTCAGCCAGGGGCCCGTCGAACGCAGCGCCGGGGTCGCAACACTCAGCCTTCATACGGCCGGGACGGAAGGTAGTCTGGTGAGACTGCCGGGCATCAGTCGCATGCGGGCGGAAGAAATCCGCGACGCGATCCGCAGCCGGATCAGTGACGCGCCCTGGTGAGCGAGCCTGTCAGTCCGACCCTCGCAGAGATACCGCCGCCCCGGCGGCTCGATCCTCGCACCATCCTGATCAAGGCCCTTCCGGGCCTGCCCTCGGCCATATTTGCCGTGCCAATCGTGGTGACGGCTGCTCGTGGCGGCGGACTGGCGCTGGCCTTTGCCTTCACCATGCTCGCACTGCTGATAGGGGTCGCGCTCGTCTTTAGCTGGCTCAGCTGGCGCATGTTCACCTATCAGGTCCTGCCTGATCAGCTGGTGATCGCACGGGGTGTCATCCATCGCACGCGCCGATCCATTCCCGCCGAACGCATACAGGATGTGTCGCTGAAACAAGGGCCGCTGGCGCGCCTCATCGGGCTGGCCGAGGTCCGCATCGAGACCGGCGGAGGCGAGAAGGACGAGGGCCGATTGGACAGCGTCAGCCTGGCCGAGGCGCATCGGCTCCGCGCCCTGCTTCGAGAGTTGAACCGGGCCGGCGCAGTGCCCGAAACCGTGGATCCCGCAGTCCCGCTTCCGGACGAAACGGTCCTGTACCACCTGACTTTTGGCCGACTGCTTTACTTCGGGCTGTTCAATTTCTCGCTGGTCTGGATCGCCGCCATTTTAGGAGCCAGCCAGTATTTCGGCCAGGCACTCGATTTCGGCTGGGACCGATTGCTGGCCGTCTGGGGCATGGCCGAACGGGAACTGCTGTCGCGTCTCAGTCCGGTATTTGTGCTGGCCGTCGCGGGGGGCGCCGTCGTTCTCGGACTGATGGCCGGGGTGATCCGGACGGTCCTGCAATCCTATGACTTCAAACTGACCTTCGCCGAAGGCCGGTTTCGGTTCAGTCGGGGTCTGCTGACGCGGACCGAGGTCGTGGTGGCCCAGCGGCAAATCCAGCTTGGCCTGATCGAGCGCGGCGCGATAAGCGGTCGCCTCGGATGGTGCGCATTCAAGGTCCAGACTCTGGGCGGCAGCGATCATGTCTCTGGTCGGCAGGAGCTGGCTCCGTTTGCGAAACCTTCCGAAATCGAGCCCCTGGTCGCCCTGGCAGGGCTTCCGGCCTTCGATCCTTCCGCCCTTCGTCCCGTTGCGCCCTGGCACAGTCAGGCCGCCCTCATCGGTTTCGTAGGGCTGCCCACAGTCATCCTGCTCGGGACCGCCCTCCTGTTTCCACTCGTCGCCCTGTTGCTGCTCTTCCTCCCCGGCCCCCTCGTCGTGGCCATTATGCGGCGGCGGCGTCATCGCTATGCCCTCGCCGCGAGCAGTCTTCAGGTGGCCCGCGGGGTGTTGAAACAACGGTGCTGGACCGTTCCCTATGGCAACATTCAGTCCGTCATCCTCTGGCGAGGTCCCATGCAAAGACGAATGGGGGTCGCCACCGTCCGGATCGACACGGCGGGCGGCAGCGGTCTCAATGGCCCCCACATCCACGACATCGCGCATGACGATGCGATGATGCTTGTCCGCGAACTGATCGAGCGTGTAGAGGCCGGTCGCGCCACGACGCCCTGATCGATGCCGGCAGTCCATCTGGTGCCTGCACCCCTGCACAGGTCTTCACCGCACCAGAGATCTCACAACCACCCCGAACACTGTCTTCTGACCCACATCCTCCGATGATTTCAGACCCGTGGATGGAGACACTCGCCCCTGCCTTGCGGGAAATTTCCCCTGCCTGCCCCCTTGCGACCACCTGGCAGGCACCCCTTCTGAATACAGGTGCGCTACCAACGACACGGACCGTGTAGGGGGGTCTTTCACATCGTTCTTTGACAATAACACCGCCCTGCGGGCCGCTTTTCGACGCCATCCAGCCTCATATCGCCGCGCAGTGTCGTTCCGGAAATCCTTCCTCGGATTTTATCGGAGACACCGGCCCTTCCGAGCCTCTTGGACCGAAGCGTAGTGCGCACGCCAGACGGTCAGCCTCATGGCCGGGCCGTCAGGACTTCGACAAAGCCAACTGGACCACGTCCGTGCGCCGTGTACCAAACCCGGCCTCGCAATAGGCCAGGTAGTAGCGCCACAGACGGCGAAAGCGCGCGTCATAGCCCATCGCCTCGATCTGCGGCCAGGTCGCGTCGAAGGCCCGAAGCCACAGACCCAGGGTGCGCGCATAGTCCTGACCAAAGCGTTGGGTGACCTGACCGGTCAGACCGGCCTTGTCGATGGTAGCCCACAGCGCCGCCTCGCTCGGCAACATTCCTCCCGGAAAAACATGCAGCTGAATGAAATCGGGACGTTTGCGATAGCTGTCGAACAGGTCGTCATCAATGGTGATAATCTGCAGCCCGGCCCGTCCAGCGGGTGTCATCAGGTCGCGCACCCGACTGAAATAGGTCGGCCAATAGACTTCGCCCACCGCCTCGAACATCTCGATGGAGGCGATGCGGTCATAGGTACCCTGAACGTCGCGGTAGTCGACCAGCCTGACCTCGACCCGCTCGGCCAGACCCTGTTCATGGACACGCCGACGCGCGACCTCGGCCTGGGCGGGCGACAGGGTGATGGCTGTAACTTTCGCGCCCAGAGTGCCCGCCGCATAGGCGGAAAAACCGCCCCAGCCGCAGCCTATCTCCAGCACCGAATGATCGCGCTCAATGCCTATCGACTGGGCCAGAGCCTGATACTTCCGCGTCTGGGCCGCTTCCAGCGACAGGGTCGGCGGATCGAACAGCGCCGCCGAATAGGTCATGCTGGGGTCCAGCCATTGGGCATAGAAATCATTGCCCAGATCGTAGTGGGACATGATGTTGCGGCGCGAGCCGGCGCGGCTGTTGCGCTGCAGGGCGTGGCCGATGGCATTGAACCCCCGCAGCATCGGCACGCCCGACATGATCTGGTCCAGGGCGTCGTAGTTCAAGGCAAAAGCCGTCAATAGAGCCGTCAGGTCCGGCGTGTCCCACTCGCCCGCCAGATAGCCTTCTGCAAACCCGATGTCGCCGCGTGTCAGCAGACGCAGAAAGGCTCGCCAGCGGGTCAGTGTCCAAACCGCCTGAGGCCCCTCGCCGACCGCCCCGTCGTCGCCACCGATAGTCAGGCTTGTGCCGTCCGGCAGGGTGATCAGCAGCGTTCCGTAGGCCCACAGCGCACTCAGCCGACGCAGAAACGGGCGCGCAAACGCCGGGGCCGCCGAGACATCGCTCTGCGGTTCACCCGTCAATGCGGCAATGTAGGAGGCTGATCCGTCCATGCTTTGAAAACACCCGTCGAAACAGCGACGTGCGGCCACAGCCTCACGCGCTCAGTGCTGATCTTATGTCCGATAAGCTACGCCGCCAATCGGTCGCCAGATGCCGAGACGACGACTTAAACGGGCGTCAACGTTCCACTGGCCACGACAGGTCCGGTAGGTCCGGCGGTCGGCGAACCGCCTAACGGTTCCAAGGTTATCGCCAGGCTGGCGGTCGTGCCATCTTCACCCAGTAGCTGGGCCGTGTTCAGCACCAGGGCATCACGTCCGTTCAGCACACCCAGCGATACCGGGGCCTGCCCTTCCGGCAGTACCCACAGCTCGAACGAGCGATCCGGCTGGGCTTGCCCCGCCACCGTCGCCACGACCAGCCGGTCGTTGGCTTTGTCCAGCGTCACGACGAACGACGTGGGGCCCGCCTCTTCCTTCAGCAGCGCGACTGAGGTTATGGCCGGTCCTGTGGCAGACACGGGAGCCTGTTCCACAACCACCCGAGGCGGCGTCAGGACCAAGGCAGCGACCGCGACGGCGGCGGCAAGGCTGGCGACCGCCGCCACGCTGCGCCACACCGCCAGGCTGTTCCAGGCCCCCGCCGGTCGGCTGGCCGACGACACGCCCAGCTGAGCCGCGACCCGCATCCATACCACTCGCGGCGGCGTCTCCGGCTCGATCTCGGCCAGCAGGGGCATTAGCCGCTCCTGCCAAGCGGTCACTTCGGCGGCGAACTCGGGCTCGGCGGCCATGCGGCGTTCAGCTATAGTGCGCTCTTCGGACCTCAGGACGCCGACTACATATTCCGCGGCCAGTTGCTCGTCGGGACTCAGTTCATGATCGGTCATCGGGCGAGACAGGCCTTCAGCTTCAGCAGCGAGCGCCGGATCCAGCTCTTCATCGTTCCGGTCGGCACATTGTGGCGTTCGGCCACGTCCTGATAGGTCAGACCCTCGAAGAAAGCACTGCGCAGGGCGGCCTGATGGGTGGCGTCCAGTTCGGACATGCATCCCTGTAGCTGGCGCACGTCCTCGCTTCGCACCAGAGAGGCTAGGCTGGATTCGGAACCGTCCGCCACATCATGCGCATCGTCGATCGGCTTGAAGGTGCGTCGACCGATCTGGCGCTGGCGATCGATGGCGCGGTTGCGGGCCAGGGCGGCCAGCCAGGTGATCGGGCTGGCCCGGTCGGCATCGAACCGGTCCGCCTTGCTCCAGACGGTGATGTAGACTTCCTGCAGCACGTCCTCGGCCTCGCTTCGGTTGCCCAAGATACGCAGGCACACTCCGAATAGTTTCGCCGAGGTAGCGTCGTACACGGACTTCAATGCGGCCCGGTCGCCTGCGGCGACACGCTTCAGATTGGCGACGAGCGCCTGTCGGTTCTGATCAGCATCCATGCGTGGCGTTCGTCCGTGACTATATGGTCATGGCTCGCATGCCGGGGCGGCGTCGGCAAGTCAGCTTGAGACCGCCCGCGACGCATAATAGCCCGCTACCGCCGCCGCCGTAGTCACGAAGGTGCCCCAGGCCAGGTCGGCCAGGGTGATCGTTGTACTCCAGGTCTTCAGTGTCGCCTGATTGGTGAGGTCATAGGTCGCATAGGCGACAAAACCTAAGATGGCTCCGTTGCTCAGCGCTTTCTGCACTGACGCCTCCTTCAGTGCCGGGATCGTCGCCAAGGCCGTAATGCCGAAGATATAGATCAGATAGAAGGCCACGGCCGCGACCATATTGACCTTCTCGGCCAGGATCGGGCCCAGCACGGGCTTGTAGAGCCGGTTGCCCATCAGGGTCAGCCAGATGATGTCCAGCACCAGAAAGGCGACGGCCGAGCCGCCATAGGCCGCGAGATACTTCAACATGCTCAGACCCCCTTCAGTCGATAATGGCTCACGCCCCAGACCTGGCCGTCACTGTCGCCGAACAGACCGGCCGTGGCCATGAAGAATCGCCGCCAGCGCCGCATCCACAATGCCGCATCGGCACGATAGACCTCGCGCATCAGGCCACGAATCTCCGTCTCGCTGCGATCGAAGTTTTCCAGCCAGTGGTTGGCCGTGCGCTGATAGTGGGTGCCGCTCCAGCGCCAGTCCTGCTCGACCTCGAACAGGTCCGGATACTGATACATCAGGCCGTGGCTGGGCATGATGCCGCCGGTGAAGAAATGCTGGGCGATGAAGTCGGCGCGGTCGGAGACTTCAAATCGGTAGGGTGTCGTCACATGGCTGAACACATGGATGAAGACCCGCCCCTCAGGCTTCAGCCAGGTCCGCACCCGGCCCAGCAATTCGCGCCAGTTGGCCATGTGCTCGAACATCTCGACCGACACGATGCGGTCGAAGCGCTTCTCCGTCTGGAATACATTCATGTCTGCGGTGACGACCGTCAGATTGGTCAGGCCCAGCAGCGCCGCCTCGGCATCGATGGCCGCCTTCTGACTGCGCGAGTTGGACACCGCCGTGATCGTCGAAGACGGATAGTGCCGTGCCATCCACAGCGACAGCGACCCCCAGCCGCAGCCCAGTTCCAGTACGTTCTGGCCGTCCTGCAAATCGGCGTGTTCGCAGGTCTGACGCAGGGCGCTGACTTCCGCCTCGGCCAGGGTCGAGGATGGATGATCGTAGAAGGCGCTGGAGTATTTTCGGTTCGGCCCCAGGGCCAGTTCGAAGAAACGGGCGGGCAGTTCGTAGTGCTGGGCATTGGCCGCCTCTGTGTATTCCGCCACCGGACGCGCCGCCATTTCCTCGGCGAAGGCCTTCTCGGCACCGGGCTGGACCACCGCCATCTGCTTGCGGGCATTGGCGACGAAGGCGGCGATGGCCGGGCGAGTTACGAAGTCGGGCGCAGGCGCGTCCTGCAGACTGTTCAGGCGATCAAGCAGGCTCATGTCAGGCGCGGTCCTTGGAAAACACGTTCAGACGAGGCAGCAGGGCCCCGACGCGGGATTGGTAGTCGCGGTAGGCGTCACCGCGCGACTTGAGCATGACCTTTTCCAGCGGCGGCACGCCGGTCATGTAGCGGAGGATCACATACATCACGACCGGCGCAACCAATGCGGCCCAGCCTGCCACCCAGCCGCCGCTCAGATCGATCGCGATGACTGGATAGGCCAGCCAGACGACCCACTCGAACAGATAGTTGGGATGGCGTGACACCCCCCAAAGACCACGATCCATCACCCTGCCCTTGTTCAACGGATCGGCGCGGAACCGGCGCATCTGCTCGTCGGCAAGCGCCTCGCCGCCGATCCCGACCAGCAGGATGAGCGCACCCAGATAGTCGGTCAGCACCAGTGCGTCGCCGGGTCTGAGAGCGGCGGCCGCGATCGAAACGCAAAGCAGCGTCGTCGCCGGAGCCTGGACGATGGCCAGACCATAGAGATTACGAGAGAAGTTCGGGCCCCACTCCTCGGTCAGGGCGACATAGCGCGGATCGGCGTGACCGCCCGCCACGCGCCCGGCGATATAGCTGCCCAGCCGGATCGACCAGATGGCCACCAGCACTGCGACCAACCACTGCCGCGGCCCTGGCATGCCCATCCATGGCGTCAGACTGACCAGCACGCCGGCGATGCCCGTACCGAAGGTCCAGAAGACATCTGTCCAGCCGCCGTTCTCGGTCTTCAGGACCGTCCACCACGTCAGCGTCATCGTCAGGGCCATGAAGGCAAAGGCCAGTGCGAGGGCGATCAGCAAGAGAGTCTGGTCCTTGAGAAGTTTGAGCGTCACAGTTACGCGCAAAGTCGGGCAAGGATGCATCGCATCCCGCAGGATTGCAGCACCGTATATCGAACACCCTCGCGCATCTGCGCATACCACCCGCCGGAGCCCGCTTGATGTTCGAAAGCCTGCCGCCCTCACCGCTTCAACCCACGACAAAACGACTGCGCGTGGCCGTGATCGGGGCGGGGATTTCAGGCCTGTCCTGTGCCTGGTTGCTAGGCAAAACCCACGACGTCACGCTGTTCGAGGCGGCGGGGCGCTTAGGTGGCCACGCCAATACAGTGGACTGCAACGGCGTCGCCGTGGACACCGGCTTCATCGTCTATAACGAGGTCAACTATCCCAATCTGACTGCCCTGTTCGCACATCTGAAGGTGCCGACCAAACACGCCGACATGTCGCTGGCGGTCTCGCTGGACGACGGCGATCTGGAATATGGCAGCCGCAGCCTGGCCTCCATCTTCGCTCAGCCCGAAGCGCTGCTGAGGCCGCGCTTCTGGTCCATGCTGGCCGATCTGAACCGGTTCTACCGCACGGCACCGGGACATCTGGCGACCCTGGATCCCGTGATTTCGCTGTCCGAGTATCTGCGTACTCATCGCTACGGCGTGGCGCTTCAGGAAGATCATCTGCTGCCCATGGCCGCCGCCATCTGGTCGGCCTCGGTCGAGGGGATCGGCGACCACCCGGCTGCGGCCTTCATCCGCTTCTTCCAGAACCATGACCTGATGAAGTTCATCGGCCGCCGGACATGGCGCACGGTCGATGGCGGCAGCCGGTCCTATGTCGAGGCCATCGCCGCAGACTTCGCCGGCCATGTGCATCTGAACGCCGACATCGCCGCCGTGACCCGCACCGAGGGTCAGGTCCGCGTCGACCACCGCGACGGCTCGCACCAGATGTTCGATCAGGTCGTCTTCGCGACCCACGCCCCGACGACCTTGGCCCTGCTGTCAGATACGACCCCCGATGAACGGCGCGTCCTGGGTGCCTTCCGCTACACGCCCAACACCGCCGTGCTGCACGGCGACCGCCGTCTGATGCCCAAGCGCAAACGCGCCTGGGCCAGCTGGAACCACATGGGCCATCGCGCGGAGCCCGGCTCCGGCGGTGTCAGCTACTGGATGAATCATCTTCAGAGCCTGAAGGACGCGCCGGATCTGTTCGTGACTCTGAATCCGCATACGCCGCCCGCGCCCGAATTGACGTATGCCACTGACCACTATGAGCATCCCCACTTCGACGCAGCAGCGCTGAGGGCCCAGTCGGAACTGTGGTCCCTGCAAGGCCAGGGCGGCGTCTGGTTCTGCGGGGCCTATTTCGGCGCGGGTTTCCACGAGGACGGCCTGCAATCCGGCTTGGCCGTGGCCGAGCAACTGGGCGGCGTTCACCGTCCCTGGACTGTCGAGAACGAGAGCGGCCGCATCCAGCTGTCGCACGCGACCGCGCCCGTCCGACAGGCGGCATGACCGGGGCTTCCGCCCTCTATGTCGGCCCGGTGACGCACCGCCGGTTCAAGCCGAAGACGCATGCGCTCAGCTATCGCGTCTTCATGCTGCTGCTGGATCTGGACGAGCTTCCCGGCCTGTTCGGCAGGCTGAAGCTGCTGCGTTCGGGTCGGTTCGGCCTGATGTCCTTCCGTGCCCGCGACCATGGGAACAAGGCACATGACGATCTGAAAACCTACGTCTCAGCCCGGTTGTCAGAAGCGGGCGTCACGGGCGGCGGGCCGATCCGCCTGCTTTGCATGCCGCGCGTGCTGGGCTACGGCTTCAACCCGCTCAGCGTCTATTTCTGTCACGACGCCGAAGGGCGGCTGACGGCCATCCTCTACGAAGTCCGCAACACCTTCGGCCAGCGCCACAGCTATCTGATCGCGACACCAGAAGACGGCCCGGACTCCGTCCAGCAGACTGCGCCCAAGCGGTTCTACGTCTCACCCTTCATGGACATGGACCTGACCTATGTCTTCGATATCGCCCCGCCGGGCGAGGCTGTCAGGATCACCATCCAGGTCCGCGACGACACAGGCCCGGTCCTGACCGCCGCCTTCGCGGGCCAGCGGCGCGAACTGACTGACAGCACTCTGTTCCATGCCTGGGTCACCCATCCCCTGCTGACGCTCAAGGTCATGGCGGGCATCCATTGGGAGGCGATCAAGATCGTCGCCAAGGGCTTCCGCTTCCATGGCAAGCCCCCTCTGCCCGCTGAGCCTCTCACCATCGGCACCCTGGTCACGCCGTCCCGCTAAGGAGCCTCCCATGCGTAAAGCCCTGCCCGTGCTCGTCGCCCTGATCTTGACCGCGACCGCCTCGACCGCCAGCGCCCAGGCCCCTCAGCCGCGCCAGTCGATCGACATCGACCGCTTCATGGGCCGCTGGTACGAAATCGTGCGCACGCCGAACGATGCCCAGCGCAACTGTCACGGGGCCAATCAGACCTGGGCCCGGCGAGCCGACGGTACCTTCGACATCGCCCTGTACTGCCACCGCGACACCCCGAACGGACGGCTGAGCACGACCCGCTCTCGTGCTCGCATCACCGACCCGCGCACCAATGCCAAGTTCGAGGCCAGCTTCTTCGGCGGCATCATCAAGCGTCAGTACTGGGTCATCGACCGCGGCGACAGCTACGACTGGATGATCGCCAGCACCGCCGATGGCCAGTTTGTCTCGATCCTGACCCGTGACCCCAACCTCAGCGCCTCACGCCTCGAGACCCTGCGAACCCGCGCCCGCCAGCTCGGCCTGCGAACGTCGACCATGCAGGTGGTCGATCACTGAACGCGGGCCAGCGCCCCCTCGGCCGTCAGGGTCGCATCCGCATTCTCGACGATATCCAGCCTGACCGCGTCGATACCGTGCCGCGACTTCAGCTCGGCCAGCCAGCCGAACAGGGCCGCGCTCGAGACATTGGCGGCGGTAAATCCAAAGGTGCCGGTCGCATCCATGCCTGTCACAATCGTCAGGCCCGCCGTCTCGGCGGCCTGCACCGCCAGAGGCTCGATGGCCGGGCCGTCGCTCGTCGCCGTCGCCTTCGCCTTCGCCTTCGCCTTCGGCAGCACCCCGACCTGCCGCTGGACTAACGCCAGATCGGTCTCGGCCTGCACCCGCCGCTCGGCCGCCTCGGCTTTCCAGGTCCACAGAGGCTGGACGACCAGCAACCAGACGGCACAGAGCACGATGACCAAAACCATCAGCCCCAGCATCCGCTGCTCACGCACGGTGCGCCCGTCGAACCAGGCGCGTGCGTTGTCGACCACCCCGTTCATGTCGCCGCTCCGATGGTCACGTCGCTGACGACGCGACCGGCATCGTCCAGGGTGCTGGTGTCGTTCAGCCGCAGGCCCGCCGCCGCGACGGCGCTCTTGAGGGCATCCAAATCCTGATAGGTCGGATAGCTGACCGTGGCGCGCACGCCGCCTTCCGGGTCCGAGACGAAGATATCCAGTTCCGCCCCCTCGACCTGCTCGACGGCGGCGAACAGCACGGCGGCGGCTGACGTGATGCCTCCGGGGGGCGGTGCCGTCGCCGCGCCCTGACGGAAAGCCGCGACCGGGTCCGGTGCACCGGCGGCCTCGGGCGAGACCTGTGCGATCAACTCCACGGTCTGAACCTCCGCCTGACGGGCTGCCCCCGTGTCGCGCGCCGCCTGCGCCGCGGTCAGGATCAGCGGCGACACCAGGACCGCCGCCGCCAGGCCCGCCGCCAATCGCCAGCCGCGCCGATCCGCGGTCTTTTCCCGCCCAACCGCGTCCAGCAGATTGACCTCGGGTGACAGGGCGGCCGCGATCATCAGCCGTTCGACCTCGACCTCTTCCGTCACCGGGTGGACCACACGATCCCCGGCAATCAGGTCCAGCAGGTCGGGCTGGATCGTCGCCGCGAACCGATGCCCCCGAAGCGCGAGCCCCGTACCGAAGGTGACGGCGGCGAGTCCATCCTCCGCCAACGGAGCCTCCAGTGTTAGCATATCGGGCAGGATCACATCGGCCTGGATGCCCAGCGCATCCAGGTAGTCTCCCCAGGCCTCGACCAAGGCCCGGCTGGCCACCACCACCATGCGCGGTTCGCCTGTTGGCACCGCCCGCCCGAGCGACACCATCACCCGGTCAGGCGTCGCCGCCAGATCGTCGCGCAAGGTCCACAGGGCCGCCGCCCTGACCTGAGCCACACCACCGACCGGCAGGTCCAGCCAGCGCACCGACACGTCCCCGCCCGGCGCAATGGCCACGGTGCGCATCGGCGGCGGCGTCTCGCCCGCATCCAGCGCCAATCGCCCGCGCTGCAAGACCGCCCCGCCCGCATCGAGGATCAGATAGGGAGCCGGCTCCGTGGCCAGAGCCGGGATAAGGATCAGTCGGGTTCGGCTCATTCTTCAAGGGTCCAGCGCTGGATCACAGTTCGGGCCCCGCCTTCGGGCGGCGCATGCAACAGGGCGGTACGGACGGCGCGGGTGCCGCCGTAATCGACATCGACCCGCAGGTCGTAATAGCGGGTCAGGACGGTCACCTGCTCGCGCGCCTCCTGCGGTACGACCAGGCCAGTAAGCGTGGACTGACTCCAGAAGGCGGTGGTGTCGGCCCAGCCCTCGACAGGTCGCCGGGCGATCACGCCCCGCGCCGCCTCCAGCCCCAGCTTGCCGTCCGTCAGCATGACCAACAGCGGGGCATCTTCCGGCCCCAGGGTGTTCACATTGATCGGCGACAGGCGGCTGACCGGCAGGGCACAGACATGAGGGCGCAGGCGGCGATAGAGGTCCACGTCCACCCCCTTGATCGCCCTCAGCTCGCTGACCTCGGCAAGGAAGACGCCGCCGGTCCGGTAGGGCTCGGCTCGCCCCGCATAGGCTCCGTCCTCGGCTCCCAGCGGCAGGGCGGTGGTGTCGGCATCCAGCCAGTCGGCCAAAGCCTCGGCCACCGGGCGCATCCGGCTCTCGCCCAGACCCAGTGCCCGGCCCAGCGCCACGAACTGCGCCATGCCCTGGGGTCGCGCGATCAGATCTTCGCCGAAACCCTCGACCACGCTGTTCAGGTTGAAACAGGCCTGGCCGTCGCGGACGACGGCCGTGATCGTCCCCTCGTCGATCGGGAAGGACAGCACTCGGCCGTTCCATTCAGGCTCCAGCGGCGTTCGCGTCGGGCTGAGCATCAGCAGGCGTGCCACCTGCCGGCGAGCCAGAGCTTCAGCCCCGTCGGCGTACCACTGGGCCTGGGTTTGGGTTTCCGCATTGGTCGCGCGGCGCACCGAGAACCGCACATCATCCAGCACCGCCACCGCGATCACCGACATGACGGCGACCAGAAGCAGGACGGTCAGCAAGGCCATGCCTTCGCGTCGCCTCCTGTCCCACCGCAGCCTCACCGTCCACCCCCGACCAAAAACAGCTGATCCACTGGCCCATAGCCTTGCAGCGTCATCACGATCCGCACGGCGTCCGGCATCGGGCTGTCCAGACGGCTATTGAAGGCCGGGGCCTCGGTGCCGTCCTTGAGAAAGGTGACGCTCAGGCCGCTGACGCCCTCATACAGGACTTGCGGGGGGCCGGGCCGCGCCCCGTCCAGATAGCCGGACACCCGCCGCTCGAGCCGATCCTCGACCAGGCGGTATTCGACCCGCTGCAGCGATGGCCGTGCCTGGTCGCCCGGATTGCTCCAGCCGGCGCGGGTCAGGGTCAGGGCGGCATCGCCTGCCTGAATGGCCCCGGTGATCGGCTGCTGTTGCGGCCGTCCGGTCGGCCCGCGCGTGCGCCGTGCGGTCGCCTGCCCCAGGTCGGCCCTGAGCAGGGCGCGGGTACGCTGCAAGTCCGCCGTCCGGTCCGACGCCGCCTTGATGGCGAACTTGTTGTCGATCGACAGGCTCAGCACCGCCGCGCCTGCCGCCGCGATGAGGGCGAAGATCAGCAGGGAGATGAGCACTTCAACCAAGGTGAATCCTGAGCGCTTCATCCCGCCCTCGCCCTGAACAGGGTGCGGTCGGCGGCTTGGCCTTCCTCGGTCGAGACGCGGATCAGAATGCGCTGAATCTCCGGATCGTCCGTCGCAAAGACGGTTTGGGACCATCGCCATGAACGGCCGCCCAAGGTGGTTTGACCAGAAGTCTCGCCCTCCCCCAGGCTGGGCGCGATGGCCGCCTCGACTGCCAGATTCTCAGCCACGATGCCGCCGAGGGTGCGATCCTCGACCCGAACCTGTGACCGTGTGTTTTCGCCTGCCAGATTGAGCAGGGCCATGGCCGCCAGACTGAACACCGCCAGTGCGACCAGCAGTTCGATCAGGGTGAAGCCCTGGCGCGCGGACCTATTCATCGACCGACACCTCGCCGGCACCGTCAACAGACACGGTGCTGGACTGGCCTTCGCGCGACAGGGTGACAGTCGCAGCCTCGCTCGCGCCGGTGGGATCGAACACGACGCGCAGGGTGGCGTCGGGCAGGTCTGCCGAGGTTTCCGCCTGCCAGACTTCCTCGCCGAACGGGCCGTCGGTCAGGTCTTTCCACTCCACGCCGTCGAACTGGCTGAAGCCATAGCCGCTCGCTGTCGCCTCCACCGCGATGGATCGATTGGTCAGCACCGCCTCCTCGCGCGCCCGCACCAACCGTGCGGCGAACCGCTCGGCTTCAGCCCCTACGGGCGGTCGCGGGTCTGGCACGGACAGCACCACGGCCCCAGCCGCCAGGCCGAGGATGGCGACGACCATCAGCAGTTCGACCAGAGTAAAACCTTGTCTCTTTTGAAGGGCGCTACCGTTCGCCGCGCGGCGGCTCACTGCTTGAGCGCCACGGCGCTGGTTTGCGCTCAAGCAGTGAGCGACCGCGTCGCGAGCGTTAGCGCGCCCTTCACGTCTGCCAGTTGCCGAGGTCTGCATCATTGCCCTCGCCCCCCTCCTTGCCATCCGCGCCTAGGGAGTAGACGTCGAACTGGCCGCCGTGCGCGCTCTGGCGGCGGTACTGGTAGGGGTTACCCCAAGGGTCTTCGGGCAGGCGACGGACATAGCCGCCCTGGCGGTAGCGCTCCGGCTGGGCCAGGTTTGCAGGCGCGGTGACCAGGGCGTTCAGGTCCTCGGGAAAGGTCAGATTATCCAGCCGGTAGGTCTCGATCGCCTGTTCCAGCACCGAGATGTCGGCCTTGGCCTTTCCGACCATGGCGCGGTCCTGGCTGGGCAGGACATTGATTGCCACAACGGTCGCCAGCAGGCCGATGATAACGATCACCACCATCAGTTCAACCAGCGTGAATCCTTGGCGTTTCTGACGCTTCCGGGCATTATTCAACTTACTCATCACACTCACTCCTCACCCCATCGCCAGGGTATTGATCTGCAGAATCGGCAGCAGGATCGACAGCACGATCAGCGCCACCACCCCGCCCATGACCACGATGATCGCCGGCTCCAGCAGGCTCAGCATCACGGCGGTGAAGGTGGCGAACTCGCGGTCCAGATAGTCGGCGGCACGGTCCAGCATGGGCTCCAGTCGCCCGCTGCTCTCACCCGAGGCGGTCATGTAGACGAGGATCGGCGGGAAGACGTCTGCGCGGCGCATGGCGGCACTCAGCCCCCCACCCTCGCGCACAGCATCGGCCATGGTCTCGGTGGCCAGACGCAGGCGGCGGTTCGACACCGTCCGCGCCGTGATTGTCAGCCCCTCCAGCACCGGCAGGCCCGAGGCGATCATGGTCGACAGCGTCCGCGCCATGGTCGCACCATGCAGGTCGCGGCTCAGCCGTCCGACGATCGGCAGTTTGAGCACCAGAGTGTCCGCCTTCAGCCGTGTGGCCGGATTGCGCAACGCGACCGCCGCACCGACCCCCGCCAGGACCATCAACATGATCGCCAACCAGCCCCAGGTCTGCATCCCCTCGGACAGGCCGATCACCAGCCGCGTCGGCAGCGGCAGGGTCTGGTTCATGCTGTCGAACTGATCGACCACCTTGGGCACCACGAAGGTCATCAGCGCCCCGATGACGCCCAGGGCCACGACGGCCAGAACTGCAGGATAGACCAGGGCGGTGATCACCTTGCCGCGGACCGCCTGGTCCCGCTCCAGCCCGTCGGCCAGCCGCTCCAGAATGGGCTCCAGCGCCCCGGAGCTCTCGCCCGCAGACACCATGGCGCGATACAGCGGCGGAAACGCCTTGCCCTGTCGGCCCATGGCCTCGGACAGGCGATGCCCCTCCAGCACCCCTGCATGCACCCCTTCCAGCACTGCCCGCACGGCGGGTCGATCGGCCTGGAGCGCAATGGTCCGCACCGCCTCCTCGATCGGCGCGACGGAGACGAGCGTCGCCAACTGTCGCGTGGTCAGGGCCAGGGTCTTGGCGTTCAGACGTCCCCCGGCTTTCGCCTTGCCGTCCGCCTTGTGCACCGTCCGGCGGGTCGGGGTGATCTCCAGCGGCATCAGCCGACGCCGGTCCAGGGCCTGACGCGCCGCCCCTTCGTCCGCTGCGGTCAGGGCTCCGCTGACCGTGCGACCCGCCGCGTCCACGGCGACATAGTCGAACGCCGCCATCAGCCGACGGCCTCACGTACCGGTGCGACGACGTCGTGCGCCTCGGCCGTCTCCTGACGCGTAACCCGCACAGCCTCCTCGACCGAGGTTGTGCCGTCCAGCACCAGGGCTCGCGCCCGCCGGGTCAGCGTGCCCGAGGCGTCGAAGGCCACGGCATTGATCGCCTCTTCCTCGGCCTCGGCGGCGATCAGACGCCGCACGCGATCGTCTACCTTGATCAGTTCGTACAGACCGACCCGCCCGACATAGCCGGTCTGGTTGCAGTGGACGCAGCCCTGGGGCCGCCACACCGTCTGGCCAGCCTTGACGCCGACCAGCCGTGCCGTCGCCGCATCCGCAGGCTCCGCCCGGCGGCACTCGCCGCAAAGTCTGCGTACCAGCCGCTGCGCCACGATCAGCCGCAGGGTCGAGGCCAGCAGGAAGGGCTCCACCCCCATGTCGCGCAACCGGGTGATCGCCCCTGCCGCATCGTTGGTGTGAACGGTCGACAGCACCAGATGCCCAGTCAGCGAAGCCTGAACCGCGATGCGCGCGGTCTCCACGTCGCGGATTTCCCCGACCATGACCACGTCCGGGTCCTGACGCAGGATAGCCCGCAGGCCTGCCGCGAAGGTCATGCCGACCTTGGTATTGACCTGGGTCTGGCCGACCCCGTCGATGGCGTATTCGACCGGATCCTCGACCGTCAGGATATTGCGCGTCGCGTCGTTCAGCAGACTGAGACCCGCATACAGGCTGGTGGTCTTGCCCGAGCCGGTCGGGCCGGTCACCAGGATGATGCCGTTGGGCTCCTTGAGTGCCGTCCTGAAGGCCTCCAGCGCGTCAGGGGCCATGCCCAGTTGTTCAAGGCTCAGGTCCGCCTGATCCTTGTCGAGGATACGCAGCACAACCCGCTCGCCCGCCCGCGACGGCAAGGTGGAGACCCGCACATCCAGCGTCTTGCCGCCCAGCGCCAGGGGGATGCGTCCGTCCTGCGGCACCCGCTTTTCGGCGATATCCAGCCGCGCCATGACCTTGATCCGCGACACCAGCAATGGCGTGATCCGCGGATTGAGCGACAGCGCCTCGCGCAGCACGCCATCGACCCGCATTCGCACGGTCAGGGCGCTCTCAAATGGTTCCAGATGTATGTCGGACGCCCCTGCCCGCACCGCCTCGGCGATGATGCCGTTGATCAGGCGAATGACCGGCGCATCGTCCGCCGTATCCAGCAGGTCGGCGGCGGCGGGCATATCGTCGATCAGACTGTCCAGACCCGACGGCATCGACAGATCGTCGCCATCCGTCGCGGTCAGGTGATCGCCAGCATAGACCTGTGACAGGCGCCGGTCGAACTCCGCCTGGCTCAGGCGTTCGACATGCAGGGGCCGACCCAGGGCGCGGCGCGTCTCGATCAGCGCGTGGGGATCCGCACCCTCGCGCAGGCCGACCACCGCCACCTCGCCGGCATCCAGAAGAATGACGCCATGCCGCTTGGCGAAGCCATAGGGCAGTGTCGGATTGACCAAGGTGATCATGACGCCGTCACCGTATCACTGCGGTGCGACAGGATTGTCGACGGGCGGCAGCGGAGCCGCCATCACTTCGTCTGGTGCGATGATCATGGTCGAAGGCGCTACCGGCGGCTGAGCGCGCATATAGTCACGCAGCATCTCGTCCAGGCTGGGCTCACGGTCCGGCACGGCCGTCTGCTGCTGCTGGCGCATATAGCCCCAGCGGTCGGCGGCCAGGGACTGGGCGTCGGCAGCACTGCGGATGATGGTCGGGCGAATGAAGACCATCAGATTGGTCCGTCCACGCTGGCGGGTGGTCGAGCGGAACAGACCCCCGATGACCGGCAACTGTCCCAGACCCGGTATCGCATCCACGGCCAGCCGGTCGTTCTGGTCCAGCAGGCCACCCGCCACGGCGATGTCGCCGTCGTCCACGACCAGGGTCGTTTCCAGTTCCCGCTTGTTCAGCACCAGGTCGTTCGCCCCGTCGGTCAGCACGCCGTTGATGCTGGACACCTCCTGACGCAGGAACAGGGTGATGGAGCCCCCGGCATTGATCTGGGGCCGCACGATCAGCTTGACGCCGATGTCCTGACGCTGGGTCGTGCGGAACGGGTTGGAGTTTCCGTCCAGCAGGGTCTCGCCGGTCGTGATCGGCACTTCCTGGCCGACCAGGATCGTCGCCTCCTCATTGTCCAGCGTCATCAGCGACGGCGTCTGCAACAGGTTGGAGCCGCTGTCGGTCTTGGCTGCATTGATGATGAAGCCGAACAGGCCGTCCCCAATCCGCCCCCCGGCCCCGCCGATGAAGCCATTGGCCCCCAGCAGGCTATTGAGCGCCAGGTTCTGCAGCTGGGTCCGCAGGGGATCGTCCTCGTCCAGATCGGTCGCCGCCGCCCCGCCGATGATGGGCAGGATCGGTGTCGCGCTGTTGGAATAGTTTGTCAGGCCGATGGGCGCGCCGTCTTCGCCCGCCAGCAGCCACTGCACACCCAGTTCCTTGACCGCCGTGTCGGACAGTTCGACCACGATGGCCTCGATCAGGACCTGCTGACGGCGCTGGTCCAGCTGGCGGATGACCTCGGACAGCATGCGCTGGGTGTCGGCCGAGCCGGAGATGACCAGGGCATTGGCTCCGGGGAAGCGCGCGATCGTGGCCCGCTGCCCCGGCAGAGGCGCGGCGGGTGCAGAGGTCGAAGCCGGCGTCACGTCGTCGGTCGTCGCTCCGGCGCGCGACGTTCCCGGCTCACGCGGCGTGGCATTGGCGCTGGCTGCCGTCACCTGCTGGCCGACGATCTGTTGCAGCACGGGCAGCAGTTGTTCGGCATTGGCGTGCTCCAGGAACACCACCTTGACGTCGTCCGCCGACAGGGCCCGCCGGTCCAGATCATCGACGAGGGGCCGCACCCGCGCGATGGCAGAGGGGTCGCCCCTCAGCACGATGGAGTTGGAGCTCTCGACCGGCGTCACCGACACCGTGCCCGACCCCGGCTGTCCGCCGGGAGGAGCGAGCACCGATTGCAGCACGGCGGCGATCTCTCGCGCCGAGGAGTTCTCCAGCGTCACGACCTCGAACCCGGTCCGGTCTACGTCGATACGCGCGATCAGGGCGCGGACGCGGGCCAGGTTGTCGGCGAAATCGGCCACGACGATGCTGTTCGCGCCGGGGTTGGCCAGCACCTGTCCCTGGGCTCCGACCAGCGGCCGGATGGTCTCGGCGGCCGAGGCCGCATCGATGTTGCGCAAGGCGAACACTTCGGTCGAGAACCGCTCGTTGCCAACCGTCGATGGTCCCTGCGCCGCGCCCTGGGCCGGGCTGATACGATAAGCTCCGGACGACGTCGGCGTGACCACCAGGCCATTGGCGCGCAAGGTGGACAGGAAGACTTCGAACAGTTGGGCCCGGCTCAGATTGCGGTCGCTGGACACGGTCACGGTGCCGGTCACGCCCGGATCGACGATGAAGGTCCTGCCCGTCGAGCGGGAGATGTCCTGGATGAAGGCGCGGATGTCGGCCCCCTGGACGTTCAGGGTCTGACCACCGGCCGACTGGGCATGGGCAGGCAGGGTCGCCAGCGGGGCCTGAACGGCCAGAAGCGCGGCCACGGCGGCCGTCAGCAGGGGGCGGGATCGCATCAGCGGCCTGTCCTTATGGTGGTGGTCTGCTCGACGCCGTTCCGCTCGAAGCGGATCTCAGCGCTGGTGCTGTTGGAAAGCTGGCCCCGCAGGCCGGCGATACGTGCGGGGCTGTCCAAGGCCTGTCCGTTGACCGCGAGGATGACGTCGCCAGACCGGAGTCCCGCCGCCGCCAGGGCCGTGCCGTCGCCCGCGCCGCTGACGGTAAAGCCGTTGATGCCGAGCCCCTGCATGCGCGGACGCAGGCCTGCCTGGGCCATCAGCCGCGCCGGATCGACGCTGGGACCGGATGTTGTGGCCGCTGCCGGCTGACCGGCCTCGACAGGTGCCGCACCCTGCGGTGTCACGACCTGCGGCTCAGTGGGCGGCGGGGGTGGTGCGGCGGCCCCCATCGGCAGTTCCGTGAACATCAGGCGGCTGAGAGAGTCGCCGCGTGCCATCACCACGTGATCGTTGGCGACGGAGCGCAGGATAAGGCCCGACTCGATCTCCTCGCCCACACCCACCGAGACCTGACGTCCGTCGGCCAGGCCGATGATGGCCGAGCCGCCGCCGGTGCCGTCGGCGCGAACGCCGTATAGCCGCATCTGGCTGCTGCCCTGGGCGGTAGCCTCGGTCAGGGCGCCCGGCGCGCCGGTGCGGAAGAAGGCGTCGAACCGCTGAAAGATGGAATAGTCAGGCGAGGCTACTTCGGGTGCCGTGACCGGTCCGGCTGTGGAAACGGTCGGCGAGGCCAGGAAAACCCACACCAGCCGCGCGATCTGAATCAGCAACACGAGGGCCAGGCCGACCTCGATCCCGCGCCGCAGACGGACGCGGCCACCGCCCGGCGCATCGCCGGTCGGCCGAAGCTGACGGTTCCAGTTGCGAAAGGCCGCGATTACCATGACTTGCCCGACGGGGCCTGAGGCGGCCCAGCGCGATACCTAGACCGATCGTCCGTATGCGGGCTTCACCGCCGTGTGACGCCCGCGAGAACTTGCCGTGACGGTTAGGGGCAGTCCGGACGATATGACGCCAAATCGTCTTGAACGAAAAGGGGGCTGGCGCGAACGCCAACCCCCGTCAGCCTTTGATCAGAAGCGCGCGGTCAGGCTGACCGAGGCGCTGGAACCCAGCTCGTAGTTGTTGATCAGGATCTTGTTTCCAAGCTCCTGGAACTCGTCGTAGTCGGTGTTGAGCAGGTTGCGGAGTTCGAGCGAAAAGCCCAGATCCCGTCCCGCATATTCGAAGTCCTTGCGGTAAACGAAGTCCAGGAAGACGCCCGGGTCCTGAACATAGTCGGGCTCGCGGCTGCCCGCGCTGCCGGCACCGCGCGCCGTAATACGCTCGCTGACATAGTTGACGATGAAGGTCGCCTGCGAGCGGGCCGTGTCGTCTTCCCAGCCCAGTTGCAGGTTGGCGACATGCTCGGACTGGCCCTGAAGTCGGCTGCGGTCAGCGATGAAGAAGGTCGCGTCTTCATCGGCACCGCCACCGCCCGGCGTGCGCACAAAGTCACCGGGCTCGACGTTCACTTCCGAGTCCGACCAGGTGTAGTTGGCCTGCACGAGCCAACGCTTGTTGGCAATGAAGGGCATGGCATTGTCGGGGAACTCGAAGAACTTCTTGGCCTCGACCTCGGCCCCGAAGATGGTCGCCTCCGGCGCATTCAGGAACGACTGCTGACGCTGGTCGCCGGTCAGGACGACGACGGACTCAACCGGCTTGTCCAACTGCTTGTAGAAGACGCCAGCCGTCACGAACTGCTGGCGCGCGAAGAACCACTCGTAGCGGGCATCCAGGTTCAGGATTTCCGTATCGACCAAGAAGGGGTTGCCCGTGAACTCGCGGTCGCTTTCGGGGTCGATGTAGGATTGCGGGGCCAGTTCGCGGAACTGTGGACGCCCGATGGTCTGGGACACACCGACGCGCAGTTGCTGATCCTCGGCAAAGTTCCAGGTCGCCGTGAACGACGGCAGGAAATACTGCTCTTGGATGCTGGTCGGCGCAAAGGGTGCCGCGCCGCCGAACAGATCGCGCGGGGTCACAGTCAGTTCGCCGTCCTCGAAGCGAACACCCGCGGTCGTGCGAACCAGCGGAATGATCTCGGCGTCGACCTGAACATAGGCCGCGGCCACCGTCAGTTCCGCCTCATAGGCCCCGGCGCCGTTGGTTCCGGCGATCTGGCGCAGTTCGATCGTCGTCGGGTTGATGTTGAAATCCGAGTACAGGAAGTCGATGCGCGATTCCCGCTGCTCGTCCGTCAAACCACTGACAGCCGCCAATTGCAGGTCATAACGGGTCGCGTCGCGGCTGCTGTCGGTATAGGCCACGCCAGCCTTGAATACGATTTCACGTAAGTCCGACAGCGGCAGAGTATAGCTGACGTCAGCACCGCCGGAGATCACATCCTCGTCCAGCTCGCTGAACGATATCTGGTTGGAGGGGTTGTGAATGAACTCACCGTCACCGTTCACGCCATACTGGAAACGGGATTCGTAGGGGGCATCGCGCGAAGTCTTGGCATAAGATGCACGCCAATCCAGTTCCAGCGCACCGTTCATGAAATCATGCTCGCCAGCCAGTTGGCTGGAGAACAACTGGCGCACGAACCATTCGGTGTAGTCGTCCCGCAGCACGCCGCCGCCGACGCTCAGGTCCGGACCCACGGTGGAGCGGGCTTCTTTTGTCGTGTTGCGGACGTAGAAATTGGTCCACTTCAGCTCGTGATTCTCGGTGGTGAGCGACAGGCCACCGAGGAAGTTCAATTGGACATCATTCTGGTTGGACTCAAAAGCTTTGTCCGTGACCGGCACCAGGATGTCGCCTGAGAACTGACCCTCTTGCTGACGACCGCGGCGACCGCTCCAACTATTGTCGTAGCCCGCGACGGCGATCAGTCCCAAGGTGCCCAGGCTGCTTTCGCTGGACAGACCACCGGCGAAGTCGAAGCCGAAATCGACCGGCGTGGTCTCACGTTGCAGCAGACGCAGAGGCGCATTGACCAGCGACTGGCCCATACGCTGCAACTCTGCCGTCGTGAAATTGGCGCGGTTGATCTGGCGACCGGATTGAAGGGCGGCATTGATCAAGCCGGGCACGTCACGGGTGCCGTCATCGAAGCCGGTGAAGTCGGTCCGCGAGCCGTAGTAGATCAGGCCTTCCTTGTTCGTCGTCTCAGAATTGGCCCCGATCGACGTCGACATGGTGAAGAAAGGCTCGTTGGGAGCATCGACGGTTCGCAGATCGATTACGCCACCGCCAAACTCGCCGGGGAAATCAGCAGAATAGGTCTTCTGAACCGTCACGCTTTCAAGGATGCTGGACGGGAACAGGTCCAGAGGAACAACGCGCTGGAGCGGTTCAGGGCTGGGCAGAGGCGACCCATTCAGCAGAGCCGATGAGTATCGCTCCCCGAGGCCGCGTACATAGATGAAACGCCCTTCCACAACCGTCAGGCCCGTGACACGGGTCAGAGCCTGGGCTGCACTGGAATCGCCCGTACGCTCAAGATCCTCGGACGTCAGGAATGCCGCAACTTCCGCGCTCTCGCGGTTCGGCTCCGGGATGTAGCGTCCTAGAACGACGATTTCGTCAAGCTCGGAAACGTCCTGCTCAGGCTCAGCTTGAACAGCCGGAGTCTGTGCCGTGGGGCTTTGCGGCGCGGTCACTACCGGCGGCGTCTGGGCATAGGCCATTCCGGGCGCAATCATTGCGCTGGTGGCCAGGAGGACCCCGCTCAGGGTCAAGGTAAGGGTCTTCATGATCTGCGCCTTGGAAGAGTTCAACGGAATACGCGAAAGCCGGAGGCGGCCTGATCGGGCCGCCTCCGCGCATCCGTCATCAGCAGGTCGAGCCGGACGTCAGGCCGCAGGTCCAGCCCGTGTACCAGGTGTCGGCCGCATTCTGGACGGCACCGATGTAGGTGGTCGCCGTGAAGAACGGATAGACGGCAGGCGCATTCGTCACCGGCACAGCGGTCTCATTGGCACCGTTGATGAAGGTGAGCGTCTGGTTAGGCAGGCTGGTGCCCGTCGGTGCCGTCAGGGTCGACGTGCCGTTGGCGGTGTTGTTCGTGCCAGCGATGAAGGCTGCGGCCGACAGCGCCGTATTGGCCGGACGATAAGGCACGGCACAAGACATGAAGACCGAGTTGAAGGTCACACCACTGGTGCCGGTATCGGCGTCGTTGATCGCCATACAGCCCGCAACGGAACCCGCAGCACTGGTGAAGACCGAGTTGATCACGGTTGCATCGGTGCCGGTATCAAAGTGGGCGACCGTGTGGGCGTCGATCGTCGCGGCGCGGCCAACCATCGTCCAGTTGGAGATGAACGGACGCGACACATAGCGGTTGGCCAGCGGCGTCGATGCCGGAGCGGCTGAGAACTCGAAGCCAGCACTTCGGCTGGTCGTGCCGGCCGGACGCTGGGTCACGATGCCGAACTGGGCACCACCGCGCCAGCCCGTATCGGTGTCAAAGGCATCGTCATCGGCACCAGTGATCACGATACGGCGCAGGTTGACGTTGCCGCCGAAGATTTCGATGCCGTCGTCAGAGCTGTTGTGGACCTGGATGAACTCGACCGTGGTGCCAGTGCCGACGCCAGCCATGGTGAGGCCTTGCAGCTCATTGCCCGACGAGATTTCGAAGCCGGAGTATTTGATCTGCACGTAGCGCAGACGACCCGAGTTGTCGGCCACCGTATTGCCGCCGTAGAAGGCGCTGGTGCCCTCGACGGTGCCGGTGCAGGTGACCGGCGCGGTCAGCTGACAGTTGGCCTGCGGTGCGCGACCGGCTAGGACGATACCGCCCCATTGACCTTGCGAGTTTTCGTTGGTGGTGCCTTCGATGTTCTGGCGGCTGGTGAAGATGATGGGGCTGGTCGCCGTGCCTTCGGCGAACAGCTGCGATCCGCGGTTGACCAGCAGGTAGTCGGAGCCGCCCGAGGCGAAGATGCGCACGCCGGCTTCGATGGTCAGGATGCCCTGTTCGCTACCAGCCGTCGGCGCGGCCGGATCGATGCCGCGGTCCGTACCGACCGAGGTGCGGCCCGAGATGGAATAGATGGTGCCGGCGCGCAGCGGCACCGTCAGGGCACCGTTGATCTGTTGCGGCAGCTGGCAGACGCGCAGGGTGTTGTTGGCGATCAGGCCGACATTGGCAAAGCCTGTCGGGCAATCCGTAGCAGGCGTGCCGGGAGGAGGCGTGGTCGGGCCACCAGGGTTGGTGCCGCCACCACCGCCGAAATCGCCTTCACCGGGCGAGGCGACTTCCGCAGAGCCGCATGCGGCCAGGGCCAGGGCGCTGGCCGAGAGGGCGAGCAGGGTTGTCAGTCGAAAGCCGGTCATCGTTTTCACCGTGTCAGGTCCAAAGGATCATTCGACAGGTGGAACACAGGCACTTAGCCCGGCCCCGACGACGTATCGCCCCTCCTGCCCGAACCCCTCGTTAGGGGCCGGATGTGACAGGGCGAGCGCCAAACCGTGACGGTTAAGCCGCGCTTGTGTGAACTTGTTTTCGCCATTCTGTGAAACTCGCTCCTGATACGGCAGGATCGTCGCAAAGACGTTTTGGGCTTTGACCGGCTGACGTTGCACCACCGTCGATCCCGCGTTACGCCAGCTCAAACCAAGGGATATCGCCGTTTGTCGCCTCCCCTTCTCGCCTTGATGTTTGCCGGTTTCGGCTTGATCTTCGGCAGCTTTATCGGCCTGGTCAGCCTGCGTTTGCCGCAGGAACGCGGTGTCATATTTGGCCGCTCGCGCTGTGGCGGCTGCGACCGCCCCCTGCCGCCCCAACGGATGATTCCGGTCGTCAGTTACATCTTTGCCAAGGGGCGGTGCAGAGATTGCGGAGCGGCGATTCCGCTGCGCTACCCTCTGATCGAGCTGGCGTGCGCCAGCGTCGGCGTCTGGGCGGCCCTGTCGCAGCCGGACCTGCCGTCTGCGGCCTTCACCGCCCTGCTGGGTTGGCAACTGATCCTGATCGCCATCATCGATGCCGAGCATTTCTGGCTGCCCGACGTTCTGACGGTGCCCTTGCTGATCACAGGCCTCATCGCCGCGGTCATCCTGCCGACGGGCAGTCTGGTGCACTCGGCCATCGGAGCCGTGGCAGGGTTTCTGGGGCTTTGGCTGCTCGCCTTCGCTTATCGCCGCCTGCGCCATCGTGACGGCCTGGGCGGGGGCGATCCCATACTGCTGGCGGCAGGCGGAGCCTGGGTCGGCTGGATAGGGCTACCCAGCGTATTGCTGTGGGCCTCCGTATCTGCCCTCAGCTTGGTAGCGGCGCGCCTGGTCCTGCGACGTGCCGTGTCCGGCCAGGACCGCCTGCCCTTCGGCCCCTTCCTGGCCATCGGGATATGGCTGACCTGGTTGCTCGGACCTCTGGGACTTTAGCCGCCGGTCAGCGGATTTCGATCACATCCGGATGGCTGCCGCCGTCATACAGACGCGCGAGGTCGCCGGCTCGTCGTCGCAGCACCGCCGCGCGGTTGATAGACCCCTTGTCCGACATTTCGTGGTGCGCCGCGCTGGGCGGATCGGTCAGCAGCATTACGCGCTTCAGCCGCGCACTCTGGCCGGGATTGTCGAGGTTGTGCCGGAGCAGTCCCTCCAATACCCGCACCCTGATCGTCTCCGGTCCCAACCGCGCCATGACCTCGGCATCGGGCCAGGCCAGCACGGTCAGTTCGACCTGCCCTTCGCCACAGACGACCAGGTCCCGGAACAGGCCAGGACAGGCCTTGAGCACCGAATCGCGCAGACGTCCGGCGGCGACGAAGGTGCCGTTGGCGAGTTTGAACTGCTCGGCGCTGCGTCCCGCAAAGACCAGCCCCTCGGAGGGATTGGCCCGGTCGTGGAAGTCGGCGCGATCTTCCATACGCAAAAACCCCTCCTCGTCGAAGGCTTCGGCGGTGCGGGCGGGGTCGCAGAGGTAGCCGGGGGTGACGCTGGGGGCCTTGACCCGGACCTCGTAGGCCCCGCCCTCGGGCACCAGTTTGAGGGACGCGCCGGGGACCGGGAGGCCGATCCCGACCTTTGAGGTCTCCCACCAGGTGTAGCTGATGGCGGAGCCGGTTTCGGTGGAACCGTAACCGGAGACGAACTGAATTCGAGTTTTGATAGTCCGGACGGCCAGAGCCTGCATACGATCATGCAGTGGTTGAGGCAGGCCCGCACCTCCGAAGAGCATGCAGCGCAGGTTGGCGAAATAGGCATGGCGCAGGGCCTCATCAAGATCCAGCGCGTCGGCGAGCATGGCATAGCCGGACGGCATGGTGCCGTAAAAGCGCGGCCTGATCTCCTTCAGGTTCCGCAGCGTCTCGCCGAACAGTTCCGGCGTGGGACGCCCGTCGTCGATGTAGAGGCTGCCGCCCAGCGCGGTGATGTTCGTCAGCAGGGACGATCCGGCGATGTGGCTCCACGGCAGCCAGTCCAGACACGGTCCATCCCAGGCGAAGGCGTCGCCCATGGCCTGAAAGCCGCTGGCGGTATTGGCCGTCATCATGGCCTGGGTATGGATCACGGCCTTGGGACGACCGGTAGAGCCGGAGGTCAGCAGGTAACGGGCGGGCACGGTCGGATCGAGCGTCTGGACGCGTGCGCCGATGGCCTCCACGTCCGGGCGCACGAGGACGTCGGCCAGTGGCACGACGTCGCCTGGCAGGTCCTGCGGCCGGGCAGAGACGACGATCGCGTCGGCGGGCCTCACCGCGGCCAGTGCCCGGCCAAAGGGGGCACCCTGCTCTGCGAAGATGACGGCAGGTTTCACCAGGTCGACGACATGACGCAGCCGCTCGAAGTCGGTGCCGAGCAGGGAATAGTTCACGCTGACCGAACAGATGGGCACACCCGCCGCCATCGCGCCAAACATCCAGGCGGCGTGGGCGATGGAGTTCTCGGACAGGACGAGTACGCACCGACCCGGGGCGATCTCCTGCCGGAGCAACCAGGCCGCCACGGCGGAGACGTCGGTGCGTCCCTGAGCATAGGACAAGGGTTGCCAGTCCCGGTTTTCGCCACCGCGCCGGGCGATCCAGGTTCGGTCGGGCATTGCGTCCCCATGCGCCCAAAAGACCCGCAGAAGATTGCTGTCATGATCGACTAGGGGCGCACGGGCCGAGAGGATCAAGGTGCCGTCAGGCCGGGTCTCTACCTCCAGCCCGACCTGGCCGAACCGCACCGGGCGAAACGGTGCGTCCTGCTGGACGTCGATGTCGGACACTGGCTCTGACACTGGCTCGGACACTGGCTCGGACAAGGGCGTTTCCTTCTTCGTTGCAGCTTCTCAATAGCCTCGACGAGACGCTTGCAAAACAGGATTTATTTTCATCAGCCCTTCAGAACTAACTTGCAGCGACGGACCAAACTCTCCTACAGCTTGTTCTCGAACATTCGGCAATGGTGGCACCAGGAATGAGGGCGACCGCCAGCTGTCGATGATGCCATTCCGAGACGACACCGCATGACCACGCCGTTTGACACCCTGCGCCTGCCGGTCTTTGCCGCGCCCATGTTCCTGGTCAGCGGGCCGGAGATGGTGATCGCAGCCTGCAAGTCCGGAATCGGCGGAGCCTTCCCTACCCCCAACTGCCGAACGGTCGAGGATCTGGACCAGTGGATGGGCCGGATCACCGATGCCCTGGCACCCGGCGATGCGCCGTGGATCGCCAACATGATCACCCACTCGACCAACACGCGCCTGGCCGAGGACCTGCGCCTGATCGCCGAATACAAGCCGCCCGTCGTCATCACGGCCTTGGGGTCGCCGCGCCCGGTGATGGAGACCGTCAAGGCCTATGGCGGGCTGGTGTTTGCCGACGTCATCTCCATGAAGCTGGCCAGGAAGGCCGCAGAAGCGGGTGTCGATGGGCTGGCCTGCGTCAGCGCCGGTGCCGGCGGACATACGGGGCATCTGACGCCGTTCGCCTTCATCTCGGCGGTGCGGGACTTCTTCGACGGCTATATCGCGGTCGGCGGTGGCGTCGGTGATGGCGCAGGGATCGCCGGGGCCGTCGCCGGGGGCGCTGACTTTGTCTATATGGGCACGCGATTTCTGGCCACCGAGGAAAGCATGGCCCAGCCTGCCTACAAGCAGATGGTCGTGGAGGCTGGGCCGGACGATCTGGTCGTCTCCGCCGCCGTGACCGGAACGCCAGCATCCTGGCTGAAGGCCAGTTTGAGGGCCGCAGGACAGGATCCCGACAATCTGGGCGGGCCGGCCGAGCGGAACTATTCCAGCAATGGCGACCCCAAACGCTGGCGCGATATCTGGGCAGCCGGCCAGGGCGTGGATGCCGTGCGTGCGGTCGAGCCGCTGTCGCAGGTCGTGGAGCAACTGTCGCTGGAGTACCAGGCAGCCGTGCAGGCCTTTCGCAAGCGGACCGCAGCGATCGGGTGAAACTCTCAAACGCCGTCATCCTCGGGCTTGACCCGAGGATCGGACTGTCCGGTGTTAGGTCGTCGGGAGGGCGCACGGCAAGCGGGGCCAGCCTCGATCAGCGAGCGGCTGAACGTCTGGCCCTCGGGTCAAGCCCGAGGGTGACGGTGGTATCTGGAAGGGATCGCCTAGACCCCGATCACCAGGCTGACGGTCGTGGTCGTGGACCCGCCGATGTTCAGGGTCTGGACCGTTTTCGCCCCCTCGACCTGATAAGCGCCCGCCGTGCCGGTCGTCTGTTTGAAGGCATCCAGAGCCATGCGGACGCCGGTGGCTCCCACAGGGTGCCCACAACCGATCAGGCCGCCGGAAGGGTTGATGGGCAGCTTGCCGCCCATCTCGATGTCGCCCGCCTCGATCGCCTTCCAGCTTTCGCCCGGCGCGGTCAGGCCCAGATGATCGATGGCCATGTATTCGGTCATGGAGAAACAGTCGTGGGTTTCTACCAGATCAATGTCGGACAGGCCGACGCCGGCGCGATTCCGCGCCTCGTCGATGGCCCGCTTCACCTGGGGAAAGACGTAGGGCTGATCGCGGCTGTTATCGATCTTGGTGTTGTAGCTGATCGGGGCCGAGCGATGGCCCCAGCCCTTTATGCGGGGCAGGCTGTCCAGCGGAATGCCCCGCGCCTTGGCATACTCCGCTGCCCGCTCCGGCGAGGCCAGAACGACTGCGGCCGCCCCGTCGGTAACCTGTCCGCAGTCGGTCTTGCGCACCCGGCCTTCGATGACGGGATTGGCTTCATCGTCGCTGGTGAAACTGGCGTTGGAGAAGGAGTAGCCGCGCGTCTGGGCATTGGGATTGCGCTTGGCGTTGCCGAAATTGACCTGGGCGATGTGGCGCAGGTGGGCTTCGTCGATGCCGTAGCGGCTGTCGTATTCGTCGGTCAGGTTGGAAAAGGCGCGGGGCCAGACATAGGTGGCGTCGCCGAACTCGTGCCCTGTCCAGGCAGCCGCCCCCAGATATTCCGCCCCCGTCTGGCCCGGCACGTTGCGCATCAGCTCGATACCTACGACCAGCGCCGTGCCGTAATGCCCCGCCTGGATGTCCGACATGGCCGCCATCAGGGCCAGACTGCCCGATGCGCAAGCGCCCTCGTGACGCGAGGTCGGCAGACCGTCGAAGGCCGGCTCGGTCTGGGCGAAGAAGCCGCCCAGCAGCCCCTGCCCCGCGAACAGGTCGCCGACAAAATTGCCGACATGGCCCACATCGATGTCCGCCGGGTCCAGCGACGCCGCCGCCAGACCACCGTGGACGGCCTCGCCGAAGCCGTCCGCCATCTCGACCCCTTCGCGCGCCCAGTTGCGGGCGAAGTCGGACTGCCAGCCGCCGAGAATGTAGGTCATGAGCAACGGTCCCTTATGCGGCGTTGACGGCTTGCGACGCCCGGATGGTGGCCCCTTGCGACCAGGTCGCGTGGGTCCCGCTGGAAATGCGTTCAGGCAGGATGATCCGGGCGACCGGGCCGTCCGCCAGCTTGCGCGCATCATAGATGACGCATTCCGAACGGTCCTCGATCATGTCCGAGACATAGGTGACCAGATAGCCGTCGTCCTCCTCGGTCGCGCCGATGCGGGGCGCAAAGCCCGGCTCCGATCCATAGCGTTCGGGGCCGAAGTCGATGGCCCAGCTGTCGCCCGAATCCATGTCGTGCTTGACCACGCCGGTGAACAGGAACCAGCCGGGCTTGCTGACCGCACTGTAGGCATAGCGGTATTTCACGCCCGCGAACTGGTTGTTGATGATGCCGAACTCGAGCACGCGGTCGTCCAGACGCGTCTCTGTCGTGGCTCCTGTCTTCAGGTTGAAGCGCCAGCGGTGCAGCTTGGGCTGGAGCATGTTCTGATCCAGGAAGGTCATGATCCGCTCATAGGCGGGCCAGGCGTCGGGGCTGGTGTCCGGAACCGGATTGTCCTGGAAATAGCCGTCCATGACGATCTCGTCGCCGTCTTCCCAGGCATTGAGGAAGTGCAGGACATAGGTGGCGTCGGCCTCGAACCATTTGACGTCCTCAGCCGTGCCAAAGCGCGGAATGATGCCGAAGCGGGACTTCATGTCGGGGTGGAAGCGCGCAACGTGATAGCCCTTGGGCAACAGATGCTCCTCCCAGAACAGGGGGAAGTCGTTGAGGATGGAATAGTTTGTCGTGAACGCCATGTCGTGCGGCAGGCGCGCTCCTGGCAGCGGCACGGGCGTCAGATGCTTCAGCTGATTGTCGGCCCCGACGACGCCGTAGTGCATGAATGGGGCCGTCTTCGAATAGTTGAAGAACAGCAGCTCTCCGGTCCTCTCATCGACCTTGGGGTGGGCCGATATGCCTTCCGGCGGGCACCATTCGGCACTGGGCAGTTGATCCAGCGTGAAGGGGTCAAGGCGATAGCCCTCTCCGCACTGGTAGAAGGTCGACAGGATCGCGCCCGCATGAATGATGACGTCGGTCGAGGATGAATCCTTCAGCCCGCCATGTGCGCCCCAGCCGGGCCGCTCGGACAACGAGGGATGTTCGGCCAGACCGGCCCAAAGCGCCCGCCCCGCCTCCTGCTCGGCCTCGAAGCCCTTGGTCCGGACGAAGCGGTTGCGATAGGCGGCCTTGCCGTCCTTCAGCGTGATGGCATGCAGCATGCCGTCACCGTCGAACGGGTGATAGCGGCCCAGCGGCTGATGCAGCGGGTTTTCGGTATTGCGCACATAGACCCCGTCGATGTCGGTCGGGATGGTGCCGATGACGACCATGTCGTCAGCCGTATGCTCGGTGTGCTGAGGCGACCAGGCCCCGTTCATATAGGGGTGGTCGTTCGGCTGGATCGAGGTGCGGACAGCACCCTGTTGAAAGGCCGTGCGCGCTGCGCCTGTCGGTTCGGCACCCATGAGACACTCCTGGAACTGTGCGGCAAGCCGCCAAGTAAGTTGCGTTAGAATACCATTCTTGCGGCCCTTGGCGAGAGGTTTTAGTATCAAATCGCAAGCTACGTCGAAAACGGCGAGCGTATCGGGAGACGACCATGGCCGATCATCAGTTCCCTGCCCTCGATTTCGACGGCCTGCGCCCGCCCAGCCCGTTTCTGACTGCCGAGCACGACGCCTGGCGGTCGCATCTGCGGACCTTCATCGACACCCATGTCGCTCCGAACCTGGATGCCTGGGACGCGGCCTCCGACTTTCCCGACGCCCTCTACAAGACCGCCGCACAGGAAGGCGTGTCGGGCATGGGCTTTCGTGAGGATCTGGGCGGAACGGGCGAAGATATCGACCTGTGGCACCGCATCATCTTCGCCGAGGAGTTCTTCCGCATGGGCTCGGGAGTCGTGTTTGCCGACCTGGCCACGCCCTGGATTGCCCTGCCCCCCATCATCAACGGCGGCACGACCGAGATGCTGGACCGCGTGGCCCGCCCGGTGCTGGCCGGCGACAGGAAGATCGCCTTCGCCGTGACGGAGCCCGGCGGGGGGTCCGATGTCTCGGGCTTCACCACAACGGCCGAGCGCCGGGGCGATGTCTTCGTGGTCAATGGCGGCAAGACCTTGATCTCAGGCGCGATGAAGGCCGATTTCCTGCTGACCGCAGTGCGGACCGGCGGGCCGGGCATGGGCGGGCTGTCGATGCTGCTGATCGAGACGGACAGACCGGGCGTGTCGCGCGGCCCGGTCCCCGGCCTGGAATGGTACAATCGCAACAACGGCTGGCTGACGTTCGACAATGTCGAGGTCCCGGTCACCAATCTGGTCGGGGTCGAAAACCGGGGCTTTGCCGGCCTGGCCGGCCAGTTCAACATCGAGCGGTTCAGCGGTATCGCCGCGACCCTGGCCATGACCCGCACCTGCGTGGCCGAGGCCATCGCCTTTGCCCGCGAGCGCCAGACCTTCGGCAAGCGGCTGATCGATCATCAGGTCATGCGCCACAAGATCGTGGACATGATCCAGCGGCTGAAGGTCTCCTATGCCCTGCTGGACATTCTGGTCTGGCGGTTCGGGCGCGGCGAGACGCCGGTGGCGGACCTGGCCCTGCTCAAGGTGCAGGCGACCACGACGCTGGAGCATTGCGCCCGCGAAAGCCTGCAGGTTCTGGGCGGCCGGGCCTATACCGGCCACAACCGCGTGGAGCGCATCTATCGCGAGGCCCGCATATTCGTGATCGGTGGTGGCTCTGAGGAGATCCTGCGAGACCTCGCGGCCAAACAGATGGGCTTCTGAGAAAAAAAGGCCCCGCCGTGTGAACAGCGGGGCCAGTCGGTTCAGGATAACGCAGACTTCGTAGAGGGGATCAGAAGTTGCGTCGCAGGGTGACCCCGTAAGTCGCGGGATCGCCTAGGAAGGCCGAGTAGGATCCCGCCTGGAAGGTGGCCGGGATCACGCGGCGATAGTATTCGGTGTCGAACAGGTTGCGGGCCCAGACATCCACCGACCAGTCTCCGGCCTCCTGCCGCAACGAGAAGCGGGCGTTGACCGTGGTGAAGGCGTCCTGCACGCGGTTGGGGTCGAAACCGCCAGTGAAGAACTCCGAGGAGTAGCGGGCATCGGCATAGGCCACACCGACCAGACCATTGCCGATCGGGAACTCATAGGTGATCGACGAGACGTTCACCCAGTCCGGCGACTGCTCCATCTCGCGCCCCGAATAGGTCAGGTTGCCCGGCGAGGTCGGGTAGAAGGCGTCCGTGTAGCTGAGGCCGTTGGTCAGGGTCAGGCCGTCCATGGGCAACCAGGTGATCTCCAGCTCGGCCCCTTGCGTGACGGCTTCGTCAAGGCTGCGAACCACGAAGCTGACACCGGTGTATTCGATCAGTTGAAAGCCGCTGAACGTCTGGTGGAAGGCGGCGAAGTTGGCGCGCAAAGTACGGTCGAAGAACTCGCCCTTCAGACCGATCTCATAGGCGTCGACCGTCTCTTCAACGAAGGCCAGATCGCGGGCGTTCGGCGTGGCCGGCGTGGTGAAGCCGGCGCGGTCGAAGTTGTAGCCCCCCGACTTGTAGCCCCGCGAGTAGGACGCATAGCTGTTGAGCTCGGGCGTGAACTGATAGGCGATGTTGAATGTGCCCGTCAGAGCGCTTTCGGTGCGTTCATCGGAATCACCGGCCGGGTTCAGACGCGTATCCCAGAAGGGCGCGCAGAAGCGCAGGACGCCGGGCGCGTCGCTGGTGGCGATGGCACTGTCGCAGGCCGGGTTGAAGTTCTCGCCCCGGAAGTCGATTTCCTTCTTGTTTTCGGTGTAGCGCAGACCGCCGGTGATGCTGAGCTGGTCGGTCACCCGGAAGATATTATGGGTGAAGATCGACATGTCCTGACCGGTCTGTTCACCGATGCCGCGTGCGCCGTCGCCGGGCGTGAAGGCGGCCAGGGTCGAGGCCTGGAAGGTGGCTGCCCCGCCGTAGATCAGCGGATAGTCGGCCCCCATACGGTAGGCGGAATCGTTCAGCACTTCCTCGTGCGAGTAGAAGGCCCCGACCAGCCAGTCGAGCCGGTCGGTGGTGCCTTGCAGGCGTAACTCCTGGGTGAAGACGTCGAACCCCTGATGCAATCCATCGGGCGCGAAGAAGCCCAGGTCGGCACCCGAGTGGTCGAAGTCCTGTGACCGCGAAGCCTCCCAGCTGCGATAGGCGGTGATGGAGGTCAGATTGGCGAAGCCGAGATCGAAATCGCCCTGGGCCGAAAAGCCATAATCGACGATGTTCTCGGAGTTGACGCGGCCCGGAGTCTTGGAGGCCTCGCGGTCGAACGGGTCGGTGCTGCTGTAGCCGACATTGCCGCGCGCCGCAGACAGGCTGTTGACCAGACCCAATGTGGGGCCGGCGATAGCCAGTACGGCCACGCAGCAATTCTCGTCGCGATCAGTGTAGTCGGCGCTGAAGCGCCAGGTCATGGTCTCTGACGGCTGCCACAGCAGCTTGCCGCGCACGAACTGACGATCCAGATTATCGAGCGATTCCGTGCTGTTGGCGTCTTCGTAAAAGCCGTCGCGGGTCTCGGTGCTGCCTTCGAGACGCAAAGCCACGGTGTCGGACAGCGGGATATTGACCGAGCCCGCCAGCCGGATGTCGTCATAGTTACCGTAGGTGCCCTCGAACCGGCCGAAGGTGTCGCTGGTCGTGGGCTGTTTTGTCAGCACATTGATGATGCCGGACGAGGTGTTGCGACCGAACAGGGTCCCTTGCGGACCACGCAGGACTTCGATCCGTTCCAGATCGCCCAGTTCCGACAGGGCCACACCCGTGCGGGCGCGGATGACGCCGTCGATCACGACGCCGACGGAAGATTCAAGACCAGGATTGGTCGAGGTCGTTCCGATGCCACGGATGCGGATGGAAGAGTCAGCCCCACCCCCCGGCGTCTGGAACTGAACACTGGGGGCCAGACCGGTCAGCTCGCGGATATCGGTGACGCCCGAGTTTTCAAGCTGTTGCCCGCCCACCGCCGTGACAGCGATCGGCACATCGATCAGACGTTCCTGTCGCTGGTTTGCGGTGACGATGATGTCGTCAAGAGCAGTAGCCTCGGGCTCTTGAGCCGGAGCAGAAACGGCCTCCTGGGCGAAGGCGGGCGTAGCCCCCAACGCCGCGGCAACCAGCAAGACAGGTAAGCTGACGGAACCACTGATCTTCATGCCCAATCCTCCCATGAGCCCTCGTTTGCCGAGGTGCTTCTGGCTCCAGATGTAACTGGCAAACTGAGACTGTCAAATAACTTTTGTAATCAGACCGAGTTGGTGATTGAGTGAGGTTCGGGCGACACGGCTGGGGAAGTCTTGTCGATCCGATATTCCAATCTGGGCCAAAATTCAGAACATAAGACCAGAAAACTGGCTTTTTATCAGGGAGTTGAGACATGAGAGTTTATTCAGATGATCACTGATCACATCCCCCCGCAGACGGAACGCTGCCGCTTTCAATGATTGCGCCAGACCCGTTTCGATGCCGTCCGGCATCGATACAAGGTCACTTTCACCTTTAGATTGACTGAGCATAGTGGGCCGATGACCATCACGACCGAATCCTCCCCTCCTGCGGCCGATAGCCCGGCACCCGCCGCTTTAGCCTGGCCTCATCCCGCGTGGGGCTGGTTCGCGGTGGCGGCCTTGATGATCGCCTATACGTCCAGCTTCATCGATCGCCAGATCCTGAGCCTGCTGGTCGAACCGATCCGTGCAGACCTGACCATTTCGGACACCCAGTTCAGCCTGCTGGCCGGGATCGCCTTTTCGCTGTTCTACACGGTGATGGGCATTCCGCTGGCCAAGTTGGCAGACCGGGGGAGTCGCCGCTGGATCATCCTGATCGGCATCGTGGTCTGGAGCGTGATGACCGTAGCATGCGGCCTTGCCAACAGTTTCTGGGCTCTGTTCGCCGCGCGCATCGGGGTTGGCATCGGTGAAGCTGCGCTGTCGCCCGCCGCCTATTCGATGATCTCGGACTATTTCCCACCACGCCAGCGCGCCCGTGCTCTGGCCGTCTATTCCATGGGACCCTACATCGGCGCGGGACTGGCCCTGATGATCGGCGGCGGCGTCATCGACCTGATCGCCAGATCGGGCTCCATGACCCTGCCGCTCGTCGGTGCTCTGGCTCCGTGGCAGCAGACCTTCGTGCTGGTCGGCGCGCCCGGACTATTGATTGCGGCCCTGTTTCTGGTGGTGCGCGAGCCTGCCCGCAGGGGCGTCGTCGCCGCCGGTGTCGAGGCCGGTGTCGTGAAGTTCATGCTGACGCGCAAATCCACCTTCGTCCCCATGATCCTGGCGTTTTCGATCTTCGGCATGGCCGGCATTTCCTATCTGGCGTGGATCCCCGCCGTCCTGATCCGCCAGCATGGCTGGACCCCGGCCGAGGTCGGCTTTGCCTATGGAGCCATCCTGCTGTTCGCGGCCACGCCCGGGGTCCTGATCGGCGGATGGCTGACGGACGCCATGTCCAACCGGGGGCGCAAGGATGCCCCTCTGTACGCCGCCATACTGGCCCTTGTGGCCAGCATTCCCTTTGCCATCGCAACACCCCTCCTGGGTGATGTCCGCTGGGCCCTGGCCTCGCTGGCCGCCTTCAGCTTCTTTGCCGGAGTGATGAACAGCCTGCCCGCTACGGCCCTGCAATCGGTGGCCCCCAATCAGCTCCGGGCCCAGATCACGGCCATCTACTTCCTGGTCGGCAATCTGATTTCTCTTGGACTGGGTCCGACCGTGGTGGCGGCGATAAGCGACACACTGCTCGGAGGGCCACAGTCGATCGGGCTGGCGCTGGCCATCGTCAGCGGCGTCTGCATCAGCCTGGCTTCCTTCATGCTGATCCGCACCCTGCCCTCTTTTCGCGCCAGCGTGGACGAGGCCCGCGACTGGCAGGGATCGCACTGATGTCCCGCCTGGCCCTGCCCTGGTTCGACCCGACACCACCGACGGCTGAGCAGTGCGTCATCCCGCGCCTGATCGATCGTCACGCCGCCAACACGCCTGACAAGGTGTTCGTCCGCTTCGAGACCGGCGAGACCTGGACCTGGGCCCAGACACGCGACAGGGCCAGGGCGACAGCAGCGGCGCTTCAGACGCGCGGTGTGGCCAAGGGCGACATCGTCGCCGCCTGGGCTCCCAACTCGGCTGCCTTGTTGCAGGCATGGTTCGGGGCCAACTACGCCGGTGCGGCGCTGGCCCCGATCAACACCAGCTTTCGCGGGCGATTGCTGGAGCACGCCATCGCCAAATGCCAGGCGCGGCTGCTGATCATCCACCCCGATCTGGTCGAGCGACTGGACGGTTTGTCCTTGGGTCAGGTCGAGCGCCTGATCCTGACGGGCGATGCCGCTACCGCCGTCGATCTGGCCCTTCCCATCGAACTGGTCTCAGCCTTGACCGGCGACGCCTCTGCCTATGTTCAGGTGGACAGCCAGCCTTGGGACACCCCGGTCATCATCTTCACCTCGGGAACCACGGGCCCCTCCAAGGCAGTCGTCACCTCCTATGTCCAGGAATGGACCACCGCACGGGTCACCTATGGCTACATGAACCAGGACGACCGCATGCTGGTGAACCTGCCGATGTTCCACGTCGGCGGTATCGCGGCCATCACCTCAGCGGTGGCCTGCGGGGGCTCGGTCGCCCTGTTCGAAGCGTTCGATACGCGCCGGTTCTGGGACATCGTGCGCGAGACGGAATCGACCGTGTGCAGCGGGCTGATCGGCGCCCTGACCACCTTCCTGATGAAGGAGCCGCCACGCCCCGACGACGCGGACAATCCACTTCGCATGGTGACGTTGTCGCCGATCAATGAGGACACGGTCGCCCTGGCTGCCCGCTTCGGCTTCGACTACATCTCCGGGTTCAACATGACCGAGGTGTCAGGGCCGCTGATCTGTGCGGTGAATGAGAAGGTCATGCGGAGTTGCGGCCGGGTCCGCGAGGGCATGGAATGCCGCATCGTCGATGCCCATGACAATGAGGTCCCGCACGGCCAGCCCGGCGAACTGGTCATCCGGTCCGACAGTCCCTGGACGCTGTTCAGCGGCTATCTGGGTGACCCCGAGGCGACCGCTTCGGCCTGGCGCAACGGCTGGTTCCATACCGGCGACCTGATGCGCCGCGACGAGGAGGGATGCTTCTTCTTCATCGACCGCAAGAAGGACGCGATCCGCCGACGTGGCGAAAACATGTCGTCTCTGGAGATCGAGATCGAGGTCAATGCCCACCCCGATGTGCGTGAGGTGGCGGCCTATGGCATCGACCTGCCCGGCGGAGAACAGGAGGTGATGGTGGCCGTCGCCCCCATGCCCGGCGCGACCCTGGACCCCCAAGCGCTGATCGAATGGCTGATCCCGCGCATGACCCATTTCATGGTGCCGCGTTATGTGCGGATCGAGGCCGAACTGCCCAAGACGCCGACCAACAAGATTATGAAAACCGGCCTGCGTGCCGAGGGCGTCACACCCGACACTTTCGATCGGGAGAGCGCCGGTTTGCGGGTGCGGCGACAGAAGCTGACAGTCGCTTGAATTCTTGGACCTTAGACCGCTAAGACAAGCCTATGTCTTCTCGCGGTGTGCCAAAATCCCGGCTGGTTCCAAAGAGTTCAGTGAACCGGGCGCTGAACGCGCTGGGCGATCGCTGGAGCCTGCTGGTCGTGCAGGAAGCCTTTCTGGGGGCCAGCCGATTCGAGGAATTTCATGCCCGTCTTGGAGGTGCGCGCAGCACCTTGTCCAGCCGCCTGCAGGGGCTGGAAAGGCACGGCATTCTGGAGAAGCGCCCGCATCGCGAGGATGGCGCGCGCATGGGCTATCACCTGACGCCGCGCGGCCTGGGTCTGTTCGACAGCATGCTGCTGATGTGGGGCTGGGGGGTACGCTGGGGCGTCGGTGGCGGTCGCGCACCGATCGTGTTTACCCACCAGACCTGCGGCAAGGCCATGCTGCCAGAACTGCGCTGTGGCGACTGCGGGGAGCCTCTGACCCTGCACAGCTGCACCTTCACGCCCGGGCCGGGGGAAGGCATGGAGAGCCTGCCCGTCCAGCGGATGCACCGCCGCCGCCAGCCCAGCGATGAAGCCCCGACCATCGAGCTTGTCGATCTGCTGGGCGACCGCTGGACCGCCCTGGTGGTCAGCGTCCAGTATTTCGGCGTGCACCGGTTCGACGAGATGCAGAGCTTGCTGGGGATCGCCTCCAACATCCTGACAGACCGTCTGCGGACGCTGGAGCTGTCAGGCATTTTCGAGCGGCGGCTGTATGAGATTACCCCGCCCCGCTATGAGTACCGGCTGACCAAGAAGGGCATGGACCTTTATCCCCACGCCCTGTCGATGATGACCTGGGCGGACACCTGGCTGAAGGACAAGGCAGGGCCGCCGGTGCGGATCAAGCACAAGTGTGGCGCGGCTCTGAACCCGGTCGTCGCGTGCAGTGCCTGCCAGGGAAAGCTGACCATGGCCGGCGTCCTGATGAAAGCCGGCAAGGTTCGGGAAAAGGTCTGAAAGCGGGCAGCATTGTCGCTTGCATACGCAGACCATTTCGACTTGCTTAAACAGACTTATCATCCTAGCGTTTCGTCAGGGCACAACAGGAGAGACGACATGGGCGAGCACATGAGGGCCGTCGAGGCCATGATGGCGGCGTGGAAAAAACGCGACGTCGAAGGGTTCATCGCCACTCTGGCCGACGACATCGAATACCACTGGCACCCCACCAAACGTCCGGCCGTCGGCAAGGACAAGATGCGCAAATTCCTGGCCAATTACGAACAGGGTTTCGATCAGCAGGAATGGAAGATTTTGCACTCGGCGGAGGCGGGCAATGTGCTCTTTGTCGAGGGCATGGAAGTCCTCGTCGATCGCTCGACCGGCACGCGCATGGACAACCCCTTCGTCCAGGTGTTCGAACTGCGGGACGGGTTAATCACCCGGATGCGCGACTACTACGATACCTCGATGGTTCACGCGCCCGCCAGACCGGAGGCCAAGCCCGAGGCGGCGTCGGCATGACGCCGATCGAGCGCCTGAAGGCGCTGATGGAGGTCTCGAAGGTGCGCGACAAGGCCGCCTTTCTGGACGCCTTCGCCGAGGACGTGGAGTACCACTATCATGTCGGAACCCGCCCCCTGATCGGGCGGGACTGGGTCGACAGGTTCATCACGAAATACTGGGCCAATCACTCGGACACAGCCTGGGTCCTGACCCACTGGGCCCAGAATGACACCATGGTCCTGACCGAAGGCCGCGAGGACTATGTCAACGCCGACGGTGTCTCTGTCTCCCATCCCTACATGGGGATCATCGAGTTCAACGACGCCGGAAAGATCGTCGCCTGGCGCGACTATTTCCAGATGAAGGACCCGGCGGCGGCAGCGGGCAAGTAAGCTCAGGCGGCAGGCGCCATCCGCGCCTGCCGCAAGGCTCCGCGCCGGACCTTGCCCGCGTCGTCGCGGAGGCGTTCAGTCGTGACCTCGAATGTCCGCGGCCGTTTGTAGGGCGCGATCCGCACTGACAGGAAGGCATGCAGACCCTCTTCGTCCAAGGTGCCGTCCGCCGTCTCCACGATCGCATGTACGCGCTGGCCCATGTCGACGTCAGGCAGGCCGATCACCACACTGCATTGCACACCCGGCCAGGCATCGATCGCCGCCTCGACCTCGGCGGGATAGACATTGGCCCCGCCCGTCACGATCAGGTCCACGCGCCTGTCGGCCAGATACAGAAAGCCTTCCTCGTCCAGATAGCCCATATCGCCAAGGGTCTCGAACTCGCCCTTCGCCTTGGGCTCGGCCCCGATGTAGCGGTAGGTCGCCCCCCTGCCCCGCTGCGGCAGGAAGTAGATCTCGCCCACCTGACCCGGCGCACACGGCTGGCCTGCCTCGTCCAGCACCTTCAACTCATAGCCGGGCAGCACGCGCCCCACCGAGCCCGGATGGGCCAGCCAGTCGGTGCCGCTGATCGACGTCCCGCCAAGCGCCTCGGTGCCGGTATAGAGCTCCCACACCGTCTCGGCCCCGACCCAATCGATCCAGTTCTTCTTCAGCCAAGGCGGACAGGCGGCGGCGATATGGACGACGGCATCCAGTGAGCCGACGTCATACTGGCCCTTGATCTCTTCTGGCAGCGCCCAGATGCGGTGCATCATGGTGGGCACCTGAAACAGCCAGTTGACCCTGTGCCTGTCGATCAGACGCAGCGTCTCTTCCGCGTCGAAGCGGGGCATGATGATGACGTGCAGACCCCACCCCAGGGCGAAACAGGTCATCCCGAACGGGGCGGCGTGGTACAGCGGGCCGGGATTGAGCAGCACGTCATCCGGCCGCATCCCCAGCAATGGCATATCGGGATCGGCCAGGGCCGGAGCCATGTCCACGATGACCTTGGGCCGCCCTGTGCTGCCCCCGCTGGCGATGGCTTTCAGATGGGTGGAGGCGATCTCCGGCAGGGGGCCGCCGTCCTGGCGGGCGTCATGGGTTTGGGCCGGGGTCAGTGCGGGCCAGCGACCCGCCCGACCGATCTCCTCAATCACCACCAGCGCCGGCTGGACCAGATCGAGGATGTCTGCCAGTTCGGCATTGGCCAGCCGATGCGACAGCGGCACAGGCGTCGCGCCCAGCCCCCAGATCGCATAGGCGACCTCCAGAAATGCGGGACCATTGGGCAGGGCGACAACCACGAAATCGTCGGCCTTGACCCCTGCCGCCGCCATCGTCCGGGCCCGCTGGTTGACCCGCGCGGCCAGGTCCCCCCGGCTGATCGTCACGCCCTCGAACGTCAGAGCCGGACGGTCCGGATCACGCGCGGCCTGGATGTTCAGCAGCGCCCCCACGGCGCGGGGCGATGGCACCGCAACGCCGGGCGTGCTGAGCGTGCGAGGGTTGGCCGGACGTCGCATCAGCCGATCCTATTTCACGTCCGACGTAGCCTTTGGCGGCCAGGGGACCAACGAACTGGTCCGGGCGATATAATCGGCATAGCCGGGGCGGTGATAGGTCAACCGCTTCTCATAGGACGGCCCTCCACTGTACTTCAGGAACAGGACCAGCAGAACCAGCCAGCCGACGATGCTGAACAGGCCAAGGGTCGTCTCCGCCGCGATCAGGAACAGACCGAACCAGACGCACAGGTCCCCGAAATAGTTCGGATGCCGGGTATAGCGCCACAGGCCGCTGGACAGCACCTTGTCCTGATTGGCCGGATCAGCCTTGAATCGCACCAGCTGCCAATCACCCAGGCTTTCAAACAGGATGCCGAACACCGCCAGACCAGCCCCGATCCAGCCCAGCAGTCCGATGGTTGCGGGTTCGTCCGGAAGCTGACCCAGCTGCACTGGCAGGCTGACCACCCACATCAGGGGGGCCTGAAGCGCAAAGACGTTCGTCCAGGCCGCCTTGGAAAAGCTCGCGCCCTTTTCCTGTGCCCGCGCCAGCATCTTCACATAACGCCGGTCCGGTCCGTGCGAGCGCCAACGCCACAGGATGTAGAGCCCAAGACGCAGGCCCCAGACCACCGCTACGACCAGCATCAACTGCTGACGCGCCTCTGCCCCGTCAGCCAGGAAAAAGGTCGTCACCGCCATGAGAGCAAGCCCGATGGCCCAGAAAGCATCAACGAAGGTCACGTCCCTGATCGCGCAGGCGACGCCCCACAGGGCGATGAAACAGACGACGCAGATCGCGAAGTTCGCCCCCAGAACGATGGCGATATCCTGTAGTTCAGACATGGTCTTGGCTCCCCCGAGTGATGATGTCCGGTCTCAGCGACCGGTCGATATGTCCTTGACCTTCAGCATCCTGGCCATTTGACGTTCCAGCCCCTTGGGATCGCGGGCCATGGCGGCGCGGCTCTCTATGGCGAAGCGGTCGGTGTCGATCTCGTCAGTGCCGCGCGTGATGCCCCTCAGTGAGGCGCGGGCAATGTCTTCAGGTGCCTCCTTGGCCCCCTTCACATGCGAGGCCATGCGCGTGTCGACCGAGCCGACGATCAGCGAGGTCACGGTCGTTCCCTGGTCGGCCAGTTCGGCGCGAATGCAGCTGCCCGCCGCCCGCATGGCGAACTTTGACGGGCTGTAGCCGCCCATGTTCGGGGCCGCGAGAATGCCACCCACCGACAAGACGTTCAGGATGGCGCCCCCGCCATTCGCCCTGAGCGCGGGTGCAAAGGCCCGCGCCATGCCGACCGGACCGAAGTAGTTGACCTCCATCTCCTCGCGCGCGCCGTTCATGTCCTCGGCCCCGATCAGCAGGCGGTTCGTGAATGCCCCGGCGTTGTTGACCACGACTGAGACGTCCGGGCAGGCGGCCGCGGCGGCGGCTATCTGATCAGGCTTGGAGACGTCGAGCGCCACGGCCACGACCTTGCCGGGATAGGCCTCTTCGAGATGGCGCGCCGAGGCGGGCTCGCGGGCCCCGGCATAAACCTTGGCCGCCCCTTCCTCGATCAATACCCTGACGAAGGCTTCACCGATGCCGCGATTGGCTCCGGTGACGATGGCGATACAGCCCTGAATCTCCATGATCGTCGCCTCAGGCTGCGGTGTAGATGATGTCTTCGGGCTTCTTGGCACCGCGGCGCAGCAGACTGGCATCGTTGGTGATCGCCCCGCGCGCCCAGGTCTCGGACAGTTCGTGCTCCTCGTTCCATTCCCAGCACATGGTCCGGCGAAGGATGCGCCATTCGTTGCCGCGCTTCTCCATCTGGTCGACGCAGCGCGCCAAGGTGCGGGTGTCGAACAGCTCGCCTTTCACCTTCAGGCGCGAAGCGGTCAAAATGTAGCATTCTGCCGTCGCCGTCGTGGCGCTTTTCAGCTCGACGACAAGATTCATGGCCAGGTGGTTCATCAACCCGGCCTTGGGCAGACGCTCCTTGATGACCGCGACCCACTCCGACGCCGGGCCGTCGAAGGTGCCTCCATGATCCTCCCAGCCATCCGGCCAATAGGCTTGCTCGACCAGTTCGGTATCGGCCCGGTCGCAGCCGCGCAGGAACAAGAGCAGCGTTTCCTCGATCGCCTTCTTGTCGAGCAGAGCCTGAAGTTCCGGATCGCGGTCGGCCATGGTCGTTTCCTCTTCTTGCGTTTTTAGTCTTTGAATGAAAGTGACATGGCTTGCATTAGCGGGCAAGCCGGATCGGCTCACAAACGCATCAATCCGGGCGGTCCCGCCACCACCTTGGGGATGGCATCCAGAACCATGGCCGCGACCGCAAACTGTTCCGGCTTGGTACGCACACCGTCCGGAGCCGTGTCGACCAGGTCCATGGCGATCCGGACGCCCGGCAGGCCGTCGATCTCGATTTCCCAGTGCGGCTTGCCCACGAATGCCGGGTCGCTCGGGTCCATGATCCAGCTTACTGAATGGGTAATCCGGCGCTGACCTCCGCTCAGTCCATGAACGCGCCAGGTTGTGGCCGAAACCGTGCCCTGCGGGATCAGCCCGGCCGCGACCTGAAGGTCACGCGACGCGAGGCCAATCTCGTGATCCGGCTCGAACCCGTCCAGGGACACATCCAGCCGCGCCGCCAATCCCGCCACGCTTTGCGAAAACATGGCCGTAAAAGTCTGCGCCAGATCGCCATTTTTCAGATCAATGGCATCGGGTGTCACCCCGAACCCCAGCGAGCCGAAAACATAGTCCGGACTGGGCACACCAGAGCAGTCAATGATCTCGCGCGTCGCGACATTGCGATGCGACAGGCACACCGCCGCCGAATGGGCCGCCATCCGCTCGGCCACCCAGCCCGGATTGACCCCCGTCCCCGCAAGGGTCGCCCTGCCCTTCAGCGCGCTGGCTTCCAGCGCTGTCGCATAGTCCGCGCTCAGCGCCACCGGTTCGAAATAATGATTGATGGAGATGACGTTCTTGCCCGACTCCAGCAGCCGTCGAACATCCGCGTCATGGCCCGTGTACGGGGCCGACAGGCGCGGGCAGTGCAGGACAACATCGGCGTCCAGGGCCAGGATGTCATCGATCGACCGGGTGGCGATCACGCCCGTCGCCTCGCGCCGGGCAATGTCGCCTGCATCACGTCCCACCTTGTCTTCGCCATAAACGAACAGGCCGACCAGCCGGAACCGCGCATCGTCCAGTACGGCCCGAAGACAGGCCTTGCCCATGGAGCCTGTAGCCCACTGGATCACGCGGATCGGTTCATGCATCGGGCACCTGACGTCACTTGCTTTCCAGAACTGATAACCGCTCAGTCCAGAATAACAAGTCGCTTGCCAAGCCGTCAGGCCTGATTAGTATCTTAATGAAAGCGACGGCGAGGAAACGCTCTCGCAAGGATCGGAGCGACACTCATGGCCGAACTGCCCGCCCTTCAGGCCCTGATGAAATCTGTCAATTTCTACGGCCGGTTCGCTCCGTCGTTCACCCGCGTCGGCTACATCGCGCGCGGCCTGCCGTTCCGCCCCGTGCGCGCCGACTACGGCGGCCAGACCTGGTTGATCACGGGTGCTACCGGCGGTCTAGGCAAGGCCGCGACGCTGAAAGCCGTGGCCAAGGGCGCAACCGTTCATGCCGTCGGCCGTAATCTGAAGGCCCTGGATGCGCTCGTCGCCGAAACGGCAGCGATGCCGGGCACCGTTCTGCCTGTCGTTTGCGACCTGTCATCGATGGCGGCGGTTTCGGCCCTGACCCGACGGCCGGAGATTGGTGCAGTCCAGTACGACGTTCTGGTCAACAATGTCGGCCTGCTGATGCGCGAGTTCGAGGCGACAGCGGAAGGCTTCGAGACCTCCTATGCGACCAATCTTCTGGGCCACTACATCCTGACCGAACAGCTTCAGGCGCAGGGCGGACTGAAACCCGGAGCGGCCATCATCAATGTGGTCTCGGGCGGCCTTTATAATGTGCCGTTGAACAAATCGATGCTGAATATCCCGCAGGAAAAGTTCAACGGCTTCGCCGCCTATGCCTCCCACAAGCGAGCCCAGATGGCCTTGGCGGAACACTGGCGCGAGGCCTTCGCGAGCAAGGGCATCAAAACCTATGCCGTCCATCCGGGCTGGGCGGATACGGCAGGGGTCAAGACGTCCCTGCCCAAGTTCCGCAAGGTTCTGGCCCCCATCCTGCGCAACGACGCTGAAGGTGCCGACACCATCGACTGGCTGGCCGCGACCCGCCCAGACGAAGTGGTCGACCAGATCTGGTTCGACCGCAGGCCGCGCACGGCCCACGCCTATGCCAAGACACGCGAGACACGCACGACCGTTGCTGACATCGTCGCCTATCTGGAACGCGATCGCGCCAAGGTGCTGGGCTGACGCTTACCGACGCGGAGCGCGTGTGTAGCGCGTGGCGACATAGGCAACACCCTGGCCATATTCGATCTCGGACCAGCCATTTTCGGTGACGCCGATTTCGCGGACCTGATCGCCAGTGTTGACGACGTCCAGCGGTTCACCTGCCGGATCGGCCCGCACACGCACGTCCTCTGTCGTGATCGTCCGCATCCGCTCGGTCAGGACGATGGTTGGGCGTCGGCGATCGGACAGGGCCTCTTGCCGCACATAACCGCCGTCCAGGCGTCCGCCCTGTACCTGCAACCATTCCTGGGGTTGGCCTGTACGCGGCCACAGGACTGTAATGGTATCCCCCCGGTTCAGCATCGCACGTGGCGCACCGTCAGGGCCGTCCGTCACGACCGTCTGCGTCTCGGCATACCGCACCTCGGCGCGGCGTGTTGCGTCTCCAGCGCAGCGAGAGAGCAACAGGCCCGCTCCAGCCAGCACGACGATCAGGACAAGACACCCCAAACCGGCATTGTTCTTCTTCTTCGGTGGCGGCAGTGGGCGCTGCCCGGCACGCCAGGCCTCGGCGTCCGCCGCTGTCGCTGTGCGCGGGATGGTCGGCGGCTCGGGCACAGGCCAGCGCTGGGGACGGGGCTGCTGCCATACAGGCAGCTCTGGTGCCGGGTTCGGCGTCAGGTCTGGAGCAGAAGCGGACGAGGCTACCGTCGGGGCTGCCACCTCAAAAGCAGGTGTAATCACCGGCGACTGGCCAGGGACGCTGTCGTCTACGACGGGAGGATGTTCCGGCGCGTCCTCCGCCTGAAACAGCGACTTCAGCCCCTCATAGCCAGAGGCCGGACCGCTGTAGATCTGCCCCCCGTCCTCGGCCACGACGATGCGGGTTGCGGTCGTCAGGTCGCCATGCTTCACCGCCGCCCGCCACTGGTTGGGATCGCCCAGTCGTACCGTCTGGCCTTCGATCACAAAGGCGATGGAAATCGGCGAACCGGACAAGAAGACCCCCGTTAAGCAGCATGGACAGTCGCGCGAAGAGCGTAGTAAACCAAGCCCTTAATCCGCAACCGAGCGTATGGGGAGTTCGTTGCCCGTCAGCAAACTCTTTGCCTGCGCCGCACTCGCTACCGCTGTCCTTCTGACGGGGTGCGGCGACCGTGTGATCGGGGCATTGTGCGCGCCAGACGGGGCCGCCCCGGCCCTGCGCCCCCCGGTGAGTGTTGCCACCGGTCCAATGCGGGTCTTCTGGGACGGGTCCGAAAGCATCGCTGGTTATGTCGATGGCGCGACCGATTCCGTGCGTCCGCTCGGCGATCTTCAGCCGCTGTTGGCCAGTCACGCTGGTGAGGCCGGGGTCCAGGCTCAGTGGCTGCGTTTCGGCGAGCGGATCAGCCCCCTGCCTTCCGGTTCCGGCCTCGCCTCAACCCGATTCTATCGCTGCGGGGGACAGTTGGGCTGCGACAACCAGGAAAGCCGGATCGACAGCGTCTTGGCTCGCATTGCCGACCGCGCAGGTCCTGGCCTAGATGTCGTCGTCACCGATTTGTGGCTGTCCAACACGGCGTTCCAGGGCAGTGCCGAAATCGCCCTGGGTCAGCCGATCCGTGCCCTGCTGGCCAAGGGCAAGTCCATAGGCGTGGTCGGCCTGCGCGCCCCCTATTCCGGTCCAGTCTATGACGTGCCCGGCGTCGGCACGCATGCGGGTGCCCGCGAACGACCGCTCTTCATCCTGCTGGTCGGGAGCCGTACCGAGGTACTGGCCGCCTATCGCACACTGTCACGCTCCGGCAGCCCGGCCCTGAGCGCCGACCGCAGCAAGTTCGCCCTGTTCACGCCGGAACCCGCCACCGCCTGGCTGGGAGCCAGCGCCCCGGTCCAGACCACCGGCGACATCGCGGCCCAGCGCCTGATCGACGGCGATCAGGCCGAAGCCCTGCCGCAGGTCCGCGTCAGCCTGGACCAGTTGCGCACCGGCCAGGCCAGCCTGCGCATCCCCGTTGTCGCCGATGCCCGCATCCTGCCGGGGGCCGTCTGGCGCGGGAAACTGGGCGGTCAGACGCAGGTCTGGCGGCGGACCGGCGGCTGCGGAGCCGGGGCCTGGGAAAGTCAGCCGGCCCTGTCCGGGGCCTGGCGTCCGGACGGCCCGGACGGCGCGACCTTCACGCTGGACGGTCGATCCACCGCCGCCCTGGTCGCGGGCAGCGACTATCTGATCCAGGGTCAGCTGACGACGAACAACTTTACTGCCGCTCCGCCCGAGACCAAGTGGATGCGCGACTGGAGCGTCTCGCCCGACCGTGCCCGCGCGGTCTCGACCGCCTCGCCCGCCTTCTTCCCCACGCTCAATCTTGCCGCTTTCGCCGAACAGCTTGAGGCGGGATTGCGCGAAACCACGCCGCCGCAGGGCTTGCCACTGGCCAGTCTGGCGGTTCTGGTGAGGGTCGAGCCCTGATACTTTCGATGCCTGCCCCTTTCTGGAGTTCTCGATGACCCGCAACTGGCTTCAGGCCCTCGCCGTCGTGCTGGTCACAGGCGTCATCGTTTTCGCCCTCGGATGGGGCCTGCTGACCTGGCAGACGGCCAGCACGCGCTTCCTCGAGCCCGCCCCGATGAGCACCAGCACACCAGCGACGGTCGATCAGGGCAATGCGCTGGACGCCGCCCTCGACGGAGCCCTGGACGGTGGCGGAACCGTCACCACCAATGCCCTGGGCAATCAGATGGAGACCCAGCGCAAGCGCGCCGCCGACGGGCTGGTGGACGGCTTCATGAAGCTGATGATCATCACCACCGCCGTCGCCCTGGGCTGGACCTTGCTCGCCTGGAGCCAGGTATCGAAAGTGGGTCGCCCCGAGACCCAGCGCACGGCGCAGGGCGTCTGGCTGGTCGGCTATCTGGTCGTCACCGTCGCGGCCGCCATCCTGCTATGGCTGACCTTCAATCGTCAGGGCCCGGCGGCAGAGGCCACGGCCACGGCGACCGGCGGCTTCATCGCGGGCGGCATCGTCCTGACCTGGCTCAGCTACTATGTCTCGACGGCCCTGGCCGCTCCCGCCGTGCTGCGCGCCTCGGTGCCGATGGCGACCGTTCTCATTCCGATCGGCAGGAGCCGCTGATGGCCGTCAACATCTTGATCGGGGTCGGGGGCACCGGGGCCAAGGTGGTCGAATCGACGCTGCACGCCGCCGTCGCCGGCTTGGCGGGCGACAACCTGACTGTCGGCCTTGTCGATCAGGACGGCTCCAACGGCAATGTCGGTCGGACAGCCCAGTTGCTGGCCACCATCGTCAGCGCTCGCGCCCTGTGGCGCAGCACGGGCGGCGCGCATGTGCTAGGTGGCAGCCCGCTGTTCGCCACCGACATTCAGTCATTGTCGCCCGCCGAGGAAGTCTGGATCCCGCATCCGGACAAGGCCGCATCGCTGGCCCGCATCTTCGACCGCGAATCCATGCCGACCGGCGAGCGCCAGTTGTTCGACGGCCTGTTCGCCCAAGGCACCAGCGCTGCTGACACCGAACAGGACCTGCCGCTGGACGAGGGCTATCGCGGCCGTCCTCATATCGGGGCCGCCGCCATGGCCTCGCGCATCGAGGACGATATCGAGTTCTGGGACAAGCTGACCACGGCCTTGGACGCCGCGCGTGGAGCCACGGAGGTGCGAGTGCTGCTGGTCGGTTCGGTCTTCGGCGGCACGGGCGCGGCTGGCTTTCCGACCCTGGCCCGGCTGATCCGGCGTCGCCTGCCACAGGGGGCGTCCAACGTTCACATCGGCGGCGTGCTGATGCTGCCCTATTTCGATTTCGACCCGCCAGGCCGCGACGGCGACGCCTCGCGCGACAATGTCGCCCTGTCCGAAGAACTGGTCCTCCAGTCCAAGAGCGCGCTGAAACACTATTCCGACCTGCTGAGGGACGAGCCGATCTTCGACCAGCTGTATCTTGTCGGCTGGGACCGTCCGTTCGCGCTCGGCTATCACAGCCGCGGGGCTAATGGTCAGGCCAACCCGCCTCTGGCTCCGGAGCTGTTCGGAGCCCTGGCCGCCTGCCGCTTCTTCAACGCCGATCTGAAGGGCGTGTCCGGTCAGGTGCTGGCCAGTGCCCGCACGTCTGCCGACGCCCTGACCTGGTCCGACCTGCCTTCGCCCGACAACGATCCGGACGCGCCCTATCACAAGCTGGGTCAGCTGCTGCGCTTTGCCGTAGCCTGGAAACACTGGGGACCGCTGGTCAGCCGCCCGCGCTCGGGCCTGTTCAAGGCCTTCCGTACCGATCCCTGGTATCGCCGCCAGCGCATCGACACGATCAAGTTCGACGCCACCCCGGCCGAGGCCGAGGTCGCCGCGCTGGACGCCTATTGCCGCTGGGTGCTGGGCTGGGCCGGGGGGATAGAGCTGCACGCCCGCCGTGCGCGCATCAACTTCGGCCTGTGGAACACCGACGCCTTCATCCGCCCCGGCGAGCGTCCGAACCTGCCGGTCCAGGTGCCCCGCGCCTTCGAGGGGGCCGATTATGACGACGCCTATGGCAGCATCGTCATGCCGGGCGAGACGGGCGAGGCCCCGCCGACCGCCGCCGATCTGATGGGCCGCCTGACAAACGAGACGGCGCCGGAGGTCAACCAGCGCGGCCTGGGCTGGTTCGTTTCGGCCCTGCATGCCTTTGCCGACGTTCAACCGCCCGCCGCGACGAGGACCTGAGATGCGTCACAGCGGACTGTACACCTACAACCTGCCGCCGATCATCACCGACGGCCCTCTGGCCGAGGCCAAGAAGGCCGGGGCCTGGACCCCGATCGACCACCTCGACAAGCTGGCCGACGCCCTGTTCATCGGCGAGAAACAGGCCGAACGCAGCGATGTGAAGAGCATCCCGGACCCTTGGGCCCAGATGCTGGTCTTCGACCGCGCCCTGTTCGATGCTTCCCACCCCCTGCACACGACCGTTCTGCCCCAGTGGCGCGCCCTGATCGCGACCATCGCCCTGATGCCCGAGTTCAGTGCGGCCTATACGCTGACGGCTCAGCCCGTCGATCTGGAAGCCAGCCGCCGCAACAGCCTGTTCGCCCGCACCCTGCTGGACCTCGAGCCCGCCCGCGTACTGGTGCCGGAACTGAGCTGGAAACGTCCCGTCGCCCTGATGATCCAGGAACGCGGCGGGGCCGGAGCCTTCGCCTTCGGGCCCGGTCGCCCACTGGGCTTCCTGACCCCGACCAGTCTGGTCGCTGCGGGTCGTGCTTCGGAACAGGTGCGGTGTCCCGATGTGCCGTGGCTGAAAGACGGTTTGTCCGACCCGATCGACGCGGCCCTGTCGGAGCGTCAGTTCCGCATTCTGGCCGACTACATCCGCCAGATGTGGACGCGGCTGAGCGCCCGCGACGATCTGGAACCCCGGCTGCGTGGCGGTCTGGCCCAGGCGCTGGAGGCCTTCCATCGGGCCGCCAATGCAAAAGCCGCACCCGAAGTGCGCGGCCTGAACCCGGCCACCATCGACCTGGCCTGGCCCAGCGCCCTGCATGCCCAGGTGCTGGGTTCGACCTGGCAGTTCGACGGCACCAGCGTGCCCCCGACCGAGGCCGACGCGGCCATCGAGCTGTCGCCGCCCGCCCGCAGCCTGTTCAAGGGCGCGATCCTGGTCGATCCGGACCTGGCCGAGACCCTGGGCAAGCGCCCGGAGTCCATCTCCGTCTGGGGTCGGCACAGCCTGGCCGACGCCATGCGGCCCGCCACCTTCGACATCATCCGCCAGGAGGCCGAGGCCGAGGGCTGGTTGGTCATCCGGCCGTCGGATCTGTTCACCGACAGCCTGATCACCCTGGACAGCCAGACGATCAACGAGGCCCATCCGACCGCCTTCCAGTCGGCCCTGCTGCCGCTGTCACCGCTGGCCCTGATGCTGGTACCCGGTCAGGGCCTGGCCGAGGCGCTGGATATGTCGCCCGGCTCCGGCGACGCCGTAGTCCGGCTGCGGCTGCGTCTGCAATCCGGCCGCCCGCATGCCGTGCGCCGTGATCTGCCGCGCGCGGACCAGAGCAAACAGGTGCTTCAGGTCCCGGACGACCTGGCCTTCTGGCCCAATTTCCAGGCCCCCGGCTGGCGCTGGACCTTCCTGCACTTCACCGCCAGCATCAACTACTACATGCGCCCCCGATTTGCCGTCACCGCCGAGGTGATGGCCAGTCAGGTGCGCGGGGCCTCGCTGGACCTGTCCGACCGCGCCCGCCGCATCCGCCTGTGGTCCGACTCGTCCACCCTGGCGATCGACGACCTGTTCGGCTTTGTCCCGCCCGCCTCGGCGCTTCAGCCAGAGCGAATCTCCACCGTGCGCGGCACGACCGCCAGCGGCCAGCAGGAGGTTCTGGTCGAGCGCATCGGCTTCACCGCCACCGATCAGGGCGTGGCCGAACTTCATCACCTGCCGGGCGGTGCGGACGCGGTCTTCTTTGCCCGCAAGACGGCGACCGGGGACTTCGTGCCGGCCGGCATGGCGCTGGTCCGATTCGCCCAGACCCGGTCCTCGGCGCTGGAGGCCAAGGTCGCCGTCGACTTCGGGACCACCAACACCGTCGTCTATACGGAGCGGAACGGCCTGCGCGAGCGACTGGCGTTCCAGGACCGGATCGTCTTTCCCTTCGGCGTGCGCGCCAAACAGGCGCGGCGGCGCGAGGAGCTGGTCGGTCAGTATCTGGGCTTCTTTCCGCTCCAGAAGCACGAGACCCCCTTCCCCACCGTCGCCAAGCTGCGCGAGTTCCGCCCGGCCCTGCCGCCGGAGCTTCAGGCCCGCGTCCGCGAGGGGCGGATGCATCAGCACGGCTTTGCCGACAACGTCTTCTTCGTCCCGAACTTCGACGGCTTTATCGCACGACAGGCCGATCTGGGGATGTCGGACAACATCTTCCGCGAATGGACCGGCGCGGGCCTGCTGAAGTTCCGGCTGAAGTGGGGCGAAACCCAGTCCGAGCGGGCTCTGGCCACGCATTTCCTGCGCCAGATCATGATGATGTCGGCCGCCGAACTGGTGGCTGAGGGGACCGATCCCCTGGCCATCGACTGGCGCTTCTCCTACCCCCAGGCCTTCAAGCCGTCGCAGCATCGCCAGCTGGAGAACGAGCTGCGCCGCAACTGGTCGTCCCTGTTCGGCCCGCCCGGCGACACCACCGCCAACGGCCGACCGACCTTCCTGCGCAAGACGGAGGGGGCCGCGGCCGCCCATGTCTTCGTCACGCAAGGGGCCGAGAAGTTGATGCTGGTGCTCGACATCGGCGGCGGCACGACGGACATCGCCCTGTGGCGGGACGGCAAGCCGTTCTGGCGCAACTCGTTCAAGGTCGCGGGCGGGGACTTCTTCACTGCCTATCTGGCCAACAATCCCGAGGTCCTGCGCAAGATCGACATGAGCGAGGTCTCGACCGGCCTCAGTGAGGGCGATCCGCTCAGCGCCGACGGCCGTCGCGATTTCGTCGAGCTTTATGTCAACAAGCCCGCCTTCGCCCAGCGGTTCGCCGACAACTTCGGCCTGCTGGCGTCCGAGCCTGCGGGTCTGGGCCTGCAACAGGTCGCCTCTGTCGCCCTGGGCGGGCTCATGTACTACGTTGGCCTGGTGCTGGGTCAGCTGGTGGCCGATCCGAACTCGGGCCTGCGCCGGGCCGATCTGGACCGGCTGACCGTCGCCTTCGCCGGTCGCGGCTCGACCCTGTTCCGCCAGTTCCACACGGGTGGTTCGGACGACGAGCTGACCCAGCTGGTCCGCCTGGCCATCGCGGCGGCGGAATACAATCCGGCCGACGTCGCCATCCAGTTCCGCTTCTCCGGCCCGCACGAGGCCAAGCATGAGGTGGCGCAGGGCCTGCTGGTCGATCGCCGCGAGGACCCGACGGGCAACGAGAGCCGCCTGGCTGTCCTGGGCGAGGACATCGATGTCATGGTCGGGGGTGTAGAGACCCAGGCCCTGGCCACCGCCCCCCTGACCGCCCTACAAAGCGCGACTGAGGTCGATCGCATCGAACTGGCCCACCTCAGCCGCTTCCTGATCGCCCTGCGCAAGCTGACCGACATCAACATCGACGTTGAACAGCGTGGGGCCCTGAACGATATCCGCGCCAAGGTGCGACAGAGCCTGTCGGACTCGCTGCACGACCTGGACGCCGACGCCTTCTCCGACGAGGACGCCCAGCCGTTCGAGCCGCCCTTCATCACCGCCTTGCGCGAACTGGTGTCGATCATGGCCCTGCCCCTGATCGAGCGCGACCGCCGCATCGTCATCAGGGATATCTGACCGTGGCCGGGGACCGCCTGTGGGGCCTGGGGGGCCGCAAGAAGCCGGGGGCGGAGCCGCAGTATGAATCCTCGGACGGGTCGCCGTCCGAAGCGGCTGCGCCGTCGCCGAGGGCCGATGACGCGGTGACACTCGAAACGCTGCATCGACTGCTGTCCCATCAGCAGCGCCAGATCGAGATGCTGTCCGCCGAGGTCGCCCAGTTGCGTCGTCGCCTGGACACGGCCATGCCGCGCCTGCTGACCGACGACGATGAACCGCTTGCGCCCTTCCCCGATCATGCCGAGACGCGGGGCCCGGGCGACCTGGCCGAGGATTTCTTCGAACAGGCGCCGCCCCGACCGGCGCGCAAGACCGCAGTCCCTCCCGCACCTGCACCGCGCGCCGCGCCCGGCCCGTCGACCAACCGAGCCTCGGCCCTGTTCGCGCCTGCGGCCACCGGCTCGACCGCAGACGCCGAGCTGATCGCCCAGCGCAGCCGGGCACCGGAGTTCAAGGCTCTGCTCGTGGCCTATCAGGGGCTTCTGGACGGCGCGGGCGGCATGGCGGAGTTCCAGCGCGCCTATGGCCCCGACTTCGTGACGACAGGCCCTGGCGAAACCCTGCGCCCCACCGTCGGCGATGAGGAAGGCCCCTTCTGGTTTATTCCGCTGGACGACCGACCGTCGCTGGGTCTGCTGCTGCCGTCTGACGGGCCGATCCAGCAATGGGGCGAACTGTATCAGTTCGGCGGCGGCACCCGCGCCCAGTCCGTCTTTGGCCGCGCCTTCGAGGTCGAGCCCGGCAACGTCCTGCAAGTCATGGAACCGGCCTGGATCCGCTTCGACGGCGACACGATCATGCTGGAAAAACGCGGGCGGTTGCGGGGGGCCTAGTCCGGCTCTCCGTCCCGAAACCGCCACTTCATCCCCAGCACCGCCGCCGCCATGACCAGAGCGCAGGCATTGGCCACGACGATCGGCCAGGCCGTGGTCATCGCCCCATAGACGGTCCACAGCACGAAGCATGTGACGGTCAGGGAATAGGTTTTCAGCGACACATTCGAAGCGTCACGGTCCTTCCAGATCTTGATCATCTGCGGCGCGAAACTGGTGATCGAACATAGCGCCGCAGCGGTGCCCACGATATTGGCGACGAGGTCGCTCACGCCTTGGTCCTGGAGCCGGTCTTGCCGACAGGAGACGCCTTGGCAGGTTGCTCGGCTTCGATATCACTGGCCCTCTTGGCCGGCTTGCCCTTGATGGCCCGCGCGGGCTTGCCCTGATGCACGGCAATGCCGCGGGCCTCGACCTCGGCCAGGATGGCGTCCAGTTCGCGTTCGGTCAGGTGCTCGATACCGATGAAGCGGGCATCCGCCTGTTTCACCGCAAAGACCAGCTCGTCCAGCTTGGCCTGCATCGCCGCCCCGTCGCGGTTCTGGGTATTCTGGATCAGAAACACCATCAGGAAGGTGACAATGGTCGTGCCGGTGTTGATCACCAGCTGCCAGGTCTCGCTGAACTTGAAGATCGGCCCGCTGATCGCCCAGATCAGCACGACGGCCAGACAGGCGATGAAGGTCCACGGCTTGCCCGCCACCTTGGCCGTCAGGGTCGCGAACCGGACGAACAGCTTTTCCATGACGACCTAACCGCTTCGCTTGGGCGCGGTTCCGGTCAGTATGCACAAGCGCCAATCTATCCAGAAAGTACCGGACTTATCCAACCTGTCGCGGCAGGATTATCCAGACTTGTCCAAGCCCTTTATTCTTGCTGCGAGACCATTCCCGGTGCCCGCCGCGCCTGCGTCTTCTGCTCGAAGGCGTAACCCAGCGACAGGATGCGCGCGTCCTCCCACTTGCCGCCGATGAAGCTGATCCCCACCGGCATGCCCCGGTCGAAGCCCATGGGCACGGTCAGGTGCGGATAGCCGGCGACGGCGGCCAGGCGGCTGGCCGAGCCCTGCATGTCGTCCTCGTCCTCCGGGTCGTTGGTCCAGGCCCGCGACGTGGTCGGCGCGATCAGGGCGACGACGCGGTGATCAGCCATCATCCGGTCGATTCCGTCCGGCCCGGCCGCCTGCAACGACTTCGCCCGCGCCTCGACATAGGCCGGGTCGGTCAGGCCGCCGGTGGCCTCGGCCCGCTCGAACAGGTCCTGACCGAACAGCACCGTCTCGCGCGGTTCGGCGGCATTGAAGGCGATGACGTCGGCCAGGGTGCGCGTCGGCACCTGCTGCGGATCGGTCGAGGCCAGATACAGGTTCAGGTCGTGCTTGAGCTCGGTCAGCAGCACGGTCAGCTCCCAGCCGCCGATCTGGCGGAACTGGGCCGGGGCCTCGGTGACCTCGACGATCTCCGCCCCCGCGTCTCGCATAGCCTGAAGCGAGCGCTCGAACGCAGCGCGGGTCTCGTCGGAATAGGAGGGCAAGAGGAAAGACATCACCCCGATCCGCGCCCCGCTCAGCGACCTGGCGTCCAGGGTGGCGCGGTAGTCGACCTTTCGCGCATCCGCCTCGACCGTGGCGGGATCCAGCGGATCGGACCCGGCGATGACGCCCAGCACGATGGCCGCGTCCTCGACCGTCGTAGTCATCGGCCCGGCGGTGTCCTGTGAATGCGAAATCGGCACGATGTGCGTCCGGCTGACCAGCCCCACGGTCGGCTTGAAGCCCACGATGCCGTTGACAGAGGCCGGACAGGTGATCGAGCCATCGGTCTCGGTCCCGATCGCGGCCGGAGCCAGTCCGATCGCCACCGCCACCGCACTGCCCGCCGACGAGCCGCATGGGGTCCGGGACGGGTCATAGGGGTTCAGGGTCTGGCCACCAGTGGCACTCCAACCACTGATACTCTCGGACGAACGGATATTGGCCCATTCGGACAGATTAGCCTTGCCCAGCACTATGACACCGGCTTCACGCAGCCGCGTCACCAGAGGCGCGTCCCGGCCGGGGGCGTTCCTAGCCAGCGCCAGAGAGCCGGCAGTGGTGGGCATGTCCGCCGTCTCAACATTGTCCTTGAGAAGGATTCCGTAGCCCCTCAGGTCGCCCTGCAAGGGTTCGGTACCCATCGTTGCCGGATCGGCCCAGCGCAGCACGCTGCGTGTCTGCAGGTCGTCCTGGGCCGCGTTCGTGATCCAAGCCCTGTTAAGCGCGAGGGGATCCGGCACCGACACAGTCGCCGTGTCCTGAGCCATTGCGCCGCCAGCCGCCATCATGACCGCCACTGTCGCCGCCGCAACTATTCCAACAGCTTTCATCCCATCCCCCTTAAATACACCCGTGGATCCCGCCCCGGCGCGGACCTATTCCGATGCTGCCCGCGACCCGATCGTGCGGTCGAAGAAGTCCAGATACGTCCGCCACTGCTGTAGCTGCCTTTCATTGCCGCGAATGCCGTGGCGCTGGCCGGGATAGAGCATCATTTCGAACGGTACGCTCTTGGCCTGCAGCGCGTCGATCACGCGAGTGGCGTTCTCGAAGATGACGTTGTCGTCGGCCATGCCGTGCAGCAGCAGCAGCCGCCCCGTCGACTGGTCCAGTTGATCGACCACGTCCGAGGCCGCATAGCCCTCGGCATTGGCTTCCGGCGTCGACATGAACCGCTCGGTATAATGGGTGTCGTACAGGCTCCAGTCGGTGACCGGCGCTCCGGATATGGCCGACGTCAGGCCCATTTCAGGCTCCGTCAGCATATGCAGGGTCATGAAGCCGCCGTAGCTCCAGCCCATGGCCGCGATCCGGTCGTCATCCACGAACGGCAGCGATCTCAGATAGTCAGCACCCAGAACCTGATCCTCGATCTCCGGCTGGCCCATCTTCAGATACAGCGCCTGTTTGAACGCCGTGGAGCGATCGCCTTCGCCCCTGTTGTCCAGGCGGAAGACGATATAGCCCGCCTCGGTCAGCAGCTGGTTGGTCGCTGACTGCCAGCCGCGCCGGACCCCGCCGCCCGATGGCCCGCCATAGACCTGCATCACCACCGGATAGGTCTTCGTCGGATCGAAACCGGGCGGCACGGTCATCTGCCAGACCAAATTCTCGCCGTGACTTTCCAGCTCGCCGAAGGTGACCTGACCGCGGCGGGAGACATAGGGGAAATAGGGGTGGCTCTCGTCCAGCCGGTTTTCCTCGATCCAGCGCACGAAGGTGCCGTCGGCGCGGTACAGCCCCGACTGCGCCGGCGTGTTCAGGTCGGTGTAGTTGCCGACATAGGCCGTGCCCGTCCGGTTCATCGATGCACCCCACCAGCCGCCTGCGAGCGTCACGGCGACCGGGGTCACCGTGCGGCGCAGGGAGGCGCGGAACATCTGCTGTTCGATCGGCAGTTCACGCCCGTCGCGCATGGAAGCGGTGAAGAAGACCTCACCCGTCGTCTGATTGACGCCGTTCAACCCCTTGATCGGATAGGCCCCGCGCGTGATTGCCCGCAGGCGACGGCCCTCGCGGTTGTACAGATACAGATGCCGCCAGCCGGTCTCTTCCGACGACCAGATGAAGGTCCCATCCTCCAGCGCGCGGAAGTCGTTGGTCAGGGGCACCCAGGCGTCGGAGCGCTGGGTCACGATCACGCGTGAGGCCCCTGTGGCCGGATCAACGCTGAGCAGGTCCAGCCGCTTCTGATCGCGCGACTGGCGCTGGACATAGAGGGTCTGGCCATCCGCCGACCAGTTCACCCGCGCCAGATAGATGTCGGTGTTCTGACCCAGATCGACCTTTGTCCGCTGGCCGCTCTGGCGATCCTGCACATACAGTTCGACCACAGCGTTGGGGCGGCCAGCGCGGGGATAGCGCTGCTCGATCACGCTGGCTCCGCCGCCGGTTATGTCCAGCCGGGGCACGATGTCGACGGTCGATTCATCGGTGCGTTGCAGGGCGATGTAGCGTTCGTCCGGGCTCCACCAGTAGCCGGTGTCGCGGTCCATCTCTTCCTGGGCGATGAATTCGGCGGTGGCCCAGGTGATCAGGCCGTCGCCGTCGGTCGTGACCTCGGCCTCGGTCCCCGCCGCCAGGTCATAAACGACCAGATCCTGATCCCGGACCCAGGAGACGAAATTGCCCTTGGGCGAGACCTTGGCGTCGATCTCGTCCGCTTCGGTTTCGGTCAGGCGGCGGACAGCGCCCCCGGCCCGCTCGGCCAGGAAGACGTCGCCCTCAAGGGGGGCCAGGATGTAGCGCCCCTGTTCGTCCCAGGAATATTCGACCACGCCGCGCTGGCTGATGCGCATGCGCTCGCGCCGCGCCTTCTCGGCCTCCGACAGTTCGCCGGCGTCAGGCACAAGGGCCCGCGCGTCGATCAGCTTGAACGGCTCGCCATCTCCCGTCGGTGCGGCCCACAGGTCCAGCACATCCACATCGTCCTCGCGCGAGCGGAGGAAGGCGACCAGTTCGCCGTCGGGCGACAGCGACACGCCCCGCGCCACCGGGCCGGACAATGAGGGATTGGCGAACACCCGCTCGGGCGTAAGAACGGCCGGATCGGCGCTCTGAGCGACTGCGGCTGTGAAGGGGGCCTGGGCGGCCAGAAACAGGGCGGAGGCGAGAAGATGTTTGCGCATGGGCCGGGACGCTAAAGAGGGATTCTGCTTCCGTCACCCCCTGCCCGGCATCAATCGGCCATTCCCAGGCCTGATCGCCACAGGCATTCTGTCGCCATGACCGAATCCTATGGCCGCTGCGGCTGGTGCGGCACCGACCCGCTGTATGTCGCCTATCATGACACCGAATGGGGCGTGCCGGAGTATGACGCCCGCGCCCTGTGGGAAAAGCTGGTGCTGGACGGGTTTCAGGCGGGGCTGGCGTGGATCACCATCCTTCGCAAACGCGAAGGCATCCGCGACGCCTTCAACAACTTCGATCCAGAAATCGTGGCCCGCTACGACGGAGCCGACATCCAGCGCCTGCTAGGCGATGCCCGCATCATCCGCTCGCGCGCCAAGATCAACAGCGCGATCAAGGGGGCGCAGATCTGGCTGAAGATGCGTGACGAGGGCGAGGATTTTTCCGCCTGGCTGTGGTCCTTCGTGGACGGCCAGCCGATCCAGAACGCCTGGTCCGACTATCGCGACGGGCCGACCCAGACGCCGCAATCCGTCGCCATGACCAAGGCGTTGAAGGCACGCGGCTTTACCTTCTGCGGCCCGATCATCGTCTATGCCTTCATGCAGGCCGTGGGCATGGTCAACGATCATCAGACGACCTGCTTTCGCCACGCCCAGGTTCGTGCGATGGCGCGGCCATGACTGCGGTTCGCAACGTCCCTACCCTGTCGCTGGAGACCGAATTGTCGCGTGCTGTAGGCGGTCTAGTCTGCGGCGTTGACGAGGCGGGTCGCGGCCCCTGGGCCGGGCCGGTGTCGGCGGCCGCCGTCATTCTGAACCCCGACGACCTGCCGCCCGGCATCGACGATTCCAAGGCCCTGACGGAGAAGCGCCGGTTCGAGATGGAGCCGGTGATCAAAGTCCGCGCCCTGGCCTGGGGCGTCGGCTTCGCTTCGGTGGAGGAGATCGAGGAATTGAACATCCTGCACGCCACAGGCCTGGCCATGTGCCGGGCAATCGAGGCGATGTCAGTCCAACCCGTGGCGGCATTGGTGGACGGCAACTACCGCTTCAAACTGCCCTGCGATGTGCAGACGGTGATCAAGGGGGACAGCCTGTCGCTGTCGATTGCGGCGGCTTCCATTCTGGCCAAGACGGCCAGAGATCGGCTGATGATCCAACTGGATACGCAATATCCCGGCTACGGCTTTGCCGGACACAAGGGCTACAATGCCCCCATTCATTCCGAAGCTTTGCGAACCCTAGGTCCCTGCCCGGCGCATCGCCGCAGCTGGGCCCCGATCCGGGCCTTGCTGGAGGCCTAGAGCGACAGGCCGCTGCCGGCCAACGCACCCGCCAGCGCCGCGACCATACCGCCCAGAACGACGATGGCCCAGGTCTGGGCGCGGTCGTAGGGATCAGACTGCGGATGGACTGCCGCCTTGGCGACTGGACGGCGTCCAAAGGTCTGCGCCTCCCGATGACGCATGGCGTCGAAGGCATCGGCGGGCTGGATCGAGGGGGTAAAGCGCGGCTGTTCCATGTCGGTTTAACGACAATGTGAAACGCTGGTTCCCGACATAGGGTCTCAGGCCGCGTCGGCCAGCGTCAGAGGCCGATCGCCGACCACGAACAAATATTCGACGTTCCTCAGCCGGCCCACCGTCCCGACCTTCTCGCCCCTGGGGTTATGGATGCCGATGCGGGCGCCGACATATCGCGGGTGCTGGATCTCGATCACCTGCACCTCGCCCCGCGCCGACAGCATCTCCACCAGTTGATCGCGCGACAGATAGCCTTCGTCGTTGAACGATACGACCAGGTTGGGGGTCTTCACCCCGTCGATCACGGCCTTCAGCGCGGGCGCGATGCCGGGGCGGCTGTTGAAGGCGCTCTTGCGGGTGCGCACGTCGATCCGCTTGTTGGCGATGCCATAGGTCTCGGGCTTGTCCCACAGCACCAGGCTTTCCCAGCAATGGTAGTTGCCCAGATAGGAATGCTGGTTGTACGGCGGGTCCAGATAGACCAGATCGGCCTCGATCTCCGGGGCCAGTTCGACCGCGTCCCGATGGGTCGCCCGGCACGGCCCCGCCGCAACACCCGGCAGGACATCGGGCATCCTCAGCTCCAGCGGTTTCAACGCCCGTGCCGCCCATGCCTTCATATAGGCCATCTGCACCCCAGCCGTTGAGTCGACCCGGTCCGCCGCCTCCATCAGACTGACCAAGGCGATGGCCTCCAGTTCGGGCTCCAGCGCCATGGTCGCGATCCGGTCGCGCAGGGCGTCGATCCGCGCACCATTCTCGGGCGTGAAATAGCGGGCGTCCTCGCAGAAGGCGCGGGTGAACCATCCAGCCTGGGGGGTCACCGTCCGCAACTCGGCCAGCAAGGCTTGCGCCTTCGTCTCCCACCGTTCGCGATCCGCCTGCACATAGGCGGTCGCCAGCACATGGGCATAGGCGTTGACGTCATTGGACCAGACGCGGAAGCCCTGTTTCTTCAGCGCGTGCCCGACCCGCGCCGTGCCGGAAAACAGGTCGCAGACCAGCCCCCCGTCGGGCAGCCGACCACTGACCGCCGAGGCGATCTGGGTCAGCAACGCCCGCTTGGAACCGATGTATTTGATCATGCCGATCCTTGCGGGATCAGGCGCGCGACTTGCCGCCCTTCGCGGGAGCATGGGCCAGTCGCAGCAGATTCGCAGCCCCCGGCGCACCGAAGGGCGTCCCGGCCAGGATCAGCACCCTTTGACCCGGTTGGGCCAGGCCATAGGTCATGGCGCTCTTGACCGCATCCTCAGTCACGTCTTCCAGCGACGTCGGCTCCTTGCCCAGCCGCGTCTCCAGACCCCAGACCAGGGCCAGACGGCGTGCCGTGTCCGGATTGGGCGTCAGGGCGAGCACGGGCAGCAACGGCCGTTCGCGCGCCATCCGCCGGGCCGTCCCGCCCAGGGTAGTGAACACCACGATACAGGCCGTCGACTGAGCCTGGGCCGCCTTGCCCGCCGCCGCGACCAGGGCGTCGGCGTCGAAATCATCCATGCCGGCGTGTTCGGCGTCCATAAGGCCGGGCCACAGGGGGTCGCTTTCGACCCGCTCGATGATCCGGCTCATCACCGCCACGGATTCCAGAGGATACTGGCCCGACGCCGTCTCGGCCGACAGCATCAGGGCATCGGCCCCCTCATAGGCGGCATTGGCGACGTCGGAGGCCTCGGCGCGGGTCGGCGCGGGCGAGGCGGTCATGCTCTCCAGCATCTGGGTCGCCACGATGACCGGCACCCCGCGCTGGCGGGCAGCGCGGATGATCATCTTCTGGGCCACCGGCACTTCCTCGGGCTCCAGCTCGACGCCCAAGTCGCCGCGCGCGACCATCACGCCGTCGCAATAGTCCAGGATCGAGTCCAACTGAGCCAGCGCCTGAGGCTTTTCGATCTTGGCCAGACAGGCCGCCTTGCCGGCGACCAGCCGCTTCAACTCGGCCATGTCCTCGGCCTTCTGGACAAAGCTCAGCGCCACCCAATCCACGCCGATGCGCAGGGCGAAGGCCAGGTCCTCACGATCCTTGGGCGTCAGCGCCGAGACCGGCACGACCGCCTCGGGTACAGCGACGCCCTTTCGGTCCGACAGTTTGGAGCCGCTCTCGACCGTCACATCGGCCCATTCATCCGTGCGCTCGCCCACACGCAGACGCACCCGCCCGTCGTCGAGCAACAGCAGCATGCCGGTCCGCAGCGCCTTGAAGATTTCCGGATGCGGCATCTCCACCCGCGTCGCGTCCCCGGGCGTCGGGTCCAGGTCGAACCGCATCCTGTGACCCGGCTTGACGTCGATCTCGACCTCCGCGAACCGGCCCAGCCGCAGCTTGGGTCCCTGCAGGTCGGCCAGCACGCCCAGCGGCCGCTTCAGCGCCATTTCCGCGCCCCGCACGGCCTTCAGCGCCGCCGCATGATCCTCATGCGTGCCGTGGCTGAAGTTCAGGCGGAAGACGTCCACCCCAGCCTGGGCCAGGGCCTTGACCGTGCCAGGCGCGCGGCTGGCCGGTCCCAGGGTGGCGACGATACGGGCGCGGCGGGCTCTGATCATCGAATATCCATGCGGGCGAGAGGGATGATGCGCTCTTGTGCCCATGAAACGCGCTGCGGTTAAGCCGCGATCGCCGCGCGAAACACGAAGTTATGCGCTATGGACAGGCCAAATGGCCTTTCGGGGCCTTACAAGGAGCACCGATCATGGCCGGACTGAAGGACAAGCGCGGCTTCATCGACAAGGACAGGCTGGACCTGTCCGAGCGTCAGGCCGTCGAATACTGGATGAAGCGCTGGGGCGTGACGCGCGACCAGATCACCGCCGCCCACCGCAAGGCCGGCCGCATGGTCAAGGACATCGCCGCCGAACTGGGCAAGAAACGCTGAGCCGATCAGCGGATGGTGCGAGCGGCGGGGGTCGAACCCGCAAGACCGAAGCCGACAGATTTTAAGTCTGTTGCGTCTACCAATTTCGCCACGCTCGCAGGCGCGGACTGTCTAGCAGCGCCGGACGGCTTCGGCCATGCGGATCGGGATCAATAGCCGCCGCTGGCAGCGGCCGACCCCATGATCGCGCCCATGCCGACGACCCACAGCACGCAGATGATCAGGGCGATGGCCGAGGTGACGATGCCGCCGATGGCGAGGCCCTTGCCCGCAGGCTTGTTGACGGCGATGACGCCCATGATCAGGCCGGCCGGAGCCAGGATCCACGAGATGAAGCCGATCACCGGAATGAGTGACAACAACAGGGCGATGATGCCTGTCACCAGCGAGCCGATGGCCAGGCCGGTGCTGGGCGGCGGACCGCCAGCGCCTCGGGTGTCGTTGTATCCGACGGGATCATAGTCGCTCATGGTGCCCCCATTGATTCGAGCGTTGAACCGAAGTGTTCAGCCTGACCCATGCGAACGGGGTTTGACGAGTCCCTAATTCGAAGGCGAAAGTGCAGCCGCCGTCTGCCGGAAATCCACGTCGGAATTGGCCAGCAGCCACAGGAAGGCGGCCCAGGCGGCGACGTTCTGGGTCATGGCCTCCGGATCGATCCGGTCCAGCACGTCGTCGGCGGTGTGATGGGTATCGAAATAGTCCGTGCCGTCCTGGTTCAGGCGGAAGGCAGGAACTCCCAAGGCCACGGTTGGGCCGGTATCCGGTCCGCCGCCCGTCGCCGGGGCCGGATCGAAAAGCACGCCCAGCGGCGTCAGCACGCCTTGCGCCGCGCGCCGGAAATCGGTGTCCGCTGCGCCTGCGGGCAGGGCCAGGCTGTAGATGGGGCCGGCGCCGAAATCGCTTTCGGAAATGGCGACATGGTTCGCCATCTGATCGCGGCGCGTCTCGGCATAGTGGCGTGCCCCGGCCAGGCCCTGGGCGGGCGGTGGCTGGCTGACCTCTTCGGAGCCCCACCAGACGACGCGGATGGTCCGGCGGGGTTTGCGCGGCATGTCCTCGATCAGCTTCAGGGCCGCCGCCGTGATCGCCACGCCCGCGCCGTCGTCTATGGCCCCCGTGCCCAGATCCCAGCTGTCCAGATGGCCGCCGATGACGATGACTTCGTCAGCATCCGGGCCCGCGCCGCGCACCTCGCCCACCACATTCTGGCTGACACTGTCGGCTGTGAAACCGGCGGTGGAGAACAGGCGGATGCGCAGCGGCTCGTCCGACAGCCGCCCGATCCGGCGCAACTGATCCGCGTCCGGCGGGCTCATGGCAAAGGCCGGGATCGTCCCCTCGCCGACCCGCGTCGCGCCCGTGTGGGCAAACCGATGGTCGTGCGTGCCCAGCGAGCGCAACACATAGCCGATGGCCCCGCGCCTGGCCGCCTCGGTCGGCCCTGCCCCGCGAATGGGCGAGGTCGCGCCATAGCCGCGACCGTCCTGGGCCTGAACCGTGTCCTGAAGCACGATCGCGATCTTGCCGGTCAGCGAGCCCTCGGGCTGGTCCAGCAACTGCTGATAGGTCTCGAAAATCGCGGCCTCGCCTTCGATGCCTTCTGCCGGGGTCGCGATGGATCCGCCCAGCGAGACGATGTTCAGCGGCTGGGCGAAGGGCCCGACGATCTCGACCCGTGCCTCGCCACGCGTCCACAGGGCCAGCGGGAACTGCTCGATGGAGACGTTGTCGAAGCCCATCTCGCGGAACTTGTCCGCGCCCCAGCGCGCCGAGGCCTGTTCCGAGGCCGAGCCTGCGAGCCGCGGCCCGAACCGCGTCGTCAGCTCCGACACCAGATCATAGGCGACATTGCTGTCCAGCGCCCGGTCACGCAGCTGCTCTGCTTCGCGGATGGTGCGGGCGTCTTGCGCCAGAACAGGAGCGGCGGACAGACCAAGCACAAGCGCACTGGCGCAGAGAAGGCGGGCGGGCAGACGCATGACGGCTCCGAAAGACTCAAGAAGGCAGAGCGAACCGTAGCGAGCGCCTCGTGTCGCGGGAAGCGCCTATCGTGGCTCAGGCCTCTTCGCCCTTGACCCAGGCCTCGACCGGGCCTTGCAGCTTCACCGTCAGGGCTTTGCCGCGACGATCCACGCGGTTGCCGACGGCCAGGCGGACCCAGCCTTCGGAGATGCAGTATTCCTCGACATTGGTCTTCTCCTCGCCCTTGAAGCGAACGCCGATGCCCTTGGCCAGCAGATCGGCGTCGTGAAACGGGCTGTCGGGATCGACGGACAGGCGGTCGGGAAGGTCGGTCATGAAAAGATCTCAGGCAAACGTCAGGTCGGGGCTTTAGACGACCGGATGCCCGATACCAAGACCCCCTTGACCTGACGTCGCGTCATCCGCCTATGTTCGTTTCGAATAAAGACGGACCAAGATCATGACCGATCTCATCCTGCGCGATTTCACGGCAGCGGCCGCCGACGGCTATCCCCTGTCCGTGCGGCTGGTGTCGGCCAAGGCCCCTCTGGTGGCGGTGCTGGTCAGTGCGGGCACCGGATTTCCGAAGCGGTTCTATGAGCGGTTCGCACGGCATCTGGCCAGTCGGGGTGCCGCTGTCCTGACGTATGACTTTCGCGGTATCGCCGGATCGCGGTCCGACGATCTGAAGACCATGCAGATGGACTATCCCGACTGGGGTCGGCTGGACATGCCCGCCGCGCTGGAGGCTCTCATAAATGCCGCCCCCGGCCTGCCGGTCGTGCACGTGGGCCACAGCGTCGGCGGACACTTCATGGGCTTCATGCCCAATCACGACCGCATCGCCCGGCATGCCTTTATCAGCGTCGGCAGCGGCTATTGGGGCCATCACCATCGTCGCTACAATCCGGTCGAACTGTTCTTCTGGTTTGGCCTGGGCCCGTTCAGCCTGTGGCGGCACGGCTATATCAAGGGTGGTGGTCTGTGGAGCGGGGCCGACCTGCCGCGCGGCGTATTCATCACCTGGCGTCGCTGGTGCCTGAAGCAATCCTATTTCCGCGACGAGTTGAAGGACCGACTTCAACCGCATCATTACGACACAGTGACCACCCCTATTCGCTCATGGGTCTTTCCCGACGATCCCATCGCCACGCCGCGCACAGCGGCCGACCTGCTCGCCGTATATCCCCATGCCCGGACAGAGGTCGTGGTTCGGTCTCCGTCCGATTACGGCGTCGCCCGCATTGGACACGAGGGCGCGTTTCGCACGGGCATGACGGCCTTATGGGACGAGATCTTCGACTGGCTGGTTGAACCCGCTGCCCGCGAACCTAGTTAAACGGCTCCCGCACACGGAGCCTCGCCATGACCGACCAAGCCACGTTCACCGTCGATGGGAACACCATCCCCCTGCTCGGCTTCGGCACCTGGCAACTGGAACCCGCAGATGCGCGGCGCATGGTGGCCGAGGCCTTGCGGATCGGGTACCGCCACATCGACACGGCCTGGATCTACAAGAATGAGGCGGCCGTCGGCGACGGCATCCGCGACGCGATCGAGGCGGGACACGTTGCCCGCGAGGATATCTGGCTGACGACCAAGATCTGGGTCGAGCATTTCGACCATGCCGGCCTGCTGAAACAGGCCGAGGAATCGGCCACCAGCCTGGGCTTCACCCCCGACCTGCTTCTGCTGCACTGGCCCAAGACGACGCCGCCGTTTGCCGAGACGATCGGGGCGCTGAATGATGCCAAGGACAAGGGCTTCACCCGCAACATCGGCCTGTCCAACTTTCCTTCGGTCCAGTTCCGCGAGGCGCAGGCGCTATCGAAGGCACGCCTGATCACCAACCAGGTCGAATATCACCCTTACCTGAAGCTGACCCAATTGCTGGAGACCGCGCGCGAGCTGGGGTCCTCTATCACCGCCTGGTCCCCGCTGGCCCAGGGCAATGTGGCCGACGATCCGACGCTGAAGGAAATCGGCGACCATCACGGAAAGACGGCCGCCCAGGTCACCCTGCGCTGGCTGATCCAGCAGGACGTCATCGCCATCCCGCGCACGACCAAGGTGCACAGGGCCGAGGAGAGCTTCGACATCTTCGACTTCGCCCTGACCGATGAGGACATGGATCGCATCCATGCCCTGGCCCGGCCCGATGGCCGCCTGGGCGACTGGCTGGACAAGGCCTTTGAATGGGACCACGAATGGTGATCAGGCCCGCGCAGACGGGCCGATAGGGCAAGGCAACGTCGTCGCTTCGTCGTTCAGGCGGAGCGCCTCAAAGGAGCGGTGCATGGGTTCTGTGCATGGATTTCCGATCGTCGATCCCGCCGATGCGGCGATCGGGGCCCGATTGAAGCACTGGCGCGAGCGACGGGGGCTGAGCGTGGAAGACCTGGCCCGATTGATGAACCTGAGCCCGGAGGAGCAGCGACGCATCGAGGCCGGTCGTGTCCATCTGGACAGCCTGCGGATCGGCACCGCTATCAGTGCCCTGCATCTGCCCCTGTGGGCCCTCACGTCCGATACGCGGGCCTACTGACGATGCCGTGGCGGCGATCCCAGCTCTGGTCGGGTTTCAAGGCAGGATGGCGCGATGGCCGAGCCGATCCGTCAGCCCTAAAAATCGGAGCGGTTATCGGGATCGTCGCGGGGCTGGGCCTGTGCGTCGGGATGATGGTGTCGTGAAGACTATCTGGCGAGGCGTTTTTGCCTCGGTCGGCCTGTTCGCTCTCGGTCTTCAGTACGGCTTGATGATCGGGACGGACCCCGGCCGTATCGCCGCCCTGACCCTAAATTTCTTCAGCTTCTTCACCATCCTGACCAATGTTCTGGTGATGCTGGCCATGTTGCTGCCGGTGGTCGCGGGCCGCACCGGCGCGGGACGGGTGATGGCGTCACCCGGCGTTCGGGCGGCGGTGACCATGTACGCCGTGGTCGTCGGGCTGGTTTACCATTTCCTGTTGCATGCTACCTGGGATCCGCAGGGCTGGGCCTATGTCGTCAACGTCCTGCTCCACTACGTCATGCCGATCGCCATGCTGATCGACTGGCTGGCCTTCGTGCCGAGGGGTCAGCTGTCCTGGCGTGATCCGCTTCGGTGGTTGCTGTTTCCCCTGACCTATGGTGCCTGGACCCTAGCTCACGGGCTGGCGGTCGCTTGGTGGCCCTACTGGTTCGTCAATGTCACCGAGCTCGGTCTGGCCCGGGCTGGGGCGTATTTCGCAGGCCTGCTGATCTTCTTCCTGATCATCGGCCTGATCGTCGTGACGATAGACCGCGCCCTCGGGCGGCGTGACAGGACGCCCGTGTCCGCCTAATCCACCGACATGGCCTACAAATCCCTGCGCGACTTCATGACCATGCTGGAAGCCGAGGGCGAGCTCGTTCGCGTCTCCGAGCCGGTCTCCACCCATCTGGAAATGACGGAAATCCAGACCCGGCTGCTGCGTAACGGCGGACCGGCGGTGCTGTTTGAAAAGCCGGTCATGCCGGACGGCTCGATCAGCCCCATCCCTTGCCTGGCCAATCTGTTCGGCACGGTGAAGCGCGTAGCCATGGGCGTGACCATGGAGAAGAAAATCCGCACCACCGCCGCCGAACTGCGCGAGGTCGGCGAACTGCTGGCCTTCTTGCGCAACCCAACGCCGCCGCGCGGCCTGGGCGACGCCATCGAGATGCTGCCGTTGATGCAGACCGTCATGGCCATGCGGCCCAAGGTGGTGAAGCGCGCGCCGGTGCAGGAGGTGGTGCTGACGGGCGACCGGATCGACCTGACCTCACTTCCCGTCCAGGGCTGCTGGCCCGGCGAGCCCGCGCCGCTGATCACCTGGGGCCTGGTGGTCACAAAGGGCCCGTCCGACGACCGCGAGGACGACTTCAACCTGGGCATCTACCGCATGCAGGTGCTGGGCAAGGATCGGGCCATCATGCGCTGGCTGGCCCACCGTGGCGGGGCCCAGCACTATGCGCGGCACAAGAGGGCGGGAAAGCGCGAGCCGCTGCCCTGCGCCGTCGTGCTGGGGGCCGATCCCGGCACCATCCTGGCGGCGGTGACGCCGGTGCCCGACACCCTGTCGGAGTACCAGTTCGCCGGCCTGATGCGCGGCGCCAAGGCCGAGCTGGTGGCCTGCAAGACCGTGCCCTTGATGGTCCCGGCCCAGGCCGAGATCGTGCTGGAAGGCCATGTCCTGCTGGACGAGCACGCGCCCGAGGGCCCCTACGGCGACCACACCGGCTATTACAATTCGGTCGAGACCTTCCCGGTCTTCCAGGTGTCGGCCATCACCATGCGGCGCGACCCCATCTATCTGACCACCTTCACCGGTCGCCCGCCGGACGAGCCCTCGGTGCTGGGCGAGGCGTTGAACGAGGTGTTCATCCCCCTGCTGCGCGCCCAGTTTCCCGAGATCACCGACTTCTGGCTGCCGCCCGAGGGGTGCAGCTACCGCATCGCCGTGGTGTCGATGAAGAAGGCCTATCCGGGCCACGCCAAGCGGGTGATGCTGGGCGTCTGGAGCTATCTGCGCCAGTTCATGTACACAAAGTGGGTCATCGTCGTGGACCACGACATCGACGCCCGCGACTGGAAACAGGTCATGTGGGCCATCTCCACCAAGATGGACCCGGCCCGCGACATCACCCTGATCGAGAACACCCCGATCGACTATCTGGACTTCGCCAGCCCAGAGAGCGGCCTGGGGTCCAAGATCGGTCTGGACGCCACCGACAAGTGGGAGCCCGAGACAAAGCGGGAGTGGGGTCAGGAAATCCGCATGGACGATGCGGTGGTCGATCGTGTGTCCGAAATGTGGGACCGCCTTGGCCTGCAAGGCGACGGTGCGCCGATATGGAAATGACACAGTTGCGAAATTGTGTCCGAAACCCGCTTCACACGTGACGGAAATGTAATCTAGGGTCAGGCAACTCTGTTTTCGTTTTGAGGTTCACGAAATGAAGTTGCTGATTGTCGCCACGCTGGCACTGGCCACGGCCATGCCCGTCGTCACTATTGCCACAATAGCCGATGCTCAGGTGATGGTGGGTCGCGGAGCGAGCTCACGCGATCGCCCAAATCTTACGGAGCGTCGCGAAGCTTCTTTGATGGAAGCCGAGGATCGTGTTGCCGAACTCGACAGCAAGATTGCCGAACTCAAGGCCATCGAAGAGCAAACGGGGACACTCACAGACGCTCAACGCCGCCAGATGGCGCAGCACGAGAGCCGACGGGCCGCGGCCCAGCGTGATGTCGATCGTTTGCTGGATCTTTTGAACCGCTGATTCTCGATAGGTTTCGCGCTATCAGTCTAGCGGTGACCGCTCGCCCGCCTTGTGTAGAGTGAAGGTCAAGGCGGGGGCCCGATGAGCGCATTCGAGTTTTTCTTCAGTTTCTACGGCCTGCTACTGGGTTTGTCGGTGGCCGAACTGGTCGGCGGGTTCGCGCGTGTCCTTCATGAACGGCGTCGAGTTCGGTTTGGCTGGCTGGCTGACACCGCTGCTGGCGCTGTTTGTGGCCATCGACCTGGCGACGTTCTGGAATCAGGCCTGGGTGTTCTTTCGCGGAGCACCCTTCAATCCGGCCCTGCTGCTGGTCGGCCTGGTCATTGCCGCGACCTTCTACATCGCTGCCAGTGTGACCTTTCCCCGGGTCAATGCCGAAGGCGTCGAGACGCTGATCGATCTGGACGACCATTTCTGGGCCCATCGACGACTGGTGTTCGGCTGCGTCCTGGCGGCGAATGCCATCGTCTGGATATTGTTAGGTGCTCTGGCGCTGGCCGACCCCGACTGGGCCGCTGTCTGGTCCGTCAGGCTGATGATCGGGGTGAGCATTTTTGCAGTATCCACCGGCGTCGCTGCCTTCGCCCCGCAGCGAAGGGTGGTCATCGCGGCCCTGCTGGTGGTCATGGCCTACACACTCTGGAACATGATGCGGGCCGCGCACGCGCTGTTCGCCTCGGGCGGCTGGTCACCCGCGACAGGCGGATGAAATGACTGCATTCAGGATCGCCTCGTCAGGCTAAGTGGCGTTAGCGCGTGGTGTGATCTCCAACGCTTGCCATCGCCGCCAGATCGGCACAGGACTTCCGCCCATGCGCCACACCCTGCTTCTCGCCGCCCTCGCGGCCCTGGTCTCGAGTCCCGTCATGTCCCAGTCCCCTTCCGTCCCGAATTCGCCCCCATGGGATCAGCCGTTCCTGCCGCCGGCTCCTGATTGGAACGGGTCCAGCCGCAGCCTGCTGCGCGAAGCCTCCGACCCCTGGGTCACAGCGTTCGAGGCCGATGCCGATCATGACTTCAGCCCGAACTACGCCGACACCCGCGCCTGGTTCGACCGTCTGGACGCCGCCTCCGACCTGATCCGCATCGAACAGTTCGGCACCTCGCCGGAAGGGCGCCCGATCTATGCCGTCATCGCGTCGAAGGACGGCGACACGCTGGACCCCTCCAAGCCGGTTCTGCTGGCCCAGGCCGGCATCCATCCGGGCGAGATCGACGGCAAGGATGCGGGCATGATGCTGCTGCGCGACATGGCCTTCTACGGTCGCGACGACCTGCTGGACCGGGTCAATCTGATCCTGATCCCCATACTGTCGGTCGACGGGCATGAGCGGGCCTCCGCCTATTCCCGCCCGAACCAGCGCGGTCCCCGCATCCAGGGCTGGCGCAACACCGCGACCAATCAGAATCTGAACCGCGATTATCTGAAACTGGACCAGCCCGAGATGCGGGCGGTGCGCGGCCTGATCCTGAAGTACCGGCCCGACCTCTATGTCGATATCCACGTCACCGACGGTCTGGATTACCAGTACGACGTGACCTACGGCTACAATGGCGAGAACGGCAGCTACAGCCGCTCGCCCGCCATCGCCACCTGGCTGGATCAGGCCTTCAAGCTGGCGATGAATGCGGCGCTGGAAGCGCAGGGGCATATCCCCGGCGAGCTTGTCTTCGGCCAGGACGATGCCAATCCCCGCGCCGGGCTGAACGATGGCGGCCTGGGCGAACGGTTTTCCAACGGATGGGGCTCGGCCGCGCGGGTACCGACCATTCTGATCGAAAACCACAGCCTGAAGCCGCATGAGCAGCGCGTGCTGGGCACCTATGTCTTCCTCAAACAGGCCATGCAGACCCTGGCCGAGCGCGGCGGCGACCTGCGCACTGCGATCGCCGCCGACAGCGCGCTGCGCCCCGCCGAAATCCCGGCCAACTTCGTGCAGGACGAAGCGCCGTCCTCGACGCGCCCGTTCAAGGGCATCCTGTACGACACCTATGACAGCCCCGCTTCGGGCCGTCGCGAAATCCGCTGGTCGGGACAGGCCGATCCGGAGCTGTGGCAGATGCCCTTCTATGGCTCGCGTCCCAGCCTGACCCTGCGCCGACCCGCCGCCTATTGGGTGCCGTCCTATCGCACCGACATCATCGAGCGGCTGGCGATCCACGGCATCCGGATGGAGACGGTCACCGCGCCTCGCACAGTCGACGTCGAGATGCTGCGCCTGAACGAGCCCCGCCTGGCCACCCGCGCCAATGAGGGCCACGTCGCTGTCGCTATCTCCGGCGTCACGCCCGAGCGCACGACCTGGACCTTCCCGACCGGCTCCGTCCGCGTGCCGACGGATCAGCCGCTGGGCGACATCGTCGTGCTGCTGCTGGAGCCGCAATCCAGCGAGAGCTTCTTCGCCTGGGGCTTCTTCCCCGAGGTGCTCAGCCGTGTCGAATACATCGAGGGCTATGCCATCGCCCCCTTGGCCGAGCGCATGTTGGCCGCCGATCCGGCGTTGAAGGCCGAGTTCGAGGCCAAGCTGGCGGCCGACCCCGCCTTTGCCGCCGATGGCGACGCGCGTTTGCAGTGGTTTTATGAGCGCACGCCGTTCTATGATGACCGCTACCGCCTGTATCCGGTGGGCCGCGAGGGCTGAGCCATGTCGTTCCTGACGCAGATGTCATCGGCCCAGACCGCTGCCCTGTGGAGCGGGTTGCTGATCCTGCTGCTGGTCGTGCTCTCGGTGCGGGTCGTGCTGGCGCGACGCTCGAACCGGGTTCTGCTGGGGGACGGCGGAAATGCCCAGGTCATTCTGGCAGGACGGGTGTTCGGCAATGCTTCGGAATACATACCGACCGGGATCGCGGCCCTGGCCGTCCTGACCCTGCTGGGCCTGCCCGCCTATGCGCTGCATATGGTCGGCGGGCTACTGTTCGCCGGTCGGGTGATCCACGCGCTCAGCCTGTCCGACTGGAAGCCGACGCCGGGTCGCGTCATCGGCATGGCCCTGACCTTCGTGGCGCTGATCGTGGCCGGGGCCATGCTGCTGGTTCACGCCTTCGTGGGCTGATCCGCACCCCCGCCGTTGCGATCAGCGGCCCCGTCCGCCATATCGGGCCATGCCCTCCCCACAGACTGCCGCCTCCCCCGACATTCTTCATGATCTCATCGCCAGCGCCCTGCGCGCCGGGGCCGATGCCGCGGAGGCGGTCTCGTCCGAAAGTGCGGCCCTGTCGGTCGGGGTCCGCAACGGCAGGCTGGAGGACGTCGAGCGCGAGGAGAGCCGCGACCTGGGTCTGCGGGTCTTCATCGGTCGGCGTCAGGCGACGGTGTCGTCATCCGACCTGTCCGAGCCGACCCGGGCCCGCCTGATCGAGCGCGCCGTCGCCATGGCGCGGCTGGCCCCCGAAGACCCCTATGCCGGTCTGGCTCCGAAAGGTCGGCTGGCCAAGGGCCCCTTCCCTGATCTGGACCTGTTCGACCCCACCGAGCGCAGCGCCGCCGAACTGGAAGCTGTCTCGGCCGAGGCCGAAGCTGCTGCCCTCGCCATCCCCGGCGTCGCACGGTCGGAGGGCGGCCATGCCTCGCATTCCACCAGCCGCTGGCGTCTGGTCACCTCCGACGGTTTCGACGGGGCCTATCACGGCTCGTCCTTCTCGCTCGGCGTCGGCGTCATCGCTGAAAAGGACGGCGGCATGGAGCGGGGCAGCGAGGGGCGCAGTGCCCGCCACCTGTCCGACCTGCCGGATGCTGGCTGGATCGGCGAACGCGCCGGTCAGCGTGCTGTGGCCCGCGTCGGCCCGCGCAAGATCGCCTCGACCACCGCGCCCGTCATCTTCGACAACCGCATGGCGACACAGGTGATCTCGCCTCTGCTGGGGGCCATATCCGGGCCGTCCATCGCGCGCGGTACCTCCTTTCTGAAAGACCGGCTGCACCAGCGCATCCTGCCGTTCGGGGCCGAGCTGGTCGACGATCCCTTCCGCCCACGCGGTCACGGCTCCACCCCCTTCGACGACGAAGGCGTGGCGGTCGAGCGTCGCGCCATCATTCAGGACGGCATCCTGACCACCTGGCTGTTGAACAGCGCCTCTGCCGCCCAGCTGGGCCTGGTCTCGACGGGTCATGCCTCGCGCGGGTCGGCCGCCCCTCCCGGTGTTTCGACCCACAACCTGCACCTGGAGCCGGGCGAGCGCGATCTGGATGGGCTGATGAGCGATGCAGGCACGGGCCTGCTGATCACCTCCATGTTTGGCCCGTCGCTGAACGGCAATACCGGCGACTGGTCCGCCGGGGTGTCGGGCTTCTGGTTCGAGAGCGGCCAGATCGCCTATCCCGTCAGCGAGATTACCGTCGCCGGCAATCTGATCGACCTTTGGAGCCGGATGCAGCGCGGCGCGGACCTGGAATTCCGCTCCAGCTTCAACAGCCCGTCCCTGCTGTTCGACGCCGTGGCCATCGCGGGCAAATGAGCGACTACTCTGCCGACCTGGCTCTGATCCGAGACGCGGCTCTGGCGGCGGGCGAACTGGCCCTCGCTGAGCGGGAGGCCGGGCTGAAGACCTGGTCCAAGTCCGGCGGGTCGCCGGTCACCTCGGCCGACATGGCCGTGGATCGTGTGCTGAAGGATGTCCTGCTGTCGGCCCGCCCCGACTATGGCTGGCTGTCGGAGGAGACCGAGGACAGTGCCGAGCGTCTGGCCCGCCGCCGCCTCTTTATCGTCGATCCCATCGACGGGACGGTCGCATACATGAAGGGCAAGCCGTGGTGGTGCATCCCCATCGCCGTGGTTGAGGATGGCCGTCCCGTCGCCGCCGTTATCCACGCCCCCGCCCTGAACGAGACCTTCTGCGCCACCTTGGGCGGCGGCGCGACGCTGAACGGACAGCCGATCAGCGCGTCGGACACCGACGATCTGGACGATGCCTCCGTCCTGGCCGACGCGCGGCTGATGGAGGGTCCTCACTGGGACGAGCCGTGGCCGCCCATGCGCTATGAGAAACGCAATGCCATCGCATACCGCATGGCCCTGGTCGCGGCCGGGGCGTTCGATGCCGCCATCGCCCTGACGCCCAAGTGGGACTGGGACATCTGCGCCGGCGCCCTGATCGCCCAGGAAGCCGGGGCCGTCGTCAGCGACCACCACGGCCGGCCCTGGCGCTTCAACCAGGCCGATCCGCGTCAGAACAGCCTGATATGCAGCGCCCCGGCCCTTCACCCGTTGATCGTGCGGCGTACAGCGCCTATTCCCCTCGCGCCCCGCTAGATTGTCAGCCTGCCCAAGGACGCCGCCATGACCACGCCCGGAACCGAAACCCCGCAACTGCTACATCTCGTCATCGGCGGCGAGCTGCGTCACCTGGATGCGCCCGTGTTCCGTGACCTGACCAAGGTCGAGTTCGTCGGGGCGTACGGCAGCTATGACGAGGCCAAGAAGGCGTGGAAGGCTCGCGCCCAGGCCACGGTCGACAACGCCCTGATGCGCTACTTCATCCTGCACGCCCACCGCATGATCGACCCGCGCGGCGACGCGCACTAGGCTAATCCGCGTCGGGGGGCGTAGGATGGACACCGGTCCACCCAAAGCGAAAGCTCGTCCATGAATATCTTCGGTCGCACCTTCGAGACCCAGGAAATCGTCGCCCTCGTCGGCCTGCTCATGGTGCTGGTGCTGTGGGTCATGCGCTGGAAAGGCGACCGCGAGTGGGCTCACTGGTTTCGCAACTGGGAGGCCGTGCGCAAGGCCCGCCGCGACGCCGAAATCCGCGCCGAGAACGGCGAGTCCGATCCGACGCAGCCCGGCTCCGGTCCCGGGCCAAAAGCAGGCCCCTGGGGCTGAGCCCTACTCCCGCCGCAGCAGCTTGTCGGTCAGGATCGTCCCCCACCATCCGGCCTTGAACTCGGCCCGGATCGCCTTGGGGTCATAGGCGTCGCTGTCGATCCAGTCGATGAAGCTGACCCCCGTCGGCTCGACCTCGGCCAGATACTTCTCCAGCGTATAGTCCAGCACGCCGGTCAGCCCCTCGCGGTGGTGCAGATACTTCTTCGACAGCTGTTCGATCGCCACGCTGATCGGCTCGCACAGGTGAAAATGGCGATAGAAGACCGCCATCATGCCCGCCCGGTCCGCCCCGGACTTGCAGTGGATCAGCACCGGATATTCGATCGTCCGGAACAGCTCTCGCGCCCTGTGCACCCGATCCCTTTGCGGAGGATCGCGCGAATCCAGCGGCGCATCGATCAGCGTCAGACCCAGTCGCGCGCAGGCGTCCTTTTCCAGCGCATAATAGGCCTCGTCCCGCGCCCCACGCAGGTTGATGACCGTCTTGATGCCTTGCGAGTTCCAGAAGGCCAGTTGCCGCGGCGAGGGCTGGTTGGTCCGCACCAGATCCGGCCCCAGCCAGTGGGCGTTCATGAACCACCGCCTCAGAAAGGCATGATCCTTCCAGACATAGTCCCACCGCGCCTTGAACCGGCCGCCGGGCGTGGAAAGATCGTAGCGTGTCATACTGTGCAGATAGAGGCTCAATCGGCTCGCGTCATCCCGGCGAATGCTTGACTTCCTGCCTCTGCCGTCCGACCTCGGAACGATGACGACGCCTGCCCCAGCTGCCGACGAGAAGGAACGCCTGCGCCCGCTGATGGCGCGCATCTGGCGCGACTATCTCTCGCATCACCAGACGGCACTGATCCTGTCGATCGTCTGCGCGGCCGTGGTCGGGATCATGGCGGCGACCGTGCTGCAACTACTGCAGCCGGCTATCGACGGGCTGTTCCTGGGCAAGCCGGTCAAGGTCTGGAACGTCTTCACCATCGCGCCCGAACACGCCTTGGTCGCCATTCCGTCGCTAATCGTCGGCCTGGCCCTGGTCTGGACGATCGCGGCCTTGGGTCAGGCGTTTCTGGTCAATCGGTTGGGTCACGGCATCGTCGGCGACATCCAGGTCCGGCTGTTCGGGGCCATGATCCGCGCCGACCTGGCCCGCCTGCGCAGCCAGCATTCCGGCGGCTTCGTCTCCAGCGTACTGTTCGACGCCAATCTGGTGCGCGAGGCCTTCACCAACGGCGTGGTCAACTACACCCAGCACGGCCTGACGCTGATCTTCGTGATCGCCTACATGGCCTGGACCGACTGGCGGCTCACGCTGATTGTCCTGCTCGGCGCGCCCCTCATCAGTCTGGTCATCCGCAGATTCGGACGAAAGACGCGCAAGGCTACGACCGGCGCGATGAAGGAGACCGAGACCCTCTCCACCGCCCTGATGGAGAACCTGGACGGCGTCCGCCTGATCAAGATCGAGAACCGCGAATCCGCCGAGGAAGCCCGGGTCGGCGAGGTCGTCGCTCGCCGCCAGCGCCACGTCATCAAGTCCGCCGACGCCCGCGCCTTCGCCGGTCCCTTCTCCAATCTGGTGGCCATGATCGTGGTCGCCGCCGTCATGGCCTATGCCGGATGGCGGGCCCAGTCGGACCAGATGACCGTCGGCGCCTTCGCCGCCTTCATCGGCCTGTTGATGGCGGCCGGCCAGTCGCTGCGCCAGGTCACCAATCTGCAGACCGTCATGGCCGAGGGCCTGACCGCCGCGCGCCGCCTGTTCGTCGCCCTCGACATCCAGCCCGAGATCCGCGAGGCCCCCGACGCCCGCCCCCTGCCGCCTGGCCCGGTCACGGTCGCTTTCGACCAGGTCGCCTTCACCTACGGCCAGGCCGCCCCGACCCTGGCCGACATCAGCCTGACCGTCGCGCCCGGCGAGACCATCGCCCTGGTCGGCCCGTCCGGCGGCGGCAAATCCACCATCCTGTCGCTCCTGCCCCGCTTCTATGACGTCACGGGCGGCACCATCACCCTGAACGGTACCGACATCCGCGACCTCAGGCTCGCCGACCTGCGCGACCGCATCGCCCTGGTCACCCAGGAGCCCTTCCTGTTCGACGACACGATCGCCGCCAACATCGCCTACGGCCGCCCGACTGCCACTGCCGAGGCCATCGTCGAGGCCGCCCGCGCCGCCGCGGCCCACGACTTCATCACCGCCCTGCCCGACGGCTATGCGACCCGCGCCGGCGAGGGCGGCATGCGCCTGTCCGGTGGCCAGCGTCAGCGCATCGCCATCGCCCGCGCCTTCCTCAAGGACGCCCCCATCCTGCTGCTGGACGAGGCCACCTCGGCCCTCGACACCGAGAGCGAGGCCCTGGTCCAGGCGGCGCTGGAACGGTTGATGCAAGGCCGCGCCACATTGATGATCGCCCACCGCCTGTCCACCGTCCGCAACGCTGACCGCATTTATGTCATCGATGCCGGGCGAGTTATCGAAACAGGGACCCACGACAGCCTCGTCCGCCAGGGAGGCCTCTACGCCCGCCTGGCCCGGCAGCAGTCGCTGGACGGTGAAGTCGCCACGGTCGAAACCGTCGCATGAGGCCCCTGCGCAATCCGATCATTCAGGCCGTCCTCGCCTGGCTGCTGGCCCTGTGGATGCGGTTCTGCTTCGCCACCATCCGCTGGACGCATCAGAACGAGGGCGTGGCCGAGGCGGTCTGGGCGCAAGGTGGCGGTGTCCTGTGCGCTTTCTGGCATTCACGCATCGGCCTGTCGCCGTCGTGCTGGCCGCTGGACCGGGCGCAGCCGGCCAAGGCGCTGATCTCTCTCAGCCCGGACGGCCAATTCATCGCCAAGGCGGTGGCCCTGCAAGGCATTCCCGCGGTGCGCGGCTCCTCGGCCAACAAGGACAAGGCCGACCGCGCCAAGGGCGGCACCCAGGCGCTTCGTGACGGCTTGAAACAGCTGAAGATCGGGGCTTTGGCCATCACGCCCGACGGCCCGCGCGGCCCGGCGCAGCAGATGGCCGAGGGCCTGCCGCTTATGGCCAGGCTGTCCAAGGCCCCCGTCCTGTTCATCGGTATGTCGTGCAAGCCGGCCATCCGCCTGAACAGCTGGGACAAGGCGGTTCTGCCCCTACCCTTCGGCAAGGGGGCCATCGTCTGGGACGTCGCAGATTATCCGGACGGGGCCGAGCTGGCCGACGTCGCCTTCGCCTGGACCGAGCGGCTGAACGCCGTGGAGGCCGAGGCCGACGCGATCACCGGGCTGGAGCGGGTCTGACGCATGAGCCCGGCCCTGATCGCCTATCGCCTGCTGACCCGGCTGCTGGAGCCGCTGGCTCCTCGACTGCTGGATGCCCGCGTCAAACAGGGCAAGGAGGACGCGGCCCGTGTCGACGAACGCCTGGGCATCACCCGCGCGCGCCGTCCTGACGGCGACCTGATCTGGCTGCATGGGGTCAGCGTCGGCGAGACCCTGTCGCTGCTGCCGCTGGTCCAGCGCATTCGCGCGGGCCGGCCGGACCTGACCATTCTGGTCACCTCGGGCACCATGACCTCTGCGGCCTTGCTGGCCCAGCGCCTGCCCGGCGGAGTGATCCATCAGTATGCGCCGGTGGACGGGCCGACCGTCGTCGCGGCCTTCCTCGATCATTGGCGACCCAGCGTGGCGGTTTTCGTCGAGAGCGAGTTGTGGCCCAATCTGATCATGGCGGCCCAGGAACGCGGCGTGAAACTGGTGCTGGCCAGCGCCCGCATCACGGAGAAGACCGTGACCGGCTGGCGGCGCTTCCCGAGCGCGGCGCGGCGCGTGCTGTCGGCCTTCGACAGCATCCTGCCGCAAGACTGGACCTCGACCGTTCGGCTGGAAAGCCTGGGCGCGCGCATCGACGGCCAGGTCAATCTAAAGCTGTCGGGCGAGGCCCCGCCGCATGACGGTGCCGCCTTCACTCGCCTGAGCGCCGCCATCGGCGACCGTCCCGTGGTCGTCGCGGCCAGCACCCATGATGGCGAGGAAATCGCCCTGGTCCGCGCGCTCGACAATCTGGCGGACCGGCTGTGCCTGATCCTGGTGCCGCGCCACCCGGAGCGGAGCGTCGCTATCGCCAGCGCCCTGACGGCGGACGGCTATCGCTTCGCCCTGCGCTCGCGCGGGGATCAGCCGGATGCGGAGACGGACCTCTATGTCGCCGACACCTTGGGCGAGATGGGGCTATTCCTGCGACTGGCCGACGTCGTGGTCATGGGCGGCAGCTTCTCCGCTGCGCTCGATAAGCCCGCTGTCGGGGGCCACAACCCGCTGGAACCCGCCCGGCTGGGCAAGCCTGCGGTCACTGGCCCCGACATGACGAACTGGTCCGCCGTGACGGAGGCTCTGGTCCAGTCCGGCGGTCTGGCCGTGGTCGAAACGCCTGCTGACCTGCCCGCCGTCCTCGCGCCCCTGCTGGCCGACACCGAGGCCGCGCGTGTAATGGGCGAGCGGGGCCGTCGTGCGGCCGCCGAGGCGGGTTCGGGGCTGGAGCGGCTGTGGGAGATGCTGGTCGAGTTGCTGCCCCCCGCGCTTGCCAGGCCGGGCACCCGGCGATGAAGCTGAACACGCCCCGCTGGTGGTACGACCGCGACCGGCGTCATGCGCCGGTGCAGCGGTTGATGCTGAAGCCCGTATCGTGGATCTGGGCCGCCGTCACCGCGCGGCGCATCGCGCGAACCGTGCCGGTCGATCCGGGCGTGCCCGTCATTTCCATCGGCAATCTGACGGTCGGCGGGTCGGGCAAGACACCGGTCGCGCGCGAGGTGCTGCGCCTGCTGCGGGCCGCAGGTATGGACGCCCAGGCCCTGTCGCGCGGCTATGGCGGGTCTCTGGAGGGGCCGGTGCGGGTCGATCTGGCGGTCCATACGGCCGCCGAGGTCGGGGACGAGCCCCTGATGCTGGCGCTGGACAGCCCGGCCTGGATCGCGCGGGACCGTGTCGCTGGGGCTCAGGCCGCCGCGGCCGCCGGGGCTCAAGCCCTGGTGCTGGACGATGCGCATCAGAACCCGGCGCTGAAAAAGACGCTGAACCTGATCGTCGTGGACGGCGAGACGCGTGACGGGGAATGGCCCTTCGGTGACGGCTCGGTCTTTCCGTCCGGCCCGATGCGCGAGCCGCTGAAGGCCGGTCTGGCCCGCACCGACGTCGTGGTCATCCTGCTGCCTGCCGATACGCCCGAGGTGGAGCCGGAGTTGGTCGAGGTGTTCGGCCCCCTGCCCGTCTTCGTCGCCCGCCTGATGCCTGCCGCCCCGCCGCCGCCCGGCCCGCTGGTCGGCTTCGCCGGCATCGCCAAGCCGTGGAAAGTCGAACGTGCACTCCAGGCCGCCGGGGCCGATCTGGCCGACTTCGTCCCCTTCCCCGACCACTCGACATTCCAGGACCGCGACTTCCGCTTTCTTCGGGAGCGCGCCGAGTTGTTCAATGCGCGTTTGATCACCACCGAGAAGGACTGGTCTCGCCTCGCACCAGAATGGCGCGAGAAGATCATTTCATGGCCCGTCAAGGCGACGTTCGAGGACGAGGAAGCATTTGCGGCTACTGTAGTGAGCGCGCTGGGCTAGCGGACCTGGCCCTCGATCACTCGACCACGCCGGTTGATGCTGAGCTGGGTGCCACGACCGATGTTGGAGAGCTGGGTCGCAGATGACACCTGCCGGCCATTGACGGCCAGGATGATGTCGCCCCCCTGAAGGCCGATGCGGTTGGCATAGCTGCCGCGCTCGACCCGACCGATCACGACGCCACTGGCAAAGGGATCGCCACCCAGGCTGTCAGCCAGGGCGGGGTTGAGTTCCAGCACCTGGGCCCCGCTGAGCGCGCCTACCTCAATGACCGTCGCGCGATCCGTATCGGCATCGCCCGGCAGGGTCTGCACCCGCGCATCAATGGTCTGTGCCCGTCCGTCGCGCAGGATCGAGACCTGCACAGTCTGATTCGGCTCGCGCGTGCCGACGCGGAAGTTCAGCCCGCCCTGGTCGTTGATCTCGGCCCCGTCGATGGCGGTGATGACGTCGCCTTCGCGGATGCCCGCGCGCGCGCCAGGCCCACCGGTATAGACGTCGGTCACGATGATCCCCTGCGGCCGCTCCAGGCCCAGGCTGCGGGCGATGTCGGCGCTGACGCTGTCGCCCTTGACGCCCAGCCAGGGTCGCACGACTGCCTTGGCCCCGCCGACGGCGCTGTCGACCACCCGTTTGACCATGGAGGCCGGGACCGCGAAGCCGACGCCCGCCGAGGTGCCGGAGCGGCTGAAGATGGCCGTGTTGATACCGATCAGGTCGCCGTCCATGTCGACCAGCGCCCCGCCGGAGTTGCCGGGATTGATGGCCGCGTCTGTCTGGATGAAGGAGCCTGAGTCGCTGATCCCCGTCTCGGTCCGGTTCAGAGCCGAGATGATGCCGTTGGTCACCGTCTGGCCGACGCCGAACGGATTGCCGATGGCCAGGACCAGGTCGCCGATCTGCTGCTCCTCGCGGTCGTCGATGTTGAGGACGGGCAGGCTCTCACTAACGCCGTCCAACTGCAGGACGGCGATATCGGAGCGTTCGTCGGCCAGAATGAGCCGGGCCGAAAACTCGCGCCGGTCGTTCAGCACGACCTTGATCTCCTGCATGCCGTTGATGACGTGATAGTTGGTCACCACCACCCCGTCGGGCCGCACGATGACGCCGGAGCCGACCGAGCCGACCTGCTGGGCGCGCGGCCGCTGGCCGAACATGGACCAGAAGGGGTCCTGGACCTGCTGGACGCCCCGGCCGGAGACATTGACCACGGCGGGGGCGGCGGTGCGAACCACGGGCGCGAAGCTGGATTTCATGGCCATGGCGTCGCCGGGTACGACGCGGTTCTCGGCGAAGACCCCGTCCTGGGCTTTGGTGTCGTTCGGCTGGCCACAGGCGGCGAGGGTGAGGGCGAGGGCGGCGGCGGCGGTGAAGGTCTTCATGGTCATCCGGATCAGATAGGTCGAACGTCCCCCCGCGCAATCCAGCTACGGATTTTGGACGGGATCAAGGCGGCGACGCCATGGTCAGGCGGTCGCTGCCGCAGAGGCGACAAGCTGGCGCAGCCACCGACTGCCCGGGTCGGTTCTCTGGTTCGGGTGCCACAGCATTTGCACGGTCCAGGGGTCTGTCGGAATCGGCAGGGGGAAGGTGCACAGCGATGGCCCCAGCCTGGACGCCATCCGCGCGGGCAGTACAGCGATCATGTCGGCACCCGCCAGGACCTCTGGCAGGGCCATCATGTGCGGCAGGGTCAGGGCGACATGGCGCGTCAGGCCCCGCGTCTCCAGAGCCTCGTCGATAAAGCCGCGGGCATCCTTGCGCACCGTGACCAGGGCGTGCGGCAGGGTGACGAAGTCTTTCAGGCTCATGGAGCCGTCGTCGAGCGCCGGATGGTCGCAGCGGGCCACGCCGACGAAGGTTTCGCGATACAGCGGCTGGGCCACAACACTGGGCGGAGGGGCCGGAAAGACGCCGAGGGCCAGGTCGATGATGCCGCCATCCAAAAGCGCCGCGACCTCGTCCTTGTCGTAGCCGATGACACGCAGACGCACGGTCGGGGCCGCGTCCTGCATGCGCTGCACGACGCCGGGCACCATGATCATGGAGGTGTAGTCGGTGCTGGCGCAGGTGAAGGTGCGCTGCGCATCGGATGGCGAGAAGGCTCGACGGCGACGGACCGCCTCACGCAGCGCATCCAGCGAAGCCAGAAGATCCGGTGCCATGTCCCGTGCCGCCGCGCTGGGGACCATAGCGGCCCCTACCCGCTCGAACAGCGGATCGCCCAGCATGACGCGCAGTCGGGCCAGGGTGGCACTCATAGCGGGTTGGCCGATGCCCAGACGCCGGGCCGCCCGGGTTACGCTGCCTTCCTTCCAGATCGCCTCGAAGGCCATCAACAGGTTCAGGTCGAACTCTTTGGTCGTCATCATGAACACCGATCGGGCCAATCGACAGCATCGATTGGAGCTTAGCAGAAAGCCGTGACGATATGGCCTTCATTCCATCGGAGGACCGTCATGAGCCTTGCGTCAGCGCCCAACGCCTTTCGTCGTGATCCCTTCAAGCCAGACACCGATCGCGCCGATGAAGCCACACTGGCCGTCAATCTGGCCGCCGCGCATCGCTTTGCGGAAAAGGTGCTGGGCATGGGCGACATGCAGGCCTTCGACGAACTGGTCGCCGACGACGTCTGGGTCTCGACGGGGCTGAAGCCGGGCGCACCCGTGACCGGCAAGACCGAGTACGCCCAGGTCATCGGCTCGACCATCGGTACGGCCCTGTCGAACGGAGCCATGACGATCCACGAGATTCTGGCGACGCTGGACGGCGCGGTCATCGTCCGCTTCACGGCCGAGGCGGACCATACCGCAGAGATCGAGGGTGTGCCGCCGACGAACAAGCGATTCACCCTCAGCGAGACCCATCTGATGCGGTTCCGGGATGGAAAGCTGGTCGAAAACTACGTCGGGGCGCTGAACCCCCTGCATTGGGAAATGACCTATGCGAAATCGATCACCGAGGCGGTGTTGCCGTGAGGTCGGCGCTCGCGATTGCCTTCGGTGCCGCCCTGGTGCTGACGGCCTTCTCCGGCCCGGTCGCCGCGCGGCAGGTCGTGGTTGAAGCGGTCGCCTCGCCTGCGCCCTTCTCGGTCAATGCCTACATCGTATCCGCGCCGGAGGGACTGGTCGTCGTGGACAGCCTGCGCACCGCCGATGCCGCCGCCACCCTGATCGAGCGGCTGCGGGCCCTGAACCGGCCGGTGGTCGGCATCCTGATCACCCACACCCATCCCGACCACATCGGGGGGCTTCTGGCGCTGAAGACGGCCTTTCCGCAGGCGCAGGTCATCGCTTCGGTCCGCACCCGCGATGACATCCGTGACGATCGCGGCGGCGGCATCGCCCAGGCCGCGCGATTTGTACCCGGATTTGGTCCGACCGTCCCGACGCCGGACCGGACCGTCACGGCGGACCAGCCCCTGACGATCGCGGGTCTGACCTTTCAGATCGTCGAGATCGGTACGGGCGAGGCGGAGCACATGACCCTGTACGTCTTGCCGGACCAGAAGGCCGTCTTCGGGGGCGACATCGGCGGCCGCGACGCCCATCCCTGGCTGGTCGAGGGACACTCCGGCGGCTGGCTGGACACCATCGCCGTCGTTCGCGAAGCCCTGGCCCCGGACCTGACCCTGCACCCCGGTCATGGGCCTTCGGGTCCGTTGGGCGAACTTCTGGACGAGCAGACGGCCTATCTGGGAGCCTTGCGTGCGCTGGTGTCCGTGCGCGTCGCCGACGGCAGACTGGACGACGCCGACCGCGATCAGATCGTGGCCGAAATAGATCGGCGCTTCCCCTATCCCGATGTCGTCGCGCCCCTGCCGGACCTGCGCCGGCGCAATGTCGAGGCCGTTGCCGCAGAGTTGATGGCGGCAGGAGAACCCTGAGCAATGCCGCTCTGCATCGTCGCCGCCGCCGGTCCGGGCATGGGGGCCGCCATCGCCCGTCTGTTTGCGCAGGAGGGATATGACATCGCCCTGATCGCGCGCGATCGTCACCGTCTGGGAGAAATCGCTCGAAGCCTCGAGCCCCTGGGCCGCCGGGTCACGACCCACTCCGCCGACCTCTGCGCGCTCGAAACGGTGGCAGAGGCTTTCGCCGAAATTCGCGACCGACAGGGCGAAGCCGAGCTGCTGATCTACAATGGCGCGCGCTGGCATGAACGGCCAGCCATGGCGCTCGATCCCATGGATTTCACCTGGGACCTGTCTCTATGCGCGACCGGGGCTTTGGTCTGTGCCCAGCATGTCTATCCGGCCATGAAGGTGGCCGGTGCCGGCACCATTCTGTTCACCGGCGGTGGTCTGGCTCTGTATCCTGAATATGGCGCAGGGGTCGCGTCGCTGACGGCGGGGAAGGCCGCGCTGCGCGGGCTGACCTTTGCCATGGCCGCTGAGCTCGCTCCCGAAGGTATCCACGTCGGCACGGTGACCATCGCCGGAACGGTCGATCCCGCCTCCCCCACCCTGGCCCCCGACATCATCGTCCAGGCCTTCTGGGATCTGCATCAGGAACCGGCGGGCCAATGGTCGACTGAGCGGGTGGTTGGGGCCTGACGCCCGCCAACATTGCAGAAGCTTAATCTGCCAAGGTGTCAAACAGGCTTGTCAGCCACCGAACAGCCGGGCAGGTTTGCCTGCATGAACGCTGTGATCGAAACACGGGGTCTGACCAAGACCTACGGCACCGTCCACGCCCTTGCCGGGCTGGACCTGACCATTCCCAAGGGCGGCGTCTACGGCGTGCTTGGGCCGAACGGGGCGGGCAAGTCGACCCTGTTCCGCATCCTGCTGGGCCTGATCCGGCCGACGCAGGGTTCGGCGACGGTCATGGGCGGGGCCATCGGCGACATCGCCGCCATGCGCCGCATGGGCTCGATGATCGAGACGCCGCGCTACCCCCCCTATCTGACTGCGCGTCAGGCGCTGAAGTGGCTGGCGCTCAGCCACGGCATGTCGAACACCGTCGACATTCCCCGCTGGCTGGACCGCGTGGGCCTAACCGAGGCGGCGGACCGGCGCGTGCGCGGTTTCTCCGTCGGCATGCTGCAACGGCTGGGCGTGGCCGCCGCCCTGCTGAACGAGCCGGAGCTGATCATTCTGGACGAGCCGACCAGCGGCATGGACCCGCCCGGCATTCAGGAGATGCGGGCCCTGATCCGCTCGCTGGCCCACGACGACGGCGTGACCGTGGTCCTGGCCAGCCATCAGCTGCTGGAGGTCCAGCGCGTCTGCGACCGCGTGGCCATCATGAACAAGGGCCGTCTGGTGCGCGAGGGCACGGTCAGCGAACTGACCTCCATCGGCGAGCGGCTCAGCCTGTCGGTCACCCCCATCGCCCGTGCGCTGGACGTGCTGGGCACCAGGGGCAAGCACGAGGGCGACGCCGTCCTGGCCGACGTTCCGCGCAACGAGGGGCCGGCGGTCATCCGCGCCCTGGTCGAGGCCGGGATCGACATCAACGAAGCCCGCTGGGTCGGCACCGACCTGGAAAGCATCTTCTTCACCGAGACGGGCGCCGTCCAGACGCCGGAGGCCCGCTAATGATCGTCGATGCCATCCGCGCCGAAGGCTTCCGCCTGTCCAAGAGCCGCACGACCTGGTTCTGGAGCGTTTTCTTCGCTCCGATCGTGACCCTGGCGCTTGGTGTCTTGGTCGCGTTCGTGGTCAAGGCCAGCGAAGGCCAGATCACGGCTCAGGGCGAAATCCCGCCCGAAGTGACCGCCATGCTGGCCAGCACCCCCATCAACCTGGCCACCGAACTGGTGACGGCGGCCGGTCGGCTGGACAGTATCCTGCTTCTGCCCTTCGTTCTGATCGGTGTGGCCAGCCTGTATGCCGCCGACTACCGCTGGGAGACCTGGCGTCTGATCAGCGCGCGCAACACGCGCACCAACCTGCTGTTGGGCAAGCTGACCATCGCGGCCGTGCTCGCCTTGATCGCTCTGGTGGTGATGCTGCTCTTCGGTGTGGTCGAGACGGCGATTCGCGCCTCCATTTTCGACCGGCAACTGACCTTCGAAATGACGGGCGAGGCGTTCGGTGGCTTCTTTGCCCTCGGCGGCCTGTCGTTCCTGCGGGTGATACAGTTCACCATGATGGGCATGCTAACCGCCGTGGTGACCCGCTCGTTGCTGGCCGCCCTGTTCGTGCCGCTGGTCGTCGCCGTGGCCCAGGGCCTGTCGCCCCAGTTGTTCGGAAGCATGGGCATGCAGCCCGACGCCTGGCTGCCCATGCTGGTCAACCCCGGCATGGCCACCGACATGCTCAAGGCCATCGCCTCGGGCGGCGGCGCAGCAATGCCCGACGGGATCGCTCTTAAGTCCTGGCTCAGCATGGCTCTGTGGACCCTGCTGCCCCTCGCGGGATCCATCTTCTGGTTCAACCGGCAGGACCTCTCGAAGGAGTAAGGCTCTACAGCCACTTCTCCATAAAGACGTCGGCCCGCGCATAGGGCGTGGGTCGGGGCGGCAGGTGGACGAAGCCGAAGCTGCGGTACAGGTGGCCCGCCACCGTCAGGGTGCTGCTGGTCTCCAGATACAGGCGCGGTGCTCCAGCGGCTCGGGCCGTCGCCTCACAGGTCTCCAGCAGGCGGCGCGACAGGCCCAGACCTCGCGCGGCGGGGGCTACCGTCATCTTGGCCACCTCGAAGCCGCCGTCGTCCATGGCCATCAGGGCGCAACAGCCCACGGCCTGGCCATCCTGCTCGACCATGAAGATATGCCCGCCGGGGTCCAGGATCGCGCTCCTGGGGTCGTCGATGACCTTGCGGTCCTTGGCTTCGATCTCGAACCCGCCCTCCAGCAGCCAGGCCGTGTTTAGCGCGGCCCAGGCATCGGCGTGGTCGGGGCGGAAGGCAATGATGCGAGGCTCGGTCATGCTGTTCGCCTACCCTCGCCCTTGCGAAGCGACAAGCGGCGCTCAAGCAGCGAGCCGCCGCGCGGCAAGCGATAGCGCCCAAAAGCAAAGGGCGGCTGGATCGCTCCAGCCGCCCCAAATCTCCAACAGGATCGAAAAGGCTTACGCCTCGTCATCGCCCTTGACTTCATAGACCGGACCGGAGTCGAGGCCCTTGGCGTCGGCGTCGCGATCGACGAACTCGATCACGGCCATGGCGGCATTGTCGCCGTGGCGGAAGCCGGCCTTCATGATGCGGATATAGCCACCGCTACGGTCGGCATAGCGCGGGCCGATCGTTTCGAACAGCTTGCCCACCTGCGGCACGTCACGGACGTGGCTGATGGCCTGACGACGAGCGTGCAGGTCGCCGCGCTTGGCGAGCGTGACCAGCTTCTCGACGAAGGGCCGAAGCTCCTTGGCCTTGGGCAGGGTCGTCTTGATCTGCTCGTGCTTGATCAGCGACGCAGCCATGTTGGCGAACATGGCAGTCCGGTGGGCGCTGGTGCGTCCGAGCTTGCGATAGGCGGCGCCGTGGCGCATCGGGGTCTCTCCTACTCAACCCTGGTTTCCGCATATCACCCGCGGACCTGGGGCTTTCACATTCTAACCGCTCCGCGGTCCGGCTGGACCAAGGGCGGAGGGTTGAAACTAGATCTGGTCGTCGAACTTCTTGGCCAGGTCTTCGATATTCTCGGGCGGCCAGTTGGGCACATCCATGCCCAGCGACAGACCCATGGTCGTCAGAACTTCCTTGATCTCGTTCAGCGACTTGCGGCCGAAGTTCGGGGTGCGAAGCATTTCGCCCTCGGTCTTCTGGATCAGGTCGCCGATGTAGACGATGTTGTCGTTCTTCAGGCAGTTGGCCGAACGGACCGACAGTTCCAGTTCGTCGACCTTCTTCAGCAGAGCCGGGTTGAACGGCAGGTCAGGCTTGCCGTCCGTGGCTTCCACAGCCTTCTTGGGCTCGTCGAAGGTGATGAAGATCTGAAGCTGGTCCTGCAGGATGCGCGAGGCATAGGCCACGGCGTCCACGGGGCTGACAGCGCCGTTGGTTTCGACTTCCAGGATCAGCTTGTCATAGTCCAGCGACTGGCCCTGACGGGTCGGCTCGACGCGGTAAGCCACGCGCTTGACCGGCGAATACAGGGCGTCGACCGCGATCAGGCCGATCGGCGCGTCTTCCGGGCGGTTCAGCTCGGACGCGACATAGCCCTTGCCGTTCTGGACGGTCAGTTCCATGCGCACCGAGGCTCCGTCGTCCAGCGTGCAGATCACGTGGTCGGGGTTCAAGACCTCGATGTCGGCGGGCACGTCGATCTGACCGGCGGTGACCGGGCCAGGGCCGGTGGCCTTCAGCGTCATGCGCTTGGGGCCCTCGGCGTGCATGCGCAGCGCCAGTTGCTTGATGTTCAGGACGATGTCGACCACGTCCTCGCGCACGCCTTCCAGCGACGAGAATTCATGGACCACGCCGTCGATCTGGATGGCGGTAACGGCGGCACCTTGCAGCGACGACAGCAGCACGCGGCGCAGGGCGTTGCCGAGCGTCACGCCGAAGCCGCGCTCGAGAGGTTCGGCCACCAGGCGGGCCTTGCGCTGGGCGTCCGAGCCGGCCTCGATCTGGGGCTTTTCGGGACGGATCAGCTCTTGCCAGTTTCGTTCGATCATGGGTGTCCCTCGGAAACGGAGTTCGCCGGTCCCTCGCTCCTCGTCAGGGGCGCCAGGACCGGCGGAGAATAGAAGTCGGTGACGGTACGCTTAGACGCGGCGGCGCTTGGGCGGACGGCAACCGTTGTGCGGCATCGGCGTGACGTCGCGGATGGTGGTGATGGTCAGGCCGACCGACTGCAGCGCGCGCAGAGCCGATTCACGACCGGAACCCGGACCCGAAACATTGACTTCCAGCGTCTTGACGCCGTGTTCCTGGGCCTTCTTGCCGGCGTCTTCGGCGGCCATCTGGGCGGCGTAAGGGGTCGATTTGCGCGAACCCTTGAAGCCCATGTGGCCCGACGACGACCACGAGATCGCGTTGCCCTGGGCATCGGTGATCGTGATCATGGTGTTGTTGAACGAAGAGTTCACATGGGCGACGCCCGAGGTGATGTTCTTGCGCTCGCGCTTCTTTACGCGACCCGGTTCCTTGGCCATGTGTCTGTCTTACTTCTTCTTGCCGGCGATCGGCTTGGCGGGACCCTTGCGGGTACGAGCGTTGGTGTGCGTGCGCTGGCCGCGGACCGGCAGGCCCTTACGGTGACGCAGGCCGCGGTAGCAGGCCAGATCCATCAGACGCTTGATGTTCATCGACGTCTCGCGGCGCAGGTCACCCTCGACCGTGTGATCCTTGTCGATCGTTTCGCGGATCTGCAGGACTTCGGCGTCCGTCAGCTGGTTCACGCGACGCGCGGGCTCGATGCCCACCTTGGTCGTGATTTCCTTGGCGGCGTGCGGGCCGATGCCATGGATGTACTGAAGCGCGATTTCCACGCGCTTGTTGGTCGGGATATTGACGCCAGCGATACGGGCCACGAAACTCTCCAGATACGCGTGTGCGGACGCAACAAACGCTCCGGTCAACAGACCAGGAGCGCCGACGCCCTTCGCGGAAGCGGGCCTTATACAGGGGATTCAGAAGTCGTCAACGCCTAAGGCCACCGATCGACCCCTCCACGCATCTCACCGCTCGAACCTGACTGTCACGGTCACGCCCTGATCAGTCTGGATCTCCCCGTTCTCGGTCGGGGGCTGAAATCGGTAGAACGGGGCCAGGGTCAAGGCCGCCGATCCGAAGCCGATGCCGGGCGGTGTCTCGTTCACAACGGCACAGCGGTCCAACCGGCTGTCGGGCTGGATGATACAGCGCATGACGGCCGTCCCTCGCTGACGCAGCCGCGGATCGACCCGACGGTGCGCCCGACCGATGTCGTCGCGGCTGGGGCCCCTGACAAAGCGCGGCGGCGTGGAGCCTGTGCCCGGACCGGTGCCCGAGCCGACACCCGTCCCCTGCCCTGTCCCTTGACCCCCAAGACCCTGGCCCGGCTGCGGCGTGGCGACCGGCGCGACGCCCACGACCAGGTCCGGCTCCGGGGCCTGAACAGTCGACGCGGGCAACTCCGGTGGCACGGGTCGCGGGCGGGGCGGCACATGGATGCGCGAGGGGGCGGCGGGGGCTCCACCCCCGGCTTGCGGACTGGGCGGAGTTGGTGGGGGGACGATCGGCGGCGGGGGCGCCGGCGGGCGGAACAACAGGACCTCGAAGGCCGGCGGGTCCGCATCTCTCATAACGGGCTCGGGACTGCCAAGGCCGGACAGAGCGAACAAACCCAGGTGTAGGCCCGCGACGGCCACGAGGATGCCGGGCAGAAGCAGCCTGTCAGATCGCAAGGGGGATGAGCCGGTGTTCACGCCGCTACTTATGCCACGTCCCGCATGAATACGGCGAGCGGAGGCGTGTCAGTCGCCATTCAGGTGTGACGCGTCAGGCGGCCTTGCCCAGAGCCTTGTCGATCGCTCCGGACACGGCCTCGATCGAACTCATACCGTCCACCTCGGTCAGCAGGCCCTTGTCGGCATAATACGGCAGCAGAGGCGCGGTGTTGCGGTTGTAGGCGTCCAGGCGGACCTTGAAGCTGTCGGGATTGTCGTCCGGACGGCCCTGGTCGGCGAACCGGCTGGCAACGCGGCTCAGTAGCGCGTCGTCGTCGACCTTTAGCCGGATCACATGATCGATCTGCTTGCCCAGCTTGGCCAGCATGGCGTCCAGCGCCTCGGCTTGGGCCAGGGTGCGCGGGAAGCCGTCAAAGATGGCCCCGCCGGCGTCCTCGGCCGCCTTCAGCTGGGCCTCGATCAGGGCGATGACGACCGCGTCGGGCACCAGATCGCCACGCGACATGATGGCTTGGCACTCCTGACCCAGTTCTGAGCCCGAGGCGATGGCCTCGCGCAGCATGTCGCCGGTCGAGAGCTGGATCATGCCCCGCGTCTCGACCAGACGCTTGGCCTGGGTGCCCTTGCCCGCCGCAGGCGGACCAAACAGGATCACATTCATCGCGCCCTCCCCCGAACGATCAGTTCTAGCGCCGGACCGGGGCGGTGGTGCCCTTGGTCCGCGTCTGGCCCCGGCCCCGCAGCTTGGCCTTCTTGATCAGGCCTTCGTACTGGTGAGCCAACAGGTGCGACTGGATCTGGGCGACCGTGTCCATCGTCACCGACACCACGATGAGCAGCGACGTGCCCCCGAACGCCATCAGCATGTTGCTGGGCAGGAACATCTCGGGGATCAGGCAGACGGCGGTGATGTAGGCCGCACCGATCGTCGTCAGACGGGTCAGCACATAGTCCAAATACTCCGCCGTGCGCTTGCCGGGACGGATGCCAGGCAGGAAGCCGCCGTATTTGCGCAGGTTCTCGGCCGTGTCCTCGGGGTTGAAGGTGATCGAGGTGTAGAAGAAGCAGAAGAAGATGATCAGCAGGCCATACAGGATCATGAAGACCGGCTGGCCGTGGCTTAGCTGGTTGGTCACCCCGGGTAGCCACGTCAACCAGGACGGCAGGTTCGCCGTCGCCGTGAACTGGGCCACCGTCGTGGGCAGCATCAGCAGCGAAGAGGCGAAGATGGCGGGGATCACGCCAGCCGTATTGACCTTCAGCGGCAGGAACGAACGCTCGCCCCCGGCCATGCGATTGCCTTCCTGACGCTTGGGATACTGGATCAGCAGACGGCGCTGGGCCCGCTCCATGAAGACGATGAAGACGATGATGGCGACAGCAGCAATCAGCATGCCCAGCAGGGCAAATACCGACATTTGGCCTTGCTGGGTCAGGCTGAACATCCGGGCCACAGTGCCAGGCAGGATGGCCACGATGCCTGCGAAGATGATTAGCGATATACCGTTGCCGACGCCGCGTGCAGTCACCTGTTCACCCAGCCACATCAGGAACATGGTGCCGCCAGTCAGGCAGGTAACGGTCGAAATGATGAAAAACAGCCCTGGATCCGAGACCAGTCCCGCCTGCGCATTCAGCCCGATGGCGATACCGGCCGACTGCAGCAGGGCCAGCACGACGGTCAGATAGCGGGTGTACTGGTTCAGTTGCTTGCGGCCGCTCTCGCCACCTTCCTTGCGCAGCTTTTCCCAGGGCGGATAGACCGCACCCATCAACTGCACGATGATCGAGGCCGAGATGTACGGCGTCACGTTCAGGGCGAAGACGGCCATCCGCTCCACCGCGCCGCCCGAGAACATGTTGAACATGTCCAGGATGCCGCGCTGGCCATCAGGGTTGTCGAAGAACTGCAGGAAGGCCGTGGAGTTGATTCCCGGGATCGGCACATAGGTGCCGATGCGGTAGACCAGCAGGGCCAGGAGCGTGAACAGCAGACGTTTATGCAGCTCGGTCGCTTTCGCGAACGTGCCCATGTTCATGTTTGCTGCGAGTTGTTCGGCGGCCGAAGCCATATGTCGTCACCCCGACTGATCAGAACGCGGCGCACCTGAGACTGACTCGGGGGCCACGGTCCAGATAGGTGAAGGGCGCCCTCTTAGCGAGAGCGCCCCCCAGCTTATTTTTTGGAGGCAGTCCGCGTCGTGCGGGCCGAGATCTTGTTGGCGTCGCCACGCGGGGCCTTGGGAGCCGGTGCCTTGCCCTTGGCGGCGTTGCGCTTCTCGACGCGTGCAGCGGCCTTGGCTTCAGCAGCGATACGCTCCTGAACCACGGTGCCACCGGCAGCTTCGATGGCCTTGATCGCGCCAGCCGAGGCCGACCAGACGACCAGGTTCAGCTTGCCCTTGATCTCGCCAGTGCCCAGCAGACGGACGCCGTCCTTGACGCGGCGGATGACGCCGGCGGCGACCAGGGCGTCGCCCTTGATCTCGTTCTTGATGTCCAGCTTCTTGGCATCGATGGCGTCCTGCAGACGCCACAGGTTCACTTCGGCCAGCTTCAGAGCGTTGGGATTGTTGAAGCCGCGCTTGGGCATGCGCATGTACAGCGGCATCTGGCCGCCTTCGAAGCCGCCGATGGCTACGCCGGAACGGGACTTCTGACCCTTGACGCCACGGCCAGCGGTCTTGCCCTTGCCCGAACCGGGGCCACGGCCGACGCGCATGCGCTTCTTGTGAGCGCCCTCGTTGTCGCGGATTTCATTCAGTTTCATGTGCCTGATCCTTTCGGGTTCTAGCGCTGCTCGTGAGTGCACGGACAACTCGGCGGTCAAAACGAAGGGCCGCTTCTAGGCGGCCCCTGTCGGTAGTGCAATACGCCAGACACCCTCCCCCGGTCCGGGAGAGGGCAGCAAGGCTTACTTTTCGACGATCTCGGTCAGGTGGGCGACCTTGGCGATCATCCCGCGAACCGAAGGCGTATCTTCCAGCGTGGATTCACGACCCATGCGGTTCAGACCCAGACCCACCAGGGTGGCGCGCTGGTCGTTCTTGCGGCGGATCGGCGAGCCGGTCTGCTTGACGGTGACGGTCTTGGCGTCAGTCTTCTTGGACGGGGCCATGATCAGGACTCCACAGCTTCAGGTGCCGAGGCACCGTCATTGCGACGACCCATCAGGTCCGCGACCTTCTTGCCGCGCTTGTTGGCGACCTGGCGGGGCGAGGACTGGACCTTCAGAGCTTCGAAGGTCGCACGGATCATGTTGTAGGGGTTCGACGAACCGGTGGACTTGCCGACGACGTCCTGGACGCCGAGGGTTTCCAGTACGGCGCGCATCGGACCGCCCGCGATGACGCCGGTCCCGGGAGGGGCCGCGCGCATCATGATCTTGCCGGCGCCCCAACGGCCGTTGCCGTCGTGGTGCAGGGTGCGGTTCTCGCGCAGCGGCACGTGGATCATCGTCTTCTTGGCTTCTTCGGTCGCCTTGCGGATGGCTTCCGGCACTTCGCGTGCCTTGCCGTGACCGAAGCCGACGCGGCCCTTGCCGTCACCGACGACCATCAGGGCGGCGAAGCTGAAGCGACGGCCACCCTTCACAGTGGCGGCGACGCGGTTGATGTGGACCAGTTTCTCGACGATGTCCGATTCCGGACCGTCGGCCTGGGGGCCATTGCGGTTGTCACGACGATTGCGGTCGTTGCCGCCGCCGCCACGTTGGGGTGCTTGCGCCATGCGTCCCGTTCCTTAGAAATTCAGGCCGGCTTCACGCGCGGCTTCCGCCAGCGCCTTCACCCGACCGTGATAAATGTAGCTGCCGCGGTCGAAGACGACGTCCTTGACGCCCTTTTCGATCGCACGCTCGGCGACCAGCTTGCCGATACGGGCCGCTGCGTCGACGTCCGAACCCTTGGACTTCGCACCCTTGTCGCCTTCCAGCGACGAGGCGGCGGCGACCGTGACACCATTGAGGTCGTCGATGATCTGAGCCGAGATGTTCTTGTCCGAACGGTGGACCGACAGGCGCAGACGACCGCCGGAGACGGCCTTCAGGCGGCGACGGTTGCGCTCCGAGCGGCGCTTGGCTTGTTGTTGCAGAGAAAGAGCCATGACCTACTTCTTCTTGCCTTCCTTGCGCCGGACCTTTTCGCCCGTGTAGCGCACACCCTTGCCCTTGTAGGGCTCCGGCGGACGCAGTTTGCGGATCACGGCGGCGATCTGACCCACGGCCTGCTTGTCAGCACCCGAGATCTTGATTTCAGTCTGCTTGGGCACCGCGAAGGTGACGCCGGCGGGCGGTTCGATGTCCACGTCGTGCGAGAAGCCGAGTTGCAACGACAGGGCATTGCCCTTCATCGCGGCACGATAACCGACGCCGACCAGGTCCAGGCTCTTTTCAAAGCCGGTGGTGACGCCCGTGACCATGTTGTCGACCAAGGTGCGCGACAGACCCCACATGGCACGGCCACGCTGGGTGTCGGTGCGCAGGCCCAAGGTCAGACCCTCGGCGTCCTGGGACACTTCGATTTCGTCTGCGACGGTCCAGGAGCTTTCGCCCTTGGGACCCTTCACCGACACGGTCTGGCCGTCGAGCGTGATGGTCACGCCCTTCGGAACAGCGATGAGACGTTTGCCGATACGGGACATATCAGTAGACCCTGCAGAGGACTTCGCCGCCCACATTGGCGTCGCGCGCCGCAGTGTCCGACATGACGCCCTTGGACGTGGAGAGGATCGAGATACCGAGGCCGTTCTTGATCGGCTTCAGATCGGTGATCGCGGAATAGACCCGACGGCCGGGCTTCGAAACGCGGGCGATCTCGGCGATCACGGGCGCGCCGTCGAAATACTTGAGCTCGATCTCGAACTGCGGGAACTCGCCCGGGTTCTGAACCAGGTTGTAGCCGCGGATGTAGCCTTCGTCCTGCAGCACGTCGAGGACGCGCTGACGCAGACGGGAAGCCGGGGTGAGCACCTTGGAACGCTTGCGGGTCGCCGCGTTCTTGATGCGAGCGATCATGTCGCTCAGGGGATCGTTGATCATCATGTCTGTCGCTCCCCTTACCAGCTGGACTTCGTCAGGCCCGGGATCTGTCCCAGGTTGCCGAGTTCACGCAGGGCGATCCGGCTCATCTTGAGCTTGCGATAGAAGGCGCGCGGGCGGCCTGTCACTTCGCAGCGGTTGCGAATCCGGCTGGCCGCAGAGTTGCGCGGCAGTTCGGCCAGCTTCAGGCGCGCCGCAAAGCGCTCCTCCAGCGGCAGGGATTCGTCGTTCGCGGTCGCCTTCAGGGCGGCGCGTTTATCGGCGTATTTCGCGACGAGGGCCTTGACCATCTCGTTACGGTTTACGGCGCTTTTCTTTGCCATTGTGCTTTTCCCTTCCCGCTCAGTTCGTCACGAACGGGAACTTGAACTCGGTCAGAAGCGCGCGTGCTTCGTCGTCAGTCCTGGCCGTGGTGCAGACGATGATGTCCATGCCCCACATCTGGTCGATCTGGTCGTAGTTGATTTCCGGAAACACGATGTGCTCCTTCAGGCCCATGGCGTAGTTGCCACGACCGTCGAAGGACGTCGGCTTCAGGCCACGGAAGTCTTTCACGCGCGGCAGGGCGATCGTGATCAGACGGTCCAGAAACTCGTACATCTGGTCGCCGCGCAGCGTGACCTTGCCGCCGATGACCATGCCCTCACGCAGCTTGAAGCCGGCGATGGAGTTGCGAGCCTTGGTCGGCACGGGCTTCTGACCGGCGATAGCCGCCAGATCCTTGAGCGCAGCGGTGACCTTCTTGGAATCCGCAACGGCCTCGCCGACACCCATGTTCAGGACGATCTTGTCCAGCTTGGGCATCTGCATGGGGTTGGAATAACCGAACTTCTCGGTCATCGCAGCCTTGATGCGGTCGTTGTAGTCGCTCTTCAGGCGGGGTGTGTATTTGGTGTCGGCCATTAGATGACGTCTCCCGTCGTCTTGGCGAAGCGAACCTTCTTGCCGTCTTCCATACGGAAGCCGACGCGGGCTGCCTTGCCGTTGGCGTCGGCGATCGCGACGTTCGACAGGTGAAGCGACGCTTCCTTGTTCTTGATGCCGCCCTGGGGGTCGGCCTGGGTCGGACGGGTGTGGCGCTGGACCATGTTGATCCCCTGCACCAGGACGCGGTTCGTGGTCGGGAGCACTTTCGTGACCTTGCCCGTACGGCCCTTGTCCTTGCCGGTCAGAATGACGACGTTGTCGCCGGTTTTGATCTTGGCGGCCATGACTACAGGACCTCCGGAGCCAGCGAGATGATCTTCATGTGGTTCTTGGCGCGCAGTTCGCGGGGAACCGGGCCAAAGATCCGCGTGCCGACCGGCTCGTTCTGCTTGTTGACGATGACGGCGGCCGACTTGTCGAAACGAATGACAGAGCCGTCCTTGCGCATGATGTCCTTGGCCGTGCGGACGACGATGGCACGAACCACCTCACCCTTTTTCACGCGGCCGCGCGGAATGGCTTCCTTGACGGAAGCGACGATCGTGTCGCCCACCGAGGCGTAGCGGCGCTTGGAGCCGCCCAACACCTTGATGCACATGACCCGGCGAGCACCCGAATTGTCGGCTACCTCCAGGTTAGTTTGCATCTGGATCATGGGATCCGATCCTTCTTAAGACGCGGAGGCGGTGGACGAGTCCGACAGGACCTCCCAACGCTTCAGCTTGGACTTCGGGGCGCACTCGACGATACGGGCCTGGTCACCGACCTTCAGGGCGTTCGCTTCGTCGTGGGCGTGGTACTTCTTGGACAGGCGCACGATCTTTTTCATGACCGGGTGCAGCAGCGTGCGCTGAACGACGACAACGACAGTCTTGTCGCCCTTGTCGGACACGACCACGCCTTCGAGAATACGTTTGGGCATCGTGGTTTCCTTAACCCGCTGCGCGGTTCGCACGCAGAAGCGTGGAAATGCGAGCGATGTCTTTGCGCACTTCACCGACCCGGTGAGTTTTTTCCATCTGGCCGGTGGCCGCCTGGAAACGCAGGTTGAACTGTTCCTTCTTGAGCTTCAGCAGCTCGTCGGCCAGTTGGTCGGGCGTCTGGGCCCGCAGATCGGCGATCTTGGTCATGCGCCTACATGCTCCACATGAGCGACGCCGGCATCCAGGCGGGTGACCACCTTGGTACGGACCGGCAGCTTGGCAGCACCGAGGCGCAGCGCTTCACGAGCGATGTCGTCCGGCACGCCGTCGATTTCGAACAGGATGCGACCCGGGTGGCAGCGTGCCGCCCAATGGTCCACCGCGCCCTTGCCCTTGCCCATCCGGACTTCGGCCGGCTTGCCCGTGACGGGCAGGTCGGGGAAGACGCGGATCCAGACGCGGCCCTGACGCTTCATCTGGCGGGTGATCGCGCGGCGAGCCGCCTCGATCTGACGCGCCGTGATGCGTTCCGGCTCGACCGTCTTCAGCCCGTAGGAGCCGAAGTTCAGCGAGAAGCCACCCTTGGCGGCACCATGGATGCGGCCCTTGAAGGCCTTGCGGTATTTGGTCTTTTTAGGTTGCAGCATGACTTAGCCCTCACGCCCGCGACGTTGGCCGCGATCACCGCGCGGACCACCGCGTTCGCGGCCTTCGTTGGACGACGGGCCGGAAGCTTCCTGGGCCCAACGCTTGTCCTGTGCCATCGGATCGTGTTCCAGGACTTCGCCTTTGAAGACCCAGACCTTCACGCCGATGATGCCGTAGGTCGTCTTGGCCTGGATGAAGCCATAGTCGATGTCGGCACGTAGAGTGTGCAGCGGCACGCGACCCTCGCGATACCATTCCATCCGCGCGATTTCGGCGCCGCCGAGGCGACCCGACACGTTGATGCGGACGCCCTTGGCACCCAGGCGCATGGCCGACTGCATGGCGCGCTTCATGGCGCGGCGGAAGGCGATCCGGCGTTCCAGCTGCTGCGCGATGTTCTCGGCGATCAGCTGGGCGTCCGTCTCGGGCTTGCGCACTTCGACGATATTCAGGTGAACTTCACCCTCGGTACGGTCCGAGATGTCCTTGCGGAGCTTCTCGATGTCGGCGCCCTTCTTGCCGATCACGACGCCCGGACGGGCGGCATAGATCGTCACGCGGCACTTCTTGTGCGGACGCTCGATGATGATGCGCGAGACACCAGCAGCTTGCAGGCGCTCTTTCAGCCACGTGCGCAGCTTCAGGTCCTGGTGCAGCAGCTTGGAGTATTCGTCGCCGCGGGCGAACCAGCGGCTATCCCACGTGCGGTTGATGCCGAGACGCAGGCCAACCGGATTGATTTTCTGACCCATCAGGCGGCCTCACCAGCTTCGCGGACCACGATGGTGATCTCGGCGAAAGGTTTCAGGATGCGCGACGAACGACCACGAGCACGGCTCGCGAAACGCTTCATCACCAGGTTCTTGCCCACGAAGGCCTCGGCAACGATCAGGTTGTCGATGTCGAGGTTGTGGTTGTTCTCGGCGTTCGACACGGCCGAATACAGCACCTTGCGGACGTCGGTGGAGATGCGCTTGTGGCTGAATTCCAGCTCGTTCAGCGCCTTCTGCACCGGCAGGCCACGGATCGACTGGGCGACCAGGTTCAGCTTCTGAGGGCTGATCCGGACGTTCGTCAGCTTGGCGCGGGCTTCGGTCGGGGCGACCCGACGGGGGTTTTTGGTCTGGGCCATCAGTTACTTCCTTTTGGCCTTCTTGTCCGCCGCGTGCCCGGGGAACGACCGGGTCGGGGCGAACTCGCCGAACTTCATGCCGACCATTTCTTCGGAGACCGACACCGGCACATGCTTCATGCCGTTGTGGACGCCAAAGGTCAGGCCGACAAACTGCGGCAGGATGGTGGAGCGGCGCGACCAGGTCTTGATCACGTCCTTGCGGCCCGACGACGTAACGGCGTCGGCCTTCTTGAGCAGATACCCGTCGACAAACGGGCCTTTCCAGGAGGAGCGAGCCATCGGTTAGCGAGCCTTCTTAACGTGGCGGGTACGGATGATGTATTTGTCCGTCGCCTTGTTCTTGCGGGTACGAGTGCCCTTGGTGTCCTTGCCCCACGGCGTAACCGGGGTACGACCACCAGAGGTCCGGCCTTCACCACCACCGTGCGGGTGGTCGATCGGGTTCATGGCGACGCCGCGAACGTGCGGACGGAAGCCCATGTGACGCTTGCGACCGGCCTTGCCCAGGTTCTGGTTCATGTGGTCGGGGTTCGAAACCGCGCCCACCGTGGCCATGCAGCCGTCCAGGACCATGCGAAGCTCGCCGGAGCCGAGGCGGATCTGGGCGTAACCCTGATCGCGACCGACCAGCTGGGCATAGGCACCGGCCGAACGGGCCAGTTGAGCGCCCTTGCCAGGCTTCATCTCGATGTTGTGGATGATCGTCCCGACCGGCACCGAGCGCAGCGGCATGGCATTGCCCGGCTTCACGTCGGTCTTTTCGCCGGCCACCACCGTGTCGCCCGCCTTCAGGCGTTGCGGCGCGATGATGTAGGCCTTTTCGCCGTCCTCATAGACGATGAGGGCGATGAAGGCGGTCCGGTTCGGATCGTATTCCAGGCGTTCGACGGTCGCCGTGGCGAACTTGCGACGCTTGAAGTCGATCTTGCGGTACAGGGTCTTGGCACCACCGCCGCGGAAGCGGACGGCGATACGACCACCCGCACCACGACCGCCCGACTTGGTCAGGCCTTCGGTCAGCGACTTCTCGGGACGGCCTTTATGCAGTTCCGAGCGGTCGATCAGCACCAGGGCGCGACGGCCCGGCGATGTCGGATTGTATGTTTTCAAGGCCATCTGATCAGAGCCCCGTCGTGACGTCGATCGACTGGCCTTCGGCCAGCGTCACGATCGCTTTTTTGATGTCGACCCGACGGCCCATGATGCCGCGGAAGCGCTTGGTCTTGCCCTTTTGAACCAGGGTGTTGACCTTCAGGACGTTGACCTTGAACAGGCTTTCGACCGCCGCAGCGATCTCGTCCTTGGTCGAGGTGCCGGAAACCCGGAACACGACCTTGTTCTGCTCCGACAGGATCGTCGCCTTCTCAGTGATGATCGGCGACAGGATCGTGTCGTAGTGTTTTGCGGTAGGAGTTGCGCCGGCCATTACGCGGCTTCCTTCTGGGCTTGCTCGCGACGCGAGGGCTTGTAGTCGGCATAGGTCGCCTCGATGGCTTCCAGGGCAGACTTCGTCAGCACCAGTTTGTCAGCGCGCAGAATGTCATAGACGTTCAGACCGGCGTTCGGCAGCACATCCACCATCGGAATGTTGCGGGCGGCCAGGGCGAAGTTGGCATCCACTTCCGGGCCAGCGATGACCAGGGTGCGGGTCCAGCCCAGCTTGCCCAGCGTTTCGCGCAGAGCAGACGTCTTGGCGTCCTTGATGGACAGGCTGTCGACGACCACCAGGCCACCCGACTTCACCTTGGACGACAGGGCGTGACGCAGGGCCAGGGCACGGACCCTCTTGGGAAGATCAAAGCCGTGATCGCGAACGATCGGGCCGAAAGCGCGCGAACCACCGACGAACTGCGGTGCACGGCGCGAACCGTGACGAGCGCCGCCGGTGCCCTTTTGCTTGTACATCTTCTTGCCGGTGCGAGAGTTCTCGTTCCGGGTCTGAACCTTGTGGGTACCGGCGCGGCGCTTGGCCAGCTGCCAGTTGACGTAACGGGCCAGGATGTCGCCGCGGATGTCTTCGATGCCGAACACGGTGTCCGACAGCTCGACATCACCGGCGGCCTTGCCGTCGAGTTTGATGACAGAGAGTTTCATTACGCTTCACCGCCTTCGGTCGCTTCAACGGCCGGTGCTTCTTCAGCAGGCGTTTCGGCGGGTTGAGCAGCGCCCGACTTCGACTTGATGCCACCGGGGAACGGGGCCTCGGCCGGACGGGCCTTCTTCACCGCGTCGCGGATCTTGACCCAGGTGCCCTCGTGACCGGGGACAGCGCCCTTGATCATGATGAGGCCACGCTCGGCATCGACGCGGACGATAGTGAGGTTCTGGGTCGTGACGACTTCCTGGCCGTAGTGGCCGGCCATCTTCTTGCCCTTGAAGGTCTTGCCCGGGTCCTGACGCTGGCCGGTCGAACCGTGCGAACGGTGCGACAGCGACACGCCGTGCGACGCCCGCAGACCGCCGAAGTTCCAGCGCTTCATGGCACCGGCGAAGCCCTTGCCGATCGTCTCGGCCTGGACGTCGACCTTCTGGCCCGCGACGAAGTGGTCGGCCGACAGCTCGGCTCCCACGTCCAGCAGGCTGTCCGCATCGATGCGGAACTCGGTCACATAGGCCTTGGGCTCGACTTCCAGCTTGGCGAACGCTTCGCGTTGGGCCTTGTTGGTGTTCTTGGCCTTCTTGGAGCCCGCGCCCAGTTGCAGGGCGACGTAGCCGTCCCGCTCCTGAGTCCGCTGACCCACGACCTGACAACCGTCCAGTTCGAGGACGGTGACTGGGATATGCGCGCCGTCTTCAGCGAAGAGACGCGTCATTCCCAGTTTTTTGGCGATCACGCCCGTGCGCATATCGGATCCCGCCTTTGTTTCTTTAAATCTTGATCTCGACGTCCACACCGGCCGACAGGTCGAGCTTCATGAGCGCGTCCACGGTTTGCGGGGTGGGGTCGATGATGTCGAGCACGCGTTTGTGCGTGCGGATTTCAAACTGCTCGCGCGACTTCTTGTCGACGTGCGGCGAGCGGTTCACGGTGAATTTTTCGATCAGGGTCGGCAGCGGAATCGGACCGCGAACGGTCGCGCCGGTGCGCTTGGCCGTGTTGACGATCTCGCGCGTCGAAAAATCGAGGACGCGGTGATCAAAGGCCTTGAGCCTGATGCGGATGCTTTGATCCATATCGGTCGTATTTCCCAAGCAGGCGAACCTGCGTCCCTGTGAACCATTTCAAAGACCGGAGGTCTTCAGGCACGAATGCCCTCAGAGTACGCACGTCCGCAAAAACGATCGGCCCACGCAGTTACCCGCGAAGGCCGCTGAAGTCCTGGGTCACTGCAAAGAACAGGTCCGAGGTCGTTCCTGCGGGCCGCGTCTGCATCCCAAACTCAAAGCGAGATGCACAGCCGGTCCAACAAGAGTTGGCGCTTATGCCGATTGAGTCCCGATCCGTCAAGCGGCGAAACCAAGGCACAGCGAGTCTTTGCCAGATTCTTCCCTGGCTTCCGCTTTGTGCGGAAAGCGACACCTTCGGGCACCTCACACTCAGCCGCGATCCCGACAAAGGTCGTCTCGTGTCGGCATACTTCTGTCTAGACAGACACCTCAGCCATGATCCGCCCGCACGATTGCCGCATCTGCGCCACATTGCGTGGCGGATCAGCCACATGATCTCCAGGTCGCTGTTATATAACAATTTTGTAATAGCTACGACGGGTTCGACATTGTTACACGCGCCGCCTACCGAGGCGTTTCAGCCACGGACGGTATCAAGGACACGAAAAATGAAGTCTCTGTTTCTCGCCACTGCGGCTGTCGCCGTGCTCGCCGCTGCTCCTGCTAAGGCTCAGGAGCCGGTCGGATCAATCGGCGCTGGCTACATCCATAACGACATCGAGGGTTTCAAGTCCGACGGTGCCGTAATCGACGGTGTCGCCGCCATGCCTGCCTTCGGCGACTGGACGGTGACTCTGAATGGCTCGGTGACCTATGCCGACAGCGACCTGGGCGACGACACATCCGCTTCCGGTGCTGCGCACCTGACGCGCATGTTCGGCAACGATCTGCGTGCCGGCGGCTTCGTCGGCCTGTCCGACATCGGCGGTGAGAACATCGTGTCGGTCGGCGGTGAAGTTCAAAAATACTTCGCCTCGTCTACCGTGTCGGGCGTCGCCGCCTATACCGACCTTGACGGTGCCGATGCCTGGACCCTAGGTGCAGATGCTGGCTTCTATGTCTCACCGTCGCTGCGCCTGAACGCTGGCGGCAGCTACAACACCATCGACACCGACTTCGTCGACATCGACGCCTGGTCCTATGGTGCCGGCGTTGAATATCAGATGGCCAACAGCCCGTTCGGCGTGTTCGGCTCCTATGAGCGCCTGTCGCTGGAAGATGTCGACGTCGATGCCGACACAGTCATGGTCGGCCTGCGTTATAACTTCGGAGGCCTGCAAGCCCGCGATCGCGCCGGTGCCAACCTGGGTCGTACCCTGGGCGGTCTGCGTGCTCTGGGCGGCGCGTTCTAGGTTACGCCCACTACCTGAATGACGAAGCCCCGGCGGAGCGATCCGCCGGGGCTTTTTCTTGGCGTCGGCCGTGCTGGCTCAGCGGCCGATACGAATGTTGCCAGAGCCGACGATGCTGCGGCTGACCCGGCCTGTGACCTCGGCGATGCGGATGTCGCCAGAACCGGCGATAGCCACGCTGACGTCGCCGGCCGTGCCGCCAAAGTCGATGTCGCCCGAGCCGCCGATGGCCACTTCGAACGTACGAGCCCGGCCGCGCGGGATGGACACCTCGCCCGAGCCGCCTATGGCGATCTCAACGTCCCCATCGACACCTGCAACCCAAGCCTGTCCCGAACCGCCCAGCGAAAGGTCCAGATCGCCCGTCGTTCCTGCGCGAATCGTGCCTGAGCCACCCAGAGAAGCATCCAGCGAGCGCGACGTCCCGGTGCGAATGTCGCCTGAGCCACCCAGCGACAGGTCCAGTGCTCCGTCAGTGTTGGCTACGACCCAGTCGCCGCAGCCGCCGTTGGACAGTTCCACCGACCGAGCACCGCGGCCGACGGCCCCGAATACGGCGCTGCTGGCCGAGACACTCACCTCGCGCGGCGAACGGATGACGATCAGAGGTGCGTCCGACACATTGATGCGCCCCAGATCGCGCACTTCGACGATAGCCCCGTCGCCCGGTTGCCGCGCGTCGGCAGGGCCGGATCGGCAACTGCGAATGGCGTCATTCACAAGCGTCATGCCCACGCGACGCCCCAGACCTCCGTCAATCTGGATTTCATCGCCGCGACGCCGGACCTGCAGCGCGGGAAGGCGTGTGTTGCCCTGCGTTACCTCAACGGCAACATCCGTCCGGTCCTCAACGATGACAACGACGCGGGCGACGGCGTTCCTAATCTCGACTTCAGGGCTGGCCTTGGCCTGGGCAGGCGCGCCCATGAGCGCGGCGGCTATGACGGCGGTGGATGCGATGGCGAACTTCATGGGTCTGTCCCTCTCCGTTGATGAGGAAAGGGTGCGGCCATGCCGACGCAAAGTCACTTTAACTCGAGGTCATGACCTCTTTGTAAGACAGCGGCCCGTCAGGCCTTCAGGGTGCCCGCCCCGTCGGCCACGCCGATTTCGGGCTCGAAATCGCGTTCATAGCTCGCGATCCGGCTCTTCATCGCCCCCATCCGCTTCAGCGCCAGCGACGCGGCCCAGCGCGCGGCCATGCCGGGCGTGGAGAGGGTGTCGGTCGTGCGCGGACGCCCTCCCCGGCTGCGCATCACGCCATGAGTATAGAGTGCGCCATTGCGGAACCGCGTGGGCCAGGTCTGAAACTCGGTCGACAGGCTGACGCAGAACCGATCCAGGTTCTCGACCCGGTGCGGGGCATAGAAGGGCCAGGTCAGGGCGTCGCCCGGCTCCAGATCCATCACCTGGGCATCGGCCTCGAAGGCGCGGGTGTAGGGGATTTCCTCGGTCGTCTGGCGTGTCACGACCTGTTCCATGTTGCGTTCGGGCAGATGCGCCTCGTCGCCGGGATAGACGAACAGGCGCTTGCGGCCGCGCATGTGGAACAGCACCACGCCTGCGGCATCGAAATGATAGGGCACCCGCGCCTTGGGCGAAGACAGGATTAGCTGGGCCGACCGCGACACCGCCCGCATGCCCGGATAGGCCGCCTCGATGCGCTTGAACTCGACGGCGGCAGCGTCCCACAGCTCGGGCCAGCCACGCTCGACCTCGCGCAGATTGACCCACAGTCGCCCCTGCTGGATCGCCGCCAGCAGTTCCGCCCCGCTTAGCCGCCCGCGCGCACCGGTGCGCAGACTGACCTGATCCTCGTCGTCATAGTCATACAGATTGATGTCGAACAACTCGGCCGGATAGCGTTCCAGCATGGCCGCCAGCGCCTCGTCGGTCGCAAAGCCTTGATCGACCAGGCCATGTGGATGCACACGGGCCTCCTTGATCGGGCCGGAATAGCGGGTGCGGGTGGCGGTCATGACTGTCTCAGGCCGAAACACGTGGGGAGGTTCTGGCCGACAGCTTTGCAAGCGCCGCGCCCGCCGCCTGCAAGCCGCCTTTAAGACGATTGCCGGGCGTGACCTCGCAGGCCTCGATGGCGGCCCAGCGGCGACGCACGCTGTTGCGCAGTCGCTCGCCCCGCCCCTGCCCGGCCAGGTTCAGCGCGCTAACCGCCGCCTGGCTGACCGTCGCGCCGAGGCCCGGCTTGATCACGACCGCGTCGCGGACCCAGCGTTCGCCGTTGCAGAAATACTTCTTGTAGTGCTCGCCCTCGAAGCCGAAATCGAAGCTGCGCACGCCCGTCTCCGCCGCCATCCGCATGGTGTCCAGGCTCAGCAAGATGCCCGGCGAACACCGTGACAGCTCCGGCACATAACCCGGGAACCAGAAATGGCACTGGTCGCCCGCGAACAGCGAATACTCCACCGCCGCCAGACGATCGCCAGCCCAGAGCGCAGCCATCGAGGCCGAGAAGCCCGGCGTGTCCGCTTTCAGCAGGGCATGCAGCAACTCGGCGGTCCAGCCGCAGGCAAAGATGTCGTGCCGACCGGTCCGTCGGTACTGGTCGCGCTTCAGGTCGATCAGCCAGTTCAGCATGTCGGGATCACGCAACCGGGTCTCGACTCTTAGCGGCCCGAACTCGGTCTGCATGCTGCGGCGGCAGCGCTCCTTGTCCTTGAAGAATTTGCCGAAGGTTGCGCGTCGCTCGGCATACCAGGCGTCGAAGCCCGCGCTGCCCAGCTCCGCCTGAACCGTTCGGCGCTGCTCGCCGGGCCCATCGGCGTCGCTCTGCCTGACCCAGGCCGTGACGTTCAGTTTGGACACCGGCAGAACCTCGGCCACCTCTGCGAGCGACGGCACATCGCCCGGCATGGCGATGACACCGTGATAGTCGTTCATCGGGGCGGCCAGCGGCTGGATCGTGCCGCCGCGTCGCTGATTCGGGAAGAAGCCGAGGGTGCGGCCGTCACGGCTGAGCACCGCGACCGCCGCCCCCGGACAGACCTGCCCCGCGATCTGCGTGAACTCGGGCCGGAAATAGGGGCTGTTGAGCAGCGGATTGGCCGCCAGCATGGCGCGCCACAGGTCCCACTGCGCCTCCGACATCGTGTCGGTCGCCATGATCTCAACGTGCAGCGGGGACATCCGGGGCTCCTGCGGCGGGGCCTTCTGGCCTGCCGCTCTTTCCATCCATAACGCGTCCGCCGTTTCGACAGGGTGACCGGGCATGGTGAATCGTTTCTGAGCGGGAGCCGTCCACGCGCCAGAGCGTTGCCTTGGCTGAGCCATTGCGCTTTGAAGGAGCCGTCATGACAGACCCCCGCCCCGCCACCCGCGAAACCGAAACCGAAGATCAGCGCAAGCCGGCCCACGACGGCGAGGCCCCGCGTCCATCGACCGAGCCCAGCGGATCGGAAGGCAGTTCCAACTCCGGCGAAACCGCCACAGACCCCGCCACCGGAAAGCCCAACCCTTGAAGTCAGCCGTTCTCGCCGCCGCCGCCCTCGGTGCCCTGATCGCGACGCCAGCTCTGGCCCAGGGCGTGCCCTATGCCTGTCCCGTCTCGGCCAGTCATGTCGTGGCCAACGATGGCCTGACGCGCAGCCGGGCGGCGGTGAAGTCCGGGCGGATCGTGATTCTGGCGGTCGGCTCCTCCTCGATCGAGGGGGTCGGGGCCAGCAGCCGGTCTCTGGGATTCGTGCCACTGCTTCAGGCGGGGCTTGAACGCCGTCTGCCTGGCGTTCAGGTGACGCTGGTCAATCGCGGCATCGGCGGGGAGACGGCTCGTGATACGGCGATGCGACTGGAGGCCGAGGTCACCCTGGCCCGACCCGATCTGGTCATCTGGCAACTGGGCACCAACGACATCCTGCGCGACCGCTCGACCGACGACATCCTGACCGACTTCCAGGCCGGGCGAGCGGTGCTGGACCGCGAGCGGGCCGACGTGCTGCTGATCGATCCTCAGCGCCTGCCCGAGACCACGACCAATCCAGCTTTCCGCGGCCGCAACCCGGCCCTGAGCGACATTTCCACCGTCATCGACCAACAGGCTGCTGCCTCCGGCTATGCCGTGCTTCACCGCTTTACCGCGATGGCCGACTGGTCGGGGCTGGATCGTGGAGGCGTGGGCCCAGATGATCTGCATCTGAACGACTGGGGCTATGCCTGCTGGGCCGAGGTGACCGCCGAGGGTTTGGCGGACGCGCTGCGCTGACGACCGTCCCTAACGGAACAGGCGACCGAACGGCGGGTTATGGAAGCCAACGCCATCACCGGATTCCCATGACCCTTCGCCTGATCCTGCTGTCGACCGCCGTCCTGACCCTCGCCGCCTGCGACCAACCCGATCGGGCCACTGCACCAGCCCCCGAAGTCGCCCCCCGTACGCAAGCCACCGCTGGCATTCCGGCCGAGACTATCGAGCGCGCCATGCCGGCGGCACCCGAGGCGACTCCGGCCCAGCCGATGAACGGCACCCCCACGCCTCCGCAGGCCGACCCCGGACTGATCCGGCTGCAGATCCTGCTTGATCGCTCGACCTTCTCGCCCGGCATCGTAGATGGTCTGGCGGGAGAAAACACGCGTCAGGCCATCGTGGCCTATCGCAAGGCGAATGATCTGGGCGAAAGCGATGCGGCCGACGCCGAACTGCTGCAACATCTGGCTGCTGCCGACACAGGTCCCGTCACCCGCGTCCACACCCTGACGGCAGAAGACGTCGCCGGGCCGTTCAGCGCGCCTTCAAGCAATCTGGAGCAGATGGTCGACAACGGCACCCTTTTCACCACTGTGAAGGAAAAGCTGGCCGAGCGCTTTCACATGACCGAAGGCCTGCTGGACGCCCTCAATCCCGGCGTTGCTCTTCAGGCCGGCCAGCGCATCCTCGTGCCCGCCATCAGCGATACCCCGATCGGCGAGGTCGCCCGCATCGTCATCGACAAGACCGAACGGTCGGCCCGCGCCTTCGACGCGTCTGGCAAGCTGCTGGCCTTCTATCCGGCCACCATCGGTTCGAACGAACGCCCGGCCCCGACCGGCACCCTGCGTGTCGTCGGCATCGCTCCGGAACCCAACTATACCTACGACCCCGACCGCGTCAGTTACGACCGCGGCGACAAGACCATCGTGGTCCCTGCCGGGCCGAACAACCCAGTCGGCTCCGTCTGGATCGGTTTGAACCGCCAGAGCTATGGCATACACGGAACGCCGGACCCGTCCAAGATCGCCAAGACGGCCTCCAACGGCTGTATCCGCATGACCAACTGGGACGCCGAGCAACTGGCCGCCTCGGTCAAGGCGGGCGTCGAGGTGGAGTTTATCTAGGAGCCAACGGTCCAAACCGGGTTGTCGCCCACAGGTCGCACTGGCTGCGGGCGTCAACGCTGTTTTCCATCACGTCGCCGGTGGGTTGGAACACGCGGATTGATCCACTGTCTGAAACGCGCGGCCAGTCCGCCTCGAACGCGGGATCATGCCCGAACCCTGCCCACAGGCGCATCATCCGGTCCGACAACGCCCGCTGCTCCGGCGTGAACCGCGCCGGGTCTGCGAATATCCACTTCGTGCCGAAGACATAGGTCGCCTCCGACGCATGATAGGCTCCCAGATCATAGGGCGCATTCAGCAAGGCTGACAAAGCGAACGGTGCATCCGGATCGGCAAACTCATAGCCCCATGCCGGCACATGCAGCGCCAGAACCCGTCTCAAAGCATCCGCGGGACAGGCGAACTTCTGATCGGTGAAGCTGCGCGCCATGGTCGCGCCTGGCCCTTCCGGCCCGATGGGGTAGCGAGCCAGCACATCGGGGCCGTCTGCGCCGTACATCCACAGCGTCTGGGCCTCATACCGCTCGGCGTCGCGCACTTTGACCGCGAACAGCCGCCCCTCGTCGCGATTGCTGCCGACGATCACCGGCACCTTGGTGAACCGCCCTTGGACGAAGGCCAGCGGCGGCGCGACCGGCACCACTGGATCGCCATAGACCGGCCCCCAGGACCCCGGCCCGTTCAGCCCCGATCGCGTCGAGGCCGCCCTGGCGATCCGTCCCGCCGGGGCCGCCCTCAGACAGTCTATGATGTCTGGCCCCTCACACCCGACCGAGGCCGCGAACGCCTCTCCGCCCGAGGCCGCCTCGTCCGCCGACCACAGGGAGCCGGGCTCGATACAGGTGCCGCTTTGCAGAATGACCCGCTGGAACAATCCCTCCGACGCCGGTGACGTCATCAGGTGGCAGGCGCTCCACGCCCCTGCGCTCTCGCCGATCAGGGTCACGTCGCCGGGATTGCCACCGAATGCCGCGATCCGCTGATGCACCCAGCGCAGCGCCGCCTGCTGGTCCATCAGCCCCCAGTTGCCGCCGAGGCCTTCGCCGTCGTCTGCGAAATCCGGATGCCCCAGCCAGCCCAGCGCCCCCAGCCGATAGTTGACCGTGACCACCACCCGGTCCTGCTCCATCGCCAGCCGCGATGGGTCATAGTTGGCCCCCGACCCCACGGTGAAGGCCCCGCCGGGTAGATATACGATGACGGGTCGCGACCGCTCAGGCTCGGCGGCCGGGCCGTAGATGTTCAGATACAGACAATCCTCGGAGCCGAAGACCACCCCGCCCCCGCCGCCCAGGATCGACTTCGGTCCCAGCGCCTGGGTGCAGTCCGCCCCGATCTGTGTCGCATCGCGCGCGCCGGCCCAGGGCTGGACCGGTCGCGGTGACCGCCAGCGCAGATCGCCGACCGGCGGGGCGGCATAGGGCACACCCAGAAAGGCACGCAGCCCTGCACCCTGCATACCGCGCAGCTGGCCCTCGGGCGTCTGCACGACCGGCTCGGTGTAGTCACCTGCGGAACGGACGAAGCCGACCTTGCCCGGATGGGTCGCGCAGGCGGCCAGCAGTACTAAAAACGGGATCAAGAAGAGCCGTGCCACCGCCTCTCGTATCGTGCGATCCCGGCAGGCCCAAGGCTGAAAAGTACTGGGCATGCATCTGTGAGGCGACGGATTGTAGCTAGCCAGCCAGACTGCCATGCATGGTCACACCCTATGGAGGAGCCATGAAACGACTCTGGAAGTTTCTGCTCGGAGCGGTCGCCGGTGGGGCGGCCACAGTTCTTGTCACCGGTGGATTAATCGTTTTCGATGGTCTGACCGATGACGTGCGTCCCAGCGACGTCGCGGTGGTTCTTGGCTCGAAGGTCAATCCAGATGGCTCGCTTTCTCCTCGACTGGCCGCAAGGTTGAGCAAAGCCAGAGACCTTCATCACGATGGCTTTGTTTCTGCAATCATTGTCAGCGGAGGTACGGGCAAAGAGGGCGTTCCCGAAGGGTCGGCCATGAAGCGTTGGCTTGTCGGTCAGGGTATCCCTGCAACTGCCATTCTCGTTGATGATCAGGGCGTCGATACGATGGCAACGGCTCGCAACGCTGCAGCCATAATGCAGGCAAGTGGCTTCGACAACGCTATCGTCGTCACACAGTATTTCCACATTTCGCGTATCCGCCTGGCATTCGCGAAGAATGGGCTGCCAGATGTCGGCTCTGCACACCCCGACTATTTTGAGATGCGGGATCTGTATTCTATCGCTCGCGAAATCCCTGGCTACGCAAGCTATCTGCTAAAATAGAAACGGCCCCCGGATCGCTCCGGGGGCCGTCTCGATAGTCAGTCGTGAGGACCGTCGACTACTCGACGATCTTGGCGACGACGCCGGCACCGACGGTGCGGCCGCCTTCGCGGATGGCGAAGCGCAGGCCCTGGTCCATGGCAATCGGCGTGATCAGCTCGACGTTCAGCTCGGCGTTGTCGCCGGGCATGATCATCTCGACACCCTCTTTAAGGTGCACGATGCCGGTCACGTCCGTCGTGCGGAAGTAAAACTGCGGACGGTAGTTGGTGAAGAACGGCGTGTGACGGCCACCCTCTTCCTTGGTCAGGATGTAGGCTTCTGCCAGGAACTTGGTGTGGGGCGTGATCGAGCCGGGCTTGCACAGCACCTGGCCGCGCTCGACGTCTTCACGCTTGGTGCCGCGCAGCAGCACGCCGACGTTGTCGCCGGCTTGGCCCTGGTCCAGCAGCTTGCGGAACATCTCGACGCCCGTGCAGGTCGTCTTCTGGACCGGACGGATGCCGACGATCTCAACTTCCTCACCGACCTTGACGATGCCCTTCTCGACGCGGCCCGTGACCACGGTGCCGCGGCCCGAGATCGAGAACACGTCTTCCACCGGCATCAGGAACGGCAGGTCCACCGGACGCTCAGGCTGCGGGATGTAGCTGTCGACGGTTTCCATCAGCTTGAGAACCTGGTTCTCGCCGATTTCCGGGTTCACGCCGTCGGTGGCGGCCTTGGCCGAACCGGCGGTGATCGGAATGT